>Ga0189288_10001_pt1 | contig 887635 bp, 887 predicted proteins | sample UW105minimetaG_FD_130316 | JGI IMG/M metagenome (GOLD analysis project Ga0189288, IMG submission 130316) | Marine microbial communities from the Costa Rica Dome - UW105 mini metaG | ecosystem: Environmental > Aquatic > Marine > Oceanic > Photic zone | place: Costa Rica: the Eastern Pacific... | reverse complement strand
GAAGGCGGCCGTACCGTTGGTTCGGGCGTTGTTTCGAAAATCTCCGAGTAATCACTGTCCGCAGTGATGAAAGAAAAGGGCGCCATAAGGCGCCCTTTTTGCTGTCCAGGCCTGCTAGATCAGGTCTTCGTTTTCTGGGTAAAGCGGCCCTCGACCCGCCGCCCGCATATTCGGCAACGGTTTCGGGGCGAAACCTCTTGCCAGACATTGGTTTGACGCGTATATCGCGCGAGTTCCTTTGTGGAATATTGAGGCGGGGTGATTCCCGCCTTTTGGGTTCGAAGAAGGCTCGCGGTGGTCGCTGGTCTTCCTCTCAACCCCAATGCCAAAAATAGGCTGTTCAATGAACCAGAACATCCGTATCCGGCTCAAGGCGTTTGATTACCGCGTGCTGGACGCCAGCACCCAGGAAATCGTCAACACCGCCAAGCGCACCGGTGCAACCGTTCGCGGCCCCATCCCGCTGCCGAACAAAATCGAAAAATTCACCGTTCTGCGTGGCCCGCACGTCAACAAGAAATCGCGTGACCAGTTTGAGATCCGTACTCACAAGCGTCTGCTCGATATCGTTGACCCGACACCGCAGACCGTTGACGCCCTGATGAAACTCGACCTCGCCGCCGGCGTTGACGTCGAGATCAAAGTATAAGGGGGTCACATGCGTTCCGGAATTATTGCCAAGAAAATCGGCATGACCCGTCTCTTCATGGAAGGCGGCAAGCAGATTCCCGTGACCGTGCTTCAGCTGGAAAACCTCCAGGTTGTTGCTCAGCGTACTGCTGATGAAAACGGTTACACCGCAGTTCAGCTTGGTGCAGGTAGCGCCAAAGCGAAGAACGTGAGCCAAGCGATGCGCGGCCACTTTGCCAAAGCTCAGGTTGAGCCCAAGCGCAAAGTTGTTGAATTCCGCGTTGCTGAAGAGAACCTGATTGAAGTGGGCGCGGAAATCACCGCTGAGCACTACAATGAAGGTCAGTTCGTTGACGTTGCAGGCACATCGATCGGTAAAGGTTTTGCCGGTGGTATGAAGCGTTGGAACTTCGGCGGTCTGCGCGCGACACACGGTGTTTCGATCTCGCACCGTTCGCACGGTTCGACTGGCCAGTGTCAGAACCCCGGTAAGGTGTTCAAAGGCAAGAAAATGGCAGGTCACATGGGTGCCGTTCGCGTCACCACTCAAAACCTGCAGGTTGTCAAAACCGACGCCGAGCGTGGCATCATCATGATCAAAGGTGCTGTGCCGGGTTCGAAAGGTGGCTGGGTCACCGTAAAGGACGCCGTCAAAAAGCCTCTGCCTGCTGATGTTCCTATGCCGGCCGCGATCCGCGCAACCGAGGCTGCTGCCGAGGGAGGTGAAGCATGAAACTTGATGTGATCAAACTCGACGGCGGCGCAGCTGGCGAAGTCGATCTGGACGAAGCGCTGTTCGGCCTTGAGCCGCGTGCCGACATCCTGCACCGTGTGGTCCGCTGGCAGCGCAACAATGCGCAGTCCGGTACCCACAAGGTAAAGACCCGCTCGGAAGTGAGCTACTCGACCAAGAAGATCTACCGCCAGAAAGGCACCGGTGGCGCACGTCACGGTTCCCGCAAGGCGCCCATCTTCCGTAAAGGTGGCATCTACAAGGGTCCGACCCCGCGTTCGCACGGTCATGACCTGCAGAAAAAAGTTCGCGCTCTTGGCCTGAAAATGGCTCTGTCGGCGAAAGCGGCCAACGGTTCGTTGGTTGTAATCGAAGACATCGCCGTTGACGGCAAAACCAAGACCCTTGCCAAACAGGTTAAGGATCTGGGTTGGAAGCGCGCGCTGATCATCGACGGTGCAGAGGTGAATGCTGATTTCGCCAAGGCCGCTCGTAACATTGAAGGTCTGGACGTTCTACCCACCATGGGTGCCAACGTTTATGACATCCTGCGCCGTGACACCCTGGTGCTCACAAAGGCCGGGGTCGAAGCTCTGGAGGCTCGCCTGAAATGACCGCGAAAGCACAACAGTATGACGTGATCCGCAAGCCGATCGTCACCGAAAAATCGACCATGGCGTCGGAAAACGGTGCGGTTGTCTTCGAAGTTGCGATCGACGCCAACAAACCCATGATCAAAGACGCTGTTGAGGCGCTCTTTGGTGTGAAGGTGAAGGCGGTTAACACCACCATCACCAAAGGTAAGGTTAAGCGCTTTAAGGGCGTAACCGGTCGCCGCAAAGACGTGAAAAAAGCTTATGTGACTCTCGAAGAGGGTAACACCATCGACGTGACCACCGGTCTCTGAGGCGGCGTTAAGCTTTGAAAATAGGAAGGCCCTCGTATTTTGCGGGGGCCTTTTCACTTCAGTGGACGTGGCTAACGTTGCTTCGAGCAACGCCATTTTGGTCTGTTCGATAGTACGTGCGCCTGTTTCATTTTGGATTGTGAGAAATGCCCATGATCATCCATTCCGTAGAGTGCAAAACGCGAGACGGTCGCCGCCGTTTAAGTGCAGTGGTTGAACTTGAAGGTCGGAAAGCGAGTTTTCCTAAAACGCGATCCGCGGCGCAGGAACTTTGGTTCGATTGGCCAGAAGACTATCTGTCTTTGGAAACCGCCAAAGCAGACCCCTTTGTTTTGGTATGTTTTCCGTTGGCAATGCGACTTGGTGAGCGTCTCAAGGTGGAAGGCGCCGTGTCTCAAGACTTGATCTTGAATGTGCTTGAGGCGATGTCGATTTATCATAGTTATTTCCCAGCCTATGCAAGCCCTGTTGGTATTGAGGCCAACGGCGAATATCGGGTCAAGTCGTCATCTAAGCGCGTCGGGTCTTTTTACTCGGGTGGTGTAGACTCTCTTTACAATATTGCAGAGTTGAAACGGCTTGGAGCTGTTCACGGCGCTTTGCCATTTACCGACTTGTGGCTGGTGCAAGGTATGGACATTGGGTTGGATCAAATCGGGCTTTGGGAAGAAACAAAGTCGAAGATCTTCGACCAGATTTCAGCGGATGATGGACTGCGTTACGCGGACATACGCACCAATGCTCGTGACATCCATGAGCGCTATGTGAATTGGACAAAAATGGGTTTTAGCGTCATCCTTGGGGCGATTGCTAAGTGCTTTTCCGACGATATACCAACTGCGCTGATTGGCTCGTACGCCAAATACGAGGATATTATTCCTCACGCGAGCTCTCCCTTGGTCGATCCAATGTGGTCGTGTGATCAACAACAGGTCCGTCATTTCTCGTGCCGCGTGAACAGACAGGAAAAAATTAACACGGTGGGGGAGGTGACGCCTCATCTTTTGGCAGGCTTGCGCGTCTGTTACGAAAACCCTGACGAGGCCTATAACTGCGGAACTTGCGAAAAGTGTATGCGAACCCAGGCACAGCTTCTGCTAGGGGGGCACTTGGGGAAAGCGCGGTCATTCCAACATACCCTGAATGCCGAAGCGCTACTGAAACTTAATCTGCCTTGGAAGCGTGGCAATGAATACACGTGGGATTTCTGGCGAGATATCGCGAAGAGCTTTCGAGAGGCCGGAGAAATCGAGTTTGCTCAGGCTCTTGATGAGGCTTTTAAGCGGAGTAGGCGTAAGCGGTCGATCATGCGTATCACGCGCTGGCGGAAATAGGTGGCATTATTGGTTTGTTTCCGTCGAAGGAGAGGTCGAGTAGAGGCACTCGAACAGATCTTCGATTGTTATTGCTAATGAAATTGCGTCGCAGGAGTGAACCAAATGAAGCTTGGGAACGTGGTGCGTTCTGTTGCCGGCGGGCGGTTTCGTATTTCGGCTACCTTAGAGTTAGATACCCAAGGAAGAGTCTTTAAGGCAACTGGGACACCAGTGATCGAGCTTTGGTTTGACTGGCGTGAAGACTACTATTGCCCTGACACTGTACACATCGACCCCTTCGTTCTGGTTTGTCTTCCGCTCGCGATGAGTCTTGGAGAGCCTTTGAAGGTTGAAGGTTCTGTGTCTCAGGATCTGCTAGTGAACCTGCTTGAAGTGATGGCCGTTTACAAAACCTTCTTTCCGAAAACATGTGATGTCATTGATGTTCGCGCTCAAGGTGTAGCTCGACCTCTGATCGACACAACTCGGGTGGGATCATTCTTTTCGGGTGGAGTAGATTCTCTGTACAATATTGCCGAGATGCGGAGGCTGAACAAAGTCTACGGCTCGCGTTCAGTGACGGACCTATGGTTGGTTCAAGGAATGGACATTGCTTTGGATCAAGACGCGCTTTGGGAGGAAACCAAAGCTAGGATTTTTGATCAGGTGCGACCGGAAGATGGTTTGCGCTTTGTTGATGTGCGGACAAACGCGCGACAAGTGCATGACAGGTATGTTGATTGGAGGGATTTGGGTTTTAGCTGTATTCTGGGGGGGATCGCCAAGTGTTTTGCACCGATTGTGTCTTCAGCTTTGATCGGATCCTATGCGAGATACGCCGATCTGATCCCACATTGCAGCTCGCCGATGGTTGACCCGCTCTGGTCTTGCGACCAGCAGCGCATCCGGCATTTTTCCTGTCGGGTAGATCGTCAGGAAAAAATCGATACGGTGGTTTCCGAGACGCCACATCTGCTTGAAGGGTTGCGTGTGTGTTACAAGAACACCAAAGGAACATATAATTGTGGGGTTTGCGAAAAATGTATGCGAACGCAGGCTCAACTGTTGATTGGCGGGTATCAATCGTTGGTGAATACGTTTGACCAACCATTGACCGCTGAACGACTTGAGCGTCTGAAGTTGCCGTGGCGCCGTGCTTTTGGGTCGACTTGGAGTTTCTGGCGTGAAGTTGAGCAGGGGTTACGTCAGAAAGGTGAAGCAGAGTTGTCGCTTGGATTGAGCAGGGCTCTTTCGCGCAACCGTAGGGTGAGATTTCTTAAGCGTGCAGTGCGCTGGGAGCGGTGAGCTGCGGCTTGGGCGGGCGTTCTTTTACGAACGAAGTAGGGCTTCGCTGGCCATGCAGTGGAACGCCTGTCAAAAAGCCAGTTTTATAGGGCGTGGCCTATAGACTCGTATGGCTATCCCTGTTAGTTCGCAACGATCACACAGCCTCGGATTCGTTCCGGGGCTGTGTGGTTTGCGAGATTCTCGCATGTGTGGGGTAACTCACATTTCGCCGGGGACCTTCGGGGCCCTTTTTATAAGGTGGGAAATACCCATCCTTTATATGTAGGACACATGTCCTGCCTAGCTTACGGAAGACAGAAAGCATGGCACTCAAGTCGTACAAACCGACGACGCCGGGCCAGCGCGGGCTGGTGCTGATCGACCGTTCGGAGCTGTACAAAGGCCGTCCGGTCAAAGCCCTCACCGAGGGTTTGACCAAGTCGGGTGGCCGGAACAACACCGGACGGATTACGTCGCGTCGTCGCGGCGGTGGCGCAAAACGCCTCTACCGGATCGTTGATTTCAAGCGTAACAAATTTGATGTCAATGGCATCGTTGCGCGTATTGAATATGACCCGAACCGTACTGCATTCATCGCATTGATCCAGTATGACGATGGCGAGCAGGCCTATATCCTGGCCCCCCAGCGTCTAGCAATCGGTGACAAGATCATCTCGTCGGCAAAAGCTGACGTGAAGCCGGGTAACGCAATGCCGTTCTCGGGCATGCCGATCGGTACCATCGTGCACAACATCGAACTGAAGCCTGGTAAAGGTGGTCAGATCGCACGTGCAGCGGGCACCTACGCTCAGTTCGTAGGCCGTGACGGTGGTTACGCTCAGATCCGCCTGTCTTCGGGTGAACTGCGTATGGTTCGTCAGGAATGCATGGCCACCGTTGGTGCTGTGTCGAACCCTGACAACAGCAACCAGAACTTCGGTAAAGCCGGTCGTATGCGCCACAAAGGCATCCGTCCGAGCGTCCGTGGTGTTGTTATGAACCCGATCGACCACCCGCACGGTGGTGGTGAAGGTCGTACCTCGGGTGGTCGTCACCCAGTGACACCATGGGGCAAGCCGACCAAAGGTAAGCGCACCCGCAACACCAACAAGGCATCGCAGAAGCTGATCATCCGCTCGCGCCATGCTAAGAAAAAGGGGCGGTAATCTATGTCGCGCTCTGTTTGGAAAGGCCCTTTCGTCGACAGCTATGTGTTGAAGAAGGCCGAAAAAGTCCGCGAGTCGGGCAAAAACGAAGTCATCAAAATTTGGTCGCGTCGTTCGACCATTCTGCCCCAGTTCGTGGGTCTGACATTTGGTGTCTACAATGGTCGTAAGCACGTTCCGGTTACCGTATCGGAAGACATGATTGGTCAGAAATTCGGTGAGTATTCGCCGAGCCGTACCTATTATGGTCACGCGGCCGACAAAAAAGCCAAGAGGAAGTAAGCCATGGGCAAGGATAAGAATCCCCGCCGCGTGGCGGACAACGAAGCGATGGCAAAGCTGCGCATGCTGCGCACGTCGCCGCAGAAGCTTAACCTTGTTGCGGGTCTCATCCGTGGCAAAAAGGTTGGCCATGCACTGACCGATCTGACCTTCTCGAAGAAGCGGATCGCCCAGGACGTGAAAAAGTGCCTGCAGTCCGCTATCGCGAACGCTGAGAACAACCATGGTCTGGATGTTGACGAGCTGATCGTTGCTGAAGCCTATGTTGGTAAGAACCTGGTGATGAAGCGTGGCCGTCCTCGTGCCCGTGGTCGTTTCGGTCGCATCAACAAGCCGTTCTCGGAAATCACCATCAAGGTGCGTCAGGTTGAGGAGCAAGCCTAATGGGTAATAAAACAAACCCGATCGGTATGCGTCTGCAGGTGAACCGCACTTGGGACAGCCGCTGGTACGCAGACACCAAAGACTATGGTGATTTGCTTCTGGAAGACATCGCTATCCGCGATTTCATTCAGACCGAGTGCAAGCAGGCTGGTATCGCCCGTGTGATCATCGAGCGTCCGCACAAGAAGTGCCGTGTGACCATTCACACCGCGCGTCCTGGCGTGATCATTGGCAAAAAAGGTGCAGACATTGAAGTTCTGCGCAAGAAAATTGCCAAGATGACCGACAGCGAACTGCACCTCAACATTGTTGAAGTGCGCAAGCCTGAGCTTGACGCTCAGCTGGTTGGCGAGTCGATCGCTCAGCAGCTGGAACGTCGTGTATCGTTCCGTCGCGCGATGAAGCGTGCCGTACAGAACGCCATGCGTATGGGCGCCCTGGGTATCCGGGTGAACGTAGCTGGCCGTCTGGGTGGTGCCGAAATCGCACGTACTGAATGGTACCGCGAAGGTCGTGTGCCCCTGCACACCCTGCGTGCCGACATCGATTACGCCAACGTAGAAGCTACGACCCCCTATGGTATCATCGGGATCAAGGTCTGGATCTTCAAAGGTGAGATCATGGAGCACGACCCGCAGGCGCGCGATCGCAAGTCCCAGGAAATCCAGGACGGCCCCGCACCTCGTGGTGCAGGTGGCGACCGTCGTCGCTAAGGAGGACTGAGATATGCTTCAGCCAAAGCGTACTAAATTCCGCAAGGCGCACAAAGGCCGTATTAAAGGTCTTGCCAAGGGCGGTTCCGATCTGAATTTCGGCACCTACGGTCTGAAGGCTCTCGAGCCTGAGCGTGTAACAGCGCGTCAGATCGAAGCTGCACGTCGTGCCATGACGCGTCACATGAAGCGTCAGGGCCGTGTTTGGATCCGAATCTTCCCGGATGTGCCCGTGACCGCAAAACCCATCGAAGTTCGTATGGGTAAAGGTAAAGGCTCTGTTGACCGGTGGGTTTGCAAAGTTAAGCCGGGTCGCATCATGTTCGAAATCGACGGCGTTGCCGAAGATATCGCACGTGAAGCCCTGCGTCTGGCCGCGATGAAACTGCCGGTGAAAACCCGCGTTGTTGTTCGCGAAGACTGGTAAGTCTTTGGCCCATCGTATGGGCCGCCGCTAAGAGATTTGAAGCCCCTGCTGAGTAATCGGCGGGGGCTTTTCTCATTGCTGTAACGGGTGTCGCGCGTTTGGTATCTGCACGCCCAGCCATGTGTGTATTCCATGGGTAGGACAGTGTGGGATGTGCAAAGCCTGTGGCTCTCGTCAAATGTGGAAAATTCTAACAAAGTCGAGGATCGGGTGCGGAATTTTAAATTTCGTAACCGTTTGTTTATGCGATGTATTTTAATCTGCATCCAAGATTGGCACCTGCCGGTCGAAGATTTGAGAGTTGATTTTGATCGCGAGACATATCGATCGCCCGTGCCGAAAGGCTCGGGGCAGGAACCTTTTAACCAATTGAAGGCTAAAATTCCGGGCAACGTTTCTATGACAGGACGGCCCAGTGAAACCTTTTCTCTCAATAAAGACCGCAATCCTATCCATCGTATTGTTGGCGAGCGCCGCAATGTTCGGCCAGATTGGCATCTCTGAATACACAAATTATGTGCGCTCAGCGCTTCAGGCTGAAGTCAGAACCAGTACGCTGTTGAATGACGCGCTGAACCGGCTAGAGATTTCTTTCTTGAGCGCGCGGCGAGCAGAGAAGGATTTTTTGCTGCGACGCGATCAAAAATACGCCGAGCGGCATGCAGGCATTATGCAGACCGTGCATGAGGACCTCGCTCTTGTTGAGCATCAATTGAAAGAACTGGGCGAGGAAAGCTCTGGCGTCGATCTTTTGACAGCAGCGGTCGCGTCTTATGATAGTGGGTTCCAGAAACTCGTCGCCAGTCATGTCCGCCTGGGGTTCGATGAAACCCTTGGGTTGCAGGGAAACCTACGCAAGACGGTTCAAGAAGTTGAACAGAGTTTGAAAGAGTCCGAACACGCTGTCATGCACGTAAAGATTCTGATGATGCGCCGTCATGAGAAAGATTTCATCATGCGCGTTGCCTCGAAGTACGTCGACCGTTTGGATGCTCGCGTGGAAGAGTTTCAGGCCTTTCCGGTTAGCCTCTTTGCAGACGCAGAGCAGCATCGCATGATCAATGATCTCGTGCTGAGCTATCAATCCTCTTTTGCAGCTTTTGCCGCAGGGACATTTGAAGAGCGAGACCTCCGCAAGGCCTTGTCGGCAAGCTATGCGACGGCCGAACCGATTTTCGAAGAAGTGCGTGCGCTATCTGCCGCGAAGATCAATGCCGTTGAGGTGACTGCGGCCACAACAGAAGAGTTTTTCCGCCAGCGTGCTTTGATTGCAGGTATCTCGGGACTGGCCTTTTTCATGGTCGTTGCGTTTCTCTTGGCAAATGCGATCTCCAAACCGCTGCGCAGGCTTAGCAACGTTTTGAAGAAGATGATGGCGGGCGATTTTTCCGGGACGGTTGCCAAATCAAGAATTGCTGAAATTTCGTCGATCTCTGACGCGGTGTCCGAATTCCGCCGCAATGAAGAGCAGAAGGCCGCGTTGATGAAGGATATGGCGGAAGTGATCGAAAGCTGTGCGGCCGGGGACTTCTCCAAGCGGATCGAAGTGGCCAATGACAGCAAAGGCTTTGGGAGCCTGGCCAAAGGTGTGAACTCTATTGGGGAGGCAGCGGAACGCGGCCTAGGGGATGTGCAGAACATCATGCGCAAGCTCGCCTCGGGGAACTTGACAGTTCATATGCCGGAGGGACAACAGGGCGTGTTTCTCGATATTTCTCAAACGGTTGATCATTTGACCGCTAACCTAAGCACCATGGTTGGCCAGCTTTCTGGGAGCAGCCATATCCTGCGTACCACCTCCAACAAAATTGCGTCGACATCGGATGAGGCCTCGAAACGTGGTGAAGTGAATGCCGCCTCGCTGGAAGAAGCCTCTGCCGCTTTGGGAACGCTTGATGAATCAGTGCGCAGTACAGCTGAGAACTCAAGTCTCGCGAAGGAATTTGTTGCCGGTGCACAGAGCAAGGCCAGAGATACCCTTGAGGTTGCGGATCGCACGGTGTCTGCCATGGCGCGTATCGAAGAAATGTCCGGGAAGATTTCGGGGATTACCAATTTGATCGAGGAAATTTCCTTCCAAACCAACCTTCTTGCGCTGAATGCCAATGTAGAAGCGGCGCGCGCCGGTGAAGCGGGCAAAGGTTTTTCGGTCGTGGCATCTGAAGTTGGCCAGCTGGCGCAGCGTGCAGCGGATGCGGTGCAAGAGATCAACGCCCTGATTGCCGAAAGCGGGCAAGAGATCAAAGCAGGTGTTGGTCTTGTGAAAGAAACCGGCGAAGCGCTTGAGGCGATCCAGCATACAGTTGATCAAGCGGCGGAAAAGGTGAACGAAGTTTCGACCACCACATCTGAGCAATCGCAGTGGCTCTCTGAAATCAATTCCACCGTGATGCGGTTGGATCAGGATTCCCAGCGGAACTCGGCCATGTTGGTCGAGAACTCGGAGATGAGCCACACGCTGTTGTCAGAGGCTCAGAATCTGGTCACGGCGACACGCGGGTTCACGATGGACGACCCTATTGAAGGGGCGACCAACTCAGATGAGTTCAGGCAGGCGAGTTAGGGCCCGTCCCAATAGAAAACGCCCCCGGTTTCGGGGGCGTTTTTTGTTTGAGGGTTATCGCTAGTTTGGCGTCGCCCGAATGTTGTCGGGTAGCCAGGTGGCCAGTTCAGGCCAAGCCACGAGGATGATGACCATCAACATCATCAAGCCGACCATCGGAACCGCAGTCCGGGCGATGTACGAGATTTCATGGCGTGTCATGCCTTGCAGCACAAAGAGGTTGAAGCCGATCGGCGGCGTCACCTGCGCCATCTCAACCACGACGACGATGAAAATCCCGAACCAGATCACATCGATGCCGGCCTGACGGATCATGGGCTCGACAATGGCCATGGTCAGAACCACCGAGGAAATGCCGTCGAGGAACATGCCCAGAATGATGTAAAAGATGGTCAGCGAGAAGATCAGCACCAGAGGCGACAGGTTCATACTGTCGATCCAGGCAGCCAATGCGCGGGGCAGGCCGGTAAAGCCCATGGCCAGCGACAGGAACGAGGCCCCCATCAGGATCAAGGCGATCATGGCCGAGGTCCGTGTTGCCCCCATCAGAGAGGTGCTAAAGGTCGACCAGCTGAGCGAGCCTTGGGTAAAGGCGAGCGTCAATGATCCCAGAACCCCCACCGCTGCGGCTTCGGTGGCCGTGGCAAAGCCAAGATACATCGATCCAATCACTACCCCGACAAGCATGAGAACCGGGATGAGGAAGCGGCTCTCATTCATCATTTCGCCAAAGCTCATGCTTGGCTCTGGGGCTGGGCGTTGATCCTTTTTCACAAAGTGCCAGCCGATGATGTAGAGCATGAACAGACCCGCCAGAACGAGGCCGGGGAAGATGCCCGCCATAAACAGCTTGGTGATCGATTCATTGATGGTCACGCCATAGACAATCAAGGTCAGCGATGGCGGGATCATCAGGCCGAGAGTGGCCGCGCCAGCTAGGGTGCCGATGATCATATATTCCGGATAGCCGCGACGGCGCAGCTCTGGGATCGACATTTTTCCAACGGTGGTCAGTGTCGCAGCCGAAGAACCAGAGACCGCTGCAAAGATTGTGCAGCCCGCGATATTGGTGTGGAGTAACCCGCCCGGTAGCCACCGCATCCATGGTGCCAATCCACGAAACATGTCCTCAGATAATCGCGTTCGATACAGGATCTCACCCATCCAGATGAAAAGGGGGAGCGCGGTGAGCGTCCAGCTTGAGGCACCTGTCCAGATCGTTGTGATCATGGCATCCCCAACCGGTCGCGTTGTGAAGAGCTCCATGCCGACCCATGCGACACCCATCAGCGCCAAGCCAACCCAGACAGAACTTCCTAGCAATGCGAACATCGCAAAGAGGAAGATCAATGTTGCCAAGAGTTCGTTCATTCGACGGCCTCCCCGATGATGCTGGTTTCGCGTTTGGCCGCCAGACGAGTCAGATAATCCCAGACACAGACAGCCAGAAGAATGGTACCGATCGACATCGGAAGCTGGGGCACCCACACTGGCGTGTAAACCCACTCACCGCCGGATTTGGCCCAGAGATCCCCCCATTTGGCGGGCGAGGTCACAAACATCTCGAAGAAGGTGATGAGCCATTCTGGCGTGAAATCCTGCCCCTGTGTGCGGTCGTTCAGCATCTTCGAGAAGATGTTGGTTTTGATGGCATACCGAGCAAAATAGGTGGCCGTACAGGCCGCAATCCACATGGCGAACAGGTCAAGCCAAAGCTGGGTAAAGCGGTTCATGTTGAGGAAAATCGATACCCGGATATGCGCACCACGGGTCAAGGCATGGGCCAGCGCAAAAAACGAGGTGCCCGCCATGGCATAGCCAGCATATTCGGTTGAACCGGGAAAGGTGAGCCCGGACCAGCGGGCGATCATTTGTGCGACGATCAACAGCAGGATCGACACCATCAGACAGGCCGCGAGAACACCGGAGGCCAGATACACACGATCCAAAAGACGCCAGATCGGTGCTAGAATTCGTTGGGCGGGGTCTCGGAAAAAGAGGCAGAACAGGACCAGACAGGTCGGCAGTACAAACAGCCAGACCCACAATGGCAGTCCTAGGAAGGGGTGCCAGTCACGCAAGGCGCGTCCTCCATTGTTTTGAGGATAGTCGCAAAGCCCCGCCCGTTGGGACGGACGGGGCCAATGTGCGATGAAGAAAGATTAGTTCGCGTTATAGGCGTCGAGGATCGCCTGACCGTCGTCACCAGCTTGTTCTAGCCAGTCCGCAGTCATTTTGGCGCCAATCGCTTCCAATTCGGCGCGGAACCCGTCGCCGGCGTCTTCAACCTTCATGCCGTTGTCGGAGAGTTGTTCGAAGTACCAGTTTGCAAGTTCAGCCGATTTTGCGGAACACGCTGCGCCGGTCTCGTCCGCGGCTTTCTGGACTGCCGCCTGAGTTTCAGCGCTCAGGCCTTCCCAAACCTGTTTGTTCACCATGACATAGTTGCGTGGCAGCCAGGCGTTGACCTTGTAGTAATGGGTCAGATGTTCCCAAACTTTACGGTCATATCCGGTTGATCCCGACGAAATGAAAGCCTCGGCCACACCGGTTGCCAGAGCTTGGCTGAGTTCGGCGGCTTCGACCTGAACCGGGATCATGCCCAACTCTTCTGCGAAGGTCGCTGTTGCGGTGTTATAGCTGCGAAATTTGATGCCTTTTGTATCGTCAGACGAGCCAACTTCTTTTTTGAAGTAGAACCCCTGACCGGGCCATGGGCAGGTATAAAGCGCCACAAGGTTCAGGTCGGACAGTTGGTTGTTGACCTTATCTTTGGCAGCCTGCCACAGCTTTTCGTTGTCATCATAAGATGTGGCGACAAAAGGAAGGTTGTCCCAACCCAATAGGGGCGCTTCGTTGGCATGGGCCGACATGAAGCGTTCGCCGATCGGCACCTGCGAGGTCTGAATAGCGCGTTTGATCTCGCCGCCTTTGAACAGCGATCCGCCCGCGTGCACTGTGATGTCGATATCGCCACCGGTGTAGTCACGAACTTTATCGGCAAACACCACACCCATTTCTGAGTGGAAGTTGCTTGCAGCATAGGCCATAGGCATATCCCACTTTTCAGCGGATACCGCGGATGCACTGAGTGCGATTGCCGTCACTGCGGCGGAGGTTTTAAGCATTGTTTTCATTTGGAGACTCCCTGTTTTGATTGTTCTGTTGGTTTTCATTTTTTTGTTATGCGAAACGCCCCGGTTCATAGGGGCGCATATCGATGTTGGTCGTGCGGCCAAGGATCATATCGGCCACCATGCGCCCGGTTTTCGGGCCGCCGGTCAAACCGATGTGATGGTGGCCAAAGGCGGCATAAACTCCGCTTTGACCCACTTCGCCGATCAAGGGCAGACTGTCGCTTGGGGCTGGGCGAAATCCCAGCCATTCGTCTTCCTCGCTTGCGGTCAGATTGGGGAAGAACTCTTTCACCTTTTTGCGCAACAACGCCAACGGCGCCCGCGACGGTGTTTCTGTCATCCCACCAAATTCAACCACACCGGCACAACGTAGCCCTTGATCCATTGGAGCTGCAACAAATTTTCCTGCGGCGAGCATCATCGGGCTGTTGGGCATCTGATTGGGATTGCGGAAGACGATGTGATAGCCGCGTTCAGCCTCGATCGGGACATTGATGCCCAGCTTGCCCATAAGGGGTTTCGACCAAACACCGGTGGCGAGCACCGCCTGATCGCACTCAAACCGCCCCTGCGTTGTGTCCACGGCGGAGATTTTGCCACCGCTGAGGTCAAAGTCTTTCACTTCGGCCTGAACAAAGGTTCCGCCCATTTCGGTCAACAAAGCAACAAGGTCTTTGACGTAATTGGCGGGGTTGAGAATGTAGCCGTGGTTCTTGTTGTTGGCCAAGAGCTTGATGTCTTTTGACAATATGGGTTCCATCTCTTGGACGGCACCGCCTTCGATCAGTTCGGGTACAAAACCCGCTTTTCGGCGCAGCTCCCAGGTATAGGCATCGGCGTCAAATGCCGCCCGATCCGCATAGGCAAAGTTATAGTCGCTGGTCTGGATCCATTTTTCGGCGGGTGTGCCGCGTGTCAGGGCCTGATGCTGCTCAACGCTGTCGCCCACGATATGGGTAAGCCCCTCGGCAATACGACGTGTGTCGGCATCATTGGCGTGTGACATGTACTTCATCAACCACGGCAAGAGCTTTGGCAGATACCCCCAGCGCACAAAAAGTGGAAAATTGGGATCCAACAGGAGTTTGGGGCCTTTTGCCGTCAAGCCGGGCGCAGTCACGGGCGCGACCGAACAGCTGGCAAGGATACAGCCATTGCCATAGCTGGTGCCCATTCCGGGTTCACCCTTGTCGATCAGAGTGACGTCATGGCCGCCGCGCTGCAACCAAAGTGCCGTGGCTGCGCCAACTATACCTGCGCCAACGACAATGGTTCGCTTGCTCATAATCTGTGCCTTCTCTTCACCTGATCCGGTCAGGTGTCTTGCTTGGGTCGCGGGCACCAGATCTCTGGTGCGAGATCTTAAGGATGCGGAAAGAAATCCATCATGGCTAATACTAATTTATAGAAAGTCTATAATCAAAAGTGATATGAAGGCCTATGCAACTTCGATTTAGACAGCTTCAGGCGCTTCACGCGATCATTCAAACCGGGACCGTTACGGGGGCCGCAAATTTCCTTGGTATTTCGCAGCCCGGCATCTCCAATTTGTTGAATCAGCTTGAGCGGCAGACCAAGTTCAAGCTGTTTGAACGTGAAAAGGGGCGCCTGATTGCAACGCCTGAGGCTCTGATCTTGTATCAAGAAATTGATACCGTGGTGCGAGGGATCGACCACGTCACCCAATCGGTGATTGACCTTCAAAACAAGAAAGCGGGTCAGCTTCAGGTCGCGTCGCAGCACTCCCTGTCGTTTGGGCCTCTGCCAGGCATGATTGCCCGATTTGCCCAGGATCGGCCCGAGATGTCGATTGCCTTTCAGGCGCAATATTCGACGAAGATCCAGGAATGGGTGATGTCAGGGTTGTTTGAGATCGGGCTGTGTGAGCTGCCTTTGCTCTACGATGCGTTTGATGTGCATCCGATCACCGTAAATACGGTGATTGCTGTGCCTGAGGGGGATCCCCTGGCAGAACACGAGATTTTGACGCCCGAACTTCTCGATGATGTGCCGTTTGTGGTGATGGGGCCTGAACACATCACGCACCGGAAGTTGCGTGAGACGTTCTTAGCAAGTGGCTTTGGGTTCCGACCGCGTGTTCATTCGCACCTGTTCCGCAACTTGGTGAGCTTTGTCACCGAAGGATTGGGCGTCGCTCTTGTTGACCCCTTTGTGGTCGAGGGAGAGCAAGGGGATGGGTTTGTAGTTCGGCCATTTGAACCGACCATTCCATTAGAGCTCGCGATAATCACGTCTCGTGCCCGACCGCTGTCTTCGATCGGGCAGGAGTTTCTTGAAATCCTCAAAACTGAGCTTGCGCCCTATCATGAGGGATAGGGTTCACCCCATCCAGCGACGCACAGGCGCGTTGCTTTCCTCCAACGGCTGCACCACAACGTCGATCAACGTTGGTCCGTCATGGGCAATGGCCTCTTTCATCACACGTTCCAGATCTGCGGGATTTTCAACACGCCAGCTTTTGACGCCATAGGCCGAGGCCACTTTGGCGTGATCCACGCGACCGAAATCGACGTTGTAGTACCGCTTATCCTTGTCGGCCATCTGACTGGCCTTGATCCAACCGAAGTTGGCATTTGAGAAGACGATAAAGGTGATCGGGACATTGTGACGGCACACGGTTTCAAGTTCGCCAACGGTAAAGCCAAACGAGCCGTCCCCCATCATCGCCACGGTTTTTGATGTTGGGCGCCCGAACCACGCGCCGACAGCTGCCGACATCGAATACCCCAGAGCGCCATGGGCGCGGTTGGTGATAAAGTGACGACCCGGTTGCGGCAGTTGGTAATAGGCCGAGAAATAAGGGCAGCTTGTGCCCGGATCGGACACGATGGTCGCGTCCTCTGGCAGCACGCGGTTCAGCGTAGCAATCACGCGTTCCGGGCGCATCGGTGTTTCGTCGCTGGCGGCCAGAGAGTTGAAGATGTCAAACTTGCGCTTCTTCAGCTCGGCCACTGCCGCGGCCCCGCCAAATGTATCGGCCCCCTGATCGCGGTTATCCAGAACCCGATTGACCTCGGCGAGTGAAAGGCGCAGGTCGCCAACCACGCCAACCTCGGTCTGGTAGTTGGCGCCCATCACCATGGGGTCATTGTCGAAATGCACGATGCGCGCACCGGGCTTTGGCGCTTCCCAGCGCGAGGTGGTGGTCGATCCCGCACGGCAGCCCATAAAGACAACCAGATCGGCGTTTTCCATCATCTCCCAAGTTTGATCTGTGCCGCCGTTTGAGCCAACAACACCGACGCATTGCGCATGGGTTTCGGCCAGTGAGCCTTGTCCTGAAATCGAGGTTGCAACGGGAATGTCCAGACGTGTGGCCAGGCGTGACAGCTCTTCCATCGCGCCGGCAATGACCACGCCGCCACCGCAGACGATCAGGGGGCTTTTCGCCGAGAGAATGGCATCGACTGCGGCCTCGGCGGCTCCGGGTTCGGGGCCTTGTGGGTAGGCTGGATAGCTTTGATGCTTTGCATCGGCCCAGACATCGGAGGGATCCACATCGTCATATTGAATATCATAGGGCAATCCCAGATGTGCGGCGCCTGACCGTCCGGTGGTCATGGCGCGGAATGCACCGCGGACCATGCGTGGAATATGGGCGGCCTGTTTGATCACAGTGTTCCATTTGGTCAGAGGCCGCATGAGGGCGTCCTGGTCCACCTCGGTCAGAGGGTACTTGCCATAAGAGGCAACAGAGATGTCGGTGGTGATGCCCAGAACGGCATAGGAGCTTTCTGAAGCTTCGATGAGGCCGGGCAAAATATATGTTGCCCCGCCCCCCGATGGACCCTCTGCAACGCCGACTCGACCTGTCACACGCGAATACCCATCGGCCATATAGGTGGCTGACCGCTCGTCGCGGGTCAGCACGTGTTTGATGTTGTGATCCAGCGTCAACATTGCGTCATAAAAGGGCAGGGTGGTGTCGCCACACAGGCCAAAAATATGTTGTACGCCATGGGCTTCAAGGCTGCGCACCATGGCCTCCGCGCCATTCAGTTTGTTGCTCATGTCCTGTCCTTTCAAAGATCGCTTAAGCCGACAACGCGAAGTCGCGTTAGGATTCGTTTGGCATTCAGAATTGTATACAATTTAGAATGCAGACTTGAACACGTGTCAATCCCTCGCTAGGGTGCCATGTGAACAAGCGGAGAAAATGTCGTGGTGAAACGCGAGAGCAATGTGGATCGGGTCTATGATGCGCTGCGCCAGATGGCCGTGGATTTTGCCTTCAAGCCTGACCAGCGTCTGAATGAAAGCGCACTGGCCGCGCAGCTGGACACAAGCCGCACGCCTCTGCGTGAAGCGTTGAACCGTCTGGTGGCGGAAGGTTTGCTGACGTTTCAAACCAATCGCGGGTTTTTCTGCCGGTCTCTGACCCCCAAAGACATTCTGGATCTGTATGAAACACGCGTTGCCGTAGAATGCGAAGCTTTGCGCCTGTCCTGCAGTCGTGCCAGCGACGATGAGATTTGTGCGCTTGAAATGTGGTTGGCCGAGGCAGAGCCACTGTATCTGTCGTCTGAAGACACCTTAGAGCTTTTGACGTTGGATGAGGAGTTTCACCTGCGACTGGCCAGGCTTTCTGGCAACAATGAATTGCTGCGTATGCTGGCCAGCGTGAATGATCGTATCCGCTATATCCGATTGATCGATCTGAAAAATATGTGCGCCCGTTCGGGTGGTGACCCGGAAGCGCATCGCAAGATTATGCGGGCCTTGTCTGCCAGGGATGCCAAAGGCGCAGAAGTAGCTATGCGGGCCCATATCGAAAAACGTCGCGAACAGGCCACCGAGGCCGTCCGCATCGCGTTTTCGCAACTTTACGTACCCATGGATTAGGTGAGGCAGGGATGGAGCGAGGCGGAAAAACAGTCTTTGGGGCTGCGGTTGGTATTTTGATGTTGGAAACGCAGTTTCCGCGTATTCATGGCGACATGGGGAATGCGCTGACCTGGGATTTCCCGGTACATTACCGTGTGGTCCGTGGTGCAAACCCGGAAAATGTCGTGCGCGGTGACCCCACTCAATTGGCCGATCTGTTTATCGAAGCAGGGCGCGATCTTGTGGCCATGGGATGTGATGGCATCACAACCAATTGTGGTTTTCTCGCGTTGATCCAAGATCAGGTCAAAGAGGCTCTTGGTGTTCCTGTAGCTACATCATCTTTGATGCAGGTCCCGATGGTGCAGGCCCTATTGCCCGCGGGAAAACGAGCTGGCGTCCTGACCATTTCCAAAGAAACTTTAACACCGGCACATCTTGCCGCCGCAGGCGCTCCGTTTGATACGCCAATTGGCGGCACCGACGGGATGCGTGCGTTCACACGTGACATTCTGGGAGATGCACCAGAGATCGATTTTGAAGCCTGTCGCTTAGATATGATCGACGGCGCACGGGCTTTGGTGGCCAGCACGCCTGACCTTGGGGCGATTGTGTTGGAATGTACCAATATGGTTCCATATGCGCGAGATGTGCGGCGGGCCACGGGGTTACCGGTGTTCTCAATCCAAAGCTTTGTCAATTGGTTCCAGGCTGGCCTGATGCCCCAACGATATAGCCTAGAGGTTGACGACCCTAGATTCGAACCCGTTTAGAGGTGGAGAATTTTAAATACGTTCTGCTTTGTTGTCGTCCATGCTGGACATACTAGCCAAGTGACTTAGGCTAACAGCACAGCAATACGTATTGGAGCTCGATTGACGGTTAACCGACTTTCTGAACGCGCGGTGCTTTCTGCGATCAATGACATGTCCGTTCGTTTGATGACATTGACGGACCGGGAAGAGCTATTTTGGTATGTCTCCCGTGATGTTGTCGGTCGCATGGGATTTGTCGATTGTATCATCTACTTGGTAGACCGGAGATCGCGCACATTGCGGCAGGTTTCGGCTATGGGTCAGAAAAATCCCACAGCCCAGGATATCGTAAACGCTCTGGTTATTCCCTTTTCAGCAGGCATCACCGGCCACGTCGCGAGCACCGCTCAGCCGCTTTTGGTCGATGATGTCAGAGACGATCCTCGCTTTATCGAGGATACGGTCCCCGCCTTATCAGAGCTCTGCGTGCCTTTCTTCAGTGACGGGGAAGTCGCCGGTGTCATCGATTGTGAACACCCCGAAGTGGGGGCGTTCACCACCTTCCATTTGGAGGTTTTGACAACGGTTGCCGCGATGATTGGGGCACGGCTGGCCTCGCTTAAGGAAACCGAGGAGGTGGTCCAGCGCAATTCGAGACTTGCTGACAACGAGATGCGATTGGCGCTTGCCCTGCAGGGGGCGAATGATGGGTTGTTTGATTGGGACCTGAAAACGGGGTCGGTTTACTATTCGCCACGTTGGCTCGATATGCTGGGGTATGCCCCTGGTGACCTTGCTGCCGATTATACGACATTTGAAGAACGGTTACATCCTGATGACCGTCTGCGCGTCACCACCCATCCCCCGACCATGAACGCGCTTGGGCGAGAATGTATCGAGTCCGAGTTTCGCATGAAACATCGAGACGGACATTGGGTAAATATCCTGTCACGCGCTTTTATGGTGCGCGATAAGACCGGTGAGATGGTTCGCCTTGTTGGCACACATGTTGACATGACAGAACGTCACCGCGCCGAGCAATCGCTTAAGTCGACCGCCCATTTGATGAATGAGGCCCTGCGGGTGGCACGTATGGCGGCGTGGCATTCAACGCCAGATGGGCGTCTTATCTGGTCCCCGGAAGTGTATGATCTGTTGAAAATGCGACGCGGGGATTTTGACGGAACCATCGAAAATTTCCTCGAGTTTGTGCACGACAGCGACCGGGAGCGCGTGATGCAAGAGGTCGCGCGTGCCTGGAACGAGCGGTCACGTTACGAGGTGATCTATCGCCTTTATGATGGCGAGGGAAATCTGATTTCACTGCGCGAAACCGCCGAGGTTGTTCGCGACGCGAAGGGCAGACCCGTGAGGATGAGCGGAGCGTTCCAAGACATCACTGAACAGGTCGAGATGCAAAGCAAGTTTAATCAGGCGCAGAAAATGGAGGCGATCGGTCAGTTGACCGGAGGTGTTGCGCATGATTTCAACAACCTTTTGGCTGTGATCCAGGGCTGTGCAGAACTGATGCAGATGTCGACGCAGTATGAAGAAGAACTGATCGATCGCATCGTAACGGCCAGTCGGCGGGGGGCGGATCTGACCCACCGTTTGCTGGCTTTTGCACGACAACAGCCTTTGGCCCCAAAAACCATCGATGTGCACCAGATGTGTCAGGGTATGCGGCAAATGCTGCGGCGGACGTTTGTTGAAACCATCGAGTTTAAGGTGACCACTGAACCGGGACTATGGCCGGCCTGCGCGGATCAAAGTCAGGTGGAAGATGCCCTGCTGAACCTCGCGATCAATGCCCGTGATGCTATGCCTGAGGGCGGACGGCTTGAAATCAACAGTTGCAATGTGTGTGTGACACAGGACATGGCGGATCAAACACGAGATGCACAGGCTGGAGACTATGTGTGCATCACTGTCACGGATACAGGGTTCGGCATGTCCGAGCAGGTTCAAAAACACGCATTTGAACCCTTTTTCTCCACCAAGGAGGTTGGCAAAGGTTCGGGGTTGGGGCTGTCCATGGTCTATGGGTTTGCGACGCAATCTGGCGGGCATGTTACGCTGCGCAGCGGTAAGGGCGAGGGGACGTCAGTTAGTATTTATCTACCGCGAGATACCACGCGCCAATCTGAACCTGAGGAGAAGACAACGCGACATCAACCTGAGGGCCGGGGCGAAACGGTGCTGGTGATCGAAGATGATCCGCTGGTGCGTCAACTGGCCATACGGATGATCAAACGGTTGGGCTATGAAGTGGTCGCCGCTGAAGATGCCTTGTCGGCCCGGGCCTTAGTCGAAGGGGGTCAGCGGTTTGATGTGCTGTTGTCTGACGTGGTTCTGCCGGGGGGCGTGAGTGGACCGGAGCTGGCCAGAGAGATCAAACAGCAGCAACCAGAAATCAAAATTGTGTTTATGTCCGGATACCCGGCCGAATTCTCAGCGGGGCCTGGTGGGCTGGACCCCGATCAGGTGTTGCTGGGCAAGCCGTTTCGATGGGAAGAGCTTGCTCAGGCGCTGAGAGGGCCTCAGAAATCTGATATGGCTTAGTCTGGAAGCGATCGATGGCAATCGACAATGCCCTCCATGGCAGCTAAGGACGGTCAACTCGGGGGGAGACGCAGAGCCATGACGCAGTCTGAATTTGTGCAAAAAGGGGCAGTGGCGCATTTGGAAACCGCCTGGGCGGAACCTCAAACCTTCTATTTTGTTCTGTTGCCCAAGGTCACAATGCTGGCGGTGAACGCGGCTATTGAAGTGCTGCGCATTGCAAATCAACTGACCGGGAAAGAGCTGTATCGCTGGTACACAGCCACGCCGGATGGCAATGCCGTGCAAGGGTCTAACCTGATGCGATTGGCCCCCGATCTCGCCTTGGCTGATATTCCAGAAACCGGGACCGCGTTTATTTGCGCGGGTGTTGAACCCGAAACCACATTGGACACTGCGATCACCGGTTGGATCCGCCGCCGCAAAGCGCATGGTGGTGCATTGGGTGGCCTGTGTACCGGTGCGTTTTCCTTGGCCAAAGCCGGGGTGCTGGATGGACGGCGCTTTACCCTGCATTGGGAAAATCAGGCTGTGTTTGCCGAGCTGTTCCCCGATCTCCAGCCTTCTGATTGTCTTGTCGAACGCGATGGGGGATTGGACACTTGCGGCGGCGGAACAGCGGCTCTGGATCTCATGCTGGCTCTGGTGGCCGAGCGTAATGGGGATGAGCTGGCGGGGCATGTTGCGGATATGTGTCTGCACAAGCGACCCACAGATCTAGCAACGCGGCAAAGATCGTCGGCTTCGGCCACATTGGGCAATCGCAACACCAAGCTGCAGGCGGCGATCGCTTTGATGGAGGCGAACATCGAAGCGCCTCTTGAATTGGATGAAATTGCAGATCAGGCAGGGTTGTCGCGCCGGCACATGGAACGTCTGTTTGCGGAATACGCGCAGCGAACGCCCTCGGCCTATTATTCAGAGATCCGATTGCAGCGGGCCTATGCGCTTTTATCGGGTACAAACATGACCGCAACCGAGGTGTGTTTCGCCACTGGGTTCAACAATAGCAACACCTTCTCCAAGCGGTTTCGTGGGCGATACGGCGTAGCCCCGCATATCTTCCGCCGCAGCTGGCAACGCTAGACTGTTGTTGCCTTGGGCCTCTAGGTGCCAACTATATCTGTTCTTCCAGTCGTCGGGCTCGGTCTTCAAGCCGGTCAAAGGCTTCAAAGAGCGCATCCTGCTCAGCATCGGTCAAGCAGTTCATCAAATAGTCTTGCCGCTGTCGCATCAGTGGGCTGAGCTCTTGGAACAAAGCTCGGCCGCGATCAGTTTTTGCAAGCGTCCTTTGGTTTGACGCGTCGAGGTGGCTGGTGATCAACCCGCGTTCCACCATCTTTTTGATGTTCCGGCTCAACTGGCTTTTGTCCACGTCTGTCAGGCGGATGATCTCCGCGGCGGGGACTTCACCGCGGGTGGCAAGGGCTGCAAGAACCCGCCATTCGGCCAGCGAAATACCGGCCCTCTCCTTAAGAATGCGGATCGCCTGAGCATTCAGCAGAGCGTGGAGGCGGGCCAATCGATAGGTGAACATGCGATCAAGTGGGACATCATAGGCTTCGACTGTCGCCTGTGTCGGGTCAGTGTCTTGCATTTGTGTTCCGCCGTCAGACCAAGGTGAAGGTGATATAGCACTGCAATGGAAAGCGTCACCTCATGTATCGGTGCCGGGTTTGGCGCTTTTTGGTGGCGCAGCTGTTGTGGCAGCGCAAAAACCTATTGATACTTTGCAGCGGTGATAAACTCGCCAAAGGCCTCGCACCAGATGACAACTGTGGTGAAGGCGGCAATATCGATGCCTGTCGGCACGTCCAAAATCAGACCATCGAAGGTTTTCACGTCCCCAACCCGAACCGACTGAGCCTTGATTGTCTCGAAGCTGGCTTCATCGTCAACAAACTCAGGTGCCAGATACAGTTTGTAGTCGGGACCGGGGGCGAGCCGACCCATGTGAACAATCTGTTCTGCCCCAAGCGCGACGGTGCCTTCACCCCAGTGGAGAAAGTCGCTGCCTTTCAGGTCGCGCGTGAACTCTGCGGTGTATTGCGCCGATTTGGCTTGTTCCTGCAACACTGCCATGTCCGGGCCTTTGGGGGCGGTCAGGATTGGCAGAAAGTACACCCCAAGCGCAAATCCGATGGCCAAGGCGCCAGAATGGGTGATCAACAAAAGCAACTTTCTCATAATGACTTTCCTTTGATACATATCAGACACGCGCCTCCCGGAACCGGGTAGGAGGGCGTTCTATGTTTCCCTCTGTCACAGCTTGAGCTAAAGGCATCGACATGTCCAAAATCAAATCGCTTTTTGCGACCCGCCTCTATCACGCCCATCTGTCCGAACATGGTCCGACCATTGATACGGACGAACTCTTGGCATCCTGTTACTCCATCGCCGAAGATGATGAAGCAGGACAGGAATGGTGTGAAACCGAAGGTTATCCGGGATATACATCCTACGCCTCGCTGACGGATTTGCCCTGGCGCTTCCCGATCTTCAAAGATCTAGTTGATGCGCTGGACAAACATGTCGCGGCCTTTGTGGAAGAACTTGATTTTGATCTTGGTGGCAAAGAGCTCAAGCTTGAGGACATCTGGATCAACATCTTGCCCGAAGGTGGCACACACTCAAGCCATATCCACCCCCATTCGGTGATTTCAGGAACCACCTATGTGGCTGTGCCAGATGGTGCGGGCGCGCTGAAACTGGAAGACCCTCGTCTGCCGATGATGATGACGGCTCCACCGCGCAAGAAATCGGTACGCGAGGATCTGGCCGCGTTCCATTATGTCCGACCAGAAGTGGGGGATGTGGCGCTTTGGGAAAGCTGGCTGCGCCACGAGGTGCCGATGAACATGTCCGAAGATGATCGTCTGTCGGTCAGCTTCAATTACGCATGGGCGTGATCTGAGACGGCAGACTGGCGTGAAGGCATCCCTCTGAGACTTTGCGCCAGGTCAGCAGGTTAAGAGAAACGGAGCACCGGGCGGTAAACTCTTCGCCGCCCACCCGCAGGCACGCATATTGCCCCAGCGGAACCTTTTCTCCATCGCGGTTGATGCAGGAACAGGGTCTCTGAGGGTCGGTGGATTGGGGCAGGGCAGGACCTGCGCAGATCAAGAATACTCCGACAACCAAATAACGCATGGCCAGACTATACCATGACCAGGTGTTTTTCCCAAATCACGCCTTTGGCAAACGCTTTGGTAAGGGTGGTCCGTTAAAGCTTTAATCTGATTGCTTTCAATATCTGGTCCGGCTTTTCGTGTTGCGCAAAACCCTGTCTCTCCTGCTGCCTGCTTTGATCCCGTCCTGGCGCTTTTTCAAAACGGTGGCCCCGTCGCCTCGTGTCGAGTTTCAGCTTGAGGGAGAGGACACTTGGCAGGAAAGCCACCCTTTGCCTCAGCGACTAGGTCTGCGCGATTATCTGCGGCGGTTGGTTTTTAGCCCGGATCGGAACACTCAGCTTTATATGGTGTCTTTGTCCGAGAGACTTGTGGAGCGCGAAACAGACCACTCCAAAGCGGAACTGCATCGTTTGATCCGTGACGCCCTGCCAGAAACCAGCGGCGCGCTGAGATTTCGTTTGGTGTTTGTCAGTCGCGAAGGCGGGGCGCTCGTCCATTACGTCGAATATGAAAGCGGGTGGTTGGTATGACGCTTTCGGAAACGGTCCAGATCACCCAGTATCTGTTGGCGGGCGCAATTGCAGTGCAATCGATCGAATTCCTTGTGCAGCCACGGGACAGGTGGCTGGCATTGCGACTGATCTTCTGCCTGATGCTTTTGTACCCACCGGCTGCTTCGGTAGCGGTTTGGGCGCTCTGGCTTTTCTCGCTCGCACAATTGCACAGATTTGACGGACCGTACAACGGCGGATCAGATAAGATGACGCTGCTTATCCTGACTTGTCTCGGGCTTTATCACCTCGCTCCAACTGACTACTGGCGAGAACTGGCGGTGTCCTACCTCGCGGTCCAGCTTGTGCTGTCGTATTTCGTTTCGGGCTACATCAAGATAATCAACGCAGACTGGCGCGCGGGTCGTGCTCTGTGTGATGTGTTTCGGTTCTCGGCCTATCCCGTCGCGGAAAGTCTTCGGAATTGGGCGAATTTCCCGAGGCTGCTTTGCGCAATGTCTTGGGGGGTTATGGGGTTTGAGGTTTTGATGCCTCTCGCTCTTCTTAATCCTCCGACTTTGAAACTTGGGCTATGTATTGCCGGGCTCTTTCACCTGATGAATGCGCTATTGTTTGGGTTGAATAGGTTTTTTTGGATTTGGATATGTGCCTATCCGGCGCTGATCTGGTTCCAAGCTGCTGTGGTGCATCCGTTGATCGGTCTCTGATCACGCCGCTGAACCAGCGCTGGGCGAGAAGTTTGCGGTAAGGTGTTGTGTTGGGGTCGCCAGACGACTACGACGCCACTCGGATCTTGCGCATGTTGCTGAGACTATTGGTCAAATTGCATCAGATGACGGCATCTTCCCTTTGCCAATCGGCCGGAAATACGTTCTAACGTTCTAGCCAGGCTTACATTTTAGAGCCTTCGCAACCCTTATGTACCTTTAAAATATACGGAGCATTCGCTCGATGGCGTTATTCCCGCATTTTGAACCGCAGATCCCGCTGTTTCGCTCGTGGGATGTCGCCGATTTCGTCGGGAAGGCCAGCTCTGTTTTGTTGCTGATTTTGACGCTGAAGAATTTGGTATTAGGGGAGTTTCTGCTTGCGGGTTTGGTCTTTGTCGTTTTCTCGATGTTTGTTGTGGACATCTGGTCCTATCGCCGGGGGGCAGGGTTGCCGATCCCGGTGAATGCACTCTTGCTAGCTTTGTTGGGGTTGATTTGCGTCTCGGTGCTGTCCGACGGGCCGAACGGGGCGCTCTGGACGTTTCCTGCAGTATTGGGCGCGTTTATTGCGATCCCGCTTTCGCAGGCGACACGATTTTCCGTGGTGGCTGGTCTTGTGGTGACCGCCGTGCTCGAGATCTCAGGCGCGACACTCTTGGGGCTGTGGTTTGCAATGGCCTTGGGCTTTAGCGTATTGTTGATGCGGTTTTCGGTTGAGCAGGCCGTGACACTGCAAAGAGAGCTTCTGGAAAGCAGCTATCGGGATTCGATGACCGGCTGTCACAATCGGCGAGTGTTGGAAAATATGCTCTCCATGCCCGAATTGTCGCAGCGCCTCTATGGCTTGGTGTTGATTGATGTGGACCATTTCAAAGGTATCAATGACAAGTTCGGCCACACCGTTGGTGATCTCGTGCTGATCCAGGTGGCCCATAAAATTCGCGCTGAAGCGCCCGAAGGCGCCTATGTCCTGAGAACGGGAGGCGATGAATTTCTGGTTCTGGTGCCGGAAGCGACGGATGACACCCTCCAAGAGGTGGCGCAAGGGTTGCTTACCCGAGTGTCCGAAACTGTACGATGTGGAGAGGATCCCATCACGCTCAGTATTGGAACAAACCCGTCACGACCGTTGTCCGAGCTGGATGAGTCTCTGGTTGCGGCAGATCGCCGTTTGTTGTTCGCAAAGAAACAGGGTCGAAACCGCGTTGGTGAGGGGCAACTCGACCTTGCCGATGCGCGTAAATAAATAAGGGCTTCGACGCGTCCGAATCCACTTGCCAGAGCTGACCTTCGGGCGTATAGCCACGCTCTATGCACGAATAAACGGAATCAGTGTGCCTTGAGCGCACTGCCAAGTTTTTTGTCTGAAACGTCACCAGACCCAAGGGTCACCCGGACCTAAACGACCGGCGCCCTCTGGTGAGAAGAAAAGGAAAAGGCGCAATGAACGCCAATGAACTTAAGGACAAGACCGCGGATGAACTCCGCGATCAGCTTGTTCAGCTGAAAAAAGAGGCCTTCAACCTCCGTTTCCAGCAAGCTTCGGGTCAGCTCGAAAACACCGCTCGTGTTCGTCAGGTTCGCCGTGACGTGGCCCGCGTGAACACCATTCTGAACCAGAAGGCCGCTGCTGCGGCACAGGAGGCCTAAGTTATGCCCAAGCGTATCCTGACAGGCACCGTGACCTCGACAGCAAATGCTCAGACCGTGACCGTTCGCGTTGAGCGTCGCTTCAAGCACCCCGTTCTTCAGAAGACCATCAAAAAGTCGAAGAAGTACCGTGCGCATGATGAAGCACAAAAGTTCGCAGTGGGCGACGCAGTACGCATCATCGAATGCGCACCCAAGTCCAAGACGAAACGTTGGGAGGTTCTGGCCGACTAAGCCGGAGCCTTTTGGCATTATTCGAAACCCTGGGGGAGCTAATGAGAAAAGCCCCCATAGGTCGGGAGAAACCATATGATCCAGATGCAGACCAATCTGGATGTAGCTGACAATTCCGGTGCTCGGAAAGTTCAGTGCATCAAGGTCCTTGGCGGTTCGCATCGCCGCTATGCATCGGTCGGCGACATCATCGTCGTATCGGTGAAAGAGGCCATTCCACGTGGTCGCGTTAAGAAAGGTGACGTCCGTAAGGCCGTTGTCGTTCGCACCGCAAAAGAAGTTCGTCGTGAAGATGGCACAGCAATCCGCTTTGACCGTAACGCCGCCGTGATCCTGAATACTGCAGGTGAACCGGTAGGTACCCGTATCTTCGGGCCGGTTGTGCGTGAGCTGCGTGCGAAAAACTTCATGAAGATTATCTCGCTGGCTCCGGAGGTGCTCTGATGGCTGCGAAACTTCGTAAGGGTGACAAGGTCATCGTTCTTGCCGGTAAGGACAAGGGCAAGACTGGCGAAATCACCTCGGTCGACCCCAAAGCGGGCAAGGCCATCGTGGACGGCGTAAATGTCGCCATCCGTCACCAGCGTCAGTCTCAGACTGCTCAGGGCGGCCGCCTTCCTAAGGCCCTGCCGATCGAGCTGTCGAACCTGGCGATCGTTGATGCAAACGGCAAAGCAACTCGTGTTGGCTTCCGCGAGGAAGACGGCAAGAAAGTACGCTTCGCCAAGACCACTGGGGACGCGATCTGATGTCGGATGCAGCAACCTATACCCCCCGCCTGAAGGCGCAGTACAAGGACTCGATCCGCGCTGCGATGATGGAAGAGTTCGGCTACAAGAACGAAATGCAGATCCCGCGTCTGGATAAAATCGTTCTGAACATCGGCTGTGGTGCCGAAGCTGTGCGCGACTCGAAAAAAGCCAAGTCGGCGATCGAAGATCTGACAAAGATCGCCGGTCAGCAGGCTGTCGGCACCAAGGCCAAGAACAGCCACGCGCCGTTCCGCCTGCGTGAAGGCATGATCATCGGCGCCAAAGTCACCCTGCGTGACGCGCGCATGTATGAATTCCTGGACCGTCTGGTGACCGTCGCGATGCCGCGCATCCGTGACTTCCGTGGTGTTAAGCCTTCTTTCGATGGTCGTGGCAACTTTGCCATGGGCATGAAAGAGCATATCGTGTTCCCTGAAATCGACTTTGATAAAGTTGACGAAGTCTGGGGCATGGACATCATCATCACCACCAATGCCTGCGCCGTCGGTGAGCACACCGCAGACGCTCAAGCCAAGGCGCTGTTGAAGCATTTCAACATGCCCTTCAACGCTTAAGGGGAAGCAAGACATGGCCAAAAAATCCATGATCGAGCGCGAAAAGAAGCGTGAGCGCCTGGTGGCTCGTTACGCTGCAAAGCGCGCAGAGCTGAAAGAAATCGCAGTCGACGAATCGCGTCCGATGGAAGAGCGCTTTAAGGCTCGCCTTAAACTGGCGAAACTTCCGCGCAACTCGGCACCGACCCGTCTTCACAACCGCTGCCAACTGACCGGCCGTCCCCACGCTTACTACCGTAAGTTGCGGATCAGCCGTATCATGCTGCGCGAACTCGGCTCGAACGGGAAACTTCCCGGCGTCGTCAAGTCCAGCTGGTAAGGGAGGTTTAAGTAATGAACGATCCTATCGGCGATATGCTCACTCGTATCCGCAACTCGCAGATGCGTGGTAAGTCCACCGTCATGACCCCCGCGTCGAAGCAGCGTGCCCGCGTTCTCGATGTTCTGCTCGATGAAGGCTACATTCGTGGCTACGAAGCAGGCGTTGATGCCGCAGGTCACCCGACCTTCGAAATCTCGCTCAAGTACTTCGACGGCACTCCGGTGATCCGTGAAGTTAAGCGCGTGTCCAAGCCGGGCCGTCGTGTTTACTTGGGTGTAAAAGACATCCCACAGGTCCGTCAGGGTCTGGGTGTCACCATCGTGTCCACCCCTAAGGGTGTGATGTCGGATGCAAACGCTCGCAGCCAGAATGTTGGCGGCGAAGTGCTCTGCACCGTATTCTAAGGAGGGCTCTATGTCTCGTATTGGCAAAAAACCGGTCGAGCTTCCCTCGGGTGTGTCTGCTTCCGTTTCGGGTCAGACCGTCGAGGTGAAGGGTCCGAAAGGCGCCCAGAGCTTTACCGCGACCGATGATGTAACCATCACCGTCGAAGACAACATTGTGAAGGTTGAGCCGCGCGGAAAATCCAAGCGCGCGCGTCAGCAGTGGGGCATGTCCCGCACCATGGTTGCAAACCTGGTGCATGGCGTGACCAACACCTTCAAGAAAGAACTCGAGATTGTTGGCGTTGGTTACCGCGCCCAGCTGCAGGGCAAAGTCCTGAAGCTGAACCTCGGTCTTTCGCATGATGTTGATTTCCAAATTCCGGAAGGTGTGACCATCACCTGCCCGAAACAGACTGAGATTGTGATCGAAGGTCACGATTCCCAGCTGGTCGGTCAAGTGGCTGCGAACATTCGCGAGTGGCGTCGTCCCGAGCCTTACAAAGGCAAGGGCATTCGTTACAAAGGCGAATTCATCTTCCGCAAAGAAGGCAAGAAGAAGTAAGGGCGCGGGACTATGGCAAACAGCAAACGCACACTGTTCCTCAAGCGCCGCTTGCGCGTTCGGAACAGACTCCGCAAAGTCAACGCTGGTCGCGTTCGTCTTTCGGTTCATCGTTCGAACAAGAACATCAGCTGCCAGCTGATCGACGACGTGGCAGGCCGCACATTGGCTTCCGCTTCGTCGCTCGAGGCAGGCCTGGGTGTTGTTGGCAAGAACAACATCGAAGCGGCATCCAAAGTAGGTGCAGCCATTGCCGAGCGCGCGAAAGCCGCTGGTGTGGCCGAAGCTTACTTCGACCGCGGTGGCTTCCTGTTCCACGGCAAAGTGAAGGCTCTGGCCGACGCTGCGCGTGAAGGTGGCTTGAAAATCTAAAGGGTAGGGTGGGCATTGCCCACCCTGTTCTTTTCTCTCGTAGGGCGGGGCAATCCCCGCTTTACGTTTTGAAGGTGGCAACACCTCGATGATCGGGGGGCGTTTCGCCCACTGCGATTGACCAATAGGTGCCTGAGTGCACCATAGACACAAGGATGCCACATGGCAGAACGTGAAAACCGCCGGGGCAACCGTCGCGACCGCGACGAAGCACCCGAATTTGCAGATCGCTTGGTTGCGATCAACCGTGTTTCGAAGACAGTTAAAGGCGGTAAGCGCTTTGGCTTCGCAGCACTGGTTGTTGTTGGCGACCAAAAAGGCCGCGTAGGCTTTGGCAAAGGTAAAGCCAAAGAGGTGCCCGAGGCGATTCGCAAGGCCACCGAGCAGGCCAAGCGCAACATGATCCGCGTACCTCTGAAAGAGGGCCGCACTCTGCACCACGATGGCAAAGGTCATCACGGCGCAGGTAAAGTGATCATGCGTACCGCACCAACCGGTACCGGTATCATTGCTGGTGGTCCGATGCGTGCTGTATTCGAAATGCTGGGTATTCAGGATGTGGTCGCGAAATCGACCGGTTCGCAGAACCCCTATGCAATGATCCACGCCACTCTGGATGGTCTTAAGAACCAGCAGAGCCCGCGTCAGGTTGCACAGCGTCGTGGTAAGAAAGTCGCTGACATTCTGCCCAAGCGTGACGAAGCTCCGGCAGCCGCCGCGACTGAGGAGGCATAAGCATGGCCAAGACCATTGTTGTAAAACAGATCGGTAGCCCGATCCGTCGCCCCGCAATCCAGCGCCAGACCCTTGTTGGTCTGGGCCTGAACAAGATGCACAAAACCCGCGTTCTCGAAGATACCCCTTCGGTTCGTGGCATGATCCGCAAGATCCCGCATCTCGTTGAGATCGTGGAAGAGCGCGACTAAATCTAGCTCTGTCTAGATGAAAGCTTAGAACCCCCGGCCCTGCGCCGGGGGTTTTTCTTTTGCCGCATTGAGACAGAGGAATGTCATACCTGCATGACAGGGTTGCTGAACTGGAAATTGTCGTTTGGTCCATTCGTGCCTAATTACCCAGCACGCAAGACAACACACTCACCAACTGCCGAGGACATTACTCAGGCCCCATCTTTAGGACGACGACCATGGCTTACATCACTGTAAACACTTCTTCTTCTCTCTCTCTGTCCGCTGCTATCTTTCGCGTGACATCGGCTATTATGGAGAGCGTGAGCCACTTTTTCGCCTATCAGAATACGGTCAACGAGCTGGAAAGCCTGGATGATCGTCTGCTCGCAGACATGGGTCTGACTCGTTATGATATTCCTCGCGCCGCACGTGGTGAAGTGAGCAAGATGTTCGGCTGAAGCTAAACACTCTTCTCTCTAAAGACCGAAGCCGCCAGAGCATCTGCTCGGCGGCTTTTTGTTTGGTGCCTTAGTCACATCTTAATGCTGCGTTGCAGCGAGTGCATGGCGGGGTGTCGAAACGCGAATTTGTTTAGCGCTATCAGTGGCCATATATCAGGGGCACGAGAGAAAAGATCTCAGACAGACGTCGGGGAATTCGCCTCGACCAGAAGATAGGAAATACTCATGGCACATATTGCAATCGCAGCCCCCGCCCGTGGCACCACTCTGACCAGCGCAGTCTATCGCGCGCTTGACGCATTCCGTGACTACCGTGCCCGTCGCACCGTATTCCTCCGCACGATCACCGAACTTGACGGTCTGAACGACCGTATGTTGACGGATCTCGGGATCAGCCGAGCGGACATCCCAGAGATCGCGCGCCAGGAAGTGCAACGCGTTTTCGGCTAAGTCGCCCTACAACAATGATTTTGAACCGTCCACGTTCCACGCTGGGCGGTTTTTCTTTGTTTTCAACATTTTGTTAACCATGTCCCGTTGCGCCTGAGGCTTGCGTTAGGCGCATGACGGGCAGTCCAAAGATGAAATTGTGAGCACAAAATAAACCGCTATGTAGAGGGCAGACTTTAGAGACACACTCGGGCGCTCCTCTCCGCCCACCAAATTAGGATAGTACCATGGCCCAGACTGTTGCCCTCTCGAACACCGGTTTCCACTTTGCTGACGCGGTTACTTCGACCTTTGAAAACGTTCGCGTATATTTCGCGCGTCGCGCGGCCTACCGCGCCACTTTTCAAGAACTGTCGAACCTCGATGATCGCACGCTGTCGGATCTGGGCCTGAACCGTCTTGACCTCGAAGAGGTCGCTCGCGAAGAAGCGCTGCGCGCGACATCGTAAGCAGCGGCTTACTTTTAGATTGAATTGAGCGTTTCAGGCACCGGTCTGGGGCGCTTTCTTTTTGTTCTTCTTTCTGCGTTGCAGCGAATGCAGGGCGGCCATTCCGGAACTACGTTGGTGACCCGAAACGGTTCTCTATAGGAGGGCGCTAAACAGGCCCCTGAAATTGGAACCCAAACTATGTTCGCCTCAACACGCGCTATCTCGTCTTTCCTGCTGTCTCCTTTCGCTACATTTATGAATGGGGCGAAATCCACTTGGGCGCAGGGACCTGTGCCCTGCTGGACCGAGTACCTACGTGACCAAAATCGCGGCTAACCCAAGACGCATGGCTTATCTATTTGACGCGCGGCCCTTCTGGTTCCTCCACTTGGGCCGTTTCCGTGGGTGGCACCCACGCTTGGTGCTTGATTCACCGAAGCTGGAAAGCTATACGCCCCCGGTGGCCTTTGGTCACTGATTCACAAAACCAAGAAATGCCGTGTGCACCTTTTACGCTTCGTAGGTGTTTCCGGCTTAGGAGAAGCGACATGAAACTTCATGAACTGCGCGACAATCCCGGCGCAACCAAGCGCAAACAGCGCATCGGCCGTGGCCCAGGTTCGGGCAAAGGTAAAATGGGTGGCCGTGGTATCAAAGGTCAGAAATCGCGTTCGGGTGTAGCCATCAATGGTTACGAAGGCGGCCAAATGCCTTTGTACCAGCGTCTTCCCAAGCGTGGTTTCAACAAGCCGAACCGCAAGGAATTCGCCGTTGTTAACCTTGGCCTGATCCAGAAATTCGTCGAAGCTGGCAAGCTGAGCGCGGGTGAGATCAACGAAGACACCCTCGTGTCGTCGGGTCTGGTTCGTCGTAAGCTGGACGGCATCCGTGTTCTGGCAAAAGGCGACGTAACGTCGGCTCTGACAATCTCGGTTACCGGTGCTTCGAAATCGGCTGTTGAAGCCGTTGAAAAAGCCGGTGGTGCCCTGACTGTGAAGGCTGCGGCAGAATAAGAGGTTGTGAGCGGCCAGCGGGCCGCTTACATATCCTTTAGTTTTCCATCAACGCCGCCCGAGCCGGAAAACGCTCAGGGCGGCGTTTTTCTTACAAGAGAGATCCGCATGGCATCTGCAGCAGAGCAAATGGCCGCCAACACATCCTGGGCGGCGCTAGGCAAAGCAACCGACCTGCGCAACCGTATTCTCTTCACACTCGGTCTGCTGATCGTGTACCGACTGGGCACCTTTATCCCAGTACCAGGTATCGACGGCGCCGCGCTGCGCGACTTTGTCGAGCAAGCCGGCCAAGGGATCGCCGGGATCGTGTCGATGTTTACCGGTGGCGCACTGGGACGTATGGGCATTTTCGCCTTGGGGATCATGCCCTATATTTCGGCCTCGATTATCATTCAGCTTTTGACGGCCATGGTGCCGGCGCTTGAGCAGCTGAAGAAAGAGGGCGAACAGGGGCGCAAAAAGATCAACCAATACACCCGCTTCGGCACCGTGGCTTTGGCCACCTTCCAGGCCTATGGTCTGGCAGCAAGCCTTGAGGCCGGTGATCTGGTCACCGATCCGGGTTGGTATTTCCGGGCGTCCTGTGTGATCACCTTGGTTGGTGGTACCATGTTCTTGATGTGGCTGGGTGAGCAGATCACCGCACGCGGCATCGGCAACGGTATCTCGCTGATCATCTTTGTTGGCATTATTGCTGAAGTTCCTGCGGCTCTGGCACAGTTCTTTGCCTCGGGCCGTTCAGGCGCCATCAGCCCCGCTGTGATTGTGGGTGTGATCCTGATGGTCGTCGGCGTGATCGCCTTTGTGGTGTTCATGGAACGGGCGCTGCGCAAGATCACCATTCAATACCCGCGCCGTCAGGTCGGTATGAAGATGACCGAAGCGCAGTCGAGCCACCTGCCGATCAAAGTGAACCCGGCTGGTGTTATCCCTGCGATCTTTGCAAGCTCGCTTCTGCTTCTGCCTGTGACCATCTCGACCTTCTCGGGAAGCGACACCGGCCCGATTATGTCGACTGTTCTGGCCTACTTTGGTCCCGGCCAGCCGCTCTATCTGTTGTTCTTTGCCGGTATGATCGTGTTCTTCGCGTTCTTCTACACCTTCAACGTGTCGTTTAAGACCGATGATGTGGCCGACAACCTGAAACAACAGGGTGGATTTGTGCCGGGCATCCGTCCGGGCGCCAATACCGCTAAGTATCTCGATTACGTGGTGACACGGGTTCTTGTGCTCGGCTCGCTTTATCTGACTGCTGTATGTCTCCTTCCGGAAATTATCCGCAATCAGTTCGCGATTCCGTTCTATTTCGGCGGCACCTCTGTGCTGATCGTCGTAAGTGTGACAATGGATACCATTCAACAAGTGCAGAGCCATCTGCTAGCACATCAATACGAAGGTCTTATTCAGAAGTCGCAGCTGCGCGGTAAAGGTAAGGCGCGTAAACGGAAAGGGCCTGCACGGCGATGAATATTATTCTTTTAGGGCCGCCGGGTGCGGGCAAGGGAACTCAGGCACGTATTCTTGTAGAAGAACGTGGCATGGTTCAGCTCTCAACCGGTGACATGCTGCGCGACGCCAAAGAAAGCGGCACCGAGATGGGCAAGAAAGTTGCTGACGTGATGGCCAAAGGCCAACTCGTCACTGACGAGATTGTCATCGGGCTGATCCGTGAAAAGCTGCAGACAACAGAAGCCAACGGCTTTATCTTTGACGGCTTTCCTCGCACCCTCAAGCAGGCTGATGCTCTGGCTGAGCTGCTCGAAGAAATGGGGCAGAAGCTTGATGCGGTTGTTGAGCTGCGTGTTCAGGACGAAGCTCTTGTAAAGCGGATCACGGCACGGTCGACCTGTGGCAGCTGTGGCGAGGTCTACAATGACATCACCAAGCCAATCCCAGCCGACGGCAAGTGCATCAACTGTGGTGGCACCGAATTCAAGCGCCGCGCGGATGACAACGCAGAAAGCCTGCGTACCCGTCTGATGGAATACTACAAACAGACATCGCCGCTGATCGGCTACTACTATGCGCTGCGTATGCATAGCCGCGTAGATGGGCTTGGCGAGATTGGCGACATCAAGGCGGCTGTGGCTGAAAAGCTCGACGCCTAGGTCAAGTCAAATCTATGATCGAAGAAAACCCGCCCTCAGGCGGGTTTTTTTGTTAGGCTGAGGTCATCTGATATAAGGTGATTTCATGCGTATACTTGCAGCAGCATTCGGAATTCTGGCTTCGCAGGCGTTGGCGGCTGAACAGGATTTTGTCACTGACCTGGCACTCTGCCCTCTGGATCTCATCGAACGCCACGAAAAGGGGGTAAGCTTTGATGGTCAGTTTGTCACCGAGATTGAATGGCTGTGTGAGATGGAAACGCCGTTGCCGCAGGTGATCTGGACCAAAGACCAGACCTTTTTTCGGATGGGGTACTGCAACGAACCAGGAGCAGTTTTCCCGGGGGTTTTTGTGTTTATGGTCTCAGAATATAACCCGGGGCAGTTGTCGATGTATAACGGGGACAGTGGTGAGCCGACAGAGTTTCATCTTTGCCCATAAGCGGACGTTGGTCGAACTAAACACGTAGTGTACAGGATAGGTGAGACACTCAAAATCGGGTCTTGTTTGGTACAGACGCGCGCCCTGGATACGCGGTAGTCGCCTAATAGTGGCATAAGGGTTGACCTTCAGCCGAATTCTTTTTACCCACGCTCATCTCTAGTGAGAATCATTTTGCCAGATAGGTCGCACCTAGACGGCAGAGCACCTGATCAGCACTGGCCCGTCGGCACTCTGCCTCGGGCCTTATGTTGTGAAAAAAGGGCCTGGTGCTACGGGCTCGCAACGAAAAGGAAGCTACCTTGGCACGTATTGCCGGCGTAAACATCCCGACAAATAAGCGAGTGCTTATCGCACTCACCTATATCCACGGTATTGGTTCGACTGCGGCCAAAGAAATCTGTGATTCGGTCAACATCGACGTAACCCGTCGCGTTAATGAACTGTCCGACGCAGAAGTTCTGGCTGTTCGTGAACATATCGATGCAAACTACACCGTTGAAGGTGACCTGCGTCGTGAAGTTCAGATCAACATCAAGCGTCTGATGGACCTGGGCTGCTACCGCGGTCTGCGCCATCGTCGTAACCTCCCGGTGCGCGGTCAGCGGACCCACACTAACGCACGTACACGCAAGGGCCCTGCAAAGGCCATTGCTGGTAAGAAGAAATAAGGGGGACTACGACCAATGGCACGTGATACCCGCCGTGGCGGCAAGAAAAAGGTCTCCAAGAACATCGCATCTGGCGTTGCGCATGTGAACTCGACCTTCAACAACACCAAAATCCTGATCTCTGACGTGCAGGGCAACGCGATCTCGTGGTCGTCTGCTGGCACCATGGGTTTCAAAGGCTCGCGTAAATCGACCCCGTATGCTGCTCAGCTGGCTGCGGAAGATGCGGGCAAGAAAGCTCAGGAACATGGCGTTAAAACTCTGGAAGTTTTGGTGCAGGGCCCAGGTTCGGGTCGTGAATCGGCGCTCCGCGCGCTGGCTGCAGCAGGCTTCAACATCACATCGATCCGTGATGTAAGCCCGATTGCGCACAACGGCTGCCGTCCGCCGAAGCGCCGTCGCGTATAATCGCACAAAAATCTGGTTGGGGCCGCACCATTTGGGGCGGTCCCAGCTCGCTGTTTAAAACCTCGGGCGTCTGGACCTATGGACATGGGGAACAGACAAGTATGGAGGGACCTGCATGATCCACAAGAATTGGGCAGAGCTGATCAAGCCGACACAGCTGGAAATCCAGCCGGGCAATGATCCTGCACGCAAGGCCACTCTGATTGCCGAGCCGCTTGAGCGCGGCTTTGGTCTGACACTGGGCAATGCGCTGCGCCGCATTTTGCTGTCGAGCCTTCAGGGCGCGGCCATCACCAGCGTCCAGATCGACAACGTTTTGCATGAATTCTCCAGCGTTGACGGTGTGCGTGAAGACGTGACCGACATCATCCTGAACCTGAAAGGCGTAAGCCTTCGTATGGAAGTGGAAGGCCCCAAGCGTCTTTCCGTTTCGGCAAAAGGTCCAGGTGTTGTAACTGCGGGTGACATTGCTGAGAGCGCCGGTATCGAGATCCTGAACCGCGAGCACGTGATCTGTCACGTGGACGAGGGTGCTGAAGTGTACATGGAATTTACCGTGAACACCGGCAAAGGATATGTTTCGGCTGACAAGAACAAGCCAGAAGATGCGCCTATCGGTCTGATCCCGATCGATGCCATCTACTCGCCAGTTAAAAAAGTAGCCTATGATGTTCAGCCGACCCGTGAAGGTCAGGTTCTGGACTATGACAAGCTGACTTTGAAAATCGAAACCGATGGTTCGGTTACCCCTGAAGATGCCATCGCCTATGCGGCCCGCATCCTGCAGGACCAGCTGTCGATCTTCGTCAACTTCGACGAGCCCGAGTCGGCTCAGCGTCAGGACGATGATGATGGTCTCGAGTTCAACCCGCTTCTGTTGAAGAAAGTGGACGAGCTGGAACTGTCGGTACGTTCGGCAAACTGCCTGAAGAACGACAACATCGTTTACATCGGCGACCTGATCCAGAAAACCGAAGCCGAGATGCTCCGCACTCCGAACTTCGGCCGCAAGTCGTTGAACGAGATCAAAGAAGTTCTGTCTGGCATGGGTCTGCACCTCGGCATGGATGTCGAAGACTGGCCGCCAGACAACATCGAAGATCTGGCCAAGAAACTGGAAGACAACTTCTAAGTTTTGGGTACTTTGGAATAGAGAAGGGGCGGCGCAAATGTGCCGCCCCTTTTTCATGGATACAAAGGTTTTCGGTTCAACCCGAATCAGTTGGGTGGTCGGATAGTGATGTAGAGTTTTCCAGGGGGCCTCGGGGAAGTCGTAAAATCTGCGTGGATAGCTAAATGCCAGTAAGTGTTCGCGAATTTCTGCGCTGACAGCTTCTGAGCGCGGCGTTTTGGCGCCCGAAGTAAGGTCATTCCTTGGGGCTTGCTTCACCGCAATCTTTCGGCTAATCACGCGCATCTGCCCGCAAATCCTTTTTGCGGCGCAGACCGGGCCCAGTGCCCCAAGGAGAACGGGTGACACGCATCCCCCGTCAGACAAAGCAAAACCGTCCGTAGAGGGCACATTTGGAGTAAGACAATGCGTCACGCAAAAGGCTACCGCCGCCTAAACCGTACTCACGAGCACCGTAAAGCTCTGTTCTCGAACATGGCTGGCTCGCTCATCGAGCACGAACAGATCAAAACCACTTTGCCTAAGGCAAAAGAACTTAAGCGCGTCATCGACAAGCTGATCACTCTGGGCAAGCGCGGCGACCTGCACGCTCGTCGTCAGGCCGCAGCTCAGCTGAAAGAAGACAAAGACGTTGCAAAACTCTTCGCTGTTCTCGGCCCGCGCTACAAAGAGCGTAACGGTGGTTACTGCCGCGTTCTGAAAGCTGGCTTCCGTTATGGTGACATGGCTCCGATGGCGATCATCGAGCTGGTTGACCGTGATGTTGACGCCAAAGGCGCAGCCGACAAGGCTCGCGTTGCAGCTGAAGACGCCGCAGAAGAGTAATCTTCTCACATCGCAAGATGTTTTAACCCCGTCTGCACCGGCAGGCGGGGTTTTCTGTGTCTGTGCAATTGTTTTATCTGCAACGATCTGATTGAACGCCACCTGAGACGCCCCGTGTTTGGGAGGATACGCCGCCCTATTTGCAAGGAGCCCACGCAATGAAATCGCCACTGTCCCTTTTTGACCTGCAAGGTCTGGTGTTTGGCATCCTCATGGCCAGCCTCGGCGTGACGTTCCTAAAGGCAGGTGGATTGGTGGCCGGACAGACGGCAGGTATGGCGCTGCTGTTGTCCTATGTGCTGGACATCGGCTTTGGCCCGCTGTTCTTCGCCATTGGTGTTCCATTTCTCATTCTGGCCTGGACCAAGCGGGGACGTGCGTTTGCGCTTCGTACGATCTTTGTGGTTCTGGGGATTTCCTTTGGATCCCAGATGTTGGGTTCGGTTCTGTTGTTCGAAAATCTGCACACGGGGCTGGCCGCGGTTCTTGGCGGTGCCTGTAGCGGGGCGGGTCTGATCGCGATTTTTCGGCACAATGCCTCGGCCGGGGGGATGACAATTCTCGGGATCATCATCGAGCACAAAACCGGGTTCAAAGCGGGATGGTTCCAGGCGGCGATTGATGCGTTGGTTTTCGCGGCCTCAGCTTTTGTTCTGACACCAGAACAGCTCGCTTATTCTTTCCTTGGTGCGATGATCACAAATCTCACGATTGTGTGGAATTTCGACGTTGCACAGAGCGGAACCGGCCGTCCGGGCTATGGCCGACCTGCCAATACCAGTGCCGAAAACCTAAGCGAATAGGATCCTCAATTAGGGCATGGACAGAAAAACGAATCTCGGCTAGCGTCCAGCCCATGACCCAGAAGTTCGCTGCATTTTGGTATTACTTTTATCCGAGCCACATGGCGGACGGAGGGGTTGGCGCGTTCTGACAAAACGCAAAAACAAGACTACCACCAAACCGCCCTTCACCCGGCGGTTTTTATTTTGTCCGTCGGTGGGCCCATCTCTCCAAGGACAAGACCCATGCCTATCACCACCCAAAACCTTCGTGTCACCCAGATGCAGCAACTCACCACACCGGAAGAGCTGCGAGAACGACATCCATTGTCAGATGCAGCAACGCAAACCGTTCAGGCCGGCCGTGCCGCCATTCAGCGTATTTTGTCAGGTGAAGATGACCGGGTGATTGCCATCACCGGTCCCTGTTCGATCCATGACCCCAAGGCGGCGATTGAATACGCCCGCCAGCTTCAGGCGCTGCGGGTGGAATGCGCCGATACGCTGGAGATTGTCATGCGGGTCTATTTCGAGAAACCGCGCACCATTGGCGGGTGGAAAGGGTTGATCAACGATCCGGGCATGGATGGGTCGTTCCGGATCAACGAAGGTCTTGAGGCGGCGCGCAAGCTACTGCTTGAGATCAATGAGATGGGCCTGCCGGTGGCAACCGAGTTTCTGGACACCGCCGTGCCGCAGTATGTGGCCGATCTGGTCAGCTGGGCCGCGATTGGCGCACGCACCACAGAAAGCCAGATCCACCGCGAGATGGCCTCGGGTCTGTCCTGTCCGGTTGGGTTCAAAAACGGCACCCGCGGCAATGTTCAGATTGCACTAGATGCCGTGCGGTCTTCGGCTCAGCCGCATCATTTCATGGGGTTGGCAGAGAACGGGCAGGGGGCCATTGTCGCCACAGATGGCAACCCGGATTGTCACGTCATTTTGCGCGGCGGCGAAGGCACCAACTACGATGCGGCCTCGGTCGATTCCTGCTGTTACCTTGCGCAAAAAGACGGCATTCGCCCACAGGTGATGATTGATGCGAGCCATGCCAACAGCGGCAAAGATCCCATGAAACAACCCGAAGTTCTGGAGAACATCGGGGATCAGATCGCGCGCGGGGACCACCGTATTATGGGTGTGATGATCGAAAGCCATCTGGTGGCGGGGGCACAGAAGCTCGGAACAGAGCCGCTGACCTATGGTCAATCCATCACAGACGGCTGTCTGGGTTGGGAGGACACACGTGTCTGTCTGCGTGATCTCGCGCGCAATGTGGGCGCCCGTAGAAGCGCGTCACTGCAGCAGGCGTCATAACGAAGCGTTCTCTCCCCTTGGTGTCGGAGCCATTCGCTCCTCCCCTCCGGCACCATCTGGCGTGCAAAGGTCATCCCTCCTTTGCGCGCCACATTCATTCTGACAGCAGTCTTTTGCGCAAACCTATTGTGTTTCTTGCAATCGGTACCTTCGCGCCGCATATCGAATGAGACACAGAGAGGAACCGCTATGATCCTGCGCACCCTAATTTCATTTGGCTTTGCCCTTGGTCTTTTGTCCGCTCCAGTCGCGGCAGACACGCGTGTTCCCACGTCACAGGTCGAGATCAGCCTGTCTTTTGTACCTTTGGTTAAACAGGCCGCGCCCGCTGTGGTGAACATCTATGCCAGTCGCGTGGTGCAACAGCGCTCGCCCTTTGCCGATGACCCCATGTTTGGTCGGATGTTTCGTGAATTTCAGGGGCGGCCGAGGGTTCAGAACTCGCTGGGGTCTGGGGTGATCCTTTCTGAGGACGGGATTATCGTATCCAACTATCACGTGGTGGGTATGGCGACCGATATTCGTGTGGTCCTCAATGACCGACGCGAGTTTGCGGCGGATGTGCTGTTGGGGGACGAAGAGTCCGATCTTGCCATCCTCAAGCTGCGCGACGCGCAGGACATGCCGCATCTCAGTTTCCGTGACAGTGATACGGTCGAAGTTGGCGAGCTGGTGCTGGCGATCGGCAATCCCTTTGGGGTGGGCCAGACCGTGTCGAGCGGGATTGTGTCCGGCCTCGCCCGTTCTGGTGCGGCCACAGGCAATGCACGTGGGTATTTCCTGCAAACTGATGCACCGATCAATCCGGGGAACTCTGGTGGCGCGTTGATTGATATTCAGGGGCGTTTGATTGGCGTGAACACCTCAATCCTGACGCGGTCAGGCGGGTCAAACGGCATCGGATTTGCGATTCCATCAGCCCTTGTGTCGCAATTCGTGGATCAGGCCCAGCGTGGTGAAACCCGCTTCCAGCGCCCCTGGGCCGGGATCACCGGGCAGCCGGTTGATGCGGATCTGTCTGATAGTCTGGGTCTTCTGCTGCCGGGTGGTGTTGTGATTGCCAATCTGCATGCCGCCAGCCCCTTCACCACCGCTGGCCTGCAGGTGGGCGATGTGGTGCTGAGTGTTGATGGCCAGCCTGTGAACACGCCCGCTGAAATGATTTTTCGAATGTCAGTCCGCGGGATTGGGGAACAGGCCACAGTGCGGTTTGCCAGTCGAGGAGAGGAGAAAGAGGCGATGGTCGCGATGATCGCGGCTCCGAATTCTCCTCCCGCTGAGGTTACGCAACTTGGCAATGGTGATGTGCTTCCGGGGCTGACCGTGGCGCGGATCAATCCGGCGGTGGCGGATGAGCTGAATCTGCCAGCGGGCCTTGAAGGCATTATCGTGCTGGACCCAGGCAATGCCGGCGCACGGGTAGGGTTGCGTCGCGGCGATATTCTTCTGGGCATTGATGGACGTGAGCTGACTTCTCCCAAAGATCTTGGTCGCCTGCTTGAACGCGCAGGGAATGGCGTGCGGGTTGATGCGCTTCGAGGCAATGCCCGGCTTGTTCTTCGGTTCAGAGGCTGATTGTGGATCTCTTTGACAGCCCTGAGGCGGAAAGCACCGCGCCACGCCCGCTTGCTGATCGATTGCGCCCGCAGGCCCTCGATGAGGTGATTGGCCAGCAACATATTCTCGGTCCCGAAGCACCTTTGGGTGTGATGCTGGCGGCGGGCACTTTGGGGTCGATTGTATTCTGGGGGCCACCGGGCGTTGGAAAGACCACGATTGCGCGCCTTCTTGCGGATGTGACAGATCTCCACTTTGTGCAGATCAGCGCGATCTTCACTGGGGTCCCGGATCTGCGCAAAGTGTTTGATGCGGCCAAACTGCGTCGGAAAACCGGGCGGGGGACGTTGTTGTTTGTGGATGAGATCCACCGCTTCAACAAAGCCCAACAGGATGGATTTCTGCCCCATATGGAAGATGGCACCATTTTGTTGGTGGGGGCGACGACCGAAAACCCAAGTTTTGAGCTGAACCGCGCCCTGCTGTCCCGGTCGCAGGTTCTTGTGCTGGAACGGCTTGATACCGACGATCTGGAAAACCTCGTCAAACGCGCCGAGAAAGAGCTGGACCGGACCTTGCCACTGGATGCCGGTGCACGCGCGGCGCTGCTCGAAATGGCGGATGGGGATGGACGGGCTTTGCTCAATTCGGTCGAACAGGTGATGAGCTGGCCTTTGAGCGAGCCGCTAGATACGGACGCCCTGAAAACCCGATTGATGAAGCGCGCGGCGCAATATGATAAGTCGGGGGATGAGCATTACAATCTGATCTCAGCCCTGCATAAGTCCATCCGAGGATCGGATCCGGATGCGGCCCTGTACTGGCTGGCCCGGATGCTGGAGGGGGGCGAAGACCCGCGATATCTCGCGCGCCGCATGACCATGATGTCGACAGAAGACATTGGTCTGGCGGACCCTCAGGCCAACACTGTCTGCCTGAACGCATGGCAGACCTTCGAGCGGCTGGGCAGCCCGGAAGGGGAGTTGGCTCTGGCCAATGCGGCGGTCTATCTGGCGCTGGCACCGAAATCCAACGCGGCCTATGTTGGGATCAAAGCTGCGCGCCGGGCTGCGCGTAAAACCGGATCACTTATGCCGCCGAAACATATCTTGAATGCCCCAACTGGCTTGATGAAAGATCAGGGATATGGCGATGGGTATGCTTATGATCATGACGCCGAAGACGGGTTCTCGGGACAGGATTATTTTCCCGAAGACATGCCGCGTGAGCGCTTTTACGATCCGGTGGAACGTGGGTTCGAGCGGGATCTGCGCAAGCGGGTCGAGTACTTTGACAAACTCCGCCTGCAGCGCAATGCAAAGTAGCGCGTTGCTCTTCTTCTTTTAACAAATACTCCAGGGGAGACGCCCCATGGGGCGTCGGGGGCAGCGCCCCAGCTTGACAACACTGCCCCCAGTCGCCACACGCAAACCTATGACTGTATTGCTACAAGTAGCCCTAGGGGGTGCCCTTGGCGCCAGTGCCCGCTATATGACTGGGCTTGCGATGACCCGAATTCTGGGCCGGGGATTTCCCTGGGGCACGTTGACGGTGAACATTCTTGGCAGCTTTGCCATGGGGGTTTTGGTGGTCGCACTGTTGCACCTAGGGGGAAACCGCTATGCACCGCTGCTGATGACCGGTGTTTTAGGCGGGTTTACCACCTTTTCGGCCTTTTCCTTGGATGCTGTGACCCTGTATGAACGCGGCGATATTGCCCTTGCCGCCGTATATGTGGCAGGGTCTGTGATCTTGTCATTGGCCGCGCTCGCTGCGGGCCTGATCCTCGCGCGGAGTATAACAACATGAGCAGAGTTCAAACCATCACCGTCGGTCCGGGCGATGGCGACCAGCGGCTGGATCGCTGGATGAAACGTCTGTTCCCTCATGTCGCTCAAGGGCGCATTGAAAAGATGTGCCGCAAAGGTGAAATCCGTGTCGACGGCGGTCGTGTGAAGGCTTCTAGTCGACTTGAAGTCGGCCAGCAGGTGCGTATCCCGCCACTGCCGGAACCGGGGCAGGTGGTCAGCCGACCCAAGACCGATATCTCTGACGCTGACGCCGAGATGATCCGCTCCTGCGTGATTTACCGCGACGAACATATCATCGCGCTGAACAAACCTCCGGGGTTGCCCACACAGGGCGGCAGCAAACAGACCCGCCACGTGGATGGTATGGGTGAAGCGCTGACCTTTGGATATGACGAAAGACCGCGCCTTGTGCACCGTCTCGACAAAGACACCTCGGGTGTGTTGTTGCTCGCGCGGTCGCGCGAAATGGCAAAGGCGCTGACAACTGCGATCCGCCACCGGGAAACCCGCAAGATCTATTGGGCGCTGGTTGCCGGAGTGCCCACGCCGTATCTGGGAGAAATCCGCTATGGTCTGGTCAAAGCGCCGGGCCACGGTCGGTATGGTGAAGGCGAAAAGATGATTGCCGTTCATCCGCGGGATATGGCCCACACGGATGGCGCAAAACGCGCGCACACGCTCTATGCCACGCTCTACCGTGTGGCCAGCCGCGCGGCTTGGGTGGCGATGGAGCCGCTGACCGGTCGGACCCACCAGCTGCGGGCGCATATGGCTGAGATTGGTCACCCGATTATTGGCGATGGCAAATACGGTGGGTCGGGTCAGGAAAACCTTGGCGACGGCTGGGGCGCACAGTTGGGTGGCGTGATTTCCAAAAAGCTGCACTTGCACTCGCGGATGATGCGGTTCGAACACCCGGTGACCAAAAAGGAAATCTCAATCAAAGCCCCGTTGCCAGATCATATGGCCAACAGCTGGGATACCCTGGGATGGACCGAAGATCTTGCGGATGATGACCCGTTTGAGGGACTGTAAATGGACCTGAAGCTGGTCATTTTTGATGTCGATGGGACGCTTGTCGACAGTCAGGCCAAGATTTTGGGTGCCATGCAGCATGCGTTTGACGGCGCTGGTCTGAAGCTGCCCTCGCGCGAAGAGGTGCTGGCCGGGGTTGGACTGTCTCTGCCGATCCTCATCGCGCGCCTGATGCCGGATGAAAGCCCGGAAACCCACGCCAAACTGGTAGCGGGCTACAAAGAGGCGTTTTTTCTTCAGCGCCAGCAAGGCGGTCTGTCGCCGCTCTATCCCGGCATTCGTGAGATGCTGGACCGTTTGGCGGGAATCGACCACCTGCTGATGGGGATTGCGACGGGCAAATCCCGGCGTGGGTTGACCGCGCTTCTGGATGGTTTGGATATGACGCAGCGCTTCGTGACGACACAGGTTGCCGATGATCACCCGTCAAAACCCAATCCCTCGATGCTTTTGACGGCCCTGTCTGAGACAGGCATGGCGCCAGAGCAGGCGGTCATGATTGGCGATACTGAATTTGATATGGACATGGCCCGTGCGGCCCGCATTCGCCCTATTGGCGTCAGCTGGGGCTATCACACACCTGATGCGCTTGCGCCGGCGCCCGTGGCTCAGAATGCCACTGCGCTCGAAGCCATGATCCACGAGATGCTGGAGATCTGAAACGATGAGTGAATGGGCCCCCAAACGGTTCTGGAAAGCCGCGAATGTGGCGCGAGTTGACACTGGCTTTGCCGTTCAACTTGACGGTCGCGGCGTCCAAACCCCCGCAAAGACCCCGCTTGTTGTTCCAACCGAGGCGCTTGCGCGCGAGATTGCGGCGGAATGGGACGCACAGGTCGAGAAAATTGACCCCAACATCATGCCCGCAACCCGCATGGCCAATTCCGCGCTGGATAAGGTTACAATCCAGTTTGCCGAAGTGGCCGATATGCTGGCGGCCTATGGCGATAGCGATCTTTTGTGTTACCGCGCAGGCCACCCGGTTGAGCTGGTGGCGCGTCAGAATGACAAATGGAACCCAATGCTGGATTGGGCCGAGGCGACATTTGGTGCAAAACTTGAACCACGCACTGGCGTGATCCATGCGCCGCAGGATGAAGCCGCTATCGCCAAGCTCACCGCAGAGGTGCATGCTCTGACCGCCTTCCAACTGGCGGCCTTCCACGATCTTGTCTCTTTGTCAGGCTCGCTGGTGCTGGGGTTGGCAGCTGCCAAAGCACAGGCGGACGTTGAAGAGATCTGGGCGCTGTCGCGTCTGGATGAGCTCTGGCAGGAAGAGCAATGGGGCGAAGACGAAGAAGCGACCGCATTGGCCGAAAGAAAACGCAGCGAATTCAGATTTGCGGAAAAGTTTTACCGTCTTGCCACAGAAACCTGACAGGGAAGGCTCGAAACGTCGTTATTCGGGCGAAAAATCAGGGGACATTGGACGATTCGCTTGACCAGTGGGCGTGAAACCGCTCATTCTCTGTAGAATTTCATTGTGTTCCCAGTGTCGGTCAGCAGGTCCAGCCATAAGGACCACCGTGGTTTTGAGGCAGAAACCTAGAAAGAGGGAAATATGAACAAGCTCATTCTCCTGGGCGCATTGGTATACGCCGGAGCGGCATCGTCAGGGACACTTGATGATGTTCGGGCCAATGGCGTGCTGCGCTGCGGTGTGAATTCCGGGCTTGTCGGATTTGCCACGCAGGACGATGCCGGTGACTGGCAGGGATTCGATGTGGGCCTGTGTCGCGCTGTAGCAGCCTCTGTTCTTGGGGATGCTTCGGCGGTTGAATTTATTCCGACGTCAAACAAGACACGCTTTACCGCGCTGTTGTCGGGGCAAATCGATCTTCTGGTGCGCAACACCACCCTGTCGGCGTCAGCAGATGCCAATCTGGATTTCCCAGCGATCAATTATTATGATGGTCAGGGTTTTCTGGCCCCCAAGGCTTTGGGCGCGACCTCGGCGATCGATTTGTTCGACAAAAGCGTCTGCATTCAAGCTAGCACGACCAGTGCGCTGAATTTGCAGGAGTATTTTGAAAAACATAACATCGGCTATACCCCGATTCCGGTGACATCACCCGCCGAAGCCCAAGAGGCCTATCTGTCGGGGCGCTGCGATGTCTATAGTTCCGACCTTTCAGGGCTCGCAGCTATTCGCGCGACCTTTGAAACGCCGGGTGACCATATTCTTTTGCCTGAAATCATCTCGAAAGAGCCTTTGGGGCCTGTGGTGCGGGATGATGACAGCGAATGGGCTGGGGTCGTGCGTTGGGTACTGAATGCCTTGATCGCGGCGGAAGAACTCGGGGTGACCTCTGCAAATGTTGAAGAGCTTTCGCAGGGGGACGCCAAACCCGAGATTAATCGCTTGCTGGGCACCGAAGGCGCGCTGGGTGAGCTCTTGGGGCTCGAGGCCGACTGGGCCGTGGGCGCGATTAAAGCGGGTGGGAATTACGGTGAATTGTTCGAAAAGAACATCGGTGAGCACACACCCGTTGGTTTGACCCGTGGATTAAATGCCCAATGGATCAATGGTGGTTTGCTTTACAGCCCGCCGTTCCGCTAAGCCGGATTGATCAATTCGCGCGGAACGACAAAGTGCTGCGCCGTGCCTGAGCGCAGGGTCAGATCGCTCCAGCGGCTGATGTCAAATTTCACCACCAGTGTCGCGCAGGTGGGATAGTCCTGAAATCTGGGATGCGCGACCGGTGCCGCGACCAAGCCATTGGCGAAAAGAGCAATTCCTGGATTGTGGCCAACCATCAGCACGCGCTGACCCTGGGCCTGTTTCAAGACATCCAACATGGTTTCCGGGGCCGCGTGATAGAGCGCATCCGAAAAGTAAACCTGCGTTTCGAGCTTGAGCAAGTCGAGGGTTTCTCGCGTCCGCGCCGAAGTTGAGCACAGCACCTGATCTGGGACCAGATGCTGATCGCGCAACCAGTCCCCCAAGGCGTCTGCCGAGAGTCTCCCCCGTGGGTTCAACGGGCGGTCATGGTCCTCTTGTTCAAAGGACCAGTCGGATTTCGCGTGGCGCATTAAGATCAGTTGCATGTGGATCAACTCTTGAGAAAAGCAGCGGTATGAAAAGCAGATTGCGCCGGAAGACGCTCGAAATCTATGGCAACGGGACAGGCACGGCGCGTGAGGCAGCCGTTTTCACGGCAATCTACGCCAGCGGGACTGCGCAGATGGGTTTTACAGGCCGCCACATCGTAGAAATGATCCGGTGACAGGGCCCCGACCGGGCAGGCGGTTTCGCAGGGTTTGTGGCAGTTGTCGCAAGGTGGATCGGATGGGGAAGGCAAATCCAGTCGCTGGGGCAGTGCCAGAACCCCACGGTAGCTGACAAACAGGCCGGCCTTTGCATGTACCAGAGGACCAACTGGCGAGGGCCAGCATTGATTGCTGTGCGCGGCCCACCGCAGAAACGGTGGGAAAGGCGGGCCGTCAGACGGAAATATCGCAGTCCCGCCCCATCTTGCGGCGAGGGTGCCCAGTACCCGCTTTGACCAGCGGTCCAAGGGATCCGGCGCACCGTCATGATACTCGGGTGATGATGCGAAAAGGGCCCAGAACGAGGGTTCGTCCGGGCCCAGCAATACCAGCGTTTCGCAACCCTCAGGTGCCGCATCTTCGGTTGTGGGGTGAAGCCCTCCCCGCAGGGCCAGTCCTTCGGCCCGTGCCGCCTCTGTCAGCGCCTGCCAGCTCATTCAGCCGTCCAGTGGCGGCAAATCCGCCGGCCGGATCATCGACCCCGAGCCATGTTCGGTGAACAGTTCCAACAGGCAGGCATTCGACACGCGTCCGTCGATGATCACCACGCCGCGCACGCCCGCGTCGATCGCTTTTAATGCGGTTTCGGTCTTGGGGATCATGCCACCGGCAATGGTGCCATCGGCTGTCATGCGGCGCACGTCTTCGGGGGTCATTTCGGTGACCACTTCGCCCGAGCTATCTTTGACACCCGCCACGTCGGTCAGCAGCAGCAGGCGATCTGCCTGCAGCGCTCCGGCAATGGCCCCAGCTGCTGTGTCTCCGTTGACGTTATAGGTCTGGTGGCCGTCGCGACCGGTTCCGACCGGGGCCACAACCGGGACAATGTCGTTTTCAAACAGGTCGGTCAGCACCTGCGCATTCATCTCTACAGGACGTCCCACAAACCCCAGCTCTGGGTCGTCGGGTTCACAGACCATCAGGTTGTCGTCTTTGCCCGAAAGGCCAACAGCGCGCCCGCCTTCTTCCATGATGGCCTGAACGATGCGTTTGTTGACGCGGCCGGTCAGCACCATCTCAACCACCTCAACGACGGCTTCGTCGGTCACGCGTTTGCCGCGCACAAAAGACGATTCGATGTTCAGACGGCCCAACATGTCGTTGATCATCGGTCCACCGCCGTGCACCACAACGGGGTTCACGCCAACCTGGCGCATCAAGACAATGTCACGGGCAAATTGCGCCATCGCCTCATCGTCGCCCATGGCATTGCCGCCAAACTTCACCACAACCACGGCACCGGTGTATCGCTGCAGATAGGGGAGCGCTTCGGACAGGGTGCGGGCGGTGGCGATCCAGTCGCGGGTCATGTTCTGCTTTCTCATGGTCATATCCTCTTGACCGCTTGTGTTACGCGGCTACATCGCCTCTGCCAAGACCTCATTGCTCCTGCGTGTCAGGGTGCTACCTTGCGCGCAACAATAGGAGAGACCCATGGCCCAGCGAACATTGCTTTTGACCGGCGCGAGCCGAGGAATTGGTCATGCAACGGTGCGCAAGTTCAGCGCAGAAGGCTGGCGGGTTTTGACGTGCTCCCGGCAAGAGTTTTCGCCCCATTGCCCCTGGCCCGGTGGTGAGGAGAACCACATCAAACTCGACCTTGGGGATCCCGCCGATACCATAAATGCCATTGGCATTATTCAAGAAAAGCTGGATGGACGGTTGGATGCACTGGTCAATAATGCAGGCATTTCACCCAAAGGGCCGGAGGGGGAACGCCTGAGCACGCTGGACACAGATCTGATGGATTGGGGCAAGGTGTTCCACGTCAATTTCTTTGCCCCAGTTGTTCTCGCGCGTGGTCTCAAAGATGAACTGGCCGAGGCCAAGGGGGCTGTGGTCAATGTGACGTCCATTGCAGGAAGCCGCGTTCATCCGTTTGCAGGTGCGGCCTATGCGACGTCAAAGGCCGCCCTTGCGGCTCTGACCCGCGAAATGGCGCATGACTTTGGCCCATTGGGCGTGCGGGTCAACGCCATTGCTCCGGGTGAAGTCGAAACATCGATTCTCTCACCTGGGACTGACAAGATTGTGGAAAAGCTGCCGATGCGTCGTTTGGGGCAACCCGAAGAAGTGGCCGACGCAATCTATTTTCTCTGCTCAGAAGGGAGCAGCTATATTTCGGGCACCGAGATCGAAATCAACGGGGCCCAACACGTCTAACTGTTTCACCAGAAAACGTTTGGGGTGACGGGACGATCCCATCACCCGCGATATTTTATTCTAGTCCGGCGATAATCGCGCGGAGGGTCGGAATTCCGTCACCCTTTTCACTGCTGGTCAGCACAATCTCGGGGTAGGCTGCGGGGTGCTTTGCCAGCGCCGCGCGGACCTGTGCCAGAACCTTGTCGTGGTCTTTGGCTTTGACCTTGTCGGCCTTCGTCAACACCACTTGAAAGGTCAATGCCGAGCGATCCAGCAGCTTCATGATCTCTTCATCGACAGCTTTGACGCCATGACGGAAGTCGATCAACACAAAGGCACGCCGCAGATTGGCGCGTCCTGCGAGGTAGTTTTTCAACAGGTTCTGCCACTTTGCGACGACATCAAGCGGCGCGTTGGCAAAGCCATAGCCGGGGAGGTCGACGAGAAAATGATCAGCTCCGATGGTGAAAAAGTTGATCTCCTGCGTGCGGCCAGGGGTGTTGGAGGCACGTGCCAATCCCTTGCGGCCGGTCAGGGCATTGATCAAACTTGATTTCCCGACGTTGGATCGGCCCGCAAAGCATACTTCGACCCGGTCATCCGGCGGCAGGCCGTCCATGGCCACAACCCCCTTGAGGAATTCCACCTCATGGCCGGTTAGCAATTTGCGCGCGGCTTCGCGCGACGCATCATCAGGCTCTTCCGCGAAGGGAAAGGGCAATTGTTCCATTGTTACAGCACCTTTACGCTGTCACCGGGTTGGATCACGCCGCTGCGCACCACCTCGGTCATGATTGTGAAATCCTGATGATCCCAGCTTTTCAACGCGCCGAGCACATCCGCGTCACGTTTGCCGGTATCAGGATTGGCATGGGTCGCAAGACAGCGCGTGGTGGGTTCGCGTACGGCAAAAACCGCCTCACCAATCTGCACCTCTTTGTCGATCCAGTCGAATTCTTCCCAAGGCGCCAGCCCATCGAGCCACAGATTGCAGCGCCACCGATGGATTGACAGGTCCTGACCTACGCGCTGTGAAACAGCGCGGTGTGACGACATATTGCCAATTGTCACCGAAGGAAAGTCGCTATCGGTAAAACCCGGGCCCTGCGCTTTGACCACGCGCACCGATTGCGGGCGGTTCTCTGGCACAAAGTGGCCAGCCCAAGACACAAGGTCCTGACCTTCGGTATCTGGATCGAAGGTCAGATCAGGCAGGTCGGGATGCGACAGAACCATGATCCCCGTGGTTTCATCAAACCGCGCAGAAATGGCCTGAAGTCCCGGGGCCTTGGCGGCGCGGGAAAACTGGTTGCACGGCACCCAAGCGCTGCCGTCGGCTTTCGAGGCCTCATGGGCCACAGCCCAATGCCTATCAAAGGGAAGAGCCTGACCAACGGTCAGGCTCACCTTGTGTAGCTGTTCCCGGCCATGGGCCTTGATGGGAAATCGCCAGATCTCTTTGAGTTCTGCGGTCATTTGCTCTCCGGCTTCTCCGCCTTTTTGAACCCAGACGTGATGTTGCCCAGAATGTCGGGCTTATAGCCCTGGCTGCGCATGATCAGGTACTGCTGGGTAAAGGTGATGGTGTTGTTCGCGATCCAGTAAACCACCAGACCCGAAGCGAATCCACCCAACATGAACATGAAGACCCATGGCATCCAGGCGAAGATCATCGCCTGTGTGGGATCGGTGGGTGCGGGGTTCAGTTTCTGTTGCAGGAACATCGAGATACCCAGCAACAGGGGCAGAATACCGATCAGCACCAGAGCCAGAATCGAGCCTGCTTCTGGACCACCCCAGGGCAACAGACCAAACAGGTTCATCATCGAGGTGGGATCCGGTGCGCTCAAGTCGTTAAACGGACCAAAGAATGGCGCGTGACGCAGCTCGAGGGTGACGAAGATCACTTTGTAGAGCGAGAAGAAAATTGGGATCTGCAGCAGGATCGGCAGACAGCCCGCTGCCGGGTTGACCTTTTCCTTCTTGTACAGCGCCATCATCTCTTTCTGGAGCTTCTCGCGGTCATCGCCCGCTTTCTCTTTGATCTTCTCCATTTCAGGCTGAAGCTCTTTCATCTTCGCCATCGACACATAGGATTTATAGGCCAGCGGGAAGAGAAGCGCTTTGATCAGCAGGGTCAGGCCAATGATCGCCCAGCCCATGTTGCCAATGAACAGGTTCAACCAGTGCAGAACCGCAAAGATTGGTTTTGTCAGGAAGAAGAACCAGCCCCAGTCGATGGAATCAAGGAAGCCTTCGATGCCACCGTTGTTTTGATAGGCACGGATGGTTTCCCATTCTTTCGCACCGGCAAACAGCTGGGTGGTGACTTCCTGAGTTTGGCCGGGCGCCAGCTGCATGGTCGGCAGAACGGTCTCGGTCTGATAGATGTTGCGGCGTTCGTCGTATTTCGCAACCTGCTTATAGGCACTGCCGGGCTCGGGGATCAGGGTCGCCATCCAATAGTGGTCGGTGAAGCCGATCCAGCCGTTTTGCTCAACCTGCGTCACCTCGGCACGGGCACCTTCGCTGGGTACAACGCTAAAGTCCTGCATGTCGTCATAGCCGATTTCACTCAGCGTGCCGTCTGCCATGCCGACAACACCCTCGTGCAGGATGAAGAAGCTTTTCAGGTCAACAGGCTCGCCGTGACGGGCCAGAATGCCATAGGGGGCAAGCGATACGGCTGCGCCACCGGTGTTCTCGACGCTCTGCGTGACGGTGAACATATAGTCTTCGTCAATCTCAACCACGCGGCGGAACACAAGGCCTTCGGGGCTGTCCCAACGCAGGGTTACCGGGGTATCAACGGTGAGCGTGGCGCCATCTTCAAGCGACCATGCGGTATTTGCACCGGGAACGCTGTCGAGGCCCAGACCTGTGCCAGGCGCCCAGCCATAGAGGGCGTAGTAGGGGGCTGTGCTACCGACCGGATCAAGGATCTGAACGGTGGGCGATCCTTCTTCGATGGTTTCGTGATAATCTTTCAGGCGCAGATCATCGATACGACCACCTGTCAGTGAGATCGAACCTTCAACACGCGCGGTGTCCAGAGCAACGCGGGGGGCTTCGACGGCTTCTTCCGTGGCGACGGCCGCTGGGGCGGCTCCGGGCGCGGCGCTTGGCGCGGATGCCACATCGCCAATCACGGCTGTAGGCGCATTGCCTTCGGCCACGATGGGCGCGTTCGGGTCGAGGGCCTCTTGCTCAGGGGGAGGAAACAGGATGAACCAGACAAGGATCACCACAAAGCTGAGCGCTGTTGCGAGAATTAGGTTCTTGTTCTGATTGTCCATGAGGACCGCCGCCTTTCCCAGTTAAGTCTTCGCTGGGTTCAACCGTTCCAAAGGCCAAAGGTCAAGCGGAATCACCAGTAACGGTGGGAAGAGGCGGCTGGATGGCCCCTTCTGGCCACCCAAACCCTGCATAGGCGCGCTTACTTGGTGCTGCGTCCCAGCTTTTGTGCGTCTGCGATACGCACTGTGTGGTCACGCGCCCAGTCGATCAATTGGTCTGAGGGCATCGGGCGGGCAATGCCAAACCCCTGAACATGGTCACAGCCAAGCTGACCCAAGAGCGCATGTTCACCGACGCTTTCGACACCTTCAGCCAGGGTTTCAAGCCCGAGGCGATCTGCCATGCCGAGAATCGCAGCTAGCATGCGGTGTTGATCTTCGTCACGGTCAATGCGGGTGACAAAGCTGCGGTCGATTTTAAGGCGGTGGACGCGGAACCGGCGCAACGCAGTGATCGAAGCGTGTCCCGTACCAAAGTCGTCGAGATCAATGTGGCAGCCGAGTTTGCCGAGCGCGACGATATTGCGCGCCACAATCCCATCGGGAGACCCGGCAATCACCGTTTCCAGTACTTCGATGCCAAGTCGCTGAGGTGTCAGCCCAAATCGATCCAACTCCCACTGAATGCGTTCCACAAGGCGGGGATCACGCAGTTCGCTGTCCGAAAAGTTCACCGACACGCGGGGAATGTCGAGGCCTGCCTGATCCCAGCTGCGCAAAGCCGTGAGGCTGTGCTGCAGGATGACCTCCCCCAACCGATCCATGCGACCGGCGTCTTCGAGAACGCGCAGAAACTGGCCCGGGGGGACAATGCCACGTTCGGGGTGAATCCAACGGGCCAAGGCCTCGGCACCACTGATCCGCCCAGTAGAGGTGCAGACCTGTGGTTGAAACCAGGGCTGGATCTGGCCATTGGCCAAGGCCCGGTCAATCTCAGCTTTGAGAGATTTCTGCTCGGAATGGGCCACCCGCATGTTTTCTGACCAGGCGCGAATGGCCGAGGGACCGTGGCTGACAGCTTCGGTCAGAGCGACCTGCGCCGATTCGATTAGACCTTCTCCGGTTGCGGCATCGTTCAACCGCGTGCTGCCGCAAAATCCAAATGAGGCCGAGAGATAGCGCATCGAGCTGTCGATTGACGCAGGCTCTTCAATCGCCGATTGCAGACGGGTCGAGAGTTGCAACAAAGATTCGAGATCAAGGCGCACAGCAGGGGCCAATAGGATCAGAAACCGCGCGTCACCGATTCGAACCGCGCGATCGTCGCGGCGCAATGTATTGCGAAGGCGGCTTAGCGTCAGGTCGCGCATGGTGTCCGCGGTGGCATCACCACCACGCTGCGCCAGATCATCCAGACCTTCCATTTCAACCAGAATACAGGCGGTGCTCAGATGGGTTGAACGCGCCTGTTCAAGGAAATGATTGGCCAAGGTCTGCGCCGCTGCGGAGTTGATGACATCTGCCTCCGTGCCGCCCTCGTCCTGATCTGGGGAGGATTGGCTGAAACCACCACTCATCACAAAGAGGGCTGGCAGGCCAAGCGCAACAAAGATCAATGCCGGTTCGCCGCCGAGCCAAAAGGCCCCAAGGGCCACGGCGGGAAGAAAGGCCAGCGCCTGCGGGCCACTCAAGCCACGGCGTACGGTGGCTTGAAACATGCTGATTCGCGACTGAAGGCTGGCCTTCATGAGACGGTCCTTTCCCTAAACTTGAGGAAAATATATCCCGCCTCGGTAACTCGGCTCTTAACGGTCAAAGACCGATTACGTCGAATTTTCGTCTTTTGTGTGGCGCATCAACCCAGCGAAGTCGAACAGCTCGGGGTCCAACATGTGAGAGGGGCGGATATTCATCAATGCGCGGAACATCTTGTTGCGACGCCCAGGTGAATTTTTCTCCCACCCATCAAGCAGTTGCTTGACCTGTTGCCGCTGAAGTCCGTCTTGGCTTCCGCAAAGATCACAGGGAATGATGGGGTAGTCCATCGCCTTGGCGAATTTTTCGCAATCGGCTTCGGAGACATGGGCCAGAGGGCGATAGACAAAGAGATCGCCTTCTTCATTGACCAATTTCGGTGGCATGGTTGCAAGTCGACTGCCGTGGAACAGGTTCATGAAAAAGGTTTCAAGAATATCGTCCCGATGGTGTCCAAGAACAACGGCGCTACAGCCTTCTTCACGGGCAACACGATATAGGTTGCCGCGGCGCAGACGCGAACAGAGCGCGCAAAAGGTGCGGCCTTCGGGGACCTTGTCCATCACAATCGAATAGGTGTCCTGATATTCGATGCGGTTGGGAACACCCATCTTGTCCAGGAATTCGGGCAGAACCGTCGCCGGAAACCCTGGCTGGCCCTGATCCAGATTGCAGGCCAGAATTTCAACAGGCAACAACCCGCGCCATTTCAATTCGTGCAGAACCGCCAGCAGGGTGTAGCTGTCTTTGCCGCCAGACAGGCAGACCAGCCACTTGGCCCCGTCTTCGATCATACCATATTGGTCGACCGCCTCGCGGACCTGTTGCACGATGCGTTTGCGCAGCTTTTTGAACTCGGTACTTTTGGGAGCGCCGTGAAAGAGCGGGTGGATGTCGTCTGCCGTATCTAACATGGCGGTCGTTTAGGCCGCGAAGGACAGTCAGGCAAGCCATACCTTTGTTTCACCCCGTGATTGTCCTAGGCTTTTGGGACATTTTATTGGTGTGGTGATTGAGATGGATTATATTTTCTGCGCGCGCGGCAAACGCGGTGATGGGTTTGGAAATGAACCTGCCGCCTGTCAGTTTTTGCGGATTCCTGACAGCGACACTGAGCCTAAGCCCAGTCATAAAATCAAGAAATCGGAATGGGTGAAGGATGTGATGGAAGAGGCCAAAGGGGGCACCCCCAATCCTCTGACCTCAGGTGACATTCTGTTTTACGTCCACGGGTTCAACAATTCGCCCAAAACGGTGTTAGAGCGACATCGCAAAATCAAAGCCGGGTTAGAGGCGCATGGGTACCAAGGGGCGGTGATCAGCTTTGACTGGCCAAGTGCTGATTCTGCGTTGAATTACTTAGAAGATCGGACCGACGCCAAGCTTACCGCATTTCGGTTGGTAAGTGACGGGATCGCGGCTTTTGCCACCCTGCAAGAACCGGATTGCCGGGTTGATCTGCATATTCTGGCCCATTCCATGGGCAGTTATGTGGTTCGAGAGGCCTTCGACGATGCGGATGACCGCGCTCGTATTGCGGGGCGAAATTGGTCTGTCGGGCAGGTGATGTTGATGGGGGGGGACGTCTCGGTTGGCTCGCTTGAGCCTGACAACCCCAAGTCTTCGTCGCTCTACAGGCACTGCGCCCGACTGACGAATTATTACAACCCGCATGACGATACGCTGTCTATTTCAGCGGTAAAACGCGTTGGGGTTGCCCCACGTGCTGGTCGAGTGGGGCTGACTAAACCATTTCATCCAAAAGCGGCGAATGTGTATTGCGGGTTACGGTATAAATCTCAGCCCCATCAGGATGGCCTCAATGCCGGACATGTCTGGTATTTTGACGATTCCTATTTCCTGCTGGATGTCTTCCACAACATCAGTGGTCAGTTGGATCGGCATGAGTTCCCAACACGGAGTGTGACCGATCGCGGGAACCTGTCTCTTTTGAGTGGGGTCTAATCCGGCACGTTGTCTATGCCCGATCCGCCCCAGGGGTGGCATCGGGCAATACGGCGCAGGGTGAGCCACGTGCCTTTGAAAGCGCCGTGTTTTTCAAGCGCTTCAAGGGAATAGGCCGAGCAGGTTGGGTGATAACGACAGCCATGTCCAACCCAGGGAGAAAACAAAAACCTGTAGGCGCGCACCGGTAAAGCCGCGATATGAGCCAGCGGGCTCACGCGTGAACCTTTCGCAAGGCGCGGCGCAGGTCTTTTTGCATCTGCACGAAATCATGCGTGGCTGTGTGCACCGCCCGCCCGATCAGCACGTAATCATACCCGTCGCGCCCGTGTTCGTGCAAAACTTCACGAGCGATTTCCCGCAATCGGCGTTTCGCGCGATTGCGGGCAACGGCATTGCCGACCTTTTTGGAACAGGTAAAGCCAACACGAATCCCCTCGGCCTCGCCATCACGTCGTTTGCGCGCTTGCACCAAAAAGGCAGGGCAGGGCGCGCGTCGGGCTTTGGCGGCTTTTAGGAAATCTGCGCGTTTGACCAGAACTGTCAAAGGCAAAAGAACCGCCTCAGATTGCTCTGCGGCGGTCTTTTTAAGTGGCATCAAATGCTTCGCCATAGCGAAGGATCCGTGCTTATGCGCTCAGGCTCTTACGGCCACGCGCACGGCGGGCGTTCAGAATCTTGCGTCCAGCTTTGGTAGCCATACGCGAGCGGAAGCCGTGACGGCGCTTGCGAACGAGGTTCGACGGCTGAAAAGTGCGTTTCATAGCGATTGCTCCGTTCCTTGGCCGGAAGGCGCGGATTCGCCAGGCCAGTGGTGTCTGAAGCCCGTGCTATAGGCATGTGACGGGGGTATGTCAAATGGCAATCCCAGTCGCCTGCAACAAAGGCAAGGTTCCACAGCTGTTTATGTTTCAATGTCGTAAGAATCCAGCCAAAATCTCACGAAGTTGTACACCTGCGTTCAAGGGCGCGTGAGATACCTGTTGTTGAGGTGCAGTGATCGACATGTTCTGTGCAGACTTTGCCCCAACAGAAAGCCAATCTGATGAGCGATATGACAGATACTCCTGAAGCCCGATCCAGCATAAGCCGCCTTCTCCCTTTGATCCTGATTCTGACGGTCGCGGCTTTGGGGGCCTTTACCCTGCGCGATTATTTGTCATTCGACGCCCTGCGCGACAATCGTGAGGCTTTGCTGGCGTTTCGGGATGGTAACTATGTGCTGACCGCAGCGGTGTTCATTGTTGTCTATGTCGCGATCGTGGCCTTCTCACTGCCAGGGGCGTCGATTGCGACCCTCACGGGGGGCTTCCTATTTGGCACGATTTTTGGATCGGTGTTCAATGTCGGCGCCGCAACGCTGGGGGCAATGGCCATTTTTCTCGCCGCACGTTGGGGTCTCGGAGCCGCACTGGGCAAGAAACTTGAAAACTCTGGCGGGGCTGTGAAGCAGATCAAAGACGGAATCGATGAAAATCAATGGTCGATGCTGTTCCTTATTCGCCTTGTCCCAGCTGTGCCCTTCTTCCTTGCCAACCTGATTCCCGCGTTTCTTGAGGTGCCGCTGCACCGCTATGTGGTGTCGACTTTCTTGGGGATCATTCCCGGCACCGTTGTTTACACCTCGGTCGGTGCGGGGCTGGGAGAAGTGTTTGCACGTGGGGAAACGCCGAACCTTGGGATTATCTTCGAACCTCATGTGATCGGACCGATTCTTGGCCTTGCGACACTTTCTGCCCTACCCATTGTTATCAAAGCCCTTCGTGGCAAAAAGGACGTGTGATTGATGGAGCGTATTAAAGCTGACCTTCTCATCATTGGTGCAGGATCCGGGGGGCTGTCGACCGCAGCCGGGGCCGCGCAGATGGGGGCCAATGTTGTTTTGCTCGAAGGGCATAAGATGGGGGGCGATTGCCTCAACTATGGCTGTGTCCCCTCCAAGGCGCTGATTGCCTCAGGGAAAATGGCGCATCACATGTCTCATGCGCAGCCTTATGGCGTGCATAATGTGACCCCCGTTGTGGATTACGCATCGGCCAAAGATCATGTGAATGACGTGATTGCCACAATTGAGCCGGTCGACAGTCAGGAACGCTTTGAAGGCTTTGGGGTTCGGGTTATCCGCGAATTCGGCCGTTTTGTCTCTCCGACCGAGGTCGAGGCTGGTTCCTATCGCATTTCTGCGCGTCGAATCGTGATTTCGACGGGGTCTTCGCCTTTGGTGCCCCCCATCCCGGGTTTGGATCAGGTGCCCTATCTGACCAATGAAACGCTGTGGGAGCTACGCGAACAGCCCAAACATCTCTTGGTGATCGGCGGAGGTCCGATTGGTATGGAAATGGCGCAGGCGCACCGTCGCCTCGGCAGCGAAGTTACTGTGATTGAAGGGGCCCGTGCTTTGGGCAAAGATGATCCGGAATTGGCCGAAGTGGTTCTGGAGAACCTGCGCGCTGAAGGGATTGAGATTGCGGAAGAGGCTCTCGCCAAAGAAATCCGAGGCGAGGCGGGCGCCATTGAGGTGGAAACTCAGGACGGTCGTCTGTTTCAGGGCACACATCTTTTGATGGCAGTTGGACGCAAGGCCAACACTGATAAGCTTAATCTCGAGGCGGCGGGTATCGAAACCACGCGGACCGGGATCAAAGTGGACGACAGTCTGCGCACCACCAATAAAAAGGTCTACGCCATTGGGGACGCCGCAGGTGGGCTGCAGTTCACTCATGTGGCGGGATATCATGCGGGGGTGATCATTCGCTCGGCTCTGTTTGGATTGCCAGCAAAAACCAAAACGGCACATATTCCCTGGGCCACCTATACGCAGCCTGAGCTGTCTCAGGTTGGATTGACCGAAGCGCAGGCGCGCGAACAGCACGGGGAAAAGCTTGAAGTTGCACGCTTCCACTATTCGCACAATGACCGCGCAATTGCAGAGCGCGAGACCAAAGGCCTGATCAAGGTTATGGTTGTAAAGGGGCGTCCGGTTGGTGCGTCCATTGCTGGGCACCAGGCGGGGGAGTTGATCTCACTCTGGTCGATGGCGATTGCCAATAGTCTAAAGATGAGCGCAGTGTCGAATATGATTGCGCCTTACCCCACCATTGCAGAGCTTAACAAACGCGTGGCAGGGGCGTATTTTACTCCTCGTCTGTTTGAGAATGAGACTGTCAAAAAAGTGGTGCGCTTTGTGCAACGCTGGCTTCCTTAAGTATAAAGTGAGCTTATGCTGAATTCCCTTTCGGGTCGTTTCCTGATCCTGACCACAATCTTTGTCATGTTGGCCGAAGTGCTGATCTTTGTGCCGTCTGTGGCGCGGTATCGCGAGGACTATCTTCTGGCGCGGCTCGAACGGGCGCAGATTGCGTCATTGGCGCTGTTGGCGGATGATATGCTGACAGAAGAGCTCGAGGCGGAGCTGCTTGAAAATGCCGGTGTCTATAATGTGGTGCTGCGCCGCAATGAGATCCGGCAGCTGATGCTGTCGTCGCCGATGCCTCATGACGTTACCACGAGTTTTGATTTGCGCGGGGCAGGGGCGCCGCGTCTGATACTGGATGCCATGTCACGATTGATCGCGCCCGAGCCCGAACTGATCCGGGTGATCGGTGTGCCGTCTTTAAATGCGGGGGATCTGATCGAAGTTACCATGGACACGGCCCCCCTGCGGGCCTCGATGATTGACTATGGCAAGCGGATTCTCCTGCTGTCTGCGGTGATCTCGGTTGTTACGGCGGTTTTGCTGTTCCTTGCGGTGCGGGTGCTTTTGGTGCGACCGATTGAAGGGGTCGTCAATTATATGCGGGCCTATTCCGATGCACCGGAAGATATTCGCAGCGTGATCAAGCCATCTTCGGGCGTCACCGAGCTGCGCGAGGCGGAAGAAGCGTTGCAGATGATGCAGACACATCTGACACAGGCCCTGAAGCAAAAAGAGCGCCTGGCGCAACTTGGCGGTGCCGTGGCCCGAGTGAGCCATGATCTGCGTAACATCCTGACCGCAGCTCAACTGTTTACTGACCGGATTGAAATGTCAGAAGACCCAACGGTCAAACGTATGGCGCCCAAGCTGGTCAACTCGATCTCGAGGGCGGTGTCACTTTGTGAAAGCACTTTGGCCTTTGGGCGGGCAGAAGAGCCCGCGCCAAGTCTGACGGTTTTCAATCTCTCCGAGTTGGTCACCGAGCTGTATGATGCGGAACGGTTGGCTGTCGGTGAGGCGGATCTGGAGTTTGTAAATGATGTACCGCCATCGTTGATGGTGCGAGGCGACCCGGAGCAAATATATCGGGCCATCAGCAACCTTGTGCGCAACGCGCGTCAAGCAATGGTTGCGACAGGAAGACCTGGCACTCTGCGACTGTCCGCGCGATCTGAAGAAGATCATTGGACCATTCAGCTTGTCGATACCGGTCCGGGCCTACCCGCCAAGGCGCAAGAGAATCTGTTCAAACCGTTCCAAGGTGGTGTTCGTAAGGGGGGCACAGGGCTTGGGCTCGCGATTGTGGCCGAACTTATCCGGGGGCATGGTGGTACGGTGGAGCTGAAATCTAGTGATGAAACAGGCACTTGCTTTGAGATTTGCCTACCGATGGGCGAAATGACATGAAAAGTTTACTTTGGCGCTTTTTTGCACTTGCGCCCTCTGGGTGTAACCATTAGACCGCCCCTCACGGACCGATAGCTCAGCTGGATAGAGTACTTGACTACGAATCAAGGGGTCGGGGGTTCGAATCCTCCTCGGTCCGCCAGCATACAAAAGCCGCGTTCAGCCCTCAGGCTGGCGCGGCTTTTTGCTTTTCGGGAGCGGTTTTCGAGATCTGAGCCATGCAAAAAAATAGTGGGCAGAAATGTGCTTTTTCGGTTTGCACCTCTCAGACACATCCGTTAGACAGCCCCTCACGGACCGATAGCTCAGCTGGATAGAGTACTTGACTACGAATCAAGGGGTCGGGGGTTCGAATCCTCCTCGGTCCGCCAGCTTTCACAAAAGCCGCGCTTCGCCTGTCTGGCAAGTGCGGCTTTTGCTATTTCGACTCGACGTTACACACGTGTGACATGGTGTTGCTAGGCAGGGTTTGACTGTTGCCAGCAGGTGTCGCTCAGACAAAAGGAGCAGATCGCAGCTATGGTAGCGGTTGGTGAGCAGATTGCAGCGCTGCCCATTCAATGGGACGCTAAAGGGCGGATGAAAATCCTTATGGTGACCTCGCGTGGGACAAAGCGCTGGGTCATGCCTAAAGGGTGGGAGATGGACAATACCAAGCCCTGGGATGCCGCCGCGATCGAGGCCATGGAGGAAGCGGGCGCCAAGGGCACTATCAGTTCGGAAGTTCTGGGCACCTATCGATATTTGAAAGTGCGCGACAATGGCAAATTGGTGCCCTGTCTGGTGCGCGTCTACCCCATGCTGGTGGAAGAGCTAAAGCGCGACTGGAAAGAACGTGGGCAGCGGACGCGGAAATGGTTTAGCCCGAAAACCGCGTCGAAATTGGTGGTTGAAGAAGAGCTTTCTGAGCTTCTTCTCTCACTTCATAAAAAGCCACATAAACAGCCGATTATTCGAGACCTTATGAAGTCAACCTGAAGACTTGCGGCCTGATTGGTCAAAGAAAACGACGTCGGCCTGCAGTTTTTGGGTGGCTTGGGCTGGCAAATTTACCCCGAATTAATCCCTTCCTGCCGCAAATTTGCCACATTCCCCGCAGGTTTCGGCTCTACCTGGCGCTGCTTAGCGGTAATTCCCCGCTACTTTAGAAATTCAAACTGGTGAATAAGGCGGAATTCCGCTAAATCTGCGGTTAGAGCAAAATAAGGCCGTCACATAAAAAAAGACGATGGCCACAGAGGTAGAGCGGTATAGTCATGAGCGCGATTGATTTCGTGATCCGTACCCGTGCGGGTACGATCCAACATGGTAGTGTAGGCGGCAATGACGAGTCCTTTTTGGTCTCGGCGGGTGCAAGCAACGATATTTCCCTAAACATTCGGCAGACCGATCTGCGTGGCTATGACCGGGCGGCGGATGACCTTTTGATCACGCTGGCGGACGGTCGGGTGATTGTCCTCGAGGGATACTTCACCAGTGACGAAAATCGCCTGTTCCTCAGTGCGGAAGGCACGCTGAATGAGGTCAACTTTGTACAGGGCGACGGTGGCGCGCTCTTTGCTCAGTATGGTCCGACTGAGACCTGGGGTAAATGGAGCCCGTCCGACGATCTGATCTTTGTGAATGACCCTCAAGTCGCACTGGATGCGGGGATTCCGTATAACGGTGAAGAAGAAGAAGTGAGCATGCTGGCCGCAGCGGGTCTGCTGGGGGCCGGTGGCCTTGGTGCAGGGGCCGCAGTGGGAGCCGCAGCGCTTGGTGGCGCCGCAATCATTGGCGGTGGTGGAGGCGGCGGCGGTGGTAGCACGGCACCAACCGTCGACAACCCTGATGGGGACCACAAGATCAACGGGGAAGGCTCTGCGCCTAGCATCGATGTCACCGGGACCTCTCTTCCCGGCGCCGAAGTAGTAGTGACGATTGGCGGTAAGACCGTCACCACAACCACCGGCGACGACGGCAAATGGAGTGTGAGTTTCACCGGAGGAGATTTCCCGGATGATGGCGACTATGACAATATTGCTGTCAAAGTGACCGATCCGGATGGGACGGTGACTGACCTTGATGGGCCGTCCTTTGAAATCGACACTGTTGCTCCTCCGATCAGCGCCACCAACGGGGCTGTTTCGACCGGCGACCTGTTCAATGAAACCGCTCATTCCGGTGGCGGTGTTACACTGTCAGGCACTGGCGAAGTTGGCGCGACAGTCACTGTAACCATCGATGGCCACAGTCAAACCACGACCATCGGTGGAAATGGTGAGTGGAGCTTTACCTTCGACGCCACAGTTTTGCCTGCGGGTGAATACACGCGGGATGTCGTGATCACGGCTGAAGATGGGTTTGGCAATATCACCACCCTGAACGAGCAGATCCAGATCGACACGGTGAATGAAGTTGCGTTGACCAACGCACCTCTCACTGGCGACGACATTCTGAACGCCGCAGAGGTGAGCGCAGGCCTGACATTGACCGGCACGGGACAATCAGGCTCGACTGTATCAGTTGTAATCGAAGGAGTGACCAAAACTGCGACCGTTGCCGGGGACGGAACCTGGAGCGTGAGCTATGGTTCAGCAGATCTGACCACGGGCACCTATCAGACCACCGCGCAGGTCACATCGACCGATCCTGCGGGCAACGTCGTCACAACCTCGCATACCTTTGATGTTGATACTGAAATCAACCTGACCGTGAACACAGCCGGCGTTGAAGGTGATGGAACCATCAACAATGCGGAACGCGCAGACGGGGCAACTCTGACCGGCACCGCAGATGCGGGCGCAACGGTTGAGATCACCATCGGATCAACGGTGTTGACCACGACGGCTGCGAGCAATGGGGCCTGGAGTGTGGATATTCCTGCCTCCTCCATCCCAACCGGTGAAACCACCCTGAATTTTACCGCGAAAGCGACAGATCAGGTTGGCAACGTTGAAACCACAACCGGTTCAATTGATGTCGACACCCTGGTGACCAACTTTGGCTTCACCTCGCAGGCCGGTGGCGATGGCACCGTGAATGCACAAGAGGCTGCACAGGGTATTTCTCTGACCGGCACAACCGAACCGGGGGGCACCGTGGTTCTGACCCTTGGCGGTGCAACTGTGAACGCGGTTGTTGCCCCCAATGGCAGCTGGACCGCGAGTTTCACTTCGGCACAGGTGCCTGCAGACGGCACAACAACTTTGACTGCGGTTTCCACCGATCAGGCCGGCAACTCAGAAACCATCACCCAACAGGTGACCATCGACACCACCGCAGGGACATTGACCATCAGCCCCAATCCGGTTGAAGGCGATGATCTTGTGAACGCTGCGGAAGCTTCGGATGGTGTGGTCCTCACCGGGACGTCGGATCCGGGTCAGATGGTGACTGTCACGATGAATGGTGTGTCCCATACGGTGCAAACTGCGGCGAACGGTGTTTGGACCGCTCCTTTTGGAGCCCATGAGATCGCGTCTGGAACCTATGACGCTCAGATCACCGCAACTATCACGGATAGCGCTGGCAACACATTGCAGCGCACCGATGTGGTTAAAGTTGACACTGAAGTTGTGAACTTCGGGGTGAGCACAAATCCCGTCGAAGGTGACAACGTCATCAACGAAATTGAGGCCCAGGACGGTTTTGCGCTGACCGGAACCACCGAGCCCGGCGGTCAGGTTACTGTGATGTTTGAGGGGCATGTCGTTCAGGCGGTTGTGGATGCCCAGGGCAACTGGACCGCTCAGTTTGGTGCGGCCACAGTGCCGGTGCACGACCTGCCAACACCTTCGCAAATCACCATCGACACCACCGATGCTGCGGGGAACACAACCCAGACCACCACGTCGGTAACGGTTGATACGCGTGTTCAGAAATTGAACATGTCCTCCGATCCCGTTACAGCCGACAATGTCGTGAATATTGAGGAAGCGGCGAGTGGATTTGAGCTGACTGGTCAGGTTGAAGTGGGATCGACCGTCGTTGTGACGCTCAATGGCGTTGCGCACACCGCAACCGTCAATCAAAATGGCGGCTGGACCGTCGATATCCCATCAACATCGATCCCGGCGAACATGGACGGCAATCTGCCCGTGACAGTCACGGCCACGGACCCGGCCGGCAACGTACGTACGACCAGTGAATCGGTGACAATCGATACTCAGGTGCCGGATACGCTCAGCTGGGAAGGCTATGGTCGAGATGCAAGCGGCGTCGACTTGATCCGCACCGAGATTACGTCGGATCGCGTTTATCTGGGAAATCTGGTGGATGGAGCGGGCGGCCCCTCGTTGGTTGAAGTGAACATCGACAATGAAGTTAACGTCGGCAACCAGACCTATATGGAACTCTCTGGATCCGTTCCGGATGGAAGCCATCTTGTTCTGGCGACATCAGACGCGGCAGGGAACACCTCGGGTGCCTATCTTGTCACGGATGATCCGGCGACGAACACCGTCAGAATGTCGGATGATATTGCGACGACGCTAAACGAGTACAACGTCGACACCATTGATCTGCAATTTGCGGAAGATGCTGAGCTGACAATCACCGAGGCGCAGATCAAGGCGCTGTCGGACACAACTGATACGGTTGTGGTGCATGGTGGTGTAGACGATCAGGTTACCATCAGTGGGGCGCAGGCCAATGGTCAGCAAACTGAAGATGGTACAACCTACAATGTCTTTACACTGGGCGATGCAACTGTTCTGGTAGAGGAAGACATCACAAACGTGGTCATCTGACCGTCGCGCGTGACATATGACGTTTGGAGGCCCGGCTGAACCGGGCCCCAAATCCCGAAAAACAACAATCGCGCCGATACGGGGGCACGAATGACATTGAGCAGGCGGAGCCTGGGCATGCTGATCGCAGTGATCGTGTTGCCTGGCTGTATGAATGATATGGGCGACGGCATTGTGTCTCGCTTTAAAGGGGCGACACCATTTGCAGTGGCGGCCTCCGACGAAGGCGCGCAGCCAGCAGTTGCGCGATCCTCAGATGCATCCGACATCATCGCGGCGCTTCAGTCCCGAACATCTGTTTTGATCCCAGGCACCCCTTACAGCCAGATTGCCCAGGCGGTGATCGCCTCTGATGCGCGGGTGGCTGAGGCGGAACTGCGTGTTGCCCGGCTTCGGGCCGAGGCGGCGCAGAAAAACTGGCTGCCGACGATTGGGCCGAGCATCTCATTAACATCTCTGGGCGATTTCGTGGCCGATTTGGTGGTCAATCAGGTGCTCTTTGACAATGGCCGCAAGATTGCTGAACGCGATTTGGCCAAATCAGATGTTGAGATTGCCGCCGTCAATCTCGTGGATGACGGCAACACACGCGTCTACGAAGCGCTGTCGCTGTATCTCCGCTCTGAAGAAAACCGCCAGCGTGCGGCACAACTTGCCAGTGCAATCCGCGATATGAACCACTTTGAGTGGGTGATGAATGAACGGGTCAAAGGCGGCGTTTCCGACAGCTCTGATCTCAACATCATCCGCCAAAAGCTGGCGTCCATGCGCGCGCGCGAAAGCGAAGCGAATGAGACGGTCGCCACCGCCATGGCCGAGCTCAATGCGATGTCGAGCATTCCACTGAACAATCTGCGCGGAATTGGCGGGTTGCAGGAGGTTGTGTCCGGTGAGGCGCTGGGCGTGATCCGGGCGCGTGCGGAGCGTGATCAGGCCATTGCGCAGGCAAAAATTGCCCGGGCCAGCCATCTTCCCGGATTGGCAGCGACAGGGTCCGTTGGTCAAAGCAAACCAAAAGTCGGTTTGGAAGTAACCACGGATCAGCTGTTTGGTCTCGGGTCCATGGCGCAATTGGAAGCGATCGACGCGACCAAAGAGACAGCTGACCGCAAAGTGGATGAAGCCCATGAAGATGCGGCACGTGAGATCGCATCGCAGACCCGAAGATTCGAAGCCTACCGCCGCCAGTCGATAGAAGCTGAGGCTTTGACCACGCAGGCTAGCCGCAATCTGGATCTGTTTCAGGCGCAATACGAGGGCGGGCAGCGTCAGGTTATGGATGTGGTTGGCGTCTATGAGACCTATGCGCGTGCGGTCGAGAATGAGATCGATCTGAAATACAAAGCGGCCCGCGCCGAGCTTGAACTGGCGCGCCTGCGCGGGGCTTTGGCCGAAGGGGCACAGATTTGAGCACGGATAAGATCATCCGCCTGGCCGATCGCGCCCGCGACGCCATGCTGCGGGTGGTGCCCAGCTCTGGTTTGCCTGCTTCTGTTCTGCGCAGAGCGCCCCGTCACAGCGACCGTGCGAAACATCGTGCTGAGCTTATCAAAGTATATGCCGCGCGGCTCGGGGCCGAAGTGCGTGACACGGATGTCCTTGAAAGCCTGACCCAAAATGCCGGGTGTGATGACAGCTATGACAGCTTTGCGCTGAAACAGGCCGTTGAGGCGGCTCAGCTCACCGCAACCGAACTTGAGCCAGATAGCCTTGTACCTGAGCTCTGGCCGGCGCTGGCCTTGATGAACAACGGGCAGGTCTTGCTTGTGCTGCGTCAGGAAGGGTCAACGCTGATCCTGTATGACGAGGACAGCAACGACCGACGCACCGAAGTTTCGGTCTATGAATTCGGCCCCTATTTTACCGGACAGCTGATTCAGGCCGAGGCCCCCCCAATTGCTTTGGCCGAACCCAAATCGGCTAGCGAAGAAGACGGGCATTGGTTCTGGGGGCAATTCTACCGCTTTTCCCGCTACTTTGGCGAAGTGGCCTTGGGGTCATTTGTTGCAAACCTCTTGGCTGTTTCAGTCGCCCTGTTTTCATTACAGGTGTATGACCGCGTGATCCCACACCAATCCGAAGCAACGCTTTGGGTTCTGGCTGCGGGTGCGATGGTGGCTCTGCTGCTCGAAGCCTTCCTGAAAGTGGCCCGTGCCCAGCTTTTGGACGGGGCAGGGCGTCAGATTGAATTGAATGTGCAGGGGCTTTTGATGTCGCGCCTGCTGGGCATGCGGTCTGACCTTCCGGGACGGACACCGTCCCAGCTGTTTTCCTCGATGCGTGAGTTTGGCTCGGTGCGCGAGTTTTTCACGGCCTCAACGGTCGGTGCCTTGGCCGATATCCCCTTTATTTTCGTTTTCCTATTCTTGGTTTGGTCCATTGCTGGGTCGGTTGTTGGCGTGTTGATCCTTGGAGGCATTCTGATGGTTGTGCCGGGATTCTTTCTGCAAAAGCGGATGATCCGCCTCACGAAAGAAGCACAGGGCGCCTCTGCGCGGCAGTCTCGATTGCTGCAAGAAGTTGTTGTTGAGCTCGACACCATCAAGACCCAGCGCGCAGAAGATCGTTTTGCCCGTCATTGGGAAGAGTTGACCGCGCTGCAGGCTTTGAAAAGCAGTGAACAGCGTCGCCTGTCCTCCATCCTGACCTTCTGGAGCCAGGGCACCCAGCAGGCGACCTATGTCGCGGCAGTGATCACGGGCACATACCTTGTGTTTGCGGGTGAATTCACCGTTGGCTCGATTATTGCAGTAGGGATCCTGTGTTCGCGTACCCTTGCGCCCTTGACCCAGTTGTCCGGTATTCTTGCCCGTTGGGGCAATGTGAAGGGGGCGTTGGACGGGTTGGATGGCCTTGCGCATGTTGCACAGGATCGGTCTGCTGTCCGGAGTTACCTGCGCCGTGACACCCTTGAAGGAAAATATGAGCTGATGGGGGCTGGGTATCGCTATGACCCTGAGGCTGCCGCTGTGCTGCATCTTCAGCAGTTGATGATCCAGCCGGGGCAGGTTGTGGCTGTTCTCGGGGCCAATGGTTCAGGCAAATCCACGCTGCTTAAAATGTTGACCGGTCTCTATGCGCCGACCGAAGGAAAATTACTGATCGATGGCACTGAAATGTCTCAGATTGACCCGCGCGATCTGCGTCGTTGTATCGGATATCTCGGTCAGGATGTACGGCTGTTTCACGGAACCCTTCGCGACAACCTGAACCTGACGATGATGGAGCGGGATGATGATCGCCTATATGAGGCGCTTGATTTCGCGGGACTGGGTCAGTTCGTCAAATCTCACCCCAAGGGTTTGGATCTTGAGATTAGAGATGGCGGTGAAGGGATGTCCGTGGGCCAGCGTCAAAGCATCGGCTGGGCACGTCTTTGGCTGCAGGACCCAGATATCTGCCTGCTTGATGAACCGACAGCGGCGCTTGACCAGACCTTGGAGAAAACCCTGATTTCACGGTTGGAGACCTGGTTGCAGGGCCGTACAGCAGTGATTGCAACGCACCGCGTGCCGATTTTGCAATTGGCAAGCCGGACGCTCATCTTGGCCAATGGTCGGATGGCAATTGACGGTCCGCGCGATCAGGTTCTGGATCACCTGCGTACAACTCAGACCGGAGCCGCGTGATGGCCAGTCCAAGCACAAACCTTGCGGATGAACTGCGCCGTGACCTGAAAGGCCCGTCTTGGGTGATTTGGCTGTCGGCACTGTCTGTTTGGGCTTTTGTGGTTTGGTCGGCGCTGGCTTGGGTTGATGAAATTGTGCGTGCAGAAGGCGAGATCGTTTCGTCTTCCCGGCCACAGATCATTCAGAACCTTGAGGGCGGGATCCTGTCCGAGCTTCTTGTAAAAGAGGGGGATGAGGTTCTGCGCGGGGATGTTCTTGCTCGGTTGCATGGCACGCAATTCCGCAGTTCGGTTGATGATCTGAGCGACCAGATCACAGCGCTTGAGATCCGCCGCCTGCGCATTGAGGCTGAGCTTGCTGGCGCCTCATCCTTTGATGCTCCGGCCTCTCTGTCGGTGCGCTTGCCAGAGATGATTGCCTCGGAACGAGCCCTGCTTCAGGCGCGACAGTCTGATTACCTAAGCCGTGCCGCGGGCGCGCGCAAAGTTCTTGAACAGGCCGCGTCCGAGCTGAAACTGATGGAAGACCTTTTGAAGAAAAAGGTTGTGGCGTTGATTGAGGTGACGCGCGCACGCAAGACCCATGCCGATGCGAAAAAGGCTTATGACGAGATTGTCACCCAGACCGAACTAACCCGGGCGCAGGAATACTCCGATACGCTGAAAGAACTGGCGACGCTGCGCCAGAACTTGAAGGCGAGTCAGGACCAATTGAACCGAACCGTGCTTGTGTCGCCCATGCATGGGATCGTGAACAATCTCAAAGTCACAACCATTGGCGGCGTGGTTCGGCCGGGCGAGGAGATCATGCAGATCATCCCGGTTGATGAAGATCTGTTTGTGGATGCCAAAGTCAAACCAGAGAACATTGCCAACATCCGTCGCGGACAAGAGGCGACCATCAAGCTGACGGCCTATGACTATACGATTTATGGATCGCTCAAGGGCCGTGTGGATGTGATTTCCGCAGATACCTTTGAAGATGAACGTCGCTCTGATTCAACACCGCATTACAAAGTTACCATTCGGGTGGACATGGCTTCGATGACCGATCGACAGGCGTCGATTGAGATCCGTCCGGGCATGCTGGCGCAGGCGGAGTTGCACACCGGTGAAAAAACCGTGCTGCAGTATTTGTTGAAGCCTCTGTACAAATCACGCGAGGCCTTCCGCGAACCGTAAGAGCCTCTGCGCCGCGCGTGAGATGAGAGGGCTGCCTCCGGCGGGAGTATTTGGGAAAAGAAGAGGCGTGACGCCTTTCCCATATGTTATTCCGACTGGCGCGCGGGGTTAGGTCTCTGTGTCCATCCAGATGGTGACGGGGCCATCATTGACAAGGTGGACCTGCATATCAGCGCCAAATCGACCGGTGGCCACCGGAACATCCTGCGCGGCCATTTGCGCCGCGAAGTATTCATAGAGTTTCTCGCCTTCAGCCGGAGCAGCCGCTGTTGAGAACCCGGGACGGTTGCCGCGCGATGTATCGGCGGCGAGGGTGAACTGGCTGACAACAAGGGCGGACCCGCCGATGTCTTTCAGCGATTTGTTCATCCGGCCTTCGTCATCTTTGAAGATGCGCAGTTTGGCAATTTTCGCGGCTAGTTTGTCTGCTTGCGCCTCGGTATCGCCCTGCATGGCACAGATCAGGATCAGCACCCCGGGGCCAATTTCGCCCACGGTGCCTTCGGAAATATCGACGCGAGCCTCAGAGACCCGTTGAATCAATGCGCGCACAGTTCATGCTCCCATGGTGGATTTGCGCCGGCGCGGCTGACGGTGACGGCGGCGGCCTGTGTGCCCAGAGTCACTGCGGAGCGCAAGGTGTCATGGCTTGCCTTGGCCAATGCGTCGCGCGTCAGAAGATTGTCGCGGTGGAGGCCCGCGAGGAAACCGGCGTTGAAGGTGTCGCCTGCGCCGACGGTGTCACAGACCTTGGCCTTTTGCGCGGCGATGTCAGTTTGCCCGGAGGCGGTATAGAGGCTCACACCCTCGGCGCCTCGTGTGATCAGCACCACTTTGGCCCCGCGTTTCAGCAGGTCCGTTTCAGAGGTGCCAAGCCAGTCCAGATCTTCGTCTGATAGTTTGATGATATCTGCACGGTCAAGCATTGCAGTCAGCCGTGTCCGATAGGCGGTTTCATCTGTGATGAACCCTGGGCGGATATTGGGGTCGATCATCACAACCCGCGAGCCGGAGTTTGCGCAGAGCGCGGCGTAGCTGTCTGCGGCGGGTTCTGAGGCCAGGCTGATGCCGCCAAAGAACAGCGCCTCTACCGAGCTCAGATCGTCGGGGCATTCGTCCGGCGTGGTCATGCGCCCAGCGGTGTTTTCATCATAAAATGCGTACTTGGCGTGTCCATCGACCAGCGTAACAAAAGCCAGGGTCGTCGGGCGGTCGCTGCGCGGGCAAAGCGAATAGTCTACCTGAGAGGCCTGCAGAGCATCTGCCAGTTGGGTGCCAAAAAGATCCGAGGACAGGCCGCCAAAATAACCCGCAGGGGCTCCCAAGCGCCCCAAGGCAATAGCTGTGTTAAATACGGCCCCGCCTGACAGGGGCGCAAAGGCGGCTTCGCCATCCGTGGAGCTGCGTGGCAGCATATCAATCAGGGCTTCCCCACAGCACAGGATCATTGCGGAACTCCTATCCGTAATCGACGAATTGTTAGCGCCAACATGCTTGTTTCGGCGGGTGAGCGCAAGGTTGCGCTCACCCGCCACCGATTATTGGTTCATGGCGATGACATAACCAATTCCTGCGGCCACAATGACGCCAGCCAAGACAGCAAATCCGATTTTCCATGCGGACCAAGGGCGCTCGCCCTGCACACGACCGGTACGGCCGTTGATCACGAAGCGATAGCTTTTGTCGCGGTATTTATACGCGGCCATCCAAACCGGAAGCAGCACATGTTTGAAGGTCACATCAGATACGTCTGTGTCAACGTGGTGGATACGCTGCCGGTCGCCGCCAATGTCGAATTTCACGTCCCGTTCGATCTGGCGATCCATTCGCACACGGGCTTCGTCAAACCCGTCATCCAGATCAACCTGATACCCTTCTGCGCGGAAGCCGGCGAGATACTCAGGGCGGTAGGGTTCCATTTCGGACAAATCCCAGGGTTCAAGCGCGTCAGTATAGCGTTTGGGGAGAGATTTTGAGGCCAGCACCAGAATGTCGTCAAAGAACCGCGCGACGCGGCCAGATGCCGGGGTCCAGCGGATTTTCTGAACCCGTTCGGTTTCGGCTTTGCCATCGCGCATCACGGTGCGGGTTTCATAGTAGATTGTGCCGCGTTCGCCACGATAGCGCGACTTTGTGTCGGCGTCATAGGTCCAGAAGGGCACATAGATGCCGGTCATCTTCCGGCCTTTGCGAGCATATTCCTGCAAGCCGTTTGGCGCAAACCACAACCCGCCCAGCCAGTCGGCCATGGCTGTATGGGCGTCCCGTTCCTGTAACTTAAAGGGCAACAGGCCGCGCGGTTTGATATGTCTGTGGGTTCCCGTGTCCGTGACCACTGGCGTGGCGCAGAACGGGCACTCCGCCGAATGGAGATCTGGATCAAACTCAACCTGAGCCGCGCAATTGGGGCAGGTCGACACACGGGTCTCTTCCATCTCCTGCAGCGGCAGAAGATTTGCCATGGCGGATTTGAAATCGAGTTCTTTGATCCCCCCATCCCATGGACCGCTTTGGGCAACTTCGCCTGTGTTTCCACAGTGATCACAGAGCAAAACGCCCTGGTCGGGATCAAACCGGAAGTCCGCACCACATTGATCACAGGGGAACCGGTGGTCTTCCTGTGTGGTCTTCGGGGTCTCCGACGGCGGAGGAGGAGGGGGCATGGACATTCGGGAAACTCCTGAAATCTATGGCGGCACGTTACGCCGTGACGGGCGGCAAAGGGAAGGCTTGAGTTCGCATCCCTTCCGGCTTTACCCTGCGTTTGGACTGGAGCGTAAGATGCGATTTTTTATAGCGGTTTTGGTTGGTCTTCTGGGGGCGTCGCCTGCCATACCTGGCGACGTGGCCTATCGGTTCAAATGGGAGGGGGCCAATGGATACCATATGACCGGCAGGATGAGCTTTGATCCCGACGCTCTGTCGGGGTCTTTGGTCTTGGATAGCGATGTGATCTGTTTCGAAATCAACGGTTTCAAGGGAGATGAACACATTGGCCGCTGGGCTTTGGGTCAATTGCAGCCAGAGACCACATGGCGGCTTCATTTCCTGCGCAGCAAAGACGCCTTTGTCGTTGAAGGTGGCGCCATTCAAATGCCGCAGGCCTGGAACATGAATGGCCGTGGGGACAACTGTGGCGCAGGGGGATTTGGCTTCAATCTGGGGAGCTTCGCGCAAGACCTGTGCAAGGACAACACACTGATCGTCGACAGCCAAGTGTCCCCGTTTCAAACCCTGCCAGCAGAGCGGGATGACAGCTATGTCTTCCCGCCCGACGCCTGTTTGGGGCCCGCGCTTCTTAGCTTGCGGGGGGCGGTGGAGGAGGGGGCATGATGGTGAAGAGCTGGGCCAGCTCGTGCACGTCACCGGCCCGTTTCCAGCCATCCTGACCAGGTGTCCAGACATGTGTCTCGCGAGACAGTTCACCACCTGTTGCCATCCGTCCCAGATCCGCTTTTGAGAAGGGACCTTTGGTTTGGCCGTTTTCCGCGACGTGCCAGACGTGTTCTACGGGCGGCGGAGGCGGCGCTGCAGCAGCAGGTTGTACCGCCTGTTGCTGAGGCTGTGCCCCCCAAGGCCCGGTTTGTTGCTGTGTCATCTGCTGGGCCATATTCATGCCCATGCCTGCGCCAAATCCCATGCCCATGCTCTGATCGATGGCGCCACCCTGACCCATGGCCTCGGCCGCCTTCCACTTCATGTGGTCGTCGAGGTTGCCAGCAATACCGCGCGAGGTGCGCGCATCCAAAGCCTTTTCCACGGCGGGCGGGAGTGAGATATTCTCGATATAGAGCTCGGGGAGCTCGAGTCCGTATTGCGCAATTGTTGGCCCAATCGCCTTCGCAATCAGTTCACCCACCTCACCGGTATTCGCGGCCATATCCAACACGGGGATACCGCTGCGGGTGATGGCCTGGCTGAATTCCTGGACAATGATGTTACGGATCTGAAAGCTGATCTCGTCCATGGTGAATTCACCATCGGTGCCAACGATCTCGGTCAGGAAGGTCGCGGCATCGGCCACTTTGATAGAATAGGTGCCAAAGGCCCGAATGCGGGTTGGCCCAAACTCTGGATCACGCAGCATAATGGGGTTCTTGGTGCCCCATTTGTTGTTGGTAAACCGGTTGGTGTTGACGAAATAGATTTCCGACTTGAACGGCGAGTTGAAGCCGTGATCCCAGTGCTGCAGGCTGGTCATGATCGGCATGTTGTTGGTCTCGAGCATATAGAGCCCGGGCGTAAACACATCTGCCAGCTGACCTTCGTGAATGAAAACAGCAGCCTGACCTTCGCGAACGGTCAGCTTGGCTCCGTATTTGATTTCATGGCCTTCGCGTTCAAAGCGGTAGACAAGCGTGTCGCGTGTATCATCGGTCCAATGGATGACGTCGATGAATTGGCCGCGGAGGAAGTCAAAAATAGGCATCAAACTCTCCTGTTATCTGGTGTCAAGCGGCACGCCTGCGCGTGTGCTTATGGATTGAATCATGGTGAGGAAGGCGTCTGGTGATGGGCAAAAAGACCCTAACAGATCCATGCGCTTTCCCTTGTGCGTGATTTGAAGAACCGAGCCGCGATTGAGTAATCGAAGGCGATCAATATGCGCAAGTTCGACTTCGCGGTCCGTCGATCTAAGGACCCGTGGAATGAGAAGCGCACCGTCGCTCAACCGTACCGTGGCGGTCGATTTCACTGACTGGTATGCCAGCACGCCAAATGCAGCGCTTACCAACGCGAGTACGCTGGCCACCAATCCATTGGCGAGGGTCCCTTGCAACGCGGAAAGCTCAAACCCAAAGGCACGTGTTGGTGTCGTTTCGGTGAGCCCGAGAGAAGTGAAGATGACGGTGCAGCTCAGGCACCCGATCAGGCCAATAAATGAGCTGATTTTCGGAGGCCGGTACGACAGCTGCAGATCTTCTAGAGTGTCCCGCATCAAATTGGCCCGCGTGTCGTTCCCAGCAGCTGTCCTGCCTTCTCGACAACAATGGGGCGGGCCTGATCCACGGTCATGCCCGGGGTCAGGCGCGGGTCATACAGAATTTTCAGCAGCATTTCATCATGCTGGGTCAATAGAGCAAACTCATCATCGTCATTAAAGATCGATGGGCGCGCACGTGGATGATCATTGGCAAGCCCAAGCCCCTGCGCCACCTCTTCATGCACGCAGGACTGGCGCAAAAGCGGCGGGTGCTCAGCCCGGATAATGGCAATGGCCTGACCATAGTCATAGCCACCCGGCGTCGAGGAAAAGGCCATGACAACACAGTGAATGGACCGTGGCAAAGATTTGAAAATCCGCAGCGCCCGCGTGTCCACATCTGGCACAAGCTCTTGAATGCGCGGGATGATCAGGTCGCGATCGTCTTCACTCATAAACATCACGGTGAAGTTCGGATTGTTGTCAGACAGAGTGATAGGATGCCCTGTGATCTGGTTCAGCCGTTTAGCATAACGCGCAACAGAGGTGCGGTCATCGGTGGTTTGCGCCAAGGGCACATTGGGGCCAAACTCAACGCTCATGCGGATGGGCTGGGTCCATTTCTTGATCGCGCTGGCCCCGCCCTTTGACGGGGTAAGGCCTGCGCCTCGCTCGTATTCTTCGGCAAGGGCGATGCGCTCAAAATCGCGGATTAACATGGTGTCTGTGAAGACCGCGTCGGTGGCTTTGGTCTCGGTGCGCAGCAACCCCCGGGACCGCAGATCACTTTGAACGCGGGTGTAGTAGGTTTTGAGCGCAAGGCTGGTGGCCGACGGCCCATCTGGGCGCGGGCCGGGTGGTGGGGCCACAACGGCGGCATTGGTCGCCACCGCTGGACCGGTTGGTGTCGGGGCAAAGCCCGTGGGTTCACAGCCCGCAAGCAATGTGATTCCAGTCAAAGCCACAGCTGTGGCCAAACGCGTGCCCCGTGCCTTCATTTATGCAGGAACCGCTGTCCCGGCGTTGTCACCAACACCATCTTTGCGGGCCTTGGCCGCCGCCAGCGTGTCGCGCAGCTCGCCTTCCATCTTTTTCAGCTCTTCCTCGGCTTTGGCCCGGCGCGCTTTGCCTTCGTCGGCAATCTGCAGGCTGTCCTGAATGGTGCCAATCAGATCCGCATTGGCCTGTTTGACCGCTTCGATATCAAATACACCACGCTCCATTTCCTGACGTACGATCTTGTTGCTTTCGCGCAGGTTGGCGGCATTCGCGGTCAGCAATTCGTTGGTCAGATCGTTTGCTGAGCGCACAGCTTCGGCGGCTTCGCGCGAGCGTTGAATGGTGACAGCCTGCGCCAGCTGAGTTTCCCAAAGGGGAACCGTGTTGACGAGGGTCGAGTTGATCTTGGTCACCAGAGATTTGTCGTTTTCCTGAACCAGACGGATCGAGGGCAGCGACTGCATAGTGACCTGACGGGTCAGTTTAAGATCATGCACCCGACGCTCCAGATCATCCCGCGCAGCGCGCAGGTCGCGCAGCTCTTGGGCGCGCATCACCTGATCATCTTCGGCAGCGGCCTGAACTTCGGCCTCTTTTGCCGGGATCACGGTGTTGTCCAGCTCAGCAAGCTTTTCCTCGCCGGCAGAGATGTAAAGCGCCAGCTCATCGTAGAACTGCAGCGTCTTTTCATAGAGCATATCCAGCGACTTGATGTCTTTAAGCAGGGTGTGCTCATGCTTGAGAAGATCATCGGTGATCTTGTCGATCTGCCCCTGAACGGTCTCAAATTTCGCGGTAAACTTGGCGAAAGGCGCGGCGCGGCCCAACAGTTTTTCCCACCAGCTCTGTTTGCGGCGCACATCCAGCTCTGAGACCGAGAAACCACGAATGGTGGTGACAATACCGCGCAGGCTATCGCCGGCGGGACCTACATCCTTGTTGCGCACATCTGCCAGCATGGCCTGGCTGATTTCCTGCAACTCCGCCTGAGCGGCCGAGCCAAAGGACACGATGGAATTGGTGTCACCCATATCAAGCTCGTCCATGCGTGACTGAATTTCTTCGGTCACTTCCGGAGTGGCGTCGGCCATGGACACAACAGCATTGGCATCCGCCGGATCGGCCAGAACAACAGCATTGATTTCATCAACCAAAACAACGGCCTCTTCAGCTTGTTTGCGGATAGTCTCAGACATGGGATCCCCCGTAAAAAATCACCGCGCCGTTAAAGGCGCACACCCTCGCGCTGCAGCCGTTCCCGCAGCACGTCAATTTCGACCGTCAGGTCGCTGTTTGAATCAAGAAGGAGCTTTTCGGTCTTCGCCCCAAAGCTTTCTTCCAGATCCGTTAAAAGCATCATGAAATCGCTCCGCGCATCGCGGTTTTGCGATCTTGAATAGATGTCGGCAAATTTGATGGCGGCATCGCGTGCACCCATCAAATAAACACCAAGGAATTTGCGCGCGGCGGTCAGATCGCGCGGGTCTTCTTCGACAGTGCGGATCATGTCACGCACTTTGGTCTGGAACCGTTCAACTCGGGCCTCAACCTGACGGTCCCCAGCGCGGCGGATGGCATCCGACATCGAGGCCAGATGTGCCTCCGCCTCGTCGACCACTTTGGCAACGCGGTCTTGCTGGAAGGTGTCGATCCCTTCCATGCCTTTGTCTTTCATGGGGTCGATGCCGAAGGCACCAATGTGAAGTGCCGTTGCAGCCCCACCAAAGATCAACGGGGCAATCAAGCCCGGTTCTGTGGTCCAGGCGGCGATACCCGCACCTATGCCGCAGGCCAGCGCTGCGAAAATCTTACGCGGAAGCGCAGGGCGACGCGCCACGCGACGCTCTTCATAAGCGGCTTCTGCCTCTAACCCGCCACGTAGCAACCAAGCGCCCAAGATCAGGACCCCTGCACCCGTCAATCCTGCCGCCATACCGATGGCACCGTCATTGAGTGAGGTCGCGGCCAAAACGATTGCGGGCGCAAACAACACATTGCTGCGGGCCCCTGCGGGTTTGACCTTGGCCCCTTGATAGGCGGGGCGGTCGTCGTGTTGGGGGCTGTCGGATCCGTCGGGGCTAAACTTGCCACCAAAGCGCTGCGCCATGTCAGAGCCCCCCCAGCCAGCCACTTGTCACCCCGAACAACAGGATGATCAACAACACATAGCTTAGCTTTTGTAGGCCACTGCCAGACATAACACTCCCTTTCACGCGAACTCTTGGCGTTCGCGCTAAAGGTAGGGAGAAAACAGGGGTTCTGCTAGGGGGAAGTCAGCGCGACGCGCGTCAACCTGCCGATTTCTTTTAGGTTTGGGACGTCCGCCGACTAAGCGGCGTCCAGCGGCATCCGCTCGAGCAACATGTCAGCATCGAAATCACGCGCATCCCGCCCGTTGCGTGCCCCGCGTTTACGGGCGCGGCTTTCAAAACTGCGGCTCATCGCGTCAAGTTTCGCGAGGTATTTGCGGCGTGCAGTGCGAAACCCATCATCAAGTTGGGCTTGTTCTAGGGCCATAGCCTCTTGGTTCAGCAAATCGGTAAGGGTTTGCACCGGAGTGAGAATGCGGGCCAGCTCTCTGGGGCTGTCGGACATGGCGCGCACCACGCGCTTGATCATGCTACGGGTGGCCTCGGTCTGACGCGTAACTTCGGCATCGCCCAAAAGCGCAATACGGTCCGTCACTTGGGTCAGAGAGCCTTCAACGGTTTGGCGCAATGCCTGCGTCTCAAGCCTTTGGACCAGGTCCGGATCATTCACACCTTTGTCGACCATCGGGTCGAGACCAAAGGCCAGAACGCTCAACAAAATAGAGGCAACGCCAAGACCGGCGGGGATCATGAGATTGGCAAAGTGATGCCCGGCCAGCACAAATACCATTCCGCCAATCACAACTGATCCGATCAACTTGCGCGGTAAACGAGGCCGATGCGCTAGGGGCTGAGCATCATACCGACGGTGGGCGCGATGCCCGGCTGAGATCAATCTGACCGCCAGCGATAACATGCCCATCAGCAAAAACGCCGTTAGCATGCCTGTAGTGTTGCCCTGCAGAACCCAAAGCACCAGGGGAAAACCTGCAAGAAACAGGATGTTCAGGCTCTGGTCAAACTCAGGGGGCTGGAACAGGTGCTCGTGACGAGAGTGATACGACATGGCGGGCCTCAGAAGCAGCTAAGTGCAAAGATCATTGCCCAAAGCGTCGCAAAGGCCAGCCGTGGCACCAATTGCCCATCTTCATGGGCGCGAATGGCGGACACAGCCAGAGTATCATAGGCATCCCGCACCACAGCGCGCAGGTTGCTGACAACGAGGAACAGCGAGGCGACAAGCGTCGCAAGGGCGATCAAAGTAATCATCATGCTCCCCGTTCTGCGCGCGAATCCGGGCGAAATCTGGGCGCGCAGGGGGAGAAATGTTGAAAAGGTTAATCGCTTTTGTGGCCACGCCCCGGTTTACGGTTGCGGGTCACCTGTGGACGGCCGCCCGGTTTGCCACCAGGTTTGCCTGCGGGTTTACCGGGGGGCGAAAAGCGCCGCGAGGTGTCCGAAGCTGTGGGTTTGCTCCGTCCTGTGGGTTTCCCTTTTGTGTCGGGCGCGTCAGATGGTCCTTGGGTGCCGAACTTGCGGGATTTGCCTGAGGACATGGGTTTGCCAGGGCGTCCACCCGGTTTGCCGCCTAGTTTGCCACCAGGACGGCCGGGGCGCGCAGGTTTGGCCGCAGGTGTCGGTTCTTCAAAGGCCTCTAGCCCAAGCTGATCGCGAACGGTTTTGCCGCGCACTTCTTCAACGTCGCCTTGTTTGACCTGTCCAAGTTGAAATGGCCCATAGGACACGCGGATCAGCCGGTTCACAGTGAGGCCGATATCCGCCATCGCACGGCGAATTTCGCGGTTTTTGCCTTCGCGCAATCCAACAGTCAGCCAGGCATTGGCACCCTTCTGACGGTCAAGGCTGACAATCATAGGCTGGAACTTCTGCCCATCCACCTCGATGCCTTGGCGCAGCGGCTCGAGGGTTTTGTCCTCGGGGCGCCCATTGACCCGGACGCGATATTTGCGAAGCCAACCTGTGCTGGGCAGTTCAAGCTTGCGCTTGATGCCGCCGTCGTTTGTCAGCAACAGCAGGCCTTCGGAATTCAAATCCAACCGGCCCACGGTCATGACGCGGGGCATGCCCTCGGGCAGCTCATCAAAAATGGTGGTCCGCCCTTTTTCGTCCCGTGTGGTTGTCACAAGGCCGGTGGGCTTGTGGTATAGCCATAGGCGCGGACGTTCGGGGGCGGCCAAAGGAACACCGTCAACGGTGATCTGATCGCGGTCGGTCACATTCAGCGCCGCGCGCTCGACGGTTTCGCCATTGACCTCGACGCGGCCTTCTTCGATCAGCTTTTCAGCATCACGGCGGCTGGCGCGGCCGGAACGGGCGATGACCTTGGCGATGCGATCGCCATCATGTTTGGGTGTCTCTGTCATGTGAGGGATCTAGCCCATTCCGCTGGCGTGCGAAAGCGGCTATGACGCGGCAATGCAGTTTCGGACGTATATGGATCAGGCGCTGGACGAGGCGCGCGCCGCCGGTGAGCGCGGCGAAGTGCCTGTTGGCGCAGTGATTGTTGCGCCTGACGGCAAGATTGTCGCGCGGGCGGGCAATCGCACCCGTGAGCTGAATGATCCAACGGCGCATGCTGAAACCTTGGCGATTCGCGCGGCCTGCGCTGCGTTGAAATCGGAACGTCTGCCCGATCACGATCTCTATGTGACGCTTGAGCCCTGCTCGATGTGTGCCACGGTGATCTCATTTGCGCGCATCCGGCGGCTTTATTATGGCGCGAGTGATCCGAAATCCGGGGGTGTCGAGGTTGGCGCGCGTATCTTTGCCCATCCGCAATGCCATCACGTGCCCGAAATCTACGATGGCCTCTCTGCTGAACCCGCGGCGGCGCTTTTGAAATCCTTTTTTGCGGGGCGTCGCGAATGCTGATCCTTTTAAACAAACCCTTTGGTGTCTTGTCGCAGTTCACCGACAAAGGCACCGAAGGCAGTCCGCGTGAAACCCTGTCCGACTACGTCAATGTGCCCAATGTCTATCCGGCAGGGCGATTGGATCGTGACAGCGAAGGCTTGATGCTTTTGACGGATGACGGGCAGCTGCAGGCGCAAATTTCCAGTCCGAAGTTTAAGAAACCAAAGACCTATCTGGTGCAGGTCGAGGGAACACCCTCGGATGATCAGCTAGCGGCGCTGCGTAAAGGGGTTGAGCTAAAGGATGGGCTCACCCGCCCCGCCAAGGTCGAGCAGATTGATCCGCCAAAGTTGTGGGAGCGGGATCCGCCGGTGCGGTTTCGCAAGTCGGTGCCAGATCACTGGCTGAAACTGACCATCACCGAAGGACGCAATCGTCAGGTGCGTCGCATGACCGCTCATGTCGGGCTCCCCTGTCTGCGTCTGGTGCGGTGGTCTGTCGGCGATTGGACGGTTGAAAATCTGGCTCTGGGGGAATGGAGGCAGGTCGATAGCCCGGTCCGCCCGGTGTCGCGCTATCCATCCCCCAAATATTCGCCAAAACCGCGCAAGCCGCGGGTGAAATACAGCAGTTCCAAACCCGGTAAATCATAAGGCCGCGCAGTGACGGCCCTGACTTTAGATCACACCCATTTGGCCATGGGCGGTAGGCTCATCAGAACCGCATTGGCGTCGTGGCCGGTGGCCAGACCAAATTTGGTGCCCCGGTCATAAACCAGATTGTATTCCGCATAGAGGCCACGATGCACTAGCTGGGCGTCTTTGTCGGCTTCATCAAAGGCGTCGGAGCGGCGTTTTTCAATCAAAGGCAGATAGGCGGGCAGGAAGGCGCGGCCTATGTCCTGGGTCAGTGCAAAATCCTTTTCCCAGTCCCCGGTGTTGCGATCATCCATGAAAATCCCGCCCACACCCCGCGCGCGTTTGCGATGCGGAATGTAGAAATACTCATCCGCCCAATCCTTTAACTCGGGATAAAGCGCCTCACCATGCGGATCGAGATGGGTTTTCTGAACAGCATGGAAATGCGCGGTGTCATCCTCATATTCGAGGCAGGGGTTCAGGTCGGATCCGCCGCCAAACCACCAGGCGTTGGGGGTCCAGAACATGCGCGTGTTCATGTGCACCGCCGGGCAATGCGGGTTTTGCATATGCGCCACAAGGCTGATGCCGCTGGCCCAGAACCGGGGATCTTTTTCGATACCCGGAACACCCCGTGCGGCCATGGCTTTTTGCGCGGCCTCCCCCAAAGTGCCGAAAACCGTTGAAACGTTCACGCCCACCTTTTCGAATACGCGGCCCCCGCGCATGACGCTCATCAGGCCACCACCGGCGTCGCTTCCGTCGTCTGAGGCGCGTTTGGTTTCGGTCACCTCAAAACGGCCAGCCGCCTGATCGCTGAAGGGGCCCTTGGAATGGCTGTCTTCAAGCCCTTCAAAGGCCGCAACAATGTCGTCGCGCAACTGGCGGAACCACGCGCTGGCGCGGGCTTTTTCGTCGGCAAATGCTTGGGTCATTCCATCCTCGGGGCGATTGATACGTCCCGGGTTTAATGGACCGGCGCCGCCACGGGATCAAGGAGGGTGCGACCACCGTCCACAGTCATGACCTGTCCGGTGACAAAACTTGAGCTGTCGCTGGCAAGAAACTGAACCGCTTCTGCCAGCTCTTCTGCCGCAGCAATACGTCCCAAAGGCGTGTGGTTTTCAATGTCATCGCGATAGTCGCGATTCTCACGCAGGGTGTTTTGCAGGCTGGCGGACATGACCGAGCCAAAGGCAACCGAGTTTACCCGGATGCGTTCAGGCGCCAGCGCAACTGCCAAAGACCGTGTCATCTGATCCAGCGCCGCGCAGGACACGGAATAAGCCATCAGGTCGGGGTGGGTGCGCCGGGCGGCGATCGATGACAGGTTGACGATAGATCCGACCTGACCCTCGTCTTGGCCTTCGGCCTGTTTGATCATGCGTTTGGCCACCACCTGACTGAGCCGCAGCGAGGTCATCAGGTTCTGTGACAGCATCTGTTCCATCGAACCATCGTTGAGATCGAGAGGATCGGATGGCATGGTCTGGCGCGATCCATTGACCAAAATGTCCACGCGATCAAAGGCATCCAAGGTCGCAGACAGCAGATTGGCCATGGTCAGCCGTTCGCGCAGATCGCCTGCGAAATAACGCATGGCGCCATCATCGCAATCTGGCCCACATTCTTTGACAAGGCCACTTTCGTCCATATCGGCGAACATCACATTCGCACCCTTGTTCACAAAATGGCGCGCAATTGCCAGTCCGACGCCATTTGCAGCGCCGGTGACAATTGCAGTTTTGCCTTCAATTGAGAAACCCATGATAGCTCCTGTGATGCGTGACGTGGACGTTAGCCCAGGTCAGCGCTTAGTGCGAGTCGGTCGCGTGGCATGGAGGAGCTTGAACGCGCCGGTGCCGCCGATTTCCTTCACATCTCGGAACAGCTCGCCCAGAACAGTCTCATAGGGCAGGTGGCGGTTGGCGACCAAAAAGAGCTGACCCGAGGGGTTCAATGAACGCGCAGCGGCGGCGATAAAGGCCTGACCCAGCTTTGGATCTCCTTTGCGCCCGGTGTGAAACGGTGGGTTCATGACTACCACATCCATCAGGGCAGGGGACAGCCATGTTGTGGCGTCGGCCCAGTGAAACTCGGCTCGGTCGTCGGTCACATTTTTACGGGCGCACGTCAGAGCCGAAAGATCGGCCTCAACCAGATGTACCGATTTCACGGCCTCGTTTTTCAGCACTTCACGTGACAGCCAGCCCCAGCCAGCACCAAGATCCGCCACCCGGCCTTTGAGTTTGGGCAGAGCCTCTGCCAAAAGCTTGGATCCAGGGTCTGCTTTGTCCGCAGAGAACACGCCGGGTGCGGTGAAATCACCCTCGGGGTTTTCAGACATGTCTGGGCGAAGCCAGTCGATCAGAGCCGAATCGGATTTGAACCAGATGCAGCGGCCGTGCGCTTTGGGCACCTGTCCCTCAAGGACGACACGCTTTTTCAGAGCTTTATGGATCGAATCAACCCCATCGGTTTTTGCACCGATGACAATGATCAAACCCTCGGGGGCGGCCTGAACCGCCTGAGCAATGCGGTGCTCTGCCAGATCGCGCGCACGGGGCAGGGTGACAATGGCGACATCATAGGGGCCCTGCGCTGATTCACGTGTAACCACGCCGCGCTTGGTCCAGGCATCAAATTCGGGGCGGAATCCCTGAATCACTTCGACCTGAGACGAATCAAGTCCCCCGAGGCCCTCTTCGATCAGGGCCCCAAACAGCGCAATGCGCCCTTCGGGCAACACAAGGCCACCCGATTCTTTTGCGTAAACAAGTCTATCCATATGGGTTCAGGCCGCGCGGCCTATTCCTTTTCCATGGTGCATTGCAGGGGATGTTGGTGTTTTAGGGCGAAATCCATGACCTGAGTCACTTTGGTTTCTGCAATCTCATGTGAGAAGACACCCACAACAGCCACACCTTTTTTATGCACCGTCAGCATGATTTCAAACGCTTGCGCATGGGTCATACCAAAGAAACGCTCAAGAATATGCACCACAAACTCCATCGGAGTGTAGTCATCATTCAACAGCAAAACTTTGTAGAGCGGCGGGCGCTTGGTTTTGGGGCGGGTTTTCACCGCAACTCCGGCATCGCCTTCACCATCGTCTGGTGGGGTGGTGCCGCTCATGGCATAGGTCCGATCATTAAGGGCGAATGTCATAACAGCTGCGCTTTGCCTTAGTGGAATTAGCCTGTTTATATAACCTGTCCAGCAGCCGGGAAAAGGGGGGCTGGTCTATGAGGTCAAGAATGCCGCAAAAATTGCAAACAATCGGTTTCGATGCAGATGATACGCTTTGGCACAACGAGCGGTTTTTCCATCTCACACAGGAGAAATTTGCAGAGCTGTTGCGCGACCACACGGATGTGGCCGATTTGGACGGGCGGTTGATGGCCGCGGAACGGCGTAACCTTGGTCACTACGGGTTCGGGGTGAAGGGGTTCACCTTGTCGATGATTGAGACCGCAATCGAGGTCACCGATGGGCGTGTGCCTTCTGAGGTGATATCTCAGTTGCTTGAGGCCGGACGTGAGATGCTGGATCACCCGATGGAGCTTTTGCCGCATGCCAAAGAGGCGGTCGAGGCGATGGCGGGATCACATCATCTGATGCTGATCACCAAAGGCGACTTGCTTCATCAGGAACGCAAACTGGCGCAGTCCGGTCTGGGAGATCTGTTTGATGGCGTTGAGATCGTTTCAGACAAAGTGCCAGAAACATACACGCGGATTTTCTCGGCTACGCCGGGCGGGGTGTCGGGGGCGATGATGGTCGGGAACTCAATGAAATCCGACGTGCGGCCGGCGATTGAAGTCGGGGCATGGGGCGTTTTTGTGCCGCATGAGTTGAGTTGGGATTTCGAACATGCCGAGGCCCCCGATTCGGCGCGATATCACGAGTTGCCGGATCTTGCTGGCCTGTCAAACTTGGTGGCAAATCTGGACTAAAGTGTCGCCTTAGTTTTGCCACAATTCGCCACATTTCAGTCGCAATTGCCGGTCTAGGGGGTGCGGTGACTTAGACCGCTAAATCTGGGTGGTTTGGTTAACAAAACCTTGCCAAATTAGCTGGAATTGCAGGGTTTTCTGAAACCCACCTCCGTGTTACGCTTTTGCCTAATAACTAAGAAAAAGCTCACCGAAAAATCGGGGGCGAGGCAGTAAAAAAAGGCAGTATCTACGGTGACGGGACGCGCTTCCAAAGCGGGCCGAATGGGCCTGTATATCCTCACGTTTGTCTGGTTGGTTCTCATGGTGCCGCTGAGCGCTATGGCGGCCCCCTATGCTGCCCTTGTGATGGATGCGCGCTCGGGTAAAGTTCTCCATGCCCGCAACGCAGATACACGCCTGCATCCTGCCTCGCTGACCAAAATGATGACGCTCTACATTGCTTTTGAAGCGGTGCAGAACGGTGAGATTTCGATGGATACTCTGGTAAAAGTGTCCTCACACGCAGCGTCTGAGCCGCCTTCTAAACTAGGTTTGCGGACGGGGCAGAAGATCAAATTGCGTTACCTTGTGCGCGCGGCTGCGGTGAAATCCGCCAATGACGCGGCAACCGCCATTGGTGAAGCGATCTCAGGATCAGAGGCGGCGTTTGCCCGTCGGATGACCCGCACGGCAAAATCCATGGGTATGACCCGCACAACCTTTCGCAATGCGCATGGGTTGACGGAAAGCGGTCACCTGTCGACGGCCCGAGATATGTCGTTTCTCGGGCGTCATATGATTTATGACTACCCTCAGTATTATAACCTGTTCAGCCGCAAAACGGCAGATGCAGGGGTGCGGACGGTTGCGCACACAAACCGCCGTCTGCTGTCGAGCTATCGCGGAGCGGATGGAATCAAAACCGGCTATACTCGCGCAGCGGGATATAATCTTGTGGCCTCGGCGGAACGTGGACGCGAGCGGATCATCGCGACGGTATTTGGTGGGCGTTCAACAGCGTCGCGCAATGCCAAAGTTGCTGAGCTCCTTGATCTGGGGTTCAAGCGCGCGCCCACGCGGGTGGCCCTGCGCAAACCGCGCAAACCCGCATATCGCGGTGGCGGCCGTGAGCCCGATGTTCAGGTGGCTAAGGCGGCCCCTCGCGCAGCACCCGGTGCGAAGGGAAAAACGCTTCGTGTCGCATCGGCGGCCGTAACCCGTAGCCTGCGCCCGCAAGCACGCCCTGTGTCTGAGGCGCAGCCAGACGTCGCACCCTTGGTCGCGGAGCTGCAAACCGAAATTGATAGTGTTGTGAAAGATGTACAGCTTGCGGTCGCAGCTGAAGCTGCAACCGCTAAACCAGAGACAACCGGTCCTCCACCCTCGCGATCTAAAAAACCTGTGTTGCGGCCTGAAACCGTGGCAATTGCAGCGGCGGCAAAGCTGGATGTTCCTACGCCTGCCCGCAAAGCCGAAGTTGTGACGCGATTGTCTACGTCTGGTGGGCGCCATTGGGGGATCAATGTTGGCCGGTATCCCAATCGCTTTGCCGCAGAAAAAGTCCTGTTGAAGACAGCGCTTGCCGAAACCTCAACTCTGGATGGCACGCTGCGCAAAGTTGTGAAAGGCAAACGCGGATTCGATGCCAACTTTATGGGGATGACGCGTGACAGCGCCGAGCTGGCCTGTCGCAGGCTGCAGGCGCGGCAGATGTCCTGCTTTATGGTTGGTCCGGGCTGAACTTGGAGCTGATCCTTGGCCCAAGCGGGGCTTTGCCCCTCTGCGCGTGCCGCGCATTCACCCCAGAGTATTTTTTGAAAAGAAGAAGCCCAAGGTGCGTGCCTTGGGCTTCTTTCATGTTCGGAGAAGACGATTAGATGTCTTTGGCCATCAGGGCTTCGGCGATTTGCACCGCATTGAGCGCAGCGCCCTTCAGAAGTTGATCGCCCACGACAAACAGCGCCAGCGATTTGCCGCTTGGATCGCCCAGATCAGTGCGGATGCGGCCAACCAGAACATCATCCTGACCACTGGCATCCACCGGCATCGGGAAATAGTTTCGCTCTTGGTCATCGACCACTTTTACGCCCGGGGCGTTAGACAGCAGCTCACGGGCCAGTTCTGGCGACAGCGCTTCGTCCAGCTCAACACTGATTGCCATACCGTGGGCGCGCGGCACCGGGACGCGGATGCAAGTGACCCCAACCGGCAGCTCGGCCTGGTCAAAGATGCGACGGATTTCGGCAATCACTTTGCTTTCTTCACCGTTGTAGCCGGTGTCTGGTTCGATATCAGCGTTGTGGCTGAAGAAGTTGAAGGCATAGGGGTGGGGCAGGACTTTGGGTTCAAATTCCTCGCCGCGCAGAGCAGCAGCGGTTGAGTCGTTGAGTTCCTCCATCGCCTCAACTCCCGCGCCGCTGGCGGCCTGATAGGTTGACATCTGCAGGCGCTTGATCTGGCGATGGGCGCGCAGAGGGGCGAGAGCAACGGTGGCGATGGCTGCGACACAGTTGGGATTAGCCACAACGCCGTGGTGCTGGGGCAGGGCGTCGGCGTTTACTTCGGGGACAATCAGCGGAACATTGTCTTCCATGCGGAAAGCCGAGGAATTGTCGACCACAACGGCACCGGCGGCGATGGCGAGAGGGGCAAACTTTTTGGACAGGCCAGATCCGGCAGAAAAGAGCGCGATATCAACGCCCGCAAAGCTGTCTTCGGTCAGTTCTTCGATCACCAGTGCGTCGCCGCGAAACGAGATGGTTTTTCCGGCGGAACGGGCCGAGGCCAGCAGGCGTAGCTGGGCCAGAGGGAAATTCCGGGCCTCCAGGCATTCAACAAGCACGGCGCCCACGGCTCCGGTGGCGCCAACAATGGCCACAACGGGGTTTTGCGGCAAAACACGTGCGGCGGCCTGAGGGTTGTTTTCGATCAACATCTTTTCTCTCCTGATCTGTCGGAGAGAACGGTGACCCTTGTGCCCCGTCCGTCTCCGGTGGGGCTTGGTGGGTTATCCGGTTATTCGACCGCGCACCCCAACCAATCCCCCGCCATGGCGGTGGTCTTGGTGGTGGTCTTAGTGGTGGTCAAAACACGGATCATGGCGGCGGGGTAGCGCGAGACCCCTTGCTCTGGCAATCCCCATTTTAAAATTTTCTTTCAACGAGCCATGTGCTGTCTCCAAAAAGACAAACCCCCGAAAGGCCGAAGCCCCGGGGGTCGTCAATTTCTTACAGTGCAAAATACTGCTAAGCGTAAAGCTTAGAGCAGACCTTCGCGCTGGGCCTTTTTACGAGCCAGCTTGCGGGCACGGCGGATAGCCTCGGCCTTCTCGCGCGCTTTTTTCTCGGACGGCTTCTCGAAATGTTGCTTGAGCTTCATTTCGCGGAACACGCCTTCGCGCTGCAGCTTTTTCTTCAGGGCACGAAGCGCCTGATCGACATTGTTGTCACGAACACTGACCTGCATGTGGTTTTCACCACCTTTCTAAGTTTGAGTTGCATGAATTGCAGGAGCTGGCCGGATAACAGCCTTTGCGCTATTTGTCCAGTATCGCATGTGGTTTGAATCGGGCACACAGTGTTCGACACGTCAGTGAGGAGAAGGTCATGACCGAAAGTCTGTCAAATCAGCTGCTGGATGCGGCGGTGATGCATGTCCCTTTTGACGGGTGGACCGAACCGGCGTTTAAGGCCGCTGTTGCAGATGTGGGTGTTGATATGGTTCTGGCGCGGGGTCTTTTTCCGCGCGGCGCTTTGGATCTGGCGATCGCCTATCACAAGCGTGGCGATGCCGAAATGATCCAACGCTTTGAAAACACGGACACCTCGGCCATGAAAATCCGCGAAAAGGTGACCTTTGCGGTGCGTGCGCGGATTGAAGAGGTTGACGATCGCGAGGTGGTGCGACGGGGCACCGTGCTCTTTGCTTTACCGCAGAATGCACCTGAGGGCGCAAAGCTTGTCTGGGGCACGGCCGATGCGATCTGGGGTCTGCTGGGGGATACATCGCGAGACATCAACTGGTACTCAAAACGGGCGACCCTGTCTGCGGTCTATTCGTCCACAGTTCTCTTCTGGCTGGGCGATGACAGTGCGGGTTACGAATCGACCTGGGCCTTTTTGGATCGCCGCATCGAGGATGTGATGCGGATCGAAAAAGCCAAGGCGCAGGTAAAGAACAGCCCGTTTCTGTCAAAGTTGATGGCGGGGCCCGCTAAGCTGTTTGAGACTGTCAAAGCGCCCGATCCTGTTGAACCACGAGATCTGCCCGGCGGCTGGACTGCGCCACGATAACATCTTGCCACATTGGGTCCGCCTGTTACCAAAGTGATCAAACAGGAGGAACCCATGAGCGAGACGATGCAGGCCGTTGAAATCAGTGAACCCGGCGGGCCGGGTGTTTTGACCCTTTGTGAGCGGCCTGTGCCCCAGCCTTTGGCGGGGCAGGTTGTCATTCAAGTTGCTTATGCGGGAGTGAACCGCCCGGATGCCCTGCAGCGCGCGGGCAGCTATGCCCCGCCTCCGGGCGCATCGGATCTCCCCGGCCTCGAGGCCTCGGGGACCGTTGTCTCGGTAGGCGAGGGTGTCGAGTGGCCCAAAGTCGGCGATCAGGTCTGCGCGCTTTTGCCGGGCGGTGGTTATGCGGAGTTCGTGGCCACGCCCGCCGCACATTGTTTGCCTGTTCCTGCGGGCATGGGTTTGAAAGAGGCGGCCTGCCTGCCCGAAACTTTCTTCACCGTTTGGTCAAATGTGTTCCAGCGCGGCGGCCTTCAGGCGGGCGAGCGGTTTCTGGTGCATGGCGGCAGTTCGGGTATTGGAACAACGGCGATCCAGCTGGCGCGGGCCTTTGGTGCGCGGGTCTTTGTCACTGCGGGATCTGATGAAAAATGTGCGGCTTGTGCCGAGCTGGGCGCGGAGCGGGCCATCAACTATCGCGACGAAGATTTTGTCGAGATCCTGCGGGCTGAAGGCGGTGCAAACCTGATCCTTGATATGGTGGGCGGGGAGTACCTGCCGCGCAATGTCAAGGCGCTGGCCGATGATGGCCGGTTGGTGCAGATCGCGTTTCTTCAGGGGCCGAAAGTGGCTTTGAACTTTGCACAGGTCATGATGCGGCGACTGACCATCACCGGCAGCACGCTGCGCCCGCAAAGCGATCTGGCCAAAGCTAGGATTGCCGCGAGCCTGCGGGAGACGGTCTGGCCTTTGTTGGATGTTGGAAAAATTGCACCTGTGATGGATTCCGAGTTCCCATTGGCGCAGGCGGCCCAAGCCCATGCACGCATGGAAAGCTCGGGCCACATTGGCAAAATCGTTCTGAAAGTTGCGTAGCGCCTAGACGACGGCGCGCCGATAGAGATGCCATGTTGCATGGCCAAAGACGGGCAGGATAACAATCAGGCCCAAAAGCGCGGGGATGGATCCAAGTACCAACCCCGCCGCAATTATCGCCCCCCATCTGAGCACAACACCGGGGTTCTCCCGGGTCAGGCGCAGCGAAGTCGCGACGCTGATGGGCAATCCGGCGCGACGATCAAGCAACATTGGAAAAGACACAAGCGACACCGCCAGAACAACGATGGCGAACAGCAAACCTACACTTCCTCCCGCGATGACCATCACCCAGCCCTTTGAAGTCGTGAACACAGAGGTGAGGAAGCTGTTGAACGACGCCGGTGCAGCAGGCCCGAGTGTATAGGCATAGATGGCTGAAGCGGTGATCATCCAAAAGGCGAAAACCCCCAACAGATAAAACCCGAGCATCAGAATGGCTGCGAAGGACGGGTGTTCGTAGAGGCGCAATGCGGCAAGCCAACTTGTGGGGTGCCCTTGTTCCCTACGGCGGCTGACTTCGTAAACACCCACTGCGGCGGCGGGTCCAAGAAGCGCAAACCCCGCAATCATGGGAAACAACATGGGCAGCATTTGGGATTGCACACCCATTGTGATGAGCAGGATGCCAATGACGGGATACAGCAAGACGAGAAACATTACATCTGTTCGACAGGCCAGAAAATCCTGAAGCCCCAGTCGCAGCGCTTCGGTTAGATCCGCGTTGGTCAGACGTCGCACTTGAGGCATGGATTGGGTGGTGTCGCTGCCTAAGCTGCGGGCGCTGTCGGTCAAATGCTGGCCGCTGTGGCCGAGGCCCTGCGCCATCCAGCTTAACGGGTTTCCGATGGTTTGAGGCATAGCTCTCTCCTTGGCATCCAGTTTCCGGGATCCAAGTATAGCACAAAATATGTAGGCTCGGGGTCACGCCCTAGAGAGTAGGTCGGAGCGCAAAAGAAAAAGGGGGCACATGGCCCCCTTTGGTGTCTTTGGTGAGATTCCGAGATGTTCCCCGTGAATCAGCGACGCCAGTCGAAAAAACCGGGTCCGGCCTGTTCCAAAAGCTCGCGCGCCAGGGCGCGGCCCAGTTCGGGACCATCGGCAATCGGGCCACGGGTTTCGCCAGAAAAAGAGGCGCTGCCATCGGGTTTGAGGATCTCCCCCCGCAGGCGCAATTCGTCACCTTCCAACTCGGCCAAGGCGGCAATCGGAGTTTCACAGGAGCCATCCAGCTCGGCCAGAAAGGCCCGCTCGGCCAGAACACGGTGGCTGGTGGGCGTGTCGTGAATCGCGTCCAGCAGGTCTTTAACCCGCAGGTCATCCGCACGGCGTTCGATGCTGATAGCGCCCTGGGCCACTGCGGGCAGCATATCATCAGGGTTTACCGGATAGGCGGGCACGTCAGACATATCCATACGGTTGAGACCGGCCAGGGCCAGAAAGGTCGCCTGAGCCACACCATCGCCAAGCTTTTTCAGCCGGGTCTGCACATTGCCACGGAACTCGACAACATTGAGGTCAGGGCGGCGGACCATCAGCTGCGCGCGACGGCGCAACGACGATGTGCCAACGACCGCGCCTTCGGGCAGAACATGGATCGAGCCAAACTCGGGGCAGATAAAGGCGTCACGCACATCTTCGCGCGGCAGGAAGCATTCAAGCACCAGACCCTCGGGTTGGGCCACGGGCATATCCTTGGTGGAATGCACCGCAATATCGATATCGCCACGCAGCATGGCCTCTTCGATCTCTTTGGTGAACAACCCTTTGTTGCCGATTTCTTTCAGCGGGCGATCCGCATCAATCATGGCGCGGTTGTCGCCCGTGGTGGTGATCACCACAATTTCAAAGGCGTCTTGCGGCAGGTCATGCGCCGCCGCAAGGCGATCACGGGTTTCATGCGCCTGGGCCAGCGCCAGAGGCGAGCCACGGGTGCCGATTTTCAGCGGCGCGTCGGGGGAGGGCTTGGCATTTGTCATAAGTGCAGCATTATGCGGCGCAATGGCCAGTGGCAAGCCGCTGTGAATTGACATATTGCCGCCACACAACAGATAGGCTGGGACGAAGACGGAGACCCCTGATGACCAAGACGATATTGCGCGCTCTGGCGGGCGAGACCCTGCCGACCCCTCCAATCTGGATGATGCGCCAGGCGGGACGCTATTTGCCCGAATATAAAGCCACCCGTGCCGAGGCCGGGGATTTTCTGTCGCTGTGCTATAACCCCGAACTGGCCACCGAGGTCACCCTGCAGCCGATCCGGCGCTATGGGTTTGATGCGGCGATCCTGTTTGCTGATATTTTGCTTCTGCCTCAGGCGCTGGGCGCGGATCTGTGGTTTGTCACCGGTGAAGGCCCCCGTTTGTCCACCATCCAATCGGATGCTGATTTTGACAAACTGGGACGTGGTGAGATGATTCACGACACCCTGAACCCGGTTTATGAAACCGTGCGTCGCCTGTCGAAAGAGCTGCCCGAAGAAACCACTCTGATCGGGTTCGCCGGTGCGCCCTGGACCGTGGCCACCTATATGATTGCAGGCCGTGGCACCCCGGATCAGGGACCAGCCCATGCGCTGAAAGCCGAGAACCGCGCGCTGTTTGAGAAAATCATCGACCGCCTGACCGAAGGCACCATCGATTATCTGACCGAACAGGTCAAAGCGGGTGCCGAGGTCATCAAGATCTTTGACAGCTGGGCAGGCTCGCTCAAAGGCGAGGACTTTGACAAATACGCGCTGGAGCCCACACGGATTATTGCCTCTGAGCTGAAATCGCGCTTCCCGGATCTGCCGATTATCGCCTTCCCGCGTCAGGCCGGTGATAACTATGTGGGGTTCCATGAGAAAGCCGGTGTCGATTGTGTGGCGATTGATGACAGCGTGACCGCCGAATGGGCGGCAGAGCATGTTCAGCCCGGCGGCTGTGTGCAGGGCAACCTGAAGAACACCCACATGGTGACAGGTGGTCAGGATCTGATCGATGAAACCAAACGCATCGTCAAAGCCTTTGGCAATGGTCCGCATATTTTCAATCTGGGCCATGGCATCACACCGGATGCGGATCCTGAGAATGTGAAGCTCATGATCGATACTGTGCGTCAGGGATAGTCTTGCGCAAAGTGCCTGCACGACTGACGTGCAGGCACCAGAATCTATATCAGAGTGATCGGGGCGTTAACGGCGCCCCCATCTTGTGCGGCGACCCGGCATGGGGCGATCTTTGGCCTGCTCGCGCAGGAACACCAGAAGACCGGCTCCGATGATCAGGGCACAGCCAATCCAGGTCGGGACGGTCGGCCACTCTCCAAGAAAGACCCAACCCAGCGCAAAGGCCATCGGCAGGCCGATGTATTCAAACGGCGCGATGGTGCCTGCATCCGCCAGGCGGTACGCGGCGCTGATGCTATAGCCGATGATCCCGCTGCATAGGCCAAGGCCTAAGAAAATAGGCCAATCCTCTACCGGAGGCATGCGCCAGGCACGCAGCAGGAACTGCAAGCTTTCATTTTCGACGCCTTCCGCAAATCGGCCATCTCCGGCCACGATGTAAAATCCGAGAGACACCACCAGAAAGGTCGATTGGATATAGACTGCAAGTGCTGAGGCTGGAGATGAAACTCCAAGTTTGCGGGTCAACACCTGCATGATGGCGTAGAAGAAGGCCGAGACAACCGGCAACAGCAGAATGACATTCCATTCACCCGCGCCCCACTTCCAGGGTTCCTGCATGATCACAACGCCGACAAGGCCGATGCCAATGGCGGCCATTCGCCAGATGCCGACTTTCTCGCCGAGAATGGGAATGGCTAGCAGGGTGATGAAAAGCGGAGCGATGTAAAAGAGGGCGGTGACCTGACCCAGCGGCAACACGGCCACGGCCGCATAATAGACCATATTTGCCACAACCACCATGAGACCGCGCATCAGGTGAATACCCGGTGTGCTGGTTTTCAAAATGCGCCAGCCCCCCTCCATCTGGACAAAAGCCAGAGTGAAGACCATCGCAATGGCCGACCGGGTGAAAATGGTCTGATGCAGAGGATATCCCCCCGACAGCAGCTTGATCAGCAGATCATTGACGATGATCGCCATTGTGCCGAAGCAGATGAAAAAGATCCCAAGGGCGGGGCGATTAAGTTGGACTATGTTGATATTTTGTACGCTCATAAAACTGTCGGTAACAGACGCGCAGATGTCGCTCGCTCTTATTCGCGACATGGGTGTCGGAGATGAAATTCCTGTTCGCGACATAAGGTGAGACAGATTGTTCTGTTCGCGACATGCATGGATGCTGTGCAGAAATGCAGATAGGTTTTCCTCTGCTCACGGATTAGTGTGTGCGAGCGCAAACAGGTCAGGCCCCATCCGGGGCCTTTTGTGCCTGCGATATTGAGGGGCCGCGACATGGCGATGGTTGAGATCCGCGATTTGCGGAAGAAATATGATGGCGGGTTCGAAGCGCTGAAAGGCGTGAATCTGGATATCGAGGAAGGCGAGATTTTGGCGCTTCTCGGGCCAAATGGCGCTGGGAAGACCACTTTGATTTCAACAATTTGCGGTATTACTTTGCCGAGTTCGGGGCAAATCACGGTTGGTGGAAACGACGTAATTGAGGCATACCGCGCGGCGCGTAATCTGATTGGGCTGGTTCCGCAGGAAATCAATCTTGAACCCTTTGAAAAGGTGATCAACACCGTGCGGTTTTCACGAGGTTTGTTTGGCAAACCCCGCAATGACGCCTTGATTGAGAACATCCTGAAAAAACTGTCCCTTTGGGACAAACGAAATTCTCGTGTGATGGAACTTTCCGGTGGGATGAAGCGCCGGGTGTTGATCGCCAAAGCGCTGAGCCACGAGCCACGCGTTCTGTTTCTGGACGAGCCGACCGCAGGAGTGGACGTCGAGTTGCGCCGTGACATGTGGGATACGGTTGCCGAGCTAAAACGTGATGGCGTGACGATCATTCTGACCACGCATTATATCGAAGAGGCCGAGGCCATTGCCGACCGCGTGGGGGTCATCAACTCGGGCGAGATCCTGTTGGTTGAGGACAAGGCCAGCCTGATGTCCCGTATGGGACAAAAAGAGCTGCGCATTGATCTGGTCGATCCGGTCGCCGAGATCCCATCTGCATTGGGTGAATTTGAGCTGAGCCTCGAAGACGAAGGCAAGACGCTGCTTTATGCCTATGACAGTGCCGCAGAGCGGTCAGGCATTGGGCGGCTTATGGCCGCGGTGGCGGGTGCGGGCCTTCAGGTGCGTGACGTGGCCACCTCGCAAAACTCTCTCGAAGATATCTTTGTTGGTCTGGTGGCCAATCAGCAGGAGGCGGCACAATGAACTGGCAAGCCGTAAAATCGATCTATGTCTTTGAGATGGCGCGTTTCTTTCGCACCTTGATGCAAAGCTTTCTGTCGCCGGTGATCTCGACATCGCTGTATTTCGTGGTCTTTGGTGCTGCCATTGGGTCGCGCATCGATCAGGTGGATGGGGTCAGCTATGGCGCCTTTATCGTGCCCGGTCTGATTATGCTGAGTGTGATGACGCAGGCGATTTCAAACGCCTCTTTTGGGATCTATTTCCCGAAGTTCATTGGCACGGTCTATGAACTGCTCTCTGCGCCGGTGAACTTCCTTGAGATTGTCATCGGATATGTGGGCGCGGCGGCGACCAAAGCCATGTTTATCGGGGTTGTGATCCTCGCGACTTCAGCTTTGTTCGTCGATCTGGAAATTCAACACCCGGTTGCTATGCTGGCCTTTATGGTTCTGACCTGCCTGAGCTTCTCGCTGCTGGGGTTTATCATCGGCATTTGGGCCAAGAATTTTGAACAGCTGCAGCTGGTTCCGCTCTTGGTGGTGACACCCTTGGTGTTCTTGGGCGGGTCGTTTTACTCGATCTCAATGCTCCCGCCGATCTGGCAGACCATCACACTGTTCAACCCGGTGGTTTATCTGATCTCGGGCTTCCGCTGGGCCTTCTTTGGGTTGGCCGACGTGCCGATCGGTCTAAGCCTTCTGGCAATTGCGGGTTTTACCGCGCTTTGTCTGGGCGTAATCTGGTGGATTTTCAAAACCGGTTGGCGCATTCGCAGCTAATCACTCTCCAATCCATCAAATGCGGCGTCGGATCATCCTTGATCCGGCGCCGTTTCATGTTGGGACCGAAGCGATCCGATCATGATCAAAGCCAGAGCAACCACCGCAAGGCTTGCCGCGGTCTGAATTGCAGCCTGAAAGCTAAAGTGCTGAGCGATCAGTCCGACCACAGGACCGGCGGCCAGACCGCTGACCATAACCGTGTTCCAATAGAGCGCCGTTGCACGGGCCGGAGCATTGGGCGTAAAGGACTGGATGAACGACAGTCCTAGGCTGGCATAGAGCCCATAGTAGATGCCTTCCATCGCGGCGGCGGCCCACATTTGATAGATGTTGGTAATTTGCGACATCACCACAATTGTCACACAGGCAAATACCGTGGTGCCGATCAAGGATAGGCGCAGGCCAAACTGCCGGATCAGGAACGGCGTTGAAAAGATCGCTAAAATTTCAACGGCGGTTTTGACGCTGAACGCTGTGCCAGGCGCATAGCCGGGCAATCCGATCTCCTGCACCCAGAACAGGGGAAGGGCTGTGAATGTGATGGAATGCGCCGTGGACAGACAAAAGATATAAGCTGCGGCCAGCCACAGTGCTGGGGTACTGGATGCCTCAACGCTGGCCGCCGCTTTACCGGGAGACCGCAGAGAGCCGCGTGGAAAAATTGAATACCACAAGAGCGTCCAGAGCAGGGCAAAGCCACCGCAGAGCTGAAACACAAATTCAGCACCAAGTTGGTCCGCAGTTATGAAAGTCAAGGCGGGGCCAGTCATCCAGGCCGTTGACGTTGTCGCGCGCATATAGGCGTTCAAGCGCGATCGATCGATGGTCAATGTGTCGGCAAGTTGAATGCCGGTGCTGAACATGGTCGAGATCGCAGAACTTGCGATGCCGTACCCCAAAACGCCGCAGGTCATGGTCACCAAAAACGTTGGGGATAGGGAGAGGGACACACTCGCGAAAAGACATCCCGAGATGGCAATCCCGACCAGAGGAAAGGCCGAAGACCCTTGATCCAGCCGCTTGGCAAATATCTTGTTGGTCACAATCGTCAAAGGCACGATCAGCGCGGTGTACAGGCTGAGAATCCAGCGCGGCTGCCCCAATTCTTCCACCAAGAAGTATCCCATAAAGGGAACGATCATCGAGCTGCACAACGTTCCCGTGAAGAGGAGCAGCAGAAAGGGGGCGATGGATCGGGAAGGTGAGGACATGGAAATTGGCCGAGTATAGTGGGATCAAAACTGCCCGCCCCAGCCAAATGGTGTCGCAACCGGCGCAGATTATGCAGGTATGCGATGGGTTTGCACGTTTCTCAAGAAAAAATCCATCGCAATTCCACCTATCCACATGCAAAAGAGTGCCAACCAGGCCGTTCCCGCAAAGATTGAGCCACCACTAACGCCTGCACCTATGGCGCATCCTCCGGCCAGCATGCCGCCGAATCCCATCAACACGGCGCCGATCATGGCCTGCCGCATCGGAGAGGGGCCTTCGAATCCCTGAAATTGGAATTCTTTGGTCACCAGCGCGGCGGTGAAACTTCCAAGAACCACGCCGGGCACCAAACCGATGTCGAACTCCAAAATGGCGTTGCGGTCGAGAAAGAACATCAGCGTGTTGGCGGAGGGGCCGGTGAAGGTCAGGCTCTCGATTTGGACCGGGTCAAAGGCCACCTGGCTGAGCGCATAGGTCAAGGCCCAGCCCACGGCAGCGGCAAACCCGACGCCTGAGGCAAAAACCAGACGACGCAGGCCGATCTGATTGCGACGTGACAGTTCTAGCGCCAGCACAGCGGTCAGCCCTCCCAAGATCAGTCCGGCCTCTTGTGGCAGATGCATTGCCGCCAGAAGGTCCATGTTGCGGCCTCCCGAGGTGATCCACAGCGCCGCCAGATGATCCCGAACTGGTGCCAGCCAACCGGTCAGGCTCATTTGCGCCACCACGGCAAAAATCAGGCCCGAAACAACGGACCGTAGGTTGCCGGTCGCGGCCAGCACCAACAACCGCCCGGAACACCCGCGTGCCAGAACCATGCCAGCGCCAAAGATCAAACCGCCAATCACAGCTCCTGACCAGCTCCCGGGCACAGCCATCATACGTGCCTCGGTGGTGTCAATCAGCCCCAAAATCTGTGCCCCTTGCACCCAGACCACAGCCGTCGAGAAGGTCAGCAACCAAACCGCGACCTTGTCGTTCATGCTGCCGCGACCAAACTCGACCACAGCGGCACGCAAGCAGAACCTTGATCGTTGGGCTGCGATGCCAAAGATGACGCCGGTGATCAGCCCAAACAGCGCGGCGGTTGGGTTTTCACCCAATCTTTCGACCAATGCCACCAGATCCATGTGCGTCTCCTTCGTGTGCTTGTCGCGGGATCTACCCGTTGGGGTGGGAAGTGGCTTTGATGTGGATCATACCCATGCACAAATTCGGATGTGTTTTCGTGCAGAGATGTTGTGCACCAAAAGGCGACCAAAGGACTCGACTTTTGGCAACAACAGGCGTAGCGGCGATGGTATGACCGAGATTTCATTGCAAGACGCCCGCGCGCTTCCATTTCACAAACGTCCAATCACTCTGCTGTTCCTGATGGCTATTGCTCTGCCGCTCAGCTTTTCGACGTGGCTGGCGCTGTTGAACAACTTTGTCATCGACGTTGCCGATTTTCAGGGCGACGACATTGGTCTGTTGCATACGGTGCGTGAGATTCCGGGGTTTCTGGCCGTTGGTGTCATTCTCGTTTTGGTCTTTATGCGCGAGCAGACACTGGCGCTTTGGTCCCTTGCGCTTCTCGGCGTGGCGACCATGGTCACAGCCTGGTTCCCGAGTCTGGGTGGCATTCTGCTTGTCACGACATTTAGCTCGATCGGGTTTCACTATTACGAAACCGTCAACCAAAGCCTTCAGCTCCAATGGTTGCCCAAAGATCGTGCACCGCAAATTCTGGGGTGGATTATCACTGCAAGCTCAGGTGCAACTCTCGTCGCCTATGTGTTGATCGTTCTTACATGGGAGCGGCTCGGGCTGAGCTACAACACTGTATATATGGTGTCTGGTGGGCTGACTTTGGTGATTGTCGGCTACTGCGCGATGGTGATCCCGCAGTTCAAAAGTCCAACTCCGCAAAATAAAGAGTTTGTCCTGCGTAAACGCTACTGGCTCTATTATGCGTTGCAGTTCATGGCCGGAGCGCGGCGTCAGATCTTTGTGGTGTTTGCCGGATTTATGATGGTCGAACATTTTGGGTTCGACGTGCACCAGCTGACGGGGCTGTATCTGGTCAATCTTGTAGCCAACATGTCCATGGCTCCGCTGTTTGGCAAAGCGGTGGCGCGGTTTGGGGAACGCAATACCCTGACCTTTGAGTATGTCGGGCTGGCAGGGGTCTTTCTGGCTTATGGCGGCATCTATTGGTTCGGCTGGGGTGTTGGTCTGGCGATGGCGCTCTACGTGCTCGACCATCTGTTCTTTTCTCTGGCGTTGGCCTTGAAAACCTATTTCCAGAAGATTGCAGATCCTGCGGATATGGCTCCAACAGCGGCGGTCGCCTTCACCATCAACCATATTGCGGCGGTTGCTCTGCCGGTGCTGCTTGGCATGCTCTGGCTGGCATCACCCGGCGCGGTGTTTGCGCTTGCGGCAGCCATGGCTCTGGTGTCTCTCATGCTGGCTCTGATGATCCCGCGCAATCCTGAGCCGGGCAATGAAACCATCTTTTCGATGCGCTTTGCAGCACCGGCAGAATAACGCACCCTTGACCTTATCCGCGCCTGCGCCTACCCGAAGGCGCAGGTCAGACCGGAGATATGCTGATGCCCACCTATACCGCCTTTACCAAGTTGCCGTCTAAAGAAGCCGCTGACCAACTGGGTCTTGCTCTGGAGGATTTGGAAACAGAACCAACAGGCGTCGGTGTTTTTGAGATTGAAGATGGCAGCGGCACCTGGGAAGTGGGCGGCTATTTCCTTGAGGAACCCAGCGACGTTGAGCTGACGCTGCTGGCGGTTGCATTTGATGCCAAACCCTTTGTGGTCTCCGAAGTCCCAGACACGGACTGGGTCGACAAAGTACGCCGCGAGCTGACCCCGGTCGAAGCAGGGCGCTTCTTTGTATACGGCAGCCACGACGCCGACAAAATCCCGGCTGACAGTGAACCTCTGTTGATCGAGGCCGCAATGGCCTTTGGCACCGGCCATCACGGCACGACGCAGGGTTGTCTTGAGGCGCTTGACCGTCTGGCAAACGAAGGCTTTGTGGCGCAGAGCGTGGCTGATATCGGTTGTGGCACAGCGGTTCTGGGCATGGGCGCGGCTCGGATTTATCCCAACCCGGTGATTGTCTCTGACATCGACGAGGTTGCCGTGGACGTGGCGGTTGCCAACGTCACCGCGAACAATCTGTCAGATAAAGTGACCTGCGTTGAGGCCGCGGGCTTTGGTCATGATGAGCTGGCCAATCGCGCGCCCTATGATCTTGTCTTTGCAAATATCCTGAAACAGCCCTTGATCGATCTGTCGCCCGACATGGCGAAACACCTGTCTCCAGGGGGTTATGCGATTCTTTCCGGGATCCTCGTCCGTCAGGCGCAGGAAGTGATCGACGTTTATGCACAAAATGGCATCAATCTTGTCCGCAATGACAATATTGGTGAGTGGGTAACGTTAACGCTTCGTAAAAATGCGTAATTTCGGACGTAGTTAAGAAAAATTCGCCACAAGTGCCCCAATTCCGCCCCATTTGATACCTACAACTTTAGGTATCCGGTGGGGGCCGGTGTATTGGAGGCTGCCGTGGAAGACACGCTCCGTGATTTTGATAAGCGACAGAGAGAAATCCGTCGCAAACATATCCGGTTGGCCAAAGGGTATGTGACCAAGCTGGACGGGAACGGTGTGTTTCTGCATGTTCCGGAAAACAAAGCCGCGCAGAAATCAGGTCTGCGTCTGTTGTTGCTCGGGGCGATGGTTGTTTTTGGCTTCAAGATTCTAACGCTGAGCTGGTTGGGAATAGAGGACTATTCCGCGCATTTGGCGACGCTTGAGCAGGGGTCGGCTTTGGAAAAGGCCGGGGCTTGGATCATGCAGATTGATCCCCTGACTGAAAAGGCCGCTGGTTTGGTCGCGCCTTATCTGGGTTAAATCATCGGGATCTCATCGACTAAAACTGGGCCGCCTTGAATAAGGCGGCCCTTGGTTTTGCGTGGCCTGTCTAGTAGGTCTGCTTGAGATTGGTGTAGTCGCCGCGCAGTTGCAGGGTCACAACCACATCTTTGCGATCACGATTGCGGAAGAACCAGCCATGGTTGCCGTCAAAATCCGCACGAAGATCTCCTTCGCCACCGGTCTGGCCACGCCCCTTTTCATAGCTGATCGAATTGCCAGATCCGTCACCGTGCAAATCATAGTTGATCCGTCCGCCATCACTGTACCAGCGGTATTGCGCAATCGCGTCTTTGGTCATTTCAAGCTTCCACTCGATGCCCTGCCCGGGAGTGAGCGAAAAGGTGATCTCATCGCTCCATTGCTCGGCCTCTTGCGCCTCAGCGCTGCCGACAAAGACACCCATCAGATCGTTCATTAGGCTGGATTGCTGATCCAACTGGCGCTCTTCGTACAGTTCTTGCTTGATCTCTCCCATCTCGGTCAGCCCAAGAAGCCGCCCCATGCCTGTGGGGTCGATGGCATATTCTGCGGGCAAAACCACGGTCAGCAAAAGTGCACCCGCCGCGCCTGCGGCAATGGCGGTTGAGCGCAAAAGCTGTTGGGTGCTGGGCAGGTCGTCGAGGTTCGGTTTTTCTGCATTAAACATTGATCTGTTTCCTTATCAGCCCGCCACAAACAGGCCGGTCAGTTGATATCCAATGAGCACGAACCCCGCGCACATCATGAGTACATTTACGGAATAGGCATGACGCCAAAAACTGGGCTGGCGCCGCCAGAACCCCATGACGATCAGGATCACCGCCAGCGCCATCATTTGGCCGATCTCAACCCCAACATTGAAGGCCAACAGATTGGGCACCAGCCCATCTGCTGCGATCTCATAGTCGAGGATCTTGGTGGCCAGACCGAGCCCGTGGAAAAATCCAAAGATGAGTGTGGCCACCTTGGTGTTGGGCTGGACGCCAAACCAACGCTGAAACGCGCCAAGGTTGTCCAGCGCCTTATAGACCACCGACAGACCGATGATCGCGTCGATGACATAGGCGTTGACGTTCCAGCCAAAATACACGCCCGCCAGCATGGTGCTGGAATGGCCGATCGCAAACAGGCTGACGTAAATCGCCACATGTTTCATGTGGTAGAGGAAAAAGACCACGCCCAGCAAAAAGAGAATGTGGTCATAGCCCGTCACCATATGTTTGGCGCCGAGGTAGAGGAACGGAATGATATTCACGCCCCAGATTTGTTGGATATAGCCAGCATCGCCGACGGTGACATTATGAGCCGCCGCACTGATCGGGAGCATCAGCACAGCAAAGCATACGGTGAGCGCCGTCAAAAACGGTCGCCCCGCAAAGGGGTGTTTCATTGAAAAAACCTCAGATTGTGATTGGGTTAGGTGAAAAGCACCTAAGCCCTCGGAGGTCGTTCGGGCGTTGTGGGAGAAAAGGGGGCCGCACTGATCTGGGCCAAATCCACCGGTGCATCGCGCATGTAGGGTGTCGCCAGCGGAATGGGGCGGGGCAGATAGGCAGTGGTATGGTCATGATCCATGACGTCGTGGCTGTGCCCGTGTGACGACCAGGCGAGGTCAACCACATCGTCATGGCTGTGCCCATGGTCCTGCACCATGTCTGACACCTGGGTTGGAAGATGTGACACTGGGGGCGCAAACGTCCAGACAAGCAGCGCTAGACACAGCAATGCCATGCCAATCTGTTTCATCTGAATCACACGCTGCGTCATTGAGCCTCTTTTATCCCCCCTAGGGGGTTATTGCAAGAACCCCGGGGGGAGGTTAAGGTGAGATATGACACATCGACACCAACATGCAAATCACCCGGCACTGGTCACTCGGCTGAAACGTGCTGATGGACATCTTCGCTCGGTCATCGAAATGATCGAAGAGGGCAAACCCTGTGCCGATGTCGCACAACAGCTGCACGCGGTTGAGAACGCCGTGCGCAATGCCAAACGGGCTCTGATCTATGATCACATGGACCATTGTCTCGACGGCGAACACCCCACCGATCTTGATGAGATCAAAGCCATAGCCCGCCATTTGTAGAGGCCAGCCATGTTCGACATTTTGAAAAACCGCACCTATCGACATTTGTTTCTGGCGCAGATCGTGGCGCTTGTGGGCACGGGGCTGGCGACGGTTGCGCTTGGGCTTTTGGCCTTTGATCTGGCCGGAGAGGGCGCGGGGCTGATCCTTGGGGGTATCTTCACCATCAAGATGATTGCCTATGTCGGCATCGCTCCTGTGGCGGGGGCCTTTGCCGACCGGGTGCCGCGGCGGGCGATGCTGATTGCGCTGGACTTGATCCGAGCGGGGGTGGCGCTTGTGTTGCCATTTGTGACCGAGGCCTGGCAGGTTTTTGGTCTGATCTTCATTCTTCAGGGGGCTTCGGCGGCCTTTACCCCAACCTTTCAGGCCACAATCCCCGACATTCTGCCGGATGAAGGGGAATATACCCGCGCACTCTCGCTCTCGCGTCTGGCCTCTGATCTTGAGAACATCATCACGCCGACTTTGGCGGGGCTGGCGCTCTTGGTTCTCTCCTACAACAACCTGTTCTGGGGCACATTTGCCGGTTTCGTGATCTCTGCGCTGCTTGTGGCGTCGGTGGTCTTGCCCGCGCCCAAGCGGGGCGAACCACGCGGCATTTACGACCGCACCACACGCGGATCGCGCCTCTATCTGGCAACGCCACGTCTGCGTGGTCTGCTGGCCCTGAACTTGGCGGGCGCTGCGGCCGGGGCGATGGTTCTCGTCAACACGGTTGTTCTGGTGCGCGGCACGTTGGGCATGGATGAAAGCGCCCTGGCGATGACCATGTTTGGCTTTGGTCTGGGGTCGATGCTTGGGGCTTTTGCCCTGCCGAAATTGCTTGAGAGGTTCTCGGATCGGCCAGTGATGTTCTGGGGGGCGGGCTTTATGATCGGGGCAAACTTGGCTCTTGCGGCGGTGATAGCGTCGGCGGGGCTGAACTGGTCCTTTTTGTTTGCCGCTTGGAGCCTTTCCGGTCTTGGCTTTGCCATGGTCATGACGCCCTCGGGGCGGTTGCTCACCCGCTCGTCACATGCCGAAGACCGACCTGCGGTTTTTGCGGCCCATTTCGCGCTCAGCCACGCGTGTTGGTTGATTGCCTATCCTCTGGCCGGGGGATTGATGACGCATATGGGCGCGCTGGGCGCTTTGCTGGGGTTGTCGATCCTTGGTGGTGTTGGTGCGATGATTGCACAGCGGGTCTGGCCTGCGCATGACCCCGAGAGCATCGCCCATAGCCACCCAGAGCTGCCTGTGGATCATCCGCATCTCAAAGACCACGGCGCCGGGGATCATCCCTATATCATCGACGATCTGCACCCCAACTGGGGGCGGTAAGCTGACCCCCTGTGCGGGAGTGCACAGATCTCAGGATTGCGAGCGAAAGGGTGTGGCGCTAACAGTGTCACACCCTCTTTCATTCTGGTGATCCCTATGACCAAGGCCTCTGATCTGACACAAGGCCCATTGCCGGGCCATTTCCGGCGCATTGCAGTCCCTGCCGCGCTGGGGATGCTGTTCAGCACGCTCTACAATGTTGTTGATGTCTGGTACGCAGGCAAGCTGTCGACCGATGCGCAGGCCGGACTGGCGATTTCAGCCACGATTTTGATGCTGTTTAGCGCATTCGGTATCGGGCTTGGATCGGGCTTGTCGGCACTTGTCGGCAATGCTGTTGGGGCTGGGGACAACACCTTGGCAAGGCGGACCGCATTGCAGGGCATCAGCTATGGTGTGGTCGGGGCAGTTGTCTTGACTGGTGTGGGGTTGATCCTGACGCCCAGTCTGGTGTCCGCGCTGTCGGAACCCGGCGCCTACCGGGACGCCGGAATCGATTATATGATGTTGCTTATGGCTGCGGTGCCCGGTTTTGTGCTGGCCTTTGCAAGCAACGGCATTCTGCAATCTCAGGGTGATGCGGTTTCCATGCAGCGGGCGATGCTGGTCGCCTTTTTCGCCAATGTGGGGCTTAATCCGCTCATGATCTGGGGTATCCCGGGGCTTTGGTCGGGGATGGGCTTTGACGGCATCGCGGCCAGCACGGTGGTGAGCCAAAGCGGTGTTGCGGTGTTCCTCATGTACCGCGCCTTTGGTACGGAGCTGGCCTCTGCGCCGCGCAAATCTGAACTCATCCCGGATTTCCCTATGTGGCGCGAAATCATTGCGCAGCAGCTACCAACCGCCATGACCTTTGTGGTGATGATCCTGTCGGCCTTTGTGGTGCAGTATCATCTTAAAGGGTTTGGAGGGGCATCGGTGGCAGCCTATGGGATCGCACTGCGGATCGAACAGTTGCTCTTGCTGCCCACCATTGGCCTGTCGACGGCTTTGCTGCCGATCGCAGCGCAGAACTATGGCGCTCAGGCCCAGCCGCGCGTTCAGGAGGCGTTTCGAACCAGCCTAAGCTATGGCTGGGGCTTCATGGCAATCACCTGTCCAATTCTGTTTTTGGCGGCACCTTGGGCGATGCAGGCTTTTACCTCAGATCCCGAAGTGATCGCGATTGGCGTGGACTATCTTCATATTGAGGCGGTGATCCTGCCGATCTACGCGTCGCTCTTTGCGGTGAATTCCCTGCTGCAGGCGTTGAAGCGCCCCAAGTGGACCTTCTGGATTGGCGTCTACCGTCAGCTTCTGGCTGTGCCATTTTTTGTCTGGCTCTTGAGCGGTCCGCTGGGGTTTGGCGTCTATGGGGTCTGGGTCGGTATTGCGATCAGCGTTGTCACCGGGTTCGGCGTCGCGGCCGTGTTGGTTGAACGTGTCGCGCGCCCGCGTATTGGCAGCCTTCTGACACGTAACCATCCGCTGCCAGCATAAAGAAAAAGCCGTGTTCCTTGGGGAACACGGCTAGTATCCGTTCAACAGGGAGCGACGGAATTAGAAGCGGCTGACCACATCTTCGATTTCGCCGCGCGACATGCCGATGTCGGCCAGTTCGCGGTCGGTCAGAGCGTTCAGGCTGCGACGGGTGTCGCGCATGTCTTTCCACTCAGCCACAGCGGCGAAAGCTGCGGTGATAAAATTCGTAGGCTGACCTTTGGAGTCAGCTGCGATGAAAGGGCGGGTCTGTGCGAGTACGGCCATGTCAGTCTCCTAAGGCTTAGCGTTCGTTTTGAAACGGGATGTTTCCTCGTCTCGAAACCGCATCTAGTTTGAGCAAAACGCCCGGACAAGTGGCGAAATTTGCATGGGACCTATGCGATTTTTGCATGTCGAAACCGACGGTTAAATCATGGTTAACAGCGGTAAAATACGACCCCATGTCTTGTCGTTTTTAGATTTTGGGAAGGCGAAAACAGGACAGGAGTGTCGTAGATCAATCGCCGCGATCCAAAAGCGACATGTCGCATATGGCTTGGCTTTTGTTCTCGTTTCGTGCTAGTTTTTCTGAAAATGAAATAATACGTGAGCAGGCATGCGAGTTTTGGGCATTGATCCGGGTCTTCGGAACCTCGGTTGGGGGGTGATCGACTCGGAAAACGGGCGACTCAGGCACGTGGCCAATGGCTCGTGTCACACGACGACCGGGGATCTGGCAGACCGCCTTTTGTATCTGCATTCTCAGCTGTCGGATATCTGCCGTCAATTCGCGCCTGATACAGCGGCTGTCGAACAGACCTTTGTCAATAAAGACGCGGTTGCGACTCTGAAACTGGGACAGGCCCGAGCCATTGCGCTGCTTGTTCCGGCGCAGTTCGGGCTCGATATTGGCGAATATGCCCCCAACAAGGTGAAAAAGACTGTGGTTGGCGTGGGCCACGCCGCCAAAGAGCAGGTGGCGCATATGGTCAAAATGCAGCTTCCCGGTGTGAAGCTAAATGGCCCGGATGCGACGGACGCTCTGGCGATTGCCATTTGCCACGCCCACTATAATCGCGGATCAAACTTAAAGGTGCGGGCATGATCGGACGAATTGCAGGACGGATCGAATACAAAGCCATGGATCATGTTCTGATCGATGTGCGCGGTGTCGGATATATGGTGTTTTGCTCGGACCGTACCTTGGCTAGCCTGCCGGGCCCCGGCGAGGCGGTTGCGCTTTATACCGAGTTGATGGTGCGCGAAGACCTGCTGCAGCTCTTTGGGTTTCCGACGTTGGTTGAAAAAGAATGGCATCGTCTGCTGCTCAGCGTGCAAGGGGTCGGCGCCAAGGCGTCTCTGGCGATCTTGGGCACGCTTGGCCCGGACGGGGTGAGCCGCGCCATCGCGCTGGGTGACTGGAATGCGGTGAAGGCCGCCAAAGGCATTGGCCCGAAAACCGCGCAACGTGTGGTCAATGAGCTGAAGGACAAAGCGCCGAGCGTGATGGCCATGGGGCAGGGCACGGTGACCACGCCTGACGATGTGCCCGAGGTTGTTGAAACACCTGCCGCCGCCTCTGCGCCGCGTTCAAAGCCCGCAAGCAAACCCAATGCCTCGGCTCAGGCCGAAGCGCTGTCTGCCCTTGGCAATCTGGGGTATGCACCGGGTGAGGCCGCGGGCGCGGTGGCACAGGCAGCTGGTGAGGCACCAGATGCAGGCACGTCGGATTTGATCCGGGCCGCGTTGAAATTGCTTGCACCGACAAACTAAACGTCGGCAGATAATGCTGTTGCGCGCTGCCTTCGCCAGAAAGACCTGACATGACCGAATCCGATCCCACGCTGCGCCCGGACCCCTTGCCCGAGGACCGTGACCGCGCTCTGCGTCCGCAGATGCTCGAAGATTTTGTGGGACAGGCTGAGGCCCGTGCCAATCTTCGGGTGTTCATTCAATCGGCGCGCACCCGTGGCGAGGCAATGGATCACACCCTGTTTCACGGGCCTCCCGGTTTGGGGAAAACCACGCTGGCCCAGATCATGGCGCGTGAGTTGGGGGTTGGCTTTCGCATGACCTCTGGTCCGGTTCTGGCCAAGGCGGGGGATCTCGCTGCGATCCTGACCAATCTTGAGCGTAATGATGTGTTGTTCATCGACGAAATCCACCGCCTGAACCCGGCCGTCGAAGAGGTGCTCTATCCCGCGATGGAGGATTTTGAGCTGGATCTCGTGATCGGTGAAGGCCCCGCGGCGCGGACGGTGCGGATCGAGCTTCAGCCTTTTACGCTGGTAGGTGCCACAACCCGTCTGGGCCTGCTGACAACGCCTCTGCGGGACCGGTTTGGTATTCCTACACGGTTGAATTTTTACACCATTGAAGAGCTGGAGACCATTGTTGCGGGCAATGCGGCCAAATTGGGTGTGCGAGTCGAAGGCGATGGCGCCCGCGAGATCGCCAAGCGTGCACGTGGCACCCCACGTATTGCCGGGCGGTTGCTGCGCCGCGTGGTGGATTTTGCCATCGTCGAAGGCGGTGGGGTTGTCACCCAGGATTTGGCGGACAGATCACTGACCCGACTTGGGGTCGATAGTCTTGGTCTGGATGGGGCGGATCGGCGCTATCTGCATTTGATTGCTGATAATTATGCGGGAGGGCCAGTGGGCATTGAAACCCTCTCCGCGGCCTTGTCTGAAAGCCGGGATGCTTTGGAAGAGGTGGTCGAACCTTATCTGTTGCAACAGGGATTGATCCAACGCACGCCGCGCGGACGTATGCTTGCACGCAAAGCTTGGGATCACATGGGGTTGGTGCCGCCTCGTCGCGAGGATCAGGCCAATCTGTTTGGAGGCTGATGTCCATGCGCAAACAAGATCCGAGCGTTGCGGAGCTGACCCAAATGTCGGTGCGGGTTGCCGAGTTGTATTCACAACACTTTGGCGCGCCCCGTGATGCCCGGTTTGCCTTGATGAAGCTGTCCGAAGAGATGGGTGAGCTGACCGAGGCATGGTTGCAATTGCACGGTCAGAGCCGGGGCGCGGCAAACAGGCAGGATCTTGAAAACGAATTGGCCGATGTGCTTGGGTTTCTGCTGGTCTTGGCCCATCGGGAGGGGATAGACCCGGCGCAGGCGCTCAGCCGCAAATGGGGCAAGTACCTGAACGCGGGCGCATGAGTATTTGGAAAAAGAAGAAGCGGAGACGTGATGCAACCTTCAGAGATCGAAGCGCTGTTTACCCGGACCGATGGCACCTATCTTTGTGCCCGCTGGGGTCGCCCTATTGCGCCGATTGTCTTTGGCGTTGAGGATGACACGCTGTCGGTGGTCAAAGGCGCCTTTGAGGTGGTCTGTGGCATCGCCGGGCACGCTATGGCGGAAACAGACCCTGAGCTGGGTTCAAACGTCATGGTGTTCTTCTTCCGTGACTGGGACGAGCTTTTGGGTGTGCCGGATCTGGATCGGTTGATCGACGGACTTACTCCGATGGTCGAACGCCTGAAGGGCGCAGACGCCAACCAATATCGCGTGTTCCGTTTTGACGAGCAGGGGGCCATCAAAGCCTGTTTTATCTTCCTGCGTATGGATGCGGCGTTGAGCGATATGCCCGCAGATACGCTGGCTTTGACGCAGGTGGTGCAGTCCATTGTGCTCTGGTCAGACAAAGCCTTTGCCGAGAAAAGCCCGCTTGGTCAGCTGGAAGATGGCCGCGTTGTGCTGCGCCCCGATATCGCTGAGGTGATCCGCGCGGTCTATACGCCGATTTTGCCCGCTGTGGCAAAGGACCCGAGCCACGCCTTGCGGGTTTTTGCGCGCATGAAGCCCGCCGGCTGATACAAGAAAAGCGCGGCCCAGAGAGCCGCGCTTTTGGTGATGTGATGTTGATTTGTGGGCTTAGCGAACCAGACCAACAATCTCATATGTTTTCTTCAGGATCGGCGAGGCGATGTCACGCGCACGTTCGGCCCCAAGGCGCAGGATCTTGTCGATCTCTGTGGTGTCATCCATCAGGCGGCGCATTTCGTCCGAAATCGGAGCGAGTTTATCGACCGCCAGATCGGCAAGCGCGGGTTTGAATTTTCCCCAGCCCGCGCCGGCGTATTCAGCAACTACCGCCTCGGCGCTCTGATCGGACAGAGCGGCATAGATGTTGACGAGATTGCGTGCCTCGGGGCGTCCGTCCAACCCGTCCATGGTCTCAGGGATACCATCGGGATCGGTTTTGGCCTTTTTGAACTTCTTCGCAATCTTGTCGGCATCATCCAGCATGTTGATCCGCTCCATGTCGGATTCGCCGGATTTCGACATCTTTTTGGAGCCATCGCGGAGGTTCATCACACGCACAGCCGGGCCTTCGATCACCGGTTCGGTCATCGGGAAGAAGTCGACTTTGTAATCGTGGTTGAACTTGGCGGCGATATCGCGGGTCAGCTCGACATGCTGTTTCTGGTCGTCGCCAACCGGCACATGGGTGGCGTGATACAGCAGAATATCGGCCGCCATCAGCGATGGATAGGCATATAGCCCCAGCGAGACTTTCTCGGCATTGTTACCGGCTTTGTCTTTGAACTGGGTCATGCGGTTCATCCAACCCACACGCGCCACACAGTTGAAAATCCAACCCAGCTCCGCGTGCTCAGGCACCTGGCTTTGGTTGAACAGGATAGACTTTGTCGGGTCGATGCCTGAGGCGATATACCCTGCTGCCACTTCACGGGTGGCCACCTGAAGATCTTTGGGATCTTGCCAGACGGTGATGGCGTGCAGATCGACCACACAAAAGATGCTGTCTTTGCCAGCGTCTTGCGCGGCAACGAATTTCTTAATCGCGCCCAGGTAGTTGCCCAGGGTCAGGCCACCGGATGGCTTGATCCCGGAAAAGATACGCGGGGTGAAAGCGGGAGAGGTTTGGACCCCCTCGGACATAGGCTTACTCCGTCTGGAAATATCAGTAAATCTGGCTTACCTATGGGCGCAGTGACCGTCAAGACAGGTGCCCCATGACGCAAAGCCCCTTTGAGCCGCAAGAACCGGCAGTTAATCCCATGCCGCCGGTTGTTGTGGCACTGTTTCTGGTGCTGCTCGGGTTCGAGGCCATGTTTGCGCTGGGTCAGTATGGCATCATCGGCGGCCCCAATGGGATCGGTTGGCGCAATCTGATGATTGAAAAGTTTGCCTTTTCCGACAAGGTTTTCGACTGGATGCTCACCACCGGTCAGTTTCCCGCGGAACATCTGATCCGTTTTGTGACCTATCCCTTTGTGCATGCCACTCTGACCCATGGCATTATGGCGATGGTGATTATGTTGGCCTTGGGGAAAATTGTTGCCGAAGCGCTTGGAACCTTTGCGTTTCTGACGATCTGGATTGTGTCATCTGTCGCGGGTGCTGCGGCCTATGGTTTGTTAACAGATGATCCGCGGCTGCTATTTGGCGCCTATCCGCCCGCCTACGGCATGATTGGGGGCTTCACCTATCTGATGTGGGTGCGTCTGGGGGCGCTTGGTGCACCACAGGTGCGGGCCTTTTCCCTGATCGGGTTCCTGTTGGGCATCCAGTTGTTGTTCTCGCTGCTGTTTGGCGGGGACAACTCGTGGGTCGCCGAGATCGCAGGCTTTGTGACTGGCTTTATCGGTTCAGTCATTCTTGTGCCGGGTGGCATGGCCCAGCTGATCCAAAAGCTGCGCCGCGATTAAAGCAGGGCCTTGGGCAGCAGGCGGTCGATCAGCGGCAGTTTCGGAACCTCTCCTGGGGTTAGGCCTGGCCAATGTGCCGCTTGGCGCGGGTCAGCATCGGAGCCCAGCCAGAGTTTACCACGCGCGTCCATCAACGTAGCGGCCTCTTGGCCTTTGACCAGAACGGATGTTTCGGTGTCACAGCGTGTGGCCTTCTGACTGAACGCGGATGACCCGAGAACTGTGGTGTCATCATCAATGATGGCAAGGTTCGCGGTTGGGTGTGGCGTGATGTGGACCGCAAACCGCTCTCCTAGCGCACTGGCTAGATCTGCAACCGCCTGTGATTGCGCGGCAAGTATTGCCTTTCCTTCACCGTCCAGAAGGGTGGTTTCCAGATTCTGAGGTAGGACCAAAATCACCTGTGGCGCTGAGGTCAAAGAGGTGAGGACCTGAGGCAGGGTCAGTGCAGCGCTTTCAAGATAGACATAGCGCTGAGCCGCAACAATCGCCTGACAGAGCGCCGAGGGCAAAGTGCTTTGCACAATCTCGGGCAATAGCCCGTGCCTCGGCTTGGTCAGACTTCGTATAAGCCGCAGGTCAGGTCGGCTCACTCCACGTGTTCCGGTTTGAAGCGCGCGAGGGCGATTGGCCAGCGACACGCCGGTCTTGATGGCTGCCTGCCAACAATCTGCAAAATGCCCTTTGAGGGCACTCGACAAATCACCGTCTTGCACACGCAGGGTTACCAGATTGGCGTCTTTGCGGATCGGACCGGTGGTGACAATGGCATGGGTCCGGTCCACAACAACAAAGCTTTGGCGGCTGGTCGTGAATGACCGAGAACCTTTGGCCGATGTGAGCTTGCGTTGAACTGGTGTCAGGCGGCCGGGGTCGCCGGTTGACAGGGTTTCAAAGGCGGCTTTGGCCTGTTTGGCCACACGTCGCTGCCACAGTGCGGGTAACGTATGCTCTTGTGGGGCCACAACAATCTGACAATCCCCATGGGCGCGCTGCGCCAGAGCCGACCCCGCGAGCCAGGCACGTCGATGGGCATTGGGAGACAGGAGCGGATCGTGATCTGGGATCATCACCCGCAGGGCAACGCCGCGATGACAGAGCCATGCGAAGAGATCTCCCCAGGTGGCAAGACCACGGTCCTTCACTTTTTGGCTTAGCAGTGGGGTGTTTGTGGCCACATCAGGAAGCGCCCAAAGCACTTCCGCTTGGGCGTCGACCAGAGTTTCTTCAATTGCGGCAAGGCTTGTTGCGGTTGAGCCAAGGATCTGGGGCATCAGTTACGTCTCCTGCGCACAACACCTTTGAGTTCGGCCAAGGAAAACGCCCCGGTGAGTTGCCCGGCCAAGCCATAGCTGAGGATGCCCAGCGTGATCAGGCAGACCAGTGCGGGATAGCGCCAGTAGTCCAAATTGAGTACAGGCATCATGAGGATATAGAGACCATAGATCACCGCGCCCATCAGGGCGGAGGCGAGACAGATGCGCCAGAGCCGTTGACCAAAGCGGGCGTCAAATCGGGCCACATCGCCCATTTTGCGCGCGCCAAAGGCAAGTTGCGCCACCATAAGCCATCCGGCGGCGGTGGCGGCGATGGCTGGGGTATACCAGCCAAACCAAGGTGTCAGGCCGGTCGCGATGGCGGCGTTGAGGATCATGGCATAGACCGCATAGCGAAACGGCGTCTTGGTGTCCTGACGGGCAAAGTACAGCGGTTGCAACACTTTTTGCAGCACAAATGCGGGCAAGCCCAGGCCGTAAATCGCAACGGCCAGCGCAATGGCGGCGCTGTCCGAAGCAACGGTTGCGCCGCGTTCGAAAAGGACGGAAACCAAAGGCAGCGGGATCACAACCAAGGCCACTGCGCAGGGGATGGTCAGGGCTAGAGACAGCTCTCCGGCGCGGGAAAACGCATTGCGGCTTCCCTCATGGTCTTCGGCCTTCAGGCGGCGTGACAGGTCCGGCAAAAGCACGATGCCCACGGCGATACCGACAACGCCGAGGGGCAATTGATACAGGCGATCCGCCGCATATAGCCAGCCCACGGCGCGGTCGAATCCTGAAGCAACCCATTGACCAACAAGCAAATTGATCTGCATCACACCGCCTGCCAGGGCGGCGGGCACAGCCGTGACAATAAGCAGTCTCATATCCGGTGTCAGGCGGGGGCGTTTGGGACGAATGCGAAGACCGGCCCGTTCCGTTGCGACCCAGACAATGGCCAGCTGTGCGAGACCCGCCAGTGGCACGGTCCAGATCAGCCAGGTGATCACGGCGGCTTCAAACCTTAGCGCGGCCACCATGGCTATGATCACAAAAATATTGAGAAAAACCGGTGCGGCAGCGGCGGCGGCAAATCGGCCCGTGGCGTTGAGCACGCCAGAGAACAGGGCGGCCAATGAGATCAGGAAGATATAGGGAAAGACCACGCGACCAAATCCGACGGTCAGATCAAACCGGTCGTCTCCGGCAAAGCCCCCCGCTGTGGCCCAGACCAGAGCGGGCATAAAGATCAATGCAAGTCCCGTCAGGATCAATAGCACAAAGGCCAATCCTGACAGCGCCTCACGCGCGAAACCTATGGGGTCATCATCGCCTTCGTATTTCTTTGAAAACATTGGGACAAAGGCGGCGTTGAAGGCCCCTTCGGCAAAGAAACGTCGGAACATATTCGGCAGTCGGAAGGCGGCGACAAAGGCATCCATCACCGGGCCAGGACCGATTAGACCAAGGATCAGCACCTCGCGTACAACGCCGAGAACGCGGCTCATCAGGGTCCAGAACCCAACAGTAAGTACCCCGGAAATGAGCTTGATGGGTTTCATAAAGGCGGCCTCAGAATGTGTTTCCCTCTGCTAGCCCAAGCGGTGGTCGGGGTAAACGGGGCCGTCTGGCACGGGGGCATGGGTGCGGGATCTGAGCAACGCGGAAATGGTACATTTTGTACAGATGGTACGCGCCTCTGCGCAGATGGTACACTTCTCCAATGAGCCGATGGAGGAATGTGATGCGCGTGTTGAGTGTGGCGATGATGGTTGCGGCCAGTGCCGCTTCGAGCGGTGAGGTGGATATTCTGGCACGCGAGGCCTGGGGCGCCAGACCGCCGATCGTTGAACGCGCGGAGCCGATCGAGAATGCGACCCGCGGCACACGTCGTTTGTCGGTTGAGAATGTCATGCCAGAGATTGGCGACGTGCATTATCTGACGGTGCATCATACGGGACGGCGCGCAAGCACGCGGGCCTTGGCGGACAACCTGCGCCAGTTTCAGGCGCAGATGTTTTCCTATGAGATCGACTATGGCAACGGCACGCGCAAAAAGGTGATGTTGGGTGATCTGCCCTATCATTTCTTTATCGATGGAGCCGGTCAGATCGGTGAAGGCCGTGAGACCCGGTTCGCCCCGTATTCCAACACGCAATATGCAACACCCATCCAACAGCATGTTACGGTGGTCCTGGACGGGAATTTTGAGCGCAAGCCACCCAGTGCGGCACAGGTCGACGCGCTTGTCGCCGTGCTGACCCATTTGGCCGACCACTATGACGTGCCGGTTGCACATATTCAGGGGCACAAACATGTGGCGCAGACGCTGTGTCCGGGCAAACATCTAGAAGCCTTGCTGCCAGATATCCGAGCACGGGTTCAGGCTGGATTGTCGCGATGATTCAAGAAACGCGCGGTGGAGGATTGTAACAGGGGGCTGCAACACTGGAGGGCAGCATGATCCTGAGATACACAATCCTTTACGTGGCCGACGTGGCCGCCTCTTTGTCGTTTTATGAAGCAGCTTTTGGTCTGACGCGTGGGTTCCTCCACGACGGTGGCGATTATGGCGAGCTGGTCACCGGTGAGACCAAGCTGGCGTTTTCCTCTCAGGCCCTTATGCGGGAGTTGGGCAAAACACCGGGGCAGGCGGATCCCAAATCTCCGGTGTTTGAGATTGCGTTTGAAGTTGAGGATGTGCCCGCTGCTCTGGCACGTGCGGTGTCAGCCGGTGGCACTCTGGTTCAAGACGTGCGGGAGGAGCCATGGGGACAGGTGACATCTTATGTCAGCGACCCGGATGGTTACTTGATTGAACTGTGCTCGGCGGTCCAGGTGGACAAGGCCGGCTCCGACATCTGAAGCAAGAGATCAGGCCGGTTGCGAAGCGCGCGCGGACTAAAGCCAAACCAACGGCGCATGTCGCGGCTGAAATGCGCCTGATCCGCATAACCGTGATCCTGCGCGATGTGCGCAAGAGGTGTCGGGCTTCGCAGGTCAAGTGCGGCCCGCCGGGCCCGCCCCAACAGACGCCAAAACTCAGGCGCGGGCAAGCCGCGTCGTTTAAATTGGCGCTGGAACGTTCGAAGCCCGACACCACATTGGCGTGCGATGTTTGGTAGATCGCTGTCGGCCTTGGCAAGGTCGGCGATGATTTCAGGCCATTCGGTGTTCTGCGGGAGATGGGCCAGCAGACCGGGAATGTCTGAAGTGTCGCGCAACTCGTTAAGCAGCTCATCAGAGACTTCGGTGCCGGGGCGAAGACGATAGCCGTGCATCCGTGTACCGGCCTGAATATTGATCTGACGCGGCTGATGATCCCACTCGGTCAGGTGCAGGACATCAGGGGCGTTTTGTTTTTGGATCACCAGAATGTCACGGCAGCCGTCGGGCAGAACAATACTCTGTTTGTTGTCCGGTGCATGAAACTGCCAGGGGTGATAGGCCCGTGTCATAAAAACCTCTTTTTCATCTCCGGCCAAATTGAGATGCGGCCAGAGATGTTTTCAAAACGTCACCCTTGGGCGCGTTTGCTGCCTTCTGCCATGGCTTCGCGCAGGCGCTTTTCCAAGGTGCGCTGTTTGCTTTCGGCATGGAATTTCAGGCCAAACATGTCTTTGACATAGAAGGTATCCACTACCTGTTCGCCAAAGGTCGCGATTACGGCGGAGGCGATATAGACGTTGGACGAGGCCAGTGTGCGGGTCAGATCATACAGCAGGCCGGGACGGTCGCGGGTGTCGACTTCGATGATGGTGTAGATCTCGGAGCCTTCGTTATCAAAGGTGATCGAGGTCGGCACACGGAAGGCCTTTTCGCGCTTCTTCAGTTTATCCTTTGAGACAATGGCATCCCGCGCCACCACTTCGCCCATCAGGGTTTTGTGGATCATGGTCCGCAATCGAGGCAGGCGGGCGGAGTCGTAGGGCGCGCCATCCGCATCCTGAATCCAGAACCCCGCCGTGGCATAACCGTCTTTCGACGTAAAGGTCCGCGCATCGACCACATTGGCCCCAACCAGCGCCAAAGCGCCAGCCAGACGCGAGAAAATGCCGGGGTGATCTGCGATGGCAAAACACACCCGCGTGGCATCGCGATCTTCATCGGGATGGATGTCGATATTTATTTCATCGTCGTTCACGTCGCGCAGCAGATTGGCAAAGGCCACATGTGCGGTGACATGCAGGCCCTGCCAATAGGGATCATAATGACGGCTGGTTTCTTTGCGCAGTGCGGCAGCATCCCAATCGGGCAGGGCCGCGCGCAGCAGCTTTTTCGCCTCAGTGCCGCGGTGTTTGCGGTTGAGATCTTCCATGCCATTGTCGAGCGCATCGCGTGTCTGACGATAAAGCGCGCGGATCAGAACGGCTTTCCAGTTGTTCCAGGTGCCCGGGCCAACTCCGCGAATGTCACAGACGGTCAGGACACAAAGCAGATCAAGGCGTTCCTTGGTGCGCACCGCCTTGGCAAAATCACGCACGGTCCGGGGATCGGCCACATCGCGTTTCTGCGCCATGTCGGACATTAAAAGGTGGTAGCGCACCAGCCATTCGACGGTGTCACATTCCTTTTTGTTCAATCCCAGACGGGGCGCCACTTTGCGCACGATCTTGGCCCCAAGGATCGAATGGTCTTCGTCGCGGCCCTTGCCGATGTCATGCAACAACAGCGCGACGTAGATGACGCGGCGGTTGATGCCTTCTTCGATGATTTCGGTCGAAATAGGCAGCTCTTCCCCCACTTCGCCGCGCTCGATCTCGGCCAGGTGATGGATGACCTGAATGGTGTGCTCGTCCACGGTATAGTGATGATACATGTTGAACTGCATCATCGCGACAATCGGGGCGAACTCTGGAATGAAGGCGGCAAGCACCCCAAGTTCGTTCATCCGCCGCAAAGCGCGCTCCGGGTTGCCGTGTTTCAGTAGCAAGTCAAGGAAGAGCTTTTGCGCATCCTTGTTGTTGCGCATGTCATCATCGATCAGGGACAGATTGGCTTTGACCAGTCGCATGGCGTCGGGATGGATCAGAAGACCTGTGCGCAGACCTTCGCCAAACAGGCGCAGCATATTGAGTTTGTCCTGCAAAAACAGATCGTCATCTGCAATTGCAAGGCGGTTGTTGACCACCTGGTATCCCGCCTTCACACGCGGTTTGCGTTTGAAGATCCGTTCAAGCAGTGGCGCGGCCTTTTTATGGTCCGCTTCCAAGGAGGTCAGGAAAATCCGGGTCAGATCCCCCACGGCAGTGGCGTGGCGATAATAGTCCTGCATGAACAGTTCGACCGCACGCCGTCCCGCGCGATCTTCGTAGCCCATACGCGCGGCAACCTCGACCTGCATGTCAAAGCTCAGCTGTTCAACGGCGCGGTTGGCCGCCATATGTAGGTGACAGCGCGTGGCCCACAAAAACCGCTCGGCCTGAACAAAGGTTTCATATTCTTCGGGGCGAAACACACCTTTGCTCACCAGTTCAGAGGTGTCGCCCGTGTGATGTACATATTTGGTGATCCAGAACAGCGACTGAAGATCGCGCAATCCGCCTTTGCCTTCTTTCACGTTGGGTTCGACCATATACCGCTGGCCCTGCTTTTCGTGGCGCAGGTCGCGTTCGGTCAGTTTGGCTTCGATAAATTCACGTTCCGTGCCGGTGAACAGCTCGTCATGCAGGCGGTGTTCCAGCTCGTCCGCCAATGGGGCATGGCCGCAAATAAACCGCTGTTCCAGCATGGCGGTGCGGATGGTCATGTCTTCGCCACCCAGACGCAGACAATCACGCACGGTGCGCGAAGAGTGGCCGACCTTGAGCTTGAGATCCCACAGCATGTACAACATGCTTTCGATCACGCTTTCTGCCCAGGCGGTGATTTTATAAGGGGTCAGAAACAGCAGATCGACGTCTGAGAAGGGGGCCATTTCCCCCCGGCCATAGCCACCAACAGCCATCAACGCGAGGCGCTCGCCTTCGGTTGGGGCATTGATTGGATGTAGACGCCGAGTTGCGACCTCAAAGGTCAGTCGAATCATCCCATCGGTGAGCCAAGTATAGGCCCGTGTGGTGCGGCGCGCGCCAAAGGGGGTCTCGGCAAAGGCGCGGGCAATGGTGTCACGCCCGTCTTTCTGGGCCTGCCGAATGCAGGCCACAGTCAGTTTGCGGATGTCAGCCTCTGATGCATCCTCGGGAAAGCTCGCAAAAAGCTGGTCCCGCAGGGCAGGCAGATCAAAGATCTGCTCTGCTGGTGCGATGAGAGTGTTTGGCGCAGGGTCAGAAACCTGCGACGGTGAAGCGGCTTGGGGCTGGGTCAAGAACTTCGACTTTCTGGTTGCGAATGGTGGCAACGGAGAGGGCACGTTGGGTGGTGCCATCCGCTTTCAGGCGGAACAGACCGCTGGCGCCGTTGAAGCCTGAGGACCGGGTCAGTTCAGCGGCGGTCAGGGCCTCTTTGCTTCCCGATTGCAACAGAGTGGCGACGGCGGTCACCCCGTCATAGGCCACGCTGGCCAGTGGGTTTGGCGACGCGCCGTAAGACGCACCATAGCTGGCGTTAAAGGCTGCTTGCTGCGATTGGCTGGGCAGGGTGAACCAAGCCCCTTCCGCGCCACGCTGCGAAAAGATCTCAGGCTTTACGTCCCAGCGTGTCAGACCAATGTACTGCACGCTTTCCGGCGCTGCACCGGCCTCGGGCAGCTGGGTCAACAGCATTGGCATGGCGGCGTTTGCGGCTTCGGTGGTGAGAAACACACTATCGGCCTGACCGGATGAAATCACCCGACCGGCGTTTCGTGCGGTGTTGGTGACGCCCTGAATGGACAGGTCATAGCCCTCAGACGAGAGAACCGACACGCCGTTTGACGCGGCGGCCTGTTCAATCGCCAGCTTGCCAAACTGGCCTGACACATCATTGGAATGCACCACAACAACCGAGCCTTTGCCCTGTTTTTTGGCAAAAGACATCAGGCGGTTGGCTGTATTGGCAAAGGTTGGCGACAGGATAAACACGTTGCCGCCCGCGATGGTCGGGTTGTTTGAGAACCCAAGAACGTTTACACCTTCATCGACAACGGCCAGACCTGCGGCGTTCACAGCATCGGCGCGCAGTGGGCCAATGATGATCTTGGCGCCTTCGTCAACGGCGAGCTGGGCCTGAGCCCCGGCTGTCGCGGCAATGCCACCGGTGTCATAGACTTTGAGGTCGATTTTCGCGTCGGGGAATTTGGCCAATGCCAGACGGGCGGCGTTTTCCATGTCACGCGCCACGGCACCGGCTTCGGCATCCGATTTGGGCAACAACAGCGCAACAGTGGTCGGTTTGGCCGGATTTACGGTTGGACCAGTGTTGCCGCCGGGGAGGGAAACAGGGTCACAGGCTGCAAGAGTAAGCGCGGCAGCTACAGCCGTGGCTGGGCGCAATGCCTTGCGAAGCGGAGACAAAACGGCGATCATGAAATAGAAAACTCCCTCATTGGCGGGCGCGGGTCCGGCCCGCACTTAATTGTGGGTGATCATAAACGAGCAGAGTGAGGGGTCCAGTCATGAATTCCGACAACGAAGGCTTCCGTGGCGGTATTGCTGCGGGGCTGTATCTGGTGGCGACACCTATTGGAAACGCACGTGATATCACACTGCGGGCGTTAGATTTATTGCGCGAGGCTGATGTTCTTGCGGCAGAGGACACACGCACGCTGCGCCGGTTGATGGAAATCCACGGCATTGCGGTGGGCGATCGGCCGCTTGTGGCCTATCACGACCACAACGGAAACCGCGCCCGGCCGCGTCTTTTGGCCGATCTCGCCGCTGGAAAATCGGTGGTTTACGCCTCTGAGGCGGGCACTCCGATGATTTCCGACCCGGGGTTTGATCTGGCGCGCGCCGCGCAGGAAGAGGGGTTGCCGGTGACCAGCGCGCCGGGTGCGGCGGCGGTGATCACAGCGCTGACCATTTCCGGGCTGCCGACAGATCGGTTTATGTTTGCGGGATTCCTGCCCAATGCCAAAGGGGCGCGGAAAAAGGCGCTGGGTGAGCTGGCGGCGGTGCCCGGCACTTTGGCGTTTTACGAATCCCCCAAACGCGTGGCGGCGATGTTGGCAGATGCGGCCGAGATTCTGGGGGATCGTCCGGCGGCGGTGTGCCGTGAGTTGACCAAAAAGTTTGAGGAATGTCGTCGTGGAAGCCTGACGGAGCTGTCGGCCTTCTACAGCGAAACACAGGCGCGTGGAGAGATTGTTGTTCTTATCGAGAAGGGCAGTTTACCGGATGTAAGTGAAACAGATGTAGAACAGAAGGTGAAAGAGGCGTTGGAAACCATGTCGGTGCGCGATGCTGCGGATCACGTGTCCGCGGCTTTGGGGGTCAAGCGGCGTCCGGTGTATCAGATGGCGATGAAACTGGCGCAGGGTGAGTAATTGGTAGGGGGCTGGTTTGGCTCAAAAGCAGATGGTGGGCGCGACCAGTTTTCATGCAGGCCTTGCCGCAGAAGAGCAGGTGGCACAGTGGTACGCCCGGCGTGGGGCGCAGATGCTGAATCAACGCTGGCGCGGGCAGGGTGGTGAGATTGATCTGATCTTGCAGGAGGGCGCGACGGTGGTCTGTGTGGAGGTCAAGAAAAGCCGCGATTTTCGCCGGGCATTGGAGCGGATCCAACCCCGACAAGTGGCGCGGGTGATGGCCGCCGCCGAGGAATTTCTGGCCACACAGCCCAAAGGCCTGCTGACCGATCTGCGGTTTGACGTGGCTTTGGTCGATGGGTGTGGTGACATTCAGGTGATTGAAAACGCTTTTGCGCCTTAGCTGCCATTGCATCGGCGTGGGTCATGCGCCATGTCTTGTCGGTGCGCAGAGCGGCGCATGACCGTGAGGATGACTTATGAAAATCGCCTTTCAGATGGACCCAATTCTGGGCGTCGATATCAACGCAGATACCAGCTTTCGTTTGGCGGAAGAGGCACAGGCCCGTGGGCACGAGCTTTTCTACTATGGTCCGGACAATCTGGCCTATGACGAAGGACGGGTGACCGCGCGCGGCCATTGGATGACGGTTCAGCGCAACCCGGACGTGCCTGCGGTTCTGGGGCCCGAAGTGGTGATCGATCTTGCGGAGGTGGATGTGGTCTGGCTGCGCCAGGACCCGCCGTTCGACATGCATTACATCACCACCACCCATCTGCTGGACCGCCTGAAAGGTCAGACACTGGTGGTGAACGATCCGTTCTGGGTGCGCAACTTCCCGGAAAAGCTCTTGGTGCTGAACTTCCCCGATCTGACGCCCCCGACAACTGTGGCCCGTGATCTGCAGACCATCCGTGATTTCAAAGCGCGCCACGGCGATATCATTCTCAAGCCACTGTATGGCAATGGCGGTGCGGGTGTCTTCCGTTTGGATGAGAATGATCGCAACCTCAGCTCGCTCTATGAACTGTTCACCGGGTTCTCGCGCGAGCCGTTGATTGTGCAGAAATATCTGCCCGCAGTGACGAAAGGCGACAAGCGCGTGTTGCTGGTCAATGGCGAGCCGATTGGCGCGATCAACCGTGTGCCTGCGGCGGGTGAAGTGCGTTCGAACATGCATGTGGGTGGACGCCCTGAGAAGATCGAGCTGAGCGAACGCGATCTTGAGATCTGCGCCAAGATCGGCCCGACCCTGCGCGACAATGGTCAAATCCTTGTGGGCATCGATGTGATTGGTGACTGGCTTACCGAAATCAACGTGACCTCGCCCACCGGCATTCAAGAGCTTGAGCGCTTTGACGGCATCAATGTTGCCGAGAAGATCTGGCAGGTGATTGAAGAGAAATGCGCCTAAGCTGGCAACTTCGGGTTCTGTTGTGGCAGATGCGGTGGATTGCAAAACCGCTTCTGCGCCGCACGGGTGAGCCCGAAAAGGCGCGACGTGATCTGGAACGGGCGGCGGCGTGGATGCGTTGGCCGCCCTATTTGTATCATGTCAAACGCCCCGGCGGGCTGCATTGGATCAAGGTTGGGACCTGCCAGCCGGGAAAGGTGATTTTGTATTTTCATGGTGGTGGTTATGTGGCCGGGAGCCCATCCACCCATGTTGGTATGTTGGGACGGCTGTCCAAACTCTCCGGGTATGAGGTCTGTGCGCCGGAATACCCGCTGGCCCCGGAGATGACCGCCCCGGCGCAGTTTGAGGCGGGAATCTCGGCATGGGATCGGCTGATGGCGCTGGGCTATGCGCCGCGAGATGTGGTGATTGGTGGCGATTCCGCGGGGGGCGGTCTGGCGCTTGCGGTATTGTCTGCGGTTTTGCGGCGAGGCGACCGGCCTGCGGGGGCGTTTTTCCTTTCCCCCTGGACCGATTTGACCTGTAGCGGTGAGAGCCTTGTGACGAACCGCGCCGCCGATCCTATTCTGCCTTCTGAACGCATTCACGAATTGGTGGGGATGATTGCGCCGGATCTGCCAAAAGACGACCCCCGTCTGTCACCGATTTTTGCGGACTTTCCTGAATGCCCTCCGGTGTTGATGCATTATGCCGAGACCGAGATTTTGCGTGATGATGCGCGGCGCATGGCGGCACATCTGCGGGCCTCAGGTGCCTCGGTCGAGGAAAAGGTCCATAGCTCTGCGCCGCATGTCTGGATGTTTCTGGATGGCTATCTGCCAGAGGCCCGTCGGTCGTTGCGAGAGGTGGCGCACTTTGTTCAGGCCTCTTTTGCCGAGACCAAACGATAAGACAGCGCCTCGGCCACATGGGGGCGGCGCACGTCCGGGCTTTGATCCAGATCGGCGATGGTGCGGGCGACGCGTAGAATGCGATGATAGCCACGCGCGGATAGGCCAAATCTGTTGGCCGCGCGGGTCAGCAAGTTGCGGCTTTCACTGTCATCCCCGGTGATTTCGTCCAAAAGCCGCCCCTCGGCATCCGCATTGGTGCGGGCGGAGGAGGTTTCAAACCGCTCGGTCTGGACCCGGCGGGCGGCGGCAACCCGCGCTGCAATGCTGTCAGAACTGTCTCCGGATGAGGGCAGATCAAGGTCAGAAAAGCTCACCGGTGGCACTTCGATACGCAGATCAAACCGGTCCATCAGCGGACCAGAGATGCGGCCCAGATAGTCTTCGCCACAGATCGGCGCGCGGGAACAGGCGCGGTTTGGTTCAGTGAGATAGCCACATTTACAGGGATTGGCAGCGGCGGTCAGAAGAAATCGGCAGGGATAGCGTACATGCGCATTGGCGCGCGAGATCATGACCTCGCCGGTTTCAATGGGTTGGCGCAGGGTTTCCAGAACCGTGCGGGGAAATTCAGGGAATTCATCGAGAAACAGCACGCCGTTGTGCGCAAGGCTGACTTCGCCCGGCTTCGCGCCGCGCCCGCCGCCGATGATCGATGCGGTTGAGGCGGTGTGATGCGGATCACGAAACGGGCGCTGACGCGAAATGCCGCCCTGTTCCAAAACCCCAGCGATCGAATGGATCATCGAGGTCTCAAGAGCCTCTGTTGGCGTGAGCGGGGGCAATATGCCGGGCAGGCGTTGGGCCAGCATGGATTTTCCCGCACCGGGACTGCCGATCAGGATCATATGGTGTCGCCCGGCGGCGGCGATTTCCAAGGCCCGTTTGGCGCGCTCTTGACCTTTGACATCGCGCAGATCGCGGGCAGTTGGGTCGCTGGCCACTTCGCCGGGTTCGGCAGGGGAGAGCAGCGATTGCCCCGAGAAATGATGCATGATGTCGAGAAGGGATTTTGCCCCAATCACCCGACAGGCGGCCACCCAGGCGGCCTCGGCACCAGAGGCCTGCGGGCACAGCAGGGCGCGGTTGTCTGCGGCGGCGGTCATTGCGGCGGGAAGGGCGCCTTGAACCGGAACAAGATGACCATCTAGGGACAGTTCACCCAAGGCCACGGTTTGCGCAGTGGAATCCTTCGGGATGATTTCAAGCGCAGCCAGCAGGGACAGGGCGATGGGCAGATCAAAATGAGACCCTTCTTTGGGCAGATCTGCGGGGGAGAGATTGATGGTGATGCGTTTGGAGGGCAGGGCGATGGCCAGCGCGGAGAGTGCCGCGCGCACCCGGTCGCGGGCCTCAGAGACGGCTTTGTCCGGCAAGCCAACGATGGAAAAAGCCGGAAGCCCCGGCGTAACCGCGCATTGCACTTCAACGCTGCGGGCTTCGACGCCTTCAAAGGCGACGGTATAGGCGTGGGCCACCATGACACTCGTTACTCCAGAACACCGGCCCAGCCTGCGGCAATCTTGGTTTATGAATAGTTAAGGCGGCGCGGGTGGTCGCGCCGCGTCGGGGTGTCAGACCAGCGCCATAAAGGCTGGCCATGCTTCGGGGTCCGCCACTGTCTTTGCGCGGCAGGTCGCGTTGCAGACACCAAAGACACGGCCATCAAGTTCCAGCAGATGCGTGATGGGTTTGCCGGAATAGGGGCATGTCTCATTCTCAGCGGACCCATTTTCAACTGCGCGTGCGGCGCGTGGTTTGGGGCCGGGCCAGCTGGTTTGTGCAAAATCGCGTTTGTACCAGGGCAGTTCCTGACCAGTGGCAAACCCGAGTGCGCGCCATTGGCGGAAGGCCGGATCGCTGAGATGCGCGTCGACATAGCGCTGGGCCACGGGACCAACGGGAAGGTTGTAGGTCGCGATGCGTGCGGCCACTGGGGCATAGAAGGCATCAACCGCGGAGTACCCGCCGCAGAGCCACGGCCCGCCAGAGGTCTCAAGCGCATGGGTCCAGAGTGTCTCGATCCGGGCGATATCTGCGCGGGTCGGCTCAGACGGCGCGGTGTCAGAATAGGCCACAAAGAGGTTCATCGGGCACTCTTCTCGCAGGGCCATAAAGCCGGAGTGCATCTCACAGGCCAGATTGCGCGCGATCGCCCGGAGTTTGGGATCACTCGGCCAGATCCCCGCGGCTGGATGGCGCTGGGCCAGTTCCTCGGCGATGGCAAGACTGTCCCAGATGACGGCCCCATCTGAGGTCACAAGGGTCGGAACGGTGCGGGCGGGCGCAAGATGTGCCAGCTGGGCCGCGACATCTTTGTTTTCAAACGGCACCATCTTTGGAGTGAAGGGCAGATCGAATTTTTTGAACAACAGCCAGCCACGCAGGGACCAGCTTGAATGGTTGTAATCGCCGATGAACAATGTGTCGGTCATGATGTCTCCTCGTGTTGAGGGAAAGCTATGAGACACCGCTGGGAAAGGGAAATTCTGATTTGTCAGCGGGGGCATCACAGATTGTGATTGCTCAAGGGGCATTGATGAACAATCGCAGTAGTTCCCTGGCTTACTAAAATGATCCAGACCGCGAAGCCTTGCGTAGTATCCATAAGTTTCACTCCGATGGGAGGTTCGGATCATGGCACTTGATGGGCAAATGGATCAGGCTTTACCGCGCCGCGCGATGAAAGCCGAACTGCTAGACGCGGAAACCGAATTGGCTTTGGCGCGCGCTTGGCGAGACAATCGTGATGAAGCCGCGCTGCATCGCCTTATTACGGCTTATATGCGTTTGGCGATTTCAATGGCGTCGAAGTTTAAACGCTATGGCGCGCCAATGAATGACCTGATCCAAGAGGCTGGGCTGGGGCTTATGAAGGCCGCAGATAAGTTTGATCCGGATCGAGGTGTGCGATTCTCAACCTACGCCGTGTGGTGGATCAAAGCCAGCATTCAGGACTATGTGATGCGCAACTGGTCGATGGTCCGCACTGGTTCCACCTCTGCGCAGAAGTCTCTTTTCTTCAACTTGAAGCGCGTTCAGGCGCGTCTGGAACGCGAGGCGGACACGCAGGGAGAAAGGTTAGACCAACATCAGCTGCGCCACCGGATTGCGTCAGAAGTCGGCGTTTCGTTGAGAGATGTTGAAATGATGCAGGGGCGTTTGGCCGGGTCAGATTTCTCTTTGAACGCCACTCAATCAAGTGAAGAAGAAGGGCGAGAGTGGATCGATACGCTTGCTGATGAAAGCGAGCAGGCAGATGAGATTGTCGAAACAGATCACGATACGGGGCAAATGCGGGCATGGCTGGTAGAGGCGATGGTCTGTTTGTCATCTCGTGAGCAATTCATCGTCAGGGAGCGTAAACTTCGTGAAAAACCAAGGACATTGGAGGCCCTCGGGCAGGAGCTTGGATTGTCCAAAGAGCGGGTCCGTCAGCTCGAAGCCGCAGCCTTTGCGAAAATGCGCAAATCGCTTGAAATGCGCCGGGAAGAGGTGCATAGCTTTCTCGCATGAAAAAGCTTAGTTTTTTAGTCGGATTAATCGCATTGTCTGGCGGCGCCTGGGCGCTTGAGGCAAACGATGCAGATGTCGTGTTCCTTGGCGAGGTGCATGACAATCCGGCGCATCACGAACGGCAGGCCAACTGGGTGGCGGCATTGGCACCTAAGGCTGTTGTTTATGAAATGCTGACCGAGGCGCAGGCTTTGCAGGTTGATCCCAGCCTGACTGAGGCCGGACTGGCGGAGGCGCTGGATTGGGAAAACAGCGGATGGCCTGATTTCTCAATGTATTTCCCCATTTTCGAAGCCTCCAGTCAGGCTCGGGTTTATGGGGCGGCCGTGCCACGGTCAGAGGTTCGCAGCATCAAAGAGCGCAGCATCGATGAGGTGTTTGGACGTGATGCCGACCGGTTTGGCCTGACCCAAGGTTTGCCGCAGGACCAGCAAGAGGCTCGGGAGGCCATGCAGATGGAGGCCCATTGCAATGCCCTTCCGGAAGTTATGCTGCCGATGATGGTGGACATCCAGCGTCTGCGGGATGCGGCTTTGGCCCGGGCCGCGGTTGCCGCCTATGCAGAGACAGGTGGTCCTGTTGTGGTCATTACTGGCAATGGCCATGCGCGCAAAGACTGGGGTGCGCCCGCTACGCTTAAGGCGGCCGCGCCTGATGTTGTGATCTACACGCTGGGGCAGGGGGAAGATGGGCATGACGCGCCTGACGGCGGGTTTGATGCCTTGGCCTTTAGCCCACCTGCAGAGCGCGACGACCCCTGCGCGGCCTTCAAATAAGCGACCTGTGGTCATTCCTGCGCAGGGATTTTAAGGTGCTCTGGTTTGAATGTCCGGAGCCCGTACCATGTCTGATCTTCCCATACTCTGGTCGTTTCGACGGTGCCCCTATGCGATGCGGGCCCGTCTGGCGATCATGCTTGCGGGACACCAGGTTGAGCTGCGCGAGATTGTGCTGCGCGATAAACCACAGGCTTTTCTAGACACCTCGCCATCCGGAACAGTGCCTGCGCTGCGCCTGTCAGATCAGGTTCTGGATGAAAGTCTGGACATTATGATCTGGGCGCTTGAGCGGTCCGATCCCCATGGACTGTTGGATCTGCCGCAGGAGGGCTGGGATCTGATCGCGGCCAATGACGGGCCATTCAAAGCGGCGCTGGATCACACGAAATACACCACGCGGTACCCCGATCTGGATCACGCAGCCGAGCGCGAAAAGGCCGTGGCCCATCTGCGCGGGTTAGATACGCGCTTGGAGGGTCAGGGTTGGCTCATGGGGGATCGTGCCACTGTGGCGGATTACGCCATCCTGCCCTTTGTGCGCCAGTTTGCCTTTATCGACAAAGCCTGGTTCGACGCACAGGACTGGCCCCACCTGAACGCATGGCTGGATCGGTTTCTAGACAGCGATCTCTTTGCATCGATCATGTCAAAATATACGCCTTGGGTGGAAGGGGATGCGCCGCTTGCCTTTGGGGGCTGAGCGCATTGGTGCGATTGTGTCTTACCTTCGCAGCGCTTAACACTTGTCAAAGACATTAGGGCCTTAAGGGCGGATGAGGGTGATATGCTGACAGGCAAACGCATTTTGTTGATCATCAGCGGTGGGATCGCCGCCTATAAATCTCTGGAGCTCATTCGGCGTCTGCGCGAACGCGGAGCCTCGGTGGTGCCAGTGATGACCAAAGCGGCGGAAGAGTTTGTCACCCCTTTGAGCGTTTCGGCACTGGCGGGCGTCGAGGTGCATCGCGACCTGTTTGATCTGACCAAAGAGGCCGACATGGGGCATATCCAGCTGAGCCGTGTCGCGGATCTGTTGGTGGTGGCCCCGGCAACTGCGGATCTGATGGCGAAGATGGCGCAGGGGCGGGCGGATGATCTGGCCTCGACCCTGTTGCTGGCGACGGATACGCCGGTGCTGGTGGCGCCCGCGATGAATGTGCGCATGTGGGATCATGCTGCCACCCAGCGCAATATTGCGACCCTCAAGCAGGATGGCGTGCGCTTTGTCGGGCCAAATGAAGGCGATATGGCCTGTGGTGAATTTGGCCCGGGACGGATGTCTGAGCCGTTGGAGATTGTTGCAGCCATTGAAGGCGCGCTGGGTGAGGGACCTTTGACGGGCAAGCGGGTGCTTGTGACCTCGGGGCCAACCCATGAGCCTATTGATCCAGTGCGGTATATTGCCAATCGGAGCTCCGGCGCTCAGGGCACCGCCATCGCCTCTGCACTGCGTGATCTCGGGGCCGAGGTTGTCTTCGTCACCGGTCCTGCGGATGCGGCACGCCCAGAGGGCGTTGAGGTGATCGAAGTGGAAAGCGCGCGGGATATGCGCGCGGCGGTGACAGGGGCTTTGCCCTGTGACGCCGGGATCTTTGCGGCGGCGGTCGCGGATTGGCGCGTGGCCAGTGCCTCAGACAGCAAGATCAAAAAGCAAAATGGCCAATTACCCACGCTGGAGTTTGCCGAGAACCCAGACATTCTGGCTGAGGTGTCTCAGATGGAGACCGGGCGGCCGGGTCTGGTTGTTGGCTTTGCGGCGGAAACCGATGATGTGGTGGCCAATGCGACGGCCAAGCGTTTGCGTAAGGGCTGTGACTGGATTGTCGCCAATGATGTGTCGCCGGAAACCGGAATCATGGGTGGGTCAGAGAATGCTGTGGTGCTGATTTCTGATGTGGGGGCCGAGAGCTGGCCACGTATGGGCAAAGACGCCGTGGCCGAGCGGCTGGTGCAGAAACTGGCCGAGGCGCTGGGCTGATCCCGGCGGATATTGAGTATTTATGAAAAGAAGAAACCATGGTTGAGATTGCTTTGAAGTGGGAGCCTGAGGCGGACCAAAGCCTAGGCCTGCCGGTCTATGCCACCTCCGGCGCTGCGGGTGCGGATCTGAAGGCGAATTTCGCCGATCGGGGGTCTGTTGTGTTGGAGCCCGGCGCGCGGGCCTTGGTGCCCACAGGTCTGCGTCTGGCTATCCCGGAGGGGTATGAGGTGCAAATTCGGCCGCGATCGGGGCTAGCGCTGAAACATGGGGTGACCCTGCCCAACAGCCCCGGCACCATCGACAGCGACTATCGCGGGCCTTTGGGGGTGATTGTGATGAATGCGGGGCAAGAGGCCTTTGTGATCAACCATGGGGATCGAATTGCTCAGATGGTTGTGGCCCCTGTGGTGCAGGCGGGCTTTGCGGTTGTGGAGGATCTCGATGATACCGCGCGGGGCGCCGGGGGGTTTGGCTCAACCGGCGTCGGGTGAGCGGCGGATGATCCAGTGCACCAGACGATTGATGCGCCGCGTCACATAGCGCGCCATATCGCGGAAGGGGCGCAGGTAGATGTCGAGCAGATTGGTGGCGCTGGCTTGAGAGGGTGGCAGTCCAAACTGAAGCGAGGCGTCTTTTTCGGACAGATGCAGCGAGCCAAACAACCAATCCCAGACCGCAAGAGCCGCGCCAAAGTTTTTGTCGTGATGGGCCTGTGCCGTGGAATGGTGCAGTTGATGCTGTGCTGGAGAGATCAGCACCCGCTCCAGCCAGGGCCAATAGTGGATGTCGACATGGGAATGCCGCAGGTTTGATCCGGTGATGTGAAAGATGAAGACCAGAACATTCACACCCACCACAGTCGCAAGATCCACGCCAGTGCCGAAGAGAAACAGAAACAGCGGGATCACGGTGCCCTGCGTGACGGTCCCGCGCAACCCGTAGAGAACGCCTTCTAGAGGGTGCACGCGGTATACGGTTACCGGGGTGAGCGTTTCGGCGGAGTGATGCACCTTGTGGATGGCCCAAAGCAGAGGCCAGCGATGCATCCAGCGATGCACCAGAAATTTGGTGAAGTCATCGGTTAGAAACAGGGCCACGGTAAACAGAGCAACCACACCAGATTTTGGGGTTGTTCCGAATTGTCCGGATTGCAGCCAATCCACATCATGCAGGAAGAAATAGACAGCTGTTGCAATGGTGACCTGCGCGATCATCAGAGGTGAGATGAACAGGGTGAACAGCCGGTTCAGCACAAAGATCTTATAGTCGGCTTTGGCTGAGGCTGAGAAAAACACACGCCGGTCAAAAAGGCGCGCAAGCGCCGCTTTGAGCGAAGTCCGTTTGAGGAGAGTCATCCACCCCAGTGCAATCAGCAGTGACAGGGCAAGATAGCCAAAAAAGACGCGTTTTTTGGGATCCCAGAAGTCGCCAAAGATCTCGTTGAGCTGATCGTACATGGGTCAAGCCCTACAAAGGGAAAACGGGCGGCGCAAGATGCACCGCCCGTCTCAAAGGTTTAGTCTGTTTCTGCGCCAGCTTCGGCTTCGAGAGCGCCAGCCAGAGCTTCGAGCTCGGCCAGTTGGTCGTTGGCGCGCGATTTGATGCCAAAGGTGTCAACCAGCTGTTTCTGAACTTTCAGCATGTTGAGCTGATAGTCGTTCCAGGTCATGCGGCGCTCGCGGACAAAGTTGCCCTCTGCGTCCAGACCGGTGACATAGCTGTTGTCCAGGGTCACTGGGCCAAAGCCAATCAGGGTGTTCAGCTCAAGCGCGGTGGCGCCGAGGTTGTTTTTGCCAGTCTGCAGCGCCATGGCGAAGCCTTTCAGCTCACCCCAGTGCTTGACGTAGGCGCGGTAGGCTTTGGCCAGCTCTTCGCCTTCCAGACCTTCCATCTTGGCGATGTCTTTGTAGACCGAACCGGCATATTTGAAGGTGGCTTCTGCCAGAACCTTCTCCCAGTTGCCTTCGATGGTTGCCGCATAGGACACCAGCTTGGCGCGCTGATCGTCGGTCAGGGCCGCGCCCTTGGCGTCTGTGATTATCTGACGACCGTCAATGAAGGCCTGCATGATGGTGTGCATGTAGTTGGTGGTCTGGGTGCCGCCTTTGTCCGCGCCAGCGGCGTAGTAGGCCGGGCCAAAGACATATTCGGTTTTCAGGTCAACAACACCGTCGCCATTGGCATCCGCCGCGGCCAGATCTTTGCCTTTTGCGATGGCATAGGCCTGCTTGGGGGTCAGATCCATGGTGTGTGCCGGTGCACCCCAGTAGCCAAAGCCTTCGTCCCACGAATGCTCTTTACCGGTGTAGTAGGCACCGTCTTTGTAAGGCTTGTCGTTGGGTTTTACGTCGGCGGCCAGTTTCTCGTCGAGGTAGTTGTCGACCGACTGATTAAACATCATGGCGCCCATGGTGTATTTGGAGATCAGCTGACCCCAGTCATAGCCGTTTTCGGCGTCAAAGCCTTTGTTGGCGACGGCGGCGTTGCTGATCATGTGCAGCACAACGTCTTTGCCGGCCATGTTGCCGGGCCACGCAGGCATGGCGCCGTTGTAGAATTTGCCGGCGATGTTTTTGCCTTTCGAGATCGCACCCACGGTGGATTGCGAAATCGGGAAGCCGTCTTTTGACTTGGGCGAAACGATCTCAAGATCGCTGTCACTGCCGTTGAAATAGGCCAGCATCAGGGCTTCCAGCTCGGCGGCATTGGCGCCACCGTTGCCGCGACCGGCCAGCGATTTCAGGCTTTTTTCCAGCGTGTGACGCGCGATCTGACCCGAATAGGACACCGAATTGGTCTTCTCACCGTCGTAGCCCTGCAGGGTGACGGGGAAAGGGCCGTAGGTGTCGGCAAGGGCCGAACCGGCGATCAGAGTGGCTGCAACGATGGCTGTTGTGGAAGAAAGGCCGAACTTGGGCATTACGCGCTCCTCGTAGTAGAGTGTTTTACTCAGCTTTGAACTTGACGCTTTTAATCAGGTTCGAGCGCATCCTGTCAACCGATAAAGGTGAGTGTTTTACATAGGAAAGCCGCGCGCGTTTCCTCAAGGCGAAAATTCATGTGACACGCGATATTTATGCGAATTTTTGAACCTGTTGTGAGCTGAACAGGTTGCACCTTCCGCGTGGGCCGTCATGAATGTCAGTGCTGTCTGACAATGATGTCAGCGCTCTTTGTGAGGGAGGCCAGATATGAAATCGGTTGATGTTCTTGTAATCGGGGGCGGAATTGCCGGGATCAGTGCGGCGGCGCGATTGGCCGAACATCTGTCGGTGCTGGTTTTGGAAATGGAAGAGCACACGGGGTATCACGCAAGTGGCCGGTCTGCCGCTTTGTTTGTGCGCAACTATGGCAATGACGTGCTGCGGGTGCTCAATGGGGCCTCTGCCGGGTTTCTGGAGGAGCCGGAGGGCGTTTCAGATCAGTCGATCCTGTCCCCAAGGGGTGAGCTTACCGTGGCAAATGCCGATCAGCTGGCGGATCTGCAGGACTATGTTGCGGGAGCCACGGGCATGGAGTGGCTGAGCCCTGCGGAAGCGCGGGAAGTTGTACCAGCTCTGAGGGATGATTATGTCGTGGGGGCGGCCATTGAATGGGACGCGCAGGACATGGATGTGGATCGTCTTCTGGCCGGATTTACCCGGCTGTTGCGTGACCGGGGTGGCCGAATTCTTACCAAAGCCAAGGTGCAGTCCATGACTCGGTCCGACGGGGTTTGGCAGGTGGCGGCCGGAGAGGAGACCTATCAAGCGCCGATTGTGATCAATGCGGCTGGGGCCTGGGCGGCTCAGATCGGCCAGATGGCCGGGGGGTTGGACACGGGTGTTGTGCCCTACCGTCGCTCGGCGGCGATTATTCCGATGCCTGACGAGATTGAGTTTGCCCGCTGGCCGATGGTGGCCAGCGCCGGGTTGGATTGGTATGCGCGCCCCGAGGGTGGGCGTTTGATGGTCAGCCCTGAAGATGAGGATGCGGTAGAGGCGCATGACGCCCGGGCCGATGATATGGTGCTGGCCGAAGGCTTGTATCGCTTTGAACAGGCATTGGATATTTCGGTCACACGGGTTGAACACAGCTGGGCGGGCTTGCGCAGTTTTGCACCAGATCGTACCCCGGTTGTGGGATTTGATCCGCAGGCTGAAGGTTTGTTCTGGTTGGCGGGACAGGGGGGCTATGGCATTCAAACCGCGCCGGCCCTGTCACAACTGGCCTGTGATCTGGTGATGAGACGTGATCCGGTTCTGGGATCAGACATTGTAATGGCATTGGACCCTGCGCGCTTTGCCGGGGCATAACGGAAGGACGAACAAGATGGCTGAGATCGAGCGCCAGCACATTGGACAACGTATGAGCAAGATCGTGACACACGGCGACACGATTTACCTGTGCGGGCAGGTGGGCACCGCTGGTGACAGCGTGGCGGATCAAACCCGTCAGTGTCTGGAAAAGGTCGAAGCGCTATTGGCCGAAGCGGGCAGCGACAAGAACCACATGCTGCAATGCATCATCTGGTTGGCGGACATGGCTGACTTCGCAGAAATGAATGCCGTTTGGGATGCCTGGGTGCCTGAAGGTCATGCGCCCGCGCGGGCCTGTGGTGAAGCCAAACTGGCGCGGCCTGAGCTGAAAGTCGAATTGATCGTGACAGCGGCCAAGGCCTAAATCCGAGGCGGGTCGCGTTGAACGCGGCCCGGTTTCGGCTATATGTACGCCACTCTGGCGTAGGGGGATCTCCATGATTTTGGTATTGGCATTGGCTGTGATGCTTTGGGGGGCGGGACATGTGTTTCAGACACCCAAAGCTTTGCGCTTGGGCATTCTTGCAGTGCTGTTTTCCTGTGTGATCCTCTTGCACCTTGTCTTGCAAGACGGGCACCCCCTGCGCGAAGCCACCGGGGGCAGTGCCGCACTTTGGTTGATCTTGCTGGGTTTTGCCGCGCTGGTCTGGGGCTATCGGGTTGGCCTGGCAAAGCTGCGCGAGCGGGCAAAGGTCAAAGATGAGGCTGACAACTCAGCCGACAAACCGCTGTTTTCTGATGGAGAGCTGGAGCGCTATGCCCGCCACATCGTGTTGCGCGAGCTTGGCGGTCCGGGGCAGGCCAAGCTAAAACGTGCGGCGGTTCTGGTGATTGGGGCAGGTGGGCTTGGATCGCCCGCGCTGCTTTACTTGGCGGCGGCTGGGATTGGGCGGATTGGTGTCATTGATGATGATGTCGTCGACAGCGGGAACCTGCAGCGGCAGGTGATCCACCGCGACGATACCATTGGCATGCCCAAGGTATTTTCTGCCCAGCACGCGATGGAGGGCATCAACCCCTATCTCGATGTCAAATGCTACAAGCGTCGCCTGAACGAAGAGATCGCGGAAGAGCTGTTCAAAGAATACGATCTGATTCTGGACGGTACGGATAATTTCGACACCCGCTATTTGGCAAACCGGATGGCCGTGAAGCTTGGCAAACCTCTTGTGTCGGGCGCGTTGAGCCAATGGGAGGGACAGGTGTCTGTCTTTGATCCAAAGGTGGATGGCCCTTGTTATCAATGCATTTTCCCGCAGGCCCCCGCGCCAGAATTGGCACCCAGTTGTGCCGAAGCGGGCGTTCTTGGGCCGTTGCCGGGTGTTGTCGGCTCGATGATGGCGGCAGAGACGGTTAAACGTATTTCGGGGGCCGGTGCCGTGCTGTGCGGTGAGATGCTGATCTATGACGCGCTCTGGGGAGAGACCCGTAAGATTGGTTTGAAAAAGCGGGGCGATTGTCCGGTCTGTGGGAGCGGAACAGCGGACGCTTCAACCTAGGCCTGTTGCAACACATGGGTTTGCGTCCTAGGTCTGAGGAAAGCCATTTGGAGAGCCTCATGACCAATCCGTTGCAGACCGCCTGGGATACACCGTTTGATCTACCCCCGTTTGATGTCATCGAAGATGGCCATTTTGGCCCGGCTTTTGACGCCGGAATGGCGGCGGATCTGGCCGAGATTGCAGCAATTGCTGAAAACCCCGAGCCTGCGAGTTTTGAGAACACTGTCGAAGCGATGATGCGCACCGGTGCGGATCTCGACAAGGCGGCGTCGGTGTTCTTCAACATCGCAGGTGCCGACAGCAATGAAGCCCGCGAAGCTCTGATGCGGGAGTATTCACCCAAATTTGCGGCGCATAGCTCGGCCATCTACTCCAATACGGCACTGTTTGCCCGTATTCGCACGGTTTGGGAGGCCCGCGAGACACTGGATCTGAGTGATGAGCAGGCGCGGGTTCTTATGCTGATCCATCGCAATTTTGTCCGCGCCGGGGCCGCGCTTGAAGGGGCCGACGCAGATCGCATGACCGAGGTGAAAAACCGTCTTGCGGTTCTGGGCACCTCCTTCACGCAGAACCTTTTGGCGGATGAGCGCGACTGGGTGATGGAGCTTGAAGAAAGTGATCTTGCGGGGCTGCCCGATTTTGTCATTGGTGCGATGCGTTCAGCCGGGGAAGAGCGCGGGCTTGGCCCGGTGGTGACCCTGTCGCGGTCGGTGATTGTGCCCTTCCTGCAGTTCTCACCCCGGCGCGATCTGCGCGAAAAATCCTATGCGGCTTGGGCCGCGCGTGGCGCAAACGGGGGCGAGACTGACAACCGTGGCATCGCGGGGGAAACGCTCAAGCTGCGCGAGGAACGTGCGAAACTGTTGGGCTATGGTGATTTCGCTCAGTTCAAACTGGAAACCGAAATGGCGGGGTCGCCGGATCGGGTGCGGGATCTGTTGATGCAGGTCTGGGCGCCCGCCAAGGCGCAGGCCGAGGCAGACGCTAAAACGCTCGAAGCGATGCTGTATGCCGATGGCATTGAAGGGCCGCTTGAGGCCTGGGACTGGCGCTATTATGCGGAGAAGCGCCGCAAGGCAGAGCACGATCTGGATGAGGCCGAGGTGAAGCCCTATTTCCAGCTTGAGCGCATGATCGAGGCGTCGTTTGCCTGTGCAACACGCCTGTTTGGTCTTGAGTTCACGCCGCTGGATATGCCGCTGTATCACGAAGACTGTCGGGCCTGGGAAGTGGCGCGCGACGGGCAGGTGATCGCGATTTTCATCGGCGACTATTTTGCGCGTGGCTCGAAACGGTCGGGGGCGTGGTGTTCGGCGTTCCGCACCCAGCGTAAGTTCCCTGATGTGCAGATCCCGGTTGTGACCAATGTCTGCAACTTTGCCAAAGGGGAGCCTGCGCTGCTGTCCTATGACGATGCGCGGACCTTGTTCCATGAGTTTGGCCATGCGCTGCATCAGATGCTGTCGAATGTCACCTATGAGATGATCTCGGGCACCTCGGTGGCGCGTGATTTCGTTGAACTTCCAAGTCAGCTGTATGAACACTGGTTGGAAGTGCCGGAGGTGCTGGCCGAATTTGCCCTGCATTCCGAAACCGGTGAGGCGATGCCAAAAGAGCTTTTGGATAAGGTTCTGGGCGCAGCAACCTTTGATATGGGGTTCCAGACCGTTGAATACGTTGCATCGGCGCTGGTGGATCTGGCGTTCCACGAGGGCGCGGCACCCGGTGATGTGATGCAGAAACAGGCCGAGGTTTTGGAAGAGATCGGCATGCCGCGCGCGATTGGCATGCGCCACGCCACCCCTCAGTTCGCCCATGTCTTTTCGGGCGACGGCTATTCCAGCGGATACTACAGCTATATGTGGTCCGAGGTGATGGATGCGGATGCCTTCGAGGCCTTTGAAGAGGCGGGTGGCGCCTTTGATCCGGAAACCGCAGACAAGTTGGAGAAATTCATCCTGTCCGCCGGTGGATCGCGGGATGCGGAAGAGCTTTACACGGCATTCCGCGGCCGGATGCCCGGTGTTGAGGCCCTTTTGAAAGGCCGCGGCCTCGCGGCGTAACACGGCCCTAAGACAAAGTTTCCAAGCCCCGAGTGCATCTCGGGGCTTTTTTGTTTGGGGTGTTGGAAATATAGTTGCATAGTGCAACCATGAATCACTTAGATAGCGGGCACATCGATGCCGTTCGGGCCAGTTCGCGTGCGATTGTGCGCCAGCTGGGCTTTTTGAAACCGGATCTTGCGGGCACCGATCTGTCGGCCTCGGGGGTGCATGCCATCATTGAAATCGGCGAGCGCCGGGGCTGCTCTGCTGTGGATCTACGCCAGAGCCTGATGCTTGATAAGTCGACAATAAGCCGGCTTCTGGCGGGGCTTGAACGTAAGGGGTTTGTTGCAACCCAACGCGACGGAGGGGACCCGCGCCGCAAGGTTTTGGAACTGACGGCGGAGGGGCAGGCGCTCTTTGCCCGCATTGCTGCCTTTGGGCGGGGGCAGGTGCGCGAAGCCTTTGAACAGCTCACGGCCACGGATCGGCGTTTGGTCACCGACGGGTTGCAGACCTATGTACGCGCTCTGGGAGACCGAGAGGCGCGCCAGGTTGATATCTCTGCCGGTCCCGTTGTTGGATTGTTGTCGCGGGCCGTTGAGCTTCAGGCGCGATTTTGCAGCCAGAACTATGGGTTTGGTCTGGTCTTTGAGCGCAAGCTCGCGCGTGAAATGGATGAGTTCTATGGCCGCCTGGAACATCCCGACAATCTGGTGCTGCGGGCCGAGTTGGGGAGCGAGATTGTCGGCACAATTGCTATTGATGGTGAAGATCTCACTCCCGGCGTGGCGCATTTGCGTTGGTTTATTATGTCAGAGGCCTGTCGCGGGCGCGGCCTAGGGCGTGATTTGTTGCGGCACGCGCTGGAGCACGTGGATGCGCGTGGGTTTGAGGAAACCCATTTGTGGACGTTTTGCGGGTTAGATGCGGCGCGGCATCTTTATGAGGCGCATGGGTTTGAGCTTGTCGAAGAACAGCCCGGTCGCCAGTGGGGCACCGAAGTCCATGAGCAGAAGTTTGTGCGCCTCAGGCCGGAGGGGAATTAGAACGGCAGGCGTTCCAAGGTGAACCCTTGGGCGTCGAGCAGGGCGAGCACCCCGTTTTCGCCGCCCAGATGCGCCGCACCAAAGGCCACTACAATATGGCCGTCGGTTTTCTCGGTGGCGTCAAGAATGACCGGGATCCAGGCGCGATTGCGGGCGTCCAACAGTCGGCTGTTCATCGCCTCAAACACGGCCTGATAGTCGATGTCGGACATGGGCGCCAAATGCGGGGTCAGCAATTCAAGCGCAATCTGCAACTCGGCGTGGTTCTCGTTGAAATAGCCTAGCAACACGGTTTCGAACAGGTCTTCCGAGCTTTCTGGTGACATCAGCGCAGACCGGATCATGGCAAGCTGCAGGGGCATGTCCATGGAGCTGAAGGCGCGAAACAGGGTTGTGGGGTCTTCCAGCGGTGCCATTGGAACCGCATTGGCTGTGGCCACCTGTTCCAGCGTTGCGTCGAGGCCTGCCTCGGTCATGGTTTGAATGTCCATGCAGGCGGGCATTCCCAACAGCATGGAAACATACCAAGGGCGCATTTTCGCGGCCATGAAGCTTGGCACGCCGCGCGCTTTCAAGGCCATAACAAGTCGCTCCCAATCCCCCTTGGGCATGAGCTCAATCAGGGTCTGGCCTTCAAGGAACAGAATGCTCGGGTCGCTGGCAAGTCGCTGTTCAAGTTCTTTTTTCTCAGCCGCGGTCGCCTCAAGTAGCAGATAGCCTGCGGTCTCGATGATCGGGGCGATGCGGGCGGCGGGGCCCTCAAGCCGAGGATCGGTCAGATGCATGGTGCCAACCAGATGAATGACCTCATCCCCCTTGGTGGCGCGCCAGTGGTTGCCTTCAGGGTAGGGGGTTTCCGCCACTTGCTGTTGCAGGGCGACCTGCTCGTCCTCGGTCAGAAGGGGGCGCAGGTCCTGCCCCTGACAGAGCGCGGCGACCTGAACGGGGAACAGGAGGAGAAAAACAAGTGAACGAAACATCGGCGCACCTAGGGCAATTTGGTTGTGCGCACCCTGCCTGAGCAGAGAGGGATTGCCAAGCCGTTGGTCAGAGGTGATTTTAACAGCCATGGAACGAGAGAGTGACTTATATGGGCCGGTGAAGGCTCTGCTCGAGGCGCAGGGCTATGTCGTCAAAGGCGAGGTGGGGGCTGCGGACCTGATGGCGCTGCGTGGTGATGAGCCACCGGTCATTGTTGAGCTGAAATTAAAGATCTCGTTGACGCTGTTTCATCAGGCCGTGGCGCGGCTTGGGGTGACGGATCATGTGTATATCGCGGTGCCAAAACCCACAGGACGAAGCGCGCGACGGTCGCTGAAAGACAATCTGGCGCTCTGTCGGCGGTTGGGGCTTGGGTTTATGACTGTGCTTTCGGATGGACGTGTGGAAGTACAGTGCGATCCGGGTCCCTATGCGCCGCGCAAAAGCAAGGTGAAACAGGCGCGGTTGCTGCGCGAGTTTCAGCGGCTGGAAGGCGATCCCAATCAGGGCGGGGCCACGCGGCATGGCATTGTCACCGCCTATCGGCAGGATGCGTTGAAATGTGCGGCGATGCTCGCAGAGGTGGGCCCGTCTCGGGGCAAAGATGTTGCCAAAGCCACAGGCGTGGAGAAGGCAACAACCTTGATGCGCTCCAATCACTATGGATGGTTCGAAAAGGTCGAGACGGGCGTCTATAGGTTAAGTCCCGCTGGGTTTGCCGGGCTTAAACATTGGGCCTATAGCTGGGGCGACGATCAGAAGCGCTGAATTTGCGGCTCTTCTTCGGCGATCGCGTAATAGTCACCCTTGTCTTTGACAAAGATGTGTTTGCCCACCCGCATGCCTGAGGTGTCGTCCAGGCAACCCGCCGCGATGCCGATGCCCGCTTCGCCCGTCATGCGATAGAACAGGCTCGACCCGCAGCGATTGCAAAACCCGCGTTTGGCGAAGTCGGAAGAGGTGTACCAGGTCAGGGTGTCGTCACTCAGAAATGTGAGGCTGTCAAACGGCGCATTAGTGGCGGCCCAGAGGTGGCCGCTTGTTCTGCGGCATTGGCTGCAATGACAAATCGTAATCTCTTGACGGGCCTCAGGCATCTGAAAGCGCACCCCACCGCATTCGCATTGACCGGTTATCATCATGTATCTCCTGTAATTCGCCAAGTGTCGCCGGTCCTTGTGTGCGGTGCAAGAGGAGGGTTGGTTTTTCATTGGGTGAAATGTGTGCATCTGTATGCTGAATAATATCCATATATATAGTGCTAGTTTTGTTTTTGACATTAATTGAGATCAACTAAGGTTGTGTTTTTTCCACGTTGCGACATGTGTCTTCGAAGAGGATGAAAGGACGTAGGTAACGTGGAGGAGCGCAGATGGCGCAACATGATCTTGATCGGCTGCAGGATAGGCTGCGGGCACAGCGACAGTCCTTTGACAGCATTCCGGTGATCGACATCGGGGCGATTTCGCAAGGCGGCGATCTGTTTCAGGTTGCCAAAGACATCCGTTGGGCGCTGACCCATGTGGGCTTTTTCTATGTCAAAAATCACGGTGTGCCGGAGACCACGGTTCAGAGTGCATTTGATCAAGCGCGCGCCTTTTTCGATTTGCCGCTTGAGCAGAAAATGGATCTGCATGTTTCGCAAAGTGATGTGGCACTGCGGGGTTATATAGAGATCTTTGGTGAAAACACGGATCCAACCAAAACCAAGGATCTGAAGGAGTGCTTTGACCTCGGGCCTGAGCGCTCCGCGCTAGAGGCGCCGTTCTTTGGCCCCAACCAGTGGCCGGCTGCTTTGCCAGCGTTTCGTGAGGCTGTCTATGGATATCATGAACATGCAAAGACGCTGTCGAAAGGGTTGATGAGCGTCATTGCGATCAGCCTTGATTTGGATCCAGAGTTCTTTGCTGCTAAGCTGCGTGACCCAATCAGCATCCAGAGATTGCTGCATTATCCGCCGCAAGACGGCCAGATTGACGAGAGCATGATGGGGATCGGGGCGCATACCGACTATGGGTGTTTGACCATTCTTGCACAGGATGATGTCGGCGGGCTCCAGGTGATGAATCGGGACGGAGCTTGGGTGGAGGGGCCGCCAATTCCCGGCACATTTGTTATCAATATCGGAGACCTGATTCAGCGCCTGACCAATGATCTCTATCTGGCGAACTTGCATCGCGTTGTGAACAGCTCGGGACGCGAGAGATACTCGATTCCGTTCTTTATTGATGCCGATGCGGACGCAGAGTTTGCCCCTTTGGCTACGTGTGTTGGTGCTGAAAACCCGGCGCGATACGAACCGGTGATTTGCGGGGAACACAAATTTAGCCGTTTCCGGGCCAGTTTTCCCCATCTTGCTGAGCGCGTCGCGTGAATTGGCGTGTTTCGCCGTGAATTGGAAACACTCTGTTTGGCAGGGGGCCTGGTGCCCCCGCCTTTTTTACCTGATTCCATGTTGACAACAGCGTGAGCCATTCCTAGCTTCTCGTCGTTAGCACTCGACTAGGGTGAGTGATAACGGCCCCGCCCCGCGGGGTGTATGAGAATAATCCTTTGAGCCTTAAGGAGCATCAAAGATGGCATTTAAACCGCTTCACGACCGTGTGCTGGTTCGCCGTGTGGAAAGTGACGAGAAGACCGCCGGCGGTCTGATCATTCCCGAGAGCGCAAAAGAAAAGCCTGCTGAAGGCATGGTTGTTTCCTGTGGCGAAGGCGCCCGCAAGGACAGCGGCGAGCTGATCGCAATGGCCGTCAGCGAAGGTGACAAAATCCTGTTCGGCAAATGGTCGGGCACCGAGGTTACCGTCGACGGCGAAGAGCTGCTGATCATGAAAGAAAGCGACATCCTGGGCGTTATTTCCTAAGGATCTGGGGCTTTGCCCCACCGCTTTTCTGACAATTCCGATATTCTAGGAGAATACACATGGCCGCTAAGGACGTGAAATTCGACACCGACGCCCGCACCCGTATGCTGAACGGCGTCAACATCCTGGCAGATGCTGTCAAGGTGACCCTGGGCCCGAAAGGCCGCAACGTTGTTCTGGACAAATCGTTTGGTGCCCCGCGCATCACCAAAGACGGTGTGTCGGTTGCCAAAGAGATCGAGCTTGAAGACAAGTTCGAGAACATGGGCGCACAGATGGTGAAAGAAGTTGCTTCGCGTACCAACGACGAAGCAGGCGACGGCACCACCACCGCGACCGTTCTGGCACAAGCCATCGTTAAAGAAGGCCTCAAGCAGGTTGCTGCTGGTCTGAACCCGATGGATCTGAAGCGCGGTATCGATCTGGCGACCACTCAGGTTGTTGAAAGCATCAAAGGCATGGCCCGCGAAGTTAAAGACAGCGCAGAAGTTGCTCAGGTTGGCACCATCTCGGCAAACGGCGAAGCAGAAATCGGCCAGCAGATCGCAGACGCGATGCAGAAAGTTGGCAACGAGGGCGTGATCACCGTTGAAGAGAACAAGGGTCTGGAAACCGAGACCACTGTTGTTGAAGGCATGCAGTTCGACCGCGGCTACCTGTCGCCGTACTTCGTGACCAACCCGGACAAAATGATCGCAGATCTCGAAGACTGCATGATCCTGCTGCACGAGAAAAAACTCTCGTCGCTGCAGCCGATGGTTCCGCTGCTCGAGCAGGTGATCCAGTCGCAAAAGCCGCTTCTGATCATTGCAGAAGACGTTGAAGGCGAAGCGCTGGCAACTCTGGTTGTGAACAAACTGCGCGGCGGCCTGAAAATTGCTGCTGTTAAAGCACCTGGCTTCGGCGACCGCCGCAAAGCCATGCTGCAGGACATCGCAGTTCTGACCGGTGGTCAGGTCATCAGCGAAGACCTGGGCATGAAGCTCGAGTCGGTTACCATGGACATGCTTGGCACCGCCAAGAAAGTTCAGATCACCAAAGACGAGACCACTGTTGTGGACGGCGCCGGTGAGAAAGCTGAGATCGCGGCACGTGTTGGCCAGATCCGCACCCAGATCGAAGAAACTTCGTCGGACTACGACCGTGAGAAGCTGCAAGAGCGCGTTGCCAAACTGGCAGGTGGTGTTGCTGTTATCCGCGTTGGCGGCATGACCGAAGTTGAAGTGAAAGAGCGCAAAGACCGCGTTGACGATGCACTGAACGCAACACGCGCTGCTGTTCAGGAAGGCGTCATCGTTGGTGGTGGTGTTGCTCTGGTTCAGGGTGGTAAAGCTCTGGCCGATCTGAAAGGCGCAAACGCTGATCAGAACGCTGGTATCGCCATCGTGAAGAAAGCCATCGAAGCGCCTCTGCGCCAGATCGCAGAAAACGCAGGCGTTGACGGTGCTGTTGTTGCCGGCAAGGTTCGCGAGTCGAGCGAAGCATCGTTTGGTTATAACGCTCAGACCGACGAATATGGCGATATGTTCGGCTTTGGTGTGATCGATCCGGCCAAAGTAACCCGTACCGCTCTGGAAGACGCGGCATCGGTTGCTGGTCTGCTGATCACCACCGAAGCAATGGTTGCAGACAAGCCGTCGAAAGACGGCGGCGCAGCACCTGCAATGCCCGACATGGGCGGCATGGGCGGCATGATGTAATCACCCTTCCACATATGGAAAGGTGAAGTCGTATGACTTCTGGCAAAGGCGCTCATCTGAGCGCCTTTGTTCGTTTAATTTGAAGGGTATTGCCTGCCATTGACACAAACCAAGGCGTGGCATGAGCGTCAGTTTCATTTAAGACCGATGCGGGAAGCAGAAGCTAACCCAGTGAAATTGCGGAGAAGTTATGAGCAAGCGGGATGTCAGGAAGGCTTTGACGCTGCGATTGCCAGACGAATTGCGTCTGCGGTTGGTCAAGCTGAGCACCGAAACCTTGCCGCTTGCTTACCTGATGCGGCAGGCCCTGATCCGCGCGTTTCGCGACGAGGTTGAGATCTCCGAACTCGTTGAGCCTGGCACCGCGCGCCCCATTTTGCTGCAGTTGTCCCAGTCTGAACGTAAGCTGCTCGCCAAACGTGTGGGCGACCGCGTGATCACTGATGAGGTGGCCGTGCTTTCCCTGATCTCAGCTGTGGTCTGACGCAGGGCTTCCGTCCTGTGGCAGTATTGTGACTGTGGATAAGCCAAGGCTTGTCTGCGCGCGCTGAATGCGGTTCTGCTGCGCCCATGATTTTGACCGACGACAATGTGGATTCGCCCTTTCGCGCAGAAGGCCTTCGGCTGGCCGGTGTGGATGAAGTGGGGCGGGGGCCTCTGGCGGGCCCTGTGATTGCCGCTGCGGTGATCCTAGATCCTGCCAATATCCCCGAGGGCCTTGCGGACTCAAAGGCGCTCAGCGCCAAAAAACGCGAGTTACTGAATGCGCTGATTTTGCAATCGTCGTGGGTCGGTGTTGGCGAAGCGAGCGTTGAGGAAATCGACGAGATCAACATCCTTCAGGCCAGCCTTCTCGCGATGGAACGGGCGGTGTCTGCCCTGCCTCGGGTGCCCCAGCATCTTTTGGTGGATGGTAACAAACTGCCAAAAACACTGCCTTGTCCGGCCACAGCGGTCGTGAAAGGGGATGCCCGGTCACAGTCGATTGCGGCGGCTTCGATTGTTGCGAAAACACGGCGCGATGCGATCATGCAGGATTTGGCGCAACAGTTTCCCGGCTACGGATGGGAAAAGAACGCCGGATATCCAACAAAGCAACACCGTGAAGCTTTGGTTAAAATCGGCTTGACCCCTCATCATAGGCGTTCGTTCAAACCTGTACACAATATCTTGTATCAAGGGTAAATCTTAACGCGCTGATTCAAAAAAGAAATTGACGGCGAATCGTCAATGACTCATCTTTGGCCTCAACCAAAGAGCGCAAAAGCGCCGTGGATTTGAGGCAGAACATGACGAATACGACCAAGAAGAAGGGCGCGAAAGCGCTCCCTCTAAACTCGATTCTTGCTGGGGACTGTGTGGAGGTGATGAACAGCCTCCCTGCGAATAGCGTTGATCTGATCTTTGCAGATCCGCCCTATAACCTGCAGCTGAAAGGCGATCTGCACCGGCCGGATAACTCCAAGGTGGATGCGGTTGATGACGCTTGGGACCAGTTCAGCAGTTTCGCGGTCTATGATAAATTCACCAAAGACTGGCTTGCGGCGGCACGGCGCCTTTTGAAACCCAATGGGGCCATCTGGGTCATTGGGTCGTATCACAACATTTTCCGTGTTGGTGCATCGCTTCAGGATCAGGGGTTCTGGATCCTGAATGACGTTGTGTGGCGCAAATCCAACCCGATGCCGAATTTCCGCGGCAAACGGTTTACCAATGCGCATGAAACCATGATCTGGGCGTCCAAATCGGAAGGCGCGAAATACACCTTCAATTACGAAGCGCTGAAGGCGTTGAATGAAGGCATTCAGATGCGGTCGGACTGGGTTCTGCCGATTTGCAATGGTGGGGAACGTCTGAAAGACGAAAACGGCGACAAGGCCCACCCAACGCAGAAACCGATGTCTTTGCTGCATCGCATTCTGGTTGGCGCAACCAACCCGGGTGATGTTGTGCTGGATCCGTTCTTTGGCACAGGCACCACAGGTGCCGTTGCCAAGATGCTGGGCCGCGACTGGATCGGGATCGAGCGTGAGCCGTCGTACCGCAAAGTTGCAGAATCTCGTATTGCGGATGTGCGTCGCCTCGACAATTCACTGCTTCAGGTGTCGACTTCGAAACGTGCCGAACCGCGGGTGCCATTTGGTCAGCTGGTTGAGCGTGGCATGCTGCGTCCGGGTGAAGAGCTCTGGAGCATGAACGGCCGCCACAAAGCCAAGGTGCGTGCCGACGGCACTCTGGTCGGCGACGACATCAAAGGATCGATCCATCAGGTCGGCGCCAAGCTTGAAGGCGCCCCAAGCTGCAATGGCTGGACCTACTGGTGCTTCAAACGGGAAGGCAAAGTGGTCCCCATTGACGTGTTGCGCCAACAGATCCGCTCGGAAATGAGCGAGCGCCCGAACTGAGCCATGCCAACTGAAATTCGCTCGGACGGTGATCTGTCCGGGTGACAGGGATGTCATTGGAATAACGAACAAAACATGACACCGCCGGTGCCAGTTGAGCTTTTCACTGGCACCTACCTTGCCCCGTTGCATCACCGGATGCTGCGGGGTTTTTTTGTGGATAAGTCATGTATATGCAGAGATCCTGCCATCAGCCGGACCTGTTTCGCGGATTCGTATGCCTTTAGATAGGCTTGGAATGCAAAAAGCGCCCGACATGCGGACGCTTTTCGGGGTCTTGAAACGCAGTTTACCAGTCGATGAAGTCTTCAAAGCTCTCGATCATCTGGGTCCAGAGCGTGAAGTTGTCGACAAAGTTTTTCTCGGACACACCAAAATCGATGTTCATGTCCATCTGCAGAAACGGGTCCATTTCGTCGTCCAGAAACACCGAGGCATAACGCTTTTCCGAGTTCCACTGGTTGGCACGTGCCAGGCTCATGCCGTTGGACATGTCATAGGCGGCCTGGAACTGAATGGTCAGGCATTTGGCATTGTTGGTGCAGTCATAGAAGAAGATATTGTAGTTGGTGCCGCTGATCTTACCGCTGATTTTGGGGTCGCCCACATCATCGGTGCCCACAGTTGCAAGATAGCCTTCGTTCTGGAGTAAATACACCAGACGGTCGGGGTCTTCGGCGTTGACGGTCTGTGCCAGTGAGGCGACGGGAAGCAGGGCAAGCCCGGCGGCAAAAATAGCGCTACGCATGGTGAATCCTTTCGGTGCGAATGAAATCTGTCATTGATGTGAATGTAACGTGTTCAGGGGTTTGAAACAATTCCGGTAAACCCGCCCTTGGTAGGGGTTTTCTGTCTGATCAAAGCACACTAGTGGGAGAGTATGGATATTCGAGCGCTTCTCTTTGGTTTGGCCTTTGCCGCAATGTGGTCTTCGGCCTTTACGTCCGCCCGTATTATTGTCGCTGAGGCGCCTCCGCTGTTTGCACTGGCTTTGCGCTTCATGATCTCAGGCGTTCTTGCGGTTGGTATTGCCAAAATCATGGGACAATCTCTGCGCTTTACCCGTACCCAATGGCGGGCCATCATTGTGTTTGGCGTCTGCCAGAACGCGCTCTATCTGGGGCTGAATTTCGTCGCGATGCAGTGGATCGAAGCCTCTCTGGCGGCAATAATTGCCTCAACCATGCCTCTCTTGGTGGCATTGGCGGGCTGGACCATCTTTGGTGAACAACCCCGGCCTCTGGCGATCTTGGGTCTTGTTGCCGGTGTGATTGGCGTAGGGGTGATCATGGGGGCACGCCTGAACGGCGGAGTCGATTTGACCGGCGTGGCCCTGTGCGTTGTGGGGGTGATCGCTTTGACCGTGGCTACCATGTCCATGCGCGGTGCCAGCTCAGGGGGCAACTTTATGATGGTTGTGGGGGTGCAGATGCTTGTCGGCAGCGCAGCGCTCTGGCCCTTTGCGCTCTCGCTTGAGACCCTGGAGGTGACCCTCTCGCTGAAACTGATCTTGGCCTTTATCTATACGACGCTTGTTCCTGGCCTGGCGGCAACATTTGTCTGGTTCCTGTTGGTCAACCGGATCGGCGCGGTCCGTGCAGCCACTTTTCACTTTCTCAATCCCTTTCTGGGCGTGGCTTTCGCTGCGGTGTTGTTGGGTGAAGCACTGAAAATGCAGGATATTTTTGGTGTCGCCATCATCACATTCGGGATTCTTGCGGTACAACTTGCGCGAATAGAAAGAGTTGAAGGTAAAAAAGCTTAAACTCTGGTGACTTCTGTTTTCTGAGTGAAAAGGTTTCTTAACCCCCTCTGTTCTAGCCCTAGGGCAATAGAACAGGAGTGGTGACAGGAACCATGAGTAGATTTTCGATTCGAACGCAGATCTTCGCGTTCGCGGGTGCATTTCTTATTCTTTTGGCTGCAAGTGCTTCGTTTTCAGTGCTGACGAACTCCCGGTTGGGAGGTCTGGTTGTTGCAACCGATGCCGTCAAATCCCAAGAGACCTTGATTTCACGCATCACCGCAGAGGTAGATAGCGCGCTGGTGCAAGTGTTGATGATTGATAGGGGCGAACCCACAGCCTATGATAAGTTGGCCCAGCATTTAGGGAACGCCGAGGCGCATGTTGCCAATGCAGAGGCGATCATTGCCAGCCCTTCGACGGCTTCGGCTGCGAAACCAGAGCTATACGACAACTTGATGGCAATCGCTGCGGAGCTGAGCGCGTTACACGTTTCCGTGCCGGATATGCAGTCGGCTCCCAGCCACGAGAGGTCTCGTGATTTCCGCAATCGCGTGATCCCGTTGCTGCAGGGACATGTCGATACATTGCGGTTGCAGAAGGACATTCTATCAGCCGAAGTAGATGGCGAAACCCAAGCCGTTCTTGAAGTGGCCAAAGGAAGCACCCCGCTCATGTTGGCTGGGCTTGTTGGTGGGCTTGGTATCGGCATTCTGCTCGCGTTTCTGTTTGGCCGGAAGCTTTCGGACCCGGTTCAGCGCGCGGCCGAGGCAGTAAGCTCGATTGCTGAGAATGACTTCAGCTGTGAGATTTCCGGCATAGACCGCCGAGACGAAATTGGCGACATCGCTCGCAAATTGAAGGCGCTGCAGGAAAAGCTGGGCGAAGCTGAGATCGCCGACAAGCGTATTCGCGCCGAGCGTGAGATGCGAATTGATCTCTTCCAGACCCTGAGTATGGCCATGAGCCGTTTGAAAGGGGGCTCTCTCAAAGAACGTATCACTGGAAGTGATTGGTCTGAATTGGGCGACTCCTATGTAAGCCTCTGCGACGATTTCAATGATCTTGCGGCAACGCTTGAGACACTGGTCGGATCGCTGCGCGGCAGTTCAAGCATGGTTGCAGAAAACTCGCGTGAGCTTTCGACAATGTCTGATGACATGTCTCAGCGGGCGGTTATGCAGGCTGCAACAATTGAGCAATCTGCAGCAGCTCTGGAAGAGTTGTCCGAGAGCGTGCGTTCCGCAGCAGAGCGTGCCAAAGACGTAGAGAGCAAAGCAGTTGAAGGTCGTCGTCGCGCAGAAGATGGTCAGGCGGTTATGGGGCAGGCGCTGGAAGCGATGTCTTCCATTGCGAAATCATCGGAGCAGATCAATCAGATCATTGGTGTGATTGACGATATCGCCTTTCAGACCAACCTGTTGGCTCTGAACGCGGGTGTTGAAGCAGCACGGGCAGGCGACGCAGGCAAAGGCTTCTCTGTTGTGGCCTCAGAGGTGCGTGGGTTAGCGCAGCGTGCGTCTGAATCAGCCCATGAAATTAAAAACCTGGTTACCAACAGCACCGCTCAGGTGGAAGATGGCGAACGCTTGGTGCAAAAAACCAGCGAAACCCTGGGTCAGATCGCTGAAAGTGTGAACGACGTATCAGTTATGGTTGCCGATATCTCGACCTCGGCCAGTGAACAGGCCTCGGGCGTCAGCGAGATCAACGTGGGCGTAAGTGAGCTGGATAAGGTTACGCAGCAAAATACGGCCATGGTTGCAGATGTGAGTTCGTCTAGCCAGGAACTAAGCGGAGAAGCAGCCAGATTGACTGATCTTCTCGCTCGTTTTTCCGGCGATGCGGTAACCGCCGCACCAGCTCAAATGGCCGAGAAAGCTGTCACCATTTCTGATGTTCCACGGCAGCCGGTTCAGCCTTCTGCGGACAAGCTGGGCGGTTGGGATGCAGAACTGAAAGAACCCGATCCGGTGCCAATGGCGCAGCCTCAGTTGAAGGTGGCCAATGGCGGGGATGCCGGGATCTGGAAAGATTTCTAGAGACGATCAGCGGGGGCCGATGTGGCCCCCGTTTTCACCTACCTGTCCGCGATGCAGCAGCATGTGATCCAGAATGACGCAGGCCATCATGGCCTCGCCAACGGGCACAGCACGGATGCCGACACAGGGGTCATGACGGCCCTTGGTGACAATCTCGGTTTCTTCGCCTTCGATGGTGATGGTTTTCCGCGTGGTTAGGATGGAAGAGGTTGGTTTGACGGCAAACCGCACAACCAGATCCTGACCCGTTGAGATGCCACCCAAAATGCCACCTGCATGATTGGTGCTATACTCAGGCCCATCAGGACCCATTGAGATCTCATCGGCGTTCTCGACCCCGGTCAGCGCCGCGGCGGCCATGCCTTCGCCGATCTCAACACCTTTGACCGCATTAATCGACATCATTGCAGCGGCCAAATCGGTGTCGAGCTTGCCGTAGATCGGCGCACCAATCCCGGCGGGTACGTTCCGCGCAATCACTTCGATCACCGCGCCAACGCTGTCGCCGGATTTGCGCAACCCGTCCAGATACTCGGCCCAACCCTCGGCGGCGGTCGCATCCGGACACCAGAAGGGATTTTGGTCGATCTGCTCAAGGTCGATACGGCTGCGCTCGATCCCATGTGGGCCCATCTGGGTCATGTAGCCAATTATCTCTATCTGTGGCGCCAGTTTCGCCAAAGCGGCCCGCGCCAGGCCTCCTGCGGCTACACGAGCGGCGGTTTCGCGGGCGGAAGACCGCCCACCGCCACGGTAATCGCGGATTCCGTATTTCTGGAAATAGGTGATATCCGCGTGTCCGGGACGGAATTTTTGAGCGATATCGCCGTAATCTTTCGACCGTTGATCGGTGTTTTCGATCATCAACTGGATGGATGTGCCGGTTGTTTTGCCCTCAAACACGCCGGATAGGATCTTCACCGCATCGGGTTCGCGCCGCTGGGTGGTGAATTTATTCTGTCCTGGCTTACGTTTATCCATCCAGACCTGAATCATCTCTTCGGTGATCTCAACACCTGGAGGACAGCCATCGACAGTGGCCCCCAGAGCTGGTCCGTGGCTTTCACCCCAAGTGGTGACGCGGAAGAGATGTCCGAATGTGTTCAGGCTCATGGCGCGATGTCTCCTTATCCCCGAGAAAATGGGGGTCCAAGACCTGTTAAGTCACGGCGCAGATGGTCTCAAGGAAATTCGCTTGATTGCCGGGCAGGGCGGCCCTAGGTTGCGGCCTACCTCGGGGTGCCCGGCGCTAGGTTCGGGCTGAGATACATCTGTGAACCCGTTGAACCTGACCCGGTTAACACCGGCGGAGGGAAGGTTTGGACACTCCCCAATCTGCCCTGACGCCGCACTCTTGGAGGAATAGCCCATGACACCCTACATGAAGGCCTTCACGTTTGCTGCAGGATGCCTGATGGCCAGCACCGCGCTGGCTGAGACCCCTGCACTGACGGTGTACGCACCTGACTACTTTGTTTCGGAATGGGGCCCCGGCCCAAAGATCGAAGAGCTGTTTGAAGCTGAGTGCAACTGTGACCTGCAGTTCAAGCCCGGCGACCTTCTGCCACGTATCCTGCTGGAAGGGGCGCAGACCGACGCGGATGTGGTGATCGGCCTGAACACCGACGTGACCAAAAAGGCCCGTGAAAGCGGGTTGTTTGGCCCCCATAGTGTTGCTCTGGATGGTCTCACTCTGCCGCTGGAATGGTCGGACGACACGTTCCTGCCGTTCAACTATGGGCACACCGCGTTTATCTATGACACCACCAAAATCGACACACCGCCGGCAAGCTTTGAGGCTCTGCTTGAGGCACCAGACGATCTGCGTCTTGTGATCCAAGATCCGCGCAGCTCGATCTCGGGTCTGGCGCTCGTGCTCTGGGTGCAGTCCGTCTATGGGGATCAGGCGCAAGAGGCCTGGGCCAAACTGGCGCCAAAGATCGTGACCGTGACACGGGGCTGGTCGGAAAGCTATGGCATGTTCACCGATGGCGAAGCGGATATGGTGCTTAGCTACACCACCTCGCCTGCCTATCACATCATCGCCGAAGAAGATGAAACCAAGAAGGCCGCGATTTTCCCGGAAGGCCACTATTTCATGGTCGAACTTGCGGCCAAGCTGAAAGGCACAGATCAGCCTGAACTGGCAGATCAATTCATGGAATTTATCCTGTCAGAGGCGTTCCAAGGCATGATCGCTACTGGCAACTGGTCGATCCCGGCCGCCTTGCCCAAGGATCAATGGCCCGATGGGTTCAAGAAACTGAACCTGCCAGAGAAGGTTCTGTTTTACTCCGAAGATGAGGCCGCCGCCGTGCGGGCAGAGGCCATCGAAGCCTGGCGCGCGGCTCTGTCGCAGTAACGGCCCGTGCATCGTGTTGTGATGATCTTGGCCGCTCTGGTCCTGGCGATTTTGACGCTGGGGCCGATCGGAGCGGTTTTGGTCCGGGCCGGGGGGCTGGGTGATCTGGCCCCCGGTGATCTTCAGGCTTTGCGGTTTACCGTATTTCAGGCCACCTTGTCGGGGTTGTTTTCAGTAGCCCTTGCCATTCCCGTCGCACGGGCTCTGGCGCGGCAAACATTTTGGGGGCGCGGCCTGTTGGTTTCGCTGATGGGAGCCCCGTTTATTTTGCCCGTGATTGTTGCGGTCATGGGGTTGTTGGCGGTGTTTGGCCGCTCGGGTTTGGTCAATGGCGCACTCGATACGCTGGGTCTGCCAAACGTGAATATCTACGGGCTCCACGGTGTTGTGCTGGCCCATGTGTTTTTCAATCTTCCTCTGGCGGTGCGCATGCTGTTGCAGGCCTGGCTGGCCATTCCCGCCGAGCGATTTCGATTGGCGTCGGGCCTTGGGCTGACACCTTGGGGGGTGTTTTGCACTCTGGAATGGCCCCTGCTGCGCCGCATTGCGCCGGGGGCTTTTGCCGTGGTCTTTGTAATTTGCCTCACCAGTTTTGCAGTCGCGCTCACGCTTGGGGGAGGTCCGCGGGCGACCACCGTGGAACTGGCGATCTATCAGGCCATGCGGTTTGACTTCGATCTGGGCCGCGCGGCGGTTCTGGGGATGGTGCAACTCACTTTAGGTTTCGTAGCTGGTCTTGTGGCGCTGAAACTGGCGCCCGCCCAAGGGTTTGGCATTGGTCGCGGGCGTTGGGTCGCGCGTTGGGATGGACGCGGTCTGGCCCGGGTGTTGGATTTCATCTGGATTGGTCTGGCGGCGGCCTTTTTGCTTGTGCCGCTGGCTTTGGTTGTGGCGCGTGGCGTGCCGGGTCTGCTTGAGGGCGCGGGGGAGGGCACTTGGCGAGCGGCTGGTCATTCTCTGATGGTGGCTTTGGCCTCGACGACGCTTGCGGTGCTTTGGGCACTGCCTCTGGCAACGCGCCGGGGTGAGCTGTTGTCGATTGCAGCGATTGCCATTTCGCCGCTGGTGCTTGGCACGGGGTTGTTTTTGCTGCTGCGCCCCTTTGTGAACCCCTTCACCATGGCCTTGCCGGTGACCGCTGTGGTCAACGCTTTGATGGCCTTGCCGTTTATGCTGCGTATCCTGAGGCCAGAGGCGGAACAGGTCGCGCGGGACTTTGGCAGGCTGGGTGCCACATTACGGATGACCCCGTGGGCGTGGCTGCGACTGGTTTGGTTGCCACGATTGCGCAGACCTTTGGGGTTTGCCATGGGGCTGACTGCGGCTTTGGCGATGGGAGATCTGGGGGTGATTGCTCTCTTTGCGGATCCCGACCGTGCGACGTTGCCGCTGCAGATTCATCGCTTGATGGGGGCCTACCGCATGGAGGCTGCGGCTGGGGCCGCGTTGTTATTGCTTATGTTGAGCTTTGGGCTGTTCTGGCTGTTTGATCGCGGAGGGCGCGTACATGCTGAGGATTGAAGACCTCGAGGTCACGATGGATGGCCTGGATCTGACCGGTGATCTTGTGTTGCAGGAGCGCGCACGGGTTGCTGTGCTGGGTCCCTCTGGTGCCGGGAAATCCACGCTGTTGGATGTGATTGCCGGGTTCCGGCAGGCCGACGGGGTGCTGCGCTGGAAATGTGATGTGCTCGCCGATCGCCCGGAAGATCGACCGATCTCGATCCTGTTCCAAGACGGCAACCTGTTTCCGCATATGACCATCGCACGCAATCTGGCTTTGGCGTTGCGGCCTGATGGGCGTCGACTTTCGCCGGCTCAGAATGAACAAGTGGAGCAGGCTTTGGCGCGCGTGGGTCTTGCAGGGATGGGACCCCGCAAACCTGGCACTTTATCAGGAGGCCAGCAAAGCCGTGCGGCCCTGGCGCGGGTATTGCTGCAGGCCCGTCCGATCATTTTGCTGGATGAGCCGTTCTCTGCTCTGGGTCCCGCACTCAAACAAGAGATGCTGGCTCTGGTTCAAGAGGTGGCGGATGAATTGGGGGCTTTGGTGATGATGGTCACTCACGCCCCGGAAGATGCCCGGCGCTTTGCGCAATCGGTTGTTTTGGTCGCCAATGGGCAGGTGCATGAACCTGTTGAAACGGAGGCGTTTTTCAAGACACCTCCAGAGGCCTTTCGCGACTACATCGGCCAGACAACGGACTAACTTCAAACACAGAAGTCAGGCAAAGAAAAAGCCCCGCTTTTGGCGGGGCTTTCTTATGTCAGCGATTGGCTAAACTCAGTCTTTACGAGCGTATTTAACCGGCTTCCAGATGCGTTTGTTGGTCAGGTACAGCAGAACCGACAGGACGGTCAGGAACAGAACGGCGGTGAAGCCAGCCTGTTTGCGAGCCATCATTTTGGGTTCAGCGGTCCACATCAGGAAGGCCGATACATCTTCAGCTTCGTGGTGCAGCGAGTTCGAGTGGCCATCGGCATACTCAACGTCTTCACCGTAAAGCGGCGGTGCCATCGAAATCCAGCCACCTGGGAAGGCAGTGTTTTCATACAGCGTTGCGCCAGCTTCGGTTTTTTCCTTGCCGGTGTAACCGGTCAGGATCGACGCGATGTATTCGCCACCGCCCATGCCTTTGACCAGCTGGTTGATGCCAGTGCCGTTCGGGCCGTGGAAACCCGCACGTGCTTTTGCCATCAAGGACAGGTCAGGAGCGCCAGCCGAAGTTACGGCCGGGAAGTGGTCTGCAGGTTTGGCAGGGCGGAAGTCGCCTTCGCCGTCCAAAAGTTCCTGATCGAACACTTCAAAGTTCTGCTCGGCATAGGCGCGCACTTCGTCTTCCGAGAAGTGCGGACCACCTTCGTCGCTCAGGGTGCGCAACGGCACGTACTGAAGACCGTGGCAGGCCGCGCAGACGTCTGTGTAGACGTGCAGGCCGCGCTGCAGCTGGTTCTGGTCAAAGGTGCCAAACGGACCTTCATACGAGAACGCAAAGTCCTCGATGTGGCTCTCGCCACCGGCGGCCATTGCGCCACCGGTGCCCAGGGTCAGGGCCGTCAGGGCCGAGAGGGTGAGTTTCTTGAACATCTCTTTCGGTCCTTTCTCTTACTCGGCCGGGGTCTCAGAAGACTTGCCGTAGTGGGCATCAAAGTCTTCTTCGATTGTGGCAGGCTGTGGCAGCGGCTTCTCGATCACACCCAACAAAGGCAGGATGACGAGGAAGTAGCCGAACCAATAGGCCGAACCGATCAGCGAGAAGGTTGCATAGGGTTCTTCGGCGGGCATCGCACCCAGCCACATCAGGGCGAAGAAGTCGATAACCAGCAGCAGGAACCACCACTTGAGCTGCGGACGGAACCGCGCCGAACGCACCGACGAGGTGTCGAGCCAAGGTGCCAGGGCCATTACAGCAATCGCGCCAAACATCGCCAGAACACCAAAGAACTTGGCGTCGATGATGCCGCCGGTCACGAAGGACACCAGCTGAACAACCCAGACTTCCGAGGTGAAGGCACGCAGGATCGCATAGAACGGCAGGAAGTACCATTCAGGCACGATGTGCGCAGGTGTCACCAGCGGGTTTGCCTCGATGTAGTTATCGGGGTGACCCAGGTAGTTTGGCATGAAGCCAACGATGGCGAAGAAAACAACCAGAACCACAACCAGACCGAGGAAATCCTTGATCACGAAGTAGGGCCAGAACGGCAGGGTGTCTTTTTCTGCTTCGGCTTTCGACCCGCGACGCACTTCAACACCTGTTGGGTTGTTGTTGCCGGTGGTGTGGAAGGCCCAGATGTGCACGATCACCAGAGCTGCGATCACGAAGGGCAGCAGGTAGTGCAGCGAGAAGAAGCGGTTCAGTGTGGCGTTGTCCACGGCCGGACCACCCAGAAGCAGGGTCTGGATCGGCTCACCAACAAACGGGATCGCGCCAAACAGGCCGGTGATCACGGTAGCGCCCCAGAAGGACATCTGACCCCAAGGCAGAACGTAGCCCATGAAGCCGGTGCCCATCATCAGAACGAAGATCAGCATGCCGATGATCCACGTGACTTCGCGTGGTGCCTTGTACGAACCATAGTACAGGCCACGGAAAATGTGGATGTAAACAGCAACAAAGAACAGCGAGGCGCCGTTCATGTGAATGTAACGGATCATATGCCCGCCATTCACGTTACGCATGATGTGCTCGACGCTGGCGAAGGCCAGATCGACATGCGGAGTGTAGTGCATCACCAGAATGATACCGGTGACAATCTGCAACACCAGGCAAAATGCCAGAACGATGCCCCAAATCCACCACCAGTTCAGGTTTTTGGGGGTGGGGATCATGATGGTGTCATAGATCAGGCCAACAACGGGCAGACGCTCGTGCAGCCATTTTTCGCCGCCCGTTTTGGGCTCGTAATGATCGTGCGGAATACCGGACATACGCGCGCTTCCTTATCCCAGTTTAATAGTGCTGCCATCGACCCACTCAGCCGGCGGGATCGGAAGGTTTTCCGGCGCCGGGCCTTTGCGGATCCGACCGGCAAGGTCGTAGTGCGAACCATGGCAGGGGCAGAACCAGCCGCCAAATTCACCTGCGTCACCCAGAGGGACACAGCCAAGGTGCGTACATACACCCATCTGAACCAGCCACGCGCCTTCGCCTTCACCTTCGGGCGAGGGCATGGTGCGGTTGGCGTCAGAGGCGAATGCTGCCTGATCGGCAAGGTTCGCGTTCCGGGCGTTGTCATCGATCAGAGGCGATGCGTCCAGGTTCAGATCCTGTTCTTTCGCTTCTGCGATTTCCGCACCGGTGCGGTGGCGAATAAAGACCGGCTTGCCAAGCCATTTGACGGTCAGCTGGGTGCCAGGCTCGACACCGGACACATCGACGCGAATGGTCGAAAGGGCCCGGACATCAGCCGAAGGGTTCATCTGATTGACCAGAGGCCAGATTGCGGCGCCTGCGGTGACTGCCCCGGCGCCGGCCGTGGCGTAGTATAGAAAGTCCCTGCGGGTGCCTTCGTGATCGTCTGCGTGTGACACGAGGTATGCTCCATTGCTCGGGGCCGTTTTGTACGACCACAATACAACCAGGCCGCAGACAAACTGCGGCCAGTCCGAGTGGCTATCTAGCGGGCGCGTGATTTGCCGTAAAGTATCCATTCTGATCTGATGGCAATCAGCGCGGATGTGTCGCGGTTGAAAGAGTGTAAACCAAGGCGTATCTGCGATTTGAAACTTTCAGGAGAGAATCGATGCGCATGCTGATTCTGGGGGCGGTCGCCGCCGCAGGTCTTGCGGCACCGGCCGCAGCCGAAATGGAGCTGTCATTTTACACCGGAACGCAAAGCGCGCCGCACAGCGGCGTCAGCGGTAATTCTCCGGGTGGTGTCGGCAATTTTGATGCAACCCTCGCGTGGGAAGGCCGGTCCGGCGAAGCACCGCCCTATTATGGGTTCCGGGCGACCTGGTGGCAGGACAACAACTGGGGCTATGGTGTCGAATTCTCGCACAACAAAGTCTATGCCAATGACGCAGAGCGCGCGGCACTGGGCTTTTCGCGCCTTGAGTTCACCGATGGTCTGAACCTTTTGACCGTGAACGCCACCAAACGTTGGCCGCAGCTTTGGGGTAAGTTCTCACCCTATGCGGGCGGTGGTATCGGTCTGTCGATCCCACATGTTGACGTGGAAGATGCAACCAGCGGCGCAAAAACCTTTGAATATCAGCTGACTGGCGCTGCGGTGCGTCTGACGGCAGGCACCAGCTACGAAATCAATGACCGCTTTTCGGTCTTTGGTGAGTATCAGATGACCTATTCGCAGAACAAAGCGGATCTGGCCGGAGGCGGGACATTGGAAACCAATATCGTGACCAATGCGCTGAACATCGGGGTATCGATGCACTTCTGATTCAGGTCATTGGCCTGCAAGGTTCAGATTTAGAAGAGGCGGGGAGTTCCCCGCCTTTTTTCGTTTTTCTGCAAAATCAGGCAGCTGGAGGCTGTGTCGCCTGCATCGACGGGCGTTGGGCAAACTCCGCATACCATTGGGCCAGCCCATCCCGGCCGCCGCGCCAATTGCGTGCATCGTGGCGAAGATCCAAGTAACCAAGTGCGGCACCTATGGCGATATGACCCATGTCGAGGCGACCTTGAAGGTGGCTCATCCAACGGCTGTTCACGGCATCAAGGGCGCGGGCGACCTTGGTCCATTGCGCTTCAATCCAATCCTGCGACACCTGTTCGGCATCGCGGTAGCGTGTTTCATAGACCATGGCGAGGGCAGCTTCCATGATGCCATCCGCCGTTGCCTCAAGCGCAAGTGTGTCCCAAATGTGACTATCCGGGTAAAAACCGCTATTTGCGCGGGCGTCCAAAAATCGGCAAATCACACGGCTGTCGTAAAGCGCGGGTCCGTCAGGGCGGATCAAGGCGGGGATCTTGCCCAGAGGATTTGCGGCGGTCAAAGCCGCATCCGAAGCCTTGGGTGAGGTAGTGACATCAATCTGTTCGACGTCGTCCCACTGACCTGTTTCGTGAAGTGTGACGCGCACCTTGCGCACAAAGGGCGAGGCGGGGGATTGAAGTAGTTTCATGGAAAGATCCTGTGATGACGCAATAGATTTTGCGCCAGAAAACCACCCAGCCCAATAAAAGGCAACTAGCCCAGCGCTTTGGGGTGACTCGCCTCGTAGACTTGCAAGAGCCGTGCTTGATCTACCGCGGTATAGGCCTGTGTTGTCGATAAAGAGGCGTGGCCCAATAGCTCTTGAATGCTACGCAGATCGCCCCCGGCCGAGAGGAGATGCGTCGCAAAACTGTGCCGCATGGCATGGGGCGTGGCGCTTGAGGGCAGGCCAAGCTGCATGCGCGCCTGTTGAATGACCTTGCTGATCATGCGCGGATTGAGCGCGCCCCCACGTTTGCCACGAAACACTGGTTCATTGTGGCCAATATCATAGGGGCATTGCGCCACATAGGTGTCCACCGCGCGCCGGGCGACGGGAATCACCGGGACGATCCGCTCTTTATTGCCTTTGCCCAGAATGCGCAGCGTCTCTCCCACCGGCAGATCGCGACCGGTCAAGCCAAGAGCCTCGGAAATCCGCAGCCCGCAGCCATAGAGCAGGGTGACCACAGCCACATCGCGGGCATTGATCCAGGGCTCTGAGGACTGAATATCCACCGTGTCGATAAGTTTGCGCGCAGCCTCTTCTGAAAGGGGGCGCGGAAGCTTGTTTTGAAACTTGGGTGCGCGGGTCAACAGGACGGCAGTGGGTTCAAACCCTTCGCGCTCGGCCAGCCATCGATAAAAGCTTTTTACCGCGGACAATTTGCGCGCCACGCTGCGCGATCCGGCCCCACCGGCGCGAAGATGTGCCATCCAGGACCGCATATCTGAAGTAGCGACACGTTTCAGAGGGGCCAAACCCTGAGGCTCCGCGTGATGCAGGGTCAGAAAGGAAATGAAATCCAGCACATCCGCGCGATAGGCAGTCAGCGTGTTTTCAGAGGACGCCTTCAACGCGCGCATCATATCCAGCCACCCCTGCAGCGCATCACGCGCCGCAGACGATATCAGGACTGCGCTCACGACAGCCAGCGACGCATGGCCCGTTCAAATACGCCTGCGAAAAAGGCCAAAAGATCGGTGCCCTGTTGCGCGGTGAATTGATGTGGGTCTTCGGAGCCCATCACCAGAAGACCGGGAAGCCGACCTGCGCCAAAGTCGAGCTGCAAACAGGCTTCAGAGCGAATCCACTCGGCTTTGTCGCCGTACACCCGCGCATCCCCATGCGCCATCTGTCGCAGAGTGACCTGTTTGAGGGGCGCGTCGCTATCTCCGCCAACATATGTAGCCGCAAACCCGGGGTCTGCAACGGTCAGAACATCGCCCAGTTTCTGGATCACTGGGGCGCTGTCGTCCTGCTGGGTCTCGAGAACCAGACGGATCACATCCACACGCAGGATCTGCGAGACATCATTGCCCAGATCTTTGAGGAAGGATTCAAATTCAATCGGGTCCAGCATGCGCAGAATGGCGCGGTGGATCTGATTGGTGCCTGCCAGATTTTCATATGCGGCGGCGATGACAGACCGATGTGTGTCCTCAAGGCGATCCAGACGCGCTTCAAGGCGTTCCATCGCGATGCCGCGCAGATCGATGATATTGCCACCCATGGCGCGTTCGTTGGCCGCGATCAGGGCCTGCATCAGATCTTTATCATCCAGAATCATATCTGGACGCGAAATAATTGTTTCTCGAAGAGTATCTTCGATACGTTGGGTGCTGCTCATGACGGACCTGTACTGACCAAGACTGGCCCATTTATGGGCTCTTGAAAGTGATCTTAGCCGTATCTTGGCGTTTGTGCACCCCCTCGTGAAAAAAGTTCAGGGGGTGGACAGATAGCGAAAGCTTGTCACTATGAAAGGGTAGCCCCCCTTGGGCTGCGCATCGGGACAGGGTGCCCGATCGGCCCCGGGCCAATTGGCCTGTGGGGTGCGCAGAAGCTGAAGGGACGTTAGCCATATGCCAAACATTGCCATCAACCCAGACATCCAGACCGTTGTGACCACATTTGAAACCAGCCCCGGCGCCTGCCAGGATCTGCTGGATGCGTTGCAGGATGCCTATGCCACCTTCATTTCAAAGCAGCCGGGGTTTATCGCGGCAGGGCTGCATGTAAATGACGCGCAAACGCGCATTGCCAATTACTCACAATGGGCAAAACGCGATGATTTTCTGGCAATGTTACGGTCGTCCGAGATGCGTCGCCGCAACCGCGAAATTTCAGAACTCTGCCGGAGTTTTGAGCCTGTGCTCTATGATGTGGCGGCCACCTATTAGGCGGCAACCTCGTCTTCAGGCACATCCGGGACGTGAAGCCGGAACCCTGCACCACGGACGGTTTCGATCTCAACTTCGCCGTCTGTGGCTTTGAGCATGGATCGAAGATTACACATATAGACATCAAACACGCGTGTATTGGGTTCGTCGTTTAACCCATACACATGCCCAAGCAGGGCGCTGCGGGACACCAATTGGCGGGGTCGCAGCGCAAGATATTCCATCAACTCGTAGAGTTTCGGGGTGAGTTTGATGGTTTCACCGTGGATTGAGACCATGCGAAGATCGATATCGATTTCAAATGGACCAAAGACCAGCTTGGAGTGCGCCAACCCATGGCGTCGCCGGGCCAGTGCCTGAAGCCGGGCGCTCATTTCTTCAAGGGGGGCACAGTGATCAAGGACTGCGTCGGCCCCGTGATCCAAAGCGCGCACGATGAACTCTGGTTCTGGTGTCTGTTGCAAGACTGCGATGGCCAGTTCGGGAAACCGCAGACGCAGATCTTTCAGGGTAAAGGTTTCATGCTGTAGATTGTCTGCATCCAGCACAAGAAGATCGGTTTGGCAGGTCTCAAGATAAAGCAGCAGATCTTCGGGCTGTTCACAGCGGGTGAGCAAAATGCCCTTTTCTTTCAGGGCAACGGACAGGCCCACCATACTCCAGCTGCCTTCTGCAATCATATATCGCATGTGCCGATCTCCACGATAGGGCAGGGTGATACCTACCTCCTCCCCGGACGGGGCGAAATTCGTGATCCAGATCGGCACCGTTCTGACGGGACATGGATCGGGGGCTGTCTTCTGACAATGGGAAAACGTTAACGTGGGAATGTGGAGGAAGTTGGGCGTCGGTGGGCCGGGGCGATGTCTCAACCCGCACAAGTCAGAGCAAATCGTCTCAAATACGAGAGAAGCTAGAGCAAGAGTGCATTTGTTCTAAGTTCTTGCGGGAAATCGAGAAGGGTTTTACACTTTTTTTATGAAAAGCGGGCTTTCTGGCTAAGTCTTGCTTAACGTTCAGCCACGGGTGCCTCTTATGATCGCATTGGTTCTCTTCTTGACAGCCGGCCTTGCCATTGCAGTGGGAGGGCTGGGTAGTGATGACGCTGCGGATGAAGGTGAGGCCTCGCCAGATGACGTTACCCCGACGGATCCCACCGATGTGATATTGCCCGCGGGCACCGAACACACCACCGGCGACCCGGGTGGTTTCAACATCGAATTGGTGTTTGAGGGGGAAGGTTGGACCGAAGAGGTGCGCGATCTGGCCATTCAGGCCGGAGAACAACTGTCTGATGTGATCACAGGAGATATTCCGGATCACAATGGGATTGATGATATCCGGATCGGCCTGAGGCTTGATGCTATTGATGGGATCAGTGGTGTCTTGGGCCGGGGTGGTCCGGATAGCTTGCGACCCGGATCTCTTATCCCCAATGAAGGCTCGGTGATCATTGATTCCGCCGATGCTCAATCCAGCAGTTTTGCAACCTACGGCGAGGATTTGTTTCTCCATGAAATGCTGCATGCCCTGGGATTCGGCACGACTTGGGATCTGCAAGGGCTGGTACAACAGGCCCCGGATGGCAGTGACCGCTTTACGGGAACCAATGCGATTGCTGAATATCAGGAATCCTTCCCGACCGAGGCCGCTGCGGATCCCCATTCAAGTTTTGGGGTGCCTTTGGCTTCGGACGAAGGGCACTGGGATGAGCCTGTGTTTGGGACCGAGATTGGAACCCCATTGTTGTCCTCTTCCAATGTGCTCAGTGAGCTGACCTTGGCCTCGCTTGAGGATCTGGGCTACCAGACAATCCGGGTGGCTGGCGCCGTAACCTGAGCGCGGAACAGCCCCTGATCTCCACGCATATTATGTGAACAAGACGATGTTTCGGGCGGCTCCTGTTGGGGCCGTCTTTTCGACTGTTGTACCGGCACTTGTGGCGTAAATGCTCGGACCATGCCGAGGGCATAACGTTGTTGAGACAGAGCGGCACCTGTGTGTTTTTCAGAGGCGAGATGTGGCGGCCTGAAACTCTGCCTGCTGAGCGCGGTTTTGCGGTTCACAGGCTCATAAACTTTGGTTTATAGCCATCGGCCCGGGGTTTAATTGACGAATCGTAAACCCCAGATCGATTTCAGAGCGGGGAATGAGAGGCCATGTTCCCCGTGAAGGATGGGCAGCGGATGCCCACGTTAAAAGACACAGGCAGTCTGACCAAAATAAAGGAGCAGGCATTGAAAACGAAGGTAACCACATCTACGGTTCGTACGCAGATGACCCCTACGCATATGGCCAAAATGACCGTAACAACGATCAAAAGTGCGACCACAACCACCAAGATCATGCGCAAGGTTCTTGTGCCCCATGCCCGTGTCCAAAGTAATGACGCGGATGTCCCTGAGATGATGATCCGGATCGGGGCCTGAAGTGATGACACGCGTTCTGACAGCGGCGATATTGGTGCTTGGCACCAGCGGTATGCCTGTCGGCGCGCAAACGGCTAAAGATCAGGTCATTCGTGAGCTGACAGAGCTGGGATATCGTGAGTTTTCAGTACAGCGTACTTGGCTTGGACGTGTGCGCATTGTTGCAAAAGGACAAAAGGGCGAACGCGAGGTGGTGCTGAACCCCTCGACCGGGGTTGTGCTGCGAGATTACACGGATCGCTCGGAGACGTTCGATGCTGCAGATCCGCAGGATCGACAGGAACGCCGCCGCGCCCGACGCCGAGATCGAAATTCTGATGTCGACTTGGATGTGATGACGTTGGAAGACTTTGACGAGCAAAGACATGCCGATGAAGGCATGGGGTTCGATGAAGATCACTTTGACGCCGCCTCCGATGAATGGTCTGATGATGGTGGCGGTTGGTCCGATGATTTGGCGCCCGATCACGATGGGCCTGATCACAATGGCCCTGATCACGACGGGCCAGACCATGACGGGCCAGGCCACGATGACGGTCACGGGGATGATGGCCCGGATCATGATGGCCCAGGCGGCGGTCACGGCTCGGGACCTTCCGGACCAGGTGGCGGTCACTGACCGACGGAAACACGGTGCTGATGCGTATAAAATGCGTGGAGCAACCAAAATTGCAGGCACTATGAGAGACCGTTTCTCTATTTTCCTTTTGCTTGGGGTGCAGTTGATCTGCGCCGGTTTCTTCCTGTTCAACATCATCACCAGCCTGATCGGCGTCTCTTTCACGCCAATTTCATGGGCCTTGTTTGAACTTATTGAGATTGGTGCTGCCGTGGGCCTCGTGTTGGGGGTATTCGTGTCGTTTTCGTTGCTGCGAAAATCCGCCAAGGCTCAGGCCAAAGCCGAGGACAGCCTGCGGCTTGCGTCAGGGGCTTTTGCAGAGCTCATTGATGAGCGGTTTGCTGAATGGAAATTGACCCCAGCAGAGCGGGACGTGGCCCTGATGTGCATCAAGGGGTTGACGATCGCAGAGATCACGCAGATCCGCAGCACCTCGGATGGAACCGTCAAGGCTCAGACCAATGCGATCTACCGCAAGGCTCAGGTCAATGGGCGTGCCCAGCTGATGAGCCTGTTCATTGATGACCTTATGGGCGAGCCTTTGACCACAGTTGTAGACAAATGACCCATGTGGATAAATCTTGGGATTGTTTTCTTTTGTGCGAAAGGGGGGGGTGCTTAACTCTTCAAGTCGACGAGTTAGGTTGCCTTTTGGATAAGCGTTCCAAAACCTATTTGCATCGGTGCTCTTTCAGAATGTCCAGCGAGACAATTTCAAGCGCGCGCTGATGTGTGGCTTCTAATGAGACATCTGGGGCGCAGCCCTCATCATGGGCCTGTAGAAATCTCTCGGCGCACAGGCACCAGCGGTCTCCGGGTTTGAGGCCGGGGAAGCTGAAACCGGGCTGTGGTGTGCTCAGATCGTTCCCGACATATTTCGAATAGGCCAGAAATTCTGCGGTCATGACGGCACAGACCGTGTGACTTCCGTGGTCGGCTTCGCAGGTGTTGCAGGCCCCATCACGATAGTATCCGGTCAAAGGCGCGTAGGAGCAGGGCTCAAGCGCCCCACCCAATACGTTTACAGAGGGATCTTTCTTCATCCATTTCCCTTTACAGGCGTAGCCGCGAGGCGGCGCATCATCTCCAGCGCATCGTCAAAGGCACCGGGGTCGCGAAATTGGCGGTCGGCGCTGTTGATCGCAACAACCGCTCCATTTTCTTTGTCGATATAGATGAATTGACCGTAAACACCACGGGCCAAAACCTCACCGGGTCGGGCGTCTTCCGGGATCCACCATTGATACCCGTACTGGATTTTGCCGGGTTTGGTATTGGCAGACGGCTGGATGCTTTGGGCAAGCCAGGCGGCTGGCACCAGTTGTTGGCCCTGAAAGGCCCCGTCAGTGCGCACCAATTCGCCAAAGCGCGCATAGTCTCGCGTTGTGAGGTTTAGCCCGCCCAGTACAAAGGCCACGCCATAGCCATCGGTGACATAATGCGGGTTTCCATAGGCGCCCATTGGCCCCAGAATGTGTTCGCCCAGAAGCTCGGCAACGGGTCGACCTGTGGCGCCTCGCACCACCATGCCCAGAACATGGGTGTCGATTGAGACATACTGCCATTCGGTGCCGGGTTTGGTGAAGGTTTCGCTGAGCCCTTCGGCAAACCCATCCATCGAGCCGCCAAGAGCCAGGATCCGGCCCATTTTGTTGATGTCGCTCCAGAAATCCAAATAGTCTTCGTCAAAGACAACACCAGACGACATCTGTAGTACATCTTTGATACTGGCCTCGGAATAGGCGGTGCCTTTGAGAGAGGGCGCATAGGTTGTTACAGGGTCATCGATGCTGGCAATCACGCCCTGTTCCAGCAAGATGCCAAACAGCGCAGAGAGATAAGATTTGGCCATCGACCAGGAGATCCGTTGGTCTAGCTGACCGGTCCCTTGATGATAACTTTCGTGGACAATCGCGCCCTGTTTCACGACGACGGCGGCGGTGACCGAACGACGGTCCACCCAATCCTGCCAGTCCGCGGGCAAAAGCATGGGGGTGGCTTCGGGGAGAGGTGTCGAGGTTCCGGTGGCGGGAATGGGGGCCGAGACGAAAATCTGGCCCATGGAACTGAAGTTTGACACGATTTTGTCTTCGGAGAACAGTGACAGCACAGCATTGAGCCGCATCAGCTCGTGTCGTTTCCAGATACCAGCGACCGCCACAATCGCCAAAATCACCAAACCTATGCGGATACCGCGTTTTACCATGCCTCGTCCTCCTATGGATAAGGTGACGAGGCAGGCGCGGAAGGTCTAGCGGAATTTATCGGCCAGCTTTTGCAGAGGGCTGCGTGTGTCTTCTTTGGGTGTGTCTTTGGTGTCGGCCTTGGGGGCCTCAGGCGCTTTCGCGGGTTTTGTGGTCGACGAGCGCGGAGGATTGACGCGCAGCGCCACCGCGTTCTGGAACTTGCCGTTCTCGCCACGGGCCAGATCAGGGGCGCCGTCACAAATGCCCCGCAGCAGATTATCCAACCACTCTTCGTCGGCCTTGGCGAAATCATGCAGCACATAGGCCGAGACAAGCTCTTTGCGGCCGGGATGGCCAATGCCGAGACGAATGCGTTGATAGGCTTCGGTGATATGGGCGTGGATCGACCGCAATCCATTGTGGCCCGCATGTCCGCCACCCATCTTCACCCGGCATTTGCCGGGCGCCAGATCCAGTTCATCATGAAAGACCGTCACGTCCTGCGAGGTCAGTTTGTAAAACCGCATCGCTTCGCCGACAGACTGGCCGGAGAGGTTCATGAAGGTTTCGGGTTTCAACAGCAAAACCTTGTCGCCGCCCAGCTTGCCTTCGCAGATCTGCCCCTGAAATTTGGACTTCCATGGGGTAAACCCATGGTCTTCGGCTATGCGATCTAGGGCCATAAATCCGATGTTGTGGCGGTTGCCTGCATATTTGGTGCCCGGATTTCCGAGTCCGACAAAGATTTGCATGCGGCTCTCCACTATTGTGTCGCATTTGACAAGGCTTGCACTTGCTCGCGTAATCTTTCAACTGATGTCAGACGCCAGCCGACCCCAGAGGGTCTTTTGCCAGCTCCCCTAACATCTCAAAAGAAAGGAAGCGATATGTCTTTTATCGCCATGAACCGGTTCAAGGTTGCTCTGGGCAAAGAAGAGGCGTTCGAAACCATTTGGCGTGAACGCGAAAGCCGTCTGCAGGAACTTGAGGGTTTTATCGAGTTTCGCATGTTGAAAGGCCCCGAGAACGCGGATGAGGGGTACTGTCTTTACGCCTCGCACACACTTTGGGGCAATCGCGCGCAGTTTGAAGCCTGGACCAAATCCGAACAGTTTCGGGATGCGCATAAAAATGCGGGTCGCGGACGCACAGAAGGTGTGATGGTTGGGCATCCTTCGTTTGAAGGGTTCGACACGGTGCTGCAGCAAACGGCGTGATGCCTTTGCTCCTATAATGCGACACCCCGCACCTCGGTGTGGCGTAAGCGGCGTGGCTTTTGGGCTGCGCCGTTTTGGCATGTGGGATGTCGACCTTGTATTTTAAGCTTGAAGTAAATGGAGCCTCTGCGCCATGCTTCGTAAATACAGTGTTTGGATTGGAGATATGTTACGAAAAACGATGATCATCGAAACCGACGTAACATTTCCCTTGCTGAATACGTAGAATCACCCTATCACCGACCATACGGTCGGCTAATTTCCGATCCCTGAGGAGGAAACCCCGAATGAACGCCTTTATCTGTGATGCCATCCGGACACCCATTGGCCGTTATGGCGGGGGCCTGTCTTCCGTGCGCACGGATGATCTTGCGGCGGCACCGATTGCCGCCTTGATCGCCCGCAACCCTCAGGTGGACTGGGCCAAAATCGACGACGTCATTATGGGCGATGCGAACCAGGCGGGGGAAAGCAACCGCAACGTGGCGCGTATGGCCGCGCTTCTGGCGGGCCTGCCCATTGATGTGCCGGGCACAACGGTCAACCGTCTCTGTGCCTCAGGTATGGACGCCGTGGGCATGGCGGCCCGAGGCATTCGTGCGGGCGACTACGACATGGCCATTGCAGGCGGTGTCGAAAGCATGAGCCGCGCGCCCTTTGTGATGCCCAAGCACACAAGCGCCTTTGGCCGTGCCAATGCGGTCTATGACACCACCATCGGCTGGCGTTTCGTGAACAAGAAAATGCACGAGATGTATGGCACCGACTCGATGCCGCAGACCGCTGACAATGTTGCGGAGGACTATAATGTCAGCCGTGAAGACCAAGACGCCTTTGCTGCGCGCAGTCAGGCGCGCTGGGCGGCGGCACATGAGGCCGGTGTCTTTGCCAATGAGATCATTCCGGTTTCCGTACCCCAGCGCAAAGGCGATCCGGTGATTGTCGACACCGATGAACACCCGCGCCCCGGCACCACCGCCGAAAAGCTTGGTGGCCTGAAAGGCGTCAACGGCGCAGATAAAACCGTGACAGCAGGCAATGCCTCGGGTGTGAATGACGGCGCTGCGGCCCTCCTGCTGGCCAATGAAGCAGCCATGGAAAAGAACACGCTCAAGCCATTGGCACGCGTGGTCGGCATGGCCAGCGCCGGTGTTGCGCCGCGCGTCATGGGCATTGGGCCGGTCCCGGCCACCCGCAAAGTGCTTGAACGTACGGGACTCACCATCGAGCAGATGGATGTGATAGAATTGAACGAAGCCTTTGCAAGCCAGGGCCTTGCGACCCTGCGTGAACTGGGCATTGCGGATGACTCCGCCCATGTGAACCCCAATGGTGGGGCCATCGCCTTGGGTCACCCGCTTGGCATGTCAGGCGCACGTCTTGTGCTGACAGCCGCTTATCAATTGCAACGCACCGGCGGGCGCTATGCGCTGTGTACCATGTGTGTTGGTGTCGGACAGGGCGCCGCTCTGATCCTTGAACGCGTGTAACGGAGGACGCCACGATGTATGCGCAGCTGGTCAAAACCACCGGAACGGGTGTGAAAACCCAGGACGAAATGACAGATCAGGAACGTGAGTTCCAAGCCAAGATCGACGCGGATATCAAGATCGAGCCCCGTGACTGGATGCCCGATGATTACCGCGCGACGCTGATCCGTCAGATTGGCCAGCACGCGCACTCGGAAATTGTGGGTCAGCTGCCCGAAGGCAACTGGATCACCCGCGCACCCACGTTGGAGCGCAAGGCGATCCTGCTGGCCAAGGTGCAGGATGAGGCAGGCCACGGTCTGTATCTCTATTGCGCGGCGGAAACACTGGGCGTGACCCGCGACGAGATCACAGAAATGCTGCTGGATGGCCGCATGAAGTATTCGTCGATTTTCAACTATCCGACGCTGAACTGGGCCGACATCGGTGCGGTGGGCTGGCTTGTTGATGGTGCGGCGATCATGAACCAGGTGCCGCTGCAGCGCACCTCGTTTGGCCCCTACAGCCGGGCGATGATCCGCGTCTGTAAGGAAGAGAGCTTTCACCAGCGTCAGGGATATGATGCGATCCGCGTCATGGCACAGGGCACGCCCGAGCAGAAAAAGATGGCGCAGGATGCCTTGAACCGTCTGTGGTACCCCTCGCTGATGATGTTTGGCCCCTCGGACAAAGACTCGGTCCACTCGGCCCAGTCGATGGCGTGGAAAATCAAAATGAACACCAATGACGAGCTGCGTCAGAAGTTCGTTGACCAGACGGTGCCACAGGCCGAGCATCTTGGCCTGACCATTCCGGACGAAAATCTGAAATGGAACGAAGAACGCGGTCACTACGACTATTCCGACCCGGATTGGTCCGAATTCTTCAACGTCATCAAAGGCAACGGTCCTTGCAACGTCGATCGTCTCGCCGCGCGCAACAAGGCTTGGGACGATGGCAAATGGGTGCGCGATGGATTGCTGGCGCATGCCCGCAAAAAAGCCGCCCGCAAAGCTGACGCTCAGGTCGCAGCCGAATAATCCCAGCTAGGAGGAACCAAGCAATGAACAACGAATGGCCCCTGTGGGAAGTTTTTATCCGCGGTCAGCATGGTCTGAGCCACCGTCATGTGGGAAGCCTGCACGCGCCCGACGCCGAAATGGCCGTCAAAAACGCGCGTGACGTCTACACACGTCGCAACGAAGGTGTGTCGATCTGGGTGGTGGAAGCCAAGCACATCACCGCGACCGCGCCGGGCGACAAAGGCCCGCTGTTTGAGCCAAGCGAAAGCAAAGTGTACCGTCACCCGACCTTCTACGACATTCCCGAAGAAGCGGGGCACATGTGATGGATCAGGCGCTGTTTCAGTTCCTCCTGCGCATGGGGGACAATACATTGATCCTCGGGCATCGGGTGTCGGAATGGTGTGGCCATGCCCCTGTTCTGGAAGAAGATATCGCGCTGGCCAACACTGCGCTTGACCTCATCGGGCAGACGCAGATGTGGCTGGGTCTTGCGGCAGAGGTGCAGGGCGAAGGTGCCGATGCGGACAAGCTGGCGTTTCTGCGGGACGCCTGGGATTTCCGCAATGTGCTGTTGGTGGAAATGCCCAATGGTGATTTTGGTCAGACCCTGATGCGTCAGTTTTTGTTCGACGCCTGGCATTCGATCATGCTGGGCCGGTTGATGACCTCGTCGAATGAACAGATCGCCGCGATTGCAGCCAAGGCCAGCAAAGAGGTGACTTATCACCTTGAACGTTCGGCAGACACAGTTGTTGGTCTGGGGGATGGCACGGAAGAAAGCCACGCCCGCATGCAGGCCGCGCTTGACTATCTCTGGCCCTACGTGGGTGAGATGTTTGTCTCGGATGATGTGGATGCAACCATGGTTGCCGCGGGCGTTGCCCCCGATCCCAAGGCGCTGCGTGAGGAATATGATGCTCTGATTGGCCGTGTTCTGGCCGATGCCACGCTGACCATCCCTGACAGCAAGTTTGGTCATACTGGCGGCCGTGACGGGCGCATGCACACCGAGCATCTCGGTCATCTTCTGACCCAGATGCAGTGGCTGCAGCGCGCCTATCCCGGTGCCACCTGGTAACTAAAAAACGGGGGCTGCGCCCTTGGCGCGGCCCGGCCTGACGGACAGGCGGAATAGCGAAAGGGGTTATTGTGATGAGCATAAGTAACTCTCAGCCAAGCGAAACTCAGATCTGGGAATGGCTTGATGCTGTGCCAGACCCTGAGATCCCGGTGATCTCAGTGGTGGATCTGGGCATCGTGCGTCAGGTGTCGTGGAAAGACGATGCGCTGCATGTGGCGGTCACACCGACCTATTCGGGCTGTCCCGCCACCAGCATCATCGAGATAGATATCGAGACCGCTCTGCGCGATCACGGCATCGAAAAAATCACCTTCGAGCGCCGCATCGCGCCCGCATGGACAACAGATTGGCTGACCGACAAGGGGCGGGCCAAGCTGGAAGATTACGGGATTGCCCCGCCGCAGGCGGCCGGTGGTCCAACCCATTGCCCGCAATGCAAAAGCACGCGGGTCACCAAAGTCAGCCAGTTTGGCTCCACACCCTGCAAGGCGCATTGGCGCTGTGAGGACTGTCTGGAACCATTCGATTATTTCAAGTGCATCTAGGGAGGCAACCGATGGCGCGCTTTCATGACCTAACCGTCACCGACATTCAGAAAACCATTCGCGATGCGGTGGTTGTCACCCTCCAGCCGGTCAATGGGGCCGCTACAGAGTTTGATTTTACCCAGGGCCAGTATCTGACCTTCCGCCGTGATTTTGATGGCGAAGAGCTGCGCCGGTCCTATTCGATCTGCGCCGGTAAGGATGAGGGCATCCTGCAGGTGGGCATCAAACGTGTGGATGGCGGGGCATTTTCGACCTGGGCCAATGAAGAGCTCAAGGTGGGCGACACCGTTGAGGCCATGGCGCCCATGGGCAAGTTTTTCACTCCGCTCGATCCATCGCAGGGCAAGAATTATCTGGGCTTTGCAGGCGGTTCCGGCATCACTCCGGTGCTGTCGATCCTGAAAACCACCTTGGCCCGTGAACCACAGTCCACCTTTACGCTGGTTTATGCCAACAAAGGTGTGAACACGATCATGTTCCGCGAAGAGCTGAATGATCTGAAGAACATCTATATGGGCCGCCTGAATGTGATCCACATTCTGGAAAGCGACGCGCAGGAGATCGACCTGTTCACCGGTTTGGTGAGCGAAGAGAAATGTGCCCAGCTGTTCAAACATTGGATCGACATCCCGCACGTGGACACAGCCTTTATCTGTGGTCCTGAGCCGATGATGCTTGGCATTGCTAAGGCCTTGAAAGATCATGGTTTGGACGAGGGGCAGATCAAGTTTGAGCTGTTCGCCAGCGGCCAGCAGGGGCGCGCCAAACAGCGCGCGGCCTCACGTGGGGCAGCGGGCGGTCAGGTGACCACCAAGATCACCCTCGACGGCGCGACGCAGACTGTGAAAATGTCGAAGGATGTCAGCATCCTAGAGGCCGCTCTCGAAAACACCATGGATGCACCCTATGCCTGTAAGGCCGGAGTATGTTCGACCTGCCGCTGTAAGGTTCTGGAAGGTGAGGTCGAGATGCTCACCAACCACGCGCTGGAAGATTACGAGGTCGAGAAGGGCTATGTCCTGTCGTGTCAGTCCTATGCGGTGACAGACACCGTGGTCGTCGACTACGATCAATAGGCTGTACAGTTTGTACCCTTCGTACGCGCTATAGCGCAGAAGGTACAACCCGCCTCGGTTTTATCCGGGGCGGGTTTTTTGTTTCTCCCTGACACTGGCGCAGTGTGTCTGTGGGAATGTCTTGTTGTTGTTAAGTTGAAGACCTATCTCAGTTCCACCTTTGGTTGCGTGAATTGAGCAGGACATTTCATGATCAGATCTTTTGTAGGGGCCGTTGCGGTCGCAATGTTATCGACACCAATTTCGGCGGAGACCTATCGCAGTGCTGAATATGGGTATCTGCTTCAGACCAGTGAAGAGAGTGTCCAACTTTGGGACGAGAGCGCCTCATTTTGTGTTCTGAACATGGAATTACCGCGTGCACCAGATCAGATGTTCGAGGTCATGGGGCTGAGATTTGCCGAAGAGGGTGACGAAGCCAAACTTTGGATTGATGGGATGCTGCGTCCAATTCGTGGAACCCAGATCAAGGCCTTGCCCTCCACCTGTCTCGACAAAGATTATAGCCCCAGCGAAATTGTTGCGCTTGTCGGGGAAACTTTTGCCGAACGTTACCCGTTTTTCCACCTGTATGACGTGGATTGGTCAGCGCGGGTTGCCGATGTTCAAAGCGCGCTTCCAGAAGGAGCGAGCGAGGAAGATCTACGAAAGGCTTTGATGGCTTTGGTGTCTGGGCTGGACGATGGCCATATCGAAGTGAGCTTTGGCGAAGACAGCTTTTCCCCCGAAGTGTTGCCTGTCTGGGCAGAGGCGGCGCAGGACATTGGCCTGATCACCCATAGCTATGTCGATGACCTGACGCGCGTAGACGGGGTGCAGATGGTCTATGGTCGCATTGGTGACGTGGGCTACATGCGCATTTGGTCCATGGGGGCCGATGCGGAGTTTGATGAAAACGCGACAGATGTGGTGCAGAAGAAAATTCAGAGCGCCCTCATGGATCTGGGCGAGGTTCCTGCCCTGATTTTAGATGCGCGTCTGAACTCCGGCGGGTTCGATGCCATAGGATTGGCTTATGCGAGCGCGTTTAATGACGTGAAACGCCCGGCGTTTTCACGCGTTTTTCACACCCCAGACGGGCAGGGGCCTGCTCAACGTTTTGAGGTTCCTATGGCTGAGGCGCCCTTCACGCGACCCGTCTATGTAATGACCGGGCCAATGGCGTTTAGTGCGGCGGAAACCTTTGTGTTGGCGATGGCTCAGATCCCGCATGTGACCCTTGTGGGTGATCCAACGGCGGGTGATTTGTCAGACAAGCTTTTGAAGGCAATGCCAAACGGATGGCGGTTTGCGCTGAGCCACCAGATATATCGTGCGCCTGATGGGGCCGAGTATGAAAACCTCGGAATTCCTGTCGATTGGGCGTTGCCCTTTGATCTTGATGGCTTCCAATCTGAGCGGGACATGCAGCTGGAGGCGGTTCTTAATCGGTTGGGACAACCAGTGCCAAACCGAAACTGATAAGAGGACTACACGCGGTCGTTTTCAAGCTTGTCCAGCGCGGACAAAAGCGTGTCGACCAGTTGGGCGTGCTGCTCTTTGGTCAGTGCGGCGGAAAAGATATCAGCATCGTTTTTGGACACGGCTTGGATAACGTTTTCGGCGTGATCCGCGCCAGCTGTGGTGAGCTGAACAAAACTGCTGCGTTTGTCCTCGGGGTGGGCGATGCGGGTGATCCAGCCATTTTCCTCAAGGCTTTTGAGCACCTTGGTCACACCGCCTGAGGTCATGATCAGCGAGCGGTAAAGATCTGACGGTGTCAGGCGGTAGGGCTCTGGCTGGGCGCGCAACATAACCAGTATGTCAAACCCGGCCTCGCTCAGCCCAAAGCTTTGTACCACCGGCGCCGTGCGTTCTGAGACGATGTCGCGCAGGCGATAGAGCCCGAGGATGAGCGCAGTGTGCGGCGAGAGCGAGCTTGGCCAATGTGTTTCACAGGATTTGAGAATTTCGGCAACGGTCTGGCGGCTCATGGTGTCTCGCTGAGAAAACTATCTTGCAAGAAAGATACATCGATCCTAGATTGGGGTAAATATCTTTCTGGAAAGATAGATTCGAAAGGTGAGCGGATGCGGACGTTAAAAGATAGACTGCGCCATACGGTGCTGTTTGAAGTGCTGGCTTTGAGCTTGGTGGTGGTGTTTGGCCCGATGGTCACCGGCCATGGCATGAAAGAGTTGGGCGCGTTGGGAATCATGATGAGCCTTCTCGCTATGAGCTGGAACCTGATCTACAACTGGCTGTTTGATTTGTGGGATCGCCGGGCGCGCAATATGGCCCCGCGCGGATTTGGTTTGCGGGCGGTGCATGCGGTGCTGTTTGAGGCTGGGCTGTTGGTGGCGGGGATCTTTATTGTGGCCTGGTGGCTGGAGATGAGCCTTTGGGCCGCGCTGATCCTGGACATCGGCTTTGCCGTGTTTTTCTTGATCTACGCCTATGTGTACAATCTTGCCTATGACAAGGTGTTTCCCGCGCCAGCCTTGGCGCAGGAAACTTTGGCCTAGAGCCCGTTCAGGCCGGACAGCGTGAGGTTGGACACCATTTCGGCGTAATCCTCACGCGCCTGCGTGCCGGCGCCACTGTTCCACATGTAGTACCAGTTGAGCATCGCAAAGACCGACATGGTGGCGGCCCGAAGCTTGGGCTTGTCGGTCTCGAACTTATCAGGAGCGAGAGCCGTCAGGATATCGCTTAACCGGGTGACCATGTCCCGCTGGTAGCCGCGCAGCAGTTTTTGCTGGTCTTCGGGTAGGGCTGACATGGCCTCAAGCTGGACCTTATGTTCGTCGTCCGCCCCCTGATAGCTGAGCAGAATGCGGGCCACGGTCTGGCGCAGCTGGTCCTCAGGCGGCAAACCTGCGGTCTCGACCGAAAGGATATCGTCGCGCAGCTCGCTCAGGTATCCATCCAGCAGATCAAACAGAATGGCGTCTTTGCTATCGTAGTAGTGATAGATATTGGCCTTTGAAATCCCGCAGGCGCGCGCGACCTGATTCATCGAGGCGCGGTCAAACCCTTCTTCTGCAAAGAGTTTGGCCGCGGTCTTGACGATGTGACTGCGTTTCTGGTCGTGGTCTTTTGCGATGGTGCGGGCCACGGTTACTCCTTGGAACGGTTGTCGACGACGCGTTTGGCCTTACCCTGCGAACGCTCAACGTCGCCGGGGTCGCGCACTTCGATATCGGTGGAGATCCCTACAATATCTTTGATGCGTTTGGAAAGCATGCGTTCGGCAGCGGCCTTTGATGCGCCATCGGCCATGCCGGGCAGGGATTCCACAAAGACCTTCATCGCATCCATACGGCCGGATTTATACAGCTCGATCTGGAAGTGATTGGCCAAGCCGCCGGTGGCCAGAACCTGCTCTTCGATCTGGGTCGGGAAGACATTGACACCGCGCAGGATGATCATGTCGTCGCTGCGGCCGGTGATCTTCTCCATCCGACGCATCGAACGCGCGGTGCCGGGCAGCAGGCGGGTCAGATCGCGGGTGCGATAGCGGATCATCGGCAGGCCTTCTTTGGTGAGGGTGGTGAACACCAGCTCGCCCATCTCGCCGTCTTCGCAGACCTCGCCCGTTTCGGGATTGATGATCTCGGGATAGAAATGATCCTCCCAGATGTGCAACCCGTCTTTGGTTTCGACACATTCGTTGGCCACACCGGGGCCAAGAATTTCCGACAGCCCGTAGATGTCGACCGCGTGCATATCAAAGGCGGCCTGAATTTCCTGACGCATCGCATCGGTCCAGGGCTCGGCGCCAAAGACGCCAACCTTGAGCGAGCTGTCCCGTGGGTCGATGCCCTGTTTGTGGAATTGCTCGAGGATGTTGAGCATATAGGACGGTGTGACCATGATGCCGTCGGGCTGGAAGTCCTGGATCAGGCCGACCTGCTTTTCGGTCTGGCCTCCAGACATTGGCACAACGGTCGCGCCAAGGCGTTCGATGCCGTAATGCGCGCCAAGACCCCCGGTGAAGAGACCGTAGCCATAGGCATTGTGCACCATGTCGCCTTTGCGCAGGCCCGAGGCCCGCAGCGACCGCGCGAGCATGTCAGCCCACATGTCGATGTCGTTTTTGGTATAGCCTACAACCGTGGGTTTGCCGGTGGTGCCGGATGAGGCATGCAGGCGGATGATCTCGCTGCGTGGTACGGCAAACAACCCGAAGGGGTAGTTGTCACGCAGATCATTTTTGTAGGTGAAGGGGAACTTGGCCAGATCCTTCAGCTCTTTGAGATCGTCAGGATGCACGCCAGCCGCGTCAAAACGCTCTTTGTACATCGGTACATTGTCATAGGCGTGGCGCACCGACCATTTCAGGCGATCGAGCTGAAGGCCGCGAATTTCGTCGATCGAAGCGGTTTCGATCGGTTCGAGATCAGCGGGATTGGGAGATAGATCTTTCACGGCGTCCTCCGGACCTTATTCTTCAAATAGGGTGCCCTTGATCGAACGCGAGTGTCCACGGAATTCGGCGATCAAGGTGTTGTTTTGGTTGGTGACTTTGACGTCATAGATGCCACTGCGGCCCTGAAGATGAACCTCATGCGCGCGGGCGGTCAGCCGGTCGCCGATCATGGCAGGGGCGAGATAGCTGATGGAATTGTGCTGGGCCACGGTGGCCTGATTGCGGCTGTTGCAGGCAAAGGCAAAGGCGCTATCCGCAAGGGTGAAGGTGATGCCGCCGTGGCACATGCCGTGGCCGTTGGCGTGGTGTTTTTCCACAGTCAGGCCCATTTCCGAGGTGCCTTCATCGACCGAGATCAGCTCCATGCCAACCCAAGCGGAGGCGCCGTCGCCGGACCACATAGCAGCCGCAGATTTTTCCGCGCGTTCTTTCGGGGTCATGATCAATGTCCTTTGAACTGGGGCGCGCGTTTTTCAAGAAAGGACGAGACGCCCTCGGCATAATCGTCACTTTCGCCGCAGATCTTCATCGCGTCGGCTTCGGTTTCGAGGTGGTCGTCAAACCCTGCGATGGCGGCGCCTTGAATGCATTGTTTGGTCAGGCCCAGTCCAAGCGTCGGGCCATTGGCCAGCTTTTCGGTCAGAGCGCGGGCCTCATCCATCAGCTGTTCGTCAGGAATGGCCTTCCAGATCAGGCCCCAGTCTTCGGCCTGTTTGGCAGGCAGCGGTTGGGCCGTCAGAGCCAGACCTTTGGCACGGGCTTCGCCCAGCAGGTGAGGCAGATGCCAGGACCCGCCGGTGTCCGGGATCAGGCCCACTTTGGCGAAACTCTGGATGAACTTCGCGCCTTCGGCGGCCAGAACCATGTCACAGGCCAGCGCCACATTGGCCCCGGCACCTGCCGCGACACCGTTGACGGCACAGATCACGGGGAAGTTCAAGCTGCGGATCAGCTTGACCAGCGGGCCGTAGAATTCGCGCACGGTGCGCGAAAGGTCAGGCTTTTCGGTCATCTTGGACGGGTCGCGGTCGCCCAGATCCTGTCCGGCGCAAAACCCGCGACCTGCACCCGTCAACAGGATCGCACGGGCCCCTGTGTCGCGGGCCGTTTCGATTGCGGCAAACAGCGCGCGGTGCATTTCGTCATTAAAGCTGTTGAGCCGATCCGGCCGATTCAGTGTAATTTCCACCCAATTTTCATGGGGTTGTACAAGGATTGTGTCGCTCATCTTCGGCCTCGTCGAACATATTCAAAAAAAAGGTTTGCATAAACCGACCGGTTGGTCAATGAATATCCAACGAATATTGCGATGCGGAATCGCTGCACCAGATCGGAGGATCAGCGCTATGCTTTCAACACCTGTTTCGGTCCGGATGGACGGGGATGTGGCCTGGGTTGAGATTGACAGCCCACCGGTCAACGCCACCTCGACCGCCGTGCGTGCGGGGTTGATGTCTGCGATTGAGCAGGTGCAGGGCGCGCGTGTGGCGGTATTGATCTGCGCGGGCAAGACATGGGTGGCCGGTGGCGACATGTCCGAGTTTGACCGCCCCGCAGAAGAGCCGCACTTGCCAGATGTTGTTCAGGCGCTTGAAGACAGTGCAACGCCCTTTGTGGCGGTGATGCATGGCACGGTTCTGGGTGGCGGATTTGAACTTGCCATGGGCTGTGCCTGGCGGATCGCTGCGGCGGGTACGCGCTTTGGTTTGCCCGAGGTGAATGTTGGTTTGATCCCCGGCGCAGGCGGCACCCAGCGTGCGCCACGTCTGATGGGCATGGAGCCTGCCATTGATCTCGCGTGCCGGGGCAAGATGATCGAGGCCAGTACGATGATTGGCTATGGGGGTGTGGATGTTGTGGCCGAAGATGTTCGGGCGGCCGCAGCCAAATTTGTAACCAATCTGCCCGAACGACCCAAAGCGGTCTCGCAGCGCGATGTACCGCCGTTTGAAGCGCAGATTTTGGAAGAAACCAAAGCCAGCCTTCAGGCGAAATCCAAGGGGCAAAAATCGCCTTTGGAGAACCTCAAGGCCCTTGGCTGGGCCATGGAGCCCTTTGCCAAAGGTCAACCAAAAGAGCGAGCGCTGCATTTGGCTTTACGCCAGTCGGAAGAAAGCCGTGCCCTGCGCTATGCCTTCTTTGCGGAGCGTGCCGTGGCGCGTCCGGATGCCATCTCAGGCGCCAAGGCCCGCGCGGTGTCCAATGTTGCCGTGGTGGGTGGTGGCTTGATGGGCGCAGGGATTGCCTGGGCCTGTCTGAACGCGGGTCTGTCTGTCGTGCTGATCGAGCGTGATGCGGAGCAGGCGCAGGCGGCGGAAAGCCGGGTTGCGGCGCTGGGGCAGGGGGCTTTGAAGCGCGGCAAGCTCGACGGGGCGGGTCTGGAGGCAACACTGGCGCGGTTCACCGCCACCGCAGATTACGCCGACGCAGCGCAGGTTGATCTGGCGATTGAGGCGGTGTTCGAAGATCTCGGCGCCAAGCGCGCGGTTTTTGCCCAGCTCGACGCGGCGCTGGGCCCGGATGCGATTTTGGCAACCAATACCTCTTATCTGGATCCCGAGCTGATTTTTGAAGGGATCTCCAATCCCGCGCGCTGTGTTGGTCTGCATTTCTTCAGCCCGGCGCATATTATGAAGCTGTTGGAAATTGTCAGAACCCCTGCGACCTCTGCCGAGGTGCTGGCCACCGGGTTTGCGCTGGGCAAACGGCTGCGCAAGGTGTCGGTTCTGTCGGGAATCTGTGACGGGTTTATTGGCAACCGTATGCTGGCGGCCTATCGGCGCGAAATGGAGTATCTTCTGGCCGATGGTGCGCTGCCGCATGAGGTTGACGCCGCGATGCGTGCGGCGGGGTATCCCATGGGCCCTTGTGAGCTGCAGGATCTGACCGGGTTGCAGATTGCCTGGGCCAACCGCAAGCGACAGGCGGCGGATCGTCCCGAAGAGGAACGCTATTTCGATCTGTTTGATGTGCTGTGCGAGGCAGGCCGGCTGGGCCAGCGCGCTGGCAAAGGGTGGTACCGCTACAACGACGGCGACCGGACACCCAAGCGGGATCCCGAAGTCGAAGAGATGATTGTTGCGTGGTCAGCCAAACATGGCATCATCCGCCGTAGTTTTTCGAAGGAAGAGATTCAGACCCGTATTCTGGCTGTTCTGGCCAATGAAGGCGCGCGCATTGTCGAAGAGGGCATCGCTGAACGCGCCGAAGACGTCGATATGGTCCAGATCCACGGCTATGGCTTTCCGCGCCGCCGTGGCGGTGTGATGCATCTCGCGGCCGAACGTGGGTGGGACCACGTGGGCGCCACGATGAGACAGGTTGCTGAGGAGAGCCCCAAGTCCTGGGTGCTGTCCAAGGCTGCTGAAGACAACTGAACGATTTGGTATTTGCTTAGGGAGGACCTCATGGCCAAATTCTCGAAACTTTCGACCCTGCTTGCCGGTGCAGCACTGGCGGTAAGCGCGGTGACGGCGCAGGCAGCGGATTACACGCTGACCATTTCAAGCTGGGCCCCGCCCACCCACAACATCAACGCCAAGATGTGGCCCAAAATGATCGAAATGATCGAAGAGGCGACAGATGGTCAGGTGACTGCCGAGCTGAAACTGGGTCTGGCACCGCCCCCCGCACAGATGGATCTGATCATGGACGGCGCGGCCGACATGTCGATCATCTTCCACGGCTATCAGGCTGGTCGCTTTGTCACCACCAAACTGATCGAGCTACCGGGCTATGAAGGCAATGCCGAGGCGGCGTCGGTGGCCTACTGGCGCACCTTCGACAAATACCTGTCGAAAGCCAATGAGCACCGCGGCGTGAAAGTGGTTGCACTGCACACCCACGGCCCGGCGCAGCTGCATTCGGGTGCTCCGATCGAAAGCCTTGATCAGGTTTCTGGTCTGAAACTGCGTGTGCCCGGTGGTGTTGGCGGTGACATGGGCGCGGCCCTTGGCGCAACCGGCATTCAGGTGCCCGCACCGAAAGTGTATGAGACCCTCGCATCAAAAGCTGCGGATGGTGTTGTGATGCCGACCGAAGCCCGCAAAGGTTTCAAACTGACCGAAGTGGCCCAGCACTATTACGAGATGCCGGGCGGTTTCTACCGTGGTTCGTTTGCGTTCATCATGAACGAAGACACTTTTGCCGATCTGCCCGAAGATCTGCGCCAGAAACTGGAAGACGAAGTGTTTGGTGAACCCGCCAGCCGCGCCATCGGTGCGATCTGGGATGGGGGCGACGCGGACAGCCTTGCGCTGACCAAAGCCACCGAAGGCAACACCATCACCGTGGCAAGCGACGCCGACCTTGCCAAGTTTCAGGCGCTGTCGGGTGACGTGATCACCAAGGTTCTGGAAGAGGTCAATGGCGCCGGTGTGGATGCACAGGCCGCCTATGACATGATCAAAGCGGAAATGGCCGCTCAGTAAGATCCTATTGCGCGGGGCCGGAGGTGAACCTTTGGCCCCGTGTCTTTGCTGCCGGGGAGGGCAGGCATGCACGCTTTCATTCAGACCATACATCGCCTGAAACAACTGCCCATTCTGGTGGCCAGTTTGGCGCTGTTCACCCTGATGGTTATGACGTTTTTCGACGTGGTGTTGCGCTCGGTGTTCAATGCACCGATTGAGGCCGCCACGGAGTTGACCCGCATTTTGATGGCCATTCTGGTCTTTTCGGTGCTGCCGATCATGTCCGCCGGACCCCATCATATTGCGGTTGATCTGACCGATCCGATTTTCCACCGTTTGCGCCTGAGCCGCGTGCGCGACGGGCTGATCTATATCATCAGCGGCTTGCTGCTCTATCTGCCGGTCCAGCGTGTCTGGGTGCTGGCCGAGCGCTGGCGTGACTACGGGGATGTCACCGAATATCTCAACATCCCGCAATTCTATGTTGGCTGGTTTATCGCCGTATCCGTGGGCCTGACTGCGGTTGTGATGATTGTTGTTGGCCTGATGACCCTCTTTGCCCCCCACCTGTTGGAGACAAACGAATGACTGCTGCTCTGATTGGGTTTGGCGTTGTGCTTGTGCTTGTGCTCATGCGGATGCCAATTGTGTTTGCCATGGGGTTGGTTGGGACCCTTGGATTTGCCTATGAGCGCGGCGGCTCGATGCTTTCGGAGCGTGGGTTGAAAGCCGCGATGTCGATGGTTGGGCGCCAGATCACCGATACGGCGCAGGATTATGGGTTGTCGGTTGTGCCGCTGTTCATCCTGATGGGTTTGTTTGTGAACAAAGGTGGCATGGCGCGTGAGCTTTACGCGGTGTCCAATGCCTTCCTAGGCCATATGCGCGGCGGTATTGCCATGGCGACCGTGGCGGCCTGCGGCGGCTTTTCGGCAATCTGCGGCTCGTCGCTTGCCACGGCGGCAACTATGTCAAAGGTCGCGATGCCTGAGATGCGCCGCTATGGCTATTCTGATCAGCTCTCGACCGCGTCGATTGCAGCCGGTGGTACGCTGGGCATCCTGATCCCGCCCTCGGTGATCTTGGTGATCTATGGCCTGTTGACCGAAACCTCGATTGGCAAGCTGTTCATGGCGGGGATCATCCCCGGTGCGCTGGGCATTTTGTTCTACCTCTTCGCCGTGCGCTGGACCGTCTGGCGCGATCCTTCGTCCGGCCCAGCAGGTGAGCGGGCCACATGGGGCGACCGGTTTAAGGCGCTGGGCTCAGTCTGGGCTGTGCTGTTGCTGTTCTTCTTGGTGATTGGTGGGCTGTATGGCGCGTTTGATTTCGAACCGCTGAACCTAACCTTTTCGCCAACCGAGGCCGCAGGCATGGGGGCCATGGGCGCCTTCCTGATTGCGCTGTTGCGCGGTGGTCTGGGCCTAAAAGACATGGGTGAGGTTCTGAAAGAAACCACCTTCACCGCTGCGGCCCTGTTCGCGGTTTTGATCGGGGCGCAGATCTTTTCGAACTTCGTCAACCTCGCGGGCCTGCCCGAAGCGCTGATCGCGATGGTCACCGCCTACGACGTGCCGCCCTTTATGGTCATTCTGATGATCCTCGGGATCTACATCATTTTGGGCTGTGTCTTTGAATCGCTCTCGATGCTGTTGCTGACCGTGCCGATCTTTTTCCCGCTGGTGACAAGCCTTGGCTATGATCCGATCTGGTTTGGTATTGTGGTTGTTGTGGTGACCGAGATTTCACTGATCACACCGCCGGTTGGATTGAACGTGTTCATCCTCAAAGGCGTGGTAGGCGATGTCTCGACCGGGACCATCTTCAAGGGTGTGACGCCTTTCTGGATCGCGGATATCTTCCGTCTGGCCCTGATCGTTCTGGTGCCTTGGGTGGTGCTGTACTTGCCAAAAACCATGGGGGCGATGGGCCACTGATGGTTGATCTCAAGGCTTTGCCCGAGGGGTTTCACGAGAACCCCTATCCGCATTATGCGCAGCTTTTGGAGGAGGCACCGGTGTGCCTCCAGCCAGACGGCTCGGTTTTGCTGTCACGCTATGACGATCTGGATTTGGTGTACCGCGATGCGACGCGCTTTATCTCGGATAAGAAGGCGGTTTTTGCACCCAAGTTTGGCGACGGCTCACCCCTGTTTGAACACCACACCACGTCGCTGGTGTTCAATGACCCACCGCTGCACAGCCGCATCCGCAAGGTGATGGTTGGCGCCATGAACCCGCGTGCCTTGAAGCATATGGAGCCTGGGCTGATTGCGCTGGTTGAGGGGCTCTTGGATGAGATAGCGGGTCAGGATCAGGTGGATCTCATCGAAAGCTTTGCCGGGGCCATTCCGATTGAGGTGATCGGCAACCTGCTGGGCATTCCCCATGAAGAGCGCGGGCCGCTGCGCGATTGGTCTTTGGCCATCCTTGGGGCGCTGGAGCCTGTGCTGACCGACGCTGAGCTGGAGCTTGGCCATGCCTCGGTGCGCGAGTTCAAAGAGTATCTCAAAGGGGTGGTCGCCGACCGTCGCGCCAACCCCGGCGATCCTGAGGTGGATGTGTTGACCCGACTGTTGCAGACAGAAGGCGAGGCGCTGACCGAGGTCGAACTGCTGCAGAACTGCATCTTTATTCTCAATGCCGGGCATGAGACCACAACCAACCTGATCAGCAACGCGCTGGGGCTGTTGGACAAAGACCGCTCTGCGCGGTCGGCGCTGATCGAAAATCCACAGCTGTTGACCACGGCGGTTGATGAGTTTCTGCGCATGGAAAGCCCCAACCAGTTTGGCAATCGTCTGACTACGGAAGAGGTCGAGTTCCACGGGGTGACCATCCCGGCGGGCACCGATCTGCATCTGTGTATTGGCGCGGCCAACCGCGACCCGCGTCGCTTTGAGGATCCGAGTGTGATGAAGCTGGATCGCAGACCCAACAAACATCTGGCCTTTGGCGGCGGCGGACACACCTGTGTTGGCCTGACATTGGCCCGCATGGAAGGGCGCATCGCCGTGGAAGGCATGCTGCGCCACTTCCCCAACTATGAACTGACCGAAGGGGCCAAGATGGGCGGCCGCGTCCGTTTCCGCGGCTTTGCCTACCAACCGGTCCTGTTGAACAAAGGATAATGCTATGAGCATCCAACAGATTTCATCTTTTGCGGCGGGTCAGTGGGTGGCCCCGGGCGCTGGCGCGCGCAACATTGCAAGCGCCATCACCGGTGAAGTGATTGCCCAGGCGGGCAACTCGGATCTCAACGTGCAGGCGATGCTGGATCACGCCCGTCAGGTCGGCGGTCCGGCGCTTCGGGCGATGACCTTCCACCAGCGTGCCAAAATGCTCAAGGCGCTGGCGGCCCATCTAGGCGAGCGCAAGCAAGAGCTTTATGACCTGTCGTTTGACACCGGCGCCACCCAGTCAGATCACATGATCGACATTGATGGCGGCGTGGGCACGATGTTTGTCTTTGCCTCTAAGGGCCGTCGCGAAATGCCCGATGGGCATGTCTATGTGGATGGCGATGTCGAACAGCTGAGCCGCAACGGCACCTTTTTGGGGCTGCACGTCTGCACGCCGTTGCAGGGTGTTGCGGTGCATATCAATGCCTTCAACTTTCCGGTTTGGGGCATGTTGGAAAAGCTGGCACCGACGCTTTTGGCCGGTGTGCCTGCGATTGTGAAACCAGCGACCAATTCCTGTTACGTGACCGAGCGCGCAGTGCGGATTATGCTCGACAGTGGGTTGTTGCCTGAGGGTGCGCTGCAGCTGGTGTCCGGTGGTCTGGGTGACATGCTCGACCGCCTGACTTGCCAGGATGTGGTGAGCTTTACCGGTTCGGCAGACACGGCGCTCAAACTGCGCTCGGCACCGCATATCATGGAAAACTCGGTGCGGTTTGTGGCAGAGCAGGACAGCCTGAACGCCTCGATCCTTGGGCCGGATGTTGAGCCGGGTTCGCCCGAATTTGATCTGTTTGTCAAAGAAGTCACCCGCGAGATGACCACCAAGGCGGGGCAGAAATGTACTGCAATCCGTCGCATCATCGCGCCAGAGGCGCAGGTGCAGGCGGTGATTGAGGCGCTGAGCGCACGTCTGGCGAAGGTGGTGATTGGTGACCCGCGCAAGGAGGGTGTGCGCATGGGGGCGTTGGTTTCCAACGGTCAAAAGCGCGATGTGCTGGAAAAGGCGGCGATGCTGGCCGAAGAGGCCACGCGCGTCTTTGGCGATCCTGACGATTTTTCTGTGGAGGGTGCCGACAAGGATAGCGGGGCCTTTGTGCCGCCGATGCTGTTCCATTGTGCTGATCCGGATAAGGCGCAGCGTGTGCATGACACCGAGGCCTTTGGTCCGGTCTCCACCATCATGGGGTATCGTGACCTGGGGCATGCCATCGAGCTGGTCAATCGCGGCATGGGCAGCCTTGTGGCGTCTGTGATCACCCATGATCCGGCGGTGGCCCGTGAAGTGGTGATTGGAGCGGGGGCCTATCATGGACGCCTGTATTTCAACAACCGCGACTCGATGAAGGAATCGACCGGTCATGGCTCGCCTCTGCCACATATGGTACACGGCGGCCCCGGCCGTGCCGGGGGTGGCGAAGAAATGGGCGGTGTGCGCGGTGTGATGCATTACATGCAGCGGACGGCCATTCAGGGCTCGCCTGATATTCTGACCGCCGTGGGTGAGAAATGGGTGCCAGGCGCCACCGAGATTGCAGGAACGGCGCATCCCTTCACCCGCAAATATGGCGAGCTGGCGATTGGTGAAACGCTCTATAGCCCCAGCCGTCAGGTCACGTTGGACGATATCGAGCTCTTTGCCAATTTCACCGGTGACACGTTCTATGCCCATATGGATGATGCCGCCGCCCAGCGGAACCCCTTCTTCCCGGGGCGCGTGGCGCATGGCTATCTGTTGCTGAGCTTTGCCGCCGGTCTGTTTGTGGAGCCAAATGAAGGTCCGGTTCTGGCCAACACAGGATTGGACAATCTGCGCTTTATGAAGCCGGTGCAGGCGGGGGATAGCATCAAGGTGCGTCTCACGGTGAAGAAGAAAACCCAGCGCACCGATGAGTATGGCGAAGTGCGTTGGCATGTGACCCTGACCAGTCAAAACGATGAGCTGGTGGCGGAATACGAGCTGCTGACCATGAACGCTTATTAATCTGATTGCAGAGTGTGAGTTTGGCGCGCTTCGGAGAACACTCCGGGGCGCGTTTTTATTTGGGCGAGGGGCCAGCCCCTCTGCCGCGTGGCGGCATTCACCCCGGAGTATTTGGGAAAAGAAGAAGCATCGGTTCTGTGGTGGAATGGATTGGAATATTTATTCCAATACGTTTAGGATGATCTGAGATCTGTTCCAAAGCGCCGTCGGAGTGACCCATGACATCTGCCCCCACCACCGTTGACGGGTTCCATGCGCGATTGCGTGATGTGGCAGAGGATTTGCCCAAGCGGATGCGGCAATGTGCGGAGTATTTGGCGGATAACACCGACCGGATTGCGGTGTCGACGGTCGCCGAACTGGCAGAGGGCGCTGGTGTCGCCCCCTCGGCGATGATGCGCTTTTGTCAGGTGATGGGGTTCAGTGGATTTTCCGATATGCAGAAGCTGTTTCGCACAGCCTTTGCCCCGGGGTTGCCGGATTATGCCACCCGTCTGGCCAACCTGCGTGAGCGTGGGGCCGAGAGCCCTTCGGCGTTGCTGGCGGAATTTGTGGATGCCGGGCGGTTGTCTTTGGAAAATCTCGCAAATTCAGTGGATTCACGGGTATTGGATCAGGCGGTTACCGCATTGGCGCAGGCCAATATCATTCATATTATGGGGGTGCGGCGGGCCTATTCTGTGGCGACCTATCTTAGCTATGCCTTTGAGAAGATGCAGATTGGCACGGTGCTGCATGATGGGGTGGGAAAATTGGTCAACCCGCATGCGGTGCGGGATGGCGATGCGGTGATTGCGATCACTTTTGCGCCCTATAGCGAGGAAACGCTGGAGCTTGTGCAGCAGGCGCAGGCCAAAGATGTGCCGGTTGTAGCGATCACGGATACCGCGATGAGCCCGTTGCATGTTGAGGATATTCTGGCGCTTTCCGTGTCTGAGGTTGATGTCGGGGCCTTTCGGGCATTGTCGGCCACCCTGTCTTTGGCCATCACCCTAGCGGTGGCCGTGGGTGCGGCGCGGGGCGCTGAGTTTGGAATTTAGAACTTGAATTTGTGCTGATATGGAATAAATATTCCAAAAAATGCAACGACGCGAATCCATCCTGCGTGATGCAGCGAGAGTTTCGCGAGACGGGTTTGGAGGCAAACTATGAAAAAGCTGGATTTGATCACCATCGGGCGATCGTCGGTTGATCTTTACGGTGCGCAGGTGGGTGGCCGTCTGGAAGATATGGCCTCATTCAACAAGTATATTGGCGGCAGCCCCACCAATATGGCGGCGGGCACGGCGCGACTGGGGTTGAAATCGGCGCTGATCACCCGAGTTGGTGATGAGCATATGGGCCGTTTTATCCGCGAAGAGCTGGAGCGCGAAGGGGTGGATGTGCGAGGTGTGCAGACCGACGCCGAACGTTTGACCGCGCTGGTCCTGCTGGGCATTCGCGATCAGGAACAGTTTCCGCTGATTTTCTATCGTGAAAACTGTGCCGATATGGCGTTGAGCGAAGAGGACATCGATCCGGAGTTTATCGCTGAGGCCCGTGCGGTTGTCGCCACCGGGACACATTTGAGCCATCCACAGGTCGAGGCCGCAACCCTGAAGGCGCTGAAACTGGCCCGAGACAACGGATCGCAGACCGCGCTGGACATTGATTACCGTCCCAACCTCTGGGGTGTGGCCGGGCATGGCGACGGTGAGAGCCGTTTTGTCGAGAGCCAGAAGGTCACTGAGAAACTGCAATCGACCCTGCATCTGTTTGATCTGATTGTGGGCACGGAAGAAGAGTTCCACATCGCCGGGGGCACCACTGACACCATCGAGGCGCTGCGTGCGGTGCGCAAAGTCTCGGGCGCGACGCTTGTGTGCAAACGCGGGCCCATGGGGGCCTCGGCCTTTGAGGGCGAGATCCCCGACAGTCTGGATGACGGTCAGGTTGGGCCGGGTTTCCCGATTGAAGTGTTCAATGTGCTGGGCGCAGGGGATGGCTTTATGTCGGGTCTGCTCAAGGGCTGGCTTGATGGCGAAGACTGGCCCACCGCACTGGGCTATGCCAATGCCTGTGGTGCCTTTGCGGTGAGCCGCCATGGCTGTACGCCCGCCTATCCAAGCTGGGATGAGCTGCAGTTTTTCCTCAAACGCGGTGTGAAAGAAAAAGCACTGCGCAAAGATGCCGAGCTGGAACAGCTGCATTGGTCGTCGAACCGCAAAGGCGACTGGTCGGATATGCGGGTCTTTGCCTTTGATCACCGCATGCAGTTGGAAGATATTCCCGGGGCGACCGCTGACAAAATCGGTGCGTTCAAAGAGCTCTGTCTGGATGCGACCGTTGATGTGGCGCAGGGCCGTCCGGGGTATGGGTTGCTCTGTGACAGCCGTCTGGGCCGGGATGCGCTTTATAAGGCTGCGGGGCAGGGGCTATGGATTGGGCATCCGGTGGAATGGCCGGGCTCACGCCCGCTGACACTTGAGCCGGAAATTGGTCCAGATTTCGGGGGCCTGAGCGAATGGCCGCTTGAACATGTGGTCAAGGTTCTGTGTTTCTATCACCCTGATGACACGCCGGAAATGAAGGCCGAGCAGGAAGACACCGTTGTGCGTCTGTTCCATGCCTGCCGTCGCAATCGTCTGGAGTTCCTGCTTGAGGTGATTCCGTCCAAGGCCGGCCCGGTTGGGGATGACACCACGGCGCAGGTGATCCAACGGTTCTATGATCTGGGTGTGTATCCTGACTGGTGGAAGCTTGAGCCGATGACCACGCCAGCCGCCTGGACCGCCACCTGTGACGCGATCACCCGCAACGATGACAACACCCGTGGCATTGTGGTTCTGGGTTTGGGGGAAAGCGAAGAAAAACTGGCACAGAGCTTTAAAGTTGCGGCGGATTATCCGCTCGTGAAAGGCTTTGCTGTGGGCCGAACAATTTTCGCCGAAACCGCCAAGGCCTATATGGCTGATGCGATTACCGGACCAGAAGCCATTGAAGATATGGCGGCAAAATATGCCCGCCTGTGTGAGATTTGGGATCAAGCACGCGCCAACAAGGAGAGCGCCGCATGACTAAGACCATTCGATTGACCGCCGCGCAGGCGATGGTGCGCTACATCAGCGCGCAGATGACCGAAGAGGGTGAGCCGTTTATCGCGGGATGCTGGGCTATTTTTGGCCATGGCAACGTCGCGGGGATTGGTGAGGCGCTGCACGCCGAGCGTGAGACGCTGCAGACCTGGCGTGGCCACAATGAACAGACCATGGCCCATGCGGCTCTGGCCTATGCGAAACAGTCGGGGCGCAAACGGGCCATGGCGGTGACCTCGTCGATCGGGCCGGGCGCGACCAATATGGTCACGGCTGCGGGCCTGGCGCATGTGAACCGCCTGCCGATCCTGTTGATCCCGGGGGATGTCTTTGCCAACCGTGGGCCAGATCCGGTGCTGCAACAGGTCGAAGATTTTGGCGACGGCATTATGTCAGCCAATGACTGTTTCAAACCGGTCAGCCGCTATTTTGACCGCATCACCCGCCCCGAGCAGCTGTTGACCGCCTTGCCGCGCGCCTTTGCCACCATGACCGATCCGGCGGACTGTGGTCCGGTGACGCTTGCGTTCTGTCAGGACGTACAGGCCGAAGCCTATGATTACCCAGTGGCCTTCTTTGAGAAAAAAGTCTGGTATCAGCGCCGTCCGCGCCCCGATCTGGGTGAGTTGGCTCGGGTGACAGCGGCCATCAAAGCGGCAAAAGCTCCGGTGATTGTGGCCGGTGGTGGTGTGCACTACGCAGGTGCCTGTGACGATCTTCAGGCCTTTGCCGAAACGCATCAGATCCCGGTCGTGGAAACGCAGGCAGGCAAATCGGCGCTGGCCTGGGATCACCCGTTGAACATGGGTCCCGTGGGCGTGACCGGTGCCGCAAGCGCCAATGCGGTCTGCGCCAACGCGGATCTGGTTTTGGGGGTTGGCACCCGCTTTCAGGATTTCACCACTGGGTCCTGGACCTTGTTTGAAAACCCTGACCGCACCTTGGTGAGCCTGAACGTTGCGGCCTATGACGCGATGAAACACGGCGCCCTGCCTTTGATGGCGGATGCCAAGGTTGGATTGGCTGAGCTGACTGAGGCCATGGGCGATCTGAGTTTTGCCGCGCCGTCGGAGCAGCTGAAAGCCGATTGGTTTGCCGCGGTTGACCCGCTCTGTGCTGCGCCCAGTGATGAAAGCGGTCTGCCAAACGATCAGCAGGTGATTGGCGCGGTTCAGCGGGCCTCGGGGCAGGACACCGTTGTGATGTGTGCGGCGGGCACCATGCCCGGGGAGCTGCACAAGCTTTGGAAAGCACCGCGTCCGGGCGGCTATCACATGGAATATGGCTACAGCTGTATGGGGTATGAGATTGCCGGTGCCATGGGGATCAAAATGGCCCAACCCGAGCGCGATGTGGTCTGCATGATCGGGGACGGCTCGTATATGATGGCGAACTCAGAACTGGCGACCGCCTGTATGCTGGGGATCAAATTCACCATGGTTGTGACCGACAACCGCGGTTATGGCTGTATCAACCGGCTGCAGATGGGCACCGGTGGCGCTGAGTTCAACAACCTGTTGAAAGACGTGCATCACGTAAACCCGTCGAACATCGACTTCGCAGCACATGCGGCCTCGATGGGGGCGGAAAGCGTCAAGGTTGCCACTATTTCTGAGCTTGAGGCTGCGCTTGAAACCGCGAAACAGGCCAGCGGTCCCTATGTGATCGTCATCGACACGGATCCTTATCCCAGCACGCCGGATGGCGGACACTGGTGGGATGTGGCTGTGCCCGAAGTCAGCGACCGGGACGAAGTGACCAAAGCCCGCGCGGGCTATGACGCCGCTCTGCGTGCGCGCCTCAACTAATCCTGCGCCTGAACTTAAGACAAAGGCATCGCGACACGCGGTGCCCCCACGATTTCTAAGGACTGCACCTTATGATCCTTTACGGCACAAACCCCATCGCCTGGGCCAATGATGACGACCAGACTTTGGGCGCGCATATTCCCACCGACCAGATCCTGCGCGAAGCGGGTGAAATTGGTTTTGACGGCATCGAAAATGGCCACCGCTGGCCGGCGGATGCGGAAGAGCTCAAACAGCTTCTGGGCGGCTTTGGCCTCAAGTTCATCTCTGGCTGGCATTCGCTGAACCTCTTGGCGCATTCGGTTGAGGACGAAAAGAAAGCGATCCAGCCGCATCTGGACCGTCTCAAGCACAATGGCTGTAAGGTCTGCATCACCTGCGAGACATCGAACTCGGTGCAGGGGCTGGATGAGCCGGTGAACAACGCACCGGTTTTGAACGCGGATGAGATGAAGGCCTTTGGCGCCAAGGTGGAAGAGATCGCGCAACACTGTGCTGATCAGGGGATTCACCTTGTCTATCACCACCATATGGGCACCGTTGTGGAAACCCCTGAGGAAATCGACGCCTTCATGGCGGTGACCGGTCCGGCCACCAAGCTGTTGTTTGATGCGGGTCACGCCTATTTTGGTGCCAATGGCACCGATCCCGCGCCGATCCTTGCGAAATACATCGACCGGGTCAGCCACTTCCACGCGAAAAATGTGCGTCCGGCTGTGATGGCTGAGGTGCGCGAAACAGGCATGTCCTTTATGGATGGCGTGCGCGGTGGGGTCTTTACCGTGCCCGGCGATGCGGAAGGGGGCGTTGATTTCACACCGCTGCTGCAACAGCTGAAAGACGCCAACTATGAGGGGTGGATTGTCATCGAGGCCGAACAGGACCCCGATGTGCATAATCCCTTTGAATACCAGTCGCTTGGTTTGAAAACGTTGAAAGAAATTTCGGCGAACGTCGGCTTGGGCGACTAGGCTCACCCGCCCCCAAGACACATTGGGGGTCATCACCACCACCAACGGAAGGAAAATACCATGGTGGACTATGAATTCGGATTTATCGGCTATTTCGATCGCGAATCCTGCGATCTGGACGAATTCAAGGTGGTGACCTCTCAGCGGCTAGAAGGCTATCAGGTGCCGCTTGCAGCCTCTATCGCAAAGAATGTGCCAATCTACGATATGCAGGCACTGCGCGGCATGTTGGACGATACCGAGCAACGCAAAGAACTTATGACCGAATGGGCTTGGGTTCTGGGGCGGTCAGCCGGTGTTGTGGTCTTAAAAGGGGCCTATGCCGATACAGCGCCGGTGGATGCGGCAACGGCGGTGTTCCAGCAGATCATCGCAGATGAACGCGCGGCAACTGGTGGCGGAGCAGATCACTTCGCCGCCGCGGGGGCCAATGATCGGATCTGGAACTCGCTGCAAAAGCTCTGTGAGCGTGATGCCTCGGTCTTTGCACGGTACTTTGGCAATACCGCGATTGCGGCGATTTCTGAGGCCTGGCTGGGCCCGAACTACCAGATGACCGCGCAGGTCAATCAGGTGCGTCCGGGCGGTGCGGCGCAACAGGCGCATCGGGATTATCATCTGGGGTTCCAGACTGCTGCGGTGGCGGAAACCTATCCAGCGCATATGCATGACCTGTCGGCGGCACTGACTCTGCAGGGTGCGGTGGCGCACTCAGGCATGCCGGTTGAAAGCGGTCCCACCAAGCTCTTGCCGTTTTCGCAACTCTATCGTCCGGGCTATGTGGCGTGGCGGTTTGAGGATTTCCGCGATTACTTTGAGGAAAACTGCATCCAGCTGCCGTTGGAGAAGGGCGACGCGGTGTTCTTTAACCCGGCGCTGTTCCATTCGGCAGGGGCAAACACCTCGGCAGATATCGAGCGGATGGCCAACCTGTTGCAGGTCTCATCGACCTTTGGCCGGGCGATGGAGAGTGTTGACCGGCTTGGCATGTCCAAACGTCTGTATCCGGCGCTTCAGGCTCTGGGCGATGCGTTGAGCCCTGCCGAGCGGGCTGCGGCGATTGCCGCCTGTGGCGAGGGATATTCTTTCCCGACCAATCTTGATGTCGATCCTCCAGTTGGGGGACTGGCTCCTGAAACACAGGCGGCGCTTTTGGCACGCAGCTATGCGGCAGGCGACAGCCACGCTGATGTGACTGCTGCGCTGGAGGCGCAAGATGCGCGGCGCAAAGCATAAAACATCGGCGGCCGGAGACGGCCGCCGTTCATTCCAAGGAGGAGCGACATGACGGATTTGTTGCGGAAGCCGAACGGCACCCATGGCAAGGTGCATGACATCACGGTCGAGACTGCGACAGGTCCGCAGACCGAAAACTGGGGCTATGTTGGCTTTGGCCTCTACCGTCTGAAGGCGGGCGAAGCTGTTTCTGAGGTGACCGGAGATCGGGAAGTCATTTTGGTGATTGTTGAAGGCAAAGCTAAGATGAGCGCCTCGGGCCAAGAGTTTGGTGAAATGGGCGATCGGATGAATGTCTTTGAAAAGACCCCTCCACATTGCCTCTATGTGCCCAATGACAGTGACTGGAGCGCCGAAGCGACAACCGAGCTGACTTTGGCGGTCTGCACGGCTCCGGGTAAGGGTGGTCACAAGGCGCAAAAGCTGGGGCCGGACGGCATCGAACTGACCCCGCGCGGACAGGGTTCGAACACGCGCTACATCAACAATATCGCGATGGAAGGCCGAGATGTGGCCGACAGTCTGTTGGTGACCGAAGTCTTCACCCCGCAGGGCAACTGGTCGTCTTATCCGCCGCACCGTCACGACGAAGACGACTACCCCAATATGACCTATCTGGAAGAGACCTATTACCACCGTCTCAATCCCGAGCAGGGCTATGGTCATCAGCGGGTCTGGACCGAAGATGGATCACTGGATGAAGCCATGAGCCCGTCAAACCATGATGTGGTCTTGGTGCCCAAGGGCCATCACCCCTGTGGCGCGCCTTATGGTTATGAAATGTACTACCTCAACGTGATGGCCGGGCCGCTGCGCAAATGGCGGTTCAACAATCATCCCGATCACGACTGGATCTTCCAGCGCGACAATCAATAACTGTCTCAGCCCCTCCTAAGCGAGGGGCTTTTTCATGGGTGAGATATGCCTGCGAACAGGGTGAGCCCCCTTTGGCATAGGGGCCTACGCCTTGGGATGCTCAATCGCGAAAACGCGATGTCCTCCTGACCCAATACCGATTCATCACTTTGTGATCAGTGCCTTACCCTGAGGGGGTAGTAACAGAGGTGTGTGATCATGGAGTTGAAATCCCCACGCTCGCTGCGCGTGAATGCAGCCAAATGTGATGCGAAACCTACTATCAGTGCCATAGGTCTGGGTCAGGTCGGTGTCGATGTGGCCGCCGGGTTGGCACACAGCGGCCACCGCGTGGTTGGCGTCGATTTTAATCAAAGCCGCCTGTCCCGATTTGCTCGTGGAACGCGTACTGCGCGCTCAGAAAATTCAAGCGATGAACTGAGGCGCGCGGGTGCCAAAGGGTTGATTTCCACCACCGAGGATCTGGCGGCGGCGGTGCGCGGAACCGATGTGAGTTTTGTCTCGATCGCGGTGCCTGTCCGATCCGATGGAAGTCCTGACACCTGTCGTCTTGAACAGGCGGCCCGTGCCATGGCGGTTGGACTTTGCCAAAAGGAGGCCTTCCATGTCTTTGCTGTCCATTGCGCAGTGCCGCCTGGGACAACGCTGGGGGTGGTGGTGCCGATCCTCGAAGCAATCTCGCGCAAGACGGCAGGGCGCGATTTTGGCATCAGTGTAAGCTCTAGTTTTTCTGACCAGGATGCCGTGCGTCCAAGGAACGAGACACGAACCCGTCCGGTGATCGGCGCCAGTGATCTACGTACCGCACGGATCATGCGCAGGCTTCTTGCCCCCGGCGAAGAAGACCTCTGTGTCACCACCATTGAAACAGCGGAAATGGTGGCGCATGCCGCCACGGCCCGAGATGTTCTTACAAAGTGTTTTGATGATGAAATCAATCGGTTGTGCCGCGCTTTGGGGGTGAACGGCCCGCTTGTGATGGAGATGGTTTCACCAGGTGACAGCCAGACCACATCGCGCGATAGCGCCTTTGCAGTGGGGGGACGACGGTGCGCGGAAAGCCTCCAAACTTTGTCTCAGGCCGCTTCGGCGCATGGCCTGAGCCTGCCACTTCTCGAAAATCTGGAGCTGTCTCATGTCGAACAGGTCACGCAAGCGCTCCGGTTGGTTCGCGCCGCAAAGGTCAAACGGGTTGGTGTGCTCGGGTTGGCCCACCTCTGGGGCACCGATGATTTCCACCAAAGCCCTGTTTTCGACATCTTGGCTCAGCTCAGCGCGGATGGTGTCGAGCTATATGGTCACGACATGGCACTCACCTCGGATCGAAAACGACGGGAGTTGTGTGCAGAGATCGGTACGGGATCTGCCAAAATGCAGAAACTGGCGCAGGATCTCCCAGACATCCTCTGCCAAGAGATCGAACGGGTGGTGAGCCACGCTGAACTGGTGCTTGTCTGTCATCCGCTGCCTGCTTACCGCGTGGCGCTGGAATGGAGTGGGACGCCGGCCATCGATCTGGCGGGGCTGTACCGCTCGGCCCCGCAGGGCGTTGATGTGCAGGGGCTGGGGTGGTCATGATGGGGTCTCGGTGCGTTCGCGCGGGCCGGGGAGCCCGCGTCATCACCTTGCATAGCAACAGAAAAGGCGCCGATGCGGCGCCTTTGTTTCCATGAAATGAGTGGTCAAACCTCAGAAAAGACCTGCGTCCCGTGCGATCATCGCCGCCTGGGTGCGATTTTTGGCACCGATTTTGCGGCAGAGGGTGCGCACATGAAGCTTGATGGTGACCTCTTGCAGATCAAGTTCGCGCGCGATTTCCTTGTTGGACAATCCACGGCACAGCGCCTCAAGAACTTCGGATTCACGGCCGCTGAGTTGCCGGGCCAGAGGATTTTGCGAAGCATTCTGCGCATCACCCATCATGGTTGCCGGAATATAGGTCTCACCCGAGGCCATAAACCGAATGGCGTTCAGCAGAGATTTTGCACCCAGCGTTTTGGGCACAAATCCAAGACCACCCGCCTCAACGGATTCCTGCGCAATCCGATCGGGTGCGGTGCCGCTTAGAATGGCAAAGGATTGATCTGGAAACTTTTCGCGGGCGTTGCGCAGGCCGTCCAGCCCCTGCATGCCCGGCATGTTGAAATCCAGCAACACGAGGTCAAATCCGCCTGATTCTGCAATGCAGGCCATCGCACTTTGGTAATCGGCGACGGTGGTGACCTGTGTGTCACCTCCAGATGTAAGAAAGGCAGCAATGGTATCGCGCACCATTTCATGATCGTCGGCCAGTAAGACCGTGATCTGATTGCTGGGTCGGGTGGCATTATCCATGGTGGCCGCTCCAAAGGTTACAATGTTTGCCTGGGCCACGCGGTTCTTCGAAGACATAAACGACATCAATTTCTCCCTACACACTAACTCTGTCGATCAGTCTACCGCGCAACGAACGGGGTGGAATTGTTAAAATAGTTGCGAATTCGCTGAATTCGGTCAGGGTCCCTATACCAAAGGGTTATAGGGTCACCTTAATCGCAATTTCCCAGTTAGGGGTTAATTTCATATGGTTTCAATGCGGGGGCGTGTCAAATTTGATTGAGCGAAAGAGGAGGAGTCATCAGGTGAACACCCGGATAGACACTTTGACCCGGTCTCCGCGCGAGGGCTTTCGCTTTGTTGTTCTGGGCTTTCTGCTCATCCTCTTTCTAAGCCAGACACTCCTTCTGGGGCGGTCGGTTGTGACGCAGCTTCGGAGCCTGTCGAGCGCCTCTACCGATAATTTGCAGTGGAATATTGCGCAGATGGAGGTTGAGCTCCTGCGCATGCGGGTGGCGCTTGAAACGGTCGAACGGGTGGGCGAGGGCGCCTTGCCAGATCTGCGCCGGCGGTTTGATGTCTTTTACAGCCGCTTTGACACTGTCAGCGAAAGCAAAGCTCAGGAGTTCTTGGCCTCATCGACCGAAGGGCGGCGCAGGTTGCGTGCCTATCGTAACTTTCTGGATGAAAGTGTGGTCTTGATTGACGGCACCGACGAAAAGTTATTGGCGGCGGTGCCCTATTTGAGGCGCGCTGTCAGTTCGCTTGAATCGCAGATGCGCTCGCTGTCGCTGGAAGGTGTGTCTGCCTCGGCGCTGGCCGAAGACACCACACGCCGGCAGGTGTTTCAAACGCTCTTTCGGCTTGCCCTTTCCACGGTTGCGCTCATCGCGGCACTGGTTGTATCGGCCGCCTTGCTGTGGCTGTTGTATCAGCGGGCGCGCAGGCTCGCCGTGCAGCACAACGCTGACCGCGCGCGGCTTGAGGCGATGGTGTCCTCCTCGCTCGACGCTATTGTTGTGATCGATAAGGATGGTTTCATTGTCGAGTTCAACGGCGCCGCGGAACAGGTTTTCGGCTATACCGAAGATGAGGCCGTGGGATGTCTCATGGCGGATCTTCTTGTGCCCGCCCATCTGCGGCAGGCGCATTTTCAAGGTATGGAGCGGTTCATTCGCACAGGCCACAAGCGTGTTCTGGGCAAAGGTCGTGTGCGTTTGGAAGCTCTGCGTAAATCGGGAGAGGTTTTCCCGGTTGAGCTGTCGCTGTCTGTGGCCCAGAGCGGAGATCAGACGGTATTTGTGTCCTTTCTGAAGGATATTTCGCAACAGGTCGAAGCGGAAGAAACATTGACGCGCGCTCGGGACGAGGCCGAAATCGCCGCAACGGCAAAAACCAATCTTTTGACGGTGATGAGCCATGAGATGCGCACACCTCTGAACGGCATTCTGGGGTCTCTGGATCTGATCGAGCGCGACAACTTGAGCGACAGGCAACTTCAGTTTCTCGAAGCGATTCGGGTATCCGGGGATCTGTTGTTGTCCCATGTGAATGATGTTCTGGATCTGTCTCGGCTTGAGGGTGGCAGTCAGAGTGTGCGCAAAGAGCCGTTCTCGCTTGCTGCTGTGGCCGAAGAGGTTGTCTTTAGCGCCAAACCCCTGGCAGAGCGTCAGGGCAACAAAATCACCCTGGACCTTCTGAGCCCGGATCTGGGGCGGGTGCTTGGCGATGAAACTCAGCTGCGCCAGTGTCTGGTCAATTTGCTGGGCAATGCCAATAAATTCACCGAAAATGGCTGTATTTCGCTTGAGGTTGAGCGCCTGAATGACGGTATGGTTGAGTGCCGGGTGCATGACAGCGGGATCGGTATTCCAGAAGCGGACCTGCCGCGTATCTTTGAGGATTTTGTCACCATCGACACGGCCTATGACCGCAAAAATGCAGGTACTGGTCTTGGGCTTCCGATCACCAAACGGCTGGTGGAGGGAATGGGCGGTGAGATTACGGTCGATAGCATTGAGGGTGAAGGGAGCCTGTTTGCGATCCGGCTTCCGCTTGAGCCTGTGGCGGAAGCGCCCAAAGCCGCGATGCCAACGGATCTTGTGCCGCTGTCGTCCGGTCGCGTGATCCTTGTGGTGGATGACAATGAGATAAACCGCATGATTGCGGCTGAGACCCTGCGTTCGCGTGGGATTGAGGCGGTCGAAGCGGATGGCGCGCGGATGGCGCTTGATTTGGCACGGAGCCAAAAGTTTGATCTGGTTCTGATGGATATCAGCATGCCAGAGATCGACGGTATTCAGGCGCTGCACATGTTGCGAGGGCAGGGCGGCGCATCGGCGGGTGTTCCCGTTCTGGCGCTGACGGCGCATGCCTCACCTGAAGACAGTATTCGAATTCTCAACGCCGGGTTTGACGACATGTTGACCAAGCCCCTGTTGCAGCCTGAAGTCGATCGTATTCTGGGGGTCTATTGCGGCTCTGAGGCCCCGGATCAAAGCGCTGATCTGGATGTACGCGCGCTCTTGGGGGATGATGTGTACGAACAGAACCTCGGAAAATTCCTGCAGGATTTGCGCGTTGTGCTGCCTCAGATCTACGCGGCGCAGCATCTTTCAGAGGAGCTGAAACCCCTGGTTCACGACATGGCAGGCTGTGCCTCGGTTCTGGGGGCAGGTGAGTTGCAAAAGCATTTCCAAGCCATCGAAGCGCTGAAAGATCACGAATGGCAGGAATGTGTGCACGAACATCTTGCGGCGGTGGATCGGTTGGTTGGCGATTTGGAACAAGGGCTTCGGGGCGCAGCCTAAGATCAGTCAGGGTGTGTGACGGGCCATGAAGCGGTCAAATTCCCGATCTGTCGGCGTCGTTCCAGTGAACACCTTGATATAGTCGGGCATCAGCGCGAACCGTGTGTCCATGCTTTCATCGATCTGCATCGAAAGATAGCCGATCTGGGTGTAGAGCATTGTCATTGCTCTGACTTTGGCCTCCGCTTCGGGATAGTCGAACCGGGTGAAGATCAGGGTCATGGCGGTAAGGCGGCGGCGGTCGGCCTGATCTAGTCGGGTCTGCAGGGCCGGATCATTGCGGGCCCAATTGCGGATGGCGAGATCAAGAGGGCCGTCAAACAGAGCGTTGTCGAGCCAGCAGTCAAACAGGTTGAACATCGCCTCAGCAATGGACTCCGCGTAGGCTTCGGTTCGGGCTATCAGATTGCCGGTGTTTTTGTCTTCCCAACGCTGGATCATGGCGTCCAGAAGCGCATCCCGGTCTTTGAAATGCCAATAGAACCCGGTGCGCGCCAGACCAACGCGTTTGGCAAGGGGCAGGATCTTGACCGCGTCCACGCCACTTTCGGTCAGCATCTGATACGCCGCCTCAAGCCAGCGGGCTTCGGTATTTGTCTCGTCCTGGGTCATGATCACTTCCTTCTTGACACAAGTGTCGAGTCTGGAGACAGATATGTCAAGCAACCCAGTTTATGCGAGGCACCTATGTCAACCGATCCGCTTTTGCAGCCTTATCACCTCAAACATCTGACCCTGCGCAATCGGATCATGACCACCAGCCATGAACCGGCCTATCCCGAAGACGGTATGCCGAAAGACCGCTATGCCGCCTATCATGCGGAGCGGGCCAAGGCAGGTGTGGCTTTGGCCATGACCGCCGGGTCTGCGGCCGTGTCGAAAGACAGCCCACCGGTGTTCAACAACATTCTGGCCTACAAGGACGAGGTGGTGCCGCATATCCAGCGTCTAACCGATGCCTGTCATGAACACGGGTGTGCGGTGATGATCCAGCTCACCCATCTGGGGCGACGCACCGGCTGGGCCAAAGGCGACTGGCTGCCCTCGGTCAGTTCCTCAAAACACCGCGAACCGGCACACCGGGCCTTTCCCAAGCTGGCGGAAGACTGGGATATCGAACGGATCATCAACGATTTCGCGGATGCTGCCGAGCGGATGAAAGCGGGGGGCATGGATGGGATCGAGCTTCAGGTTTATGGCCACCTGCTGGATCAGTTCTGGTCGCCGCTGACCAATGATCTGGACGGGCCTTATGGCGGTGCAACCTTGGAAACGCGTATGCAAATGCCGCTGGATGTGCTGGCGGCGGTGCGCAAACGCGTGGGCGACGATTTCATCGTGGGGCTGCGCTATACCGCGGATGAGGCTGAGGCAGGGGGAATTTCACCGCAGGAGGGGATCGAGATCTCCAAACGCCTCGCCGATACGGGCATGGTGGATTTCCTCAACGTGATCCGGGGGCGCATTCACACGGATCCGGCTATGACCGACATCATCCCGGTTCAGGGCATGAAGAACGCGCCGCATCTTGATTTTGCGGGTGAGGTTAAGCGCGCTACAGGCATGCCAACCTTCCACGCTTCAAAAATCCCGGATGTGGCAACGGCCCGTCATGCGGTGGCGGCGGGGCTTTTGGATATGGTGGGCATGACCCGCGCGCATATGGCCGATCCGCATATCGTGCAAAAGATTACCGAAGGGCGCGAAGACGACATTCGCCCCTGTGTTGGCGCAACCTATTGTCTTGATAGGATTTATCAGTCGGGTGAGGCGCTGTGCATGCACAATGCAGCGACAGGTCGAGAGTTGACCATGCCCCATGATATTCCCCCGGCACCAGCGGCGAAAAAGGTGGTGATTGTTGGGGCCGGCCCGGCGGGGCTTGAGGCGGCACGGGTGGCTGCTGAACGGGGGCATAACGTGACCGTGTTCGAGGCCCAGCCCGATCCCGGCGGGCAGGTGCGCCTGACAGCCCAGCTGGATCGGAAACGCGAGATGATCAGTATCATCGACTGGCGTATGGCGCAGTGCGCCGCGCGCGATGTTGAGTTCCGGTTCAACAGCTGGGCTGAGGTTGAGGATGTCACCGCGCTTGACCCTGATGTGGTGATTGTCGCCACGGGGGGATTGCCCAATACGGAATTGTTTGAGGGCAAAGAAGCGCCGCATGTGGTCACGGCCTGGGACATCATTTCGGGGGATGTGAAGCCTGCGGCGGATATCCTGATCTATGATGAGAGCGGCGACCATCCCGGGTTGATGGCGGCTGAGATCGCCGCCAAAGCGGGGGCTAAGGTCGAGGTAATGACACCGGATCGCATGTTTGCACCGGATATCATGGGGATGAACCTTGTTCCCTATATGCGAGAGCTGCAACAGCGCGATGTGACCTTTACCGTCACCCGCCGCCTGACAGAGGTGGCGCAGGAGGGTAATCACCTGCGTGCGACAATCGGCACGGATTACAGCGATTTCACCAGCCAAAAGACCTATGATCAGGTGGTGGTGAACTATGGAACCCTGCCCATGGATGAGCTGTATTTTGATCTCAAACCTCTGTCGTCCAACGGTGGCGCTGTGGACTATGAGGCGCTGATTGCGGGCGAAGCTCAGGACGTGACCCGCAATGGAAACAGCGGATTTCAACTGTTCCGCATTGGCGATGCGGTCAGCGCACGCAACACCCACGCAGCCATCTATGATGCCCTGCGGTTGATGAAGGATATCTGAGATGAAGCTGGGTTTTTTGGGCTGTGGTGTGATTTCATCCGCTGTCGTGCGTGGATTGGCCGGGCAGGGGCATGAGATTTTGGTGTCACGCCGGTCAGAGGCAACATCCGCCGCTCTGGCGGCGGAGATAGAAGAAGTGAGGGTTGCGGAAAATGCCGAGGTCCTTGCCGGAGCGGAGATCGTATTCCTTGGTCTGATGGCGGAGCATGCTACGGATATTCTGCGCGATCTTCGTTTTCGCCCAGACCAAGCGGTGATTAGCTTTATGGCCGGCGCTGATCTTGACCGGGTTGCAGAGCTTGTGGCGCCAGCCCGCGCCGCGGCTGTGGTGATGCCTTTCCCGGGTATTGCCAAAGGCGGGTCACCATTGATGGCGCTGGGCGATAAGCCTTTGTTGGAATTGCTGTTTGGCGCGCGCAACACGGTGTTTATGGTGAAAGATACAGCTGAGTTAAACGCCTATCTGAGCGCGCAGGCGGTTCTGTCTCCCGCGGTGGCGCTGGTGGGGCAGGCGGCGCAGTGGTTGGCAGAACATAGCAGCGATCCTGCTCAGGGTGAGGCCTTTTTGCGTGTTCTGGTGGGCTCAAGCCTGCTGGGATCTGAATGCGCCCCTTTGATCGAGGCGCTGAACACGCCGGGCGGCTATAATCAACGCCTGCGGATTCACATGGAACAATCCGGCATGTCTGAAGCCCTGACCGCCGGACTGGATAACCTGAAGACCTAGATGCGCGGCGAATGCGCCAATACCAGTCGGGCGGCCTCTTTGGCGTCGCCCGCAGGCACACAGCTGTGCGACATGGCCGCCAGGACAATGGCGCCCTCTTTCAAGATCATCAGATGACAGGCCACCGCCTCGGGATCAGCAAAGCCCGCGGCGCGGGCGACATCCGTGAAATGCTCCTTCAACAGGCGTTTGTGTTCCATCGCTTGTGCATTGATCGGGTGGCTGGTCTCTTGGAATTCCGCGCTGGCCTTGATGAACATACAGCCCTGAAAGCTGTCTTCTTCGAACCAGTCCTTGAGCACATCAAACAGCGCCAACAGCTGATCCTCGGGTTTGACGGCTTTGTCTTCAAGCCCACGTAACAGCATATTGCGGAAATTTTCGTCGCGCAGACGCAGGACCGCAAGGATCAGATCCTCTTTGGTGCGGAAATGTTTGTAGATCGACGTTTTTGAAACGCCGGTTTCCTTGGCCACAAGATCCATGCCAGTGGCGTGGAACCCGTTGCGATAGAACAACCAGAGCGCTTTTTGAATCAGTTCTGCGCGTTTGTTTTGGCTCATTCACTCATTTCCTTGACTGATCTGTTCATATCTCGCGCCCCTCATTTGGTCAAGAAGGCCCTTGTATTTAAGGGAAATCCTGCAGTCTCTTCACGTCTTTATGATCTCCATCACAAATTTTGATTTGATTAGGTTGACCGATCTGTTCATGTTTGAAGTGCAACATTAACCGATCTGTTCACCTGGATCGCAATCAGGACCCAACATCATGGCCTATGCATTTGCAGAGATCACCTTTACGCCCAACGTGCGCGCCGAGCAGGAGCGCAATGGGGCAGGACATTACGCACGCTTTCTAAGCAATGAGCGACAGGGCGGCGCCACGATGGGCGCCAATGAAGCGGCGTTCATTTCGGCGCGCGACGGATTTTATCAGGCAACCGTCTCAGAGACGGGTTGGCCCTATGTTCAGTTTCGGGGCGGACCGCGCGGCTTCATTCGGGTGCTGGATGAGACGACGCTGGCCTATTTGGATCTGCGCGGAAATCGCCAGTATCTGAGCCGGGGCAACCTGACCGGAAACGACCGGATTTCTCTGATCCTGATGGATTACCCCAGCGCCACACGCCTGAAGGTTTGGGGGCGGGCCACCACGGTGGAGGCTTCCACCATTCCGCAGCTGCCCCATGGGGATGCGCAGATTGAGACCGCGGTGGTGATCAAGGTCGAGGCTTTTGACTGGAACTGCCCCCGCCACATTCCACGCCGACTAACCGCCGAAGAGATGCACCTTGAAATGGCGGCACTCGAATTGGCGAAAGCCTCGGACAGCCAATCCTAATTTTCACCCCCTCAATTCAAACAGGAGACACACCATGAAATTTGAAGTGATCAACTCATCCATTACGGCCCTGCTGGGTGGCATCTTGTTGCTGCCGATTACTGCGCCGGGCCTGGACGCAGCCGAGAGCCCCTTTGCCACCCAGATGAAGACGATGGAGATTGACGGCCTCAACATCGCCTATCGTGAAGCGGGTGATCCTAAAGACCCGACCGTGTTGTTGCTGCATGGGTTTCCGACCTCGTCGCATATGTTTCGCGAGCTGATTCCGGAACTGGCGGACGACTATCATGTCATTGCCCCGGACTATCCCGGATTTGGCGCGTCAGACATGCCTCCGGCCGAAAGCTATGACTACAGCTTTGCGAATACTGCCGCGATCATGACGGAGCTGCTGGATCGCAAGATGGTCGGTGATTACTCGGTCTATCTGATGGATTACGGCGCACCTGTGGGCTACCGGATGTTTGCACAGAACCCCGAGCGTGTCTCGAACTTCATCATTCAGAATGGCAATGCCTATGACGAAGGGCTGCGCGAATTCTGGGACCCGATCAAAGCCTATTGGGCGGAACCCACGCAAGAAAACGGCGATGCGCTGAGGGCATTTCTGACCCTGGATGCCACCAAATGGCAGTTCACCCATGGTGTCGGTGATGTCTCTGCAGTCAACCCGGATAACTTCTGGCATGTGCAGTATTTGTTGGATCGTCCCGGCAACCAGGAGGTGCAGCTTGAAATGTTTCTCGATTACGGCACCAATGTTGGGGAATATCCGAAATGGCAGGCGCTGTTTCGCGAGCATCAGCCACCGACACTGATTGTCTGGGGTCAGAATGATGTGATTTTTCCGGCAGAGGGCGCGCATCCTTATCTGCGTGATCTGACAGATGTGGAGTTCCACCTCTACGAAACAGGGCATTTTGCGCTAGAGGAATACGGCACTGAGATTGCCGCAGAAATTAACGATTTCCTCGATCGCACCACCAAGTAATCCGGTGCGAAGACTGGGCGGCCCTGTCGTGAGGGCCGCCCATGTTGTGTTTAGGCCGCGGCCAGTTTCGCCTCGCGGCGGCCCCGTCCGAAGAAGACGTAGTAGAACACCGGGCCGGCGATCATGGTCAGTACCGTGGCGAAGGCCAGACCGCCCATGATGGTCACAGCCATTGAGACAAAGAAGGCGTCTCCGAGAAGCGGTGCCATGCCAAGAATGGTGGTGATTGCAGCCAGCATCACCGGACGCAGTCGCGACACACCGGCAGTCAGGATCGCCTCACGCAGGCCCAGACCTGCTTCACGCTCCAGATCGATCTCTTCTACAAGAACGATGCCGTTTTTGATCAACATGCCCGAAAGGCTGAGCATGCCCAAAAGCGCGGTGAAGGTGAAGGGAAGACCCGTGCCCAGAAGGCCAAGAACAACCCCATTCACCGACATCGGCACAAGCAGCCAGATGATCAGCGGCTGACGTAGCGCGTTGAAGAGCAAGATCGAAATCAGCACCATGATCAGAATCGAAAGCGGCAACTGACCGGCCAGGCTGGCGTTTGCGTCATTCGAGCTTTCAAACTCACCGCCCCATTCCATCTTGTACCCGAGGGGCACTTCCATGGCTTCGACAGCATCTTTAACCTCGGCGTGAACCTCCGCAGCGGTCAGATCGGCGGGAATATTGGCTCCGACTGTAATGGTGAACAGCCGGTCGCGGCGGAAGACCAGCGTGTTTTGCACTTCGTGATCAAACCCATCCACGATCTGTTCGATCGGCAAGAATTGACCCGAGCTTTGCGAAAACACAAGATGATCCATCAGGCCCGCTGCATCCTCGCGCGGGCTGCGCACGATGATCGGAATCTGACGGTCACGTTCACGCAGAACGCCAGCACGCGAGCCTTCCGTTGCAAAGAGCAGGGTGGCGGTGACATCGTCACGGCTGATCCCGGCGGTTTGCGCACGATTGGTCGCATAGTTAGGACGCAGTACAAGTTCCTGTTCGGCCCAATCGGTCCGCATGGTGGTGATTTTGTCCGACGCCTGCCCCATCACTTCCATGGCTTCGAGCGACAGCTGACGCAGCACCGCAGGGTCGCTTCCGGAGAAACGTACCTGAATAGGATCACCGCCGCCGGGGCCAAAGACCAGGCGCTGGGTCCGGAATTCGCCTACTGGCAGATTTTCCGCAGCAAAGGCTTCGAGATCTGCCTGCAAGGCCGGAATGTCATGCAGCGTTTCGGTGCGAATGATCATGTGACCATAGCTTGGGTTTGCTTTTTCTGCACCGTAGGTCAGCAAGAAACGTGTGGCGCCTTGACCGACAAAAGTGGCGACAGAAACTGCATCTTCACGTTCGGACAGCCAATCTTCCAACAGCTCCATCCGGTCCGACACGGTTTCAATCGAGGTGCCCTGTGGCATCTTGTAGTGCACAAAGAACAACGGCGTGTTCGAGTTGGGGAAGAACTGCTGTTTCACCGAAGCGAACCCGCCGAAACACACAACGGTGATGGCCAGAAGGCCGGGAATAACCAGCCACCAGAGTTTGAGCGAAAGGCTCAGGACGGCGCGATATCCGCGGAACAAGAAGCCGGAATAGGCGTCGTCGTCGCCACCGGTGCCTTGTTTGAAGAAATAATGCCCCAGCAGCGGCGCCACGGTCAGAGCCAGAAGCCAGCTGAGCAGCAACGAGATAGCGATAACCGCGAAGAGCGAGAACAGGAATTCACCGGTCGCATCAGGTGACAGACCAATTCCTGCAAAGGCCATGATTCCAATCACAGTGGCGCCCAGAAGTGGGATCTGTGTCTTGGAGGAGGCTTCTACAGCGGCATCAAGTGAGTTTTTGCCCCGGCGCATGGCAATCTGCATGCCTTCGGCCAGAACGATGGCATTGTCCACCAGCATCCCCATGGCAATGATCAGAGCACCAAGAGAGATCCGTTCCATTTCGATCGAAAAGATCTTCATGAACAACAAGGTGCCAACAACGTTGAGCAGCAGAGTGGTGCCCACAACGATGGCCGCGCGCCAGCCCATAAACAGAGCCAGAACTGCCACAACAATGCCGACGGACATGGCGAGGTTGACGATGAAGTCACTCGACGCGGTGTCGACTACGATGTGCTGTTGATAGATCGGTTTGAGTTCAACGCCATAAGGCAGATCGCTGTCGAGTTCGGCCAGTTTGGCATCAACGGCATAGCCAATATCGACGATATTGACGTCGAGCAGGCCGGAGACCCCGATGGTAAAGGCGTCTTCACCGTCAAATCGAATGATCTGACTTGGGTCATCTTGGATGCCGCGCGATACCGAAGCGATGTCAAACAGGTTCAGAACCTGCCCCTGCACACCAATGGTCAGACCGGCAATTGCATCAACGGTGTCCGATCCTGTGGGACGTTGAATGCGCGTTTCGCTGTCGCCCACATTCAGTTCACCCGCAGGCGTAACGCTGTCGGCACTGGAGATCGCTTGAGCAATCGCATTGGGTGGCAGGCCAAGGTGGGCCGTCAGGGCGAGATTGGGCTCTACAAAGATGGCTTCGTTGGGCAGACCCTCGACGGTGACGTCAGCTACACCATCAACGGTCAGCAGCTCGCGGCGCAGGTAGGTCGCCAGCTCATGCTTTTCCGCCGGTGAAAAGCCGGTGGCGGTGACCGCAAAGAAGATGCCGTATACGTCGCCAAAACCATCATTGACCACCGGGACACTGGCCCCCTGCGGCAAGGCCCCCTGTGCGTCTTCCACTTCGGAGCGAAGCTTTGACCAGATGCCGGGAAGCTCGGTGCCGTCAAACGTGTCTTGGACTTCGACGTCGATCTGCGACACGCCGGGGCGGTTGGTTGAGGTGATGCGTTTGACCTCACCCATTTTCTGAATGGCGGATTCCAGAGGTTCCGAGACCTCAAGCGCCACCTGTTCGGCGCTGGCGCCGGGATAGGTGGTGACAACAACCGCCTGTTTGATTGTGAAAGCCGGATCTTCCAGACGGCCAAGGGTCGAAAACCCCCAGTAGCCGCCAAAAAGACAGATGAGCATTACGATCCACGTATACAGTGGCCGTTCGATGGACATGCGTGCCAGATTCATACCGCGCACCTATCAGTTCGAGAAGCCGACAAACCGGCGGACGTTTTGCCCATCGGTGAGTGCGGCGGCGCCAGCGGCGACAATTTCCGACCCTGTCTCAAGACCGGAGGTGACAAAGAAATTGCCGTCAGGGCCAGTGGTCACTTCAACTGCAGTGAGTTTGAGCTGACCCTCAGCCGCGCCTTTGGGATTAAAGACCATCACAGCCGTGCTGCCATCCGGCATGATGCGGATCGCGGTGGTGGGAACGGGAATGCCTTCGATTTCCGAAGTGGTTGCACGCACGGTGACCGTTGCAGAGGAGCCCGGCAGGATCTGGAAGTCTTTTGGTGGGGTCATGCCCAGCGAAATGCGGAAAGTCTGCCCCACGGCAGAAGCTTCCGCGTTGAATTCGCGGATCTGCAACGGAAAGGTTTGCTCCGAGGCCGGGAAGGTTGCAACGATAGACAGGTCGGTTTCATCCCCTGCGCGCTGAAACAGCACTTCGGGCACGTCAATTTCAATCCGAAGATCCGACATGTCATGAAGGCGCACGATGGGGTTGCCTGCGGCCGTGGTCGAGAAATTGGCCACGTTACGGGTTGCGACGAGCGCGTCAAAGGGAGCCGAGAGGGTGGCATTGTCCAGCGCGCGTTGGGCGTTGCGGACGGCGATTTCCGCGAGATCGGCCTGTGTTGAGGCATCGTCAATCGACACCTGGCTGACGGTGCTTCCCGACAGTTTGTTTAGGCGTTCCAGCGTGCGATCGGCCTGATCCTTCTGCAAAAGGGCCTGATCCAGCTGCAGCTGAAAGGGTTCCAGATCCAGCTGGGCGATCAATTCGCCTTCAGGAACAATGCTGCCCTCAACCACGGGGAAGGTGACAACCTGTCCGCCGACCTGAAAGGCAAGATCGACGGTTTCGCGTGCCGCAACCTGTCCGAAAAACTGACGCGCAATCAAACTATTGACGGCATCCGCTGTGAACAATTTAACAGGTTTGAGCGCCTCTTGTGACATGGCAGGTGTCGCCATGACGAGCGCAGCAATAAGCGGAATGTATTTCATGCTTTCGGTCCTTTCGGCAGGCCGGATTTTTCGATCGTGGTGCGCACCTTTGTCATCAGTGTCGCAAAAACTTTGATTTCGTCGTCGTCCAGTCCCGAGACCGACCGAAACAATTCGGCGGCATAAGATACAGTCTCGGCATGTTCGGCACGTCCGGCCTCTGTCAGTTCAAGAAGCCAGGCGCGTCGGTCACTTGGGTCGCGACGGCGCGCGACCAGCCCCAGTTCTTCCAGCTTATCGGCGAGTGCAGTGACCGTCGAGGGTTGCGAAAGCATATCTCGGGCCAAGTCCCCCATGCGTTTGGGGCTTTCCAACAGCAAGAGCATATGACGCGCATTTTGAGGCAGAGGATCTTCCAGATCTTCGGCATCCACCAGCTCTTCGATTTTCAGGTACAGCAAATAGACCCCTTTCATCGCCCGGATTTCGGGAGAGAGGCCTTCGTCGGAATGCAGGCTGAAATCGCAACAGGGCATAGTGATTCCTTTGATGTGAAACACATCGGACAACGTGTCGGGGTCAATACTTCAGAAAATGAAGTATTCAATAAAAAAACCATTCTCATTTGGAAATAGTGAACAGCTATGCGTTAGGTGCATGGCTTGGGCGGTGTCATGTGTCGTCTGATAAGGTCGACATCCAGCCAAGCGAGGTTTCGGTAGCGCCGTTGGGTTTGTATTCCGCGCCAAGCGGAGCGGGATACCCAAGGCGGCGGATCTCGTTGAAGACAAACCTGTAATCCAGTTCGCTCTGTGCCGGGTCCCCGCGATGAGGTGCGCCTGCGAATTGGATATGGCCGATTTGGGGCAGGGCAGCCCGCAACCGGGTGATCACGTCGCCTTCGCTGCGCTGGACATGGTAACAATCAAACATGAGCTTCACATTTGGTGCCGCCACCTCTGAGATCAGATCCAGCGCTTGTTGCGAGGTGTTCAAGAAATAACCCGGAGCGTCATGCGCATTCAGGGGTTCAATCAACAGGGTTCGCCGCGTCGCGTGGCTGGCATAGCGGAGGTTTTCAACAAATGTGGCCCGCGCATCTGCCCCATCTGCCATTCCGGCCATAACGTGAATGCTGCGTGCATCGATGGCATCCGCATAAGTAATAGCCTCATCAATGGCGGCGCGCGCTTCGGGGACTTTGTGGGGCAAAGCAGAGAGGCCAAAACTTCCATCTCCGCGCCGGGTATTGAGACCCAGCATGGGCAATCCCGTCGCTGTCAGAGCGGCGCGAACATCCTGCGCTGGCGTGTCGTATGGCCAATGACACTCGACCGCATCAAAGCCCGCCTGCGCCGCAGAGTGGATTGCCTGAGGGAGGGGTTGGTCAGCCCACAGAAAGCCAAGGTTTGCCGAAAAGCGCATGCCAGATCCCCCGAAATCGATGTGTGGAGTGAAGGGAAACCATACACCAATCGCAAAATTTCTACCAGATCGGCGAATTTTGACAGGTTTAACTGCTTAAGAACGCGCCGTTTTTCAAAATTATACCAGATGGTCAAAATTTATCGTTTGATAAAATCTGATTCCGTGGCAGCCTGAGATCAGCCAAATAGCCAACAGGGACATAACACATGGCCGCAAATCAGCTGGCGGAAGGGGTCGTCGCCGGGCGACTGGACCCCTCTGCACTTTCAGACAATTTCCAAGATCTCCATCCTGCCTTTGAACGCCACGAAGCGGCCGTTGCGGCAGATCGGTGTTATTTCTGTCACGATGCCCCCTGCATGACCGCATGCCCCACCTCAATCGACATCCCACTGTTCATTCGTCAGATCGCAACAGGCACAGAAGAGGCCGCGGCGAAAACCATTCTGGAACAGAATATTCTGGGTGGCATGTGCGCGCGAGTGTGCCCAACCGAAACGCTGTGTGAAGAGGTCTGTGTGCGCGAAACCGCAGAGGGCAAGCCGGTTGAGATTGGCCGCCTCCAGCGCCACGCCACGGATACCTTGATGGCGAAGGGCATCCATCCCTTCTCGCGCGCCGGGAACACGGGCAAAAAGGTTGCGGTTGTTGGGGCGGGCCCCGCAGGTCTTGCCTGCGCCCATCGTCTGGCAATGCATGGCCATGATGTGGTTGTGTTCGAAGCCCGGAAAAAGGGCGGTGGCCTGAATGAGTTCGGGATCGCGGCCTATAAATCGACCAATGATTTCGCACAGGCCGAGGTGGATTGGCTGATGCAAATTGGGGGCATCGAGCTGCGCGCTGGCATGGCGCTGGGCGAGGCGATCAGCCTTGAGGATCTGCGCAATGATTTTGATGCGGTGTTCCTCGGCATGGGCCTTGGCGGCGTAAATGCCCTGGGGCTGGACGGTGAAGACAAAGACGGCGTGCGCGCTGCGGTGGATTTCATCTCTGATCTGCGTCAAGCAAGCGACATGGAAACCCTGCCGATCGGGCGCCGTGTCGTGGTGATTGGCGGCGGCATGACCGCTGTGGATGCGGGTGTTCAGGCCAAGCTTTTGGGTGCGGAAGAGGTGACCATCGCCTATCGTCGGGGCAAAGAGGCTATGGCGGCTTCTGAATTCGAGCAGGATCTTGCGGCGCAAAAAGGCGTGCGGATCATTCATAACGCCCAGCCTGTTGGTGTTGAGGGCAACGGATCGCTGAGTGGTGTGCGTTTTGCCTATACTGAGACGCAGAATGGCAAACTGGTGGCGCTGGAGGAAACCTTTACTCTGGCAGCGGATCAGCTGTTCACGGCCATTGGTCAAACTCTGTCAGGTGCGCCTGAGGGCCTCGAACTTGAACGCGGTAAAATCAAAGTTGATGAGGTTGGGCGTAGCTCGATCTCCGGTGTATGGGCCGGTGGCGATTGTGGCTCAGGGGGGGATGACCTCACCGTGACGGCCGTGGCCGAGGGCCGCGACGCCGCAGAAGACATTCATACTATGCTGACACAGGCCTAAGGAGGGTACCATGGCTGATCTTACAACCAACTTCCTGGGCATCACCTCGCCCAATCCGTTCTGGCTTGCCTCGGCACCGCCAACCGACAAAGAATACAACGTCCGCCGCGCCTTTGAGGCCGGTTGGGGCGGTGTGGTCTGGAAAACCCTTGGCATGGAGGGCCCACCGGTCGTGAATGTCTCGGGCCCGCGCTACGGTGCCATCTGGGGGGCGGACCGTCGTCTTCTGGGGCTCAACAACATCGAGCTGATCACCGATCGCCCATTGCAGACCAACCTTGACGAAATGACCCGCGTGAAAAAGGACTATCCGGATCGCGCGCTGATCGCCTCGATCATGGTTCCCTGCGAAGAACAGGCGTGGAAAGACATTCTTCCGCGGGTGATGGAAACCGGCTGTGATGGGATCGAGCTGAACTTTGGCTGCCCACACGGTATGGCCGAGCGCGGCATGGGCTCCGCTGTGGGGCAGGTGCCGGAATACATCCAGATGGTCACCGAATGGTGCAAACAGTATTACGACAAACCTGTGATCGTAAAACTGACCCCCAATATCACCGATGTGCGTTATCCCGCGCGCGCGGCGAATGCAGGCGGCGCGGATGCGGTCAGCCTGATCAACACCATCAACTCGATCACCTCGGTGGATCTGGATCAGATGGCGCCGCAGCCGACAATTGGTGGCAAGGGCACCCATGGTGGCTATTGTGGTCCGGCGGTGAAGCCGATTGCGATGAATATGGTCGCGGAAATTGCCCGTGATCCTGAAACCCGGGGCCTGCCGATTTCGGCCATTGGCGGCATCACCACATGGCGCGACGCGGCCGAGTTCATGGCACTGGGCGCAGGCAATGTGCAGGTCTGTACCGCGGCCATGACCTATGGGTTTAAGATCGTAGAGGAAATGATCTCAGGCCTGTCGCAGTGGATGGACGAAAAAGGCTATGCCAATACCGCTGACTTTATTGGCATGGCGGCGCCCAATGTCACGGACTGGCAGTATCTTGATCTGAACTATGTGACCAAAGCCAAAATCGACGAAGACGCCTGTATCAAATGTGGACGCTGCTATGCGGCCTGTGAAGATACTTCGCACCAGGCCATTGCGATGTCGGAGGACCGTGTGTTCACCGTGAAAGACGATGAATGTGTCGCCTGTAACCTCTGCGTCAATGTCTGTCCGGTTGAGGACTGTATCACTATGGTTGAATTGCAGCCGGGCGATACGGATGAACGGACAGGACGTGTCCTGGATGGGGAGTATGCCAACTGGACGACCCACCCGAATAATCCGTCGTCAACAGCGGCTGAGTAAGTCGCGTATCGCGAAGACAATGAAGGGCGCGGCCTAGGCTGCGCCCTGTCGTTGAGACGATTTTTCACGAAAAATCGCAGAATTCCAGCGTTCGATTCTTCATGAAAAATCGGGATCAGACCCTCAGAAGACGTTCGACCAAAGACGTGAGATAGGCATCTGCATCGTCGTACCGTGTTTGATCTCGTGCAGGGCCTAGGACGGTGCCAACCTGCAGATCGAAATCTGCATAATGCTGTGTCATGGCCCAGAGTGAAAAGAACAGGTGGTAAGGATCAACAGGGGCAATACGTCCCTCCTGCACCCAGCCCGCAACAACCGCAGCCTTCTCATCCACCAGCGATTTCAGCGGCCCTTCCAGAACCGCGCGGACCCGCGGAGCGTTCTGGATGATCTCAGTGGCAAACAAACGGCTTTCTCGCGGCATGTCGCGCGACATCGCCAATTTGCGCCGGGTATAGGCCAAGATCTCGTCTATGGGTTCGCCATCGGCTGACAACTGTCGCAACGGGTCTACCCAGACATCCAGCAGGCTTTCCAGAAGCTCGGTATAGATCGCTTCTTTGCCCTCGAAGTAGTAGATCACATTGGGTTTAGATAACCCGGCCCGGGCCGCGATCTGATCAAGCGTGGCCCCCCGCAATCCGTTTTCGGCAAAGATATCCAGTGCGGCTTGAAAAATCGCACTGCGCTTTTCGCGCTGAATGCGGGTGGTTCCGGAGGGGCGAGGTCGGCTCATGCCTGACTGTCCTGCGAAATCCCCAGTCCCGTCAAGATGATATCCCGCACCGTGTGCTTGGCCTGTGCCCACTGGGTGTCATCCAAAGGTGTGCCGCCATTCAATGTTGTGATTTGGTGGTCAAAATCCGAGTAGTGCTGCGTTGTGGCCCAGATCATATACAGCAGATACCGCGGTTCGATGGCGCGCATCTGGCCCGCATCGATCCAGGTCTGGATGACCTCGGCGCGGCCATTGGTCCAGTCGATCAAGACCTCTTCAAGATAATCCTGAATGACCGGAGCGCCATGCATCACCTCAGACGCCCAAACCTTGGATCCCATCGGGTGGCGACGAGCGATCTCCATCTTGGCGTCGATATAGCCGCCAATGCCTTCGGCCGGGCCGGACGAATCGTCAAAGGCCTGCGCTGCTTCGAGCCAGACATCAAAAATATGCGACACGATGCGGCGATAGAGTTCTTCTTTGGTTTGAAAGTAATAGTGGATATTGGCTTTGGGGAGATCCGCGACATCGGCAATCAATTGCATGGTGGCACCGCCGAACCCCGCTTCTGCAAAGACTTTTTCCGCCGCTTCAAGAATGCGCTTTTCTTTTTCGCGTCGCCTGTTTGATGTGCGGGTGGCTGGTTTCATTCCGTCAGTGCCCCATTCCCAAGAAAAAACTTGACCGATTGGTCAAAGCGCCCTGATAGTTGACCATATGGTCAGGGTCGCCGTGGCGCAAGTCACGAGCCGGGGAAAACCCCATTGCCCGACAACAGGAGAGATGTGATGCAGACGAATAGCAATATCCGCATCGATGCCGATCGGCTGTGGGACAGCCTGATGGAGATGGCTGAAATTGGCCCCGGTATCGCAGGCGGGAACAACCGTCAGACCTTGACGGATGATGACGCCAAGGGACGCGCGCTGTTTCAAAACTGGTGTGAAGCCGCAGGTATGACCATGGGCGTCGATACCATGGGCAATATGTTTGCCACCCGTGCAGGCGAAGACGCCTCGGCGCTGCCGGTTTATATGGGGTCCCATCTCGACACGCAGCCGACGGGCGGCAAATATGATGGTGTGCTGGGTGTGCTGGGCGGATTGGAAGTGATCCGGCGCATGAATGATCTGGATATCAAAACCAAGCACCCGATTGTTGTTACCAACTGGACCAATGAAGAGGGCACGCGGTTTGCTCCGGCGATGCTGGCGTCAGGGGTCTTCGCAGGCAAACACACGCAGGATTGGGCCTATGCCCGTGAAGACGCAGAAGGCAAAACCTTTGGCGACGAGATCAAGCGCATTGGCTGGGTCGGCGATGAAGAGGTGGGCGCGCGTAAGATGCACGCCATGTTTGAATTGCATATCGAGCAAGGCCCTATTCTTGAGGCCGAGGGCAAAGACATTGGCGTCGTGACCCATGGTCAGGGGCTGCGCTGGATTGAGTGCACGGTGACCGGCAAAGAAAGCCACACGGGCTCGACCCCTATGCCGATGCGTCTAAACGCCGGACGGGGATTGGCGCGCATCACCGAACTGGTGCATGAGATCGCCATGAAACATCAACCCAACGCCGTTGGCGCGATTGGGCATGTGGATGTCTATCCCAACTCGCGCAATATTATTCCGGGCAAGGTGGTCTTTACGGTCGATTTCCGCAGCCATCTTCAGGATGTCATTGATGCTATGCTGGAAGAGTTTTACGCCCGTGCCCCTGCACTTTGTGAGGAAATCGGCGTAAGCCTTGAGACCGAAATTGTTGGCAGCTTCAATCCACCGGCCTTTGATGCGGCCTGTGTCAGCGCGGTACGTGAAGCTGCCCAAGAGCTTGGCTATTCGCATCGCGATATTGTGTCGGGCGCGGGGCATGATGCCTGTTGGATCAACGACGTGGCGCCCACGGCAATGATCATGTGCCCCTGTGTGGATGGTCTGAGCCACAATGAGGCGGAAGAGATCAGCAAAGACTGGGCCGCAGCCGGAGCAGATGTTATGTTCCACGCGGTGCTGAAGACAGCTGAGATTGTCGAGTGACCTTGGTGCAGGCCCATATCCCTTTGCGGTGCGGCCTGCAGTTCACAGGGCGCGGGTCAGGTTGCGTTGACACTTTGATAGTCGGCCACAAGCTTGTCGATCATATCACGAAGCGCGCTTTCCGGGGTGTAGTGCAGATTGGCCAGGTTCTGGGCAACACGCCCCGACCAGACAGTGACCGCAATTTTGACATCCGGGGCGCGGGCGACAATTACCTCTTCGGTGAGGCTCAGGCTGACGGCGAAGGGGATGATACATCCCTCACTTTCGGAATGTTTCTGAAAGCGCAGCGCCAGGGTGGGGCGCCCGGGCGTGGCATCGCGCTCGGCCTTGGTCAAAAGGCGCAAACCGATGCGGTTAAATTCTTTGCGGATATAGGCCGAAAACTTGGCGGTCTCTGCGTCCTTGTCCAGCGCGGTTGTGTCAAAATAGACCCCGGGATGGCCGCGAAAAATTTCGGCTTTGGGCGAAACGGGAAGATCGTGCAGGTCGGGCTCTTTCTCGGCGGTGTGTCCCAGCGCCTTTTCCATCACGCTATCGGGCAGGGCGCGGACCACAGCCATCGAGTTCAACCGACGGGCAAATTTCTGTTTATCGGAATGGGTGAGCGAGAGAAAATTCCGCACGAGGACAGTGGTCTTGTGCAGACAGCGCATGGGGTTGGCACAGCCCTGCGGCATGGCGCGGACCCCAACCAAAAGCCAGGTTTCGGACAGGGCGATCTGGGGCGCGCCAAGAGCGCAGCACAGCAAAAATATACACAACACGCGACGCAACATCACCGCCTCGGGATAACCAAATACATAGGTCACTATGATCCGCGAGGCATGAATTTTTGGTTAGGCTTGGATACGCTTCCGTGTGTTCGGCTTCGTTTCGACACCGAAAGGGCCATCCAGCCAAAGACATAAGCCAACGGGCCCCCGGTCAAGAAAATCAATATAGCGGGCGGCCTTCAGCAACAGGGAGACAGCAAAATGGCGACAAAAGTCATCAAGGGCGGCATGGTCTGCACCGCCGATAGAACCTACAAAGCGGATGTTCTCATTGAAGATGAGGTCATCAAACAGATCGGTGAAGACCTTAAGGGCGACGAATATATCGACGCCGAAGGGGCTTATGTGATCCCCGGAGGGATTGATCCGCACACCCATTTGGAAATGCCTTTTATGGGTACGACAGCGGCGGAAACCTTTGAATCCGGCACCTGGGCCGCGGCGGCAGGGGGCACCACAATGGTGGTCGATTTCTGTCTGCCCGGCGAAGACGGCAGCATCAAAAATGCGATCAACGAATGGCATCGCAAATCCGCGCCGCAGATCTGTTCCGACATCGGCTATCACATGGCGATCACCGGCTGGGATGAGAACGTCTTTAACGAGATGAAAGACGCGGTCGACATGGGGGTGAACAGCTTTAAGCACTTCATGGCCTATAAAGGCGCCCTGATGATCGAAGATGACGAGATGTTTGCTTCGTTCAAACGCTGTGCCGAACTCGGTGCCCTGCCGATGGTACATGCCGAGAACGGCGATCTGGTGGCTGAGCTGCAGACGAAATATTTCAACGAAGGTATCACCGGGCCTGAGGGTCATGCCTATAGCCGTCCACCCGAGCTGGAAGGAGAGGCCGCCAACCGTGCGATTACCATCGCCGACGCCGCCGGCGTGCCACTTTATATCGTGCATGTGTCCTGTGAACAGGCGCATGAGGCGATCCGGCGCGCGCGTCAGAAGGGTATGCGGGTCTATGGTGAGCCGCTGATCCAGTTCCTGACGCTGGATGAGAGTGAGTATTTCAACAAAGATTGGGATCACGCCGCCCGTCGCGTGATGTCGCCGCCCTTCCGGTCAAAAGATCATCAGCAAAGCCTCTGGGCGGGACTTCAGTCGGGAAGCCTACAGGTGGTCGCAACCGATCACGCGGCGTTTAACACCGATCAGAAACGCGCCGGTCGCGATGATTTCCGGATCATTCCCAATGGTTCAAACGGCCTGGAAGAACGTCTTGCTGTGCTCTGGACCGAAGGCGTGGAAACCGGTCGTCTGACGCCCAATGAATTTGTGGCCGCGACCTCGACCAATGTGGCGAAGATCCTCAATATCTATCCCAAGAAAGGCGCGATTGTCGAAGGGGCAGATGCGGATATCGTGGTCTGGGATCCGAAGATCTCGAAGACCATTTCGCCTGCGAATCACCATTCGGTGCTGGATTACAATGTTTTTGAAGGCTTCGAGGTGCGGGCACAGGCGCGCTATACTCTGAGCCGAGGTGAGGTCATCTGGGCCTGGGGCAAAAACAGCCAGCCACAGCCCGGCCGAGGTCGTTTTGTGCCACGTCCGGCGTTTTCGTCGGCCCAAAAGGCGCTGAGCCAGTGGAAGGCCCTGAATACCCCGCGCAAGATCGACCGCGATCCGTTGAACATTCCGGCAGGAATCTAAAGCGGTATCTGCCCGGCGCAACTGTGACGGGTGCACATTATACGACAATTGGGGCTGGCATCCATTCGGGTGCCAGGCTTCGAGGACCACGATATGAATAACGCAGTTTTCCGACCCAAGGAGGCGACCCAGGTGACCGAAACTGTCATAGAGGCCAAAGGCCTTGACCTGACTTACCAGACCAATGACGGTCCGGTTCATGCGCTCAAAGGGGTCGATCTGACCATCAACAAAGGTGACTTTGTCAGCTTTATCGGCCCGTCCGGTTGCGGCAAAACCACCTTTTTGCGCGCCATTGCGGATCTGGAGCAACCCACCGGTGGCAAGATCACCGTCAACGGGGTGAGCCCGGAAGAGGCGCGCAAAGCACGGGCCTATGGCTATGTGTTTCAGGCCGCAGGACTGTTCCCCTGGCGGACCATTGGCGGCAACATCCGTATGCCGCTTGAGATCATGGGCTATTCGCGCGCGGATCAGGACGAGCGGGTCAAACGGGTGCTTGAACTTGTCCATCTCGACGGGTTTGAGAAGAAATTCCCCTGGCAGCTTTCCGGTGGCATGCAGCAGCGCGCGTCGATTGCGCGGGCGCTGTCTTTTGACGCCGATATTCTGTTGATGGATGAACCCTTTGGCGCACTTGATGAAATTGTGCGGGATCACCTGAACGAACAGCTTCTTGAGCTTTGGGCGCGCACCAACAAGACCATTGGCTTTGTCACGCATTCGATCCCCGAGGCGGTTTATCTCTCGACCAAGATTGTGGTGATGTCGCCGCGCCCCGGTCGGATCACGGATGTGATCGACAGCCCGCTGCCGAAAGAGCGCCCGTTGAACATCCGCGACACGCCGGAGTTTCTGGAGATTGCCCATCGTGTGCGCGAAGGGCTGCGGGAGGGGCATGCGTATGATGATTGACCGCCACGTCCGCTGCAGGGGCAGAGATGAGTATTTGAGAAAAGAAGAAGCGGGGGGGCTGGCATGAAGACCCTGTTCCCTGTGGCCGTCGTGGTCGCCGCTATCTTTGCGCTGTGGTATGTCTTTGCCGTGGTGCTGAATGCGCCCTGGGCCTATTCCAAAGCGGACCGGGCCGGGGTTGAACTGTCATTTTCCGAGATGGTGTCGGATACGATGGTGCAGGAAAAGCCCCGTCTGCCCGCGCCCCATCAGGTGGGGGCTGAGATCTGGAAGACCACGGTTGAGAAGAAAATCACCTCGAAACGGTCTTTGATCTATCATGGCTGGATCACCCTGCGCGCCACGCTTTTGGGCTTTGCCTTTGGCACCGGATTGGGTGTGCTTCTGGCGGTGAGCATTGTTTATTTCCGCGTGATGGATATGTCGGTGATGCCCTGGATCATTGCGAGCCAGACGGTGCCCATTTTGGCCATCGCGCCGATGATTGTGGTGGTTCTGGCGGCCCTGCAGGTCAACGACATTGTCGCGAAGGGGGTGATCTCAATGTATCTGTCATTCTTCCCAGTGGTGGTTGGCATGGTGAAAGGGCTGCGCAGCCCGGACCGCATGCTGCTGGATCAGATGAAGACCTATTCGTCGAGCGCCTCACAGACCTTTTGGAAACTGCGTCTGCCTTCGTCCACGCCCTATCTGTTTGCCTCGCTCAAAGTGGGTGTGGCGGCCAGTCTGATCGGCGCCGTGGTGGCTGAGCTGTCGTTGAGCCAGAACGGGGGCTTGGGCGCGCGTTTGCTGGCAGGCAGCTATTATGGTCAGACCATTCAGATCTGGTCGGCGCTTTTGTCGGCGGCAACGCTTGCGGCTTTGATGGTCTTCACCATGGGTCTGCTTGAAAAAGTGACCCTCAAACGGATGGGGATGGCGCAATGAGTTGGATCTTAGGAAGTCTGATCTTCTGGGCAGTGGCGATTGCCTTCAATGTGCGCTTGGCGCGGTCAGATGTGCCGGGCAAAGGTGTGGCCGTGCCGGTGATATTTGGCCTGACCATTCTGGTGTTGTGGGAGGGCATGGTGCGGGGCTTTGAAGTGAGCCCGGTTTTGTTGCCGCCACCCACGGCGATTTTCACCACCTTCTTTGCGAAGATGGATGTGCTTTGGGTGGATCTGGTGCAGACCTTTTTCAAAGGCGCGCTGACCGGATATGTCATGGGCTGTGGTTCGGCCATTCTGATCGCCATTGCGGTGGACCGCTCGCCGTTTCTTCAGCGGGGCCTTCTGCCGGTGGGCAACTTTATTGCGGCCCTGCCGATTGTGGGCCTGGCCCCGATCATGGTGATGTGGTTCGGGTTTGACTGGCATTCCAAAGCGGCGGTTGTTGTGGCGATGGTGTTTTTCCCGGTGCTTGTGAACACGGTACAGGGGCTGCAGGCCACGGATGCGATGTCGCGTGACCTGATGCGTACCTATGCCACGGGCTATTCTGGGACATTAATGAAACTGCGTCTGCCTGCGGCGATGCCGTTTATCTTCAATGGCTTGAAAATTGCCACAACCTTGGCTCTGATCGGAGCTATCGTTGCCGAGTTCTTTGGCTCACCGATCAAGGGCATGGGGTTCCGCATCTCGACTGAGGTGGGACGTCTGTCCTTGGACATGGTCTGGGCCGAGATTGTGGTGGCCGCGATCCTGGGCTCGGGATTTTACGGGCTTGTGGCCCTATTGGAAAAGCGGATGACCTTTTGGCATCCGTCACAACGAGGGTGAAAACACCCCGCTTACAACCAGCAAGGAGACTGAAATGAAAACTATTCTGAAGACAGCCCTAGCAAGCTTTGCCGCCCTTGGCGCAGGTGCAGCTCAGGCCGCCGACGATGTGACCCTACAGCTGAAATGGGTCACTCAGGCCCAGTTCGCGGGCTATTATGTGGCTCTGGATAAAGGGTTCTATGAAGAAGAAGATCTGAACGTCACCATCAAACCCGGTGGTCCGGATGTGGCCCCAGCTCAGGTGATTGCAGGCGGTGGTGCGGATGTTGTGCTTGACTGGATGCCCTCGGCACTGGCGTCGCGCGAAAAAGGTTTGAACCTGGTCAATATTGCACAGCCGTTCAAAACCTCGGGCATGATGCTGACCTGTCGCAAAGACACGGGCATCACTGGCCCAGAGGACTTTAAAGGCAAAACGCTCGGCGTTTGGTTCTTTGGCAACGAGTATCCCTTCCTAAGCTGGATGAGCCAGTTGGGCATCTCGACCGATGGTGGCGACGATGGTGTGACCGTGCTCAAGCAGGGCTTTAACGTTGACCCACTGCTGCAAGGGCAAGCGGCCTGTATTTCGACCATGACCTACAACGAATACTGGCAGGTCATCGACGCAGGCCTGAACCCAGAAGACCTTGTGACCTTCAAATATGAAGACATGGGTGTCGCAACGTTGGAAGACGGCATGTATGTGCTGGAAGACAACCTTGAAGATCCGGCGTTCAACGACAAGATGGTGCGCTTTGTACGGGCCTCGATGAAGGGTTGGAAATGGGCAGAAGAGAATGCGGCTGCTGCTGCCGAGATCGTGCTTGAAAATGATGCGACCGGTGCGCAGACCGAAAAGCATCAGACCCGCATGATGGGTGAGATTGCCAAGCTGACATCGGGTTCGAACGGTGCGTTGGATGTGGCGGACTATGAACGCACAGTGCAAACCCTGATGAAGGGTGGCTCGGATCCGGTGATCACATCGGCACCTGAGGGCGCATGGACCCATGCCATCACCGATGCAGCGCTGAAGTAAAATCTGCATTTATTGCATTTCTAGACGTCCCGAGTTTCGGCTCGGGGCGTTTTTCGTTACAGGGGATCTATTGCCCGAAAGTTGGATTGCCTGATGCTCACGACCATTGCCCGTCATGGAAAGCTGTTTCTCGTTGCTGGTTTGCTGGCAGGGTTGCTTTTGCCGGATGTTGCGCGCGTCCTGCGGCCTTGGCTGGGGGAAATGGTGGCGGTGCTGTTGTTGTTGAATGCAATGCGCATTGGCGCGCGCGAGGCCTTTGGTGGCACAGAGGCATTGCTGCGGATGGGTGGTGTGGTGGTGATCTATCAACTTGTGCTGCCACTTCTGGCGCTTGGGCTTTTTACTCTCACGGGAGTCCTGTCTCATCCATTTGCGCTGGCGGTGGTATTGATGTTGGCCGCACCCGCAGTCACGGGGTCGTTGAATTTTACCATCCTAAGCGGCCATGATCCCGCGCCTGCTATGCGCCTTCTGGTGATGGGAACGGCTTTGTTTCCGCTTACGGTTTTGCCTGTGCTCTGGCTATTGCCCCAATTGGGGGATGCAGGGCCGGCGGCGCTGCGTCTGATTGCAACGATTCTATGTGCTGTTGGCCTCGGGTTTGCCCTGCGATGGGTGGTGCGTGTTGATGAAGTGCGAAAAGGCCAGATTGATGGCCTGTCGACCCTGTTGCTGATGGTTGTTGTGGTCGGATTGATGGCCGGGGTGGGGCCTTTGCTCACAGAAGATCCCTGGCGATTGGGTCTATGGGTGTTAGGGGTGATTGCGGTGAATCTTGGGTTGCAGATCATTGCTCTTCTGGGGCTGACCCGCGCCAATATCCGGGCGGCAGTGCCGCTGTCGATCATTGCGGGCAACCGCAATATCGCGCTGTTTTTTGTCGCGCTGTCAGATGAAGTGACCGCGCCACTTTTGATTTTTATCGGCTGTTATCAGATCCCTATGTATCTGACGCCGATCTTGATGAAACCGCTGCACGCGCGGTTCGCAGACCACCTAAAAGGTCAGTCTGCGTCGGGCTGATGCGGCGGGGCGGCCTTGGCAAAGGCCTCGACCTGTTCAAGGTTCTCCGCGATCCGTGCAATGGTGGGCCATTGGGTGATGTCCACGGCAAAGCGTTTGTTGTTCCAGACCTGCGCATAGAGGCAGATATCGGCCAGAGTGGGCGTGTCGCCGTGACAGAACCGTCCTGTGTCTGCGCTGCCCGCCAGTGTTTTCTCAAGGGCATCAAAGGTTTCACTGACCCAGTGGGTGAACCATGCTTTTTGCCCCTCGGCATCAGCCCCATAGGTCTTGGAGATGAACTGCAACACACGCAGATTGTTCAGGGGATGGATTTCGCAGGACACCATGTATGCTAGGGCCCGCACGCGGGCACGCCCCGCGGGATCAGCTGGCAAAAGCGCGGGCTCGGGATGGATCTCATCGAGATACTCAATGATCGCAAGAGATTGTGGGATATGAGTGCCGTCGTCCAGTTCCAGAACCGGCACCAAGCCCGCCGGATTCTTCGCCAGAAACTCAGGGGATTTATGTACGCCCTCTTTCAGGGCGTAAGCGACGTAATCATAGCCCAAACCTTTGAGGTTTAGCGCTGCGCGCAGGCGTGTCGAGGTGGAAGATCGGAAATAGTTGTGCAGTTTCATAGTCATGTCAGGCCACCATGGTGAAGGTCAGCGGGGCAAACCCGTCGATGGTGATGGTACAGCTGTCATCCGGGCCAAGCGCGCCAACCCCGGCGGGGGTTCCGGTCATGATCAGGTCGCCGGGCATCAGGGTCACATAACGGGACAGATGGGCGATCACCTCGGGCACAGACCAGATCATCTCGGACAGATCCCCCGATTGGCGCAATTCATCGTTAAGTTTCAGTTGGATGGCGCCCTGCGTCAGGGGCGCGTCTTTGGCATAGAGCGGACCCAGAACCGCAGAGGCATCAAACCCCTTGGCCATGTCCCATGGGCGGCCCATTTTCTTGGCCTCGGCCTGAAGGTCGCGCCGGGTCAGATCACAGCCCACCGCATAGCCCCAGATGTGGGTTTCCGCATTTTTTTCTTCGATATCAGCGCCTTCAACGCCAATGGCCACCACCAGTTCCGCTTCGAAATGCAGATCCTCGGTTTGCGGGGGATAAGGAATGAGCGTGGCTTGGGTGACGGCATCCCCGGGCTTGGTGAAGAAGAACGGCGGTTCGCGATTGGGATCTTTGCCCATTTCACGGGCATGGGCGGCATAGTTGCGGCCCACACAGAACACGCGGCGCACGGGGAAAAGGTCTTCACTGTCAATGGTTTCAAGCACCGGTTGGGGCGCGGGGGGAAAGGTGTAACCCATGAAAGCTCCTGTCAGTTGCCGCACCCTAGCGCGCAGATGAACAGGGGGCCAGACCGAGAGCGTTCACAGGCGTGAGATAGTTGGTACTAGGGTGACATTCTCAGTGCGAGAGGGCTATGAACGGAGTGAATTGTTTGAGTCTGAGCCTTATGAGAATTCTTGTAGACCTTGCCATTGGGGCGCTTGTTCCGATCATCTGTTGCGTTTGGCTTTGGAAAATCTTTGAGTACCGTTTTTACCTTGGCCAAGTGCCGGAGGAACTGGGCGTTTGGCATATTACACACCTGACCACAGCCACCTATGGGCTGGGCCCGGAAGGTGACGAACACGGGTTTGTTTTATATGCGCTACCTCAGTCCACCGCCGATGACATTTTGGAACTCGGGACAGGCTGGTTCGAGCAGCTTGCACCTTTTGATCGAAGTTTTGATTGCCTCGAATGGGCGACAACGCCTTTTCGCCCGAAGAGGTACATTGGACCACGCAGAAGGGATGTGATCTCAGTGATTGGTGGACCGAAGCGGGAGCCGGGCACGTCTGTCCGGGTATCGCGGCCTTCGTGCGTGGGTTTGGTTTCCTTTACGACTTGGATCCCGATTTGACCGCCTTTGTTGACCAATCCGTGTTCTCAGAGGGGGCCTATGTTCTGGAAGGTAGGTCCCGGCTGATTTTGGTCGATCCAAAACGGCGGTATGTTGTTTATGCCTACCATTGAAGGTTAGCGCCGCGAGACGCGCTAAATGACCGGTGGTGCCGCTGGGGGTGCAGCGGGTGGAAGTGCGGCGGCTGCAGGCGGATCGTCATCACCTGTGGTCTGTGCCGGGGGCAATGGCGGGGCTATGCGTGCGGCTGCAAGTGCGGTCCGAAATCCCGCTGGCGAGAGCATGCCGGGTTTGGGAGGCGGAGCAAGCGGTACGGCAATACGCCCGGGAACCGAGACCATCTGCGTGCGAGGGTGGTAGGAAAAGCACTGTCCATTCCAGCAATTCAAACCGGCCTTTAGAACAATGTCGAAACTGAATTTGTTGTGTTGGATCGGATTGTCGGGTGGTGGGGCACAAGCCGCGATGGGAAGAATCAGACCAATGGCGAGGTGGCGCAGTGCTGTTGCTGGGCGGGGGGCCATGGCGATCTCCGATTGCGGTTTGAACTGATGGTTGCGCAGGCACCTCTGTCGTTCAAGAAAAAGATCCAAATGCGTCGGCAAAAACAAAAGCCCCGGCGCGGAACCGGGGCTTTTGCTGGTGATGTCGCTGATGGCTTAGCGGATGACAAAGACCGACTGGGTGGCGTGGCGCACCACGCGGGCGGCGTTGGGGCCCACCAGATAGTCTTTCAGTTCGGGACGATGCGCCCCCACTACAATGGCGTCACAGCCAAAGGTCTCGGCGGCCTGAATGATCTGATCGTAGATCGTTCCGGTTGCCACATGCGGGGTTGCTTGGATGTCCGAGGGCAGAGTTTCGGCCGCCCAGGCCGCAAGCGCGGCCTCGGCTTCGGCGTGGATCTTGGCGGAATGGTCAGCTCCAAGCGCGGCGCTAACCATGGCCATTCCATTATCAGGCAACACATTGAGAATGTGCAGCTCGGCCCCATTGGCGCGCACCAGCTGGACCGCCGCTTCGGCGGCGCGGCGTTTGCCTTTTGACTGGTTGAGATCAACCGCAAGCAGGATTTTCGAAAACATATCGTCTCTCCTTAAAAGGCAGGCTGGGTTGCGCGTGGACGCTGGATCATCATCAGACCCGCCAGCAACAGCAGGGCCGGAATGAAGAACAGCTCTTTCGGCATACGATCGTTTTCGATCTCAACCGTGGTGATCACCACCGGGCTATCGCCATAATAGTCGAACTCCTGACCGCTGACCGCCTGGATCAACTCGGTGCCACCAAAGGGTTCGTCCAGAACAAGCTGGCCATCCTGTTCGATCAGGGTCAGCCCCTGTTCTTGCAGAGTGGCCGTGCCATCCCCGGCAACAGCAGGCAGGAGGATAGTGACAGGGCGCACTTCAGCGGTGTCAAAATCCGGACCTTCGACGGTCAGGCGGATGTCCTGTCCTTCAACGGCCCCATCCATCAGAGTGATGGCGGCGGCGCCTTGGGCACTGGTGTATTTGTCGCTCACCTGATCCAGGAAGAAATCTGGGCGGAACAGCATGAAGGCGATAAACAGCAGAGCCGCGCTTTCCCATTTGCGGGATTTGGCGATGAAATACCCCTGCGTCGCTGCCGCAAAGAGCAGCATGGCGATCAGTGAGATAAAGAACACCAGAACCGCTTTGCCAAAGCCCACATCGATCAACAACAGGTCGGTGTTGAAAATAAACAGGAACGGCAGGAGGGCGGTGCGGATGTCGTAGCCAAAGCCCTGAAGACCGGTTTTGATCGGATCCCCGCGCGAGATCGCAGCCGCCGCATAGGCGGCCAGACCCACGGGTGGTGTGTCATCAGCGAGGATGCCGAAGTAGAACACAAACATATGGACCGCGATCAGAGGGACAATCAGGCCGGACTGTGCGCCAACCGAAACGATAACCGGGGCCATCAGCGAAGACACAACGATGTAGTTCGCTGTGGTCGGCAGGCCCATCCCAAGGATCAGAGACAGGATCGCCACCAGGATCAGCAGGATCATCAGATTGCCGCCCGAAAGCACTTCGATCACCTGACCGATGACCTGATGCGCGCCGGTGAGGCTGATGGTGCCAACAATGACACCGGCAGCGCCGGTTGCGACACCAATACCGATCATATTGCGTGCGCCAAGGATCAGACCCTGAATGAAGTCATTCCAGCCATTGATCAGCTCGGCTGCATGGCCTTCACCCCGGAACAGTGCCTTGAGCGGGCGATGGGTCAGGGCGATGATGATCATAAAGACCGTGGCCCAGAAGGCGGACAACGCAGGCGACAGACGATCCAGATTTTCGGTGCGGACCATCAGGTTCCAAACCAGAATAAAGATCGGCAGCGCAAAGTAGAGACCCCCGATAAGGGTGGGCGTCAGGCGCGGGGCCGCTGGAACGGGCGCATTGGGATCGTCCATTTCCAGATCGGGATAGCGGGCCGAAATCTTGACCAGCACAACATAGACCACAGCCACCAAAGCGACGGCCGCGTAGATGCTGTCTCCGAAGATCGGGTCAAGCACAGCGCGCAGGCCAATCATCAGGAAGGTACAGATGCCCAGGAAAATAAAGCCCGAGAGGAACAGGATCATGATCATCAGAACATTGATCTTGCGGCCTTCTTTCTTGAGCCCCTCCAGACCCATTTTCAGGCTTTCCAAATGCACAATATAGAGCAGCGCAATGTAGGAAATCACCGCCGGAAGAAAGGCGTGTTTAACCACATCAATGTAGGGAATGTTGACGTATTCCACCATCAGGAAGGCCGCAGCACCCATGACTGGGGGCGTCAGCTGACCATTGGTCGATGAGGCCACTTCCACCGCGCCGGCTTTTTCTGCTGGGAAGCCGATACGCTTCATCAGCGGAATAGTGAAGGTGCCGGTGGTGACGGTGTTGGCAATCGAGCTGCCCGAGATCATGCCGGTCATCATCGACGACAGAACCGAGGCTTTGGCCGGGCCACCGCGCAGGGCACCCAGAAGGGCTATCGCCACTTTGATGAACCAGTTGCCGCCGCCCGCACGGTCAAGCAGGGCGCCAAACAGCACGAAGAGGAAGATCATGGTGGTTGAGACGCCCAGAGCGACGCCAAACACACCTTCGGTTTGCATCCAGTAGTGGCCAAGCGCTTTGGACAGCGAGGCGCCACCATAGTTGGTGATATTGCGCGCCCATTCGGAATAGCCGCCAAAGAAGGCAAACAATACAAAGCACGAGGCAATGATCACCAGCGGCAGACCAAGCGAACGGTACACGGAGATGAGCAACACGCTCATGCCAATGGCGGACATAGTGATGTCAGTTGTGCTCCACAGACCCGGACGGTCTGCAATTTCGAAGCGGAAGACCACCAGATAGAGACAGGCGGAAACGCCGAGAACAATCAACGCCCAGTCATAGGCCGGGATACGGTCTTTCGGGGCGGATTTGGTCAGAGGAAAGGCCAGTGTGGCCAGCATGATGGCAAAGGCCAGATGCACAAACCGGGCCTGAGCCACGATATTGGCAAAGATGTTCATGCCAGTGGCCTGTGCAACCATGCCGGGCACTTTGGAGGCGATATAAAGTTGGAACAGGGACCAGACAATGCAGGTCCCGATTATCAGTTTTGCTTGCCAGGCAATGGACGGGTTGCGCGCGCCGGTATCGGCCTCGGCAACCATATCGTCCGCGGACTTCGCCGCGTGGCTTTGGTCACTCATCTGTCTTCCCCATGTCACGTTAAACCCTCGGTCGCCGGGTCGACCGTTGGCCGGTCGTTAAAATAGTAGGCGATGTCTGCGAGGTGCTGGCCAGTCGTTGTGGCCCTCATGTCAGAAACGCCCAGGACAGGCCCGGGCGTTCTGGTATGTATCAGAGCGGATTAGTCGGTCAGACCCAGCTCTTTATAGGCTTTAGCCGCACCGGGGTGCAGAGGAGCCGACAGACCGTCTTTGACCATCTGTGCCGGGTCAAGGTGCTTGAACGCCGGGTGCAGGTTGCGGAAGTCGTCGATGTTTTCCATGACCGATTTGGCCACAACGTATACAACTTCGTCCGAAACTTTGTCCGAGGTTACGAAGGTTGCGCCAACACCAAAGGTGGTGGTGTCTTCATCGTTGCCCGCGTACATGCCGCCCGCAATGGTCGCCACACGGTAGTAGGGGTTGTCAGCAACCAGTTTGTCGATGGCTTCGCCGGTCACGTCGACCAGTTTCACGTCACAGGTGGTGGTGGCTTCTTTGATCGCCGCCGCCGGGTGACCGATGGTGTAGATCATCGCGTCGATGTTGCCATCACACAGCTGCTTGGCCATTTCCGAGCCTTTGTACTCGGTCGCCAGTGCAAAGTCGTCCATGCCGATGCCGTGGGCTTCCATGACAACTTCCATGGTCGCGCGCTGGCCCGAACCCGGGTTGCCTACGTTGACACGCTTGCCAGCCAAGCCTGCGAAATCGGTGATGCCGCTGTCGCCACGCACCAGCAGGGTGAAGGGCTCGGGGTGTACCGAGAAGACTGCGCGCACGCCGGGGAACGGGTTGTCCGCGAATTTCGAAGTGCCGTTGAACGCGTGGTACTGCCAGTCGGACTGGGCCACACCGAACTCAAGCTCGCCGGCTTTGATGGTGTTGATGTTGTACACCGAACCACCGGTTGATTCCACGGCACAGCGGATGCCGTGCTCTTTGCGCGACTTGTTCACCAGACGGCAGATCGCACCACCGGTTGGGTAGTATACGCCGGTCACACCACCGGTGCCGATCGAGACGAATTCCTGTGCGCTGGCAACACCGCCAACGGTCATGCTCAGTGCGGCAACGGCACCAAATACTGCATGTTTCATATGTTTGCTCCCTGAAGTCTAGTTACGACGGAAAAATAGAGTCGATGCCGCTAATAGACAGCCAAATTGCAAAGGACGCAAGGCCAGCAGGGCTTGGCGCAGGGGCAACTTGTTGTTTCAGTGAGATAAGTCAGACAACTTTTGCGGCACGAGCGGTCAATCGCCCGTGTGACGTAAGGTCACCTATGCAGATTGAAGCGGCCTTCTTGCGCTTGTGGGAATCGTTGGCGGTGCGCCGTTCAGGGCGCGGCAGTCAAACCCGGCGGCGGATCTATACTCGGCCAGAAAGCGTGTGCGCTCGTTTTCGGGCAGGAGGGTTTCGACGTCGTCCTCGCGACTTGCGCTGCGGGATTTGTATTGGTCGAGTAGCGCAAGCGGCCCCGAGGATCGCATCCGAAGTACAAGATCTGACACCGGTGCGCAGAGTCTGTTGTTGTAGGCCGCCAGTGCGCGGGGCGTTGCCCCATGTTGCAGCATCATGGCACCCAAGGTGCGGGCATCAACGATGGCCTGCGTCGCGCCGTTTGATCCGGTTGGATACATCACATGCGCCGCATCCCCCAAGAGCGCAACCCGGTCCTCGACCCAATGTGGAGCAGGATCACGATCGATCAGAGGATTTTCATAGGCGGCAGAAGAGTGGTGCATCAGGTCAGGCAGGTCCAACCAGTCAAAGCGGAAGCTATCAAAGTGGTGGGCAAAGTCGTTGAGCACGGCAGGGCGGAACCAGCCAATGTTTTGCCAATCGCTGCTCGGATCAATCTGGCGTTCGGCAATCCAGTTTAAGGTGACGAGCCCGGTTTCGCGGTCGGCGGGTGAAATGGGGTAGAGCATCAGACGTTGCTCTGAACTGCCAAGCGCCAGAAAGGTATTGGCCCCTCGCGGCGGTTTGGCGCGGACCGTGCCACGCCACATCACAGAGCCACCCCATTGGATTGGAGGTTGAGTGGGATGCATTTGGGCCCGAATGCGGGAATGCATGCCATCGGCGCCAATCAACAGACTGCCGGTTTCCTCGATGGGCCCTTTTGCGGTGTCTATCAAGGCGGTGACCGAGCCATCGGTGTTGTGCCGATATCCGGTGACACGTTGACCAAGGCGGACGGCGCCAACTCCGGCGCGGCTTTTCAAAGCTTGGTACAACACCATATGAAAGGCACCGCGATGCACGGCGTATTGGGGCCAGTTGTATCCGGCATCCAACCCGCGAGGTTCGGTGTGGATTTCGGTTCCGTCTGCGGCCGCCAAGGTCCAGGTGTCGATCGGGATCCCGGTTTGGTCCAACAGCTTGGGGCCAATGTTGAGGTCAAACAGTTCCCGCACCGCATTGGGTTGAAGCGTGATGCCCACACCCATCGGCTTCATCTCGCGCGCGTGTTCCAACACTTTGAAAGGAATGCCGATTTGCTGAAGCGTGAGGGCGAGTGCCAATCCGCCAATGCCACCACCAGCAATAAGAACAGGGAGCATATGTGATCCTTTTTTTTTTGGATCACTATCAATCGAGGTGATGAAGATTTTGCAAGCGAAAGGCGGGAAAATCTCCCGCCCTTCATGAAAAGGTTGAACTAAATTGGGCCGGGCTGGTACGCGCGGCTCAATTTGACGGCAGCTACTTGCGCGTATGATGGTAATGTTAGTTCACTCTTATTGAATGGGGCAATTTTGAATTTTTGTAGATTTACGACGTGTTGTGCTTTTTTGTCTTTCATAGCGGCACATCCATTGAGCGCGCAGGACACTCCAGCGGCATTGTCATGTGTACCGAACGGTGGGACGCCGTTCTTTGTGGCTATTTTAGGCGATTTGGAGAACCAGAAGGCGGTTGTTGGTGAAACTGTGATGGATCTGAAGCGGACTGACGAAGGGAGCGCTGTTTCTCATCTTCCGTCACATTCGCTGTTGTTGATCTCAGACGCTAAACGGAGGTCTGAGGGGCGAAGTTTTACAGGACTGCTGGGTGGAGTGATAGTCGAGGGCCAATGTGAAGACGTCACAGCAGCATTTGCAATGACTTCGCCCCATCTGGTATCATATTTTCAAGAAATAGCAGATGACTATGACGGGGAGATGTCTGGGCTGCGCGCCGAAATTGATAGACTGAGTTTGGCTTTGGATAGCACACAGCTAGTTCTTTCAGAGACCAAAACGACGCTATCTATCTGCGAGGTTTCGCACGAGCAAGCAGAGCAGCAAAGAGAGGCTTTGTTGCTTGAACTTGAAGCGACCGAGATTTCGGAGAAGCTTAAGATCCGGAACCAGAATGGTATTCTTCGCAGCTATGTTGAGCGAGAACATGAGCTCATTATGAGCTCCAGCTTTTCGTCGCCTCCTTTGATAAAACTGCATTCAGCACTTTTTGATGACCTGAATCACGAGCTCGGAGAGTGAACGCAATCAGCTCTCCGAGCATGGGATGCTTTGGAAAATTAGTTTGAGGGCAACAGTTTGCCCGGATTGAGGATTCCTTTGGGGTCCAGTGCCGTTTTCAGCGTGCGCATGACGGTCAGGGCCGGCCCGTGTTCAGCCTGCATATAGGCCTGTTTGCCAAGGCCGATGCCATGTTCACCGCTGACCGTACCGCCGAGTTTGAGAGCGGTGTGGTTGAGCTGGGCGACAAAGCTTTTGGTCTGGGCCACATCTTCGGCATTGTCCGCGTCAAACCCAAGTGCGCAGTGATAATTCCCGTCGCCCGCATGGGCGACGATGGTGCAGGGCAGACCCATCTCCTTGGCGCGGCTCTGGGCATCACCCACGGCTTCGGCCAATCGGGAAATCGGCACACAGACATCGGTCGACAGCGTGCTTTTGCCAGGCATCAGGGCCTTGGTTGCAAAGAGCGCCCCATGGCGCAGGGCCCAGAGCTTGCTGCGGTCCTCGGCCCGCTCGGCTTTGACCAATCCGCCTGCGCCAAACTCTTCTGCGATGTCCTGAAACAGCTCGGCCTGTTCAGCAACGGCCGCAGGAGAACCATGAAACTCAACAAAGAGATGGGGTTTCTCAGGCAGTCCGGCATTGGAATGCAGATTAAAGCCACGCGCCATCATTTCATCCACCAGCTCAATCCGCGCCATAGGCAGGCCCGACTGAATGGTGAGGATCACGCAGTTGACCGCATCGTCGATGCTGTCGAAATTGCAGGTCGCGGTCGAGATGGCCTCGGGCTGACCGTGCAGTTTGAGGGTGATTTCGGTGATGATGGCGAGCGTGCCCTCGGACCCCACAAGCAGATGGGTAAGATCATATCCGGTTGAGCTTTTGCGCGCACGGGTGCCGGTGCGGATCACGGTGCCGTCGGCCATAACCGCTTCTAGCGCCAGAACATTGTCGCGCATGGTGCCATAGCGCACGGCGGTGGTGCCCGAGGCGCGCGTGGCGGTCATGCCGCCGATTGAGGCATCGGCGCCGGGGTCCAAGGGGAAGAACAGACCTGTGGCACGAAGTTCTTCATTCAAAGCAACGCGGGTCAGGCCCGGTTGGACAACCACATTCAGATCTTCGGCGTTGACCTCAAGCACCCGGTTCATGCGGTTCATATCGAGACTGATGCCGCCTTGGGCTGTCAGGTGCTGACCCTCCAGAGAACTGGCCGCCCCAAAGGCCACCACGGGACAGTCTTCTTCATGACAGATGCGCAGGATATCCGACACCTCTTGGGTGTTTTCCGGATAGGCGACGGCGTCGGGGAGGGGGGCTTTGTGATAGCTCTCTGATTGGGCATGCTGGTTGCGGTCGGCTGCCGAAGTGACAAGCCGGTTGCCCAGAAGTGTCTCAAGTCGGCGGATGGCGGTGTCGTGGGTCATCTGTGTTGTCCAGTTGGGGCCGCTGAGATACGGCCCAATCGTCTTTCGAAAAATGGTATACCATTCTGAGGGGGTAACGGAAGACACTCTGGCAGTATCAGGAGAGATTGTGGTTGAATCCTCTTATTTCCTGAGGAAAATAGGAAGAGAGAGTTCTTGATTTTGGTATGCCATTTCGCAATGTTGTCGCTAACACGAGCTTGAGCGCGGCGAATCGCGCTTTGCCAGAGCAGGAGACAGCCATGGCTGATACACGCGCGCATCGACGGTTCCGTTCACAGGAATGGTTCGACAACCCCAAAAACCCGGGCATGACCGCGCTTTATCTGGAGCGGTATCAGAATGAGGCCTATACCCGGGACGAGTTGCAGTCGGAAAAGCCGATCATTGGCATTGCGCAAACCGGCAGTGACCTTGCGCCCTGCAACAAGATCCATGTGTTCTTGATGGATCGGATCAAGGCGGGCATCCGGGCGGCTGGGGGGATTCCAATGGAATTTCCGGTGCATCCGATTCAGGAGACAGGCAAACGCCCCACCGCGGCACTTGACCGTAATCTTGCCTATCTAAGTCTCGTTGAAGTGCTGCACGGCTATCCCATCGACGGCGTTGTGCTGACCACGGGCTGTGACAAGACCACACCGGCGATGTTGATGGGCGCGGCCACCGTTGATCTGCCGGCGATCGCGTTGAACGGTGGGCCGATGCTCGATGGGTGGTGGCAGGGCAAACGCGCGGGCTCGGGCACCATCATCTGGGAAAGCCGTCGACTGCTGGCTGAAGGCAAGATTGACTATGAAGAATTCATGGAACGCGCCTGTTCCTCCGCGCCCTCGCTGGGCCATTGCAACACCATGGGCACGGCGAGCACCATGAACGCTATGGCGGAGGCGCTTGGCATGTCCTTGCCGGGCAACAGTGCCATCCCGGCTCCGTTTCGTGAACGGATGGCCATGGCTTATGAAACCGGCAAGCGCATTGTCGAGATGACTTATGATGATCTCAAACCCTCGGACATTCTGACCCGCGAAGCGTTTGAGAATGCGATTGTGGTGAATGCCGCGATTGGGGGCAGCACCAATGCTCCGCCGCATCTGCAGGCCGTGGCACGCCATGCCGGTGTAGATCTGCACGTCACGGATTGGGAGAAGTTCGGCTTTGATGTTCCGTTGTTGGTGAATATGCAGCCAGCGGGTGAGTATTTGGGCGAAAGCTTTTTCCGGGCAGGTGGTGTCCCGGCGGTGATGGAAGAGCTGCGCAAGGCAGGTCGCATCCACGAGGGTGCGATGACCGCGACGGGTAAAGGGATGGGTGAAAACCTGACCGGGTTGGACAGTAACGATCACGATGTGATCCGCCCCTATGATCAGCCCCTGCGCGAGAATTCGGGGTTCAAAGTGCTGTCGGGTAACCTGTTCGACAGCGCGCTGATGAAAACCAGCGTGATCTCGGCAGATTTCCAACAGCGCTTTTTGTCCGAGCCGGGCAATGAAGGTGTGTTTGAAGCCCGCGCCATCGTGTTTGAAGGGCCTGAGGACTATCACGAGCGCCTGAATGATCCGGAACTTGGGATTGATGAGCGCTGTATGCTGTTTATCCGCAATGTGGGCTGTGTGGGCTATCCGGGCTCGGCCGAGGTCGTGAACATGCAACCGCCAGACGCCCTGATCAAAGCGGGGATCAAACATCTGCCCACGGTTGGCGATGGCCGTCAGTCGGGCACCTCGGAAAGTCCGTCGATCCTGAATGCCTCGCCTGAAAGCGTGGTGGGCGGTGGTTTGGCCTATCTGCAAACCGGTGATCCGGTGCGATTGGATCTGAACAACTCGAAATTGGAAGCAACCGTTCCGGCTGAGGAGTGGCAGGCGCGGACTGCAGCCTGGGAAGCCCCTGAGATCGTCAATCAAACGCCCTGGGAAGAGATTTATCGCACCCATGTTGGGCAGCTGGCCGACGGTGGGTGTTTGGAGCTGGCGACCGCCTATCAGAAGATCGGTCGCAACCTTCCGCGCGATAACCACTGAATTTTGCGAAAAAATGGGTGATGGGGGCGCTGCCCCCGTCGCCAAGGCGACTCCCCCGGAGTATTGAACCAAAAGAAGAAGCGGGAGGAAGAGTTGGGTCAGTCGATTGTGATTACAGGTGCGGGGCGCGGGATTGGGCGTGCCTGCGCAGAAGAGTTTCTGGCTGCGGGCTGGCGTGTTGGCCTGATTGGGCGGTCGCCCGAGCCTCTTGAGGAATTGGCCGCTGCGCATGACGGCGCATTGGCGCTGCCTTGTGATGTCTGTGATGAAGCGGCGGTTGAGGCGGCTTTTGATCGGGCAATGGTGCAGTGGGGGCGCATTGATGCGCTGTTCAACAATGCCGGTGTGTCAGCCTTTGGTGGCACGGTGGATGAGATCTCTGTTGAAGACTGGCGGCGCTGTATTGATGTCAATCTGACCGGCAGTTTCATCTGCGCCCGGGCGGCGTTTTCTCGGATGAAAGGGCAGACCCCGCAGGGTGGGCGGATTATCAACAATGGTTCGATTTCGGCCCATGCGCCGCGCCCCGGTTCCGCGCCCTATACCGCCTCTAAACACGCCATCACCGGGTTGACCAAAACTCTGTCTCTGGATGGGCGGGCCTTTGATATTGTCTGCAGTCAGATCGACATCGGCAATGCGGCGACCGAAATGGTGGCGCAGATTGCCAAGGGGGTGCCGCAGGCGGATGGCAGCGTGAAACCTGAGGCAACCATGGATGTGCGCCATGTGGCGGAATCGGTGCGGCATATGGCCGAGATGCCGCTGTCGGCCAATGTACAGTTCATGACCGTTATGGCGACAAAAATGCCCTATGTTGGGCGTGGCTGATGGGCGAGACGCGGGTTGATCAGATCGCGGAAAGCTTGCGGCGCAGTATTCTGCGGGGGGATTTGCCGCCGGGTGCGCCGCTTAAGGAACGCGATTTTGCCGTTGAGATGGGGGTGAGCCGCACACCGATGCGCGAAGCCATCCGTCAACTGGCGAGCGAAGGGCTGGTTGAGTTGCGCCCGTCGCGCAGCCCCGTTGTGGCGGACCCGAGCTGGAAAGAGATCTCTGACAGCATTGATGTTCTGCGCGCGCTGGAGCTTTTGGCGGTTGAACAGGTGTGTTTGCAGGCCTCGGGTGAAGAGATTGATGAGATTGAGGTGATCCAGCGCCGCATGGAAGCCATGGTAGGGCAGGTGGATGATATCGATCTGTTCGAAGCGGATATGGCCTTTCACACAGCGATTGCCAATGCCTCACACAATGCGCCTTTGGCGGAGATGTATCAGGCCCTGCTGGCGCGGCTGTGGCGGGCGCGATTTTTGGGATCACGTGAGGGGCGCAGTCTTGATGTGGTCTATACCCAGCACAATGCGGTGATTTCAGCGATGCGCGCGCGCGACACCCAGCAGGCCCAGGCCGAAATGCGCGGCCATCTGGCCCTGCTGAAAGAGCGCATGAAGCTAGTATTTTTCAGCTGAGCCGCAGCGCGCGTGGCGTGGTACCAAACTCTTTTCGAAAGGCGCGGGTGAGGGCGCTTGGGTCTTCATACCCACAGCGTGTGCCAATTTCGGCAATGGAATAGGTGGTTTGCTGCACCAACCGGCGCGCGGCGGCGAGGCGGAGGCTTCGGTAGGTGCTTTGCGGGGTGCGCGCGGTGGCTTTGGCGAAATGTGCCTCAAGCGCGCGGGCCGAAATGCCCAGATGGGCGGCGACTTCAGGGATGGACAGGGGCGTTTCGAGATTACGCCGCATCAGAGAAACCGCCATTTCGACCCATTGGTCGTCTGAGTGCCGTTGGTGTGGTGTGGCCGAGAGATCGCGCTCGCCATGCATAAAGAGCGCTGAGACCTCAAGGCGCAGCATCGCGCCATGGTGCAGGCCAATGAGGTGCAACATCAGCTCCATGGTTGTGCTGGCCCCGCCACAGGAAATGCGGTTGCGGTCGATGACAAACCGATCTTCGCTGACCTCGATTTCGGGAAAGGCCTCTGCCAGATCAGTCAAAACATCCCAGTGAATGGTCGCGCGGTATCCTTCTAGTAGCCCGGCCTTGGCCAAAAGCCAGCTGCCGGTGTCGAACCCGCCTAAGTGGGCAAACCGTTTGCTGGCGGCCCGCAATCCACGTGATGTGGCAGGCGTGGCATGGTCTGGATGGCCGTAGCTGGGAATGATCATCAACAGGTCGCCGCCGGGATGGTCTGACAGGGGCATGGCGGGCGTTACGGGCAACCCAGAAGAGGATTGCAGCGGTTTGCCGTCGAGGCTGAGAAACTCCCACTCATACAACACCTGACCCGCCAGTGTATTGGCGCCGCGCAGCGGTTCGATGGCATTGGCCAGGCAATGCATCGAAAACTGCGGAAAAAGCAGCACGCCGATGCGGCGGGTTTTTTGGGGTGTGGGCGTATCCAGCATGGTTTGATGTGAACTCTGCATGATGTCTGAGGTCAAGCGCGCTTTTACTGTCCTTCAATCAAAAGGAGCGCCGCAGATGCATTTTGGTCTGAGTGACGAACAAGAGATGATCGTGTCTACGGTCCGTAGCTTTGTCGAAAATGAGATTTATCCGCATGAGGATATGGTCGAGCGCACAGGGCAGGTGCCCCATGAGCTGGGCATGGAGATCAAGCAGAAGTGCATCGATCTTGGCTTTTACGCCTGTAACTTTCCCGAAGAGGTGGGCGGCGCGGGCCTGAGCCACATGGACTTCACCCTAGTCGAGCGGGAATTGGGACGGGGCAGCATGGCATTGACCCATTTCTTTGGCCGCCCGCAAAACATCCTGATGGCCTGTGAGGGGGAGCAGAAAGAGAAATACCTTCTGCCCGCGGTGCGCGGGGAACGGATGGATGCGCTGGCGATGACCGAGCCGGATGCGGGATCGGATGTGCGGGGCATGAAATGTTCGGCCACGCGCGACGGGGGCGATTGGGTTCTCAAAGGCTCCAAGCACTTTATCTCAGGCGCAGAACACGCGGATTTCTTCATTGTTTTTGTGGCCACCGGTGTGGATGAGACCCCACGCGGGCCGAAAAAACGCATCACCTGCTTCCTGGTCGATCGCGGACATCCGGGGTTTGAGGTGCGCGAAGGCTATAATTCGGTCAGTCATAAAGGATATAAAAACTACATCCTGACCTTTGATGATTGCCGCCTGCCTGATGCGCAGGTTCTGGGCGAGGTCGACGGTGGCTTTGATGTGATGAATGAGTGGCTCTATGCCACCCGCCTAACCGTCGCGGCCTTCTGTGTAGGCCGGGCGCGCCGGTGCTTTGACTATGCGCTGAACTATTCGGCAGAGCGCAAACAGTTTGGCCAGCAGATCGGCAAGTTTCAGGGCATCAGCTTTCAGATCGCGGATATGATCACCGAGATCGATGCCGCAGATCTGCTGACCCTGTCGGGGGCCTGGCGTTTGGATCAAGGCCTTCCGGCGAACCGTGAGATTGCCAGCGCCAAGGTTTATGCCAGCGAAATGCTGGCGCGGGTCACAGACACCACCTTGCAGATCTTTGGCGGCATGGGGCTGATGGACGATTTCCCGATCGAGCGCTTCTGGCGTGATGCACGGGTGGAACGGATTTGGGATGGCACAAGCGAGATCCAGCGGCATATCATCAGCCGTGATTTGCTAAGACCTCTCGGAGCCTAAACGTGACAAACCCCACCGCCAAACCTCAGGTGTCCATCGCCTATTGTATCGGATGTAACTGGCTTTTGCGCGCCGGATGGATGGCGCAGGAGCTGTTGCAGACCTTCAAAGACGATCTGGGGGGCGTGACGCTGATCCCCAGCGACATGGGCGGGACCTATGAGATCAAGGTGGGCGAGACTGTGATTTGGGAACGCAAACGCGATGGGGGCTTTCCGGATGTGAAGGAACTGAAATCGCGGGTGCGGGACCTGATCGAACCGGAACGGAGCCTGGGCCATATTGACCGGGCGGCAGATCAGACATGAGGGCCGATGCTAAAGAGTGTTGCTGATGCCAAGGGAGGGCGGTTGGCGCGGTTTCTGAAACCAGCGTCGATTGCGGTTGTTGGTGGCGGTGCCTGGGGCGCCAATGTGATCGCACAGTGTCGTCAAACCGGGTTTGACGGCCCGATCTGGCCGGTGCATCCAAAGAAATCAGAGGTGGCAGGCGAGACGGCGTTTGCCAGCGTGGCGGATCTGCCGGGGGTGCCCGACGCGGTGTTTGTGGGCGTGAACCGTTATGCCACCGTTGACGTCATGCGTGACCTGTCGGCGCTGGGCGCGGGCGGGGCGGTTTGTTTCGCCAGCGGATTTGCCGAGGCGCAGGCCGAACTTGACGACGGGGCAGAGCTTCAGGCCGCGTTGATGGCAGCGGCAGGCGACATGCCTTTCCTCGGCCCCAACTGTTATGGGTTTATCAACGCGCTGGATGGGGCCGCGCTATGGCCGGATCAACATGGCGCGCTGCGCTGTGACAGTGGCGTTGCGATCCTGACCCAAAGTTCGAACATTGCCCTGAACATGACGATGCAGATGCGCGGCTTGCCAATTGCCTATATCGGCACATTGGGCAATCAGGCGCAGATTGATCTGGCGGTGCTGGGGCAGGCGGTTTTGGAAGATCCACGTGTAACCGCGCTTGGCCTGCATATCGAAGGCATTTCCGACATTCGCGCCTTTGAGGCACTCGCGGCGCGGGCGGCTGAGCTGGGCAAACGTGTTGTTGCGGTCAAGGTGGGGGCCTCGGATCAGGCGCATGCGGCCACCGTGTCCCACACCGCGTCTTTGGCGGGCAGTGATGCGGGCGCTCGGGCGCTGTTGCAACGGTTGGGCATTGCGCAAGTCGGATCGCTGGCTGCGATGCTGGAGACCCTGAAAATCCTGCACACAGTTGGCCCATTGGCGAGCAATCAGGTGGCTTCGATGTCCTGTTCCGGGGGCGAAGCCAGCCTGATGGCCGATACGGCTTTGGGCTATGATGTTGACTATCCGGCGCTGAGCGCGGAGCAGAATACCGCCCTGCGCGCGGCGCTTGGGCCCAAGGTGGCGCTGGCCAACCCGTTGGATTACCACACCTATATCTGGGCGGATCGTGCGGCGTTGACGGCCTGTTTCTCGGGCATGATGCAGGGGAGTGATCTGGCGCTGGGTATGGTGGTGCTGGACTTTCCGCGTGGGGACCGCTGCTCGGCGGCAGAGTGGGACTATGTGATTGAGGCGGTCGATGAGACCGCCAAAACCACCGCTCGGCCTATGGCGGTTCTGGCAAGCCTGACCGAAACCCTGCCCGAGGCGGTGGCGCGGGATCTGATCGATCGCGGTGTTGTGCCGCTTTGCGGTATGAGCGAGGCGCTTGAGGCGGTGGCCGCCGCCGCTTGGTTGGGCCGAACCCAGCCCGGTACGCCGGTGTTGCTGCCCGAGGCGGGCGATCGCGAGCTGGCGGCGCTGAGCGAAGGAGAGGCCAAAGCGGTTTTGGCCCAGCATGGTCTGAGGGTGCCCGGGTCTAAGCGCGTGAGTACGGCGCAGGTTGCAGCAGAAGCTGCCCGCGAGATCGGCTTTCCCGTTGTGCTGAAAGGCGAGGGGTTTGCCCATAAAACCGAAGCCGGTGCTGTGCGTCTGGGGCTGAATAGCGCGGATGAGGTGCAGGAGGCGGCCGATGCCATGGGCGCCAAGGGTTATCTTGTGGAGGAGATGGTGCCTGACGCGGTGGCCGAACTGTTGATTGGCGTGTTGCGGGACCCGGTGCATGGGTTTGTTCTGACCCTTGGGGCCGGCGGTGTCATGACCGAGATCCTGCAGGACACGCAGTCGCTGTTGCTGCCGGTCTCTGATGCGGACATTTCGGCGGCCTTGGACAGCCTGCGTATTGCGCCGCTTTTGGCGGGGTATCGCGGAGCCACCGGTGCCGACCGCGCCCGTATAATAGCGGCAGTACAATCCGTTGCAGAATTTGTGGCGGCACATGTTGATGTGCTCGCCGAAGTGGAAATCAATCCGCTGCTTTGTCTGGAAAAAGACGCGGTGGCTGTGGATGCCTTGATCCGTTGGGAGGAAAATGATGGATAGTCCAATTCATGTGGAGCGCCGGGGGCATGTGTTCGAGGTCACCTTGAACCGTGGCAAGGCCAATGCCATCGATCTGGAAACCAGTCGGTTGATGGGGCAGATCTTTACCGAGTTTCGGGATGATCCCGAAATGCGCGTTGCGGTTGTAGCCTCGGCCAACGAAAAGTTTTTCTGCCCCGGCTGGGATCTGAAAGCTGCCGCTGACGGCGATGCGGTTGATGGCGACTATGGGGTTGGTGGTTTTGGTGGCCTGCAGGAATTGCGCGGGCTGAACAAACCGGTGATCATGGCGGTGAATGGCATCTGCTGCGGTGGCGGTCTGGAAATCGCGCTGTCCGGGGACATCATTCTGGCCTCAGATACCGCAAGTTTCGCGCTGCCTGAAATTCGTTCGGGCACCGTGGCAGATGCGGCGAGCATCAAACTGCCCAAACGCATTCCCTATCATATCGCGATGGAGATGTTGCTGACTGGGCGTTGGATTGAGGCGGAGGAAGCCGCGCGCTGGGGGATGATCAACCAGATCCATGCCAAAGATGATCTGCTGGCGAAGGCGCGTGAGATGGCCGATCTTTTGGCCTCGGGTCCGCCGCTGGTCTATGCTGCGATCAAAGAGGTGGTGCGCGAGGCGGAGGACATGAAGTTTCAGGATGCGCTGAACAAAATCACCAAATCACAGTTTGAGAGCGTTGAAAAACTTTATCGGTCTGAGGACCAGCTGGAAGGCGCACGCGCCTTTGCCGAGAAACGTGATCCGGTCTGGACGGGCCGCTAAATTTTGGGCCCATTTGGGACGGGAGGGCGCTTGTGCCTTTGGCACCTCGCCCCACCCACCGTCCCATCGGGCCGTGACATGAGACAGATAAGGAGGGCGTCATGCCTTTGACCATGAACCGTGAGGTTTTCATCACCGCCGCTGTGACCGGATCGGGCAGCACGCAGGACCGCAGCCCACATGTGCCACGCTCGCCGCAGCAGATCGCCGAGAGCGCCATCGACGCCGCAAAAGCCGGCGCTGCGATTGTGCATTGCCACGTGCGCGATCCGGAAACCGGTGCGCCGTCGCGGGACCTGAAGCTCTACCGCGAGGTGACCGACCGCATTCGTGACGCCGAAGTGGATGTTGTGCTCAATCTCACTGCAGGTATGGGCGGTGACATTGTGTTTGGCTCTGCCGATGCGCCGTTTCCCGTGAATCAGGCCGGAACGGATATGGTGGGTGCGGAAGAGCGCGTGGCGCATGTGGCGGACTGTCTGCCTGAGATCTGCACCCTGGATTGCGGCACGATGAATTTTGCCGAAGCCGATTACGTGATGACCAACACGCCGGGCATGCTGACCGCCATGGGGCGGATGATGACCGAACTGGGGGTCAAGCCCGAGATCGAAGCCTTTGACACCGGCCACCTGTGGTACGCCAAGCAGCTGGTGAAGGATGGTGTTCTGGACAGCCCGGCGCTGGTGCAGCTCTGCATGGGTGTGCCTTGGGGTGCGCCCAATGATCTCAACACCTTTATGGCGATGGTCAACAATGTGCCTGACGACTGGACCTGGTCGGCCTTCAGCCTGGGCCGTGATCAGATGCCCTATGCGGCGGCGTCGGTTCTGGCCGGTGGCAACGTCCGGGTCGGCTTGGAGGACAATCTGTTCCTCGACAAAGGTGTGCTGGCCACCAATGCGCAACTGGTGGAGCGGGCGGTTGGTGTGGTCGAAGGCATGGGTGCCAAGATCATTGGCCCGGAGGCTGTGCGTGAAAAGCTGGGGCTGACCAAACGCGCGCCGCGCTGATGTGACTTGATTGAGAGGGGGGATCCCCCTCTCAATCCACCGGGGTGCTGCGCCCAAAAGAGTTCTGTCGGGGCGAATGTAGTCTTAGGCGACGTGTTCGAGTTTGACCTCGGGTGTGACGCCCAGGGCGAAACAGACATCGCGGGTCAGTTCCGGGCGGTTCAATGTGTAGAAATGAAGTTTCTCCACGCCCCCGTCGATCAGATCGCTGCACAGCTCGGTGCATAGGGCCGTGGCAAGAAGATCCTCGCGATTGTCGCGTGTGGCTTTGGTAAAGGCCTCATCCACCCAGGTGGGGATATGGGTGCCACAGCGTTTGGCAAAGGCCCGCGCGCCTTTCCAGTTCTCAATCGGAAGAATGCCCGGCACAATCGCCTGATCAATGCCCGCTTTGGCCGCCGCATCGCGAAAGCGGAAGAAGGTCTCGGCCTCAAAGAAAAACTGGGTCAGAGCTTCGGTAGCTCCGGCATCCAGCTTGCGTTTCAGCCAGTCAATGTCGGAGGCGAGGGACGAGGCTTCGGGATGTGTGTCGGGATAGGCGCCCACACGGATGTTGAAATCCCCAGTTTTGGCCAAGGCTTCGATCAATTCGACCGAATGGGCAAAGCCTGTGGGGTGAGGGGCAAACCCCGGTGCGTCTTTTGGCGGATCGCCGCGCAGGGCGACAATGTCACGCACACCCGCATCGGCAAAGTCCTGAGCGATTTTAAGTGTTTCCGAGCGTGACGCATTCACACAAGTGAGATGCGCGGCGGTGCGCAAGCCGGAATGTTTGTGCAGGGTCGCAACAACGTCCCGTGTCAGATCGCGGGTGGTGCCGCCTGCGCCGTAGGTTACCGAGACAAACCGAGGTTTGAGCGGCGCCAACATCTGAACCGTGTCCCATAGCCGAAAAGTGGCCTCGATGTTGCGAGGCGGGAAAAACTCAAACGAAATTTCGGGTGCGGACATCGGTCTACCTTTCAGGATCGGTTGCGCCTGTTGTGCCGTAGATGTAGTTGTGAGACAAATTCATAATTCTCAAGATCAACATGAGGCTGATATGCATATCGAGTTTCGCCATCTGCGTACGGTGAAAGCCATTCATGAATGTGGGGGGCTGGCGAAAGCTGCGGATCAGCTCAATATCACGCAGTCCGCATTGAGCCATCAGATCAAAGGCCTGGAGGATCAGGCCGGGGTAGAGCTCTTTGTGCGCCGCTCCAAACCGCTCAAACTTTCGGCGGCGGGCATGCGGTTGTTGCGCCTGGCAGATCAGGTTCTGCCGCAGGTCGAGGCGTTGCAGGCCGAGTTTTCTGGCTTGCGAGATGGGCGTTCGGGTCGGCTTCATATCGCCATCGAGTGCCATGCGTGTTTCGAGTGGCTGTTTCCGGTGTTGGAGACGTTCCGCAAAAGTTGGCCGGATGTGGATGTCGATATCCGGCCCGGTTTGGCGTTTGACGCCTTGCCTGCGCTGATCAAAGAAGATGTGGACGTTGTAATTTCCTCAGATCCCGAGGATTTGCCCGGCGTGACCTTTACCCCGTTGTTTGATTACAATCCGGTGTTTGTCGCCGCAGCCTCACATCCTTTGGCGCAGAAAGACTATATTGAGGCCGAGGATTTTCGCGGTCAGACGCTGATCACCTATCCGGTTGAACGGTCGCGTCTGGATATTTTCAGCCAGCTCCTGTCACCGGCCAAAGTGGAACCGGCCGCCATTCGTCAGGTTGAGTTGACTGCGGTCATCCTGTTGCTTGTGGCGTCAAATCGCGGCGTTTCCGTGCTTCCGGACTGGGTGGTGCGCGAAGTGAAGTATAATTCAGACTATGTCACACGCCCACTGACCGCGCAGAGGATCACCCGGCGGCTCTATGCGGCGACCCGCAGCGATGATCTCGACAAACCCTTCATGGCTGAACTGATCAAGCTGGCAGGGCAAGAAGCGCAACGGCTTCAATCACAGTAACGGTCGCGCGGAAGCGAACCACAAAGCGGTTCGCTTTATCCTGTATGAACGGATGTCAGACAGCTCTGATTTCAGCGGCCATCACGCGGCCATCCCGGCCCTCTTTTAATTCGTAATCCACTTTCTGATTGTCGGCGAGGCCGGTCATTCCAGACCGTTCAACCGCAGAAATGTGTACAAAAACATCTTTTCCACCCTCTTCTGGGGCGATAAAGCCATACCCTTTGGTGGTGTTAAACCATTTCACGGTGCCTGAAGGCATTTTTCCCGTGCTCCTTTTTGTCACTCTGTCCTTACGGTCTGGCACAGTGCCAAACCCCTAGTTGCGTAGGTCCAACGCGCAGGATTAAGGTCGTCACTCATCACGGCCCAAGACTGTTTGTCGAAGGTTACACGGCGATAGGATTACCGTCTGAGACAAAAAATCAAGGCAAACTGGGTCGATTTTGCGATTTCTACACCTTATGTGAGCGGTGCTGACACAGGAGTTTACATGATCCTTTATGGCCTGAAGACCTGCGACACCTGCCGAAAGGCACGTAAGGCTTTGACACAAGCGGAGTTTCGCGATGTACGTGAAGATGGCGTGCCGACGGAGACTTTGCAGAAGGCGTTTGAGCAATTTGCAGGCAAACTTTTGAATACACGTTCAACCACGTGGCGAAATTTGAGCGACGAAGAGCGTAACGGAGAGGTTTTGGAGCTATTGGCCGCTCATCCGACCCTGATGAAACGGCCTCTGATCCTTGATGGGGATCAGATGTATCTGGGGTGGGATAAAGCCACGCAGGCGGTGTTTGATGCGTAACGCGGCGCTTGTTTTGGGGATCACAGCCGGGCTGTTTGGCATGTTGGTTGGGTTCTTTGGCTTTGGATATACCGAACTGGTGCGGAACTACTCTGAAGTGGAAGAGGTCTTTGGCATGTTCGACAACCCGGAACTGGTTCGGGTTGTTTCGGTATTGTCCCCCATGCTCGCAGTGGCGGGTGGAGCCATGGCCAAGGTGCGGGCGCTTTGGGGCGGTGGTCTTCTGCTGATCTCGGCCTTGGGTATGTATCTTGGGTTTGGTTTTAACGTCTTCACCATGTTCCCAATTTGCTTTGCGGGCATGGGCGGACTTCTTGCCATCGCAGCCGGCAAACCGGACGAGCCGAAATCTCATTTCCAGAAATAAGAAAACGCCCCTGTTGAAAGGGGCGTTTTTGGTTTTGAACAGTTGGCGTGGATTATGCTGTCTGAGCTGTGCGACCAAACAGGCGCCCGGCGATGGCATCGATGGAGAGCGCGCCAGCGCCTTTGACCACCAGAACCAACATCAGGAAGGTCCACATCACCCGCTGATCAACGAGACCAATGGAATTGTCGAACAGCCCGCCCAGCGGCACATGGTGTCCTGTGACATCGACGATGGTCTGGACCCAGATAAAACCAATCAGGGCGACGGCAGACAGTCGGGTAAACAGCCCGATTAGGATCAGCGCAGGCAAGATGTACTCTGCGACAGTGCCCGCAAGAATGACCAGGCGCTGCAGGATGTTGAGCTGCGAGACGTCATACAACACAGCCTCGGCCGCTTTGGGGAAGATCTGACCAAAGGCGCCTGCAGAGGGGGAGAAGATCGAACCGTCGATCTTCAATCCGGCAGAGTTCCAATAGTAAACCAGCAGCACAGCGGCAAAAACCAAACGAGCCAGCAGGGGCAGGATCTGAGCTGCGTGACGATCCAAGGTGCCAAACAGTGTCTCGTGAAGGTGGGTCAAGCGGGTGATCATGGTCAGATCCTCGTTACAGATGAATATCGGTTAAGGCGCTACCGTGCAGCAGCAACCCAAGGGTGGCACCCAGATCAAAGTCTTCTCCAGCGTGGGTCAGGGCCTCTCCAAAGCTCTGTCCTTTGGCGATGGATTCGATGAAATCCCCGGCGCCTTTCGGCAAAAGGTGAGGTTCTGGGTCAAATTCAGGGCGGGTGATGAGAATGTCTTCAGGTTGGGCCGTCGGTTGTGGTGCGCCTTCGGTCATGGTGAAGCGATAAATTGACTGAAGCGGCCATTGCGAACGGAGCATGATTGCGGAGGGGGCGAGTACCAGTCGCGCAGCCATCAGTTGATCTTCGTCCAGCTCTTGCAGTCGTGCGGGATCAAGCGGTGTGTGATCTGCCGCGTGGTAGCTTTTGCGCAACGCCAATTCCAGTCGCGCCACATCAGCAAGATAGCCAATGGATTTCAGCGGCTCGAGCCCGCCCAAAAAGGCCGGGAAACCGGCGCCATAGTGCATCATCAGCGGGCTGGTCGGCGGCGACTGGCGCAAGAAGATACCTGCGGCTTTGGCAAAGTTCACGGGGCCGATCAGTTTGGCAACAGCAGGAAATCCGGTTTCCAGCGCCTCGCTGAGTGAAACTGCAACATTGTTGCGATACACGGAATAGCGGGCGCCGGCAGGTTGACCCTGAGCATCGACCAAACCCTCTGGGATTGGCTGTGCCGCATCCAATAGAGCCGTGCGGAAGGCGGTCTGCGAGATCATGCGATCACCTTTTGCAAAGCAGCGTCCGCACGGCGAGCCTCATCCGCGAGCACGGGCCACTCGGGTACATCTGTATCCCACTCAACCAGCAAAGGTTTGGGGCCGGACCGGGCCAGTGTGTAGTCCAGCAGGGCCCAGACGGGCTCTACAACCTCACGGCCATGGCTGTCGATCAACAGCGGTTTGCCGTGGTCGTCATGATCTTCGTCATGCCCGGCGAGATGAATTTCCCCCACCAATTCAAGTGGGTAGTCGTCGATGTAGCTTTGGGGCGAGTATTCGAGATTGGTGGCCGAGACAAAGACGTTGTTCACGTCAAGCAAAAGACCACAGCCGGTGCGTCGCGCAACTTCGCGTAGGAAATCGGTTTCCGACCAAGTGCTTTCAGCAAAGGCCAGATAGCTGGAGGGGTTCTCCAACAGCATTTTACGACCCAAAACCTCCTGCACTTCGTCGATGTGGTCGGCGACGCGAGCCAGCGTGGCGTCGGTATAGGGCAGGGGGAGCAGATCATTGAGAAAATGGCTGTCGTGCGTCGACCAGGCGAGATGCTCAGAAAAGCTTGCCGGGTTGAGCCAGTCCACCAGACGCTTCAGGCGAGCAAGATGGTTTGGATCAAGGCGGCCCTCGCCACCGATCGACAGACCAACCCCGTGGACGGAGATCGGAAATTTGTTTGCAAGGGCGCGGAGCTGGGCTATCGGGCGCCCACCGTCCCCCATGTAATTCTCAGCATGAACCTCAAGCCAACCCACAGGTGCGGGATCTTCGATGATCTCAGCATAATGCTGAGGCTTGTAGCCAACACCGGGCAGAGGCGGCAGGGACGAGGCGAGATCAAACATGGGACAGCTCAGATCATGATGAAAAACGGCGCGCACCTGGGGGCCGCGCACCGTGAGAAAGCGGGGCGTGAGCCCCGCTCAGTCGTGATATTAGGACGCGGGCAGGTCGCGCTCCAGCTCTTCCAGCGAACCCATACGTGCCGAACCGTCTGCCATTGCGGGCAGTTCGATCGATGCGCAGGTGCCGGAGTCAACGAGGGTCCAAGCGTTGCCCTGATAGTCTACGGTCGAGGTGCCGGCACAAGTGGTGCCTGGGCCTGCGGCACAGTCGTTTTTACCGGCCAGCGAAACGCCGTAGCACTTTTCTTTGGCCTGAGCCGAAACGGTGGTGGCGGTTGCAGCAAACGACGCGGCAACTGCACCAACGATCGCAACGGTTTTCATGGTCTTCGACATGGTGTCTTCCTCTAGGTTTGTAATCTGGTTTCCGGTTCGGCGTGTTGCCGTTCGGTGGAATAACTTTGACCCGAAAATCCCTACCAAGCTATTCACGGGCGCGTCATTCACGCGCGCGTTAGAACCTGTGGGTGCTCTGTGAGGTTGAACAACGTGAATCCGGGGCGAAACGCGCAAAAAAGAAGGGCCCCGAAACAATTCGAGGCCCTTTTATCGTGATTTTCCGTTCAAATGTTACAGAAGATCTGGCGGAGTGGCCGCGCGTGAGAGCTCTGTAACAATTTCTGTCAAAGCGGTCACAGAGGTTGCTTTCTCGCCAAGGCGACGCACGGTGACGGTGCGCTCTTCGACTTCGCGGTGACCAACGGCCAGAATAACCGGGACTTTGCCGACAGAATGTTCGCGGACCTTGTAGTTGATCTTTTCATTGCGAATATCGGCCTCGGCGCGGACGCCGGCCTCTTTCAGCTGGTTCACAACATCCAAGACATAGTCGTCGGCTTCAGAGGTGATTGAGGCCACAACAACCTGACGCGGGGCCAGCCAGAATGGCAGTTTGCCCGAGTGTTCTTCGATCAGGATGCCGATAAAACGCTCAAACGAGCCAAGGCAGGCACGGTGCAACATGAAGGGGCGGTGTTTGTCCCCATCTGCACCGATATATGTCGCGTCCAGACGCTCGGGCAGGTTGGGATCCACCTGAAGCGTGCCACACTGCCAGTTCCGGCCAATGGCATCTGTCAGAGTGAACTCAAGCTTGGGCCCGTAAAACGCACCTTCCCCTTCGAGAACCTCAAACTCATGACCCGCGGCTTTACAGGCGTCCCCCAGAGCTTTCTCAACCAGATCCCAGCTTTCATCGCTGCCGATGCGCTGTTCGGGGCGGGTCGACAGTTTGATGGTCCAATCATGGAAGCCCAGATCGGCATAAACCTTGGACAGGAAGTCGATGAACTTGGCTGTTTCTGGTTCGATCTGATCTTCGGCACAGAAAATATGTCCGTCATCCTGAGTAAAGCCACGCACACGCATGATGCCGTGCAGCGCGCCCGAGGGTTCATAGCGGGCACAGGAGCCGAACTCAGCGATGCGCAGCGGCAGGTCCCGGTAGGATTTCAGGCCCTGATTGAAGATCTGAACGTGACACGGACAGTTCATTGGCTTCAGCGCGTTGATCGCCTTTTCACGGGCATGGTCTTCGTCCACTTCGACGATGAACATGTTTTCCTGATACTTGTCCCAGTGACCCGAAGCTTCCCACAGTTTGCGGTCGACCACCTGAGGTGTGTTGACCTCCTGATAGCCGTCGCGGTGCTGCATGCGGCGCATGTAGTCCTGCAATGTGGTGTAGATGGTCCAGCCATTGGGATGCCAGAACACCTGACCGGGGGCCTCTTCCTGCATGTGATACAGGTTCATCTCGCGGCCCAGCTTGCGGTGGTCGCGTTTGGCGGCTTCTTCGAGGAAGTTCAGGTGCGCCTGAAGTTCCTTACGGTTGCGGAAACCAATGCCGGTGATGCGCTGCAGGTTCTTGGAGGTGTCGCCAAACCAGTGCGCCCCGGAGACACCCATCAGTTTAAAGCTGTCGCCGGGCAGTTGGCCGGTGTGCTGCAGGTGCGGGCCGCGGCAGAGATCCTGCCACTCGCCATGCCAATACATGCGCAGATCGGCGCCTTCGGGGATGCGATCAACCAGATCAACCTTGTAAAGTTCGCCAGCGTCTTCATAGAATTTGCGCGCGCGGGCGCGATCCCAGATCTCGGTACGTACGGCATCGCGCGCGTTGATGATGTCCTTCATCTTCTTTTCGATCGCCCCCAGATCATCGGGGGTGAAGGGCTCGGCGCGGTCAAAATCGTAGAACCAGCCATAGTCGGTGACCGGGCCAATGGTGACCTTGGTGTCAGGCCAGATTTCCTGAACTGCGCGGGCCATCACATGGGCAAAGTCGTGCCGGATCAGTTCCAGCGCCTGCTCTTCGTCCTGCAGCGTGTGAATGGCGATGGCGGCATCATTGTTGATCGGCCACTGCAGATCGTAATGTTCGCCGTCGATAGAGGCGGAAATCGCCTTTTTACCCAGAGATTTCGAAATGGAATTTGCGACCTCGGCGGCGGTGACGCCAGCCTCGAATTCACGCGCATTGCCATCAGGGAAAGTGAGAGAGATTTGGGCCATTTTTTGGCTCTCCTCGTCAGTTTGGCGCCCACGGAACGCCCGGTTGCGGGTTATATGTGTGTGGGTCTTGTGCGCCCGGTGGCGAAGGGTGTCAAGGTGATCCACCCATGCAATTCAAATCTGGTGTAAAATCACCGTATTGACGGCTGCCCCACCCACCCTCCCGCATCCGCCAATACAGTGATTTTGAGCAGGGCAATGCCCGGTGTCGTGCGGATTTCTATCAGGCGTTTGGAAAGGGCAGCTCTTGGGCCACCTCATAGACTTTGGCGGTCATGCCTTTGGTGTTGAGCCCGCTTAAGGCCGCCTGGAACTTCGCCATATGGGCGGTTTGAAAATGTGGTGTCAGGGCCTCCATGGATTCCCACATCTCATAGATCCGCAGCAGGTTGGGGTTGGTGACGTCAAAGGACGACTGATAGGCGAGGCATCCGGGCTCTTCAACGGTCGCTGCATCCATAGCCTGAATCTCGGCCAGTTTTTCATGGATGCCGGCATCTTCAAATTCAACTTCTACGGTGACGATAAGCATAGGGGATCCTTTTGATGTGGAGGCGTTGAGCACCGAGGGGCTTGGGCCGGCCAGCAAGGCGGCGGTGAGGGTCTGAAGAAGAGTTCTGCGGTTCATGTTAACTCCGAATCTCAATAAGACAAAATATGTCGTTTTGTCGTTTATTGACAAAGTGTCGATTTTTGTCAATACGTCGTTTGAGTTGTGAGGTGCAGATGGACATTCGAGTTAAAATTCTGGAGGCTGCGGTGCAGGTCTTTATGCGCTTTGGCGTCGGCCGGACCCGTATGGGTGATATCGCCGAACAGGCCGGATTGGTGCGTCAGACGCTCTACACCGTTTACAAGAATAAAGACGAAATTCTCCGCGCAACGATCCTGCATGTCGCGGCGCGCTCATTGGGCGAACTTCAAAACGATTGGTCAGAGCAGGACCACCTGACAGATCATCTGGAAAGCTATTACCAGAGGGCCATTTATCCGTCTTATGCCGTGATCTCAGCGTCACCCGAAGCGCGCGATATGGTGGGGGGCTATAATGAAGTGGGCCGGCAGGCTGTCGCAGAGGCTCAAAATTGCAAAATTCAAGCCTGGGTTGATGTTATGACGGCCAAAGCTGTGTCGGATCCGGAAAATCTGGCGCGATACATTGTATTGGGGGCTCTCGGGCTGCGCGATCTGGCCGGATCGAAAGAGGATCTTGAAGTGCTTCTCGCGGTTCACAAGCGTGCGGTTGTGGAGCTCGCAGCGCACTAAGGGTTGTCACGGTCTTGTTTTCGCGGTTTGTTCTCATGCGAGTTGCAGGAGAATTCATATGCGCAGTTTTGAAGAGATATTGGACATTGCCGCAGACCGGAAAGGCGGGCGATCCGCAGTTCTTGAGGGAATGGCCCCTCCAAAATCTGCGGAAGAGATTGCGCAAATCCTCGATGATCGCTGGCTCGCCGCCATGGCGCGGGGCATCTTTCAGGCCGGGATCAGCTGGAAAGTTGTCGAAAACAAATGGCCGGATATTGAGGACGCGTTTCACGGTTTTGATGTGGGGCGGGTATCGATGATGTCAGATGATTGGTTCTATGATCTGGTCGAAGACCGAAGGGTGATCCGGTCAGCCCCAAAGATTCGCGCCATTCAAGAGAACGCCGTTTTTATCCTTGATAAAAACTTTGGCAGGCGTGTCGCGGATTGGCCTGCGGAGGATTTTGCAGGTCTGCTGGATTGGATGCAGAAAAATGGATCTCGGCTCGGAGGCGGGACCGGGTCATATCTGCTGCGATCGATGGGCAAGGAAAGCTATATCATGTCCAAAGACGTTGTGGCGCGACTGGTGGCTGAGGGGGTGATCGACAAAGCGCCGACCTCAAAAAAGGCCAAACTAGCCGTTCAAGAGGCTTTTAATGCCTGGAAAGCGGAAAGTGGCCTAAACCTCAGCGACATCAGTCGGGTTTTGGCGCAGAGCATCGGGTGAGGCGTGCGCGATTTTTCTTGAAAAATCGGGGTGGTTCTCTTTTCGGACTGCGCTTGCACGAAGTCTGCGCTGGGGTATTTTGACCCACGAAGAAACACAATGGCAGTGAGAGCAATGACCGAAATTTCTTATATTGATGGGCCGCGTGGTCGATTGGCCTATGCCTTTACGCAAGGGGCAGGGCCCTGCGTGGTGTTTTTGTCGGGCTATCGCTCGGATATGGAAGGCACCAAGGCGGTGCATCTTGAGGCCTGGGCCAAGGCACAGGGACGGGCCTTTTTGCGGCTGGACTATAGCGGCCATGGTGTCTCGGGCGGTGTGTTTGAAGAGGGCTGCATCGGCGACTGGGCCGAAGATGCCGAGATTATCATTCGCCACGCGGTGACGGGGCCGCTGGTCTTGGTTGGCTCCTCTATGGGTGGCTGGATCAGCTGTGTCCTGACCAAAAGGTTGGACAATATCGTCGGATTTGTGGGAATCGCCGCGGCACCAGATTTCAGCGAAGACAGTTTCTGGGCCGGGTTTGATGAGGAACAGCGGCGTCAGGTCATGGACGAGGGGCAGGTCCTGGTGCCTTCTGACTATGACGAACCCTATGCGGTGACAAAGCGGTTGATCGAAGATGGGCGCGATCAACTTGTGTTGCGCTCTCCCCTTCCGATGAGCTGGCCGGTGCGTCTGATGCAGGGCACAGAGGATGAGGCCGTCACCCGGGAGGTCGCTTTGCGTCTTCTCGATCATATCGACGGTGAGGATGTGCGTCTGACATTGGTCAAAGGGGCGGATCACCGGTTTTCTGATGAGGCCTGCCTTGCCATGATCGAGGCGGCTGTTGAGGATGTCATCGGGTGAGACGTTTGCTCTTTGTCACCCATGCTGAGGTTGTGATTGACCCTGAGGTGCCTGTGACCGAGTGGTCGTTGTTACCTGAGGGACGCGCGCGCCATGAAGCGTTCTCAGCGCGGGTGACACAGATCGCAAGCGTCTGGAGCAGTGATGAGACCAAGGCACGGGATGGTGCGGATATTCTGGCCGCCTGCCTTGGGCTCACCCCCCGTGTCCTACCCGCGCTGCATGAAAATGATCGCAGCGCCACGGGGTATCTTCCGCCCCCCGAATTTGAGGCAACCGCAGATGCGTTTTTTTCCAACCCTGCGCAGAGCATCCGCGGCTGGGAGCGTGCGATAGATGCGCAGGCACGGTGTATTAGGGCTCTGACTGAGGTGATCGCCGCCTCTCCTGGCGGAGATATCGCCGTGGTCGCCCACGGTGGGATTGGAGCGCTTCTGCGCGCACATGTTCTGAAGGTTCCCATTGACCGCAGCCATGATCAGCCGTCGGGTGGGGGTGGTCACGTGATGGTTCTGGGCCTGCCTGATTGGACCCTGCTGCACGATTGGCAGCGCATCGAGCAATTTGAAGAGAGAGCATATGACATTTGAGACCTCTATTTTAGACCAGGGTGTGTCCGCCTATCTGGCCGCACAAGAGGCACAGGTCCCGGATCTCAAATCCGGCGTTGAAAAACGGGTGCTCTGGGCCGGTGAACCTGAGGTGCAGACCGATCAGGTTTTGCTCTACATCCACGGGTTCTCCGCCACGTCAGAAGAGATCCGACCCGTGCCGGATGAGGTGGCACAGGCCATGGGGGCAAACCTGGTTTTCGCCCGTCTGACGGGACACGGCATCACGGGCGAGGCCTTGGCGCGCGCAACTTTGGACGCCTGGATGCAGGATATGGACGAAGCACTGGCCGTGGCCCGCAAGGTGGGAAAGCGAATCACCGTCATGGCGACTTCGACAGGGTGCACGATGACCACGCTGGCCTTGGCTGCGGGACTGGGCACGGGCGTAGAGCGGGTGATCTTTGTCGCCCCGAATTTTCAGGTGAAGCAAAAGGCCGCGGTGATGTTGACCTGGCCTCTGGTTGAGATCTGGGGGCCTTGGGTGGGCGGCAAAACCCATGGGTTTGATCCGGTGACCGAAGACCAGATCTATTTTGGCACTCCAGAATACCCATTCGCAGCACTTCTGCCGATGGCACAGGCGGTCAAGGCGGCCAGGTCGGTTGATTATGCGGCGCTGAAGATCCCGGCACTGTTTCTGTTTGATGACGGGGATGAAATTGTCGATTCCAAGCGCACCCGGCAGGTGGCCAAGATCTGGGGCGCGGATCTTCATGTGGTTGACAGCGACGGCACCGAAAACCCGACGCGCCATGTGATCGCCGGACGGCTTTCAGCGCCGAGCATGACGGAACAGGTTGTTTCCAAAATCAAAGAGTGGATGGAGATCTAGATGGACCAGCGTGTAAGCCTGATCACCCTTGGCGTGGTGGATATGGCTGTAAGTGCCGCGTTTTATAAGGCGCTTGGCTGGCAGGAGGTGGAGAGCCCGGATGGGGTGGTGGCCTTTGATCTGATCGGCCAGACCTTGGGTCTCTATCCGATCGCCGCACTGGCGGAGGAGCTGGGGATTTCCGTGGAACAATTGGGGCGGGGTGCTGTCACGCTGGCCCACAATGTGCGCTCCAAAGATGATGTGGCCCCGCTTTTGGCGCAGGCTGAAGCGGCGGGGGGCAAGATCATCAAACCGGCGCAGGATGTGTTCTGGGGTGGGCATCACGGCTATTTCGCAGACCCCGACGGACATTTGTGGGAAATCGCCCACAACCCGTTTTCCAAGCTGCGCGACGATGGGGCCTTTCGTTGGACCGGGTATGAGTGAGCTTCATCAGGGATTGGCTCGCTTTGCCTGTGATGTGCTTCCCAAAGGGGAAGATGGTGGGTTTGACGATCTGGCCATGACCGCCTGGCAGTTTGGCTGCATGGCTCTTGTTGCGATGGGGGTGGCGGAAGAAACGCCCTCGGGCTGTCACCTCCTAGTGTCTGAGGATCAGCTGGAAAAGGCGATCTGTCCGGAGGGGCTTTGGGATGAGGATGCTGCGGTTGTTTTGTTCGCACTGGGTGAGCAGCGGGGGTACGATTTCGCAGAAAATGCGACCTTGTTGAAAATTCATGCACCGGGGGCTTACAACTGGTTCGTTGAGCACGGTTGGGTCATTGGAGATAGTTGGACTGCAACGGCTGCCAACGCTCTAAATCGGGCAGGGATTGGCGAGATTTCTTTTGAGCATCTGGCTGAGATTGCTACCCGAACAGCGACAGAAGCCCCCGAAGATTTGCGGTCGCTACTGATTTCTTTGCAGCGAGGACCTACTGAAAGGGACCTTGCAGAGTATCGAGCGGCACTTAAAGCGCGGCAGGTGAAACGAGATCAGGATTTCCGCGATGAAGGTTTTCTCCCGTTGTCGCAATTCGTTGTTGAGCTTTCTCAGGAAGAAAAAGAACGTGCTGCGCGCGTCGGGTGGCGAAGTGAAATCCGGCATGAGATGATTTGCGCCATGGAAAGCAGATGGCGACCCTCGCTAGGGTGGGACAGCGGCGAGGCTCTGTTGCCTTTGTTCCATGACCAGCTTGTCAAAGCTGTGGTTCAGCATTGGGAGGCGGCATGAGATCCCCCCGGTCGATGTGGAGCCTTGAAACGCTTGGCCGGGAACGTCTGTCGCGGCATTTTTGGATGCGTGAATTTCTGTACTCGGAAATTGGCAATTTCCACCAGATCCAGAACATCCCGGAGAACCCGGATCTCGCGTTGGAGCGGGGGCGGATGCTGTGTTCCGAGCTTCTTGATCCCTTACAAGAAACCTTTGGTCGGATCTTCGTGCGCTCGGGCTATCGGTCTCCGACGCTCAACCAGTTTGGCAACGAGAACCGACTCAATTGCGCGGCGAATGACTATTTCCTTGAATGTCACATCTGGGATTTACCGGATACACCAATTGCCGGCGCCTCCATCGTGATCCCGTGGTTTGCTGATCAATATGCTGAAGGGCGGGATTGGCGCGATCTGGCTTGGTGGCTTTATGACCATATTCCCTTTGCCGAAGTGTGGTTTTTCCCCAAGCTCTGCGCTTTTAACATCAGCTGGCGGCCCGAAGGGCATCGCCGCATCGACAGCTATATCGCGCCGCGCGGGTTGTTGCATCGCCCGGATGACACCCCGGAAGAGGGCCGCGCGCAGCGCTATGCGGATTTCCCCAAGTTTCGGGGCATTCCTTACCCGCAATAGGGGAATTGTCCCCACGTTGCACAAGGCTTAGGTCTAGGGGGAAAGTAAATGAGGTGGGCCCATGCAGGGATTCGATCCTAAATTCCAAGATTTTCCGGAGTATATTCTGACCACGACCCGTGAGATCTGGGAGGATCATGGATTGGCGCGAGGTGTGGCGGAATATCTGCATCCCGATGTGATCCAGCGCAGCCCACTTGGGGTGTATGTGGGTGCGGATCAGGCCAAAGCTCAGATGATGGCCACTTTGGTGGCCATTCCCGATCGGTCAATGATGAGCGAGGATGTGATCTGGTCGGGCAGCGATGCGGTGGGGTTTCTGGGGTCGCAGCGCATTTTGTCGACGGGAACCCATAAGGGCGCAGGTGTGTTTGGCGCACCAACGGGCCGCAAGCTGCGCTACCGGGTGCTGACAGACAGCTATGCCAAAGCCAATCAGATCAGCGACGTCTGGAGCGTTCAGGACACCGGCGCCATCCTGCGACAACTGGGTCTGGACGGTGCCGATTGGGCACGCGACCAGCTGAGCGTGATGGACCCGGCGCAGGCTCCTTTGCGGCCTGCGGTGGATGTGGTTGGGCCCTATACCGGGCCGGGCAACGCCAGCCAGTGGGGCGTTGGGTTTGCAAGCCTTCTGACCCAGATGATGGAGGGCGAGTTTTCGGTTGTGGCCCAGCAATACGACCGCGCCTGCCATCTGTGTTACCCGGGTGGTCTCGAAACCCATGGCCCCGAAGCGGCGGAGGCCTTTTGGATGGGTCTTCGGTCTTCCTTCCCCTCTGCGCGGTTTGAAATCCATCATCGGATTGGCATGGAAGAGCCTTTGATGCCCGCCCGCGCGGCGGTGCGGTGGTCCTTGACAGGGCGGCATGACGGCTGGGGCACCTTTGGGCGGCCAACAGGCGCAGAGGTGCATGTGATGGGCATGTCTCACGCAGAGTTTGGTCCGTGGGGACTAAGACGTGAATGGACATTGATCGACGAAGCGGCAATCTGGATGCAGATCCAGCACACCATCGGAGGATAGTCGTGGAAAGTTTCGGCAAGCTGTTGTTCACCCCCGCAGTTCAGGCAGAACAGGACAAGGTGGGGATGCGCGACCGCTATGCCCAAACCTATGAGACACGGTTCACAGGGCCTTTGGATGACAACACACGGGCCTTTATCCAAACGCGGCAAAGCTTTTACATGGCCAGCGTCTCATCACATGACTGGCCTTACATCCAGCACCGTGGCGGGCCTGCGGGCTTCGTGAAGATTTTGGGTGAAGAGCAGATTGGCTTTGCTGACTACGCTGGCAACAAACAGTTCATCACGCGCGGCAATCTGGAGACGCAAACCAAGGTGTCGCTGTTCTTTATGGACTATCCGCGCAAAGCCCGGCTGAAGCTTTTGGGGCGGGCGCGGATGGTGGATGCCATAGACGATCCGAAACTCGCCGCACGGTTGTTTCAAGACGGAGCCGCACCGGCGGAGCGGCTGGTGGTGATTGATGTTGCTGCGGTGGACTGGAACTGTCCGAAGTACATCGAACCGCGCTATAGCGAGAGCGAGATCGCCGCAATGATCGGGCCTCGTCTGGCCGCGCTCCAAGAGGAAAATGAGTTACTTCGCAAACAGTTGGCGGCCTTTGAGGCGAATCAGGCTTAGCCCGATTAGCGGGCCGATTCTGTGGATAACTCATAGGTTGCGTCAAACGATGTCGCCGATCCTTCGCGCCGCAGAGCAGCGAAGCCCTTGAAAAAAATGGTTAACACTACAATCCCTAGCGAAACCGTTGACCCGCCACACAACATGCGCGACGATCCCGGCAAGGTATGGGGGCCCTTAACGATTTCAGGGGGATAAATGTATGATGAAACGCGTTTGCGCGCTGGCCACGGCTACGCTGTTGGCCGGAACCGTGTCGGTTGCGGCACAGGACACATGTGGTGGTGTCTACAAAGTGAAACGAGGCGACAGTCTCTCGGGAATTTCTGACACGCTCTATCAGGACGCAGGACAGTGGACCGCGATTTTTCAGGCGAACTCTGACAAGATCAGTAGCCCGAACTCGATCCGCGTTGGCCAGACCTATCGCATTCCCTGTATTGGTGGTTTGCCCAAGGGCCTAGAAGGTGGGCGCGTGATCGAGGCAGCGGCACCAGCTGTTGCTGCGCCACTGGTCGTTGCGCCCGGTACCGCGGAGACCCGCAAAAAAATCAACGTTCTGACCGGCAGCGACTTTGCCCCCTTCACTGACAAAGGCCTGCCCAAAGGGGGGCTTCTGGCCGAAGTGGTCGATGAAGCGATGAAAGCTGCCAATCCCGATGAGGGATATGCCATTCACTGGGTCAACGACTGGTCCGCGCATCACGAGCCGTTGTTGTCGAACGCGCTGTTGGACATCGGTTTTCCCTGGTTCAAGCCAGATTGTCAGGCAGACCCAAGCACCTATCGCTGCGCCAATCTGAATTTTTCGGATTCGATGTTTGAGGTGTTGATGCTGTTGTTTGTCGACAGCCAGCGCCCGATGGCCTTTACCTCGGACGCGGATATGCAGGGCAAAACCCTGTGCCGTCCGGCAGGCTATTCGACCTATATCTTCGACCAGCAAGACCGCAATTGGTTGAAAGATGGGGTGATTAAGCTTGAGGTTCCTAACTCTCCCGGCGACTGTTTCCGTCTGCTGACAGAGGGCAAGGTCGATGGTGTCGTGCTGAACGAATTCCTGGGCCGCAAGAAGATCAAAGAGCTGGGTCTGCAGGACCGGGTGCAGGTGGCCGCAGGTCAACCCATTTCGGTGGATGGCAACCACATGGTCGTGCATAAATCCCACCCGCAGGGAAACGAGCTTTTGGCGGTGTTTGAAGAGGGGTTGGCCAAAATCAAGGAAAACGGCACCTATCAGCGCATCATTGACGAACATATGACCCGTATCTGGGCCGAGTTCTGATATGCGCAGAGTGTTCAATGCGCTAATCGCGCCCGTTTTGGCTTTTGCGCTGCCCCAGATGGCGGCGGCGCAGGACTGCCAGCCGAGCTCTCATACGGTCCAGCCGGGTGAGACGGTGTTCACCATTGCCAACCACTATTTCGGCGACGCGGAGAAATGGACTTTGATCTATTACTCCAATGAAGAACTGCTGAAATCAGCGGTGTTTCAGGTCTCGCCGGGGGATGATCTGGTGATCCCCTGTGTGGCCGGGCAACGCAAAGCCGATGCAACGCCGCTGTTGCAGGATAATGCGGAAATGAAGCTTGTGACGGGGTCGAACTATGCCCCATTCACGGACCGCGACTGGCCCGGTGACGGGATGGTGACCGAGTTGGTCAATGCTGCGCTGGAAACCACGCCGAATCCAGTCAGCTATTCGGTCACCTGGGAAGATGATTGGTCAAAGCACCTGTTCCCGATGCTCGATAGCAAGCAGTTTGATATGGGCTTCCCTTGGCTCAAGCCGGATTGTGCGTCGACGCCAAACAACGAACGCTGCAAGAATTTCCATTTCTCGGATCCGCTGGTTGAGGTTCTGATCTTGCTGTTTGTCCGTGAAGGCTCAGGCATCACCTATGAACAGGACGCGGATGTGATTGGCAAAACCCTGTGCCGCCCTGAGGGGTATTTCACCCATGATCTGGATCGCCCGGGTCGGGAATGGCTGAAAAAGGGATTGATCAAGCTGGTACAGGCAGACAGCCCGAAGGCCTGTTTTCAGGAACTATTGGCGGGCCGCGTTGATGCGGTGACGTTGAATGTGTTCCTTGGTGCGACCACGATTGACGACATGGGGCTGAGGGGCGCCGTTGTGCCGCTCGATAAACCTCTGTCGGTCGAAGGCCTGCACGTGGTGATCTCCAAAAAACACTGGCGGGGAACAACCCACCTGTATCGCTTTAACGCCGGTCTTGCGGCGCTGAAGAAAAGTGATCGCTATGCTCAGATCGTGTCCAAACATCTGGGCGAGTTCTGGGACCAGCTGAAAACACAATAAGCGCCACATGTGGCAGATCTGCTAGACCCGGGGTTGCATTGCGGCCCCGGGTTTCTTGTGGGCTTTCCAAATTCTTAACCTTTGGTAATCTGTTGCAAACAGGCGGGTTTTCGACCCTAACCAAAGCAGTGATTTCAAAGGGTCTTGGCCATGCGTGAACCAATCGTTTTTTTGCCTGGTTTGCTATGCGATGCCCGTCTGTATGGCCCCCTGATCGCGGACCTGTCACGTGACCATGCCGTGATGACCGCGCCTTTGACCCAGGGCGAACGGATTGAGGAAATGGCCTCGATGCTGTTGGATCTGCTGCCCAAACGCTTTGCTCTGGTCGGTTGGGAACTGGGGGGCATGGTTGCCTTGGAGCTGATCCGTCGCGCGCCCGACCGTGTTGCGCGCCTTGCCTTGGTTTCAACCACACCCCTCGCAGATACCCCGCAACAGGCCGCAGAGCGCGATCCTTTGATCATCCGTGCGCGCGCGGGAAAATTTGGCGAGGTGGTTTCTGAAGAGCGCAAGGTCTCGGCTCTGGCGGCAGGCCCTTACCGCTCTGAGATTGTGGCGCTGATGCAGGATATGGCGCAGGGATTGGGGGAGGACTGTTATGTGCGGCAGGCCCGGGCCATGCAACGCCGCCGCGATCAGCAGACCACGTTGCGCAAGATTGCGGTGCCCTGTCTGGTGCTATGCGGAGAAGAGGATCCGGTGACCCCGGTCAAACGCCACAGTTTTATGGCGGAGATGATCCCTGGTGCGGATTTGCAGGTGGTTGAGCAAGCCGGACAGATCCCCATGCTGGAACAGCCGGAGACCGTCGCAGAGCTGCTGCGCGGCTGGTTGGCACAGCCCTTGATGCTGCGCTGATCTTGCTAAAATGAGCAGGCCTTTGGCCTGCGCTGGATATCTCGTCCTTGTGCCTGCGGCACCGTCCTCGGGTGGGCGCATGTTGCAAGGTTTTGGCAGGGTGCAGGCGTTTGAGTGGTTGACGGCGGGCATTTGGGCTTTTAGTGCGGGCGCGTGCGGAAGGCTGGACGGCTGCACCGAAAGGTGAGGAAAGTCCGGACTCAGTAAAGCAGCGGTGCCGGGTAACGCCCGGGCAGGGTAACCTGACGGAGAGCGCCACAGAAAACAAACCGCCGCATTGCAGCCTGAAAGTGTGCTTTCGGGTCAGCTGCGGTAAGGGTGAAACGGTGGAGTAAGAGACCACCGGGGGGCTGGCAACAGCGCCCGCATGGCAAGCCCCACCGGGAGCAACGCCAAATAGGAACCTCGCGTTCGCTGATCCTCTCGGGGATATCGGGGCAGGGCGGCTTTGGCCTGAGAGGTTCGGGTTGGCAGCAAGAGCCAGGTGGCAACATCTGGCCCAGATGAATGGCCGTCTAACCGGGGCAACCTGGGGGACAAAATCCGGCTTACAGGCCTTCCGCACATAAAAACCTGCGATTCATCGCGAGATTCCGCTCAGGTGCGGTTGACTCGGGCGCAGGCATGGGTAAAAGCCAAGCTTCAAAGATTTTTCACGTGGGCAGTCGCCCAGCGTTGCAGGAGATGACCCATGGCGAAGCCGACCACAATTAAGATCCGCCTGAACTCGAGCGCGGGCACTGGCCACTTCTACGTGACCAAGAAAAACGCACGGACCATGACCGAAAAAATGGTCATTCGCAAATACGACCCCGTTGCGCGCAAGCACGTCGAATATAAAGAAGGCAAGATCAAGTAAGATCGCTTTCATATCCGAATGCAGGGCCGCGCCGGGAGACCGACGCGGCCCTTTCTTTTTGTCTGATGCCGACCCTCTTGAATTTGGGACCTTGGGCCCTCTGTCGCGCATCTGAGATGGCGCACGCGGCTGAGTATCGCGAGGGTGTGGCACATGTGAGTGGGAGCAGGGAGATGGAATGCTTCGAAATGATACGGCGGCTGGATGGCCGCATTGAACGGTTTGATCTGGTGGGTGGAAGTTACCACACGCTGACACGCGGCGGATTTGAGATTCGCCGCGATGACATCTGGGGTTGGGCCGCCTTTGATCCGAAAACTGGAGATCTGGCGGGGCGCCCCTGGGACACTGGCCCGGTTCATGGGGCTGTGCCCCCCAAGGGAGATTGGGTCGGACGCGATGGCGATATGTCTTATGTCTATACCCTGACTGAGGTCTGACCGCGTCTGTGTGGGTCATTTGAACTGGGCGCAACGCCGATTTTTCTTGAAAAATCGTGATGGTGAATCGCTAGGGTGTAGATCCCAACAAAAAAGGGCCGGTCGTGATGACCGGCCCTTTCGTATGAGATCTGTGCGAAGTTACTCGCTGTTGCCCATGAACATCAGCAGGAACTGGAACATGTTCAGGAAGCTGATGTAGAGGCTTAGAGCACCGTCGATTGCGGCTTTGCTCAGCCATTCTTCGTCGCCGTGCATGGCGTGGGCCACATAGGTGTTTTTGATGTCCTGTGTGTAGAAGGCTGTGAGGCCTGCAAAGATCAGCACACCAATGGCCGAAATTGCCATCATCATGACGCCAGACTGCAGGAACAGGTTGACGATCATGGCAACCAGCAGACCGATCATACCCATCATCAGGAAGGTGCCCATGCCGGACAGGTCTTTTTTGGTGGTGTAGCCATAGAGCGACAGACCCGCAAAGGCGATCGCGGTCACAAGAAAGGTCTGAACAATCGACACCGAGGTGTAGATCAGGAAGACCGAGCTAAGCGACAGGCCCATAACGGCGGCGAAGGCGAAGAAGCCAAGCTGTACCATTGCCGAGGACCCGCGACGCATCAGAGCACCCCAGCCAAACAGCAGGAAGGCCAGCGGGGCAAACATGATGACCCATTTCAGCGGGCTCATGTAAATGGCGCCACCCAGCGGTGTCAGGAACTGACCTGCGCGGATTGCGGCAACGGCGTTGGACGGATCTGTGGTGACCGCCAGATTGGCAATCGCCCAGGCCGCCAGAGCCGTGATCAGCATGCCTACGGACATGGTGCCGTAGACTTTGTTCATATGGGCGCGCAGCCCTTGGTCGATCTGAGCCGCCTGGGCATTGGACATGCCTGCAGAACGGATCGTGTTAAAGTCAGCCATAGAAGCCTCCGATTAATCCCTGTAGTGCCCGCACGTAGACGCGCGCGTGATGGGTTAGATATTGGTCATCACGCGCGGTTTTTCAAGGATTTCCGGGCCGGTTTGGCCGCCGAACGCACTTAATTGCGCCAATTTGTCGGGGCATCCCAGAATGGACGCTGTGCTTCTTTTCGTGCCTGCGCTTCAGACACGCCAATGTCATCAAGCATTTGTGGCTCGAGGGTTTTGAGATCATTGCGGCTGCGAGCGGTGCCGAGCCACAGCGACAGGGTTTTCAAGGGACGAAGGGAGCGGGTGGGGAGAGCGAGAGACAAAGCGCGGATCATGATGGCGTCCTTTCTGATGTGTGATGAGTTCCGTGTTTTTCATTGTGAACTGTGATGTATATGCTATGAGTGGATCCATATTGAAAACGAATGTTCATGAAGTGATGCATCACGGAGCTTGATCAATGCGAAATCTCGACATCACAACCCTGCGCTCATTTGTGGCTGTGGCCCGCTCTGGCGGGGTGACCCGTGCCGCCGGGTTTCTGAATCTGACCCAATCTGCTGTCTCTATGCAGTTGAAACGTCTGGAAGAGATGCTTGGGCTTCAGGTACTGGAGCGGTCAGGGCGCGGGGTGACGCTGACCCCGGCTGGCGTTCAGTTGCTGACCTATGCAGAGCGGATCGTTGACCTCAACGATGAGATCTACACCAAGCTGACCGACCAGAGCTGGGAAGGGGAAGTGGTGCTCGGCGTGCCGCATGACATCGTTTATCCGACGATCCCGTCGGTTTTGAAGCGCATGGGGCGCAGCCATCCCCGGGTGAGGGTGCAACTCATCAGCTCCTACACAAAAGAGCTCAAGACCCAGTTCAAGCGTGGTGAAGTCGATGTGATTCTCACCACTGAGAATGGTCAGGATCAGGGTGCTGAGACGCTGTTGCAAACGCCGCTGCGTTGGATTGGGGCACCGGATGGTCAGGCGTGGAAAACCCGGCCATTGCGGCTGGCCTTTTGTCGGGACTGTATGTTCCGGGCTGAGACCATTGATCGGTTGGATCAGGCAGGCATCGCCTGGGAGCTGGCCGTGGATAGCGCCAGTGACATGACCGTAGATGCCACAGTCAGCGCCGATCTTGCGGTGACCACCCGACTTGATGGGCATGCGGGACCCCAGCTGGAATATATCGAAGTTGGCAATGCATTGCCCGATCTGGGGGCGCAGAACATCAACCTCTATATGGGGGCAAACAAAGCCGCCCCGGTTGAGGCGTTGGGCGATTATCTGCGTGAAGGTATGTCGGCGCTGCGCGCGGCGTGATCAGACACCAACTTCGGGGCCAAGGCAGAGCATAGGTTCATCGTTCTGGTTGGCCTCGTACAGCACTGTGCTGGCAGGGTCATTTTCGAAAACCGCGCGCAATCCGTTGTTTTCCTGATAAAACGACCAGCATTGCGGGGCCGGATCGTCTTCGTAAATGAAGCAGATCTGTCCGGCCTCTTCGTACCAGAACCCCTCTTTGCATTTGCCATCGAGAAACGACCAGCGCACGCGGCGATCGGGCAAGTACTCTTCGACCCCATAAGATTGACCGGCTTGCCCGAAATAGAGCGTTTTGCCGGTGGCATAGGCGTCAAATTCTGACCCGGACATCGGGTTGGCTGCGAGGGCTGGAACAGCAAACAGGGCAAAGGCGAAAGACAATAGGTGTTTCATGACGATAGAATGCCAGAGCACGCCTTACCCGTGAAGTGGGGCAATCCATGCCCCCTGCGTCATGGGCGAGGGTTCGCCCAAACGCGGGCGCGTTTGTCCATAATCCGCCGCCAGACCGGGGGCACGAGAGCGACCACGGCCATCACCGGCAGCGAATGCGGCAGGATGGGCATGGCCGCGCGGTCAAGTTCCAACCCCGGATAGGGGCGTGTGGGGTGGGCATGATGATCTGAGTGACGCGGCGCATTGAGCATCAAAGCAGAGGAAAACGGATTTGGGGCATTCCAGCTGTGTTGGGGGCCAACGGGTTCAAGCCGGGTGTCGGATCGCTTCCGGCGCAATCCGTAATGTTGGACATAATCCGACAGCAAGAGCTGCATCTGAGCATAAAGCGACAGCCCAATCAGAGCCAATATGCCGCCGGGTCCGGCGAGGGCGATGGACAGACACAGCGCGAACAGGGCCCAGAGCCCATAGGTCATATAGGGATGCCAGCCACCTTTGTAGCGCTTGGTTTCCGCAAGAAACCCAAGCCGCAGTGCCCCCCACCAGGCCCGCGGAGCAAAACTGTAAAAGCTTTGGCCCAATCGGGCGGAATTCGGGTCATGTTCGGTGGCTGCGTGAACATGGTGTACATGTAGGTGGGCTGAGGCGTGAAACCCAAACAGAATCGTCGCATAGACGGCCACGCCAAGGCGGCGCAGGGGCCGCGCGGCGCGGTGGATCAGCTCATGGGCATTAGAATTTCCGACCTGCCCCAGAAAAAGCGACAGAGCAATAAAGATCATCGCTTTGTTTGTCGTGTTTTGATCGCCTGCGGCGAGCGTCCAGACGCCGCCAAATAGCAAGGGGAAGTGAACCAGCCCCAGAAAGGTGGCCAATCCATCGCCAGCGGGAAACTCTGCATCGGGCTTATCGGGGGCGGCTAGGGCGGTGATCTTATCTAGAAAGTATGTGATTACAGTGATGTAAAGCAAAGCCAGCAGCGGCCAGTGACCACCCAGCCCCATAGCCAGAGCTAGCAAAGCCACCATACCCAGTGTCGCCACCACAAATCGTGTCATACCCGCCCTTTCCGAGTTTTTCCGTCCATTTGCCTGCTCTTTCGGGCGTCAGTCAGACCAAACAGTGGAGAGATCGCGGCGCAGCCCCACCTGTTTTCGTCGTTTTTCGTCCCTAGTCTACAACGGCACACCGATATGATGCCTGCCAAGTACGGGAGACACAAATGGCACTTGACGATCGCAAAGGCGTCTGGAAATCCGGCCGTGGTAAAGGCCGCAGACACACCAAAGGGCGTCAGCTTGAAGACGGGGCACTCGCTGAAGTCCGTTTTCTGCTGGGAGACCGTCCGCGCAATCGCGACCTGCTGATCGAATTTCTGCACCTGATTCAAGATGAATATGGGCATATTTCGGCGGCACACCTGCGGGCACTGGCCGAAGAGATGCGTGTAGGACAGGCGGAAATCTATGAGGTTGCCACCTTCTACGCCCACTTTGACGTGGTGAAGGAAACCGAAACCCCACCACCTGCGCTGACCATTCGCGTCTGCGATTCGCTTAGCTGCGAATTGGCCGGGGCAGAGCAGCTACAAAAAGCGCTCGAAGATGGGATGGATCCCTCTGAAGTACGCGTGCTGCGCGCACCTTGCATGGGCCGCTGTGATACGGCGCCTGTTTTGGAAATCGGGCACAACCACATCGACCACGCAACGGTGGAAAAAGTGGAGGCGGCCATTGCGGCCGATGACACCCACGCACATGTCCCCGCCTATGAGGCACTTGACGCCTATGTCGCTGAGGGTGGCTATGCGACGCTGAAAGACCTGCGCGCCAATGGCGACTGGGAAGCGGTGCAGGCTAAAATCAAAGAAGCGGGCCTGCGCGGTCTGGGTGGCGCGGGTTTCCCCTCGGGCACCAAATGGGGTTTCGTGCGCGCTAATGAAGGCCCGCGCTACCTTGCCGTGAACGGCGATGAAGGCGAACCGGGCACTTTCAAAGACCGGTATTACCTTGAGCGCACGCCGCATGTCTTCCTAGAAGGTATGCTGATGGCGGCTTGGGCGGTTGAGGCGGACAAAGCCTTTATCTACATGCGTGACGAATATCCGGCAGTCCTTGAGATCTTGCACACCGAGATTGCCGCATTGGAAGCTGCTGGCATTGTTGAGCCGGGCTATATCGACCTGCGCCGTGGGGCAGGGGCCTATATCTGCGGCGAAGAAAGCGCGATGATCGAATCGATCGAAGGCAAGCGTGGCCTGCCGCGTCATCGTCCGCCCTTTGTGGCGCAGGTGGGGATCTTCAATCGCCCGACGCTCGTGCATAACGTCGAAACTCTGTACTGGGTCTGCAAAATCAACCGTGAAGGCCCTGAGTGTCTGAACACAGTTGAGAAAAATGGCCGCAAGGGTCTGCGCAGCTATTCGGTGTCTGGTCGGGTGAAAAATCCTGGTGTGCACCTGTTGCCTGCCGGATCGACCATCACTGATATCATCGAGGCCTGTGGTGGTATGCTCGATGGCCACGCCTTCAAAGCCTATCAGCCGGGTGGTCCGTCGTCGGGTCTTTTGCCCGCATCTATGGGTGATGTACCGCTCGACTTTGACACTCTACAGCCGCATGGCACCTTCATCGGCTCGGCTGCGGTGGTGGTTCTGTCTGACAAAGACAGCGCCAAGCAGGCGGCTCTGAACATGCTGCGCTTCTTCGAAGACGAAAGCTGTGGTCAGTGTACGCCATGCCGGGTTGGCTGTGAGAAGGCGGTGAAGCTGATGAGCGCAGACACGTGGGATCAGAACCTGCTTGAAGAGCTGAGCCAGACTATGGTCGATGCCTCGATCTGTGGTTTGGGACAGGCTGCGCCGAACCCGATCCGCCTGACCATGAAGCACTTCCCTGACGAAGTGTAATGGCGATTGGCGCGCTGATCCTTTCGGCGGTTTGCGCGCTGATTTACCTTGAGGGGTTTCTGGCGAAATCCCCGTCGGTCCTTCGGTCCGTATTTAAAACCGCGCCTGTGGCGCTTTTGGCAGGTCTGGCTTGGCTGGACCTGCCTTGGTTTTTGGCGCTCGGCCTGACGCTTGGGGCGCTGGGGGATCTGGCGCTGTCGCGCGACGGTGAGCGCGCCTTTCTGGCGGGTTTGGTCAGCTTTGCCTTGGCGCATCTGGCCTATGTTGCACAGTTTCTAAGCCAACAGGGCGGCGTGGATCCGGTGGTTATGCCGGTGAACACCGTGCCCGTCACAATCGGCATCGTCCTCTTTGCAGGAGGTATGGCGTGGAAGCTCTGGCCAGCAACCGGAGCGCTGCGCATGCCGGTGATGGGCTACATCGCGATCATCGCGGCGATGGGGTTTTCGGCGATGCCATTGGGGTGGCAGTTCCTGGCACCGGCGATGATTTTTATGGTGTCTGACGCCATTCTCGCCACCGAGCTGTTTTTGATGCGCAAAGACCATAGTCTGCGGGTAATGGCGTCGCGCATGGTCTGGATCACCTACTATGCCGCGCAGCTTTTGTTTGTGATCACCTATCTGGTTCCTGTAATCGGCTGATATCACCGATTGCGATAGACGGCGCAAATACAGCCCTGCGCTTTGATCTTCTTACACAATTTCCAGGCGGCATCGCGATCACTGCGCCCAAGGCGCACCATGTAGTACCCGCCTTTTGGACTGGCCCGGCTTTTCTCCCAAATGAGAGCAGGGGTTTCACCGCCCACGGCCTTGGCGCACCGTCGGCTGCGGGACTTGAACTGCGCCAGAGCCCGTTGTTTGGTCACGCCAAAAGCCATCTGCACCCCCCAGGGCTGCGCCGCAGCTTCTGCTGGCTCAGGCTCGGGGTAGGCGGTAAGGCGCCGTTTGAGGGCGAGCTCATGACAGGCTGGGGCAAAGGGTTTGTCTTTCTGCAACCGGAAGTCATGCGCCTCTGGCGGGGCGTCGCGCCATGTCTCGGCAGGCAGGCCAGTTATGATTTTGACGTAATTGATGGTTTCTGTTGCCAACCCGCGCGACTTGGAAACCAAACCATCCGCACGCCGTTCACCGCCATTGTAGGCCACAGCCGCCAGACCATGATTGCCATAGCGACGGGTCAGTTCGCCCAGATATTCAGCGGAGTATTCAAGCGCCTGTGCGGGGTTGTAAGGATCAAGCAACCCCCGGATCTCAGCGGTGGAGGGAATAAACTGGGCAATCCCTTGCGCATTGGCGTGGCTGAGCGCGTTTGGGTCAAACCGACTTTCCTGCCAGATCAGACGCGCAAAGAAACCGGGATCAAGGCCGCTATCTTTGGAAAAGGCCTCGATCGCCTGACAGGTGTCAAAGACAAAATGATCGGGGCGAATGCACTGGACTTGGCCAAAAGCGCCGTTTGAACATTGAGTGCCGGGAGTGGAGGTATCAGCGCGCGCCAGTGGCGCAAAAAGCATGAAACACAGAAATAGACGCAAAACCATGGATACAACCCCTCAACTCGGGTGCAATCGGGACAACTGATCTTTTCTTACACGTCTTGCCGTATTAGGTGGAGGAAATCATTATTGACAGGCGTGGCACATGTCCTTTTTCGGGAAGCTCAAAAACAAGCTGTTCAAATCGTCGTCCAAACTGGACGAAGGGCTGGATGCAATTGTGGAAGACGGTGGCAGCGAAGCCGCGTCTGAAGTTGAGATTGCGCCTGAAATTGTGTCTGCGCCGACCCCTGAAACCGCTGCCTCCAAGGCCGAAACGCCCAAAGCGGCTGAGCCGGAGCCCGCGCCTGTTGTGCCTGAGGCATCTAAGCCAGTTCAGTCTGAGCCTACGCCAATTGAGGCACCCAACGAACCAGCAGTATCCAAGCCGGGTCTGCTTGGGCGTTTGATGGGGCGGGGCATCGTCGCCGAGACCGCCACGCGCCGTGTGCTTGATGATGATATGCTCGAAAGCCTCGAAGAGCTTTTGATTGCTTCAGATATGGGGGTGGACACGGCTCTGCGCGTGACGGCCAATATTGCCGAAGGACGCATGGGCAAACGGTTGTCGAGCGACGAGATCAAAGCTCTGCTTGCTAGTGAAATCGCCCGGATCATGGAGCCTGTAGCGCGGCCTCTGCCGCTATACCCTAAAAAACCGCAGGTGGTTCTGGTTGTTGGCGTAAATGGCGCGGGCAAAACCACGACCATTGGCAAATTGGCAAGCCAGTTCCGGGCTGCCGGAAAATCGGTGGTGATTGCCGCCGGAGACACCTTTCGCGCAGCCGCCGTTGAGCAATTGCAGGTCTGGGGAGATCGTGCGGGTGTTCCGGTGTTGACCGCCCCAGAAGGATCAGATCCGGCCAGCCTTGCTTTTGACGCGATGACAAAGGCGCAGGAAGACGGCGCAGATCTCTTGATGATCGACACCGCAGGCCGTTTGCAGAACCGTCAGGATCTGATGGAAGAATTGTCCAAAATCGTGCGTGTAATCCGCAAGAAAGATCCGGAAGCCCCTCACAACACGCTTTTGGTTCTAGACGCCACAACCGGGCAGAATGCACTCAACCAGGTTGAGACCTTCCAGAAGCTGGCGGATGTTTCGGGGCTGGTGATGACCAAGCTGGATGGGACCGCGCGCGGTGGTGTTCTTGTGGCGCTGGCGGATAAATTCGGGTTGCCGATTCACGCAATTGGGGTTGGCGAACAGATCGATGATCTGGCACCCTTTGATCCAGAAGAATTTGCAGCTGCCCTGACTGGATTGGATAGAAATGGCTAAGCCCCCGGAATTTTCCGATCGGCCTGCGTCGATCGAGGAATATCTCACCCTGCGAGAAGACGCGGGAATGGGGGGCTATAAGTTTGAGGCTGCGCAACGCGGTTTGGCCAATGGGTTGCACGGCGTCTGGCTTCGGGATGAAATCGGGCGTTTGATTGCCATGGGGCGGCTTGTCGGGGATGGCGGGTGTTTCGCGCAGGTGACCGATATTGTCGTGCATCCGGAATATCAGCGGCAGGGCTATGGCAAACGGATTATGACGGAGCTTATGGACTGGGCAGAGGGCAACCTCGCAGAAGGGTGCTATGTCAGTCTGATCGCCGATCCCGGTGCCGAGACGCTCTATGAAGCCTTTGGGTTCGAATATCGTACAGGCATGGCACGCCGGATTTCATGAGTGACTGGCTGATCTCGCTTGAAGGCACCGAAGCGGGTCATCAGCTTGCGTTGGGTTTGGCGCTTTTTGCGGCTCTGCTGCATGCCATCTTTGGCGCCCTGCAAAAGGGGCGGCACGATCCGTGGCTGACCCGTGGGGCGGTTGATATCTGCTATGCCGCCATCGCCGCGCCATTTGCGCTGTTTGTAGTGCCCTGGCCCGAGCCGCACATGTGGCTGATCTTTGCCGGGGCATTTGTCATCCACACCGCTTACAAGCTGTTGCAGGCCTATGCCTATACCAAGGGGGCCTACACGGTGGTCTATCCGGTGGTGCGCGGAACCGGGCCCTTGTTTGCAGTGATCGGGGCGTGGTTGATTTTTGATGAGAGCTTCACCTTTGTGCAGTGGCTGGGTGTGGGGGTGCTTTTGGCCGGAATTTTTGGTCTGGCGCTGTACAATCTGATCTTTCTTGAAACCGCGCGCGAGACGCTGAACACGGCACTGGGATTTGCGTTTCTGACCGGGTTGTTTGTCGCGCTTTATACCACCTACGATGCCTATGGCATTCGGGCGACCGCCGATCCGTTCACCTTTCTGGCATGGTTTTTCTTTGTTGATGGGCTATTTATGCCATGCCTCGCATGGATGCGTTGGCGCAGCATGGACCAGCGACCCACGCTTGGGCCCTTGATGCTACGTGGGGCGATTGGGGCGGTGGTGGCGCTGTTCAGCTTTGGATCGGTGATGCTGGCCACACGATTGGACAAGGTGGGCGAAGCGGCGGTTTTGCGCGAAACCTCGACCGTGTTTGCCGCGCTGATCGGCTGGTTGGTGCTGCGTGAAACAGTGGGACCACGGCGCATCGCCTTGATGGTTTTGATTGCTTTAGGCGCTGTGATTGTTGAGCTTGGCGGCTAAAGCCCCTATCTCCCCCTGCAAAGGAGACACGCATGTCTGAAAAAACCGTCAACCCGATGCTCAAGACCGGCTTGGAATATGGGCCGATCTTGGCCTTTTTCGTTGCCTATATTAAGCTGAAAGATCAGGTCTTTACACTTGGGGGCACCGAATATGACGGGTTCATTCTTGTCACGGCTGGTTTTGTGCCTCTGTTGCTGTTGTCCACGGCGATCTTGTGGAAGCTGACCGGGCATCTGAGCCGGATGCAGGCGGTGACAGCGGTTCTGGTGGTGGTCTTTGGCGGATTGAGCGTCTGGCTGAACGATGACCGGTTCATCAAGATGAAGCCGACGCTGATCTATCTGCTGTTTGGCGGCGCGTTGAGTGTGGGTTTGATGCGCGGCAAAAGCTATCTGCGGGCGGTGATGGAAGGTCTTATGCCGCTAGAAGATGAGGGCTGGATGATCCTGACACGTCGTGTGGCGGGGCTGTTTTTTGGCCTGGCTGCACTGAATGAGATCGTGTGGCGGTTCATGAGCACTGAAACCTGGGTTTATTTCAAAACCTTCGGTCTCACGGCGGCCATCTTTGTGTTTTTCATCACTCAGGCTGGGCTGTTTAAGACCTACGGTATCGAGGACGAGGGCGAAGAAGAGCAGGGGTAAGCCCGGCTTTTGCAAACACCCCATCCACCCACCCGCGTCCGCAAAAGCCGGGCGCGGTTTTGTTTTCTCTCAGCTGATGCCCCGGTCAAACCGGGTGCTGAGGTGGATCAGACTTTCTGAGCTGCGCACCCCTTTGGCTTCCCCGATAAGGTCCAGCGTCCGGTCCAGTGTTTCGGTGTCATCGGCGCTGAGAATTGCGATCATGTCGAAGCGGCCGGAGGTGGTGTGGACTGTCTCCACTTCTGTCAGGCTTTTGAGCCGGGTCAGAACCGCCGGGGTGGCTCTTGGTTCGACAGAGATCAGCACAGTAGCGCGCAGAGGGGCCCGCAATCCACTGCCCTTCCGCACCGTAAATCCGGCAATAGCCCCTTTTTCAACCAGCCGATCAATTCGGGCCTGTACCGTGGTGCGTGCCACACCCAGCCGGCGGGCCAGATCTGCCACTGGCAGGCGGGCGTTTTCAGAAAGCAGTGCGATTAAGGCGCGGTCTGTTTCGTCAATTTGCATGGTTGACCTGTCATTTCGTCGTGTATTTCAGTCAATATTGCAGATGTGCCACGTGAAATCGAGTGTCTGACCTCGCAAAATGAGGGAAACAGGCAAAGGACACCGAGCAAATGACCCTTCAACAGCCCCTTGCACGGGATCCACAGTCCTGGTTGTGCCGCGCAGGCCCCGAAGATCCGGTCTATTTTTTCAATCCCATCACATTGCGTGAGACGGCCAAACGGTTTCTGGACGATTTTCCCGGTGAGGTGACCTATGCGGTAAAGGCAAACCCGCATGAAGAAGTTTTGGAAACACTGGCTGAGGTCGGGCTTGAGGCCTTTGATGTGGCGTCGCCGATTGAGATGGCATTGGTGAACCGCGCGCGTCGCTCTGCACGGTTGCATTACCACAACCCGGTGCGCTCCAAATCAGAAGTGGCGCAGGGGCGCCAATTTGGCATCACCAGCTGGTCGATTGATCGTCATAGTGAGCTGGACAAGCTTGGGGATATCGCAGGTGCAGAGATTGCCGTGCGGTTGAAGTTGCCGGTTGAGGGTGCGAGCTATGATTTTGGTCGTAAGTTTGGCGCCGATCCCGAAACGGCGGTTGAGCTACTAAAGACCGTTGTCGCCCGGGGCGGGGTCCCCTCGATCACGTTCCACCCCGGCACACAGTGTCATGATGCCGGTGCGTGGGAAGCCTATATTCAGGCGAGCGCCGATGTGGCCAAGAGGGCTGGTGTAACACTTCATCGATTGAATGTCGGTGGTGGATTTCCGTCGCATCGCTGTGATCGGCTGCCTGACTTGCAAAAGATCTTTGCCACGATTGCCGCGGCCAAAGCCACTGCGTTTGACGGGGATGGGCCCGCGCTTGTTTGTGAGCCGGGGCGGGGTATGGTGGCCGAAGCGTTTCAGCTCGCGCTGCAGGTCAAGGCCGTGTGCGATGATACCATTTTCCTCAATGATGGCATCTATGGCGGCCTGAGTGAGTGGAAAGATATAGGTGCCTCAAGCCGGGTTTCTGCCGTCGCCGCCTCGGGCAGTCACGGTGACAAGATGCGGGACTTTACGGTTTTTGGTCCGACATGTGATAGCATTGACACGCTGCCAGAAACCATTTCGCTTCCTGCGGATCTCAAAGAAGGGGATTACCTGCTGTTTGATGGGATGGGGGCCTATTCCACTGCTTTGGCGACGCGTTTCAATGGGTTTGGCGATTATCGTATCGTGACGTTGACACGCTAACCTCTGGACTTGTGCGGTGTTTCCCCCCATTTCTTTGAGGCGCAAAGAAATACAGGGGCGGGTCATGGACACCTTCGGAAAAAGCCAATCGGTCAAACGTGTTGAAGATGTCCGGTTTCTCACCGGTGAAGGGCGCTATGTCGATGATATCGCACCTGATGCCGCCCTGCATGCCTTTGTCTTTCGGTCTCCTGTTGCCCATGCGGTGATTGAAACGCTTGATGTGGCGGATGCGCGATCGTCTGAAGGGGTGCATGCGGTTTTTGTGGCGGAAGATCTCGAGGCTGCGGGGCTTGAGGCGCATATTTCCTATACGCCGGCCCCAAGCCGAGATGGCTCCGTTTGGCCAGCGCCCAGGCGCCCGATATTGGCGGAAAACCGGGTCCGCTTTGTTGGTGAGCCCATTGCCGTTGTCATTGCCGAAACACTGCAGCAGGCGAAAGATGCGGCTGAGCTGATTGAGTTTGATTACGAGGATCTCCCGGTCAAACTGGATTTGAACCCTGGGGGGCAGGCGCTGTTCGATGAGCTGCCTGACAATCGCGCCTTTGACTATGGCATCGGAGATGAAGCGGCCACCGAGGCAGCGTTTGAGGCGGCGGCAAAGGTGATCTCGCTGGAGATTCCCGACAACCGGATCATCGTCAATTCCATGGAGCCGCGCGGCTGTTTTGCGGAGTGGGCTGAGGGTCGCTTGCACATGTCCTTTAATGGGCAGGGTGTCTGGGGCATGAAAGACCGTTTGGTCACGGTGCTGGGGCTGGATGAACAGGATGTTCGTGTCACCACCACGGATGTGGGCGGCGGTTTTGGCATGAAGGGAATGGTTTATCCGGAAAACTTTGTGGTGGCTTTCGCTGCCCGTCAATTGAACCGGCCCGTGCGCTGGATGTCCGAGCGGACCGAAGCGATGTTGTCTGATAATGCCGGGCGCGACCTGCAGACACTGGCTGAGCTGGCTTTTGATGCCAATCACCGCATTTTGGGATACCGCGTTAGCACCCGCAGCAATCTGGGGGCCTATAGCTCGCAGTTTGCCCAGATGATCCAGTCCGAGCTCTTTGCCCGGGTCCTGACCGGCCCTTACGACATCCCGGTGGCTTATCAACGTTGCGAAGGCATCTATACCAATACCACTCAGGTCGATGCCTATCGTGGGGCGGGGCGTCCAGAAGCCATTTATGTGCTTGAGAGGTTGATAGACCGCGCAGCGCGAGAGCTGGGGATTGCCCCCAATGATTTGCGGCGGCGCAATTTTATCGCGCCAGACCAGTTTCCATATTCAACCGTTACAGGTGAAACCTACGACGTTGGTGATTTTTCTCGGGTGCTAACACGCGCCGAGCAAACCTCTGATATTGCGGGATATGCCGCGCGTTCTGCGGCAGATCGCAACGCGGGTCGGCTGCGTGGTCTGGGGATCTGTTACTATATTGAAAGCATTTTGGGTGCACCCTCTGAGGATGTGAAGGTTGAATTCACCGAGGAGGGCGGCGCGCTGATTTATGTCGGGACACAGTCGAACGGGCAGGGCCATGAAACGGTCTTTGCACAGTTCCTGTCGGACCAGACCGGCATCCCCGCGGATCGGATTGCTGTTGTGCAGGGCGACAGCGACCGGATTGCCCGCGGTGGCGGCACGGGGGGGTCGCGTTCCGTGACGGTGCAGACCAATGTCACCTTGACCGCCGTGGCCGATATCAAGGCCGGGTTTGGCGCATTTCTGGCGGAAGAATTCGACGTCGAGGCCGATCAGGTTAGTTTTGATGACGAACATTTCCGCATTGAGGGCTCAAACGAGACGCCGGGTATGCTGGATGTGGCGGCGCGGGCGCGGGCGGTTGGGCGCGACGATTTGCTAAGCTGGACCGCCACACAGAAACTGCCGGGGCGGTCGTATCCCAACGGGGCCCATATTGCCGAAGTTGTGATCGATCCCGAAACAGGTGAAACGAAGGTTGATCGTTACTCAGTGGTCGACGATTTTGGCAACCTTATCAATCCGATGCTTGCCGAGGGGCAGGTACATGGCGGTGTGGCTCAGGGGCTGGGGCAGGCGCTGTGCGAGCACGTTGTTTACGATGAAGATGGCCAACTGCTCACGGCGACTTTTATGGACTATGCGATGCCACGCGCCGACACTTTGCCTATGATCGGATTCGATACCGTGCCTGTGCCGTCAACCGCAAATCCTATGGGGATGAAAGGCTGTGGCGAGGCCGGGACCGTCGGGGCCATGGCGGCGGTGGCCAACGCGGTTCAGGATGCGCTTTGGGCGCGTGGGATCAAACAAGTGGATATGCCATTCACACCAATGCGCGTGTGGGAAATGTTGAAGGATGCAGAACAACAAGCTCAGTGATCATGTTCTAGGGTGGTTCCGAAAGCGCTTTGCCTCGGACCACACCGCGCTGACGCCGCGCCGCGGCCCGCGCAACCATGTGATTATTCTTGATGGCACGGCCTCTTCTCTCGACCACGGGGATGAGACCAATGCCGGGCTTGCGTTCAAACTGCTCTGTGATGAGGGAAGCGCCAGCGTCTACTATGAGGCGGGTATTCAATGGGACGACTGGCGCAGCACCCGCGATGTGATGATGGGGCGGGGCATCAACCGTCAGATCTGTCGCGCCTATGGGTATCTGGCCTCGCGCTATCGTCCGGGGGATCGGATCTTTTTCCTGGGCTATTCGCGGGGTGCTTATGCGGTGCGGTCATTGGCGGGAGCGATTGACCGCGTTGGCTTGTTGAAGGCCGAACACGCGACCGAACGCAATATTCGCCAGATCTATCGCCTGTACCGCTATGATCCGGCAGGCGATGCCGCGCGATTTTTTCGTGAACAGTATTGTCATGAGGCTGCCCCGATTGAGATGGTTGGCGTTTGGGACACGGTCAAAGCGCTGGGCCTGCGCCTGCCGCTTCTGTGGCGGTTGACCGAACAGAGCCACGCGTTTCACAATCACGAATTGGGCGACAGCATCAAACGTGGGTTTCATGCTTTGGCCCATGATGAGACACGCGCGGCCTTTTCCCCTGTCTTGTGGACCTGTCGCCCGGGCTGGGAGGGGCAAATCGAACAAGTCTGGTTCCGCGGCACACATGGGGATATCGGTGGCCAGCTGGGGGGAGAGAATGAGGCGCGCGGCCTCTCGAATATCCCTCTGGTGTGGATGCTTGAACGTGCCGAAGCCAGTGGACTGCCCCTGCCTGACGGATGGCAGGCCCGGTTTCCCTGTGATGCCACTGCGCCTTCGGTGGGAACCTGGCAGGGGTTTGGCAAACTCTTCCTTCTGCGAGGGCGACGGGATGTCGGGACAGATCGTTCTGAGCTTGTGCATGACAGCCTGTCGCTGACCGGCTTGTCTTCTTTGACGCGGGTCAGTGCCTAAATTTGCCGGTCAAGAAAAATCTTCACAAAATCTTTACGCCTCTTTAAAGCGTGGCAATTTAGCCTATCTCTACTACAGGACGCAGGATCGGAACCCCTGCGACACCTTCACTGTCCCTCGTTCCGTAACTCGACGCCCGGCATTGCCCGGGCGTCTTTTTCGTTTACATACTCTGAAGTTACGCGGTTGAGGCCTGTAACCTTTGTGAGGCATGGCCCGTGCTGAGCAGCCATTCGGCGACCAAGAGGTTTGGCACCCAACACAGCCAGGCTACTAACGGATATCCAATCTCAAATCCAAAAATTGCCTGAAGCAGGGGCAGTTCAAGACGTAAGGAAACGGCCGCCAGCGTCAGCGCAGCGGATCTGACCATCCACGCGCGGTGTGCGGTAATCTCCCCTTGTATGGCAAGCCAGATGCCGCGGGCTGTGAAGGCAGCCCAAAGTACGGCCAATGCGGCAAACCCCATTGCAGCAAAAGGCCCGGCTTCGGTGGTCACAGCCAAGGCAAGACCAGACAGGCTTCCGACAGCGATAGAGGCGCCATAGAGCCGGCCCAGCCAGCGGTGCAAGCCAAGCCGGGTGCGGCGCAAGCGGGGCGAAAATTGGATTGGAAGCAGAGCGAGCGCAATCGAGGCGCCGGTGATGTGGCCATAAAGCGCCAGAGGCCGGTTTGCCGCGTGATGTGCCATGAAGTCGCCCGCCATTTGTATGGGGAGCATCAAATATCTGGCGGAGGCGAGGGCAACCAAAACCGTCAACAGCCAAAGAATGCGCTGTGACCAGAGGGTGGTCAGAAAGAGGGGAAACGAAACAGGCATGGGCACTCCAGAATCAGGTGAACTTGACAATGTAAAGTAATGCTAAACTTGACGCTGTCAAGGTTGGCATTAAACTGCCCGGATGACTGAAAATGCCGACAAGAAAAAACACCATCATGGAAACCTGCGCGCGGCGTTGGTTTCTGCAGGGATCGAGCTTTTGGAAGAAGGCGGGCTAGAGGCTTTGACACTGCGCAAATGTGCGGCGCGCGCCGGTGTCTCACATGCCGCTCCGGCTCATCACTTTGAGGGGCTGCAGGGACTGAAACATGCGATTGCAGAGGAAGGGTTCAGGCTATTCTCAGCACATCTCCAACGCGCGATTGAGGTGGGACCGCAATCCGATCGGGGACGACTGAATTCAATCTGCCGGGGTTATCTGCTTTTTGGGCTTCAGCATCGTGGGGTGTTGAATGTGATCTTTGGTGGGAAAGGTTTGGCGGGCTTGGTGGCCTCGCCCAGCGGCAAAAAGGAAGCGCATGCTTACCTGCTTCTCAGAGAGGTCTGCGCGCCGTTTGTGCCAGAGGGGGTAGACCCTCAGGTGGTGGAGGCGCAGGTCTGGTCTTTGATCCATGGGTTCACATTGTTGCATCTGGCGGGCGAGTTTGGTCCACCCGCGGTGCCAGAAGACGGTGGCGCCTTTGATCAGGTCATGGGCCTGCTTGATGCATTGCCGATGCCGCCCAAGGCTTGACCCTGCTGGGAAATCCCGGCACTTGGACTGCGGATCAGAAAGAGGACCGATGTCATGCTCACAGCGATCATTGATTATGAAAGCGGCAATCTGCACAGCGCAGAGAAGGCGTTTCAGCGCATGGCAGAGGAAACCGGCGCGGGGCAGATTGTTGTCACCGACGACCCCGATGTCGTGGCCAAGGCGGATCATCTGGTATTGCCCGGCGATGGGGCTTTTCCGGCCTGCGCGGCTGCTCTGCGCGCGTCAGGCTGTTTTGACGCGATGGTTGAGGCTGTCGAACACAAAGGTCGTCCGTTTCTGGGCATCTGTGTGGGCATGCAACTGATGGCCCGCAAGGGGCATGAATACAATGAAACCGATGGTCTAGGGTGGGTCGACGGAGAGGTGCGCAAAATCGTACCTGCTGATCCGACATTCAAAGTGCCGCATATGGGGTGGAATGATCTGGTGATCGACACGCCGCATCCAGTACTTGAGGGGCTGTCGAATGGCGATCACGTTTATTTCGTCCATTCTTATCAGATGCAAATGTCTGATCTGGGACAGCGATTGGCCCATGTCGATTATGCTGGTGATGTGACGGGGATTGTTGGCACCGACAACCGCATCGGGTTTCAGTTCCATCCGGAAAAGAGCGCGGACATTGGGCTGCGGTTGATTGCCAATTTCTTGCAGTGGCGTCCTTAAGTTCCGGACTTGCCTCAAAGAAAAGCCCCGGTCATTCCGGGGCTTTGTTGTTTACTTGATGCGCGTCCATGTCTGGCTGGAACACAGCAACCCGCCCGCAACACAGCCCTTGAGCTTCAGCGAGTTCCCCGAGAGCTGCATTTTGCCCAGATAGATCTTATCATTTGACGGGCGCCAGACGCGGCCTTTGTAGGCTCCGCCCCCTTGGGCCACCATATCACGGACCAGACGTTTACCTTTGGTCGGTGAATTGTACTCGCCGCTGTCATTGAAGGTCCGAGAGATCACACCGCAAATTTTGTCACCACATGGCGCAAGCGTGATATGCGCATATGATCCTTCGTCAGGTTGGGTTTTCCACACACCTTCGATGGGGTCTGAGCTTGCCATGGTGCCAAGCAGGCCAATGGCGGCGGCCAATGCCAGTTTCTTCATATCTCGTCCTCCCTAGACAGTGGCACCAGCTTGACGCAGGCCGCAGCGTTCGATCAAGCTTGACCGTAGGTCCGCTTGCATGTTTCCCAGCGTCAGATTATGGCCCAAGGGACGCATTTTAGGGGAAGCCTCATGATCCTGTACCCGGCAATTGATCTCAAAGACGGCAAAGCCGTGCGCCTGCTGCGCGGTGACATGGACAAAGCCACCGTGTTCAATGATGACCCAGCGGCGCAAGCCATGGAGTTTGTCGAGGCGGGCTGTGAGTGGCTGCATCTGGTTGACCTGAACGGCGCCTTTGCGGGCGAGCCCGTGAACGCAGCGGCGGTTGAGGCGATCTTGAAACTGACAAAAACGCCGGCGCAATTGGGTGGCGGTATCCGCGACATGAAAACCATCGAGACCTGGCTCGACAAAGGTCTGGCGCGGGTCATCCTGGGCACGGTTGCGGTTGAGAACCCCGCATTGGTGCGCGAAGCGGCCAAGGCCTTTCCGGGCAAAGTGGCGGTGGGCATCGATGCGCGTGATGGCAAAGTGGCCACCAAAGGCTGGGCCGAAGAGACCAATGTCGACGCTGTGGAGCTTGCGAAATCCTTCGAGAACGATGGTGTCTCGGCAATCATCTACACCGACATCAATCGTGATGGTGCAATGCAGGGGCCAAACGTGGAGTACACTGCTGCCATGGCCAATGCGGTGTCGATCCCTGTGATTGCCTCGGGTGGGGTTTCTTCGATTGACGATCTGAAGGCGCTGCGCAGCTGTGGTGCGCCTTTGAACGGGGCAATTTCGGGTCGGGCGCTATATGACGGGGCCATCGACCTGACCGAAGCTCTGCAGGTGTTCAAAGCCTGATGATCAAGCGCTGGCATTATATCGTTGTCTGTGTCGGGCTTTTTGTCAGCGTATTGCCTATGATTTCGGTGATCGTCAGTTCGGCGGTCGCCTCGGCCTTTGGCTGTACCTTGCATGAAGGTTTTGCCAACACCTGTGTGGTCTTTGGTGCGGACATTGGCGAAACTCTTGCCACAATGTTTGCTGCTGGTTGGGTGATGTTGGTGACCTTGCCGGTCACTCTGGTCTGTCTGGCGCTGCTAGTGGTGTTGACCCTGATCCGGATTATCCAGCGTCGGCGCGGCTAGCTGCGCCTCAACTTTTCTGTCAATTTACCGTAAAATTGCCGCATTCCCCTGTGATTTTTGTCGTCTGTCGCGCGGCCCTGCCGTCGGCGGGGATTGGGTCACACGGAGGCAATCATGCCCATTGGTCAGGCAGGATCGATCACGACGAATTCTCCGACCGAGAACGCGCCGATCACCATCACCTTTGATCAACCGCTTGAGAACCCAGTTATCGCGCTGACGGCGACGAACAACGGGGGCAACCAGTTTACACTTCGCGTCACCGAAGTGACCGACAACAGTTTCACTTTTATCATTGAAGAGTGGGAATACCACGACGGCGCCCACCCCGCGATTGAAACCATAAACTGGCTGGCAATCGAAGAAGGGGTTCATACGCTTCCTGATGGACGCGTGATTGAGGCAGGCACCTCGCAGGTCAGTGACAGCAGTGGCAATGCGACTCTGTCTGGCGGATTTACGGACCCGCCTGTGGTTCTGACCTCGGTTATGTCTGAAAATGACACCACAACCGTCGACAGTGATCCTCTGAATATCACCAGCACCGGCTTTGACCTGCGCCTGCAAGAAGAAGAGGCACAGGACGGCACCCATGTTGCGGAAACGGTTGGTTGGATCGCCATTCAAGCGGGTGGCGACACCACCTCAGGAACCGCGCAGACCTTTGGTGGTGTGGATGAGAACACAGATACCCTCGGATTAGGCGGGACGTTTACCGATGCCGTGGTGTTGGGAGAAACCCAAACCATCAATGGGGGCGATACGGCCACCGTTGTCATTGACGGGCAAACCAATTCGACGGTTGGGCTTTTCATCGAAGAAGAGCAATCCAATGACAACGAAACCAATCACATCAATGAAGTGGTTGGGGTGGTTGCCTTTGAAGATGGTCTGATCCCCTGCTACACGCCGGGAACCTTGATTATGACCCGGCGAGGCGAGGTTGAGATCACGTGCCTGCGCCCGGGGGATGAGATTCTGACCCGTGACGCGGGGTTCCAGCCGCTTCGCTGGCTGAGCCAGACACGGGTGACGGGGGAGCGCCTGAAACGGCAGCCCAATCTGCAGCCCATTTTGATCCGCAAAAATGCTTTTGGGCCGGGGTTGCCCGCCGCGGACATGCGTGTGTCGCCCCAGCATCGTATGTTGCTCAGTGGCTGGAAGGTACAGCTGTATACGGCTGAGGACGAAATCTTTGCCCCTGCGAAAGGGTTGATTGATGGCAAAGGGGTACTTCAGCAGGCGGCCCCGGAAGGGGTCAGCTATATCCATCTGCTGTTTGACGCCCATCATGTGATCTACGCCAATGGTGTCCCCTCTGAGAGCCTGCATGCGGGCCAGATTTCCAAGTATCAGATCACGCCAGAGGCGCGGCATGAGCTGTTGGAACTGCTGCCAGATCTGCGGTGTTTTGAGAACGCCTATGGCGACACGGCACGACGGGTTCTCAAAGTTGAGGAAACCCGCGCCTTTGGACCCATTGCCCAAGCAGGATTGGTTTCCGAGCCCCCTCGGGTTTTGTGCTGACCTGCGACACAGCGCGGCGTTGAAGCTTCGCCAAAGGCACCACAGGTTTCTCTCAACATATGGGAGACTGCTATGACGCAAACCGTCCGCAAAACAACCCACCCACAGATGTCCGAGCTTTGGCGTCTGCATCAATCAGGCGATTTCTTGGATGGCTATGCTGTCACCAGTTCGGCGAGTGTGGCCGAAGCTGCCGAGACCGCTTTTACAATGCCCGGCTGGGCCAATGGTCTGATGCGGTTGCGCAATGCGCTGGTTAAACCCCTTGGGCTAAAAACGGGCGAGGATACACAGGCCTCGGACGCGATCTTTCCCATTCATCTGGACACTGAAACAGAACGCGTGATGGGAACCGATGACAATCACCTCAATTTCCGGATCTCGGTGCTGAAAGCTGACGGAAATATCCACATTGCGACCTGGGTGCATGCAAACAACATCTGGGGACGGATCTACCTGGCGGTGGTGATGCCGTTTCACATCCTTCTGAGCCGCAATAGCCTTGCGCGGGTTGCGCGGGTGCATCCGCCGCTGGACGAAGCCCCCGTGGCCCGCTAAGACGCGAATCATGTTAAAAACCCGCATCATCCCCTGCCTGGACGTGGCCGACGGCCGCGTGGTGAAAGGCGTGAACTTTGTCGGCCTGCGCGATGCGGGCGACCCGGTGGAATCAGCCCGTGCCTATGACGCGGCGGGCGCAGATGAGATCTGTTTCCTCGATATCCATGCGACCCATGAAAATCGCGGCACCATGTTTGACGTGGTGACACGCACCGCCGAGCAATGCTTTATCCCGCTGACTGTTGGCGGCGGTGTGCGCACCGTGGATGACGTGCGGGCGCTGTTGCTGGCTGGGGCGGATAAGGTGAGTTTCAACTCCGCCGCTGTGGCCAATCCCGATGTTCTGGCCGAGGCTGCGGATCAATTTGGTAGCCAGTGTATCGTCTGTGCCATTGACGCGAAAACAGTCGAGCCCGGCCGCTGGGAGATTTTCACCCATGGTGGGCGCAAACCCACGGGTATTGATGCGGTGGAATTTGCCAAACTGGTCGCCAAGAAGGGCGCAGGTGAGATTCTGCTGACCTCGATGGATCGCGATGGCACCAAGTCCGGCTTTAATCTGCCGCTGACCCGGGCCATTTCGGATGCCGTGGATGTGCCTGTGATCGCTTCGGGTGGGGTGGGCAACCTTGATCACCTCGTCGAAGGCGTGACCGAAGGCCATGCCAGCGCCGTTCTGGCGGCCTCGATCTTCCATTTTGGCGAATACACCATTCAGGAGGCCAAAGAACACATGGCCGCCGCTGGTATTGCGATGAGGCTGTGATGTCGATCCTGCATGATCTTGAAACCACCATTCTGTCGCGCAAAGGTGCCGATCCGGAGAGTAGCTGGACCGCCAAACTTTTGGCGAAAGGCCCGGAAAAATGCGCTGAGAAGTTAGGTGAGGAATCGATTGAGGCCATCATCGCGGCGGTCAAAAATGACCGCGAGAACCTCACATATGAGGCGGCGGATGTTCTCTACCACCTTCTTGTAACTTTGGCCGCACGCGACATTCCACTGGATGATGTGCTGAGTGAGCTGGCGCGCCGTCAGGGATTGTCAGGGATCGCGGAAAAAGCCAGCCGAGGGTGACACCTGTCCCTAGATTAGGCGCGCCTTCAGTTCGCTCCACCTGCGGCGACTGACGGGGACTTCGTCACCGTTCGTCATGATTGCCATATACGCGCTCCCTGCACGTTTGGTGGAGCTGACATGTTGCAGGTTGATCCAGTGCGACCGGTGACATTGCAAACCCAAGGCCGGGTCCAGCTTATCGATGCTGTCAGCGAACCGCTCTGACACCAGACGCGACCCTTCTGTGGTGACATAGGTCACATAGTGATCTTGTGCCTCCAACCGGATCAGCGAAAGCAGGGCGGGAGGCGGAACTGAGGGTTGGGTCTCAGACAGGGTGTCGTTTTGCTGCCGTGAGGCCATCCAGGTCAAGATCAGAGCAACGGTTATCGACCAAGGCGCAACGTCGATCAGCTCATCTGCAAACAGATCAATTCCCAGCGGTTCCGGCCCCTCGTCGTTTTGCAACCCCCAGTCGATCACCAGCGAAAAGGGCGTGGACACTATGGGGAGCGGCAGGATGCTCGCAAGAGCAGACAGGGCACGCGATGTGATCCAGCGTGCCGCAAGAGAAGTCAGCCCGACATAAAGCCCGATGGCTGAAACAAAATGCAGCAGCCAGAGAACAAAACCGGTGACGAGCGGCAGGCTGGCAGAATGGTCGGGCTCCCAGACAACGGCGACGGCAGATCCAGCAAAGGCGAGGATCAGCAAATCACGCAGAGGCACCGGAAAGGCCGGGCAGAGGGGCTGGGCAAACAATCGCATCATGACAAGGGGCTAGCACGGCTTTCGCCAATGGTCGATGTGTGACCGTTCGCGAAATCCGGCAACCGGCGGCGCATTGCCCGTAACCGCTGGCGGAATTGCAGTGGCGCGATGGGCATGGGCCGCCCAGATGCGCAGAAGGAGCAAGCAAGAGGAAATGAAATGCCCCGCTATGTTTTGTCTGCCCGCCTGTTGCATTGGTTGATGGCACTGGGATTTGGGTTCATGTGGTTATGTGGCTACGCCATGGGATCGCTGGTTGCTGAGGATGGTCCCTGGGAAGAGATCCTGATGGGCTTGCATATATCTGGGGGTGTCACTTTGTTGGGCCTGCTGGTGTTGCGGATCGGGATCCGGCTGACCAACCGACCACCTGCGCTGCCGCAGGGGCTGAGCCCGCTGGAAAAGCTTGGTTCTCATCTGGGGCATCTGGCGCTGTATCTGTTGCCCTTGGCGGTGATTGTGCTGGGCTGGGCCGAGGCGGATTTTGGCGGCCATGGGGTCCATTGGTTCAGCTTTGCCATGCCCAAGGTGTTCCCAACAAAGGCGATGTGGGGCACGATCAATGTCGAGGATCTGGCCGACACTCTACACACCTATCTGGCCTATCTGATGCTGGCCGTTGCGGTTGTGCATGTTGCGGCGGTGGTCAAACACCGATGGTTTGACGGCCACGACGTGCTGGGCCGCATGGGATTTGGTCGTCCGAAAGAGTGACCCCCGGAAAATGACACGGGATCGGGCGCCATTGGCGCCCGTCACAGTTTGGAAGAGATCACGCCGGTGTTGAACCCACCCATGCGCAACTCACCAAAGAGCCGCTGATATTCGATCTTGGGACAGCGGTTCATCACCACATCCAGCCCCTGCGCCTGTGCGGCGGCTTCGGCCTCGGGGCTTTCGACCCCAATCTGCATCCAGACCGTTTTCAGATTGGGCAGTTCTGCCAGTGCCTCCTCCACGATCGGCGGCACATGTTCAGACCGGCGGAAGATATCGACCATATCGACGTCTTTCGGACAGTCCGCCAGCGAGGCGCGCACCTCTTGGCCGAATAGCATTTTGCCCGCATGGCCGGGATTGACCGGGATCACCCGATATCCCTTGAGCGACAGATAGCGCGCCACATAATAGCTGGGGCGCACCGAATTCATCGAGACACCGACAACAGCAATGGTCTTGCTGCGCTGCAGGATGGTTTTCAGAAAGGCGTCAGAATAGTCCATATCGTCACCCTGTGGCGCAGCTTGTGGTTTGGCAAGGCTTAGAGCATGCCTTTGGTCGAGGGAATCGCATCAGCTTTGCGCGGATCGGGCTCAACCGCATCACGCATCGCCCGGGCCACGGCCTTAAATGCCGCTTCTGCGATGTGGTGGCTGTTGAAGCCGTTCAGGCGGTCGACATGCAGCGTGATGCCGCCATGTGTGCTGAAGGCCTGAAAAAATTCGCGCACCAGCTCGGTGTCGAAGGTGCCAATCTTCTGGGTCGGGATCTCGACATTCCACACAAGAAAAGGCCGGGCCGAGAGATCAAGCGCCGCGCGGACAAGTGTGTCATCCATCGCCAGATGACAGTCGCCGTAGCGGCGGATGCCGCGTTTGTCGCCCAGAGCTTCGGTCAGCGCCTGACCCAGTGCAATGCCCACGTCTTCCACCGTGTGGTGGTCGTCAATGTGCAGATCGCCGTCACAGCGCACGGTCATGTCGATCAGCGAATGGCGCGCCAGCTGATCCAGCATATGGTCGAAGAACCCAACGCCGGTTTTGTTGTCATAGGCGCCGGTGCCATCAAGATCGATGGTCACTTCGATGGTGGTTTCAGCGGTCTTGCGGCTGACGGTGGCCTTACGCATGTCGTATCTCTCCTCACGGTCGCTGGCCTTATAGGCGGCGAGGCGGTGCGCGCCAATAGGACAGGAGAAAGCAAAGCCACGGCGTGATGTGAAGGTCATCAAGACCATGCCGGGCACAAAGACTGGGGCACCCGGCATGGAAACTGGACAGTGCGATGGCCCACAGCGGGGAAGTAAATCATTGGGGATTGAAAAAAAGCACAATGAATCATTGATTTGTGCATTTGTCCCCACTGCAGGCACATCGCACAGCAAGCTAAATCGCCGAGAGCGTTTTGGATCAAGTCATGTCACGGCAGTTTGGACGCTGAGATAAGTGTTCTGGACGGATTGACGGATAACACGATTTTTTTGCAATGTTTCTGGCAAGCCTGCCGAAAAGGGATGGTGGACACGAATACAAAGAAGACCGCATGACGCATTCCAGAGAATCATTGGTGCCCAGAAGCTACTTTTCGCTTGAAACAGAGCCACGGGCGCAACGGTTCGAGATCTGGCGCGACAGTATTTCCTGCATTTTCACTGTTGAAGCGGAGGCCGAGCTGCGTCGTGACAGTTTCGATGCATCCATTGATGCCTATATGCTTGGATCTCTCTTTCTCGCACGGACCAGTAGCCTACAGCAACACTGGCACCGCAGTGAACGTGAGATCGCGCGCGATGGCATGGATCACTACATGCTGCAGGTCTTCGAAGATGGGGTGATGAACAAGACCACGGGGGAGGGTGCTGTACAGGGGGCAACCCTGGTGGTCATGGATCTGTCGCGGCAGGTGCAGAGCCATACAACGACCTTTACCAATCTAAGCCTCGCAATCCCGCGCGCGCAGCTTGAGCCTTTGCTTGTGGCACCAGATGATCAACACCTGCGTATCCTGTCCGGTACGGCGCCAGCGGTGCAGATTCTCATCACACATATCCAAAGTCTTGCTTCTGTAGCGTCTGGGCTGCAGATGTCACTCGCCGTCAATATGGAACCCCATACCCTTGGTCTTGTTGCGGCCTGTCTGAATGCGGGCGCGGGGCATGATCTCGAATGGGCATCCGAACGAGATCCACGCGGGGCCAAGATGGTGGCGCGCGCGGTGATCGAAGAAAAGCTTTCGAACCCGCACCTGACGCCGGAGAACGTGGCTCGACTGGCGGGTGTCTCGCGCAGCAAGCTGTATGCCTTGTTTGCCGATCAGGGCGGGGTGGCCGCCTATATCCGGGATCAAAGGGTCAGGCGGGTGTCTACGATGCTGTCGCGGTCAGATACGCGCGGGTTGCCCATCAGCGAACTGGCGCGACAGGCAGGCTTTGACAATGTGACGGGGTTTAACCGCGCCTTCAAAGCCAGATACGATATGTCACCACGGGATATGCGGGCCTTGCGCGCAGCTGGGGGGCTCTCGCAGGTCGCGACACTGGATCCCGCAGCGCAATATGGCGAGTGGCTGCACGGGTTATGATGCGCGTCGTCTGAGGCGTTCCATAAACAATGTCTCGTGGTCGCCGTAGCGCCCGAGCGTTTCGTTTGTAAACCCAACCTTTTTGGCGACATGGATCGAAGCCTTGTGTGTGGGATCGAAAATCGCTGCGGTGTGGCTGTGTGTCAGGTTTGCATCGGCCCAGCTCAAGATCGCTGATACGGCTTCGGTGGCGTGGCCCTTGCCGTGGGCGGCTGCGTTGAGAACCCAGCCCGCCTCGGGTCTTCCTGCGAGTGACGGTGTGGTGTCGCGATGATAATCGGCAAATCCCACCTCGCCCAGAAAGGTGTCCTCTGACTTAGAGAAAACCGCCCAATAGCCAAATCCGAGATGTTGCCAATGCCCGGCATAGCGAAGGAAACGGGCCCAGGACTGTTCTTCGGTTGAGGGCGTGCCAGAGATTTTGGCCACCACCGTTTCATCCGCCCACATGGCAGCGCAGTCTTTGAAATCTTCGATGCGGTGGCCGCGTAAAATGAGCCGATCGGTTTCGAGGGTTGGGACAAGGGGCTTGGGGGACATGAGGTGCGCCATTGGGAAATCTAATTGGCGAGACAGTCGCGCAAGAGATGCAGAAATGAAATAGATGAAAAGACCTAGGCGAGGAATTGGAGCGGTAACGTATTGTCAGAGCAAAAGAAAAGCCGCCCCGAAGGGCGGCCTGTTCTTACCGCTGACTGGGTGAGTCAGCTCTGTCACTATGGAGCGGGCGAGGCGATTCGAACGCCCGACCCTAACCTTGGCAAGGTTATGCTCTACCCCTGAGCTACGCCCGCGCACCATAATGTCTGTCGTTTTGGAGCGGGCGAGGCGATTCGAACGCCCGACCCTAACCTTGGCAAGGTTATGCTCTACCCCTGAGCTACGCCCGCAAAACCAAAACGTCACTACCTTCTTCTGGAGCGGGCGAGGCGATTCGAACGCCCGACCCTAACCTTGGCAAGGTTATGCTCTACCCCTGAGCTACGCCCGCTTCCTTAGAAGGTGTGGAGGGGGATTTAGGCCTTACTGGGGATGGGCGCAAGAGGAAAATGACGCGGGCAGAAACTTTTTTGGAAAGCGCGAATGTTCCTGTGGAGGCGCAGTTAAATTAGCCCGTGCAGCATCAGACCCATCGCAGAGACGCCGATCATGATCAGGGTCAGAACCATACCCAGAACACGGGGGCGCAGCGCTGAATGGCTTCTGGAAAAGCCCCAGCCGTGGATGGCACGACCGGCGAGAAGAGTGAGCCCAAGGGCATGCACCGCCAACGTGGGCGCACCTTGTACTTCGGTCAAAGCAAGAAGGATCAGTCCGATGGGGGCGTATTCGGCACAGTTGCCCTGTGCGCGTATCCGCTTGAGCAATTCGCGGTCACCCTCGTCACCAAGAGACAGGCGATTGCGATTGCGATATAAAATCACCCGCGCGCTGAGAATGAGGAAAACCAGCGCCACAAGAGCGGCGTAAAAAGAGGTAATGCTTAGCATGTTCGCGCATCCTTGAGTTTTGGCAAGAATGACGCGAACAGGCTAACAAGCAAGCTTTACTCGGCGGCAGTGTCCTGCATCACCGGTGTGGCTGGCAATTCTGCGTTCTTGAGCCCGTCTCCGGTCGACAGGAACACCGTTTTCTGGTCGCCAGTGTCATCAAGCACAGGATCTGGCACCAGGCCAGCCCGCATTGCAAGCGCTGCCAGATGCGCACGATTGTGGGCACCGGTTTTTTGTTGGACCGAGGCCAGACGTTGACGCACCGCCGAGAACGAAATGCCGAGCTCAAAGGCGATCTGTTTGTCCATCAACCCCTGACCCACCAGACAGATCAGCTCTTGCTGCTTTTCGGTCAGGTGGTTGCGGTCGGTGAACTCACGTCGGAACAGCTCAGAGAACCGCGTATGGGCCGAGAGAGCCGCCGCATGTAGGGTCCAGCCATGCTCGTCCAGAATGGCGTCAAAGCTGCCGCGGCTGATTTTGCCACCAAAGGTGAGCATAGCCGCCTGATTGGGGCTCTCCATCCGCAAAGGAATAGCAATGCCCGCAGCAAGCCCCATCTTGGCCGAAAGCTCGACATGGCGGCGCTTGTCTTCGGAGAGGGGGCCCATATCGTCGAGATACGCCGGGCCCACCATCATCGGTGTCATGAAGCGGCAGCCATGCGTCCGAAAGTTGGACGTATAACGCATATGGGGAAACCGTTCGATCAGGTCGAACCAGCGGCTGTCGATGGTGGTGCGAATGAACTGGGTTTTTTCCCAGTTGCGAAAATCATTCGCAAACACGTAGTCGACAACATCAAGCCCCAGATCCGCACCAAGCTGAACCAGATGGGTCCAGACATCTTCGGTGCTGGTGGATGTTTCCAAATTCAGCAGGAAATCCAGTAGCCGCGTCGGAATAAATTTTTCTGTGCCCCTAAGGGGGGTGCCATCAAAATGTGCCATGTGATGATAATGCCCGGTCGGCAGATCACGACACAGTGGGGTATACCTAACCCGATTTTAGCGAAAAATCGGGTCGAGGTAAGGAATTCTACCGTTTCGAATCGGCTTTGACGCCAAGGCGCGTCAGGATTTTGCGTCGCTAAACTGAATCAAGTCCCAGCGATTGCCAAACGGATCTTCAAAGACCGCGACGCTGCCATAGGCTTCGTGGCGTGGTTCTTCGAGGAAGTTCAGGCCTTTGGCCTGATAGGCGGCATGATCACGCGCGAAATCATCCGTTTGCAGGAACAGCCAAACGCGGCCTCCACCCTGCTTGCCGATATAGTCGCGCTGTTCACCTTTGGCTTCGGCAATCAGGAAATGCGTTTCCGCCCCAGCGGGTGCAACGCGGACCCAACGTTTGCCGCCTCCCATGTCGGTGTCTTCCAGAAGATCAAACCCGAGGGTGTCTCGGAAAAAGGCGATGCCTTCGTCGTAGCTGGGGACGAGGAGGGACAGGAGGGCAAGTTTCTGGGGCATCACGGGTCCATGTGTTTTGTAGCAAGGCACTCTTGATAGGCAGTCGCAATTCCGCTGTCGATGCGTTTCGCTACGTGACGTCCCAGGTGATCTCTTCGTGATGCAAAATGGGGCCGTGTTCGGTCAACAAGAGCACGCCATAAGCGCCGGGGTCAGCCGGGTCGCGGGCCAGCGGTGCATCGCCTTGCTGCATCATCAGGCCAAAGCCGGTGCTCTTGAGGGTCGCAATTGGCAGGCCATGCACAACGGCTTGAATGCTGCGGTGGATATGTCCGGCAATGACAAGGCGCACGCCCGCTGATGTGAAGAGAGCGCTCACCTCAGTGCCATTGGCGAGACCAAGGGCGTCGAACCGGGGCATGCCCAGAGGGGCCGGGGGGTGATGCATCACAACTGTGACCTGCTGATCCGCTGCATCAGCAAGGGCGGCGCGCAGCCAATCTAACCGCTGGTCGCAGAGCAGGCCGCCATGTTTGGTAGGCGCCTCAGGGTCGAGCGTGTCGAGACAGATCACGGTATGGCCACCGAATGTCAGCACGGATTGGTAAAATCCGTTCTGGTCTGTTGCGACGTCGGAAAACACCGAGGCAAAGGTGCCACGGTCTTCTTCGTTGCCCATCAGAAAGGTGCAGAGCAGGTCATACTCGGCGCAAAGCGCGCGTAGAAATTCGTATCCCCAGACATCTCCGCCGTTGGACAGGTCGCCGGGAAAAACAAGATGCGCCGCATCTGGGTGGCGGGCCAAAGCCTGCTCCAGAGCGCGGCGCAATCTATGTGCCGGGTTCGCCGACGCATGGCTGTCCTCCGACCCGTCCAGATGCGGGTCGGAAAACAACAGTATTTTGGAACTCAGGCTCATTCCAGCTCGATGAGCAGGTCTTTGGCGTCGATCTGACCACCGGCCTGCACATGAACCGCGGTGACAACACCGTCGCGTTCGGCATGAAGACCGGTTTCCATCTTCATCGCCTCGATGGTGAGCAGCAGATCGCCTTCACAGACTTTCTGACCTGCCTGCACCGCGACGGTTGCCACAACACCCGGCATCGGCGCACCGATGTGGTTCGGGTTACCCTGATCCGCCTTGGGGCGGGCCACGGTTTCAGCGGCCACCTTGCGGTTGGGCACGCGGATGGTGCGCGGCTGGCCGTTCAGTTCGAAGAAGACTTTGACTTCGCCGTCGTCGGTGGTTTCCCCCACAGCCTGCAGGCGAATTTCCAGCGTCTTGCCCGGATCGATCTCTGCCGTGATCTCTTCACCCGGCTTCATGCCGTAGAAGAAGGTGCGGGTTGGAAGGGTGCGGACGGGGCCGTAGGTGCGGTGACGACCCATGTAATCCAGGAAGACCTTGGGATACATCAGATAGCCGTTCAGATCCTCGTCATCGACTTCCTTGCCATCCAGTTGGCTCGACAGATCCGCGCGGGTGGCTTCCAGATCCACAGGCGCCGCGTGCAGGCCCGGACGATCGGTGAAGGCTTTTTCATCCTTCAGGATCTTCTTCTGGATCTTTTTGGGCCAGCCGCCGGGAGGTTGCCCCAAGCTACCGCGCATCATGTCGATCACACTGTCGGGGAAGCTCACGTCGGATTTGGGATCTTCGACATCACCACGGGTCAGGTTTTGGCTAACCATCATCAGCGCCATGTCACCCACAACTTTGGACGAAGGGGTCACCTTTACGATGTCACCAAACATCTGGTTCACATCCGCATAGGTTTGAGCAACCTCATGCCAGCGCTCTTCCAGACCCATGCTACGGGCCTGCGCCTTGAGGTTGGTGAACTGACCGCCGGGCATCTCGTGCAGATAGACCTCGGACGCCGGAGCCTGCATGCCGCTTTCAAAGGCAGCATAGTGGCCACGCACGGTTTCCCAATAGTTCGACATCTCGCGGATCGCACCGATATCCAGACCGGTTTCACGGTCGGTGTGGCGCATGGCCTCGACAACCGAGCCAAGGGTTGGCTGCGAGGTGTTGCCCGAGAAGCTGTCCATGGCGGCGTCAACCACATCCACCCCGGCACGGGCCGCTTCCATGATGGTGGCGATGGTCGAACCCGAGGTGTCATGGGTGTGGAAGTGAACCGGCAAGCCAACTTCTTCTTTCAGCGCGCGCACCAGAGGACCGGCGGCGGCGGGCTTGAGAAGACCAGCCATATCTTTCAGACCCAGCACATGGGCGCCTGCAGCTTTGAGCTCTTGGCCCATCGCGACATAATACTTCAGGTCGTATTTGGCGCGATCCGGGTCAAGGATGTCACCGGTGTAACAGATGGTGCCTTCCAGCACGCGGCCGGTGTCAAGAACCGCATCCATCGCGACACGCATGTTTTCGACCCAGTTCAGGCTGTCAAACACACGGAACACATCCACGCCGGTTTCAGCGGCCTGTTTGACAAAGAACTGCACCACGTTGTCAGGGTAGTTGGTGTAGCCAACCCCGTTTGCGCCACGCAGCAGCATCTGTGTCATCACATTTGGCATGGCGGCGCGCAGATCGCGCAGGCGCTGCCAGGGGCATTCCTGCAAGAAGCGATAGGCCACGTCGAAGGTCGCGCCGCCCCAGCACTCAACCGAGAACAGTTGCGGCAGGTTGCAGGCATAAGCGGGGGCCGCTTTGATCATATCGATCGAGCGCATGCGGGTCGCCAGCAGCGACTGGTGACCATCGCGCATGGTGGTGTCGGTGATCAGCAGGTTCTGCTGGGATGACAGCCAATCGGCCACGGCTTGCGGGCCTTCGCGGTCCAGAAGAGTCTTGGTGCCTTCCGGCGCGCAGTCTTTCAGAGTCTTTGGCGGGACTGGGGCTTTCAGATCTGCGCGCGGTTTGGCGCGGCCTTCGACCTCGGGGTGCCCGTTCACGGTGATGTCCGCGATATAGGTCAGAACCTTGGTGCCGCGGTCCCGACGCTTTTTGAACTGGAACAGATCCGGCGTCGTGTCGATGAACTTGGTGGTATACTGGTTTGTCAGGAACGTCGGGTGCTTGAGCAGATTCTCAACAAAGGCGATGTTGGTTGATACGCCGCGAATACGGAATTCGCGCAGCGCACGGTCCATCCGCGCGATGGCCTTTTCCGGGGTCGGGGCCCAGGCGGTGACCTTGGTCAGCAGGCTGTCATAATAGCGGGTGATCACGCCGCCTGCATAGGCGGTACCGCCATCCAGACGAATGCCCATGCCAGTGGCCGAACGATAGGCTGTGATCCGACCATAGTCGGGGATAAAGTTGTTCTGCGGATCTTCGGTAGTGATCCGGGTCTGCAGCGCATGACCATTCAGGCGCACATCGTACTGGCTGGCTTTGCCGGTGGCTTCGGCGATGCTCTTGCCTTCGGCGATCAGGATCTGGGCTTGTACAATGTCAATGCCGGTGACTTCTTCGGTTACGGTGTGTTCCACCTGAACACGGGGGTTCACCTCGATGAAGTAGAACTTGCCGGTTTCCATATCCATCAGGAACTCGACGGTGCCCGCGCACTCATAGTTCACATGGCTACAGATCTTGCGACCCAGTTCACAGATCTCTTCGCGCTGTGCTTCTGACAGGTAGGGGGCCGGGGCGCGTTCAACCACTTTCTGGTTGCGGCGCTGAACCGAACAGTCGCGCTCATACAGGTGATAGATATTGCCTTGCTGATCACCTAGGATCTGAACCTCGACGTGGCGGGCGCGGATGATCATCTTCTCCAGGTAACCTTCGCCGTTGCCAAAGGCGGCTTCGGCCTCACGACGGCCTTCCATGACCTTTTCCGGCAGCTCATCGGGGTTTTCAATAGGACGCATGCCGCGACCGCCGCCGCCCCACGAGGCTTTGAGCATCAGCGGATAACCGATCCCTGCCGCTTCGGCTTTGATGGCCTCCATGTCATCGCCCAGCACTTCGGTGGCGGGGATGACCGGGACACCGGCCTCGATCGCAACGCGACGGGCGCTGGCCTTGTCGCCAAGCGCGCGCATGGTGGCGGCTTTGGGGCCGATAAAGGTAATGCCATTGGCGGCGCAGGCGTCGACGAAATCCGGGTTCTCGGACAAAAGCCCATAGCCGGGGTGGATCGCGTCTGCACCACTTTCCTTGGCCACACGAATGATCTCATCAATCGAGAGATAGGCCTGAACCGGACCCATACCTTCGCCGATGCGATAAGCCTCATCCGCCTTAAACCGATGCAAGCCCAGCTTGTCCTCTTCGGCATAGACGGCGACGGTTTTCTTTCCCATCTCATTGGCTGCCCGCATCACGCGGATGGCAATCTCACCGCGGTTGGCGATTAGGATCTTGGAAAAGGTGGTCATTCGGCAGGCTCCTCCCGATGGCTAGTTTCCGCTGGCATACTCCAGAGACGCGCCGAATGTACATTCGGGGTTCTGGGTAGATATGCCGCAATGCGGCGATGTTATCGGTAGCTGCGACGCGCTTGGCAAATAGAAACGGTCAAAAACGCGACAAAAACCGCATTTTTAGGTCAGCTTAGTTTCCCTAAATCGAATGTTTGCAAAATTTGCAATCAAAACTCCATATCTTTGCAGTCATTGCAAAGTCCCTGTTTGATAAGGGTTTCGCGAAAGAATCAATGGATTCGCAATGAAGTCCATGTAGGTCAGTTATTGCGACTTAAATTCCGGTTGCGCTACCAGTCGGCTCTTCAGATCGTCCAAAGATCGACATCCCAATTGGGCCATATTGAGCCTCATGTCGTCAATTAGAATGTGGTGAAGATGGGCGGGACCTGGCTGGCCCAATGCGGCCAGTGCATAGTGCCAGGCCCGCCCCAGCATCACGAAATCGGCCCCAAGCGCGCGGGCTCGTAGGACGTCCATCCCGGAGGCAACGCCACTGTCAAAGATCAGAGGAACGTCAGGTCCAACCGCATCGCGAATTTGGGGGAGCATGGAAATCGCCGCTGGGCCGGGCTCAAACTGACGACCGCCGTGATTTGACACCCAGATGGCATCGATACCGGATTGGCTGAGGCGCTTTGCGGCCTCGGGGCACATCACCCCTTTGACGATCATCGGTCCGTCCCAGGCGTTGCGTAGTTCCGACAGAGTGTCCCAATCCGGTGTGCCGCGGATCAGATAACCGGCATGGGCCAGAGACGATCTTGGATCGTGGGTTTCAAGGTAACTCTCGGGCAGGCGAATACGGGGCGTTCTATTTTGAAGTGTCCCCAAAGACCACCAAGGATGAGTCATCACCTCCCAAACAAAGCGCGGTGTGATCTTTGGGGGCATAGTCAGCTTTGCGCGCCGTTGCCGTTCGCGGCGGCTCTCGGATGGAAAATCAACAGTTAGAACCAAGGTGTGAAACCCCGACGCCTTAGCGCGCCGCAGAATGTCCTGTCGGATTTCCGGGTCAGCGGGGCAATAGAGCTGAAACCACCCCATATCCCCGGCGATCGGGCCGATGGTCTCGGGCAGTTGAGTCGCGACCGTCGAGAGGCAATAGGGAATGCGGGCCTTTTGGGCATGGGTCGCAAGCATCTGTTCCGCACCGGGCCAGATCATTCCCGACATACCTAGGGGGGCGATTCCAAACGGCGCATCATAGGTGTTGCCTAAAAAAGTTGTGGATAAGTCTGGATCAATTTTGCCGCGCAGGATGTCCGGCAGGAAATGGATGGCGTCCAAAGCGTCGCGATTGCGCTGGGCCTGAAGCTCACGCCCGGTGGCGCTATCCAAGTATTCAAAGGCAAAATGCGGAATTCTGCGCCGGGCGCGGCGGCGCAGGTCATCGAGGGCAGGGTAGGTCAGGTCGTAATCCATGGCCGCATTTGGGCGCGTTGCGAAAAGCTGCACAAGGGCTTTCCGAAATTCAGCAAATTTTAAGCGATTTCGCTGAATCCTAACTGCATCAGAAGAGACATCCAGAAGGACCGCCCCATATGCAATGTTTGATCGTCGACAACCAGATGCGTCGCCTGGAAAACAGCCAGATCGCGTTTATCGAAGCGGGGATGCAAGTCACCGGCAGCGGCAGTGGTCGGGTGACAGAAGCCTGCCTGCGGCGGTCGATTGTTGACGTGCTTGTGGTGGACCATGACACCGTGGGCGCCCGCGTTACGGATGTGATCCGCATGGCCGAATCGCGCAACCCCTCGCTTGTGACCATAGTCTTGACGTCGAAGGTCGAGGATGACCTTGCCGCGTTTGAAGAAGAGTTCTCGTCGCTGCATGCCGTGATGGGCAGTGAGGTGGCGCCGGTGATGTTGTCGAAAATGGCGCTGTCATGGGCCGTGCAGGGTGCCTTGATGCCGAAATCGAGCATCGAACCCATGCGCGTCAAGCGGGAAGAAGTGACCCAGACACCCGTGTTTAGCACGGCACGCCGGACAGAAGAGCCCGTCGCTGAGCCCGAGGTCGCCCGCGAAGCCGCTTAAAGGGCGCAAATTATCCGCGAACATAGGTAGAACACGACTTTTCCTTGCGCGGCACTCACTGTATCCTGTGTCGCATGAGCAGTTTTGACGACATGGACGCCTTTGAAGGCGCTTCGCTGTCCGCCCGCGCAATGGCCGCGCGGCCGGCACCGTACTTGGATGGGCTGAATCCGGCGCAACGTCAGGCGGTTGAGGCTTTGGATGGACCGGTTTTGATGCTTGCGGGGGCGGGCACCGGGAAAACCAAGGCATTGACCGCCCGAATCGTGCATCTGCTCAATACAGGGCGGGCCAGACCCAATGAAATTCTGGCCGTGACTTTCACCAACAAAGCCGCCCGTGAGATGAAAAATCGCGTGGGTGGCATGTTGGGTCAACAGATCGAAGGCATGCCCTGGCTGGGCACCTTCCACTCGGTCTGTGTAAAGATCCTGCGCCGTCATGCCGAACTGATCGGCTCGGATGATTCCGACGGGGTGATCGAGGGCAATTCCGGCCCGCATCTCAAATCCAATTTCACCATTCTCGATTCAGATGATCAGCTGCGCCTGCTCAAGCAGTTGATTGCCGCCTGTGGAATTGATGACAAACGTTGGCCAGCCCGGCAATTGGCGGGGTTGATTGATGCCTGGAAAAACCGCGCGTTAACGCCGGAAAAGGTGCCCGCGGCGGATGCCGGGGCTTACAATCATCGTGGAATCGATCTGTACCACCAGTATCAGCGTCGCCTGCTGGAACTGAATGCGGTGGATTTCGGTGATCTGCTGTTGCACGTCGTCACCATATTCCAAAGCCACCCCGATATCCTCAACCAGTATCAACGCTGGTTTAAATATATCCTCGTGGACGAATATCAGGATACCAACGTCGCCCAGTATCTCTGGCTGCGGCTTTTGGCGCAGGGACATCGCAACATCTGTTGTGTTGGGGATGACGATCAGTCGATCTATGGCTGGCGCGGTGCCGAAGTGGGCAATATCTTGCGGTTCGAGAAGGATTTTGAGGGCGCACATGTGGTGCGGCTTGAACAGAATTACCGCTCGACCCCCCATATTCTTGCGGCGGCATCGAATGTGATCTGCGGCAACTCGAACCGGCTTGGCAAAGATCTTTGGACCGAAGCGCCTGATGGCGAAAAGGTGCGGCTGATCGGCCATTGGGATGGTGAGGAAGAGGCGCGCTGGATCGGGGATGAGATTGAATCCATGCAGAAAGGCACGCGCGGCGTGCGTGCCATTTCGCTGGATGAAATGGCGATCCTTGTGCGGGCGTCGCACCAGATGCGGGCCTTTGAAGACCGGTTCCTGACCATCGGTTTGCCCTATCGTGTTATCGGCGGCCCGCGCTTTTATGAGCGGATGGAGATCCGCGATGCCATGGCCTATTTCCGGCTGGTGACCTCGCCCGAAGATGATCTGGCCTTTGAGCGCATTGTGAACACCCCAAAGCGGGGTCTGGGTGACAAGGCGCGGCAAACCATTCAGGCCATCGCCCGTGAAAACGGTGTCTCTCTGCTGGATGGGGCGGCGCTTGCGGTGGAACAGGGGGCGATCAAAGGCAAAGGCGGCAAGGCGCTGGGCAAACTGGTGGTGGATCTGGCCCGCTGGGGCCGGATGAGCCGCGCCACGGTTGAGGTTGAAACAGAGTCTGTTGTCGATGATCTGGCCGAGCCGGTGAAACGTGAGGCCGAGATCAGCCATATGGAGCTGGCCGAGATCATTCTGGACGAATCCGGCTATACCGAGATGTGGCAGAATGACAAAACACCTGAGGCCCCGGGCCGGTTGGAAAACCTCAAAGAACTGGTCAAGGCGCTGGAAAATTTCGAGAATCTGCAAGGGTTTCTTGAGCATGTCAGCCTTGTGATGGACAATGAAGCCGATGATGGTGGGGCCAAGGTGTCGATCATGACACTGCACGCCGCCAAAGGGCTTGAGTTTCCGGCGGTGTTTTTGCCCGGCTGGGAGGATGGGCTGTTTCCGTCACAGCGCTCGATGGACGAAAGCGGCCAGAAGGGGCTCGAGGAAGAGCGGCGGCTGGCCTATGTCGGGATCACGCGGGCTGAAGAGATCTGTACCATTACCTTTGCTGGCAACCGGCGGGTCTTCGGCCAGTGGCAAAGCTCAATGCCCTCGCGCTTTATTGACGAACTGCCAGAAGAGCATGTGGATGTGCTCACCCCGCCGGGGCTGTACGGCGGGGGCTATGGCGCGGCGAGCGCCAGTGTCAGTTCCGGTATCGAAACCCGTGCCGCCAGTGCTGACGCCTATAACTCTCCGGGGTGGCGCAGACTGCAAGAGCGCAGCAGTTCGCGCCCGATCAGCCAGCCGAAAGAAAGCCGCAACACAGTGATCGATGCCACCGCAGTGTCTGCTCATACGCTGGGTGACCGGGTGTTTCACCAGAAATTTGGCTATGGCACCATCATGGGGATTGAGGGTGACAAGCTGGATATTGATTTCGAAAAAGCGGGGAACAAGAAGGTTGTGGCGCGATTTGTGACCTCTCCCAACGATATTCCGTTCTGATTTTCCGCAAAACCGCCCTGGATCCTGTGCCCGCTCTTGCGGGCGTTTGTCCTGCGCGCTAAAGCCAAAGCTGATCAAAAGCAAAGAGGCCCGCACCCATGTCGATCGACATCGCGACCGCCGCCAAGGTGGCGAAACTCGCCCGTATTAAGGTGGAAGACGAGGCGCTTCCCGCGCTCGCCGAAGAGTTCAACAATATCCTCGGTTTCATCGAGCAATTGAACGAAGTTGATGTTGACGGTGTCGACCCGATGGTGTCGGTCACGCCGATGCGTCTCAAGCGCCGTGTTGATGGCGTCACCGATGGCGACCAGCAGGGCAAGGTTCTGGCCAATGCGCCTGATGCGCGTGAAGGGTTCTTTGCTGTGCCGAAGGTGGTTGAATAATGACCGAGCTGAACAAACTGAAAATCGCCGAAGCCCGTGACGCGCTGCGCAAGGGTGAGGTGACAAGCCTTGAACTGACCGAAGCCTGCCTTGGTGCCATCGAAGGTTCGGGCAAGCTGAACGCCTTTGTACACAACACGCCCGATCTTGCGCGTGAACAGGCCAAGGCGTCGGATGTACGGATCAAAGCAGGCGATGCACCCGATATGTGCGGCATCCCGCTGGGGATCAAAGACCTGTTCTGCACCAAAGGTGTCGAAAGCCAGGCAGCGTCGAACATTCTGGGCGGGTTCAAACCCGAGTATGAATCGACCGTTTCGGGCAAGCTGCTTGAGGCGGGAACCGTTATGCTCGGCAAACTGAACATGGACGAGTTCGCCATGGGCAGCTCGAATGAAACCAGCGCCTACGGCAATGTTGTGAACCCGTGGAAAATTGACGACCGCGACCTGACACCGGGCGGCAGCTCGGGTGGTTCGGCTTCGGCGGTTGCAGCAGATCTGTGTCTGGCGGCCACTGGCACCGACACGGGTGGTTCGATCCGTCAGCCTGCGGCCTTCACCGGCATCACCGGCATCAAGCCAACCTATGGCCGTTGCTCGCGCTGGGGTGTTGTGGCCTTTGCCTCGTCGCTCGATCAGGCGGGTCCAATGACCAAAGACGTGCGCGATGCGGCGATTATGCTGGAAGCCATGTGTGGTCACGACGCCAAAGATAGCACCAGTGTCGATCTCGCCGTGCCGAACTTTGAGGCGATGCTGACCGGCGATATCAAAGGCAAAACCATCGGTATTCCGAAGGAATATCACATGGATGGGATGCCGGCTGAGATCGAAGTCCTCTGGGCTGAAGGTCGTAAGATGCTGCAGGATGCGGGCGCCAAAATTGTCGACATCAGCCTGCCGCACACCAAATACGCACTGCCTGCCTATTACGTGATTGCACCGGCCGAAGCCTCGTCGAACCTCGCGCGGTATGACGGTGTGCGCTACGGCCATCGCGCCAAGCTCGCGGCGGGTGATGGCATCAACGAGATGTACGAGAAAACCCGCGCCGAGGGCTTTGGTCCCGAGGTTCAGCGCCGTGTCATGATTGGCACCTATGTGCTGTCGGCGGGCTTTTACGACGCCTATTACAACCGCGCCCGTAAGGTCCGCACGCTGATCAAGAAAGACTTCGAAGATGTCTTTGCGGCTGGCGTGGACGCGATCCTGACCCCGGCCACTCCGTCCTCGGCCTTTGGTTTAGGTGAGATGAAAGACGCCGATCCGGTGCAGATGTACCTGAACGACGTCTTCACCGTCACTGTGAACCTTGCTGGACTGCCGGGCATCTCGATCCCTGCGGGTCTCGACAAATCCGGTCTGCCGCTGGGTCTGCAGCTGATTGGCCGTCCTTGGGAAGAAGGTGATCTGCTGAATACCGCCTACGCGCTCGAGCAATCGATTGGGTTTGTAGAAAAACCCAACAAATGGTGGTAATCGGCTGTAAAAATTGAGCAGGTGGAATTGAGTATGCGGGTTTTTCTTTTGGGATGTGCGGCGATCGCCACGCTGTCGGCCTGTGCGCCACAGGTGCCGGATAGCGCAGCAGGTGTGGTTGATGCTGGCCGTGGGGTCGGTTTCAACAACTATGATGCCTATCAGGCCGCGCGTGAGGCGCAGCTGAACGGCACTGCACCGGCTGTCCCAGCGCCCGCCACTGTTCAGTCCACCCCGCTTGATGATGCGGCTGACGCGGCCGCCGCCCGTCTGGCGGCCTCGCAAAACTCGGGTGATGCGCCTCTTGACGCCTCCCCTAGCAACCCAGCGCCTCAGGTCGTGGCCAACGCCGCCGGTATTTCTGGCGAAAACGATTTCACGGCTGTGTCCGCACAGCGTGACATCGAGGCCGATGCCGCTCTGATTGCCCAGAACCGCGCGCAGTATCAGGTGATTCAGCCCACCAGCCTGCCAACCCGTCCGGGAAGTGGTCGCCCAAACATCGTGGCCTTTGCGTTGCAGACGTCCAACCCGGTTGGAACGCCGCTCTACAAGCGGTCAACGTTCCGGGCCGAGGCTAAATACGCCAAGGCCTGCGCGGGCTTCGCCTCTGCTGATCTGGCTCAGGAAGAGTTTCTCGCACAGGGTGGCCCGCAGAAAGACCGTAAAGGCATGGACCCCGATGGGGATGGTTTTGCCTGCACATGGAGCCCGGCTGCTTTTCGCGCAGCACGTGGCGGCTGATCTTGGCGACGCCGATCTGGCATCCTTCGGAAAACTTTGGCGCGCGCCGCGGTGTGGCGCAGCCCAATATGGTCATGTTGCACTATACCGCCATGACCAGCGCCGAAGGCGCCCGCGATTGGCTGTGTAACCCCGAGGCGCAGGTCTCTGCACATTATGTCATCGCAGAAGATGGTCGTCTTTGGCAGTTGGTCGCAGAAGAACAGCGCGCTTGGCATGCGGGGGCCGGGGCCTGGGGGCAGATCTGTGACGTAAACTCCCATTCCATTGGCATCGAGATTGCGAATTCCGGGGATCAACCGTTCCCTGAGCCGCAGATGGCGGTGTTGGAAGACCTGTTGTGCGGTTTGATGGACCGTTGGTCCATTTCGGCGCATCGGGTGATTGGGCACTCGGATGCTGCGCTTGGGCGGAAGATTGACCCCGGCGCGCGATTTGATTGGCGTCGATTGGCGCGTCAGGGGCTGTCGATCTGGCCGGAAGCGCGCGATCCCGGCGATTTCTGGCAAGATGCCGGTCGCTTTGGCTATGTCTTTGAGGAGTCTCAGAAAGACATAGTTCTGAATGCCTTCCGGCTCCGCTTTCGTCCTTGGGCTGTAGGGCCGCTTGACGACACAGATCGGGCCTTGATGGCCGATCTGGCCGCGCGCTGGCCCTGCGGTTAATCCAGTTTATACGGCAAGACGTCTCGACGGGAGGTCGAGATTGACAAGCGGCGCTCCAATGGTGGCACTGATCGCTGATGGCAATTGGTGCGCTCGCAGATCCGGCAGGAAATGCCGATGGGCTCAAAGGCTGAGGCCCGCCCGAAATCCATATCATCGGCGTAAACAAGTGCATCCGCGTGGCGCACTTCACAGCCCAGAGCGATGGCATAGCGGCGCAGAGGTGCGCCAAAGTGTCCGCCGGTCTTTGAGACATCCCGTGCGAGTGACACATAGCGCACGCCGTCAGGGGTTTCCGCGAGCTGGCGCAGGAACTGGCCTGGCGTTTCAAAGGCTTTGTGCACGTTCCACAACGGGCAGGCCCCACCAAAACGCGCAAATTGCAGGCGTGTGGCCGAGTGTCGTTTGGTGATGGTGCCGGCCTGATCGACACGGACAAAGAAGAAGGGCACACCTTTTGAGCCAGGACGTTGAAGCGTGGAAAGCCGATGCGCGACCTGTTCGATTGAGGCACCAAACCGCGCGGAGAGCAGTTCGAGATCGTGCCGGGTTTCCTGCGCGGCCTCAAGGAAGGCGCGATAGGGCATCATGGCGGCCCCGGCAAAGTAGTTGGCTAGCCCAAGCTTTGCGATCTGCCGGGCTTCGTCACTCTGGAACCGCGCCAGATCCAATGTCGCCTCAAGCAATTGCCCCTGACGCATCAGCGCAACCTGGACCAGTGCCTGAAAGGTCTGGGTTTCGACGGAGGCCAATGAGCTGAGGGTCAGCGTCCCGGTTTCGGGTGAGAACGCCCGAAGTGGCGCGGTCTGGGCAAAGTTCACCTGAATGCCCGCCGCGCGCAGGCGGGTGATCGTTGCTGTGCGGATGTCGATCTCGCCGCGCTCAAGCTGAGCGTAATTCTCAGCGGCGCGGTCCACGGCATCAATGTAGTTGTCACAATAGTGGAAAAAGTCGCGGACCTCTTCCCAGGGGGAGGGTCTGAGCTGGGCGCCTTCGCGCCCCAAAGCTTCGTCCAAAGAGGCGAGCCGTTCATGGGTTTGTTTGTAGGCCCGATGGAGCGCGAGAAAGGCGCGCGCAAAGGCCGGGGCGTTTGAAGCGGTAAGCCGGAGGTCCGCAAGCTGGGGAGAGGCTTCGCCGAACACCGGATCAGCCAGCGCTTCGCGCATGTCCGACACAAGTCGTTCTGCGTCACCTTGTCCCAGCTCGGTGACATCGAATCCGAATTCCTGGGCCAAAGCCAAGACAACCGTCGTGCTAACGGGGCGGTTGTTGTTTTCCATCTGGTTCAGATAGGGCAATGAAATCCCTAACTTACCAGCAAAATCCTTTTGGGTCAGCGTCAGCCGTGTGCGGATATCGCGTAATTTCGCTCCGGCATAGAGTTTCTGGGTTGCCATAATGCACCTATACCTATGGATAGCGTAACCTACGCTTTATATTCACCTTACGTCCACCCCCTCTATCTGTTTTGCGCGCCAAATCACGAAGTATATGGCAACAAGTGAGCAAATTGAGGTGGTTAGCATGAGCCAAAGAAGGGGCCATGGGCCAGTTCCCGGCGCCAGAATCGCGCCTGCGAGGGCGGAAAGGGCCGCGCCACCCGCCAACATGAGCGTGCCGCCTAGTCCTGAGGCGGAGCCGGCCAGGCTTGGGCGAACCGAAAGCATGCCCGCTGTGGCATTCGGAATTGTCAGGCCATTGCCGACGCCAACAAAGGTCATCAGGCCGAAGAAAACATAAACGCCACCGTGGCCCAGCAAGTAGGCCGCCATAAGCAGAGCCATCCCAATAGTAACGGCCCAGCATCCCCACAAGATCATCCGATTGACGCCAAATCGAGCGGAGTAGCGGCCGGACACATAGTTGCCTGCAAAGTATCCCAAAGCCGGGGCGCCAAAGAAGCGACCCAGTTCGGCGGCGTTCAATCCGTAAATTTCGGTGGCCACAAAAGGCGCGCCGCCGAGATATGAGAAAAACGCACCCGATGCAAAAGCGGAAGAGAGAGCGTATCCCCAGAACCGAGGCGACATGAGTAGCTCGGGGTATTCGCGCATCTGCTGGCGCAGGCTACGCCCGGTTTGGGCACGTGTTTCGCCCGCATCGGTCCAGGTGACCCAGAACATGAGTACCCCGGTGCCCAGCAGGATCCAGAAATTTGATTTCCATCCGAACCATTCGCCCATGTACCCGCCCAGTACCGGGCCAAGCATGGGGACGATGGCCATGCCCATGGTGACATAGCCAATGCGCGAGGCGGCTTGGTCTTGCGGGTACAAATCGCGCACGACCGCACGGCTGAGGACCATGCCCGTCGCGATGACGGCCTGAAGCATCCGAAACACGAGGAAGGTGTAGACGTCGGGCGCGATGAGGCAGCCTATCGTTGCGAGGCAGAAAAGTGCGATGCCCCAAAGCATGACAGGGCGACGCCCCAGCAGGTCGGAAATGGGGCCGATAAAGATCTGTGTGGCCGCGTTGACCGCAAGATAGGCGGGAATCGCCATCTGCATCAGCCCGTAAGAGGTTTGAAAATGCTCCGCCATCATTGGCAGGCTGGGGATGAAGAGATTCATCGCCAGAGCGGACAGGCCCGAGAGTGCGACGAGTGTGACAATATGTGGCGGGGTGCTGCGGTCGAAAATTCGCACGACGTGAGAATGTGTCATATGCAACGGGGTAGGGCGCGCGTTGAGCTTTGTCCATGTTTTGCCAGAGTTTTTACATATATTTGCAAATTTGCGATTTTCCAACTTATGTATATTCATAGTTTGCAAATTTGCCAAGAAATCCTTGAGGCCCGGGGTTTCCTTAGTATTTTCAGTCCAAATGGAAGGGACGGCTGATGAAAGATATTCTCCAGGAACTGCAGGACCGCCGCGAAAACGCCCGTCTTGGGGGTGGCCAGCGTCGCATCGATGCCCAGCATGGGCGGGGCAAACTGACAGCGCGCGAACGTATCGAGCTGTTGCTCGACGCCGATAGCTTTGAGGAATACGACACCTTCAAAGCCCACCGCTGCACGGAATTTGGCATGGAGGCCAACCGGCCGTATGGCGACGGCGTTGTCACCGGCTGGGGCACCGTCAACGGTCGTATGGTCTATGTCTATTCGCAGGATTTCACAGTTCTTGGCGGCTCGGTGTCCGAAACCCATGCCCAGAAGATCTGTAAGATCATGGATATGGCGATGCAGAACGGCGCACCAGTCATCGGTCTGAACGACTCGGGCGGAGCGCGGATTCAGGAAGGCGTTGACGCTCTGGCGGGCTATGCGGAGATCTTCCAGCGCAACGTATTGGCCTCGGGTGTGATCCCGCAGATCTCGGTCATCATGGGCCCTTGTGCCGGTGGTGCGGTTTATTCGCCCGCGATGACCGACTTTATCTTTATGGTCAAAGACAGCTCGTACATGTTTGTCACCGGCCCGGATGTTGTGAAGACCGTGACCAACGAGGTTGTCACCGCGGAAGAGCTTGGTGGGGCGTCGACCCACACCAAGAAGTCGTCTGTGGCCGACGGCGCGTTTGAAAACGATGTTGAGGCCTTGGCCGAAGTGCGCCGTCTGGTGGATTTCCTGCCGCTCAACAACCGCGAAAAACCACCGGTACGTCCGTTCTTTGATGACGTGGATCGGATCGAGAACAGCCTTGATACGCTGATCCCGGAAAACCCGAACACGCCCTATGACATGAAGGAACTCATAACCAAAGTCGCAGACGAAGGTGATTTCTACGAGATCCAAGAAGACTACGCCAAAAACATCATCACTGGTTTCATCCGTCTGGAAGGTCAGACCGTTGGTATTGTGGCCAACCAGCCGATGGTTCTGGCCGGCTGTCTGGATATTGACAGCTCGCGCAAGGCGGCGCGGTTTGTGCGCTTCTGTGACTGTTTTGAGATCCCGATCCTGACGCTTGTGGATGTTCCGGGCTTCCTGCCGGGCACCAGCCAGGAATATGGCGGCGTGATCAAGCATGGCGCGAAGCTTCTGTTTGCCTATGGCGAAGCCACCGTGCCGAAAGTGACCGTGATCACCCGCAAAGCCTATGGCGGTGCCTATGACGTTATGTCGTCCAAGCACCTGCGTGGTGATGTGAACTATGCTTGGCCCACGGCCGAGATCGCGGTGATGGGGGCGAAGGGTGCCACCGAGATCATCCACCGTGCCGATCTGAAAGATCCGGAAAAGATCGCGGCGCATACTGCGGAATATGAAGACCGGTTTGCCAATCCGTTTGTGGCGGCAGAGCGTGGCTTTATCGATGAGGTGATCCAGCCGAAATCGACCCGCCGTCGTGTGTCCAAGGCCTTTGCGATGCTGCGCAACAAGCAGCTCAAGAACCCTTGGAAAAAGCACGACAATATCCCGCTTTAAGCCAAAGCACCATCGCATTTGCATTGGCCTGTACCTGCCTGAGTGGTGGTGGGTGCAGGGTCGTAGAATATCGGAAGGGAGGTCTGGAATGAACGAAGCGGCAGATAAAGCACAGCTGTGGAGCGGTCAGTCGTTCACAGTCTCCCATGCGGATGGTAGCAAGTTTGAAGGCGCAGGATTGCGGCCCTTCTTTGAATATCGCCAGCTTGGCATTTCGGAGGCCACGCAGGGCAAGTTCGGCGCCCATGTGATCCGTGCCGTGCCGGGGATGCAAAGCCCCGGTGGATGGCACTCTCATGAGCTCGACTTTCAGATGGTCTATGTCACCAAAGGCTGGGTCGAGTTCGAATATGAAGGGCAGGGGGTTCAGATGATGCGCCCGGGCTCATGTGTTTTGCAACCATCGGGCATCAAACACCGCCTGACCCGGAACTCTGATGATATGGAGCTTTTGGAGATCACCAGCCCGGCACAGTTCGAGACCCTCGACGAAGAGGCCCCCGTATGAGTCGCAACACCTGGCATATCCAGCGCGATGGCGCGCGTCTGACCCTGTCGCGGCGTCTGCCCGCGCGGTTTGACGTGATGGCCAGCACCGAGTTTCCGACCATGGGGCGCGGGCGTCTTGCGCGTCAGATCCGTCAGGATCTTTGGAGGCTGTTAAAAGGGTTGCGCGGTTTTTCTCCCGTGATACAGATTGACGCAACGGAGACCGGTTTGCAGGTTTCCGCCGGTGGCAGCATGCTTGCAAGCACCCCTGTCCCCAAGGGAACAGTGGCGCGCATTCAAGCGCTTTTAGATTGTCCCGCACATCGCAGAAGGTGGTTGGCCTGGGCGCAGGAGCGCGGCCAATGATCTTGCGTAGGAATACATCCCCGGGTGCGCCCGGGTGTGACGCAGCCCCGGCGGGAGGAGCCCGTCTAGGGTGTCGGGGCTGCTTGTCATTCTGCTTCGCCTTACTTGTCAGCTCAGCACCGATCGCGGCGCAGGTGGATCTGCCATCCGGCCAGAAAGTCGAGATGTTTGACCACATCGCCGATGAGGGTTTGCCGGGAACCTACCGTGTGCGCTATCTCGCGCCTGAGATTGGTCAGGACGGGCGTGGGTATGTGGATGTGGCGGACGACATGGCGGTGCTGTGTGAAACCCGCGCCTTGCCAAAGCTTGTTGCCGAAGGAAACGCACCCGAGCGCATCGTAGTGACATTAATGTCAGCTCCGGTGGAGTTTGGTGTCATGACACCCGATGTGACCCAGTTTTTCGAGAGTTACAGCATCGAAAATGGCCTCTGTATCTGGGAGGCATTTTGATGACACTACAAGATGTTGCGGCCCGAGTCTCATGTGGACAAGTTTCTGCGGCTTTCCTGTCACAGAACAGTGTCAGCTGCGTAAGATCATATCCTTTTGCACAGGCTTCGGTTAGGGTCGGCTTTGATTGCACCCAAGCAATCATTACCTCGAGGCACGAGCAGCAGGGGTCTACAGGCCAAATTCTGTTCGTCAATTTTACTAGGAGTAAGAGATGTCCAAGAGCATCAAACTGCTTGCCATGTTCGCTGTTGTTGCAGGTGTTGCAGCATGCGGTGGCGCACAAGAAGAAGAGTTCGTTGTGGTCGACCCAGAGCCGATCAGTGTCGAGCCCGTTTATACCGGCAAGTATAAGTAATACAACTTTGAGACGGGCAGCTCTGCCCGTCTCACTTCGGCCCCGGACGGCAACTGCACCCTCCCGAAACCGCGGTGCTTTGGCCTCATCCCGTCCATTCTCTCGTGTAAAACGCTTGCATGCGGGGGCTTCCCCTGCCACCCACCGGATCATCACCAATCCGGAGGCTAGCATATGCTGAAACACCGAGGCTTTCCCGGGCGTCAGCCTGGAACAGATTTCCAATTCACCGTGCGTCGCGCGAATCCCAAAGGGGTGACGCCGATCACCAGCCGTGAACGCTACCGTGACCGCAGACCACCTGATCGTCGGGCAGATACCGCCTTTATGAAGGCGCTGTGGGACCAGTTTGGCACGGAACCCTTTGAACGGGGCAACCTTGATGCGGGGCGCCTGAGCTGGCTCTTCGGTCGCGAAGTGCTGCCCTATGACGAGCCCTTCGATCCCGCGAGCTATGAGGCAATGCTTGTCATTGATGAGACCGCCGCGCGGATCGCCTTCCCAGAAGCCTTTGAAGATGATGAGGATTGGGCATGAACCTGCCGGTGGGACAGCAAATTGCGCGGCCCTGTGCCGAAACGGGCCACGTGCCCGTGATGCGCTTTGCAGTCCCGCAGGGATTTGCCAATCTCACACGTAGGCAAGCTGCGATTGTTCGCGCATCTTGCTTGTATCGTAACCCTTCCCCTTATGGGCGGCGCGACCTGTCCCCTGGTCAGCCGCCCCATTTTTTTACCGCTTCTCAGTGCTGCCCGCATGGGCCAGTTCCCGCCGGAACCAGAGGTGTGGTGAAAAATATATGGACCCGAGTTTTCCCCGCGTGGTTTCAAGAGACATCGACATGTCACACCACAAAGGAGAAGACAGGATGCAAAATAGTTTCCGAGTTGCCGCTGTCCTTGCGTTCGCTGCGCTGGCTGCCTGCGGTGACAATCTTGGAGAGCAGGCCATCATTGGTGGCGGTGTTGGCGGCGTGGCCGCAAAATCGGTTGATGGGGACGTCGTCACCGGCGTTGTCGTCGGAGCCGCAGCCAATATCGCCTATTGCCGTCGCTATCCATCGCGCTGCTGATCCGCTCAGCCGCTTTTTCACAGTTCGTAAGACCGTCTTGGGCCTGTTTGGCCGGGGGCGGTCTTTTTGCATTCGGGCGACGGGCACGCTGCGTGCCGTGACGCCTCAGGGATAACCAGAAAGGGACAGACATGTTCGACAAGATCCTGATCGCCAACCGTGGCGAGATCGCCTGCCGGGTCATCAAGACCGCGCGCAAAATGGGCATCAAAACCGTTGCGGTCTATTCGGATGCGGACAGACAGGCGCTGCACGTAGAGATGGCGGATGAAGCGGTTCATATCGGTCCGCCACAGGCAAACCAGTCTTACATCGTGATTGATAAAATCATGGATGCGATCCGCCAGACCGGCGCACAGGCCGTGCATCCGGGCTATGGGTTCTTGTCGGAAAACCCGAAATTTGCCGAGGCGCTGGAAGCCGAAGGCGTGGCCTTTGTTGGCCCACCCAAAGGCGCGATTGAGAAGATGGGGGATAAGATCACCTCCAAGAAGATCGCACAGGATGCAAACGTCAGCACCGTTCCGGGATATATGGGTCTGATCGCGGATGCGGACGAGGCCGTCAAAATCTCAAATGAGGTCGGCTATCCGGTCATGATCAAAGCCAGCGCTGGTGGCGGTGGTAAAGGCATGCGGATTGCCTGGAACGACGAAGAGGCCCGCGAAGGGTTTCAGTCGTCCAAAAACGAAGCGGCCAACAGCTTTGGTGACGACCGGATCTTTATCGAGAAGTTCGTGACCCAGCCGCGCCACATTGAAATTCAGGTGCTCTGCGACGCACATGGCAACGGCATTTACCTTAACGAGCGGGAATGCTCGATTCAGCGACGCAACCAGAAAGTGGTCGAAGAGGCGCCGTCGCCCTTCCTTGACGAAGCGACACGCAAAGCCATGGGTGACCAGTCGGTCGCATTGGCCAAGGCCGTGGGCTATGCCAGCGCCGGGACCGTGGAATTCATCGTGGATGGCGACAAGAACTTCTACTTCCTCGAAATGAACACCCGTTTGCAGGTGGAACACCCGGTGACCGAGCTGATCACCGGCGTGGACCTTGTAGAACAGATGATCCGTGTGGCCGCAGGTGAGCCATTGTCGATCAAGCAAGAAGATGTGCAGATCAACGGCTGGGCGATTGAAAACCGCCTCTATGCCGAAGATCCGTATCGCAACTTCCTGCCCTCGATTGGCCGCCTGACCCGTTATCGCCCGCCGTCCGAGGTGGCTGCAGGTCTGATGGCGTCTAATGGCAAATGGCAGGGCGATGCCCCAGTCGCGGAAACCGCTGTGCGCAACGATACCGGCGTCTATGAAGGCGGAGAGATCAGCATGTATTATGACCCGATGATCGCTAAGCTTTGCACCTGGGCGCCAACCCGGGGGCAGGCGATTGAGGTGATGCGGGATGCATTGGACAGCTTCGAAGTTGAAGGCATCGGCCACAACCTGCCGTTCCTATCGGCGGTCATGGACCATCCGAAATTTATCTCGGGCGATATGACCACAGCCTTTATCGCGGAAGAATATCCCGATGGATTTGAAGGTGTTACCTTGCCTGAGGCCGAGCTGCGCCGGGTAGCCGCGGCAGCGGCGGCCATGAACCGTGTGGCTGAAATCCGTCGCACCCGTGTCTCGGGCCGTCTGGACAACCACGAACGTCGCGTCGGCACCGACTGGAATGTTGCCCTGCAGGGTGAAAGCTTTGATGTCTCGATCTCGGCGGATCATGATGGTTCGACTGTGAAATTTGCAGACGGTAGCGAAATGCGGGTCGAAGGCGATTGGACGCCTGGGGATAGCCTTGCCCGGATGACCGTCGATGGCACGGCTCTGGTGCTCAAAGTTGATAAGGTCACACACGGGTTCCGCATGCGCACCCGTGGCGCGGATCTGAAGGTTCTGGTCCGTAGCCCGCGTCAGGCCGAGCTTGCTCAGTTGATGCCCGAGAAACTGCCACCAGACACCTCGAAAATGCTACTGTGTCCAATGCCGGGTCTGATCGTCAAGGTCGATGTGGAAGAGGGCGAAGAAGTGCAGGAAGGTCAGGCTCTTTGCACCGTAGAAGCCATGAAAATGGAGAACATCCTGCGTGCCGAGCGCAAAGGGGTGGTGTCCAAGATCAACGCTGGTCCGGGCGATAGCCTTGCCGTCGATGACGTCATCATGGAATTCGAGTAAATTGTAATGACGCGGGCCGCCGCAAATCGGTTCCACGCAAGGTTGCGTTTAGCTTTCCGACCTAGGGTTGGCGGGCAAACGGACTGTGTGAGGACGGAACATGACGGTGGCCCGCATCTTGCGATGGGTGATGATGGCAGTGCCTTTGGCACTCTTGCCAGGCTGTGGTGCGCTCGACAAAGAAGATCAGCTGCGTGCCGAACTGGCGGATTGGCTGTATCTGGCCGAAACCCGTTATTTCGCATCGAAACACAATTGTACCGTGGCGGTCTTCGATGTGGCACGGGCCGAGGTGCGCACAGTTGTACCGCGGGTCAGCTCGGTCGAAACGGCGCTTTTGCGGATCGAAAAGGGCGAGCCGGTGTTCTTTCGTACCCAGCAATCCACGCCCAACGAAATTTCTCAGGCCCTGATGTCAAAGAACCTGCAAAAAGGTGTGGGCATGTTGACGGCGGGTACCGGTCCGACAACGGGGTGCATGACCGACGGCATTGCGGCCGGTTACTACCGCATTCTGACATCAGACGAGACGCTGACCGTTTACGATTCAGCGGGCGAAGCGCTGCTGTTGATCTATCCCCCCGAGCTTTTGGCGATCTTCCTGCGCAGCTCGCTGTAACTCAATTTTCGCGGGCTTCTTGCTGGCGCAAGGGCAGCTTGTCGATGGAGCGGGAGATCTCGCGCACATCCCAAGGCGCAGGCTTGCGGGCCACCACCGTGCCATCTTTGGCCAAAATCGCGAGCATAAATCCGCGCGGGCGCAGGGATTTGCGGATCGCGCCGCGCTCTTTTGGTGCTGTGTCGGTCAGAACAACAACATCGCGTGCGATCAGAGCATCAGACCGCTCTTCCAGCAGGCGCATCTGTTCGACAAACCGTGGGTCATTGGGGCTGTCGGCAAAGACGACAACCGGGCGCTTCAGCCACAGCCAGTCATCCAATGTGCTGTCCCCGCCGATCTGGATCAGTGCGGGATCAGTTTCGGTTTCAGCGGCAGAGACTACCGAGACAAATGTGGCCATCAAGACCATTGGGATCAGACGCAAATATCGTGTCATGTCTCAAGATATATGCGCAGGCGAGCGGTCTGCACAGGGGGGCAGGCCCCATGGTGGTGAAAATTTTACGTTTAACGGCATGCTTACTGGGGATCCCGCAGATTACGGTCAAACTGTAATTGCCGGGCCAATCCGCTGTGCCCGGCCCAACCGGGTGACCAAACTTATGGAAACGATCCTGCATCTGGGTGCACATCGCACCGCCACTAGCAGCTTTCAGGCCTATTTGATGGCGCACCGCCCATATCTTCTTGAAAATCGGGTTGCCTACTGGGGGCCTAGCCGCACGCGCAAAGGGCTTTTGACCGGCGTTGCGGATCGTCCGCGCAATGCCTATGACGCGCGACGGTCGGCGGGGCGGGTGCAGATGAACCTGGCCAGTGCGCGCCGGGGCCAGAGTGAGGTTGTTCTGGTCAGCGACGAAAACATGATGGGCAGCGCGCGGGTCAACTATCGCCGTGGGTCGCTGTATTCGGATGCGGGAGAGCGTATGGCGCGGATCTGTCATGCGTTCCATCCGGTGCGGCGCATCATTTTGCAGATCAGGTCTATTGATCACTGGTGGTGTTCTGCGATGGGGTCGCTGATCCCGCGCGGTGAACCCATGCCCGATCTCTTGTCGCTCGATGCCATTGTCCGCCATCCGCGCAGCTGGCGCCACGTCATCGCAGATATCGCCTGTGCCTGTCCCGAGGCAGAGCTGATTGTGGTGCCTTTCGAACGCTTTGGCGGGCGCCCGGATCGTGTGGCCGAACTGGCGCTGGGCCGCGACGATGCCCCCGCCGCGTCTAGCACAGATTTTTGGTACAACCGTGGACCGGACAAGACCCAGCTGTGTCGCAGTCTCGAGCGCCGTGGGGAAGATGTAAGTGACTTCCCCACCGGCGAAGGCCGCTGGTCCCCATTTAACGACACTCAGACCGCCGCAATGCGCGAAACCTATGCCGATGATCTGTTTTGGCTACAGGCCGGCGCGGAAGGTCTGGCGAAATTCAGAGAAGAGCCCGACCCCGCAAGACCAGAAGACAATCTGGCGGCGGGTCAGCAACAAAGAGGACATGAAGATGAGCGATCTGCCGAAAAACTGGCGCGATCTGGCTGAGAAAGAGCTGCGCGGTCGTCCGCTTGACGATCTGACCTGGGATACGCTTGAGGGCATCGCCGTCAAGCCGATGTATACGGCAGAAGATACTGCCGATCTGCCGCAGATGGGTGAGCTTCCGGGGTTTGGCCCCTTCACCCGCGGCGTCAAAGCCACCATGTACGCGGGACGCCCCTGGACCATCCGCCAATATGCGGGCTTTTCCACCGCCGAAGAATCCAACGCATTTTATCGCAAAAACCTAGCCGCCGGTCAGCAGGGGGTCTCGGTGGCCTTCGATCTGGCCACGCACCGAGGATATGACAGCGACCATCCCCGCGTGGTTGGGGACGTCGGCAAGGCCGGTGTGGCCATCGATAGCGTTGAGGATATGAAAATCCTGTTTGACGGCATTCCGCTCGACAAGGTCTCGGTTTCGATGACCATGAACGGCGCCGTTATCCCGATTCTGGCGAACTTCATCGTGGCGGGCGAAGAGCAGGGCCATGACAAAGCGCTGCTTGCAGGCACTATTCAGAATGATATTCTGAAAGAGTTCATGGTTCGCAACACCTATATCTACCCACCTGAGCCGTCGATGCGGATCATTTCGGACATCATCGAATACACTTCGAACGAGATGCCCAAATTCAACTCGATCTCGATTTCTGGCTATCACATGCAAGAGGCAGGCGCGAACCTCGTTCAAGAGCTTGCCTATACACTGGCCGATGGTCGCGAATATGTTCGCGCCGCGATCGAAGCGGGCATGGATGTCGACAAATTTGCCGGGCGCCTGTCGTTCTTCTTTGCCATTGGTATGAATTTCTTCATGGAATCCGCCAAGCTGCGCGCGGCGCGGATGCTGTGGCATCGCATCATGACCGAGTTTGGTGCCAAATCGGACCGCTCGAAGATGCTGCGTACGCACTGCCAGACCTCGGGTGTAAGCCTTCAGGAGCAAGATCCCTATAACAACGTGATCCGCACCGCCTATGAAGCGATGTCGGCGGTTCTGGGCGGCACCCAGTCGCTGCACACCAACGCGCTGGACGAAGCGATCGCGTTGCCGACAGAATTTTCGGCCCGGATTGCGCGCAACACACAGATCATCCTGCAGGAAGAAACCGGCGTGACCAAAGTGGTCGATCCGCTGGCGGGGTCTTACTATGTTGAGAGCCTGACCGCTGAATTGGCGGAAGAGGCCTGGAAACTCATCGAAGAAGTCGAAGAGATGGGCGGCATGACCAAGGCCGTGGCCAGTGGTATGCCCAAACTGCGCATCGAGGAATCGGCGGCCAGACGTCAGGCTATGATCGACCGTGGCGACGAGGTCATCGTGGGTGTGAACAAGTATCGTCTTGAGAAAGAAGACGAAATTGACATTCTCGACGTCGACAACATGGCAGTCCGTGAGGCACAGGTTGCCCGTCTGAAGCAGATCCGTGACACCCGTGACGATGCGGCCTGTCAGGCGGCCTTGGCCAATCTGACCAAATGCGCGAAAGAGGGTGGCAACCTTCTGGCGGCAGCGGTCGAAGCGGCGCGTGCCCGTGCCTCGGTAGGAGAGATTAGCATGGCGATGGAAGAAGAGTTCGGACGTCACCGCGCCGAGGTTAAAACCCTCGCCGGTGTGTATGGCGCGGCCTATGAAGGTGACGAAGGCTTTGCCAAAATTCAGGCCTCGGTTGAGAAATTTGCCGAAGATGAAGGCCGTCGTCCGCGTATGTTGGTGGTCAAGATGGGGCAGGACGGTCATGACCGTGGCGCCAAGGTGATTGCCACCGCCTTTGCCGATATCGGCTTTGACGTGGATGTAGGGCCACTGTTCCAGACCCCGGATGAAGCTGCACAGGATGCCATCGACAACGACGTACACGTCATCGGTATCAGCTCGCAGGCGGCGGGTCACAAAACGCTGGCACCGCAGCTGATCAAAGAGCTCAAGGCGCAGGGCGCAGGTGACATTCTGGTCATTTGCGGTGGTGTCATTCCGCAGCAGGACTATGACTTCCTGAAAGAGGCCGGCGTGAAAGCGATCTTTGGCCCGGGCACCAATATTCCAGAGGCGGCTGAAAACATTCTGGATCTGATCCGCGAAGCGCACGGCGCCGCTTAATTCAGCAGAAATTCGGGAAGAGGGCGGAGATTTCTCCGCCCTTTTTCGTTGTCTGTTCCGATGGCTTGACGCCGCGCCTCCTGCGCGTATTCCTTTGAATACTCGAGGATTTCAAAGGGCGGGATATGATTGTGCGCGATGCGGTGCCGCAGGACGCTGCGGCACTTGCAGAGATCTACAATGAGATCGTGCGGAACAGCATGATCACCTTCACCACCACCGAAAAATCAGCGGCGGATTGGGAGGCTGTGATCGATGCGGGTGGGTGTCTTCTTGTTTTGGTCGACACGACGGAGACGCCGTGTGGCTATGCGCGGCTCGGCGGTTTTCGCAGCGGGCCGGGATATGCCCATGTGGCGGAACACTCGATTTATATCGCAGCTGGCACGCAGGGGCGTGGCCTCGGGCGCATGTTGTTCTCTGCCTTAGAAGAGCGTGCGCAGGAACTGGGCTTAGAGATTTTGGTTGCCGGGATCAGCGGCACCAATGATGTCGCGCAACGGTTTCATAGGAGGTGCGGCTTCACCGAGGTTGGGCGCATGCCGGGGGTTGGTCAGAAATGGGGGCGATCTTTGGATCTTGTGCTGATGCAGAAAAGCCTTGTCTGATCAGAGGTGAGCGCGGGATTTTATCCCGCGCTCCCGTTGTTTTACGCGGCTTCTGCGCTGGCATCATCTGTCGTTGACTGGGCCGCGATCATGAGCGCGGCATAGCCAAGAACGCCGGATATGATGGACCCTGACAACACGCCTAGGCGCACTTGGTTCATCAACTCGGCGTCTGCAAAGCTAAGCGAGCCGATGAATAGCGACATGGTGAAGCCGATGCCAGCCAAACAGGCAACGCCGTAGATATGAAGCCAGGTCGCGCCATGCGGCATCCGCGCCATCCCAAGTTTCACCATAAGCCAGGTGACACCAAACACACCCACCTGTTTGCCCAAGACCAGACCCAAGGCGATGCCCAGAGGCAGAGCTGCGAAGAGGTCTGCAAACTGCATTCCGGTAAGAACCACACCAGCGTTGGCAAAGGCAAAGACCGGAATGATGAAATACAGCACATAGGGCGAAAGACCGTGCTCAATCGAGTGCAGGGGTGATTTGCCCCACTTGTCTTTGAGTGGGATGAAGAAGGCGGTGACGACCCCAGCCAAGGTGGCGTGGACGCCGGACTTGAGCACAAAGAACCACATCACCACACCCAACAGCAGGATCGGGGCCACTCGGTGCACGCGTTTCATGTTCATCCAGAACATGCCAATCGCGGGCAACAAAGCCAAGTAGAGGTAATCGATTTTAAGCTCAGCAGTGTAAAACAGGGCGATGATCACAATAGCGCCCATGTCGTCCAAGATCGCCAGAGTCAAAAGAAAAACCTTGAGCGAGGCGGGCGCACGGTTGCCCACAAGCGCCAGAACGCCAAGCGCAAAAGCAATATCCGTGGCGGCTGGGATGGCCCAGCCATTTACCGTGGCGGGATTGCTCCAGTTGAAGGCCAGAAAGAACATCGCGGGCAAAACCATGCCTCCAACCGCCGCCATGCCGGGCAAAACAACATCAGAAGGGTTCTTAAGCTTGCCCTCCATGAGTTCATGTTTGAGCTCAAGCCCGATCAGAAAGAAAAAGATCGCCATCAGACCGTCATTGATCCAAAGGATCAGCGGTTTCTGCAGGCCTTCCCCATTCAAGGTGACCGCCAGATAGCTGCCCAATACGCTATCATACACGCCCGACAATCCGGAATTTGCCACCACCATGGCGGCTGCGGCTGCGAACATCAGCAGCAGGCCTCCTGAGGCTTCGTGGTTAAAAAAACGGTCGATTGCGCGTAGCAGCATATGCGGGCTCCGATATGGTCAGGGTGTTGTGAGAAACATGTAGTTGAAACCTGCCTATTCAATACTACACGCGCGCGAAAAACGCACTTTGCTTGCCAAAAAACATCGCTTAATCTGGTACAACTGTTCAGAAGGACATTGCATGCTGGTTTTGGATCATATCGCGGTTCTGGGTGAGACACTTGAAGAGGCGGCAACGCATCTCGAGACCTCAGTGGAACAGGTGGTTTTGCCCGGCGGCATCCATGTCCGATTTGGAACGCACAACCGCCTTCTTGGCCTGTCTCCCAATCTTTATATCGAAGCAATTGCCATTGATCCGGCGGCACAGCCTCCGGCGGATGCGCGGTGGTTTGGCTTGGATCATTTCCGCGGTGCGGCGCGGCTGGACAAATGGATCTGTCGGGTAGAGGACATGGATGCGGCTTTAGCGGCGCTGCCAATGGCCGGTCGGCGTGTCGAGCTGGAGCGGGGCGAGTTGCGTTGGTCCATGGCGGTGCCCGAAGATGGCTACCTGCCTTTTGACGGGCTATTCCCCGCGTTGATCCAATGGCATGTCGATGTTCCCCCTGGAAAATCCATACCGGGTTCAGGGTTACAGCTTGAGGCCCTGCATGTCTGTCATCCTCAGGCAGACGAGCTTGCGGCTCTCTTAGGGCCTGTTCTGGATGCGCCCTTGGTCCAGTTTCAAACCGCAGCCACCCCCACACTTGAGGCCGAATTGGCACTGGGACATCGGAAGCTACATCTAAAGTGACGGTTTTTCGCCGGTGCAGAAATTTCCGCAATTCCGGTCCTGACTTTCCCTATTCCCTGACATAAGGTCAGCCCATGTCGATTTGGTCTCGCATCTCCCAGGCTGTGGCCGCTCTTGCCAGTGGTGAAGGGCTTTCTGCGGTATTTGAACAGCTGCGATCGCCACCCGAGAAAACGGTGGCGTTTACCATTGCTGTGATCGCGCTGTCGGCAAAAATGGCCAAAGCGGATGGTTTGGTGACCCGTGACGAGGTTACGGCCTTCCGTGAAGTTTTCCAGATTTCTCCGGAAGAGGAAAAAGGCGCGGCCAAAGTGTTCAATCTGGCGCGTCAGGATGTGGCGGGTTTTGAGGATTATGCGAAACGGATCAAAGGAATGTTTGATCCCGAAGCCGCCACGCTATGTGACCTTATGGACGGGTTGTTCCACATTGCCATGGCGGATGGCACTTACCACCCGGCAGAAGATGCCTTTCTGGCCCGCGTTGCCGAGATTTTTGGCATTGATGAGGTGCGGTTTCGCGCCACGCGCGCGCGGTTTGTACCTGATGCTGTGCCTGATCCCTACACGGTTCTGGGTGTCACACCCGACATGGAGATGTCTGAGATCCGCAAGGCCTGGCGTCAGCTGGTGCGTGACAGCCACCCGGATGTGATGATGGCGCGTGGCGTACCTGAAGAGGCGGTCAAACTTTCCGAGCGTCGGATGCAAGACATCAATCAGGCCTGGTCGGAAATCTCTCAGAGCGCCGCCTGATGCGTTTGGTCAGCTACAACGTCGAATGGTTCGACGCGCTGTTTTCAAACGCCGGAGAGTTGTTAGATGATGACGGTTGGTCTGCCCGATATGGGGTGACACGCGCCGCACAGACTTCTGCGTTGGGGACAGTGTTTCAGGCGTTGGATGCTGATGCGGTGCTTGTGGTCGAGGCTCCGGATACAAACTCCAAACGCAGCACCGTGCGGGCCTTGGCACATTTCGCGGGCCATTTCGATCTGCGCGCCCGTGAAGTGGTCACAGGCTTTACCAATGACACCCAGCAAGAGATCGCGCTGCTCTATGACCCTGATGTCCTGCGCGCGCGCCATGACCCGGGCGCCACACCACATGCACCACGTTTCGACACCGAGCTTGAAATTGATCTGGATGTAGACGCGCGCGAAGACCGGGTGGTTTTCTCAAAACCTCCATTGGAGCTCTCCCTTGAAAGTGTGGCCACCGGACATCAGGCCAAGATGATAGGGGCTCATCTGAAATCCAAAGCGCCACATGGGGCGCGGTCGCGGGATGAAGTGATGCGACTGTCCATCGCCAATCGGCGCAAACAGCTCGCGCAGGCCATCTGGCTGAGGCGGCGGATCTCGGATCATCTTGAAACGGGCAACGATCTATTTGTGATGGGGGATCTGAACGACGGTCCGGGGTTGGATGAATACGAGGGGCTCTTTGGGCGCAGTTCGGTCGAAATCATTTTAGGGCAGGGAGAGGCCGCGCTTTTTGATCCGCACGCCTGTCAGGCTCTGATCCGGCCGCTTGAACCCCATCCTTCATCTGCGCGGTTTTATATTTCGTCTGACGAACGTTATCTGCAGGCGCTTCTGGATTACATAATGGTCTCGCCAAACCTGCGTGCCGCGTCTTCACGCTGGCGGATCTGGCATCCTTTCGAGGATCAGCGTTGTTTTGCAGATGCTGACCTACGCGAGGCGCTTTTGACCGCATCGGATCATTTTCCAGTGGTCCTAGACCTCGACTTCTAAAGCGATCTGTCACATGGTTTTAGGAAAGCTGGCGTAGCTTTGCAAAATCCATGTGTGTTCGACCGTGAGAACACGCCCATTTTCTTCGGACGTAGGATAAGTTGATGAAACAAGTGCCCAAAGAAACAACCGATGACGCTCTCATTCAGGAGTTCCTGAACAACGGTGGCAAAGTCAAAGTTGGCAAAACCAAACCTGCGCGCGCTGAGTTGGGGTTGAGCAACAATGTCTGGAACAGCAAACTCACCAAAGAAGAAAAGGCAGCGCGGGACAAGCCAAAGGGTTGAACTATCCGGCTTATTGCGGTGGCAGAGCGGTGTCTGGCAGGGATGGGTGTTCGGGTCGCACCATAGACAGCAAATCAGACTTTCGAAAAGGTTTGGATAGAAAATCGTCCATGCCGACGGACAGGCAGGCTTCGACATCGCTGGGCTGTGCATTTGCCGTAAGCGCAACAATCCGACAGGCGGATTTTTTGGTTTCATTTTCAAACTGTCGGATAAGACGCGTGGCTTCTAGCCCGCCGAGAACCGGCATCGACAGATCCATCAAGACCAAATCTGGGTCGAACTCTTTAAACTGCTCAAGGGCTTTCACACCGTTTTCAGCGAAGACCAAAGTCGCCCCTGTTGGGCTCAGCATTCTGTTTGCAACCAACTGATTGGTTTGATTGTCTTCCGCAATCAGGATTTTGAAACCTGACAACCACGCCTCCTCAGTGGAAACCTTGGAAGCAGGGGCTGCTCGGCTTGAGATCGCAGGAGCCGCCGGGGAGGGCGAGAGCGCTGTGGGTTTAAGGGCCTGAGGCGCGGTGTCGGTGCTTGGCAGATTGAGATAAACCGAAAATGTTGAGCCATTGTCTGGTTCTGATGACAGGGAAATGCGGCCTCCCATGCGCTCGACCAGTGCCTGTGTGATCGCAAGCCCAAGTCCTGTGCCTTCGGTTTCGCGAACGGCAGTGTGATCTGCCTGTTCAAATGCTGAAAAGACCTTGTCCTGTTGGTCCAGAGGAATACCGGGGCCCGTATCAGCGACAACGAGTTGAAGGGGATAATCTGGGTAATCCGGTTCATAGGTGATGGTCAGCGAAACATGTCCGATTTCAGTGAACTTGATGGCATTGCCAATCAAGTTGAGCAGGATCTGACGGATCTTGTTATTGTCCCCAACAAAATTTGACGGCAGAGTGGCCGCATAGTCGATTTCTAGTCGCAGCCCTTTGAATTCAGCCTTGGCGGTTAACAACGTGTCGAGATCGGACACAAGCGCACGCATCGAAAAGGGGGCGTCTTGGATCGAAATCTTGTTGGCCTGGATCTTGGAGAAATCCAACACATCATTCACGAGGCTGAGCAGAGCAGAGGCCGAATTGAAAATCGTGTTTGCAAACAAAGCCTGTTGATCATCCAGAGCGGTTTCAGCCAAGAGTTCGCACATTCCAAGAATCCCGTTCATGGGCGTGCGGATTTCATGGCTCATATTGGCCAGAAACCGCTCCTTGGCTTTGCTGGCTTCTTCCGCTTTTTCCTGCGCCAGTTTCGACAGTTCGAGCGCAGTGTCACGTTCTCTCTCAGAGGTCACATCGGTCGATGATCCAATCAGATGTGTCACTTTTCCAGCTTTGTCAAAAACCGGCTGCAATCGTGTGCGGAGATAGGTTGTTTTTTGGATAGACGGCAGGCTGATGTCGTAGGTGGTGGCCTCGGCTTTGCTCAGAGCCTCGAGGTGGCGATTTAAAGCGCGCTCACCGGTGGCGCCGCCAAAGATTTCCAGCGCTGTTTTTCCGTAGATGTCTTCATGTGTCAGGGAGGTGAAGTCACGGGACTTTTTGTTCATTGCGACATAACGCGGCAAACCGTCTTCGCCCACTTCCATCACGATGATGGCGAGGTCGATGGCGTCCAAGATGTCGTATTCTTCAAAGGCCTTGTCTGGCAGCACCTGTTTGTCCTGTAGTCTGATGGGCGGTGGGCCCTGATCGTGCTTAGGTTGATAGATACTTATTCGATAAACGTTAGTGAAGTGTGGTGCCCCTCCAGAGAAGGAGAAATTTTCCCAAAATTGCTGCTTCTTGAATGAAATCGCCCGAAATTCGAGCAGAAACGCCGCTGAACAAGACGAAGACCCAGGTAGATCTGTCGAAAGGATGGGTAGTTTGCTTGCGACTAGACTATCGTTTTGCGCGAATCTTTGCCGTCTGTCGAAGAGCCGTGGCAGCTTTGTTGTCCCATCGCTGCGGAAATGCGTTATACTTGCCCCATGACCCGGTTTGTTCTGTACCCCGCCCTCGTTCTTGCAATGCTCTCTGCACCTCTTTGTGCTGAACAAGAGCCGGAAGAGGGGTTTTCGCTCATGGAAGAGGGGGCGAAGATGATCTTGCGCGGTCTTATGACAGAGATGGAGCCCGCGCTTGAAGAGCTAGAGGGCTTGGCGCGTGAGATGGAGCCCGCCATGCGCAGCTTTGTCACCGAGATGGGCCCGGCCATGAAAGACCTGCTGGAGCAGGTGGAAGATTGGACGCTCTACCACCCGCCTGAGATCCTGCCCAATGGCGATATTATTTTACGTCGCAGGTCCGAGGCCGAGATCGTACCGCCTGAGGAAATCGATCTCTAATTGACCTTAAGCTCTGCGCTGGTGGCCTCAAGGGATTGGGCAAGGGCCGCAAAGCGCGATTCTGCGACTTCTCCAAACAAAGGAGCGGCCTGAGCACTGAGGTGAAGCTCCAGTGCGCGGTTTTGCGGATCCCATTCCAATCGGGCCTCGTGGTCTGTGCGGTCAGCCGTCCAGATCATCGCACCAAATCGCATGGCCTTGCCAAGGATTTCGGCGCTTTGCTGGCTTTGGCTGTCCAGCAAATCAAACAGTTCTTCAAACCGATTGCCCTCCCGTTTGTTGCGATAGCGGTGCAACAGGGCGAGCCCAAGATAGATCCGTTCTGAGTGTTTCAATCCACCGAGATTGGCGCGGGTGGCATTGTCGAAACAGACCTCTGCGCGATAATCGGGGTGCGCTCGCCAGCTCACGTCATGCAGCAAGCAGGCAGATTTGATCAGCCGTCGCCGTGCATCGTCTGCTGCGGGAAACAGAGGCCGCACAAATTTATACAGGCGTTTGCCAAAGCCGGGAATGCGAGCATCTTTCGCTTCGGCAAAACGGCAGGATTCAATCAGCGGATCGCGGTCGCGAATTTCCTGCGGCATCTGTTCGTACAAAAGGCCCTCGCGAATGCCATAACTCGACAAGGCGATGTCTTTGGGCTCAAATTTGTCCATCAACTGAAGCAAAACTTCAGCGGCATAGGGCACAAGATCCATCCGAGTGGTCGAGAGACCACAGGCTTTGCGCAGCTTTTCCAGATCCGCAGTGGCAATCATCGCTGCGGTTTCGCGCACCGAGCGCATGTCCATGCGATACTCATGGAGAACATGCAGCGGGTATCCGCGACGCTCCATATCGATCCGCGCGATGGCCCGCCAGCTGCCCCCTACAAGAAACAAACGGTCACGTTGTGGGCCCATAAAGGCGGCCAATTCGTCGAGAACGGCGCGGATGTGGGCTTCGCGGGTTTTCCGATCACCGAGATCACGCAACTTAAGCGGTCCCAACGGGGAGGTGATGCGCTTGCCAACCTCTCCGTCGTTGATTTCCGCAAGCTCAAGAGACGAGCCGCCAATATCACAGACCAACCCGTAAGATCCGGGCCAGCCCAGTAGAACGCCCTGCGCAGAGAGACGGGCCTCTTCTTCGCCGTCAATGACCCAGATTTTCAACCCGGTGTCTTGCTCAAGCTCCTCGCGAAAGCTCGCGCCGTCCTGCGCCTCGCGCATGGCCGCGGTGGCAACCACTGTCAAAGGGGGCAGGTCCATGCTTTCCGACAAAAGCTGAAACCGTTTCAGGGCCGCACGCGCGCGCTCTTTGCCTTCAGGGTTGAGGTGGCCGGTTTCGTTCATCCCGGCGCCAAGGCCACAGAGGATTTTCTCGTTAAAGAAATAGGCCGGGCTTCGGGCGGCGCCATCAAACACCACCATGCGCACCGAGTTTGATCCGATATCGACAACACCGACACGCGACAGAGCACGGGCTTTGGGGTCTTCAAAAAGCGGGTGTCCAAAGGGTTCCCAATCGTCCGGTGCCAGGTCAGTTTGTTCGGTCATAATCGTCCCCAGTTAGGGTAAAATTATTGTCGGACCGAGGCCAGAGGGTCAAGGATTCGCAGGCGCGACTTTTATGTCATTGGTATAGGAACATTGAGAAAAATAACGCCGCCTCGAGTCAAAGCTTGGGCGGCGTTTTGTAGATTTTTTATGTGGCGTGCGGGAGCTAATCTTTGTGTGTCAGCTGCGGCACATCAGCGTCCGCCGCCGACCCACGCCCGGACAGTGAGGGGTTTTCCATAAAAAAACGGTGACAGTTAAAGGCGCGCTCACCAGTAGGAATGGCATGCCGGGTGAATTTGCCATCCGGCTCCATCACCCAGCTTTGTGCCGTATCCGCCAGGTTGGCGGCCATAACCTGACTGACGATCTGGGCTTTGACCGTGGGATTGTTGATTTCAACGCCGGTTTCAATACGACGGTTGAGATTGCGACCCATCCAATCGGCAGAAGACATAAAGACCCGCGCTTCGCGATGCGGAAGGCCATGGCCATTGCCAAAACAGATGATCCGCGAATGCTCTAGAAAGCGCCCAACAATCGATTTCACGCGAATGTTGTCTGACAGGCCTTTGACGCCGGGGCGCAGACCACAAATGCCGCGCACAACCAGATCAATCTGCACGCCAGCCTGACTTGCGCGATAAAGCGCGTCGATCATGTCAGGGTCGATCAGCGAATTCACCTTCAGCCAGATCTGGGCCGGTCGCCCGTTCCGGGCGTGATCCATCTCGGCCTCAATCAAATCGAGCATGCCGGATTTCAACGTGTGGGGTGAGAAACGCAGGTTTTCGAGCCCTTCGGGTTTGGCATAGCCCGACAGGTAGTTGAACAGCTTGGCCGCATCGCGCCCCAGTGAGGCATCACAGGTGAAAAAGCTCAGGTCTGTGTAAACTTTCGCCGTGATCGGGTGGTAGTTTCCGGTGCCCCAATGGGTGTAGGTCACCAGCTTGTCGCCTTCACGGCGAACTACTTGGCTGATTTTGGCGTGGGTTTTCCATTCGAGAAATCCATAGACCACATGTGCGCCCGCGCGTTCAAGTCGGCGCGACTGACGAATGTTGGCGGCCTCGTCAAAACGGGCCTTCAGTTCGACCAGGGCCGTGACCGATTTCCCGTCTTCTGCCGCTTCGCAAAGAGCTTCGACAATCGGAGATTTCTTCGACGTGCGGTAGAGGGTCTGTTTGATCGCAACGACATGAGGATCCATGGCCGCCTGTCGCAGAAAACGCACCACCATATCAAAGGTTTCATAGGGGTGGTGGAGCAGCATGTCTTTTTGTTTGATGGCTTCAAACATATTGCCGTCGTGATCTTGAACCCGTTCGGGAACACGTGGTGTGAACACCGGCCACAGCAGATCGGGTCGATCGTCAATCACCAGTTCTTTGGTGTCCTCGAGACCAATCAAACCGTCAATTTCGGTGACTTCGGCGTCGTCCACACCAAGCTCTTCCATGACAATCTCGCGCAGCCCTTCGGGGGCACCGGCGCTGATGGTCAGCCTGATCACCTCACCCCGGCGGCGGCGCTTCAACGCAACCTCAAATTCGCGCACCAGATCTTCGGCTTCTTCCTCAACCTCAAGGTCGCTGTCACGCAGTACGCGGAAACCAAAATGATGGAGCGCTCTATACCCGGGGAACAGGCTGTCGATATGCAGCAGCAACACATCTTCCAGCAGGATGAACCGGTGTGTCCCGGCCTCCGCAGGCAAGCGCATAAAGCGGTCAATTTGCTGCGGGATCGGCAGAAGGGCCTGAAGCGGACGATGGTCGCGATTGCGCTCTAACTGAAGCGCAAGGCAGTAGCCCATGTTGGCAATGAAGGGGAACGGGTGGGCCGGATCAATCGCAAGAGGTGACAGAACCGGAAACACCTGATCGAGGAAAGCATTTGCCAGAAACTCTGTGTCAGCTTTGGTCAGATCCTCCCGCGACACGATGCTGATGTTTTCGGCCTCCATCAAACCGCGAAGATCGCTTAGAACCCGCAGCTGTTCCTGCATCAACCGGCGTGCGTCCTGATCAACCAGCGAAAGCTGTTTGGCGGGCGTCAAGCCATCTGCAGCGGGTGTGGTGTTACCTGCTCGGGCCAATTCACGAAGCCCCGCCACCCGAACGGTGAAAAACTCATCAAGGTTGGCTGCAGAAATCGACAGAAACCGCATCCGTTCCAGCAAAGGAACACGGGGGTTTTCTGCTTCCTCTAAGACGCGCCAGTTGAAGCCAAGCCAGCTGAGCTCACGATTGTGAAACCGACCGGGGCCGGTGGCGTCAAAATCTTCGAGTTCAACAGGGGCGGGACGCGGGGATTTGAGAAAGTCTGCTTGGGTCATATCCGGCTTATGCATTAGAGAATGCAAAACTTTCATGACGGAGATCAAAACACCGTTTCGTTTTGCGTCACCGCATCTTGCACGCCCTAACGCTCTTGCGCAAGCTGGGCCATCACCTGAACCGCAAGGGGGCGGTTGACCCCGCCGCTGCGCCCAAGCGCGGCTTTGTCCAATGCCTCCACAATCCCCTTGGCCGCGCCATAGCTTCGGGGCATCTGGCGGAGCAGGTAGGGGATGACATCCATGGTGGGCACAATTTGCCGATCTGCAAAAAGCTTCACAAGAATTGCCGCCAACAGACGGTCATCTGGCCCGGTCAGCGAGGCGGCTTGCGCGCCCATCATGCGGCTTTTGAGGTCTGGAATGCTCAAGGGCCAGTGGTTGGGTGGTTGCGCCCCGGTCAGCATCAAAGCATTGCCCTGCGCCAGGGCCATGTTGTGGAGGTGAAACAGGATCTCTTCGATCTCGCGGTCACCCGCAATTTCATCAATATCCTCAATCACAATGGGCGTCGCGGCCAGAGCGGGGACGTCCTGTGTGGGCAAATCCTTGGCGGCAACAATCTGAGCGCCAGAGAGAGCGGCCCAGACATGTGCGAGATGGGTTTTACCAGACCCGGGCTGACCTGACAGAACCATTTTCATGGCCGGCCAGTTCTTCCAGCCTTCCACAAGAGCAACCGCCAGCGCATTCGATTCGCTGACAAAGAAATCTTCGCGGCCCCGCGCCGTTCGCACGGGCAGGGGCATTTGCAGTTGTTCTTGGCTCATTTACGTATCCTTGCGCCCGACAATACCGCGATACAGGCGACCGCCCTTATACTGTTCGGTTGCGAAACGTGCCAGCACTCCAAGTGACGCGGCCAGAGGCACGGCGATCAGCATACCAATGAACCCAAAGAGTGAGCCAAAGACCGACAGCGCAAGCAAGAGCCAGACCGGATGCAGCCCCACTGATTTCCCGACAAGACGGGGGGTGAGGAAGTTGCCCTCGACCGCCTGACCAGACAGGAAGATCGCAGCAACCAAGGCAATCCAATGCCATTCGCCCCAGAACTGGAAAAGGGCCAGACCAATGGCGAGAACCCCGCCGACCAGCGAACCGACGTAGGGAATAAAGGTCAGCAGCCCGGCGACCACGCCGACAACAAGACCAAAGTTCAGCCCAACAAGCCAAAGCGCAATGGCGTAGTAGGTGCCAAGGATCATACAGACCGAGCCCATGCCGCGCACGAAACCCGCCAGAACGGTATCAACCTCTTTGGCAAGCCGCCGTACCGTTGCAACATGGTCCATCGGGACAAGTTCATCGATGCGGGCGATCATCCGATCCCAGTCCAGCAGTAGATAAACCGCCACCACCGGCGAAATCACCAGCAGCATAATCCAGTTGAGAACCGAAAAGGCTGAGTTGAGAATAGTATTGACCAACTCGCCGCCTTTGGACTGAATCAGTTGCCCTATATTGCCAAGCGCCTGACGCAGCGCGCTCTCTTCGTTGATCAGACTGGGAAAGCGCTCCGCCAGAAAGGCCTGCAGGTCAGCAAACAGGGTAGGTGCCACGTTGAACAGCGAGACCGCCTGATTCACGAGGGTTGGAATAATCGCAAGGACAAGGATAATCACGGCCAAAAGACAGATCACTGTGATGATCCCGGTCGCGGCGGTGCGAGAAAAACCCATGTTCTCAATGCGATCGGCAACAGGGTCGAGAAAGTATGCGATTGCGGCGCCTATCACGAAGGGCAATAGAACATCGCCAAGGAACCACAAAATCAGCGCGCCAACCGCGGCACTGATGCCCCAGTATTGGGCTTGTTTTTCGACGGGCAGTGGCATGTGCGCTCCCTGAGGATTTTAATCGGTGTCCTGCAATTCCGTGACCTTAGAGTCTGAGGGACTGCATCAAGTTCAGCAACAGATAACGTGCCTTGCGCCCGGTGTCAGCCTGTGTTGCGGAAAGCTGCTCAAGTCCCAGATGGGCGGCGTAAAAAAGCCGCGCGGCCTCTGCATCACGCACCCCAATGTGGGCGAGCTCCTGTGCAAGATAGGCAGTGCGGGCGTCATCAGCCTGTTGCAGCAGCTGAGCCGCCACTGCGTCATAGCGGGCCCAGTCGCGGATGGCGGGTTCGACGGCGGTGCCGCCAAATTCCTCAGGTGTCTCTGAGGCCACGTCGATCAGCGCCTCAAGGCGGGGCAACCCGGGGGACAGGGGCGCCAGCCGGTCAATGATCGTGGTGGTTGCACGTTCGGCCCAGAACTGCAGCATGGCAGATTTGAACGCGGGCAGATCTTTGAAATGCCAATAAAACGAGCCTTTGGTGGTTTTGAGATCGCGCGCAATCGCCTCGGCGCGCAGGGCGCCGGGGCCGCCTTTGGCAAGCGCGCGAAAGCCGGCTGCAATCCAATCTTCCTGAGACAATCTGGGTTTGGTCATGTGGCAACCATACGGATGCGTATTGACTCTTTCCAGAGCGCATTTCAAACCATACGTAAGCGTATGGAATCAATGTATCGGAGAAACCCCATGTCCCGTTCCTTTCTCGCTCTTGCCGTTGCGATGGCTTTGACCCTGTGCCTGCATGTCTTTGGAGGCGGGCCACAATATTCCGAGCCCTTTGAAATCATACTGCCTGAGGGGGATCTGCGTGTGATGGGCTGGGTGCTTTGGCATGCGGTCACCGTGGTTCTGGGCGTGCTGGCCCTGGCATATCTGCGGCTGGCTGTTCGGCCCAATCGTGATCTTTTGGCTTTTACGACCTTGCTCCAGCTGGGCTGGGCCGGGTTGTTTCTGACGGGTGGGATCTTGTGGCTGGACACTCTCTGGATCCAACCGCAATGGGTGCTGTTTCTGGGCTTTCCTCTGCTGGCGCATCTTTTTGCGTGGCGTCAGGCCAGATCCTAAGCAAAACGGACGGCCCCATAAGGACCGTCCGTCGCGTTCCTGCCTGTCGTGCCGTTAGTGGCACGCAGGGCGTGTCCCCGGCAAAAGCACCTTATCAATCACGTGGATGATGCCGTTGTCCGCGACGATGTCTGCAATCACAACATTTGCCGTGTCACCTGTACCATCCGCGATGGTCACACCCGCCCCGGCGGTGATGCAGAGGCGTTCTGAGGCTAGTACTGGTTTGAAATAGGTGGATCCTGCAGGGAAGTCCGCGGCACTAAGTTTGCGGTCGTCTACGTGATAGAGCAAAACATTGGTGAGTTTGTCTTTGTTCTCGGGCTTTAAAAGCGTTTCGACCGTGCCCTCGGGTAGCGCGGCAAAGGCGTCATTCACAGGGGCATAAACCGTAAAGGGGCCGGGGCCTGCCAAAGCATCCGCCAGACCCGCGGCAGTCACCGCTGCCACCAAGGTACTGAACCGTTCGTCACCGGCGGCAATGTCGACAATAGTGTTTGCCTGAGCGGTGCCTGTGAGACCTGCAAGTGTCAGGGCGGCGGCAATGCATGTAGATTTAAACGTCATCAGAGTGTCCTCTCAACCTGTTGTATGCCGGTTACGCCGGCTCTGGCGGTTTGGGTCACGTCCATCACGAAGCCGTGAAATGCTGTGATCTCTTGCAATGAACCGCCTCATGGCCCAAAACGCAGAAAAACAGCTTGTCCACTGAGGGTCCTTATGCGCCTATCCCGTTACTTCCTGCCCGTTCTCAAGGAAACGCCGTCTGAGGCGCAGATCGTCAGCCACCGCTACATGCTGCGGGCTGGTATGATCAAACAGCAGTCTGCGGGGATCTATTCCTGGCTGCCCATGGGTTTCAAAGTTCTGCGTAAGATCGAGAATATCATCCACGAAGAACAGGCCAAAGCCGGTCACATCCCGATGCTCATGCCTACTTTGCAAACCGCAGACCTATGGCGCGAGTCGGGCCGCTATGACGGTTATGGCGAAGAAATGCTGCGCATGAAGGACCGTCATGACCGCGACATGCTGTTTTCGCCCACCGCAGAAGAGCTCTTCACCGATGTGTTCCGTGCGCATGTGGCGTCCTACAAGGACCTGCCGCTGACCCTTTATCAGATCCAGTGGAAATTCCGCGATGAAATCCGCCCGCGCTTTGGCGTGATGCGGGGCCGTGAATTCTATATGAAAGACGGCTATAACTTTGATCTGACCAAAGAAGACGCGCTGCACGCCTACAACCGTCACCTAGTCAGCTACCTGCGCACCTATGAGCGTATGGGCCTGCAGGCGATCCCGATGCGGGCTGATTCCGGTCCGATCGGTGGCGACGACACCCATGAGTTCCTTGTTCTGGCGGACACCGGTGAATCTGAGGTCTTCTATGACAGCGAAGTGACCGATCTGACCTTTGGCGATCGTGAGATTGATTTCGACAGTGTTGAACAGTGTCAGGCGGTTCTGGAAGAGTTCACCTCGCGCTATGCCCGTACCGATGAAACCCATGACGAAGCGTTGTTTGATCAGGTGCCAGAAGAGCGCCGCCGCGTCGCCCGTGGCATCGAAGTTGGTCAGATCTTCTATTTTGGCACCAAATATTCGGAAGCGATGAACGCCACCGTACAGGGGCCGGATGGCAAACCGACGCCGGTTCACATGGGCTCGCACGGTATTGGTGTGTCGCGTCTGCTGGGCGCCATCATCGAGGCCTCGCACGACGACAAAGGCATCATCTGGCCTGAGGGTGTGACCCCGTTCCACGTGGGTATCGTGAACCTCAAGCAGGGTGACGAAGAGGCGGATGCAGCCTGTGAGGCTCTGGAGAAGAGCTTTGAGGCGCTGGGCCTTGAGCCGCTCTATGACGACCGCAAAGAGCGCGCCGGTGGCAAATTCGCGACCATGGACCTGATCGGTCTGCCCTGGCGCATCACCGTTGGCCCGCGTGGGTTGAAAAATGGTGTGGTTGAACTTACCTCGCGTCGGACCGGCGAGAGCGAAGAGCTCACGCCGGAACAGGCGGTGGCCAAAGTCGCCGAGATCTATGCCAAGCACCACGTGCGCGGCCTGTGATCTGACGACATTCTATTCAGAAAGGGCGGCCTCGGGTCGCCCTTTTTTTGTGTGCTTTCCAGAGAGTGTGATGTGTAGAATTGATGCTGGCAGTTAAGGGCAAATGCCATGGGCCCGCGCTTTGAAGGCATGGATATTCGGGCCATCAGCAATCCAAATGACCGAGAGGTGGCCTTCGCAAAAAAAGAACAAAGGGTGCAGCGTTTGGACATCTGCAATTTTTGCTTGGGTGTATGGGTCAGCGCCCAATTCTTCCGCCAGTTCCTGATACGCGCGGTCACGACAGCGTCTTTGTTCATACCACTTCAGCCCTGAGAAAATACCACACGGGAAAAACCTTTCGTCAAAACTGATTTGCCTACTTCTGGAGCCGTTCACATCGGAGACCTCAAACCCCTGACGCTCCAAGACCTTTATAAAACCCGCCTCTGAGCCAGTGTGCTCGACAATGAACGCGATGGTGTTTTGGAGACGAAGATCACCTGCAAAAAGATATAGAAGAGGAGTTTCAACTGCGGCGATCGCCAAACCAAGACAGAGCGCCGCTGCACCCCCAAACCACCATTTCTTTTTGTTACGCAAAGCCATGTCTCTTTCTCGCACGGCACGTACCCGGCGCATAAGTCGGGAAACCCGTACCTCTGCGTGTGCAATTTCAACCGAGTATTCAGGTGCGTTTTTCACAGGGACGCCTGAAAGGCCGGGCGCTTCTTCGCCAAAAGCTTGCAGAGATTGATGCCAAGATTGCCGGAATGGAAGAGATCCGTAGAGTGATTTAAACACGGATCGAACAGGACTGCCCGTTGCAGCTTGATCAGATCTAGAAGCCAAGGGGCAGAACATGTTGCGTATTTTGACAATGGCAGGCGGACTTGCCGGGGCGGTAGGCTTCTCGCAGTTCCCCGAGTTTTCGCAACAGTATATGCAACGTCTCGGAGGCGCCGTGGACGAACTTCGGGATGTGGTTGCCACCTACGAAGCGGACGCAGCGGCGCAGGGCGAAACGCTTACGAGCTATATTGCGGCTTTGGCCACAGAAGGGCCCCGCGCACAGACGCAAGCGCAGAACATGACGGCGCAGGTCGCGCGTCTGGGTGTGCTCAGTGGCGCGCTTGAAACTTTGGAAGGGGCGGGGCCTTTTATGCGTGCGAAGCTGGCCACCCATATGGGTGACCGCGGAGTGGCTGGCAAAGCCTATGCCACCTTTGAACCCGCTGTTCCGGCAAGTTTTGAAGGCGTGGTTTTTGCTGGAACGGGCTTTGTCGCGGGCTGGGCTGGTCTCAAACTTGTGTTTGGGGTGTTCCTCACGCTTTGGGGGCTGCTTCTAGCTCCCTTTGCACGAAAAAGGGCGGGGTGATCCCCGCCTTAGCTTTGTCTGAACACGGCAAGGCGTGTTAGGCGACCGCCTGAACCTCGGCAACGATGCCATCAACCACCTGGGTCAAAAGGCCATCATCTTCGCATTCCGCCATCACCCGGATCAGCGGTTCAGTGCCGGATTTGCGGATCAGGAGGCGGCCTTTGCCCACAAGCTGGGCCTCAGCCTCGGCAATAGCAGATTTGACGCTGGCCGCATCAAGCGGGGTTTGGCCTGCGCCGTAGCGCACATTCTTCAACAGCTGCGGCACGGGTTCAAAGCTGCGGGTCAGTTCCGAGGCTGGTTTGCCGCTGCGCACCATTTCTGCAAGGAACTGCATGCCAGCCATCAGGCCGTCGCCCGTGGTGGCATAGTCGGTCATCACGATGTGGCCGGACTGCTCACCGCCAAGGTTGAAGCCATTTTTGCGCATGGATTCAACGACATAGCGGTCGCCAACTTTGGTCCGTTCAAGCCGCAACCCTTTGGCATCCATGAACCGTTCAAGACCAAGGTTCGACATCACCGTGGCCACCAGTGCACCACCTTTCAGCCGATCTTCAGCGGCCCAACGCGCAGCCATAAGCGCCATGATCTGATCGCCATCTGCAACCTTGCCCGTCTCATCAATCAAGATGATCCGATCGGCATCGCCATCCAGACAGATGCCCACATCTGCACCGTGGGCCACAACGGCTTCGGCCGCGGCCTGCGGTTTGGTTGAGCCACAGCCGTCATTGATATTCAAACCGTCCGGCGCCACGCCCAAAGGAATGACGGTTGCGCCAAGCTCCCACAGGATTTCCGGGGCCGTTTTGTAGGCCGCCCCATTGGCGCAATCGACCACAACCTTGAGACCATCCAGCCGGAGCCCTGAGGGAAGGGTGGTTTTCACACGTTCCTGATAGCGGAACCGCGCGTCATCGATCCGCTTGGCGCGGCCAATGTTTTCTGGGTTAGAGGGGCGCACACCCGCGGCCACCAAAGCTTCGATCTCGGCCTCAACACTGTCGGACAGTTTGAAACCATCGGGGCCAAAGAACTTGATGCCGTTGTCATCCGCGGGGTTGTGACTTGCCGAGATCATGATGCCGAGATCAGCCCGCATCGAGGGGGTCAGCAATCCCACTGCCGGAGTGGGGACGGGACCCATCAGCAGAACATTCATTCCGGTTGAGGTCAGGCCAGCGGTCAATGCGTTTTCGAACATATACCCGGAAAGGCGGGTGTCTTTGCCGATCACGACCCGGTGTACGCCTTGGTGTTCGTTGCGGAAATAGCGTCCCACCGCAGATCCAAGCATCAATGCCATTTCTGCTGTCATGGGATATGTGTTGGCGGTTCCCCGCACGCCGTCCGTACCAAATAACTTACGTGTCATAATACTCTCCTTCGGAAATAGCGCGCCAGACATCAAGCGCCTGCTTGGTTTCTGCCACATCGTGAACTCGGAACACTTGAACACCCTGCGCCACACCGGCCAAAGCGGTGGCCACGGACCCGGGCATACGGGCTGCGGCGGGAGAGGCGCCGGTTATCTTGCGGATGAAGCCTTTGCGCGAGGCTCCGAGCAAAATCGGACAGCCCAACCCATGATAAAGCGAGAGACCGTTGAGGATCTTGAGATTATGGGCGAGCGACTTGCCGAACCCAATCCCCGGATCAACGATGATGCGGTCGTGGGAGATCCCCAGACCGCCCAGCATGTCGATCTGATCTGCGAGAAAATCATACACATCCAACAAGGCATCGTCATATTGCGGATTGTCTTGCATGGTCTCAGGGTCACCCAGCGCATGCATGATGCAGACAGGCAAGTCACTACGGGCACAGAAATGCCCCAACATCCGGTCGTAGGTGAAACCAGAAACGTCATTGATCAGATTGGCCCCACATTTTAAGGCGGCCTCTGCTACGCTTGATTTGCGGGTGTCGACCGAAATTGGGACCGAAAGCTGTGCCCGGATGGCACGAATGACCGGCTCAATACGCGCAATTTCCGCAGCGGGGGGCACCGTGATGGCACCGGGGCGGGTGCTTTCGCCGCCCACATCAAGAAGAGTTGCTCCATCCTCGACCATCTGCCGAGCGTGTTTTAGGGCGCGTGTGGCATCCGCGTGCTGCCCGCCATCCGAAAAACTGTCCGGGGTGACATTCAGAATGCCCATCAGGTGTGGCTGATGAAACTCCAAGCCCGCGATTGGGGGGCGCTTGGCGCTGATCCGCTCTTGCCACGCAAGCGGTACATCTGCTGCGTTGACCCGGGCAAGATCCGCGCTGTCGCGGCGATGATGCACGGCCTCTACCCACCATCCAGGGCCTCCTGCAACATCAAGAGCATGTGCGGGGCGCAAAGAATCAAAGCGCACAAGGGGGCGGTAATAGTCATTCATCTTGGGCACGGATTGATCTTTATTTTGGTCTAAGGGGTAACTAAGCGCTAAAACAAGGCCGCGCCCGGATCAAGCATCCGGACAGAAACGGCGATGTTTTCAGGCAGAGCTGTGCCGATTGCGATCACGTCACAGGCCTGCATATCTTCTGCAAACCAGACCGTGAGATCTTCAGGGACAACGGATTCAGGCGCTTGCGTCGCATCCAGAACAAGTTTCGAAGGAGCCCAGACACAGGGCTGGCCGTTTTTGATAGCCCAATCGAGTTCAGTCCGGGTTGCAACAACATGTAATCTTGGATCACGCGCAGCCAGCACCCAGGCGTTCTGTTCGATCGCCAGCAGATCAATCTTACGCTGGTGATCGGCGGAGGTAACCTTTGGTCGGGGCAGGGCGGTGGCCTGACAGGTCAGGATCACCGGCTCTTCGCGGGCAATCAGGGTGTCGAGCCAATCAGAAAGACGAGGATCTTCGGCCGCTGCGTTTGAAAGATGTACGATGCGCGGAGCGAGGCGGGTGTTGGTCTGCGTCTCAGTCAGATCCGCTTTTGTTCGGACGATTTCGACACCAAGCGCGCCGGGACCGCGATCAAGTTTCTCAATCCGCACAAACACACGTTGGGCCTGCGGTTCGATCAGTATGCGGTCTGCAATCCGCAACGCCAATGTTTCTAGCAGGTTCAGGCGTTCGGCATCGAGTTCGGCGGCGATGGCTTCGGTGACACGATCATAGGACATGATCTGATCCACATCGTCATCGATGTCATGCGTGAAAGGCGCCACTTCAACCACAACGTCGAATTTGACTCTTTGCAGGAGATTACGCTCTCCCTGAAAGGCGCCGATTTCAACCTCGACCATGTGATCCCGCACCAGAAGCCGATCACATGTGGTGCCGCCTTCGGTGGCTTCGGCACGGGCCGAAGGGTGGTCAAAGGCGAGTGAGGTCTCAGTGTCTGCCATAGCGGTGCCCTGTGTGTTGCGGTGCCGTCCGTATAGGCGTGCTTCGCTGCAAAGCAAAGGCCCGCTGCGGCATAGGATTTACCTGCTGCGACAGCTTACGGGCGGTAGAACATATGCACGCCAATCCGCGCTGTCCGCTTGAATTTGCGCGACCATTTCGGTTGGACCCATGTGGCGTGGTAGTAGGTGGCGCCCTTGGTCAGGGCCCGAGGGGCGCCGTCCAGAACAGCACGGGCCACTTTGCCCACATTCTGCCAGGCCGCTTGGTCGCCGATGTTCTCTGGTTTGCCATCACAGGTGTAGGTGAACTGGCAGGCAAACTTGCGGCCCGTGCCCTGATTGATCACACCGCAGACCGAATTTGGGAACCGTTTGCTGTCGACCCGGTTCATAATGACCTCAGCCACTGCAAACTGACCTTTGACGGTTTCACCGCGCGCTTCAAAATAAAGTGCCTCTGCAAGACACTGCCAGTCGCTTCCGCCTGCTGCGACGGGCTGGGCCCGGAGCCAGGACGAATCGTATTTCACGCCGCCGGTGCCCTGAACCGCCGAAGCTTGAATGGGTGTCACCAGCTGCTGCATGCGTGCTGATCCCGCGCTGCGCAATCCTTGTTGTTCCAGCTTAAACAGGAGCTTAGCCCCTGCGTGAGGGGCTTCGGAAAACGATGGAGACCCCACCACAAGGGTGGAGATGGCGAGCAGGAGGGCGCGAAACATCGGGCAACTCTTTCTTGGCTATCGGTACAGACAGAGGGCAGCTCTGCAAAACCGGAGTTGCATACAAAATTCTACAAAGTCGGTAAAGACACGCAAAATGTCAGTATGTTTCAACACAGGCCGCGTCAGGCCCGCGTTGAAGGCAAAGATTGTCAGGAGATCAGGCCCCGATGGTATCTTTGATGGCAAGATGCGCCGCGGCCAGTCGGGCCACGGGGACGCGGAAGGGCGAGCAGCTCACATAGTCCAGACCAACGGCACGGCAAAAGGCAATGGATTCCGGATTGCCTCCATGTTCACCACAGATCGACAGAGTCAGATCCGGACGAGCCATGCGACCTCGTTCCGCGCCAATGGCCACCAGCTCACCCACACCTTCCACATCCAGAACATGGAAGGGATCCTCTTCAAAGACCTTCTGTTGCACATAGTTGGACATAAACCGCCCGGCATCATCGCGCGACAATCCATAGGTCATTTGGGTCAGATCGTTGGTCCCGAAGCTCAGGAAATGTGCGTGGCTCGCAATCTCATCCGCCCGCAGGCAGGATCGGGGCGTTTCCACCATAACCCCAAGCCTATAGGTGAAATCCTCGCCACGTTCCGCCCGCACCGAGGCGGCAACTGCATCAATACGGGCGCGCACAAGTTCCACTTCGCGTTTGGCCGAGACCAGCGGCAACATGATTTCAGGCACCACGGGTTCACCCTCATCATCGGCGTCCAAGGTGGCTTCAAAGATTGCCCGTGCTTGCATGTCATAGATTTCAGGAAGCGTAACCCCAAGCCGTACGCCGCGCAGGCCCAACATAGGATTGTATTCCTTGAGCTCTTCCACGCGGCGCGTGACATCCGAGATTGGCAGATCCAGAGCCTCGGCCAGCTCACGAAGCCCGCTTCTATTGCTGGGAAGAAACTCATGCAAAGGTGGGTCAAAGAGACGGATGCAGACCGGCAACCCCTCCATGATGCGGAACAGCTCTGTAAAATCGGCCCGCTGCATGGGCAGGAGCACCGCCAAAGCGGCCTCGCGATCTTCTGTGGTATTGGCAAAGATCATCTCACGCATCGGCGTGAGGCGCTCTTCTTCAAAAAACATGTGCTCTGTGCGGACAAGCCCAATGCCTTCGGCCATGAAATTGCGCGCGGTTGCAGCGTCCGCAGGCGTGTCGGCATTTGCCCGGATCTTGATGTCACGTGCATCATCAGCCCAGCGCATGAGGGTCTGAAAGGCGTCATCCAAAGCCGCTTCGACTGTCTCCGGCGCACCCAAAATGATCTCGCCGCTGGTGCCATCCAGGGTGATCACGTCACCCTCGCGCAAAACGCGGCCATCTTCGGCAGTGAGCTTCTTGCTTTTGAGGTTAAATGTCATCTGCGCCGCGCCAACAACGCAAGGCGTACCAAGCCCACGCCCAATCACGGCCGCATGGCTGGTCATGCCGCCGCGTTCGGTTAGCACACCACGCGCGGCATGCATGCCGCGAATGTCTTCTGGCGATGTTTCCCGGCGCACCAGAATGCAGGCCTCATTGCGGGCGTAACTGGCCTGCGCCTCTGTGGCGGAGAACACAATTTTGCCGGTGGCCGCCCCCGGTGAGGCGGCGATCCCTACCCCCAATACATCGCGGGGTGCCTCTGGCGCGATTTGGCGGTGCAGCAGTTCAGAGACGGCTCGGGGTTCAATCCGCGTCACGGCCTCTTGTTGTGAGATGATTTTATCTTCCGCCAGACGCACCGCAATCTGTAACGCCGCCCGCGAAGACCGGGCCACACGCACCCCGTCCAGAATGTGGATTTCACCGTTTTCCAGGGTGAATTCCATCTCCATCTCTTCGCGCAACCGGTGCCGCATCAATTCGGCATGTTTGCGCAGGGTGGCAAAGATTTCTGGCTCAGCTTCTTCCAAAGAGGGGCCGCGCGGATCCTTCACCAGATACAGGCTTGCTGTGCCTTCGAGCGCTTCGCGGCCCTGACTCTGGCTCAGATAGCGCCCGGTGACCTGCGCGGCGCCCGTGTCAGAATTGACCAGCTGCAGCACACCCGATCCGCATTCGCCCTGACCCAATCCCAGCGCCATCTCTTGTACAACCAGGCCAAGCCCCGCATCCAGCGGCGCGCCTTTGGCCTGTCGCAAAAGGCGGGCGGTGGTGCCTTCCCAGGCGCGGGCCATAGAGCGCAGAACTTCGCGCAACTGAACGGCGGGCTCCTGCGGGAATTTTTCTTCCGCCTCTTCTTCATAGGCGCGAAGGGCTTCTGAGAGACCGGCAGTTCCGATTTCTTCAATATCGTCAAACATATCCGGATCAAGCCGGGCCACGTGAATGGCATAGGATTGCACAAACCGGATATAAAGTGCTGCGGCCGCATCTGCGCCGATGCGATCAGAGAGCTCGACAAAACGGGCGTCGTTCATACCGATATTCAGGATCGCGCCGGGGCCACCCCAATCAGGATCTTCCGACGAGGGCCGCACACAAAGCAGCGCCCCCGTGGCGAAGGCCCCAACCAGCGCCTCCATATCCGGCAGATCGCCCGAGGCAATGCCATGGACCGCATCAAACGACAAAGCCACCGTGCGCGGTACTGGCAGATCTAGTCGTACCAGACGCTGCAGGCATTTGGCCCGCCCCCCGTGCGTGGAGGGCGCCATGGGCGAGGTCGGTGTGATTTGGGTCACATTCGGGTTTTGGCTATCGGGTTTCTGCACTGCGGCACCTTTCGTGTCCCTGAACAATACCCCCCAAACCCAAACTGTCCAGTCAGCATATCCGATTGCTGTTACGCAAAAGCAAAGGCGAGGCAAATTGCCCCGCCTTCTTGGTTCAGATGCAACTTCTTGCATTCTATCTGGCTGAAAACACCCTGTGGGGCGCCAGATGCGGGGGGCAGTGCCCCAATTTCCACCGATTACCAGCAGCTCACCAATACGGTGACATCTGCGGCGATTGTGGTCAGATCTTCGGGCGCCAGGGTGCCTGTGCCACTTTGTGCCGAAACGCGAACGCCGCTGGCCCGGGCGAAATCCAGCACCTGCGCTGCATCTGCAGCAAAGCTGACGCTGTCGGGCAGACGGCGCGCTCCGTCGGTTGATTTGGGGAGCAGAACACCCATGACCATGCCGCCTGCATCAAACACAGGACCACCGGCGTCACCCGGCAGGGCCGCGAGCGCGAGCCGTTCGATCTCGGCTTCTCCATTCAATCCCTGAGCATCTTCGAAATTGCCAAAGGTCAGGGTCGGCGCGCTGAGACGTCCGCCGAAGGAATAGCCCGCCACGGCAATCTCGGTCTGCAGGCGCGGCGCATTGGCGGCAAAAATGGCTGAGCTGAGCGGTGCAAGCGTGTCTGTCGGCGTCAGAATGGCCACACCCAGCGCAGGATCGGCTGCTGAGGCTTTGGCTTCGTAAACCCCATTTAACGTGATCCGCTCACAGGAGGCGACGGTTTCGGCGCTGGTGATTACGGTGCCGCGGCCATCCACAAAGAACCCCGAACCATTGGCACGCGGGCGGCGCACTTTCAGGCCGGATACCAGATCAACCGATTGACCCGAATCCGTGGCTGCGGTGGCAGGCAAAACACCTTCGCTGCGGGCAAAGCTCTTCTGCATCAGGTCCAGAACCCGGGCTCGGCGTTCTTCGTCACCTGCAGGCCAAACCAGAGTGAAGCCCTTGATCTCGCCCCCGCGCAAACTCACCTCGGTGTGGCTGACAATGCGATCATTGGTGCCGGTGAGAAGAAAGCCATTGGCGCTGCGCTCACGTTTGCCTTCAAAAGGCACGATCTCAAGCGTTTGCATGATCTCGTAAAGTCCGGCCATCTTTTTGGCGTCACCGGGCTGGCTGATCAGCAGCACCCGAGCGTCTGGAACGGTGCCGGTGGGCGAGAACAGGGCAAAGGGGGCCTCATAGTGGTCAAAGGCCACGGCCCCAAGAGGTAGATCCATCGCAACACCGGCCTGGGTATCGAGATGTGCGTTCATGTTCATACCATCAAGAATGGCATTGTATTGCCCCATAAGAGCTGCGCGCTGACGCGTGGTCAGGACGCCTGTTGGCTCAAACCCGTTTTCTTCCTGCCAGCTGCGCATGGCACGTCGGGTGCCGCGACCAAAGGCGCCATCAATCCCGGATGTGTAAACACCGGCCCATTTTAGCGCGACTTGTAGTTCTTTGCGCTGATCCCGGCTCAGCTTACCTTCGCTAGCGCGGGCCTGACGTGGAGTTTCTTCTACAAATTCGGGCGCGGGTTCTGCGACAACGACATCTTGCGTCGGCGCAGGCTGGGCCGGTGCCGTTTGAGCCGGGGCCTGTGTCGGGGTCACAGCAGGTGCAGCGGCGGCCTGATCCAATACCTGCGATCCAATGGGCCAGAACTGGCGAGCATAGCTTGAGGCCTCAGCCACATAGGCATCCTGCGGGATGGAGCGCTGGGCTTTGAGCGTTGCAATCACCCGATCTGCATCGGCACGGGAGTAGGGCCCAAGCGCGACGCCGTACCATCCTCCTCCAAGCGAGAAACCGTTCACATCCTGCAGGCGACCGGCATATTGCTGTACGCTGGCCTGCGCAGACACCAGCGAGGTGCGCGCTTCGATCTGAATAAATACAGTTTCTTGTTGGGCTGCGGCGCTGCTGGCGATCAGCGCGGCAACAGCCAATGAAGCAAAAGTTCGTTTAATCATGCCACCCTTTTGGACCTATGGTCCTTAATCTTATCCTGTCACTTTGCATGACTAATATCAGACAGGGCCTGAGTTGCACCTCAAATTTATGCCACTCTCATTGACCCCGCGCGCCAGCCCGCCTAATCAGACCACAATCTGATCCCAGGAGCCCCATTATGGCCGATACTCTGCCCAAACCGCGCAGTTTCCAGGAAATCATCCTGCGACTCCAGACCTACTGGGCGTCGAAAGGTTGTGCGATCCTTCAGCCTTACGACATGGAAGTGGGCGCCGGTACATTTCACCCGGCAACCACATTGCGGGCTCTTGGCTCAAAATCTTGGGCGGCGGCTTATGTGCAGCCGTCGCGCCGTCCCACCGATGGACGCTATGGGGAAAACCCGAACCGGTTGCAGCATTATTACCAGTATCAGGTGATCATCAAACCAAGCCCGCCAGATCTGCAGGCGCTCTATCTGGGGTCGCTTCAGGCCATCGGTATCGACATGGAGCTGCATGATGTGCGCTTTGTCGAAGATGACTGGGAAAGCCCGACGCTGGGTGCCTGGGGTCTGGGTTGGGAAGTCTGGTGTGACGGCATGGAAGTGTCGCAGTTCACCTATTTCCAACAGGTTGGTGGCCATGACTGTACGCCGGTCTCGGGCGAGCTGACCTATGGTCTGGAACGTCTGGCGATGTACGTGCTGGGTGTCGATCACGTGATGGATATGCCCTTCAATGATCCGCAATCGCCCAGCCCGCTGACCTATGGCGATGTGTTCAAGCAGACCGAAGAAGAATATTCGCGGTTCAACTTTGATGTGGCGGATATAGAGGTTCTGCTACGCCACTTCGAAGAGGCCGAGGCCGAATGCGCATCGATCCTTGCCCAAGAACACATCGACCCGAAAAACGGCAAACGCATTGTCATGGCCCACCCGGCCTATGACCAGTGCATCAAGGCCAGCCATATGTTCAACCTGCTGGACGCACGTGGAGTGATCTCGGTCACTGAACGTCAGGCCTATATTGGCCGAGTGCGTGCTTTGGCGAAAATGTGCGCAGATACGTTTGTTCAGACAGATGCCGGGGGTCATGCGGCCTAAGGGTCGTATGGAGTGAATGATATGGCAGGCAAGATTATTGCGGGGCTAATTGTTGTGGTTGCGTTGGTGTTTGGTGCGGTTGTCTATTACGCGCAGGTCTATCACTTCTATGAAGAGGTGAAGGCGCAGGGCGTGGAAGACGTTCAACTGGTTGTTATGGCGACGGGCGAACCCGAACCCATCCTGTATGACAGCTTCAAAGCCATCGACGCCGAAAGCTCGCCCATCCGCTACCGGGCCTGCTTTACCACCTCGATGTCGATCCCGATGCTCACCGAAACCTACGAGCTTTATGAAAACGCCTCACCGCGTGTCGCTCCGGGGTGGTTTGACTGTTTTGATGCCGAGGCGATTGGCGAAGAGATCGACGCAGGTCGGGCTTTTGTTTTCACCAGTCAGCGTAATTTTGAATATGGCATCGACCGCGTAGTCGCGATCACCGACGACGGGCGCGGCTATGTCTGGCACGAAATCAATGAATGTGGCGATAAGGCCTATGACGGCACGCCTCTGGGCGACGACTGCCCGGAACGAGAAGGGAACTGACCCATGGCTGATCTTTTGATCGAACTGTTTTCCGAGGAAATCCCAGCACGCATGCAGACCCGTGCCGCTGAGGATCTCAAGAAACTGGTGACCGATGGTTTGGTTGAGGCGGGTTTAACCTATGCAGGCGCCAAGGCTCTGTCGACGCCCCGTCGTTTAACCCTTGCTCTGGAAGGCCTGTCGGCGAACTCTCCCACCCTGCGTGAAGAGCGTCGCGGCCCCAAGGTTGGTGCGCCTGAAAAAGCGCTCGAAGGGTTTATGCGCGGCGCAGGTGTGACCCGCGACCAGCTGGAAGAGCGGGAAGAGAAAAAGGGTAGCTTTTATTACGCCACCGTTGTGACCGAAGGCCGTCCGGCCACAACGATCACGGCGGAAGTACTGGAAAAAACCATCCGCAACTTCCCCTGGCCGAAATCCATGCGCTGGGGCACAGGCACGCTGCGTTGGGTGCGTCCACTGCACCGCATCACCTGTATCCTCACCGATGAAAACGGCACCGAGATTGTGCCGGTCGACATTGATGGCATCACATCAGGCCAGACCACCGAAGGGCACCGCTTTATGGGCGGCGCGCCGTTTGAGGTGACCTCGTTCGAGGACTATGAAGCCAAGCTGAAAAAAGCCCATGTGATCCTGAATGCGGAAGAGCGCGCTGAGATCATCTGGAACGACGCCACCAACATGGCCTTTGCTCAAGGGTTGGAAGTAGTTGAGGACAAAGGTCTTCTGCGCGAAGTCGCCGGATTGGCGGAATGGCCCGTTGTTCTGATGGGTGACATTGCTGATGATTTCCTTGGCCTGCCACCTGAGGTGCTGCAGACTTCGATGAAAGAACACCAAAAGTTTTTCTCGGTGCGCAATCCGAAAACCGGACGGATCGAAAAATTCATCACCGTGTCGAACATGGAAACCAAAGACAACGGCGCGACCATCCTTGCGGGCAACCAAAAGGTTCTGGCGGCGCGTCTGGCGGATGCCAAGTTCTTCTGGGAGAACGATCTGCGTGTCGCGAAATCCGAAGGTCTCACCGCCTGGACCGCACGTCTGTCGAACGTGACCTTCCACCGTGAGCTGGGCAGCCAGTCTGAGCGCATCGCGCGTATTGCGACGCTGGCCAAAGAGCTGGCTCCGACCGTGGGCGCAGATGCGGCGCTGGCCGAGCAGGCCGCGCAGGTGGCCAAGGCCGATCTGTCGTCGGAAATGGTTTATGAGTTCCCCGAGCTGCAGGGCCTGATGGGCCGTTATTACGCCGAAGCCGCAGGTCTTCCCACCGAAGTGGCCAATGCCTGCGAAGCGCATTATTCGCCGCTGGGCCCGTCCGATGATGTGCCGACCGAAGCCGTGTCTGCCACCGTTGCACTGGCCGACAAGCTTGATACCCTGACCGGGTTCTGGGCAATCGACGAAAAGCCCACGGGTTCGAAAGACCCCTATGCCCTGCGCCGCGCCGCGCTGGGCGTGATCCGGCTGATCGTAGAAAACAAAGTGCGTCTGAGCCTGAAGCAGGCCGTAGAAAGCGCTCTGAGCACACTTCTGAAAGTGGAAGAGTGGGAAGCCGCAGCCAAAGACGCGTCAGGCGATGAAGCCAAGCAGTTGGAGCATCAGGTCCAGCATGCGAAGAAAATCATCGCAACTGTGCCGTCGGACCTGCTCTCGTTCTTCCACGATCGTCTCAAGGTCTTCCTCAAAGATGAGGGCGTGCGTCACGATGTGATCGACGCCTGTATCGCGATGGAGGGCAATGACGATCTGCTGCGTCTGGTGTCGCGCGCCCGTGCGCTCAACACCGTGTTGGCAACCGAAGATGGTCAGAACCTTGTGCAGGGCTTTAAGCGCGCGAATAACATTCTGTCTCAGGCCGAAGAAAAGGACGGTGTTGAGTACAGCTATGGCGCCGACGTGAAGTTTGCCGAAGACGACAGCGAGAAGGCTCTTTTCGCGGCTCTGGACACCGCTGAGGCGGTGATTGCACCGGCGATGCGTTCAGAAGATTATGCTGCCGCTATGGAGGCCATGGCGTCCCTGCGCGCGCCAATCGATGCTTTCTTTGAAGCGGTTCAGGTGAACTCGGACAATCAGGTGGTGCGTCGCAATCGTCTGAACCTACTGTCCCGTATCCGCCAGATCTGTTCGCAGGTCGCGGATCTGACAAAGGTCGAAGGGTAAGCCTTGCGCCGGTTCGGGTGCAAAATGATCTGAAGAAAACAAAAGGGTGGGGACCTCCCCACCCTTTTTCTATTGGAGCGATCTCTTCGCGGGTGACGTTACGCCATCGCGCGTCGTGGTTGCCGCGACAAGAGCAGCCCGCCAAGGATGAGGGCGAGTGCGGTGAAGAGTTGGGGCGGCACGGCCTCTGACAGAAGCGCGACACCAAAGATCACGGACCAGACGGGAACCTGATAGTTCACCATGGATAGGAACGACGGACCCGCAGAGCGGGCCACCTGAACCAGCATAACTTGGGCTACGGCCGTGGGGAAAATCCCAAGGTAAAGAATGGCAATCAGAGGTGTGGTGGCGGGCAGCGCGGGCAGGCCCTCTTGCCACAGGGCCACAGGCACGATCATAGCGGCACCACAGATCAGCGCAGCAGCTGAGAGCGACAGCATGTTCACCTTAGGGCACAGGCGGGTGATGATGGCGCCAATCGCATAGCAGAGCGATGCACCCAAGCAGGCGATCCGGGCCAGAGATTCAAAATCTGTTCCAGCTGAGGTGAAGGCATCCAACCCGATCAACACCAGAACCCCAACAAACCCCACCGAGAACCCAAGGGTGCGGCGCAGGGTCATGCGCTCTTCAGGGACAAAGACATGCGAAAGCGGCAGCACGAACAGCGGCACAATCGCCATGCAGACACCGGCAAACCCGGAGGCAACATAGGTCTGCCCCCAGCTGAGCAGAGTAAAGGGCAGGGCGTTGGAAAACAGCCCCATTCCAAGGGCCGCAATCCAGATGACCCGTCCATCAGATTGACGGGGATCGGGTAGGGCAATGCCCATGACGCGGATCAAAGCCAGAACGCTGATCGCACCAATAAGAATGCGGGTCGCGGCAATGGTCATCGGGCCCATGCCCTCTAGTGCGACCGACACCGCCATAAAGGAGGCGCCCCAGATGATGCCGAGGGTGATCAGTTTGATCCAGTTGGTGAGGCCGGGGGATTGGGGCATTTGAGGCTCCACAGTGCCAGTAGAAAACAAAAAGGCGCGCCGATGATCGACGCGCCTCTGAACAGTCAGGCCGCGGGGCAGAGCCCCGCTATCATCATAGGATGACGACCAATTAGTTCTTTGCTTTGTCGACCATTTTGCCGGCCGAGATCCAAGGCATCATGGCGCGCAGTTTTGCACCAGTTTCTTCGATCATGTGCTCGTCGTTGGCGCGGCGCGACGCTTTGATGGTCGGCTGACCTACAGCGTTTTCAAGCATGAAGTCGCGCACGAACTTGCCCTGCTGGATGTCGGTCAGAACATCTTTCATGCGGGCTTTGGTTTCGTCGTAGTTCAGGATGCGCGGGCCGGTGACGTACTGGCCGTACTCAGCAGTGTTCGAGATCGAGTAATCCATGTTGGCGATGCCGCCTTCGTAGATCAGGTCAACGATCAGCTTCACTTCGTGCAGGCATTCGAAGTAGGCCATTTCCGGTGCGTAACCGGCTTCAACCAGAGTTTCAAAGCCGCAACGGATCAGCTCAACCAGACCACCGCAGAGAACGGCCTGTTCGCCGAACAGGTCGGTTTCACACTCTTCGCGGAAGTTGGTTTCGATGATGCCCGAGCGACCGCCACCGATGGCTGAGCAGTAGGATTTGCCGATTTCCAGCGCGTTGCCGCTGGCGTCGGTGTCTACCGCTACAAGGCAGGGCACGCCGCCGCCTTTGGTGTATTCGCCACGCACGGTGTGACCGGGGCCTTTGGGGGCCATCATGATCACGTCAACGCCTTCTTTCGGCTCGATCAGGCCGAAGTGTACGTTCAGGCCGTGGGCAAACGCGATAGCTGCGCCGGGCTTGATGTTGTCGTGAACGTATTTCTTGTAGGTTTCAGCCTGCAGTTCGTCGGGCATGGTGAACATGATCACGTCACACCAGGCTGCTGCTTCGGCGATACCCATAACCTTCAGGCCTTCGCCTTCGGCTTTTGCGGTTGAGGCCGAGCCTTCACGCAGAGCAACGACGACGTTTTTCGCGCCCGAGTCGCGCAGGTTCAGTGCATGGGCGTGGCCCTGGCTGCCGTAACCAAGGATAGCAACCTTGGCATCTTTGATCAGGTTCACATCGCAATCGTTGTCATAGTAAACGCGCATATCCGCATTCCTCTAGTCATGTTTTCGTTGGATGCAGAATAGAGGTTTGAGTGTGAGAGTGTTTGCGTTTTTGATGATAATGTGAGAAAATGCGGAGGAATCATTCCCCAAATTCGACTGGCTGGGTAATTCATGCTTGATGATACGGATCGGCGCATACTTCGCTACTATCAATCCGACCCGGAAATGAAGGCCGGTGATTTGGCTGAACGTGCGGGCGTGACGGCGTCGACGCTCACCCGTCGGCTGGAGCGGTTGCGCGACGATGGAATTCTGCGCGGCGTGCGTGGGGTGATCCACTGGCCCAGTCTTGGATATGAAGTTGAAGTGAGCCTGCGTGTCACTTTGGACAAAACGCAACCGCGCGCCTTTGATGAATTTATCGTCGCTGCGCGGGATGTGCCCGAGGTTTTGGAAATTCAAACCTTTCTTGGGCAGGTGGATGTGCGGTTGTCTGTGATTGCACGGGATATGGGCCATTATCAGCAACTTTACCGCGACCGACTTCTGACGTTGCCTCATATCAATGACATTGAAGCGTTGATGCATGTGGCGCGGCTGAAGGGCAAAGAGGCGCTGCCGCTATGATCCAGATGGATGAGATCGACCAGGCGCTGGTGCGCGCTCTAGCAGAGGACATGACCGCAAATGCCGGTGCACTGGGGCGAGAGCTTGGGTTGTCGCAACCCGCATGTTGGCGCCGCATCAAAAGGCTGCGCGCGGCGGGGGTGTTTCGCGGGGCGCGGCTTGATGTGGACGCGGCTGCGCTTGGCTTTGGTGTGACGGTGTTTCTGGGCGTCAAGCTGGCCACCAAAGGCCGGGTCAGTTTGGAAGATTTTGAACGCGCAGTTCAGGGGATCCCCGAGGTGCAGACCATCGAACATGTTCTGGGCGCCTATGACTACCGTTTGCGGGTGGTGGCACGGGACATTTCCGATTTCGAACGGGTGCTGCGGCGGCGGATCATGACATTGCCGGGGGTCGGCAATTTGGATGCAAATGTGCTGCTTTCCGAAGAGCGGCGCCCCGGTCCGATCTGAAACCTTTTGGTGGAAATATTCGACTTTCTTCGGATTTTGATGAAAAACCTTCCTCTCTATGTCGCTTGAGCGACACCAGCGCCTCTGTCATCACGTAAGTTGACCTTGAGGGCGATCAACGGCCCGCGGGATAACAAGGAGGCTCAGATGGCCCTATTGGACACTGTCGACCCAACCGGGATGGATGAATTTTCGGTCGTGTTTACGGACCGCTCGCTGAATCACATGTCAGCTAAGTTTCAGCAGGCAATGCGCGATATCTCTGGCATGTTGCGAGAGGTCTATAACGCTGATGGCGTGGCCGTAATTCCGGGGGGCGGCACCTTTGGGATGGAGGCCGTTGCCCGCCAGTTTGGCCGGGGCGCAGATGTGCTAGTGGTGCGCAATGGCTGGTTCTCCTATCGCTGGAGCCAGATTTTTGAGGCCGGTGGTTTTGCAGGCGAGACCACCGTCATGAAAGCGCGTCGCGCGGGCAATGCGGCGGACAGCGCCTTTGCACCGGCCCCCATTGAAGAGGTTGAGGCCAAGATTGCCGAGACCAAACCTCAGGTGGTTTTTGCGCCGCATGTGGAAACCTCCGCCGGGGTGATCCTGCCCGATGACTACATCACGCGCATGGCGGCCGCCGCACATGAGGTTGGTGCGCTCATGGTGTTGGATTGCATCGCCTCGGGATGCGCTTGGATTGATATGAAAGCCACCGGCGTGGATGTGTTGATCTCGGCGCCACAAAAGGGCTGGTCCTCGACGCCCTGCGCAGGACTGGTGATGTTGTCCGAACGCTGTATGGCGCGTCTTGCAGAGACCACGTCTGATAGCTTTGCGGTAGATCTGAAGAAATGGCAGCAGATCATGGCCGCCTATGAAAACGGTGGCCATGCTTATCATGCGACAATGCCCACCGAAGGTCTGGTGATGTTCCGCGACACCATGCTGGAAACCAAAGACTATGGGTTTGATAAGCTGCGCGAGGCGCAGTTTGATCTTGGCAACAAGGTGCGGGCGCTTTTGGCTGGAAAAGGTGTGAAATCTGTTGCAGCCGAAGGGTTTGGCGCGCCGGGTGTTGTGGTGAGCTATACCAGCGACGCGGAAATTCAGTCAGGACGGGCCTTTGCGGTCAAAGGCATGCAGATCGCCGCAGGCGTGCCGCTGCAATGTGATGAACCTGAGGGCTTTTCGACCTTCCGTCTGGGTCTGTTTGGGTTGGATAAGCTGTATAATGTGGACGCAACCGTTGCGCGTTTGCAGGCGGTGCTCGACGAGGTTCTCTGAAGCTTTTGTTAAACGGGGGCGCCTTAAGGCGCCTCCGGATGTTTTGCGTTCAGGCCACGCAGGCCTTGGGGCGATGCCCCAAACCCCGGTGCGTTTTGTTCACATGCCGCGCTATTTTGCGCCAAGACCCAGTTGCATAAGCGTCTCGCGGACGGGTTTGATGCTATAGAGCGCATCGAGCGCTGCGGCGCGGGTGTCGCGGAGCAGGGGATTTGACAGCATTGAGGTTTTGTTCAGCGCCGTGATCCCGGCGACACGGGCGCGGATGTCGGGCATGCGGGCGCGGTGATAGGCGTCAAGCATTTTGGCATCCCCAAGCTTATCCGGTTGCGCTTTGGCAAGATCCAGCAGCGTAGAGAGGTCGCGCAGGCTCATGTTCAGGCCCTGTGCACCAATGGGAGGCACCACGTGGGCGGCTTCGGCCACAAGGGCCAGTCGCTGTCCGGTCAGGTGGGTGGCCTCTTGTGCTATGATCGGCCAGATTGTGCGACGCGATGCGAGTTTGAGCGGACCAAAGAGGTGGCAGGACCGGTCCGACATGGCCGTTTCAAAAGCAGCGTCGTCGAGGGCGTAAAGCTCTTGTGCATTGGGGCCTTCTTCCATCCAAACAATTGCGGAGGAGGGGAGGCCATTGTGGTCCGGCAGGGGCACAAGCGTGAAAGGCCCTCCGGTGCGGTGGATTTCGGTGGACACATTGCAGTGTGGGATCGGGTGGGTGACGGCAAAAGCCAGAGCCTTTTGACCAAAGCGTGTTGTCTTCACATCAATTCCGGCCGCCTGCCGCATGGGCGAGTTGCGCCCATCGGCCGCGATCACAAGGCGGCAGCGCACCCGGCTGCCATCTGTCAGACCAACGCGGGCTTCTGCTTCGCGAGTGAACAGCGTCGTGGTCCCGGTGCCGGGACGGAAGTCGACCTTGGGCATTTTGGCGAGATGGGCGGCCATTTCCCGGCGCAGAAGCCAATTGGGGAGATTCCAGCCAAACGGCAGATCAGAGATATCTGCGGCATTGAAGTCTTTGGTCACCCGCGGTTCTGGCGTTGGTCCACCGGCGTCGACTATCCGCATGATCTCGAGCGGCATGGCATGGTCGGCAAGGGCCGCCCACAGGCCAGCGTCTGACAGAAACTGTTGAGCCGGTTGTAGAAAAGCTGTGGTGCGCAGGTCTGCGCCCGCGATATCACGCTCGGTGATGGGCGGTGTCGGATCAACGCAGAGCACCGAAAACCCGGCTTGGCCAAAGGCGGCAGCGGCGGTTAACCCGGCGATGCCACCGCCCGAAATCACGATATCATAGTCCATGGCCGATCTCCTTTCACCCTATGTAGGGCGAACCGGGACCAGATGCCATGCGGCCACTTGGCGGCTACTTGCCGACCGTGATCAACATCAGGATGCCGTAGATGACCGGCACTGCGGCAAGAGCGGTCATGGCCAGGCCTGGCAGACCAAAGAGCAATGTGTTGACGGCAAAAAGCGCCACGATGACTAGGGCTATAAGATAGAAAACCGCTGTGCTGGAGAGGCCTGATTTGGAGGACGTGGTTTGTTCGGCGGTGGTCATGGGACACTCCTGTTTCTGCAGTGCAGAAAACATAGGTGCCCGCGCGAGATGTGACAGGCGGAGAATTGTCGCATCTCGCATGTCTGTTTTACGTCAGCTGCGCCAGAAACGCGGTGAGATCATCCGTGTGGTGATGAATATGGGCGGCGGGTTCCGGTTCGGGCGCGACGTGCACGGTGCGCATCCCCAAGGCATGCGGCACCGCAAGATTGCGTGGATCATCCTCGAACATCGCGGCCAGAGTTGGATCAAGACCATCTTTCGCAAACACTTTTTCGAACGCCGCATGATCAGGTTTGGGATGATAATCCGCATGTTCCACGCCATAGATCGCCTCAAACAGGTTTTCCAGGCCACGCGCCTTTAAAACATTGGCCGCGTAGGGGGCACTGCCATTGGTGTAGACAATACGCCGGCCGGGCAGCTGTGCGATCAGTTCGGCCAGATCGGGCGCAGGCGAGAGCACATCAAACGAGATGTCGTGAACCTCTTCCATATACCCCTCGGGATCGATGTTATGGTGGCGCATCAGACCGGCAAGTGTGGTGCCATGATCGCGCCAGTAGGTCGTGCGCAGCGCGTCGGCTCTGTCCCGGCTGACACCTAGCTCGCGCATGACATAGGCGGTCATCTTTTCTTCGATTTGAGGAAACAACCGTTCGTGCGGAGGATAAAGTGTCTGGTCGAGGTCAAAAACCCAGGTCCGGATGTGAGAAAAATGGCGTTTGGGCATGGGATCTCGTTTTGTCTTGGGGGATAGAGGCGCCAAGCGCTTGAATCCCGCCGTGGCCCGTGTCTATCGTGTGTCGCGCGTTAGGAGATATATATGAGCCAGAACAAGACGCCCGGCAAGGACGCCTATACTCTTATCCTTGAGGCTATTGACGGCGGGGTCTATCGGCCCGGTGATCGTCTGGTGGAAAGTGAGCTGGCCGAAAGATTTGGTGTATCCCGGACACCCATCCGCGAAGCCTTGCAGCGGCTGGAAACCCAGTCGCTTTTGACACGTGATGGGCGGTCCCTGATCGTGGCCTCGCTAGATCACAACCAGATGTCCGAGCTTTATGCAGTGCGGTGTGAACTGGAGGGGCTTGCTGCGCGTCTCGCCGCGCGTCATGCGACCTCGGAAGAGGTGCAAGTGCTACAAGAGATGGTGGAGGAGGACCGGGTGCTGGTCGATGACCCCAAAGCCCTGTCGCGCGCCAACCGTCGGTTTCACAAGATGATTCACATGGCGTCGCACAACCGCTTTCTGGTCCAGCAGCTGGATCTTGTGCATCGTTCGATGGCGCTGATGGCGGATACGTCGCTTGCCGCAGAAGGACGCGGCGAGGTCGCCTTAGGTGAGCATCAGGCGATTGTTGACGCGATCGCGCGCCGTGACGAAGATGCGGCCTATCAAGCGCTGCGCGACCATATCTCGGTGGCCTTTGTCACGCGCCTGAAACTGGACGCAGCGCAGCAGAACGACTGATTGGTCAGGTCGACGATTGGCTCGTAATCACCTTTCAGGCGCGGAACGCCCGTGCTGGGTTTTGTCCCAATAGAAGGGTCTGGTGAACAGCTCGGCAACCGCTTTGTACATCGCGATGGTGGCGAGTGGGAAATAGAGCATCAAACTCGGCACCCAGACCATCAGGCCGTGATGGGGGCTCCGGGACAGGGCGGTGAACCCGACGATCAGCGTGATGGCTTCGGCGAAGAGAAACAGGGGCAATAGGTAACTGGTCAATATAGGAGGCATGGGGGAGGGCATGCCAAACAGGATCAGCCAGAAGACCCAGAGCACCGGGGCCAATAGGGCCTGGGCCAAGGCGGTCAAAAACAACACCTGCATGCCGAAAAACTGCCAGTTGCCGAGGTCACGTAACGTTTGACGCGGGCGCCGGCTGTGCACCCACCAGGTCATCGCATAGCCTTTTAACCAGCGCGATCGCTGTCGCACCCAGGGCCAAAGACGGTTGTTGGCTTCTTCAAAAGTGACCGTGGGCACGATCTCGGTGCGGTAGCCATGCCGGGCGAGCCGGATCCCAAGATCAGCGTCTTCGGTCACATTATGCGCATCCCAACCTTTGACGTCGTCCAAGACGGCACGCCGAAAAAACACTGTGGTTCCGCCAAGGGGGATCGCCAGTCCCAACCGGGCCAGACCGGGCAACATGACACGAAACCAACTTGCGTATTCAATGGTAAAACACCGGGCCAGCCAATTGGCTTTGGGATTGTAAAAATCCAAGACCCCCTGCAAGCATCCCACCTCGTCGTCAGCCGCGTCAAAGGCGGCTGCGATACGATCGATCTGATCCGGGGCGGGTGCGTCTTCGGCGTCATAGATCCCAACAATCTCGCCGCGCGTAAAGCGCAGGGCATAGTTGAGCGCGCGGGGTTTGGTGGTCAGCGTACCGGGGGGCACGGCCAAGGTTCTCATCCAGGGGGGCAGGTCGGTGTTGGCAAGGGTTTTCCGGGTCTGGTGATCGCTCTGTTCCAGAACCAGAACCACGTCCAGCAGGGGCTTGGGGTAGGTCAGGCGGCTCAGCCGCGCGACAAGTGTTTCGGCCAGTTCCGTCTCGCGCAGCAAGGGCACCAAAATAGAAACCGACGGGGGACTATGCGGGAGGGAGGGAGGCTCAACGGGCGGTGTCGAAGGACGGGTCAACATGGCGGCGACCTTGAGCGCTTGCGCGCAAATCAAAGACACAACAGCGGCACCGAGCACCGTTGCAAACAAAAGATTGGGCCACAGAATAAGAACGAACAAACAGGACAGACCGGCGGCAAATCCGATCCATCGCGCCCGAGGTGATCCCACAGCGATATCGCGGCAGCTTGCCGCTTCGGGCACCTGTGTTTCGGCTTCTTGAGCCAATTGCGCACCCTGCCGATTGCCTATTTCGGTATGGATGTCCTTTTCAGTTGCGAGCACCATCATGACCGGGCCAAGCCCTCCCGGAAGATGTTCGAGCAGCGCCGCAAAGTCATCGGGGCGGCTTGTCGCGAGCGCCAGCGTCCCGCCCAGTCGAATCCAGGGATAGACGCCGTGTGTCAGGCAGAAATCTGCAGGGATCAGCTGAGCCAGTCGGGGATCGGGCGGTGTTTCCGACCGGCGCATGATCAACGCCCCATGGCGCAAGGCCTGCGCTTTGATGACTTCTTCGGGATTGGCAAGATCTTCGGCGGTGAGGATCTGTTCAAGTGGTTGTTTGAGCCGCGCGGCATCACCCATGGCCTGCACGACCTCGGCGGCTGGCATGGTTTTGGTCTGTTCGACAATATGACTAAGCGGCTGATCGCGAAACTGTACGGCCGCCCGCGCCGTTGAGGCGCTGGCAGAGGAACCCTGAGAACTCATACTAAAAAACCCATCCGTGTGGATGGGTTTACTAGGTCTTCAATTGGTTAACGAGAGGTTAACACTAAATCTTTCACGCTTTTGCCATGGTTTCCGCAAAGCGCTCAAACAGGTAGAAGCTGTCTTGTGGGCCGGGGCTGGCTTCTGGGTGGTGCTGAACCGAGAACACCGGACGGTCGACGATGCGGATGCCACAGTTTGAGCCATCAAACAGAGAAACATGGCTTTCCACCACACCCTCGGGCAGGGTCTGGCTGTCCACAGCGAACCCGTGGTTCATCGATGTGATTTCAACCTTGCCGGTGGCGTGCTCTTTCACCGGATGGTTTGCCCCGTGGTGGCCGTGGTTCATCTTGATGGTTTTGGCACCAAGGGCCAAAGCCAACATCTGGTGACCCAGACAAATGCCAAAAATCGGCAGGTCAGTTTTGTCGAGGATGTCCTTGATCATTGGCACGGCATATTCACCGGTCGCAGCGGGATCGCCGGGACCATTGGACAGGAAAACGCCATCTGGATTGTGTGCCATGACATCGTCATAGGTCGCCGTTGCCGGGAGCACCTGAACGTCGCACCCCGCAGAGGCGAGGCAGCGCAGAATGTTGCGCTTGGCGCCATAATCAATGGCCACAACCTTGTGCTTGGGGTTGTCCTGCTTTGGGAAACCTTCCCCCCAGGCCCAGCGTTGTTCGTTCCAGCGGTAGCCCTGCGCGCAGGTCACATCTTTCGCGAGATCCAGACCTTCGAGACCGGCAAAATCCCGTGCTGCCGCAACCAGAGCTTCGATGTCAAAGTTGCCTTCAGGATCATGAGACAGGGCCACATGAGGCGCACCCTGTTGGCGAATGGCTCGGGTCAGGCGACGTGTGTCGATCCCACCGATTGCAATCCGTCCGCGCGCAGCAAGCCACGCTGAAAGCTCCTGCTCAGCACGCCAGTTCGACGACTGTGTTGGCATCCACTTTACAACCATCCCGGCCGCAACGGGATCTGCGGTCTCGTCATCCTCGGGGGTGACGCCGGTGTTGCCGATGTGGGGGAAGGTGAAGGTGACGATCTGACCGGCATAAGACGGATCGGTCATGATCTCTTGGTAACCTGACATAGCGGTGTTGAAGCAGAGCTCAGCCACGCTCTGGCCGGTGGCTCCAAAGCCATGACCGTAGAAAACGGTTCCATCAGCAAGGGCGAGGCATGCGGTAGGCTTGGCCTGGGCAGCAGACATGACGAGCGACTCCGGTATTGGGCAAATTGCGCGGAACCTATGTCGCGCGCGCCAAAGGGTCAAGGGGTGTGTTGAAATTCTCAAAGATGTTTAATTTCAATGACTTAACCCGTATTGCCATGAAGGACCGTTTTGGATAGGGTACGGTCTTGGGTCAATCTCAGACCCTTGAGACTGGGGAAACATACCACATGGAATTGCGAGCACGGGTAAATGCAGCCGTGAAGCAGGCAATGAAAGACAAGGCTTCTGACCGCCTGTCTACGCTGCGCCTGATCAATGCGGCGATCAAAGACCGCGATATTGCTGCACGCGCCGATGGCAATGACGCCGGTGTCGACGAGGCCGAAGTGCTGTCGATCCTTGGCAAAATGGTCAAACAGCGCCGTGAAAGTGCCAAGACCTACGAAGAAGGCGGGCGGCTGGATCTGGCCGAACGTGAGGTGGCCGAAGTGGCCGTCATCGAAGAGTTCCTGCCCCGCGCATTGAGCGACGACGAAGTGGCCAAGGCCGTGGACGCGGCCGTCAGCGAGATCGGTGCAGAATCAATCCGCGACATGGGGCGCGTGATGGGTGTGCTGAAAAGCAAATACACCGGTCAGATGGATTTTGGCGCCGCCGGCGCCAAGGTCAAAGAACGGCTGGCCGGGTGATCTGATCTAAAGCAGGTCACGCAGATTTGGGAAACCGTCGTCCATCAGGGCGGCGGTTTCTTCTTTGCTCACTGGAAACCGCTTTACAAAGCGTTGCTTAAAGCCGCCACGCCCTCGGCGGGTTTCAAAGTTTTCACCATGGTTGATGAGATAAACGGCCATTGGCTCTGCTAGGCGGCGCAGTCTGATCCCAGCCAGCTTGGCCAGATAGGGGTAGAGGCGGTGTTCATGAAGCGACAAGGCGTGAAAGAAGCGATGCTCTTTGTCGAAATCGCGGCCAACCGGCAGGGCCATACAGCTGCCGCAAAATTTCCAGAACGGCTTTTGTCCGAGTTCAGACAGGGAACGCGCGCGGGTTCGGCCCAGCTCGCCGGTGCCCGAGTTGAGAATAACGCCACCATCAAACAACACTCCGCTTTGCGGATCTGATCCCAGCCGCGCCACTAGATCACGATGCAGCAGATCATCGCCATCCAAAGGCATGAAGAAGCCGGGCAGGGGCGCGTCACGCAGACAGTGATCCGCAAGGCATTGTAGCTTTGCCACTTTGTCGTGACCCTCTACCTCGCGTTCAAACGGGAGAAACGTGATGCGTGGATCGAGGTCAATGGCGTCTGGCCGGGTCTGGGAGCAAATCACCGCGCGCCATTTTGGATCGCTTTGCGCGATGAGAGCCTGTAGAGAGATACGCAGCGCCGTGTTGATGACGTCCCAATCACTAACCTGATGGGCCCCGACAAGGGGGATGGCAAAAGTCGTGGTCGAGGTAGAACCCACTTTGAACTGAGCAGGACTGGAGGCCAGATCAATCGCGGCGCGCTCGGCAACCGAGAGGGTGAGTTGGCTCTGAAGAAAACGCGGCAGTCTATGGACGATGCTGCGCCGCAGTTTGGCCGACGTGGATTGTTCTGACATAGTGCCGTTCCGGTTGTAGTTGGCCAAATCTATCTGGCGAGGGCGCGCCGCAAGTCGTGATACAGCGCTTTACGTTCCTCTTCGCTCAGAAACGCGCCAATCTCAACCTCTCGTCCACCTCCACGTAGGGTGACGTAGTTTGGGACCGGTCCACCGTCTTTATGAAGCGTGACCTTGATCCAATATGTCTGTGCCTCCCAGCTCTGAACATCGCCTTTGGGATCATGGCGTTCCAGATGCGTGACGTCGGGCGTGACAGTGAGGATCTCGACAATCTGACGGTCTCGCTTGTTCTTGGTCAGCGCAAAGTTCAGGGCCCATGTCGCGAACACCATGAAGGGCAAGAGCCCCCAGATCGCGATGGATCCAACAAACCCGATAAGGGGCAAACAGGCCGCGAGAAAAAAGAGCAAAACCAGCCAAGCCATTCCTGCGTGGGACAAAGCATTGTGGGGCCAGAGTTTGAGCTCGGCCTGTGATGAAGAGGGGGTATCTGACCAGTGATAAGGCATGGGCTAGACCTAGCTCAGGCTAGGCAGCGAGCGAACTTCAAAATCTCACATGCGGCGAAAAACCACCAGATTCAGTGGAGGCCTCCTTCAGAGGTATTTCCGAGTTGCCCAATGTCTGGGCCATTGCGGTTCTTTGGCCGGCGGCAGTTGGGGGCTGACATTTATCTGTGTGCTGTGTCGGCGTGAAAGGTGCCATGCCGTCAAGCGTTGCCAGAATGAGGGGCGACTGGAAGACAGGATAACAACTGCGCCTACCGAGCGCGCCGCCAAGTTTTGCCTGTTGCGTTCGAGTTCGCGAAAGACGCGGGCTTCTCGCTCTTCCTCACGTTGACGCGCGCTTGCGGCGTCAACGGTATGAAGGGGCATCTGCATCTGAGTTCCTCCTTTACAACTGAGGCAGGATTTGCACCCATTGCATTGGTCTGCAAATTGGTCTGGAATGGAAAATGGCGAGGAAAAACGCAAGCCAGGTGATGGCAGAGCTCCGCCGCGTTTTGGACGAGCACGCCCCGGTCAGCGGCGATCAGCTACCCCCAGAACGGCAGATGCGCGCGCTTTTGGGATGTAGCCGTGACACGCTGCGCACCTGCTATCTGACGCTTGAGCAGGAGGGTGAGATCTGGCGGCACGTGGGGCAGGGGACGTTTCGGGGGCGTCGTCCGCGCTTTATGCCGATCAAAGAGACCCTGCTTGTCGAGGGGGCGACGGTTCCCGACCTAATGCACGCGCGCTTGCTGCTTGAGCCGCAGGTGGCTGCGGAAGCCGCGCGGCAGGCGACGGCTCAGGATGTTGCGGTGCTGCGAGATAAAAATGCCGAATGTCGGGCCTCACGTGACCGCGCAGAGAGGGAGCAGACGGATGATGCGTTTCATCGCGCTGTGGCGGAAACTTCGGGCAATCCGGTGTTGATTGGCTTTCTGGTGTATCTGTCCGGTGCACGGCGGCGCATTGCCTGGCAGCGCGAGTGGGATCGCACGTACCGCCGTATCCCGCCCAATGAATTCCAGACGCTGCACAGTGGCCAGCACGATGGTATTGTTAATGCGATTGCTGCGGGGGATGCCGAGGCCGCAGCTGCGGCGATGAGAACCCATCTCGAAACCATTGAAGCTGCAATGGTGTTTGGCCAGACCCCGACATTTGGCTCTGCCCGCTAGGAGCTGCGCTACGCGACCTTCCCCCAAACAGAAAAGGCCCCGCAGATGCGGGGCCTTTCTTAGATCAGAGACGGGATCAGTGCGAGTGGCTCTTGTCCCAGTCTTCCTGCTTTGGCAGCTGCTCGAAGGTGTGCTCGGGCGGCGGCGAGGGCAGGGTCCATTCCAGAGTATCTGCATACTCGTTCCATGGGTTGGCGCGGGTTTCTTTTGCACCAGCGCGCAGAGCGTAGATCACAATGCCGAAGAACAGCAGGAACGACGCGAACGAGATGAAGGCACCAATCGACGACACATAGTTCCAGGTCGCGAAGGCTTCTGGATAGTCGATGTAGCGGCGCGGCATGCCCTGACGGCCCAGGAAGTGCTGGGGGAAGAATGTCAGGTTTGCACCGATGAAGAACATCCAGAAGTGAATGTGGCCCAGAGTTTCCGAGTACATGCGACCGGTCATCTTCGGGAAGTAGAAGTACACGCCCGAGAAGATCGCAAAGACAGCACCCAGCGACATCACGTAGTGGAAGTGTGCAACCACGTAGTAGGTGTCGTGATAGGCTCGGTCGACGCCAGCCTGGCTTAGAACAACACCGGTTACACCACCAATGGTGAACAGCATCAGGAAGCCCAGTGCGAACATCATCGGTGTTTTGAATTCCATCGAACCGCCCCACATGGTGGCAATCCACGAGAAGACTTTAACACCGGTGGGAACCGCGATGACCATGGTCGCCAGCATGAAGTAGCTCTGCTGGGTCAGCGACATGCCAACGGTGTACATGTGGTGCGCCCATACAACAAAGCCCAGACCACCAATCGCGATGATCGCCCAAACCATCGGCAGGTAGCCAAAGACCGGCTTGCGCGAGAAGGTTGCGATCACGTGGCTGATGATGCCAAAGCCCGGCAGGATCACGATGTACACTTCGGGGTGACCGAAGAACCACAGGATGTGCTGGTACAGAATGGGGTCACCGCCGCCCGAAGGATCGAAGAAGGTGGTGCCAAAGTTACGGTCTGTCAGCAGCATGGTGATGGCGCCGGCCAGAACAGGCAGCGACAGCAGGATCAGCCACGAGGTGACAAAGATCGACCATGAGAACAGCGGAACCTTGAACAACGACATGCCGGGGGCACGCATGTTCAGGAAGGTGGTGATCATGTTGATCGCACCCAGGATCGACGAAGCGCCCGAAACGTGGACCGCGAAGATCGCGAGGTCCATCGAGTAGCCGCCTTCGTTGGTCGACAGCGGCGGGTAGAGAACCCAGCCAACACCCGAACCCAGCTGGTCGTTACCGCCGGGCGAGAAGACCGAAAGAACCGCCAGTGTTGTACCGGCCACATAGAGCCAGAACGACAGGTTGTTCATACGTGGGAACGCCATGTCCGGTGCACCGATCTGCAGCGGCATGAAGTAGTTGCCAAAGCCACCAAAGAGCGCCGGAATAACCACGAAGAACATCATCAAGATGCCGTGGCCGGTGATCAAAACGTTCCAGAGGTGGCCGTTTGGCGTACATTCTGCGACGGATGTGGCGAAGAGACGCGCACCTTCCATACACATGTACTGCACACCGGGCTCCATGAGCTCCATGCGCATGTAAACGGTGAAGATAACCGAAACCAGACCAACAATCGCCGAAACGATCAGGTACAGGATGCCGATATCCTTGTGGTTTGTGGACATGAACCAGCGTTCGAAGAACGAGCGGTTGTCCTCATGTTCGTGGCCGTGAATGGCGGCGTCTGCCATCTTGTGCCTCCCTAAATGTCCCTACCAACCGTGCAAAAGCGGGAATCCGCCCGTCCACGGGAATCCTGACACGTTCTAGTTTCAGAAACTGTGCCCGGCAATGGAGGGATTTGACGCAGATCAAACATTTTTGTCGCACCTCCCCTTACGTAAGCTTTTATCGGCAAAATGTCGTCGGCCCGGACAGTGTCTTGAGAGTTCAGAGAAAATCGGCACCTACCCATTTTCTGCGAGTTGGAAAGCGCTGTTTCTTGTGGTCCTTACTCATTAGGAGGTATTTTAAATGCAACACGACCGAAACTTGACCACGGGCGCGATCGGGCCATCTTCGAGCCTGAACAGCATCGCGCATATGGTTGAGACCACTGCCTTTGACCTGGCGGGCTATGTCAGCGCCCCGGTCACCGCTCAGCTGGTTTTGCTTGCCGCCGAGTTGGAGAGAATTGCAAAATTGGATGAAATTCAACGCTTGAACGAAACTGCCTGTGACAACACCGTCACGCTATGAGGTTGGGATGGTAACGACCGTCCCTGACTTTGATTGATACATGAAACAGCAGGCGCGGCACGGTCGCGCTGTTGCTGATGCTGGGATCTAGATCCCAATGTGTTCCATTTTCCCCAAATTTTCAGAAACGGGCCACGGCTATTTGACCCAACGGTAACACATGGCGGGTATTCCTGACTGCGAGAGCGGCGCGCGCTCTGGTATTTAACAAGTATGCTGCCACTCCGGTCACTGCATGGCCGGCCTGTTTGGGGACATTGTTTATGGCCTATTCTGCCCTCACCTCTGCTCCGTCTGCACTGGCGCGGCTGATGTCTCAGCTGACTTCGCTGGTTGAAACTCCGTTTGATCGTCGCCAAAGGCGCATTGCCCAACAGATTGCCACGCTGCGTGCCATGACCGACGACCAATTGGCCCGTCGTGGGGTGCGCAGGGACGATATCATCAAATATGTATTCCGCTCCCGTTGAACCGGAGCAAATGAGGCCTGCGCTTAGGGGGGGGGCCACGATGATAGGTGTGCCCCAATGGTGCGCAACAGATTACCTATTCGTTAGACTGCACATCCCGGCACCGGGCGTTTGGCTTCCCCCAGCACATGATCAAAGCTGGATTTCAGGGCAACGTCCAGATCCTCAAGTGTGACCGGAAGGCCGAGATCCACCAGCGAGGTGACACCGTATTCGGAGATGCCGCAGGGGACAATGCCACCGAAATGAGACAGTTCTGGCTCGACATTGATCGAAATGCCGTGAAAACTCACCCAACGCCGTAGACGAATGCCAATGGCCGCGATTTTGTCTTCTGCCATGCCGCCACTGATGGTTTTGGGCTTGTCTGGGCGTTCCACCCAAACCCCGACACGACCATCACGGATGTGACCATCGATGTTAAACTCAGCCAGGGCGGCAATCACCCATTTCTCTAAGCTGTCGACAAAGCAGCGGACATCGCGACCCCGTTTGCCAAGATCCAGCATCACATAGACAATCCGCTGGCCGGGGCCGTGGTAGGTATATTGACCGCCGCGTTTGGCCTCATAAACCGGAAAGCGATCGGGTTCTTTCAGGTCATCAATCTTGGCGCTGGTGCCTGCAGTATAGAGCGGCGGGTGTTCAAGCAACCAGACGCATTCCTCGGCTTCGCCCGCTGCAATCGCCGCAACACGGGCCTCCATAAAATCGAGCGCCTCTTGGTAATCGGTCAGACCTTCGCTGATCTTCCATTCCACCATATACCGTTCAGGGCAACAGCCCCGCCTCCTTGATCTTGGCCAGATTGGCGCGGCTGACAGGAATCTCTTGTCCTGTCGCCATTGTGAGGATGGCACGATCACCTTTCCGCTTTGCAGAGACCACCTGCGTCCAAGCCACCCAATGAGACCGGTGGACCTGTGCGCCGTCTGTGTCTCCGGTTTCGCGTATCGCGTCGCCCAGCCGCATCAGCACCATCTCTTCGCCGTTGACTGTCTGAATACGCACATAATGATCTTCAACAGAAAGTGCCACCAATGCGCCGCGTTTGTTGAACGGCAATCGATCAAGGATCGGAGGGGAAAGCGAGATAGCCTGTTCTTGAGGCGCGAAGTGCAGGCCAAGCAGGTGCAAAAGGCCAGTTACAATCCAGCACACGGCGAACAATGTGGCGACAAATTCAGGAAGGGCGCGCCACTCGGGCAGGTGCTGAAACACAATCAGATTGGTGAGCAACACGAGTATGCTCACGGCGGCTCCGGTCGCCGCACCAGCGGCAGTAATATAGGCCCAGCTGGGGTGGCGTATCGGTTGAAGGCTGCTGGCGAAGAACCCGGCGCTGTAGCAGGCGGCCACCAACCATATCCAATAGATAACCCGAGGGACGATCGACAGGTGGTCTAGCGTTTCAAAAGGACCGGCCAAGCCAAGCAACAGGCCAACGCCCCCCAAAAGCGCCGGGGCCAGAGGCTGGCTGATATGGGCTCGCCATTCGCGAAGCGTGGATTGCGGATGCCTGTCACTCACGTATGCGCTCCGTTGGTTTGCGTGTCTGACATGGCATGGGCGTGGCTTTGCTGTCTAGAGCGGGGCAAACAACTTACGAGAGATCCATGACACTTGACCCAATCCTAACCGCGCCGTTTTTGATCCAAGTTCACGTGGTGACGGCGATTGTCGCCGCGACCCTTGGTCCTTTTGTGCTGTACCGACGTCGTGACCGCATCCACAAAGCTCTGGGCTATGTCTGGATCACAGCGATGGCAGGCGTGGCGCTCTCTGGGCTTGGCCTGCCAGCGCAGGTGCTACATTTCTATTTTGGCTTTGGCCCAATCCATATCCTGTGTCTCTTTGTTCTCTGGGGGCTGTTTGACGGGTTGAGAGCGATCCAGCGGCGCGAGTTACTCCGACATAGCGAAACCATGCGCGGGCTCTATTGGAATGCAATCACGATCGCCGGGCTGTTTACTTTCCTGCCGGGTCGGCGGATGAATCAGATGGTGTTCCCTGAGGCGGAGTGGCTTGGATGGTGCATCATCGGTGCTGGCGCGGTGGGGCTTGCGCTGCGTCAGTGGCACGTGAGAGGGCGAATTCAGACGGCGTAAGTAGATGAGGTGAAAAGAGTTTGCAGATTAGTGATTTTTCCTCTTCACATCCCGTGAGACCTTCTTTAAGACGCGCTCTACCAAGTCAAGACAGTGCGGTCGTGGCGGAATTGGTAGACGCGCAGCGTTGAGGTCGCTGTGGGGTAACACCCGTGGAGGTTCGAGTCCTCTCGACCGCACCATTTTCTCGGATCCGAGAGTTCAAACCCGGCCATTGGCCGGGTTTTGGTTTTTCTGGGTTACCCCCAATCCATTACCACCTTGCCCGCTTCGCCAGACAGCATCGCGGCAAACCCGGCTTCATAGTCATCAATCGACATGCGGTGTGTGATGAGATCAGTCAAATCCAGGCCAGACTGCACCAGCGCGATCATCTTGTACCAGGTTTCGAACATTTCACGCCCGTAGATGCCTTTGACCGTGAGCATTTTGAAGATGATTTCATTCCAGTCGACGGCAAAGGCGGTGGGGGCAATGCCGAGAAGGGCTATTTTGCCGCCGTTGTTCATGCGCGCCATCATCTGCCGCATCGCCGGGGCGGCGCCGGACATTTCCAACCCCACATCAAACCCCTCGGTCATGTCGATGTCATCCATCACTTCACGCAGGGTTTCGCTGCTGACATCCACCACGTGCTGAACGCCCAGTCTGCGCGCGAGATCTAGCCTGTAGGGGGCGATGTCTGTGATCACCACCTTACGGGCACCAACCTTTTGGGCCACCAATGCGCCCATAATGCCGATAGGCCCCGCGCCGGTGACAAGCACGTCTTCCCCCACCAGATCAAAGCTCAGCGCGGTGTGAACCGCATTGCCCAGCGGATCAAAGATTGCCGCGATCTCGTCGGGGATGTCATCGGGAATGGGCACAACATTGGCTTCGGGAATACAGACATATTCCGCAAAGCTGCCGGGGCGGTTGACGCCCACGCCCAGCGTGTTGCGACACAGATGGCCGCGTCCGGCGCGGCAGTTGCGGCAGATTCCACAGACCACATGCCCTTCACCGGACACCCGCTGACCAATTTTGAATTTCACGGCTGCCTTGCCGCAATCGACAATTTCGCCGCAAAACTCATGTCCGACCACCATAGGCACAGGCACGGTTTTGGCGGACCATTCATCCCATTTCCAGATGTGCACATCGGTGCCGCAGATGGCGGATTTCTTAACCTTGATCAGCACCTCATTGTCACCGGGCTCGGGCACGGGAACATGTTCCATCCAAAGCCCTTCTTTGGCGTGGGCTTTGACGAGGGCTTTCATTTCGTTGCTCATGTGATGATCCCCATGTCGCGGCCCACGTCGATGAAGGCATCAATCGCGCGGTCAAGTTCCTCCCGGCTTAGTGCGGCGGACATCTGGGTGCGGATGCGGTCCTGTCCGCGAGGCACCACGGGAAAGCTGAACGGGGCAACATAGACGCCTTTTTCATCGAGCCGCGCGGCTATCTCCTGTGCCAATTTGGGATCGCGCAGCATCACTGGAATGATCGGGTGGTCCCCGGGTAACAGATCAAAGCCAGCTTCGGACATGCGTGCGCGGAAATGGGCGGCGTGCTCCATCAACAGGTCTTTGCGCTCGGTCGAGGCCTCAAGCATATCCAGAACCTTGATTGAGGTCTGTGCGATCACCGGGGCGAGGGTATTTGAAAACAAATAGGGGCGCGAGCGTTGGCGCAGCCAGTCGACGACCTCTCGTTTGGCCGAAGTATATCCGCCCGAGGCCCCACCTAGCGCTTTGCCCAACGTCCCGGTCATGATGTCGATCCGGCCCATCACCCCACAGTGTTCATGGGTGCCTTTGCCGGAAGCGCCCATAAAGCCCACCGAGTGGCTGTCATCCACCATAACCATGGCATCGTATTTGTCCGCCAGATCACAGATCTCTTCCAGCTTGGCGATATAGCCGTCCATGGAGAACACACCATCTGTGGCGATCATCTTAAACCGGGCGCCTGCCTCCGTTGCGGCCTGCAACTGGGCTTCAAGGTCGGCTATATCCGAATTGGCATAGCGATAGCGCTTGGCTTTGCATAGGCGCACGCCATCGATGATAGAGGCATGGTTCAACGCATCTGAGATAATGGCGTCTTCGGGGCCAAGCAGCGTTTCAAAGAGACCGGCATTGGCATCAAAGCAGCTTGAGTACAGGATGGTGTCCTCGAACCCGAGAAAGTTCGAAATTCGGGCCTCCAGCTCTTTGTGCTCTTCTTGTGTGCCACAGATGAAGCGCACCGAAGACATGCCATAGCCATAGCGATCAAGGGCCTCACGGCCGCTTTCGATCAGCTCGGGGTTGTCGGACAGGCCCAAATAGTTGTTGGCACAGAGATTGATCACCTCTTTGCCGGTGGACAGGCCAACGGTGCCGGCCTGTTTGGTCGTGATCACGCGTTCGGTTTTGTAAAGTCCGGTCTCGCGCAGGCCATCGAGTGCGTTCGACAGATGAGCGATGAAATCCTGAGCCATGGTGTGTCCCTGTAGCTGGGCCGCGATGGGCGCGGCGGATACAGGCACCATGGTCAGGGAAAGGCGGCACTTCAAGAGACCTATGCGACAGTTTGCCGAGCGAAGTCGCCCTTATTCGTCACCGGTGTAATAGCCGATGACATCATTTTCCGTGGTCGCGCCCAATCCGTTCAACAGGCGATTGGAATAGTTGAAATAAGCACAGACCTGATTGACCTCAAGAATTTCCCCGTCGGTGCAACCCGCGATCTTGAGGGCTTCAAAGTCGGATTTGACCATCTTTCCCACATCCGTGGTCAGCTTGCCCGCATAGCGCAGCAGTGCGAGCTCTTTGCCCTCAAACATGTCTTCAGGGCGATGGGCTTTGAGCGCAGTGAACATCGCGTCACTGCGGGGCTGATCTTTGATCAGATTGCGCACGTTCATAAAATGGTGGGTCAGGGAATAGGTGCAGTCGTTCAAGACCGATGTGTAGCTGGCGACAACTTCCAGAAACCAGAAGGGCAGGGTGTTGTCTTCTGAGTGCAGAACTGACCGATACAACACCACATGGCCATTCATGGTTTCCGGACGCAGAGAGTGAACGCGCATCACAGTGTCCACAGTGCCGTGGGGTGTTCTTGCCTTATCCAGCAGCTCTTTAAGTCGGCCATCCGCGGCCTCATCCGGAACCATATCAATCCAGGCACTCATCCTGCGTCTCCTTTTTGCGCGTTTTTTTCAGCTAACGCATAAGTTTGCGGCCATGTCAGGCGAAAAATTTCCTGTGGAGAAATTTTTGTAGTCCGAATCTCACGGGTGCGTTATCTTGTGGAGAGAAATTTGAACCCCATGGAAATCTGATGGCGAAGACCGATCTGCGCGCTGGTGCGGAAAACCTGTTGCTAAATTGCGGTGGCCTGCAAAAAGGCGATCATCTCTTGGTGCTGCGGGAAGCACCGGATCAGGGGTATTATGACGACGCCATTGTGCAGGCGGTGGTCGACTGCGCGCGGGATCTCAAAATCGAAACCACGGTTCAGATTGCGCCTTTTGATGCCACTAGCTGTGATCCGTCCCCGGAACTGCTTGAGGCCATGAGGCGGGCCACGCGGACTCTCTTTCTGTCGCGCAAAGGCGATCAGATACGGTTCAACCCAGACATGGAAGGTATTCGTCCGATCATGTCTTATGCTCTGGATGCGGAAATGCTGGCATCTGGCTTTGGTCGCGCGAGCTATAGCGGGTTTGTTGCGCTGAAAAACGCCGTGAATGCGGCATTTGCGACAGCCCATGAGATTCGCGTGACCTGCCCTTTGGGGACCAACTTCCAAGGACCCGGCGCGGCCTATCCACAGTCAGGTGCCGATGTCTGTGTCGATCGTTTTCCGATGTCCGTGTTTGCGCCTGTACCCTCCCAAGGCTTTTCCGGCGTGATTGTGCAAGATGGGTTTCTTGTCGGCACCGGATCTCAGTTTTACGCGCCCTATTCCTGCAAGCTGGCTCTGCCGCTTGAGGTGCATTTCGAGAATGGAACTATGACTGAGTTCCGGGGGGATGAGGGCGACGTCCAGCGCGCCCGGATGCATTATGAACAGGTGGGCGAGATGTTCAGTCTTGACCCGTTCACGGTGCATTCCTGGCATGCGGGCATACATCCGGGCTGTTCCTACCGGCTGCCTGCCTCTGCGAATTTCGAACGTTGGAGCGGAGGGGCCTTTGGCAATCCGCGCATCTTGCACATTCACACCTGTGGCCACTACGCGCCGGGCGAAATTTCCCTGAATGTGCTGGATCCGACCATTCGCCTCGACGGGGTGGCGCTTTGGGAAGACGGGGTCTTTTATACAGATCGGCTTGAGGGCGGGGCCCAGATATTGGCAGATCACCCCTGCATGCGCGAAGTGTTCGAAAATCCGGCGCGGGATGTGGGCCAAAGTGCCTTTGGACGTTTGGCCGCCGAGTAGATAGCTCAAGAGAATCTGAGTGAAACACGCGCAGGGCAGGGGCTCTGCGCGTGTTTTGGTTTAACTGCCTTCGGCCTTGATGGCCTTGGCCACGCGTGCGCGAAACCGCATGGCCCCGGCGTCGAGACCCAGATTGAGATAGCCTGATTTCCGTTTGGCCATGCCCTTTTGGACATACTCAAGCACATCTTTGTCTTCGTTGAAGGCCATCACAGCCCCATCAAACATACGCGTCGAGATCTCTTCGTCATTGGCATGCATGTTGCGATGCTGGAACCAGAAGTACATTGAGCTGTGTTCATCCACCGGCGTGATGAAGTTGTACGAGATATTGACCAACGCATTGGGCGAGATCGGCCCGTCTTTGTCCCCTTCACCGACAGGCGCATAGACCGACATATTGATCGCGGTTGAGGGCAGGCGGCATTCGTAGTGCTGTTTCCGGTCGCAGTTCGGCCCAAAGGGAAGCAGCGGTTTGTAATAAGGCGCCGGGGCCTCATCGAAAATCCAGCGCGAAACAATGACACCGTCCTCGGTTTCCTCCAGATCAAGCGGCCGATTGTCGGTGCCAGCCCCGGCAAATGAGGTCAGATGCACCCAGGCCACGTGCGACGGGTCGAGAAGATTATCGGTGATATAGAGATAGTGACAGGCCATCTCCATGGCGCCCTTTTGGGTCTTGCCCCAGCTTGGATTATCGAAATTGGGGATGTCGAGGATCAGATCCCGGTCTGCCGTCTCGGCCTCACCCATCCACAGCCACAAAAAACCCCAGCGGTCTTCGGCGGCATAGGAATGCACTGCGGCGCGGCGTGGTGGGTTGTCGAGCTGGGTTGGGGCGATCACACATTCGCCGGTGCAGTCAAAGGTCAGCCCGTGATAACCACAGACGACATGATCGCCTTCGATGGTGCCCCGCGACAAAGGCAGTTTGCGGTGGGGACAGGCGTCCTCCAGCGCAATCGCCATACCCTTGGTGTCGCGGTACACCACAATCTCGTCACCCAGCATCCGCAGCGGTGTCAACTCGCGGCCGAAATCTTCACTTCGACCCGCAACATACCAACAGTTGCGAACGAACCCGTCAGATCCGGCGAGATCAGGTCTCATGAACCGGCCTTGGACGAGAAGGTATCATAGGCCTTAAGTGCTTTGGCGGAATAGGCCAGCGAGGGGCCGCCGCCCATGTAGGTTGCCATAGCCAACGCTTCGCAGAGCTCTTCTCGGGTGATGCCAAGACGAACAAGCGAGCGCACATGAAACCCGATGCAGCTATCACAGCGCGTGGCAATGGCGATGCCAAGCGCCATGATTTCCTTGGTTTTCTCATCCAAAGCGCCGCTCTTCTTGGCGGCGGCACCCATGGTGCCAAACCCCTTCATGGTCTCGGGCACTTCTTTCGCGAAGGTGCCAATGTCACCTTCGTTTTCGGCCATAAATGCGTTCCAGTCCATCAGATCTCTCCTTATGTCAGCGCTCATCTGAGCCCATGCGCCGTTCAAGCCAGCGCACCCCAGCGCTGATGATCAGAACCAGCACCAGATATTCCAGAATGAGCAATGTGTAGATTTCAAGCGGGCGGTACTCCGTCACCACCAGTTCGTTTGCCCGACGTGTTAGCTCCTGCATTCCAATGACACTGGCAAAGGCGCTCATCTTCACGATGTAGATGAACTGGTTGGCCAGCGGTGGCAAAATACGGCGGATGGCCTGGGGCAGAATGACGTATCGCATGGTCTGCGCATAGTTCAGACCAACGGTCTGGGCGGCTTCGGCCTGCCCCTTGGCGATTGACTGAATGCCTGCGCGGTAAATCTCGGCGGTAAAGGCACTGTCGGACAGGGCCAATGTGATGATTGCGCCCCAGAACGGATCAATCGGAATGTTTAGCCCCATCGACCGAAAGATGAGCGGCAATCCGTAGAACACCCAGAACAACATCGGCAGTAACGGGATCGACCGAACCAGCTCGACATAAACCCGGTTCACGATGCGCCAGCCGCGTTTGTCAGACAGCCCCGGCAAGGCCACCAGTAAGCCGACCAGTATAGATATCGTCGCTGCTATGAACGAGATTAAGATCGTGTCGCCCATGCCTGAGATTAGAAACTTGATGTTCACCCAACCCGAGGCCGTCATCGGATTGACGACGTACCAGCCCCAGGTTTGCGAAGAAGAGCAACCCGCCAGAAAGAGCAGCACGGACAGGGATAGAAAAATGCGTGTCATGTTGGCTGCCTCAATGCTGGAGGATCTGGCTCAGGAAGGTCTTGCACCGTTCCGACTGGGGATTGGTGAAGAAATGTTCAGGCGTGCCGGTTTCGACGATTTCGCCTGCATCCATAAACACCATGTGGTCGGCCACCTTGCGGGCGAAACCCATTTCATGGGTCACCACAACCATGGTCATGCCGTCATCTGCAAGATTGACCATCACATCCAGCACTTCTGAGATCATTTCCGGATCAAGGGCGCTCGTGGGCTCGTCGAACAGTAGAATCTTGGGCTCCATGCACAGCGACCGGGCGATGGCCACGCGCTGTTGCTGGCCCCCTGACAGCTGTCCGGGGCGTTTGTCCGCCTGATCGGGGATTCGCACCCGGTCCAGATAATGGCGGGCTTTCTCCTCGGCTTGGGCTTTTGACAAACCACGCGCTTTCATCGGACCAAGCGTGAGGTTGTCCAGCACACTGAGATGCGGGAACAGATTGAACTGCTGAAACACCATGCCAACATCGCCCTGAATTTCGGCAACCGGCTTGGGATCATTGCCCAATTCGATGCCATTCACCCGGATCACGCCTTGTTGATGGGGTTCAAGCTTGTTGATGCAGCGCACCACTGTAGATTTGCCCGAGCCGGACGGCCCACAAATCACAACCTTTTCCCCACTCTTCACAGTGAGGTTGATATCTTTGAGTACGTGAAACGTGTCGTACCACTTGTTTACATTGATCAACTCAATTGCCGTATCCGACATCCGTTCCCCTGCCTCATTTTATTCGCGGGAAAAATGTTTCCCCAGAATATCTTTGCTATCGCTCATGAATCAAGGAAGAATGACGGGGCATAACAAACAAGTCAAAAGCCACCAACGGGAGACTGAAATGAAAAAAATCCTGACACTCGCCGCAGCCGCGGTGGTCGGGCTCGCGCTTTCGGGCGCAGCACAGGCGCAATCGGCGCTGAACGAAATTCTGGATACCGGCGTGTTGAAAGTCGGCACCACCGGTGACTGGAACCCGATGAGCCTGCGGGATCCGGCCACCAACAGCTACAAAGGGTTTGATATCGACATCATGACCGAGCTGGCCAAAGATCTGGGCGTTGAGGTCGAGTTTGTTCCAACAGACTGGAAAACGCTGGTCAACGGAGTGGTGGCGGGCAAGTACCACCTGACCGGTTCGGCGTCGATTTCACCTCCGCGGATGAAAGTGGCGGGCTTCTCGGAAAGCTATATCGCGGTCGAGATCTTTCCTTTCACCACCGAAGACAAGGCTGACAAATTCTCCGGTTACGATTCGATCAACCAACCGGGCGTAAAAGTGGCCACCACGCTGGGTACGACCTTTGAAAAGCTGGTGCGCGAATGGTTCCCAAATGCGGATATCAAAGTGGTTGAGGCACCGGCACGTGGGTTCCAGGAAGTGCTTTCAGGTCGTGCGGATGTCTTCATCACCTCGAACATCGAAGGCTCGACTCTGATGGCGAAATTCCCGGTTGTGCGTGTGGCGGATACCGAGCCTCGGTCGCCATCGCCCATCGCAATGTTGCTGCCCCAGAGCGATCAGGTCTGGATCAACTACATCAACAACTGGGTGAAAGTGAAACAGGCCAAGGGCTTCTTCGAAACCACCAAGGCGAAGTGGGGCCTGTAAAAGCCATTGGCGTTCTGAAGGAATGGGACGCCAAAATCGATCAAAATGAAAGGGGGGCTTGGCCTCCCTTTTTTTCGTGGAAGATCAGCCGTAGGTGCTGGCTTCGGCTTTCGACACAACGGTGATAAAGCTCACGGTTGAGGTGATCAATTTCACCGGACCATGCGCGGTGGCACAATCGAAAGACAGGCTGTCGCCGGGTTTCATATGGAATTCTGCATCGCCACAGCGATAGATCATTTCGCCTTCGGTCAAATGCATGAATTCGACGCCCCGGTGCTGATAAACCGGGGGGCTGTCCAGCGGGCCATGCAGCGTCACACAGAAGCTCTCAAAGCTTACGTGGCTGGCCTCGGCGCGACCGATCATCTTATAGGCATGGCCATAGCCTGAGCCCAGACGCTGGACCGTAACCCCTTCGCCGGCCGCCACAAACGACACGTCATTGTGACCAACCGTTTCGGCAAAAAAGTTGATCAAAGGGACATCGATTGCAGAAGAAAGTGCTTCGAGCGTGGTCAATGAGGCCGAGACCTGTCCACGTTCGATTTTTGAGATCATCGCTGTAGAGACCCCGGACCGGGCCGAAAGTTCCGCGAGTGTAAGACCCGCCAAACCGCGATGATTTTTAACCGCTGCACCGACCAATTCATCCAATGCGGGTTTGTCAGAATGAGATTCTTGCTCTGCCATGGGCTTAAAATAGCGTCAGGAATGAAAATGCCCACGTGAAAATCTCACGTGGGCATTCAAATGATCTGCTGCAAAGCAGCGCAGGTGGAGATCCAAGGCCTGTGACCGGTGGTCAGCAGTTGGGAATATTGACGGCCAGGCCGCCCAGCGAGGTTTCTTTGTACTTTTCGTGCATATCATGCCCGGTTTGGCGCATGGTCTCGATGACGGAATCCAGTGGAACAAAGTGATGCCCGTCACCGCGCAGAGCCAGCGACGCGGAGGACACGGCTTTGATCGCACCCAGACCGTTGCGTTCGATACAGGGCACCTGAACCAGGCCTTTGACCGGATCGCAGGTCATGCCGAGATGGTGCTCAAGCGCAATCTCGGCCGCATTTTCCACCTGTTCCGGAGTGCCGCCCATTACAGCGCAAAGCCCTGCCGCGCCCATAGCCGACGCACTGCCAACTTCGGCCTGACATCCGGCCTCTGCGCCTGAGATGGACGCATTGTATTTCACCAAACCGCCGATGGCGGCCGCAGTGAGAAGGAAGTCGGGGATCTTTTTCGCACTTGCGCCGGGCACATGGTCAAGCCAGTAGCGGATCACAGCCGGAACAACGCCCGCAGCGCCATTAGTCGGCGCGGTCACTACCTGACCACCTGCGGCGTTTTCCTCGTTCACCGCCATGGCATAGACACTCATCCAGTCGTTGATGGTGTGCGGAGCGGTGAGGTTCATGCCGCGTTCGGCTTCGAGTTGGTCGAAGATCGATTTGGCGCGTCGGCGTACGTTCAGGCCGCCGGGCAGGATCCCGTCGCGGGCCATGCCGCGCGTGATACAGTCGTTCATGACCTCCCAGATGCGGGCGATACCGCGATCCAGACTGTCGTTGCAGCCCCGCGAAATTTCATTTTTGCGCTTCATTTCGGCGATGGACAGGCCCGAAGCCTTCGCCATCTGCAGCATCTCTACCGCGGATTGGAACGGGTAGGGGACAGCAGGGCCGTCATCGGTATCTCCCCCAGATGCCAGTTCCTCCGCCGTGAGAATAAAGCCCCCACCGATGGAGTAGTAGGTTTCCTGCAGGATCACATCACCCTGAGCATCCGTTGCCATCAGGATCATGCCATTGGCGTGCCCTTCAAGGGCTGGGCCAAAGTCAAACTTAAGGTCGGTGTTGGGATCAAACTGCAGCGCGCCCAGATCGGGAAGCACAATGCTGCGGGTGTCCTGAATGGCGGCCAAAGTGGCTTCGGCTTTGTCATTGTCATAGGTGTCCGGCAGAAAGCCCGCCAATCCAAGAATTGTCGCGCGGTCTGTTGCGTGACCAACACCTGTAAAGGCCAGCGAGCCATGGAGCGAGGCTTTTAGCCCATGCGCATGGAAGGGCGCGGCTCGAAGCGTCTCGAGAAATCTGGCACCTGCCACCATGGGACCCATGGTATGGGATGACGACGGGCCGACACCGACCTTGAACATATCAAAGACAGATAGAAACATCTGGAGACCTCCTGTGCGCGTGCGCCATGGGTAACTGGTCATTCTGGGAAACGGCGGGATGAAACCGACATTTCGTATACGAAACACGCGCTTTGAATAGGGGAATTTTGTATGCCATTGTGTGCCGTGCTAAGGTCTAAATGGCACTTCCTTCCGGGGGCGTGCAGTTGTGAGGCACTGTAAACGGTGTTGGACCTAACCCTTCGGCCGCCTGCGCGACCCGTACCGCATCACGGGTTTCCAACCCTGTGACGAGCGCTGAAAGGGCCGGATATCTTGTCAGGTCAAACCAGTCGGTTTCCCCTGCGGGATACAGGGCACTCCATCGCAGAATACAGGCGATATAATAGGCCAGAACAGTGGGTTCTTGCCCCTTTGGCCATGCAACGTCAGCCGCGTTTTCCAGCAAAGAAAGCTGTGTTTGAAGCACTCCCTGAAGGCTCGAGCGCATCACGCGTTCGGCTTCTGGGGCTATGTATTTTTCGGGATAAAACGTCATGCGCAGTGCGGGATGTACTGTATTTGCCGTGAAAAACAGCCATTTGAGGAAATGACCTCGATCTGGGGATTTCGGTGACGGGGCCATCATCTCATGTTGATCTGCAAGCCAGAGCAGTATTGCACCGGTTTCAAAGATCGGCCCATCCGGTGTCTCCAGGGCAGGGATCAGACCGGCCGGGTTCACTGTTCGATAGTCAGCGCTGTCCTGTTGGCGGGTGCTCCGGTCCACCAGCTGGGTTGAATAGGGCAGCCCCATCTCCTCCAGAACCAGACGGATGATGAGCGAAGCGTTATCGGGGGCGTAGTGCAATACATAGGGCGTCATGTTCGGCATCGTGCGGCGTGCTTTGGCTCGGGTCTTGGTCAAAACCGACAGCTTTGTGTCAGGAGCGCTCGCGCGATTGTGTGCGGCCCGAACTTGTCTGAAGTGCATTTGATGCACAGACTCTGTTCCCAGATGCACAACGGAAAAGAGGAACCTGCCATGATGCGCCGTAATTTGCTTTTGGGGGCGGCAGCCGCCGTTTTGGGAGGCGCAGCCTTTGGTCGGGTGTCGCTTGCCAAATCGAAGGGCGAATTTGAGGTGATGCGCAGCGAGGCCGAGTGGAAGGCCATGCTGTCCAATCTTGAATATCGCGTGATGCGCAAAGAGGGTACAGAACGCGCGTTCTCGTCACCACTGAACGATGAAAAAAGGGCGGGCATGTTTCACTGCCGGGGCTGTGATCTGGCGCTCTATGCGATGGAAGATAAATTTGACAGCGGCACAGGTTGGCCGTCCTTCACCCGGGCTCAGCCCAATGCCATAGGCACCCGTGAAGACCGGAGTTTTCTGATGGTTCGAACCGAGAGCCATTGCCGCCGCTGTGGCTCTCATCTTGGGCATATCTTCAATGATGGGCCTGCACCCACCGGCAAGCGCCATTGCATCAATGGGGTGAGCCTTACATTTCAGGCGGCGTTATAGAAAAGAGCGCCAAACGGCGCTCTTCGCTATCTCTTAGAAAAGTCGCAGCTCACTTAAAGCTGCGGCTGTCTTTCATCTGATCCCAGGCCCAGACCACCTCTTGGAGCTGGTCTTCCTGACTGCGATCCCCGCCGTTCATGTCGGGGTGAAGCACTTTGATCAGTTTCTTATAGGCCTTACGAATTTCGGCCTTGGTTTCAACATTGGTGGCATCCAGAATTTCCAGCGCCTTACGCTCGGTCGGAGGCAATTTGCGACCCCCGCCTCCGGATTTGCCGGGATTGCGCGTGGCATTGCCGCCCAGAACCTGATGGGGGTCTTCGATCCCCAGCCGTGCCCAGGCCTTGGCCTCGGGGTCACGCCAGTCTTTGGTTTTGCGTTCCCAAACCTTGTCGGCACTGTCCTGCGCGTTTTTTTCGGCCTCTGTTTTGCCGTCAAAAAAGCTCCACTTGGCGTTATATTCGCGCACGTGGTCTTTGCAGAACCAATAAAAATCGTCCAACACATCAGGAGCCTTGGGCGCTCTGAATTTGCCTGGCTCTGTGCAGCCCTCGTGCTCACACTCGCGGGTCGAAAACTCTTGCTCGCCGGTCATGCTCCGACGTCCACGCGGATTTTTCTTTTTCGCGGACTTTACGGACATGTTGAAACCGAAAGGATCATCTTTGCTCATGGGGCACCTCTTCTCGACTCGGACGCCAGAGTTTAGACTAACTTGAACAACTTTACAGGGGGCAGAATACAAAAATGTCGAAGGCAGAGAAAATTCGCGCAAAGCTGGCCGAGGCGCTGACACCGGCGGTGTTGGATGTGGTTGATGACAGCGAAAGTCATCGCGGACACGCCGGATATCAGGACGGTGGCGAAAGCCATTTCCATGTGGTGATCCGGGCCCAATCCTTTGAGGGGCAAAGCCGAATTGCCCGTCACCGAGCAGTTCACGCCGCTTTGGGAAAGGACCTCATGGCGTCTATTCATGCCTTGTCGATGGATCTTGATGTGCCGGAGTGAGCACAAAATAGAGGCGCGGCCCTGGGCCACGCCTCGCACTGATTAAAAAACAAACGGATGGAAACCCCCCAGAGAAATCTTTGAGCATCAATCGTTTTAGAGGCGTTCCGAACAATACTGGAACTGACGGCCTTTGAACCGGTAACTGTAAATTAGCAAATTTGCAGGTTGCGTTGACAGTCTGGGATTCCTGACCCCGCGGCAACTTGAGGCAGGACGAGGCGCCAAGACGTTCAAAACGAAAAGGCCGCCCGGAGGGACGGCCTTGTGTCTGACAGCTTTGCAGCCTGTGTTAGCTTTCAGCCAGTTTCTGCGCCACGATCTGGTTGACCGCTTTGGGGTTGGCTTTGCCGCCTGTGGCTTTCATCACCTGACCGACAAACCATCCTGCCAGCTTTGGGTTTTCCTTAGCTTTGGCAACCTGAGCCGGATTGGCTGCAATGATCTCAGCTACAGCCGCTTCGATCGCGCCAGTGTCGGTCACCTGCTTCATGCCACGCTCTTCAACGATGGCTTCGGGATCGCCGCCTTCGGTGTAGACAATCTCAAACAGATCTTTCGCGATTTTGCCCGAGATAGCGTCGCCTTTGATCAGCTTGATGATACCCGCCAGCTGAGCGGGCGAAACCGGGCTGTCTTCGATCGAATGATCTTCTTTCTTCAGACGGCCAAAGAGTTCGTTGATCACCCAGTTGGCGGCGAGTTTGCCGTCACCGGCAGCGCCCGCAACCTCTTCGAAGTAGGCGGCGTTCACAACGTCTGCGGTCAGGACGCTGGCGTCATATTCGGACAGGCCATAGTCGCCCACAAACCGCGCCTTTTTGGCGTCGGGCAGCTCGGGCAGGCCGGCTTTGATGTCGTCAACCCAGCCCTGCTCGATCTCCAGCGGAAGCAGATCGGGGCAGGGGAAGTAGCGGTAATCATGCGCTTCTTCTTTCGAGCGCATCGACCGGGTCTCGCCTTTGACGGTGTCATACAGGCGGGTTTCTTGGTCAATCTCACCACCAGCTTCGAGGATCGAAATCTGGCGACGCGCTTCGTATTCGATGGCTTGCTGGATAAAGCGCATCGAGTTCATGTTCTTGATTTCGCAGCGCGTGCCCAGATGGCTGAAATCACCGGTCTCGCGGTATTTCTCATACTGACCCGGCAGACAGACCGACACGTTCACGTCCGCGCGCAGGTTGCCGTTTTGCATGTTGCCGTCGCAGGTGCCCAGATAACGCATGATCTGGCGCAGCTTGCCCACATAGGCGGCGGCCTCTTCGGGGCCACGTATGTCGGGGCGCGACACGATTTCCATCAGCGCAACACCGGTGCGGTTCAGGTCGACAAAGGACATATGCGGGTCCATGTCGTGGATCGATTTACCCGCATCCTGTTCCATGTGGATGCGCTCGATACGCACCAGACGCGCAATACCGGGTTCCATATCCACGATCACTTCGCCTTCGCCCACAATCGGGTGATAGAGCTGCGAGATCTGATACCCCTGCGGCAGATCCGGGTAGAAATAGTTTTTGCGGTCGAAGGCGGACACCAGATTGATCTCGGCATTGATGCCAAGACCGGTGCGCACGGCCTGTTCGACGCAGAATTCGTTGATCACCGGCAGCATGCCGGGCATGGCCGAATCCACAAAGGCAACATTCGAGTTCGGCTCGGCGCCGAATTTGGTTGATGCACCCGAAAACAGTTTGGCCTGACTGGCCACCTGAGCATGCACCTCCAGCCCGATGACCAGTTCCCAGTCATGCTTGGCCCCGGCGATTACCTTGGGCTTGGGGGAGTCGTAAGTCAGATCCAGCATCTCTACCTCATTGGCTAGCACGTTTTGCGTTCTAAGCCAGGGAAGAGGGGCGGGCAAGTGGTGTCTCGCCCTTGATATGCTGCAATTTCTCTTCAGGAGGTCATTCGTGGCATTTCCAGACCGTCTCCGGTGAAAACCAGACGCCGCCCGCCATCCAGAACAGCGGAAAAATGTTCGGCGATGGTGCTAAGCGCGCGGGCACGCCCCTGTTTGACGAGATCAATATCTTCATCAGGTTCTGGAAGATCCGCCTGACCCGGAGCCGCAGCGGCAGACCAGACCAAGGGATGGAGCTCTTTCAGGTGATCCTGCAACAGCCAGCTGAAACATTCGGCCAGTCGGGCGCGGCCCGTTCCGGGATATGACGGGCCGGACAGGGTCAATCCGGTGAAAGCCGCCAGCTGATTGACCACGTGTTGATTTGGATCGCGGCTTAAAATGTCGCACATGCCTTCGACAAACAGTTCTGCATCCAGCCGCCGGAAGGCGCCGGGATCAAATTCGAGCGCGCCGATGTAAATCCAAGTATAGGCGCCAATGCCCCAGACATCAGACAAGCGAAGTGCGGTACGTCGGGCTTCGTTGTCGAGGTCTTCATAGGTGCCAAACCTCCGTGGCAGAAGATCACGACCAAACGCCCGCAGGTGATCAGAACACTCTGGATCGAGATCCAGCAGATCTTCGTAATCGTCGAAGATGCGTTGCATCGGATGAGCATCGGCCTCAAGCACCTCGCAACGGACCCGCGCCCAAAGCGCAGAATTGGTTTCGAACGCATCAAACTGATCTGCAAGCGCGCGGGCCCGGCTCATGTGATGGTCATAGGCGGAGCGGCGTTGCACCGAAAGATCGCGCGGCCGCGAGGCCCCTCGCCAGCTGAGCGCGAGATCGAGATTGGCCATGGCCACAACATAGGCCATGGCGGGGCATTCGGGGGTCTCATCAAGCTGTTCATCGAGCGCCGACATGATGTCACGGGCGGTTTGCGGTTCGCCACGGCGGGCGGCGCTGCGTGCGGCCATGATGATGTCAGATCGGGCGCCCTCTCCCATTATCCGGGCCACCGAGTGACCCCCGGGGGTCAATTGCCGCGTCGCGTCGGTCTGTTGTAACTCTTCGGCCAGTTCTTCCCAGGCTTCCTGCCGTGCAAGAAACTGACCACGTCGAAAGGCGGCGTCGCTGCATTTAGCATCATCGGAGGGGGAGGCTTCTGCAATGTCGATCTTTGGCCGCATCGGAAACACCCGCGCCTGTTGAGGCTCGTCCATCTCCGGCATGTCGTCGGAACGGGCTTTCAGAAGATTTAGGCGGTTGGCCAAAGAACGCATAGGGTGGGACGCTTGTTGCTAAAGATCACGGCAAATGTGCTTAGGCTTTGCGGCCAAATCGGGGCAGTGCCGGGCCGCAAGCGGTGCACTTATAAACATTTCTAAAGACTTAAGGCTTGCAGCAGGGTTCTTGTCCGAGCTCTCAGGATCGGCCATAGTCCTTGGCTATGTATCGTATTGTTCTATGTAGCTTGCTTTTGTGCCTGCCTGTGGCGGGGTGGACCCAAACCCAACCGGATACCGAGGCGGCGGAAATCTCGGATCTGGCGATCTCACAATCGCCACGACCTCAGGCGCGCCGTCCGATCATTTTGCCGAAAGCGCGTTGGGGTGATGCCAATGGCCGGAGCAGCTGGACCCACGCGCTGGTTGCCGGATTGCGCAGCCATGCCAAGGTGTTGCCGACTTTGGTGCCAAACGACATTCAGGACTGGTGCCCTGCCTATCCTACGGCGGACACCGCCGGGCGCGAAGCCTTCTGGGTTGGTTTGATTTCGGCACTGGCCTGGCATGAAAGCACGCATCGCCCCACGGCTGTGGGAGGTGGTGGCCGTTGGTTTGGTCTGGTGCAGATCTATCCACCCACGGCACGGTTTTACAAATGTAAGGCGCGCAGTGGTGCGGCGCTCAAAGATCCCGAAGACAACCTGTCGTGTGCCTTGCGGATCATGGCCGTGACCGTGCCTCGGGACGGGGTGGTCAGTCGGGGCATGAAGGGGGTCGCGGCGGATTGGGGGCCGTTTCATTCCCGCCGCAAACGCGAAGATATGCGGGCCTGGGTCCGCGGTCAGGAATACTGTCAGGGATTGACCAGCTCGTTGCGGCCCGTGGCGCGCCCTGAGGCATTGACGTCTCAGGCCCCAGATTCCGGGCCAAAGGTTGACCCTCAGGATCCAGAAACCCCAGAGCCATCGACCCCTGAAACGGACGGCTAAACTTTGAGCCAACTGGGTTTGCGTGTCACATCCACCATTGAGACGCCATCGCCTCCAAGCCCCAGAGTCACCCGACGCAGCATTTCAATGCCGTCCTCTGATCGGGCGGGAAGGGCGCTTGGGGAAATCGGCTCACCTATTGTGATGCGGTAAGGCTGGCGGGCCTTGTTCAATGTCTCATGAAACAGGGTGATGTCGCGCAGGGTTGGATGGATCAAATCAAACAGATAAAACAGCACTGAATTGCGGGCCTGCATGTGGATCGGGATCACCGGCAGGTCAAGTTTGCGGGCAATCATTGCCGCACTGGCCATCCAGGGGCGTTCATGCAGGCGAAGTCCCCGCCGTTTTGCCAACCGCCCCGATGGAAAAATCACACCCAAGCGCCCTGCTTCTGCCGCGTTGCGGGCATAGGCCATGGTTTCACGTGTTTTGCCGTGGCTGCGCTTTTCTTTGCGCCACTCAACCGGGGCTATCATGTCGCCCATCTGAGGCAACACCCGCAGAATGTCGTGGTTGGCAAAGTAATAGGCATCTGGCCGGGTCTGGCGCAGCACATGGTGCAGAATAATGCCGTCGGCAATGCCTGTGGGGTGGTTGGCCACAATCAGGGCCGGGCCATGTCGGGGCAAGTTCGACAAACCTGACACGTCAACATCCTTCGCGAGCATCTCTCCCATGACGGCCATAATGTCGGTGGCGGGCATATCGCGAATGGTACGGCTGATGGCCAAGGTGCGATCATAACCCAGCACATGATCCAAAAGCGTACGGATCGGCCGCACCGTGGGGCGATCTGAGAAAAGCCACGGCGCTCGTTCTTCTATCAGCGGGTCGATACGGTCTTTCATGCGCCAAACATGCCCATGGGCATGTGACACAGGGGTGACAGGAGGATGGCAGTCAGATCACAACCACGCGTTAGGGTCAGTCAGTGGCAGAGCGCGCGTCAGAGAAACCCAAAGTGGTGTTTTTCCCATCGGACACCACGCGCATCAAAGGCCTTTTGAAGCTCTTCAATGTCGGGCAGGGCATCCTGTGGAATGCTGAGACGTTTGCTGGAATCCAGAACCAGTCGCACCCGGATCGAAAGATCAAGCCGGGTTTCAAACCGCACGCGGTCGATGCGGTGGAGCGACACCTCTGCCTGTGACCGCCCTGAGCTCCATCTCAACTGAGTGTCGTCCAGGCGCAGTGATGCCTGGCGATTGCGGGCAAAATCCAGAGCTGCAGGCAGCGTGGTGGCCAACAGAACGGCGACAATCCAATCGGCAGCATCCAGCAAGAGCCAAAGCAGAACAATCACCCCCCAGACTGCGGTCATGATCAAGGCATGCCGCAGGGTCCGGCTTTGGCTGTGATGTTCAAGGATTTTATGTGTCTGTGAAGCGCCCATGGAGCGACCTTAGCGGTGCTGCGGTCCGGTTGAAAGGCGCTGGGCCGACATCTGGTTTATGAAATGCGAAACGCGCGTTTGATGTCATCAAGCGCATCGGTTTGTTTTGGGCTGAGTGATCCAGTGCCCGCTTTCGCCACGCCCTGTACCAGCTCCATCAGGTTTTCAAAGCCCGCTGCGCCTTGCATCTTGTTCAGTGGTCGGGCCAGTCGGGCAATGGCGGGCTGGGCGCCGCCACATTCCTGCATGATCCAGCGCCCCAATGTCTGCAATTCTTCCACCGCGTCCAGATCCAAGCGCGTCACGCGGCCAAGACCCGAGGTCAGCGCAAGTCGTTGTTCGCGGGTTGGCAAATCATCCAATTCAACAAAGGCACAGCCCAAGGCGGCAAGCGCGATATTGGGATCTTCGATGGTGTCCGCCGGGTGGCGCTTGGCCTGTCTGCGAAACCCAAATCGCCGGGCCGCAAGGCGCACATCATTTGCGGCATCGAGAACGTCGCTTGTCATCTCAGCAGCATTTCGGGCGCGGATAACAAAGAAATACACGGCACCCAAGGCGGCCAAAATACTAAGAAGAACAGGCATGAAACACTCCAAATCAATTGGGGGCACCATGCCTGCTCTTAACATGTGACGCAAGTCCGCGTCAGTATGGGGATTAGGCGTCGAGCATCCGTCCCACCATTTCCGAACTGTCACGGCTCAGGCCCGGTTTGGCGGCCAGTTTTTCAAGCTCGGCCCGCATCAGCGCGCCCCGCTCGGCGTCATAGCGTTTCCAGGTCTGGAAGGCCTGACACATGCGGGCTGCGGTCTGGGGGTTCTTCTCGTCCAGCTTACCAATCCATTCGGCCAACAGCTGATAGGCGCTGCCGTCTTTCTGGTGGAAGGCCGCGTGGTTCATGGTCAGCGATCCAAATAGGGCGCGGAAGCGGTTGGGGTTCTGCCAATCGAAATCCGCGTGTTCGGTGAGTGCCCTGGCGGCTGCAACCGCTTTGCTGGGTTTCGCGACCGCCACCTGCAGACCAAACCATTTGTCCATGACCAGACGATCCGAATTCCACTGATCGTAAAACTGGGCCAGCGCAGCAGTGCCATCGCCGTGACGGATCAGGTTCGACAGCGCCGCAAGCTGGAGCGTCATGTTGTCAGCCCCATCATATTGCGCCTGTGCCGCAGCCCCGCCATCCAACCGCGATTGCAGAGACAAGGCCGCACCACCCAAGGCGCGTTTGCCTGATTGCGCGGCGTTGGCCTGATAGGGTTCGGTCACGGTTGCCTGAGCTGCCAGTGTCGGCAACAAATCCGCCCATGTCTCGGCCATGGTCTGAGCCAGACGATCCGTTGCCTGCCAGATCGCGTCCGGATCCGGGGTGATGCCACGTTCATGCAATAGCTGGGCTAACTCAGATTGTCCCGGCAGTCCCAGCATCAGCGCGCGATAGGCCGGATCAAGGCTTTCATCCCGCAACAGACGTTCCAACCCGTCCAGCCACGCGGCATCAGGTTCGGCCCCTTCAGTGATCATCGCCACAAGGCTTTCCCGAGCCAGATTGCGTGAGGCATCCCAGCGGTTGAAGGAATCCGTGTCATGGGCCAGCAAAAACGCCTGTTCCTCGCGGCTCTGTTCACGCTCGATCACCACCGGCGCCGAGAAACCGCGCAGGATTGAGGCCACTGGGCGGGCGGACAAGCCGCTGAACTCAAAGCTCTGTTCAGCTTCGGTCAGTTCCAGAACCTGTGTCGGCACGACCTCATCGCCATTGGGGTTCAGAAGGCCAACCGCCACCGGGATCACCTGTGGCGCTTTGCTGTCCTGGCCGGGCGATGGCGGATTGCTCTGGCGTAGGGTCAGAGTAAAGGTGCCGTCCTTCCAGGCCTCGGTGACGGCAACGCGCGGGGTGCCGGCCTGCGAATACCAGAGTTTGAACTGGTTCAGATCGCGGCCTGTCGCCTCTTCAAACACCTGCAGCCAATCCTCGATGGTGGCCGCATCGCCATCGTGGCGTTCAAAATAAAGATCCAGCGCTTTGTAATAGGCCGCATCGCCCACCAGCGTTTTCAGCATGCCAATGACGTGCGAGCCTTTTTCATAGACCGTCGCCGTGTAGAAGTTGTTGATTTCCTGAAAGCTTTCGGGACGCACCGGATGGGCCAGCGGGCCTTGATCCTCGGGGAATTGGCGCGACCGCAACACCAGCGCGTCTTCGATTTCTTTCACCGCCGCGCTACGCATATCGCTGGTAAACTGCCCATCCCGATAAACGGTCAAACCCTCTTTCAGGCAAAGCTGAAACCAATCGCGACAAGTGATGCGGTTGCCGGTCCAGTTGTGGAAATATTCATGCGCCACAATGGCTTCGATCCGCTCGAAGTTGGCGTCCGTCGCGGTTTCCGGGCTGGCCAGAACGCAGGAGGAGTTGAAGATGTTCAACCCCTTGTTCTCCATCGCACCCATGTTGAAATCATCCACGGCGACGATGTTGAAGATGTCGAGGTCATATTCGCGCCCATAGACATCTTCATCCCATTTCATCGAATCCTTCAGCGCCTGCATGCCAAAAGCGCATTTGTGCTCATCCCCCGGACGCACCCAGATGTTCAGCTCCACATCGGTGCCGGATTTGGTGGTGAAACGATCGGGGTGGTTGACCAGCTCGCCCGCCACGAGCGCAAACAGGTAGGCGGGTTTGGGCCAGGGGTCGTGCCATTCGGCCCAGCCTTCGCCCTGGCCCTTCAGATTGCCATTGGAGAGCAGCACCGGCAGATCCCCTTCGACACGCACATCAAAGGTTGCCATCACATCGGGGCGATCTGGGTAATAGGTGATTTTGCGAAAACCCTCGGCCTCGCATTGTGTGCAATACATGCCGTTCGACATGTAAAGTCCTTCAAGCTCGGTGTTGGATTCTGGCGCGATTTCGACCTCGGCCTCCCACAGAAACGCCTCTTGCGGCACATCGCAGGTCAGCCCGCGGTCGGTGAGCTTGGGGGACACCTCTTGCCCGTTGATGCTCGCACGGATCAGGCGCAGCTCTTCGCCATGCAGGAAAAACTCTTGCGCCGGGACGTCGGGATTTGGGGAAAAGGCAATGCGTGAGATCACGCGGGTGGCGCTGGGCGCCAATTTGAAGAGCAGCTCGACCTTGGAAATGTTCCAGCCAAAGGCCTGATAATCTTTGAGATAGATGGTTTGGGGGGCTGCGTCTTTCATAAGAACCTCTGCGGCTGCTAAACTGGGATTGTCCCAGTGTTAGGCGCAGCCGCAGAGCTGTGCAATGGGGGGGCGTCAGACGCCTATTAGCCCTGGAACAGCGACAGAAGCTGCTGCGGTGCCTGGTTGGCGATCGACAGAGCCTGAACACCCAGCTGCTGCTGAACCTGCAGAGCCTGGAGACGGGCCGAGGCCTCTTCCATATCTGCGTCAACCAAGGTGCCGATGCCCGATTTCAGAGCGTCAGTCAGGCTCGAGATGAACGAGGCCTGAGTTTCGATGCGTCCCTGTGCCGAACCAAACGAAGCGGCGGCGTCGATCGAAGTCTGAAGGAGGTTTTCGATTTCGGTCAGGGCTTGATCTACACCAGCGTCGGTAGTGACGTTGATGTTTGCCAACTCCTCTAGACCGCCACCGATGGTTGTATCGGCTGCGGCATATTGTTCAGCATTGATACTGAAGATGTCAGTTGCCGCAGCATTAGTAGCACCTGCGATTGTGATGGTGTTTCCCGATGCTGTCGCGGTAATTCCAAGGGTGTTGCCAGAGCCTAGCTGGGCTTCAATATAGGTATTGAATTTTTCAGCCATAGCAGTCGCGACATCAGCCATAGTTTCGCCGTCGCGGGCAACGTAGGAAAGGTCGCCGTCAGAGGTGTCGAGCAGGTTATCAAGAACGCCACCGTCCGCGGAGATCTGGATCTCAAAACCTGTCCCAGCTGTTACTGCGGCGCTAGCTGCGGTGCCGAAGGCGATCGTCGAGGTGTCTGCGGTGGCCGTTGTCGAACCAACAATTGAGTGGGCGACCTGTGTGCCCGTTCCATCAACAGCAAGGTCGTCGGTTGCTGCTGTGACTGCGGTTGCGGTGTAATCAATGTTCGAAGCGCCGATACCAAGGTCTTGTTTACGAACGGTGATGTCCGAGGCGGTTACGCCCGAGCCAGTGCGATCCAGCGACGACAGGATGTTGACGCTGCCCGAACCCGCTGTGGTGTCGGTGTTCTGCAGAAGGTTCAAGCCGTTGAACTGGGCTGCACCCACAACCGCGCCGATCTGGTCGCGCAGCGCATCAATATCGGCTTGGATTTTGTCGCGGTCGACGTTTTCTTCCTGCGCCGCAACGATTTTGCCTTTGATATCGGTCAGAAGGTCAGTGACCGTTTCTGACGCCTGGCGTGCAACTGATACAGTCGACTGGCCAAGGTTGAGGCTGTCGGAAATACCTTTGAAGCCTTTAACGTCGGCTTCCATTACTTTTGAGATAGCCCAAACCGCGGAGTTGTCTTTCGCATCGGCAATGGTTTTGCCGGTCGAAATCTGACTCTGAACGTCGGACATATTGGAATTGATGGTCTTAAGAGTTTGCAGCGCGACCATTGCGCTGTTGTTTGTCAGGATACTGGACATATCGGGCCTGCTGAGTTCTCTCTGGTACGTTTTGACTTCACCCTGCGTTTTTCAGGGCGCGCCGATGACAGGCCTAGTTTTGCGCGACAGGTGGTTAACAAGTGACAACCAAGGCGCGAGAGATATCGATAAAATTGTTCTAAACCTCGCTTCGAAGTGTAAAGCCCTTGAAGTAAAGAGAAATTTTCGAGGGTGGATTTAAGTTAGCCGAAAAATCCATGAAAAACAGAGGGTAATTTTTCGTATTTTCCAGCTGAGGCCACCCCGACAATGCAGGAGCCTAAAATTTTAGGTTTTCGGAGTGTTCGACACAGAAACCTAGCGAGCTCAAAGCAAGTGTGTTCCATCAACTAGAGCTCTCAGGCGAGTGATTGGGGGAAGTCACGCCATGAAAAAAAGGGGGCCTCTCGACCCCCTTTCTCTAAGTTAGAGCGACCTTGCTTTATTCCGCCGCACGCAGTTCCGTGGTGGCGGGCAGGGCCTCGTCGTCTTCCCAGACAATCGTCGGGGCTTTGACTTTGCGGGCCTGACGCGCCAGAGCCCAGTCCTGTGCCGAACGGCTTGCCTTGCCCAGTGACATCCGCGCAAGTAGGCGCGCAAAGGCCATGAAGTAGGTCCAGAACCACACCCGGATCGCGAGCATTGAGGGGGTGAAGACAAGGGTCAGCACCGTTGCGATGCCCAGACCAAAGACCACCGCCGTGGCGAGGTTGATCCACCAGAGGGCCGTGGGTGAGTTCACCGAATAGCCCCCGCCGAGGAAGTCGAGGCTGAGCCCAAACATCATCGGCGTCAAACCGGCCATCGTGGTGATGGTGGTCAGAAGAACCGGACGAATGCGGTCTTCTGCGGTGCGAATAATCGCCTCGATCTTGGGCATCACTCGCGAGTATTCCTGATAGGTGTCGATCAGAACGATGTTGTTGTTCACAACAATCCCCGCCAGCGCGACGATGCCAACACCTGTCATGATGACGCTGAAATACTGATCCATCACAAGCATGCCGATCAGAACCCCGGTGGTGGACAAAATCACCGCAATCAGAACCAGGGTTGCGTTGTAGAAGCTGTTGAACTGCGCCAGCAGGATGATGAACATCAATCCCAAGGCCGCACCAAAGGCCGACATGAGGAAGGTCTGGCTTTCGGCCTGATCCTCTTGATCCCCGGTCCATTCCCAGGAAATACCCTCTGGCAGGCGGTTGTCATTGAGCCAGTTGGTCAAAAGCTCGATGCGTTCATTGCCTGTCAGCGGAACCGCTTTCAGTGTACTATCGGCGTTGAGCTGTGCCACTTCGTCTGCGGTGAAACCTTCGGCAAAGATTGTGACTGCAAACCGCTTGTCTCCAATCGCAACCGTGGCCTCGTCGGCGCTGACTTCGGTGCCATAGCCGACAATGGTGGTCTCGCCATCCACATCGGTTGAAAAGACCTGCATGCCATCTTCGACGCCCGCTTTGATGTCAAAGTGGCGCTTTTGGTCGACACGGTTGATCTCGGCCAGTTTGGCAACCGGCGTACGGGTGATGAAGTTGGACAGAGGCACCAGACCGTCCTGCGTGCGCAGTTTCAGCGTATCCAATGTTGACAACACCCGATCGTCTTCGGGCAAACGTACGCGGATTTCGATCTCTTCATCAGATCCATCCGGCGTATAGCTGTCGAGCAGGATACCGCGGGTCACAAGTTGCACCATTGCGCCAACGGTGGCCACATCCGCACCGTAGCGCCCGGCTTTTTCGACATCAACGTCGATCTGCCAGTCAATACCGGGCAGGGGGCGGGTGTCTTCGATCTGGGTTAGACCCGGCGTTGCATCAAACACCGCGCGCATCTCTGCGGTTGTTTCCAGCAACTGGTTCCAGTCGTCTCCTTTGAGACGCAGATGCACGGGCTTGGCACTGGCTGGGCCGCGATCCTGAGCGAGGATCTCAACCTCAATGCCGGGGATCAGAGCCATTTGAGCCGTCAGATCCTCGATGATCGTATCGCCATCCAGCTCTTCCAGAGTGACGTTGTCGTGGGTTGCGGCGTATTCGGCGCGATCCTCCCATGGAATGGTTTCAAACTGAACCTGCCCAATGGTATCCCCCGGAGCTTCTGCGCCGCCTGTGTTGTTGTTCAGGCCACCTTCGCCCGCAAAGGCAAAGGCCGTATCAACACCCACATGCGCCAGAACCATGGCTTCGGCCCGTTTGACCAGAGCGTCTTTTTCTTCGAGCGACAGGTTGCCACGCGCCCGAACATAGACAATGGCCTGTTCCGGTTCGCTGTCGACAAAGAACTCAACACCGTTGTTGTTCTGGCCAAAGTAGCCAAAGACGCTCATGACGATCCCGATCACAGCACCCACGGTGACAATCGGCATCACCGGATTGCCGGCAATGAAGGCAATGAAATAACCAAAGGGCGACCGACGATAGCCGCCTTGGATCTTCTTGGCCTGACGGCGGATGGCCACGGAATCCATGACAATCGACGAGATTGACCCGAAGACAGCAAAAACAATCGCGCCGGGGAGCATGGCACCAAAGCCGGTGGCTGAAGTCTCAACCAGATAGCTGGGGTTCAGCATCATCATGGCGCCGACAAACAGGCCAAGCAGTGCCACAGGCACCAAGAGCAGGCGTAGCCAGAACGGCGCCGCGGCGCGCAGGGCACTGCCTGCATTGCCAATCATACGTGAGAACCGGCCTGAAACGCCGCCCATGATGGGCAGATAGATCAATGCCACAACAAGCGAAGCGGACAAGACGAAGATCAGGGTCACCGGCAACATGCGCATGAACTGACCGGGAATACCGGGCCAGAACAGCATAGGCAGGAAGGCACAAAGCGTTGTGGCGGTCGACGAGACAACCGGCCAGAACATGCGGTGCGCGGCTTCGACATAGGCATGCATCGGGCCTGAGCCCTCAGAGATGCGTTTGTCTGCGTATTCCACAACAACAATCGCGCCATCCACCAGCATACCAACTGCGAGGATCAGACCAAACATCACCATGTTCGAGATCGAAATCCCGGCCAGAGCGAGGAACAGGAAGCACAGCAGAAATGATGTCGGAATGGCAAAGCCCACCAAGAGCGCAGGGCGTAGACCAAGACTTGCCAGCACCACGATCATCACCAGTGCAATCGCGGTCAGAACCGAGCCCTCAAGCTGGCTGACCATGCTGGACACCTGACGGCTTTGGTCGTTTGAGCTGCCAACGCCGAGGACCGCTTTCAGCTCGTCAGGCCATTCGTTTTGCGCCTGAGCCACCACCGCACGCACTTCGTTGGCGGTGTCGATGATGTTGAAGCCTTTGCGCTTGACCACCTGCAGGGCCACGGTCTGCTCGCCGTTGAAGCGAGCGGTGCCTTTGCGGTCTTCGAAGGTCAGATTGATCTGCGCCAGATCGCCAAGTGTCACCACGCGGTCGCCGTTCACCTTGACGGGAAGGCCATAGACATCCTGTGTCTGCGTAAAGGAAGAGGGGATCTTGATCGCAAAGCTGCCTTGCTCGGTTTCGATCTCACCGGCGGCGATCAGCTGGTTGTTGTTTTGCACAACATTGATCAGTTCCCCGGCGGTCACGTTATAACTTTCAAGCCGCAGCGGATCGATCAGAACCTCAAGCATTTCAGCCCGGTCCCCGGCGATCCCGGCCTCAAGCACCGAATCCAGCGCTTCAACCCGGTCCTGAAGATCCTTTGCAATGCGGGTCAGGGTGCGTTCCGGCACCGGTCCGGTCAGGTTGACGATGAGGATCGGAAATTCAGAGAAGTTGATCTCGTTGATGGTGTACTGTTCGGCCCCTTCCGGGAAATCCGCTTCGGCACTTTTCATCGAATCACGGACATCAGCCATGATTTTGGTCTTGTCCCAGCCAAACTCGAACTCAAGCGCCACACCCGCATACCCTTCGGCGGCGGTGCCAGACATGGATTTCAAGCCATCCAGATCAGCCAGTTCGGTTTCCATGGGTTTGACCAGAAGCGACTCGGCGTCCACGGCGGAAATGCCGGGAAAGGGCACCGATACGAAAAGAGCCGGAATCTCAATATCCGGCTCACCTTCTTTGGGCAGCGTGGAGTAGGCAAAGCCCCCCACAACAAGGCTCAGCACAATAAAGGCCAAAACCATTCGGGCGCGGTCTGCGGCCCAATCAATGATGCCGGTCATTGGATGACCTCCTCAAAGCTGGGCGCAACAGGCACCCCATCAGTCACAAATTCCTGACCTACGGTGATCACGTCCACGGTCTCAGGTAGACCAGCCACCAGCACACCCTGACGCGTGTCACGCAGTAGGTTTACCGGCATGAACAGCGCGGTTTCCTCTTCGGTCACCGTCCGGACACCCAGTTCGCCTTCATTGTTGAGCGTGAGCGACGACTGCGGCAGTAGGTGCGCAGGTTCGCCATCCGCCTCGATTGCAATCTCAGCGGTTTGGCCGTCGCGAATGCTCAGGTCGGCGTTGGGAAGGGTGATTTCCATGCGGAAAGTCCGGGTCAGAGGGTCGGCACTACGTGAAACAAACGACACGTTGCCGACACGCTCGAGACCATCGACAAGACGTACCCCGGCTTGGGCATCATCCTTGACGCGGGCAATCTCGGTTTCCGGCACAAAGCCCACAAACTTCACCGGATCAAGCTGGATCACGGTGGCACAGGCACCGCCCGGTTGCAGCAAAGTGCCAAGCTCGGCGGTGTCGGTTTCCAAGAGCCCACCAAAGGGGGCGTGGATCTGCAAGTGATCGATTTCTTTTGTTGCACTGGCGATTTCGGCCTCCGCGGACTGAATACCGGCCAATGCGCTTTCTTCTGACGTCCGGGCAGATTGAACACCGGCCTGTGCGCCTTCAAGCTGCGACCGAGCGCTTTCGACAGCGGCGCGGGCGCCTTCGACGGCACTCAGCGCTGATTCGACAGTGGCCGAAGCCCCTTCGATTTGGCTTTCAGCGGTCTGGACACCGGCGCGGGCGTTGGCGATCTGGCTCTGTGCGGCCTGAATGGCGACGCTGGCCGAGGCCAATTGGCTACGCGCGGCCTGAACACCGGCCTCTGCATTGCGAATCTGGCTTTCGGCGGACTGAACAGCGGCCTTTGCTGAGGCCACCTGGCTGCGGGAGGTTTCAACCCCGGCGAGGGCGCCTTCCAACTGGCTTTTGGCACCTTCGATGCCGCTTTGTGCAGCGCGAATGCCTGCCTGCGCGGTTAGAACACCAGCCTTCGCAGCTTCAAAACCGGCTTCAGCGCCGGCAAGGCGGGTCTGAGCGGCAAATCCGCCCTGTGCCAGTTTTTGTGCCGCGTTCAGATTGATCTCAGCTTCTTTCACTCGGGCTTCGGCTTCAAGCAAACGTGCTGCGGCCTCAGGTACGCGGGTTTCGGCTTCGGCCAAAGAGGCACGCGAGGCAGGAACGGCCGCTTCGGCTTGGCGTAAACGCGCTTCGGCAGCCGGGACCCCGGCCTGAGCTTCGATCAGGCGAGACTGCGCCTCGGGAACCCGCGACAGAGCTTCTTGCAGACGTGATTCAGCGGCGGGAATACCGGCCTCGGCCTCAATGAGGCGAGCTTCTGATTCCGGAACGCGTGCCATGGCTTCGGAAAGACGGGCCTGCGCCGCAGGGACGTTCGCTTTGGCTTCGGCCAGACGGGCTTCAGCAGCGGGAACGGCGGCTTCGGCTTCTGCAATGCGCGCGCGAGCGGCGGGCACGTTGGCCTGGGCTTCAGCCAAGCGGGCGGCGCTTTCAGGAAGGCGGGCATTGGCCTCAGCCAGACGCGCCAGGGCCTCTTGCAGGCTGGCGTCGCGGGTGCCGGGATCCAATTCGCACAACAATTGACCGGCTTCGACCAACTGGCCTTTACGCAGAGGCTCAGAAATGACCTTGCCGCTTGTCTCAGCGCGAACCTCTACCTGGCGAACAGCTTCCGTTTCCCCGCGCAAAATTACGGCGCCATCTACAACCCGCGCCACCGAGCGCATGGCCATGACCCGAACGGTGCCTTCTTTAAGGTCGCTGGTCGTCGCCTCAGCGTCAATTGTCGGTGTGTCCGCCTCGGCGACTACGGCTTCTTCGACTGGCGCGGCGTCAATGTCGCGTCCGGCAAAGCCAAACAGCCGTTCGCGTTCGAAAACCAAACCATACAAAACGCCCGCAACAATCAGAGCGGTCAAAAGGGAAACAAGGCGCATCGTGTCACCACTTCCATTCAATTATAAGTGTCGCGCAAATGCGCCTTCATATGTGATCCACACCACAGGAATGACAGCGTCATCACGGATAGGTGTTTCTGAACCGATTGGTTCAGTAGTAGGTACTCGAAAGGCCACCTTCAACCAGCAGGTCTAAAAAAGTGGCCTTGAAATACACCTCTGGGCCGGAATGGGGGTGTTTTTTTCCCGCAGCGTGCAGGGCGTTGCGGAATCGACACGCCTTGGCACGAGCGCAGTCGCGGGGTAAGAGGGTGCAAATTGCACAAGCGTCAAGAGGGTCCAGGTGAGCAATCAAGACAGTTTCATCGACGAGGTTACGGAAGAAGTAAAACGTGACCGCCTTTATGGGCTCATGCGCCGATATGGTTGGATTCCAGTTGTGGTGGTGCTGGGGATCGTGGGCGGAACCGCCTATCGTGAATACAACCGCGCCACTGAACAGGCCGCTGCTGAAAGCTTCGGTGACAGCATTCTCACGGCGCTCGAAGTCGAAGAAATTCCGGCGCGTATTTCCGCTCTGTCTGAGATCACCACAGGCGATTCAGACGAAAAGGCTGTGCTTGAAATGCTCATCGCGGCGGAAGAGGGCGTTGATGGGGACGATGCGGCAGCAATCGCACGCCTGCAATCGGTGGCGAACGACACCGCTGTGCCCAATATCTATCGCCAAATTGCAAGCTACAAAGCCTTGTCGCGCGCCAGTGACATTCTGAGTTCGGACGAACGTAAGGCGGGATTTGAGTCCCTTGCGGTTGCAGGACAGCCGTTGCGCGTGCTTGCAGAAGAGCAACTGGCTTTGATTGAAATTGAAAGTGGTGATGCAGAAGCGGCAATGAAACGCCTACGCGCGCTGATCAGCGACGCAGAAGCATCCGCAGGCTTGCGCCGCCGCGCAACTCAGTTGATTGTGGCGCTTGGTGGATCGGTCGACGCAGGCTGAACTTAGAAAGATTAAGAGGGGGCAGGCAGATGGCTCAACGGGCAATATTCCTGGGGATGCTGGGTGCACTGGCTTTGGCAGGCTGTGAAGAGCGGGAAGTGGTCCTTCCAGGGGATCGACTTGGGGTGCGCGAGGTTTTGCAAAGCCAGTTGGTGGGCGAAACAGTTAGCGATACCCAGTCTCGCGCGATCTCAATCCCTGCGGCACAGAACAACTCGGACTGGGCGCAGAGCTTTGTGTCGCCATCCAATCGCGTCAGCAATGCTGCTCTGTCTGCAACGCCAGCCCTGCTATGGTCGACGAATATCGGCGAAGGTGACGGACGCCGCGTGCGATTGAATGTCGATCCCGTTGCAGGGGGCGGTCGTGTGTATACGGTCGATTCCGCGCATGTTGTGCGGGCGGTGTCGAACACCGGCGACATTCTGTGGAGCTATGATCAGACACCACTCCGGGACAGCGCTGAACAGGCGCAGGGGGGCGGGCTCGCCTTTGCCGGGGACCGTTTGTATGTCGCTTCGGGTTTTGGCGCGCTGACCACACTGGATGCGGCAACGGGACGGGAAATCTGGTCCCAGAAACTTGGAAACTCCGTCACCGGGGCGCCCACCATTCGGGATGGCGTTGTCTATCTTGTATCGGGTGATCAGGTGGCTTGGGCGCTTGAGGCCGAAGATGGCCGCATTCGCTGGCAGATTGACGGTGTGGGGGACAGCCACAATGTGGCCGGTGCGCCTGCGCCTGCTGTTGGCGACAAACATGTGATCTTTTCTTTCGGTAATGCTTCGGTTCAGGCGGCGTTCCGTCAGGGTGGTTTGCGTCTCTGGAATGCTGATATTCTGGGCCGTCGCGGCGGCATCGCGATCGGCAATGTCGATGATATCACTGGGGATCCCGTCATTTCGGGCAACACGGTTTATGCCGGGAACTACGCCGGGCGCGTTGTTGCTCTGTCGTTGTTCGACGGAGAGCGTCTCTGGACAGCCCGCCACGGCGCCAAAGGCGCGATCTGGCCTACGGGTGACTCGATTTTCTTTGTGTCCGATCTCAATAAGCTGGTGCGGTTGGACGCCGCCACTGGCGAACAGATCTGGACGGTTGACCTGCCGTTTTACGAAACCTCACGCAAACCGCAAAAGCGCCGGGGTCGGGCTTATACGATGCAGGGACCGATTCTCGCGGGTGGGCGTCTGATTGTTGCGGGCTCTGATGGCCTGCTGCGCAGCTTCGATCCAGCAGACGGCTCACTGACCTCCAGCATCGAAATGCCGGATGGTGCCACAGCGCGGCCTATTGTGGCTGGTGGCACCCTGTATATCGTCTCGGCGGCGGGTGATCTTCTGGCCTATCGCTAAGGGATTGAACCTTATATAGAATTGGCCTTAACCCGGCGTTTCTCCGGGTTGGCCCCCTCCAGATTTCGAAGCCAGTTGCTGCCCTGAATTTCGCTGAAAATTCGGGGCGTGCACTTGTGGTCTTTTCCCCACCGATGAAATGCGTTAAGCGGGCTGTCTGATCCGGAGAGCCCCGATGTCCTTTACACTTGCCATTGTCGGTCGTCCCAATGTGGGAAAGTCGACCCTGTTTAACCGTCTCGTAGGCAAACGCCTGGCCCTGGTCGATGACCAGCCGGGGGTGACCCGTGATTTGCGCGAAGGTGAGGCACGGATTGGCGACATCAAGTTCACGGTGATCGATACCGCCGGTCTGGAAAATGCCACGGATGATTCGCTGCCCGCACGGATGCGCCGCTTGACCGAGCGCGCCGTGGATATGGCCGATGTCTGTCTGTTTATGGTCGATGGCCGGGCCGGTGTGTTGCCGGACGATGAGGTCTTTGCCGAAATTCTGCGCAAACGCGCCGACAAAGTCATTCTGGCCGCGAACAAGGCGGAAGGCAAAGCGGCAGATGCGGGCTATCTTGAGGCCTATGCACTGGGTCTCGGTGAGCCGCTGCGCATTTCTGCCGAACACGGTGAAGGCATGCCCGAGCTCTACAGCGCTCTGGTGCCGATCGAAGAAGAATTCAAAGCCCGTGCCGAAATCGACGCCCCGGACACCGAGGTAGATGTTGATGAGGACGACGAAGAGGACGATGGCCCACGCGCGATCACTTGGGACAAGCCCTTGCAGATTGCCGTGGTTGGACGTCCAAACGCGGGTAAATCCACTCTGATCAACCAGATCATTGGTGAAGACCGCCTTTTGACTGGCCCAGAGGCGGGCATCACCCGCGATGCGATCTCGGTCAAACAGGAGTGGGGCGGTGTGCCCATGCGGATCTTTGATACCGCGGGTATGCGCAAACGCGCCAAGGTGCAGGAAAAAGTCGAAAAACTGTCAGTCTCTGACGGCATCCGCGCGGTGAAATTCGCCGAAGTGGTTGTTGTTTTGCTGGATGCGGCCATTCCCTTTGAAAATCAGGATCTCAAGATCGCCGATCTGGCCGAGCGCGAAGGCCGCGCTGTGGTTGTTGCGGTCAACAAGTGGGACATTGAAGACGAAAAGCAGGAAAAACTGCGCGATCTGAAAGAGGCGTTTGAGCGTCTTCTGCCGCAGCTGCGTGGTGCTCCGCTGATCACGGTCTCGGCCCGCACCGGGCGGGGGCTGGATCGCCTGCAGGCGGCGATCATCAAGGCGCATGACGTCTGGAACCGGCGCGTGACCACCGGCCAGCTCAACCGCTGGCTGGATGCGATGATTGAACGCCACCCGCCACCCGCACCTCAGGGACGCCGGATCAAACTGCGCTATATGACACAGGCCAAAACCCGTCCGCCTGGCTTCATTGTGATGTGTTCGCATCCCGATAAACTGCCTGAGAGCTATTCGCGCTATCTGGTCAACGGGTTGCGCGAAAGCTTTGACATGCCGGGCACACCAATCCGCCTAACCATGCGCGGGCAGGGGGACAAGAACCCCTATAAAGGCCGCAAGAAGAAGAACGCAGGCGCGTTGAAGAAACACATCGGTAAACTGCAAGCCAAGCAGTACGGCGAGAAGTAAGAAAAGGGGGCCTAAGGCCCCTTTTTTGCAGCGGATTGCAGGCCCGCTTTTCTTGAAATGTTCAGGAAGTGTCGCGAAAGCCTTAGGCGTTTTCTCGCTGGAGGTGTTGGCTAACCGCTTTATTCCGTATCCGTGGCACGCAGGCTGAGGATTGCGAATATACCGATCAGAGCAAGGCCGGTGACCGCAACGTTGAAAGGCTGCCAATTGTTGGCGATGATGCCGATCAGCGCCCAGATCACGGTCATTCCATATTCCGGGGCGCGGTGCAGACGGTATTGCATCACCACTGCGATGGCGACAGCAAGAGATAGCATAATGAGCGCAGCAAGCGTTGGGTTTACCCAGCCGTAGCCCCCCAGCACCACGCCCGTGGCCACACAGGCTGCGGCGGTCAGCCACCCTGCGTAGATCGCAACGGGGGCCTGCTGAAGCCAGCGGTCGGTGTCGCCAATTTTGAAGAGGCTGAGCATGGCGCTGCCCAACATAACCCAGATCAGCAGCGTGGCGGCGATAGGGGAGAAGTGAGCGAGGGGTATCCAGAGCGCGCCCGTGGCCAAAGACAGGGCCAGCATGGGGCGCATGGCCTCCCAATCCAAATCGCTGATCCGACGGGCAACCCCAAACCCAGTTCCGATTATCAGCCAGGCATAGATCAAGCCCCAGATGCCAAAGGCGAAACCCGCGGGCTGGATCGGTGGGTTTTCAAGAACAACGGGAAACTGGGTGGGCGCAAAACCGTTGAAGCCATCCACCAGCCAGGGGGAGATGGCAAAGGCCAAAGCCGCAACGAAACACAAAATCGCCCAGAGATAGGTCATGCCGCCCGTCCATCGGAAGATCCAAAGGCACCTGTGGCGCCTTTGGAGAGTGTTGGAGGCTGGATCAAACCAGCGTGCCTTCCGGAGTTAGATGGGTTTTGCCACCCAGCCACGGGGCAAGCGCCTGGGGCAGATCAACACCGCCATCTGCGGTCTGACCGTTTTCCAGCACCGCAATCAGGCAGCGCCCAACCGCAAGACCCGAGCCATTCAGCGTGTGAACAAACTCAAGCTTGCCACCCTCAGCGGGCTTGAAGCGCGCATTCATGCGGCGGGCCTGAAAGTCACCGGTGGTCGAAACCGAGCTGATCTCGCGGAAAGTGTTCTGACCCGGCACCCAGGCCTCGATGTCATAGGTGCGGCGGGCGCCAAAGCCCATGTCACCGGTGCACAAAGCCACGGTGCGATAGGGGACGCCCAGTTTTTCCAGAATGCCTTCGGCACAGCGCAGCATGCGCTGCTGCTCTTCGTCCGATTCGGAGGGATGCGTGATCGAGACCATCTCCACCTTTTCGAACTGGTGCTGGCGCAGCATGCCCGAGGTGTCCTTACCCGCGCTGCCTGCTTCTGAACGGAAGCACAGAGTGTGGGCTGTCATGCGGATCGGCAGGGCCTTCTCCTCAAGCACCTCACCAGCAGCGGTATAAGTCAGCGGCACCTCTGATGTGGGCACCAGCCACCAACCATTGGTGGTCTGATAGCTGTCTTCGCCGAACTTCGGCAGCTTGTCGGTGCCATACATGGCCTCGTCGCGCACCAGAACCGGCGAGTTCATCTCGGTCAGCTCGTTTTCATCGACGTGGGTGTCGATCATGAACTGAGCCAAGGCACGGTGGATGCGGGCCACAGCCCCTTTGAGCATGACAAACCGCGCGCCCGAGATCTTGGCCGCCACTTCGAAATCCATGCTGGCTTTGACACCGGCAATTTCGAAATGCTCAACCGGCGTGAAATCAAACTCGGGCTGGGTGCCCCAGCGACGGATTTCGACGTTGTCATCCTCATCCGCCCCATCCGGCACATCGGCGGCGGGCAGGTTTGGGATCACAGCCAGTTCGTGGGTCAGCTTTTCGTCAAGCTCTTTGGCTTTGGCCTGCATCTCGGCCACTTCGGCTTTCTTGGCCGAAACCAAGGCGCGCAGGCGTTCGAATTCGGCCTCATCGCCGCTGGCTTTGGCTTTGCCTACCTCTTTCGAGGCGCGGTTTTGCTCGGCCTGAGCGGTTTCAGCCGCATGGATCGCCGCGCGCCGCTCTTCGTCGATGGCAAGCAGTGACGACGACAGGCCTTCTGTCCCACGGCGCGAGAGGGCCGCATCAAAGGCAGCTGGGTTTTCGCGGATGGCGCGGATGTCGTGCATCATGTCCTCCTAAAGACAAAGTTGAGTCGCCTTTCGCTTATGCCCCAACTTGGGTGCAGAGTGTAGACCGGAAGCACATCCTTTCTGGGGATTTGAGGTCGCAGTGCCACGGTAGGGGGTGACGGATAAGCTGAATGCCCGACTACACTTTCTTTAGTCACTCTGTTCTGATGAGGCACGGTGCTGGGCCAGTTGTGCAAACACCCAATCATTGACCAGCGCGGCCAGTGTCTGGTCCTTCGATTTGGCCGAAATCACCGCCAAAATTTTCCCATTCGCCAGCACAGGCCCCCCGGATTGTCCGGGCTCAACGGGGCAATCTATGCGCAGGATTTGGTCGGATTTTCCGCTGCAGGCCTCTTGTACATTAAGCCGATGCGGCCGTGAACGGCGATACCCCAGCAGTGAAAAAGGGCCGGGCGCATCGCCTATCTCAAGTGGGGTCGGGGATAGAGCCTGTGCAAGCTCGACAAAGGCGATGTCAAAGGGAAGCTGAAACCGGCCGTTTTCAAAGGCGCGCGGGTGCACATAGGTCTGGGTGATTTTCGACGCGCCTTTGTGGCTCTCTCCGTTCCAGCCCGCGACAAATGTCATGTCGCCGATCCGTTTGAGATACCCGTCCTGCGGCAGCACCACACAATGCGCGGCGGTCAACGCCAGATCCGGTGCCACCAGAGTGGCGCTGCACATTTCACGGTGTTTGTAGCCGGCCAAATTCAGCCGACCCACCGCGTCATTTGCAGATGCAGGCAGGCCAAACACCAAAAGGGAGCAGAGAAGGAAACGCGATTTCATCATTCTGAAAGACAGTCTGACCGCGCTCTGAAGGCGCCGCAAGGGTGGAAAACCTATCGCGACATAGCCTTTCCTTGGCGTTTCCTTAGGAATTGCCTGTTCTTGACCGGGGCATTGTCTTGCATCCGTGTGATTCAGGTCATAGGTTCCGCCCGACTGTCGCGGGGGATGCCCCGCCGCCAACCTAAGGAGCATCCCATGGACCAGCAAACCCTATCCTCATTTGTCATGATGGGTCTGATCTTTGCCATCATGTATTTCCTGCTGATCCGTCCGCAGCAAAAGAAGATGAAAGAGCATCAGGCGATGATCGAGGCCGTGCGCCGCAATGATATCGTTGTGACCCAGGGCGGTCTGATCGGCAAAGTTGTCAAAGTGAAAGACGACAACGAAGTCGAGATTGAGCTGTCGGAAGGTGTAAAGGTGCGCGCGGTTAAATCGACCCTTGCACAGGTTCGCGCCAAAACCGAACCCGCTGAGGGCTAAGTTTACATGTTGCAGATCGATCTCTGGAAGCGCGTGCTAATCTGGGCGACCATCGTCCTTGGCCTGCTGCTTGCCATGCCCAACGCGTTTTATACGCGTGTGGAAACCCATAATGACGCTGTCAAAGCCATCGAAGCCGGGGCCAATACCTCGGAAAATCAGGCTCTGGCGGCAAACTGGCCCAGCTATCTGCCGTCCGGGCTGGTGAATCTGGGGCTCGATCTGCGTGGTGGTGCGCATCTTCTGGCCGAAGTTCAGGTGGAAGATGTGTATGCCGCCCGGCTTAAGGCGCTTTGGCCTGAGTTGCGGGACGTGCTGCGCCCTGAACGCGCCACAGTTGGCACCATCCGCTGGAATTCCAACGCCATTGCACGCGGTGAACTGCGTGTGAAACTTTCGACACCCGAGGGGATGCCCCGTGCCATGGAACTGGCGCGCGGATTGGCGCAACCCGTGGTGTCATTGACCGGGGCAGGGGCCACGGACATCGAGGTCACCTCTGACGGTGACGAGCTTGTTCTGACCCTGTCCGAGGCGGAACGTCAGGCCACCGATGAACGCACCCTGCGCCAGTCGCTGGAAATCATCCGTCGACGCATTGACGAAGTGGGCACGCGCGAGCCGACCATCCAACGTCAGGGCTTTGACCGGATCCTTATTCAGGTGCCGGGCATTGGCTCAGCAGGTGAGCTGAAAGAAATCATCGGCACCACCGCCCAGCTGACATTTCAGCCCGTTGTGGGCCGCACCGGCAATGCTGACGATCGTGCGGGCGCGGGCAATGAGATCCTGCCGTCGCTGGACGAAGAGGGCGTGTTCTACATTCTTGAGCAGAACCCGGTTGTGACAGGCGAAGAGCTTGTTGATGCGCAGCCCGCCTTTGACCAGAACGGCCGACCAGCGGTAAACTTCCGCTTTAACCCCTCGGGTGCGCGGAAATTTGGCGATTACACAGCGGATAACATCGGCTCACCCTTTGCCATCGTTCTCGATGGTGAGGTGATCAGCGCCCCTGTGATCCAAAGCCACATTCCCGGCGGTTCTGGCATCATCACCGGAAACTTCACCGTGGAAGAGAGCACCAACCTCGCGGTTCTGTTGCGGGCGGGTGCTCTGCCTGCGGGGCTTGAGTTCCTCGAAGAACGCACCATCGGCCCAGAGTTGGGTCAGGACAGCATCGACGCAGGTAAAGTTGCAACCGCCGTGGCCTTTGTCGCCGTGCTTGTCTTTATGGCGGCCTCTTACGGCCTGTTCGGTCTCTTTGCCAACTTTGCTCTGATCGTGAACATCGGCCTGATCTTTGGCCTGCTTTCGCTGATCGGCGCCACGCTGACCCTGCCGGGGATTGCCGGTATCGTTCTGACGGTGGGTATGGCTGTGGACGCCAACGTGCTGATCTTTGAGCGTATTCGAGAGGAGCTGCGCACCGCGCGTGGCCCGGCCCGAGCGATCGAGCTTGGCTATGAAAAAGCGCTGTCGGCTATTGTAGACGCCAATATCACCACCTTCATCACCGCTGTGATCCTCTATGTCATGGGCTCTGGTCCGGTGCGTGGCTTTGCCATCACCCTTGGCCTTGGCATCCTGACCTCGGTCTTCACAGCAATCTTTGTCACTCGGCTTTTGATCGTGATCTGGTTCGAACGCCGCCGCCCGAAAACTCTGGAGGTCTGAGATGCGCCTGAAACTGGTACCTGAACAGACCAACTGGAATTTTTTCGGCTGGCCGAAACTCTGGCTTGGTCTTTCCAGCCTTATGGTTGTGCTGTCGCTTGTGTCGTTCTTTGCCCAAGGGTTGAACTTTGGCATCGATTTTCGCGGCGGGACAACCATTCGGACGGAAAGCAGCCAAGCTGTGGATGTGGCTGGATATCGGGATGCGCTGGCCTCGCTCAATCTGGGCGACACCACCATCTCCGAAGTGTTCGACCCGAACTTCCGTGACGATCAGTTCGTGGCCATGATCCGCATCGGCGCGCAGGACGGGCAAGAAGCGGTGACCAAGGAAGTCATCGACAATGCGCATACCGCGCTGAAGACCGTTGCCGCAGACATCAAGTTTGTCTCGGTCGAATCGGTTGGTCCCAAAGTTTCGGGCGAATTGATCCAGACTGCGGCTTTGGCTGTTGCCTTGGCGATTGGTGCGGTTCTGTTCTACATCTGGCTGCGGTTTGAATGGCAATTTGCGCTAGGCGCGGTTGCGGCGCTTGTGCACGATGTGATGCTGACCATTGGTGTCTTCTCGCTCGTGCAGATCAAGTTCGACCTTGCCATCATCGCGGCACTGCTGACCATCGTCGGCTACTCGCTGAACGATACTGTGGTTGTTTTTGACCGGGTGCGCGAAAACCTGATCAAATACAAATCCAAAGGCCTGAAAGAGGTGCTGAACGTTTCGATCAACGAAACACTTAGCCGGACCTTCATGACCTCGGTGACCACACTTCTGGCGCTGATCGCGCTATTTGTGCTGGGCGGCGATGTGATCCGTGGCTTTGTCTTTGCGATGATCTGGGGCGTTGTGGTCGGGACCTATAGCTCGATCTTTGTTGCCTCGACCATCCTTCTCAAGCTGGGAGTCAAACGGGATTGGTCCAAGCCGAGCGGCAGTGCCGGTAACCAATACGCCAATATCGACGCATGATATCACGGGCGGGGGAAACCTCGCCCGTTTCATATTCGGAGGACACCATGGAACTTAATGAAGTCACCTTCACTGATGTTGTGCCGGTAGATGGATACGGACCTGGGTTTTTCCGGGTGGGCGGCGAGGTCATTGAGGGACCATTGCTCGTGGCAGGTGGCCATCCGTTTAACTGGACCGGGCTGGAGGATATCGATCCTCTGTTGGATCTCGCGGGTCGCATCGACGTGTTGTTCGTTGGGACCGGCAAAGAGATCGCCCCCCTGAATTCTGCGGTGCGGTCCCAGGTTGAAGACGCAGGCATTGGTGTGGAACTTATGGCGTCTCCGTCGGCCTGTCGCACCTATAATGTGTTGCTGAGCGAAGGGCGCCGTGTCGCGCTTGCCGCGTTGCCGGTGTAACAACGCGGTTTGCGGCACCTCGGTTTATTCCGCGAAACTGAGGATCTCTTCTAAGGGTTTCTTGTACTTGGCCACCTTGGGTACGGTTGCGTTTTCGTCGGGATGCCCAACGGCGATGATCATCAGTGCTTTTTCTGAGGAAGGCCGGCCCAGCATCTCATTGAGAAACTTCATAGGGTTGGGCGTGTGGGTCAGCGAAACAAGCCCCGCGGTGTGAAGAGCGGTTAAGAGAACACCACAGGCGATCCCCGTGCTTTCCGGCACGTAATAGTTTTTGTACCGCGTGCCGTCATCAAACTGCCCCCAACGCTGGGCAAACATCACAATGAGCCAGGGCGCGTCTTCCAGATGAGGCTTGTTCGGGTCGGTGCCAATCGGCTCTAGCGCTTTGATCCACTCATCGCCCGCACCACCAGCGTAAAAGCTCTCTTCTTCTTTCTCAGCCGCCTCGCGAATGCGTTTCTTAAAAGCCGGGTCCGAGATGGCAACAAAATGCCAGGGCTGATGGTTGGCGCCTGACGGGGCAGTGCCTGCGGCGCGCACGCAGTCTTGGATCACCTCGCGTGCGACGGGACGGTCTGAAAAATCCCGCACGGTGTGGCGGCGTTTGACATGTTCATAAAAGTCATGGGCGGCTTTGGCCATCTCCGCATCGCTCAGGGTGACACTGTCGGGCAGGGGGACGGCTTCGTACCCAATTTCGTCTCGCGAAAACATCGACTTCTCCTCCGGTTTTTGCAGAAGCGTAACGCCAGAACGGGATTGGCCCAAGGGCGTTTTGCCGCTTTTGTTTGTACCTCAGCCTGCGCTATGCCTTGGCCATGGAATTGAGCGTAAAAAATCTTGCCGTTGCACGCGGCGGCGTCCCGGTTTTGGAAGGTGTCAACTTTGCTCTGCGCGCCGGACGGGCTTTGGTCTTGCGCGGGCCCAATGGGGCAGGCAAGACCACGCTCTTGCGCACCATTGCCGGATTGCAGCCCGCCTTTGAAGGCGAAGTGCAGGGCGCGGAAGATCGCATTGCCTATGCCGGTCATTCCGACGGGATCAAAGCCATGTTGAGTGTCGCGGAAAATCTGCGGTTCTGGGCACAGGTCTTTAATCGATCGGAGATCGACGGAGCGCTTGATGGATTCAATCTGCGGGATCTGGAAGACCGCAACGCAGGTTCACTGAGCGCCGGGCAGAAGCGGCGTCTGGGATTGGCGCGGCTGATGGTGTCGGGGCGGCAGGTGTGGATTTTGGACGAACCCACGGTATCGCTGGACAGCGCATCAGTCGCCCTGTTTGCCGAGGCTGTGCGCAGGCACCTTGCCGAAGGTGGATCTGCGCTGATGGCCACGCATATTGATCTGGGGTTGGATGAGGCCGAAGTGTTCGATGTCAGCCCCTATCGCGCCAAACCACGCGTATCCGCCGCGGACGAGGCATTCCTATGATTGCACTGTTGATGCGAGACCTGCGGCTGGCCGTGCGCGCAGGAGGCGGTTTTGGTCTTGGGCTGGCGTTTTTCCTGATTGTGACCGTGCTTGTGCCTTTTGGGGTTGGTCCCGAAAACGAGCTGTTGAGCAAAATTGCTCCAGGCGTGTTGTGGATTGGCGCGCTGCTGGCCTGTCTGTTGTCGCTCGACCGGATTTTTGCGCTGGATTGGGAGGATGGATCACTTGATCTGTTGGCCACCGCCCCTCTACCGATGGAAGGCATTGTCAGCTTCAAAGCCCTGGCGCATTGGATCACCACCGGATTGCCCTTGGTTCTCGCGGCTCCGGCGCTTGGCGTGTTGTTGAGCCTGCCGCCTGCCGGCTATCTCTGGGTGGTTGTTTCTCTTTTGCTTGGAACGCCTGCGCTTTCGGTGATTGGAACCTTTGGCGCGGCGCTGACCGTGAGCCTGAAGCGTGGGGGGTTGTTGATGTCCCTGCTGGTGCTGCCGCTTTATGTGCCCACGCTCATCTTTGGCGCTGAAGTGGCTCGGCGCGGGGCGATGGGACTGACCGTTGAGACCCCGCTTCTGATGCTTGCGGGGATCAGCTTCGGCGCAATTGCGCTGCTCCCCTTTGCGAGCGCAGCCGTGTTGCGTATTAATCTGCGTTAGACAAGACAAAGCCACCCTGCGGCGTTGACGCGCAGCGCCGCAATTTGAGGTGTAACCCGAAGGAAACAGGACTACATCACCGCCATGTCGATCTGGAAATACGCCAATCCGGTAACCTTCATCCGCACCACTGACCGGCTTTTGCCTTGGTTGTCTGTGGCGGCGGTTCTGTGTCTGGCCACCGGCCTGATCTGGGGGTTCTTTTTCACACCTGATGACTTCCGTCAGGGGTCAACGGTCAAGATCATCTATCTGCATGTGCCTTCGGCGCTGATGGCGATCAACATTTGGCTGATGATGCTTGTCGCCTCGCTTGTCTGGATTGTGCGCCGTCACCATGTCAGCGCCCTTGCCGCACGTGCTGCGGCGCCGATTGGGGCGACTATGACTGTGATTGCTCTGGCAACGGGTGCACTCTGGGGGCAACCGATGTGGGGCACATGGTGGGTCTGGGATCCGCGTCTGACATCGTTCCTGATCCTCTTTCTGTTCTACCTTGGCTATATCGCGCTTTGGTCCGCCATTGAGGACGACGACACAGCCGCTGACCTGACCTCGATCCTGTGTCTGGTTGGGTCGGTCTTTGCGATCCTGAGCCGGTATGCGGTGAATTTCTGGAACCAAGGGTTGCATCAGGGGGCCTCGGTGATGCGCGCAGGCGCGGTGACGGGCAGTGACACCGAGGAAAAAGTGTCGAACATCTTTTTCTATCCCATGGCGGTCTCGGCGCTTGGGTTCATCTTGTTGTTTGTCGCGCTGGTGTTTTTGCGCACGCAAACTGAAATTCGGACCCGCCGCGCCCGGGCGTTGATGGCACGGGAGCAAAGCACATGATGCCGGATCTTGGAAAATACGCCGACGTTGTTCTGGCGTCTTACATTGTGTCTCTGGGCCTGATTGTCGTGCTTGTGGTGGCCAGTGTGCTGCGGTCACGCAAAGCGAAGGCGGACCTTCAGAAAATCGAAGCGAGACTAAAAGATGGCGCGTAAAATCTCCCCACTGATGATGTTGCCACCGGCCATTTTCGGGCTGTTTGCGATCATGGCCTTTGTTGGTCTCGGACGGGAAGGCAAAGATGATCTGCCCTCGACACGCATTGGCCAGCCAGCACCGGCAATTACCACCGACGCACTTGGCAACTACCCTCCGGTCACAACAGAGATGTTAAACAGTGGCGAAGTCACGCTGGTGAATTTCTGGGCGAGCTGGTGTCCACCCTGTCGCGCCGAACATCCGCGTTTGATGCAGCTTAAGGCAGATGGTGTGAAAATCATTGGCGTGAATTTCAAAGACAAGGCTGCGCAGGGCATTCAGTTTCTTGAGGAAACCGGTAATCCATTTTCTGCGGTGGCCTTTGATCCAAAAGGACGTACAGCGATTGATTGGGGGGTAACGGCGCCGCCCGAGACCTTTATCATCGATAAACAAGGGAATGTTGTCTATCGGTTTGCCGGACCGTTGGTCGGTGGGAACTTTGACAACCGGTTTGAACCAGAATTGAAAAAGGCGCAGGCCCAGTAGTTTTTCGCAAAGCCAAGCCCATTTCTTTGGGCTGAGTCTTATGTCTAGAGATCGCAGGCTATTTTGCTTGTAGTTTCCACACACTTTGCGGGTCGTTCGTCAGCGGCAGCATAAGCCCCAGCGACCGCAAGCACCACAAGTGCACCCGCCTGTATCAATGTCAGAGTTTTCATGGTCCGCTTCCCTGTCAGTCTTTCCTTAACATGTGGGCAGAATGAGAATTTTACAGGGGGAAGAATGGCTTGGATTGTTCACAACCCCCGGATTCGGCCAGAAATCGCGCAGGAGCGTTAGCAACTGGTTACTTTTTGCTCATCAATTGAGGGGATCGGCGCTCGCCTATGCGCCCGAGACCCTAGTATCAGCGGTCGTTGGCATAGGTGTCCATGTGCACAACCTTAGGGATCCAAAAGGCATCTCTTATCACCCATACCAATAGTACAGAAAATAGAACGATTCGAATTGGGTTTAGGTCAATAACCAGTCCGGAAATTAACAAGAGGATTTGCAAGGTGGCCGTACCGGGACGCTCCAAATAAAAGCGATGTAACCCAATGATTCCAAAGCATAGCCACAGCGCATAGGCCAAACTCAGAGATTTTTGCGTGCTGGTTGGATGCGCTTCAAAAAAAGCCCTGCGCTGTCGATCTTTTTGCATTGAACGTCTCTTTAAAATTCTACTTCAAACTTACGTTTCAAATGCGACACAACAACTACTCTTTGGGATATACGGTAAGAAAAAATTACGAGAGAGGATAATTCTCCCGCAATTTCCTGCGTAAATTGCGCCTTCTTTTCTAGCTCTGCGCGAGGTTGCGGAGCACGTAATGCAACACCCCACTGTGCTCGATGTATTCAATCTCGATGGCAGTATCGATGCGGCATTTCAGAGTAAGACTGCGCACCTCACCATTTGGCCGGGCGATTGTGCAGGGCACCTCTTGCAGCGGCTGAACCTGATCCAGCCCGTGGATGGACACCGTTTCGTCGCCGGTCAGGCCAAGTGTTTTGCGTGTGTCCCCTCCGGTGAACTCCAGTGGGATGACCCCCATGCCCACCAGATTGGACCGATGAATACGTTCAAAGCTTTCTGCGATCACAGCTTTGACGCCCAAAAGGGCGGTGCCTTTGGCCGCCCAGTCGCGTGACGACCCGGCGCCGTATTGCTCACCACCGAAGACCACGAGCGGCGTGCCTTGGCTCTGATACGCCATGGCTGCTTCATAAATTGAGGTTTGTTTGCCATCCGGGCCAAGTGTGTAGCCGCCCTCTACACCGTCCAGCATTTCATTTTTGATGCGGATATTGGCAAATGTACCGCGCATCATGATCTCGTGATTGCCTCGCCGTGACCCGTAGGAATTGAATTCACGTGGAGCGACCTGACGGTCCATCAGATAGCGCCCTGCAGGGGTTTGTGAAGCGAATGAGCCAGCGGGTGAAATATGATCCGTCGTGACCATATCGCCGAGGATCAGCATCACCTTTGCACCATCGATGTTGGAAATGGTGCCTGGGGTGCTGGCCATGTCCTGAAAATAGGGTGGATTTTGAATATAGGTTGACGTCGCCGGCCAGTCATAGGTTTCCTGCTCCGGGACTTCGACCCCACGCCATTTGTCGTCGCCCTTAAAGACATCGGCATATTTGGACAGAAACGCATCGCGGGTCACGGTCTTGTCCACGAGCTCTGCAATCTCTTGGGTTGAGGGCCAGATGTCTTTCAAGAAGACGTCCTTGCCCTGTGTGTCTTGCCCAATTGGATCGGTGGCAAGATTGATATCCATGGTGCCCGCCAGAGCATAGGCAACGACCAAAGGCGGCGAGGCCAGATAGTTGGCCCGGACATCTGGCGAAATGCGGCCCTCGAAATTGCGGTTGCCAGACAGGACCGAGGTCGCGACCAGATCCCCTTCGGCGATCGCATCAGATATCTCTTTCTGGAGGGGACCGGAGTTGCCAATACAGGTGGTGCACCCATAGCCAACAAGATTAAAGCCGATGGCATCCAGATCCTTTTGCAGACCTGCCGCGTCCAGATAGGCTGAAACAACCTGCGATCCCGGCGCAAGCGAAGTTTTGACCCAAGGTTTGCGATTCAATCCCAATGCGGCGGCTTTGCGGGCAACCAGACCCGCGCCAATCATTACATAAGGGTTCGAAGTGTTGGTGCATGAAGTGATCGAGGCAATCACCACCTTGCCGCTTTCCAAGTGATAGTCCTCACCTTCAACCGGAACCTCTTTGCCCAATGGCCGGTGAAAGGTCTCTTCCATTTCCTTGCGAAACGCGCCTTGGCCGTCGGTCAGCGCCACATAGTCCTGGGGTCGTTTCGGTCCCGAGATGGCGGGCACAATGCGTCCCATGTCCAGGTGCAGCGTGTCAGTGTAAATTGGGGCGTAGTCCGGCGTGCGCCAAAGCCCGTTTTCTTTGGCGTAGGCTTCGATCAAGGCAAGACGGGTTTCATCACGACCGGTATTGCGCAGATAGCGCAGCGTTTCGTCATCGATTGGAAAGAAGCCACAGGTGGCCCCATATTCTGGCGCCATATTGGCGATGGTCGCGCGATCGGCCAAGGGCAGTAGATCCAGCCCCGCGCCAAAGAATTCGACAAATTTACCAACCACTCCTTTGGCGCGCAGCATTTCCACGACCTTCAACACAAGGTCGGTGCCGGTTGTGCCCTCGACCATTTCACCGGTGAGCTCAAACCCGATCACTTCGGGGATCAACATTGAAATGGGCTGGCCCAACATCGCGGCCTCAGCTTCGATACCACCCACACCCCAGCCGAGCACGGAAACACCATTGACCATGGTGGTGTGGCTGTCGGTCCCCACAAGAGTGTCGGGGTAGGCGACGGTTTCACCGGACTGATCCGTGTCGGTCCAGACGGTCTGGGCAAGGTATTCAAGGTTCACCTGATGGCAGATGCCGGTGCCAGGGGGCACCACGCGGAAATTGTCGAACGCAGACTGCCCCCACTTGAGGAAGGTATATCGCTCCATATTGCGTTCGTATTCCCGGTCGACGTTCATCTGAAACGCACGGGGATTGCCAAATTCATCGATCATAACCGAATGGTCGATGACGAGGTCGACAGGCACCTGAGGATTGATTTTTTCAGCATCACCGTTGAGCGCAACAATCCCGTCACGCATGGCCGCGAGATCAACAACAGCAGGCACGCCCGTAAAGTCCTGCATCAGCACCCGCGCGGGGCGATAGGCAATCTCGCGTGGGTTTTTACCGCCTGCGGTCGCCCAGTCTGCAAAGGCGCGGATGTCGTCCAGAGACACGGTTTTTCCGTCCTCAAACCGCAGCATGTTTTCTAGGACGACGCGTAACGCGGCAGGCAGTCGCGAAAAATCACCAAGGCCGGCATCCTGAGCGGCTGGAATGGAATAGTAGGCAATGGATTGATCCGCAGCGGTGAGAGTGCGGCGCGTTTTGGCGCTATCGTGTCCGACGTTAATGGGCATGGCGACCTCCAATGGGGTGGCTAGGGGGTATGTGAATGACAGCATGAAGTGAACGTAGCGATCAAGTGGCGGTGCTGTTGCCATGATTCCACGGATGGAGGTGAGGACAGGGGCCGAATTGCGCTCTCGCAAATGAGTGATTGGATTGGTTACCGTCCTTTGGCTACAAACAACGAGCACATACGAGGAAGACGCCCAATGCGAAAAATCATACTCTGGACAGCCGCTCTTTGTACCGTTGCGGTGGGTGCCGTTCAGGCACAGCAAGCGCCGGTGGTTGTTGAGCTGTTCACATCGCAGGGGTGTTCGTCTTGTCCACCGGCGGATGAGCTTTTGGCCGAGTTGGGCCAGCGCGATGACGTCATTCCTCTGGCTTTGCACGTGGACTATTGGGATTACATTGGCTGGAAAGATGTTTTTGCCAGTCCGGAGTATACCAAGCGCCAAAAAGGCTATGCCCATGCCGGCGGCTGGCGCACGATTTACACGCCACAGATGGTGGTGAATGGATCTGAGGATGTTGTTGGATCACGCCCGATGAAAGTGGCAGACCTGATCATGAAACATGCCATGGCCCCGCAGAAAGTGTCGCTCGAGCTGACGCGTGGTGGCAACCAATTGACCATTCAAGCTGAAGCGAAGGAAAACATCGGGCCGGTTGAGGTGCATATTGTGCGTTATGCCGCCGAGGAACAGGTTGATATTCGTCGGGGTGAAAATGCGGGGCGCAAAATCACCTATACCCATGTTGTCCAAGACTGGGACACCAAAGGCCGCTGGAATGGGCGGGGCAATTATGACACCAAGGTGCGTCTAAAGGGGAACGAACCGGTTGTTGTATTGCTACAGAAACCGGGTCACGGCGAGATTTTGGCGGCGGCACGTTTGCGCTGAAGATAATCCTGCCGCTGAGGTTTCCAGCGGCGGTGAATCCAAAGCCATTGTCCAGGGTCTTGGATCACCCGCGCCTCAAGCCGCGCTGTGGCTTGACGCATCATCTCAACAGGATCTCCGTGCGGGATCGGCTCCTCGAAGATGGCGTCAAACCCGTACATATCCTCGTGACGGACACCGAAAAACGGCACCATAAGCGCGCCTGTGCGGAGGGCGATATCGGCGGCCGATGTCACGGTTGGTGCGGGTTTTCCCAGAAAATCAATCGGTTCTCCCGAACTGTCGAAGACATCAAACAACAAGACAGCCATGCCGCCCTGTTTGATATGTTTGATGAGACCGATGGTGCCCTTGCGCCCCTGTTCGAACACAGGCTCGCAAATCTGGTGCATGTTCCGTGTGTAGTGTTCATTGAAAAACGGATTGGACATCGGGCGGATCAACCCGCCGATTTTATATCCACGGGCCACCAAAGCGCAGCGTGCACATTCCGCGCTGCCATAATGTCCTGAGACAAACAGCACGGGCCGGCCTTCGGCCTTGGCCTGTTCGACAGCCGCCAGTCCCGGCCCACTGACAGATCCTGCTGCGCCGCGTGCCAGCATCTCAGGCACATCGTAGTTTTCCAGAAACGCGCGGGCGACATTGCCAATCACCTTATCGGCAATCGCATCTTTTGTGGCCTGTGGGGTGCCGGGCCAGACATGGTCAAGGTTTGAAGACACGCGTTTGCGCCAGCCAACCAAGGGGGCCACACAGCGGCGCACCAGCCAGCTGATGGTCCGCAGCCGGGTTCGAACGGGGAATCGCAAGGCGGTCCAGATCACGCCGCGCAGGATCCAATCCTGCACGCGATCCTGCCACCCGCCGTGTACACGTTTTTTGCCTGATCTATCGGCCAAAGGACACTCCCACGTCTTGCGTGGTCGTTTTATGCGGCCAAGGGCCGTTGGGCAAGTCGGGTTGCCTCGGGCTTATTCGTCGTCATCCGGGTTCAAAAGCTCAATCTCGCCGACGCTGACAAGATCGCGGATCGCGGCAACCACTTCGTTCTGGGCCTTCTCACCAACTTTTGGTTTGACCGTACCCTTACCTGCCGCCTCTTCCCGGAGGCTCTCGGCCAGTCGTTTCGACATGTTGGACAAGAGGAATTCGACAGTTGCCTGATCTGGCTCGCTTTCGCTGGCAGCGAGAGCCACAGCGAGTACATCAGCAGATACGTCGCGAGTGATTTTTGGCACGTCGATGGCGTTGAGACGCTCGGGGATGTTGGCGAAGGTAAAGATCGCCTTGCGCACCGCATCGGCAAACTGTTGATCGTCTTGCTCCAACCCTTCCAAAAGCTCCTCGCGCACGGCGGTGTTGGAATAGTTGAGGATCGATCCCAGCCGCTCTTCTGGCTTGGCCTTAAACGCTTTGGGAGGCTCCGCATCCAGCTGAGCGGCAAGTGCCAGACCGATGCGGTCAACCGCGTCTGGGGTCACACCGGTGGTCATGGACACCGCATACGAAATGCGACGGGCTTTATCGCCGGGCAGTTTAGACAGCACTTGAGCGGCCTTACCGACGTCAATTTTCGACATCATGACGGCGGCCACTTCGATGCTCTCCGACATCACCAGTTCTTCGATGCGTTCGGGGTCGAGTGCGCTCAGGCGCTGCCAGGGATCACCGGTTTGACGCACACCCGCTTCTTTGCGCAGGCGCATGGCAGTCCGCGCGCTGATTTTGCCGTCCATGGCCGACAAGGCACCGGCCATATCTCCTGGGAAACTCAAACCAACCGAATCCAGCTCATTGGTAAACTCGCTGACAACCATGTTGAGCGTGTCACGATCCACATAGCGCATATTGCCCAAGAGAAGCGTCAGTTCCGCCTGCTGCTCCTCTGGGAGTTCGGCCAGTGGAACATCGGCGCCTTCGTTCAAAAGAAATTGTACAATAATCGCAGCCTTCGCTTTGCGTGACAGCTGCGACGGGTCTGCACCCATGGACGGGCCGGGAAGAGCAAGCATCTGATTCATTCTGAAAAGGGCTCCGATAGGTCTTAACCATCGGTAACCCAATCAAGGTTTCTGGGGGGTTAAGAGAACCGAGAAAATCTGCCTTAATATGACGAGATGTAGCCAGCGTTGATGGCCTGAGCCAAGGCGGTTTCGGGCCATTCACCAGCTCCCCCGCGGGCTCGAATTTGGATTAACTGCTCGTTAGCCAATTCTTCTTTGTCTTGAAGAACATAGAATTGCCCTAGGTAGGAACGAGCTAGAAGATTGTCGGGGTTACTCTCTAGGGCGGCATCATACCATTTTGTGGCAGCTGGATAGTCTCCTGTGCTGCGAGCAAGATAGCCCCGATATGTCAGGACACCATCAGCGCTTTGATCCTGCATTGCATCCAGCACGTGATAGGCCTCATCAAAGGACCGGGCGTATGCATATTCGCGCATAGCGCTATAGCGCTCGCCATCATCGAGCAGGTGGCTTTGCGCATCGACACAGCCCTTTGTTTCGGTGTCGTAGACCTTGCCTTCAACGCATTTTGGTTTTGAGGGAGGTGTGCTGTCGTTGCTGCCTGCGGCAAAGACCGTTGCAGGGAAGAGCGAAGCTGCAAGTAGAAGTGAAAGGCGCATGTGCGTTTCCTTGAGTTGAGGTTCAATACCTAGAAAACACATAGCGCAGAGGAATTATTCGAGAGTGTGGGGTCACATGATCGTGACCCCACACAAGTCGCTTAGTCTTCACCAAAGACGCGGTTGAAAATCGTGTCCACGTGTTTGGTGTGATATTCCATGTCGAACTTTTCGTTGATGCCCTCAACGGTCAGAGCCGCGACAACATCGGCGTCGGCCAATAGCTCTTCGCGGAAATCGGTGCGGAATTCCCAAACCTTCAGGGCGTTGCGCTGGACCATGACATAGGCATCTTCACGCGACACACCGGCCTGGGTAAGCGCCAGCAGCACACGCTGAGACATCACCAGACCCGGGAACTTGTTCATGTTGTCCAACATGTTCTCGGGGAAGATCAGCATCTTTTCGATCACACCGGTCAGACGGGCCAGTGCAAAGTCAAGGGTGACGCAGCTATCGGGGCCGATCGCGCGCTCAACCGAGCTGTGCGAAATGTCACGCTCATGCCAGAGGGCCACGTTTTCCATGGCCGGGATGACTGACATACGCACCAGACGGGCCAAACCGGTCAAGTTTTCGGTCAGAACCGGGTTCTTCTTGTGCGGCATCGCCGACGAACCTTTTTGGCCCATCGAGAAGAATTCCGCGCCTTCCAACACTTCGGTACGCTGCATGTGGCGGATCTCGATTGCCACGTTTTCGATCGACGAGGCGATCACACCCAGAACGGCAAAGAACATGGCGTGGCGGTCACGCGGGATTACCTGCGTGCTGATGGGTTCCGGTACGAGGCCCATCTTGTCGCAGACATGCTCTTCCACGGCAGGGTCGATATTGGCAAAGGTGCCAACCGCGCCGGAAATGGCGCCCGTGGCGATTTCCGCACGCGCGTCACGCAGACGCGACAGGTTGCGATCCATCTCGGCGTAGAACCGGGCAAAGGTCAGACCCATGGTTGTGGGCTCGGCGTGGATGCCGTGGCTGCGGCCAACGCGAACGGTGTTCTTATGCTCATAGGCGCGGGTTTTCAGCGCCGCCAGCAGCTTATGCATATCCTCGATCAGGATATCCGCCGCACGCACCAGCTGAACATTCAGGCAGGTGTCGAGAACATCGGAGGAGGTCATGCCCTGATGCACAAACCGTGCTTCTTCGCTGCCCACGTGCTCGGCCAGATGGGTCAGGAAGGCGATGACATCGTGTTTGGTTACGGCTTCGATTTCATCGATGCGGGCCACGTCAAACTGAACGTCCTTGGCTTTCCACACAGCGTCAGCATTTTCCTGTGGGATCACCCCAAGCTTGGCCTGTGCATCACAGGCGTGGGCCTCGATTTCGTACCAGATGCGGAACTTGGTTTCCGGTGACCAGATGGCAACCATATCGGGGCGGGAATAACGGGGGATCATGGACGGCCTTTCGTGTGTGAGGAAGACGCGCGTGTCTTAGGCCGCCAGAGGCTTTTTCTCAAGGGGATTCCGGTCTTTGGGTCTGTTGCGAATAGTCGCGCTTGAATTTTCGTTAACAAAAAGTTGACCCAGGGGCAGGGAACCTGCACTTCTAAAGCCATGTGATTGTGCGCTAGCAGGGTAGTTGTGACAGGAGGACTGATTGGTGATGCGTTGTTGGGGTTTCATTATGTACGCGGCGGTAGCGCTGCCCGTTTGCGCAAGCGCTGAGGAAAACTGGACCAAGCTTGATGCAGAAGGCATTCAAGCAGCCTTGTCTGGTCAGACCGTCGATTATGACAAAGCGTGGCAGGTGTTCCGCCCCAGCGGAGCAACATTGTATAACGCGGGCCGGGACAGCTGGGGCAAGTGGGATGTGCGCGACGACCAATATTGCAGCCAATGGCCACCGGCAGACGGCTGGGCCTGTTATGATGTTGAGGTTGATGGCAAGAACGTCCGGTTTACCGGTGAAAGCGGGATCCCAACAGATGGCATGTTCCGCTAAACCTCTGCTGATGAGCCTGACCGACCTCTGATAACCTGAACAAAAGCTATAAGCGTGGCGATGGCCCAAGCGGCCGTACATGCGGGAAAGGCGAAGAGTGCGGTGAAGGACAGCGCATGAGCCATGGGCACGCTGAACATGTGACAGCTGTTATAGCCAAAGAGCCAACCGCCCTGACAGAGCGCATCCAGTCCGAAAAACACGCCGCAGCTTAGGGCCCAGACAGTGAAGAGAGTGGTGACCACTCTGCGATACCAGACTGGCCCTCTGAGCCAAGCGGTGACCCAGACAAGCAATGGCACAGCTAAAAACAGGCCGTAGAAGAGCAGATCATCCACACTCATATGTTCCCTCAGGTGATTAAAGGCGCAGACTGACGGAGTGTGCCGGGACAGACTAGTGGGGAAAACCGGCACTTTGGATCATTGGTTGTCTCACTTCAGAGGACGATCAAAACGCGTAGGGTGGCGTTAGCGTCAACATTGAGACCAATGTTTCCGATTTGGTGAAAAACTGGGCAGTATACAAAAGTATTCCGGTAACAAGCTGAAAGAAAACGAGTTTCTGCTTTACATGTATGGGTGACTTGCGTTTTGTCGGCCTGGATAACCCGGAGTTTCCCGATGCCGCCTATTCAGGATCATCCGCTGCGCTATAAGCTGGCCAACGAATTGCACGCTCGTCCGTTCCCGGCATTGGGTGCGCCGTGTCGGGCCATTCATCTCGCCATCAAACAGCCGGTGGATGCGGCATCGCGCGATCGTCAGCTTGACCTTGATCACCTTCTGGCACTCCTTGATCATCACGGCGCACAACATCCCCAGCCTGGTGCAACCCATTACAGCGGCCAGATCGGCCAGCATTTTGTGAAATGGGAGCAACATACCGAGTTTGTCACCTACACTGTGTTCCTTCCTGGGCTGGGAGAGCGGGCCTTTGATCCGGCGGATTTTGAGGTATTTCCAGCGGATTGGCTGCGGGATGCTCCGGGCGCGCGCGTCACCTCAGCCATGCTGCGTATTTGCGAGCAAGGGGATCAAAGCGATATCGCCAAAGCACTGAATGATTGGTTTGTGCCCGAAAGCCTCGCGGTGAGTTCGGTGCTGGATGGCGAAGCTGTGGTCGCCGGAGATTTTCGGATTGATCCCGCCGGGCATCAGCGGTTTGCAATTTTTGTGCGTCCGGGTGTTGGCGAACGGCGCGCGGGGCGTATCGCTCAACGTCTCTGTGAGATTGAGACCTATAAGGCCATGTCGATGTTGGGCTTCACCCGTGTCGGTGCCATTGGTGGCCGGATGGGAGAAATCGACAGCGAACTGACCCGTCTGATGGAAGTGATGGCCGGAGGCGCAGGGGGCGAAACCGGGGTTGAGGAAGACACCTTGCGCGATCTGCTCACAGTCTCAGCCGAGCTTGAAAGCCTGTCCGCGCGGATGTCATTTCGCTTTGGGGCCACCGGGGCCTATGAGGCCATTGTTGGTCAGCGGGTCGAGGTTCTGCGGGAAGTGCGGTTTCACGGACGCCAGACATTTGCTGAGTTTATGATGCGGCGGTATGACCCCGCCATGCGCACGGTGAAAAGCGCTGAAGGGCGCTTGGAAAACATGGCAAAGCGGGCCACGCGGGCTGCGGACCTGTTGCGCACGCGGGTGGAAGTGGGGCGTTCAGCTCAAAACCAGCAGCTTTTGGAAAGTATGGACCGCCGTGCCGCGCTTCAGTTGAAGCTGCAGGGCACGGTTGAAGGCCTCTCGGTGGTCGCGATCAGCTATTATGCCGTCTCGCTGGTGGGGTATCTGGGCTATCCTCTGGCCAAAATGATTGGCCTGTCCAAAGGCATGCTGACGGCTATGGCAGTGGTGCCGGTCATTTTACTGGTTTGGCTGATGATCCGGCGGATCCATCACAAATTTGGCGGCGATCCGGGCCCGGATCTGTAGGCTTTTTACAGAAGGAGCGGGCATTGCGCCCGCTCTGGACAATTTGCGTTCAGGGCACGCAGCCCTTGGGGCTTTGCCCCAAAACCCCGATTTCCGTGGGTGCTATTCCGCGGGGCTCAGGTTGGATTGCAACGCGCGTGGTTTGAGCAGGGCGTGAGTTAGAATTCCGCCAAGTGAGATGGCGGTGAGGGCCAGCAGTGCAGCAAGAGACAAGGTTGGGATGCCCGCCAGACCTGCGCCGACGGTGCAGCCTCCGGCCAGAACGCCGCCCACGCCTATAAGCGTCGCACCCAAAAGATAGCGGCCCGTTTCGCGAGGGCTTGAGAAACTTTGCCAGGCCAGGCGGCGAAACAGGGCCGCTGCCAGAAAGGCGCCAATCAGAGTGCCGCCAATCAGGCCGGTGCCAAAGCCCGCAGGGATCGAGCTTGCGGCTACGGTCCAGAACAAGGTGTCGGCCCAGGTTGAGGTGAAAGACAGGCTTTCAAGCGCGATGGGGTCAAAATCATCGTAGAGCACATAGCCGGTTCCGACCCATCCGAGGGGCACCAGAGCGCCGATGAGTGTGCCGGTGATCAACATCGCAGGACGATTGCCTGAGGTCAGAGCAAAGACCAGCGCCAGAACCGCAATCACTCCGGCCCAGAGCATACCACCGCCGGGTAGGGCCGCCAGCGTCGTGGCGTCACCGATATCAACTGTATAGCTGCCCAGAGTGGTGCGCAGAGGCGCAAGAATACCTTTGAGCGTGGCATGGGCGGTGATGGCGAACACCACCAGAACCGTCAGCGCACGCAGATTGCCCGTGGCCGTCAAAACGGTGAGGCGTGAGGCACAACCGCGGGTCAGGACCATGCCAGCGCCAAACATCACGCCGCCAATGGCAATCGCGAGCAGGGGGAGATCGCTGACCAGAAAACGGTGATCCGAGAAATCCACCCAGCCAGAAAAGACCGCGGCCTGTGTGCCCAGAATTGCGGTGGCAAGGGCCGCGAGCCAGACACCAGACTTCTGCCGACGATCGTCGCCGACCAGACTTGAGCGAAAACAAAACCCGCTGATCTCGGCCAGAGCGCCAAACGCGGCACCTAAGAGGAGAGCGAAACCCACGGCAGCTTGCGGGGCAGTGAGAAAATCGATGCCTAGGTCTTCGTACATATCGGGCCTCGTGGAAACAGATGGCTTTGCACATGCGGGTCTTATTGGATCAAAGCAAGGCCCGACACCTTTGGGGAGGGGCAGGGGCCGGGAACAGAGTTCCACTTGAAATATATGATATGTGAATGTGTTATTGGGTTGTGATCACGGATGGATCAATATTCCACGAAAAACGCCGCCCCGAGAGGCGGCGTTCTTTTTTGACCAAAAGCTTGGAACGTTGTTACCGTCCGCGAATGCGCGGATCGAGCGCGTCACGCAGGCCATCGCCAAGATAGTTCACCGACAGCACGGTCAGTGAGATGGCAATACCGGGCAGCAGAACCCGCTCAGGATATTCTTCCATGCGCACAACGGCATCGGCCAGCATCTTACCCCAGGTGGGGAAGTCGGAGGGGAAACCCACACCCAAGAAGCTCAGCGCCGATTCGGTGATGATCGCGGTGGCCAGACCCAGCGCCGCCGAGACCAGAATGGGCGACAACACGTTGGGCAGCAGGTGACGACGGATCACCTTGCCGGGCACGGTGCCGATGGAGTGCGCCGCCAGAACAAACTCGCGCTCTTTGATCGCCAGAATATCGCCGCGCACAATCCGCGCGGTGGGCATCCAGGATGTGATCGCGATGATGGTCACAATCAGGATGAACATCCCACCCTCTGGTCCGAAATTTGCCCGCAGGGGCTGACGGAACAGGGTCACGGCCAGCAGCAGCAAAGGCAGAACCGGCAGAGCCAGGAACAGGTCGGTTGTGCGCATCAGCAGACCGTCCAGTTTCTTGTAGAAGCCTGCGGCGACACCAATGGCTGTCCCGATGAACAGCGACAGGATCATGGCCGCCCAGCCTACGGCCATCGAGGCACGTCCACCAGAGAGCAGCTGAGCCAGCTGATCGCGACCAAGCTGATCTGACCCAAGCGGTTTGTTCCAGCCCACCTTGGCGGTGCTGTCCCAGATCGCAGTGTAGATCGGCCGCATGTTTTTGTTGCGGATGTCGATCTTCTGCGGATCAGCGTCCCAGAGAAACGGACCAATCAGAACTGCGAGTGTGATCAGAAGCAGGAAGAACAGGCCAAACATGGCGCCTTTGTGCTTGCGAAACTGATCCCACACATCCTTAGAGCGCGAACGTGGTGGCTTTTGAGGCTCTTTGTCTTGCAGAGCTTCGATCGGTGCGACGGTATCAGTCATAGCGGATCCTCGGGTCAAGCAGGCCATAGAGGATGTCTGCGATCAGGTTGAAGAGGACAATCAGGACGGCGAAAATGAAGGTCAGGGTCATCACGCCGGGCAGGTCGTTGGCAAACAGCCAAGTCAGCAAGAGCTGGCCAATGCCGTTCACTTTAAACACGTTTTCGGTGATGATCGCGCCGCCGAAGATCGATGGAATGCCAAGGGCAATCACGGTCACAACCGGGATCATCGAGTTGCGCAGAACGTGCTGCAGCACAACGATGCTTTCTGACAGGCCTTTGGCCCGTGCGGTCCGCACATAGTCCTGTCCCAGATTATCCAGCATCGAGGCCCGCATATAACGGCTCAGCTGGGCAGTGATCTGAAGGGCAAGCACCATCACGGGCATGATCATCTGTTGCAGCTGGAGCTTAAAGCTCGCCCAATCTGTGACCACATGGGTGGTGTCATAGATGGACGGGAACCAACCTAGCTGAACCGAGAAGATCACAATCAGCAGCGGACCGGTGAAGAAAGGCGGTACCGAGAAACCAATCATGGTCACAAAGGTCCCGGCCTGATCAAAGACCGAATACTGACGGTAGGCTGAGTAGATCCCGATGGGAATCGCAATCAGGATGGCGACAACATAGGCCACACCCACAACCGACAGGGTCTGGGGGATTCGCTGGATGACGATATCCATGACCGGCGACCGGGTCTGCCAGGAAATGACGCGCTGTTTGCCTTCTGAAAAGTCAGTGCCGAACAGGTAGTCGATCAGAACCTGGGGTTCGATCCAGAAAACTTGAACCAGCCATTTCCAATATTGCACAAGCGGGGGCTGACCCACGCCAAGTGCTTCGCGCATCTTCTGTTTTACTTCCGGCGGAACGGTCAGCGGGACCTGCGCCATGGGATCTCCCGGCGCGAGCTGCAGAAGCATAAAGATGACAAAACTGATGAAGAGTAGTGTCGGGATCGACAGGATCAGACGTCTGATCGCATAGGTGAGCATGTGGCACCCTCGGGTCCGAATTATCCGGTCATTATGCCACCCTCAGATTGAGGTGAGGGCGAGGCAAAGCCCCGCCCTTTTTGACCGGTTGAAGGGGGGCGAGACTTAAGTCCCGCCCCATTACAGCATCACTTGATGCGATACCAGTCAGCAACGTTCCACAGTTCGCTGTCCCATACGTTCAGCTGAACGCCACCCAGGGTGTTGGAATGGGCCGACAGACGACCACGGTGAACCAGCGGGATCATCGCGCCTTCTTCGTAAGCCATCAGGCTCAGTTTTTGTGCCAGCTCTGCGCGCTTCGCCATATCCGCGGTTTCCGACAGCTCCGCGTGGATGGCGTCAAACTCTTCCGAGCAGAAACGCGAAATGTTTTCACCCTGCCACTGCGACGACGGCTTAGGAGCTTTGTCGCACAGACCGTTGCCCAGGTATGCCTGAGGGTCGGTGCCGTTGAAGGTGTTGGCGTACATTTCTACGTCAGCATAGAACTTCTGGAAGGTGTCAGGCGAACCTGCGTCCCCACCAAAGAAGACCGATGCGTCCACATTGCGCAGCTCAACTTCCATGCCGATTTCGCCCCACCACTCTTTGATCAGAGCCTGGAAATCCTGACGAACAGCGTTTGTCGAAGTTTGGTACAGGATCGACAGTTTTACGCCGTCTTTTTCACGGATGCCGTCACCGTCGGTGTCAACGATGCCTGCTGCGTCGAGCATGGCCTTCGCGCCTTCGATGTCCTGAACATCACAGCCTTCGATGTCGACTGCAAATGCGGCAGGTGCCGGAACCCACGAGCAGGACACACGACCAGCCTGACCGTAGCCAACTTCAACCAGCAGGTTGCGGTCGATGGCCATGGACATGGCTTTGTAAACGGCAGGATCGCTCAGGAAGGGGTGAGGGCCAACAACCGAACGCTCATCAGGACCCAGATCAACGCTTGGGTTGGTGTTGTTTAGCATGATGCGCTCAAGCAGCGGGCCAAAGCCTGCAACTGGGGTGCCTTTGCCGCCCGCTTCCATTTTCGCGATGACATCGGGTGCCAGCTGCAGGTTCCAAGCGTAGTCAAACTCGCCGGTTTCCATAACGGCTGTGCCCGAGGCTGCCGCCGATCCGCCACCTTTGAAGGTCACGCTGGCAAAGGCCGGCTTCGACGCAACGCGGTAGTTATCGTTGGCTTTCATGGTGATCACGTCGTTCGGTTTGAACTCGGTGACAACAAAGGGGCCGGTGCCGATTGGGTTGAAGTTCTGCTCGGTGCAGGTCGATGCTGCGGCGCCCATGCAGTTTGCGAACTGAGCTTTCTGCAGGATCGGGCTTTCGCCGCCAACGAACGGACCGTAAGGGTTCGGAGTAGGCGCGTCGAAGGTCACGATGACGGTATGAGCGTCAGGCGTTTCAACCGAGGTCACACCTTCGAATTTGGTCAGCTGTGCGCAGCCACCTTCGGGATCGGTGCAATACTCATAGGTGAATTTCACGTCTTCCGAGGTGAAGTCCGAACCGTCCGACCATTTGATGCCGGGGGTGATGTTCCAGGTGATCTTGGTCAGATCTTCGCTTACGCCGCCGTTGCCAACGGTGGGAACTTCGTTCACCAACCAAGGTACCAGCTCGCCTTTTTCGTTATAGCGCGCAAGCGGTTCGATGATCATCGAGGCCGATTCTACGTCCTTGGTGCCGCCCGACAGGAACGGGTTGAGGATCGACGGGGCCTGCCAATAAATGATTTTGACGTCGCCGTCGCTGCCACGTTCCGCAAAGGCAGCGGGAGCCAGAGCAAAGGATGCTGCGGCTCCAAGCATCAAAGACTTGAGTTTCATGTCACTCTCCATGTTGGACCAATGGATCGTTGTCCATTGTTTGAATTGGATGAGGTGCATTGTTGCCATCGCAACGATCAGATCACAAGCCATCACGTTATCGAAATCATGCCCTCATACTGCCGTAACGAAACCAGAAGTTTCGAGATTTGCAAGCTTTGTTTGATCAAACGGCGCGTCAGGTCTTTACACTCAGTTAGCGCAGACACTAGCTTGTGGCCTCAACAGGGAACTGGGAGCACCAAAGCATGTTGGATGGCACCGAGGCAGGGCCGATTGCCCGCATCGAAAATCTTCGCGTTGAATTTCAGACCAAGGACGGTCCGGTTGTCGGCGTAAAGGACGTGTCTTTTGACATCGGCCCGGGCGAAACTGTCTGTGTTGTTGGCGAATCGGGCTCTGGGAAATCGGTCTCATCGCTCTCGCTGATGCGTCTGGTGGAGTATGGCGGCGGCGATATTTCGGGCGGCAAACTGCTGTTTGATCGCCGCAATGGCGAGGAAATCGACCTGGCCAAAACTGGCCAGAATCTGATGCAGACGATTCGCGGCAACGAGATCGGTATGATCTTCCAGGAGCCGATGACCGCGCTGAACCCGGTGTTCACAGTGGGGCGTCAGCTCACCGAAGGTCTGCGCGTTCACCGGAATATGTCGAAGAAAGAGGCGGAAGCGGAAGCGCTGGATCTGTTGAAACAGGTGCGCATCCCCGAGCCAGAGCGTCGGTTGAAGCAATATCCGCACGAGTTGTCGGGCGGTATGCGCCAGCGTGTGGTGATTGCCATGGCTTTGGCCTGTAAGCCGCGCCTGTTGATCGCGGATGAACCTACAACCGCACTGGATGTGACCATTCAGGCCGAAATTCTGGCTCTGATGGATCGCCTTAAACGCGAAACTGGCACCGCGGTGATGTTCATCACCCACGATATGTCAGTTGTTGCACAGATGGCGGATCGCGTGGTTGTCATGTTCCGGGGCAACAAGGTTGAAGAAGGTCCGGTTGAGCAGATCTTTGAAGCGCCGCAGCACCCCTATACCCAAGCCCTTCTTGCTGCTGTGCCAAAACTGGGCGAAATGCGCGGCAAAGCCTACCCTGAACCCATGCGTCTCGTGGGTCAGGAAGATGTGGTTCCGCAGCCAATCATCGGTTCGGACGAACGTCTTCTGACAGTTGAAGGATTGACCACACGCTTCCCTGTTAAGGGTGGCCTGATGCGTCGCACGGTGTCGAATGTTCACGCTGTTGAAGACCTGTCTTTTACGCTGAACAAGGGGCAAACCCTTAGTCTTGTTGGCGAATCTGGGTGTGGTAAGTCGACCGCAGGTCGGTCGATCCTGCGTTTGGTTGAACCCATGGCGGGCAAGGTTGATCTGGATGGCAAGGACGTCATGAAGATGTCGCCCAGCGAATTGCGTGAAGAGCGTCGTGAAATGCAGATGATCTTCCAGGATCCTTTTGCCTCGCTCAACCCTCAGCTGTTGCTCGCCGATCAGGTGGCCGAGCCTCTGCACAACTATAAAATCGACACCGGCAGCGCGATCATGGACCGCGTGGCGGGCCTGTTTGATCGTGTTGAACTGCCGCGCAGCTTTATGCGCCGCTATCCGCATGAGCTTTCCGGTGGTCAGCGTCAGCGGATCGCCATTGCTCGTGCTCTGGCGCTCAATCCAAAGTTGATTGTCGCCGACGAAGCCGTATCGGCGCTGGATGTGTCGGTTCAGGCGCAGGTGATCAATCTGATGATGGAACTTCAGGCCGATCTGGGCTTGGGCTATCTCTTCATCAGCCACGATATGGCGGTTGTTGAACGGGTGAGCCACAACGTTGGCGTGATGTATCTGGGCCGTATTGTTGAGCTTGGGCCACGTGAAGCGGTGTTCGAGAACCCGCAGCACGCCTATACCCGCGCTCTGATGAAGGCCGTTCCGATCGCCGACCCACGCCAGCGTAAGTCGGAGAAAGACCTGAACTTCAAACCGATTCCGTCGCCGATCCACCCGGTTGGCTATGAACCTGGCCCCTCCGAGTATCAGGAAGTGAGCCCCGGCCACTTTGTTCTGACCTCGGAAAGTGGCTATTGATTCGCTGACGTGAAAATCCTGCGTCGCATGTTGCAGGGGCTGATCTTACTTTTGGGTGGGATCGTGCTCTCGCTGATTGCGGCGCAGTTTTGGTTTTCGCGGGCAGGGGATCTGCTCCCGCGACAAGACGACGGCACGCTGCGCATTTCGAGCCACAATGTGCATTACATCTGGTTGGGCGGCGACGAGGGCCCTTGGACCGTTGCGGGATGGAATGCCCGGCGTGACGCCATGGATGCCTCGTTTAAGGCGCTTGATGCTGATCTTGTGGCGTTACAGGAAAGCGAAAGCTTTGCCTTTGGCGGCGACGGCACTGCTAACCTCACCCGCGACTGGCTGATCTCGCAAAACCCGGATTATGCTTTGGCGGCGAATCCCGTAGATCCGACAGATGTTCAAAGCTTCCCGCCGACCCAACCCATTCTGTACCGACCGGATGTTCTGACGTTGCGCGATCAGGGATGGTTCTTTTTCTCGGACACCCCTGACGTCATCTATTCACGCACATTCAATGGGTCTTGGCCCGCCTATGCCACTTGGGCCGAGTTTGAGACCACCGAGGGCGCTGTGTTTCGGGCTTATAACGTGCACACGGATGCCTTCAGCCGGTCGAATCGCATCAAATCCAGCGCGTTGATCCGCGACCGTCTTGCGCCGGTCATTGCCTCTGGCCTGCCGGTTGTTCTGTTGGGGGACACCAATGCGCTGTTTGGGTTTAGGGAAATGGATATTCTGCGCGAAGCGGGTCTGATGTTTCATCGCATGCCCGGCGCGACGGTACATTTCAATCGCGGAGCCCATCTTTTTGGGGCAATCGACCATATTGGAACTGCCGGAGTGACCGTCAAAGCTGGGCCATTTGTGCAGCAGCGCAAGCTCGACGGGCAGTGGCCCTCCGACCATCATCCTATTGCAGCGGATATTGTGATTGCCCCCCAGTGACATGCGGAAAACGGTCGATATGCTGCGCGCATAACACTGAAAGGATTCCCATGGCCCCCGTGCTGTCCCCCCGCGAAATTCTGGAAAACCTCGTCGCCTTTCCAACGGTGAGCACGGACAGCAACCTGCCGCTGATTGACTGGGTCGAAGACTACCTGTCTGGCCATGGCATCACGTGCCACCGGCAATACAATGAAACCGGAGAAAAGGCAGGTCTCTACGCTCATGTAGGGCCAATGGTCGAAGGTGGCGTTGTCCTCTCAGGGCACACCGATGTTGTACCTGTCGAAGGCCAGCCCTGGACCTCTGACCCTTTCACCGTGACCGAGCGCGATGGCAAGCTGTTTGGGCGTGGCACAACCGACATGAAGGGCTTTGACGCACTGGCGATCTGGGCTCTGGTCGAGGCGCAGCAACGGGGCGTCTCCCGACCGCTACAAATTGCGCTGAGTTATGATGAAGAGATCGGCTGTGAAGGGGTGATCCCGCTGATCGAGGCCATGGGAGAACTGCCCAAAGCCTGCGATGTGATTGTCGGCGAACCCACATGGCTGAAAACCGTCAGCGGGCACAAAGGTGGATTGGGTTACACCGTGCACATGCGTGGTTTTGAGGTGCACAGCTCAATGCTGCACACCGGGGTGTCGGCGATCATGTATGGTGCCAAGATCATCGAGTGGGCCAATCACATGAACGACAGCCTTGCCGCGTCAGAGCCTGCGGGGATGGCGGCACAGTTTGACCCACCCTACACCAATTTGCACGTGGGCCTGATCGAGGGGGGCACGGCACATAACATCACCGCGCGCGATTGCACCTTTGGCTTTGGCTATCGCGTAGTTCCCGGTGAATCGCTTGATCAATGGCGTGAGGTGTTTTTGACCAAATGTCGCGAGGTCGAGGCCCAGATGCAGGCGGTCCGCCCCGAAACCTCGATCACCGCAACCGAGATTTTCGCCCTGCCGCCCTTTGCCCCAGAAGAGAACAACACCGCCGAAGCGCTGGTGCGCCAGATCACCGGCGACAACTCGGAGGGCTTTGTGAGCTACGGCACCGAGGCCAGCCATTTTCAGGCGGCGGGTTACAAGACCGTGGTGTGTGGACCCGGCAGCATCGATGTTGCGCACCAACCCGATGAGTATATTACCGTGGCCCAGTTTGAAGAGGGTCAGCGTTTCATGATCCGATTGTTGGAGCTTTTGAAGTGACTTTCCCATTTCGGGCCGAGGGCCCTGTTGAGTTTTCCGCACCTCTTCCCAATGAGGTCGATCTGATTGTCATTGGTGGTGGGGTTATTGGCGTTTCCACAGCGCTTTATGCGGCGCGTCAGGGGCTTCGCGTTGTCCTGTTGGAGAAAGGGCGCATTGCCGCTGAGCAGTCCAGCCGCAACTGGGGCTGGATCCGGGTGCAGGGCCGCGACATGGCCGAGATCCCGGTTGCGCTCGAATCGCAAAAATTCTGGCAAGACCTGGATGCCGAGTGCCACGGGCGCTGTGGGGTCAAAACCGTTGGTGTGACCTATGTGGGCACGTCCGAGGACGAGATGGGCCGATTTCAGGGCTGGCTGGATGAGGCCAAGCCACTGGGTGTGTCGTCATATATGATGGATGCGCAGGAAACAGTGCGGGTTATGGGCAACCCGCAAGCGCCTTGGATTGGCGCGCTGCACACCCCCACGGATATGAAAGCCGAGCCTTGGGTGGCGGTGCCTGAACTTGCGCGACTGGCGCAGGATTCCGGGGCCACGTTGATCGAGGATTGCGCCGTGCGGACGCTGGATCGGCAGGCGGGTCGGGTGACAGGCGTTGTCACCGAACAGGGCCGCATCAAAGCGGATCGCGTGGTTCTGGCCGGGGGGGCGTGGTCTTCGCTGTTCCTACGCCGTCATGGGGTCAGCATTCCCCAACTGTCGGTGCGCTCTACTGCGCTGGCCACCCATCCTTTGCCCGATGTTTTTGACGGCGCGGCAGGTGAGGGGCGGTTTGCCCTGCGCCGTCGCGACGATGGCGGCTATACCGTGGCGCCCGGCGGCTTTTCCGAGCTGTTCATCGGCCCCGATAGTTTCCGGGCGCTCAAACATTACCTGCCGATGGTGGTCCAAGGCGGGCTGAAGATGGTTTATCACCCCAAGGCGCCCAAAGGCTTTCCCGATGCCTGGGACACACCGCGCAGCTGGACCGAAGATGATGAAACCCCGTTCGAGCGGATGCGCGTGCTCGACCCTGAACCTGCACGACATAAAGTGCAGGAGCTTTTGGGCTATTTTGAGCGGTTTTATCCGCAGGCCGGTCCCGTGCATGCCGCGAAATCCTGGGCGGGCATGATCGATGTCATGCCGGACATCGTGCCGGTTGTGGACACGGTCGCGGATCTGCCGGGACTGACGGCCGTCACAGGGATGTGTGGCCATGGGTTCGGGATCGGCCCGGCCTTTGGCAAAATTGCCGTCGCTTTGGCGATGGAGCAGGACACTGGCCACGATCTAAGCCGTTTCCGTTTGTCGCGCTTTACAGATGGATCCAAGCTTTTGCCCGGTCCCAGTATCTAGTTCTGTAATCTGATCAAAAATGTGAACAGTTTTGGTGTAAAAGGTGGACCAATTGGACAAGTTTTCCTGCGGTCCACCTTGCTCAATATCCCAGAACGCTTATCTTGCGCTCAGTTGGTGCGCAGTACGCACCCCCGCAATCTAAAAATTTGCATCCGTTGTGGGGCCAATGGCCCCTGACGTCTTTGGTCCGGATGCCCAACATGGAGCCCATTATGCCCGTCAAAAACCGTTTCGCCGAGTTGCAGGATGAAATCACCACATGGCGACGAGACATCCACGAAAACCCGGAAATCCTATTTGAAACCCATCGCACCAGTGCGCTGGTTGCCGAAAAGCTGACTGCCTTTGGCTGTGACGAAGTGGTCACCGGCATTGGCCGAACCGGCGTTGTTGGTGTGATCAAAGGTCGTGATACTGGTTCGGGCAAAGTTATTGGTCTGCGCGCCGACATGGATGCGCTGCCGATCCACGAGCAGACCGGTGTTGAGTACGCGTCAAAAACAGACGGAGCCATGCACGCATGTGGCCATGACGGGCATACCGCCATGCTGCTGGGCGCCGCGAAATACCTGTCCGAGACGCGGAACTTTGACGGCACGGTTGTTGTGATCTTCCAACCCGCCGAAGAAGGCGGCGGCGGTGGCCGCGAGATGTGTGAAGACGGCATGATGGACCGCTGGAATATTCAGGAAGTCTACGGCATGCACAACTGGCCGGGCCGCCCCGTTGGTTCGTTTGCGATCCGCCCCGGTGCGTTCTTTGCGGCGACCGACACTTATGAGATTGTGTTCGAAGGCAAAGGCGGCCACGCCGCCAAGCCGCACGAGACCGTGGACACCGCTGTTATGACCGCGCAGGCGATCTCGACACTGCAGACCATTTCGTCGCGCAATGCCGATCCGGTCGATCAGATTGTTGTGTCGGTGACCTCGATGGAAAGCTCGTCGAAGGCGTTCAACGTCATTCCCCAGCGTGTGACCATCCGTGGCACCGTGCGCACCATGTCGAAAGAGATGCGGGATCTGGCTGAAACCCGCATTCGCGAGATCTGTAACGGCGTCGCGGCGACTTTTGGCGGCACCGCTGACATCAATTACATGCGTGGCTATCCAGTGATGGTGAACCACGAAACCCAGACCGAATTTGCCGCCGACGTGGCGCGTTCGGTATCGGGCCAGTGCGAAGAAGCGCCGCTCGTGATGGGCGGCGAAGACTTTGCCTTTATGCTCGAAGAGCGCCCTGGCGCCTATATTCTGGTGGGCAACGGCGACACCGCCGCAGTGCACCACCCAGAGTATAACTTTGACGACAACGCTATCCCAGCGGGCTGCTCTTGGTGGGCAGAGATCGTCGAGCAGCGTATGCCGATTGCCTAAAATTCATCCCGTCTGGGACATCGGAACGCCGCTCCTGTTGGGGCGGCGTTTTGTCTTTCCTACCAGGGGGAACCGCCTGAGAATAAAGTATCAGTGGGGAAACCTGATCTTTTGGCCCGAGGCCCTCGAAGGTATTGGCTGAATTGTATCTTTTTGGTTAGGGGCGCTTTACCAGTGGCTTAATGTTTTCTGTCAATCTGCGGTCAAAGTGGAAATTGGGTAGCAAGATTGATGCGCAGGTTTATGAAATCCCTTTTGGGTGGGAAAATTGTCAAACCTTTGACATGGCTCTCGGTTTTTGCCGCTGTTGTTGCCGGGGCCATCTGGTTTGTGGTGCAGGTGCCGGTCCCGATAGTGGAACGGCTGATGGAAGCAGACATTCGAAAACAGGCGCAGCTCTGGCATCGACGTGTGATTCTGCATTTGAGTGATCCGACCGAGACTTTCGCAAATGGCACCCTGACCAACACAGATATCGAATATCTTCAGCTTTTGCCCGAAGCGTCAGATGTCTACCGATTTAAGATGTACACATTGGATGGCGAGGTCTTCTGGTCAACGCGCACCGAAGATGTTCATGGGCATGAAGTGGGGCATTTTCCTGCCGCGCTCATTTCGGATGGTGAGGTTGTCTATCATCGCGATCAAGTGCCGGCCTCTGAGATTGATGGACTTGCACTTCATGCTCTGAATGAGAGTGTGACCACTCATGAAATCGCCGAGGTGTTTGAGCCAGTTATCGACAATGGGCGCGCCGTTGGGGCGATCGAGTTTTACACCGATATCACCGATATGCGTGCGAGTTTTGTCTTACGGGTGCGGGTCTTGTTGTCCGTGCTCACTGGGCTCGCCTTGCTGACCATGGGGGTTGTGTCGATCATCGTCTATCGGGCCAACCGAAATCAGTATCAGGCGCTTGAACAACGCTCAAACAGCGAAAAGGAAATGATGAGCGAACAGTTGCGTCTCGCGCGGGATGTGAAGTTGTTGGGCGAGTTGAATGAATGGCTGCAATCCAGCCGCTCATTGGACGAATTGTTCGGCATGGTGGCGCGTTTTATGACCCATATTCTGCCCAATGCCGAGGGCAGCGTTTATGTCTATTCAAACTCCCGCGATGTTCTGGATGGTTGCGCAAGCTGGAATGGCGGCGGTCATAAAGAGCACATTCACCCAGAAGAATGCTGGGGTCTGCGGCGCGGTCGGACCTATGAGTTTGGGGTGAGTGAGATCAACTTTACCTGTGAACATGCCGAGCCCCATGACGGGCGCCCCTATTTCTGTTTCCCGATCCTCGCACATGGCGAAACCGTCGGCTTGCTGCATCTGCGCTCAAAAGACTTTGACACAGACGCCTTTTATGCCGACCGCAATCTGGCGCAGATGTGTTCGGAACAAATCTCGATGGCCATTGCCAACGTACGCATGCGCGATGAGCTGCATGACCAATCCGTGCGTGACCCACTGACTGGCTTGTTCAACCGTCGTCACATGACCGAAACGTTGCGTAAGGCCATAAGCGATTGCGAGCGCTCGGGCGAAACCTTCTCGGTGATTGCCATTGATGTGGATCACTTCAAAAAGTTCAACGACACCCATGGGCATGATGCCGGGGATATGGTGTTGCGTGCCGTTGGATCCGTGTTGCAGCAGGACTGTGATGGGGATGATGTGGCCTGTCGCCCGGGTGGGGAAGAGTTCACCGTGATCCTGCCCAAATGTGATCGTGAGACCGCGCTTGAACGGGCAGAGCGTCTGCGGCGTACCGTCGAAAACATCAAAGTGCGCTACGGCGAAAAGACCCTGCCACGTATCACAATCTCGGTGGGTGTGTCTCTTTACCCTGAGCATGGGGCGCTGCCTCAGCTCCTGCTTCGTTCCGCAGATGATGCGCTTTACGAAGCCAAGGCACAGGGCCGCAATATGGTGGTTCTGGCGGAAGGGGGCGGCACTTCTGATCACGACTGCGCCCGGCTCGATGGGCCGCACAGTGCCGGAACCTGGAGCGCCGAGACTCCGGTGGATTCAGACCAAGAGCCAGACAAAAAAGCGGGCTAACAGATTGCCCTTACGAAAAACGCCAGTCCGGAGACTGGCGTTTTTTTGTTTACGAGCTCAACGCGCGGGCCTGCGCAAATGACAACAGGCGGCGGCTTTTCTCGTCCCAGATATGGAGGCGGGCGAAAGAGAGACTTTCCCAGATGGTCATGCGGTTGTTGTCGACCAGCTCGGCATGATCACGCAACACTTCGGGCAAGCGATAAAACGGAATGCGGCTATAGAGGTGATGCACATGGTGAATGCCAATATTGGCGCTGAGCCATTGCAGAGGTTTGGGCATCACGTAGTGCGAGCTGCCTTTCAAAGCGGCCTCATGCACATCCCAGTTTTCCTGCCTGTCCCAATGCGTTTCTTCAAACTGGTGCTGGACATAAAACAGCCACATGCCTGCGGTCGCCGCCAAAAGGGTCGATGGCAGGAAGATCAACAGGATCGGACCCCAGCCCCCAAAATACCAGATCACCCCAAGCGCCGCGATCAACGCCACATTGGTGCCCATGGCACTCACCCAGTATTTGCGCGCATGGGTCAACCCAAGCGGCAGACGGTTCTGCAACAAAAACAAATAGCTGGGGCCAAACCCAAACAGCACAATCGGGTTGCGATACAGACGATACTTAAGCTGCTCGAACTTGGATTGGGCCTGATATTCTTCCAGCGTCATGGTGTAGATGTCACCGATCCCGCGCTGGGACAGGTTGCCCGCCGCGCCGTGGTGAATCGAATGGGTGCGACGCCAAACATCATAGGGGGTGAGCGTCAGGACGCCCAAAGCGCGGCCGATCCAGTCGCTCGCGGTGCGGTTGGAGAACAGCGATCCATGACCGCAGTCATGCTGAATGGTAAACAGGCGCAGCAGGAAGGCACCATTCAACAATGAGATCGCGAAAGCGGCCAGATAACTGTAACTGAGCGACCACCAAGCCAGCCCCCACAGCAGCAAAAAGGGGGCTATTGTGACGGCAACCTCATAGGAGCTGCGCAGAGTGCTGGGATCGCGGTACTTCGCAAGAACCTTGACCCACTCCCGAGGGGTGCGGGTTGCTTCGCCGATCCCATCGGCATTGGTTTGGTCGAACATGAGCCTGCTTTGAGTTATATGTGCTAGCGGGCCTCATATACGAGGAAGCGCTCTGCGCAAATGCTCCATGTCAAAAACGACACTTTTTCTCGGAATTAAGGTTCTGGAACGTGCAAATGTATACGAATGAACCAGAAGACAGCCCAGTCTGTGCATGTGACTGAGGTTCAGAAAACGCCGCACCGCACGTTCCACGTGCAATTTGATGCCCGCCCTTGACCGCTGCGGGTTAGGGGCGTTTGCTGCCGCCAACTAGCGGCCAAGGGGGCAGGGCGACATGAGTGACTTTGAAGGGAAGACCGTTCTGATCACCGGGGCGGCAAGTGGCTTTGGCCGGATACTGGCGCAGAACCTTGCGCTCAGCGGCGCCAATCTTGTTCTGGGGGATGTGAATTTCGACGGTCTGACCGAAACGGCGGAGGGTCTGGGCGCGGCGGTGAAAACCATGCGGTGCGATGTTTCCAACGAGGCGGAGGTCAAAGCCCTCTGCGCGCTGGCAGAGCAGCAGTTTGGCCTCCTGGACATCGCCGTGAATAACGCCGGTCTCTCGTCTTCGATGAAAAGTCTGCTGGAGACCACCGAAGAGGACATGGATCGGAATTTTGCCGTGAACACCAAGGGGGTGTTCTTTGGCTTGAAACACCAGATCCCGCTTATGATGGCCTCGGGGGGCGGCGCGATATTGAACGTGGCCTCGGTGGCGGGGATCAACGGCGCCCCAAAGCTCGCGGCCTACGCAGCGGCGAAACACGCGGTTGTTGGCCTGACCCGCACGGCAGCGGTGGAATTTGCGCGCAAGAACATCCGCATCAATGCCATCTGCCCGTTCTATAGCCCCACGCCTTTGGTCACGGGAAGTGAGATCGCCGAGAAATCCGAACTTCTGGCCGCAGGCAGCCCGATGAAACGCCTTGGCACCCCGGAAGAGATCGTCGCCACCATGCTGTCGATCCTGAACCCGTCAAACACCTACCTGACCGGACAGGCCATCGCCGTCGACGGCGGGGTTATGGCGCTGTGACGACCGGGGGCGAACTAGAGAACAGTGCTGCCAAACGGGTATATGTAGAGGTGCGTTGGTATATGTGGTGCAAAATGTGGAGCTTTTCCGGGCCGTCGAGTTGACATTTTCCGGTGTTATAACATTGCATGGGTGGGCGCAGAAGCGGTTGAATGAGCATTGGACCAAGGGCCGAAAACAGATGACAAACCTTCCCTCAAAAATTCCCCAGATCATAGATGCAATTGACGTAATCGATACGGAAAATGACACCCTCCAGTCGGAAATCGAACGCTACCGGGCAGGCGCTGGCACATCTTCTTGGGGTGCCAATAATGTGCAGCGTAGCGGAACTCCTGATCATATTGAGGATTTGCAGCAAGCTATCGATGCGAACTTAGGGGCACGGCAACTGCTGGTATCTTACTTGTCCAGCCTGCAGGGGTTGTGATTTTCTAAGCTCAGCATCGTGTTGGGAGAGAAAGCCCCACCCGATCTACATCGGATGAGGCCGGGATGGTTATCGCCCGCGGCGTTTGTTGCGGCCTCGGGCTTTGCCTTCTTTGTAGGTCTTCTCGAGGTTGCGGGTGCGCTCGTGGCGCTGGGCGATGCTTTCGCTGTTGATCTCGTCTTCGCGCAACAGTTTTTCGTAGCGCTCAAGACGGTCGGGGTCGAGTTCCCCGGCCTCAATCGCCTCTCGGACCGCACATCCGGGTTCGGATTGATGTGTGCAATCGCTGAAGCGGCATTGCCGGATCAGATCGTCGATGTCGGAAAACACCGCGTCGATCCCCTCGGCGGCGTCGGTCAGCTGAAGCTCGCGCATCCCCGGCGTATCGATCAGCCAGCCGCCCGCCACCGTCGCCGACATGCTGCGGAAGGTGGTGGTGTGGCGGCCGCGCGCGTCGTCTTCGCGAATGCCCTGCGTGTCCGCCAGATTGCCGGTCAGCGCATTGCGCAAGGTGGTTTTGCCCACACCCGATGATCCGACCAGAGCTAGCGTTTGGCCGTCTTTGCACCAGGGCAAGAGCCGATGCGCCTCGTCCGGGTCTTTGGCGTTGAGCGCGACTACGGTCACCAGTGGCCCAAGTCCCTGCGCCTGACGGATATAGTCCTGCGCCGCATCCAGATCGGCTTTGGTCAGCACAATCAGGGGCAGGGCGCCGGTGCTGGCCACCAATGCCAGGTAACGCTCCAACCTTGGAATGTTGAAATCGGCGTTACAGCTGGTGACCACGGCGATGGTGTCGATATTGGCGGCAATGCGCTGACGTCCGGCGCGGTGCCCGGCGGCTTTGCGCACCATGTCGCTTTGCGGCTCAAGCACCTTCAGCGCCCAGACCCCGTCATGCAGCACCCAGTCGCCCACGGCGAAATCTCCGGCGTTGCCTTTGGGCGCCAGCGTGATGAACCCGTCAGGCCCAAGCCCGGTCAATGTTTCACGTTGCACTTCGGTGATGCGCACGGGGGTAAGCCCGGCGTCGTCGTCTGAGACCTGATGTGCGAAGTGGTCCGACCATCCAAGGTCGGTAAGAGTATAGCTATTCAATGTAGATGTCCCGTTGATAGCATATCAGAAGCCACCGCCCGAAAGGCGGCAGGTGTGATAGCAACGGACGGCACGCTTAGCGGCGCGCGGTCCGGAGGGTGGATACATTCTCCATAAGTCCTCCGATCAGCGGGTTACGGTCCCTCATGGCTTAGGCGAATTGCGGCACAGGCTCAAGGGGGCGCTGGCAATTTGGGGCGCAGATTGCTAAGGCGGCGTGAAACTTATCCCGGATCGATCATGCAGCCCGTCAATATCATGTGCATCAAATGGGGCACCCTGTTTGGCCCCGAGTATGTCAATCGCCTCTATTCTGGCGTGCGGCGCAACCTGTCGCGGCCCGTGCGGTTTATCTGCATGACGGAACATGCCGAGGGGCTGCATCCGGATATCGAGGTGATTGGCCTGCCGGTTGAACCTTTTCTGGAGCCGATGAATGCCGCACTTGAGGTAGCCAACCGTCAGGGCGCTATGCGCAAGACCTCGCTGTTTCGCAGCGGATTGATCTCAGATCTTGAAGGGCCGGTGCTGGGCTTTGATCTGGATGTGGTGATCACCGGATCCCTGGATGAGATCCATGATCTGGCGCCGGGCACGGTTGCTATGCGCCACGACTGGACCGAAAAACGCAAGGGCCGTCCCACCGGGCACGGTTCGGTGTTTCGCTTTGATCCGGCGTTGCATGGGTTTTTGTATGATGATCTGGCGGCCAATCCCTACGAGGAGGTCGAAACGGCGCGTGGATCAGAGCAGCGCTATACCTCGCATAAGGCGATGGACCGCGATGTCTTTACCTATATCCCCGAAGATTGGGTTGTTTCGTTCAAGTACGACTGTAATCCATTTCCATTGAATTATCTGCGCCCGGCGCAATTGCCCGCGGATGCGCGGGTTGTGTGCTTTCATGGGCGGCCCAAGATGCCAGAGGCAATTGAAGGATACACCAAGTCTGTGATCCGCCGCGCTAAGCCCACAGGCTGGCTACAGGACCACTGGGTGGATCGCGCGAAGGCGGATCTAGGGGACGACTGGGCCTGATCCGGGCTGGTTCGCGGCTTGCATGCCGCGGTCCAAAACCTATCTGAACATCCAAATGCGCCCGGCAATGACGTGCCGGTATGGGTGCATGCTCTTGCCCCTAAGGCAAAACACAGGGTAAGAGCGTATCAAGTCTGAACGAGGAAGGGCAGAATATATGACACGTCGTGTAGTGGTCACCGGGCTCGGCCTGGTTACGCCTTTGGCCTGTGGTGTGGAAGAAACCTGGTCGCGTCTGCTGGATGGGCAGTCGGGCGCCGGTCCGATCACCAAATTTGACGCCAGCAATGTCGCAACCAAATACGCCTGTGAAGTTCCCTATGGAGATGGCACAGACGGCACGTTTGATCCCAATGCCTGGATGGACAAGAAAGAACAGCGCAAAGTCGACGAGTTCATTCAGTTCGGCATGGCGGCGGCGATTCAGGCGGTGGAAGATTCCGGCTGGAAACCCGAAGATACGGAATCGCGTGAGCGCACCGGCGTTATGATCGGTTCGGGCATCGGTGGTCTGAACTCGATTGCTGAAACCGCGATCCTGATCAAAGAAAAAGGCCCGCGTCGCGTGTCGCCATTCTTTATTCCCGGCGCGCTGATCAACCTGATTTCGGGCAATGTCTCGATCAAGTTCGGCTTTAAAGGCCCGAACCACTCGGTTGTGACCGCCTGTTCGACAGGTGCCCATGCCATTGGGGATGCGGCCCGTCTGATCAAATACGGTGATGCGGATGTGATGCTGGCCGGTGGCGCCGAAGGTGCGATCTCTGAGATTGGCATCGCGGGCTTCAACGCCTGTAAGGCACTTTCGACCAAACGCGCCGATGAGCCAACCAAAGCAAGCCGCCCCTATGACGCAGACCGTGATGGGTTTGTCATGGGCGAAGGTGCGGGTGTTCTGGTTCTGGAAGAGTACGAACACGCCAAAGCGCGTGGCGCCAAGATCTATGCCGAGGTTTGCGGCTATGGTCTGTCGGGTGACGCTTATCACATCACTGCGCCATCTGAGAATGGTGAGGGTGGTGAACGCTCAATGCGCGCCGCTTTGAAAGACGCAGGTCTTGAGCCTTCGGCAATCGACTATATCAACGCGCATGGTACATCGACCATGGCAGATAGCATCGAGCTTGGCGCGGTTGAGCGTTTGATGGGCGATGCGGCGGGTCAGGCCACTATGTCCTCGACCAAATCGGCCACCGGTCACCTTCTGGGCGCGGCGGGTGCGATCGAAGCCGTGTTCTCGATCCTTGCGATCCGCGATCAGGTGGCACCGCCCACGATCAACCTCGACAACCCGGCGGTTGAAACTTCGCTCAATCTGGCGCCCAACGCCAAACAAGAGCGTGAGATCAGCTATGCGCTGTCGAACTCCTTCGGCTTTGGCGGCACCAACGCCAGCGTGATCTTCGGTAAAGCGGAGTAACCCAGCATGTGGCGCAGTATCGCCTCGAATGCCCTGACCTGTCTGGTCGTGGTTTTGTTTCTCTTGGGCGGTGTGCTGCTGTGGGGGCAAAAACAATACAATCAGCCGGGGCCCTTGGCCCAGGCGATCTGTGTTGAAGTGCCGCGCGGCACCAATTTCCGCGCGGTGTCAGAAGATCTGGCGGCGCAGGGTGCTATTTCCAGCGGCGCCATTTTCCGCCTTGGCGCGGATTACACCAACAAGACCCAGTCGCTGAAAGCTGGTTCTTATCTGGTGCAGCCGTTCTCTTCGATGGTTGAGATCGTCGACGTGGTCACCCGCGGCGGCGCCTCGACCTGTGGCACCGAAGTGGTGTACCGGATCGGGATCACCCGCGCCCGTGTGCAGGTGCGCGAGCTGAACCCATCCACTGGCCGCTTTGTTGAAACCGTGGTGTTTGACCCCTCCGAGGGCGATGCTCCGGTAGAATATCAGCGCGTCAAAGGCATCTCCGGCACCCGCTATCGCGTGGCGCTGGCCGAAGGTGTGACCAGCTGGCAGGTTGTGGAAGAGCTCAAACAGATCGATGTGCTGAGCGGCGAGGTTGAACTGCCTGCCGAGGGCAGTCTGGCGCCTGACAGCTACGAGATCAGTCCGGGTGACACCATCGCCTCGGTGATTGACCGGATGGAACGCGCCCAGGAGGTGATCCTGGCCAATGCATGGTCGAACCGTGCGGCGGATCTGCCGTTGGACAATCCGCAAGAGGCGCTGATCCTGGCTTCGATCATCGAAAAGGAAACCGGTGGTCCGGAGGAACGTGGTCTTGTGGCGAGCGCCTTTACCAACCGTCTGAACAAAGGCATCCGTCTTCAGACTGACCCGACCGTGATCTATGGCATCACCAAAGGGCAGGGTGTTCTGGGGCGTGGTCTGCGTCAGTCCGAGCTGCGGCGCGCAACGCCCTACAACACCTATGTGATCCCGGCGCTGCCACCGACCCCGATTGCAAACCCCGGTCGGGCGAGCATCGAGGCGGCTTTGAACCCGGCGGATACCGATTTCATTTACTTTGTGGCCAAATCTCTGAACCCAGCGGATGGGCATAACTTTGCGGTCACTCTTGATGAGCACAACCGTAACGTCGCCGCCTATCGCCGTCTGGAACGCGCGGCGAGCGAGTAAATCAAATCACAACTTGCTACGCGGGCGCTGGGGAGAAATCTCTGGCGCCCGTTGTGTTTGGCCAGAACCTAGCTGAATCCGATCCAGCTTTTGTGGACCCGTCGACACATGAAATTGAACAGCACAGTTTGAACTATTGAGTTATAGAGTAGCGGACCTAACTCATACATATTCATATTTGAAGTTTGGGGGCGATTCATGGAACGAACATTTGCAGGCCGGTGTCTATGCGGGGACGTCACATTTCAAGCGAACGGAAAGCCGGTGGTGGTCGCACAGTGTCATTGTGAGGAATGCCGCAGATTGTCCGGCACAGGTCACGCCAGCGGGGCCATGTTTTCCTGGGCAGATGTTCAGATCGAAGGGGAACTGGGGCGGTATGACTATACATCGGCCAATGGTTCCACTGTGACCAAGACCTTTTGTCGGACCTGTGGCAGCTCGATCTATGGTACCAACAGCCACTCGCCGGGGCACGTGACACTCAGCCTGGGAGCGTTTGATCCGGCTCCCGAACTGGACATCGAAGTTGTGATTTTTGATCGAGATAAGCCACGGTGGGATACGGCAGGCCCGGATGTGATGCGGTTCGACACGCAGCCACGCTGGTCGCCAGATGACTAAATCACGGGGGGCTTAGATGCTCTCAGGCGCGTGCGAGGCGAGCCACCAGATAATGCTGCAGGGGTCGGTGATACCAGTCATGCAATCGCCATGTGTCCGTGCGTCTGTCACGACGCGGCCTCGGAAATCTCACGCTGGCGCTTTTTCGTCAGGCCAGAGAATACTATTTCGTACGAGGTCTGGATCCGCTGTCGCAGTTCATCCTCAGGAACGGCGCCCCAATCAATCCGCACCCAGGACCGATGAAAATAGGGGGCTTTAACCCCACCGCCCATTTCGATGATCAGCTGGGCATCTTCGACAGAGGGTGTTTTCACCGAGACCCCGTCATTGGTGATGCCAATACAGGCAAACATCTTGTCCCCCACCTTCCAAGCGTCATGTCCGCCACCCCAAGGGTCAGACCATTCTGCCCCGGGCAGGGCCTTGCAAATCTCATTCACCAAATCGCGTGTCATGGTCCAAACTTGGCGGGCCAAAGAAAGTCACGCAAGTCTGAATTTTTCAATTGACCTCAACTTAAGTTGAGGAATTAGCTTGGCCTGCATCACAAGACACAAACCATGAGGTTTCTCGATGCAAGCAAGACTTGAGCACGCCAACATCACCGTCTCAGACGCCCGCGCCACCGCCAAGGTTCTGGAGGATGTTTTTGGGTGGCACATCCGCTGGGAAGGGGCCGCGATGAATGCGGGCTATACCATACATATTGGAGATGAGAGCAGCTATCTCGCCCTCTACGCACCGGCGATTGACCTGAACGCACCAGCACCACGCTATGTCACGGCGGGGTCACTGGCTCATATCGGCATTGTGGTGGATGACATTGATGCCACCGAGGCTCGTGTCAAAGAGGCCGGGTTCACCCCGGTCAATCACGCGGACTATGAACCGGGAAAACGGTTTTACTTCCTGGGCCCGGATCAGGTGGAATATGAGGTTGTCAGCTACAGCTAAGCTGATAGTAAAATTGAGGGACGGTCAGCCACATAGGTAACAAAGGGGCTTGGCGCAGAAGGTTCGCCGTGCTACGCCAAGCCCATGACCCGTATTGCGAACACCATTTGTTGCATTATTACCTGACATCGGTCGGTGATCCCGACCATTGGCGGGACGGTCTTCTATTCCAAAACTGATGTGAAGTTGCTATGCCCGCCGCGACCCCCGCGAAGGACTGGCACATGCAAATTCACCTGACCAATAGCAAGACCCGCAAAAAAGAGGTCTTTGAGCCGATCGACCCCAAGAACGTCCGGCTCTATGTCTGTGGCCCGACGGTGTATGACCGCGCCCATCTTGGCAACGCGCGTCCGGTTCTGGTGTTTGATGTGCTGCAGCGCCTGTTGCGTCATGTCTACGGGGACAAAAACGTCACCTATGTGCGCAACTTCACGGATGTGGATGACAAGATCAACGCCACCGCCGTGTCGCGCAAAGAGGCCGGGGCGCCCGGCACCTTGGAAGAGCTGGTGCATGAGCGGTCCAATGAGACCATCGACTGGTATCTCAAGGACATGGGTGCGCTTGGCGCGGAGGAGCCCGACCACGCGCCGCGCGCGACCGAATACATCGCGCCGATGGTGGCGATGATTGAGGATCTAATTGCCAAGGGCCATGCCTATGCCGCCGAGGGCCATGTGCTCTTTGCCGTGGACAGCTACAAGGACTATGGCAAACTCTCAGGCCGTTCGGTGGATGACATGATTGCGGGCGCGCGGGTCGAAGTCGCTCCGTACAAAAAGAACCCGATGGACTTTGTGCTGTGGAAGCCCTCGACCGATGATTTGCCCGGTTGGGACAGCCCATGGGGGCGGGGGCGTCCGGGCTGGCATATCGAGTGCTCGGCCATGAGCCACGAGCTTTTGGGCGACAGCTTTGACATCCACGGCGGTGGCAATGACCTGACCTTCCCGCACCATGAAAACGAGATTGCGCAAAGCTGCTGTGCCAATCCTCATGGCGAATTTGCGCGCTATTGGTTGCACAATGAGATGCTTCAGGTTGAGGGCAAGAAGATGTCCAAGAGCCTCGGCAATTTCTTTACCGTGCGCGATCTGCTGGATCAGGGCATTCCGGGTGAAGTGATCCGTTTCGTCATGCTCTCCACCCACTACCGCAAGCCGATGGATTGGACGCAAGAAAAGGCCGACAATGCGCAGGTAGTATTGAATGACTGGCTGAAAGCAACAATTCATCTCGAGCCTACAGACGTGGAAGAGTTCGAGCCCAATAAAGACTTGGTAGCGGCCCTATCGAATGATCTAAACACCCACATGGCGTTTACCGTTTTGCACGCTTTGGCTGCCGAAGATGAGCAGCTTCTTCTTGATAATGCTCGTTGGCTGGGATTTTTGGCCGACGAAGCGCGCGAAAAGTGGAAAGAAGAGTTTGCGGCTTCTCGCTCCGGATCAGGTTCTGGGACATCTGCAATGCTGGCGAGTATCGCTGCACGCCTTGATCAAGTAAGGACGGAGGCGAAAATCTCAAAAGATTTCAGTGAATTGGATCGCTTGAAGACTGCACTGATCGAGGCCGGTGTCGAAGTGCGCATGTCGAAAGACGATGTTGAACTGGTTCCGGGCACCGCATTTGATGAAGCCAAACTTGAAGGGCTTTGACTGCCTCCTAGGGCACACCCGACCGCGGGTGGGTGCAAAGCGCCCGCCCATGGGGGCGGTCGGGCGCTGCCCGGCGTGACGCCGGGCGAAACGAAACTTACACAGTCTGCGCCCTCTAGATCGGGCGCGACCTTACCTGCCAAGCCGATAGGCCAGCTATGACAAAAACACGCCTTTACCTATACGACACCACCCTGCGAGACGGGCAACAGACCCAAGGGGTGCAATTCTCTTCCACCGAAAAACTGCGCATTACGCAGGCTCTGGATGATCTGGGCATTGATTATATCGAAGGCGGCTGGCCCGGTGCCAACCCCACCGACAGCGCCTATTTTGACGAGGTGCCCGCCACCCGTGCGCGCATGACGGCCTTTGGCATGACCAAACGCGCGGGGCGCTCGGCGGCCAATGACGATGTGCTGGCCGGGGTATTGAACGCAGGGACGGGCTCGGTCTGTCTCGTGGGCAAAAGCCATGATTTCCACGTGACCAAGGCGCTGGGCATCACACTTGAGGAAAACATCGCCGCCATCGCCGACAGCTTTTCGCATGTGGTCTCGCTGGGGCGCGAGGCGCTGTTTGACGCCGAACATTTCTTTGATGGCTACAAGGCAAACCCGGACTATGCGGTGGCCTGCCTGCAGGCTGCGCTTGAGGCCGGGGCGCGCTGGGTTGTGCTCTGTGACACCAATGGCGGCACCTTGCCCGCCGAGATCGGCGAGATTGTCACCAAAGTGATCGCGGCAGGGGTGCCGGGGGAAAATATTGGCATCCACACCCACAACGACACCGAAAACGCCGTCGCGGGGAGCCTCGCGGCCATCAATGCCGGAGCGCGTCAAGTGCAGGGCACGCTGAACGGCCTGGGCGAGCGCTGTGGCAATGCCAACCTTGTGTCGCTGATCCCCACGCTGTTGTTGAAAGAACCCTACGCCAGCCAGTTTGAAACCGGCATCACGCCCGAGGCACTGGCCGGTCTGACCCGTACCAGCCGGATGTTGGACGATATTCTCAACCGCGTGCCAACCAAACAGTCGGCCTATGTCGGCTCCTCTGCCTTTGCCCATAAATCCGGTCTGCATGCCAGCGCGATCCTGAAAGATCCCACCACCTACGAACACGTTGACCCGGCGCGCATCGGCAATGAACGCATTATACCGATGTCCAATCAGGCGGGGCAGTCGAACCTGCGCAAACGTCTGGCGGATGCGGGCATTGCGGTCGAAAAAGACAACCCGGCTCTGGCGCGTATTCTTGAGCGGATCAAAGCGCGTGAGGCTGAGGGCTATTCCTACGACACTGCGCAGGCGAGCTTTGAGCTGCTGGCGCAGGATGAGCTGGGCGCGCTGCCGGATTTCTTTGAGGTCAAACGCTATCGCGTGACCGTTGAACGCCGCAAAAACAAATACAACAAAGTGGTTTCGCTCTCCGAGGCGGTGGTTGTTGTCAAAGTCGATGGCGAAAAGAAACTGTCGGTCAGCGAGAGCATGGATGAGGCCGGATCAGATCGTGGCCCGGTGAACGCGCTGGCCAAGGCACTGGCCAAAGATTTGGGCCCTTATCAGGACATGATCGACGACATGCGTCTGGTGGACTTTAAGGTGCGTATCACCCAAGGCGGCACCGAGGCGGTGACCCGCGTGATCATCGACAGCGAAGACGGGCAGGGGCGGCGCTGGTCCACGGTTGGGGTCAGCGCCAATATTGTGGATGCATCGTTTGAGGCGCTGCTGGATGCGGTGCGCTGGAAACTGGTGCGCGATCGCGCGCGGCTTCAGGCGGCGCAATGAGCGATTTCTCGGAAGGCAGCGATCTGTTTGCCTGCGCCCAATCGGTCGAGCGGGGCGATCCCGAGCGCTTTGCCCATGTGATGGCGGCGCCTGTGTCCGCCCGCGTGATGCTTTTTCCGATCTATGCCTTCAATATCGAAGTAAGCCGTGCGCCCTGGATGACCCAGGAAAGCATGATTGCCGAGATGCGCCTGCAATGGTGGCGCGATGCGCTGGACGAGATCGCGCAGGGGGGCTTTGTGCGCCGACACGAGGTGGTGACCCCGCTGGCGCTGGTTCTTGATGCGCAGAGTGCGCAGGATCTGGATCGGGTGGTGGCCGCCCGGCGCTGGGATATCTACCGCGACCCGTTTGACGATCAGGTGGCCTTTGACGCCTATCTTGAAGACACCGGTGGAGTTCTGATGCAGGTTGCGGCGCGGGCGCTGGGCGACACCGACGGGCGCGCGGCGGCGGCGCTGGGCTGGGCCACGGCACTGGCCGGGTTCCTGCGGGCGGTGCCGGGGCTTGAGGCCGCTGGCCGGGTGCCTTTGGTGGATGGCCGTCCCGAGGCCGTGGCTGAACTGGCCAAACGCGGGCTTGCAAAGCTGGACGAGGCGCGACGACACCGTGGGACCGTCCCCAAAGCGGCTGTGCCTGCCTTGATGGCAGGCGCTTTGACTGCTCCGATCCTGAAACGAGCGGCCCTGTCGCCCAGGCTAGTGGCCGAGGGCACACTGGATCTGTCGGACGCGCGGGCCAGCGCACGGCGTCTCTGGGTGGCTGCGACGGGGCGCTGGTGAACTTTGATTTTCTGAAGTGACCCGAGTCCAAATTGAAAAGGCCTGTCGGTATAGCGACAGGCCTTTCTCTTATTCGGCAGGTACGTCTTTCGGGCGCAGCGCCAGCCAGATCAATGCGCCACCGGCGAGGGCAAGGAAGGGCACCATGGCGAGATTGACCGAGGTCCACCCCGCAACAGGCGACCCGCCCGAACAGTTCATCAACCCACCTGAAGCCAGAGAGGCCACGGTCACACCGCCAAAGACAATCAGGTCATTCATCCCCTGAAGGCGGCCACGCTCATGAGGTTCATGGGTGCTCGACAACATGGCGGTGGCACCGATAAACCCAAAGTTCCAGCCCACACCCAGCAAGATCAGCGCGATAAAGAAGTTTTCGATTGCAACGCCTTGCAGCGCCACCAACCCGGCAGCGCCGAGGATCGCAAGGCCTGTGGCGATGATCTTTTCAACACCAAATTTTGCGATGAGGTGGCCGGTGAAGAAGCTGGGAATAAACATTGCCAGAACATGTGCGGTCACAACATAGCCAGCGATGAACTGGAACTGTTCCCGGGCACTGCCTTCGGGCACGATGTTGAGCAGGTAGTCCGGCAGCTCGGTCTCGCCCCCAACCCCACATCCCACAACCGCCAAAGGTGTTGAGGTCATCACGAGGTTCATCAAGGCGTATGAGACCATCCCGGCGATGATCGCCACCGCAATGCGCGGCGTGGTTAGCATCTCCATCCGGGTGCGCCCACGCGGGGCATCTGCTGCAGGTTTCTCGGGTGTCGGGATATCAAGCAGGAAAAACAGCCCCGATCCGACGAGGTTCAGCGCCGCAATGGCAATATAGGTGCCAAAGAAGGGGATTGGCCCAAAGGCCAGCGAGGAATAGTTGCCCAGTTGCGGGCCGATGATGGCTGCGGCCAGTCCTCCGGCCATCACATAGGAAATCGCTTTGGGCCGGAATGCGTCAGATGCAGTGTCAGCGGCGGCAAAACGGTAAAATCCCTGTGCTGACATGTAAACCCCGGTCACGAGGCTGCCCATCAGAAAGATGGCAAAGTTGTTCTGATACAGGCCAAAGGCCGAAATCGCCGCCCCCAGCGCGCCACAGAACGCCCCCATCAAAAACCCGGCGCGCCGGCCATGGCTTTGCATGAATGCGCTGACCGGAGTTGCCGCCAACATTGACCCCAGAACAATCATCGAAATAGGCAGAGTGGCAAAACAGGCGTTTGAGGCCAGTTGCTGACCGGCCAACCCGCCGACCGTAAAGACCATCGGCATCTGCGCCCCAAGGATCGCTTGGGCAAAGACAAGAACAGCAACATTTCGGCGGGCGTTTGGGGTGTGAGTCTGGGTCATAGGTGAATGGGTAAGATGTTGTGACATATGTCGCAAGGGGAATGTGAAATTGTGATCGTGCGTCTGGAAGGGGCACCGATTTTTCTAGAAAAATCGGACCACCGCCCGTCTAACGCTTTGGAACCCTAGGCCGCGGGCGCATTTGGCTCTGGTGTTGGCAGGGGGCTCTGCGTATCAAAATGAAATGACACGCGTTTTGATCATTGGAGGTTCAGCGGAGGCTTGGCGCTTGGCGCGTCTGTTGCCTGAGGCCGCAGTGCATCTGGCCGCGCCTGAACGGGTGCCGCGCAACTGGCCGGGACAGGTGTCGCAGGGCCCAGTCAGCGCGGCCTGGCTTGCGGACCAGCAGGTCGATCGGGTGGTGATCGCGCCGCATCCTTGTGATGCAAAGGCGATTGCTGCGGCTTTGCGTGCGGCTCAGACCGTCGGCGTGCCATTTCTGCATCTTATCCGACCAGAGTGGCGCGCTACCACTCGGGATAATTGGCATCCGATCCGGTCCGCCCGCGAGGCCACAGCCGTAATCCCACAAGGGGCGCGGGTGCTGGTGACCCTGGGACGAGATACCTTGCCCCAGCTCAATGGTTTGCGAGCCCAATGTCTTGTGCGCCAGCTTGGGCCTCCGGGTGGCAATTTTCCTCTGCGGCACGGGCGGTTTCTCCCGGCACGTGGGCCATTCACTGTGCCACATGAATTGCGGTTCTTGCGCAAGGAACGGATTGACTGGCTACTCTTGCGCAATGCAGGCGGGCAGGGAGGCTGGCCCAAACTTGAGGCGGCGCGGCGGTTGGGTATCCCCGTCGCAATGATTCAGCGCCCGAAACGGCCAGTTGGGCCGATTGTGACAACACCTGAAGAGGCAGCGGCATGGACGAAAACATAACCGGACGCGTCATTCGAGGCGACAGCTGTGTCAGCGAAGGGGCGGATTGGCTGGCCCGGCACGAACCGCGCTTTGCCCATGCGCTGTCTTTGATCGGGGCATTGCCGTTGCGGCTGCGACCCGATGGGTTTGGTCAATTGCTGAGCGCAATTGTCAGCCAGCAGGTGAGCGTGGCCTCGGCGCGTGCGATCTGGGGGCGGCTTGAGGCGGCTGGGATGGTCACGCCCGAAGCCATCGACACACAGTCCGAAGAGGATCTGCGCGCGCTGGGGCTGAGCCGTCAGAAGGCCAGTTATGCCAAAGCCCTGGCCGCCGCAGAGATTGATTTTGACGCTCTGCGCGTGACCCCCACTGATGAGGTGATCAAAACCCTAGTGGCGGTCAAAGGAATCGGTGTCTGGACCGCCGAGATCTATGCAATGTTCAGCCTGGGCCGGGCGGATGTCTTTGCCCCCGGCGATCTGGCGCTGCAAGAGGCGGCGAAAGAGCTGTTTGATCTGCCGGAACGCCCCAAGGATCGGGTGCTGCGGCAAATGGCCGAGGACTGGAGCCCGTGGAGATCGGTTGCCGCGCGTATCCTTTGGGCCTACTACCGTGTGGACAAAAACCGAGAGGGCATCGCATGACGCGCGTATTGAACACCGGCCGCAAAGAGCCGCTTTCCGGAGACACGCGGTCCTGCGTGGTTTTCCTGCATGGCTATGGCGCCAATGGGGCCGATCTTTTGGGGCTTGCCGATCCTCTGGGCGAGCATCTGCCGGATACGCTGTTTGTGGCGCCTGACGCGCCCGAGGCCTGTGCCGGTGCGCCGATGGGGTTTCAGTGGTTCCCCATCCCGTGGATCGATGGATCGTCTGAAGAAGAAAGCATGGAGGGCATGGATCGCGCGGTGGCCGATCTGAATGCCTTTCTGGATGCGCTGATGGTCGACGAAGACCTTCTGCCCGAACAGGTGGCTCTGGTGGGCTTCAGTCAGGGCACGATGATGTCGCTGCACGTGGCACCGCGCCGCGAAGACCCGGTGGCCGGCGTTGTTGGTTTCTCCGGTCGTCTGCTGTCGCCTGATCTGCTGGCGGATGAGGTGCAGTCGAAAATGCCGATCCTTTTGGTGCATGGCGATCAGGATGATGTGGTGCCGGTGCAGTCTTTGCCCGAGGCGGCGGAAGCGCTGGATCAGGCGGGCTTTAAAGAGGTTTTTGCCCATATCATGAAGGGCACTGCCCACGGCATCGCCCCCGATGGCCTGTCCGTGGCGCTGGCCTTTTTGCGAGACAAATGCGGGTTCTGATGGCGCCACTTTCGTCGTGATAAGGCCGCCCTTCGGGGCGGCTTTTTATTTGGGAAGGCACCGTTCCCATTGATCGCGCGCCCAGTCGGCAGCTGACGCGTTGCGGAGCAGGTGGGTTTGGATGTGCTGTGCGGAATAGAGGGCGAGGGCTGTGGTGCTTGTGTTCGCTGGATCAGGCAGTCCGGCCTTCCAGGCCTCAGTTTCCAGTGTCTTGAGCCATTTTTCGATCCAATTGGCAAGGCGCGCGCGCACGGGGCCGTCCAGACCGTCATAATCAAAACTGGCCGCCAAAAGCTGACATCCACCCGGACGATCGTGGTGTTGGGACCAGCCCACCCAGAGGCCAAACAGCGCTCTAAGACGGGCTTGGCCCACAGGTGCGGCAAAGCCGGGGCGGGCAACCTCTTCGACAAACCGTGCTGCGATAAAATCAATCACGGCGATCTGTAGGTTCTGCATGGACCCGAAATGCGCATAAAGCCCACTTTTCGACAGGCCTGTCGCTTTGGCCAACCCTCCGGCGGTTAGGTTTGCAATGCCCGATAGGCTGGCCTCATGGGCGGCCAAGGTCAGGATGTGGTGACGGGTTTTTTCTGCTTTTGTTGCGGGCATGTCTTGTTTTGACTCGGGTTTGATCACAAATTAGCACGGTCGTTCTATTTTGAAAGGGCCAATGATGCAGATTGCGATTGTTCTCTATCCTGGACTGACGGCGCTGGATGCTCTTGGGCCTTACGAGCTGTTGAAATATATGCCTGGCGCCGAGATCCGCTTTGTTTGGCACGACGTGGGGCCGGTGCCCAATGATCGCGGGGTGCTGCTGATTGGGGCAACGCACACTCTTGACGAAACCACACACCCGGATGTCGTGATTGTGCCGGGGTCCGAAGCCAATACCGTTGTTGCCGCAGCGGATAAACGGCTCACGGACTGGCTGCGCCGTGTGCATACCTCAACGCGGATCACCGCGTCGGTGTGTTCGGGAGCTGTAGTTCTAGGGGCGGCAGGGTTGCTGAACGATGTTCCGGCGACAAGTCACTGGGCCGCGATGACGGCTTTGCCGCGCTTTGGGGCGCTGCCACGGCCATCCCAACGGTTGGTCAAGTCTGGCAGAATCTGGACTGCAGCAGGAGTATCCGCTGGTCTGGACATGGCCCTGGAACTGATCTCTGAGCTGGCGGGAGAGCGGGCCGCGCAAGAGGCGCAACTTTTGATCGAGTATGATCCAAGACCAGCTTTTGACGCAGGTCACATGGATAAGGCGCCGCGTGAGGTACGGGATGCGGTCTGGAGGCGCATGGCAGCGCTGTCACGAAATCCAAGGACTGCGGTGGCCGCAGGTAAACTTGTTTGGCAGGCAATGTTGCGTAAAGCGCGCCGGAGTTCGCGGCGTTCCGCCTAAGACCCAAAGACAAAAGGGCGTGCACTGTGTACTCGCCCTTTTACCATGGTGCCTCTATGTGGCATCAAGCGGACTGCAGCGCCCGCGCCATTTTTTCCCCATACAGAAGAACCGGGGATGTTTCCTCATTGTTTTGGGAGCGGATAGCGTCTGCCTGTGCGATGACCTTGGTGATTGTCGTCTCGATCTGGTCAAGATTTCCTGCCACACTGGCCTGAGTTTCTGCAAGGCTGGCGACAATGTCCCCAAGTCCATCCGCGCGATTGCCAAGACGTGCATTTTCGATGTTACAAGTCACACGCACTGTGTCGAGCGCAAGCAGGGATCGGCGCATTTCCTTACAAGCCGCGCGGATCCGTTCTGCTTCGATAACAACCGCATTCGTGCTGTCCTGTGCCTGACGGATATATCGATCGGCCAACTTAACAAGCCCTTCGCGTTCTTCTTTCAGGTCAACAGTTCCGAGGTCGCGCCGTTCGGCCTGAAGCTGTGCATTGCATCGATGCAAAATGCCAGCCGCGCTATTGAGAAAAAGCGCCTCTTTGATGTTGTCCGAAATCCGCGAGAAATTGCTGTCTGCACCCACGACGTTTTTGGCAAACCACTCGGAGAGCTGTTGCGACATTTCCCCATAGGTCTGGGCGAGCGTCATAATGGGGCCGCCTTTGTTTTCAAGACGTGTTGCCCGGATCTGCATGTTGATGGGAATGCCGGAAAGTGTTTCGAACTCGCTCGACAGGCCATCTGTATGTGCACGAAGCTCTTCTGCCTTCTCCAGCATGCCGCGGGACAGCTGAACCCGCGCAATCGGCGGCAGGCCAAGATTCTTAGCTTCTGACAAGAGTTCCTCAGCGAGCGAATCTGTTGCAAAATCCTCATAAGACTCAAAGCCCATCGCCCCCAGTTCGTCGATCAGGAACTGGGCGCTGGCCTCTGGTGAAATCTCGCCTGTTTGTTCGCGATCCAACATTTTGGCATAGAGACGTTTGACCTGTTCGAGGCGCGCACTGGTGGGTTTGATGCGTGCGGACAGAAAGCCCCCTTGCCAGGGCATTGCGACAGCAAAAACCCAATAAAACAACCCGTCCTTGGACCTGTTCTTGACATAGGCCCCAATCATTTTCCCGCGTTTCAACTGGTCCCAGAACAGATGAAACACCCCTTTGGGCATATCCGGATGACGAATGACCTTGTGAGGCGCGCCAATGAGTTCTTCCCAATCGAAATGCGCCACGCGACGAAAGACATAGTTGCCACTTTGAATAATACCGCGATCATCGGTTCTGGAATAAAAGACTTCACCTATGTTGAAGGGTGCTTCACCGGACCGGGGGCGCGGCTCTTGCCTTTGATTCTTTTGATCAATCATAATGCTGACGTCTTTCTACTACTGTCAACTGATCACTAGGGACTGCGAGCTAAGATCTGGTTTATGCTATCTTCTCATTCTCGGTTCTTTTGAACGGTCAGGTCATCAAATTTCTGAAAATGCAGGGTTCCAGCAGTCAGCTGTGCCGGAAAATCTCGTCATACAGGTGTCATGGAGGCCCGCTAATTGTGACGGTGACTACTGTATTTGCGGGGGTTGCCAGAGGGCGAACACGAGATATAGTGTTAAGTAGGTTGGGGCGGTGCTCTGCCCCAGTCGTTTCATTGGAAGCAGACAGGGCGGAGGATGAGTCCCCCATGGACGGCGACTTTAGAACTGAATTTGTACGTGAACCTGGTGCATTGAAGCACCATCCGGCGCTTGTCCTCAATGCGGATTATCGCCCGCTATCCTATTACCCTTTGTCGCTTTGGCCATGGCAGGATGCTGTCAAAGCCGCCTTTCTCGATCGCGTGGACATTGTCGCGGAATATGACGAGGTGGTCCGAAGCCCGAGCACCGTGGTGCGCATACCAAGTGTTGTTGTTCTGAAAGACTATGTGAAACCCAGAAAGCGCGTGGCCTTCACGCGCTTTAATTTATTCCTGAGGGATGAATTCTGTTGCCAGTATTGTGGCAGCAAAGGGGACCTGACGTTTGACCATGTGATCCCACGTGCCGCAGGCGGTGTGACCAGCTGGGAAAATGTTGTGGCGGCCTGTTCCCCCTGCAATTTGCGCAAAGGGTCAAAGAGCCTAAACAAATGTGGCATGTCTTTGCGCAAAATCCCGCGCCAACCGGCGGCAGGGGAACTGCTGAACATGGGGCGCAGGTTCCCTCCAAATCATCTCCATGCCAGCTGGGTCGATTTCTTATATTGGGATGCCGAGCTTGAGGCGTAATCTCTAACTCAAAGCTAAAGGCCTGCCTGGAGGCTCGTATGAGCAATTACGAGCGCTCTCCGGTAGGGGATGGGCTGCGGCCTTCGGGAGATGCTGCCGGGCAGAGCTAATTCTGAGAGCTGCCTTGGGAGCAGTTTGTCAGTTCGTGCCAGTAGATAAGTCGAACTCGCCTTGCTTAACTTACATAAAAGGTAAAATCTGCCGGATGGAATCGGGCCAATATCTGTGAGGGATTTCGGATTTATAGGGGTATTTGGCTGAAAAATACCGGAAAATTCACGGATTCTTCAAGTTTCGTTTTTCAGGGTGTGGGCGATGAAATTTACATGAAGAAGAATTGATGCCCCGTTTTCATATTGGAATCCCGCTTAGAATATTTTCATTAGCAGCCTTTGCGATTTGCGCGTTGCTTGGGACCAACCTGTTTCTGTCCCAGTCTGCAAAACAAATGTTCTTGGATCAGCGCCACCAGACGCTTTTGACCCAGACGCAGACGATATTTAGGATGTTTACGCAACTCGAAGAGCAACAAAAATCTGGTCTGATTACACGAGACGAAGCGCAAATTCGCGGGATTGAACTCTTGCGCGGGCTGGACCCCGCTGCGGGAAGCACTGCTTTTGCGACAACATTGGACGGCAAGGTGCTTGTTGCGCGGTCGGACCCGCCTGCGGACCTTCCCTTGAGCCCCGTGGAGCAAGGTGGTGAGACGGGCGTGTCTGAGCTCGGTGAAACGAAGGGTGCGATGTTAGACCAATCCGAGCTAGCTCAACTGACCGCAGGTTTTGAGATTGGGGTCACGCAGGTCTTTGAACCCTGGGGCTGGTCGCTTACGCTCGGCTCTGCAAAGATTGATCCGTCAGGTGACTTGGCAAAGGCCCTCAGCGCTATCGCACCCATGGTATTTGGACTGGCGGTTGTATGTGTTGGATTGGCCCACGCCGTCGTGCGCAGCATTTCCGCTCCGCTGCAAAGGTTGCAGGACAGTCTTCAGGTCATTGTCACAAAGGACAAGAGCGTTGCGCTGGCTGAACAGAACAGCCAGGGCGCGGTAGGGGATCTGGCACGGGCTGTGCGGGCGCTGCAGGTGATGGAGCGCCGACAAGCCGGGGGCAAGGCGCGGGCGTCAGAAGTTGGAGCTGATCATCAGATCAGCGATGTGCTGCGCGCTAAACTTGCAGCGCTGGCGTCTGGCGATCTTGATTGTCGCATTGAGGCGCAAGCCTCTGAGGGTGAGGAAGCGCTTTGTCGAGATTTCAATACATCAGTCGACCGGATCCATGCGCTGGTATCAGGGATTGATGCGGCGCTGTCCGGTGTCGCTGATGATGTCCAGGGGATGACCAAACCGACGTCTGAATGGCGAGGGTGTGCCTCTGAACAATCCCAAAGCTTGGCCCGCACGACCAAAGCGCTTGGCGCTTTGACCCAGGCGGTGAGCAAGTCAGAAGAGGGCACGCGGGCTGCGGCACTGAAAGCGTCAGAGTCCCGCCATCTGTCGCGGAATGGGCAAGAGGTTGTGACTCTCACGATCACTGCCATGCAACAAATCGAGGAAAACTCTAAACGTGTGTTCGGGTTTGCCAAACTGATCGACGACATCGCGTTCCAGACCAATTTGCTAGCGTTGAATGCCGGAATCGAAGCCGCTCGGGCGGGGACATCGGGGCGTGGCTTTGCCGTGGTTGCGGAAGAAGTGCGGGGGCTTGCGGTGCGCGCCTCTGAAGCCGCGAAGGACATTTCCGGTCTGGTCAAAGAGGCGAACACGCAGGTCGAGAAGGGCGCTTCACTTGCACAGAGTTCCGGATTGGCTTTGGAGGAAATCGAAGCGCATACCCAACAGTTGCAGGATCTGATCAAATCGGTGGCCGCTATAACGGGTGAGCAGGCGCAAAGTCTAAGCGAGGCGTCAAGTTCGGTTGCCCAGCTTGAACAGGCGAGCCAGCGCGATGCTCGGGTGTCTATGGACGCAGGCGGAACCGCTCAGCGCATGATGGATCGTTTGGCGGATCTAAAGCGCGCCACCGAGGCGTTCCAGATGCCCGACAATAGCGCCCTTAGTTTCGCCAAAGCCTCATAAAGTGTGAATGGTGTCATCTGATTGGGGCACGCGCCGGGCTGGGAGAATTCTGACCTGTTTCTGGGCATGATCAGGACCAAACACCGAGGCAGGGACTGTGGGCCTGCCTGCGGTGGCAGATGATTCGGATGAATGGCGCAAAGGAGAAGTGTTTCTATTCCTTCGTATATGCCTGCTAATCTCTAAGGATTAAAACTTGTGCAGTGTTCCAATGAGCATCAGATCGGGGACAATTTTAAGGAACTAATTCTTTAGATATCGCGAGGTGTTACGTCCGACTAGGTGAGGCGTTCATACCTTGTTTAGAGTGGCGACTGAGGTTGAGGCCAAATGCAAACAAGAGGCCGGTATCATGCCCACTTCGTTCTTCAAGATCTCAACTCGTGTGTATGCAATGGCTGGTTTCGCCATCTTCGCCATGGCGGCCTTGGCGCTGTTTCTGATCAGCCAGTCCTCGGACACCACCTATAAGATGAGAGAGCAGGAGCTTGCCAATCTGACCGAAACTGCGACCACGCTTTTGGGATCGCTGGACGCACAGGTTCAGGCGGGGACCATGACGCTGGAAGAGGCTCAGGCGCGGGGGGCAGAGGCCCTCAATGGGCTTCGATTTGGCACGGCGGGGTATTTCTTCGCCTATGACCTACAGGGGGTAACACTGGTTCACCCCTTCATGCCGGATTGGATTGGCCAGAACAAAATGGATCTGGCTGATGTCAATGGCGTACTGATCCTCGAAGAAATGATCAAAATTGTTCAGGGCCCGGACGGTCACGGCCCCGTTGTCTATCATTTCCAGAAACCAGACAGCGATGTGCAGCTGCAGAAAATTGGCTACGGCCGCTTGTTTGGGCCTTGGGGCTGGATGATCGGTACTGGCGCCTATGTGGAAGACATCGCCGCGGATGTCGCCATTCTACGAAATGCCACCTTGGTTGCCCTGCTAGTGGCCGCAGGGGCGATGGCCACCATTTCGTTTTTCCTCACCCGTAGTGTCACACGCCCGCTTGAGCGGTTGCGCGCCCGGATTTCCACGTTGTCGGAAAAGGACGTCGAAAGCGATGTCACGGATGTGGAGAACCGCAGCGAGATTGGCGAAATGGCACGAGGGCTTGAGATCCTGCGGGATGCCATGCGCCACAGCAATGAGCTTGAGCAGCGCGACATGCAGCGTGTGGAAGAGCAGGCGCAGGTTGTTGAAGTGTTGAACGCCAAACTGGCGGCGCTGGCCGATGGTGATCTGACCTGCCACATCGATCAGGCTTTCCCTGGTGAGTTCGAAACCACCCGGCGCGATTTCAATGCTGCTGTTGAGCGGATCACCAATCTGATCCGTCTGCTTCTTGAGGGGATCAGTGACATCTCCTCTGAAAGCGCATCGCTTGAGTCCTCCTCGCAGGAGTTGAGCCGCCGGACTGAGACCCAGGCGGCCTCGCTTGAAGAGACTACAGCGGCTTTGAACGTTCTGACAGATTCCGTGCGTGAATCTGAGGGCGAGACCCATATGGCGTCTGAGCGGGCCGAGGCATCAAAGATGTTGTCTGAAAGTGGACAGGATGTCGTGTCACAGACCATCAAGGCGATGGATGAAATCGAGGGCAGCTCAAAAGAGATTCTGGGCTTCATCACTTTGATTGATGACATTGCGTTCCAGACCAACCTGTTGGCCCTGAATGCCGGTATCGAGGCGGCGCGCGCAGGTAAATCGGGCCGAGGTTTTGCGGTTGTCGCCGAAGAAGTGCGCGGGCTGGCTGTTCGGGCATCGCAGGCAGCTAAAGACATCACCGGATTGGTCACCAATGCCAATGAACAGGTAGAGGCAGGGGCCTCTCTGGCGCAGGATTCTGGGGCTGCGTTGAACCAGATTGGTGAGAATGTGACTGAGCTGCAAAAGCTGATCCGCGCTGTTGCAGAAGCGACGACAGATCAGGCGCGCGGTCTGGGGGAGGTGGCGACCGCCGCCAACCAGCTAGATGAGGTGACCCAGCGCAATGCAGCCATGTTTGAGGAAACCTCAGCAACCACGCTGCGCCTGCGCAACAGTGTCGATGAGCTGCGCACCGCGGCCCGTCAGTTCCAGCTGCCGGCACAGATACCCGCAACTGGGATGGATGATGATGGGTATGCTCTGGCGTCTTAACCGACGCCAGAGGGCCCGCAAAGAAAAAGCGCCGCAGGATTGCTCCTGCGGCGCTTTTAGCATCTAGGTCTAAGCGATCAGCCTTCCAGAGGCGCTGCCGCGGCGGGCGCTGCTCCTGGAATCGGACGGGCTTTGCCGCCATTGAGCGGGTCGTCTTGACGCTGAACCGAACCTTCAAAGTGGGCGCCGGATTCAATGGCGATGGTCTTGTGGATGATGTCACCTTCGACGCGCGCGGTGGCGGTCAGACGGACTTTCAAACCACGAACACGGCCCACGATACGGCCGTTGATCACAACATCGTCGGCAATCACTTCGCCTTTGATGGTGGCCGATTCACCGATGGTCAGCAGGTGGGCACGAATGTCGCCTTCGACAGTGCCTTCGACCTGAATGTCGCCGGTTGTTTTGATATTGCCAGTGATGTGCAGATCCGAGCTTAGCACCGATGCGGCAGGCTTCGGCTTGGGCGCGGTCGCCTTGAAGTCACTGGGAGCCGGGCGAGGAGCCTCAGGAGCAGCTGCGGGTTTGGCAGTTGTCTCTTCGGCTTTATGGCCGGGCTCGTTGATTTTGCTTTTAGAAAACATCGTTCGCAGCCTCGATATAGATCATGGGGTTGACGGGTTTGCCACCCACTCGAACTTCATAGTGCAGATGGGTCCCGGTCGATCGTCCAGTGTTCCCCATAGCAGTAATTTTTTGCCCGCGCGAGACCCTTTGTCCGACCTTTACGAACAGTTTTGAGTTATGCGCGTAGCGGGTTTCAATGCCGAATTCATGCTGGATTTTGACCAGAAGTCCATAGCCAGATGACCAGCCAGCATGGGTCACAACCCCATCGGCTGTGGCGTAGATCGGGGTCCCATGGGGGGCGGCAAAATCCGTACCCGCATGCAAACGGCCCCAACGCATGCCGTAAGGTGATGTAAAGCGGAAGGCATTTTTCAGCGGCGAAGCGAAAGGCGCCTTCGATGCGGCAATCCGATACAGGTTCAGACGGTCCATATCTTCAAGGATCGAATTGGCGCGATCGGTGTCCTGAGGCAATGTGCCGTGGCCACGGGTCGAAAAGCTCAAGGGCATGAGCGGTCCGCCTTGGCCGGAATAGCCTTTGCGCACCTGCTTAAGGATCGAATCGGGATTCATGCCCGCAGCCTTGAACATCTTGTCCAGCGGTGCGACCGAGACGGTCATTGCGTCTTCAAGCTGACGGAAGATGCGATCATTGGCGTCCTCCATCATGGCAACCTCGGCTTCCATTTCCGCAGCGCGGGTCAGGGCCTCTTGCGCATCAACAACGACCTGATCACGCTCGGCGGCGGTGCGTGCCAGAGCCTCGGCGAGGAAATCCAGAGTGCCGTCGCTTTCGGCGGTGCCAGCGGCGAGCGCCTGACCATTGCCGTCGATCTGTTCCTGCAGAGAGGCAAGGCGGGCGTTGATTTCTTCGCGCTGGTTCATGGTGTCACGCAGGGTGGCCTGAATGACGTCGATTCCAGTTTCCAACTCGCGGCGCCGTGTCTCGGATTCCAACAGTTCGGTCTGCATCAGAGAGATCTGGCGCAGGGCTGCGGTGAACCGGTCCTGAGCGGCGACGGCCTCAGAGGCGCGCATGTCGCGTTCGTTCGACAGGGCGTTGAGCCGTTGTTGATAGGTGATTTGTTCGCGGCGGGCCTGTTCGCGGAAATTGCCCGAGCCAATCGAATCCATCAACAAGATGGCAGTTGCGATAATCGACCACCCCACGACAACCGTGGCACCGGTAAAGGCAATTGCCTGGGTGCCCGATTTCAGCCGGATAAATCGCGTATCTGTATCAGACCGCAAAAAGAGCCGACGCTCGGGGAAGAAACGCTCAAGGAGCGCATGTGTCTTGATCGCCAGACGTGATCTCATCTGGTCCGTCCTTTGTAACCCGTCCCATTTGGTGCTCGAGTTAGGTTTTCGGCACCTTGCCAAAGGGAGTAGCCAGCGCATCTCCCTCTTGCAAGCATTTTGGCAACAGTGATTCGTCAGATCGGCAAGCTGTGGCCGAAATGGCGAAAATTCGCCGAAATTAGACCTTTCTGGGTGGAAGTTGATCCGCCAGAGGCCAATAGAAGTCTGGGGGGAGGCCCGCTTCGGCGCGCTTTTCCTCGTTGAACGGTGGTTTCAAAGCACCATGGAAATACTTGCGCACGAGAGCGTGGAATTCGTCTTTCGGGTCAAGGTTGTGGCGCCCGCACAGGAAGTGAAACCACTTGCTGCCATAGGCGACATGCCCAACTTCTTCAGCATAGATCACTTCCATCGAGGCAACGGCCTTGTCGATGCCCGCTTTGCGAAAGATCTCGATCATACCTGGCGAAACATCCAGGCCACGCGCCTCAAGCACCATGGGGACAACCGCGAGGCGGCCCATAAGATCGTCTTTTGTGTCTTCTGCGGCGCGCCACATTCCCGCATGGGCGGGCAAGGCGCCATAGTAACTGCCGAGGTCTTCAAGACAGTCGCAGATGAGATTGAAATGATTGGATTCTTCATCGGCTGCTTTGACCCAGTCGTCATAGTAACCAAGCGGCATTTCAACATCGGCAAAGCGGGGGATGATGTCCCAGTGCAGATCGACGGCATTAAGCTCAATATGCGCAACGGCGTGAAGCAGGGCAATGCGCCCTTGCGGGCTGCCAGGTTTGCGCTTTGGGACATCACGTGGGTCCAAAAGCGCAGGTTCAGCAGGCCGGGCCGGGCGCAGCGGTGGATCCGCCCGCCCAATTGCAAGGGGAGTGCCTGCCGCACGGGCGGCAAACCACTGGGCTGCATAGTCCCGCGATTTCGCGGTTTTTTCACGGCCATTCGCAGTGGTCAGAACATCCACCGCCATTTCGCTCAAGCTTTTCATGCGCCGGGATGTGCCATGCTGCCGGTTCCTTGCCAAGAGCGTTAGAGCGCTTTGACCACCTCAAGAACTTCTGCGGCGTGACCGGCAACTTTCACCTTGCGCCACTCTTTGGCAATCGCGCCGGTTGCGTCGATCACAAATGTGCTGCGTTCGATCCCCATAAAGGTTTTCCCGTACATCTTCTTTTCTTTCCAAACACCATAGGCCGCGCAGGCGGTGGTTTCGGTGTCGGCCAAAAGTGGGATGCCTAGCGCCTTTTTGCTGATAAATTTCTCGTGGCTTGCGAGGTCATCGGCAGAAATGCCAAACACCTGACAGCCCAAAGCGACAAATTCTGCGTTTAGTGCCGTGAAATCTAAACTCTCTGTGGTACAGCCGGGTGTGTTGTCTCGGGGATAAAAGAACAAAACCACCGGAGCGCCGCGCAAGTCGGACAGCGTGACATCAGAACCAGACGTGGAGGGCAGTGTGAAATCAGGGGCAAGGGTGGACATGTATGTCTCCTTTACGGGGATGGGATATGATGGCTTGCATCAGCAAATCTCATCTCAGAGATAATTCGGCAAGGCCAGTAATCCAGTGACTGCTCCTGACACCATCCCCCCACAACCGCGCCGCCGGCGCCGCAAAGGCGGTTTGCTGGCGTTGATTGCGTTTTTGGTGATGGTTGTGTCTGCTGCAGGTGTTGGCTTTGCCCTCGTGGGGCGACCAGTGGAAGCGCCTGAATGGGTGCGCGCCCGTATCGAACAACGACTGGCTGAGGCCATCCCCGGACTGAATGTGGATTTCGGCCGGATGAGCCTTCAGGTCGAGGGCATGGATCTCGCACGCTTTGTGCTTTGGGATGTTGACCTGCGCAATGAACACGGAGAGGCCGTAGCGGCGCTGTCTGATATCGAAGCCGGTCTGTCGGCCCCTGCCTTGATGCGCGGGAAGCTTGAGTTGAAAGAGCTGCGGGTGTCTGGGGCGTTTGTGACCATGCAACGCGACGAGCGTGGACGGTTTGGTCTGGCACTGGGTGATGTGTTCGCCAAAGGCACGGCGGTGCCGGATATGGCCGAGATTGTGGCGCAGGTTGATCGCGCCGTCCAAACACCCCGCCTGGCCGGGCTGACCCGATTTGAAGCGGATGCACTGACCATTCGCTATGAAGACCTGCGCGCCCAGAGGGGCTGGACTGCGGATGGAGGCCGTCTTCGGTTAGAGCGCGACGGTGATAGGTTGCGCGTTGGGGGAGACGTGGCGCTGCTCAGTGGTGGGGCAGGTGTCGCCACAGTTGAGCTGAACGCGGAAAGCCGCATTGGCGAGACGGCCGTCGATTTTGGCATCGTTCTTGGTGATTTGGGCGCGCGCGACATTGCGACCCAAAGCCCGGCTCTGGCCTGGTTGGATGATCTGGACGCCCCGATTTCCGGCGCATTGCGGTCCGAAATGGGTGAAGATGGCAATCTGGGGCCTTTGGTTGCGACCCTGCGCATTGGCAAAGGGGTGTTTCAGCCAACGACAGCCACCCGCGCCATCCCATTTGACGGAGCGCAAACCTATTTCACCTACGACCCTAAGGACGCCAAGCTTAGCTTTGATGAGATTTCACTAACCACCGAACTGGGTAAGCTGCGGGCCGAGGGGTGGGCTCAGCTGGACGGTTTGGACACCGGTTGGCCCGAGGGGTTGACGGGGCAGTTTCGGCTGTCGAACATTGAGCTGACACAGGGCACATTGTTTGATCACAATGCGCGGATTGCCGGGGCTGATGTCAGTTTCAAATCATCGTTTGATCCTTTCAAGGTAACCGTAGGGGAGCTACGCAGCACAGACCCCAAACTTCCCATTCGAGCCCGTGGTACGCTGTCAGCGGCCACGGATGGATGGCAGTTGGCGCTTGACGCCTTCGCCACTGAGACAACGCCTGAACAGGTTCTCTCTTTCTGGCCCACAGGATTTAAACCCAAGACACGCAATTGGGTGGTTGAGAATGTTTTTAAGGGGGCACTGAGTGACATCACGTTCGCCCTGCGTGCAAAGCCCAACGAAAAGCCCCATACCTATCTGGATTTCCGGTTTGACGGTGGAGAGGTGCGCTATACCCGTGCCTTGCCTCCCGTCTCTAACGGGCAAGGGCGCTTGGTGATCGACGGCAACAGATTGTCCGTACGGGTGGATGCCGGGCAAATCGAGCCAGGTTACGGTGGAGCGATTGATGTCAGCGGCTCGGAATTTGTGATCCCGGACTTGACGCAGAAACCCGAAATCGGACGTGTTGAGGTTCGGGCAACCGGCACAATGACGGCCGGACTGGCGCTGGTCGACAACGACACCTGGCGGGTGCTGCGCAAGATCAACAAAGGAACGGATCTGGCGCAGGGGCAGGTGCGCGTTTCGGGGCGTCTGAAGCTTCCACTGGTCAAAGGTGTCAAGCTTGATCAGGTCGATATGAAGCTGACCGGTGTTCTCAACGATGTGCGCAGCGACAAGATTGTGCCGGATCGCGTGTTAGCGGCGGACCAGCTTGAGATGACGGTCACCAACTCAAGGATTAGCATCAAAGGCGCGGCCCGTATGGATGGTGTGCCTGTGAGAGGCGAGTTTACCCAACCGTTCCAGGGCGGTGAGGGGCGTGTTGTCGCCGCGGTGGACCTGAGTGACAAACATCTGCGCGCGCTTGGCGCGGGCTTGCCCAGGGGGCTGGTGAGCGGGGCAGGCACGGGGCAGTTCGAGCTCAGCCTCCCAAAAGGGCAACCCCCCAGGTTTACATTAACCAGTACGCTGGCCGGTTTGGGCCTGTCGATCCCGGAACTGGGTTGGCGGTTGGGGCGGAATTCCAAAGGCAGTTTCCGCATCTCCGGTCGTTTGGGAAAGACGCTGTCTGTTGATGAGCTTAGTCTGAAAGCCGCAGGTTTAGACGCGCGTGGCACGCTCACCATTGGGGCGAACAATCTCTTCGAAACTCTCACCCTTTCACGTCTGCGCATCGGGTCTTGGATGGATGTGGTTGGTCGCTTGCGGTCACGTGGCAAAGGGCGCGCACCCGCGATCGAAGTGACCTCGGGCCGGGTTGATCTGCGGCAGAGCAACTTTGCGGCCTCGGGCTCGACGGGCGGCGGCGGTGGGGGTGGCTCGCCAATGAAGCTCGCATTAAATGAACTGCGGGTCACAGATAGCATTCGCCTGCGGAATTTCCGTGGAGATTTCCGCACCAGTGGTGGGTTCCAGGGCGAATTCACCGGGTCGCTTGGCAAGGGGGCCAATATTGCCGGGGTTGTGGTGCCGCGCCAAGGTGGCTCGGCCTTCCGCATCACCGCCACTGATGCGGGGCGGGTGTTAGGCGCGGCGGGGCTGCAAAAAAACGTCTCTGACGGCAAACTGCGGTTGGACATGACCCCGGTGCCGGGCCGCAAGGGCAGTTATGATGGCCGGTTGGTGATCAATGGAACACGGCTTCGCAATACGCCCGCGATTGCCGCCTTGCTGGATGCAATTAGCATCGTGGGCATTCTGGACCAGTTGAATGGTCCTGGAATTTACTTTGATGAGGTTGAGGCGCTGTTCCGCCTGACCCCCAGCCAAGTGATCCTGAGCAGATCTAGTGCAGTTGGCCCGTCGATGGGGATCTCTATGGATGGGTACTATGATCTCGCGGAGGGGCGCATGGATATGCAGGGCGTGGTGTCGCCGGTCTATGTGCTCAATGCCATCGGACGGTTGGTGTCCCCCCGCAAAGGCGAAGGTCTGATCGGATTTAACTTCAACATTCGCGGATCTGTTGATAAGCCGCGTGTCGCAGTAAATCCGCTTTCGGTCTTCACCCCGGGTCTGTTTCGTGAGATTTTCCGCCGACCCCCACCCAAGGTGTCGCAATAACCTTCCCTCATGTGAGACAATCATGCAGCTCAGCGATTTTGATTTTGATCTTCCCGAAACCTTGATCGCAACCCGACCGGCAAAACCCCGGTCCTCTGCACGTCTCTTGGTTGCCGAGGGGGGTGATATCACAGATGCGGTGGTGCGCGATATCTGTCAGTGGCTGCGCCCGGGCGACCGGTTGGTGCTCAATGACACCAAAGTGATCCCGGCACGTCTAAGCGGCGTGCGTCGCCGTGAAAGTGCACAGGGGCTGACCGAAGCCAAAATAGAAGTCACCCTTTTGGAACCGCGCGCAGATGGCTGTTGGGCTGCGCTGATCAAACCACTGAAAAAGTTGCACGATGGCGAAGAGGTGCGGTTCTCTGAGGATCTCAGCGCAACGATGGTCGCGCGGGAAGAGGGGCAGGGCCTGCTGCAGTTCAATCTGACAGGAGAGGATTTTGATGCAGCCCTGAACGCCGCTGGGGCGATGCCACTACCACCCTACATTGCGGCAAAACGCGCGGCGGATGAGCAGGACAAAGACGACTATCAGACCGTTTGGGCCGCGAACACCGGCGCGGTAGCGGCCCCGACGGCTTCGTTGCATTTTGATGAGGCCCTCCTGCAAAAGCTGCGCGATCACGGCGTCACCTTCAGTCATGTGACGCTTCATGTTGGGGCGGGGACGTTTCTGCCGGTGAAGGTGGATGACATCACCACCCACAAGATGCACGGCGAATGGGGCGAAGTATCGGCCACTGCGGTGGGGGAAATCGCCGCCACCAAGGCGGCAGGTGGCCGAGTGATCCCCGTGGGCACCACGGCGTTGCGATTGATTGAAACCGCAGGACGTTCAGGTGAGATCGCATCCTTTAAAGGGGTCACCGACATCTTCATCTATCCGGGGTTCGACTTTCACGTCGCGGACGCTTTGATGACCAATTTTCACCTGCCAAAATCAACATTGATGATGCTGGTTGCAGCTCTGGTTGGGCATGAGCGGATTTTGCAGATCTATGAGCACGCGCTGCGCGAAGGGTATCGGTTTTTCTCTTATGGCGATGCCTCTTTGCTGATCCCCAAGCGATAAACTGCCGGGTCACAAATCTGTCGAATATCCCTCGTGAAACCGTCACCTTTGCCGGGTTTCTCTGCGCGCCTGTGTGCTGTGCTTAAAAATGCGACAAACCGACACCTTTTTTGCCGCAAAGGGTCGATTTCGAAACAGCGCAGATGCGTAGGGTGAGTAGACAGGTTTGATACATCGGCGGAGTAGAGCGATGATCGACGTCATTAGAAATTCCTGGGCCCTTTTGTTGGGCATGTTGTTGTTGATGCTGGGCAATGGCCTTCAAGGCTCATTGTTGGGTGTTCGGGGGGCCGAAGCGGGGTTTTCCGCCCCGGTCATGTCGATGGTGATGTCGGGCTATTTCGCCGGCTTCCTGTTTGCGTCGCGGATGGTGCCAAACATGATCCGTCGCGTGGGCCATGTGCGGGTATTTGCGGCGCTGGGCTCGTTTGTCTCGGCTGTTCTGATCATGTTCCCAACCTTTCAGGATCCCATCGCCTGGACGCTTGGACGCTGTGTCATCGGGTTTTGTTTCTGCGGTGTCTATGTGACGGCGGAAAGCTGGCTGAACAACGCGGCAACCAATGAGACACGTGGTCAGACCCTGTCGGCCTATATGATTGTTCAGATGATGGGTATTATTCTTGCACAGGGCTTGTTGGTCGTGCCAGACGCCAGCGGATATCTGCTGTTTATCATTCCCTCGGTCTTGGTTTCGATTTCCTTCGCACCGATTTTGTTGTCGATCACACCTACACCGGCGTTTGAGGCGACCAAGCCCATGACACTGCGCGAGCTGTATGATGTGTCGCCGCTGGGTATGGTGGGTATGTTCCTGTTGGGGGGCATTTTTGCGGCGCAGTTTGGTATGGGTGCGGTTTATGCAACGCAGGCCGGACTTGAACTCGGGCAGATCTCGATCTTTATCGCCTCGTTTTATGTTGGCGCGATGTTGTTCCAGTACCCGCTGGGGCGGATGTCGGATCGCATGGACCGTCGTTGGCTGATTATGATTGTCGCTGGGCTAGGCGCAGGTGCGGCGGCAATTGCCACGGTCATGGGCGGATACTTCTGGGCGCTCTGCGTCTCGGCCTTCATCATCGGCGGGACATCTAACCCTCTGTATTCCTTGTTGATTGCATACACGAATGACTTTCTCAACACGGATGACATGGCCAGCGCCTCAGCGGGGTTGTTGTTTGTAAATGGCGTCGGAGCCATCACCGGACCGCTGGTGATTGGCTATGCGATGCAGGTCGTTGGGCCTCCGGGGTTCTTTGTGCTGATCATGGCTCTGATGGCCGCAATTTCGCTCTATGCGCTGTTCCGTATGACGCAGCGTGCCTCGCCGAATGTTGGTGACACCAGCGTCTATGCGCCCATTAGCCCGTCGGCGACGCCCGTGGCCATGGATCTGGCGCAGGAATACGCGATCGAAGTGGCCGAAGAGGCCGAAAACGAAGAGGAACAGACCTGACGCAAGACTCGGTGAGGTTGTGTCAGGATATGACAGAATTTGTTACTAGGAACAGCGCCTTGGGCTGTGTAACACTTTTATTACACAGTAGGTGGCGCATTTGAGGAGAACAGGCATGGCGACGCCGCAGGAGATCCTGCAATTCTGGCTACACGATGTGGAGCCAGAGGGATGGTACAAACACGATGATGCGCTGGATGCGCAGATCCGTGAGAGATTTATGGGTGATTGGGCGGCCGCGAAGGAGGGGCGCTATGCGCTCTGGCTGACCAGCCCCGAAGGTGTCCTCGCATATTCGATCCTGTTGGATCAGTTCCCGCGCAATATGTTCCGCGGTGAGGCCAAAGCCTTTTCCACAGACAGGCTGGCCCTGTCGGCGGTGAAGCAGGCTATCCATCGCGGATGGGATCTGAAAATTTCAGAACCTGCACGGCAGTTTTTCTATATGCCGCTGATGCATTCTGAGAACCTGTGTGATCAGGATCGTTGCGTGCGTCTGATGAAAGAGCGGATGCCCGAGGGCGGTGACGGGAATCTGCTGCATGCCAAGGTGCATCGTGAGGTGATCCGTCAATTTGGTCGCTTCCCCTATCGCAATGAAGCGTTGGGCCGCAAATTTACCGCAGCCGAAACCGCCTATATTGCGGCGGGGGGCTATGGAGAAACACTGCGTACCCTTCAGGGCCCACAGGCCGCCTGAGTTTGAATTCTGGGTAGGGCCACGCCTTGGCGACGGCCCACCCACCCTCCCACCGCCGCCAAGGCGCGGCCGGGGTGCATTGCCCTTGCGGAGCTGATCCGTTAGCGTCGGATCAATGCGCCAGCCAGGGAGAGGCAAATGAGCACTCAAAGCTTTGATATGATTGTGATCGGGGCCGGCCCCGGAGGCTATGTTGCCGCCATTCGAGGCGCGCAGCTTGGCCTGAAGGTGGCCGTGGTCGAACGCGAACATATGGGCGGCATTTGCCTGAACTGGGGCTGTATCCCGACCAAAGCGCTCTTGCGGTCCTCAGAGGTGTTTCATCTGATGCACCGGGCCAAGGAATTTGGGCTGAAGGCCGAGGGCATTGATTATGATCTGGAGGCTGTGGTCAAACGCTCCCGTGGGGTGGCGAAACAGCTCAATTCCGGTGTCGGGCATCTTCTGAAGAAAAACAAAGTCACCGTTGTGATGGGCGAGGCCAGCCTGCCAGCCCAGGGGCGCGTTTCGGTCAAAACCGACAAAGGTGTGCAGGAGCTTCAGGCATCCAACATTGTGCTGGCCACCGGGGCACGGGCGCGAGAGCTGCCGGGGCTTGAGGCGGATGGCGATCTTGTCTGGACCTATAAACACGCACTGATGCCGCCGCGGATGCCCAAAAAGCTGTTGGTGATTGGGTCGGGGGCGATCGGTATTGAGTTTGCCAGTTTCTATAACACACTGGGCGCGGATACGACTGTGGTTGAGGTCATGGACCGTGTTTTGCCGGTAGAAGATGCTGAGATCAGCGCCTTTGCTAAAAAGCAGTTTGTCAAACAAGGCATGACCATTCGCGAAAAGACCATGGTCAAGCAACTTGATCGCGGCAAAGGCAAGGTCACGGCGCATATCGAGCAGGGTGGCAAAGTCACCAAGGAAGAGTTTGACACCGTGATTTCCGCCGTCGGCATTGTTGGCAATGTGGAAGGGCTGGGGCTTGAAGGTCTCGGTGTGAAGGTGGATCGCAGCCATGTGGTGACCGATCCGCATTGCCGCACCGGTGTGCCGGGGCTTTATGCCATTGGTGATGTCGCGGGTGCGCCCTGGTTGGCGCACAAGGCCAGCCACGAGGGTGTGATGGTGGCCGAGCTGATCGCCGGGGGCAAACCCCATGCGGTGGATCCGGACGGCATCGCGGGCTGCACCTATTGCCATCCGCAGGTGGCCAGCGTGGGTTTGACCGAGGCTCAAGCCAAAGAAAAAGGCTATGACATCAAAGTTGGCCGTTTCCCCTTTGTTGGCAACGGCAAGGCCATTGCGCTGGGCGAGCCCGAAGGCATGGTCAAAACTGTCTTTGATGCCAAAACCGGCGCGCTTTTGGGCGCGCATATGGTGGGGGCCGAGGTGACGGAACTTATTCAGGGCTATGTGGTGGGGCGTCAGCTGGAAACCACGGAAGAGGATCTGATGAACACCGTCTTCCCGCATCCGACGCTGAGCGAAATGATGCATGAAAGCGTGCTGGATGCCTGGGATCGGGCCATCCACTTCTAGGGATACATGACCCCAGTGATATTGGGCTGTCGCCAGATGTCTGGTTCTGTGATGTAATAGCAGGGTATTCTTTTGGTGCCTTGTCAAAACCGGAGCGAGGGATGGCCAATAAGACCGTGATGACAGACCACTCTGTGGCGGCGTATCTTGAGCAGGTTTTACCTGAGCGCCGCCAAGAGGATGCCTTGGTTTTGGATAAGCTGTTTCGAGACACCACGGGGTTTCGGGCGCGGCTTTGGGGCGACAGCATTGTCGGATATGGCCGCTATCATTACCAATATGCCAGCGGCCGAGAAGGTGATTTTCTCGCGACGGGATTTGCGCCGCGGAAGACAAAAATGGTGGTTTATATCATGCCAGGGTATTCGGATTATTCAGAAATACTCTCCCGGCTGGGGCCGCATAAATTGGGAAAATCCTGTCTTTATCTTGGAGCTTTGTCCAAGATCGATTTGGATGTGCTAGCCGAATTGATTGAAGCTGGGCTGAAAGATTTAAACGGCCATTGGCCTGTGCAGGAAACATGAGCCTAATACGCTGAGTCCGCCCGCAATTTTCGGTGATCGGGTGCATGATATTGCTGGACAAACCTTTGAAATAAAAGCGTTTGACGCGTGATTTATCTGGCGTAGACTTCTCATGTGGGAGTTCGCAGGATTTCCCTGTCATCGTCCAAAGTTTCATAGATGTGAGGGCCGCGTATTTATTGGCGGCCAAGCGTCAAAATAAGGCCCGCAATTATGTCGCTTACGCCTGAGCTTTTCCTCATCTATGGATTTGCCTTTCTGCTGCTTGGTGCTGTGTCTCTGATCCAGCCGCGGGACCCACGTAACCTGCCTGTGTCCAAGCATTTTTGGGTGTTTGGATTGTTCGGCGTGTTACACGGGCTGAAGGAAATTTACGACGCGTGGCTATTGGCGCAGGGCACATACAATAGGGGGCTGGATGTACTGGGCAGCGCCTTTTTGCTGGTCTCTTTCCTGCCTCTGTTTGAATTTGGCCGTCGGTCGGTGCGTGAGATTTTGATCGCAGAGGGACGGGCGAGCCAGTTTCTGTTTGGGCCGATGGCCTATGTGTTGTCGGGCGTGGCGATTTCGGTGTTCTTGCTGAGCTTTCAGCAGGGGGTTTCGACGCTCAGCGCCGCATCGCGGTACTTTGTCGGATTCCCTGGTGCGATTGCCGCGGCCTGGGTTCTGGCGCGTCGCACCAAATTCACCAATTGGGCGACGCGTTCGTTAAGCGGCTCGTTGGTGGCCTATGCGGTATTGGGCGGCTTGGTGGTTGAGCCGGTGCCGGGCCTTTGGGACATGATGCCCGATAAGGATATGTTCATTGAGGTGTTCGGGGTGCCGGTTCAACTCTTCCGGACAATCTGTGCCGTTGTGGCCTTTGTCTCGCTGAGCATCGCCGCTCGCCGAGCTGCGACCCTGACCCTCCGGGAGGTCTATGCGCAAGCGGACCAGTTGAAACGGGCCAATCTGACGTTGGAAAGCGATCTTATGGATCGCAACAAGGCGCTTCTGGAAAGTGAACGGCGCTTGTTAGAGGCCGAACGTATTGCGAAAATAGGCGGTTGGCATAGCAACTTAGAAGGTCAACTGTATTGGTCTAACGAGCTGCTTGAGATGATGGGAGTCGATCCGGAGGCCTTCTCCGGCAAGCGCGAATTTTTCTATGATATGGTGCATCCTGAGGATCTGGTTCAGGTGCGGCAGGATATTTTGCACGCGCTGGACAATGACGATGGGTATAGTTTTACCCATCGTATGGTGCGTCCCGATGGGGCTGTCATGACCGTGTCTCAACGCGCGGAAGTTCAGTATGATGATGAGGGCGTCGTGGTTGGGCTTGTGGGCATTCTACAAGACATGACCGATACCATCGAGTTGGAAGAGCGATTGCGCCATGCCCAGAAAATGGAAACCGTGGGCAACCTGACCGGTGGTGTCGCGCATGATTTCAACAACCTGCTTGCGGTGATTTTGGGCAACCTCGAGCTGGTGAAAGATGACCCCACTGATCCGGCCAATTCCGCAATGATCGACTCTTCCATCGAAGCCGCGATGCGTGGTGCAGACCTCACCAAGAATATGCTCAGTTTCGCGCGTAAGGCGTCGCTGGAGCCTGTGACGCTGAGCCTCAACCAACAAGTGCTTGAGACCAAGAAGCTGAGTGAACGGGTGATGCCGGAAAACATCGAAATGGAGACCTCGCTTCTGGCCAGCCTATGGAAAACTGAGGCCGACGCCAACTCAACCCAATCGGCCTTGCTGAACCTCTTGCTGAATGCGCGGGATGCCATGCCGCAAGGCGGGAAATTGACGGTGGAAACGGCCAATGTGCGCATTGATGAGGAATATGTGGACACCCGCTATGAAGACATTGATCCCGGCCGCTATGTGATGCTGGCTGTGTCCGACACGGGGCACGGGATTGCCAAGGCCGATCTAGAGAAAATCTTTGACCCATTCTTTACCACCAAAGGACCGGGGCATGGCTCTGGTCTGGGGTTGTCGATGATTCAAGGGTTCATGAAACAGTCCGGTGGGACTGTACGGGTCTATTCAGAGCCCGGTGTCGGCACGACCTTCAAGCTTTATTTCCGGGCGCTGACCGTAGATCAGGACACGATTCAATCTGAGAAAAACAAGCCGGTTCAGCCGGTCTCGTCCGGCGCGCGGCTTTTGCTTGTTGAAGACGAACCGGGTGTTCTGGATGTGCTGACTACGGTGCTCTCAAAAGCAGGATACGAGATAGAGACCGCGACGACCGGAGATGACGCTTATATCAAGTTTGCCGCTGACCCGACGTTTGATCTGTTGCTGACCGATATTGTTATGCCGGGATCGCGCAAGGGCACCGATCTGGCCAAGGACCTGCGCAAAGCCTGGCCGCATTTGCCGGTAATCTTCATGTCGGGTTATGCAAGCGAGGCCACGGTGCATGGCAATGGGTTGCGACCGGAAGACATCCGTCTGATGAAACCGGTGCGCCGATCAGAATTGATCGACGCGGTTGAAACGGCATTGGCCAGAGTGTCTACCCCAGCCTAGCCAGGGGCGCGCGTGGAGCCCCCTATTTCCGTGCTGCGCTCAATTGATCCAGCATAGCCTTGGCCCGCGGCGCCAACCAGGCCCAGAGGGCAGGGGCGCCCCGTTTGACCTTGGCCCCGATGCGGCCCTCAAACGTGGGCCAGTCGACGTTGTAATCTTTCCAAGACCCGCCCCCGGATTGCAGGTTTTGCACCGGAGGGTTGGCGCGGTCGATGGATTTGGCAAAACGCGCCTCGGGGCTTTCATTGGCCTCGAACTCATCCCAGATCGCCCGGAACCGCGCGCCCTGTTCTTCGGGCAGCAGGCCAAAGATGCGATCGGCGGCGGCCTGTTCTGCGGCCTCAATAGCGGCCATGTCGTGGTCTCCAAAGACCGGCGCATCACCTGCGTCGATTTCCACGAGGTCATGCAGAAGCAACATCTGGATGACCTTGCCAATGTCACAGCCCTCGGGCGCGTGATCGGCCAGCGTCATGGCATAAAGCGCAATATGCCAGCTGTGTTCGGCGCTGTTTTCAAACCGCGAGCCATCACAGAGGGTGGTGGCACGGGTCACGGATTTCAGACGATCGGCCTCAATCAAAAAGGCCATCTGGCGGGAGAGGGGAGAGCTGTCGGTCATGGGCGTTGCATGGCAGGTTGCCGCGATCTGAGCAAGATCAGATCAGGCGGAGGGCTTTCCTTGTTCCTCAGACACCGGGTCCGACCAGCCCAAAAGGGGAAATGATGAAGGGCGGGTACCAGTGGAAACAAATATGCAATTTCAAAACAGGTTTATTGCAAATTGTAAATCAGGTGCTAACGTACTCTCGCAAAAGGAGGGTTGGCAAGATGGGCGTTAGGCTTCAGGTTGTGAATGGCGATGGCTCAAAGGCCGTCAAAATCACTGTTTTTCCGGCTCATGGAAAAGGCGAACAGCTGAGAGCCTTTTTATGTCGCGCGATTGGTGAGGTCCGGGCCTTTTCTGGATGTACCTTTGCCTATCTGGCACACACCCCGGATCTGTCTGAGCTGACGGTGATGCATGGGTGGGAGAATGCGCAGGCCCTCGACGCCTATCTCGATTGGCGTGCTGGTAACGGCGATAGCGATCTCGTTTCTGAACTGATGGACCACGAGGGCCGATTTGAGATTTTGGACATCGCCGAACCCGGTTAGCGCCTGCCGGTTATTGCCCATATACGGTGGCGACATCCCCCACATAGTTGTCCCAAGCGAACCAGTAGGAAATGTGACCGGCGACACGGGGCAAGGTTTGCGCCTCGGGGCCGATCAAAGCGTCTTCGCTGACACGCCACGCCGCGCCCGTTTCGTCGAACAGCGCGCCTTTTGAGGATGTAAACTGGTGTGAGCCACGTTCATAAGCGCGCACGCTGCGCTCGCCGGGATTGCCCATCAAAACAAGAGGGCGTTCGGCGATGGCGTCATTGATCACTGGCCTACCTTCAAAGGCGTCAAGCGGCCAGGCCCGAGCCGCGCCAAATTCACGAATGGCAAAGACATAGTCTTTTTGTTTGTGCACGCGCTGATCTACTTGTGCGGGGAACATCAGGTCGTCCGAGGCGAAGTATTCGCGATACACAGCACCGGAGGCGTAGTTGCGGTGAAATCCGGTGTCCTTTGACAGGATCTTGCTATCAGGGTGAGCCGCTTTCCATGTGCCCCACTCGGTGATCACAATGGGCCGCTGTTTCAATTCTATACCGCTGTCGACCAGAGGCCCGACGACCGGTTTGCCGGTGTATTGGTTCCACAGAGAATGTGTTTCGCGGTCAAACATCAGTTTGTTGGAGCGATAGAGAAACCCCGAGGAGCCAAAGACAAGCGGTTTGCTGCGGCCCGGAACCTGAGTTTCGAACAAAATGCCTGACCCGCAGAGCGTGCAATAGGCCAAGGCCACAGGCACACCGCCGATAACCTCGTTGAACATCTCATGCCAGCCCATGATTCGCAGCGGATAGGCGCGGGTGTCGCCATTGATGGTGACACCAAACACGAGATCGCTGTCCTTCATGTAAGAGGCATCTTTGGCGTCGATCAGGGTGGGATTGTCGAGAGAGGGGATGCCATCTTTGACCACGCCCCCCCAGGTGATTTCCTCCAGCCGGATCTTCATTTTGTCGCGGGCCAGATATTCGGGACGCAGAAATAGGTCAAAATCCCGATCCAGATTGAGAAGCACTTCACGTTTGAACGGGGCCAATGATGGGTGTGGGATCAAATCCGAGTTGCGCTCCTGCCAGAGCATCCATCTGAACCAGTCGGCGCCATAGGTCTCACCGCTAAGCGCCTCAATCACCCATGCGATTTCGTCCCGACGGGTGCGGGTAAATCGCAGCCCGGTCAAAAGCGCCGGCACCACATCAGGATTGCCCCGTGCACGCAGAAAATCCATGCCAGCCTGAAATTCTGGCGGAGTGCCAAACAGTGTCGACCGCAGCGCGTTTAACACGTCATCCTCTTGCGCACTGAGTTTGGCGGGCAAGGTTGCAGTGGCTGCAAGAGAGAGGGCGAATTGGCGGCGAGACAGGGACATAGAGCGCTCCGAATTGAGATGCCCCCACTATGGGATGGGAAAATTTCACATGCACACCACAGTCGCGTGATCAGCCCAGGTTGTTGAAGCTCACCACGGTACAGGCGTGCCGCGCCAGTCATAGAATCCGCCGGTGTCCTCAGGTGTCAGCCCGTCAAGCACGCCTAGCAGGTTGCCAGCGGCCTGATCTGCGGGCACGGCCGCATGGTTGCGGTAGTTGCGCGTGAACTCGGTGGCGACAGTGCCGGGATGGAGCGCCACACAAATCAGATGTTTGTGGCTTCGTTTCAATTCGATTGCGGCGGTGTGGATCATCTGATTGAGCGCCGCTTTGGATGCGCGGTAGGAATACCATCCGCCCATAGCATTGTCGCCAATTGACCCGACCCGCGCCGAAAGTGCAGCGAAAATTGCGCGCTGGTCCCGACGCAATAGGGGGATAGCGTGTTTGAGCACCAAAGATGGCCCAATGGTATTGACTGCAAAGAGATGTGCCATTTCCTGAGGTGTCAGGGATTTGAGCGATTTCTCAGGGCCAGACTGTGCCGCAAGCTGCCCGACCGCAACAAAAACCAAATCATATCCGGGGCGTAATTGTTCCAGATGACGTGCGACGCTGTCCTCCGAGGTGACGTCCAGACCATGTTCGCGCCGTGACAGACCCGTCACGTCATATCCACGGCTCTCAAGCGCTGCTGACACAGCCGACCCAACACCTCCAGAGGCTCCAATGATCAATGCACGTTTACCCATGGTGTTCCCTCCCTCGCCTCAAGTTAATCTTGATCGGTTGTTGCAAAAAGCAAGGCCGCTCTCCCGCCGCGCGCAAAGGGATGTGCCGGGACAAGGTTCTTCGATCGCCCACAGGCTATTGGAAACGTTGACCGGCGATGAGTTTCTAATCTAGAACATTTGAAGAACAAAATGCGGGAGGGGAAAATGTCAGACTTGGCCAGTTACAGGGCGAAATCTGGGACGTTGGTTCCGGTTTTCACAATCGAAATACAGACTTTGCCGACCAACACAGACCAAATTTTGGATGCTGTCATGGAGGTGAACCCTCTACGTTTCGGTCGATACCAGCGAAACGCGAGTGTTTCAGCGCTCGGAAAAGAAACCGCCCAGCCTGAGGCCGGTTCGACAACCACAACCCATGTTGATGGATTTCAGGCTGGATCCACTGAAACTTACCCCATGGTTGAATTGAAGATCTCGATCGAGCGTGATCTGGCTGAGCTTTCTAAGGTGATGGATGCGATACTTTTCGCGCATCACTACGAAGAACCGGTCATTTTTGTGCGAGAGGATTGGGCAAGCCGCGCCGCTTATGATCCCAAAAGCACGAACCCAAACCGATGGTGGAACAACGGGGTGGGTTTGCCAGACAAAATCGATTGATGGGTGAGGCTTACTTGGGCGCGCCTTAAACGGGGAAACAGCAGATCAAACGTTTTCGTTATCGCTGCCCGGCGCAATCGCTTTGGGGGCTTCACGGCCCTCTTTGCGGGCCGCAAGGGCGGCTTTGACATGGTCGTTGAGAAAGGTTCGCGCGCGGCGCTCGGCGAGGCGAATACGCACCGCTGCGCGAAAGATCTCTTCAGAACTGGGGGACGAGGCCCCCAGCACATTGGCCACCTGTTCAGGCAGCTCTTCTTCCCCAAGGGCGTCCATTGCCTTGATCACATCCTGTGCCAGCTTGTCAGCCAGATCATCAACGACGCCCATGGTGCTTACCTTGTGTTTTCGGTCAGACGACGCTTCACATAGGAGGTGACCGAACCGATCATCGGCTCCATGTGGGGTTCTTCAAAGAAGTGGCCCGCACCGTCGGCTTCCTCATGCGTGATGGTGATGCCTTTCTGCTCATGCAGTTTGTTCACCAAGGCACGGGTGTCCGCCGGAGGGGCGACACGGTCATTGGTACCATTGATGATCAGACCCGAGCTGGGGCAGGGCGCCAGGAACGAGAAGTCATACATGTTTGCAGGCGGCGAGACCGACACAAACCCGGTGATCTCGGGGCGGCGCATCAAAAGCTGCATACCAATCCAGGCCCCAAACGAGAAGCCCGCAACCCAGCAGTGCTTGGAGTTGTTGTTCATCGACTGAAGGTAATCGAGGGCCGAGGCTGCATCGGAGAGTTCGCCCACACCCTGATCATATTCGCCCTGGCTGCGACCAACGCCACGGAAGTTAAACCGCAGCACGGTAAAGCCCATGTTGTAGAAGGCGTAATGCAGGTTGTAGACAACCTTGTTGTTCATTGTCCCGCCAAACTGTGGATGCGGATGCAGCACGATGGCAATGGGGGCGTCACGATCTTTTTGTGGGTGATAGCGGCCTTCTAGGCGGCCTTCGGGTCCGGGAAAAATGACCTCGGGCATACGGCGTTCCTGGCTCCTTGATCCGGTGTCGGTGATTTCTTGACGAAATCTCTTGGACACTTTAGAACGTTTCTAAATCCGACGAATTCGGGATTTTGCTTTGTCAGCAAATATGCAATTGACAGCGTAAGGTCAATTGTAACGTGGCTGCGGCGTGGGAAAGCAGGGGTGAGCGTATGAAACTGAGCACAAAAGGGCGCTATGCAATGGTGGCGCTGACAGATATTGCGATGCAGGATGCCAGCACATTGGTAACCTTGGGTGATATCTCCAAGCGTCAGGATGTTTCGCTGCCTTACCTCGAGCAGCTTTTCGTCAAGTTGCGTCGGGCCGGATTGGTCGAATCGGTGCGCGGCCCCGGCGGCGGCTATCGGCTCGCGCGGCCGGCTTCAGACATCCGAGTTGTTGATGTCTTGGCGGCGGTCGATGAAACTGTGGATGCCATGCATAAGGGCGCCGGGGCGTCGGGCGGAACGTCAGGCAGCCGGGCCCAGTCGATGACCAACCGCCTTTGGCAAAGCCTGTCGGCGCATGTCTATGTTTTCCTGCATCAGGCGCGCTTGTCGGATGTGGTCGAAAATGCGCTTGCCCCCTGTCCAGCGGTGCCCGAGCTGTTTGCCGTGGTCGACGACAAGGACTAAGGGCAGATGCCCTGCCGCAAATTCACGCGGCTCTTCGGAACGATTTTGGGCCTGAAAAAGCAGAGGGTGCCGTGAAGCGGGTTTATCTGGATTGGAATGCCACCGCGCCTTTGCGCGTTGAGGCGCGCGACGCCATGATCGCGGCAATGGATCTGGTCGGCAATCCCTCGTCAGTCCATGCCGAGGGCCGGGCAGCGACGTCTTTGGTTGAAAAAGCCCGCGCTCAGGTGGCGGCGGCGTTTGGCGCGGACGGTCAGGATGTGATTTTTGTCTCGGGGGCCACCGAGGCGGCGGCGCTGGCCTGTGCAGAACGTGGGCTGGTGGGGGCGGATCTCGAACACGATGCTGTGGCGGCATGGGTTGATCCGGTATTGCAGGCAGATAAGCACGGACAGGTACAGGTTGAGGCCCCTGAGCGGACGGCGCTGCAATACGCAAATTCGGAAACCGGCGTGATTCAGAAGCTGCCTCAGGGATTGGCGGTTGTGGACGCGACTCAGGCCTTTGGGAAAGTGCCGCTCGCGTTCAACTGGATGGACTGTCAGATGGCGCTGATTTCGGCGCACAAGCTGGGTGGTCCGAAAGGCATTGGCGCGCTTGTGATCAAGCGGGGCACCGATCTGGCCGCACAAATCAAAGGTGGTGGTCAAGAGATGGGGCGGCGCTCGGGCACGGAAAACACCATTGGAATCGCGGGCTTCGGGGCCGCGGCCGAGGCGGCTGCAAAAGATCTGGCCGCCGGTGTCTGGGATGAGGTTTTTAGAATTAGAAATATTCTAGAAACATCTATTGCAGCGGGCGCGAATAAGACTATTTTTGTCGGGAACAAAACAGACAGATTGCCCAATACCTCGTGTTTCGCCACCCCCGGTTGGAAGGGTGAAACGCAGGTGATGCAGATGGATCTGGCCGGATTTGCGGTAAGCGCGGGCAGTGCCTGTTCATCGGGCAAGGTCAAAGCCAGCCGTGTGCTTAAGGCGATGGGATATGAGGACGATGTGGCCGCAAGCGCACTCCGCGTGAGCCTTGGCCCCGACGTTCAAGAGGATGATGTGCTGCGTTTCGCGGAAACGTGGCTGCAAAAATACAAGCGGCACCTTGAACGGTCCGCGTGATATAAGAGGGAAACGGTCATGACAGCTATGGATGAAGTGGTGGTCAAAGACGGCGTCGATCAGGAAACGGTTGATGCGGTTAAGACAGCCGGCCAGTACAAATACGGCTGGGAAACCGAGATCGAGATGGAATACGCCCCCAAAGGCGTGAACCCCGATATCGTGCGGCTGATTTCCGAGAAAAACGACGAACCTGAATGGATGCTGGAATGGCGTCTGGCGGCCTTTGAGCGCTGGACCCAAAAGGAAGAGCCCAAATGGGCGATGGTGGACTATCCTGAGATCGATTTTCAGGATCAATACTACTATGCACGCCCCAAAAGCATGGCGGAAAAGCCCAAGTCGCTGGATGAGGTCGACCCCAAGCTTCTGGCAACCTACGAAAAACTGGGCATTCCTCTGAAAGAGCAGATGATCCTTGCCGGTGTTGAAGGCGCGGAAAATATGCCTGCCGAGGGCCGCAAGGTGGCTGTGGATGCGGTGTTTGATTCCGTATCGGTTGGCACCACATTCCAGAAAGAGCTGAAAGAAGCGGGCGTGATCTTCTGCTCGATCTCTGAGGCGATCCGCGAGCACCCCGAGCTGGTCAAGAAATACCTCGGCACCGTTGTGCCGGTGTCGGACAACTACTACGCCACTTTGAACTCGGCTGTGTTCTCGGATGGCTCGTTTGTTTACGTGCCGCCGGGTGTACGTTGCCCAATGGAGCTGTCGACCTATTTCCGCATCAATGCGGAAAACACCGGCCAGTTTGAGCGCACGCTGATCATCGCAGACAAAGGCAGCTATGTGTCCTATCTCGAAGGCTGTACCGCGCCCCAGCGTGACACGGCCCAGCTGCACGCCGCTGTGGTTGAGATCATCATCGAAGAAGACGCCGAGGTGAAATACTCGACTGTGCAGAACTGGTATCCCGGGGATGAGAACGGCAAAGGCGGCATCTACAACTTTGTGACCAAACGTGCCGATTGCCGGGGTGACCGCGCCAAGGTGATGTGGACACAGGTGGAAACCGGGTCGGCTGTGACTTGGAAATACCCGTCGTGCATCCTGCGCGGCAATGAAAGCCAGGGCGAGTTCTATTCGATCGCCATCGCCAACAACCACCAGCAGGCCGACACCGGCACCAAGATGGTGCACCTGGGCAAAAACACCAAGTCGCGCATCGTGTCGAAAGGCATCAGCGCCGGTGTGGCTCAGAACACCTATCGTGGGTTGGTTTCGATGCACCCGAAAGCCAAGGAAAGCCGCAACTACACCCAGTGTGACAGCCTTCTGATCGGCGACAAATGCGGTGCGCACACCGTGCCCTATATCGAAGTGAAGAACAATTCGAGCCGGGTCGAGCACGAAGCGACCACATCGAAGGTGGATGATGATCAGCTGTTCTACTGCCGTCAGCGCGGCATGGACGAAGAAGAGGCTGTGGCACTGGTAGTGAACGGCTTCTGTAAAGAGGTTCTGCAGGCCCTGCCGATGGAGTTCGCCATGGAAGCGCAGCAGTTGGTGGCGATTTCGCTAGAAGGATCTGTGGGCTAACCGCGTGAAGCAAGAGGGGGCAAAGCGCGAGTTCTCAATCTCTGAACAGAATGCCTGAGGCAGTGTTCAACACGTTGCCTTTGCCTTCCTCGAATGGCGCGTAGGTCGCTACTGGACAAACAACCGGCTGGAGTGAAGCCAGGACCAAAAGAGTGTAGGAGAGATCTTTGCTCAAACCGACTTTGATCACCTCTGTGCTGACTGGCACGTTTTGCGCGGTGTTTGCCACCGTGATCGACTATGTGACGGACGCGCTGACCATGTCAGCGGTGATCGGTTTGGCGTTCTGCTCGGGCTTTCTGGGCAGTCTCGTTGCACAGGTAGTGCAAAGGAAACGGACATGACCCCATGGGGCAAGACAGGAACGAGTAAGATGATTGTAACGACCACACCCACTGTCGAAGGCTATCAGGTAGCGGAATACAAAGGCATCGTCGTTGGCGAAGCCATTCTCGGCGCAAATGTCTTTCGTGATCTGTTTGCCGGGATCACCGATATCATCGGTGGCCGCTCGGGTGCCTATGAGCAAGAGCTGGGCAAGGCCCGCCGAGTGGCGTTGCAAGAGCTGGAAGAGCGCGCCTCAGAAGTAGGGGCCACCGCTGTGATCGGTGTCGATCTGGATTACGAAGTGATCAACAACATGCTGATGGTCTCGGCCTCGGGCACGGCTGTGGTGCTGGGATAAGATGACGGCAGTCCTCGAAATATCTGGCTTTTTGCCTCACTTCTGGCGCTATTCGGCGTCAAATCTGGTGCGTGTATTAACCACGCAATGGATTTCGAAGCATGGCACTTCAAAAACTGGATTTTCAGGACCGACTTTCGCGATTGGACTCACACGAGATACCAACCTTGCAACAGGAACTGCGCGCCGCCGGTGCGGACAACGCCGGATTGAACAAATCCGCCGCCCGCGAGGCTTTGGGATTGCCTGTGGCCGTCGTGTTGGGGGGCGCAGCGGGCTATGTCGCGCTGTTCGTCATCTACAAGCTGTTCCCTCCGCATCTGGACATCGATCTGGGGCCCAATGCGATCGTCGATATGCTGGGCGGCGATTTGATCTATGGGCTGGGGCAGACGTTTGGACCACTGATCGCTCTCGTCGTGCTGCTGTCTTGCGGATACCGCAAACTTGGCCTGCTGGGTGTGGCGATGCTCTGCGCCTGGGCGACCTATCCAACCGCCGCAGCAGTCGCCAACCTTATGATCAACGTGGCGCATATCGCGCCGCCCGATTGGTTGATGGCCGCCGCCGGCTGGATCTGATCCAATTTGGGGGGCGTCATGACTGAGGCTCTCCAAACTCTCGAAGTCACCGAACCGCTGCGGCTGTTTTGGTGGAAAGGCAAGCCGAATTTCGGCGATGCGCTTTCCAAGATTGTCACCGCCTACGCGGCGGGACGTCCGGTGCGGCATGCACGCCCCAAATATTGCGAGATGTTTGGGCTGGGGTCGATTTTGCAGATCGCCGAGCGCAATTATCGCAACCCCAGCGAAAACGGCAATCGCCCGTGGGTTTGGGGCAGTGGCATGATGGAGGGCATCGGCCTTGGCTTCCGCCAGAATGTGCGGATCTGTATGGTACGAGGTCCGATCACCGCGTCTCTGTTGGGCATCAAATCCGAGCGGTATGGCGATCCGGGGCTGTTGACCGCAGAAGCGCTTCCGGCAGCTGGGCCACGTGAGGACAAAATTGGCCTGCTGGTGCATCATAGCCAGTTGGGCGACCCGCGCATTCAGGCCGCGCTTCAGGCTGAACCGCGCCTGTATTACATTGACGTGCAGGGCAAGCCGGAAACGGTTTGTGCCGAGATTTCGAAATGCGCGCATGTGATTTCTTCGAGCCTGCATGGGCTGGTGGTGGCCGACGCCTATGAGATTGCCAATACCTGGCTCGATCCCGAGGGGCACGCCCGTCTGAAATATTACGATTACGCCGCTTCAATTGGACGGGTGCTGCCCGTGCCGTTGAAGATGGATGACATCGTGGCCGCGCTGCCGCAGCTGTCGCAGGGGGCGTTGCCCTATGTCGATGGCATCGCCAAAGCCAAAGCCACACTTCTTGAACATTTCCCCGCCGAGCTGCGGGGGGCACCGAAACACTCGCCTGTAGCATCAGGCGCTTAATCTACGAACGAGGACGCTATGCTGGAAATCAAAAACCTGCACGTGAAGCTGGAAGAAGAGGACAAGCAGATCCTCAAGGGTGTGGATCTGACCGTTGAGCCGGGCAAGGTTCACGCGATCATGGGGCCAAACGGCTCGGGCAAATCGACCCTGTCCTATGTTCTGTCCGGCAAAGACGGCTATGAAGTGACCGACGGCGAAGCCTCGCTGTTGGGTGAAGACATCTTGGACATGGATCCAGAAGAGCGCGCCGCGGCGGGTCTGTTCCTGGCGTTCCAGTACCCGGTTGAGATCCCCGGTGTGGGCAACATGACCTTCCTGCGCACCGCCGTGAATTCGCAGCGCAAAGCGCGCGGCGAAGAGGAAATGTCGGCGGCGGACTTCCTGAAAGAGGTGCGCGCCAAAGCCAAAACCCTGAAGATCGACGCGGATATGCTGAAGCGCCCGGTCAACGTCGGCTTCTCGGGTGGTGAGAAAAAGCGTAACGAAATCCTTCAGATGGCTATGCTTGAGCCAAAGATGTGTATCCTTGACGAGACCGACTCGGGTCTTGATGTGGATGCGATGAAGCTGGTGTCGGAAGGTGTAAATGCGCTGCGTGACGAAGGCCGGTCCTTCCTTGTCATCACCCACTATCAGCGTCTTCTGGACCACATCAAACCGGACGTTGTTCACATCATGGCCAATGGCCGCATCATCAAAACCGGTGGCCCCGAGCTGGCTCTGGAAGTCGAGCAGAACGGCTATGCCGACCTGCTGGAGGAGAATGCGTAATGGCCTTGCCCCAAGTCAAACTGGACGCCACCGAAGCCCGCCTGTCGGGCCTGACCCTGCCCGAGGGCGGCTGGTCGGCGGCGGCGCGTGCGGATGCTGTGGCGCGTGTGCGTGCCATGGGTCTGCCCCATGCCCGCGATGAATACTGGAAATACACCAAGCCCAACACACTTGTGGATGCTGAGGTGCCTAGCGCCGCACTGTTTGCGAGCGATGAAGCGCCTGCCTTTGGCGAGCGTGATCGTCTGAAGATAGTCTTTGTCGACGGTGTGTTTGATGCCGAACAGTCGGATGATCTGGCGCTGGAGGGCATTCAGATCGACCGTCTGGCCGAAGCCTCGGACATCCATTGGGCCAAAGATCTCTATGGCGTGCTGGAAACCAAAGGGCAGGACCCGGTTGAACGTCCGCTTGCGGCGCTGAACACCGCCTTTGCCACCGATGGTGTGCTGATCCATGTACAATCTTCGCCCTCTAAACCGATCAACCTGATCTATCGCCACGGTCAGGAACAGTCGGACGCCATTTTGCACCACGTCATCAAAGTCGACGCCGGTGCAGAAGTCACTGTTCTGGAAAATGGTCCGGCGGCGGCACGGTTTAACAAATGCATGGAAGTGGACATTGCCGATACCGGTAAGCTCCACCACATCCGCCTGCAGGGGCGTGACCACGAGCGTCGCGCGGCAACGCATATCTTTGCCCGTCTGGGCACCAAGAGCGTGTTCAAAAGCTTTACCCTGACCGTCAACGGCCAGCTGACCCGCAATGAATGTGTGATCGAGCTGACCGGTGACGACGCGGTGGCGCATGTGGCCGGGGCTTGTATGGGCGACGGATCGTTCCACCACGACGACACGGTGTTCGTCACCCATGATGCGCAGAACTGTGAAAGCCGTCAGGTTTTCAAAAAGGTGCTGCGCAATGGGGCAACCGGTGTGTTCCAGGGCAAGATTCTGGTGAAACCAGATGCGCAGAAAACCGACGGTTATCAGATCTCGCAGTCGCTTCTGTTGGATGACGACAGCCAGTTCCTGGCCAAGCCCGAGCTGGAAATCTACGCCGATGACGTGGCCTGTTCACATGGCTCGACTTCGGGTGCGATTGACGACGATGCGCTGTTCTATCTGCGGGCCCGCGGCGTGCCGCTGAGCATTGCTCAGGACCTGATGGTCATCGCCTTTATCGCAGAAGCGGTTCAAGAGGTCGAAGACGAGAGCCTGCAGGAAGAGATCGTCGGGCGTGTAGACGGCTGGCTGGCACGGCGGCGCGGCTAAGATGTCGCTGACAACGGATATCGTGGCCTCCTACCGGGGGCCACGTCAGGTGGTGCGCCGTCTGATGGCGCACGGTCCCCGCGAGGATCGTGCGTTGGCGTTTCTGATGGGCGCCTGTCTGGTGTTTTTCATCGCGCAATGGCCCGTCCTTGCACGTGAAGCCCACCTGACCGGAGGCGATCTGAATTCCTCTCTGGCCGGGGCGCTGGCGGCGACCCTGCTGTTTCTGCCGCTGTTCTTCTACGCCTTGTCATTTGTTGCGCACCTGTTTGGACGGGTGATTGGGGGCGTTGGAACACCCTTTGGTTCGCGTCTTGCTCTCTTCTGGGCTCTGATTGCCGCAAGCCCCCTGCGGTTGCTGGTGGGGCTTGTGGCCGGGTTCATCGGTGAAGGTGTCCAGTTGCAGTTGGTCGAGTTTATCTGGTTCGCAGTGTTTGCCTGGTTCTGGATTTCAGGCATGGTGACCGTGCATCGTGAGGATACATGACCTTTTCTGAATGGATCTCACTGGCGATTAAATCGGTCACAGACCCAAGGGATGTGGCGCGCTGGATCCTTGCGCAGCATCTGAACCGCGAAACATTGCTGACGGCTCTGGCGCTGAGTGTGGTTCTGAACACCTTGGTGTTTTTTACCTCCCTGATGATCACCCCCGGCGCGGTTCCGGTGATCCTGGCGACGCCCATCGGTTTTCTGGCCATCCAAGCCACTGTGTTGATCCTGACCATTCTGGGGCTGCATGGCGCGGCGCGGATGATGGGCGGGACCGGGGGCTTGGAGGACGTCGCGGCGCTGTTGATCTGGATGCAGTACCTGCGGGTTCTCATCCAACTTGTTGCCTTGGTGCTCTTTCCGATTTCTCCGTTCTTGATTGGCATTGTGATGTCGATCAGCAGTTTTGCAGGTCTCTGGATCTTGCTGAATTTTCTGGATGAAGCTCACAATCTGGGTGGTCTTATGAAGTCCGCTGTGGTCTTGGTCTTCGGCATCTTGGGCATGGCCTTTGCATTGTCTCTGCTTTTGGTGTTTCTGGGTGTCGATCCAAATGGGATGGCTGAATATGTATGACGTCAACACGGTCCGCGCGGACTTTCCAATTCTGTCACGCGAAGTGAATGGCAAACCGTTGGTCTATCTCGACAACGGCGCCAGCGCGCAGAAACCACAGGTGGTGATCGATGCGGTCACCCGTGGCTATGCCGAGGAATACGCCAATGTGCACCGCGGGTTGCACTATCTCTCGAACCTGGCCACCGACAAATACGAAGCCGTGCGCGGTGTGATTGCGCGGTTCCTGGGCGCAAAAGACCCCGATGAGATTGTCTATACCACCGGCACCACAATGGGCATCAATATGGTGGCCTATGGCTGGGCTATGCCGCAGCTGCAGGCGGGGGATGAGATCCTGCTCAGCGTGATGGAACATCACGCCAATATCGTGCCCTGGCATTTCCTGCGCGAGCGGCAAGGGGTCAATTTGTCTTGGGTGGACACAGATGCGCAGGGCGCGCTGGATCCGCAAAAGGTGATCGATGCGATCACGCCAAAGACCAAGCTGATTGCCATCACTCAGATGTCCAATGTGCTGGGCACTGTGGTGGATGCGAAAGCCATCTGTGACGCAGCGCGGGAACGCGGCATTCCTGTTCTGGTCGATGGCTCGCAGTCTTCGGTGCATATGCCGGTGAATGTCGAAGAGCTGGGCTGTGATTTCTTTGCGATCACCGGGCACAAGCTGTATGGCCCTTCGGCTTCGGGGGCGATCTGGATGCGCAAAGAGCGTATGGCCGAGATGCGTCCCTTTATGGGCGGCGGCGATATGATCCGCGAAGTGTCAAAAGACGCGGTGAGCTACAACGATCCGCCGATGAAGTTTGAGGCTGGAACGCCCGGCATCGTTCAGCAAATCGGTCTGGGCGTTGCACTGGAATATATGATGGGGCAGGGGATGGAGAACATCGCCGCCCATGAGGCCATGCTGCGGGACTATGCGCTGTCCAAACTGCAGGGCATCAACTGGCTCAACCTGCAAGGCACTGCACCGGGCAAAGGAGCCATTTTTTCCTTCACCATGGACGGCGCGGCCCATGCGCATGACATCTCGACTATTCTGGACAAGAAGGGTGTGGCCGTGCGGGCCGGACATCACTGTGCCGGACCCCTGATGGAGCACCTCGGGGTCACTGCCACCTGTCGCGCCTCCTTTGCGATGTACAACACCACCGAGGAAGTCGACAAACTGGTCGAGGCCCTTGAACTGGCCCACGAATTGCTGGGCTAATGCAATTTGGCTCTTGCGCTTTTTCGCGCAAGAGCCTACCTGCTAGTTCCGCGTTGCACCGGGTTTCACACCGGTCTATAAGACGCCTAAGGCACCCATAGCTCAGCTGGATAGAGCGCTGCCCTCCGAAGGCAGAGGTCAAAGGTTCGAATCCTTTTGGGTGCGCCATAAAATCAATAACTTAGAAAATCGAACCTTTCGCTGTACCAGCGGCGCAGGTAAGTCAGCAGAGGGCGAGGGAGCGGGGCAGGTGTTCTTGCGTTTGGCTGTCACGCGTTCGCCGTTACTCATGCGATACATGAGGCCGCGTTCTAGATCAAACCAACCGCCGATTGTGTTCGGCTCGAACGCCATGCGCAAAATCGCATTCTTGCGGGAGTGGTGTAGCGTCAATTAGGATTTGGGCCCTTCAAGAGTAACAGAGCCCTTGGCGTTTTCTTGCGAAAGTTCTTTGTATTCACTGCCAAAAAGGGATTGCCTTCCGAATGGAGAAGCTCGAAGATATGTTTCCGTATTAAATTAAATGCAAAAAATTTATGTAATTGAAAGGGTCACCAGTAGTGAGACTCCCTCGTGTGCTCCTTGTCGCGCTGGCGTTTGCCTTAGCGCTTCCTTGGCTTACTTTAGAGGCTGCTCGATCAATCGTGCCGGGGGCACAAGGCCCATTGATAGAAGAGGCGAAAATCAGAGGTACTTCATTTGGACGTAGAAAAGCTTACAGGGCGCCTAGAAACCTTGGCGAACAGCGGCTTCTGCACATGCCCAGATTTGGCGTTTTTGGCGATCAAATAACCAGAACCTATTACACTCTTGGCGCCCAGTCTCCACATGAACGACCCGTGATCATCCTTCTTCACGGTGCGGGTCGTGACGGACGCGCGATGCTAGATATGTGGAAAGGGGTGTTAGACGATCATGACTTTATTCTGATCGCTCCGAACTCAGAGCGCGCCCAGGGTTGGAATCTCATCGAAGACGCAGCATTTGTTTCGACGAACTTACTTGAGGATGCGGCTAGGTTCTATCCGATAGATCGAAATCGTGTCTACTTAGCAGGGCATTCTATGGGTGGAAAATTTGCGTTGCGTTTAGCAAATCTCGGAATTGGAGATTGGGAGGCCGTATCAGTCCATGCAGCGAGTTTGTGGCGAAATTCAATTTGGCCGTCGAAAAACCGTATACCTGTTCAAATGTTTTTCGGTGACGATGATAGGGTTTTTACACCTAACTCGGTTCGGTCTACCGCGAAACGCCTTTCTCAAGCGGGTCACAGTGTTCGGTTGATTGAGGTATCCAACCACACGCACTGGTATTATTCAATCGCACCTCAGCTGGCACTTCGCTCCATAGCATTTTTCAGATGAAGAAAAATAGAACAGACCTCGGGCGCGGAAGTATCCTCTGCGCAACCTTGACTGATGTCAGTTCCCGCGGGACGAGACGGCCGTCATAGACATCCGCACAAAGCCTAAGCGAGGTCGAAACATTGGCTGATTTTCGTGCGTGGCGCCGCATCTGTCAGAACGGGTTCATTGGCGAGGGAGGTTCCGCCCCTGTGGATCATTTGCTTGCCAAAAGGTGGAAATACGAAAAGCTGCTTGAGACACCCGCAAAGGAAGGGCAACCGCACCAGGGTTCGCACATCACAGCAGACTGCTTCAAAGATAGGCTAGCGTTTTGCATCCGGTTGCAAGTCGCGCCTAGCGGGTTTGCAAAATTGTCCGACTCCATTGCGAATTTTTGTAAGTCATATGTAATTTGATCTAATTCATCCCCGGTTTTGCAGCGGATCTGGCGAAAATTCCTAGAGCTACTCGTCTGCCTTCGGTTGTATCCATTCGTATAGAAAATTGCTACTTTTGGTGCGAAATTAGCCAAAAGATAGCGGTTTGGGGCAGGGATGCCCCGCTTTTTCCCGTGTTTCGTTCACACATTCCAAAAGTGTAATTAACTGATGTGTAAGCTATTTTGAGCCATCTCTGTGCCCGTAACAAGATGTTTGTCGCGTTTTGCAAAACGGACACCTGGAGGACGGTAATGCCAGCTAAGACTATGCTCTCATTTTGGAACCGAATGGATTTGAAGTGGAAAATGCCACTTCAGATTGCGGTACCAACAATCATCATCGCGATTGCTGTGTCCTGTGTCAGTTTTTTCCAGGCGTCTCAGGCTCTGGTGCATCAGCGGGATGCGGCCTTCAACTATCTCATCCACGCTAAGGTTGAGGCATTGGAGGTCTGGCTAGAGTGGGTCGAAGCCGACGTTGACATCTTGTCCGAAGATCAGGCCATTTCCGAGGCAACTGCGGCCTTCACCAAGGCCTGGGATGAGCTGGGGGGCGGGGCCGCCGAGCAACTGCAGAAAACCTATGTCACTGACAATCCCCATGAGGCGGGTAAGAAATACGAGCTGACCGATGCGAAGGTGGATACGCTCTGGAACAAAGAGCACATTCACTATCATCACAGCTTTCAGCGGTTTCAGCACGATCGCGGGTATTATGATCTGTTGCTGTTCGATACGCGCGGCAACCTGATCTACTCGGTGTTCAAAGAGGCGGACTTTGCCACGAACGTCCTGAATGGCCCCTACGCAGACAGCGGTCTGGGGGATGTGTATCGGCAAGCGATGAAAGGTGAGCGTAACCAGATCGTTTTCTCGGATTTCGCCCCCTATGCCCCAAGTGCTGGAGCGCCCGCCAAGTTCCTGGGCGCGCCTGTTTACAATGAACAGGGCACGCGTATCGGTGTTGTTGCCCTGCAGATTGATGTAGAATCACAGGTGACCCATATCCTGTCGAAATCGGAACTGCTTGGTGAAACGGGCCTGGTCTATATGGTCGATGATGAGGGTCGCGCCTTGTCCAGCTCTGCGAAAGAGGGTGGGCATAAGATGTTCGAGAAGCTGCCTGATCTTCCGCACATCGTTGCGGCTCGAAATAGCGAGCATGTCGAAGGCGAAGGTGACGCTGGTCTTTCGGGGAACCCGGTCATCGTGCGGTCAGACACCTTGGTGCGGGATGGGACCAATTGGCATATCGTTCTGGAACAGGACCTGAGCGAAGCCAATGCAGAACAAACCTCGCTGTTTTATCTGACCCTAGCACAGGTTGGCGTAACGCTGTTGCTGGTTCTGGGTGTGTCCTTTGTTGTGGCGCGCTTGTTGACCGGCCGTGTTGCAGCGCTGGCCGAAAGCGTTGAGGGGATCTCAGACGGGGATTACGACACACCTGTGAATGGTCTGGCCTATTCGGATGAGCTTGGGCGCATCGCGGGGTCTCTGGAAGAGTTCAAAGAGACGCTTGAGGTGGGCGAAAAAGCCAAAGAAGAGCGTGAACGCCATGCCGAAAATCAGGCGCAGGTTGTTGGACGTTTGTCCGGTGCGTTGCAGCAGCTGGCAGAAGGTGATCTGGGGTCACAAATCGATGAACCGCTGGGCGAAGAATACGAAACCCTGCGAGTGAATTTCAATCGGTCGGTTACCTCGCTCGCCGCGATCATTGGTGAACTGCGTATGAGCGCTGAAGCCATCGATGATGATGCCCGTATTCTCGTTGACGGTGCCGATAGCCTGTCGCAGCGGACCGAAAATCAGGCGGCGACGCTTGAAGAAACCGCGGCGGCGATGGAAGAGATCACCACCAGCGTGACCTCAAATGCCGAAGGTGCGAAACAGATTGTTGTTGCGGCGGCGGCGGCGCGCAATCAGGCCGAGCGCGGCAAAGAGGTGCGTGAGCGCGCAGTTCAGGCGATGGGCCAAATCGAAAACTCCTCCGCGCAGATCAGCCAGATCATTGCAGTTATGGAAGACATTGCCTTCCAAACCAATCTCTTGTCACTGAACGCAGGCGTAGAAGCTGCACGGGCCGGTCAAGCCGGGCAGGGGTTTGCTGTGGTGGCCTCTGAAGTGCGCGGGTTGGCCCAGCGGTCGTCTGACAGCGCGGCCGAAATTCGCAATTTGATCCTGAGCTCAAACAGCAATGTAAGTGAGGGTGTAAACCTCGTGTCCGATATGGGGGCTGCGATCGACCAAATTCTGGATGAAGTGGCGGAAGTGTCCAAGCTTGTCGATGATATCGCGGCGGGCGCATCCGAACAGGCGCAGGGATTGTCGGAGATCAACAACGGCATCACCATGCTGGATCAGGTGACCCAGCAAAACGCCGCGATGGTTGGCGAGAACGCTTCGGCTGGCCGCGAGTTGCAGGAGAAAGCCGTTGGTCTACGCGATATGGTTTCGCAGTTTGCCGTGGATGACAGTGCGCTTCGTGAACCTGTGATGCGCAAAGCCACGAAAGAGCCGGTTCAGTTCGAAGCGCAGGATCAATGGGAAGCGCCCGCAGTGGTTCAACCGACCGAGCCAAAGCAGGCGGCGAACTCAGCTTGGGCAGATTTCTAACGGTCCACAGACTGGAATAGGAATTCAGCAAATTCACATCAGGGCCCCATCGGGGCCCTGTTTGTTGTCCTGGTTCTTCAGACCTCAATCGTCTCACATCATGCTTTTGCGACGCTCTTTGATCTTCTCATTGGCCGCGACCGTGCCGTCATGAAAGGAACCAAACCATTTGTCCCACGGAATTTCCAGACTGCCGTAGTTACATTCGAAATACCTGTGGTGCATCTGATGGTGAAATGTCCCAAGCGCCAGACGGTTTTTGTCACTCAGCAAAAGCCCCTGATATCCGGTGTGCGTGGTGATGGCGGTGAGGAAGTAATACTGGAGGTGGAACAACAGGTGGATCGGATGCGCGCCGATCACGAGATGGATCAGAACCGACCCCAGAAAGATCAGCTGCTCGACCGGGTGCATTGACATGCCGGACCACGGGCCAACGTTGATATTGCGATGATGTAGCGCGTGGATGTGTTTGTAGAGCACCGGAATATGAAGCGCCCGGTGAATGACGTAGAAATACAGGCTTTCCCAGATGGGAATAAGCAGTAAGATGGCGACAAACCAAACCGGGTTTGCGGCAAAGGTGATCAGGGTGATATGGCCGTTTGCCAAAGCCCAGAACATCAACACCTCATAGGCGGTCCAGATTGCAACGCCGCTGCCCAGCGTCCAGAACATATTGTCTCGGATCTGCCCCCCCAAGGTGAACTGTCTGCCGTTGACCATCAAGGGGCGTGGATCATATTTGAGCTTCTGGCCCTGGGCAGACAGCGTGTAAAACCACGTATGAAGCGATCCAGCGACCAGCAGGGTCAGGATGATATTGCGCGCATACATCTGGGCAATCCAGCCAAACTCAAAGCTCTTGACCTCAGCCAAAGAGGGCTGAAACCAGACATAACAGGCCACAGCGATACCCAGCACAATCAGTTTTTCGGTGATCAGCAACCAAGAGTTCCAGACCCATTTCACCATCTCTACGGGCTGTAAGGGCCAGATGAAAAAGGGAGAGGTTTTAATCGGGATTTCGGGCAGATGATGCCACCCCTTAAGTTGCTCGTCAGACATATCACCCTCGCGTTCTGTGCTAGGCCTATGATTGACAGCTGCGACTTCCTGCAACAAACAGAATGAACAGAGGAATAAACTCGGAAAAACAGGTTTAGGATGGCAATTTCGCTCAGATCCATGCGCTACTTCAACACGGCTCTTGCACATGGAAGCATCGCGCGGGCCGCCGAAGAGCTGAACATCGCGGCCTCTGCGGTCTCGGCGGCGATTGATCAGGTGGAAGAGACCCTCGAGCTAACTTTGGTCACACGCCAGCGTTCGCGCGGTATTCAGGCCAATGCGAGTGGCAAGCTGATTGCGCAGAAGTTTGAACGCCTTCTGGAAGACTATCGCTCCATACTTGCCGAGGGGGCCGACCTGAAGCATGCCTTGGGGGGCGTGCTACGTGTGGGGTATTATGCGCCGGTGGCGCCAGCTTTTTTACCTAGTATCTTTGGTGACTTTCTTCCCCCTGAAAACGATGTGGTGCTGCATCTTGAGGAATGTGACAATGACGCAGCGCAGGCCGGGCTGCTCAGCGGAGCCTATGATGTCATCTTGTTTGTGAGCGAAGGCGCGCAACCCTCGATCGACTATGAGGTCTTGGTCTCTGCCCCGGCCTATTGTCTGGTGCCCGCAGGGCACGCCTTGGCGCGCAAACCCCGTGTGACCCTGTCCGAGATCGCCCGCGAGCGATTGGTCGTGCTCGACCGACCCGTAGCCTCGGCCTATTATCATCAGCTTTTTGCGGCACAGGATGCCCAGATCACCGTTGCGGCATATGCCAATTCTACCGAAATGGTGCGTAGCCTTGTTGGGGCGGGGCAGGGCTGTGCCGTGCTAAACATGCGGCCCTTGACGGCCCAGACCTATGGCGGTGGGGAGGTTGTGTGTCTGCCGATTGACACCGATGTTCCGCCGCTGACGCTGGCCATTGGCTATGACACGTCCCAGCCGCGTCGCCTTGTTCAGCACTTTGTCGAAGCCTGCCGCGCGCATTTCGAAACGAGTGGCGATCAGCGCTGTATAGTCGAAGGCTGAGCCGCCTATCCGCTGACCTGTGTTCATTTGTGATCAGGCACGGTATGAGATCGGGGATTAAACCATTCTGAGGCCGAGCATTTGGAATTTTGGATTGCCGCCGGGGCCGCCGCGTTTTTGATGGGATTGTCCAAAGGCGGCGTGCCGATGATTGCGCTGCTATCGGTGCCTTTGCTGTCGCTCTACATGGATCCCGCTCTCGCTGCGGGGCTGTTGCTGCCGATCTATATCGTCGCGGATGCCTATGCGGTTTATCTGTTCCGCAAAGCCTTTTCGCGGCGTAATCTGATGATCCTACTGCCCGGCGCATTGGTGGGCATTCTGGTTGGCTATAGCGCGGTGTCTTTGGTTCCGGGGGATGCGGTTAAGCTGCTTTTGGTGGGGATTGGGCTGTCGTATCTCTTCACGGCTTTGCGCCAAAGGATAGCGAAAACAGAGGTGCCCGCCCGTCCAGCGGATGTCCCGCGCGGGATCGTGTGGGGCACATTGGCCGGCCTCACGAGCTATATCTCACATGCAGGTGGTCCGCCCTTTCAGGCATATGTGCTGCCACAGAAGCTCGACAAAATGGTCTACCTTGGCACCACCACGATCTTCTTTTCTGTGGTGAACCTTGTCAAAGTCCCGCCTTTTGTTCTGGCGGGGCAGATCACTTGGGATAGTCTGGGACAGGCCGTTTGGCTTGCCCCGCTGGCTTTGTTGGGGGCATGGAGCGGTGCGACTGTGTCACGCCTGATGCCCGAAAAGCTGTTCTTTCTGCTGGTCGAGGTGGCACTGGCGGTTGTGTCGCTCAAGCTCCTCTACGAGGTGGTGGTGGGCTAATCGCCCCGACTTACCCGGTGATGCGAGGCCGCCCCGAAGCCTCTGCCGTCACCTCAGCATCAAAAAACACCTTCTGGTTTTCCACCTGCGCGGTACGCATGTCGCGGTGAGTGCTGACATGGATGTCTTCCGCACCCGAGGCTTCGGCCGCGCTACGGGCGGCCTCTGACAGGGTGCTTTCCAAAAAGCTCAGAGCCGCCTCTACGTCGTTGAAATCCTTGGGGCCGCTCTCCAGATGTGCCCGAAAGAGCCCCTCGGACGGGCTGGTGAGTGAAGCACTGCGTCGCAGGGTGATCCGCCCAACCACAGCGCCGATGGCATTGGCAACATGGGCATGGCTTGGCAACGACATGGGGCAATGCAACATCTCGCCTACAGCGGGATAATAGGTGGCTGCCGAGGCACCCAATCCGATGACAGGCAGGTTGAGGCCAGCATTCAGTTTCAGCAATCCACGGTGTTCCGCCAACCCCTGGTGGGTGAGAACATGGCGAGCCAGATCCTGAGCGGGAAGGCCAAAGTCATGCGCGTCTTCTGCAAACGCGGTTTCCAGCAGTGCAATGCCGGTTTGATGGGTCAGCTGATTGATGATGCGTTCCGCCAATTCTTTTGCCGATCCCGCAACCATGGCACCGGTGCCAATGCGTTGCCGGGCGCAAAGTTCAAGCGCCATTTCAGCGGCCTTTGTATCCCAGGCATCCGCCCGCCCAAGCACATGGCTGGCGTCGGTGGGGGTGACAAACGACACCTGCACCAACCCGCGTTCGATCAACCGTTTGAGTGAGCTTTGCTCAAGCCGGGTCTTCAATACGGCCCCAAGCGGGTGGATCTGGTCGCCAATCCGCTCAAGAAGTGCGCTGTCACGTGGGCGCAGACCGTCTTTACGCGCGCCGGGCACCGCTCGCACAAAGCGGGCGTAGTGCTCGGACAGGGTGGTGCTGCGCAGCTGGCGGTCAAGTTCTTCGTGCACCAGATCCGGGGCCATCATCGCCATAAGAGACGTGGGCAAGACGCGGCGTGGTCCGAGGGTCAAGCCACCTTGCAAGCCTTCGGTCACAATATGCACCTCGCTGTCGCCGCCAAGTCCGGTTGTACGCATCGCAACTGCCTCGACCATGGTGCGGTAGGGGCCGACGCGGGCGCCTTCTGGATCGATGGCTGGACGACCATCGCGCAGCACGGCCACATCCGTGGTGGTGCCACCAATATCCGAGACAAGCGCATCGGTGGCGCCGGTCATCCACCGCGCCCCAACAATACTGGCCGCCGGACCGCTGAGAATGGTTTCAATCGGGCGTTCCAACGCAAACTCGGCAGAAATCAAGGCGCCATCGCCACGCACCACCATCAGCGGGGCGGTGATACCCAGCTCTCCCAGTCGGGTCTGCGCCCGGGTGATCAGCCGGTCAATCATACCGATCAGGCGTGCGTTCAGAACGGCCGTCAGCGCGCGTTTTGGACCGTTTAACTTGGCGCTAAGGTGGTGAGAACAGCTCACCGGTTTGCCGGTGATCTCACCGATCATCTCTTGCACGCGACGTTCGTGTGCCGTGTTACGCGTGGCAAACTGTGCCGCCACCGCAAATCCTGACACATCGTCTTTATGGGCTTCGAGCCAGTTGCGCAGCGCGTCTTCATCCAAAGGCGTGGCCTGATTGCCCGCATGATCATGGCCACCATCAATGATGCAAAACGGTTCATCGCCCAAGGCATCCGCCAGACCATGCCGCTGCATGTTGTCTTCTGTGAAGCCCACCAGAACCAAGCCAATGCGTTCGCCCTGACCTTCGATCAGCGCGTTGGTGGCAAGTGTGGTCGAGAGCGAGGCCAGAGTGATCTTTGACGCATCAGCTCCTGCATCTTTGAGCACAGTTTCAACTGCCTTGCCGATCCCCTCGGCCAGATCATGGCGGGTTGTCAGCGACTTGGCCGCCGCAATCACGGTTTTCTCGTCTTCGATCAAGACAGCATCCGTATAGGTGCCGCCGGTGTCCACTCCTAGGGAAAGTGCCATGCTCGTCCTCGTTCTGCGCGGGCTCGGCTTACAGCGCGCGCGGGGGAATGTCTGTTTGAATTCGACGACGTGGTGTCGTTTTTGCAGGCTTGTAACCCTGCGTCAGAACCTGTGTGGCGCAATTGTTGACTGTGGGTGGCGCGGCTAGATTGCGCGTCAGCACACAGGTTTCGGAGGCTTCCCATGACAGACACTTCTCATACGGCCGTTTTGGGCGCGGGGGTGATTGGGGCCAGCTGGACCGCGTTGTTCCTCGCCTCGGGCCGATCGGTTGCGGTGTTTGATCCAGATCCAGAAGCCGAGGCGAAGGTGAGGGCCTATGTCGAACGCGCCTGGACCGCGCTTGAGGATCTGGGGCTGACAAAACGGGGCAACCCGGAGGCGATGAGTTTCCATAACAGTGCGGCAGCGGCCGTTGAGGGCGCGGGTTTTGTTCAGGAAAACGTGCCGGAGCGCCTGCCAATCAAACAGGCGACATTTGCCGAAATCGAACCCGTCTTGCTGGAAGATGCCATTGTCGCCAGTTCGGCGTCTGGCCTGACGCTGACCCGGATGCAGACCGGATGGCAAAATCCTGCGCGCTTTGTGCTGGGGCATCCGTTTAATCCACCCCATCTGATCCCGTTGGTCGAGTTGATGGAAAATGAACGCACCGAAGCGGGCGTTCTGGATGCGGCAGAGGCGTTTTACCAAGATGTCGGCAAAACCACGATCCGGCTGAACAAAGAGATTCCCGGCCATGTCGCAAACCGGCTGCAGGCGGCCATCTGGCGCGAGGCGATCCATCTTGTCGAAAGCGGCGTCGCCAGCGTGGAAGATGTGGACAAGGCGGTTTCGGCCGGTCCCGGCCTGCGCTGGGCGGCGTTTGGGCCAACAACCACCTTTGGACTGGGGGCAGGGCAGGCGGGTCTTGCCGGGTTCTGTGACCATTTCACCGGCATGTTCAATGGCTGGTGGCAGGATATGGGCCAGCCAACCCTGACGCCGGACACCATCAAGCTTCTGGTTGAGGGGCTGGACGAGAGTTTGCAGGGCGCCAATGTGAACGACATGGCCGCGATCCGCGATGCGCGTATTGTGGCGATGCAGAAAGCGTTGAAAGAGGCCTAGGTGAATTTGCGGAACAGGCGGGTCTGATCAAAGGCCTGTTCCAGCGCATCAGTGCGCTCTTTGACCGTTTCCCAATGTTCTTCCTGCACGGCTGCAATCAGGGATTCGACCAAGAGCATCAGGCTCATACCGGAATCCCAGGCCGAGGGCACGGAAATGCGCCCCGCCAGTGTGTGATCGGCCAAACGGTCCAGAGGGGACCGCCATTGATCGGTGAACAACACAAGCTTGGCCCCGCGGTTATGGGCCATTTCCCCCATGGTCAATGACTGGTTTTCATAGCGGCGGATATCAAACACCACAAAAACATCGCCGGGTTTGATGTCGAGAATGATATGCGGCCACGAGGCCTCGCCGGGGATCAACACCACATCCGGGCGGATCATTTGCAGGTGCAAATAGAGGCTGCGGGCCAGAGTGCTGCTCAGGCGGCCACCGGTGATGTAGACGCGGCGATTTGGGTCGGCCAGCAATCCGCAGACCCCGTCAAAATCCCCAAGATCCATGTTTTCCAAGGTGCGCCGGATATTGTCCTGCGCGGCTTCGGCATAGCGCGACAGGATATGTTCCTGCGGTAGGTGGGTTTGCCAGGTTTCTCTTTTGGAAACAGGGTCTTGAATCATTGCGCCGAGCTCAGACCGCAATGCGGCCTGAAAGGTGGGGTAGCCCGCAAATCCAAGCTTTTGCACCAGCCGCGCCACGGTTGGCGTCGAGACGCCGGCCGCCGCCGCAAGCTCGGTTGTGCTGCCCAGTCCTGAGATCGGGTAATTGTCCATGATGACGTCACTCAATTGCCGTTCCGCGCGGGTCATGTCTTCTTTTCGACTGATCAAGATTTCCGCAACGGTGGCCATAAGTGCCTCATATGAACGCATGTTTCTGAAGCGAAACTAACACTGACGCGCATTCTGAAGCAATAGTTTCAGAAAAATATTGACGTGACATATCTCTCTGAAGAAAACTCTTCACCATGAAACACGCCGAAACAGATTCGCTCTTTTCCGAGCCTGTGCATGTCGACCCCAAGCCCGGGGCCGGTATCGTCATCTTGTGTGAACATGCCTCAAATCGCATTCCTGAGGGGTGTGATCTTGGGCTTACGTCTGAGGTGGCAACAAGCCACGCCGCCTGGGATCCCGGAGCGCTGGGGGTAGCCAAAGCTTTGGCCGAGCACCTGAAGGCGGCGCTGGTCTATGGTGGGTTGTCGCGTCTGTTGTATGACTGCAACCGCCCGCCTGAGGCGCCGAGCGCCATGCCCGAGAAAAGCGAGATCTACGAAATCCCCGGAAATCAGGGGCTATCGGCTCAGGATCGGCAGGCGCGGGTGGATGGGATCTATGCTCCGTTCTGTGCCGCCGTCGCAGAAACACTGGCCCAGTCCGACTGCCCGGTGATCGTCACCATGCACAGCTTTACCCCGATCTACAAAGGCGCAGAGCGCGCGGTGGAAATTGGTGTGTTGCATGGGCGGGACCCGGCGCTGGCTGAGGCCATGATGGAGCGGTCCGACATGGGCACGCCGTTTAATGTACAGCTGAATGAGCCCTATGGCCCGCAAGACGGGGTGGCGCATTCGCTGGATCTGCATGGCTCGGACAACGGGCTGCGCAATGTGATGATCGAAATTCGCAATGATCTGATCCGGACGCCAGAGGAGGAGCGCAGGCTTGCTGCGCTATTGGCGCCATGGATCTTACAGGCAATCGCCGATCTGCCGCAGAGCAGGGGTGAGGGGGGATAACCATGACAGGCGCCATGCACGCCTTTATTCGCATCGTTGATGCGATCAATTACCGGATTGGCCGGGTCACCATGTATGGCATCTTTGTCATGATGGCGATCCTGCTCTGGTCGTCGATTTCAAAGACCTTCTTCAACCCCACGCTCTGGACCCTTGAAATGGCGCAGTTTGCCATGGTGGCCTACTACATTCTGGGTGGGCCCTATTCGATCCAGATGGGCTCAAACGTGCGGATGGATCTGCTGTATGGCAACTGGAGCAACCGCCGCAAAGCGATGATCGACACCATGACGGTGCTCTTCCTGATGTTCTATCTCGGCGTGCTTCTTTATGGCGGTCTCAGCTCGCTGGCCTACTCCTTTGGCTACTGGGGCACAAACCCGATTGCCTTCTTCACCGGGTTGGTCACGGGAGCCGAGGAAATCGGACGCATGGAGCGCTCGTCTACTGCGTGGCGCCCCTATATCTGGCCCATCAAACTAATCATGGTCATTGGTGTCTTCTTGATGCTGCTTCAGGCCATTTCGGAACTATTCAAAGACATTCTGCGCCTGCGCGGAGAGGAGATCCCCCATGTCGTATGAGGTGATCGCGATCGCCATGTTTGCGTCGATGATGGCTATGTTGCTGTCAGGTCAACGCGTGTTTGGCGCCATTGGTTTTGTGGCCGTGATTGCGGCACTGGCCCTTTGGGGGGACCGGGGAGGCTATGACATCGCCTTTTCCTCGGCCATGAAGCTGATGAAATGGTATCCGCTGTTGACGCTGCCGATGTTCATTTTCATGGGTTATGTCCTGTCGGAATCCAAAATCGCAGACGATCTCTACAAGATGTTCCACGTCTGGATGGGTGGCCTTAATGGCGGCCTCGCTATCGGGACCATCGGTCTGATGGTTCTGATCTCGGCCATGAACGGATTGTCCGTGGCAGGTATGGCCATTGGCGCCACCATTGCACTGCCCGAGCTTTTGAAACGTGGCTATGACAAACGCATGGTCACGGGGGTGGTCCAAGCGGGATCCAGTCTTGGCATCCTTGTCCCGCCGTCGGTTGTTCTGGTGCTCTACGCCATGATCGCCCGTCAACCGGTCGGACAGCTGTGGCTTGCCGGTGTGGTGCCGGGGCTGATGATGGCGGCGATGTTCATCGCCTATATTGTGATCCGCTGTAAGATGAACCCCGCGCTGGGCCCGGTTTTGCCGAAGGAAGAGCGTGACATTCCGATGAGCGAAAAGCTCGCCCTCCTGCGGGCTGGTCTGCTTCCGGTCGGAATTTTCGCTGCCATGATGGTGCCTTTTGTTAATGGCTGGACCTCGCTTGTAGAAAGCTCGGCAATTGGCGCGATCACGGCCTTTTTGGCTGCGGTTGTGAAAGGCCGCATGACCCGTGAGGTTTTTGAATCTTCGGTGCGCAACACGCTCGGCATCTCCTGCATGTTTATGTGGATCATTCTGGCGGCGCTGGCCTTTGGCGCGGTGTTTGATGGGTTGGGCGCGGTCAATGCGATCAAAGACCTGTTCACCGAACAGCTGGGCCTTGATCCCTGGATGATCCTGATCTTGATGCAGCTGAGCTTTATTCTCATGGGCACCTTCCTGGATGACACCGCGATGCTGGTGATTGTCGCGCCGCTTTATGTGCCGCTGGTCAAGGTGCTTGGCTTTGATCTGATCTGGTACGGCGTCCTGTATACCATCACCACCCAGATCGCCTATATGACACCGCCCTTCGGTTATAACCTCTTTCTAATGCGCGCCATGGCTCCAAAAGAGATCACGCTGAAGGATATCTACGGTTCGATCCTGCCCTTTGTCCTCGTGATGACCCTCGCGTTGAGCATCGTGATGATGTTCCCGCAGATCGCGCTGTGGCTGCCGGGCTATGTCTACAACAATTAACCAGAGCTCCGGCAAGGGGCCAGATTTCAACCAACTAGGAGTTAAACCATGACGACAACGAGACGTAAGTTTCTGACCACCGCAGCGGTGGGTGCTGCGGCGGCGCCTTTGGCCACCCCAGCCATCGCCCAGAGCCAGATCAAATGGCGCATGCAGACCTATGCTGGTTCGGCGCTGGCCGAGCATGTGGTGAAACCCGCAATTGACAAGTTCAACCAGATCGCAGGCGACCGCATGCAGATCGAGCTGTTCTATGCTGACCAGCTTGTCCCAACTGGTGAACTGTTTCAGGCGATGCAGCGCGGCACCATTGACGCGGTTCAGTCGGATGATGACAGCATGGCGTCGCCCACCGATGTCACGGTGTTTGGCGGCTATTTCCCCTTTGCCTCGCGTTACTCGCTCGACGTGCCTGTGCTGTTCAACCAGTACGGCCTGAATGAGATCTGGGACAAAGAATACTCGGCTGTTGGTGTGAAACACATCAGCGCCGGTGCCTGGGATCCCTGCCACTTTGCCACCAAAGACCCGATCCGCAGCCTTGCAGACCTGAAAGGCAAGCGCGTATTCACCTTCCCAACAGCGGGTCGTTTCCTGTCGCAGTTCGGTGTGGTTCCTGTGACCCTGCCGTGGGAAGACATCGAAGTTGCCATGCAGACCGGCGAGCTTGACGGCATCGCATGGTCGGGCATCACCGAAGACTATACTGTGGGTTGGGCCGATGTGACCAACTACTTCTTGACCAACAACATTTCGGGCGCATGGGCGGGATCGTTCTTTGCCAACATGGGCCGTTGGGAAGAGCTGCCTGCGGATCTGCAGACCCTGTTCCGTGTCTGCTGTGACCAGTCGCACTACTATCGCCAGTGGTGGTACTGGGGTGGTGAAGCCGACCTGCGCGTCAATGGCCCGAAAATGGAGCTTACCTCGATCCCCGATGAGGAATGGGCAACCGTGGAAGAAGCGGCCTACAAGTTCTGGGATGAGATCGCAGCGGAAAGCCCCACCAAGGCCAAAGTTGTTGAAATCATCAAGAAGTACAACGCGGACATGCAAAAAGCAGGCCGTCCTTACCGCTACGGCTAAAACATCTGGTGGCGCCCCCGCGGCGCCACCTTTCCCGAAAGGTTGATCCAAACGTGACGTTTTGCGCTATCATATCGCTGGACATTGTATATACATGCCCGTCATCCGACGATGAAAGGGCAGTATAATGGCGATTGCAGGCTTCCTGTTGCAAATCTTTGCGGCAACCATGTTGTTGCTGTTCGCGGTGCGTTTGGTGCGCACCGGGATCGAGCGACGCTTTGGATCTTTGTTTCAAAAGGTATTGGTGGGTCACAATAACCCGGTTCTGGCCGGCGGCGCGGGGCTTGGCCTTGCGGTGATTATTCAAAGCTCGGCCGCCGTGGCTTTGCTGCTGACAGGATTTGCCGCTGCGGGCATGGTGCCCTTTGGCATCGCCTTGGCGGGTGTGCTGGGTGCGGACCTTGGCAGCGCGCTGGTGATCCAGATCCTCTCTGTTGATCTCAGCTGGCTTCAGCCCGTGCTTCTGGCCGCTGGTGGCTGGATGTATCTCAAGGCAGATCGCTCAAACGTGCGGCTGATTGGGCGCATCCTTCTCGGCGTGGCCTTTATTCTTATTTCGCTGCAATTCCTGAGGGATGCAGTTGACCCGATCCGCAACAGCGCCTTTCTGCCTGCCGTCGCGGGGTATCTGGCAAATGACTATGTGACCGCCTTTATCGTCGGTGCGGCACTGGCCTTTGTCATGCATTCCTCGGTCGCAGCCATCCTAATGTGTGTGACTTTGGTTCAGGTTGGTGCCTTGCCCTTTGAGGCTGGTCTGTCGCTGGTCTTGGGCGCAAACCTTGGCAGCGCGTTGATCCCGATCTGGCTCACACGTGATCTTTCTGTTGGCCCGCGTCGGATACCTGTGGCCAATGCCATGGTCCGTGGGTCCGCTGCCTTTGTTCTTCTACTAGCCCTCAATCTATCTGGTATGGCCGCGTCTTTGATGATTGCAGGCCCCGGTCAATCGTTGGTTTTGGCGCATATTGGCTTTAACGCGCTTGTGGCCGTGCTGTTCATCGGGTTTGCCAGCACGCTGGAACGCCCACTGACGCTGTTGATGCCGCAGAAGGCAGAAGAAACTGATCCGCTTGAACAATTCAGACGCCCCTTGAGCCCGCTTGTGGATGCGGGCGACGCTCAGGCAGCCGTCGCGATGTCGTCGGTGCGCCAAGAGCTGTTGCAAATGGTGACCCAGATCGAGCGGATGTTCCGTCCGGTTTTGGATCTCTATGAACAAGATGATGCGGATGCGATTGCAGCGCTCTGGCAGCAGGACGATCTGGTCAACGATCAGCTGGACGAGATCCGCAAGTTTGTCGCCCGAATGCCACACAAGAAGATGAGCAAAGACGAAACCAAGGCCGCGCGTGGCTTGGTGGAATATGCCATCCGTCTGGAAGCCGCTGGTGACATCGTCTCGCAACGCTTGACGCGGATCATTCAACGCAAACACAGCGAACGGGCGCAGTTCTCGACCACTGGCTGGAACGAGCTGGCGGACCTTCATGCCGAGATCCTCAAGAGCTTTGCGCTCGCCCGGCATGTTCTGCTGGTGGATGATCTGGAATGCGCGCGCCGCCTGGTGCTTGAAAAAGCTGAAGTCAAACGCATGGAGCGTGCCAGCCGTAAGGCGCACCTGCGCCGGTTGGAAAAAGGCACAAGCGAGAGCTTTCAAAGCTCTGACCTGCATCTCGAAACACTGCGTGCATTGCGCGACCTGCATGGGCATGTCTCAGCGGTTGCTTATCCGCGCTTGTATAAAAGTGGCCAGATTCTGGAAACACGTCTGGTTGTTGAAATGGAAACCGAAGACGCCGATCCGACATGACGGCGTAGGGGTCGGGGGATAGCCCCCCGGCCGGAGGAAAGGGAAAGCACATGAGCGAACACATGGCTCTGGAACAGTTGCGCGGTCAGGTGACCGAAGGTGACATCGATACGGTTCTGGTCTGTCTGGTGGACATGCAGGGCCGCTTGATGGGCAAGCGGTTCCACGCAGAAGCTTTCCTTGAGATGGCAGAGGGCGAAACCCATTGCTGCAACTATCTGCTGGCCACCGATCTGGTGATGTCGACACCCGAAGGGTTTGCCTCGACCAGCTGGGAAAGCGGTTATGGCGACTACGTCATGAAACCGGATTTGACCACTATCCGTCCGGTGCCATGGCTTGAAGGCACGGCCATGGTGCTGTGCGATATTCTCGACCATCACACCCATGAGCCCGTACCCCACGCGCCGCGCCAGATGCTGAAGAAACAGATTGCGCGTGCCACTGAGATGGGGCTGACACCGATCATGGCCACAGAACTGGAATTTTTCCTGTTCAATGGCACCCATGACGAGATTGCCAAGAACGGGTTCAAGCTTGAACCGATCTCGAACTACAATGAAGACTACAACATCTTCCAGACCACCAAAGAAGAACATGTGATGCGGCCCATTCGCAATCACCTGCGCAAAATGGGCATCCCGATTGAGGGCAGCAAAGGTGAGGCCGAGGCCGGTCAGGAAGAGCTGAACGTCAAATATGCAGAAGCGTTGGACACCGCCGACCATCACACCCTGGCCAAACATGGTGTGAAAGAAATCGCTCATATCCACGGCCATGCCGCCAGCTTCCTGCCGAAGTGGAGCAAAGATCGTGTAGGCAGCGCCAGCCATGTCCACCAATCGCTTTGGAAGGACGGCAGCAACGCATTTTTTGATCCCGAGCGGCCGCTGGCAAAATCCGAACTGATGGATCAGTACATGGCTGGTCTGATCAAATACGCCAGCGATTACACCTATTTCATGGCGCCTTATATCAACAGCTACAAACGCTTTGCCAAAGGCAGCTTTGCTCCAACGCAGGTGGTCTGGTCGGTGGATAACCGTACGGCGGCCTTCCGTCTGTGTGGCGATGGCACCAAAGCGGTGCGGGTGGAATGCCGTATTCCGGGCGCGGATATGAACCCCTATCTGGCACAGGCGGCCATGCTGGCGGCAGGTCTGAAAGGGATAGAAGAAGGCCTGAGCCTTGGTGAGGCCTTTGCCGGAGATGCCTATTCGGACGACGACAAACAGCACATTCCTCGCACCCTGCGCGATGCACGCGAAACGCTGAACACGTCGGCCATGCTGCGTGAGGCGATGGGTGAAGATGTCATTGACCACTATGCCCGCGCGGCGGAATGGGAAATTGAAGAGTTCGATCGGGTTGTGACCGATTACGAAATTGCACGCGGATTCGAACGCGCGTGATCTGACACACCGGGGAGGGGGCATGCCCCCTCTGCGACCCACTGGGTTGCGGTTATCCGGGGACGTTTTTTGGCCCAAAGACACTTTAGGGGCCGTTTTCAACAAAGGAGGTTTGGCATGAGCCAGACGCTGAAATGCATCTCGCCGATTGATGGTTCGGTCTTTGCCGAACGGGCGGTTCTGTCACAAGACGCCGCATTTGACGCCGCTGCACGCGCAAAAGCCGCTCAGGCGGCCTGGGCTGCGCGTCCGTTGCAAGAGCGCGTCGACCTGGTCATGGCCGGTGTCGCCGCCGTGGGCGAGATGAATGATGAGATTGTGCCGGAGCTGGCCCAGATGATGGGACGTCCGGTGCGCTATGGTGGTGAATTTGGCGGCTTTAACGAGCGCGCCAGCCACATGGCATCGATTGCGGCCAATGCGTTGGCCGATATCCAGGTGGGCGATGACGCAAGCTTCAAGCGCTACATCAAACGTATTCCCCACGGCGTGGTGTTTGTTGTCGCCCCCTGGAACTATCCTTATATGACCGCGATCAACACCGTGGCCCCTGCGCTGATTGCCGGCAACACTGTTGTGTTGAAACACGCGACCCAGACCCTTCTGGTGGGCGAACGTATGGCACAGGCGTTTCACGCCGCAGGTGTGCCCGAAGATGTGTTCCAGAACGTCTTCCTCAGCCACGATGTCACCAACGCGCTGATTTCGGGCAATGCCTTTGACTTTGTGAACTTCACCGGTTCGGTCGGCGGCGGTCAGGCCATGGAGCGCGCAGCAGCGGGCACCTTTACCGGCGTCGGCACCGAGCTTGGCGGCAAAGATCCGGGCTATGTGATGGAAGACGCCGATCTGGATGTGGCGGTGGATACGCTGATCGACGGCGCCATGTTCAACTCCGGCCAGTGCTGCTGTGGCATCGAGCGGATCTATGTCCACGAAAGCCTCTACGATGATTTTGTCGCCAAAGCGGTTGAGATTGTAAAAGGCTACACCCTTGGCAATCCAATGGAGCCTGCGACCACCATTGGCCCGATGGCCAATGTGCGGTTTGCCGAAGAGGTGCGGGCGCAGATTTCCGAGGCGGTGGCCGCCGGTGCTGTGGCCCATATTGACACTATGGCTGCAGATGATGGTGGAGCGTATCTCACACCGCAGATCCTCACCAATGTCACCCATGACATGCGTGTGATGCGCGACGAAAGCTTTGGCCCGGTTGTTGGCATCATGAAAGTGTCTTCGGACGCCGAGGCCATCGCGCTGATGAATGACAGTGAATTTGGCCTGACTGCCTCGATCTGGACCAAAGACCTCGACCGCGCCGCCTCTGTTGGCGATCAGATCGAAACTGGCACCGTCTTTATGAACCGCGCCGATTATCTTGATCCGGGCCTGTGCTGGACCGGATGCAAAAACACCGGGCGCGGGGGGGGGCTCTCCGAGATCGGGTTCCACAATCTGACCCGCCCCAAATCGTACCATCTGAAGAAGACCGCAGGCTAAACCGCTTCTTCTTTTCAAAAATACTCCGGGGGTCCGGGGGTCGCGCCCCCGTTCCGCCGCTCACACACAGGAGGTTGTACCATGACCCTTACCGCAAACTGGTCGTATCCGACCGCAATCAAATTCGGCGCAGGCCGCATTAAAGAACTGCCCGAGGCCTGCGCTCAGGCGGGGATCAAACGCCCATTGTTGGTGACCGATAAAGGTCTGGCCAACATGGAAATCACCCAGAACACGCTGGACGTGCTTGAGGCCGCAGGTCTGGGCCGCGCGCTGTTTGCCGATGTCGATCCCAATCCAAACGAAGCCAACCTAAACGCCGGTGTGGCCGCTTTCAAATCGGGGGATCATGACGGTGTGATCGCCTTTGGCGGTGGCTCGGGGCTTGATCTGGGCAAGATGGTGGCCTTTATGGCCGGTCAGACCCGCCCGGTTTGGGATTTCGAAGACATCGGCGATTGGTGGACCCGTGCGGACGCCGATGCGATCGTCCCCAATATCTGCGTGCCAACCACCGCCGGCACTGGTTCGGAAGTGGGCCGCGCGAGCGTGCTGACCAACTCGGAAACACAGGAAAAGAAGATCATTTTCCACCCGAAGGTGCTGCCAAGCGTGGTGATTTGCGACCCTGAGCTGACCGTTGGGATGCCCAAGCACATCACCGCTGGCACCGGTATGGATGCCTTCGCCCATTGTCTCGAAGCCTTCTGTAGCCCGCACTATCACCCGATGAGCCAGGGCATCGCGCTTGAAGGTCTGCGTCTGGTGAAAGAAAACCTGCCACGCGCCTATAACACCCCGGACGACATCGAAGCGCGTGCGCATATGATGTCGGCGGCGATGATGGGGGCCACCGCGTTCCAGAAAGGGCTCGGCGCCATTCACTCGCTCAGCCATCCGATTGGTGCGATCTATCACACCCACCATGGCACCACCAATGCGGTGGTGATGCAGGCCGTGCTTGAGGCCAACCGCGAAGCAATCGAAGACCGTCTGGCACTGGCGGCGAACTATCTCGGCATCGAGGGTGGCTACGATGGGTTCTACGCCTTCGTGGGCGAATTGAATGCGGCGCTGGGCATTCCGGCAAGCCTGTCGGCGATGGGTGTGACCGATCCAGACAAAGAGGCGATCCTGAAAGGCGCGCTGAAAGACCCAAGCTGTGGCGGCAATCCGGTTGAAATGACCGAAGCCTACACCCGGGCCCTGATCGACCGCGTTTGCGTTTGATCTAGTCCAAATCCTGATCAAGCCCGCCCTGAGTCAAAAGCCAGCGGCGGGCTTTTTCGATCCGGCTGGTGCCGACTTTGGCCTGCGGTGTCAGCAGATAATAGGCACTGGACGGTGTGCAATGATGGGGATGCGCCAGACTCAATTGCCCCTCTGCCAATTCACGCTCAACCAAAAGCGCGGGAAGAATGGCAACACCGGCCCCATAGCGCGCGGCTTCGATCAGCATTTCAAACTGTGAAAACAAAGGCCCGGTTGGGCGATGGGGCAGGGGTTCCCGAAGATCATCAAACCAGATCGGCCAGCTCAGCGGGCGTGTGCGGTGCTGGAGCGCAGGGAATTCGAGCAGGTCCTGTGCGCTGACAGGTGTGGCGATCAAGGTCGGGGCGGCCACGGCAATCAGAGTTTCCCGCATCATGAGATCCGCGCGATAGCCGGCAAACGGCGGATCCCCCTGTACAATCGCCAGATCGACAAGGCTCGGGTCGACCTGATCATTGTCGAGATAGGTGATGGTGTTCACGGTCAAGCGCGGCTGGCTGCGTGACAGATCCGCCAGACGCGGCATGAGCCAGCGGCTGCCCAGTGTCGGATAGGTGCCTATGTTCAGTGCGCCATCGGGATTGTCGCGGGCTTTCAGGCGATAAAACGTCGCCTCCATGGCCTCAAGTTGCGGCGACAATTCACTCAGCAGCATCTGCCCCGCGCCCGTCAGGTGAACCCGTTGTTTCACCCGTACAAACAGCGCCTGTTCCAGCTGAGCCTCAAGCGATTGAATTTGACGGCTGAGCGCGCTTGCAGACATGTTCAACTGCTGCGCGGCCTGCGCGAAATTCTGAGTGCGCGCGGCGGCCTCGAAACACAAAAGCGCCGAGAGCGAGGGAATGTTGCGACGCATGGTGTTGCGCTTTCTGCATGAAGTCTTGCGAAAGATCGGCTTTATTGGCGCGATTTGCAATCTAAACTGTCTTCAAACGCACCACTGCCGCAGGACAGACCCATGACCTTTACCCCTCAGATCACCGACACTGACGTCGAAACCATCACGCGGACCATCGCAACCCCCGCAGAAACCCAAAGCGTGGCCCAGTTCAAACCGGGACCGGGAATTGCGCGTCTTGAGCTTAAGTTCGATATCGACAAGTTGCGCGAGGCGCTTGAGGAATGTCTGCGTCGCGAGGCCTTTATGGGCGCGATGCAGGATCAGGGCTTTGCGGCACTGCCGCTGACCCAGAAACCCGGCCAGACCGAGTGGACCACCAATGACCTGTCCGGGCGCTATTGGCTGCGGGCGGACGACCGTTACACCGAGGAGCCGCGCGAAGATCTGGTGCCTGAGATCAATTTTTCGGAGTTCAATCCCAAATTCGCGGGCACCTATTTCGAACATGTACACGCGGAACTGACCAAACGCTTCCCGATTGGACGCACCCGGATCCTGTCCAAAGGTCTTTATAACTGCAATTCGTGGCACCGCGACCCCGAGCCACGTCTGCATATCCCGATCATCACCAATCCCGGATCGCTCTTTGTGGTCAATCACCATGTCACGCATCTTCCTGCAGATGGATCGGTTTACTTCACCGATACCCGTGCCTACCATACCGCGCTAAATGGTGGAGAGACCCAGCGTGTGCATATTGTGGCGGCGCTGGCTTATGATCAGGTGACAGAATGAATCAATATGCCGGTTCCGCACGGGCCGACCGGGGCAATGCCGTGGTCTGCGATTTGCGCAGCGATACAGTAACGCAGCCCTGTGCTGCGATGCGTAAAGTCATGGCAGATGCCGAAGTGGGCGATGATGTCTATGGCGAAGACCCGGTTGTGAACCGGCTTGAGGCCACCCTGGCCGAACGCCTTGGCAAAGAAGCAGGGCTGTTTGTGCCCTCTGGCACCATGAGCAACTTTCTCGGCATGCTGGCCCATTGTCAGCGTGGCGAAGAGATCCTCATTGGCGAAGGCTATCACGTCAACGCCTATGAGGCGCAGGGGGCGTCGGTGCTCGGTGGCATCGCGCTTTGCACCTTGCCCGTGGCAGAGGATGGGGCACTTGAGGCGGATGTTGTTGCTGGCGCTGTGAAAGATGACGACAGTCATCTGGCCATCACCAAACTCCTGTCGCTGGAAAACACCCATAACGGTATGGCGGTCTCGCTGGAACGCACAGCTGCTGCGGTCAATTCCGGACGGGAACACGGCCTGTCGACGCACCTGGATGGCGCACGGTTTTTCAATGCCGTCACCTCGCTGAACTGTGCAGAAACGGATCTTTCCGGGATGTTTGACACGGTTTCGATCTGCCTGTCCAAAGGTCTGGGCGCTCCGGTTGGGTCGGTTCTGATCGGGCCGAAAGATCTGATCAACCGGGCGCGGCGCTGGCGCAAGATGGTCGGCGGCGGTATGCGGCAGGCCGGTGTCCTGGCGGCGGCGGGGCTTTATGCGTTGGACAACAACGTGGCCAGACTGGCAGAGGATCGCGCCCGCGCGGCGCAGCTTGCACAGGAACTTGCGGCGCTTGGGGCTGGCACCGTGACACAGTCAACCAATATGGTGTTCTTCACCCCTGACGGGACGCAAAACGATGATTTGCGCGCGCATCTGGCAGGACAGGGTGTTGTGATCGGCGGCGGTGCCCAGGGCGCGATCCGACTTGTGTTGCACAAGGATGTCGATGACGAGGCTTTGCGCAAAACAGTGGACGGGTTCCAGAGCTTTTTCGCCTGATAGATCATCGTTTTCGTCGGGTTCAACATCACCCCTGCCTGTTCAGAGAAACGGGTGGGGGTGTTTTCATCTGTCGCCTTACTTTCGAGGTCTGCGCTCCTCGTTCTGAATTTGCTTTGCTCTCTTGACCTTGCGCGGTTTGGAGGCTCTTCTGCGGCACGGATACGAGGATAGACAGACATGCTGGACAGCACATTTGTTCGGGCGCAATTCCCGGCTTTTTCAGAGCCTTCGCTTGAAGGGCAGGCGTTTTTTGAGAATGCGGGCGGGTCGTACACCTGTGCGCCAGTGATTGATCGGCTGACCCGGTTTTATCGCGAACGCAAGGTGCAGCCCTATGCGCCCTATGCTGCATCTCAGCTGGGTGGGGCCGAGATGGATGAGGCGCGCAGCCGACTTGCTGTGGTGCTGGGTGTGGACACAGATGAAGTCAGCTTTGGCCCTTCAACCACGCAAAACACCTATGTGCTCGCACAGGCGTTTCGCCAATTCATGAAACCGGGTGAAGCGATTGTCGTCACCAACCAGGACCACGAAGCCAACACTGGCCCGTGGCGACGGTTGGCCGACGACGGGATCGAGGTGCGTGAATGGCAGATTGATCCGGATACCGGATTTCTGAACCCCGAAGATCTTGAAAATCTGCTCGACGAAAATGTGCGTCTGGTGTGCTTCCCGCATTGTTCCAACGTGGTGGGCGAGATCAACCCGGTGGTAGAGATCACCGCCTTGGCCCATGCGGCGGGTGCTTTTGTTTGTGTGGACGGGGTGAGCTATGCCCCCCATGGTTTTCCCGATGTGGGTGACATGGGGCCGGATATCTATCTGTTCTCGGCCTATAAAACCTATGGTCCTCATCAGGGGATTATGGTGATGCGCCGCGCTTTGGGCGAAACCCTTCCCAATCAGGCCCATTATTTCAACGGTGAATCGCTGTACAAACGCTTTACTCCGGCAGGGCCTGATCATGCTCAGGTTGCGGCCTGTGCAGGGATGGTGGATTACATGGAGGCCCTTGCCGCACACCACGGGGTTGCGCTTTCCGGGGTGCATGATCTGATGCGCGCCCAAGAGGTGAAGCTGCTTCAGCCGCTGCTGGATGCCGTGAAAGATCGAAATTCGGTGCGTTTGTTGGGATCTGATACAGCGGAAAGCCGAGCGCCAACCGTGGCACTTCAACTGACCCGGCCGGGGCTTGAGGTGGCGACAGAACTTGCTCAGCATGGGATCATGGCCGGAGGCGGTGATTTCTATGCCAAGCGTGCGCTTGAGGCGATGGGGATTGCGCCCGAGCACGGCGTTTTGCGGCTGTCGTTCACGCATTACACCTCGGAAGAAGAGATCCAGAAACTCATCTCGGCGCTCGATCAGGTTCTTTGACGTGACTTTGCGGTCTTCTGCCTTAGATGGTCTGGGATAGGAGATCGCAATGACATCATCCCATTCTGTTGCCCCGGTTTTGGTTTGGATCCGTCGGGACCTGCGTTTGCAGGATCACGCCGCCTTGGTCGCGGCGGCGCAAACGGGTCAACCGGTGGTTCCCGTGTTTGTCAGTGATCCTGAGGTTGACAGTCTCGGGGCAGCAGCACGTTGGCGCTTTGGCAAGGGGATCGAGGCATTTGCCGCGCGTCTCGAGGGTATGGGCAGTGGCTTGGTCCTTCGGTGTGGGGAGGCCGCTCAAACGCTGTCCGAGCTCGCCTCCGAGACAGGGGCCAGCGCGGTCTATTGGCAGCACAGCTACGATCCAAAAAACTCCGAGGTTGAACAAGAGGTCAACCAAGTCCTGAACGATCAAGGGGTTGCGACACGTCGTTTCCCCGGCCAGTTGTTATTCGATCCTTGGTCTGTGGTGACCAAAACTGGCGAGCCTTACAAAGTCTTCACGCCGTTTTGGCGGGCGGTGCGCGGGCGTGACGTCGTACTGCCTTTGGCGGCACCGGATCATCTGCGTAGACCGGAGAAGTGGCCCAACTCAGATCCGCTGAGCAGTTGGGGAATGGGAGACCGGATGAACCGCGGTGCCGATGTGCTTGCGCGGTATACAACCGCCGGAGAACTCTCCGCTCTGGCGCAATTGGACAGCTTTGTTGATGCGCGATTGGCCGACTATGGTCGCGCCCGAGATGTTCTGGCGGAGGACGGGTGTTCCGGGCTGAGTTCGGCACTGACCTATGGTGAAATCAGCCCGGCGACCATCTGGCATCGGGTGAGCCGGGCGATGCATGCGGGTAACCCAGGCGCTGAGGGCTATCTGCGACAGTTGGTCTGGCGCGATTTCGCCTGGCATCTCTATTATCATGATCCGAAGCTGCCTGGACGTGAGTGGAAGCGGGATTGGACGCGGTTCAACTGGAATTCCGAACGCACTTCCGAAGTTGCGGCCTGGCAAGAAGGGCGAACAGGAATTCCCCTCGTGGATGCCGGGATGCGAGAGCTCTACGCGACGGGGCATATGCACAATCGCGTCCGCATGGTGGCGGCCTCATTTCTGACCAAACATCTGCGCGCGGACTGGCGCATTGGACTGAGCTGGTTTCAGGAATGTCTGGTGGATTGGGATCCGGCCTCCAATGCGATGGGGTGGCAATGGGTGGCCGGATGTGGCCCGGATGCTGCGCCGTACTTCAGGGTGTTCAATCCCGAGACACAGGCCGAGAAATTTGACCCGGACGGCAGCTATCGCCGCCGCTGGATTGCTGAAGGGCAACTTTCACCAGAGCAGACCGCATTGGATTTCTTCGATGCGGTGCCCAGACAGTGGGCCCTGTCGCCGAATAGGCTGTATCCGCCGCCCGTTGTGGATCTAGCCGAGGGGCGTCAGGCCGCTTTGGCTGCTTATGAAGCCTGGAAAGCCACATCCGCAAGCGCTTGATTGCTTGCATCCGACATGTCGGCGGCTTGCCTCGGATCGTGATCCCGGATTAGGCTGAGGCAAGAGTATAATAGCGAGCAGACGTTTACCTATGCCAACAGCCGCAAAACTAGTTGCCGCCGTGTTATTGGCCCTTCTGGGGGCTGCAACATCGGAAGTGATCAAGCAGGTCACCACGGAAGAGATCAACTTTGGCTATTTCACGCTTGTGAACCTCGTCTTAGGGGTGGCCTGTGGGTGGATCATTGTTGGCCCGCGCGCGGGGCATGGCTGGTCTGCGGCAATCAACAATGGGGTCACTGGCACCGTCGCCTTGGTGTTCTGGGGGCTGTTTGTTCAGGGCGTGAACGAGATGGTCCGCCTGTCCTTCAAAAGCCGCTATGACAGCATTTTTGAAGCCTCAGCCAGCGTTTTTGAGCTGATGGGCAAATACGGTCTGTTCCTCTTGGACGCAAATGTGATTGTTCTGCTGGTAGTCGGTGCCTTGGTCACCGGATTCGCAACAGAAGTCGCCGAACGGCGCTGGGGGTAACTCTGTCCGATTTGTTTTTTTATGGCACGCTGCGGCATATGCCGTTGCTGCGTCTCGTGTTGGGCCGGTCCGATGCGGATCTGGTTCAGGCGACACTGTCTGACCACGCGGTCTATTGGGCCAAAGATCAGGCGTTTCCCATGATTGTAGCCGAAACCGGCAGCACGGCTAAAGGCGTTCTGGCGCGTGGATTGTCTGAAGAGGATGTTGCGAGGCTGAATTATTATGAAGGTGGCTTTGCCTATGATCTTTCGATCATGGAGGTCGCCACCGAAATGGGGTCTGATAAGGCTGAGGTGTTTTTCCCTCAGGCCGGGATTTGGGAAAAAGGCGAGCCATGGTCACTGGCGGATTGGCAGATCCGCTGGGGGGGTATCACCATGGGGGCGGCCGAGGATGTGATAGCGCGCTATGGTCATCAGTCTGCGGCTGAGATCCAGCGCCTGTTTCCCTATCTGCGGGCACGGGCCTGGGCCGGGCAGCTTGCGGCAGACACCGCCCCGCAAACTCTGCGCCGAACGCCAGAGGCCGGTGATTTTGCCATTGTGAAAGACAGACCCGGATTTGATGGGTTCTTCCGCATGCGGGCCTTTGATCTGCAATACAAACGGTTTGACGGGTCTCTAAGTGGTGATGTGCCGCGCGAGTGTCTTTGGGCCTTTGATGCGGCGCTTGTGTTGCCATACGACCCCAGAACCGATCAGGTGTTGCTGATTGAACAGCTGCGCTTTGGTCCGGTGGTGCGTGGGGACAAGGCACCTTGGGTGCTTGAGCCCATCGCGGGGCTGGTCGATGCCGGAGAAGATCCCGCAGACACCGCGCGGCGTGAAGCGATGGAAGAGGCGGGGATTGCCCTGACCGACCTGCGCCCCATGACCAAGGTCTATGGCTCTCCGGGATATTCGACCGAGTTTTTCCACTGCTACCTCGCGGTTTGCGATCTGTCAGAGGTGCAGGGCGGGCAGGGTGGTCTTCCTTCTGAAAATGAAGATATCCGCAGCCATGTCGTGAGCTTTGACGCGGCCATGGCGCTTGTCGATAGCGGAGAAGTGAACGCAGGTCCGCTTGCCATGATGTTGCTGTGGTTGGCACGGGCGCGTGAAAGCCTACGTTCCACCTCTTGAGTTCGCCGAACGTCGGACCTACACCAGAGTGAATATGTGATGAAAGGACGTTGGAATGCGCATCGCCAAGGATCTTGAGCAGGCTGTCGGAAACACACCGCTTATCCGTCTGAACAAAGCCTCGGAACTGACCGGGTGTGAAATTCTCGGCAAAGCTGAATTCATGAACCCCGGCCAGTCCGTCAAAGACCGTGCCGCGCTGTTCATCATCAAAGATGCCATCGCAAAAGGCCAGTTGAAGCCGGGTGGCACCATTGTGGAAGGCACCGCCGGCAACACCGGTATCGGTCTTGCGCTGGTTGGGGCGTCGATGGGGTTCAAAACCGTGATTGTGATCCCGGAAACCCAGAGCCAGGAAAAGAAAGACATGCTGCGTCTGGCGGGCGCCGAACTTGTGCAGGTTCCCGCAGCCCCATACAGCAACCCCAACAATTACGTGCGCTATTCCGGGCGGCTGGCTGAGCAATTGGCCAAATCCGAACCCGCCGGAGCCATCTGGGCCAACCAGTTCGACAATGTCGCCAACCGCCAGGCGCATATCGAAACCACAGGTCCGGAGATCTGGGAGCAAACCGGTGGCAAATTGGATGGGTTTGTCTGCGCAGTGGGATCTGGCGGAACGCTGGCGGGTGTTGGTGAATCTCTTCAGCCCAAAGGCGTGAAGGTGGCCTTGGCTGACCCTGAGGGGTCGGGCATGTACAAACTTTATACTGGCGAAGAAAATCCCGGCAACTCGATCACAGAAGGCATTGGCCAGGGGCGGATCACGGCCAACCTGGAAGGGTTCACGCCGGATATGAAATTCCGCATTCCTGATGCGGAATCGCTGCCGATTGTGTTTGATCTTCTGGCCGACGAAGGCCTGTGCCTTGGTGGCTCGTCCGGCGTCAATGTTGCGGGCGCGATCCGCATGGCCAAGGAAATGGGACCGGGCCACACCATCGTGACGGTGCTGTGTGACTATGGCACCCGCTATCAGTCCAAATTGTTCAATCCTGAATTCCTAAAAGAAAAAGGCCTGCCCACACCGGCATGGCTGGACCGGGCACCGGCCAGCATCCCGGGGGTTTTTGAAGACGTATGACCCTGACATTCCGCTGGTTTTTCGCTGGGGCTCTGGCCCTGTTTCTAAGTGTTTCTGCGGCGCTTGCCCAAGAGCCGCTTGATTACGAGAGTTGGGAAAAACTGGCGGGACGGGCCGAGCGTGTCCTTCTGGCCGACCGTGCCTCGGATAGCTCGATGGAATCGCTGCGCAGCGAGGTTGTGGTCTGGAGAGACCAGTTCCTCGCGGCCCGCGATGGCAACGCGGCGCGTCTTAATACGCTGCAATCACAGCTTGATGCACTGGGCCCAGCCCCGGAAGAGGGGCAGGAAGAGGCCGTAGATCTGACGGCGCGACGCACTGAGTTGACCGACCAGATTGCGACACTGACGGCTCCGGTGAAGCAAGCGGAAGAAGCCTATTCCCGCGCCGACGGCATCATCAGCGAAATTGACACCACCATTCGAAGCCGTCAGGCCGATGCCTTGATGCGTTTGGGGCCTTCCCCGCTGAACCCGGCACATTGGGCGGCGGCGGTTGATGATCTGCGAGATTCGATCCGGCGCTCGTGGACCGAGTTGGTCAACAATATCAAATCTGATTTGGTTCGGGCGGATGTCAAAGAAAACGCTCCGGTTATCGTCTTGTTTGCGGTTGTTGGGATTCTGCTGCTGGGACGTGGGCAACATTGGGCACGCCGTGCCAGTGAAAGGATCGACATCAACACCCGCCGTGGTGCAGCTGTCTGGCGCTTTGTTGTGTCACTGGGACAGATCATTTTGCCGTGGCTCGGTATTCTCTCATTGGTCGTCGCAATTGTTGGTGGCGGGTTGCTTGGGCCGCGCTGGACATTGTTTGTCGAGCAGGTGCCGTTCTGGGCGATGCTACTGCTCGGGATCCATTGGTTGGCGGAACAAAGCTTCCACCCCGATGACCGCATCGCCACGCTGCCTTTGAATCAAGATGATCGTCGGCAGGCGCGGCGTCTGGCTGATATTCTGGCGTTGCTCTATGTCGCGCGCGACATGTTGGACACTCTGACCCAGTTTGATCGCTATCCGCAGGAAAGCCTCTCGGTCATTCAGTTCCCATTGTTGCTGCTGTCGGCCTATTTCCTTGTCCGTCTGGGACGGGTGCGCAATGACGCCGTCGCCATCGCCGGTGATACAAGCACGCCGGATGTCGGGCTGTTTCGCATGCGCATGGCGCGGGTCTTGGGTCGGGCGGCCATCATCATGGGCACCGTTGGCCCCATTTTGGCGGCCATCGGTTATACCCGTGTGGGAGAGGCGCTGATCTATCCCGCCATCGCCACCCTGGCTGTGACCGGATTGGTTCTGGTTCTTCAGCGCTTTGTGAATGATCTCTACGCGCTGGCTACACTCAGTGACGACAAAGACAGCCTACTGCCTGTTCTGGGCGGGTTTGTTCTTGTTATGGCGGCGGCCCCAATTCTTGCGCTGATCTGGGGGGTGCGCGAAGCTGAGCTGTTTGAGCTCTGGACCAAATTCCTCGAAGGGTTCCAGCTTGGTGAAACCCGCATTTCGCCAAGTGATTTTCTTGTGGTCGTGGTGGTCTTCACCATTGGCTATATGATGACACGCCTGTTTCAGGGGGCGCTGCGCAGCTCGGTTCTGCCAAAGACCACTCTGGACAAAGGTGGCCAGACAGCGATTGTCTCGGGTGTCGGCTATATCGGCATCTTTGTCTCGGCGGTGATTGCGATCACCATCGGTGGGTTGGATCTGTCGTCGCTGGCCATTGTCGCCGGTGCCCTTTCCGTGGGTATTGGTTTTGGTCTGCAAAACATCGTGTCGAACTTTGTCTCGGGGATTATCCTGTTGATCGAACGCCCGATTTCAGAGGGCGATTGGATCGAGGTTGGTGGAACACACGGCACTGTAAAAGAAATCTCGGTGCGCTCGACGCGGATTGTGACCTTTGACCGCTATGAAATGATTGTGCCCAACGCCGATATCGTGTCGGGCACGGTGTCGAACTATACCCGTGGCAATTCGCTGGGGCGGATCATTGTGCCGGTGGGAGTGGCCTATGGAACAGATACACGGCGGGTGGAAAAGATCCTTCTGAACATTGCGCGCGATCACCCCTTGGTTCTGATGAACCCGGCGCCTTATGTTGTGTTCCGCGGCTTTGGGGCCGACAGTATGGACTTTGAGATCCGCGCCATTCTGACCGACATCAACAACGGCCTTGGAGTGCGCACGGAAATGAACCATCTGATCGCCGAACGCTTTGCCGAGGAAAATATTGAAATTCCCTTTGCTCAGCGGGATGTTTGGCTGCGCAATCCCGAAGCGCTTCGGGGGGAAGCTGCAGAGGCGGCACCGCAAATTGTCGTGGCAGATGGGACCCCTGCTGAGGCGTCTGAGGAGAAGAGCAAGGCATGACGACCGACCCGCTATATCGCATCGATCCCTATCAGCGTGAGGCAAACGCTGTTGTTGTGGGCCACACAGACGAAGGCGGTGTGATCGTGGATCCGGCTTTGTTTTACCCCACAGGAGGCGGGCAACCCGGAGACAGCGGGTGGCTGGAATGGGACGGTCAGAAGCTGGCTATTGCCACGGCTGTAAAGGGCGATGATGGACTGTCGGTTCTGGTGCCGGGTGAACCCGCTCCCTTGCCACCCAAAGGGGCCCATGTGGTGCAGGTTCTGGATTGGGAACGTCGGCACAAACACATGCGCATCCACACCGCTTTGCATTTGCTAAGCGTGGTGATCCCGCTTCCGGTGACGGGTGGTCAGATTGGGGCGGGCACCGGGCGTCTGGATTTCAAAATGCCAGAACCGCCGACCGACAAACAGGCAATCGAAGATGCGTTAAACCGTCTGGTGGATCGGGATCTGATGATCACCGAGGGCTGGATTTCAGAAGCAGAGCTGGATGCCAATCCCGCATTGGTGAAAACCATGTCGGTACAGCCACCGCGTGGATCCGGTCGTATTCGGCTTGTTCGGATCGGCACTGGCAGCGAGCAGGTGGATCTTCAGCCCTGCGGCGGCACTCATGTGGCGCGCACCGCAGAAATCGGCGCGTTGAAGCTGGGTAAGATCGAGAACAAAGGCAAACAGAATCGTCGCGTGAGTATTCAGCTCGTCTGAGCCGCACCGCCGGTTCCACAAGGAACGCTTCCGCGTTCTCTTTCTACATGTGATCGGTAGGTGACGTGCCCCGGTCAGGTGCCGCAGAACGTGGCCTGGACCACTTCGTTTTGTTCTGGCGGTTGGCGTAGATCTGCAAAGTCAGGGTTGTCGGAAAAGGGCGCGGCCAGCGCGGTGTTCAGTCGGTGAAACGGCGCATCGTTTCCGTCTACGGCGGCTTGGATCATCGCTTCAATCTGGTGGTTGCGCGGAATGATCACCGGATTGCTTTGAGCCATGATCTCCGACGCATCCGCAGATCTGCGCGCCTCCCAACGGTCGGACCACGTGTCAAAGTCGGCCCGATGGGTGAGGTGATCCGCGAGGGTTCCGTCGGTCAGGGCCCGGAAACTATTGGTGAAATCTGCATTTTCTCGCTGCATCAGGTTCAGGAAGTCTCCGATAAGTTCTGCATCCTCTTGATCCGCATCCGAGATCCCGAGTTTGCGCCCAAACCGTTGGACCCATTCCTGGCGGATCAGATCGGGCATGGCGTGGATCTGGTCGGTAAACTCTTTGATTGCGGCGTCGGTATCCTCGACCAAGGGAACCAAAGCGGTGGCAAGCTGGGCCATATTCCAGACAATCACATCGGCCTGCGCGGCATAGGCATAGCGGCCATAGCGGTCGATCGAGGAAAAGACCTTATTCGGGTCATAGGCGTCCAGAAAGGCACAGGGGCCATAGTCGATGGTCTCACCTGAGAGCGTACAGTTGTCCGTGTTCATCACCCCGTGGATAAATCCAAATGACATCCACTGGGCCACAAGCGCGGCTTGTCTTTTGATAACTTCCTGCAACAGCTCGGTGGGGGAGGTGACATGCGGATAGTGCCGCGCGACGGTGTAGTCGTAGAGCGTCTGCAGCTTGTCCCATTGTTTGCGGGCTGAGAAGATCTGGAATGTACCGACACGGATATGACTGGCTGCGGTGCGGGTCAGTACAGCGCCGGGCAGGGGGGTATCGCGAAACACCTCTTCGCCGGTGCGCGTCGCTGCCAGCGCACGAGTGGTGGGAACGCCAAGCGCGTGCATCGCTTCTGAAACCACATATTCGCGCAGCACCGGCCCAAGCCAGGCGCGGCCATCGCCCCGGCGTGAGAAGGGGGTGGGGCCAGATCCCTTGAGTTGGATATCCCGGCGGGTGCCGTGGAGGTCGATCACCTCGCCCAACAGGATCGCCCGCCCATCGCCCAGTTGTGGGTTGTACTGACCAAACTGGTGACCCGAATACAGCTGAGCCAAAGGAGAGGCACCTTCGGGCACGGTGTTGCCTGCAAAAATGCCGGCTAGGTCTGCGCCGTCTGCGCCCGAGATCTGCAGGTCCGTGGCCAGTGCTTCATTGAAGGCGATAAGCGAGGGACGCGCAACTTTCATAGGCTTTTGAGGGGCGAAAAAGCCTTCTGGGAGGCGGGCGTAGCTGTTGTCGAAGGAAATGTGCAGGGTCATGCCTGATAGATAGGGCGTAGATGCCTGTTTGTCATCTGGGCAATGTCCGTGCCTGTTGCCGATGCGTCGCAGGTGCGGATGCGCAACTCAATGCGCTCGACCGATGCGCAGGTGAGTGGTAGCGTGGTTAATAGAAAACAAAAATTTCAGAACCCGCAGAGGGTCGCATATAGTCGAGCAGGCGTTTGGACATGGTTTTACTCGTAACCACGGTAAAAAATGAGGGCCCCAATATTCTTGAATGGGTGGCCTATCATCGTCACATCGGATTTCGAACGATCCATGTGTATCAAAATGATTCCGATGACGAGACCGAGAAAACCCTGCGGACTTTGGATCGCATTGGTGCGATTAAGTATTTTCCCAACAAGTGCCGTAGGGGGCAGTGGCAGAACAAGGCCTATCGTCGGAGCTCGTTTCATCCCGATTATGACGCGCATAAATGGTGTCTGGCGCTGGATGGGGATGAGTTTCTCAATGTGAAAATTGGCTCAGGGCGGGTGCAGGATCTGGTGAGCGCGTTTGACCATGCCGCAGAAATTCGCATCAACTGGCGCAATTTTGGCAGCGGGTATCACCGCGACCTCTCCGATGATCTTGTGATCGAACGCTATACTCGCGCTGATCCCTCAGAGCGTATTGGCACGGTTTGGCAGGGGTATAAAACGCTGTTTCGAACCGACAGCTATCAGCGACCCGGCATTCATTCGCCTTCGGCACCGCTGCGTGACGATGTGATCCGGGTCAACGGATCGGGTTTGAATTGGGATGCCATTCCGTCGCCATCCTGGCGTAGCGTTGACCCTGGGCTTCGGGCGATAGCGCAGATCAACCACTATCCTTTGCGGGATCTCGCGAGCTTTCTGATCAAGCGTGACCGCGGCAGCGCCTCACATGTGGATCGCGATGTCGGTGTGAGATACTGGAGCAAGTTTGAACACAATGACGCTGAAGACCTGACGATCCAACGTCAGATCGAAGGCACCAAAGCGGAAATGGCGCGTTTGAACGATCTCGCCGGGCGCGACCGCCTGTTCATGTTAAAGCGTCGATCGCTTGAGCTTTGGCAGGAAAAATATGCGCAGCTTTCGGCACGTGCCGACATGCAACAGCTGCGCAATAGGATCAGCGAGGATTTCAAGTGGGCTGCTTAAAGCATGCGGGTCATCAAGCTGTATCTGTCGCGAGGGTGGAACCGGGCCCGCGTGTAAAACCGCTGTGTAGTTTCGTCGGTTGTGTCGACCTCAAGATGCAGCGCCCTCACACCGCCCTCTGACAGAGCTTTGGCAAGACCCTGAACCGCTTCGTGGCCCATGCCGCGTTTGCGCACGGCGGGTCGAATGTAGAGCTCATCAATGATGGCATCCATGCCACCAAATTCGATCGACCAACCAAAAGACACGGCGATATAGCCCACAGGCGCGCGGCGCGGTCCAACCAACCAGATGGCGCCCTGAGGCAGACCAGCCAGCAAGGGGGCAACTGCGTTCAGGCGGTGATCTTCAGAGCTGTCGATGCCCATTTCGGCGTGAAAAGCGGCCACCAGAGGCAGCAGCTTTTCGATGTCGGCCTCACCCGCGAGGTGCAAAGATCTCATAGAGTTGCCAGGCGCTCGGCTAGAAGAGCAAAGAAGCCATCCGCATCCACATCGCCAATAAACAGCGCATTGGCCGGGCGGTCAGTGACGTGCCACCAATCGGCGACGGTCATGCCGCGGGTGAGATCCGAATGGGTCTCGATCTCGACGTTGATGTGACGGCCCGAGAACAGCTCAGGTTTGATAAGATAGGCTGTGACACAGGGGTCATGCAGCGGGGCACCGTTTGAGCCGTATTTCTCTTTGTCGAAGCGTTCAAAGAAATCTGTCATTTCCGCAACGGCGGTGCCGACCTTGCTGCCAATGGCGCGGAATGCATCGTTGCGGGGCTTTGTGACAAGCGCTTTGTGGGTAACGTCCAGCGGCATGACAACGATCGGCGCACCGCATTTGAACACGATATCGGCCGCTTCGGGATCAACATAGATGTTGAACTCGGCCGCTGGCGTGATGTTTCCCACTTCGAAATAGGCGCCACCCATGAGGATGATTTCCTGAATGCGGTCTGCGATATCAGGTGCGCGTTGCAGCGCGGTTGCGATATTGGTCAGCGGTCCCAGCGGACAGAGTGTTACCGTTTTTGGGTCATGCGCGCGCAGGGTGTCGATGATGAAATCCACGGCATGTTGCTCTTGCACCGGCATCGTCGGGTCCGGCAGAACCGGGCCGTCCAGACCTGTTTTGCCGTGAACATGTTCAGCGGTGACAAGATCATGGGCCAAGGGACGGTCACAGCCTGAGAAGACCTTGGTCTCGGGTTTACCTGCAAGCTCGCAGACAATGCGAGCATTCTTTTCTGTCAGCGCAAGGGGCACATTCCCGGCAACGGCGGTGATGCCAAGCACATCGATGTCGTCGGGAGAGGCCAGTGCCAGCAGAATGGCAACAGCGTCGTCCTGTCCCGGGTCCGTATCGATGATGATTTTGCGCGCGCTCATGTCTGGCCTCTTTTGGTGGTCTCTTGTGCGAGTGGTCGCATGCGCGGCCTAAGCGCGCAAGAGAGAGGGGGGGAACTATTCTGGAAAACTCCCGAGCCATCGGGGTGATAGTTTTGATATTCACGCAATGTCTGTGATGGAATAGTGAATGCGTAAAGAGTAAAGTTTAAGAATGACGATTAAAATTTTTACCTGCCGGGCCTGTAACCATACCAATCGTTTTGGTCGCTCGACCTGTTCATATTGCTTTCGGCCAACAACGATCCTCAATCGCTGGGTGACATGGGGCGTGCTAACTCTGTTTGCAGTGCTACTGACTTATTTCTCCTTTTTCTGATCAGAACCCTTTCCTGTTCAGCCTTCGTGACAGTTGGATGGGCTGCGTCTGTTGCCTGCGGCACTTTTTTTGCCGCTAGCATTGCGGTACGCCACATCATTGTTAGACTTTGCTGAAAGATTGGGGTACGTGAACCACGAGTATTTCGGTTAGCGCTAACAGTACCTGCAAGAAAGGCCCAGCCATGGTTTCACGCGTTATTCCAGTTGACCCCTTTGATCTGGTGATTTTCGGCGGCACCGGAGATCTGGCCCGGCGTAAAATCCTGCCCGGATTGTTCCGGCGGTTTTGCAGCGGCCAGATGCCTGACGGCGCGCAGATCATAGGCGCGGCACGGTCCGACATGGATGACGCCGGCTTCCGTGCCATGGTCGGTGAGGCCATCCGCGAGTTTGGTGGCGGACGTCATTGCGAAGACGGCACGCTTGACGCCTTTTTGGAACATATCGGCTATGTCACCGTGGATGCGCGCGGCGATGGAGGCTGGCATGATTTGAAAGCGCGGTTGCGCGACGACAAGGTTCGGGCCTTTTATTTCTCGGTGGGTCCCGGGCTGTTTGGCGATCTGGCGGAACGTCTGCGCGGATTTGGTCTTGCCGATGATGAAAGCCGTGTGGTTGTCGAAAAGCCGTTTGGCAAAGACCTCGCGACAGCCAAGGCGCTCAACGCCACGCTGGCCCAGCACTTTGACGAAACACAGATCTACCGCATCGATCACTATCTGGGCAAAGAAACGGTTCAGAACCTGATGGCGGTGCGCTTTGGCAATGTGCTGTTTGAACCGCTGTGGAACGCCCAATACGTGGATCATATCCAGATCACCGTGGCGGAGACCGTGGATGTGGGTGGCCGTGGTGGCTATTATGACAAATCCGGCGCCATGCGGGATATGGTGCAGAACCACCTGATGCAGCTGTTGTGCCTGATCGCGATGGAGCCACCGGCGCGGTTTGAACCCGACGCCGTGCGAGACGAAAAGCTCAAAGTGATCCGCGCGCTGGATCCGGTGGATTACCACCACATCGCCCGTGGTCAATATGATGCGGATGAACACCAGCCGGGTTATCGCGAACATGTGGGTGATCCGCGTTCAAAAACCGAGAGCTTTGTGGCTTTGAAATGCCATATCTCCAATTGGCGCTGGGCCGGCACACCGTTTTACCTGCGCACGGGTAAGAAACTACGGGCGCGGACCTCGGAAATTGCCGTGGTGTTCAAAGATGCTCCGCATTCGATTTTCGGCGCCGACGCCGGCCATCACCGCAATGTTCTGGCCATTCGTTTGCAGCCCAATGAAGGCATGACGCTGGACGTGACCATCAAAGAACCGGGACCGGGGGGCATGCGTCTGGTGGATGTGCCGCTGGACATGAGCTTTGCCGAGGCTTTGGGGCCTGAGGTGGAAGAGGTGCCAGATGCCTATGAACGTCTGATCATGGATGTGATCCGAGGCAACCAGACGCTGTTTATGCGCGGCGACGAGGTTGAGGCGGCCTGGGCCTGGACCGATCCGATCATCGAAGGCTGGCAGAAGCGGGGCGAAGTGCCCAAACCTTATGATGCAGGATCCTCGGGTCCTGAAGACGCGCTGATGCTGATGCATCGCGACGGGCGCAAATGGCGGGAGATCAAAGCATGAGCTATGAATTTATCGAATACGCCGACCGTGAAATGTTGGTGATCAATCTGGCGAACCAACTGGCCGGTGATCTTGAGGCGGCTTTGCTGCACGAGGAACGTGTGGCCTTTGCGGTGCCGGGGGGAACCTCGCCGGGGCCGGTGTTTGACGATCTCTGCGCCGCTGATCTGGATTGGAGCCGCGTTGATGTGCTGTTGAATGACGAGCGCTGGGTGCCGGAAGATCACGAACGGTCCAACACGCGCCTGTTGCGGGAACGTCTGTTAGTTGATCGGGCCGCTGCGGCGGGATACCTGCCGCTTTATGCACCTGCTGAACACCCCGAAGAGGCACTGGGTGAACTGGCCAAAGCGCTGGAACCTGAGTTGCCCTTGGCGGTTTTGCTGCTGGGCATGGGCAGCGATATGCACACCGCCTCGATTTTCCCAGGCGCGGACAAGCTGCATCAGGCCTTGGCCTCAGACGCGCCAATTTTGTTGCCCATGCGGGCACCGGGAGCGCCCGAGCCGCGTATCACCTTGACGGCGCCTGTCCTGAATGGTGCGCTGAGCAAACATGTGCTGATCTTTGGGGCGGAGAAGCGCAAGGCATTGGAAGCAGCCAAAGGGTTGCCGGCCTCAGAGGCACCGATCAATGCGGTGTTGTCGGGTGCTAAAGTTCATTGGGCGGAATAGAGTATGTGGTCAGATTTGACAGCACAGGCGGCGCGGGTTTCTGAACGCCGGATTGAAGATTTGTTTGACGACAGCTCACGGGGCGCGCGGTTTAGCACCGAGGCCTTGGGGCTGTTTTTCGACTATTCCAAGACGCAACTGGATGACGCGATCTTTGAGGATCTGCTGAAACTTGCGCGTGATGCCGATGTGGCCGGACGGCGCGCGGCGATGTTCCGCGGGGACAAGATCAATGAAACCGAAGGGCGTGCGGTGCTGCATACCGCTCTGCGCAATCTTGATGGCGGTGCCATTGAGGTCGATGGCGCGGATGTCATGCCTGAAGTTCTAGACACCCTGGGGCGCATGGAAGATCTGGCGCGTGAAATCCGTGCCGGTGAGTTCACCGATGTGGTGAATATCGGTATTGGCGGCTCGGACCTTGGGCCGGTGATGGGCGTGCTGGCTCTGGCGCCCTATCACGACGGGCCACGCTGTCATTTCGTGTCGAATGTGGATGGCGCGGATATTGCCGATACGCTGCGCCGCTGTGATCCGGCAAAGACGCTGTTTATCGTGGCGTCCAAGACCTTTACCACCATTGAAACCATGACCAACGCCCGGACGGCTAAGGCGTGGCTGGACGACAAAGGCGTGTCGCATGACGGGCGTTTTGTGGCGTTAAGCTCGAACGTTCCCGGTGCTGCGGCCTTTGGTATTCCCGCCGAGCGGGTCTTTGGCTTCGAGGATTGGGTGGGTGGCCGTTACTCCATGTGGGGGCCAATTGGTCTTTCGATGATGCTTGCCATCGGGCCGGACGCGTTTCGTGCCTTTCTGCGCGGCGGTCAAGAGATGGATCGGCATTTTCAATCCGCCGAACTAGAGGAAAACCTGCCTGTTCTTTTGGCGCTGGTGGGGCTGTGGCACCATCAGGGGATGGGTTATGGCACCCGCGCGGTTCTGCCCTACGACAACCGTTTGATGCGTCTGCCTGCTTATCTTCAGCAGCTTGAGATGGAGAGCAACGGCAAGGGCGTGTCGATGGATGGCGCGGATCTTCCGGGGCCGTCAGGACCGGTGGTCTGGGGCGAACCGGGCACAAATGGACAGCACGCCTTTTACCAGTTGATCCATCAGGGCACCGCTGTGATTCCCTGCGAGTTTTTGGTGGCCGCCGAAGGGCATGAACCGGATCTTGCACATCATCACCAGCTTTTGGTTGCCAATTGTCTGGCCCAGTCCGAGGCCTTGATGCGGGGGCGTTCGCTGGATGAAGCGCGGGCGAAAGTCGCGGACAAATTTGAAGGTGCCGAGCTGGAGCGTCAGGCGCGCCACCGGGTGTTTGCGGGCAACCGACCCTCGACGACGCTGATCTATCCCAAGCTGGACCCGGAAACATTGGGCAAAATCATTGCGCTCTATGAACATCGCGTGTTTGTCGAAGGGGTGATCCTGGGGATCAACTCGTATGATCAATGGGGTGTTGAGCTTGGCAAAGAGCTCGCTACCGCGCTTGGGCCTTTGGTCAGCGGGGACGCACCCAATGAAGGCAAAGATGGCTCAACGGCCCAGCTCTTGGCCTATGTCCACCGCCACGCGGGATAAGAAAATTGGGGGAGGGGCAATGCCCCTTCCGCTGGTGCGGCCCTCTCGGATAATTTTCGATTTGAATGGGTTTTACGGGATATCGAAATCCGGCGCCGCTAACTCAAACCCTTCAAACTGAAATCCGGGGGATACGGTACAGCCCACCAGCGTCCAGTCCCCGGTGGTTCTGGCGGCCTGCCAGTCTCCTGTTGGCACGATAAGCTGTGGGCGTTGCCCGGCCATGAGGTCAGGGCCCAGCGTGTGCTCCTGTTTGGGGCCGGTATCCGTTTCAGAAATCGACAGAATAAGTGGCGCACCTGCGTAGTAGTGCCAGATCTCAGCGGCATCCACGCGATGCCAATGGCTGTTTTCACCGGCTTTCAGCAGGAAATAGATGCTGGTGCCTGAGGCGCGCCCGTCGCCCTCGGCCTGCCATGTTTGGCGATAATACCCCCCCTCAGGGTGAGGGACCAATTCTAGCATCTTGATAATGTCATCTGCTGTCATAGCGCACGCTCCTGTCAGAGAGGATTAAGCTCGGGCTCTCACCCTTTGGCGCAGTGATACAGGCATTGCGAGAGAGAGACCAATGGCAGTTTTCAAACATGACGTGCGCCAGATCGCGGATGAGATTGTGGCGCGTGAAGGGGGCTATGTAAACGATCCGGATGATCCCGGCGGGGCGACGAAATATGGTGTGACCATTCACACCATGCGGCGGTTGGGTCTGGACCTGACCGGGGACGGCGCGGTCACCGCGCAGGATGTGCGCCATCTCAGCCGGGATCAGGCGGTGGATATCTTTATCGATCACTATTTTCAGCGTCCGCGGATCGGCGAACTGCCTGTCGCGCTTCAGCCAACGGTGTTCGATATGTATGTGAATGCCGGGGGCAACGCGGTGAAAATTCTGCAGCGGTTGCTGAATGAGATGGGTGCGCAGGTCTCGGTGGATGGGGCCATTGGGCCAAAGACCATCGCGGCCACGGCGCAGGTCTGGGCGCGGGCGCAGGATCATCTGGTGGATGCCTATGGGATTGCCCGGCGCAATTATTACTTTCGTTTGGCCGATCGACGCCCAGCCAGTCGCAAATATGCGCGCAGCCGGGCCGGAGGTAAAGGTGGCTGGATCAAACGTGCGGAGGAATTCATTTCGCCACGCTATCACCTGAGCGACACTCAGTTTGCGGCTCGGGTGGCGTCATGGGGCTGATTGAACGCATGGTCAGCGCCATTTTTGGCGGAGGGCGCAACATCGTGGCCGAGACGGCGCAGGTGTTTCGGGTCAATGCCGAGGCACAGGCCGCGCGGGGACATGACATGCAGGTCGCGGCACTGGGGCAATTTGTTCAGGAATTTCAAGTGGTTCAGCGTGGGAGCTTTGATCGGTTGATGGATGCGCTCAATCGCATTCCACGCCCGGCCATGGCGCTGGGCACACTTGGGTTGTTTATCTCGGCCATGGTAGACCCCATCTGGTTTGCCGCGCGTATGGCGGGGATCGCTCTGGTGCCAGAACCGCTGTGGTGGCTCTTGGCGGCGATCGTGAGCTTTTACTTTGGTGCGCGCCATCAGGCCAAGGGGCAGGCGTTTCAGCGGGATCTGGCAACGACGATGGCCGCTGTGCCACAGGTGGTTGAGACGGTCAAATCTGTTGAGGCGCTGGCTGAACCTACCGCACCGGAACTTGACAATCCTGAGGGCACCAATCCGGCGCTTGAGGCCTGGAAACAGTCGCAGAGATGAACAGGCGGGCCTCATATGAGGCCCGTTTTTCCAAGGCCGCACAGCAACCCGCGACATAGTGAACCCACCCCAGACGCAAACCATTGGAAGCGCGCGTGGGCGGGACTATAGTTGGCGCATGATTACAGAACTCGGTCACTTCGCCCTGATCCTCGCCTTTTTGACCGCCATCGTGCAGATGGTGGTGCCCCTGATTGGTGCCCACAAACGTTGGCCGGGATGGATGGCGGTGGCCGAACCTGCCGCCTCAGCGCAGTTTGCTTTGACGGCGACCTCGTTTGGTGCGCTGACCTATGCCTTTGTGGTCTCGGATTTCTCGGTGCAGCTGGTCTATGCCAACAGTCATTCTTTGAAACCGATGCTGTATAAGATCAGCGGTGTCTGGGGGAACCACGAAGGCTCGATGCTGTTGTGGGTGTTGATTGTGACACTGTTTGGCGCCATGGCCGCGTGGTTTGGCGGCAATCTGCCACCGACACTGCGCGCGCGGGTGCTGTCGGTGCAATCGGCCATCGCTGTGGCGTTCTTTGCCTTTATTCTGTTCACCTCAAACCCGTTTATTCGCGTGGCGGTTCCCCCGTTTGACGGCACGGATCTGAACCCACTGTTGCAGGATCCGGGTTTGGCCTTCCACCCGCCGTTTCTTTATCTCGGCTATGTGGGCCTCAGCATCTGTTTCAGCTTTGCTGTCGCCGCGCTGATCGAAGGGCGTGTGGATGCGGCCTGGGGCCGTTGGGTCCGCCCTTGGACCTTGGCGGCCTGGGTGTTTCTGACCATCGGCATCGCGCTGGGCAGCTGGTGGGCCTATTACGAGCTGGGCTGGGGCGGGTTCTGGTTCTGGGACCCGGTGGAAAACGCCTCGTTCATGCCATGGCTCTTTGCGGCGGCGTTGCTGCATTCGGCAATTGTGGTCGAAAAGCGTGAGGCGCTGAAAAGCTGGACCATGCTTCTGGCGATTATGGCCTTTGGGTTTTCGCTGATCGGCACCTTTATTGTGCGCTCGGGTCTTTTGACCTCAGTACATGCCTTTGCCAATGATCCCGAACGCGGTGTCTTTATCCTTGCTATCTTGGTGTTCTTCACTGGCGGCGCGCTGATGCTGTTCGCAGCACGCGCGCAGGTGATGGAGGCCAAAGGGGTGTTTGGCGTGGTCAGCCGTGAAAGCGCGCTGGTGGCCAACAATATCCTTCTGGCGGTTGCCAGCTTTGTCGTGTTTGTCGGCACCATGTGGCCCCTTGTGGCCGAGATGTTCTTTGAGCGAAAGCTCTCGGTTGGTGCGCCGTTCTTCAATATGGCCTTCACGCCCTTTATGGTGTTGCTAGGACTGCTGTTGCCTGTTGGGTCCATCCTCAGCTGGAAACGCGGCAAGATTGGTAAGGCTCTGAAAGATCTCGCTCCGGCACTGGCACTCGCACTTGCCCTGATGGCACTGGTCTGGGTGATGCAGACCGGGCGCAGTATGTTGGGGCCGGTGGGTGTGTTCCTGGGCGCCTGGCTGGTTGGCGGGGCGGTTGTCGATCTGCTCAGCCGCACAGGGCGCAAGCGCGACTATAGCCGCTTGCTGCGCCTTCCGCGCGCAGATTGGGGTAAGGCGGTGGCCCATGGTGGTCTGGGGATCACAATGCTCGGCATTGCCGGTTTGATGGCTTGGGAAGAAGAAGACATCCGGGTCGCTTATATTGATCAGCCCTTTACCGTGGGCCAGTTCGAGTTTGAGCTGAAAGGGGTCGAGCGGGTGCGCGGGCCTAACTATTTCTCGGATATGGCGGATGTGATTGTGCGCCGCGGCGGAGATGAGCTTGTGCGCGTGGCGCCAGAAAAACGCACCTATCCGGTGGCACAGATGCCGACCACAGAGGCGGCGATCGACTATCGGTTCCTGCGCGATATCTATGTTGTCATCGGCGATAAACAGGACGACGGCGGCTGGGTCATGCGGGTCTATATCAAACCTCTGGCGAATTGGATCTGGGGCGGCTGTATCCTGATGTCGATTGGTGGATTGCTGAGCCTGTCTGACCGGCGCTACCGCGTGGCCGCCGGAGCAAAGAAAAGCCGCGCTGTCGGCGTTCCAGCGGAATAAGGAGAGCGGGATGCGTGGATTTCTGACAGGCGCGGCTCTGGCCCTGACTTTGGCTTTGCCGGTTGGTGCGGTGGAACCGGATGAAATTCTGGATGACCCCGTGCTTGAGGCGCGGGCGCGGCATATTTCAGACGGTTTGCGCTGTCTGGTATGCCAGAACGAAAGCATCGATGAATCCAACGCGTCGCTGGCGAAAGACCTGCGTATTCTGGTGCGCGACCGTCTTCTGGCCGGGGATGCGGACAGCGAAGTTGTTGATTTCATCGTCGACCGCTACGGCGAGTTTGTTTTGCTACGTCCGACAACAGGCGGCTGGAACTGGGTCCTCTGGGGCTCGGGGCCTTTGGTCTTCATACTGGCCTTGGGCATGGGGATCACCTATGTCCGCCGCCGCTCAACCGCGACGCCCGTTGGGGTCGAAGGGTTGAGTGACGCAGAAAAGGCACGGGTGAAAGAGCTGCTGGACGAGTGACTTGTCTCTGCTGATCTGGCTCGCTAAGTTGCGGCAGGGTCGGCAGAACCCAGGCTCCGCCATGCGCTAAACCTGCCAAATTTTGATATCATCTGATTGCTTTCAGGGATGTCTTGGGACAAGGGCGGACCTCCTGACCGGATTGACCGGGTGCGACATCCATAACGGAGACGCAGATGAGCCGTGACACCATTCAACTGACCATTCCCGATCTGAGCCGCTTTGCCAAAGCTCTGCGGGCTGAGCTTGAGACCCCACCCAGCCATCTTGAGACACTTGGGCTTCTGGCCCGCGCGGCGGGATATCGCAATTATCAACACCTGCGGGCGGCGCATGAACCGGCACCTTTGGCCGATCAGAAACGGGTCGCCCGGGCGCTGGCGCATTTTGACGGGCAGGGGCAGTTGATACGCTGGCCCGGTAAAACGCAGATACAGGCGCTGTGCCTCTGGGCGATCTGGGCGCAGATCCCGGCGCGCGAGAGTTTCAGCGAACGCCAGATCAGCACCCGCATAGACGCCTGTTGTCTGTTCAAAGATGCGGCGCAGATCCGTCGGAGCATGATCGAGAACCGCCTGCTCACCCGTACGCGCGACGGGGCGGTCTATTCTCGTCTTGAGCAGGCCCCCAGTCCAGAGGGCAAGGCTCTGATTGCGCAGTTGAATGGCCGGAAATAACGCTTATCTCGGTTCATGACAAATGACGCGGCGTAGGTGTTTGCCAACCAAGGGGCAGGCGTGTTTGATGCGCCCAAGAACCCGAGGGAGAGCTCAATGCAGTATGATACCATCACCTATGCCGTAGACGACGGTGTGGCCACAATCACTCTGAACCGCCCGGATGTGATGAACGCGCTGAATGCCCAGATGCGCGCCGAGCTCGCCGACGCGGTGGCTCGGGCCGGACGAGAGGCGCGGGCGTTGGTTCTGACCGGCGCGGGGCGTTCATTCTGTTCGGGGCAGGATCTCGGAGACACAAAGAACATCCGTGATCTGGATCTGCAGCGCACGTTGAACGAAGAATATGTGCCGCTGTTGACCGCGATCTACGAGTGCCCGATCCCAACGATTACTGCGGTCAATGGCGCTGCGGCGGGGGCAGGGGCCAATCTGGCACTGGCGGCGGATGTGGTGATCGCCACCGAGAGCGCTTATTTTGTGCAGGCCTTCACCAAGATCGGATTGATCCCGGATGCCGGTGGCACCTGGTATCTGCCACGCCAAATGGGGCTGGCCAAAGCCATGGGCGCCGCACTGTTTGCCGAGAAAATCACCGCACGTCAGGCGGATGACTGGGGCATGATCTGGGAAGCAGTGGCCGATGATGCATTTGCGGATCATATCGCCAAACGGGCGGCGCATCTGGCGAACGGACCAACCTTGGCCTACCGCAAGGTGAAAGAAGCCATGCGCGCGTCGTTTGACAACGAGCTTGGAGATCAGCTTGCGCTGGAAGCTAAGTTGCAGGGCGATTGCGGCAAAAGCCGCGATTTCATTGAGGGTGTGATGGCGTTTCTGGAAAAACGCCCGGCCAGCTACGAAGGCCGCTAAGGCGCAAACAGACCATCCTGAAAACCAAAAGCCCCACCACAGGTATCTGCGGTGGGGCTTTCGCGTTAGTTGGGCGGATCAGCCGACCATATCGGCCATATCGTCTTGGGTCTGATCGGCGTCTGCCTCGGCTGGCGTGTCATCCTCGGAAGGTGGCGCCATGATGTCTTCATAGGTGACCGCATATTGATCCGGCCCGAATGAGCCCGCATCGTCGCCAGCCTCAACAAGGCTGATATTGTCCAGCAAGGGACCGGTGCTGTCATTCTCCGAAGCCAGTTCGCGGAATTCCAAGCGGTCCATACCGCCGGTGCCGGTCACGTCAACCGAGAAGCTCTCCCAATCCGCGTCGTCGGGCGACACGGTCTGAACCAGAGTGTCGTTCCAATAGACCTCGATGCTGTCGCTATCATGACCCCGCTGAGCGGCATCAAAGGTCAGCGTATAGGTTTCCCCCTCGCTGGTCTGAACATCCTGATGGATGCGGTCGATCTCCTGCCCCGAACCATGGCGGTCCAACTCGACAAAGCTGCGACCCTCTGAGGCCTGATTGCCGAGGAACCCATTGCCCCAGGCCTCGATGCCGCCATTGTTGCTGGTCCAGCCCTCAACGTCGCCATTTGGTGTCCAGGTGCGGTCAGCGACCGAGCTTTCCAGCCCACCATTGACCAGAAGATTGGTGGCGTCGGTCTCCTCCAGATGGATGTTGTCCAGCAAGGGGCCGGTGCTGTCGTTTTCTGAGGCCAGTTCGCGGAACTCCAGACGATCCATGGCGCCGGTGCCGGTGACCGTGACCGAGAAGTTTTCCCAATCCGTGTCTTCGGGCGAGACGGTGCGCATCAGGGTGCCGTTCCAGTAGACTTCGACATGATCGCTGTCGTGCCCACGCTGCGCCGCATCAAAGCTCAGCTCATAGGTCTGGCCTGCCTCGGTCTGCACATCCTGATGAATGCGATCCACTGCCTGACCTGCGCCGTGACGGTCCAGCTCGATAAAGCTGTCCCCTTCGCTGGCGTCATGGCCACGGAACCCATCGCCCCAGGCTTCGATACCGCCATTGTTGCTTGTCCAGCCCGCGACATCACCATTAGCGACCCATGTGCCTTCGGCCACCGAGCTTTCCAGCCCACCATTGACCAGCAGGTTGTCGCCTTTCACATCCACCATTTCGGTGGCACGGATCTCGACATTATCGATGCGCACCTGTTCGTTATAGGCCGACATGTCCGACACAAAGCGGAACTGAACATTCTCTGACGCGCTCTCAAGCAGACCGCCGGTATAGCTCAGACCCGATGTTTCAGAGGTGATGGTCTGGCCCGTTTCCGATCCCACCAGCGCAGTGCCCGCATCGTTGACCTGAAACTCGTCCAGCAGAACCCAATCGCCACCGTCGACCTGAACCTCGACCCGCAGGCTGTCTTCATACCGGCCCGAGTTCTCAAACTCGCGGATGTTCACGCCTCGGGCGTCAAAGGCAAATTCGACCGGACCATCGGTTGAAACCTCGTCGAATACCAGTTGTCCGTCGTTGCGCCCGTCTGTGTACAACTCGCCGTGACGGACATCCCAGCCATCGGCGCGGACAATATCGTCGCTCTGGGTCGGGTTCCAGAGGCCGTCAAAATCCTCGGAGTGGGTGACCACGACAGGCACCTGAGCTGGTGTAGATCCCGCGCCTGTGGTCAGGGCCTGACCGGCGCCGTTGTCCGAATTGACCACCACGGTCAGATTGTCGAGATCGATGCTGTCGGCGGTCAGATAGCCGCTGCCGCCATCCACCCAGAAGGTAAAGACCGCAAGATCCTGATCACCTGCGGTGCTGTCGGGCTCAGAGCCGAACTCGACCTTCACATCATAGCTGTCCTGCAGGGTGGCGCCGTTGCTGACCTGATTGAGCTGCCCCGGATCGACCTCAAAGGCGGTGACCTGATCGAGATTGACCGTTGGATAGATGGTCAGGGCGGGCACATCAGCGGCATTTGTCAGATTTAGAAAAATCGCATCAATGTCGGTTTCTTCTGGCTTATCTGCAATCACCTGCAGCAGAAGGTTGCCTTCGTCCTCTGTCACCCGAAGCGTGACCTGCGGATCAATCCCCAACAAAATTTCGGTTGGCATGAGCGGTTCCTCTACCTGAATTTCACAATGTACCCGCCCGCAATGTCCTGATTTTTCCGCGAATTCTCCTTAATTTTGCGCAACACATTGTTTCCACCAAAATCCCGCCACAATTGGCTGCGTGTTGTTCTCGATCTGGAAACAACCCTTGAGGTTACTTCGCATTCTCAAAATTTGAAAAACACGCAAAACCAAAAGAAAAACCCGGCCCACAGCGGTGGACCGGGTTTCTGTTTAGCGATTCGAGAAACTCTTAACGGTTCTCGATATCGGTATAATCGCGGGCGGTTTCGCCTTCATAGAGCTGACGTGGACGACCGATTTTCAGCTGTGGATCTTCCAGCTGTTCTTTCCACTGCGAGATCCAGCCCACGGTGCGCGACAGCGCGAAGATCGGGGTGAACATCGAGGTGGGGAAGCCCATCGCTTCGAGAATGATGCCCGAATAGAAGTCGACATTCGGGAACAGCTTTTTCTCAGCGAAATACGGATCGGCCAGCGCGGCCTCTTCCAGAGCTTTCGCTGTGGCCAGAACCGGGTTGTTTTCCACACCCAGCAGATCGAGAACTTCGTCCGCCGACTGTTTCATCACGGTCGCGCGTGGGTCAAAGTTCTTGTACACGCGGTGGCCAAAGCCCATCAGACGGAACGGATCGCTCTTGTCTTTGGCGCGGGCGATATACTCTGGAATGTTCTCGGGCGAACCGATTTCCTTGAGCATTTCGAGGCAGGCTTGGTTGGCGCCACCATGCGATGGGCCCCAGAGGCAGGCGATGCCGGCCGCGATACAGGCAAACGGGTTTGCGCCCGAAGACGAGGCCAGACGCACGGTCGAGGTCGAGGCGTTCTGTTCGTGATCCGCATGCAATGTGAAGATGCGGTCCATGGCGCGCGCCAGGATCGGATCAACCACATATTCCTCGGCAGGCACGGCAAAGCACATGTGCAGGAAGTTGGCCGCATAATCGAGGTCGTTGCGCGGATACACGAAGGGCTGACCAATCGAGTATTTATAGGCCATCGCGGCGATGGTTGGCATCTTCGCGATCAGACGGTGCGACGCGATTTCACGCTGAACCGGATCGGCGATGTCGGTGCTGTCGTGATAGAAGGCCGACATGGCGCCCACAACACCCACCATGGTTGCCATCGGATGCGCATCGCGACGGAAGCCACGGAAGAAGTTGTGCATCTGCTCGTGGATCATGGTGTGGTTGGTGATGGTGTCTTCGAACTTTTCCAGTTCGGCCGCCGAAGGCAGTTCACCGTAGAGCAGCAGGTAGCACACCTCGAGATAGTGCGATTTGCCTGCGAGCTGATCAATGGGATAGCCACGGTGCAGCAACTCACCTTTGCCGCCATCGATAAAGGTGATGGTGCTGTCGCAGCTTGCGGTTGAAGTAAAGCCTGGGTCGTAGGTGAAGACACCCGCCTGGCCATACAGCTTGCGAATGTCGATCACGTCCGGGCCAGCTGAGGGCGAGAGAACGGGCAGATCATAGCTCTGCCCATCCAGGGTCAGCGTCGCGGTTTTGGTCGGTTCAGCCATGCTGTTATCCTTCTGTCAGGAACCTGCGGGGCCGAGGATACGGCCCGCGCCTGTTGTTTTCACATGACCAAAGGAAGCCGAGACCAAAATGCTTGGCTCAGTGCTCTCCTCCGGTCGCAGCCTGGGTCAGACGGGCAAGCGTCTCTTCACGACCCAGTACGAGCATCATGTCAAAGACGCTCGGCGTAGCGGCTCGGCCGGCCAGCGCCGCCCGAAGCGGGCCTGCCAGCTTGCCGAACTTGGTGCCCTGAGCTTCTGCAAAGCCGTTGAGCACTGTCTCTAGTTCATCCCGTGTCCAGCTAGCATTTTGCAGCTGCGGCGTCAACGCGCTCAGTATACCACGGGATACCGCATCAAGATTTTTTGCGGCCTTCGGTTCGGGCTCTATCACACCTTCGACAAGCGCAAAGTGAGCTTTTTCAAGTAGTTCCGGGAATGTTTTTGCCCGTTCTTTCAAACAATATATCGCGTCACCCAACCGCTGCGTCTGAATGTCCGACAGGGCAGGCAGGCCTGTGACCTCACGGAACTTCACGATCTCATGCAGCAACGCAGCATCTTCGGAGACAGCTATGTGTTGCCCACAAATGTTTTCCAATTTCTTAAAATCGAACCGCGCGGGCGATTTGCCGATTCCGTCGGTATCAAACCATTCTTTTGCCTGCGCGTCAGTAAAGAACTCGTCATCGCCATGGCTCCAGCCCAGACGCGCCAGATAGTTCCGCATGCCTGACGCCGGATAGCCCATGGTTTGGTATTCTTCGACACCTAGTGCCCCATGGCGTTTCGACAGTTTTTTGCCATCCGGGCCATGGATCAGCGGGATATGCGCATAGGTCGGCAGATCCCATTCCATGGCCGTATAGATGCCCATCTGACGGGCGGCGTTGTTGAGGTGATCGTCACCCCGGATCACATGAGTGACGCCCATGTCGTGATCGTCGACCACAACCGCAAGCATATAGACCGGCGTGCCATCCGAGCGCAGCAGGATCATGTCGTCGAGGTTTTCGTTCTTGATGCGGACCGTGCCCTGCACCTCATCGGTGATCACGGTTTCCCCCTCTTTCGGGGTTTTCAGACGCACAACATAGGGCGCATCAGGGAAGGTGGCCGGGTCGGCATCGCGCCAGGGGCTTTGGAAATGGGTCGAGGTGCCTGCGGCCCGCGCGTTTTCGCGGAAGGCTTCGATCTCTTCCTGTGTGGCGAAACATTTGTAGGCGGCACCCTTGGCCAGAAGCGCGTGTGCCACTTCGGCATGTCGGTCGGCCCGGTCAAACTGGCTCACCACCTCACCGTCATGGACCAGACCAAGCCAGGCCATGCCGGTCAGAATGGCCTGAGTGGCTTCGGGGGTCGACCGCGCGCGGTCTGTGTCTTCGATACGCAGCAGGAACTTGCCACCACGGGCGCGGGCATAGAGCCAGTTGAACAATGCCGTGCGCGCGCCACCGATATGCAGGTAGCCGGTGGGGGAGGGGGCGAAACGAGTGACAATCTCAGCGGACATCGTGGTTAACCTTTTGATAACGGTCTTGGGCCTAGCGTTTGAGGGTGCATAACCAGTGGTCGGGTTCGGGGCAAGCATGCGAGCGCCCTTTCAGTTTTTAGTCAGCGCGATTTTGGCGCAACGTGGATATCTCTTTCCTTGGTCTCCGGTGGCATTGGCCTTGGGGATCGGGATCTACTTTGCCCTGCGATTTGAACCGCCAGACTGGGTGTTCTGGACCTGCGCCGGGGCAAGTGTGCCAATCCTTCTCTTGCAACGCCGCTTTGGTGCTGTGGGCGGGCCTCTGGTCGCGCTCCTTGCTTTGGCGACGCTGGGATTTGCACTTGCGGGGGGCAAAGCCCGCATGGTCTCGGCGCCCGTGCTTGAATTCCGGTATTATGGACCCATTCAGGGGCGGATCGTCGGGATGGACCGTTCGTCAAGCGACGCTCTGCGGATCACGCTGGATCAGGTTGTTTTGTCACGTATGGACCCGGGCCTTACACCAAAACGCGTGCGGGTGTCTCTGCATGGCGACCAATTTATGTCACCCGCCCCGGGGGATGTGGTGATGATGACCGGCCATCTGTCACCGCCGTCAGGTCCGGTCGAACCGGGGGGATTTGATTTTCAGCGACATGCCTGGTTTCTGCGTCTGGGCGCGGTCGGCTACACCCGCGCGCCGATGGTCCTGTGGCAGAGGGCTGAGCACGGTCAGTGGGTGTTTCGCCTCAGGATGGATCTGTCGCAGAAGGTGCAAGAGCTGTTGCCCGGTGAACGCGGGGCGTTCGCTGCGGCAGTTATGACAGGCGATCGGTCAGGCATGGGGCAGGACACATTGCAGGCGCTGCGCGATACCAATCTGGCGCATCTTCTGGCGATCTCCGGGCTGCACATGGGACTGGTGGCTGGATTTGTCTTTGCTGCTCTGAGGGTTGTCATGTTGTTGGTGCCCTATTCCCGGCACTATTGGCCGATCAAAAAACTGGCGGCCGGCGCGGCGTTGATCGCCGCCACGGGATATCTGATGCTGTCCGGGGGCAGTGTTGCGACACAGCGCGCCTTTGTGATGGCGGCCGTTGCCCTTGTGGCGGTGATGCTGGATCGACGGGCACTCAGCCTGCGCAGTGTGGCCATGGCGGCACTTCTTATCTTGATGTGGCAACCGCAAGCCTTGCTCAGTCCGGGATTTCAAATGTCGTTTGCTGCGACAACGGCCTTGGTGGCGGTGTTTGAGCGTCTGAGTGCCTGGCAGGTGCATCGCGAAATCCCCCGTTGGTTGATGCCCTTTGTCTCGTTGCTGGTGTCCTCAGCAGTGGCCGGGGCCGCCACTGGGCCGGTGGGCATGGCGCATTTCAACCAGATCTCGCAATATGGCTTGCTGGCCAACCTTTTGGCGGTTCCGGTGATGGGGTTGATCGTTGTGCCCATGGCCGTTCTGTCGGCGCTGTTGATGCCTTTTGGCTATGAGTGGATCGCTTTGTGGGTCATGGGTCTTGGGCTGGATTGGATCCTCGGTGTGGCCAACGCCGTGGCACAGTGGTCTGGGGCCACCCGCCCTGTCGTGGCCCCCCAGGCAGGGGTGTTGCCGTTTTTGGCCTTCGGGGGCTTGGTGTTATGTCTCTGGCAAGGGCGGGGGCGCTTAACCGGAGCGGCGATCATGATCATCGCCGCCGTGTTCTGGTTCACCTCATCACGCCCCCACATCCTGATCGCGGATTCCGGAGGATTGGTGGGAGGATGGATCGATGGCCAGCGTGTTCTGTCACGCCCCAAGGGAGGGCGCTTTGTTGCAGAGAGCTGGCTTGAAAATGACGGTCAGGCGGGCACACAGGCCGAGGCCGCGTCGCTTTGGCCAAATGCCGTGACAGGCGGAATTTCCAAAGCGGAGTTTGCAGGGATTGAAGTGATCCATGCCAAAGGCAAACGCGCGGCGGCTCGCGTACAAAGCTGCGCCGAAAACCAATGGGTTGTGTCCGACAAAGTGCTAGATTTGACCGGCCCCTGTCAGGTGTTCACGCCGGACGAGTTGCGCCAAACCGGATCTGTGGCACTCATCGTCACGAAAAACGGGCCGCAACGTGTGACGGCCCGGGATCTATCTGGGGTGCGGCTGTGGCACCCCGGGTGGCAGTAGCGTGCCTTAGTAGGTGCGGATGAGCCCGACCAAACGCCCCTGAACCGAAACAGAGCCTTCGGGCAACACGCGCGGTTCGTATCTGGGGTTGGCCGCCTCAAGCACAACCATGCCACCACGACGGCGGAACCGTTTGAGCGTGGCCTCATAGCCCTCAACCTGCGCCACCACAATATCCCCTTCATCGGCCAGATTGGATTCGCGGATCACAACCACGTCGCCATCATTAATACCGGCCTCGATCATGGAATCTCCACGGACCTCAAGGGCATAATGTGGGGCATTGCCCTGAATCATCTGACCGGGGACCGCAAAATTCGGCGGCGATTCATTGATGGCCTCAATCGGGCGACCGGCCGCGATGCGACCCATCAACGGCAGGTTGGCGATGCCGCTTTGGATCACCGGAATGGCTGAGGCAGGCGTGGAGGCCGGTGCATCGCCTTCGATCACCGTCGGGGTGAACCCGCTTGGCGCGCCCCCCAGACTTTCGGGCAGTTTGACAATCTCAATTGCGCGGGCGCGATGGGCCAGGCGGCGAATGAAACCTCGTTCTTCCAACGCGGTGATCAGGCGGTGAATGCCAGACTTGGATCGCAGATCCAAAGCATCTTTCATTTCATCAAAACTGGGCGGTACCCCATCACGTTGCAACCGCGTGTTGATGAAATTCAACAGATCGAGCTGTTTTTTCGTCAGCATTGCCGCCCTCCATGCGTATCTCGTTTTGTTCTACGCATGTTCTTGGTTTGTGTCAACCTGAGGCTGTGGATAACTCAAGCGTCAAAGCGGGATATACGAAATTTTTGCGCCTTTTTTGCGTTTTGAATCATGGGGCGGACGGACAACAAGGGCATTGGCCTGCTGCAATACTCCCAGAAGGCTGGAGTCCTGGCGTTCAAAAACTGTCAGGCCGTCGGGTCCAAGCTGTGCCCGCATGTAATGTTCTCGTGGCCCGTTCTCGCCCAATTCCGCAGCCAAAGGCGCGCTCAGCTGTGTGGCAGGTGCCGCCTGCAACCCCAGCATGGCACGGATCACCGGCAGGACAAAGATATGGCCACAAACCATTGCCGAGACCGGATTGCCGGGCAGACCCATCATCATCGCCCCCCCCAAACGACCCGACATCAAAGGTTTGCCGGGGCGCATGGCGACTTTGTAAAACGCCCGGTTCATGCCCAGATCTTCGGCCACTTTGGCCACCAGATCATGGTCGCCCACCGAGGCCCCGCCAATGGTGATAACCAGATCGGCGTCATCCACCATGCCGAAAACCGTCCGCAAAGAACTCTCGGAATCTCGTGCAATGGGCAACACACGGGGCAGGGCGCCATGGTCGCGCAGCAGCGCCTGAAGGCCAAAGGTGTTCGAGGCGATGATCTGGTCGGGGCCGGGGTTCTCGCCCGGCATGACAAGTTCATCCCCGGTCGAAATCAACGCCACTTTCGGTTTGCGCGCCACGGTCACCGTCGGGATATTCATTGCCGCCAGAAGGGCAATGTCGTTGGGCGTAAGCGTTTTGGGCACAGGCAGGGTCTGACCCGCATGAAAATCGCCACCGGCAGGGCGAATATTCGTACCGCGATCGAGATCATTGAGAGTGATCTGATCCCCCGTGCGCGTTACGTCCTCTTGGATCGCAACATGGGTCGCGCCGGCGGGCACAGGGGCTCCGGTGAAGATCCGCACGCAGTCTCCGGTGCTGAGCGTGCCGTCAAAGGCATGCCCGGCGGCGCTTTCACCAATTATCTTGTAGGTTTTACCAAGGTCCGGCTCTGACAGTGCATAGCCATCCATCGCCGAGGCGGCAAAGGGCGGTTGATCGCGGCGCGCAACGGGGGCCTTGACCATCACCCGGCCATTGGCCTGAGCCAAAGGCACCTCTTCGGGTTCCGTCACCCGAACCAGATCAAACAGTTTGGACAAGGCGTCGGAGACAGGGATCATGAGGATGTACTTTCTAGTTCTTGTTCTTCCCACTCAGCATATGTTCTGCCGTCAGAAAGTTTCCAAGAGGTGCGACCATTACTAGAGCGACCTGCAACGATTGATGCCGCAGCAGAAGGACTGGAGAAAGCGAAGTCTTCTACAAGTCTTGCCGTTCCTTGTTCTATTGAGATAAGGCCCTCAGAGACTAATTTATCGTGTAGTCGCCAATAGTGTACTTTGTCTGATCGATCACCTGCCCAGACCTCCCGTACTACTGATCCCGCACACACAATCATCTCGCCTGCCACAAGCCGCGCTTGGGCTTTAATGCCGTGCTTGCGTACCTCGAACTCAAACAGTCGGTCTTCGATCTTCGGCTCTGCCGCTTGTATCGGAAGCCTACGTGTCTCCGAGTAAAAGAGGTCTACCCGGATGGCGGACAATACCATCTTGAGGGTGTCGAGGAAGGCTTCCATATTCGCGCGGGCGGCTTCGTTCAGACTTGCGCGCTGAGGAGTATTGCTGTTCTCAAGCCGCATATGGCCTATGCTTTGAGCCTCTTCTACCAATCGGCTCTCAAGGTATTTGACGTGGGCTTTGTGCAGGGCGTCGCCTGCCGTGGTCACCAGAACAACCTGTGTCCACCATTTTTTCGATGAGGCATGTTGCTTGATACGTTCGGCCAAATTTTCGGCCTCACCAATATAGGCAAGCGGCCCATCATCGTCGGCGCCAATCAGAATGTAGACACCCGTTTGCTTGGCCTCGTCACGTTTCAGGCCTTCGGTAAGGCTGAGTTCGGGAATGCGAAGGACGTGGCCAGTCCAATTAAAAACTTCTGCGGTCAACATGCCTTCAGGGCGACCATCAACAAAAAACAGCTCTAACGAGCGTCCAAATGTCATTTTGCTTCGTACCGTCCCGATTTGCCGCCGTCTTTCAGGATCACGCGGACGCCGCCGATTTCCATGGCTTTGTCGACGGCTTTGACCATGTCGTAGACGGTCAGGGCGCAGGTGCTGACAGCGGTGAGAGCTTCCATTTCGACCCCGGTCTGGCCAGTGGTTTTTACGGTGGCTTCGATGCGCAGGCCCGGCAGGTCGGGGTCCTGGGTCAGATCGACAGAGACTTTGGTGACGGGCAGGGGGTGACACAGCGGGATAAGATCGGGGGTTTTCTTGGCCCCCATGATCCCGGCCAGACGTGCAACACCGACCACGTCGCCTTTCTTGGCACGCCCTTCGGTGATCAGAGCGAAGGTTTCAGGTGCCATTTTCACCCAGCCCTCGGCGGTGGCCACGCGGGAGGTGACGGCTTTTTCCGACACATCCACCATATGGGCGGCGCCGTTGTCATCGAAATGGGTCAGGTGATCGCTCATGGTGGCCTCTTATGCAGGAACGGGGTTGGCCAGAAGGCTTTCGGTGGCGGCGCGCACATCGTCTTTGCGCATCAGGCTTTCGCCGATCAGAAAGGTGCGTGCACCGGTCGCGGCCATGTCGGCCAGATCCTGAGTGGTATTCAGCCCGCTTTCTGAAATCAGGTGGCGCTCGGCGGGCACCATCTTGGACAGCACGCGGGTTGTGTCCAGCGTGGTTTCAAAGGTTTTGAGATTGCGGTTGTTCACACCAATCAGCGGCGACTTAAGCTTGAGCGCGCGCTCCATCTCTTCGGCGTCATGGGTTTCGATCAGCACATCCATGCCCCAGCCAAAGGCCGCGTCTTCCAGTTCCTGAGCTTGAGCATCCGAAACCGAGGCCATGATGATCAGGATACAGTCGGCACCCAAAGCGCGGGCCTCAGCCACCTGATAGGTGTCATACATGAAATCCTTGCGCAGGGCGGGCAGATTGGTGGCCGAGCGGGCCTGAACCAGAAACTCTTTGGCGCCCTGGAACGATGGGGTGTCGGTCAGCACAGACAAACAGGTTGCGCCGCCGTCCTCATAGGCCTTGGCAAGTTTTGCCGGTTCGAAATCAGCCCGGATCAACCCTTTGGAGGGGGAAGCCTTTTTGACCTCGGCAATCAAACCATAGCCCGATTGTGCCGCTGTGATCAGCGATTTGGCAAAGGGGCGCACGGGGGATGCCTCGCGCGCGGCGGCTTCGACATCGGCCAGCGGGCGGGCGGCTTTGTCGGCGGCCACTTCCTCAAGCTTATAGGCTTTGATTTTGTCCAGGATGGTCGTCGTCATGGCGTTGTCCAATTCACTTCACTGTCCCCATTGGCTTTAAGCCACTCATTGACGCGGGAAAAGGGGCGCGAGCCGAAAAAGCCGCGTCGGGCCGAGAGAGGGGAGGGGTGGGGGCTTTCGAGTATCAGGTGATGCGTGCCGGTGATGTGTTTGGCAAATCCCTGAGCGGGTTTGCCCCAAAGCACAAAGGCGCGGGGGCGGGCTGAAAGTTCGGCCATGACCTGTTGGGTCAGTTTTGACCACCCCAGCTTGGCATGGGCCCCGGCCTCGCCCGCAGGGACACTGAGCGCAGTATTGAGAAGCAGCACACCTTGTTTGGCCCAGAACCGCAGATCGCCATTGAGCGGGGCCTGTCCCAGATCCTCGACCATTTCTTTGTAAATGTTGCGAAGCGAGCGGGGCAGGGCAATGTCGGGTTCCACCGAAAAGGCTAGCCCATGGGCATGGCCGGGCGTGGGATAGGGGTCTTGTCCCAGAATGATCACGCGGGTGTTTTCTGGCGAACAGGCCTCGAGCGCGGCAAAGGTCTGATGGCGCGGGGGGAGGATTTCGCGGGTCTCGGCATCCAGTGCGGTAAGGATGTTGGGGAAATCCTCGTGAAAAAACGGCAGGTGCGCCCAGGCGGCAGGAGGCGTGAGAGTCATGTGGGCTCCAATAGATAGAGCGCGGTGCCGCCGCGCGACAGGTGTTGTGTGGGCGGACCCAGTGTCAGGTGCGCGCCTAAATTTAGGCTTGGGTGATTTTTGCCATGGCCTCAAGTTTGTCCTTGGCCGCACCGCTGTCGATGCTGGTGCGGGCCATTTCGACACCCTCTCGCAGCTCTGCCGCTTTGCCTGCGATGGTCAGCGCAGCCGAGCTATTGAGCAAAACGGCGTCACGATAGGCGTTTTGCGCACCTTCCAACAGCGCGCGGAAGGCGCGGGCGTTGTCTTCTGGAGACCCACCGACGATATCCTCAAACGGATGCTGAGGCAGACCGAAATCTTCTGGATGGATCTCAACGTCACGCACGCTTCCGTCTTCTTCCAGTGCGGCAACCCAGCTCACGCCTGTGATGGTGAGCTCATCGGTGCCGTCCGACCCATGCACGAGCCAGGCGCGTTCCGAACCAAGCTGACCCAGGACTTCGGCCATTGGGCGGATCAGATCGCGGGTGAAGGTGCCCGTCAGCTGACGCTTGACCCCGGCCGGGTTGGTCAGCGGGCCCAGAATGTTGAACATGGTGCGGGTGCCAAGCTCAGCACGGACCGGTCCCACATGGGCCATGGCGGGATGGTGCATGGGCGCCATCATGAAGCAGATCCCGGCCTCAGCCAGCGCTTTTTCCACCACGTCAGGGCCAACCATGACGTTGATGCCCATCTGGCTTTGCACATCAGCAGTGCCTGATTTCGACGACAGATTGCGGTTGCCGTGTTTGGCCACAGGCACGCCGGCCCCGGCCACAACAAAGGCGGTGGCGGTCGAGATATTCAACGTGTGTTTGCCGTCGCCCCCGGTGCCAACGATATCCATCGCCCCTTCGGGCGCGCGGACCTTGTTGCATTTGGCGCGCATCACAGCCGCCGCCGCAGAATATTCATCCACGGTTTCGCCGCGGGTGCGCAGGGTCATCAGCAAACCGCCGATCTGTGCCGGGGTGGCGTCGCCTTCAAACAGGATGGTAAAGGCGGCTTCGGCCTCGGCGCGGGTCAGTGGGCGTTCCACCGCCGTGGCGATCAGTGCTTTGATATCCCCGCTCATGCCGGTGCCTTTGCGAGATCTAGGAAGTTCTGCAGCATCTGGTGGCCGTGCTCGGATCGGATTGATTCCGGGTGGAATTGCACCCCGTGGATCGGCAGACTGTCGTGGGCGAGCCCCATGATGGTGCCGTCTTCAAGTTCCGCCGTGATCTTCAGGCAGTCGGGCAGGGTGTCGCGATCGACAACCAGCGAATGATAGCGCGTGGCCTCAAAGGGTGTCGGCAGTCCGGCGAAAACGCTTGTGCTGGTATGGTGCATATTGCCCATCTTGCCATGCACAATTTCCGAATGGCGCACCACTTTGCCGCCAAAGGCCTGTCCAATGGTCTGATGGCCCAGACACACACCCATAAGCGGGGTTTTTGTCTCGGCCGCCGCTTCGGTCAGCGCAAGGCAAATGCCGGCCTGATCCGGGTCACAGGGGCCGGGAGAGAGCAGGATCGACGAGGGGTTCATCGCCATCGCCTCTTGCACATCCAGCGCATCGTTGCGGCGCACCACCACATCCGCGCCCAATTCACCCAAATAATGGACGAGATTGTAGGTGAAGCTATCGTAGTTATCTATCAGAAGAAGCATAGTGATTACGTCTCAGGGCTGGCAGAGGGCCGGTTGGTCGCGGTATACATGCGCAGGCACGCGCGCTGGCGTCAAGGCTACAAGCCAGATAGGGTGAGCCGAAAGGCGCGATTACAGGCGCAAAGGGCAGAGGAGCAGGGAATGGCACGCGGATTTTTGTCAGGAGCGGTCTGGGGGGTGGTGGTCACCGGCTTAGGGGCCGGAGCCTTGTCGTTGTCTACGAAACTGCCTGATGATGTACCGGTAAGTGCAGTGACACCCGCTCCGGAACAGGGGCTTGCGGCGCCGGATACTTCTACGGCACTGGCGCCTGATGCCGTTGTGCCTGAAACCGCCGAACCCTCTGAACCAGCTGCCACGGATGCGACCGTTACTGAAGAGGCTCCCCGCCAGCCAGTGGGTCGTGAGGTTGCGGTCACACCAAGCCCCGCGCCGGAAGGCCCCGCAGATTCGTCCCAGCCCGGTCGTCGCCCTGCGCCGGAAACCGAAGTTGATCTGCCCACCGCCTCCACCGAAGACCTGACCACGCCAGATGCGCCGGACGCAGTTGGCGCCGACACAGATACGGCGGCAAAGCCCTCAGAGGTGGATGCGCCGGATGTGACCTCCGATATTGAAACCGAGACAGGGGCACGCGTTGCCTCAGGCACGGATACGCCGCCGACGCCTTCCACTGTGGCATCCACACCGGATGCACCGAGCGCCGGAACGCTGCCTGCTATTTCAACGGATACCGCGCAGCCTCCTGTGCCGCCTGTGCCCGAAATTGGCACGGCTCTGATCGAAGAGGCGCCTCAGGCACCGGCCCCCGATCTGCCCGACGTTCAGGACAAACCCGAACAAGTGGCGCTTGCAACGCCCGAACCGGCCCCAGCGCAGGAACCTGTGCCAGAGGTCGACACAGAAACTGGCCCCGCCCCGAAACCCGAACCGAAGCCGCTGATTGTTGCTAAACCCACGCAAGAAAGCTCGGATCGCCCAACCATTGGCAAGCCGGCGACACCGCTGTTTGAGCGTGCGGGGAACACGGCCAAACTGCCTCGGATTGGCGAGCCTCGTGTCGTCGATCAGGCCAGTGCGGATGTCGGCGAAACACCTCTGGCGCAGTTTGCCGCCAGCTCGGATGCGGATCCAAGCCTGCCCCAAATCGCAATTGTCTTGATTGATGATGGCACCACACCCTGGGGACCTGAGGCGCTGGATGGGTTTCCTGTTCCCGTCAGCGTGGCGATCCCGCCCTCTCATCCCGATGTTCGAGGCACCGTTGAGGGGTATCGCGCGCTGGGGATAGAGGTGTTTGCCCTGGCGGGCTTCCCCGATGGGGCGCAGCCTACGGATATCGAAGTAACCTTGGCAGGCACATTGGCGGCTGTGCCGCAGGCGGTTGGGGTGTTGGAAAGCCCGTCAGCCTCACTGCAGGCCAGCCGGGCGGTGTCAGATCAGGTCGCGGCCTATCTGGCCGAAAGCGGCCATGGGCTTGTCATGCAGCCCAAGGGGTTGAACACAGCCCAGCAACTAGCAGCCAAAGCCGGTGTGCCCTCGGCGACGTTGTTCCGGGATTTTGACGGAGAGGGTCAGGATGCCGGTGCGATTCGCCGCATTCTGGATCAATCGGCCTTCCGTGCCCGGCAAGAGGGGGCTGTGGTCATGATGGGTCGTCTGCAGGCCGAAACGGTCTCGGCACTGGTGCTCTGGGGCCTACAGGACCGCAATGCCAATATCGCGCTGGTGCCGGTCTCGGCTGTACTTCTGGGCGAGCAAGGCTAACCTGCTCGTCCGGCGGGCGGAGCTCAGACCGTCGCGGTATCTTCTGCGGGGCGCAGATAGGCGCGGACCTTGGATTCCAATGTAAGACGCAAGCGACGCGGCTGATGCGAGATCGCTTGTTCGAACACCGTGTCGAGAACCCCCTCTTTTTTAAGCCGCTGGGGGACGTTGTGATGCGTATGCGGCATGATGAAATGTCTGAGGTTATCCCGTCGCGGAAACCTGTCCCGTTGCGGGGCTTCGCGCCCGTGACGGCCATGTAGCACAATATAGCGGGTGTCGGAGTTCAGATGATCTTCGATGGATTGAATTCGGTAGTCCTGAATACGGTCGCGGTACACCATCCAGCGGGTTTCATCCGGAACCACCTCGGGGTGGACAGACAGCTGTGGCGCAAAGGCCAGAACCGTGTCGACTTTGACAAAACCGGGCAGGGCCAGCGCGCTAAACCCGCCCATCGAATGCCCTGCCGCCACAACTCGTGTGGCTCCGGTTTCGGCGCGCATCTGTTCAACCTCGGCACAGATTTCTTCCAAAAGCCCTGCACCATTCAGCCAGGTCCGGTTGGGATCTGCGATGAAAAGCGTGTTGTGTTGTCCGTTCTGCGTGGCGGACCTCGCAAATTCATAGGGCGGTGATTGCTCGGGATCGGTGCCAATGCCTGAAAAGCAGACCACCAGCGTATCGCTGGTGCCGCGATGGTCCCAAACTGTCAGGTCTTTGCTTTGTTTGCGAAGAGTGATGGCGAGCGAGGACAAAAAGACAAAATCCAGTCAAATTCAGTTTGGTCAATTTGGCGACAGAGCCGCCGCGCGTATAGGGGGGTTCTGCTGCGGGTTGAAATCTGTCGCCCAGAGACCACAGTGTTTACATGACCTTGAGGCCAAGCTCCCCCAGCAAAATGGCGGCCTGCTGTTTGGAGATCACTGCGCCTTTGAACCTCCGGGCGTCAGACAGCCGGATGCCCCCCAGATCTGCCCCGCGCAAATCGGCATTCTGAAAACGACCATCGACCAGATGCGCATCGCGTAAGGAACAGTCCTCAAAGACGGTATCGCGGAAATCGCAAGACCGCATATCCGCATCGCTGAAGTTGATCTGGCGCAGGGTCATTTTGCGGAAGGACAGCTTTGGCAAAATGGCCAGAACAAACAGCACCTCCTCCAACGTGATGCCAAGGATCTGCGCTTCGGTCAGGTCGGCGCCTGTCATTTTGCAACGCTTGACCGTGGCATCGGTGAGCGTGGCCCCGCGCAAATTGGCATTGCTGAAATCACAGTCCTCCAGCGTGGCATCTGTCAGATTGGCACCCTGAAAGATCACCCCAGCCGCCCGGCATCCGGAAAACTGTGCCTCGTCCAGACGCGCGCCGCGCAGCACACATCGGGCCATCTGGCAGCTGTCAAAGGTCCAGCCGCTCATATCAAGTCCGGACAGATCAAGATCATCGAGACGACAGTTGGTTAACGTCACCGCATGGCCTTCGGCGCTAAGGCCGGCCAGTTCAGCGCGGGTCGGTCTCTGATCGGTGAGGGTGTTGAGTGTCATACTCTGTCCATACCGTGCCAGACCTGCGATGCAAGTCTGATCAAATGCGCCGGCATCCGGTCAGAGATCAGGGCGTGTCGCGGTGAGACCAGTCTGCGATGGTGGTTTCCAGTTCGCCATAGCCGGTGCGCCGGTGCTCAAAGGAAAGGCCCATGCGCGCGGCCTGTTCCTGGGCCATCTCTACCAGTTTGGGATCATCGACCTGAGACAGATACACGAGCGCTTCGTAATTGCCGAAATACATCTCAAGCAGGGCAGGGTGTTTGTCGAGGCCGAGCGGTTTCCAGATGAAGCTGTCGAATTGCCGAACCAGAAAATCGGTCAGATAGAAAGAAGTCACCTCACCCCGGTCCTCAAAGGCCTGCACCCCATCAAAAAAGGCGTAGCAATGTGGTCCGACAACCATTTCGACACCCATGTCGTCACAGGCGGCTTTGAGCAATCCCCCCGTGCCGCAGTCGGCATAGACCACAAAGATCTGGTCATAGTTGGGCCGGTGTTTGTCGACGGCGGCCCGCACCGCGTCCGTGATCTTGTGGGGACTGTTGTGCAGGATCGCAGGCAGACAGGTGAGATCCATGTGATCCCAGCCATTGCGTGTCTTTATGTCGATGATTTCACGGGCCAGAGCACCGCAGGCCAACAAAAGGATCTTGCCCTCACCGCTTGCGGCAAGGCCGTCCGAGGCAAGTTGGCTATCGTCTGGAGTATCAGGGATGGCTGTCGTCATGGGGCACATGTGCCAGCGCCCAACGGGCCACAAGCACCAAACAAAGGAGGATCGGGACGATATTCAGGAACCCCCAAGCCGACATAGCCCAGACAGTCAGTGCCGCAGCACCAAGTACGCTTAGGATCAATAGGGCAAAGGTTGTTACTGGCATACCGATCTCCTCCTTGGGTCAGTATGTATCAGATATGGGTAAAGAAAAAGGCCTCTTCAAGGGAAGAGGCCTTTTCCGCAAAGTCTCGCGGATCAGCCCGCCATCTGGTTGTGCTTGCGCGCAACGTATTCTTTGGCGGTTTCCACGGCCACCGCAGCGTCGCGGCAGTAGGCATCTGCGCCAATGGCTTTGCCGAACTCTTCGTTCAGCGGAGCGCCACCAACCAGAACCACATAATCGTCGCGCTTGCCCTGTTCTACGAGAGTGTCGATAACGACCTTCATGTAGGGCATGGTGGTGGTCAGCAGGGCCGACATGCCGAGAATGTCTGGCTTGTGCTCTTCCAGAGCTTCCAGATAGTTCTCAACCGGGTTGTTGATGCCGATGTCGACAACTTCAAAGCCCGCGCCTTCCATCATCATGGACACAAGGTTTTTGCCGATGTCGTGGATGTCGCCCTTAACGGTGCCGATCACCATCGACCCCATGCGCGGTGCGCCGGTCGCGGCCAGCAGAGGCTTGAGGATGGCCATGCCGCCCTTCATCGCGTTTGCCGCCAGAAGAACCTCAGGAACAAAGAGGATACCGTCGCGGAAGTCGGCGCCCACAATGGTCATGCCGCCAACCAGAGCTTTGGTCAGAACCTCATAGGGTTCCCAGTTGCGTTCCAGAAGGATGTTCACGCCCTCTTCGATCTCTTCTTTGAGACCGTCGTAGAGGTCGTCGAACATCTGTTGAACAAGCTCTTCGTCGTCCAGTTCGGAGAGGATGATATCTTCTTCTTCTGACATGAGCGTTTCCTTCATGCGGGGGCATGCGTCATGCATGCAGTGTCTTTCATGCGACTATTCTGCATTTTTATGCCGGGTCAATTGGCGGAATGCGACATCGAGTAAAGTTCTACCGACCATTCGTCTTTTTTCGGGCGAATTCTTGCGTTTGTTCATGGTGTGTTCTAGCTTTGTTTCATGTCAAATTCTCCCGGTTTCGTCGCTTTTGAACGCCGCCCGGCACGGGCCGCCACAAGCAATACCGACGGACGCTTTGAAAAATATACCAAATCCGACGTGCATGACGGTTGGGACATATTTGAGGATTTGCCGATTCTCAAAACCGAGGTGCGTGACGAACGCCCCCGATCGGTTGTCAACTATGTCCGCTCTCCTGACCTACCTTTCGATCGGTCGCTCAATCCCTATCGCGGATGTGAACACGGTTGTATCTATTGTTTTGCCCGCCCGACCCATGCCTATCTAGGGCTGTCACCGGGGCTGGATTTTGAGACCCAGTTGATCGCGCGCCCAGACGCCGCGCAGGTTCTGGACCGCGAGTTGCGCAGCAAGAGCTATCAGGTGGCACCTTTGGCGATTGGCACCAACACGGATCCGTACCAGCCGATTGAACGCGACCGGGGCATCATGCGTGCCTGTCTTGAGGTGCTGCGGGCCTTTCGTCATCCCGTAGCGATTGTGACCAAAGGCACGTTGATCGAACGGGATATCGATATTCTCGCGGATATGGCGGCGCAGGGGTTGGTGCGGGTGGGCATTTCGGTGACCACGCTTGATCCCGTTCTGTGTCGCAAGATGGAACCCCGTGCGCCTTCGCCGAAACGTCGGATTGAAATCATACGTCGGCTGTCGGGTGCGGGTATCCCGGTGCGTGTCATGGCCTCGCCCATGGTACCGGCTTTGACCGATCCCGAGCTGGAAGCAATTCTGGAAGCGGGGGCCAGCGCGGGTGCCGAGAGTGCCAGCTATATCATGCTGCGCCTACCGCTTGAGGTGGCCGATCTATGGCGGGCGTGGTTGGCGGAACACTATCCCAATCGCCTCAATCGCGTGATGGGACATATCCGCGAGATGCATGGGGGAGAGGATTATGCGGCAAACTGGGGCGCACGGATGCGCGGAGAAGGTGTTTATGCCGACTTGATCGCCCAAAGGTTTCAGCGCGCGCGGCGGAAACTGGGCCTGGAAGAGCAGGTCGCGCCGCTGCGGTGTGACTTGTTTCAGCCGCCGCTGGCACGAGGGGCGCAGATGGCGCTGGATCTATGAGGAGGTGGTTCCGGTATTGTCGACCGCTAGCCGAATATGAGGTTCTGCGGTAAATCCTTGAGGGGACGTCAATTCTTGCTGGGCAACTGCGCGCGCGTGTTGGAGAGCTGCGAGAGTGCGGGCGGAGGCGTTGTCTTTCAAAGCGCGCTCAACGTCGAGAAGGACGTCTGTGACCCAATTGAAGTGTGCTGTGGACATTGGTGATCCCGATACTAGTTATCTACCGATACCCAGACATGGTAAACCGTTCGTTAATCAACCGTGACCTGACAAAAATAGATACGGGTGACGCTTGGTCACCCGTTTTGTTTTTATGATTTTTTTACGGTATCAGCTTTTCCGGCGACGGCCACGGCGCTCACGCTGAGGACCTTCATCCTCACCTGTGCCATCGCTGTCCGAGCTGAAGCCGCCCAGTTTTTCTGCAATCAGGTCAAGCGTTGGACGCGCCCCTTTGGGGGTTTCATCAAGCGCCTTGCGCATGGCCGCGAGGTGCACAGGCAGGGTGCCACAGCATCCACCAACAATCCGCGCACCCGCGTCGCGGGCCAAAACGGCATATTCGCCCATCAACTCGGGTGTGCCATCGTAGTGGATATGCCCATCGACGTATTTCGGAATGCCTGCATTGCCTTTGGCGATGATGGGGCGCTCGGTGCCCTGCGCGGCAAAGCCCAGAACGGTGCGCATCAGGTCCGACGCGCCTACACCACAGTTGGCACCAAAACCAATCGGTGGGTTGGGCAGGCTTTCTACTAGGGCTGAAAGATCCGCCGAGGTCACACCCATCATGGTGCGGCCCGCGGTGTCAAAGCTCATGGTACCACACCAGGGCGCGTTGAGATTTGCAAAGGCTTCGGCTGCAGCGCGGAATTCCTCTGGCGCCGAGATGGTTTCAACCCAGAGCACATCTGCGCCACCGTCCAGAAGGCCTTTGGCGGTCTCTTCAAACATCTCAACGGCGGTTTCGTGGCTCAATGTGCCTGCCGCGCCCATGATCTCGCCAGTCGGGCCAACCGACCCGGCAACGATCACCTGACGACCAGCGGCATCCGCCACTTCGCGCCCCAGTTCAGCTGCGAGTTTCGAAAACTCATAGGCTTTGTCGGCCGCATCATGCAGTTTCAGACGTGAGGCATTGCCGCCAAATGAGTTGGTCAGAAACAGATCCGACCCAGCGTTGACCGCATTGCGATACAGGGTGCGGATTTTCTCTGGCTCGTCCCGGTTCCAGAATTCCGGTGCGTCGCCGGATTGCAGGCCCATATTGAACAGGTTTGTGCCGGTGGCGCCGTCCGCCAGAAGTACATCGCGCTCAGCCAGCGCTTTGGTCAGTGCATCGCTCATGAATCTTGCCTTTGCTCAGGTTGCGCGCGGTGTTTCATACACAGCATTCCATAGCAAACTCATAATCTGCATGATGGTTATGAGCTTTGTGCAAAGATATGCGGTTAAAGCCCGGAGACCTTGTAGTCACGCGGGATGCCTTCACTTATTTTGGCCCAGTCTGAGTCACCGGCACGGGTTTGATGAGCCTCGAAGGCTTCAGCATCGGTGAATTCCTCTGCCACATCAAATCTGCCAACAATGTCAGGATGTTCTGTGACGGAAAAACTCAGACAGCCCGGTTCAGCGCGGGTCAGGCGGATATGCTCAGGCAATGCGGCGCGTATATCCGCAATGCGCTCAGACGGCACCTGTATGTGTCCAGTTAAAACAACGGTCATATTGGTCTCAGTGCAAAAGTGTTTCAGCGTTGGCAACGCCAAAGGCGTCTGCGGCAAGGTAAACAGGGAATCGCGCGAGGTTAAACCAGATTGCGAGGGTCTCGCGCCGTTTCCAAGTGGCGTCGGCGCGGGACGACGTGGCCACCAATGTGATATCGCGCGCGCCCACCAATTTGAATGAAATCCAACTGCGCGGCAGATGGAAGGCGTCTGAAACCAAAATCACCGAGGCCGGATTGTCGAGCAGCGGCAGCGTAAACAGCGCGTTCTGAAGCGTCGATTCGGAGTTTGGCTCGACGACCATCGCCTGTTCTGGAACACCCCGCGTGCGGGCATAATCGGCCATCTGTGTCGCGACATCGCCAATCGGGCTTTCGCTGGCGGCGCCCGTAAAGGCCAGTTTCGGTGCCTTGCCCGCCAAGTAGAGATCAACGCAGGTTTCAACCCGCTGCTGGCTGTTTGGACCAAGCTCTCCGGTGGTGTCCGTCACGCCAGCACCCAAACAGACAATGACATCTGCCTCAGGCACCGCTGTATGACGTGGCCAATACCGATCGACGGCCTCCACCGCGCCTTGGGTGAAAATTAAAAGGCCAGCCCCGATCAGGACTGGCCAAATAAGTTTGCGGATCATTCCAGCTCGATGGTTCCGGGAGGTTTCGATGTGACGTCATAGAAGACGCGGTTCACACCTTTCACCTCGTTGATGATGCGGGTCATGGTCTCGCCGAGGAACTCGTGGCTGAACGGGTAGTAATCCGCCGTCATGCCATCCACCGAGGTCACAGCGCGCAGGCCTACCGCGTAATCATAGGTCCGGCCATCGCCCATCACGCCAACGGTGCGCATCGGCAGAATGGCGGCAAAGGCCTGCCAGATCTCATCATAAAGACCGTGTTTGCGGATCTGGTCGATATAGACGGCGTCGGCCTCTTGCAGGATCGCCAGCTTTTCGCGGGTGATCTCACCGGGGCAACGGATCGCCAAACCCGGTCCGGGGAAGGGGTGGCGGCCAATAAAGCTGTCCGGCAGACCAAGTTCACGACCCAATGTGCGCACTTCGTCTTTGAACAACCCGCGCAGAGGTTCAACAAGCTTGAGGCCCATTTTCTCTGGCAGACCACCCACGTTGTGGTGCGATTTGATGGTAACCGAGGGACCGCCCGAGAAGGACACGGATTCGATGACATCGGGGTATAGTGTCCCCTGCGCCAGGAATTCAGCACCTTCGATCTGGTCGGCGTATTTCTGGAACACGTCGATGAAGAGCTTGCCGATGGTTTTGCGCTTGACCTCTGGGTCGCTGACACCTTCCAGCTCGCCCAGGAACAGGTCGCTTTCATCGGCGGCAATGAGGTTCAGGTTGTAGTTGTTGCGGAACATCTCCACAACTTCCTGCGCCTCGTTTTTGCGCAGCAAACCATGATCCACAAACACACATGTAAGCTGATCGCCAATCGCTTCGTGCAGCAGGATGCCTGTGACCGAGCTGTCCACGCCGCCGGAGAGGGCACATATGACCTGTTTGTCACCCACCTGATCGCGGATGGTCTGGATCATCTCTTCACGGTAGGCGCCCATGGTCCAGTCACCCGAGAACCCGGCCAGTTTGACAAAGTTCTCATAAAGCTTCGCACCGCGCGGGGTGTGGTGCACCTCGGGGTGGAACTGCACCGCGTAGAAATGACGGTCAGAGTTGGCGGTGATGGCGTAAGGGGCATTTGGCGACGTGCCATAGACCTCAAAGCCCGGAGCGATTTCGCTCACGTGATCGCCGTGGCTCATCCAGACCTGTTCGTCACCTTCGGTGAACCAACCGTCGAGAATATCCAATGTGTTCTCGGGGGTCACAAAGGCGCGGCCGAATTCCGCAGTGCCATGGCCGCTTTCGACCTTGCCACCCAGCTGGTGCATCATCACCTGCTGGCCGTAACAGATGCCAAGGATCGGCACACCGTAGTCAAAGATCTCTTGCGGCACGCGGGGCGATCCCTCGCGTGTCACACTGTCAGGGCCCCCGGAAAAGATCACTGCCTTGGGCGCGAGCTCGCGCACAAATTCCATCGTGACATTCTGATAGGGGTGAATTTCGCAATAAACATTCAGTTCACGCAGGCGACGCGCAATCAGCTGCGTTACCTGAGAACCGAAGTCGATGATGAGGAGGCGGTCATGCTGCTGTGTCATGTGCCCAGTTATGCGGGCGGACGGGCCTTTGCAATACTGTTTGTGACAGGATGACTGCATATCTGCCAGTCGAAGCGGGCAGGGCGGGGCTTTGCCTCTGCCAATCGACGGGATCGTGGCGTTCTCGGGCCAGCGCTGTGTTTCGGTACAGATGTAAGGCACGCCCCGTCACGGGTCACGTGAACTGAAATCATCCAACATTCATCTGAGTTTGAGGCCGCACTTTTACGCAAAGCCGACAAGGATGTCGTTTTTTCACGTGAGGCGACGGAAACGCGGGGTGGGGTTTAGTCACAGCCGCTAAATTACTAAAAACGGTTCGGGCCCCGGCGGGCCTCTCTAAAACTATGAGGAAGATACCATGTCGGAAGGTGCAGCGCGCAAACGGACTCGCGGTGGTGGAGGTGCAGCACGACGTGCGGCGCGGACGGCGGTCAGTGTCGAAACCGCGAAATATATCGAGCGCAATATCCCGAATTTCGAAATCCTGTCGGAAGAAGCGCTTGATATCATTGAAACCAACGCCGAAACCATCCTCGAAGAAGTGGGCGTCAACTTTGTTGACAATCCCGCGGCACTGGAACGCTGGAAAGCGGCTGGTGCGGATGTGCAGGGTGAGCGCGTACGCATTCCCCGTGGGTTGGCGCGTGAGCTGATCAAAACGGCGCCCAAATCCTTTACCCAGCACGCCCGTAACCCCGAGCGCAGCGTTGAAATCGGTGGCCGCAACTTGGTGCTGGCCCCGGTTTACGGCCCGCCCTTTGTGCATGATGCAGAAGGTGGTCGTCGTTACGCGACCATGGATGATTTCCAGAAGTTCGTGAAACTGGGCTATATGTCCAAGTGGCTGCACCATTCGGGGGGCACCGTTTGCGAGCCGACCGATGTGCCGGTGAACAAGCGTCACCTCGATATGCTCTACGCGCATATGACGCTGTCGGACAAACCCTTTATGGGCTCGGTCACCTCGCCCGAGCGAGCGCAGGACAGCGTTGACATGGCGTCGATCCTGTTTGGCGAAGAGTTCGTTCAGAACAACACCGTGATGACCTCGCTGATCAACATCAACTCGCCGATGCAGTTCGACGATGTGATGATGGGCGCGCTGGAAGTTTACGCCAAGAACAATCAGGCCTGCATCATTTCGCCCTTCATCGTTGGCGGGGCCATGGCGCCGGTTTCGGTCGCTGGCACCCTGACACAGGTTCTTGCCGAAGCTCTGGCGGGTATCGCCTACAGCCAGATCCTCCGCCCCGGTGCGCCGGTGATCATGGGCGCCTTTGTGACCTCGATCGACATGGGCTCGGGCGCGCCAACCTTTGGCACTCCTGAGGCCTCGCACATCACCTATGGCGCAGGTCAGCTGGCCCGCCGTCTGGGTCTACCCTATCGTTCGGCTGGGTCGTTCAACGGCTCGAAACTGCCCGATGCGCAGGCGGCCTATGAAACGTCGAACTCGCTCAACATGGGCCTTTTGGCCGGTGTGAACTTTATGCTGCACTCCTGTGGCTGGCTTGAGGGCGGTCTGGTGTCGTCCTTCGAAAAGTTCGTCATGGATGCCGATCAGCTGGGCACCTTGCACCACCTTGCGCGTGGCGTATCAGTGGATGAGAACGCCCAGGCGATGGATGCGATCCGCGAAGTTGGACCGGGTGGTCACTTCCTCGGCTGTGCCCACACGCAGGCGAACTTCAAAGATGCCTTCTGGAAATCCGAACTGTTGGACTACAAGCCGTTTGAGACCTGGGCAGAAGAAGGCAGCCGCGACACCATGGCGCTCGCCACGGCCCGCGTGAAGTTCCTGCTCGACAACTATCAGCAGCCGCAGATTGATCCAGAAATCGATGCCAAGCTCAAAGCCTTTGTGGCTGAGAAAAAGGCCTCGATGCCAGATAGCTTCACCTAACGCACCTACAACTTAACGTGGTGGTTGGAATGACAGCCCTCGGTTTGACCGGGGGCTGTTTTACGTTCTGGGGGCCGGTGTCAAAAGCTGCGCCTCGCCTATGAGGGCAATCAGCACCTCAACATGATGTCGGGGGGTATAATCTGCGCTGCCGCGCAATCTCCTGTTATTCAGATCGGCCTCTAAGTTGAACAGCTGCAGTGCCGCCTGGCCGGATTTGCGCGGGAAGGTGTCGCCCAGAATGCGGGGGAGCAGTTTTGCCCGGTCATATTGCGCCACGCCAGCGCGGGCGGCAGATGTCAGAAGGCGCGGGCGGCGCAATGTCTTAAGAAGGCCGAGAATATCATGCATGAGATGGCTCCGATGGTGAGTTGTCTGAAGCGATATTCCCACAGAAAATTGGGGTGTTGCCCTGTTTGCGGACGTTGCGCACGGCGGATTCAGGATCGTTTAGAATTTTTAGTAAATTGTTTACGACGGGTGGCGCCGTTAACGTATCGGTAAGAAACACCCGCCTAAGTTGCTATAACCCTCTGGGGGTAATTCTGTGGAAAGCCTGTGGATTGGTGGGCGCAGAACTGTGTAGGAAAGAGTGACATGAGTGCGATTAATCTCCCCGGCTGGGTGCCGGATGCAGCCCGCGTTTACCTGGCTCATACCGAAACCGGCTGTTCGATCCGAGAACTTGCCCGCGAAAAAGGCTGCCACGCCTCGACAGTTCTGCGGCAGGTCCGAAAAATTGAAACCCGACGCGATGACCCTTTGGTGGATGCGGCCCTGCGCGCGCTTGGTACGGCAAAGGCTGCTGACCCTGATACCGCTGTGGTTGTGCCTTTGCGCAGCCTTGCCGATCTCAAACCTAACACCCCCGGTATCCCAGATGAGGTGACACTGCGCCGTGAAGCGCGCCGGGTGTTACGCCGGATGTGTGAGGTCGGCGCGGTTCTGGCCGTGGCGGCCGAGATGGACAAGGCGGTGGTCGTGCGAGACACCGGAGAGGGGGGCGCTGCGCGGACGGCGGTGGTTGATGCGCCGATCGCAGAAGCCATGGCGCTGCAGGATTGGATTGCCTGTGACGCACCCGGTCGGATTTCACGCTACCGCATCACCCAAGCGGGACGATCGGCGCTGAGCCACATGGTGGCAGAACAGGAAAACCGCATCCGGGGCATGGCGGATACGCAGATCAACGCAGAGACCGGACGAGAAGTTGAGGCCGCGCTCGATGAGGCTGACCGCGATCCCAGTGCTCGCAAAGGGCGGTATATGCTGACGGAAAGCCCCCTGACGGTGTTGTCCCGGCGCAGCAACAAAGACGGGAGCCGGTTCCTGACAGACGCTTTGGTGACGGCGGGCGAACGGCTGCGCGAGGATTTTGAACTCGCGCAGCTCGCACAAGGCGATGTGTCGAACTGGGACCAGATCATGGGCGGGCAGGGCGCGGGGCCTGTGCCCGAGGAGCTTCGCGGATCCGAGGCCGCGGGCTGGCGATTGCGCTCAGCTTTGCGCGACCTCGGGCCGGGGCTTGGGGATGTGGCTTTGCAGTGCTGCTGCTACCTTGAGGGGCTTGAGGTCACTGAAAAGCGCTTGGGGTGGTCCGCGCGCTCCGGCAAGATCGTTCTGCGCATAGCGTTGCAGCGGCTGCGCCGTCACTACGAGAACCTCGCCGCGCAGGGTGGGGATTTGGTAGGGTAGTCCCAAAAGAAAAAGACCCGCCAGTGGCGGGCCTTTCTATATCACATGTGACGTGAAGCTTAGGCAGCCGAAGTTGCGGCCTCGTCCAGGTGCTTCATCACGTTTTCCGGGCTCGACACGCCATAGGGGTCTTCGCCGTGGTTGTCCGACAGGCCGGGCTCTTCGAACCAAGCTTCTACAACACCATCGTTGATGATGGCGGCATAGCGCCACGAGCGCATGCCAAAGCCCAGGTTGTCTTTGGCAACCAGCATGCCCATTTTGCGGGTGAATTCGCCCGAACCATCGGGGATCACGCCAACATTTTCCAGCTCTTGGTTGCGGGCCCAGGCGTTCATCACGAAGCTGTCGTTGACCGACATGCAGTAGATGGCATCGATGCCTTTGGCTGCAAAATCACTAAAGCCTTTTTCAAAGCCTGGCAGCTGGTAGGTCGAGCATGTCGGGGTGAAGGCACCCGGCAGCGAGAACAGCACAACGCGCTTACCTTTGAAGTAATCCGCAGTGGTCATGTCCTGCCAGCGGAACGGGTTGGGGCCTTCGATGGCCTCATCGCGAACGCGGGTGTGGAAAGTTACGTCGGGAAGCGAAAAACCGGTTTTCATCGGACACCTCTAAGCTTGTTTGGAACGATTCCAAAAAGGGCGTAACCTGCGGGCATAAGATGTGCAAGCGGCTTTCGCGGCGAAATCAGTACAGGTTACGACGATCGAAACAGGATCGGCAAAACGCCGCGAACCGGTCGAAATTTGGGTCTGGTTTTTGTGCAGGGCAGGGAGGACTGGTTACTGTCTGGGGATGCGCCGCTGAAAGACAGCAATGCTGCACTGGAAACTCTCCCTGCAAACCCTTAATACAAAAGGACAGCCAAGCTTTCGCGGGGAAAAAATAGTGCGTGATCTCAAAATCCCGTCCGAACGTCATCCGGAAAAGGCCCATCGGCCTGACAATGCTCAGCCAAAGAAACCCTCGTGGATCAGGGTAAAGGCACCGGGCGGTGAAGGGTATAATGCCACGCGTAAGATCATGCGTGACAACAATCTTTCCACGGTCTGCGAAGAGGCGGGATGTCCCAACGCCGGGGAATGCTGGAGCCAGGGTCACGCCACCATGATGATCATGGGCGAGATCTGTACCCGTGGATGTACCTTCTGCAACGTGGCCACGGGCCGACCCGATGCGCTGGACCAGTTTGAGCCGGGCCGGGTGGCTCTTGCGGTGCAAAAACTGGGCTTGAAACATGTTGTGATCACTTCGGTGGACCGCGACGACCTGAAAGACGGCGGGGCCGAGCATTTTGCTCAGACCATCCGCGCCATTCGCCACCGCTCTCCGGACACGACCATCGAGATCCTGACCCCGGACTTCCTGAAATGTGATCCGTCGGTACTTGAGATTGTTGTCGAAGCGAAACCGGATGTGTTCAACCACAATCTGGAAACCGTGCCAAACCTCTACCTCGAGGTGCGCCCCGGCGCGCGCTATTTCCATTCGCTGCGTCTGTTGCAGCGGGTGAAAGAAATGGATCCGTCGATTTTCACCAAATCTGGCATCATGGTGGGCCTGGGCGAAGATCGCCCGTCGGTGTTGCAGGTCATGGATGATATGCGCGCAGCGGACATCGATTTCCTGACCATCGGTCAGTATCTCCAGCCCACTCCAAAACATCACCGTGTGGCCAATTTTGTGACCCCTGAGGAGTTTGCGTCTTATGAAAAGGCCGCTTTTGGCAAAGGGTTTTTGATGGTGTCCGCCACACCGCTGACCCGGTCTTCGTATCACGCCGGGGATGATTTTGCCCGGCTGCGTGATGCGCGCGAGGCCAAACTGGCCAAAGCGTAAGAGCGTTGGTGCATATGGAGAGCCCGGAGGGATTCGGGTTCACCAAATCTGAAAATCCCGGAAACCTAATGGCTTTTGCAGCCCTGAAGCCCCCTCCTGTCCTGAACGGGCCAGGGTGAGGGGGGCTCCGAACCAGAAAGCCTGAACTGGCTTAGGGCGCGGTCAGCGCTTTGACGTAGGCCGCAACGGCAGTGCGGTCTTCCGCGCTGAGCTTGGCAAAGTTGTCGACCACTTCCGCCATATGACCCCCGACGCTGTCATAATCCGGGGTAAAGCCGCTTTCGAGATAATAGGCGATGTCCTCAGCGGACCAGTCTAGCTTGTCTGGGGTCAGCGCCGGGATTGTGCCTTGACCGCTGGGATTTGGCGCACCGGCCATCCAGCGGGATTTATCCAGACCACCCAAGGCATTGCGTGGGGTGTGGCATTCGGCGCAATGGGCCAGAGCCTCAACCAGATAGCGGCCGCGTTCTTGTTCGGCATTGGCCTCTGTGACCCAGTCCTCACTAAAGAAGAGGAACTTCCAGCCGCCCAGACTGCGACGGATGTTGAAAGGAAAGCCCACGTCATGGGGTTTGGACGGCGTGGCGCTGGCAGGAATGGTCTGCAGGTAGGCATGCAGGTCCACCAGATCCTGATCCTTCATCTTGGCGTAAGATGTATAGGGGAAGGCCGGATAATAGTGCTGACCTTTAGGGGACACCCCTCGGGTGACCGCATTGGCGAGATCTTCAACGGACCAGCCACCGATACCCTGATCCGGGTCAGGCGAAATATTCGGCGCGTAGAAGGTGCCGAAATCCGATGGGAAGGCCATGCCTCCGGTCAGAATCAATTTGTCCTCAGCCTTGGGCTCGTGATGACACGAGGCACAGCCAGCGGCGGTAAAGATGGTTTCCCCGCGTGCCGCATCCCCGGTGAGGGTCGAAAAGCGCTCTGGGTCCACACGGTCTGGTGCGGTGATCCAGAGGCCGACCCCGGCGCCGATAACGGCAACCGCGGCCAGCAGTTTCACTACACCGCGCATGGGTTACTGCGGTGCGCGATAGGTGTCGTGGCAGCCTTTACAGCTTCCGCCGATCTTGCCCATGTTCGGGCCAAGCGCTTCGCGGCCGGTGCCCGTTGCGGCCTGCATGGCTTTGGCGCCTTCACCAAAGGCAGCCCAGCTGGCGGCGAAATCATCCATGTTGTCCCAGATGTTGGGCTGTGCACGGGTGCCGTCGATCGCCATATTGTCACTGCCCTCAGGCCAAAGTGCGGCCTGATCGATCATCGATACGGCAACAAGCGAATCTGCGGCGGCCTGCGCTTTGGCGGCGTCATATTCGACAGCGCCTTTGGCCATGCCTCCCAAAATACCCAGATTGATCGCCATAATGCGGAACTGGCCCTGACGGGCTTTCACTTCCTGCGGAACTTCGGCGACAGCTGCGGAGGCGGTGAGCACGGCAAGTGCAGCCAACGTGGCAAAGGTTTTGGTCATTATGGAACTCCCTATTCACACAAATATCCAAACCACTATGCCACGGCCTTGCAACAAAACCATGCCGAATCCTATCAGATGACAGAATTGCCGGGTCGTTTGGGTCAGTCGGTGAAGCGGACTTTGCCGATATAGGGGAGGTTTCGGTTGCGCTGGGCGAAATCGATGCCATAGCCCACGACAAATTCATCGGGGATCTCAAAACCAATCCAGTCGGCGCGAATATCCACTTCGCGGCGGGTGGGTTTGTCGAGCAGAGCAATGGTTTTCAACCGTGCCGGATTGCGCGACTGCAAGAGTTTGATCACATGGGTCAGGGTGTGACCGGTGTCGACAATATCTTCGACAACCAGAACATCACGCCCTTCGATGGCACCGCGCAAGTCTTTGAGAATGCGTACTTCTCGGCTTGATTCCATGGTGTCGCCGTAGGAGGAGGCCTCTAGGAAATCGACCTCAACCGCAAGGTCCAGCTCGCGCACAATATCTGCGATAAAGACGAAGGACCCGCGCAACAGACCAACAACAACAAGCTTGTCGGTATCGCTGAATTCGGTGGCAATTTCACGGCTCAGATCTTCGATCCGCGCAGCAATTGTCTTGGCCGAGATCATTTCATCTACGACATAAGGACGCTTTGTCATGGCTCAGCCCTTGATTTTCTTGTTTCAGGATACGACATCGGCGCGCAACCTAGTTAAAACCCCGCCGTTGTCACGGATTATTTACGGTCAATCCGTCGCGGCCCAGAAGAGAGCGCCATGCCCAGCCATTCCGAGACCCGCATTCTGCCGTATAGCGCGCAACAGATGTATGATCTGGTAGGCGACGTGGCCTCTTATCCAAAATTCTTGCCCTGGACCGCAGCGGCGCGCATTCGGTCGCGTGAGGACAAGGGGGATCACGAGGTGATGCTGGCGGATCTGGTGATCAGCTTCAAAGTGTTTCGCGAACGGTTTGGAAGCCGTGTGGTCCTGCGCCCAACCGAGCAGATCATCGAAACCGAGTATCTCGACGGGCCGTTCAAATATCTCAAATCGAACTGGCGGTTCACCGATCATCCTGAGGGCTGTGAAGTGCATTTCGACGTGGATTTTGAGTTCAAGAATGTGATCTTGCAGAAGGCGGCAGGGCTGTTTTTCTTTGAGGCGATGCAGCGGGTTGTTAAGGCCTTTGAGGGGCGCGCCGAAGAACTTTACGGCAAGGCCTGACTGTACCCTTCGGGGTGAAATGAGAAAAAATACATGAATTACAACGCGCTGTGCCAGTTTTTGGTGCAGCGTTTTTTGTTGTGCATTTTAGGGAGCGTTAACCATTGGTTATCAATTGGGCCCTTTAGCCACATTCTCGTCAAATTTGATCGAAATGATTAAGGTATTCGAGACAAACACCACAGGATGCCCCGCTGATGACCCTTGTTACCAATGCCCCCGTCTCGCGTATCGTTCCGGCTCGGGCTCCTGTGGTTTACACTCCCTCGCGTGTTGATCGCGATGTGGCCACAACAGGTCATATCCATATGGGCGCCTATACCACGCCGCTGATGGTGGCGCGGGCGGCGATGGCGCAGGATTGCATGGTGGTGCCCAGCAATGACAAACCCATAAGCCGCGTCGAGCGTCTGTCGCGGGCTTCGGCGCAGGCCACTCGCACCTATGGCCATGAGGTCCAGACCCCACCACCGGCACGGCTGTCCCGCGTGGCGTAATCCGGCTTCTGGCTTGACCGTAGGCCGTCTGAACGGCATGGCTGATCCACAGCAAAATGGATCGCCTTATGACTGCCCTTATCGACTCCCTTATCCCTGACTTTGCACCAGCCGTCGCCGCGCGTGATATTATGCGTCTGTCGCTGTTGGATTGGCTGGCCTGTGGGATCGCGGGCAAGGGCGAGCCGGTGGCCGAACTGACCCGCGCCATGGTGCGTGAGGAGGGCGGTGCAGAGCAAGCGAGCCTTTTTGGTGGTGGTCGGGCCCCAATGCGGGCCGCGGCCTTGGTCAACGGGGCCACCAGTCATGCGCTGGATTACGATGACACCCATTTCGCTCATATCGGCCATCCATCGGTTGCTGTGCTGCCCGCGGCCATGGCTGTGGCCGAGCATCATGGGCGGGATTTTGAGGATCTGATTGAGGCCGCGCTTTATGGCTGTGAGGCCTCGGTGCGTATGGGACTTTTGCTGGGGCGGAGCCATTATCAGGTCGGATATCACCAGACCGCAACCGCCGGGGCCTTTGGGGCCACTGTGGCCGCCGCGCGCCTGATGGGGCTGGACGAGGATCAGACCCGGCACGCGCTGGCGCTGGTGTCGACGCGGGCCTCGGGCCTCAAATCGCAGTTCGGCACCATGGGCAAACCTTACAACGCCGGGATTGCGGCCTCAAATGGGGTTGAGGCGGCGCTCTTGGCCTCTAAGGGCTTCATGAGCAACCCGGATGCCTTAGAGGGCGAAAATGGGTTCCTGACGACACATCACGCTGATTCCGGGTCTTTGCCGCAGGATTGGATGATGGCGCAGGTGAGCCACAAGTTCCACGCCTGCTGTCACGGCTTGCATGCCACGCTTGAGGCGCTTGAAAGCCTGAAACCGCTGGATGTTTCGGGTATTACTGCGATCAAGATCACCACGCATCCGCGTTGGATGACGGTCTGCAACCTGCCAGAGCCCTCTACCGGGCTGGAAGCGAAATTCAGCTACCGCATGGTCACTGCGCTCAGCCTCATGGGCCATGCCACCGCCGCGCTGGCGACCTATGAAGATAGCCTGTGTTCCGACCCACAAGTAATTAGTCTGCGGGACAAGGTGTCGGTTGTGGCAGATGACATGCTGTCCGAGACCGAGGCCATGGTACAGATTGAAGGCGCGACGCCGCTGATGGCCCATCATGATCTGAGCACGCCCCTGTCGACGGATGAACTGGCCGGGAAACTCCGCCACAAGGCCCAGGTGCTTTTGGGGGATGATCGCGCCTGGGAGAGTGTGCAATCGGGTCATCTCGGTGCGCTGATGGCGGTGATGAGCTTTTAACTCAGATGTTGATCAACCCATCGCGCACGGCCAATGCTACGGCTTGGTCGCGCGTTGCGGCGCCAAGTTTGCGTTTGGCCGAGACCATACGTTTGCGGACGGCCACTTCGGTTATGCCAAGGGTTTCTGAGATAGCACCATAGAGTTTTCCGGCCGCGAGGTAGGCCAACACGTCTTGCTCAGACGGCGTCAGACGCGGAGAGGTGAATCGGTGAAGCGGCGCGCAGGAGGCCGCGTCAGGGGCGCCAATGAATTCACAGGTGATCGCGGCCAATCGAGAAAAATGGGCCTGATGATCCAAACCACCTAGGTCAATTAGCGAGGAGTCTGCAGCAATCGAAAGCCCCATGCGCACGCCTTTATGCGCCCCTGGAAACGTCTGAGCCAGAACAGAGCGAAATCCAATTTCATACAGGTTTCGATCCATCTCAAGGCGGAGAGAAGACGAGCTAACATCGGGATGCATCACGCCGGTGTCATAGGTGATGCGGTTGGAGGTGATTGCGCCCTGCAGAAGTACTTCATCGACTTCGTAGTATTGCTGCTCCGCATAGAGCTCCATCCAGTGTGACGGATATGAAGAGGCCAGCCAGTTGAGGCCTTTGGTCTCAATGTCAATTTCGCCAATATTGACCCCATTGGCACCCTGATCGCCAAGGCTGGTCTGTGCGAAGGTCAGTCTGTCATCGAAGGTGGGCGCGGATTGAAACCCATCTATGAGATCAATCAAAGTATTCAATTGAAACATGAAACCAATACCAAAATGAACTTTTTCACGAAGGGCACTGCGGGCCGGAAACTGATCGGCCGGGCACTAAAATTCTGCGATATTTCTAGGGTTAGATAAAGGTAAACCTTAGATGTCGATCAATCTATCACGCACGGCAATGGCGACAGCCTGTTCGCGGGTTGCGGCGCCCAATTTGTTGCGTGCGGCATTTAATCGTTTGCGCACAGCCACTTCGGTGATGTTCAAGCGATCGGCGATCTGATCGTTCATCAGCCCAGACGCCAGATATGCCAGCGCGTCTCGCTCTTTGAGCGTCAGCGGGTAGGTGTCCAAAAAATAGCTGTCGGGCGTGTCTCTGTTGGGCGTGCCGATAAAGGCTGCAATGACAGAAGACATGCGTTTGAATTTTTGCTGAAACTCATCTCCGCCGAGATCTGAAATGCTGTGATCTGATATCAGGGTTGTCACCAGCCGGTCATGTTCGGTCGGCGCCCGAAAGGACTGAGCTATGGACCCACGATATCCCAGGTCCGCAAGATCGCGATCAATGCGCAATTCGGTATCAGATTGAGCGAGGGTGGTGGTTTTGGTGCCGATGTCTTCGGAGATCATCTCAAAGGATGTTCGGGCATGCCGAAGAATGACGTCGCCACGGTGATAGGCACGCTTGCGATAGCGTGTGCGCCAGTCCGACGACATGGTGGAAACAATCAGGTTTTGCCGATCATGAGAGGTGTCAAAGAAACCGATATTGAAATCGATGCCACCAATGCTTTGAATGGCACTGCGGGCGGTGGCCCAGCGTGCTTCAAAATCGTGACTGGCAATAAAACCATCAACGAGGTCTATGATCGAATTTGACGTTTGCATCTATAGCGTCAGTCTAGGATTTGAAAATAGAGGGTTTCAAGAATGAAAGTGTTTGAATTGCCCTGATAGTTGTAAAATTTTGAGGTCGTAAGCACCTGAGTGCTGTGTATTTTCTGCTGTGCGGAATTTCCACTTGAAAAAACTGATATAATTATCAGGTGGCGCAAATGCGAAATGCTATAAGTGCTTTTTGCAAAGTTTTTGTCGCGGGCGCCAGCAATGACGTCTTTTGTACCGAAAGATGGCCCTGACCGGAGAGGGTCAGGGCCGGTGACGATGGTTAGCTGTTGTGGTCGTAAGCGCGTTCGCCGTGCACCATGATATCCAGACCGTTGGTTTCAGTTTCCAGATCCACCCGCAGCGGGGTGATGGCTTTGACCACATAGATCAACACCAGAGTGACCACGGTGGTGAAGACGCCAACAATCGCCAGACCGCCGAGCTGTGCCGCCCATGACCCCGCGCCGAAGGCCGCGATCATGATGGTGCCGAAGATACCACCGACGCCGTGCACGGCAAAGACATCGAGCGTATCGTCGATCTTGAGCGTGTTGCGGATCAGGTTGACCGCTTCCTGACACAGGATGCCTGCGACGGCGCCGATGACCAGTGCCTCAATTGGGCCAACAAAGCCGGACGCAGGAGTGATCGAGGCCAGACCCGCGATGGTGCCGGTGACAATACCCACAAGCGAGGCTTTGCCAAATTTGATCTTTTCCCACAGCGCCCAGGTGAGCGAGGCAGTGGCCGCCGAAATATGGGTCACGGTCAGCGCCATGGCTGCACCGCCATCTGCGGCCAGCTGGGACCCGCCATTGAAGCCGAACCAGCCAACCCAGAGCATGGCTGCACCAATAAAGACCATGCCGGGATTGTGGGGAGGGGTGGTCTGATGTTTGCGCGGGCCCAGAACGACGGCGATCAGCAAGGCCGCCAGACCCGCGGTTTCATGCACCACAATGCCGCCCGCAAAGTCCTTTACACCGGTCTCACCAAAGATGCCGCCATCCGCCAGAAAACCGCCACCCCAGATCCAGTGGGTGACAGGTGCGTAACACAACAGCATCCACAGCGCCGAAAACAGCAGGACAAAGCCAAAGCCGATGCGCTCGACATAAGCCCCGACAATCAGCGCCGGGGTGATGATGGCAAAGGTCATCTGGAAGGCAAAGAACAGGATTTCAGGGATGGTGCCGGTGAGGCTGTCAACGGTCACCCCCGCGAGGAAAGCCTTGCCAAACCCGCCCCAATAGGCGCCGCCATCTCCAAATGCGATGGAATAGCCAAGCGCCAGCCAGAGCACGCTCATCAGGCAGGCAATGGCATAACACTGCATAAAGACGCTCAGCACATTGCGCGCCCGTACCAGCCCGCCATAAAACAGCGCCAGCCCCGGCAACGTCATAAACAGCACAAGCGCCGTTGCGACAATCATCCAAGCGGTATCCGCTCCAACCATGGGTCCGTCCTTCCCTATGTATCCCGTTGCGTCGAGAAACCCTGAAACAGGTGACGGAAAAAGAGGCAGTGGCGGTGAAGGATTGGGCAATTCCAAGATTGCCTGAAATATAGGCGGGAAATGCAGCAAATGCTGTGATCTTGGGCGCCTGTGGGGCGGGGCGGATTTACGGGAAAATGCGTTGAAAGAGGCCAACCACACGGTCTGTGGCCGCTTTCCTGCGGTATTTAAAGCCAATCGGCGCGCACAAGGCGGGTTTGGCAGCAGGTCAAACCGGGGGTGTGTAGCGCGCGTTGCCGCTTTGTCAGTTGCCGGAATTCAAGGCAGCAAGGATCAGCGACAGAGCGTGATCGCGGGCCGCTGCCCGGACATTGGGCCGTCCGATAGCACCATGTTCGACGGTTTCGGTGCGCGTGCCGTCTGAGGTGGCAAGGGCGTAACAGACCCGGCCTTCGGGTTTGAACTCAGACCCGCCAGGTCCCGCGATGCCGCTGATCGCCACGGCAATATCGGCTCGCGCGGCTGAGAGGGCGCCAGTGGCCATCTCTCGCGCCACCTCTTCGGAGACCGCGCCAAAAGCGTCGAGCGTGTCGGGGCGTACGCCGAGCATCTCGATCTTGGCAGCATTGGCATAGGTGACAAAGCCACGCTGAAAAATTGCCGAAGATCCGGCGATGTCGGTCAGTGCGGCGGCCACCATGCCGCCAGTGCAGCTTTCAGCGCAGGTGATGGTTTTGCCTTGGGCTTTGGCGGCGGCGAGGATCTGCTCGGCCAGCGCGCTCACATCAGCACCCCATGATAAAGCGAGGCCAATGCAATGGCGCCCAGAGCTGCGAAGACCCCGGCAATCACATCATCCAGCATGACGCCCAAGGGCGTGCCCATCCGGTCGGCCCAGCCCACAATCCAGGGTTTCCAGATATCGAACAGCCGGAACAGGACAAAACCCACGATCCAACCGGGGTAAAGGCGTAGGGTGTCGATACCCATCATCATGGCGCCATAGCTGACCGGCAAAAGTGCAATCCACTGGCCGACCACTTCGTCGATCACCACCCAGCTGGGATCATGGTCGCCGTCACGGGTGACCACGGCAGTGGCCCACCAGCCCAGAGCGAAAACCAGCGTTGTCGCCACCACCAAAAGCGTAAACCCGCCAAGCTGATGCAGGGCGTAGGCAAAGGGAATGGCGGCCAGCGATCCCCAGGTGCCGGGGGCCGGACGCAGGTAGCCTGTATAAAAGAAGGAGGCGATCAGCTTCATGATTTCACCAATGTGGCTGTGGCGATGGCGGCGATGCCCTCTTCGCGGCCGGTAAAGCCCAGTCGTTCCGAGGTGGTGGCTTTGATCGACACGCGATCGGCGGGCAGATCCATGATCCGTCCCATCTCGGCCATCATGCTCTCGGCATGGGGACCAACCTTGGGGCGTTCGCAGATCAAGGTGCAATCAACGTTTGAGATGGCATAGCCCCCCGCGCGCGCCAGATCGCAGGCATGTTTGAGAAAGATCTCGCTGGCAGCGCCTTTCCATTGTGGATCGCTAGGCGGGAAATGACGGCCAATGTCACCCTCGGCCAGAGCGCCATAGATGGCATCGGTCACCGCATGCATGCCGACGTCGGCGTCTGAATGGCCTTTGAGCTTTTTGCTATGCGGGATTTCGATGCCGCAAAGAATAACGGCATCGCCCTCTTCAAATGCGTGAACGTCGTAGCCATTGCCCAGACGAATATCCATGCCAGTCCTCAACAGTGTCTCAGCCCGAGCAAAATCTTCGGGCGTGGTGATTTTCAGGTTCCGCTCATCGCCCGGAACGATGGCAACGTCCAGCCCCGCGTCACGTGCGACCTGCACATCATCCGCCGCGCCGCCGGGGTGGGCTCGATGCGCGGCCAGAATATCGGCATAGCGAAAGCCCTGCGGTGTCTGCGCGCGAAACAACCCGCTGCGATCACGGGTGCCGGTGACTTTGCCCGCCTCACCGGTCCAGAGCGCATCGCTGACCGCGAGGGCAGGGGCCGCACCGGGGTGGGTTCTCAGCGCCTCTTGCACCGATTCGAGAAGAGCAGGGGTCAGGCAGGGACGGGCCACGTCATGGATCAGCACCAGATCCGGCGCATCCCCTTCCAGCGCCTCAAGCCCCAGCCGCACCGAGTCCGCGCGCTCATGCCCGCCATGCACCAAACGCACAGGCAGGTCACGTGCCGCCGCTTCGGCAAGCCCATGGTCATCGCGATGAATGACCATGACCACCTGATCCAGATGGGCCAGTGCCTGTAGCGTGTGGCGGGCCACAGGGGCGCCTGCAACCTCTTGCCATTGCTTAGGAAGCGGGCCTCCGGCGCGGCGGCCACGGCCTGCGGCGACGATCAGAGCGGCTGTTGTCATTCGGCTCTCCTTGCTTTGGCCAAGGTTTAGGCTGTGCCACTGGTTTCAGCAACAGACCTAGGGTCACTGCCTAAAAAATAGGCATTTGACTTTTCTGGGGCGCGAAAACCGCGTGGAAACATTGTAGGGTATCGGGCAAAGACCTACCCCAAATGTAACTGCACAAGGAATAAGCGTTTGAGCTTTCAACTCGGACATCGTCAGATCAGCCCCCCGGTGCTTCTCGCACCGCTGGCGGGAATCACTGATCTGCCGTTTCGCAATCTGGTTTCTTCTTTCGGCGCCGGTCTGGTGGTCTCCGAAATGATTGCCAGCGGCGAATTCCTGACCGCGCGCCCGGGCACCCGCGAAAAGGCGGAACTTGGGGCGCAACTTGAAAACACTTCGGTCCAGATTTCGGGCCGCGAGCCCGAGCCCATGGCTGAGGCTGCCAAAATGGTGGCGGATATGGGCGCGCGGGTGATCGACATCAATATGGGCTGCCCTGCGAAAAAGGTAACGGGCGGCTGGTCGGGCTCGGCTCTGATGCAGGTGCCGGATCATGCGCTGAAACTGATTGAGGCCGTGGTTGCGGCGGTGGATGTGCCGGTGACGCTGAAAACCCGGCTGGGTTGGAATGACGACGCCTTGAATGCGCCCGAGCTGGCGGCGCGGGCCGAAGCGGCCGGCGTGCAGATGGTGGTGATCCACGGCCGCACGCGCTGTCAGTTCTATAAGGGCAAGGCCGACTGGGCTGCGATCCATGCGGTGCGCGATGTGGTGACTGTGCCGCTTGTGGCCAACGGGGATATCGTTGACGCCGCAAGCGCGCGGACGGCTCTGGCGCAGTCGGGCGCAGATGGTGTGATGGTGGGGCGCGGCGCGCAGGGTGCACCCTGGAGGCTCGCGGACATCAGCGCCGAGCTTTATGGCACCGCAGCGCCGACAATCCCCACCGGTCGGGATTTCATCGACATGGCCGCGGGGCATTACGAGGCCATGCTTGGATTTTATGGGACGGTACTGGGTAACCGCGTCGCCCGCAAACATCTGGGGTGGTACATGGATAGGGCGGGCACTCCCGCCGCGCTGCGTCAGCGAGTGTTGACTGAAAAAGACACCGATGAAGTTCTGGTTCTGCTGGCGGATGCCTTGGCGGATCACCGCGAGGTCGCCGCATGATGGATGCACAGATCTGGTCATCGCTGCCTGTTCCTGCCGTGTTGATTGATCCGCAGGAAAACATCGCGGATGTGAACCCGGCGGGCGAAGGATTTCTGAACGCCTCTGCCAAATCACTGCTGGGGGCGCCGATCTGGGACAAGCTTGCAGTGGATGCGCCGCTGGAAGAAAGTCTTGAGCGCGCTCGGGCCCACGGGACACCCTTGTTCGTCAATGACGTGGATGTGGGGCCGGGATCGCGTCCGCCTCTGGTGTGCAACCTGCAGATCGCACCGATGCAGGGACGTGAAGGCTATATGCTCATGCTGATCTCTCCGCGCGAATTGGCGGGGCGCATGACGCAGAACCATTCGGTCAAATCGGCGGCGAAATCTGCGATTGGCATGGCTGAGATGCTGGCGCATGAGATCAAGAACCCGCTGGCGGGGATCACCGGCGCGGCCCAGTTGCTGAGCATGAACCTGCCCCCGGAAGATCTTGAATTGACGGATCTTATTGTGGAGGAAACCCGTCGCATTGTTAAGCTGCTTGAGCAGGTTGAACAGTTCGGAAACTTGACCGAACCTGAACATCACCCGGTGAATATTCACGATGTGCTCGACCGGGCGCGCCGTTCGGCCCAGCTTGGGTTTGGCGCACATATGACCTTTGTTGAGGATTATGATCCCTCGCTGCCGATGGCATCCGGAGATGCGGATCAGCTGCTTCAGGTGGTGCTGAACCTTGTGAAAAACGCCTCTGAGGCGGCCCCAGAAGGCGGCATTGTCCGTCTGAAATCCTATTACGAACATAGCTTTCGCCTGCGCCGCTCAGACGGCACGGGCCAACCTTTGCCACTCCAGATCGAAATCATCGATGATGGACCCGGCCTGCCGCCGGACATTCGCGGTGACGTGTTTGATCCGTTTGTCTCGGGCCGCGAGAACGGCACCGGATTGGGTTTGGCCTTGGTGAGTAAGATTATCTCTGACCACGGCGGGTGGATTTCGGTGGACTCTGTCCCCGGCCGCACCGTCTTTCGCATCTCGCTGCCGCGGGCCGCGACCTAACCCAAGGAAGACACACCCATGGATGGCACAGTCCTTGTTGCTGATGACGATCGCACCATTCGCACCGTATTGACACAGGCGCTCACGCGGGCGGGCTGTAAGGTGCATGCGACCAGTTCCCTAACCACGCTGATGCGCTGGGTGGGGGAAGGCAAAGGGGATGTGGTCATCTCGGACGTGATGATGCCCGATGGCAACGGGCTCGAAATGCTGCCGAAGATCGCCGAAGATCGCCCTGAGTTGCCGGTGATTGTGATTTCGGCCCAAAACACCATCATGACCGCCATTCAGGCGGCTGAGGCGCAGGCCTATGATTACCTGCCCAAGCCCTTTGATCTGCCGGATCTGATGAAACGCACCGCCAAAGCGCTGGAAAGCTCGGGGCAGGGGGCGCAGCAGGATGCTCCTGTGACAGGTGGCGACGGCAGTGAAGAGCTGCCTCTCATTGGCAAAACCCCGGCGATGCAGGCGCTTTATCGGTTGGTTGCGCGGGTGATGAACACCGATCTACCGGTTTTGGTGACCGGTGAAAGTGGGACGGGGAAATCGCTGATTGCGCGGGCGCTGCATGACTTCTCTGACCGTCGAAACCTGCCTTTTGTGACGGTTACCGCGGCAGAGCTGACTGATCTGGATGGCCCCGCCAAGGTCATGGCGCGGGTGCGTGGCGGCACGCTGCTGATTGATGAGATTGCTGATATCAACGAAGAGGTGCAGGGCCGCATTGTCCGCATGATGGATGGTCATGGCGATCACACCCCCCGGTTCATCGCGGCCTCACAATATGCGCCAAATGCTCTGATTGAAGAGGGGCTGGTACGCAAAGATCTGTTCTACCGATTGGATGGTGCGGCAATCGAAGTGCCTTCGTTGCGCGAACGTGTCGAAGACATTCCACTGCTTGTTGAGCATTTTCTCGGCCGTGCGGTCCGGGATGGTTCGCCACATCGGCGGCTTTCCGCTGGTGCGGAAGAGCTGTTCCGGCTCTATTCCTGGCCCGGAAACGTTCGTCAGCTTGAGCATGCGGTGCGCCGTCTGGGGCTGACAAGCCGGTCAGAAGAAATCACACGCTCTGAGGTTGAGGTGATCCTGGGCAACCAACCCGAGACGGGGCCGATGCTGCGTGGGGGCGAGGCAGACCGGCTGGGGGACAGTGTTTCAAGGCATTTACGGCGCTATTTCGACCTGCATGGTGCGCTCTTACCTCCTCCCGGTTTGTACAGTCGCATCCTCAAAGAGATCGAAGTGCCACTGATTGAGATTGCTCTTGAGGCCACCGGCGGCAATCAGGCGAAATGTGCGGATCTACTGGGAATCAACCGCAATACCCTTCGCAAGAAAATTACGGATCTCGATATTCGCGTGACACGTCGTCGGAAGTTGATGTAAAAGGGCCACATAACTGTGGCGTGGTTGCCCCAAGGTGACCCAAAGACCACAGATTTTGCGGTCGTAGCCCAAGGGAACCCAAGGGCAGCACATCAGTGAGAGGTTTGGCTGTGGCCACTCGGGCACGCTCGTTGAATTGGAGCCGGATTTCCCGGCTGCGCCGTCAGAGGCGCGTACAGAACGGATTTACCCTGGTGCTGGTGGCGCTGGGGCCTTTTCTCGCTTTCGCAACGTTTTTGATGTTGGGCCCCTGGGGTGCAGGTGCAAGCTCGCTTGTGCTGCGATTGGTTCTGCTTGCCGATCTTGTCTATGTCTTGGTGGTAGCGGCGCTGGTTCTGGCGCGGGTTGTGCGGATGATTGCGGATCGCCGCGCCAAGTCTGCCGGGTCTCGTTTGCACCTCCGGTTGACCGGCGCCTTTGTGATGATGGCGCTGCTTCCGACCATCACAGTCGCGATTTTCGCGGTGCTGACCATCAATGTCGGCCTTGAAACGTGGTTTTCGACCCGTGTTCAGAACGTAGTAAGCGCCTCACTCACGGCCGCTGAGGCCTATGAAGATGAACAACGCCAAGGCGTTGTTGAAGATGTCTGGGGGTTGGCGCGGTTCATCGATGCCTCGCGTCGTGCGGCTATCATTCAGGATGACGGTCAATTGCGTCAGGCCCTGAGCCAGGGGCAGGGGCAAATTCAGCGGGGTTTGTCCGAGGCCTTTGTTATTGATGCGGCCGGTGGTATTCGGGTGCGCGGCGAGCGCAGCTATCTTTTTGATTATGAACGCCCCTCTCTCGAAGATTTTGCCAAGGCCCGCGAAGAGGGTGTCGCGGTGATCCGCGATTGGCAGAACAACGAATTGCGTGCGCTGGCCCCGCTGCAGTCTTATGCGGACGGGTTTCTGTATGTCAGCCGCGAAGTTGATGGGCGGTTGCTCGCGCTGTTGGATGAAACCAAGGAAACGGCGCAGTTCTATCAACAGCAGGAAAGCGAACGCGGACGGCGCTTGTTCGATTTTGCGCTGTTGTACCTGGGTTTTGCGGTGCTTCTGATCCTCGCGTCAACCTGGGCCGGGCTATGGTTTGCAGAACGCCTGAGCCGCCCCGTGGGGCGTCTGACCGGCGCGGCGCAGCGTGTTGGCTCCGGTGATTTGGACGTTCAGGTTCTCGAAGACGAGGGCGACGACGAAATTTCGATGCTGGGGCGCTATTTCAACCAGATGACCCGCCAGCTGAAAGGCCAGCGCGACACCCTGTTGGACAACACTCGTCAGATTGAGCGCCGCCAGCGCCTGTTTGATTCCGTGCTGACCTCGGTCACCTCCGGTGTTGTTGGGTTGGATGCGGATGGCAAGGTGACCTTTGTCAACCGCTCTGCCGAGCGCTTGCTGGGGTGGCAGGAAACCCATCGCGCCGATCCAATCGCCGTAGCAGTGCCCGAGTTCGGCGCTCTGTTTGAGGCGCTGCGCTCCGCAGGCGAAGAAACGCGTCAGGAAGAGGTGAAGGTCAGCCGCGAAGGGCAGCTTGAACACCTTCTGGTGCGCCTCTCTACCCGTCGTCGCGAGGATGCGAGCCTCGAGGGATATGTGATTGCCTTTGACGATGTCACCACCCTAGTCAGCGCGCAGCGTATGGCGGCCTGGGGCGATGTGGCGCGTCGGATCGCGCATGAGATTAAGAACCCGCTGACCCCGATCCAGCTCTCTGCGGATCGCATCCGTCGCAAGTTTGGCCGTCAGATCACTGATCCGAAAGATGCGCAGAAACTCGAAGATCTCACCGGTGTGATAATTCGCCAGACCGAAGATCTGCGTCGCATTGTGGATGAGTTTTCCAAGTTTGCGCGCATGCCTGAGCCCGAACGCAAACCAGAGGATGTGGGCGAACTTCTGCGCGGGGCAATTTTACTCCAGGAAGCCGGTCAGCCCGAGGTGCGCTTTGACTCCAACTTGCCGGATTGCGAACTTCCGTCGCAGTTAGACGCTACTATGATTGGTCAGGCTTTCACAAATCTGATCAAAAACGCAGGTGAGGCCATTGAGACGCTTCAGGCCGAACAGGCCCCTGAAGGACTGGTGCCAGAGGTGCGTATCACAGCCGCAGTTGTGGAGGAAAACCGGGTTGAGATCCGCATTATGGACAATGGCATTGGCTTCCCCGAAGACCGGGCTCGGTTGTTCGAGCCCTATGTCACAACCCGCGAAAAGGGCACCGGTTTGGGACTGCCCATCGTTAAGAAGATCATCGAGGAACACGGCGGCACGCTGGCATTGGAAGATGCGCCTGCCTTTGCCGAAGGGGCCCATTGTGGCGCCACGGCCGTGATCCGACTGCCGTTGATGTGTGAGCGGCAGCAAGAAGAATTTGAACGCAGTGAACAGGTGAGGAAGGTGTTAGCCCATGAGTGATATTCTGATTGTCGACGATGAACGCGATATTCGCGAACTGATCGGTGATATTCTCGAGGACGAAGGCTTTACCACGCGGCTGGCGGGCAACAGCTCGGACGCGATGGCAGAGGTCGAAGCCGAGACCCCAGCGCTTTTGATCCTCGATATCTGGCTGAAAGACAGCAAGATGGATGGGATCGATATTCTGAAGGCGGTCAAGCGCGATAAGCCCGAAGTGCCGGTTGTGATCATTTCCGGACACGGCAACATCGAAATAGCGGTCGCTGCGATCAAACAGGGGGCATATGATTTCATCGAAAAGCCCTTCAACATTGACCAGCTTTTGGTGGTGATCCGCCGCGCGATGGAAACCTCGCGTCTGCGTCGTGAAAACACCCAGCTGAAGCAGGGCGATAGCAAACCGGCAGAGATGATTGGCGATTGTGCGCCGTTCCGTGGTTTGACAAGTCAGCTTGATAAGGTGACCAAATCCAATGGTCGTGTGATGCTGACTGGGCCTGCGGGGGTCGGAAAAGAAGTGGCCGCGCGGTACATTCACGCCGGGTCGGGCCGGGCAAGCGCGCCTTTCGTCACCGTGAACTGCGCCGGTATGGAACCCGAGGTCATGGAAGCCATGCTGTTTGGGCGCGAAAGCTCAAAACGCGGGGTGGAACCCGGTTTGCTTGAGCAGGCCCATGGTGGGGTGATCTACTTCGACGAGGTGGCAGATATGCCCTCGGGCACGCAGTCCAAAATCTTGCGCGTCCTTGTTGATCAACAGTTCACCCGTGTGGGTGGGGCCGACAAGGTGCGCGTTGACCTGCGGGTGATCAGCTCGACCAACCGTGATCTCAAACAGGAGATCGCCAATGGAACCTTCCGCGAAGAGCTTTACCATCGCTTGAACGTCGTGCCGATTGCGGTGCCGTCTCTGGAAGAGCGTCGCGAAGATATCCCGGCTCTGGCGCGGCATTTTATTGAACAGTGCAACCTGTCTCAGGGATTGCCTCTGCGTGAGCTGTCGGTGGATGCCATTGCGCTGATGCAGACCATGACCTGGCCGGGCAATGTACGTCAGTTGAAGAACCTGATCGAACGCGTGCTTATCCTTGGCGAAGGCACAGGTGCGATTGAAGCCAAAGAACTGCCGCAGGAGGGGGGAGCCGCCCCAGAAGACGATGGACGTGTGGTTCTGTCGGGCACATTGGCGACCCTGCCTCTGCGTGAGGCGCGCGAAGCCTTTGAGCGTGAATATTTGCTGACGCAGATCAATCGCTTTGGCGGCAACATCTCGCGCACAGCGTCGTTTGTCGGCATGGAGCGCTCAGCGTTGCACCGCAAGCTGAAGTCGCTTGGCGTGGTGACCTCGCAAAAAGCCGGTGCACGGGTGGCCCGCGTAGAAGACGAGGAAGCGATCGAAGAAGCGTCGTAACTGACCACCCTGTGAGTAAAGAGGCCCGTGAGAAAGAGGGCGGGAGCTGCCCTCTTGAAACGCAAGGCGTTGACGGGCTTGTGATGTCGTGCCATGCCGGGGACGGACTGACAGGGAAGACGACATGAAGGTCATTATTTGTGGCGCCGGGCAGGTCGGCTGGCAGATCGCGCGACATTTGTCGGGTGAGCGCAACGACGTGACTGTGGTCGACAACAACCCTGATCTGGTGCGTCGCGCCACGGATACTTTGGATGTTCAGGGTATTGCGGGGTTCGCCTCTTATCCTGATGTCTTGGAAAAGGCGGGTGCGCGCGACGCCGATATGGTCATTGCCGCCACCTATTCCGACGAGGTCAATATGGTGACCTGTCAGGTGGCCCATTCCGTTTTTGACGTGCCCCGGAAGATTGCGCGCCTGCGATCCCAAAGCTATCTGACGGCGATTTATTCAGATCTCTACCGTCGCGATCACCTTCCCATCGATGTTGTGATCAGCCCAGAACGTGAAGTTGCCGAAGCGGCGCTTCAGCGACTTGCTGCCCCGGCGGCCTTTGACACCGAACAGTTTCTTGACGGCGGCGCCCAGCTTTTGGGTCTCTCGATTGATGAAACCTGTCCTATCGTGAACACGCCGCTGCGCCAATTGTCGGATCTGTTTTCAACGCTGCGCGCGGTTGTGGTTGGTGTACGGCGCGAAGGTACATTGTTTGCGCCCGAGCCCGGGGATCAGCTTTTCGTGGGCGACAGCTGTTATCTGATGACCCATGGGGATGACACCCAGCGCGCTTTGGAAATCTTTGGCAAAAGTCACAAAAATCAGGAACGGGTTGTTCTGATTGGTGGCGGGAACGTTGGCTTGGCGGTGGCGGACCGGCTGGAAAAAGGCCCCAACCGCATTCGCGCCAAGATGATCGAACGCAACCGCAAAAACGCCGAAGTTGCGGCCGAAGCGCTGGAACGGACCATCGTGTTGCACGGCGATGGTCTGGATGTGGCGCTTTTGTCGGAGGCAGGTGTGGACCGCGCCGATGCGGCGTTGTGTGTAACCGACGACGATAAAACCAACATGCTGGCGGCGGTGCGGGCCAAGGCGGCGGGCTGCCCCATGGTGATTGCCCTGATCAATGACCCGACCCTGGCGCCCCTGATGGAGCCCTTGGGCATCGACGCCTATATCAACCCGCGCGGCACCACTGTGAGCTCAATCCTGCGCCATATCCGCCATGGGCGGGTGCGGTCGGTCTATTCCATTGGGGATGCCGAGGCGGAAGTGATCGAGGCCGAAGTTCTCTCGACCTCTCCCATCGCCGGTAGCAAAATCCGGGATATTGATTTTCCAGAAGGCGTTCTGGTGGGGGCGGTGCGCAAAGGGGATCAGGTTGTGAAACCCACAGGGGGATTGCGGATCGACGAGGGGGATCTGATTGTTCTGTTCAGCCTGACCGGGGATGTGCCCGAGGTCGAGCGGCTGTTGCAGGTTTCGATCGATTTCTTCTAAGCCATGCCAGCGCTGACAAAGCTTCCCTTTTTTCTGGTTCTGTTGGGGATCGCGTCGCTCTCGACGGTACTGCCCGCAGCCTATGGCTATGCGATTGGCGAATATCATGATTCCCGCACGTTCCTATATGCAGGTCTGATTGGTTTGATCCTGACGGCCTTTGTGGGGCTGGCTCTGGGCAATCGCCCGCGTGAAACCACAGCCATTCGCCAGCTTGTTGCGCTTCTGGCCGGGTTTGCCACTTTGCCTGTGTTTCTCGCCGTTCCGTTTCATGAGGCGGTGCGCAACACCTCCTTTGTCAGTGCCTATTTCGAAATGGTCTCAGCCCTGACCACCACGGGGGCAACCCTGTTTGACGCGGCGCGCCTGTCGGGGCCCGAACATTTGTGGCGGGCTCAGGTGGGGTGGTTTGGTGGCTTGCTGATGTGGGTGTCGGCCTCGGCCATTCTCGCACCTTTGGCGCTTGGCGGCTTTGAAGTGACGGCCAGCGGCGAACCGGGACAGAATGAGGCGCAGGGTGCCGCACGTGGTGGACGTATAGACCCACGCAGCCGGCTGCTGCGCAGCGCACAGGAGCTTGCCCCAATCTATGCCGGTCTGACATTGGCTCTCTGTATCATGCTGTTGATGGCCGGTGATCCGCCGCTCGTGGCGCTAAGCCACGCGATGGCCGTGATGTCGACCTCTGGGATTTCACCGATTGGCGGCCTTGAAGGTGCAGCCAGCGGGCTGGCCGGTGAGATGATCCTGTTTTGTTTTCTGTGTTTTGCGCTCTCGCGGCTGACGTTTTCTGGTGACACCGGCCAGTCCACGAGCAATGGCCTACTATACGATCCGGAATTCCGCATCGGGTTGGCGATTATCGCGGTCGTGCCTGCGCTGATGTTCTTTCGCCATTGGGTTGCAGCCTTTGAGGTGGGGGAAGAGCAGAACTGGATCGCAGGACTGCGCGCGCTCTGGGGGGGCTTGTTCAACGCGCTGTCGTTTCTGTCGACCACTGGGTTTGTCAGCGCCGACTGGAGTACGGCGCAGGATTGGTCGGGCCTTTCGACACCGGGCATTTTCCTGATGGGGCTGGCGCTGATTGGCGGGGGAGTGGCCACCACCGCCGGCGGCGTGAAACTGCTGCGGGTCTACGTGCTTTATGTGAATGGCGCGCGTGAGATCGAAAAGCTGGTGCACCCGTCTTCGGTTGGACGATCTGGCCTAATGATGCGACGGATTCGGAAAGAGGGGGCCTTTATCGCTTGGGTCTTTTTCATGCTGTTTGCTGTGACATTGGCTTTGGTTGCCTTGGGGCTGGCCGCCTTTGGCGTTGGCTTTGAAGAGGCCATCACCCTGACCATTGCCGCGCTGTCCAACACCGGGCCCTTGATTGTCATGGCCCCTTCAACCCCTATAGATCTCTTGTCTTTTTCCTCTGAAGCCAAACTGGTGATGGCCGTAGGCATGATCTTGGGGCGGCTTGAACTCCTTGCAATTATCGTCATTATCAGCCCTGAAATCTGGCGCGGCTGACACGCCTGCACAAAAAGCTGAAACTTTCGTCTGGAAACTCCGGGCGACGCACGACATACTCATCCCGAATGAGGGGGCCCGGGTATTCGGGGCATGACAAGAACAAAGGCAATTCAATGGCTTCGGACAGACAGAACCTTCAGGACGCATTTCTAAATCACGTCCGCAAAACCAAGGTTCCGGTAACGGTTTTCCTGATCAATGGTGTGAAACTGCAAGGTGTGATCACTTGGTTTGATAATTTCTGCGTGCTGCTGCGCCGCGACGGTCAGTCGCAGCTGGTGTATAAACACGCGATCTCGACCATCATGCCGAGCCAGCCCATCAACCTGTATGATGGCGAAGACGCTAATTGAACGAGCATGACGCGCATGTGACCCGCGCTTGGGTCCTGCATCCCGATATCAAATCCGACAGGGACCGTCGCGACGCTGCGATGGCTCTGGATGAGGCTGTGTCTCTGGCGCATGCGCTTCCTGAACTGGAAGTGGTGGGCGCCGATGTTGTGTCTTTGCCAAAACCGCAGCCCGGAATGCTGTTTGGATCTGGCAAGATCGACGAGCTTGGACAGCGCATCAAGGCAAACGATGTGGAGCTGGTGCTGATTGACGGCCCGGTGACCCCCGTCCAACAACGCAATCTTGAAAAGGAATGGAAGGTCAAACTGCTTGACCGGACTGGCCTTATTCTTGAGATCTTCTCGGACCGGGCCGCCACCCGCGAAGGGGTGTTGCAGGTTGAGATGGCCGCGCTGAGCTATCAGCGGACCCGTCTGGTGCGGGCCTGGACCCACCTGGAACGCCAGCGGGGTGGTTTGGGCTTTGTGGGTGGCCCCGGTGAGACGCAGATCGAGGCCGACCGCCGTGCCATTGACGAGCAACTGGTGCGCCTGCGCCGTCAGCTCGAGAAGGTGGTCAAAACCCGCGAGCTGCACCGCAAAGCCCGGGCCAAAGTGCCTTTTCCCATTGTGGCGCTTGTTGGCTATACCAATGCCGGAAAATCCACGCTGTTCAATCGGTTGACCGGGGCCGAGGTCATGGCCAAGGACATGCTGTTTGCCACGCTGGATCCGACCATGCGCTCGGTGCGTTTGCCCACAGGGGCAGATGTCATCCTGTCAGACACCGTTGGATTCATCTCTGACCTGCCTACCGAACTGGTGGCGTCCTTCCGGGCGACACTGGAAGAGGTGCTTGCGGCGGATGTGATTGTGCATGTGCGCGATATCTCGCATCCGGAAACGGAAGAGCAGGCTGAAGATGTGCGCACCATCATGGATGGTCTGGGCGTAGATGAGCGGACGCCACAGGTTGAGCTGTGGAACAAGATGGACCGTCTTGAGGGCGAAGAGGCCGATGCGGCGCGTCTGCGGGCCGGTCGCGATGATGCCGTGTTTGCGGTCTCTGCGCTGACAGGGGAAGGTCTGGATGAGTTTCTCGAGGCGGTGACCACCGCTTTGGGAGAGGAAAAGCGCGAAGAGCAGCTGGTGCTGGGCTACGATCAGGGACGTCAGCGCGCCTGGTTGTTTGAAAAAGGTCTGGTAGAGCAGGAAGCGCAGACCGAGCATGGCTATGAGCTGACCCTGAGATGGTCCGCCAAAGATCGGGCGAAATTCGAAAGCCTTTAGAAAGTTCCCCGGTGGCATCCGGCACATCTCGATTGGCCCCCAAGGTTCTCTTGGGGGAGATGAGCGTGAGTATAAGGATGCCACCGGGGTCGTTATGAAACCACGTGCCCAACGCGATGTTACGCTCAGCCTTTCGGCAAACGGTCTATTGGGGATAGATTGCGGGCGTGGGGTTTCACACCTGCGGTCGGGGCACTTTGGCTGATTGGGGAATCGCGGGTCTGCGAAACCTTTGATCGGTTCGACAGACTGCTTGGCCCAAAGTGGGCCTTTGGCAGATGATTTGCATGACTGTTTACTCAAACACTGGTTACACGTAACCCAAACGCGGGTTACGGTACCTACTTTGTTCTGAATGTCCTAAAATGTGGTTAATTTCCTACCTAGTCTGCATAATTTTATATACCAATGGATAGCTGGGGTGCGCATAGGCACCCCGAGCTTTGATATCTGCAATTCGGGTCAAAGGTTTGTCTCTGCCAGAAATGCGTCAGGACTGTCGACCTCTTCCAAACGTTTTCCACGAATCCACCAATACCGAGTGCCTGTCTTGCGCAGAAAATAGCGGTCGTGGCTGACCAATACACAGGCAGCACCCGTCGCAACAAGCTCCTGCTCAAGCGCCTCTTGGCCATCAATATCAAGATGGTTGGTGGGTTCATCCAGTAGGTAGAAATTGGGTTGGGCCAGACGCAGCGCAAGCAGGGCAAGCCGGGCCTTTTGACCACCGGACAGCGCGCGGATGGGTGTGTTCTGTAGATCAAACGAAATACCCGCCCCGGCCAGAGTTGACCGGGCGCGCTGGTCGCCGATGTCAAATTGGGTGGTGATGCAGGCAAGCGGAGTATCGCGCGCATCAAACTGGCTCAGGTGCTGATCGGCATAGGCGGATTTGATCGAGGCGGCACAGGTCACCGCGCTGGGGTTTCCCTGCAACGCCGCCTGAATATGGCGGATGAGCTGGGTTTTTCCGGTGCCATTGGCCCCAAGCACCACCACCCGATCGCCGGGAGAAATCCATTTCTTGCCAGTGCGGTACAACAGCCGTCCGTCTGGTGCCGTGACCTCGATATCATCAAGGGTGACCAAGGCCTTGGCATGGCTGCCGCTGTTTGACAGCCGGATGTCTCCTGCGCCGTGCTCTTGATGCGCCGGTTTGGCCTGTGCTTCGATCCTTTCCGCGCGCTCCGTCAGTTGCTTTTGTTTGCTCAGCAACAGATCCGACCCGGAGTTGATGCCAATGTTGTTTAGCTTGGCCGCCTGTTTGCGCAGCTGATTGGCCTGTTTCAGATCATTGGCGGCGCGACGTGCCTCGGCCTCGTCTTGCTCGGCCAGTGCAGCGCGGGCGGCGGTGAAGCTTAGCGGAAACTCAACGCTGTGCTCGGGGCGTAGAAACAGCGTGCGCTGGGTTGTGGCATCCAGAAAGGCCCGGTCGTGTGAAGTGATCACCACCGGCGTGCTTTGGGGCAGGGCGCTGAGCCACTTTTGAAGCAAGGCTATGCGGTTCAGGTCCAGATGGTTGGTTGGCTCATCCAGCAAAAGAAGGTCCGGCTCGGTGACCCATGTCGCCGCCAAAAGGGCCGTGCGCTGCCAGCCACCGCTGAGCTCGGTCAAGGGGCGCTGTTGCAGCTCATAAGGGACCTCAAGCTCGGCCAGAACCATGTCCACCCGCCAGGCCTCGTAATCTGATTGTTCCCGCGGAAGCGCGGCCAGAACAAGGTCATAGAGGGTCTGTTTCTGGTGCGTTTCGGGAATGTGTTGCTGGACATAGCCCACACGCAGGCCTCGGGTTCGGGTGATATCACCGGTGGTGGGCTCATGTGCGCCTGACAGACAGGACAGAAGCGTTGATTTTCCACGCCCATTGGCGGCGACAAGACCAATGCGGTCGCCTTTGGCGATGGTGAAGCTGAGGTTGGAAAACAAAGGCGTACCAAGGGTAACAGCCAGATCTTTGACGGTCAGAACGGTCATATGTCTCTCGAATATATCGGAATCAGCCGCGATGCGGCAAAAGGACAGACCGTCGAGAGAAAAGGATCAGATGTCTCTTGGGTCAGCCCTGCAATCGGATGATGTGCAGGGCATGACGGGGACCGTGCAGAAGTAAGTGCGTCTCTTGCGTGTTCTGCATGGTGCCCTCCCGTTGTGAGTGTTGATCCGTGGGGCCGAGCCTAGCGGGCCGGTGTCGCACAATCAATAGGCATATTTGGTGTTCAACAGCGACGGTATGGTGCGCAGTAAAATCCACAGGTCAAACCATAGGCTGCTGTTTTCGATGTAATAAAGATCGTGCTCAACCCGACGCTGCAGGCGTTCCGGATCGTCAATTTCACCGCGCCAGCCGTTGATCTGTGCCCATCCGGTGATGCCCGGCAACACCCTGTGGCGCGCGGCATAGCCATCCACCAGATCCTCAAACGGCGTGGTTTCGGAATAGACCGCATTCACCACATGGGGGCGGGGCCCCACCAGCGAGAGATCACCGGTGACCACATTGATCAGCTGGGGCAGTTCATCCAGAGACCAGCGGCGAATGAACCGTCCCACCGGTGTCACCCGTGGGTCACCTTTCTGAACCACGCGGCGGGCGGTTCGGTCCGCGCTCTCCACATACATTGAGCGAAACTTGAAAATCTCGATCTCGGTGTTGTTATAGCCATGGCGTTTTTGTCGAAAGAACACGGGGCCGGCGCTGGTGCATTTGACCGCCAGAGCGACCACCACAAGCAGAGGGGCAAGCAAAATGAGCGCAAGGCAGGCGACTGCGGCATCGAAAATGCGTTTGGCCATCGCCCGGCCACCAGTGATCGGACGGTGCGACAGGGTGATTAGATCGGCGCCGCGACCCTCTGCGGCGATGCTGCTGGCGAGGCCAGATAGATGCACATCTACTGGTAGAACGCGCAAAAGCTCGGCGGTTTCGCGAATGCGGCGCTTGGCCGTCAGAGGAAAGGCGATGATCACCACGTCGATTTGCGTCTGACGGGCAAAGGGCACCAGATCCGCTGTCATGCCCAGTTTGGGCACGCCCAGCACTGCGTCCGGCGACCGCGCGTCGGTTCGGTCATCAAACAATCCAACCACGCGGATGTCGCGTACATTGTTTGCTTGCATGGTCTCAAGCACGGCGGCGGCCTCTTTCCCGCCCCCGACCAGCACCGCAGATCGGTCGGTCAGGCCGAAATCCTGGGCCCAGCGGGTGATCAGCCCCATCAAAGCATGGCTGGCCAGCAGGCTTATGGCCAATAGACCCGCCGCCATGACAAAAAACGACGAATGCGGATTGGGCCAGAGATCGATGGGTGCAACCGCTAGTGTCCAGAGAACGGCTGCGATCCACACGTATGCTGCGCTGAGCAAGGGCTGGCGCAAGGTGCTGAGCCGATAGGCCCCCGCCGCCCAGAGGCTGGCGCAGGTCAGAGAGGCCGTCGCAATTGCCAGACCCATCGTAAGCCCGGGCTGGTCCAAAACACCGGCTGTCAGATAGGCCGCGAACCACACCGCAAGCGTCAGAACCGTCGCGTCAATCCCCACGGCCAGCATCGTAAATGCCACAGCAGGCACCGCAGGGCGTTGCAGCCCGCGCGCAACTCTGTCGGCGGTCGAGCGGTAGTTCGTCCTGCTAAAGGTGCCGGTGTCCATCAAATTCTCAATCGAATCACAGTCTTCGCCAAGGATGCGCGAGAAGAGTTTCGACCGGGTTACCGTCTGGACGCGCGATAGGCAGAGCGTTGAGTGGGGCGGAGATGCGACTTGGGCCAATGTCCAGCCCGCAGCACGGGCCTTACTCTTCCTGCCACCAATCCTTTGGTTTCAGCCGCTTGGCCCGGTCCGATTTGGTGTCCCAAGCCAGTGCCCATTTGCGCCAGGGCGAGAGCGCCAGTTTCAACCAGAGCCTGTCTTTCCATGTGGTGAAATCCCGATTGAACGGGCAGACCCGCATGCAAATCGCGCAGTCGGATTGCAGTTTCGCCCAATAGCCGAAACAAGCTTTGGCGTCAGATGTCCATTTCTTGACGCCCCGGATTGCGGAAACGGCCTCGGGGGCGCTGGCTTCTTTGGGGCCAAAGGGCAGAGCCTTGGCGGGGCAGGCGTCGGCGCAGGCGGTGCATTGGTTGCAGAACTCTTCCACACCCAATTTGGCGGGCGCATCATGGGCCAGAGGCAGATTGGTGAAGATCTTCGAGAACCGCAGACGCGGACCAAACTCAGGCGTGATGACCATCTGGTTACGGGCATATTCCCCAAGGCCCGCCTTGATCGCATAGGGGATAACCAGCCCCGTGTCATTCATTGAGGCCACCGCCTCATAGCCGAGATTGCGGATGTAGGCGGCGAGCTGAATGACAATCGCCGCCTCATGGCTGTATTCCCGCCCGGTTGCCGCGCCCGCCAGCGCCGAAGGATAGGTGGCGACAAGCTCTTGGTCCATTTGGTGGCCCAGAACAATCACGCTTGTCAGCCCTTCGGGGAGATCGTTTTCAGCTTCGGAAAAATCTCGGGTGTCGACGCGGGACCGATAAAGCCAACGGGTGTCCATATCGGTGATCCCGGCAAGATCTGCTCCAAAAAACTTGGCGATGCGCTTGACCTCATCGGCCATTTTCTCCGGATCGTCGATTTTGACCTGCGCTTCGGAGACGGGGGTGTCACAGGCTATGGGGGCTTGAAACCCCTCGCGCCGCCCCTGATCTGCGCCGCGGTTGGAGATGATATCCGAGATCAGCCAGCTGGCATTGCGCAGGGCAAAATCCTTTTGCCGAAATCCATCTCCTTTGCGGTACTTCGCTTTCATCCGATAACTTTGAAAGAACCCGTCGGTGAATTTGGATCGCACGGTGTCATCCCAAAAGGCACGGGTGAACATGTCGTTGCGTTGAATGAAAGGGGTGAAGTCTTCGGTGGTCTCAATCCCCGCCGCCGCATCACTTTCCGCATAGCGCTCAGCCCAGTCTTTGCGCTGTTCCTCGGTCACTCCGGAATTCGATGGCCACGACATGCTGTCTCTCCCCTTTTTCCTAAAGGGACCTGTGGGGGTGTTTCAGGTCAAGTGGACCGGTCAAGTCAGCATAGTCGACATAACCGGAGAACCGGTGCTAGCGTTGTGTTGCCTAACTGGGCGATTTTTTCAGTTCTGATTGGAGACATGACATGGGTGGCGAATTTCAACCCTACATTCATTTGATCACCGGCGGTGCGGATATGCGTGCCATGGATCAAATGCATGGTGTGCCGGGAACCGGCTATTTTCGTTATCCAGATCCCGCGCGCGGGCATTTCATGCAACATGCGGCGCAGACCGCCTTTCCCGCCGGGGTTATTCGCAATCTACGGGTTCGGTTTCGGTTGGATCGCAAGCCTGAACAGGGCAAGGCGACGATCGAAATCCACTCGACGTCCCTGACAGATGGTAAAACGGGTACGGGCCTTTTGGTCCAGATCGATATGACGGGGCAGGACAAGCTGATCTTTTCTGGTGAAAAGCTTGGATATAACGTTCGGGTGGAGGAAAACGATGCAATCAGTATCAAGGCCGATAACTCGCTAATTGGGCCGACGCTGATTGGTTTCACCTATAGCTTTGAGTTTGAACCCGCCTGAGTGATGGTCTTCAGGTGATCGATCAAAAGTCGCAATGGCACCATTTGGCGGTATTCGCGCGGGAAATAGATGTGTACGCCGGGCAGGGGTGCGAGATGTTCGGTGAGCACTTCGGTCAAGGTCCCGTCCTGCAACGCTGTGGTGCAATAGTCGCGAAAGGTGAAGGTGAGGCCGAGATCCTGTTTGGCCAGCTCGATCGAGGCCGGTTGGGTGTTGGTGATGGAGCTGCCTTTGACATCAACACTATAGGCGCCGTCAGGCCCCTGAAACTGCCAGGGCGCAATCTGTCCCGAGCTGTGGAACCTATACCGCAGACAGTTGTGGGTCAGCAGATCATCCGGGGTCTGCGGCGTGCCGTGTTTGGCAAAATAGCCGGGGCTGCCCACCACGCAGGAACGCAATGTGCCGGTGAGATTGATTGCCACCATATCCTGCGCCACAAAGCCCCCAAGCCGAAATCCGGCATGAAACCCGTCCTCCAGAATATCGGCCATGGCGTCTGAGATGGAAAGTTCCACCTCGATCTTGGGATGGCGTTTTTGAAAACGGGCCAGCCCCTCGCGCATCAAAAGCGTATAGGCAAATTCGGGGATCGCGAGTTTCAGGCTGCCGCTGGCATCCTGACCCGCGGATTTTGCCCCGTTGAGGCCGGTCTCTAGCTGCTCAAAGGCAGGGCCCGTGCGCTGATACAGATAGCGCCCGGCTTCGGTCAGACTGACCGTGCGGGTTGTACGGATAAACAGCGCGGTCCCGGTTTGATCTTCCAGTGCTTTCAGTTGGTGACTGATGGTTGAAGGGTTCACATCCAGAGCCCGCGCGGCCCCTCGTAGAGACCCGTCTCGTGCAATGGCGTTGAAGACTTCAAGAAGAGTCAGGGGAAGGCGCATTGATGCACTCACTGCAACTGAATGGTGGAAATTGTGGTCATAGTTGTCGTCAATGAGATTATTTAGCTTGGCTTCAGTTGTAAACACCGGCCGATCCCTCGGCCCAAGCGGAGCCTTCAGATGACCAAAGCGCTGATCCTTGTCACCAACCACACCACCTTTTCATCCCCCGACGTTCAGCCCACGGGGCTATGGCTGTCTGAGCTGACGCATTTCTATGATGTCTTTGCCAAAGCAGGGATCGAGATGGAGATTGCCAGTCCGAAAGGCGGCAAGATTGAGATCGATGCCCGTAGTCTGGCCTGGCCCGTATTTGACAAGGCGACCCGCAAGCGGTTCAACGAGCCGCAGTTTATGGCGTTGCTCGAAAACACGCCCGCGCTGGGATCGCTGAACTGGGATGAGTACGATGTGATTTATCTCGCAGGAGGGCACGGCGCAATGTGGGATTTTGCCGAAGACCCAACGCTGCACCGGCTGATTGCCCAGAGCTATGAGCAGGGCAAAGTGGTTGCGGCGGTCTGCCATGGGGTGGCGGGGCTGATGAATGTGCGCCAAAGCTCGGGGCGGTATCTGCTCGACGGCAAACGCGGCACCGGATTTGCCTATTTCGACGAGACCCTCTCGGGGGTGAAGCATCTGGTGCCCTATAACCTGCAGGCCCGGCTCAAGGAACGCGGGATGCGGTATTCCAAAGCGTTGTTGCCGCTGATGAGCCATGTTGTGCGCGATGGTCAGCTGATCACCGGCCAGAACCCGAACTCGGCCACGGGCACCGCCAAGGCGGCGCTCGCAGCGCTGGAGGTCAGGGTTTCACAAGCCGCGTGATGCCGACGCTGGCGGCGCGGGCGAGGTCAATGTCGAGGGACATTGGAATATATTCGCCCCGGCGCCAGAGCTGGCCTTGGTCGTCGTAGTGGCGCGACAGGAAATGCCCCGATTGCCCGGTGGAGGAAATGAACACCGAGCTGTCGGGATCGGCAAAGTCATAGACGCCGCGATAGCCCGCACCATGCACATTGGCAAAGGGTGTCGGGTCCTCGCCAGAGCTGCGCCCGCGCATCAGGGTATGGTCACCACCGGAGGTGCTCTGGCGGATGTTCACAAAGCTGCTCAGCAGAGGAACTTCACCCAAAACGGTATGTTCGTGCACCGCTTCGTGGGCTGTTCCCCACTGAAGGCTTTCCAGCTTGGTGCCATAGGTTTCATCGATCCAGACAAGCGCATCATCCAACGCCATGCGGGCGATGTCAGAGCAGGTCTCAACCCGAGCCGAGCGGATCACGTCACACCAGACCGAGGCGCCGCCAATGTCGCGGAACACCCTTTCGATAAACAGCGGTTCAACATGATTGAACTTATCCGCAAGCGGCCCAAGGTCGTCCCGGATTAGCCGTTCCTGCAATGCGCGCAGCCAAGCCGAATAGATCAGCGGCTCGGGCATGTGTTCGTTCATCTCACCGGTCCAGTTGGCGAGTAGCTCAAGCGCGCGCTGACGGCGTCTTTCGGGTGTGCCTTCTGCGGCGGCTTCGCCTGTATACCAGAGGTCGCGCCCCATCAGCGGCAAGAGGATGCGCGCCGCCGGTGAGACGGTATCAAGCTGGGCTTCGATAAAGCTGTCGCGGGTGTGAACCTTGCGCCCCTGCATCAGGGCCTGCCAGCGTTGCACCCGCTGGCTGTCGCCCCATTCATAGCTGACATGGTTGGGGAAGGGCGCATCGGTGATTTTATTGTTGGTGTTGCCAACAATGCCGCCTTCGGGGGCCAGAAACTCGGGGTTTTGCGTATAGGGCAACATCCCCTGCCAGCGGTTCTGTTCCAGCCAGCCGGCGCTGGGCAGGCGACCGCGACTTTGATGCGTCGGATCGCGGCGCGGCATGGCCCCCACCAGTTTCATGGCAACTGTGTCAGCGTCGATTAGGGTGACGTTTTGCGACGGCGCAATATAGGCCCGCGAGGCGTCGATGGCCTCTTCGACACTTTGGGCCATCATCAATCCGATGGCCCCCGAGATGGAGGTGTCCTTCGGAGACAGGGCAGTCCAGCCCAATGTCATCACGTGACCCGGAGGGGTGACCGCACCGATATCAAACTGGCTGCGGGGCAAAACCGGACCATTGTCTGTCCAGCGCAGCGTGACTGTGACCGGGGCTGCGTCTTTGATGGTGATGATGGATTTGCGCGTGCGAAAGGGTTTGTAACCTTCAGGCGTGCGATATTCTTCCGGATTGTCCGGATTCAGCTCTTCCAGAAACAGATCTTGATCATCAAGATAGGAGGATGTCAGCCCCCAGGCGAGATTTTCCGAGCGACCGGCCATAATTGTGGGGATGCCGGGAATGGATCCGCCGATCACGCCACCGCTCTGCAGTTCCATCCGTGCGAGATACCAAATCGCCGGAGCGGTGAAGCCCAAGTGAGGGTCATTTGCCAGAAGCGTGCCTTTGCTGGCCGACCGATCCGGTGAAGCAGCCCAAGCATTTGACGCCCCAGCCAATCCGCGCGGGGCCACCGGGTTGAGAAACGCGTTGCGCGGCTGGCTGGCGGCAAAGCGCGGCAGGTCACCGGGGGCCAGATCGGCATAACGGGGCAGGGCGGCCACGCCCGTGCCGGGCATGTCGGGCAAGATGTCGGACAGGCGCTGGGCGTCATCCAGCAAAAGCGAGGTGCGCGCGCGCAGCACTTCGTCGCTGATATGGCCCGACAATTGGAGTGCCATCAGTTTGACGATGGCCACTGAATCGGCGGGTTGCCAGGGTGCAATGGGTGCGCTGAACATAAAGAATTCAGGCGCTCCACGGCCAAGGCTTGCGCTGTTGATCTCGGTAATGCGGGCATTCACCCCGGCGGAATAGGCCTCAAGCGCATCCAATGTCCGGGGGTCTTGCGCCGAGACGGACGCGGTGGCGAGGGTGTAGAGATCCAACCGGCGCAGAAGAGTGTCGATGCTGACCGTGCGTTGACCAAAGATCTCGGACAACCGCCCTTGAACTGTGCGCCGCATCAAGGTCATCTGCCAGAGGCGGTCCTGCGCATGGGCATATCCCAATCCAAAAAACGCATCCCGATCCGACACCGCCATAATATGTGGCACGGCGGTGTTGTCGCGGATGATCTCGATATCCGCCGTGATCCCCGCAACGGGCAGGGTTTTCTCGTAGTCGGGTAGGGATCGCGAGGCGAGGAAATAGGTGGCAATCAATGCCAATACCGCCAGTGCAATAATCCCACTGGTTGCCCGGAGAAGCCATTTAAACAGAACTGCCATTTCCCTCACCTTCACCATGCGTTAGTTGGTGTCTAAGCGGGCTTAGCCCGCCGGGCGGCTCTTGCCAAGGGACGTGCGGCGTAAGCGCTGGGTCAGAGCCAAAAGTCGCTGGGAGGATGTTATGGCAAAAGTCGCGTTTTTGGGCATGGGTGTGATGGGATACCCCATGGCGGGGTATCTGGTGAAGGCAGGGCACGAGGTGGTGGTCTATAACCGCACCAAGGCCAAAGCCGAGGCCTGGGTTGCCGAACATGGTGGGGCCTGTGCCGATACGCCTGCTGAGGCGGCTAAGGGCGCGGAATTTGTCATGGCCTGTGTTGGTAATGACGATGACCTGCGCGGTGTTTGTCTGGGCGAGGATGGCGCATTCGCGGGTATGGACGCGGGCGCAACCTTTGTGGATCACACCACGGTTTCGGCCGATGTGACGCGCGAACTTTATGCAATTGCGGCGGAAAAATCGATCTCGTTTGTTGATGCTCCCATCTCGGGCGGTCAGGCGGGCGCCGAAAATGGCCAGCTTGCCATCATGTGTGGCGGCGATCAAAGCGCCTATGATGCAGCAGAACCGATGATGGCAGCCTATGCCAAGATCTGCCGTCGATTGGGTGAAAGCGGCGCGGGTCAGCTGTGCAAGATGGCGAACCAGATTTGCATTGCCGGTCTGGTTCAGGGCCTGTCGGAAGCGTTGAACTTCGCCGAGAAAGCGGGCCTAGACGGACGCGAGGTGGTTGACGTCATTCACGGCGGGGCCGCAGGCAGCTGGCAGATGGTCAATCGTCATGAAACCATGATCGATCGCAAGTTTGACTATGGGTTTGCGGTGGATTGGATGCGCAAGGATCTCGACATCTGTCTGAAGACCGCAGAACAGGTGGATGCACCGCTTCCAGTGACCGCGCTTGTCGATCAATTCTACAAAGATGTGCAGAAAATGGGCGGTGGTCGCTGGGATACCTCAAGCCTGATCGCACGCCTGCGCAAATTCGACGAATAATCCACAGGCAAAAATTCAAGCGTTTTCAACGAAAGCCCCGGTATATCCGGGGCTTTTGGCATTTTTTGATCGGCAATTGCCATTGTATTTACCCACAGAGTGCATTTATGCTGACCTGTAGGCCACATGCGCAGATCACCCTATGATTGACGCATCGCCAGAGAGTTTCGCTGGAAGATACGGGGTTCCCCCGGTCTCACAGACCGATTGGGCCGCAAGGCCACAGTACGCGCCCGGACCGCGACCTACGCGACGGGCCTTAAATGGGCGCCACCAGACCGCTTGTCTGGATGTGCGTCGGAGAAGAACCGCGATGAAGCGCGCGACACATATGAGGCATCGGGCTGGGAACACGCTTTCCCGCCATGCCCGCGCGCATCCGCTCGCCCTGACAAGACATGCTTACCTCACCTCTGCCCCGCCAGGGAGCGGGGGCGTTGTGGCGTGCACTAGGACAACATGGCTAAGAAAATGCTTATCGATGCCACCCACGCGGAAGAGACCCGCGTTGTGGTGGTGGACGGAAACAAGGTTGAGGAGTTCGACTTTGAATCTGAAAACAAACGCCAGCTAGCTGGCAACATCTATTTGGCCAAGGTCACGCGGGTTGAACCCTCGTTGCAGGCGGCCTTTGTAGATTACGGCGGAAACCGCCACGGGTTCCTCGCCTTTTCTGAGATCCACCCGGACTACTACCAAATTCCCGTCGCTGACCGTCAGGCTCTGATGGCAGAGGAAGAAGCTTTGGCTGCGGCTGCGGCGGATGACGACGAGAAGGAAAAGCCCAAACGCACGCGGTCACGTTCGCGCAAAAAGCCCCGGACCGAGACGAAAGCGGATACAGCCGAAGCCGACGCGCCGACCGCTGAAACCGAAGCGGATCAGCCCAAGGCGGCGGATGCCGCTGTTGCGGCGGCGCCGTCGCGTGAAATCAGTGGTATGGAAACCATCGATCTGAGCGATGAAGACGATGCAGAAGCCTCTGTCACCGGTGTTGGTGCTCCGGGTGAAGGCCTGTCGCCCATGGAAACCGTGGCGGACACGCCGGTTGCCGAGCCCGTTGAAGCACCTGCTGATGCACCTGAGGCCGAAGACGCACCTGCTGCAGCCGCCGAGGATGCACCGAGTGAGGCTCCAGTAGAAGAGACTGCCCCGGTCGAGGCGACGGCTGCGGAAGACGACACAGTGGTTGCCGAGGCCACAGCCGAAGAAACAGCGGCTGTTGAAGTTCCATCGGACGAAGCGTCGGTTGAAGCCGCGGCGGAAGACACCCCAGCTGATTCAGCAGACGAGACTGTTGCCGAAGCTGAAGAGGCTGATGAAGATGCGCCCAAGCCGCGTCCAATGGCCGAAAGCAGCAATGAAGACACGGTCAGTGTTTCGGCGGATCCCGATGAAGTAACCGGTGAGCCCGAAGTAAAGGCAGAAGCACCGGTAGAGAGCGCAGCAGAAGCGCCAACAGAGGCTGTGCAACCAGAATCCACCGAGGCTGCGCCTGTTGCTGCTGAGCCCGTTGCCGAAGCTGTAGAAGACGCACCTGCCGCCGCTGAAACCGCATCGGAGCCCGCAGAAGAAGCCGCGCCAGCTGTCGAAGAGCCTGCACCCGTTGCAGAGGCGGCAGCTGAGGCATCTGCCGAGGCTGTGGTTCCCGCATCGGAAGATGTGATCGAAGGCAGCGCTGTCGACGTCACCGAGGAAACATCCTCAGACGACGACGCGGACGAGGCGAAAGAAAGCCCGAAGAAATCTGCAGCGGCGCGTGACAGCAGCATCGAATCTGTTGCCGATGACGATACCGAAGAGGACATTCGTCCGGCCCGCAAACCGCGTCCACGCCGTTATAAAATCCAGGAAGTGATCAAGGTTCGCCAGATCCTTCTGGTGCAGGTCGTCAAAGAAGAGCGCGGCAACAAAGGCGCGGCTCTGACCACCTATCTGTCACTGGCTGGCCGCTATTGTGTCTTGATGCCAAACACCGCCCGTGGCGGTGGCATCAGCCGCAAAATCACCAATGCTGCCGACCGCTCCAAACTGAAAACCATCGCCAATGAGATCGATGTGCCCAAGGGCGCAGGTCTGATCATTCGGACCGCTGGGGCCAAGCGCACCAAGACTGAGATCAAGCGCGACTACGAATACCTCCAGCGCCTGTGGGAACAGATCCGCGAGCTCACCCTGAAATCGGTGGCGCCTGCGAAGATCTATGAAGAAGGTGACCTGATCAAACGCTCGATCCGCGACCTCTATAGCCGCGAGATTGACGAGGTTCTGGTCGAAGGCGAACGCGGCTACCGCACGGCCAAAGACTTCATGAAGATGATCATGCCGTCGCACGCCAAAAACGTGCAGCAGTACACCGACGCCATGCCGCTGTTTGCGCGCTATCAGGTCGAAAGTTATCTGGGCGGCATGTTCAACCCGACGGTTCAACTGAAATCCGGCGGCTATATTGTCATCGGCGTGACCGAAGCTCTGGTTGCCATCGACGTGAACTCGGGTCGTGCAACCAAAGAAGGTTCGATCGAAGAGACCGCAACCAAGACCAACCTTGAGGCCGCTGAAGAGGTGGCCCGCCAGCTGCGTCTGCGCGATCTGGCCGGTCTGATTGTGATCGACTTCATCGACATGGATGAGCGCAAGAACAACACGGCCGTTGAAAAGCGCTTGAAAGACAAGCTGAAAACCGACCGTGCCCGCATTCAGGTGGGCCGCATCTCGGGCTTTGGTCTGTTGGAAATGTCGCGCCAGCGTCTGCGCCCGGGCATGATCGAAGCCACAACCCAGCCTTGCTCGCACTGTCACGGCACCGGTCTGATCCGTTCGGACGACAGCATGGCCCTGCAGGTTCTGCGTCAGATCGAAGAAGAGGGCACCCGCCGCCGCACCCGCGAAGTGCTGGTCAAATGCCCGGTGTCGATTGCCAACTATCTGATGAACCAGAAACGCGAACATATCGCGCAGATCGAAGTGCGTTATGGCATGTCGGTTCGGATCGAAGGGGATCCGCACCTGGTTGCGCCGGACTTCTCGATTGAGACCTTCAAGACCGCAACACGCGTTGTCCCTGTTGCACAGGCGCCGGTGGTTTCGGTGGATACCTCGCTGATGGATTTGATCGACGAGGAAGCGGCAGAGACCGAAGAGGCCGAGGCCTCGTCAGAAGCGAAAGAGGCCGCGCCGACACCTGAGACCGACGAGGGAGAAGGTGAGGGCGATCGTCCGAAGAAACGCCGTCGTCGTCGTCGTCGCAAAGGCAAACCAACGGATGCTGTTGAAGGTGCAGAAGACAACGGTGACGCAGCGGGCGAAACCACACCTGCGGCGGATGCCCCAGCGGAAGAGCAACCGGCCACCGAAGAGGGCGCGGCAGAGACCGCAGCGCCTGAGGGTGCCGAGGGTGAGGACAAGCCGAAGAAACGTCGCCGGTCACGGTCGCGGTCGCGTCGTAAGTCGAACGAGGTGAAATCCGAGGATCAGGCCGAGGCGGCGGATGCGCCTGCCGAGACCGGCGCAGAGCAAACTGAGGCCCCGGCGGTAGACGCTGCAGCGCCGGACGCACCTGTTGCTGAAACGCCAGCTGTGGAAGCCGTGAGCGAGACCGTTCAGGAGGCCCCCAAGGCGGCTGAAGCTGAGGTCAAAGCAGACGAAGCCCCGCAGGCTACGGAAGCTGCACCACAGGTCGAAGAGCCGCAAGCTCAGGAGCCTGCTGCTGAGACACCGGTGGAACAAGCTGCGGCGGAACCGGCAGCGGAGCCAGAAAATGCCAAGCCCAAACGCACCCGCGTCAAGGCATCGGATGTGATTGCTCAGGTTATGGCCAATGTTGAACCTGCGGCTGAGGCGCCTGTTGTAGAGGAGCCTGCAACAGAGGCACCGGTTGCAGAGGCGGTGGTTTCGGCTGAGCCTGAACCGGCCAAAGCCGAAGAGGCCTCGCAGCCCAAGCGCAAAGGCTGGTGGTCGCTGGGTCGCTGACCCAACACCAAATGACAAAAGAAAACGCCCTGCGGATGCGGGGCGTTTTTTTGTGCTGGGTCGGTTTGTAAGCCGATCCTAGGTTGAAACGGGTTTTGCGTTCCATCCTAGGGAAAGGCGGGCGAGGCAAAACGCCAATAGGATGCCGACCGGGATGCGGAGCGCCAACCCAAGTGACGCTGGGGGCTCAACAATCCACGTGATAAACGTGAGATACCCCATCGCATAACATATCAGTCCAGCTACGAGGAAACGCCAAACCCCTTCTGCGGTCACAGGGAGAATCTGCCAATCATTGCGCTTCCATCGCAGAATGATCCGCGCAAACCCAAAAAACATAAAACTCCACCAGATTACAGCGATGAAAAACAGGAGGGGCTGCTGCTGAATGAGGCGCGCTTCGTACCAAAGGCGTTCGTGAAAGGCGGCCTTGCGCGAGGAAAAGCCATAGAACGCGTTGAGCTCTTCAGGAAAGGGCAAGCCGGTCTTTTTACCGGGGGAACGAATGAGAAGACCGCGTTTCCAGGTTGTCGGTTCAGGCAGATACAGCAAGCCCTGAGATCGGTTATACCCGACAAAGGGCTGCGGTCCTGAACGGGTTTCGAAAAGCTCAAGAGCGATCGAAATCTCGCTGGTCGCGAGCAGAAGCCCGCCGGCATCCACCACAACAATCCGCCTTGGATTTGGGCCAAGAATCCCGTCACCAATCAACACCCCGACGGAGATCTCCCCCCAATCAGCATGCTCAATCGTGGCTTCGTTGGAGAGGTAGGGAGAATCCGCCGCCGCCGCTGCGGGTAAAAACAAGGCAAAGATCAAAAAGAGAAAAGGCATTTTGGATGAAATCTCAAATCGGCAGGCCAATTGTAACGGGGCTTTGTAACACAGGCTATCCGAGTTGATTGTTAAAAATGTGTAGAACCTTTGGACGCTATTGATGTAATTCGCAGAGCAATTTACCAACGTTGAGGGTGGGGCATATTTCAAGAACCGGATGGCGCTGACTGATAACCTGTTGCGAGAGTTATGAACTTAAGGACATATTATGAGTAAGAAATACGGCAGAACATTTCACCTGCCGCAGTCGCCGGGGGCCACAAGCGACGATAAGATTATGCCAGATGTGTCCAAGCTTGCTGCTTTGGGTGAGGTGGTCGCCACCGAAAAGATGGATGGGGAAAACACAACCATCCATGCGGGGGGATGCCATCCGCGCAGTTTGGATGCGGGGTATCACCCTTCGCGGGATTGGATGAAAGGCTTTGCCGCAGGTATTTCACCGTCGCTGGCCGCTGACGAGCGTATCATCGGGGAATATCTGTTTGCACGGCACTCTGTGGGTTATGACGCCTTGCCAAGCTATTTTCTTGGGTTTGCCTGGGTTATTGGCGATGTCGTGCAACGCTGGCCCGATAGGTTGGCTCGGTTTGACGAACTTGGTATCTTTCCGGTGCCAGAGCTGTATCGCGGGCCATGGAGGCCTGATTTGCCAGATACCTTGGCTACAGAGCTGGATCTGCAGCGGCAAGAGGGGTTTGTCCTGCGGCGCAGTGAGGCCTTCTTAGAAGCAGATATGCCGACGCATCTCGGCAAATACGTCCGTTCAGGCCATGTGCAAAGCGAAATACACTGGACCAAGGCCCCATTGGTGAAAAACGGTTTGTTGTCTTAGCCCACCTTGCGGATGGTCCAGATCATCTGGTCACCGTCCTGCGCCTGATTTTCGAGAACATGGCCGGATTCATTGCAGTAATGCGGCATGTCGATCACAGCGGCGGGGTCGTCGGTGCGCACAATGATCAGGTCGCCCGGTGCAAGGGCACCCAGACGTTTGCGGGTTTTCAGAACGGGGAGGGGGCACAAAAGCCCCACGGCATCAAGTTCATGGGTCATACCCTTCAGGTAAGCGAGAAGTTTCTTGCCGTCCACAATGATGTGACCGGCTGACCCGGTGACGCGCCGACAAATATCGCCTAAGTCCAAAGTATGTTTGGAATCGACATCATCGACGCATCACTGCTCCCCGCTATGTTTGTGGCTCTGGCCGCTGGGATTATCTCATTTCTCAGCCCCTGTGTGCTGCCCATCGTGCCGCCGTATCTGGCCTTTATGTCTGGCATGACGGTGGGCGAGATACAGGAGGGCGGAACCGCGCGGGCCAAAGTTATTCTGGCGGCGCTGTTCTTTGTGCTGGGCCTGTCGACGGTGTTTATTTTCTTAGGGTTTACAGCCTCTTGGATGGGGTCCTTTTTCCTCAACAACCAAGAGATCCTGTCGCAGGTCTCCGGTGTGGTTGTGGTGATCTTTGGCCTGCATTTCCTCAATGTGTTTCGGATCCCGTTTCTGGATCGTGAGGCGCGCATGGACACCGGTGAAGCGGGCGGATCGGCCTTTGGGGCCTATGTGCTGGGGCTGGCCTTTGCCTTTGGCTGGACGCCCTGCATTGGTCCGCAACTGGGGGCGATCCTGTCGATGGCGGCAAGCGAAGCTTCGGTGTCACGCGGGACTGTTTTGCTGGCGGTCTATGCGGCTGGGCTTGGTATCCCGTTCTTTCTGGCGGCGGTGTTTCTGACCCGTGCCATGACCCTGATGAACAAGATCAAACGTCATATGGCATTGATCGAAAAGCTGATGGGGCTGCTTTTGGTGGCTGTTGGGCTGGCGCTGATCACCGGAGCGTTCACAGCTCTGGCCTTTTGGCTGCTGGAAACTTTCCCGGTGCTCGCCACATTTGGGTAAGACCGCCTGTTGCAAGATCTCTGGCCCTGCTGGTGCAAGGCGCGGGCCTCATCCCATGACGCGATTTCGCCCGGCGCGTTTGGCGCGATACAAATGTGCATCTGCGGCCGTCAGCGTGGCCTCAAAGGCCGCCAGACGGGATTTTAGCGCATATCCAATGCTGACGGTGACACTCTGATCGGGCAGGATGTGCGCCGAGGCAATTCGGTGGCGAATTCGATGGGCGACGGCCTGACTGGCCTCGGGCTGTGTCTCGGGCAGGAGGACAACAAATTCTTCTCCGCCAATCCGGTAAAGGCTGTCGCTGGTGCGAAGCTCATCTTTGATAAGCGCAGCGACGGCCTTTAACACCAGATCCCCCTGCGCATGCCCCAACCGGTCGTTGATCTGTTTGAAATGGTCAATGTCGATGATCAGCACACCCATCTGCGCCGACGGCATCTGCGTGACAATCCAATCCAGGTACCGGCGGTTGAAACTGTCGGTGAGCGGGTCATGGGTGCTGGCGGAGAGCAGTCGGTTTTGCAGCTCAAGCGTTTTGCCAACGGAATACCACATGTAGGCGGCGGTCACGCTCAGCGACAGCAACAGCCGCAGCGCCATGTCGGGGGCCCCCTGTGCGTAGACCATCAGGGGTGTGATGCAGGCGAGGACAAGCGCCAGAGCGATGCCTGCACGCCGGGTTTCCACCAGATTGACCCCAATGATCGCGGGAAACGCCCAGAGCGCCCCCTGTGGGCCACAATAGTAGATGGTGGCCAGAATGGTCAGAACCAGCACCGACAGGATGGCAGGTATTGGGATCGGTATGGGGCGGCCGCGTGTTTGCCAGACAAGGTCGGCCAACAGCATCAGCTTGAGCAGTAAGATCAATCCGGCCAGCGGGTACAATCCGACATAGAGGTTTTTCACCACAAGCGCGCCCAGCAACGCAATACAAAGCTGTGCCATGAAAGTTTCAATCTTACGCGGCGTCTCAAGCCTCATGAGATCCGCAGGAAATCCATTCATCCGCAAGGGTTTCTCCCCTTTGGTGGTAAGTTTACCAAACGATGTTATGCGAAAGTGAAAGCGGAGATTGCGGGAAAGTGGAAATCTATTTCCCATGAAATCTTCACGTAGGGCTGCGGGGATAATGGGACAGATGCGGTCTTATTGTTGCCGGAAACCGGTGGTAGGGTGGTTTTGTGTGACGTGAGGCAGAGTTATGGAGCAATCAGTTCGGCGGCGCCGGGTGTTTTACATTCCCGGCTATGACCCCATCCACCCCCGGCGATACCGGGAGCTGTATCGCAAAGAGGGCGCCGCGCAAGCCGGGATTTCCGGCTATGAGATCGCGCTGGCCCCAAAACAGACCAAAGGCCCCTATGGCTGGCATGTCACCAGCCAGATGGAGGGGGCCGAGGTGCAGGCCGATGTCGAGGTTCTGGTCTGGTCGGATATTGTCCGCGACAGCATGTCTAACAGCATTCCCGCCACCTATGCGCAACTGGCGCGCACTGCCTGGGAATACATTGCCACCGGTGCCCTGTGGCGCCTGATGAAGCTGCGCAAGGGGCCGGTCATGGCCGCGCTCTATCCAGTGGGGGCCTTGATTGTGCAGCTGGTTCTGGCGCTTCTGCTCGGCTGGGCGGGCTTTGCGATTGTAGGACTGGCCACGCCTTGGATTGGTGCCGTGGCTTTGGTTTTGGGCGCTGTGGCTTGGGCGGCGATCACGGTCTTTGTGCTGCGCTGGTTCAAAGCCAAGGACGGCAAGACCTTTGTCTATTATCTGATGCATGACTACGCCTATTCGGCGCGCTATCGCGGGGCCAATCCACCCGAACTTGAGGCGCGTCTGGCAGAGTTTGGTGATGCGATTGCCGAGGCGCTGACCGGTGATGTGGATGAGGTTCTGGTGGTGGGGCACAGCTCGGGCGCGCATCTGGCGGTGTCGATCCTTGCGGACCTGATCCGCGCAGGACGGGTGCCGGAGACCGGGCCTGCTTTGAGTTTTTTAAGCCTCGGTCAGGTGGTGCCCATGGTCTCGTTCCTGCGTGATGCCCATCGCTTGCGCGCCGACTTGCAATATCTGTGCACCCGTAAGGAGCTGGCCTGGGTGGATGTGACCGCGCCCGGCGATGGTTGTGCCTTCGCGCTGTGTGATCCGGTGTCGGTTTCGGGGGTTGCCCCAGAGGGCAAACGCTGGCCCTTGGTTTTTTCGGCGCAATTCACCAAATCGCTGAGCCCGGAACGTTGGAAAGAGCTGCGCTGGAAATTTTTCCGCCTGCATTTTCAGTATCTTTGCGCCTTTGATCGCCCGCTGGATTATGATTACTTCCAAATCACCGCTGGGCCGATCACTCTGGGTGCGCGCTATGCCAACAGGCCGCCATCCAGCAGCCGGATTGACCATGCGGTGTCGAAATTTACGAGTGTTGCCGCATGAAACCACCCAAACCTGCGGCGCGACCGGATCGGGTCTCGCTGTGGCGCTATGTCAAACTGTTCAGGCAGGATATTCTGTCGGCCCAGCCCGCACGATTGTACCGCGCCTGGATGGCCGAATTCCGCACGCCATTCTTCCGCTCGTTTATGGTCAACCAGCCGGATCTGGTGAAAACCGTGCTCAAAGATCGCCCCATGGATTTCCCAAAGTCGGGACGGATTAGTGAGGGCCTGCGGCCGCTGCTGGGCGACTCGGTGTTTTTGACCAATGGTGAAACATGGCTCCGCCAGCGCCGCATCATTGACCCGGCGTTCGAGGGCGGTCGGCTGCGCGATACCTTTCCCGCGATGTGGGCCGCGAGCTGCGCTGCGCGCGACCGGCTGGCAGAAAACGTCGGGGTAGAGGTTGAGATTGAAGAGATCACCAGCCACGCCGCCGCCGACGTGATTTTTCGCACGCTGTTTTCCATTCCGATCGAACATGACGTGGCCTCTGAGGTCTTTCACGAATTTCGTGCTTACCAACGCAGCCAGCCGATCTTGAACCTGGCCGCCTTTGTGCCCTTGCCGCGCTGGCTGCCGCGATTTTTCCGCAAAGATACCAAGCAGGCGGCCGAGAAAATTCGGGGTTTGATTGCACAGCTGACAAATGACCGAATGGCGGCAATCAAAGCCGGAACAGCCCCGGATGATCTGGCAACCAAGATCATGACCACCGTTGATCCCGAAACAGGTGAGACCTTTACGGCGGAAGAAATGGTCGATCAGGTCGCGATCTTTTTCCTCGCAGGTCATGAAACCAGCGCCAGTGCGCTGGCCTGGGCCCTGTATCTCGTGGCGATCAATCCCGACTGGCAGGAGAAAATCGCGGCTGAGGCGCAGGATCTGACCGGAGATTTTTCTGAGGTGTCGAAACTGCGGGTGACGCGCGATGTGTTCCGTGAGGCCCTGCGGCTGTATCCGCCGGTGCCGATGATGGTGCGCGAGGCGACTTGCCCAGAACGTTTCCGCGACCGCGATGTGCCGATCGGGGCGCAGATGGTATTGAGCCCCTGGCACCTGCATCGGCATGAGCGGATCTGGTCTGACCCGGATGAGTTTAAACCCGAACGCTGGCAGGGGCCTGAGGCAAAGACCTGTGGGCGCGATGCCTATATGCCGTTTTCTGCCGGGCCACGCGTCTGCACCGGGGCGGGGTTTGCCATGGTTGAGGGCGTGCTGATGCTGGGTCTGTTGCTGCGGGATCTCAGGGTTACGCCGGTCGACGGCAAGGTGCCAGTGCCCGAAGCGCATCTGACCGTGCGGTCAAGGGATGGGATACATCTGAAAATCGCGCGGAGGGAGAAACCGAATTTTCTTGAAAATTCGGCGGGCGCGCGTCGAGATGTGTGAGCGGAGAACTGCGAATTTTCGTTGAAAATTCGTCTCTGTCAAATCGTTAGCGCTAAAACCTTTCGCTCAGATCTATTCAGCAGCAAGCGCCTCGGTTAAAGGGAAGCGCAAAGACCTTTAGACAAGGACGTGACATGGGACAGTTTGATCAACAAAAAGACCAGATGGTTGCCGGCAAGGGCTTTATCGCAGCTCTGGACCAGTCGGGCGGGTCGACCCCCAAGGCGCTGGGTCTCTACGGTGTGACCGAAGACATGTATGATGGCGATGTGGCCATGTTCGACGAAATCCATGCTATGCGCAGCCGGATTATCCTGTCGCCTGCCTTCACCAAAGACAAAGTCATCGGCGCGATCCTGTTTGATCGCACCATGCGCGGTGAAATCGAGGGCAAGCCTGTGGCCCAGTTGCTGTGGGAAGATCGCGGTGTGGTGCCGTTCTTGAAGATCGATAAGGGGCTGGAAGATCAGGCCAATGGTGTTCAGATGCTTAAGCCGATCCCGGGTCTGGCGGAGATGCTGAGCGACGCCAAAGGCTTTGGCATCTTTGGCACCAAAGAGCGTTCGGTCATCCACGAAGCCAATGTCGAGGGCATCGCGGCTGTGGTGGCGCAGCAGTTCGATCTGGGCAAAGAGGTGTGCAACGCCGGTCTGGTGCCGATCATCGAGCCGGAAGTGAACATTCACTCGGAGAGCAAAGCCGAAGCCGAAGCGATCCTGAAAGCCGAGATCGCAGCACAGCTTGATACGCTGGCGGACGGTCAGAATGTGATGCTCAAGCTGACCATTCCGAACGAAGATGGTCTTTACGACTCGCTGGCCGATCATCCGCGCGTGCTGCGCGTTGTGGCGCTGTCGGGGGGGTATTCGACCGAAGAGGCCTGTGACCGCCTGACCCGTCAGCCGAAAATGATCGCTTCGTTCAGCCGCGCGCTGACCGAAGGTCTGGCCAAACAACAGTCGGACGACGAGTTCAACGCGGCGCTGGGCGGCAATATCGAAAAGATCTTCCAAGCGTCGCTCTAAGGCGGTAGCGTTGCAAAGACATCGGGCCTCGCATCTGCGGGGCCCTTTTTTTGCTGAGCTAGATGGCCCTTCGGAAGGCGGGTATTCACAACTGCCGCAGAACCAAATGCGAGGTGGCGCTTGCGATCAACGGGTTGGAGCCAATGGTGTCGTTCAGGCGGCTGAGGTGACCGGCATCGGCAACATGACACAACAGCAGGGCATCAAATTCCCCTGCAATCGACATAACCTGATGGACCTCAGGCAGAGACGCCAGCCAGTTCAGGGCCGGATCGCAGGGGCGGCTGGTGATCTTGACCGTCACAATGGCCTGAAGCGGGAGCGCCTCGCGGTTGGTGATCTTGGTATGATACCCGGCGATGGTGCCATTGGCTTCCAATCGGGCAACCCGATCCTGCACGGCGGTACGTGACAATCCAATGGCCCGCCCGATCTCTGCAAAGGGCATGCGGGCATTGTTGTGCAGCAACGCCAGAATGCGTTTGTCGGTCGCGTCCATGCAATTCCCCCGGTTCGCAGGCAGATAACGTCGGATCGCAATCTGGCGGGCTTTGTCCAAATGGTCGACATCTTTTCAGGACAGAAAAGGATGAGACATGCAGAAAATCACCTCAAAAGACTTCACTGCTCCACGCGCCTGGGGCGCATTGGATATTGATCAGATCGACGGGGCGACGGTGCGGCTACATTGGACCGATGCGCCTTATGTCTGGCACGTAAATGATGGGGCCGAGGTCTTTGTGGTGCTGGATGGGGTCGTGGAGATGCATGTACGCGAGGCGGGGCAGGAGCGGGTTATCCCCTTGACCGTCGGCGATATTTTCCACGCTGAAAGCGGGGATGAACATGTCGCCCACCCCAGAGGCGCGGCGCGGGTTCTGGTGATCGAGCGCGCCGGTAGTATTTAGGTCCCGCGATAATCCGCCAGCGTTTTGCCTGGCTCATCAACAAAGAGGCCGGGCAGGGGCGCCAGCGCGGTGATGCGGTCTATGCGCAGTGGCAGGAAGTCATTTAAGGTTTCCGACCAGCAAATGCAGGTCCAGATCCGCCCCCAATACTCCAAATGCAGCGGGCGGATGTCCTGCTCGCTGTCTGCGGTGGTGATACGCAGCTTTTGCCGGGCACGGATCGCCGCGCGGATGGCCGGCATATGGGCAAATCCACGGGCCGCTTCGGCAAAGCTATCGGTGGCAAATCCAAACGGGGGCGGTGCGGTGCCGGTCTCCTCTGGCAAAACCGCGTCAATTTTGTTCGCCAGACCACGGGCATCGAGGCTCAGTTGATCTAGCTCAGCCGCCCCCAAGGTGGCCAGCGCCAGATGAAGCGCCTGAAATTCGCCCTCGGTCAGGTTCAGCGGGGGCAGGGTGATCGCCGCGCCGATGGTATAGCCATAGCCCCGTGCGCCTTCGACCGGCACACCTGATGACGCCAGAGTTTCCATGTCGCGATAGATTGTGCGCACCGACACATCCAAATCCTGCGCCATGGCTTCGGCAGTATGGAGCTGCCCATCCCTTAGGCGTTGCATCAACTGATAGAGGCGGTCCGCACGTTTCACGCGAGTCTCCTGACAAAATCCTGACAACTGACAGTCTCATGACAAAATGTCCTGTGCAAGATTGCGCTTTGGTCCTTTTCGTCCTTGGCCCCCGGCCTTAGATAGAGGGCAGGACAAGTGCGCGGGGGCTTCCCCGCTCTGACTGGGCGCAGGCCCGACCAAGGAGAAGAATTATGGGTATCGGAAACATTGGCCTGCCGGGCCTTCTGCTGATCGCTGTTGTTGTGCTGGTGTTGTTTGGCCGTGGTAAAATTTCGTCGCTGATGGGCGAAGTGGGCAAAGGCATTACAGCGTTTAAAAAGGGCGTGGATGAAGGCAAGGAAGAGCTGGAAGAGCAGGCGTCTGCCGAGGCAAAAGACGTCACCCCTGCGGACGAAAAAGACAAGGCGTAACCGCGAATGTTTGATCTCGGATTTGCCGAGCTGTTGGTCATTGGCATTGTGGCGCTGATTGTGGTCGGCCCCAAGGATCTGCCTGTGCTGTTTCGCAAAGCGGGGCAGTTCATGGGCAAGGCCCGGGGCATGGCGCGCGAGTTTAGCCGGGCCATGAATGACGCAGCGGATGAGGCCGGCGTGAAGGATGTGGCATCCACATTCAAAGCCGCCACAAACCCGGTTGGGACGGCGATGGATGGGGTCAAAGACGCAGCCAAGTCGATGACCAACCTCGACCCGACAAGCGAGACAGGCAAGCTGGCCGCTGAGCGGGAAGATGCGCGGAAAAAGATCGAGGCGAATGCGGCTCGGGCCGCTGCGGACCGGAAAAAGCGCGAGGCTGATGAAGCTGCCAAAAAGGCGGCTGAATTGGAAAATTCGCTCAAGCGGGACGATGGCGGTGACGCGGACGGAGGCGATGCATGAGCGCGACCAAAGACGATATTGAAGATAGCTCAGCCCCGTTGATCGAACATCTGGCTGAGCTGCGCACGCGGTTGATCCGGTCGGTCATTGCGTTGCTCGTCGGGATCTGTGTCTGTTTTATCCCGATCCAGGGTGAATTTATCGCGGCGCATATCCTGCAGTTCCTGCTGGAACCCATCGCAAATGAACTGCGCGCTTTGGGCGATCCCAACCCGACGCTGCAATACACAAGCCCGCAGGAATACCTGTTTGTGCTGTTTCGGATCAGCATGGTGTTCGGCTTTGCGTTGGCCTTTCCGGTGATCGGTTATCAGATGTGGCGTTTTATTGCGCCGGGTCTCTACAAGTCTGAAAAAAATGCGTTTTTGCCTTTTATCATTGCCTCACCGGTGATGTTCCTGCTTGGCGCAAGCTTTGCTCATCTGGTGGTCACACCTTTGGCAATGGCCTTTTTCCTTGGGTTTGCGGACTTTTCTCTGTCGGCGGGCCTGGCCAATCTGGTTGAGCTGGAACTCGAATCCGGAGCAGGGGGCGCTGTACCTCAAACTGGCTCGGGCGCAAACATCACCTTCTTTGGCAAGGTGAACGAAAGCCTACAAACCTCGTTGGTCTTCATCATGGCCTTTGGGTTGTGTTTTCAGCTGCCGGTTTTGTTGACCCTGATGGGCAAGGCCGGTCTGGTCTCGGCCGAAGGTCTGGCCAATGTGCGCAAATACGCCATGGTTGCGATCTTGGTTCTGGCCGCGGTTGTCACCCCCCCGGATGTTGTGACGCAGCTTATTCTGTTTACCGTCGTCTATGGTCTTTATGAAATCTCCATCTTGCTGGTGTCTCGTGTCGAGAAAAAGCGGGAAAAGGATCTGCGGGCACAGGGCCTGTGGTTCGAAGAGGACGATGATGAAGACGATCCGCTGATGGCGGAGTTTGACGAGGACGAGAAAAAGAATGACTGATCCGATGGAACGGATTGCGGCGGCGCTGGAGCGACTTGCTCCGGCACCTCTAAAGGCTCCCGATTTTTCGGGGGCCGAAGCCTTTGTCTGGCAGACCACACCTGACAGACTTGAACCCATTGAAAAGATTAGCCGGATTGAATTGCCGCTGTTGTTGGGGGTCGATCGCGCACGCGATACGCTTCTGGCCAATACCCGTCAGTTCGCCAAAGGCCTTCCGGCAAACAATGCGCTTCTCTGGGGTGCTCGTGGCATGGGGAAATCCAGCCTTGTCAAAGCGGTACATGAAACGCTGCGCGACGAAGGCCATGATCTGAAGCTGGTGGAACTTCAGCGCGAAGATCTGCCTTCGGTTGGACGGTTGCTCGATCTTCTGCGGGCCGCGCCTTATCAGTTTATCCTGTTTTGCGATGATCTGTCCTTTGGTCATGACGATCAGCATTACAAAAGTCTCAAGGCCGTTCTGGACGGGGGGGTGGCGGGTCGGCCAGACAATGTGGTGCTCTATGCCACGTCGAATCGCCGCCATCTGATGCCACGGGACATGATCGAAAACGAACGCTCGTCGGCCATCAACCCGGCAGAGGCCATAGATGAAAAGGTCTCGCTGTCGGATCGATTTGGTCTGTGGCTGGGCTTCCATGCCTGCAACCAGGATGATTACCTGGCGATGATCCGCGGCTATTGCGGTGCCTATGGTGTCGATGTTGCAGAGGATGAATTGCGGGCCGAGGCCATCGAATGGCAGGCGACGCGGGGGGCGCGCTCGGGTCGTGTGGCCTGGCAGTTCTTTGTGGATCTTGCGGGCCGCAAAGGGGTATCACTGACCTAAGCCTTGGAAATGGTTTTAGGTTTGATGACCCAAATTGACGTAGATGTATTGATTGTCGGCGGCGGTCCTGCGGGGCTCGCCACCGCTGCGGCCCTGCCGCAATCGGCCAAGGTGCTTGTGGTGCATCAGGACCGTGAGATCGGTAAACCCGTGCGCACCTCAGGGGGCAGTTGGATCAAAGATCTGCAGGCACTGGGGGTGCCGCCCGACCTCTACCACCCTATCTCTGAAATCGAATTCCGCTCGGACAAGGAGCGCGCGTTGCATAAGCTCAGCCGCCACCGGATGGCGGTGTTGGACGTCACCGGGCTCTATCGATGGCTGGCTGAGGCGGCAGAGTGGCGCGGCTGTGACATCCGCACCGGTGTAAAATTCCTCACGGCGAAAGAGGACGGCGGCGGGTATCTTTCTACGCTGCGCGGGCGTGACGAAGGAGAGTTCACCGTCAGATCACGCTATGTGATTGATGCCTCAGGGCAGGCCCATGCGGTGGTCAGTGCGCTTGGGCTTGGCCCCAAGCCCACCCGTCAAGGGGTTGGTGTCGAATATGAATACGAGCTCACCGACGGCATAACGCGGCGCGCGGTTCTGTTTGTCGGAGAAGCTGTCCTCGGAGGCTATGGCTGGATTTTTCCGGCGCCCCATGGACGGGTTCGTATTGGCGCAGGCGTGATCCACCCGGATGTCGAGACCTCGCCACGTGAGATAATGGAGCAGTTGATCACGCCGGAATTCCTCGACAGTTATGGTCTGACATTGGGTGAGCTGGTGCATGCCAACGCCGGTATTTTGCCCTCGGTGGCCTATGACCCGCGTCTTGTGCATGGTGGGGTGATCCGGGTCGGGGACACCGCAAATTTCGCCACGCCAACCGTCGGTGAGGGCATTCGCCAGGCGATTGAATTTGGCCGTGTTCTAGGTGTGGCGCTTGGCAAAACGCTTGAGACGGGCAATGCGGCCCCCTTGCGACGCTATGAAAAACTCTGCGCGCGTGCGTTCAAACGCAATTACCATTTCGGGTTCCGGGCCAACAGGCGCATCGCGCAATATGGACCGGCGGAGTGGGATCGCAGTGTGCGCCGGCTCAAACGGCTGAGCGAACCTCAGATGGCCGCGCTGCTGCGCAGTGAATTCAAGCTTTCGGTGCTGATGAATTCCGCACTCACCTATGCGCGACGTCGGGTCTTTGGGGGCTAACAGCCTCTGTGCGCTGGCATGGGTTTGCCTTTGGACCGATCTGGGCTAAACCATTGGGGCATTTCATGAAGGAGCCCCCTATGTCCCGGCCTGTCGTTGGCATCATCAGCAATTCCTATCTGGTCAACGATTCCTACCCGGTGCACGCCGGGGGCACGATGACATCCGAGGCCGTGGCCAGCGTGTGTGACTGCCTGCCACTCTTGATCCCGGCGGACCCGCGTTTTGTTTCGGTGGGGGAACTGCTCGAAGCCTGTGATGGCTTTTTGCTCACCGGCGGGCGTCCCAATGTGCATCCGGAAGAATACGGTGAAAGCTATACCGAGGCCCACGGCGACATGGACCGGGCGCGCGATGCCATCACCCTGCCTTTGGTGCGGGCCTGTGTTGATCGCGGCCAGCCGGTGTTTGGTATTTGTCGCGGCTTTCAGGAGGTGAACGTTGCCATGGGCGGGTCGCTCTACCCAGAAATTCGCGATTTGCCGGGCCGCATGAATCACCGCATGCCCCCCGATGGCACCTTGGAAGAGAAATTTGCCTTGCGCCACTGTGTGACTTTGGAGGAGGGCGGTAAATTTCATGAGGTGTTTGGCGCAACCGAGGTGATGACCAATACGCTGCACGGGCAGGGGATCAATCGACCTGGTACGCGGATTGTCATCGAAGGACACGCCCCAGATGGCACGCCAGAGGCGATCTATGTGAAAGACGCGCCGGGCTATACCATGTCGGTGCAATGGCATCCGGAATGGGATGCGGCCAATGACCCGGTCTCGCGTCCGCTGTTTCAGGCCTTTGGTCAGGCCGTGCACAGCTTTGCCGCCAACCGCCGCGCAGTCCCCCAAGAGGCGTAATCAGCTTGTGTTGCAACATGACGACAATGGTATGAGAGGGTATTTGATACCCTGGAGACGCAACTAATTTCAGTAGGCGCTCTTGGAACGTGAATTAAATTGAGAAAGTAATAAGTGTGTTTCTAACCCTTCGACGCATTCTGTTTTCGCTAGTGTTGTTTCTCTCTCTAATGTTTAACGTGTCTCTGGTCTTTAGTTCAGCGGCTTTGGCGATCGCGGGAGCAACGTTTGAGACTTTAACTGGGCGAAAGGCCGTACTAACGCGTCAAGCGGATGACATTGCTCGGTTATCTTCAGATCTGGAAATTGAAAAGCTTAGAAATCGAAACCTAAAAGCCAAAGCAGAAGATCTAGCAGCCGAGTTGGTGGTAGAGCGACAAACCAAACGCCAAATTCGATCTCAACTACATTCAGCGAGAACCAGTCTTACGAGGACAAGGAAGGCGAATGAGCAGCTTCGGCATGCTGTCCGTGCAACGGCGGGCCGTATTTCTGGGCGCGCGGTAAAAACTGCCGCGCGAGAAGTAGCTGCGATGCCTGGTGAATCTATCCCCGGTTGGGGGACCGTGGTGATCGTCGGAATGACTGCTCTCGAAATAAAGGATCTGTGTGACACAATTTCGGATATGACTGAACTTCAGAAGATGTTTGATCCCGAGCTCGATCCTTCTAGTGATCAGGTCACGGTTTGTAGCCAAGAGCTCCCCACCAGTGAGGAGTTATGGAATATAGCCTCCGATGCTCCTGGCAAAGCTTGGGCTGCGGCAAAAGAAAGACTTCCAAAATTTGACGAATTGCAGTTTGAAGTTCCTGATATCGATTGGTCGGAGTTTGGTGATAGTTTTGTCACCAAGTTTTCGGAAGCGTCTGATAAAATTTCAAGCACTTCGAGTAAGATCGCAACGTCTGTTTCATCAGGAGCTAAAGATCTCGCGGTAGCGACGTCTGACAAAACTCGTCAGAGATGGAACCGATTTCAAGAATGGCTGACCGAATAATATTGACGACACTCGTTGATCGGTTTGGCCTAGGCCGCCAGTTCCTGCGCCTGAGCGCGCAGGGCCATAACCGCCTGCGCTTCGTGTTTTTTCAGACAGGGGCGGGCGGTGGGGCCGTAACTTGCGGGATCGGTCTCGAACTGTGGAAAGGTTTCAAAGAGATCCGCGCGGGCCGTTGGGTCCATGGATCCCAGCGCCTGCGCACCGATGAAAAAGCTCTCGGTGGCCATACCTTCGGCAAAGATCACCTGATGGCGGTCCAAGAGCAGATGGATGTAGGTCACAAGACCACCTTCTTCTCGGGTGACACCGGGCAGGTCCTCGAGATGGGTGGCCGCCGCAAAAACCTCGGGTTCACCGAACATAAGTTCCGCCTCATAGCCCTCGATCAACATGCGATGCTGGGGCGACACGCGCAGCGGGCGTTCACCGCCAAACACCTGCGGATCAATGCGGATCGGCGCGGATTTGCCTGCCGCCAGTACCGTGCGTTCGCCTTTCCAGCGCAGGGGCTGGAACCCATCATCCTTGGTGGCGATCATGTCCCCGATCTGCAGCGTTTCAATCGCGCGATAGCCTGTGTCGGTCAGAATGCGGGTGCCGGGGGTGAAACAGATGATGTCATCGATATTGGCAAAGCTGACCAGCGTGCCGTCGAACATCTCAATCGTACCAGCCAGCTCACCACCGACATTGGAGGTGATGTTCAGCGTGCCCCGGTCGGCCACACCGTTCAGGTCCAGAACATCGCCGGTGCCATCCTGATCGGTGGTGGTGCCCTCAATGGTGATGGTGCCGTTTCCGGCCTCATTCAGATCAACAAGGGTGATGGTGTCGTCACCGGCCCCTGCGTCAATGGTGTCGCCCTGTGCCGCAAAGAGAACATCATCGCCGTCACCGCCCAGAAGACTGTCGGCGCCGGTGCCGCCAATCAGCGTGTCATTGCCGCCTTCGCCGTGAATCGTGTCGTCACCTGCGCCGCCATCCAGCGAGTCGTTGCCATTGGCAACAGGCACCACATCAAACTGCACATCCGTGACCCAGATGTACTGGTTGCCCCCCTGGCCATTGGAATAGATGATTTCGACATTGGACACCGGGCCCGTGATTTCCACCAGAACCGACCCGTCCGCATCAGAGGCCGAGTTGCCGACCTGATTTGCGGTGATGGTGTTGCCCGAGACCGTGTCGCCACCCGCCGGGGTCAGTGTGACTGTGACAGGATTGCCATCCGCGTCAAAGGCGTTGACGGTCACCAGATCGGTGTGATTGTTGTTGGCCCAGTCGATGTCATTGATGCGGAACCGGACGTTTTCCACCTCATCGGCGACGTTTGCACCCGTGCCCGCCGCAAAGGATAGCTGCGTAGTTGAAGTGGCATTATCGCCATTGCCCCGTAGGAACAGCGAGGACCGCCCGGCAAATCCACCGGCACTGTATTGCTGGGTGCTGGTGTCGATCTCAAAACCGGGAGAGTTGTTGCCGGTGTTCTGGAAACTGACGGTAACATCGATCTCACCCGTGTCTTGGGTAAAACCGTTAGAAACATTTGTGTTGTCCGGGGCTTGTGTGCTCCAGTTCAGATCCTCAGAGATGCGATAGCTGCCATAATCCCCGTAAATCAGATCATCGCCGCTGCCGCCGTCGATGGTGTCATCGCCGCGCGCGCCAATGGCGGTGTCGTTGCCAGCCCCGGCCTGAATGTCGTCGCCCAGATTGGCGGTGTCATCATCAACCTGATCGCCGTCACTGTCGTTGAAATCCGGATCAATCAGGTCATTGCCCGATGTGCCACTGACTACACCATCGGCTTGAGTGAAGCTTGGCGCAGAAATGACGGTGGAGGATGTGAGGGTGGTGACCGGCCCGTAGGCGGGGATGAAATAAACATTGCCGTCGGTGGCAAGGTGATAGGCGCCTGGCTCTTGCGTGTTGGTGTAGGTCGAGCCGCCGTAAGTGCCGCTCCAGACCCAGTTGCCAGTGCCGAGATTGGTGTCCGTGGTAAAGGTAATCAGGCCGCCACTGATTGTGTCGCCCGCATCAAGGGAACCATCTCCCAAAGTTACTAGATAACCACTTGGCATCTCTCTGCCGCTCCTGCTCGGACGTATTTGCACGCCTTTGTTCAGGATATGGATACAATCGCCCTGCGGCGGGAATGGGTGTCAATTGAGGCAAATTTGGGAAGACTTTGATGGAAATCTGCGAGATTGCCACATTGTCTTCATATTTCAGCGAAATTTCGACCGAATGAGGCCTTGGTAGACCCGCCGGATCACAGATTTGATCCCACTCACCCGAAGGGGGACGTGATCTTCCGGTGCGAATGTTCCGGTTTCAGCAACACCAAACAGTGCGCGATTGAGCTCGATGCGTCCGGTGCTGGTGAAATGGATGTAGATGGGCATGACACAGAGCGCACAGCTGGCCCGCTCAGCGGTGTGACTGCTGCGGCGAAACACCAGTTTTCCCTCGACCTTTGGGCCGTCTTCACAGGGGATGCCTTGCCATGAAACGCCCTGCCATCCACGACAGCTGTCACAGTCGCAAGTGCGAAACACAGGTCTTAACCGGGCCGTGACTGACACGGCCCCGCAGGTGCATCGCCCTGTCTGTGGTGTGATGTTAGATTTCTCCGCCACTGATCTGTATCGCCTGTCCGTTGACGCTTTCTATCGCCGGATTGCACAGCCACAAAGCGGTTTCGGCAACCTCTTGTGGAGAAATCAAACGCCCATGCGGATTGACATCGACCATCAGGGCGCGCGCGTCTTTCTCTTCCAACCCGGTCCGCTCCATGATCGAGCTCACATTACGGGTGATGATCTCGGTGTCGACATAGGCCGGGCAGAGGGCATTAAACGTATAGGGTTTGGTGGCATAGTCGGCGGCAAGCGCACGGATCATGCCGATCATCGCGTGTTTTGAGGCGCTGTAACAGGGCGCGCCCTTGAGCCCGCGCAGACCTGCGATCGAACTGACCGCCACCACACGACCCCAATCGGTTTGGGTCATGCTGCGCAGGGCCTCGCGTATGGTCAGAAAGGCGCCATCCACGTTGATCGCCATCATATTGCGCCACCAGTCCAGATCGGTCTTCACCAGTGCACGCCCCTCGGCGATCCCGGCGTTGGCGACACAGATCTGAACGGGTCCGCGTGCGTCAACGGCGGCCTGCATCCCCTCTACCACCGAGGCCTCGTCGCGCACGTCCATCACAAGGGGACGGATTGCGTCACTGGCAGCGGCCTCCAGTACCTCGGCACGACGTCCGGTGATGGTGACCTGCGCCCCCTGATCGGCCAATCCTCTGGCAATCGCCAATCCAATGCCCGTGCCGCCTCCGGTGACAATCGCGTGTTTTCCACTCAGCATAAAAATCCTCCCTCAATTGGGGGGAGGCTAGTCGCGAAAATTCTGCGCGCAAAGAGTGACGCCGGGGCTTGGCAAATCCATTCACACATGTGAATGTGTGTCGAAATTGGAGGAAGTCATATGATCCGCACCGCCCTTGCGTTGTGTCTGAGCGCAGGCATCGCCACAGCCAGCGAAGATATTGCCGACAAATACCCGCAGTCCGAACTGTATGAAAAACCGGTTGAGGTGATCCCCGGTGTGTTCTCGGCCATTGGCGCCACGGCGCCGCCCACTTATGAAAACTCGGGCCATAACAACAACCTGTCGTTCATTGTGACGGATGAGGGTGTGGTTGTGATCAATGGCGGTGCCTCGGTGCGTCTGGCTGCGGCGTTGCATGATGAGATCAAGGCCCTGACCGATCAGCCGGTTGTTCTTGTGATCAATGAGAACGGGCAGGGGCATGCCATGCTGGGCAATGCCTATTGGATGGATCAGGGGGTGGATATCCTTGCCCATGTCGACGCGATCGAGGCCTTTACGTCAGAGGCGGATTTCATCCTGCAGGGGATGGAGCGGTACAACCGCGACAAGGCTGAGGGCACCCGCACGGTGACGCCGAACCTCAGTTTTGAAGACAGCTATAGTCTCACGCTGGGTGGGGTGCAGATCGAGGTGATGCATATGGGCCCGGCCCATGATCCCGGTGATACTCAGGTCTGGCTGCCGCAGCAGAGCATGTTGATTGCCGGGGATATCGCGTTTCACGAACGGATGCTGCCGATCTTTGAAGGCATCTGCACCTCGTGCTGGCTTGAGACCTGGGAAACCAAGATGGAGCCGCTGAACCCGACCTATATCATTCCCGGACACGGCCACCCCACAAACCTCGCGCAGGTTCGGCGGTATACCTATGACTATCTGACGGATCTGCGTGAAAAGATCGGTGCGCATATCGACGAGGGCGGTGATCTGGCCGGGGCCTATTATGTCGATCAAGCGCGCTGGGCCAATCTGGATACCTTCGAAGAGCTGGCCACCAAAAACGCAGGCCGCGTGTTTGAAGAAATGGAGTGGGAGTGATCCGGATCACGCCACTTTGCGATAAATTTCAAAATAATGGCAGTGATGCTGCCATTATTTCGTGCCTTTAGGCTCACGCTTTCCGATTTTGACCTGAAAAATCTGTGATTGCGACAATTGGGTCATTGAGTATGCCCCATCTACATCCCTAACTGTTAAACAACTGTTCACCGTCGGGCCATTGCGCGCGACCGCTGCCAATTGGGGACATGACATGAAATGGATTGATCTGCCGCCGGTTTGGCTGATTGCGGCGCTGGGCGTGGCGTGGTGGCAAAAGACATCGTTTCCCATGGGGCTGAGCTTTGGGCCGGTCTGGGCAGACCTTCTGGGCGGTCTGTTGGTTGGGGGCGGGATCATCCTTGCGGCACTGGCGGTGTTTGAGATGCGCCGCATGCAGACCACGATCATGCCCCATCAAATTGCCGCGCGTCTGGTGACCAGCGGTATTTTCAAACGAAGCCGTAACCCCATCTATTTGGGCGATGTTTTCATCCTGACCGGGTTTATCCTGTTTTGGGACGCGGTGCTTGCGCTGCCTCTGATCCCGATCTTCATCTGGGTGTTGGAAAAACGCTTTATTGAGAAAGAGGAAGAAAATCTAAGGCGCAAGTTTGTTGCCGATTTTACACGCTATGCGCAACAAACGCGAAGATGGCTTTAATCGAGGTGATGGCTGTGATTTACAGCCCCACGCCGCCCGTCGCTGCGGCGGTCTGCTGACGCGGACCAAATGCGAATTAACGCCTCATCAGGGGCGTAGGAGTACCTGAACAAAGGGGAATATCGTGAAGATAGGAACGCCAAAGGAACTAGAGGCGGGAGAGAATCGCGTTGCGATGACACCCGACTCGGCGCGCCAGCTGCAAAAGCTGGGATATGATTGCGCCATCGAAACCGGAGCAGGTCAGGCGGCAGGATTTGCCGATGCGGACTATGCAGATGCCGGTGTAACGGTGGTGGATAGCGCTGATGCTCTCTGGTCCGAAAGCGACATCATTGCCAAGGTGCGTATCCCGCTTAATGACGAGCTGGAGCGCCTGACACCGGAGAAGACGTTGATCACGTTCTTCAATCCGGGCGGCAATGAAGAGGGATTGGAACTGGCAAAGGCCAAAGGGGCCAATGTCATTGCCATGGAAATGGTGCCACGGATCAGCCGGGCCCAGAAGATGGACGCGCTGTCGTCCATGGCCAATATCGCAGGCTACCGTGCTGTGATCGAAGCCGGCAACAACTTTGGCCGCTTCTTCACTGGTCAGGTGACGGCGGCGGGTAAAGTGCCGCCTGCCAAGGTTCTGGTTGTGGGTGCCGGTGTGGCCGGTCTTGCCGCGATTGGCACCTCGACCTCACTCGGGGCCATCACCTATGCCTTCGACGTGCGTCCCGAAGTGGCGGAACAGGTCGAATCGATGGGTGCCGAGTTTGTCTACCTCGACTTTGAAGAAGAACAGCAGGACGGTGCCGCCACCGGCGGTTATGCGGCTGTTTCGAGCCCTGAATTCCGCGAAGCGCAGCTGGCCAAGTTCCGTGAGCTAGCCCCGGAGATCGACATTGTCATCACCACGGCGCTGATCCCCAACCGCGAAGCCCCCAAGCTCTGGCTGGCGGATATGATCGCGGCGATGAAGCCGGGCTCGGTCATTGTTGACCTTGCGGCGGAAAAAGGCGGCAACGCTGAAGGCACCGTGATGGACGAGAAGGTGGTCACCGACAATGGTGTGACCATCATCGGCTATACCGACTTCCCCAGCCGGATGGCGGCCCAGTCCTCGACGCTTTATGCCACCAACATCCGTCACATGATGACCGATCTGACGCCTGAAAAAGACGGTAAGATCAATCATGACATGGAAGATGACGTCATTCGTGGCGCCACCGTGGCCTATCAGGGCGAGATCACCTTCCCGCCGCCCCCGCCCAAGGTGAAGGCGATTGCCGCCAAACCCAAAGAGGTGGTGCCGGAACTGACGCCAGAAGAAAAACGCGCCCAAGAGGTTGCCGCCTTCAAAGCGCAGACCAAACAGCAGGTCACCCTGCTGGCGGTGGGCGCGGCGCTGATCCTTGGTGTGGGTCTGATCGCCCCGGCAAGCTTTATGCAGCACTTCATCGTTTTTGTTCTGTCGGTCTTTGTCGGCTTCCAGGTCATTTGGAACGTGTCGCATTCGCTGCACACGCCGCTGATGGCGGTGACCAATGCCATTTCCTCGATCATCATTCTGGGCGCGCTGATGCAAATCGGCTCGGGCGGAGCGCTGGTGGTCATCCTTGCTGCCATCTCGGTCTTCTTTGCCGGGATCAATATCTTTGGTGGCTTCCTCGTGACACGGCGCATGCTCGCCATGTTCCAGAAATCGTAAGGGGGCAGGGACTATGGATTATGGATTTACCACAGCAGCCTATGTGGTTGCGGCTGTTCTCTTCATTCTGTCGCTGGGTGGCCTGAGCGGTCAGGAAAGCGCAAAGCGCGCGGTTTGGTATGGCATCGTTGGCATGGGTCTGGCGGTTGCTGCGACCCTGATCGGTCCGGGGTCGGGGTTGTGGCTCTTGTCGCTGATCCTGATCGCGGGGGGCGGCGCCATTGGCTATATGCTTGCCACCAAGGTCGAGATGACACAGATGCCTGAGCTAGTTGCAGGCATGCACGCGCTGGTTGGTCTGGCGGCTGTGTTTGTCGGCTATAACGCAGAACTGGTGATGAATTCGGTTGGTGCGTTGCAGGTAGCCGGGGATCAGGCAGGTTTGGATGCGCTCAAAGGCTTTGCGGCCAAAGTTTCGCATAAATCTGGGGTTGAGATCGGCATTCTGAAGGTTGAGGTTTTCCTCGGTGTCTTCATCGGTGCGATCACTTTCACCGGCTCCGTTGTGGCCTATGGCAAACTGTCAGGTCGCTTGACGTCGGCGGCGACCAAGCTTCCGGGTGGTCACCTGCTGAATGCGGGTGCCGGTATCGGTTCACTGCTCCTTCTGGCCATTTACATGAGCACGGGTGGCGGTTGGACGCTTCTGCTGATGTCGGCGCTGGCTTTCTTCATTGGCTATCACCTGATCATGGGTATCGGCGGTGCCGATATGCCTGTAGTTGTTTCGATGCTGAACTCCTACTCGGGGTGGGCCGCGGCGGCGATTGGCTTCTCGCTTGGCAATGACCTGTTGATCGTTGTGGGCGCGCTTGTTGGCTCTTCCGGTGCGATCCTCAGCTATATCATGTGTAAGGCGATGAACCGCTCGTTTGTCAGCGTGATCCTCGGCGGCTTTGGTGGCGCGGCAGGCCCGGCCATGGAAGTGGAAGGCGAACAGATCGCCATCGACGCCGATGGTGTGGCCACCGCTCTGGATGAGGCCGACAGCGTGGTCATCATTCCGGGCTACGGTATGGCCGTGGCACAGGCCCAGCAGAATGTCGCGGAACTGACCCGTCGTCTGCGGGCCAAAGGCAAAGAGGTGCGTTTTGCAATTCACCCCGTTGCGGGCCGTCTGCCGGGGCATATGAATGTGCTCTTGGCCGAAGCCAAAGTGCCCTATGACATCGTGCTGGAAATGGATGAGATCAACGACGACTTCCCCGAAACCGACGTGGCGATTGTGATTGGCTCCAATGACATCGTGAACCCGGCGGCACAGGAAGATCCGAACTCGCCCATCGCAGGTATGCCGGTGCTGGAATGCTGGAAAGCGAAACAGGTGTTTGTCTCGAAACGCGGTCAGGGCACCGGATATTCCGGTATCGAGAACCCGCTGTTCTACAAAGAGAACACCCGCATGTTCTACGGCGACGCCAAGAAATCGCTCGACGATCTGCTGACCCGCATTTCGTAAGGCGGTTTTGGCATCAATAGAAAACACGCCCCGTCCGGTTCCACCGGGCGGGGTTTTTCTTTGTGCGGGATGCAGCTCTCCTGTCACCACGGTGAGAGGAGCCCTGTGATGAAAGAGCCTCACACACACTGTTGAGGAACAAAGACATATGAAACGCACAGCCGTGAATCCCTGGGACTGGTCGCTCAAGCTTGGCTACAATCAGGCAGAATCCATCGAAGGCGCGACGCGTCAGGTGATCTGCGCCGGGCAAACTGCGGTGGATGCCACCGGAGCTCCGCAACATGCCGGGGATATGCGGGCGCAGATCGCGCTGGCGCTAGACAATCTCAAAGCGGTTCTGGCAGAGGCCGATATGGGGGTGGAACATGTGGTTCGGCTTGGTGTCTATGCGACGGATGTCGACGCGGCTTTACAAAACTTCGATCTGATGGGAATGACCTTCGGTGCGGCGGGTGTCGCCCCACCCATGACCCTTATGGGGGTGTCGCGGCTTGCGCTTCCGGGATTGATGTTCGAAATTGAAGCGGTGGCCATGGCCGCCTGATCCCGCGCTCTTTCGCGCCACACCCTACGCCCTGAAGAAAACGGATGATCCTGAAATGCGCCGTGCCGAAAGATTATTCCGTCTGGTCAATGAGATGCGCGCGCGGGATCTGAGTAGATCTCAGGACCTTGCCGCGCATTTCGAAGTCAGCGTCAGCACAATCTATCGCGACATTGCCCATCTTCAGGCCTCGGGCCTACCAATCGAGGGCGAGGCGGGCGTGGGGTATGTTCTGCGCCCGGGGTTTGATCTGCCCAGCATGACCTTCACCCATGATCAGATCGAAGCGCTGGCGGTTGGGCTGTCGTTTGTGGAGCGCACAGGGGATCCGGCGTTGATCGTTGCGGCGCAGGAGGCGCGGGCGAAATTGCAGGCCGGGCTGCCCGATCCGGAGGAACGGCGTCTCAGCCATGCGCCCTATTACAATCTCCACCCCAAAAAGGGCGAGACGGCACGGCTGGGGGTCATGCGAACGGCCATTCGGCAGCAACAGATCGTTGAGATCAGCTATTGCAATGCTCAGGGCGAAGCCTCCCAGCGTCGCCTGCGTCCCTTGGTGATCTGGGATCTTGTGGATGGTTGGATGGTCTCGGGGTGGTGTGAGCTCAAGGCTGACTTCCGCACCTTTCGATCAGACCGCATTGAAACGCTGGACGTGACCTATGAGCGGTTTCAAGACGATGAAACCACCGGGCTGCTTGCCTTTATGAGGCGCGAAACCTGTGAGACGCATCGCAGGTGAAAACTAGGATGCATTTTACCGGGTAACGGGCTGTAAAATATATGGTGTTAGGGATGTCCTGTGCGAGTAGGAAATCCCCTTTATCGGTAGGCAGAATGGTAAATACGAAACACAACTTTCCGAAAAACGGTGTCGAGGGACGTGACCGCGAACGCTATGTCACCAACATGCCCTGTTTCTTTGAGATTCAAGGAAATGTGGTCCCCGGCTGGGTGTCTGATCTGTCTGCAAAAGGGGCCCGGCTTGAGTTCAGCACCGAACAGCGCCCGTTTGAGACGGGTCTCAGCACTGTGGTCAACATCGAAGGTTTGGGGCAGTTCGACGCGATTTTGCGGTGGATTGCGCCGGGGCAGGCCGGGGTTGAATTTACGCTTGATGAGGCTGGGCAGGCCAAACTGGAAGAACAGCTCATCGACCTTATGTCGGATGAGCTATAAAACATCCAAAGACCAAATAGGGCGACCGATGAGTTAGGTCGCCTCCAATGCGGGTTCGGGAAATCCTTTCTCGGGCTCCCATCCCATCTCCCCCCATTTCATCGCCACCTTATTGAGAGCCGCAAGAGCTTTATGCAGATCCTGACCTTCGCTGGTCAGTTGATAGCTCACCTCGGGCGGGATCGTTGGTTTCTGTGTGCGCAGCACCAGCCCGTTTTTCTCCAGCATCCGCAGGCGATCAGTCAGGACCTTGGCCGATATCTCGGGCATGAGTCCCATCAATTCACCAAAACGCAGCGGGCCTTCGCTCACGAGATGCCACAAAATGCTGGTGGTCCATCGGCCGGTGACCACGCGCAGTACGGGATCCATCGGGCAGCTTCCTGGGGTGGTGCACATGATAAGGTCTCACTTTCCTTTTGGTAACTGGTTACAAAATGGTAACGACTTACCTTTTGTAAGTAAGGGTGCCATCTAGCTGATGCAAGACAAAATCAGGAGGCCGTGATGGCAACTATCGAAATCATTTATTTCTCGGGCTACGGCCACACTGCAAAACAGGCCGAGGCCGTGTTGGAAGGCGCACAGCGCGCCGGTGACGCGCGTCTCTGGGCGATCCCAGAAGATGGGGTGATCAGTGACGAGGCCTGGGCCGCATTGGATGCCGCCGATGCCATCGTCTTTGGCGGGCCAACCTATATGGGTGGCGCCCCATGGCAGTTCAAACGATTTGCGGATGAAAGCTCCAAACGCTGGTTCACGCGCGATTGGGCTGACAAAATCTCGGGCGGATTTACCAACTCGGCGAGTGCCGTGGGCGACAAGGGCGAAACACTGAACTATTTCCGCGTCTTGGCGGGCCAGCACGGGATGATCTGGGTGTCGCTGAACCAGGCACCTGCGAACACTCTGGCCAATGGCCCTCAGGATCGCAACTGGGCAGGCGGCAGCGCAGGCGCCATGGCGATTTCACCCGCCGATGCCCCGGCAGAAGAGGCCCCACGCGCCGGTGATCTGGAATCTGCGCGGGACTACGGCGAACGTCTTGCCCGATTTGCTCAGGCGCGTCAGCGTTTGGCCGCATAAACAGAAAACCCGCGCTGTTTGGTGAAACAGCGCGGGTTTTTGTGTGTAACAAACTGACCTAGTCGACCGGGCAGGCGAGCTCGGTTTCGATTTTCGCGCCCTGTTCGAGGGTCCGGTGCACCGGGCATTTATCAGCGATTTCCAACAAACGGTCACGCTGCTCCGCGCTGAGATCCCCTTGCAGACAGATACGGCGCACAAAGCGGTCGATACGGGTGGCTGTGCTGGTTTCCGCATCCTGCGCATGCACCTTGTCGTGTGTGACATCCACGGCAACATGGCTCAGCGGCCAGCCTTTGCGACGGGCGTACATGCGGATGGTCATCGAGGTACAGGCCCCAAGCCCCGACGCCACAAAGCCATAAGGCGACATACCTTGATTGGTCCCGCCATAGGCCAGTGGCTCATCGGCCACGGCGTGGTGATGGGGACCGTTCTGGATATCCTGCAAAAACCCGGCGGCATCGGCCTCGGACACCCGCACGACGCCTTCGGGTGCACCAATCGGTGGGGCGGGTGGGGTCAGCTCAAGATACCGACCCGCCCAGGCCGAGATCACCTCGGCGGCGTATTCGGCATCTTCCGCGCGGGTGATCAGGTGATCGGCATCGTCCAGCGTAACAAAGCTTTTGGGGTGTTTCGCCGCCAGAAAGATGTTTGAGGCGTTTGACACATCCACAATGTCATCGAGCGGCGCATGCAAAACCAGCAGCGCCTTTTTCATGGTGCCAATGCTCTCCGCGAGAGAGACAGCCTCAACATCCTCAACAAAATCACGGCCAATGGTGAAGGGGCGTCCGCCAAGCGAGACCTGAGCCTGTCCGTCGGTGCGAATATTGTCGAGACTGTCGGCGAAGTTATGGGTCACATGACCGGGATCAAAGGGCGCACCTAGCGTCACCACGGCCTTGACCGTGTCGATCTGAGGCGCCGCGCGCAAAACGGCCGCGCCCCCCAGCGAGTGACCAATGATCAGCGATGGCGCCATACCACGACCCGCCAGATAGGCGGCGGCGGCCTTGAGATCATCGACGTTGGAATGAAACGTGGTGTTCGCAAACTCACCTTTGGAATGTCCCAAACCGGTGAAGTCAAAGCGCAGCACCGCGATTCCCATCGCGGCCAGTCTGGCAGCAATCCGCCGCGCCGCCGGAATGTCTTTGCCGCAAGTGAAACAATGGGCAAAAAGAGCTGTGGCCAGATGAGGGCCTTCGGGCAGGTCAAGCCGCGCGGCAAGAGGTGCGCCGCTGTGGCCCTCGAAGGTGATACGTTCGGTGGGCATGAGGAGTCCTTGGACGTTCAGAAAGAATTTCGGGTTGCCTGATAGAATGTGCGTCCATTGTGCTTGGCGCAAGTGATGTGACCATGAGTTGACGGGAAGGTGAGTGTATGCGCGTTTTGGTGATCGGTCTGGTGGTGGCTTTGGCGCTTTTGGTGGCGGTCGGATACACAGGGGCGTTTCATCCCGCAGGCGACAGCTTTGCGGTGTTCCGGCTGCCTCTGGTGGTTCTCTTGGCGTTGACAGTGATCTGGACCCCGTGGTCGCGACAGATTCGCTGGACGATATCCGGTCTCTGTCTGATCATTCTTGGGCAAGCTGCGTGGAATGGGCTCGCACGTCATCCGTCTTCGGCCGATTTGACGCTGTTGCAGCACAACATGCTGTTTAAACGTCAGGGTGGGGAAGATTGGCTAGGCTATGTTACAGCTGTTAATCCTGATGTCCTGACGCTTCAGGAGGTGTCTGTTGCCAATCTGGCCTTGGTCGATCAACTGAGCGAAAGTTATCCCTACCGGCAGCACTGCCCGTTTCGGTCCCATCTAGGGGAAACGGTTTTGTCGCGGTATCCAAAGATCGAAGGCACAGGGTTCTGTTCCACGCGCGATGGGCTGGCGGGCATGCGGGTGGAAACGCCCAAAGGTCCAGTCTGGCTTGTCTCGCTGCATGTCAGCTGGCCCTGGCCCTATGGTCAGGCACCACAGATTTCACAGATCCTGCCACACCTCGAAAAACTCGATGGCCCAGTGATTTTGGCAGGGGATTTCAATGCGGTGGCCTGGTCCCATGCGGTGGACCGGGTCGGGCGCGCCTTTGGCGGCACCCGGATGGGGGCCTGGGTCAATACCTTTGATTTGCCCAAAATCGGCCTGCCGGTGGGGATCGATCATGTTTTGGCCACGCCCGAGCATTTTGCGGTTTCCGTCACCGCGCAGCCTCGTCTAGGGTCCGATCACAAAGGGCTATTGGCGCGGGTGACTTTTCTTGACGACAACTGAAATTGCCGGAATTGGCCGGTTTGAACCACGTGACGCAAGGGATCGCGCGGAGTGGAAACGACTGGCCGATTTTGTTTCGGCGCAGGGCGTTGCGGCGTTTTCCCGTGATCCTCTGATCGGCGGGCATGTGACCGGGTCGGCCTTTATCCTGTCTCAGGACGGGTCTGCGGTTTTGCTGACCCACCATGCAAAGCTGGACCGCTGGCTGCAGCTGGGCGGACATTGTGACGGGATCGCCGATGCCCGCTTCACGGCGCTGAAAGAAGCCTATGAGGAAAGTGGTTTGGCGCGCATTCACCTGCTGTCAGATCAGGTGTTTGACGTCGATATTCATGAAATCCCCGCCGGAAAAGAGCCGGCGCATCTGCATTATGACGTGCGCTTTTTGATGCAGGCCGACGCGGGTGACATCGCGGTGTCAGAGGAATCGCATGATCTGGCCTGGGTGCCGCTTGACCGGCTGGAGGATTACACCTCAGCGCAGTCCGTTTTACGCATGCGGGACCGTCTGAAAAAAGGCGGCGGGGTCTAGCCCCGCCAAGTGATGTGGCGCGAATTAGCGCCCCATCAACCGATCATCAAAGGGGTATGAGGTGAGGTTCTCATATCCGTCTTCAGTGATCAGAACCTGATCTTCCAGTTTGATCGAGAAGTCGCCGCCAACCTCTCCAACCAAGGCTTCGACGCAGAGCACCATGCCGGGCTGCAGCTCATAGTCAAAGGCACCGGCCACTTCTTTGTCGGGATAGGCCACCAACGGCCATTCATCACACAGACCAACCCCATGCATCATACAGCCGTATTTCTGCGCCTGATATTTGTCATCCAACGGATGGCAGTTGGCGACCAGTTCGGGGATCGTCACACCCGGCTTCAACAGCTCCATATTGTGCTGGATGTGCTCGTGGGCGTGCTGCATGGCATAGATCATGTCAGGGCGGGGGGCTTCGTCACCAATCCACCAGCTGCGCGAAATATCGGTGCAGATGCCATAGGCTCCAACAAGATCGGTATCAAAGCTGATGATCTCGTTCTGCTGGGTGATGCGCGGGCCACATTCCTGAAACCAGGGGTTGGTGCGCTGGCCTGAGGCCAACAGCCGGGTTTCAATCCATTCACCACCGCGACGAATGTTTTCCGCATGCAGGACCGCCCAGATGTCATCTTCTGAGGTCTTACCATTGCCAACATTGGCGCGCGAAAAGCGCTCCATCTCATGCACAGCCTGTTCGCAAGCATGGATCGAACAGCGCATGGCCTTGATCTCATCCGGGCCTTTGATCGAGCGGCATTTCTCGGTGACTTCTTCACCTTCCATGACCTCAAGGCCCTGCGCCTCAAGCGCGCGCAGCCCGGCCACCATGACCTTGTCGACCGCCAGACGGGTGTTGCCACCGGCATGTTCTGCCAGAATTTGGCGCACATCGTTGGAAAACACATCGGCCGCCACGTCGATTTTGTCGCCGCGATCAAAGTAGAACAGATCCGCGCCCGAGCGCACTTCGCGCACCAGTGGATTGAATTCACTCAGGAACGGCGAATTCTTGTAATCCCATAGAACCATATATCCATCGGCACAGAGCAGGAGCGCGCGAAACGGATTGTGGGTGTTCCACAGCTGCATATTGGTGCTGTCGGTGGTGTAGCGGATGTTCAGCGGGTCAAACATCAACAGACCGGCATAGCCGCGATCAACGATGTGCTGGGTCAACCGGTCCCAGCGAAACCGGCGCATGGCCTGCAGGTCGGGCAGCTCAAGCCCAGCTGCGGCCCATTCGCCAAAGGCAAGTTGGGTCGGCCCGATCTCAATGCGGTTGTTGTCGTTGGGGGTATTGTCGCCAAGGGTGGTGCCTCGGGTTGGATCAATTTTGCGAATGTCGCGATAATGTTCGTTCATCTCAAGTCTCCCTAAAGACCAGAGTGACCGAACAAAGACGCCCGCGGCTCATCCGCGGGCGACATTTTAGACTGTCGTTTTCGACGTCAGGGTCGGTTTAGCGCAAAAAGTAGCCCATGATCTCATGCAGTCGGTCGGTTTTCTGCAACACCGCAAACAGGGCCGTGACAGAAAGGATCTGCGTCACCAGTCGAAAATCCAACCCACGGCCAAGACCAACCACCGCTGTTGCGACACCGATAGGGGTTGCAACCACGGACAGAACCCCGGTCATGAACCAGCTGGCCAATGTCAGCCGTTTCTCTGGCCCCGTATCTGGGGAGGTTGCGGGAGCGGCGGGCAGGCTCGCATCCATAAGGGGGGCGTTCAGCAGGGTTTCAGGGGCCTCAAACGCATGTGCCTTTGGAGCTGCTGTGGGCATCTCGGGGGCAACAGCGGCGGGTTTTGTGGCCCGGCGCGGTGAAACATAGCTGCGCAGACGAATGAAATCCTCCGAGGACAGCAACACATCGGGGGCATACCATTCAACGATATCGGCAGAGGACCACTGCAGCGACGCAAGAACGGTGTCGGACAGAATCTGCGCCGCCTCTTCCTCGTCGGGCATTTCGCCATCGGCGCTCAGCACCTCAATGACAATGCGAGGTCCATAGTCGCTGTCTTCTTCTGCCGTGACACAAACCCCGAAACGTCCACCAAACAGGGTCGCGCCATTGTCAGAGACATAAGGCACACCTTTGGCGGTGGGATCGAGGGCAAGTAAAACCGCAGCGGCTTCATTCAGGTAGCGTGTGGCGTCCAGATTTTGGGCGTCAGGCAGAATGAGACCAGCATATGGAAAATCGGCGCGGTTCATCAAAATCCTCATCGGCAGTCTAAGGTGTCGTTGAGGAAACTTATCTCGCCCGAATTGGGTAACATTCGGGCGAAACAATGGATTTGCGTATCTTTTTCCTTAACTGCCGTTAACTTTTAGCAAGTTTATGGAAAATATGATCTTTTTTGAGTGCAGCTCAGCGATCAATCCGAACGGCCGAGGCCGCGATCGCCTTTTGGTAGACCGTGGCGGCGTTCCATTCATTGAGGACGCGAAAATTGGGCTCCCCCTGCTGATACCCCTGACCGGGTTTCCACCCCTTCTGGCGCAGGAAGTTGGCGGTCGAGGCGAGGGCATCCCACTGATTGTAGAAATCAACCTGGCCGTCGCCGTTGCCATCTACGCCATATTTCATCGCGTTGCCGGGCAGGAACTGGGTATGACCCAGCTCGCCATGGTAGGCGCCTTTTTGATTGGGGCTGAGCATGCCGCGATCCACCATCTTGAGGGCTGCGATGGCGTGCGGTTCAAAGAAATCGGACCGGCGACAATCATAGGTGACGGTCAGGATCGAGGACACCACAGTCGGCGCCTTTTTGGGCCACATGAATTTGCCATAGGCGGTTTCCATGCCGTGGATTGCCAGAATAATGCCTGCGGGCACCCCATAGCGCTTTTCCAGATTGGCATAGAAGGACGGGTTCTTGGCCTTCCGTTTGCGGGCAGTTTTGGCAAAATAATCAAGAGAGCCAAGGCGGATCTTCACAAAATCCTCGAACGAGTATTTCACACCCTTCTGATTGCGGTCGGCCCGAATGGTCCCGTTGGAATAGCTTGCCCCCATCAGGGCGGCGATGCCCGCTTTGCGCACACCTGCGGCCTGGGCTTCGCTGGCAAATTCTTTTTTCCAGGCATTAAAGCCCGAACCAGTGTTGCCACAGCTGGCGGCATAGGCTGGCGCGGCGGTGATGATGGAAAGACAAAGGGCGGAAATAAGACGGCGCATCAGGGCCTCCGAGAAAAGACTATCTGCCCTTACCCTAGCTGCAATTCGCTCTTTGGCAAAAGGGGGAATGCTGACAGGTTTCCTTCCCTAGATGGCGTGGTACGTCAGGAGGAGCGCAACAACCGAGAGGTCAGCCCGCGCAATCCTCTGGGACGGTCTGGCAGAGCTGCATTGGGCGGGACAGAGGAATCCATAAGAGGTGCGAGGTTGGAAACGAAGCGGTCACTGGGCAGGCGGATGTCGGTGCCCGGCCAGATCACCGCCTGAACCGGTGTATCTGAGGCCAAGGCATAACAAAGCCGCGCAAGACGTGCCTGTGAGACCTCGGCTTCGGCACCGGGGTGGCCGCTAATCCCCAGGGCGATCTGAGTCTCTCCATCGACAAAGGCCATATCCAAACCGGCCAGATAGGCGTCACAGAGCACAAATTGCCCGGTCAGAATGTTCTCACCCAACATGATACCTGTTTCACCATCATCGAGCATGCGCGACATCATGACATCCGCCAGACGTCCCAGCGACAAAAGCCGCTCGCCCTTGAACAAAAGCTGCGCCACATGTTCCATCCGATCAATCATCCGATGCCCTCCGGTGTCCCATCTATTGCCGCGACATCTTTGGTGCGCGGGCGTCTAATTTGGCGGGAAAATAAGGCAAACTCGGGTCAGCGCGCGGCTCATGTCATTCAGGTTTTTCTCAAATCTCACACTCTCAAATTGTTTGGGAAATCTGCACAAAACCACCGCGTCAAAACAAAAAGCGCCCCAGAGGGGCGCTTTTCAAAACTTTGAAATTCAGCTGAATTAGCAGCTGTAGTACATGCCGAACTCAACAGGGTGCGGCGTGTGCTCGTAGTGCTCAACCTCTTCCATCTTAAGGGCAATATAGCCTTCAATCTGGTCTTTGGTGAACACGTCGCCGGCCAGCAGGAAGTCGTGGTCTGCCGCGAGGCATTCCATAGCTTCGCGCAGCGAACCACAGACAGTTGGGATATCTGCCAGTTCTTCGGCGGGCAGATCATACAAGTTCTTGTCCATGGCTTCGCCGGGATCGATCTTGTTTTTGATGCCGTCAAGGCCAGCCATCAGCAGAGCTGCGAAGCACAGGTAGGGGTTCGCCGCCGGATCGGGGAAACGGGCCTCAACGCGCTTGGCTTTGGGCGATTCGGTCCACGGAATACGAACACAACCCGAGCGGTTACGAGCCGAATAGGCGCGCAGAACGGGGGCTTCGAAACCTGGGATCAGGCGTTTGTAGCTGTTGGTCGAGGGGTTGGTGAAGGCATTCAGAGTTTTCGAATGCTTCAAGATGCCACCGATGAAATACAGCGCTTCCTGTGACAGATCCGCGTATTTGTCGCCTGCAAACAACGGCTTGCCGTCTTTCCAGATCGACATGTTCACGTGCATGCCGGTGCCGTTGTCGCCGTAGATCGGCTTGGGCATGAACGTGGCCGATTTGCCGTAGGCATGGGCCACGTTGTGGATCACGTATTTGTATTTCTGCAGCTCGTCGGCCTGTTTGGTCAGGCTGTCAAAGATCAGACCCAGCTCGTGTTGGCACGACGCCACCTCGTGGTGGTGCTTGTCGACCTTCATGCCCAGACGCTTCATGGTCGAGAGCATTTCCGAACGCAGATCCTGCGCGTCGTCGATTGGGTTGACCGGGAAGTAACCGCCTTTGAGGCCAGGACGGTGACCGGTGTTGCCCATCTCATATTCGGTGTCGGTGTTCCACGACGCATCAACCGCATCCACTTCGTAGGACACTTTGTTGATGGTGTTCGAGAAACGCACATCGTCAAAGACGAAGAATTCTGCTTCCGGACCCATGTAAGCCACGTCACCGATGCCCGAGGACTTCAGGTAGGCTTCTGCTTTCTGGGCGGTGCCACGTGGGTCACGCTCATAGGATTCACCAGTGTCCGGCTCAACGATCGAGCAATGGATACACATGGTTTTTTCCGCGTAGAACGGATCAACATAGGCGCTGGTGGTGTCGGGCATGAGTTTCATGTCCGAGTTCTCAATCGATTTCCAGCCGGCGATCGACGACCCGTCGAACATAAAGCCTTCTTCGAGGAAGTCTTCGTCAACCAGATCAACATCCACGGTCACGTGCTGCAGCTTGCCGCGCACATCGGTGAAACGAATATCGACGTAAGCGACGTCTTCTTCCTTGATTTTATTGAGCAGATCTTGTGCGCTCATATCGCTGTTCCCTTGCTAAGGTGGTCTTGACAGACAGTGAGATTAGAGTGCGTCCGAGCCGGATTCACCGGTACGGATGCGAATGGCTTGTTCGACAGGCGAGACAAAGATTTTGCCGTCGCCAATTTTGTCGGTCTTGGCGGCTGAGGTGATAGCTTCGATGGCGGCGTCGACCATATCGTCGTCAAGCACGATTTCGATTTTCACCTTGGGCAGAAAGTCGACCACATATTCGGCACCGCGATACAGTTCGGTGTGGCCTTTCTGACGGCCAAAGCCTTTGACCTCGCTCATGGTGAGACCCTGAATTCCCGCTTCCTGAAGCGCTTCTTTCACTTCGTCTTGCTTGAAGGGCTTGATGATCGCTTCGATCTTCTTCATGGCCCGGGCTCCTCTCCTGAGTTCATCTGAAATGTGGCAGACCACTTCTCACGGCCGGGAACAATCGGATAGGGTGTCGTGACGGGGCTTGGCGCGGGATGTTTGCGCACAACTGCCTAATTTTTGTGCAATATGCACGATTGGTGAGCGAAATTGAATCCGGGCAGGGGCCGAGCAACCATGACTGAGCTTTTGACAGCTGCGCAAATGCGGGCAATTGAGCAGGCGGCCATCGCCTCAGGCAAGGTCACCGGGCTTGAGCTGATGGAGCGCGCGGGCCGTGGTGTAGTTGAGGCGATTTTCGAAGAATGGCCTGAGCTTGCAGATACGCCAATGCGGGACGGGGCCGAAGGGCCTGTCCGTTCCGATTCTGGGAATCGCAAGGCGGTTGTGCTTTGCGGGCCGGGCAACAATGGCGGCGACGGGTTTGTCGTCGCGCGCCTGCTGCATGAACGCGGCTGGCACGTGGATGTCTTTCTATATGGCGACCCGGACAAGCTGCCGCCGGATGCCAAGGCGAATTATGAGCGGTGGTTGGGGCTGAATGGGAACTGTCATCCCTGGCTCTCAACCGTATATGAAAACGATGGTGAATTGCGTACCACGCTGTTTTCCGCAGACGTTACGATCGATGCGGTGTTTGGAACCGGGCTGTCGCGAGAACTTGGCAGAATCCACAATGACGTTTGGTCAGATTTCGATGTGGATACGGGGGCGATCTGCCGGCTTGTTGCTGTTGATGTGCCCAGTGGCCTGTGTTCCGACAGCGGCGAGACATTGGGGATCGATTGTCGTGCAATTGGCATTGTTGAATGCTTACACGCGTTTCAAGCGGAGCTAACTGTCACGTTTCATCGTTCAAAACTTGGTCACCATCTCGCCGTTGGTCCAGTCATCTGCGGGAAAGTGGTCGTCAAAGACATTGGATTGCCGCGCAGTTTTACGGCGTTGGAGGGGGCGGTTCAGGCTTCAGCGACCCATCCCGTTTGGCTTAACAAACGGGTGGATCATCACAAATTTTCCCACGGCCACGCGCTGGTTCTCTCGGGCGGGGCAGGCAAAACCGGTGCGGCGCGTCTGGCGGCGCGGGGGGCGTTGCGGATTGGCGCGGGACTTGTAACCCTCGGTGTGCCGCCTGCTGCACAGCAGGAAGCGGCCGCCCAGCTTACCGCCATTATGCTCAAGCGGGTAAGGGATGCGGAAGCCTTGGCGGAAGCCCTAAAAGACACGCGCATCAATGCGTTGTGCTTGGGGCCAGCCTTGGGGCTGAGGCGGGCGAAGGCGCTTGTTTGTGCCGCCTTGGATGCCGGGCTGGAAGCCCGGTCTACGGTTTTGGATGCAGATGGGCTGAGTGCATTTGAGGATGATCCCGGTGCCCTGTTTGAGATGTTACATGAAAACTGTGTGCTGACGCCCCATGGGGGCGAATTTGCGCGGCTTTTCCCGGATATTTCTGAAAAACTGAATGCGCTCCCCACCCAAGGCCCGGCCTATTCCAAGGTCGATGCCGCGCGCGAGGCTGCAAAGCGGGCAGGGTGTGTTGTGCTGTTCAAAGGCGCTGACACAGTGATTGCTGACCCCGAAGGGCGCTGTTCTATCAATTCGGCGCATTATGAACGCGCGGCCCCCTGGCTGGCGACGGCTGGCTCTGGCGATGTGCTGGCAGGGTTCATCACCGGGCTTCTGGCGCGGGGATTTGCGCCGATGCAGGCGGCGGAAACTGCTGCTTGGCTGCATGTGGAATGTGCACGGAAATTTGGCCCGGGCCTGATCGCCGAGGATCTGCCCGAACAACTGCCCGCTGTGTTTCGAGAAATCGGGTTTTAGGCGGGTTCCGGCGTCATGACACCTGAGGCAAGCTCAAGACCATCCGCGTAGATCACATGGGGGGCATCAAACAGCAACTCAATCAGATCAAGCTGTTGCACCCCGGTGTGGCGGATGAATTCCCCATCCACCAGTCGCGCGGCGGGCACCATGGCGACCTGCGCTCCAAACAGCGTTTCGGCACGCCAGTCCCGGAGCAAGATCTCTTGTTCTGCGGGGAGGGTGACATCGCGATCAGGCCGCATGGTGCCCATGACACCTTTGCGAATCTGCACGGTATCAACATGCACCGAGCTGTGCCGGAGGGCACGCACAACGGACACGCCGCTGTCCCGGGTGATGACCCGATCTCCTGCATTGATGAATTCAACCGGCAATGCCCCATCCATGGTGAGCACAACCGTTCCTGCCACAAGGGCATTTAACGTGGAGCTGGACTCCACGTGGCGGGCAGGGTGCACCCCTGCCGAACGCCGGACCGCTTTCGGTTCCATTGGCGTAATCCTGTACTGTTCTGCCTCGTTTTTGCCACAAAGGTACTGCCAAACCGTTTGATTGTCGCGCCTTTTCTCAGAAATCGTATCAGAATTTAGATAATTGCGTTTTTCCTCTCGCGCTCTGGAAAAAGCTTTGTTATGTCCCGCCACACGCCGGGCAAATCACCCGGTTTGGATGCGGGTGTGGCGGAATTGGTAGACGCACCAGATTTAGGTTCTGGCGCCGCAAGGCGTGGGGGTTCAAGTCCCTTCACCCGCACCACATTGATTTTAAACGATAAAATCAACCTTACCACCCCCAAGAGACAGCTTTGAAAATGTAGCCGCTACGCTGGTGCTACTTTTGCGCCACGTGCGTAGCAGTCCGCATCCCGCCTGCGTAGCGGTGCGATTCTCCCTTCGGTCGCCGGAGGTTAGGCAGAATCCACGCCCCACGCCTGACCCTGACAGAAATACGTCAGCCTTCCTGATGTTCCTGACCGTGACCCTCTGAGGTTTGGATGTGATTCGGATCTGTGGTAATGTTGTGTCAAGAAAAAAATCACTTTTGGCGGACATATGCACACAATTTGTAAGAAGGACCTTTGCAAGGTCTTGCGAGTATCCCTGCACGGCGCTCGCCTTTGGCTGGGCGATGCAGACTTCGTCGTCGAGGGAAGCAAGTACCTTTACCGCCTCCCAGATGTTGTAGCTGCCGCGCGAGCAAACAGGAAGCGCGGGCTGAATTCGGTCGAAGCGCGGGGGCTTATTGAGATCGACCGGGTACGTCGCGCGGATGAGGACGCCGTACTCCACGTGGGCGAGGGCGCGCGTCAGCGCGCCCATGATGTAACTCGCGCGCTCACCTTGGGCGAAGCAGAGCGTTTGAAGCTGGCGCAGGCCCAGTTTACAGGATCGTTGGTAGAGAACCTGCTCGACCGTGCTGTCTTTGAGCACCTCGACGACCTCCGCGACATCCTGATCCTGTCTCCCGAAATCCTCGCCTTCGTTCTCACTGGGGACGCTGCAATGCTGCCGGTTTGGCGTCATTTCGCCCCTGCCTTCGCAGTCGTCAACGTACCTGAAACTACCACAAAGGAGGCCGCATAAAATGGCGGACCGTTTTGAAAACTTCCGGGCCATCGCGGCCACTGACCCCGAAATTCAGGCCCGCTATGACGCCGGTGCGTCTGCCGTCGCTGACGCGGCCCAGAAGCTTTTGAATGTCGCCGTAAATGTTGATGACCTGATGCAGATCGATGCGTTGCGCCTCGCTGCTGTCACAGGCGAAGCCGTCGATATGGACCGTGCCATGGTCGAATTGAATCGGCTTGAAGAGGTTAAGGGCTTGCTTGAAGAGCGTGAGCGCGCAGAGCGCATCCGTGGCGGCGATGAAGACGAAGTAGCGAAGTTGAACAAGCTGCCCCCTGCTGCCCGGATGGCGGCGGCACGTGACATGGGGCTGAATGATTTGGCGTTGAAGAATGGCGGATCGTCAGTCGCTGACCCGGCGACGCTCTATAAGCAGGCGCTCCTTCTTCGCCCCGCTGATCGGATCAGCTTCATGCGGAAGCACGGGCTGGCCTGATGGCGGGTATCGGCGCGGTGCCACTGGGCACGGACCTCGCACGTGGGGTCCCGCAGGATTATAACGGCAGCACTCCGCTGCCGTCCCCGGTCCATGAGAAATTCGCTTCGTTGCTCGCAGCGGGGGCGAAGCTGGGCAGTGCGCTGCTGCAGGCCCATCCAAAGGGCGATAAACTGGCGTCGCCTGCCCAGAGTGCGCACTCCCTCGCGCAAAAGGAGCATATCAAGCGGCGGGTCCGTTTTCTGCGCGAAGAGAAGGCGCGAGTTTTTGCCGCTGACGAAGGCGTTTTCGCGGGCTTCGTTGATGCTTCAGAGCGCACAATGAGCGCCATCTCCGAACTGATCGAAATCTGTGTTCATAACGGCCTCGCGCGCGAAGCTTCGGCCTCGCGCGCGGCGCTGGGGAGCTTGGCGGGGCGGACATTCACGCACCGTGGCAACATGGCGGATGCCGACGGCCAGAATCGGTTCGACATTCCTCGATCCAAGGAGATTCTGAAGGAGGTCTTGAAACGATGAGCGCCCTTTCCCTGCCCGAAGTGAAGCACATGTTGGACGTCCTGCTTGGCAGTCTGACTGCCCTCGAAGACCTGATGAAGACCGCCCGCCGCGAGAAGGATGCAAGCATCATCCGGCTCGCTGTGAATGAGGCCGAAACGGCGTCAAAGACCTGTGTTCGTCTGTCTCAGGCGATCAGCGCATATCAGGCCGCCCACCCAGAAGAAACGTTTAGAAACAACGCCCCACGGCCCACCGATCCAGAATTCGAAGAACTTTCCGCCGAATTTCTCACCACCTTCCGCGAAGTCTTCGGCTCAACCGAAAAGGAATAGAAAATGTCCCACACTGATGTCTACAAGCACCATGCAGATAGCCTGCACACCCCCGCCGTGGGTGGTCAGGCCGTATTCCCGGACACCCCGTTTGAGTACCTGTCCCGCGCGCTCTATTGCGGCGGCAGCGGACACATCGTTGTGTGTACCGAACGTGGGGACACGCTGACGTTCCGGGGCGTGCCTGAGGGCGCGATCCTGCCCATTCGCATCTCCGAAGTTGTTGCGGCGGGCACCACCGCCACAAACCTTCTTGCACTGTGGTGATCATCAAATGATTGGTTTCTCCCTTGGAATCAGGCGGGCTGCGCGCAATGTCGCGCGTCGCCTGCTGCGCATCGATGCTGTCACGAGCGACGGCGATCAGGTCACCTTTGGCGGCGACCGGGTGGTGTTCACTGTTCGCGAGGGCGACGAATGATCGACGATCAGGACGAGCTTACAAGTGAACAGAAGAAGGCGCTGGCAGATCGCGACCGCCGGATCGCGAACGCGCGCGCGGACATGAGCGCCGAAGAGATCGAATACGAGGCGTCGCGCCTTGAAGCGGAGGTCGCGGCGCTGATCGCGGCTGGCAAGGTCACGAAGTGCCCACCGGGACCGTATGTGCCGGATGGTACTGTTGTGCAGATGTCGATCAGGCAGGCGGCATGATGCGCACCTTTGATTGCAAACCGAAACCACTCTGAAAGGAAAAGAAATGAGTACAAATGAGCAGCCGGTGACCCGCGAGGAGTTTGACCGTTTGATTGCAGTGGTCGCAGAGTTCATCGAACTTGGGCGCAGCTACATGAGCTTGAGCACGCGCCGCTACCTTGCTCGCAAGGCGCGCGGCTTGGCTGTTGCTGAGCAGGACCGGCCCGTTTAGGCAAAAGAAAACCTCGCCGCTCAGGCGGCGAGGTTTTAGTTTTACTCACAAAACAACCAGTTTGCCGGAGAAACAAACTGCTTACCTCTGAAGTGTAATCGATACACATACAAAGATCAAGCAGAAATGGGTCAGCCCGCGAACAAGAAATTGCCAATCTACTTTTTTCACCGCAACTTTTTCTTTTGCGGCGCATGGGGGGGCAAGAGGTAGACCTGCCGCAGCCCGTGGATGGTGAAGCGCGCCGCTTGATAAAGGCAAAGGATGCGGACACGGAGCCCATTCCCTACGTTTGCGCAGACGACATCCGGACCGTAATCTGGCATGAAATGACCGCGACAAATCAAGGCCCTCTCTGGCGCGACAAGAAGTTTGTCGAGGATTTGGTGGCCTACTATCAGGAGACGGTGAAGGACTACGTAGGGCGGCTGGCAGCGCTCAACGCAGACCTGAATCGCATTCAGAATCGCGGGTCGGGCCTCGGCATTTTCGGCCTTTTGGTTGGCTGACAAAAGGTGTGTGTTATATCCGCCACACGCCGACCGATGGGGATTGACCGGTAGCTGATACGGGCGTATCTTCAGCCGCATATATTGATGCGCGTTTTATTTGGTCATCGCGCGAGCTTCGCTCAGAACAGACCTTTTTGAAGGACAATCTTACATGCAAAACAACAACAAGTTGCGCACCACAGGTGCGCGCGGAGACCCATATGTTTACACCAATCGACCCCCGCGTCGAGATGATGGTCGACACCATCGCCGCCTTCATTGGTAACTATGAAGACGCCCTTATTGACGTTGATTTCATTGCCCCGCGCCTGACTGGCACGGGCAAGGAAAAGTACCTCCGCCTTGCCGCGATCCGCGCAGGCATGCGCCAGACCTCGCCAGACGAAGCCATTTGGCTGCGCGGAAATGAGCGCCACGCCACTGACCTTACCGACCATTCTGCAATTGCCCAGATCGTCGCCGACTGGATGCCCGAATGGGCTGTCGCGGAGGCTGCATGATGGATGTGACCGAGAATACCCCCACAACTGTTAGGACGATTGGCGTTACCCGGCTTGGCAAGCGCGCGCAGGAGGCCTTGGAAGACCTTCCGTACGCCGATTGGGCCGACATCCAGAGGGCACCAAAGACATCATACGGCGTAGCTAACGCAGCTCAGTGGGTGGCGACTCCTACCACGAAGGACCTTGCCGTTATTCTGTCGGGAGTGATCAAGGCGCGTGAAGGTAAACATATGGAGCAGAATTTTCTCAACAATGTCTCCATTCGGTATGGGCTCACCCGTTCTTATCTTAGTGGTCTTGTTGAAGCTGTGCGCCATATTTTGCGTGTCGGTGATCGCGCAGAGGCGAAGGGTGCGACGCTGAATGTTGTTGAAGAGGACAGCTTCAAGGACCTTTGCAATTATGGTCTCAAGCGCCTCGAAATCGAGCATAAGGATGTTCCGTCGCTGTTTCATCAGCGCGGCGAGTGGGTCGAATTGCGTGAGGGCGCAATCGTCGGGCTGGACCGTGACACCTTTGGTGCGCGTCTGAACCTCGCTACGGACTGGCGTAAGCGCACCGGCACAGGTGAGGATTTCAGGGGCATTAGCGCGCCGCAGGACGTGGTGCGGCAGCTCTACGCTCATCCAGATAAGCCTGTGCCTGAGCTGAAGGCAGTGGCGTATGCGCCCGTCTTCACCAAGGAGCGCGAGCTGATCTACGAAGCAGGCTACCATAGGAACTCTGGTATCTTCCTCTGTCCGCCGGATGACCTCTTTGTGCCGAAGCCGCCGCGCGAAATCTCGAAGGCTGATCTTGCCTCAGCGCGTGAGATGCTGGTTGATGTCCTGTGTGATTTTGAGCTGGACGGCGTTAGCCGTCCCGCGCTGGAAGCGGCGGTGTTGCGCGGCGAAGGTGACCCGGTTTGGGCCTCTGGCGACGGCAAGACCGCTGTGCCTCCTTCGTTCCTCTCGGTGGTCGGGTTCATGTTGGAACAGATCGTGCGTCCCATGATCGACGGCCCGGTCATGCCGATGCTGATTTCGAAGACGGCGTCTCGCGCGGGCGGTGGGCTTCTTGCTAGTGTGATGCAGACTATTGTTCGTGGTAACGCAGGTGTACGTCCTCTTTCTTCGAGGGAAGAAGAGCGGCGCAAGGCCATCGTCGCGGCGCTGCGCTCGGGCACGTCCATTATCGCTTGGGACAACTTGCCGGAGCGGCGTACCATCGATTCACCGTCGCTTGCGCTTCTGTTCACTGAAGGCAAGGTGCATGATCGGTTGCTTTCCACCAGTGAGGAAGTCGAGCTTGATGTGTCTTGCTCGTTCCTTCTCGTGGGCATCCGGCCTCAGTTCAGTCACGAACTCTTGCAGCGGCTGACGCTCGCCACTTTGGAGCCGCAGACCGACAAGCCAGAACAGCGGTCAAACTGGAAGCACGCAAGCTTGTTGCCTTACGTGCAGGAGCGGCGGGGAGAACTTCTTGGTGCGCTTCTCATGTTGGCACAGAATTGGATCAGCAAGGGGTGTCCAGCGCCGCAGCACGCGCCTGTCATCGGGCGTTTTGAGAGTTACACTCGTGTGATTGGGGGAATTCTCGAAGCCGCTGGTGAGAACTGGACGAGCTGGCAGAGCAATCGCGGCACGCTCAGCAGTATCGCCGCTGACGACGAGGGCGACAATTGGAGCGCCCTCTGGGAGGCGTGGGTCGGAGAGCGCGGTCTTGGCGCGGCGGGCCGCATGGAAGCTTTTGATCTGGTGGCGCTCGCTGCAGAGGAAGAGGTTGAGTTGGACGTGATGCGGAGCAAGGAGGGTGGTCCTTACGCCTACAACGCTCGCTCGTTCGGCAAGGCGCTGGCTACCATGAATGGCCGTGTGTTCGATCTTGAAGGTCATGGCAAGGTCCGGCTTTGCCGCCACGACAAGCGCGGCAATAACGGCTTCCCGTGGTTCTTGGAGCCGTTGGTCGAAAATGTCGTTCCGCTTGCGCCTGAGGCAACGGTTGTGATCGGGCGTAGCTTGCAGCGGCACTTGGAAGTAGGCGAACGTGCAGCATTGCCGACCATGTCCAACATTGAAAAGTTGGCGTTGAAGCAGCGGTTGGAAGATAGGCAGCTCGCAGCGTAGTGCGGGGCGAAAAGTGAAATCGGAAGGGGCGCGTTAGCGCCCTTTTCTTTTGGCGGATGGTGAGCATGGTTTTCGGCGAGCGCAGTCGAGAAGGTGGATGCCCCTCGGTTGGCGAATGCGGTCTAATACGGTCTAATACGGTTTAATATGGTCCAAATACGGACCAAAAATGTAAACAAAAACAGAGTCTTGATGGGCTTACCGTAATTACCGTATTAGTTGGGGTGGTTCATGATTATAGAAAAATGAAGATGATTCAAAAAACATTCGTTTCTCTATAGGGCGCGCTAGTTCGTTTTTGATACGGAATACGGTGAAGGCCGCGAGGTCCTTAAAAATAAAGGGTTTCCCGACTGTATTTGGAGGCTATATTTTGCCCGTATTTGCCGATGACGCCATACGGTCGACCTCCCCGCCCCGGCCCGCTTACGCAGACTCGACATCTGACTCGCTGGGTGATCCGGGTGCGTGCGCAAGAGGTTCGGGTGAGCAACGACGAGGCAAAGAACGCAAAGCGACTCTGTTTCTTTGGAAATCTATTGATCATCTATGTGGTGACACTGCGTTTCTGATCGTTGGCAAGCTGCTTAATCTGATCCTTAGCTTAAAGCTGCAGGCGAAGGTGAAAGGTCCGAGCCTGCTGGGCTGACTTCACTCAAGCGTTCTGAAAATCACGGCGTAACATCTGCGAAGCAGTAGAAGCTCGACTATCGTTCGCCCCTAACAGTTCCCGTGCCGCTGCGCGACCCTCCTCGGCGAACTCAGCTAGGCGTTCTCTCAGGTTAGATAGATTTCTTGTGTCGATGAAAAGGCGGATGGCCGTGCCTTGGAAGGAGGTTTCAAAGTTCTCCTTGCCCGCTTGGCTAAGCTTGATGCCATGGCCACCAGAACAGATCAGGAAATGGCCACCGTTTCTGCAGATGCGATTGGTCATATAGAGGCCGTACCCCGAATTGTTCCACTCCCCTCGGCCCTTGCCAGCCATCGGATTTCCTGAGATCCCCGGCATCAGAGCGAACTCAAGAGATTCTTTCTCGCCGAGCTCAGCATGCGTTGGATTCGAAGTCAGAGCGGCATGAACGCCGACGCCATCATCGACAATGCCAACTTCGACCTCATGGCGCTGTGGCCAATACTGAGCGCAGATATGGATGTTTTCGGATTCACTATGCTCCACAACGTTCCGCATGATCTCGCGTATAGAGTACGTTAGCGTGTCCTGCAGGTCGCCTGCTTCATTTTGGGTGAGTACTTGCGCAAGTTCTGCAGATCGCTCCTCAATCACGTCTCCGACTTCTAGGTAACGGTCGTAGGCTTCATCTTTGATCTGGGTGACATTGAGGTCTCGTAAAGGGATGTACCGAGAGCTTCCTGCTGCTTCTCCAGGTTCGTTGCCGTGTTTCAGGCCGAAGGACTGAAAGAAACCGAAATGGGCCGCATAGCCATGGTTTTCAAAATTAATTGCGCGCCGCCGCCCACCCGGCCGGTTTTCCCTAAAACTCCTGAGGATTGAGCTGAGGAGAAGCATTGAGAACGGCGGAAACCATCTCTGGTGCCCGAAGTCGATCACATACTCATCGGCTTCAGGGAGGTCATGAATCTCGGTCGCGAACTGTGCTAATGGAATTGGGTCCAAAGACGCCGGAAGAGTGATGTTCATTGTTTCGCCTGTTTGTGGTTCGACCATGGCCGTGGGAAATGCCGTTTCACGATCAACTTTTTGGCAGCGCTGCGCTCATGATCCCAGATTTCCCCGTTGGTCTATAGTCGCTGCTTGAATGAGCCATTTTGACATTTTGAAATTCGATTTCAAGCACTTAAGGAAAAATGTTTCAGGTGGCCAATGTTTGACAAGGTCGGCATAGGTGCCTCACGATTTGTTCAACATTCGCAGTGGCATGGCGTCATCCGCCGTTGATCCAGATTTTGGTGTCACTCTAAGCGATGTTAGGATGCGGTTGAAGCCAAATTGGTTTCGACAACAGAGCCTTAATGCGATTTCGTATTGGAGAATGTCTCAAGTGGTGAAAACGAAAAGGGAATCGAACCGACGGACGTCATCAACCTTGACAGCGTCCGGACAGACCAAGCAACGATTGTGTTGATCCCCCTAAGAACAGCAGTGGCCGACTTTGCGATGATGCACCTAGCTGCTAATGCTGTCAGCCAGATCGTGCTGATTACCAGTAGGGTCGAAGAGGTGGTGTCAGTACGCCGCCCACAACTAACGTACAATCGATACACACGTCTCAGTTTCGATGAAATGACCCCTTGGGCGGCTGCACCAGAGAACGTTTTGCAACTGGGTTGATTTGGCAAATTTGATCTGCAACTCCTGACCGATTGGTCGAAAAATCTGATCGGAGAGCCGCAGGGTCACGCGCGTCTCGGTGACTTTTCGCACACACCGTTACCCCCGCCGCTAACGCGGCGAACACCAGCAAAACAGGCCTCTGGTGTGACCGTCACCGCCAAGCTGTTTCTAAGTCCCGCCATTTTTTGTCTGGAACACCGGCCCTATGCTGTTTTGATTCCTCGCCATTTTTTCTGGAGCGGCGGGGTGGTTTTGAATTTGATCAAATTATTGGGTCAGATTCCACGTCCCGCGAATTCGGGGCCGTGAATGCTTCCTCTCGCTGTCATGCCCCGATGTTGTCGCATTCCAATCTCGACACTGTCGAAATCGGCGTTTAATGAGGGCGAATTGATTGCGTGGATTTTCGCGCAAAGGTGTATTGATTTAGATGGAGGTGGGCATGGGGCTCATATTGAAAATCGCTGCAGGTATTGTTCTGGCTGTTCTTATTTTAGGAGCGCTTGCCATTGGTGTTCCAGCCTTGATGGGAAGCTATTTAAAGGGAAAGGCAACAGATGCCCACTATGCCCAATGTGAAAGCATGGGCATTGCAAAGGAAGATTGCAGAAAGCCCTAGGCCAAACCCTAGTCAGTCGTGGGTTTTTTGGGGGGCGGGGACCCAACGGGATTCCGCGCCTGCCTATGTGTGGGTGTACGTTTAGAGTATACTCACAGCGTGCATCAAAAAATGCCCCCGGTGTGTCAGATTAGACTTTCGAATCAGCTTATCTGACAGTAAGGTAAATTCAGACACCCAAATCTGACACAGGAGGCAACAATGGGCGAAACCATCGGTTACGGGCGCGTATCAACAACAGGTCAGAGCCTCGACATCCAGCGGGACGCGCTGACGCGCGCCGGATGCACCAAAGTGTTTCTGGAAAAGAAGAGCGGCACCAAGCGCGATGGGCGGGAAGAGCTGGCCCGCATGCTAGAATATGTGCGCGAAGGTGACACCATCGTCTGCACACGGCTTGACCGTCTGGCCCGCTCGACTCGCGACCTCCTGAACATCTCTGCAGCGCTGAAAGAAAAGGGGGTCGACCTGAGAATCTTGGAGCAACAGGTCGATACCAGCACCCCGGCGGGTGAACTCTTCTTTACCATCCTCTCCGCAATCGGTCAGTTTGAGACCCAGATACGCGCCGAGCGCCAGCGAGAGGGGATCGATGCCGCGCTTGCCAAAGGTGCTGACAGCCCGTTCAAGGGGCGTCCGCCGTCCATCAAGTTTGAGGACGTGCGAAAGGCCGTGGACGAGACCGGCAGCAAAGCAGGTGCAGCGAAAGCTCTGGGTATCAGCAGAGACAGCGTGTACCGGCTCCTAAAGCAAGGTTGAGGCGCTGACGCGCCACACCGCCAAATTGCCCGATGCGCGCGTTAGCGCGCCCTTCAATGAAGGTCTACTGTTTCGTAGGTCTAGGACATCTAGTTCGTTTGCGTCCGTACTTATCAAAGCCCGTGAGCCGCTGAGCGCGCGGTAAACGTACTGGCCTATTCGTCTCGTATTTGGGGGGCCCACATGGGGGAGTATGGGACAGTCGTCAATGCAAGTCAGTGACTGACGGCGGTTTGGTCATTTCGAATCCTAAACGTGCGAAAACAGTCTTTTCACATGCGAATTCTCAGAATTACTGTCGAATTCAAAAAGTGAGAAGTCGGACATCGTGTGACGCATTGGGCCGTGTTGCAAGATCGCATTTGGTGGTGTGGTGTCGCCGAAATTCAACCTTTGGACAAGTTGATCCGAAGATGTTAAGCCGTAGAAAAGTCTATTCTGATTGATTATGAGCACACAACGTAATTCCAATTTCAGATTGTCTGCCCGATTTCTGGGGCCGGTGATGTCCTTAGATGGCGAGCTTAACAGGGCGGCGCAAAACCTTGTTTATGCCAGAAATGGCACTGGAAAGTCGTTTCTGTCCAGAGCCTTCCGCGTCTGCGATATGTATGGGCAGTCTGAAGATTTATCGTCTGCATCGCTGAGCTTGGTCTCTGATGAAGCGCCGAATGGAAAAGCCGAATTCACATTCTCCCGAGGTGAGGAAAAACTCGGTGAATTGATCCTGAACAGGGAAGCCAACACTGTCGCGGCAAGCGTAAATGACACGGTTTTCCATGTGTTTTCAGAGGACTTTGTGAATGAGGAGCTGAGGGAACGAGAGTATGTGCTCGACGGTCAAATCGAGAACGAAATCGCGATTGACAGTGATACGATCAATATCCAGTCCGCCAAAGACGAGCTTGAGGCAGCCGTAAAAGACGAGGAAGATAAGCTTTCGACCCTGAAAGAAACTTTCGAAACGGAAAAAGTCAGTGAGCTTAAAACAAAAGCGGGTGTCAACAAGAGGCTGAAGGACTACTTTTCCCTTGATATCGTCGCGATGTCACGCGATCTGGACGCAAAACCAAGCCAACCAGCTCGTCGTTTCGCGACCATCCTCGAAGACCTCGACAAGCTTAAGTCGATCCCTGCGGACCCGTTGTTGCCCACTGTGGTAGCCCGAGTCGTTGACCAAAGTGAACTGGTGCGTGAAGTGGTCGGCTCCATCCTGCGCGTTACTTCTCCGTCGAGCGTGTCAGAAAGGATTAAGGCAAAGATTGATGAGCATCACGACTTCATAAAAGAAGGCTCCGACATTGTTGCGCAGAGCCATAGTGAGCAATGCCCTTTTTGCGAGCAGAGCATCAAGGCAGTTTCGCCTAAGGCCTTAATCGATGCATACGTTGAGTATTTTGAAGACGAGGAAGAGAAGCATAAAGAGGAGTTGCGTGGACTTAGGCTTCGCCTGACAACCGCAGATCGTGATCTAAAGGATGCCGAAACTGCTCTGGTCAATCAGAGAGGACGATACGATACACTGAAGCAGTTCATACCTTCAAAGCAAAGCAGTGTGTTGTCTTCGTTTGAGGCTTGCATTGAAGAGGCTCGCGCCGAAATCATGGTTCTGAAGGGGGCAATTGAGGACAAGGTCGACGCTCTTGCAAAACCGCAAATGCCACCTCCAATAAATCTGGAACACACCTTAGTTAAAATCAACGCTGTGGTTGCAGAGAATAATCAGCTCGTGGACAGCCTCGTGAGTGCTGTCGAAAAGGCTGACGAGGAACGGAAGAGTTTGCACCGTGAAGCATGTGAAGCATTCGGTAAGGAGTTTCTTAGGTCGAATTGGGCACGGTTGGAGGATTGGCGTGCCGCAAAGGCGATAGTCATCGAAAAGCAGGCTGCGTTGAGCGAACTGGAGAATTCCAGCCCATCGACAAGTGCGAGAGAGCGTGTAGCCGATACGTTCGCCATGCTCCTGACGGAGTTCTTTGCTGAGAAGTACGTATTGGACCGTGAAACCTTTACACTGAAAAGAGGGAACCTGAGCATGGAAAGGGGGCCTAACAGGACCCTCAGCGACGGTGAAAAGACAGCGATCGCCTTTTGCTATTTTATTGCTTCCATTCATCGCAAGGTGACTGCCAACAGTCAGTATGGACAGCTTTTCTTGGTCTTTGATGATCCAGTAAACTCAATGTCTTATGACTACATTTTTGCGATTGCTCAGGTGCTTAAAAACCTAAGCATCTCCTCTGAGGGTGTGATTTCGACGAACCCTTCGAAGATTTCTGGTGGTGTGGGGAGACGTCCAAATCTGTTGATCCTCACGCACAGTAGCTACTTCTTCAACGTTGCAAGAACGAATAGGGTTGTTAAGGCAGAGGCTACCTTCGCGTTGAACCGAGATGGTGACGAGCATAAACTGTCTCGGCTTCAAGCGTACGTGGCCCCCTTCGAGCAACAATTGGAGCAAGTGTATAAGGTTTCGAACGGCGCTGCACCGGATCATTCTACTGGTAACTCAATTCGTTCAGTACTGGAGGCCGTTGGTCGTTTCTGTCGTCCGGACAAGGCAGAGTCTCTGCAGGAATTTGTCACCTTCCTTGCGGGGGAAGGTGACATCGGGACTTTCCAGAGTGTTCTGGTTCAATCACTTAGTCATGGCACCTATTACGATGAGACACCTACACCGGAAGACCTCATCCTTGCATGTAAAGAGACTATACGAGTGGTAAATCGGTATGCCGAAGGCCACGTTGAGATTTTGAAGAAGGCCCTTGTCTAAGGGCGCAAAGTCCAAATCGAGCTGTCGCCCCATTCTGCCAGTTCGATGAAGCGTGAAGACGCGCACATGAACCATCTGCTGAAGCTCATTTCCGGGCCACACAGCGCGTCTGCGGCCTCTTTCATGGTGGGTTTCATTGCCACACGTAGAACGCGCCTGTCGCCGCCCTGTAGGGGCCTGGCGGCCCTCAGGCGATCCCCTGACCACCCCCGCGCAATCGCAACCCGCACAATCTGGCGGTACAGCACCGCGTCCGGCTCGCCTGTGAGGTCGGCAAGCTCACTGAGCGCGCTGGCAAGGTCTTCGGAGGCGCTGACAGAAGTGGGGATGTATTCGAGGTTTGCCATTGGGCGCGTATCCACTGTTTGTAGGTGAAACATGGATACGTGCCCTCGTCAGGGGGCGTCAACCGCCCCTTTGTTGGTTCATGCCGCGCGAAGCTTGGAACCGAAGCGTCTTGATCATCTCGTCGCTCTCTTCCTCGCTCTCTCCTTCGCGGACACGGACTTCGTCGTCGGCAGTCAGGCCGTTGAAGTTTGCGAGGTACTTGGAAGCGGTCGCCGGTTGCAGGTGCGCGTAAGCGCGCTGCGTCGTCTGCGTGTTGGAGTGGCCCAAAATCTGTGAAACCGCCTCAAGAGGGATGCCGCTGTTGAGGTACATCGTTCCCAGCGTCTTTCGGAAGGTGTGCGCCCCAAGTGGCTTGTTGCGCACCTTCTTCCAAACCGCGATTTGGTGGTTCTTGGTGACCGGCTGAACTTCGTGGAACTCTTCGATTTTCGTATTTCCGACGCCAACATGTGAGGGGCGAGGGAAGACGAACTTGTCATGCCAGCGCGGCAGGTTTCGGAGGAAATCAACTTGCATAGGACCAAGGGGGAAGACCTTGTTCTGTCGTGTCTTGTAGCGCGCTGCCGGGATGGTCCAAGTCGCTTCGTCGAGGTCTAAGTCGGTCCACTGCATGTCGCGAGCCTCTGCGCCCCGACATGGGAAGATCATCATAAACCGGAGCAACGCCACGCCGATTGGGAAGTCTTCTTCCACGGCTTCCATGTTGTCGGCGATGATCTTCAGGTCGTCCTTGGTGAAGACATCCAGTCGGACGATGTTGGCTTTCTTTTCCAAGCCCTCACACGGATTGGCGGTCATCTCACCGCGCTTACGCGCGATAGCGCAAAGCTTGGAGATGTAGCCGATCCACCTGTTCACCGTAGATGGTGAAAACGGTTCATCCGCCTTCTTGCCCTTCGCGGTAACCGGGTGTTCCCGGCATTTCTTGTTGTACCAGTCTTGCAACGTGGCGTGGTTCAGGCGTGCCAGCTTGGTCTTACCTAGGTCCGGCCCGATGTGCTTTTCCCAAGAGCGTCGAAATTCTTCGGCATGACCTTCGCTTATTGTGGAAGAGTAGCTTTCATCCCAAACCTTGAAGAGGTCGCCTAACGTGTCTGCGGTAGTGTGATTGTCGTCTGATACGATCTTGCGGGCGCGGTCACGTGCCTCTGCGACGCTGATGTAACCAACCTTTTCGATGCGGACCTGAGATCGCTTGCTGTTCCGTCTGGACGTCCACCGCGCGACATAGGTCTTTGATGTCGGCGTCAGCCGGACCACAAGTTCAGGAACCTCAGTGTCTGTCACCCATTGCCCGTCTTTCTCGCGGTCGAGCCGCTCGACAACTGACTTGGTTAGTTTAATTCTCGTCGACATGAATGCCCCCTCAAAATGCTGAATGCTACAATACGGCTACGCAGACTCTCTGAAAATGAGCATTGCGGCGGAAATCGGGCTGAAGCAAGGCGAAAGCCTGATTTTATTGCGTTTGTGTTGTTTTTCAGGGGTTTGAGTGTCGCGGATCATTCTTTGAAAAAGTCACATCTTGGGCCAAAAATGGCCGGAATACCAGATTTAGGTTCTGGCGCCGCGAGGCGTGGGGGTTCGAGTCCCTTCACCCGCACCACTTTGATTTTATAGCGAAAATCACAACCCCGGAAATCGCCAGACACTTGCGAAAAGCACGATCTCGCGCGGTATCATTGGACTTTCATTTTATGTGGGATTTGTCGGCGCGCGCGAACAAATAGAGCGCGCGCAAAACTGCGCGCGCCCAACTGTCGATACGATTCACACCAAACGATGCTTTAGCCTTCGTTATAGCAATACGAGAGCTCGCTGCTGCCTAGGGGGAAGGCGGGTTTTGGGGCGCCCTTGGGGGTGCAAACAAAATGGCACGTGGCGATCTGGATAGTGCTTCCATCAAACAATTGCTGTGTTGAGCGCCATTGCCAGATCACACCAAGCTTGTCCGCTTCATTGGCAAATTCGGTGCTGCACGACAGTTTTTCGCCCATGCTCATGGTTTTGACAGTGGTTGCAATCGAGGTGCGCGCCAGTGCATATTCGGCAGTCATTGACACTTTGGACCCAGCAAAAATAAGGCCTGTGTCCTGTTCGACGGTTGCCGAAATTGAATTCTTTTCTTCGGTCTGCATCGTCGTTTCGTCGCGGTTTTCTGCGGTGAAGGAACGTTCTAGGACAATCCCTGTCGATTTGCCGCCAGAGGCAACATCAAACCAAAACCCATCCGCTGGCCCACTGGCGTACACGGGTTTTTTATTGCGCAGCACAAAGTGCCGGCTGCGGGCATCATCCCCGATACAGCCCGTGCCCGGCAACTGACTGATGTGGGTCTCGACGCCATCGACGCGCCGCCGCACGTATTGTTGGCGAAAACACACATCGTCATCCCCCTTCATCATAATTTTCATGGAGTTGATGGGGCCCACGTCTTTCATGCCTTTCTGAAACTCAGATTTCACATGACAGGTCCAAGTGTTCCGATTGTGGTCATCCCGATCGGTGTTGAGCTCGATCTCACCGGTTTCACCGCCCGCACCATAAAGCACGGCCCAAATCGCATTGTCTGTCCCGGCCTCAGACACGTCTTGGGTGCGGATACAGATTTCGTATTCAACTTCTGCGATGGCAGAGGTCGCAAGACCGCAGATCAGAAAAAGCGGCGCCAGTGTGGAACTTGCAATTGGTCGAATAGATAGATTTAGATGTCGCATAGCCTAGTAACCCCTATTTTATTGAAATAAATTAGTAGATTAGCCTCAGATGTGGAGTGTCGAGGGGTTTCAAATACTGCCCTTCAGTGGCTCCAGATGAGATGCCATTTGAAAACCTTAATCTTAAATGAACTATTTCACCAAGGTCTTTGTTTTACCCTCTTGTTGGTTGATTTCGTTGGCACCCCCTTTCTTTGCCGTGAGGGGGTGCTCGATAGTTCGGATGCTCAGAGGTCGCGCCAGGCCGCGTTCTCTGAGGAAGATTTCAGGCAGGCGTCGATGAAACGCATGCCTTCCACCGCCTGCTTCAGCCCCTGACTGGTATCTGCCCTATCAGAAATTTCCGACAGGATGTCCTCTGTGGCTTCCCGATAAAGCGTGGCGAAAGCTTCGAGATATCCCTCTGGGTGACCTGCGGGGATCCGCGAGACTGCATTTGCCGCCGCGCCCGCTCCTGCGCCGCTTCGGGTGATGCGCTGTTCCACCCCGTTGAGTTGGGTGAAGATCAGCTCATTGGGGGTTTCCTGAGACCAGAACAACCCACCTGCGTCGCCGTGAATGCGCAGGTTCAGGCGGTTTTCGGTGCCAGTGGCCACCTGGCTGGCAAGAAGCGTTCCTCTGGCCCCAGAGGCATAGCGCATCAACACGGCGCCATTGTCGTTAACCTCTCGTCCTTCCACAAAGGCCCCAAGATCGGCAGATAGCGCGAGCGGCACCTGCCCGGTGACGAAGCTGGCCAGATTAAAGGCATGCGTGCCGATATCTGCGATGGCCCCACCACCGCCGGTGCGCCCGGGATCGGTGCGCCATGCGGCCTGCACATTGTCCGGATCCGCCGGGGCCGCCAGCCAGTCCTGCAGGTATTCCACATGGACAAGCCGGATCTGCCCCAAGTGTCCCTTTGCCACCATGTCTCGGGCCTGACGGACCATTGGGCTTCCAGTGTAGTTGTGGGTCAAAAAGAACCGGGCGGTGTAGTGTTTGCAGTCCTCAGCAAAGGCCAGAGCCGTTTCAAGATCTGTGGTCAGGGGTTTATCACAGATCACATGAATTCCGGCCTCTAAAAACGCACGTGCCACCGGAATATGCATGTGATTGGGGGTCACAATCGACACCGCATCAATGCCATCGTCTCTGCCCGCTTCGGCTTTGGCCATATCCTCATAACTGGCGTAACTGCGAGACAATCCGAGCACTTCTGCGGACCTTGCGGCTTTTTCAGGGGTGGACGAGAGACAGCCCGCTGTCAGCTCCCAGGCCCCATCCAGTCGGGCGGCCATACGGTGGACAGCGCCAATAAAGGCCCCTTCGCCGCCACCGACCATTCCAAGTTTCAACGGGCGTTGTGTCATATTATAGCCCCAGCATTTTATGAATGCCCTGACGGTCCATGCCTGTCCCGGCAAAGTCGTCAAAGGCTTTGTCTGTCACTTCGATAATGTGATTGCTGATAAATGGCGCGCCTTCAGCGGCGCCCACAGCGGCGTCTTTGAGACAGCATTCCCATTCCAGCACGGCCCAGCCGTCATACCCGTATTCCGCCATCTTAGAGAAGATCGATTTGAAATCCACCTGCCCATCGCCAAGGGAGCGGAACCGGCCCGCGCGTTTGAGCCAGGGCTGATATCCCGAATAGACACCCTGACGGCCGCTGGGCAGGAACTCGGCATCTTTGACATGAAAGGCCGAAATGCGGTCGTGGTAGATGTCGATAAAGGCGAGATAGTCCAGCTGTTGCAGCAGAAAATGCGAGGGATCGTAATTGATCATACAGCGTGGGTGGTTGTTCAACCGCTCCAGCAGCATCTCAAAGGTCACGCCATCAAACAGGTCTTCGGAAGGGTGGAGTTCAAAGGCGATGTCGACCCCTTCATTGTCATAGGCATCCATGATGGGCTTCCAACGCCGGGCCAGTTCATCAAAGGCCTCTTCGATCAACCCATCCGGGCGCTGGGGCCAGGGGTAGAGGTAGGGAAAGGCCAAAGATCCGGAGAAAGAAACGCTGACATCCAGCCCAAGCCGACGCGAGGCTTTTGCTGCCATCAGGAGCTGGGATTCGGCCCATTCAGTGCGGGCCTTGGGATTGCCGCGCACATGCGACGGTGCAAAGGCATCGAACTGTTGGTCATAGGCCGGGTGCACCGCAAGCAACTGACCCTGAATATGTGTCGACAGTTCAGTCAGCTCGAGCCCATGATCCGCGAGCATGCCGATGACATCGTCACAATAGGTTTGCGAATTCGCAGCCGTTTCCAGATTGAACAGCCTGGCATCGCCTGAGGGCACCTGAATCCCCTTGTACCCAAGGTCAGAGGCCCAGGCGGCTATGGTAGAAAGCGCATTGAACGGGGCCTCCTCTCCGGCGAACTGTGCCAGAAACAGGGCTGGGCCTTTGATGTTTGCGGGCATTACGCTGTCTCCTGTTTGATCAAGGCCCTGGCCGCTTTGGCATCAAGTGGGGCAGGGCGGTCACAACGGGTTGTGATGGCAACAGAAGACCCGGTTTCAGCCGAAGCAAGAATGGCCCCCATCACGTCAACGGCATGCAGCGCGATTTCATCATTGCAGCGGTGCACGCGCCCGTCACGGATGGCCGCCGCCATATCCGCAAGTCCGGCACCCCGGTAATTGGCGTTATCCCCGTCGTTTGGCTCGGCAAAGGGGTGATCGTCGAGCGCAATTGTCTCACAGCTGCCCCCGGTGTCGTGGCGCAGGTCACCGGCGAAGAAGTTGGGATCGGGCACAAACAGGGTGCCGGTCTCGCCGTAGAGTTCCATGTTCGAATGCTCATGAGTCTGAACGTCCCAGCTTGTGCCATAGCTGATGATCGCGCCATTTGAGAACTGTAGCACGGCATGAACCGTGGTCGGGGTTTTTACCGGAACCTGCTCACCCTCACGCGGGCCATTGCCGATGGTGCGGTGGCTGCTTGGGGTGCTGCTCATTGCGGTGACGCGGGCCACGGGGCCCAAAAGCTGGACAAGGTTGGTGATGTAATAGGGGCCCAGATCGAAAATAGGACCGGCTCCGGGCAGGAAGAAGAAATCAGGATTGGGATGCCAGCTTTCCATGCCGTTGCTCATCACATGGATCGTGCCTGAGGTGACTTTGCCAATGGCACCTGCGTCAATCAGAGCACGAGCTTTCTGATGGCTTGCTCCTAGGAAGGTGTCCGGTGCAGATCCGATGCGCAATCCAGACTGAGTGGCAATCTGGTTCAGCGCGGCCCCTTCGTCTTTGGTCAGAACAAAGGGTTTTTCCGAATAGACGTGCTTCCCGGCCAGCAGGATGGATTTCGACACCTCAAAATGCGCCGCAGGGATGGTCAGATTGACCACAATTTCGATCTCTGCATCCGCAAGGAGATCGTCGACACTCAAGGCCGTGAGACTAAACTCGGCGGCGCGGCTCTCAGCCAAGGCCATATTGAGATCGGCGCAGGCCGTGACGGTGTAATCTTTGAAGAAACTGGCCATGCGCATGTAAGCCGCGGAGATGTTGCCGCAACCGATGATGCCGACCTTTACGGGGTGGGTCATGCTCAGTGCCCTTTCAGATTGGAGATGGAGACCCGTGCAAATCGCTCGGGGTCGTTTGGATTGTCATGTTCGGCAACCAGATAGGCCTCGGGGGCTTTGGCGCGGATCAAGGCGATCAGATCGGGCCAGGGCAGAACACCGACACCGATATCGGCCCAGCCGTCTTCATCCGTGTTCTCGCCAGATGGGGCGATGTCTTTGACATGCACCGCGATAAGTCGTTCGGCGTGGCGGGCCACACTTTCCGCAGGATCCAATCCGGCGCGGGCAATCCAGGCCAGATCCGCTTCCCACTGGATCGAAGGGGCCTCAGCCAAAAGAATGTCCATCGGTAGGGTGCCATCGGGCAGGGCAACGAACTCAAAATCGTGGTTGTGCCAGGACAGAGTGATGTCGTGTGATTTCACTTTCACCGCAAAGCACTCTAGCTCGCGGGCCAGTGCCTGCCATTTAAGGGCGTCGGTCGGGCGGTCTTCGGGGTTGAGGAAGGGCACAATGATATGGGCCACACCCAGTGTTTTGGCCAAAGCAATGGTGCCGTCAAAATCCTGACGCAGGCTGTCGAGGGCGAAGTGACCGCTTGGCATGGTCAGACCTGCCTCTTTGAGTGCTTTGGCAAATCCGGGTGCATCTTCATAAACGCCACCGAACCCTTCGACCGAGGTGTAGCCCAGTGACGCCAGAGTACCCAGAAATGCGGTTTGGCTGGCGGTGTTTCTTGATGAATAAAGCTGAAAGGCAAAGCCCATGATGTGTCTCCTAATCCGACCGTCAAAGACGGTTTTCGGTCTGTTTGTCAAAAAGTGAGCCTTCGGCTGGCGAAAAGCCGATGGTGATATCATCGCCTGCGGTGACGCGGGCCTGGCCGCTCATGCGGAACCGGAAAGGGGCGCCTGCAACATGGGACCAGACCAAAGTGTCTGCGCCCATCGGTTCGACGAGGTCCACATGGCAGGTTGTCGTGAAGGGTTGGGACGCGGCCTCAGGACCGGTCACCACCATTTCAGGGCGAATTCCGAGCCAGCCTTCACCGGGACGTAAGGGCGCGCCCGCCGTCTGATAGCCGGTCAGATCAAAGGTTGCGCCACCTGACGCAAAGCTGGGGCTGTCGCTGCCGTCGATCCGACCTTCGAAAAAGTTGATCGAGGGCGAGCCAATGAAACCGGCGACATACTTGTTGCTTGGGCGGTTGTAGATTTCGTCTGGGCTGGCGATCTGCTGGACAACCCCGCCGCGCATAATGGCAATCCGATCGGCCAGGGTCATGGCTTCGACCTGATCATGCGTCACGTAGATCATGGTGTTCTTCAACCGCTGGTGCAGCAGTTTCAGCTCGACCCGCAGATCGGCCCGCAGTTTCGCGTCGAGGTTGGACAGTGGTTCGTCAAACAAGAAGACGTCGACATCACGCACAAGCGCCCGCCCGATGGCCACCCTCTGGCGCTGTCCACCGGAGAGGGCGGCGGGTTTGCGCTTGAGAAGAGGGCCGATTTGCAGAATCTCGGCGGCCCGCTGCACGCGCTGGGTGATCTCTGCCTTGGGCATGCGCGCATTGCGCAAACCAAAGGATAGATTTCCCTCAACGGTCATCTGTGGATAGAGCGCGTAGGATTGAAACACCATGCCGATGCCCCGGTCGCTGGGTTCTTCCCAGGTGACATTGCGGCCCCCGATATGAACTTCACCTTCGGTGATATCTAGAAGACCTGCGATGCAGTTCAACAGCGTTGATTTCCCGCATCCGGAGGCCCCCAGAAGCACCAGAAATTCGCCCTGAGGAATGTCGATATTCAGTTGATCCAGAACCCGGACGGCCCCAAATTCAAGTGTCAGATCTTTGACAGCTACAGTGGTCATGATCAGCCCTTTACTGCGCCCGTGGCAATGCCGCGTACGAACAGTTTGCCTGAGATGAAATAGATGGTGAGTGGAACCAATCCGGTCAGCAGCGTCGCTGCCATATTGACGTTATATTCTTTCACGCCCTGGACTGAGTTCACGATGTTATTGAGCTGCACTGTCATGGGATAGATATCTGGCTTGGTGAAAATCACCCCAAACAGAAAGTCATTCCAGATGCCGGTGATCTGCAGGATCATTGCCACAACAAAGATCGGCAGCGACATCGGCAGCATGATGCGGAAATAGATCCCCCAGAACCTGGCTCCGTCGACCCGCGCCGCCTTGAACAGCTCTTCGGGAACGGACGTGAAGTAGTTGCGAAACAGCAGCGTCAGAATTGGCATGCCAAAGATCGTGTGGACAACAACCAGCCCACTCAGTTTGCCCATGAGACCCGCTTCGCGCAGCAAAATCACAATTGGGTAGATCATCACCTGATAGGGGATGAAGGCCCCGAAGATGAGGATGGTAAAGAACACTTCCGCGCCGCGAAATTTCCAGTTCGCCAGAAAATATCCGCTGACCGACGCCACGATGATCGAGACGGCGACGGAGGGCAGCAGGATCTGGATCGAATTCCAGAAACCACGGCTTAGCCCATCGCAATTGAGACCTGTGCAGGCGGTTGACCAGGCTTTGACCCAGGGCTCAAACGTCACCTCGACGGGGGGCGAAAAGATATTGCCCATCCGAATTTCGGGCATGCCTTTGAGCGAAGTCACAACCATCACATAGAGCGGAAGGATGTAGTACAGGCAAACAAGGATCAGCGTGCCGTAGAGCATGATATTGCGTCCGGTGATCACCCGACGCGGGCGCGGCCCATTGGGGGTAAGCGACTTACTTGTCACGGCGGCGACCTCCGAACTCAAGATAGGCATAGGGGATGAGGATGATCAGCACGGACACCAACATCATCGTTGAGGCGGCAAATCCCTGTCCAAGGTTCTGTTTCGAGAACATCGCGTCCATGACATACTTGGCTGGCACCTCCGAAGCGATGCCGGGCCCGCCCTTTGTCTGTGCCACAATGAGATCGTAGACTTTGACAATCCCCGAGGCGATCAACACCAGCGCGGTGATGAAAACCGGGCGCATCATCGGGATCACCACATAAAGATAGGTTTTCCATTTCGGGATGCCGTCGATGCGCGAAGCTTTCCAGATCTCGCCATCGATGCCACGCAGCCCGGCCAACATCAGCACCATGATCAAACCAGACCCCTGCCAGACTCCAGCGATCAGAACGCCAAAGATCACAATCTCGGGGTTGAACAGGGGGTCAAAGGTAAAGCTTTCCCAGCCAAGATTGCGGACAATGAACTGGATGCCGAAATCGGGATTGAGAATCCATTGCCAGACCAAGCCAGTCACAACAAAGCTCAGCGCAAAGGGAAAGAGGATGATCGAGCGAAAAGTGTTCTCAAACCGGATTTTCTGATCAAGCAGCGCGGCAAGAACAAACCCGATCACAAGGCTCAGCACGAGCATACACAGACCGTATATGGCGAGGTTCTCAATCGAGATCAGCCAACGCCGCGTGCTCCAGAGCCGCTCGTACTGATCCAGACCGACAAAATCCATTTTTGGCAGAAGCCGTGATTTTGTGAAGGAATGGACAATGGTCCAGACCGTGCAGCCGACAAATATGACGGAGGCGATCAGGATCATGGGGATCGCGGCAATCTTGGCGTTTAGATTGCGCAGCAGACCAGAAGGCCGTTTAGACCGTGGCATCGAAGTGTCCTAGCAAATTGGAGGGGGAAGGGGCTCCGTCCGCCGTGCCGGGGCAAAGCGAACGGAAACAAGTCCAACGAGAGGTTAGTCTGCGCTTGCGATGATATCGGCGTAGCGTGCCTGTGCATCCTCAGGCGTCATCGACAGATCGCTCCAGAACTCCACAAACAGGTCTTCGATCTGACCGGTGGTGTCCGAGGACAGCACCTGATCCCCAGAGGGAAGAACGCCACCCGCCGCCAAGATCTCTAGGCCTTTTTGCATACAGGCGTTCGCCGCCGACAGGTCGATGTCACCGCGCACTGGCAGGGACCCCTTCTTCAAATTGAAGGCCACCTGCGCTTCTTTGGAAATCATAATCGAGGCCAGCTCTTTTTGCGCCGCCGTAATTTCAGGATCGTCCACCTTTGGGAAATAGAAGGCATCGCCCCCGGTTGAGATCACCTCGTTCACACCCAATCCGGGCAGGCAGGTGTAGTCTTCACCGGCGATTTTGCCCGCGACGGCAAATTCACCCTGTGCCCAGTCCCCCATGATCTGCCCACCGGCTTCTCCATTGATGACTTTAGCGGTAGCAAGGTTCCAGTCGCTGACATTGCTGTTGGCCGACATCTGGCGCGCGGTGTCGGCGGCGGCAAAGACCTTGGCCATTTCCGGGCCAGCCGCGGCTTCGACGGATTTGTTGATATTGATCTCGGACCACAGATCAGCGCCGCCAACGGCCACCTGGATCACACCAAAGGCGCCGTTTGTCTGCCAGCCCTGCTGACCAACCACCAGAGGCAGAATGTCTTTCTCCTGCAGGGCAGGGGCGGCGGCTACAAATTCGTCCCAGTTGCTGGGCACATCCACACCGGCTTTTTTGTAGGCTTCATTGCTGAGCCAGATCCACTGCCAAGAGTGGATGTTCACCGGCACACAGTAGATTTTGCCGTCTTGGGTGCAGCTTTCCAGAAGGCCCGGCGGGTTGACGATGTCTTTCCAGCCCTGAGCTTCAGCGATGTCAGTCAGGTCAAGCATCAGGCCCGCCTCGACCAGCTCTTCTGCCTGACGGCCATGGTTGAGCTGCGTGGCATGCATGGGATCGCCACCGATAATGCGGCTTACGATGATCGGCCGAGCTGTGCCGCCGGACCCGGCAATGGCCCCGTCCACCCAATTGTGGCCGGTCGCATTAAAGGCGTTGGCAAATTCCGCAACTGCGGCGGCTTCGCCTCCGGATGTCCACCAGTGCGTCACTTCTAGATCAGCGGCGTAGGCTGTGCTTGCGATACACATCGCCACCGTCGCGGGGATGGTAGTAAATTTCGTCATGTCGTCCTCCCAAAAGAGCGTCTTTGCGCTCATTAATGTAATCGATTACATTTTCGGTCAAACATGTTCCGCATCTACAGACCCTTTCGCTCCTCTCGAAAAGGCCTCTGCGGTGAAGCTTGTTGTAATCGATTACATAGAGGTATATCGGTGACCTAAATCGAGTCAAGAACCTTTCGAGAGGCCCACAAAGATGAAAACCTCGGCCCCAAAAGTGAAAGATGTGGCCCGGATCGCAGGGGTGTCTACGGCCACGGTAAGCCGGGTTCTCAATGACCCGGACAAGGTGTCTGAGGCCACCAGAACCGCGGTCCTTGAGGCGGTGAAACAAACCGGTTACCGGGTCAATCAGGCGGCGCGCAACCTTCGGACCAACACCACACGCACGATCCTTGCTTTGGTGCCCAATCTCGCCAACCCCTTCTTCTCCAACATACTTTCCGGGTTGGAGCGGGAGCTTGCCACGGCGAATTACAACCTTCTTGTGACCGACAGTGCAGGGGGCAAACTCAGTGCCGCAGACATTGGCCGGTTGATTGCGGCGGGGCAGGCCGATGGCTTGATCATTCTGGATGGTAACTCGTCTCGAGCGGACATCGAGCAGGTGCAAGACGAATACCCAGAATGCCCTCTGGTCTATGCCTGTGAATGGGTCGAGGGATTTGCGGGCCCGTCGGTGCGTGCGGACAATGAAGGGGGGATTCGCCTGCTTGCGGACCACCTCTGGGACCTCGGGCACCGCTGTTTTGGCCATGTGACCGGACCGGCAGACAATATACTGTCGCGCTATCGGCGTCACGCCTTTGAGACGCGCATTCAGGAGCTCGGAGGGACGGTCAAAGATAATTGGATCATCCCTGGGGATTTCTCCATTGCCTCAGGATCGGCGGCGGCCGAGAAAATTCTGCAGATGACAGACCAGCCGACCGCTTGGATCTGTGCAAGTGACACAATGGCCTTTGGGATGATCTCAACATTCACCCGCGCGGGGCTGGATGTGCCGGGGGATGTCTCTGTGACCGGGTTTGATAACATTGAAATGACCGAGGTCTTTAATCCTCCCCTGACCACCATCCACCAGCACCGCAACAAGATGGGCCAGCAGGCGGCCAGATGTATGCTTGATCGGCTCGCCAATCGGCCCGCAGCTGAGACGCAAGGCGTGGTGATGCCGGTCTATTTGATTGCCCGCGGAAGCTCGGGACCGGTACGGGAAAGATGATTGGCGGGACTGCGCTGAATTTGGTTTGCTGTGGTTATGATCACCTCGCACGTTAGGAGGCGTACTTTCGGCTAAACCCGCATTCGCGCGGAAATTGGCCCGGAATTCCAAGATAAGGCCCGCAATCTGACGCCAAGAGGCGCTTGAACGCAGGAAACTCCTTGCACGGGCTCGCACTCACGCATAGAAGAGCGCAGATTTTACACGCGGCGCCAGCCTATCCTAGGTGCGTGCCCAAGCGGATGAGGAATAAGATGCAGGTCACCGAGACCCTCAATGAAGGCCTGAAGCGCGGTTACTCGATCACCGTCTCTGCTGCCGAGCTGGACGAAAAAGTAAACGCCAAGCTGAAAGAAGCCCAGCCAGAAGTAGAGCTGAAGGGTTTCCGCAAAGGCAAAGTGCCGATGCCGCTGCTGAAAAAGCAGTTTGGTCAGCGTCTGCTGGGTGAGTCGATGCAGGAAGTCATCGACGGCGCCATGAACAAACACTTCGAAGACAGCGGCGACCGCCCTGCGCTCCAGCCTGAGGTCAAAATGACCAACGAAGACTGGAAAGAAGGCGACGACGTTCAGGTCGACATGTCCTACGAAAAACTGCCAGAGATTCCGGAAGTTGATCTTTCGGGTGTTGAGATCGAAAAGCTGGTTGTCAAAGCAGACGACGAGTCGGTTGAGGAAGCTCTGAACTCGCTGGCCGAAACCGCCAAAGAGTTTGAAGATCGTGACGAAGGCGCAGCATCGGAAGATGGTGACCAGGTTGTCATCGACTTCCTGGGCAAAGTAGACGGCGAAGCCTTTGAAGGCGGCGCGGCTGAAGACTATCCTCTGACACTGGGTTCGGGTTCGTTCATCCCGGGCTTCGAAGAGCAGCTGGTTGGCGTTAAGGTTGGCGACGAGAAAAACGTCGAAGTCAAATTCCCTGAGGAATATGGCGCCGAGAACCTCGCCGGCAAAGACGCTGTCTTTGAGTGCAAGGTAAAAGCCGTTAAAGCTGCGAAGGCTGCTGAGCTGACCGACGAACTGGCCACCAAATTTGGCGCAGAAGATCTTGCTGGTCTGAAAGCTCAGATCTCCGAGCGTCTGGAAGCCGAATATGCCGGTGCCGCTCGCCAGGTGATGAAGCGTGGCCTTCTGGACAAGCTGGACGAGCTGGTCAACTTCGACCTGCCGCCGTCGCTGGTCAAAGCAGAAGCCGATCAGATCGCGCATCAGCTGTGGCACGAAGAAAACCCAGAAGTTGAAGGCCACGACCACGAGAAGGTTGAGCCCACCGATGAGCACAACAAGCTGGCCGAGCGCCGCGTGCGTCTGGGTCTGCTGCTGGCAGAGCTGGGTCAGAAAGCCGAAGTTGAGGTCTCCGAGGCCGAGATGACTCAGGCGATCATGAACCAGGCACGTCAGTACCCGGGTCAAGAGCGTCAGTTCTTTGACTTTGTGCGCCAGAACGCTCAGATGCAGCAGCAGCTGCGCGCGCCGATCTTCGAAGACAAGGTCATCGACCACATCGCAGAGGGCGCAAAAGTCTCCGAGAAAGAAATCTCGAAAGACGACCTGCAGAAAGCTGTTGAGGCTCTGGACGAAGAGTAATCTTCTTCCGCAGCACAGCCTGCAAAAGATCGATTTTCAAAGGCGGCCCAATTGGGTCGCCTTTTTCTATTGTCGGGGAAAAGAAGTTTCCTACGCAATCATAAAGTGCGGATGATTTTTATTTGGGCGCGTCTCGTGCGTTTTAACGCAGAGCGTGACACCTGCTGTGTCTTCGTCTCCGAAAGGCGGGCGTGCGTTCTAGACTAATTCCCTGTCTAGCAATCCTATACAGCCGTACCATGGAATTTCAGGGCCGATTTTCGTACCAAAAGTCGTTTCTTAGTTTCATCAGGTTTTGATTGCGCGGGGGAATTTCCTTCGTGAGTTTTGTTCAGCGGTTCGGGCGGTTTCGAAAATTACAGGCAAAATGGGTCTACCAAATGAGAATTTATGCAAAACCGGTGATAGCCGGTTTGATGATGCTGTCGATGACCGCATGTGCTCCTACAACGATCGACTACGTAAAAGAGCGGCAATCCGATAAGACGATGACTGTGGAAGAGTGCGAGCTAAGGGGCGGTAAGCTGGAAACCCGCGACGATGGCGTGCAAGTGTGCAAGGTCGTGGAATTTGAGACCACCAACCAAGATAGTTCTTGGCTCTTTTCGAGAGATATTCTTATGGGTGTCTTCGTTATTGCGGCCGTCGCCCTAGCGAGCGGTGGTGGCGGTGGCGGCGGGTTCACCGACGACGATCTGTAATGTGACAGGGGCGAGATTATTCAGGATCTCGCCCCGCGCCGCACATATTTGCGTGCTCAAATTTCGGCAATTATCGGAAAACCAAATAGTGTGCTTCTGAAATTAATTTCGATACCTAAAGCCCTAATTCCATAAAACGGGGCATTCATCCGGACGTCAGGTGTTTTGTCTCGTCTATGATGTCGCAGAGTTGCTCTTCCATTTCCTTCGCGTGGCGGGCAGGGTGCGCGATATTGGAGACGCGCATGACCAGCCTGACATTTCTGCATCAAAACGCCCGTTGGCTCAGTGTGGGCGCGATGATGATGTTTCTGTCCTCGTTTGGACAAACCTTTTTCATCTCAATTTTCGCCGGGGAAATCCGGTCTGAGTTTGGCCTAAGCCATGGTGGCTGGGGCAGTCTCTACGCGATCGGAACGCTTGCCTCTGCGGTTGTGATGGTCTGGTCCGGAATGCTCAGTGACCGATTGCGTGTCCGTGTCCTTGGCCCGTGTGTCCTGATCGGCCTCGCACTGGCCTGTCTGCTGATGGCGGGCAATCACGCGGTCTGGGCTGTGCCGGTCGTGATCTTTCTGTTGCGCTTCTTTGGGCAGGGCATGGCCAGTCATGTGGCACAAGTTGCGATGGCGCGCTGGTTTGCACGGGCGCGGGGCAAGGCGCTTGCTGTGGCCACCATGGGGTTTTCTGTGGGGGAGGCGCTTTTGCCGATGATCGTTGTGGCCGCACTGGGCTGGATGCAATGGCGCGGTGTTTGGGTGGCGGGCGCAATGGTGCTCCTTCTGCTGATCCCAGTGCTGATGTGGTTACTCAAAGAAGAGCGTACGCCCCAGTCTCTGGCCACGCAGGAAAGCAGCACAGGCATGGGCGGGCGGCATTGGCGACGCGCCGACATGCTGCGCCATCCGTTGTTCTGGATGTTGCTGCCCTATCTGATGATGCCCCCCTGTTTTGGTACCGCATTTTACTTTCAGCAGGTGCATATGGCCGAGGTGCGCGGCTGGACACACGCCGAATTTGTGGCGCTGGTGCCGCTCTACACGGTCACCGGGCTGGTTGCGATGATGAGCTATGGCTGGGCAATCGACCGCTTTGGCAGCCTGCGCTTGCTGCCGCTGTTTCAACTGCCCTTTGCGCTGGGGTTTTGGGTGCTTTCAGGCGTGGACAGCGCGCAGGGGCTGGCTCTGGTCTTTGTCCTCTTCGCTCTGATGACTGGGGGCGCTGCAACGGTCTTTGGCGCTTTCTGGGCCGAGTTCTACGGCACAGGGCATCTTGGCGCGATCAAATCCTTGGGCAGCGCGGTGATGGTTCTGGCGTCGGCCTTGGGGCCCGGGATCAGCGGGGCTTTGATCGACGCGGGGGTTGATTTTCCGAGCCAGGCACCGGCAATTGCCCTTGCCATTCTTGGTGCATCGGCATTGGCCGGATTTGGGGTCTGGCGGACCCAAAAACAAGAAAGCGGTCGCTCCGAAGAACAACCGCTTTCCTAACATCCGGCTTAGAAGAGGCCGGGAATTTATCCGACAATCGCGTGACCGCGGTTCTGCATGCAGCGGATGACCACATTGCGCTGTTCGTCGCGACGCTCATCCTGGGCGGCAGCGACACCGGTCACCGCACCAATTGCGGCCCCGACCAGTGCGCCATCTGTGCGATCGTCTTCGTTATCCAGGGCCCCAAAGACCGCACCACTGGCGGCGCCGACCATTGCGCCTTGGGTTGGTGCCTCTGAGCGATAGCTGTTCGCAAGCGTTTTGCATTGGCTCAGGTCCGTTGCGAACATCGCATTGCGCGGCCCATCCACGGTATAGCGGCGCTCCATGGGGGCTGTGCAGGCACCCAAAATGATCAATCCAGTTAAACAAATCAGTTTTACGTTTTCCACGAAACCGCTCCTCGAAAATCATACGGTGTTTTTCTTCTGCGGCAGATCTATCGCGTCTCGACGGATCACAACATTGCCCGGATGTGCAGGGCATCTAGACAAAAATGAATGGATATAGGGCTGGGATTGTGTCGACCGCCTGCATTGCGTTGAAAACGCGAGATCGGGGCGAAGAGGGGCAGCGCCGCACGTAACGATCAGGCACAAAAAACCGCGCGAGTTGCCCCGCGCGGTTTCGATCCAACCTTGGATGGTTAGATTATTCGTCGTCCGAAGCGTCTGCTGCCGGTGCGTCGTCGTCGTCCGATGCGGCCGAGCCGATATCGTCAAACAGCTGCGACACTTCGAATTCAGCTTGCGCTTCTTCTTCAGCCGCCAGTTCCTGGATCGACTTGCCAGTCGCCTGAAGCTCTGCTTCTTCCGCCGAACGTGCAACGTTCAGCTTGATGCTAACGATCACTTCGGGGTGCAGAACAACGTCAACGGTGTGCAGGCCGAGAACCTTGATCGGGTCACGGATAACAACCTGTTTACGGTCGATCGAGAAACCACCTTCGGCCGCAACATCTGCTGCGTCACGAGTGGTCACCGAACCGTAGAGGTTGCCGCCGTCGGATGCTTGACGAATCACGACAAACTGCTGACCGTCCAGGCGTGCGCCCAGATCTTCAGCTTCTGTCTTGGTTTCCAGGTTGCGTGCTTCAAGCTGAGCTTTCTGCGCGTCAAACTGGGCCAGGTTCTCTTTCGAAGCGGTCAGCGCCTTGCCCTGCAGCAGCAGGTAGTTGCGTGCGTAACCGGCTTTAACGTCTACGACGTCGCCCATCTGACCAAGCTTGGCCACACGTTCCAGAAGGATAACTTGCATATCAGTCTCTCCTTATTTCACGGCGTAGGGCAGCAGGGCGAGAAAGCGAGCGCGTTTGATGGCACGAGCCAGTTCACGCTGTTTCTTGGCCGAGACTGCGGTGATACGCGAAGGCACAATCTTGCCGCGCTCAGAGATGTAGCGCTGCAGAAGACGGGTGTCTTTGTAGTCGATTTTCGGTGCGTTCTCGCCCGAGAAGGGGCAAACCTTACGACGGCGGAAAAATGGTTTTGCAGCCATGGTTTAACTCCTTACGAACGATCACGACGCTCACGGCGGTCGCCGCGCTCGTCTTTTTTCTGCATCTGGACCGAGGGGCCTTCTTCGTGTGCGTCGACCTTGATGGTCAGAACACGCATCACGTCGTCATGCAGACGCATCAGGCGTTCCATTTCCTGAACAGCCGACGACGGTGCATCGGTTTTCAAGAAGGCGAAGTGGCCTTTGCGGTTTTTGTTGATCTTGTAGGCCATGGTCTTCACGCCCCAGTACTCCGACTCAACGACTTTGCCGCCGTTGTCTGCAAGTACGGTGCCGAAGTGTTCGACGAGGCCTTCGGCCTGCGCGTTGGACAGGTCCTGACGCGAAATGAAAACATGCTCATATAGCGGCATGAGTTCTCCGATTCACAATGGGCGCATTTCAAAGGGTCGGGTGTCACCTTCCGCCCCGGCCCACGAGAGCTGCGCAGTTCAAGAAATCTGCGGAAGGAGCGCTTCGTATACACGGGTTGGCCCATAATGCAAGGGCCACAGGAGGTCAGGCCAGGGGCACAGCAATTTCACGGATGTGCCCCATTCCTGCCCTGATCTGCCGACATGGTTAACGCAACCTGAAAAAGCAATCAAAATGGCGGCCTCTGAGCAGAATGACCGCCGGAGTGGAGAGTACCATGACCCAGTCGAGTGTAATGACAAAAGCCCTGCAATATGTGATGGGCATGGCCCTTGCGGCGGCGGCCTTGGGTCTGTGGTTCGTCCCCGGGTCGCTGGCCGGCGATCCCGTTCAGGGGCTGATCAAACTGGGTGTGACGCTGGTGATGGGCCTGATGGGGCTAAGCCTGCTGGCGCTGGGGCGCAACCACCGCTGAAGATGACCGATCGTTGAGATAGAAAAGCACCAGCCTCTGCTGGCGTTTTTTGTTTGGGGCAAGGAGATAGGGGCGCGAGGCGGCGATCCCAACCACTCAATCGCGGATTTGGTAGTCTGGCGTGCAATGAGGGCGCTGAGACAGCGAGATTTTGCGCGCCTAAATTGAATTGCGCGCAAATTTGCCGAGCTCACGCTTTCGTGTGTGAATTTGCGCACCGAGCCTGTGGGATTTGTGCGAATTGAGTGAATCGCTGTTTGAGGTGAGATGTAGCCCATCACAGACACACACCTCACAAAGGCTAAACCGATGAAATCCATGTTCTTTGCCGCGGCACTCGCCGCTCTGCCAATGACCGCAGCAACCACCGCAATGGCGGCTGACAACTATGTGCTGGACGCCAGCCACAGCCAGATCCTGTTCAGCTATAACCACCTGGGCTATTCGACGACATACAACATGTTCTCTGGCTTTGAAGGCACCATCTCGTTTGACAGCGAAAACCCGGCGGCCTCGTCGGTTCAGGTTGAGTTTCCGCTGAGCACCCTGTTCACCGGTTGGGAAGCCCGCTTTAATCACTTCATGGCAGAAGATTTCTTTGGCGCCACTGGCGATGAGACCATCAGCTTCACCTCGACTGGCATCGAAGTAACCGGTGAGACCACCGCGCTGATCACCGGCGATCTGACCATCAATGATGTGACCAAATCGGTGGTTCTGGACGCAAAACTGAACCAGCAGGGCGAGCACCCGATGGCCAAAAAGCCGTGGCTGGGTTTCGACGCCACCACCACTATCCTGCGGTCGGACTACAACGTTGGTAACTTTGCGCCCTTCGTCAGCGACGAGCTGGATGTGAAGATCTCGATTGAGGCGATGAAAGCCGAGTGATCTTAACAAAATCGCGATGAACATGCCCCGGGTCTGGACGGACCCGGGGTTTTTTGTGTGCAACGATTTTTCAAGAAAAATCGGAAGAGCGCGCAAGCGCGCTGGACAGCCTGTCAGCTGTCCTGGTGAAGAACAAAGTGTTCATGAACACTTTGTGGCTCGGCGCTTTGAAGAAGCTGTCGATTTATGGATGCCTTTGGTCTGCGAGAGGTTGAAACACTGTATTTAATCAGATGTTTGCCTCCCGAACTTCCGTCATATGTTCCAGGATGTATTACGGCTGGCCAAACCACTTTCCCGCACGGTCCTTTTTGCAGTGGGAAATCCACCACAGCCAAAGCGTTGCATGATAACAATAGACGTGCCGTTCTGGCAAAACTCCATTTATCATCTGCGTGTTTCCGGGGAGTTGCCGTCTTCCAGATTGGAACGACGGGAATTTTTGTGGTCAGATCTGCGCAGTCCATTTCTCGACGGGTTCAAGCAGTCACTGGCATGTTATGCTGGTGCGGGAAACAACCTGATATTTGGACATATTCTTGACGCCCCGGACTGGATCCGCGCCCTGAAGGTGTTGCTGCGCCCCTTCGTTGTTTATTTCGTTAGGTTGCATTGTCCGCCGGACCAGGTGCTCTGTCAGAAAGCCGTACGAGGAGATCGACCTGTTGGCAGTGCCGAGCGGGATTGCCGGACAGTTCTTCACGGGCGCAGATATGACCTCGAAATAGACGGCACGGTCTGTGTCAGAGAAAATGCGCAACGCATTTTGATGGGGTAGCGATCTGCTGAACGCAGGTCCGAGGTTGCCCAGATTGGCGAGCCCTTGCTGACCGCGGGCATTTGAGACGTCGAGATCACGTTTTCACATAAAAGCCCCGACAGGTGTCGGGGCTTTTATGTGCCTTTGGGAATTAGCGCGTGGCGGTCAGGGTGATGTCGACCGTCACCATTGGTTCGGGCTGTCCGGCTGCTGTGGCCTCTCCGCCAATGCCAAAGTCTATCCGGTTGAGGGTGAGGCTGCCCGCCATCTCAGCGCGATCCCCGTCTAGGTCTAGGTCTAGTGTGAAGGGCAGGGTGGTCGGTACGCTTGCGCCTTTTAATGTCAGGGTGCCCTGCGCCTCATAACCATCCTCGACCCGCAAAATCTCGGCCTCAAAGGTGGCCACGGGGTGGGTTTCAGCATCGAAATACTCAGATCCCAGCGCCTGTGATGTGACCGCCCCCAAGGTCAGCGACCCGATTGAGATCTGCGTGGTGACGGTGCCCAGAGGACCCTCGGTGATGCTGTCGTCAAAGCTGATCGCGGCGGTCCAGTCAGCGAAACTGCCTGCGATGTCAGAGCCAAATTGGCGCACCCCAATGTTGATCGCGCCAGTGTCGACCACCCATTCGGTTTGCACCGCCTCAAGCTGCGCCGGTTCGGGGGCCTCCGCCGCATGGCTGAACAATCCGGCCTGCGCGCCAACACCAAAGGCCGCAACATAGGCCACCACGGCGGCGATCAAGGGCATTCGGCTGTGCGCCTCTTGCGTGGCGGTGCCCGCCTCGGTCGATCCGGGTAACATGCGACGCAGGGTGGCGTCGCGATCGATGACATGGTGCTTTAGCGCGCCAGCAATATGCAAAAGCAGCGACAGGATCAGCAGGCGTACAGCGACTTTATGAGCTCCCGCCATGAACTCTGCCAGTGCGGGGCTGTCGGGGATCAGGGGTAAATCCTGACCAAGGGGCCAGAGAATGGGGGCAAAGCCCGTGGCAGCGGCATGTTCGATCCAACCGGTTAGCGGCACCAGCGCCAGCGAGGCGTAGAGCAACACATGCACGGTTTCTGCTGCGAAAGTTTCCAGCTTGCGATCGGGGTGCAAGGTCACGGGTTTCGGTTGGGTGACCATCCAGACCAGACGGATCACTGCAAGAAAGAACAGCACCACGCCAATGGTTTTGTGGATCGAAAACAGCTGGGCCTTCTGCGCCAGCAAGTCAGGGGTATCAAACCCCATATCATTGGCGATTTTGCCAAGCGGGATCATGGCGAGAATGCCAAGCGCCATGGTCCAGTGCATCAGCTTGGACAGGCTGCCATAACGGGTTGCGGTGTTTCCCAGCGCCATTTCGGGCTCTCCTGAATATCTTTGTTGACGCACAGATATCAGGATCAGCCCCGCAATAAACGCGCATGGGCGCACAGAAGCCGTGCGTCTTGGCGTTGTCAGATGGGATTAGTCCTAGTATGCGCCTCAGACGACAGATATGTGATGACAAACATTGTTGAAGGAGTGGGGCATGACCCGAGCGTTCATTTTTCCAGGTCAAGGGGCACAGGCGATTGGTATGGGGCGGGATCTTGCCGATGCTTACCCTGAAGCGCGCGCTGTTTTTGACGAAGTTGACGAGGCGCTCGGCGAAAAGCTGTCTTCGCTGATCTGGGAGGGTGAGATTGAAACTTTGACCCTGACCGCCAATGCCCAGCCGGCGCTGATGGCGACCTCGATTGCCGCCATGCGTGCGCTTGAGGCCGAGGGCGTGACCATCGAGGCCGCCTCCTTTGTGGCGGGCCACTCGTTGGGCGAATATTCGGCGCTGACTGCGGCGGGTGCGCTGAGCGTGGCTGATGCGGCGCGTCTGCTGCGCAAACGTGGCGAAGCCATGCAGGCGGCTGTGCCCGTAGGCGAAGGTGCCATGGCGGCGGTTCTGGGGCTTGATCTTGAGGCCGTCCGAAAGGTGGCTGACGAGGCCGCACAGGGTGAAGTTTGCGCCGCGGCCAATGACAATGACCCGGCGCAGGTGGTGATTTCAGGTGCGAAGGCTGCGGTTGAGCGTGCCGTTGATCTTGCCAAGGCAGCAGGCGCGAAACGCGCGCTATTGTTGCCGGTGAGCGCACCGTTCCACTGTGCGCTGATGGAGCCTGCTGCCGATGCCATGGCCGAGGCGCTTAATGCGGTTGATATCAATGACCCGGCTGTGCCGGTGGTGGCGAATGTCCGCGCCGCTGCGGTCACGAACCCGGCAGTGATCCGCTCGCTTCTGGTTGAACAGATCTGTGGCTCGGTGCGCTGGCGGGAATCGGTGTTGGCCATGGTCGAAGAGGGTGTGACCGAGTTCTGGGAAATTGGTGCTGGCAAAGCGCTGTCCGGCATGGTGCGCCGTATCCACAAACCCGCCGCCGTGCGCAACATCGGCGCGGCTGCGGATGTGAAGGCTGCGGTCGAAAGCCTGCAGCGATCGTAGCGCTCGAGTTGCGGCGCCGGTCTGATGAAGCGATCTATCGCTTTGAGCGATGTGTCATCGATGCGCAGGTCACATGGCGTCGCAGCGACCGCGATCTGTATCTAACCTGGCGCCCTGGTTTTGGTTGCGGCGCCTGGGAGGGGAATGTATTACAGGGGCATCCGTGGGATGTCCCAGAGGCCCTTCAAACATCGGATATTCCCCCTGAGGGGCTCTGGGTGTCGCAGAAGGGCGCAAAATCTTATAGTTATGATCTTGTCCATCTGTAAGCGACGCTGCGAATTTTCTTGAAAATTCGCTTCCTGTTTCGATTTCGGGGGTGTCGAATTTTCAAGAAAATTCGTGTGGCGCAAGAATTGTTGAGTGTCGCCGCATAAGACGCGGCGAAAGTGCAGAAATTCAGACTTCCTATCGGGCTTTGTCTTGCCGTGGCGGGACGTGGATGCAATACCAATGCAAAATTTGACGTAGCAGGAGCCATCCATGTTCGATCTGACAGGTAAAACCGCGCTGGTGACCGGCGCTTCGGGCGGTATCGGCGGTGCCATTGCCAAAGCGCTGCATGGCGCGGGCGCGACCGTTGGTCTGTCCGGCACCCGGGTTGAGCCGCTTGAGGCGCTGGCCGCCGAACTGGGCGAGCGCGCTTATGTTCTGCCCTGTAACCTCAGCGACAGCGCTGCGGTTGACGCGCTGCCGAAAGAGGCCATCGCCGCAATGGGTGGTCTGGAAATTCTGGTCAACAATGCCGGCATCACCCGCGATCAGATCTTTATGCGCATGTCGGATGAGGAATGGCAGTCGGTGATTGACGTGAACCTGACCTCATCCATGCGTCTGTGCCGGGGGGTGATGCGCCCGATGATGAAATCGCGTTGGGGCCGGATTATCAATATCTCGTCGATTGTTGGCGCCACTGGGAACCCCGGTCAGGTGAACTATGCTGCGGCCAAGGCCGGATTGGTGGGGTTGACCAAATCAATTGCCTATGAGGTTGCCAGCCGGGGTATCACCGCCAACGCGGTTGCACCGGGGTTCATCGCCACAGCGATGACCGACAAACTGAATGATGAGCAGAAAGCTGCCATCAATAGTAAGATCCCGGCCGCCCGCATGGGCTCACCCGAAGAGATCGCAGCCGCGGTACTTTATCTTGCCAGCAACGAAGCCGGATATGTCACCGGGTCCACATTGCATGTGAACGGTGGCATGGCCATGTTGTAACCACCTTGGCGCGCCAAAGAGCTGCGCAGGTCAGAAAGGTATACAAAGCGTTTGCCATCCTTTCCGCCTGTGCTATAGGCGCGTCAGTCCCGGTATTTGCCGCACCCCAATCTGGGTGCCAGATGCCCGCCCTTCATGTCCTTGTGGCGTGTTCGGGCACTCGAGCCGCCCGCGAGGGCAACATACGCCTGTCCAGCGGATAGGGCAGTGAAGGCCAGTTGGCCGTCAGAAGTGAGGAAGAAACATGAGCGACATCGCAGATCGCGTGAAGAAGATTGTGGTTGAGCACCTGAGCGTTGAAGAAGACAAGGTCACCGAGGCCGCGTCCTTCATCGACGACCTGGGCGCAGACAGCCTGGACACTGTTGAGCTGGTTATGGCGTTTGAAGAAGAGTTCGGCATCGAGATCCCGGACGACGCTGCTGAAACCATCCAGACGTTCGGCGACGCGGTGAAGTTCATCACCGAAGCATCGTAAGCGATCTGATCGTTTTTAGGGAAAACGGCGCCTTTTGGCGCCGTTTTTTCGTTTTGTGATTTTGCGACGTGCCGTGTTTGGCTGATAAATTGCCGTGCGCCTTGCCGTGACGCGCTGTTTTGCTGCTACGCTGTCCTTACGTGTTTTACGATAGGGAGGGCCGAATGCAGATTATTCCTACACTAGAGCTTCAGAAAGGGCGCAGCGTAAGCCTGCGCCGGGGCCGGATGGACGACGCCATGCTGTGGCATGTTGATCCGCTTGACACTGTTGCCGCCTGGGTGGCCGCCGGCGCCGACAGCCTGAGTGTGACCAACTTTGATGCGCTGGCCGGAGATGAAGGCAGCGATGGCTTGATTGAAGAGATCATTCGCAAGGCCGGTGTGCCGGTTCAGGTCGCGGGTGGGATTCGCACCCGTGAACGTGCGGAACATTGGATCGAGCAGGGGGCGGCACAGATCGTGATCGGCACACTGGCCACCCAAATGCCCGATGACGTGAAAACCTTGGCCACGCATTACCCTGATCAGGTGGTTCTTGCGGTGGATGTCTGGCAGGGCAAGCTGATGACCCATGGCTGGGGCACCGAAAGCGCGCTGGAGCCCGCGCGTTTTCTGGAATCCTTTGCGGATACGCCTTTGTCGGGTGTCCTGATCACGGATATCGACGGCGATGCCGAAGAGGTCGATAAACATCTGGGGGTGATCTCGGCCCTGGCTGGTGTAACGCGCCACCGGGTGATTGCCAGTGGGTTGGTCGATAAACTCGATGACCTGTCGAGCCTGAAATATGTCCCGAATATTTCCGCAGCCATCGTTGGTCGGGCCTTGATGCGCAAAGAATTTTCTCTGGAAGAGGCGCTTGAGGTTGCGAAGCCGGAACCAGAGCTGACAGCTGATTTTCAGTAAGCTGATGTGAAACATTTAAGGGCGCGCAGATTGTGCGCCCTTTGGTGTTTGACGAGGGGGGCGACGCGGCGTTCAGGCCGGTTGCGCCCGATTTTCCTGCTGCAGCAGATAAAGCGAGGCGCCGATGATCAGGCTGGCGCCGATCCAGAGCGCGCCGGGGGGCACCCAGCCAAAGACAATCAGCCCCAATGCTACGTTGAACGGCAGTTTGACGTGGTCAAAGGGCTGGAGAAAGGCCGCATCCGCGAGGCTATAGGCGCGGGCAATGGCGTATTGCGCAATCGCCGTCAAAATCCCCATCACCAGCAGCAGAGCGCCTGAGGCGGCCAGATCGATGGCCAGACCGTCGCCCAGAGCCAGCACCGCATTGGCGGGGGTGAGCAGCAGCAGCAGATAGAAAGTCAGGGTTTCTGAGCTGTCCACGGCGCTGATTTTCTTGGTCAGCAGAGAGGTCATGGCCCAGAAAAACGCCGCGCCAATTGGATAAAGCGCATAGGGGGTAAAGCTGTCGGACCAGGGGGCAAGGATCACCATGCCACCGGCAAAGCCGATGAAGACCGCCGCCAGTCGTGTGGGGCTGATGGTTTCCCCAAGCGCCAGACCCGCCCCGAGGGTGACAAAGAAGGGCGACAGCATGATCAGGGCAATGGCCTGCCAGATCGGCACATGGGCGAGCCCCATAGTCCAGAGTTGAACCCCGATCACAGCACAGGTCACGCGGGTCAGATGCAGCGGGAGTTGACCTGTGCGCATGGCGCTGCGCCCGCGGCGGATCAGCCAGGGCAGGGCGGTGAGAAAGGCGATGAGATATTGCCAGAAGGCGATGCGCGAGGCCGGAAGGCCGTGGGTCATGGCGCTGTATTGCACCAGGGTGTTGACCACCGCAAAAAGCAGCCCGGCGGTGACCATCAGAAGGGCCCCGGAAATGACGGGGGAGAGACGAGTCATGGCGTTGTCCTTTTTCCTACGCTCATAACTCAAGGCAAACAGGCCTATTGGGGCATGCAAGATGCCCAATATCCCGTTCTCTTTCATCCGGACTATGACCGTCGGCTCTGGAGTTGCACCAGATCTGCTGACCCTCAGATGTGAGGCGCTCGCGGGCTTTGCATTGCTGCTTACCGCCGGTGGGGAATTTCACCCCGCCCTGAGAACAGCGGTGAGATTGCGCGGAAACTGCGGGGTGTCAAGATCTGTCGTTGCGGGACGATGGGCGCTTGTGCTGCGCACCTCGCCCCGCCCACCATCCCGCAAAGGAAAAGCCGCGCCTGAGGCGCGGCTTTGGTGTGTCAGTGAGGTAATCGACCAAAGGGCAGATCAGCTTATCACCCATCAAAATCCACTTCTTCGATCAGGCGCAGTGCGGCTTTGCGGTTGCCTGCGAGGGTCATCAGATTGACATCATCTGCGGTGAACTCACCCCAGCCTTTGACCACCTCTGTCGCTTCGGTGCCCGGAGCAATCGGGTATTCGTAGTTTGCCGAGGCATAGACCTCCTGCGCTTTGGAGGACGCAAGGAATTCCATCATTTTCAGCGCATTGTCGCGGTTGGGCGCCGCTTTGGTCATCGCCACACCGGAAATGTTCACGTGGGTGCCGCCATTTTCAAAGGTCGGGAACAGCACATTGACGGAGTCGGCCCAGGCCTTTTGGCGCGGATCGCTCAGCATTTTACCCATGTAATAGGTGTTGCCGAGGCTGATGTCACATTCGCCGGCCCAGATCGCCTTGACCTGAGCGCGGTCGTTGCCCTGGGGTTTGCGCGCCAGATTGGCTTTGACGCCTTCAAGCCAGGTCTTGGTGTACTCTTCACCGTGGTGCTCAAGAACCGCGGAGACCAGCGCGACGGTATAGGCATGGGTGCCGGAGCGGGTGCAGATGCGGCCTTTCCATTTGGGATCGGCGAGATCTTCGTAGGTGGTGACTTCGCCCGGCGCCACGGCGTCTTTCGAGGCGTAAACAATGCGCGCGCGGGTGGTCAGGCCCCACCAGTGACCGTCCGGGTCACGATAGATTTCAGGGACATTGGCGGTCAGCACGTCGCTTTCGACGGGTTGGGTCACACCGCCATCTACAACAGCCGCGAGGCGCGAGATATCCACGGTGAACACCAGATCCGCAGGCGAGCGTTTGTCCTCGGCCTGCAGGCGTTCCACCATGCCTTTTTTGAGATAGGCCACATTGACCTTGATGCCGGTCTCTTCGGTGAAGGCATCGGTCAGCGGCTTGATCAGCTCGGGCTGGCGATAGGAATAGACATTCACCTCATCGGCAAACGCGGGCAGCGCGGCGCTCAGCGCAACAGCGGCAGTGGTCAGACGCAGGAACATGGCAATCTCCGAAACATGGGTATGTGTTACTGCTGTCTTTGGCTGACGATTTTTGTCAGGTCAATACCTGAGCGCAAACATCAGGTATCACTTTTTGTCGCTTTATCAGCCAGTCGGATTTCATTCCACAGCCCGTCCATCTCTTCCAGATCGCTTTGGGCGGGTGTTTTGCCGCGCTGCGCCAGCTGATCTTCGATATATTCGAAGCGGCGGGTGAACTTGGCATTGGCGGCCCGCAGCGCGGCCTCGGGGTCGATGTCCATGTGGCGTGCCAGATTGGCCATGACAAACAGCAGATCGCCGAATTCTTCGAATTGATCTTCGGCATTGGTGGTTTCACGCAGCTCGGTGACCTCTTCGCTGACCTTGTCGAGGACCATGTCGATCTCGGGCCAGTCAAATCCTACGCGCGCGGCGCGTTTTTGCAGTTTGACAGCGCGCAGGAGGGCCGGAAGACCAGCAGCAACCCCATCTAGTACGCCCTCCTGCGCTTTGGCGGCGCGTTCGGCGGCTTTGATCTTTTCCCAATCCTGCGTTTGCTGCGCGGCGGATTTGTCCGGGCTTTCGTCGCCAAAGACATGGGGATGCCGGGCGACCATCTTGTCCGACATGGTGTCGGCCACATCGTTGAAATCAAACAACCCCTGTTCGCTGGCCATCTGAGCATGAAACACCGATTGGAACAGGAGATCCCCCAGCTCGCCCTTTAGTTCGTCATAGGCTTCGCGCTCGATGGCGTCTGCGACCTCATAGGCCTCTTCGATGGTGTAGGGCGCGATGGTGGAGAAGGTCTGCTCAATGTCCCAGGCGCATCCGCCCACCGGGTCGCGCAATGCGCGCATGATTTCGAGCAGGCGCGGCATGCCGCCTTTGGGATTGTGGATTAGGTCGGTGTTTTGGTTATCGCGCATTGCATCCCCCGTAGGTCCTTGGCTAAGCCATGGGGCAAGAGACAAGAGGAGTCCAGTCATGGCTGTTGTGAACCGTATTGCCGGCTTTGCCGAAGAAATGGCGGGATGGCGTCGTCACCTGCATATGAACCCAGAACTGGGGCTGGATTGCCACGAGACCGCGGGCTTTGTTGTCGAGCGTCTAAAAGAGTTCGGCGTCGATGAAATCCACCCTGGCATCGCCACCAGCGGTGTGGTTGCGGTGATCCATGGCAAAGGGGAGGGGCCGGTGACGGCTCTGCGCGCGGATATGGATGCGCTGCCGATGGATGAGGAAACCGGCAAAGATTGGTCCAGCACCGTGCCGGGCAAAATGCATGCCTGTGGCCATGATGGGCATACCTCGATGTTGCTGGGGGCGGCGAAATATCTGGCCGAGACCCGCAATTTCAAAGGCAAGGTTGTCTTGCTGTTCCAACCGGCGGAAGAGACCATCGGCGGCGGGCGCATAATGGTGCAGGATGAAAAGGTCATGGACCGGTTTGGGGTGGAAGAGGTTTATGGTATCCACACAGATCCTTTTGCCGAATTTGGCGAGCTGCGCACCGGGCCGGGGGCGCTGATGGCGGCGGTGGATGATTTCAACATCATTATCAAAGGCAAAGGCGGCCACGCGGCCTTTCCGCATGAAACCATTGATCCGCTGCCTTGCGTGTTTGCCCTTGGATCGGCGCTGCAATCGGTGGTGTCGCGCAATGTGAACCCGATGCAATCGGCGGTTTTGTCATTGACGCAGGTGCATGGCGGTTCGGCCATGAACATCATTCCTGAAGAGGCGGTGATTTCGGGCACGCTGCGGACCCTGTCGCCCGAGATGCGCGAGATGGGGGAGCGTCGCATCCGTGAGATGATTGCAGGCCATGCGGCCAGTTTCGGGGTTGAGATCGAACTGGACTGGCAGGCGGGCTATCCGCCGACCATCAACCACGCGGCGCAGGCAATGTTCGCGGCGGATGTGGCACGTGGCGTGACCCCGGATGTGGTGGATAATCTTGCTCCGGAAATGGGGGCCGAAGATTTCTCATATATGCTTGAGGCGCGTCCGGGGGCATTTCTGTTTCTGGGGCAGGGGATTGGCCCTTCGGTGCACCACCCGGAGTTCGACTTTAACGACGAGGTTGCCCCAGTGGGTGCAAGCTTTTTCGCGCGGTTGATTGAGACACGTCACGCGATTTGATCATATTGGCTCTTGCCAAACTATGGGTTTCGCCTCAGCCTGCGCGCGAAGGAGAAACCCATGCCCATACTCAATTCGATCGCCGCTCTGTCAGACGAGATGACCGGGTGGCGTCGGCACCTGCACCAATACCCGGAACTGGGTTTGGATTGCCACAAGACCGCAGCCTTTGTTGTTGAGAAGCTGAAGGAATTTGGCATCACCGACATCCACGAGGGCATTGCGCGCACCGGTGTTGTTGCAATTATCGAGGGGCAGGGTGAGGGACGCTGTATTGGGCTGCGCGCCGATATGGATGCGCTGCCGATGGAGGATCTGTCGGGTTCGGAATACGCGTCGAAAATTCCCGGCATGGCACATACCTGTGGGCATGATGGCCATACCACCATGCTTTTGGGGACTGCGAAATATCTGGCGGAGACCCGCAAGTTCAGCGGCAAGGTTGCGCTGATTTTCCAGCCTGCGGAAGAGAACGAAGGTGGCGGGCGCATCATGGTCGAAGAGGGCATGATGGATCGGTTTGGCATCGACGAGGTCTATGGCATCCACAATATGCCGGGTGAGACAGCGGGGCAGATGCACACCAACCGGGGTGCGCTTCTGGCAGGTGTGGATGAGTTCACCATCACACTCAAAGGGGTCGGTGGCCATGGCGCCATGCCCTATGAGACCCGGGATCCGGTGATCGCCGCAAGTTCGCTTGTGCTGGCGCTGCAGTCGATTGTGTCGCGCAATATTGATGCGCTGGACCGTTTGGTTGTGAGTGTGACCCAGATCCACACCGGGACGGCGATGAACATCATCCCCGATCAGGCGGTGTTGAATGGGACTGTGCGCTATTTTGACAAAGAGGTGCAGGCCTTGGTGAAGGCGCGTATGGCCGAGATCGCCGAATTCCAGGCCAAGAGTTATGGGCTTGAGGCGGAACTTGTCTATGAAGAGGGCTATCCGCCGACCATCAACCACCCCGAGCAGGCAGATTTCGCCGCCAATGTGGCGCGGGAGATTGTTGGCGATGAGGCGGTGAATGGGGATACCAAGCCGATCATGCCGGGCGAAGATTTCTCCTATATGCTTGAGGCGCGTCCGGGGGCCTATCTGTTCCTGGGGCAAGGCGATACGCCGACCTGTCACCACCCGGAATATGATTTCAACGATGAGATCTCGCCGGTTGGCGCAAGTTTCTTTGCGCGCCTGATCGAAACCGCTCTGCCTGTGAAATGACCGGTTGGGCGATGTCCTTTGCGATGTCGCCCACCCGCCCACCCCGACACCGCAAAGGACATCGCCATGAGCCTTGAAGACGCCAAAACCCAGATCGACCACGCCTTTACCCGCGAGGATTTCAAAGGGCCCTCTTTTGAAAACGTGTTTGCCGGGGCGGCGTCGTTTCTGCGCCGCAAATACAGCAAAGCGCTGAGTGGGGTTGATATTGCGGTGACGGGATTGCCCTTTGATCAGGCGGTGACCAACCGGCCGGGCACCCGGCTTGGGCCGCGTGCCATTCGCGAGGCGTCATTGTTGCAGCCCTGTGATGCGCCCTATGGCTGGGGCTATGATGTGCTGAGCGAATTTGCCATCGCGGATTATGGCGATATGGCGTTTGACTATGCCCGTCCGGATCTGATCCAAACCAATATCCAAGAGCATATCGCGGGCATTCTGGCGCAGGGCGCAGCCTGTGTTGCGCTGGGGGGGGATCATTCGGTGACCCATGGGGCCCTGCGCGCTCATGCCGAGAAACACGGGCCGTTGAGTGTGATCCAGTTTGATGCTCATACGGACACCTGGGAAGATGATGACACCACCCGCGTGGATCACGGCACCTTTATGTATAAGGCCGCCAAAGAGGGCCTTGTTGTGCCGGAGAGATCAGCGCAGATCGGCATTCGCACCGACAACCTGGATCCGATTGGGTTCAATATTCTGGATGCGCGTCAGGTGCATCGCGAGGGGCCAGAGGCCATTGCGGCGCGGGTCAAAGAGATTGTGGGCGACAATCCGGTTTATCTGACCTTTGACATTGACGCGTTGGACCCGGCCTTTGCCCCCGGCACGGGCACCCCGGTTTGGGGAGGGTTGACCAGCCATCAGGCGGCGGTTTGCCTGCGCGAACTGGCGGGGATCAATCTGGTTGGTGGGGATGTGGTTGAGGTGTCTCCGCCGTTTGACACCACCGGCGCCACGGCTGTGGCTGCGGCGCATGTGGCGACCGAACTTTTGTGTCTCTGGGGCTGGACCCGCCGCTGAGCGGAAACCGGCTTTGCCCGCAGATTGTGCTTTTGTCTCTCTCAGGGGCATGGCATCCCTGTGTCGCGACATCTGCGGCATGGGGGCCTGAATGCGCATGGCACTGTATCTGATCTTGATTTGCTTAATCGTGGGGCTGGCCTGGATCCGGTTGGCGCCCTCTGATCCCGCCCGGTGGCATGTGGACCCGCAGGTCACGGCCGATCAGGATCTGGCAGGGGGCGTGCGCCGCAAGATTGCCGTTGAGGGAGCTGGTTTGGCGCAGTTACATAAGCTGATCCTCGCCACGCCACGCACCCATGTTCTGGCAGGTGCGCTCGAAGAGGGCCGTGTCACCTATGTCACCCGCAGTGCCTGGTTTGGCTTTCCCGATTACACCACGGTGCAGGTTGGGGAAGGGGGGATTGAGATCTGGGGGCGGTTGCGGTTTGGCCAATCTGACCTTGGCGTGAACAAAGCCCGTGTTGACGGATGGTTGGCGCAGATGCGTGAGGAACAAGAGGGCGCTTGACCCCGCCGCCTGAATGGGCAATGCAACCAGAATGATCCCTTCTGACCGTTTGCACCAAATCAAAGACCGGCTTGAATATGTCGAGGCCTGCATGGCCACCGGCGATGGCGATATTGCCGCGCTGGGCAAAGAATATTCCGAGCTGAGACCCGTCGTCGATCAGATCGCCGAATGGGAGCGCATTGTGGCCGATATTGCCGAGGCCGAGGCCATGCTGGATGATCCCGACATGCGCGAACTGGCGGAAGAGGAATTGCCCGGTCTGCGCGCGCAATTGCCCGAGGTTGAGCGTCAGGTTCAACTGGCACTCTTGCCCAAGGATGCCGCCGATGGCCGTCCGGCGATGCTTGAGATCCGTCCGGGCACGGGCGGGGATGAGGCGGCGCTGTTTGCCGGTGATCTGGCGCGGATGTATCAGCGCTATACCGAGGCGCGCGGCTGGCGCTGGGAGGTCATCGAAGAACAGATCTCGGATCTGGGCGGCCTGAAAGAGCTGGTGGTGCGGATCGAAGGGGATGGGGTGTTTGCCCGTCTGAAATACGAATCCGGTGTGCACCGGGTGCAGCGGGTTCCGGAAACGGAATCGGGCGGACGGATCCACACGTCAGCGGCGACTGTCGCAGTCCTGCCCGAGGCGGAAGCCGTTGATATCGAGATCAACGCCAATGACATCCGCATCGACACCATGCGCAGCTCGGGCGCTGGGGGGCAGCACGTCAACACCACCGACTCGGCGGTGCGGATCACCCACTTGCCCACCGGCGTGGTGGTGACCAGTTCCGAGAAATCTCAGCACCGCAACCGCGAGATTGCCATGCAGGTTCTGCGCGCGCGTCTGTTTGATATGCAGCGCCAGAAAGCGGATCAGGAACGCTCAGCCGACCGGAAATCGCAGGTGGGGTCGGGCGATCGCTCGGAACGGGTGCGCACCTATAACTTCCCACAAGGCCGCATGACCGATCACCGGATCGGCCTGACGCTGTATAAGCTGGATCAGATCCTGCAAGGGGATCTGGATGAGATTGTCGATGCGCTGACCGCAGAACAGCAGGCGGCGCAGCTGGCCGAGATGGGCAGTTAAGTCATCGGTGGTGCCCGAGCGGCACCGGGAAACATGGTGAGGATATCATGCGTGGATCTGAACTTGTGGCGCGCGGCACGGCTCGACTTGATGAGGCGGGGGTGCCAGATGCCGGGCGAGATGCGCGCCGTCTCTTGGCGCATGTGCTGAAGGTGGCTCCGGGTCGGTTGACCCTGTTTCTGCCCGAAGAGATCTCACAGGAGCTACAGATCCTGTTTGACGCAGTGATTGAACGTCGTGCCGCGCGGGTGCCAGTGAGCCATCTAACCGGGCACCGGCAGTTTTATGGGCGCGAGTTTCAGGTGACGTCAGATGTGCTCGACCCGCGTCCAGAGACCGAAACGCTGATCGAAGCGGCCTTGGCCGAACCCTTTGGCACGGTCCTGGACCTGGGCACCGGTTCGGGATGCATTTTGCTGACGCTTCTGGCGGAGCGGGCGGACTGTATTGGTGTTGGTGTTGATCTAAGCGCGCAGGCGCTTGGTATAGCCAAAGCCAATCGGGATCAGCTTGATCTGGCTCATCGGGCGGCCTTTGAAGAGGGCAGTTGGTTTGCGCCTTTGGATCAGGTAAAACACCGGTTTGATCTGATCGTCTCAAATCCCCCTTACATCGCACTGGATGAGATGGCGGGGCTGTCACCCGAGGTGAGACACCATGAGCCGCGCATGGCGCTCACGGATGAAGGCGATGGTTTGGCGGCTTATCGTGAAATCTGCGCCGAAGCGGGCGTGTATCTGGTTGAAGGTGGTCGCCTTATGGTGGAGATCGGTCCGACGCAGGGCGAGGCTGTTGCCGAGATGATGCGACAGGCCAATCTGACTGGGGTGCGTGTCATTCAGGACATGGATGGACGAGATCGCGTGGTTTTGGGGCATTCACCGGCAAAAATACACTGAATTTTATGGCAAAGGGCGAAATTAACCCCTTTGCCTCTTGTTTCTGCGCGGCGCCTGTGGTTATTCAACCCTGTCGGAAATGACGATGGCAGGTTTCACTTGCCCGCCCGACACCAAGCCACACATCACAGGCGACAGATCCGGATTGGCGCAAGAAGTGCTACAGGGGGTCGCCCGCAGTCGCAAATCAGGCTGGATACAAAAAAGAATGCGTTCCTCAAAATCCCGTTCGCGGAATAAGAACAACCGCAACCGCAACAATTCGCTGGGCAATGTCGTCAACCGCGTGTTTGACAGCTCTGGCCCCGAAGGCAAGGTGCGCGGTACCCCGCAACAGATCATAGATAAATACAATCAGCTTGCCCGTGACGCCACCTTGGCGAACGACCGTGTTGCCGCTGAGAACTTTCAACAGCACGCCGAGCATTACATGCGGATGCTGAGTGAAGCCCAGAAAGAACAAGACGCACGTCGCGAGCAGCAAGAGCGCGACAACCGGGAACGTCAGGCACAGCGCGATCGCGATCGTGCCCAGCGTGAGGCGGATCATCGCGCCCGTGTTGAGGCCGAGACGCCTGTTCAGCCGACACAGCCCGTGCATGTGCCGAGCGAACAGCCGGATGTTCTGGATGTGGTGACACCCGAAGACGACACCGGTCTGGTTGAAACCCCGGAAAGCCGCGGTGATGCACAGCCCGAGCTGCCGATGGCCAGCGCGCCCGAAGCGGCTCCGGCGGTTGAGCAGCCAGCGCCTGCTGCAGAAGCCGAGGCACCCAAGCCCGCCCGCAAACCCCGCGCGCCTCGTAAGAAGCCTGAGGCCAGCGGTGAGGAGAAACCCAAGGCACCGCGCAAGCCGCGCGCCCCGCGCAAAAAGCCCGAGCCCAAAGCCGAGGCACCGTCGCCTGCACCGGATGCGCCAGCGCCGGATGCGGCTGAGTAAGGCTCTGCGCCTGGAAAGATTTGACCCCTGCCGGAAACGGCGGGGGTTTTACTTTTGTGATGTAGGGGTGGTGCGGCTGTATTGTTTGCGCCCAACCAGAGACGGGCCGACCCAGGCCTTTTGATCCCAGTGCCCCAACTGTTCCAGTACCCAATTCTGTACCGGACCCGTCACAGGTTTGTTGGAGGTGACGACGCCAACCGTGTCGAGGATGGCGTTTTGTTCAAATGCATATTCCATCACGGCCAATGTCCCATTTGTGACGAGGTCTGCAACCATATCCACCGGGCATTCAGCCCAACCCAAACCAGAGACAACACACTCAAGCTGTGTCTGCGGATCTTCAACTGTCCAGATTTTTGGGCTGAGCGCGCGACGGGTTGTGGGCACATCCGGGCCTGAAGGCCCAACAATATGTCTGTGCCGTTTCAGATCTCCGCGTGAAATTTCCCGGGGCACCGAAAGTGGATGATCCGATTTGCAGACAGGCACCAAGCGTTGAAACCCAATGCCACGGGTGCGAAACCCGCCCTCCATGCGGTCCGCACCGGTGATCAGAGCCAGATCCACCTGAGAGGTCCGAAGCGCAGAGACAATCGCCGGGCGCGGGAGGTGGGCGAAATTAAGCTCGATGGTCGGAAAGGTCTCGGCAAGTTGCGCCACCAGACCGCGCATACGCGGCACCATGAGACCCTGTTCAACAAACAGAGAAAACCTTGGTTCGGCCTGATCGTTGAGCGCCTGCGCATCCACGTGAAGCGCGCTGACCTCTTCCAGGACGGATTGCGCATGACGCAAAAGCCGTGTGCCGGCTTCTGTCAACTCCGGACGATAGGCGGTGCGGTCAAAGAGGTTGATGTCGAGGTCGATTTCCAGATTGGAAATTGCTGTGCTGACGGCGGATTGCGCCTTTCCCAATCTACGGGCCGCTGCGGAAAAAGATCCGGTTTCTACAGCCGCGACAAAGGCTTGGAGCTGTTCAAAATCTGCCATGCCTCGTCTCTATCAGAAAATCAGATAGAGACCAACTTTCTGTACCGAAATTTTCGTTGGATACGCAGCGTGACACCATCGTTTTGGAGGCAATATGCAAATGACGAACACCTATATCGCTGTGGGGCTGTTGTGCCTCGCTCCATTGACCGCCACTGCACAGGAGGCGGCCTGCGCGACCCAGCTGGATATCGATATGCCCGCGGCTTGTAACCAGATAGACCTGTCTCATCCCGTAGGCGCGTTGAGCAATTTCCGCGAGCTTGTGACCCCGGATCAGGGCATCAAGCCCGGGATGCTCTTTCGCTCAGATCAGTTGGATGCCCTGACCCCAGCGGACCAATCATATCTCGAAGCGAAGGGCATTGAGACGATCATCGACCTGCGCGCGCCAGATGAGCTTGCAACGCATCCCAACAAACCGCTGCAGGGGGTCGATTTTAACGTCAATCTCCCGATTGGATCGGATCCTGCAGATATTGCCAAGATCATGCCGGTTGAGGTTGCCGAGCGGATCCGTCCGCTTTGGTTTGAAGGCAAGTTTCAGGAAATTGATCAGCTATTGTCCGATCATGACGTGGACCTCGCCGCAATTCGCATAGACCGCTATCGCGATTTTGGAACTGATTTCAGCACTCAGGTGTCGCGCTTCTTGCACATCCTGGCGGATGACAGCAGCTATCCGGTTCTCTTCCATTGTGCCGGGGGCAAAGACCGGACCGGGTATCTTGCGGCAGTGACACTGCTGGTGCTGGGTTATTCAGAAGAAGATGCCTTGAGAGATTACCTGACCACCAATCTTTTCACCTTTGGTGAGCTGGAAAAGCTGGTGGGGCATGGCCCCAAATCCCTGCGGCCCGCTTTTGGCGCGCACCCGGAACAGATGCAGGCCGCGCTTCAGGCGGTCAAAGACCAATATGGATCCTTTGAGGCCTACCGTCGTGATGTGCTCAAAATCTCGGATGCTGAGGTTGCGGCAATTCGGAGCAACCTCTTGCGCTAGGTTTCTGCGCAATGGCGCCCGGTCTACTCCGGGTGCAGCCAGATCAGGTTTTCTCGAACTGACGGGCCAGCGCGCAGAAGGCCTCAAGCGAGACCTGCTCAGCCCGTTCAGTGGGTTTGATGCCCGCGGCGATCAACCGATCCTCCACATCCGGCGCCAACCCCTTCAGCGCGGCCCGCAGCATCTTGCGGCGCTGGTTGAAGGCCTTGGCCACCACACGTTCCAGAACCTTGGCATCGGCGGGATAACGCGGCTCTGGCAGGGCGGTGAGATGCACCACAGCGGAATGCACCTTGGGCGGCGGTGAAAAGGCCTCGGGCGGCAGGGTCAGGGCGATGCGCGCATCGGTGCGCCACTGCGACAGGATCGCCAGACGCCCATAGGTTTTTGAACCCGGCTGCGCCGTGATGCGTTCCGCCACTTCCTTCTGGAACATCAAAGTCAGTGAGTTCCAGACCGGCGGCCATTCCTTGGGCGTCAGCCAACGGATCAGTAGTTCGGTGCCGACGTTGTAGGGCAGGTTGGCACAGATGGCGATGGGCGGCGTCAGGTGTTCAAGCGGGTTAACCTCAAGCGCATCACCTTCAATCACCTGCAACCGGCCGTCATACAGGTCTGAAATCTGGGCCAGAGCGGGCAGACAGCGGTGGTCTTTCTCAATCGCCAAAACACGACGTGCGCCCTCGGCCAAAAGCCCCCGAGTGAGACCACCGGGGCCGGGGCCCACCTCAAGCACATCGGTGTTTGACAGATCACCGGCAATACGGGCGATGCGCGAGGTCAGATTGAGATCAAGCAGAAAGTTCTGTCCCAAAGCTTTGCGAGCCACAAGCTCGTGGGTCTCGATAACGTCGCGAAGGGGCGGAAGGGAATCAATCTGGCTCATACGGGCGTTTTAAGCGCTATTGCCCGAGAGGGACAGAGGCAGTGGGATGCGGGAGCGCGCAGATCGCAAAGGGAGACTTATGTGTGGGAAGCTAGCTCTGCAGCTCCACCGCCCACTAGGCGTCGGCTAAGCGGACCTTTCGTAACAAATGGAAGGTCCGCTTTCATGGTCTCGATTGTAGTGTTCCTCACACGCTACCCCTTAATGTTACTCTACTTGTAGCGATTCAAATAAAGCCTTCACATGTTCCGCTGACTCACGCCACTGGTCGATTTGATCCAAAGGAAGGTAGAAATTGTATCCCAATGATCCGTCATAGACCTGGGCGCGGCACATGCGGTTGGCATAAGGCCCGTGCAGGCAATACAAGAGTAAGTTTTTCTGCGTCATTTCATCAAAACCCGCAACGATGAGCCGATTTCGCCCAGTTGGGGCGTCAGCATCCAACTCGTCAGGGACTGGCATCATAGCGAGCGATACGGCGTCGTCAGGCACATGTGGTTCGCGTGGATTGTAGATAAGCTCCACCCTTTCAGTAATTTCAGGATTGGCGTTGTCTGGTCCAGTTAGCTGATTGCTTCGAATAGATACCCGATCAGTGAAGGCGCGCGGCTCAAGCTCTCGCCTGATGGAGTACATCTCCGAGCCAACGCCATAGATATCGTTCTCGACATCCCCGTTTTCGAGAGCTTCAGCAAAACTTTCAACAGGGTGGCAGGCAGGAACGCCCTCGCTTGCATTGATCCCTTCATCAAACGCCTGCTGTCGTATCGACCAGTGAGCGGCCAGCACCGTTTTGCCTTCCTCGTGGATCAGCAGCCCTAGATGCGGGTATGAACCGCCCTTTGGTAAAGCAAAAAAACTGAGCTGCCTAACTTCTGAGATTGGACCTGATCCGCCCCAGGCTGTTAAGCACCAAGCCCGACCATCTGCGAAAGCTTTGGCGGTTTGGAGAATTTGATCGGATTGCCTTGATCCTGTGAATGCCGACACCGCCAAAGTAGCGAAGAGGGAAACAATTATGATCGCTATCTTTTTCCTTGATAAAGCTAAAACACTGGCGGCAACGACAGACGCCAAAATGGCTACGCTGAAATCGAGGTTCATGCCAATGGCTGCCCCAGAAAGCACAAAAGCCAGAGTGATCGCCAGCAGCAAACCCGCATAGCAGCCAATTGCGATCAAGGCAGCAGTATCGAAGTAAATCATGAAGTGATTTTTGGGGCCTATCATCGTGCCAGTGTTCAAGGTTTTTCGTGCTGCCGAAATTACAAACCGTATAATGATCGCGAGGGCGATGGCGCAGCCAAAAAGAACAAGCATCACTGTGCCAATGAAGTGGCCGATGTTCTGGTCAGACCAATGCACAGGCCCTTCTATGAGCTTCCCCGCTGCATAGGCGAGGGCGGAAAGGCCTGCCAGTCTCCAGATAAGGAATACAGGCATAAAAGGGCTGGCCAACGCCAAAACAAAGAAAGTTGCGTAGCAAAAAGCGGCTATGTTCTGAATCATACTTGGGTCGTTCTGGCTTTTGAAGTGTTCACGGAGACAAGTCAGACCTGCCAAACACTGTTGTATCAAAACCAATTAGCAAAGCCCCGCTAGAATTTGTGCATTTATTCCTGAGGAGCGAAATCGGTCATTCGTGCAGTGCGTAGCATCGGACACTTTGGGCTCAAAACAGACTATCACCGAACTTTCTGTGGATGTCGGCATAGATCTGTTCCTTGCTCCTCGACTTCCACCGATTGGTCGAAACTTGGTGCCTGCCGGGACGTACAGCGGGCCAATTTCGACCTTAGCCGCGCGACAGTTTTGCGGCCAGCTTTAGCGCTTCGATGGTCGAGGTGGGGTTGGCTATGCCTTGGCCTGCGATATCAAAGGCGGTGCCGTGATCCGGGGAGGTGCGGATGAAGGGCAGGCCCAGGGTCACGTTCACCCCTCGGTCGAAATCCAGCGTCTTGATCGGGATCAGCGCCTGATCGTGATACATGCAGATCGCCACGTCATACCCCTTGCGGGCACGGGCGTGGAACATGGTGTCGGCGGGCAGGGGGCCCGCGATCTCTAGGCCGTCCGCGCGGAGCTTGTCCAGCACAGGCGCAATCACCTGCATGTCTTCAAGACCCATGCGGCCACCTTCTCCGGCGTGGGGGTTCAGGCCCGCCACGGCGATGCGGGGGCGTTCAAGACCGAACTGGGTGGTGAGTGCCGTATGGGTGATACGAATGCGTTTCTCCAAAAGCGCGGGCGTCAAGGCCGCTGGCACATCTGCGACCGCGATATGGATGGTGACGGGCACCACGCGCAGCTGATCCGAGGCCAGCATCATCACCACCTCATCCACCCCGCCAAGATGTGCGAGAAACTCGGTGTGACCGGGATAGGCAAAGCCCGCGCCTTCGGCCAAAGCCTGTTTGTGGATCGGCAGAGTGCAGACCGAAGAGGCCTTGCGCTGTTTGACAAGATCTACTGCGGTTTCAATGGATTGAATGACACCCTGGGCATGGGCGGGCTGGGCAGTGCCACAGATGCGCGGGCCGTCAAACGCAAGCGGCAGCACCGGCATGGCCTGGGCATTCACTTGGGACACCTCAGACGGATCTGAGATGATGGCATGGGGGGCGGTGCCGGGCAGATGGGCCGGATCGCCGATCCAGAAAAAAGGGGCCTGCGCGCCGGTAAGACGCCAGGCCGTTTCGGCCAGTTCCGGCCCAATCCCCGCCGGTTCGCCACAGGTCAGGGCAATCGGCGGGGGTGTTTGTGTCGCGGTCATTTACTTCTCGATGATGCGGGCGTCGGCGCGCAGCTGCGCCAGATACCCTTCGGCCTGCGAGGTGATCCGTTGATTGCGCAGACCCAGAGTGATCTGGTCCCGATCCGGGGCATCTTCTGAGATCTGGTTGGTCCGGCCGCAGAGCATGAGGAACACAAGTGTCTGTCCACCGGCGCGGGTCAGTGCGGTTGACACCTCACCGGGATCAAGCTTGGACAGCTCGTGGGCGATATCTGTCGGGATATCGGCCGGAGGCAGGGTGCCTCGATCGAGAACCTCAGCAGGCTGCCCTTTGGCAATGCCGTAAAGATCATCACAGCGGTCGACTTTGGATTTCAGCACGCGGGCCTTGGCCAGAGTCTCAGGCGACCGGCCACCGGGCATGTAATAGGCGGCATAGTCCACAGCGGCGACTTCGGGCGCTTTGTACCCGGTTTCCTCAATGTCGCGCAGTTGGAACAGAGCCACCGCGCCATCAAGTGGTAGCGGATCGGTGACTTCACCGGGTTTCAGCCCAAGGATGATGGGGCGCAACCCCGGAGGGAATTCTTCCAGATCGCGCCACGGCAACCGTCCACCGTTCCCGCGTGTCGCGGTGGCGGAATGTCTGCGGGCTTCTGCCGAAAAGGCACCGGTGGTCTCCAGCGTAGCGATGCGCTTGGCACGGTCCTGAACAGCTTTTTCCTGCCCGGGAGGCATCGGAATGATGATTTCGGACATCAGCACGCGCACAGAACTGCCGCCGCCCTGCGCCGAAAGCGCCCGGTCGACTTCGGCCTCAGAAACGGAGGTCCGGCTTGCAAAGCGTTGACCGACGAGCTGACGCCAGGCGACACCGGCATGGACAAAATCCCGGAAGGTCTCGGCGGCCACGCCGCGTTGGCCAATGGCTTTGATGAATTGTTCAGTGTCCAATCCCGCACGACCGGCGAATTCGGACATGCCGTCGGCAATCTCCTGCTCGCTCACCACAATCCCGGCGTCACGTGCGGCCTGAAGTTGCAGACGGTCATTGATCAACTGTTCCCGCGCCAGGCGCTCGGGATCTCCGGGAGCACCAACAACCTTCATCATTTCAATGCGTTGCTGTAGCTCGTATCCGGTGATTACCTGCTCATCGACAACAATCACGGGCGAAAAAAGCCCCTGTGCCTGCGCGCCCATAGGGGAAAGACCCAAGATCAGCGCGGTGGCCAGAGGTGAAAAATAACGTGTCAACTGCCGCATGTGCGTCGATACTCCTTGGCACTGCCGCCGGTGCTGAACCCTTTCAGCGCGACGGTCAGATTGAAATCGGTCGAGGGTTCAAGCAGGGTCGAGGACGCATATTTGCGCGTCGCTTTGAATTCTACCTGAACACATTCGTTTTGGTATTGCAGGCCCAACCCAAGCCGGTCAAGCCGCTGATCCGCAATGTCATATCGTGCGAGGCTGGAGCTGGTCCAGTGATCTGTCATACGATAGCTGCCATCGAGGCTCCATTCGGACTGTGTTTGGGTGCGATCTTCGGCGGGATCCTGCAACTGTAGAAGATAAGATGCACCCAGATCCAACCGTGCATTGGACCAGGTTGCGCGGGCCTCGGCTTTGGAGGCGCCAGACCCACCAAAGAGGCCGCGGGCCTGAAGGCTCAGACCAAAAGGCGCGCTCAGGCCCCCGGAGACAAGCCAGTCCGAGGTGGTGTTCTGCAAGCCAGATGACAGGGAAAACGCGGGGTCGGCGGTTTCATGCCAGACGCGCCCGAGGGTCAGGGAAGAGGCCCAGCCATCGGTGCCAATGTGGCGCCAACGCAAACCCGCGGCGAGCTGTTGTCCATGTTCACGCCGATCTGGGCCGGGGAACCGTGTCAGCGACAGCAGGTTGCCCTCGTCAAAGTCAACGCGTGTGCTCTCTTCATTGGGGTTTTGCGCGCGCTCGCCACCAACCCAGCCATATTGCACAATGGGTTCAATCAGAGTGCGGCCTGATCCGCCAAATGATCCGGCAAAGGGCCAGCGCAGTTCGACCGCGACACCTGGTGTCAGGCTGCTGACAATTGATGGCGCTGTGCTGTCTTGCGCAATGTTAAAGTGATCCAGCCAAAGATGTGTCGAGACCCCTGCGCGCAGGCCTAAGGGCAGGGTCCAGCGGTTGCTCCAGCTCAGCTCCGCGTTGGCGCGGGATAGATCGCGGCCGTCGATATCGCTATCCGTGTCGGGCCCGTCGACATCAAGTGTCGATACACGGTAGATCGCCTGCGTTTCGCCTTTGATTTCAAACTCGCCCGCAAGGCCAGAAAAGGCAAAGCGTCGTTCATATCGTGCCCCCGCGAGGATCGAGGGCTGGGTCTCATTGTCTTCATCCGAGCGGAGCGAGCGGAAGTGCCGCAAATCCATCGAGATACGTTCATTGGTCCGAACGCGGGACACAAGCAGGGTGCTCGCCAAGCGGTCTGCCTCATCGATGTTATAGTCATCGAGGTAGGTGTCATCCGTTGTGGTTTTGAGATCAAAGTTCAGACGGAAATCACTTGGGATTTCAAATCCGCCAACCGCATGCAGATACCCACGAGTTTTGTCCCGTTGGATTTCATCGCGGCTGACGGCGCCATTCACTTCGATTTCGCCGGAATGAAAAGCACGGCGATAGCGGAATTCGAGTGACCGGCTGTTGGTGGCCAGAAACGGGGTCAGGGTCAGATCCTGGTGATCGCCAAAGGGAATGAAATAGGGAACTTTGAGACCAAAGCCCAACAGGGTTGAGCTGTGTACCGAAGGGGTCAGAACGCCGCGCGCACGTTTCAATGTGGGATCAGGCAGGCGCAGGCGCGGCAGATAGGCGATCGGAATGTCCAGCACGCGAAGCTGAGCATGATCGAAATAGAGTTGCTGGCCTTCCTGATCATGAATGACGCGGGAGGCACGGATCTGCCAAAGTGGGGTTTGATTGGCTCCGCAGACCTGACAGGAGGTCACAGCCACTTTGCTCAGCTGAGTATATCGGCCATTGACCCGGTGCGCCTGAACAGAGGCTAATTGCAGCTGCTGATCGAGCACCATCCTTGCGCCCATCATCAGTCCATTCTGCAACCCCTGATCCAGCTCGGCCTGATCTGCGGTGATGATCACCTCGGTGCCATTTTCGGTCACACGGATCGGACCTTCGATAGACAGGGTGCCCGTGGATTGATCATAGACAATACGTTCGGCGACCAGGCGGGTTGATCCTTGCAGGGCCTCGACATGCCCCGTGGCGATCAGGCGGTCATTGCCATCCACAAACACACGGTCTGCCACAAGCATTGCAGGCAAGGCCGGAGCCTCAGTTTCCTGTGCCAAAGCAGGGAAAGCCAGAGCTGCGCTGAGCGCGAGGGCGGAAAGGGTCAGACGCATCATCCGTCCTCCATATGCAGGATCAATCCCAACGCAAGCAATACCGCAGCGACAGGTGGAATCCAGGCAGCCATGATGGGCGAAAGCTGGCCGCTTTCCCCAAGAATTTGAGCGAAATTACGCACATAGTAGAGGCCAAACCCCAGAAGAACGGCGGAGAGAACAGCCATACCGGTGCGGCCCAAACGCGCCGGGCGCATGGTGAAGGCCGCGCCGACAAGCACCATTGCAATCAGAAACAAAGGGCGGGCAAGCTCCATTTGAAACCACACGATATGGCGGCGAGCTGAAAAACCAGCCTGTTCCAGATCAGCAATGAACCCCGGAAGGTCCCAGATCTGGATAGTTGAGGTTTTGCCAAACCGATCTCGAATACTGTCGCGGGTGAGCGTTGAGGGCAGGGTATAGGTGTCATGACGACGTGCGCCGTCTTCGGAGTTTAATCCGGGACTCAGGGGCCAGGATTTTACAGTTTTCAAGGTCCAAGCGCCTTCGCCAAGGGTCGCGCTCTCCGCAGAGAACCGGGCCACCGGCCCCCCATTCGGAGCGTAAGAGACGATTGAAACGTCATAGAGTGTTGTGGCGTCGGGGCTGGCCCGTTCCGCGTGGATCACAGATTGTCCACGGGGATCACCTTGTCTGAGCCAGAGCCCCTCTGGTCCAATCGACAGGCTGGACCGGGACCCGTTCAGCAGCGTTTCGCGCACTTCGGAATAGCGCTTGGAGGTCGCGGCCACGATGGGGTTCATCATGGTCACAACCAGCACACCAATCAGCAGGCTGACTACGACGGGGGCCATCAGCACCGCCAGCCCAGAACGGCCAGAGGCGCGCACAACCACCAATTCGGAGGTTCGGGCCAATCCGATGAATAGGGCAATAGTGGCCAGGATCATCACAAGCGGAAGGATTTGATACATCCCTTCCGGCAGTTTGAGACCGACCAATCTCAAAACGGATGTGAAGCCGACCTCTGGTCCAACCCGGCGCATCTCATCGATCAGATCCAACAATCCCTGAAACAGCGCAAACATCGCCATCAAGGACAGGAAGATCCAGAGGAACCGGCGCGCAAAGTAGTAGTGAAGCTTCATGAGGTGGCCTCACGTCGACGGCGCGGGCGGAATGGGCGCGCGGCCTGCCACAACAGGGCAACAACCATGCCCAGCCCAACAAGGGTGGGCATATAGACAAGGAACCACAGTGAGGCGTCTTTGCGCACGGAATCTGTCATGGCGCTTTCGACCACTTTGATGACAACAAGCAGGAAAATCGCAAAGACAATCTGTTTGGTGACTCCAAAGCGCGAAAACCCTCCGACCATCAGCGCGGCATAGCCGATCAGTGCTGCCACGAGGCACAGCAGCGGTTTTTGGAACCGGCCATGCAACTCATCCAGAACGCGCGCCAGTGGAACACCGGTTTCTGCCACAACGGCCGGAATATCCGTGACCATCTGCGCGGTGGTGAAATGGCGCAGATCGCGGTTTTGCAGGGTCTTGGGCACGATCAGCGAGGATATGTCATAGGTCAGGTCGGAAAAATCCGTCGTCGAGAGCGTTTGCTCGGTCAGGTTCATGGTCTGTGCCAGCCCGGACACCATGGCCAACTTAGTACCTTCGTCATCGCGCAGGATATAGGCCACGTCAGCGGTATAGGTGATATCCCGTCCCTCTTGCCGGCGATCGGTTAGCAAGATGTCGCGCAATTCCCCTTCTGGGGAGATGTCACGGATATAGAAGGTCACACCTTTGCGGGGGTGCAGAAACGCACCTTCGCGCAGCAGGCGGGCGCTGACCGACCCTGAAATCTCGGTTTCGCGGATCGCCAGACGTTCTTTCGAGGCCGGGATCAGAATATGCGACAGCAAGGACATCATCACCGCAACTAATATGCCAAAGGCGAGATAGGGCCGAGCGAGTCGCCAGGGGGAATACCCCGTGGCTTGAACAACGGTGAGTTCGGATTCGTTGGACAGTCTGTTGGTGACATAGACCGACGCCGCAAAGGCCGCCATGGGCAGAACAAGCCCCACCACATTGGGCAGCGTCAGGGCCGTAAACTCCAAGAAAACATCTGCGGAATGGCCGTCTGCAATCAGGCGATCAAACAACAAGACGGCCCGGTTCACCCAGTAAACTGATACCAGCACTAGAGCGAAGAAGCCAAACAACACCATAAGTTGCGACAGCACATATCTGTCGAATCTCTGCAACCTCGTGTTCCCCCCAGAACCGAATTTCTCGGTCACCCTAGAGGATTGTGGCGGCGGGGAAAAGGTGGCTCTGGTCAAGAGCCCCTCTGACAGCTAGGTCTTGGGCAAGGTTTAGCCAAAGGAATGTAGAATGACCGAGTTGCGCAAAATTGATTTCGCCGCCGTTGATTTGGAGACATTGGCCACGGTTGAGGGCCGCGTCGCGATTCTCGTGCCTAAAGAAGGCACCATGAGCCCGGCTGTGCGCCGTGTGAATCGCCTGACCAAAGGTGCCGTTGCGCGCATGCTTGAATCCGAGGCCTGGGAAAAGGCCAAATCCGGCAGCGTGATTTCTTTGGCCTATCCCACAGGCATGGCTGCCGAGGCCGTGGATGTTGTTTGCGTTGAGCGACGCGCATCGGTGGAGGAGGCCCGTAAGGCAGGGGCGGCCCTGGCCAAGCTGGCAGGCAAATCCACCTTGACCGTGATGGCGGAAAATCTTCACCGCCCGGTTGAGTTGGTGTTGGGGGTGGCGCTGCGCAGCTACGCCTTCACAGCTCGGAAATCTGAAGCGGCGCCTGAAAATGGCGCGGTTTCCGTTCAGGTCAAAAACCACGAAGAGGTGGCGGAGCAGGCAGAGCAGGCCATTGCAGTGGCAGAAGGTGTTTTCTTTACCCGAGATCTGACCGCTGAACCTGCAAATGTGCTGACAACTACTGAGTTTGCCGACCGTCTGGTGGCGCTGAAAGAGCTGGGCGTTGAAGTCGAAGTTCTTGAAGAGGAAAAACTGGCTGAACTGGGCATGGGTGCACTTTTGGGTGTAGGCCAAGGTTCGGACAGCCCGTCGAAAGTGGTTGTTATGCGCTGGAAAGGCGCAGAAGGCGCGCCTTTGGCACTAGTGGGCAAAGGGGTTGTGTTTGACACCGGTGGTATCAGCCTGAAACCCGCAGGTGGCATGGAAGACATGACCATGGACATGGGCGGTGCCGGCGTCGTGTCGGGGGTGATGAAAACCCTCGCGCTGCGCAAAGCCAAAGCCAATGTGGTTGGTCTTGTCGGACTGGTCGAAAACATGCCCTCGGGCAATGCCCAGCGTCCGGGTGACATTGTGACCTCGATGAAAGGTGACACCATCGAAGTGATCAACACCGACGCCGAAGGTCGTCTGGTGTTGGCGGATGTGATGTGGCACGCGCAGATCTCGGAGCAGCCCTCGGCCATGATCGATCTCGCCACGCTGACCGGGGCGGTGATCATCGCTCTGGGACATGAAAACGCCGGCGTGTTTTCGAATGATGACAGTTTTGCCAATGATTTCCTCAAAGCCGCCGCTGCCGAGGGTGAGGGCGCGTGGCGCCTGCCCTTGGGGCAGGCCTACGACAATCAGATCAAGTCGCAAAAAGCGGATATGCAGAATGTGGGTGGTCGCCCGGCGGGGTCGATCACGGCGGCACAGTTCCTGCAGCGCTTTGTGAAAGAGGGCACGCCCTGGATTCACCTCGATATTGCTGGTGTGGCGCAGGTCAGCAAAGACACGGCGCTGGCGCCCAAAGGCGCGACCGGATGGGGCGTAATGGCACTGGATCGTTTGGTGCGTGACCGTTTCGAGAGCGAGTAAAGCAATTGGCCTCTGCCTTTTTTAGGACAGGGGCCTTGATCCGGGGGCACCATGGGCGCTGCGTATTTCTATCACCTGACCCGGCATTCGCTGGAGGACACCCTGCCGATGTTGCTGGACAAGGCCATGGGGGCGGGATGGCGCGTGGCGGTGCGGGGTGTTGATCCGGGCCGGATGGAATGGCTGGACCAAAAGCTCTGGCTTGGGCCCGAAGAGGGGTTTCTGCCGCATGGGCTGGCGGGGGGCAAACATGATGCCCATCAGCCTGTGTTGTTGACCACCGGTCAGGCGGGAAATGACCCGGCCTGTCTGATGACCGTAGACGGAGCCAATGTGACACCGGACGAGGTGAGCGCGCTTGAACGGGTGTGTATTCTGTTTGATGGCCACGACATGGAAGCGGTTCAGCATGCGCGTGGACAGTGGAAAGCCCTGACCGATGCGAAATGCGCCGCGCAATACTGGTCGGAAGAAGGCGGTCGCTGGGAGAAGAAAGCCGAGAGCGCGGGCGGCTGAGGCCGCGGTCTTCGACTTTCAAAAACGGCTACCGCTCTAGAACCAAAGTTCCACTGTTGATCTGAATACTCGGGTAGCGCTGCAGATAGCTCATCCCCAATAGGGACGTGTCCATCTCACCACCGTTGACATAGGCAGGGACACGACTGTCGCTAAAGGGGCCAAGCGAAACTGTATCAAGCGTGACCGGCGCGGTTTGAACCGAGCCGTTGGCGGTGCGGGCTTCGCTGAGAAACACGAGATTTTCCGGGCCCAAGCCAATCCGCATGGCGTCCTGACGGGTGAGCACAACTGATGTTGCGCCGGTGTCGACGACAAATTTCACGGGCGCGCCATTGATCTGAAGGGTCACGTAGTAATGGCCGTCCTGCGAGCGGGGCAGTTCGATGCGTCCCTGGTCTTCAAACACAGTCTGACGCGGAGATAGCGTACCGCGCACATCTTCCCACAGACCAATGCCCGCAATAACACCCAGAAAGATCAACCCCCAGGCCAGACCATATTGCGCCATCTTGCCAAGGTTGGCCCGGTTCTGAGCGATGAACCAGCCCCCAATCGCCAGCAGCAGAAGCGCCAGATAGATCATCTGTCCAAAATCTTCGCCGTCCATCATCACCTCTCCACTCACTTGGGGAAATATAGGAACGCCGGGGCGGAATGTCAGCCCGTACCGATGCCGAAGTCACGCAATCCATCGAGAACAAACTGCACTGATAGTGCCGCAAGGAGCATGCCCAAGAGGCGTGTGACCACAACAATGCCGATGCGGCCAAAGGCGCGCTCGATGGGGGAGGAGAGCAGGAACAAGACCATGCAGATGGCCAGATTTGCCACCATGACCAGCAACACGCCGATTGTGTCGAGGGTGGTCTGTGCCTGACCCATCAATAGGATAATGGTGGCAATTGAGCCTGGCCCGGCCACCAGCGGGATCGCCAGCGGAAAAACCGAAGGGTCGGGCAGCGTGTCGTCCTCATCCGCCTTGTCTTCGCGGCGTTTGGTGCGGCGCTCAAACAGCATATCCAGCGCGGTGATGAAGAGCAGGATACCACCCGCAATGCGAAAGGCGCTCATCGAGATGCCGATAAATCCAAGAACGGATTCACCCAAGAACGCGAAGAGCACCAGCAGACCACAGGCAATAAGACAGGCGCGCAAACCGACGGCCCGTCGATGGGCGCTGTCGGTGCCCTGAGTCAAAGCGATGAAAATCGGGGTCAGCCCAATCGGGTCAATAACCACAAAAAGCGTCGCGAAGGCGGTGATGAGAAACGTTGCGTCCATTCTGAGACGTTATGGGAGTGTCGGGGGGGGCGCAATGCGTGGCTTAGGCGGCGGTCGAGAAAACATGGGCCTGTGCCGCATGAAAGGCCATCTGCGCTGAGGTGAACTCGCGTTTGGCGGTGTGCATTGCCTGAAGTTCCGCGGTGGAATAGATACGCTGCGGTGTTGGCATTGCGGCTTTGCGTGCGGCCTCTGCCTGCGCCTGACGCTTGATCTCGGCCTGACGGTGCGCGTGGGCACGTGCTTTGGCGGCCTGTTGCGCGGCCTCGCGCTGTGCACGGGCCTCGGCAGCGGCCTTTTCAGCCTGAGCCTTCTTCGCCGCATGGGCATCGAACGAGGTCAGGATAATCGGTTCGTGGTTGCGCAGCTTGTCATAGGCCGCATTCACAGCAACCAGACGGTCGGTTGCGCCGTCACGGTCAGTCGGATTGCGATCGGGATGATTGGCTTTGACCAGAGCTTTCCATGCTTTGCGGATCTCGGCCTTGGTCGCGGCCGGGGAAACTCCAAGAGTTTCGAACGGGGACTGACGTTTGATACCGGACATGGCGAAGCCTCTCTATTCGTCTCAGCGTCGCTCTGGCTGCCCCCGCGGCCTGTGGCGCTGTTGAATTAAGGCTTAAATGAGGCAGGCCCTGCCGCATAGTCTAAAAGTAAACTAAAGGTTAACGCAAAAGCGCGCATTCTTCTAAAGACTTTTGAATCTTTGAAGAGGGTGGGATGCTGGGGTTTCGCCTAAGTGTTTGAATTTAAACAAGATGGCCTCCTATCCTTTAGGTCATGGCGTAGATCTAAAGATGAAGGGCATCGGCCAAAAAAGACGCGCAATCGCGTCAATTTAAATTAGGCCGAAATGTGGCGCCTTGCCTCAATTGGGGCAATTTTGGTCAGATGACACGCATTGTGCAGGCATGCGACAGAGCTTTTCGGTGGGAATAAGGCACAAAAAAGGCCGCCCCACGGGGCGGCCACATTTCAGAATGACAGCTAGATTAGCCTTTGGCGGTGTCCAGCTTTTCAACGGCTTTTTCCCAAAGTGTCTCGGCGCGCGACAGACCGTCTTCAATTTCGGAGAACTTGCGGTTCCAAACTTCCAGATCGCTGCGTCGGCTGTCATCATAAAGATCAGGGTCGGCAAGCTTCTCTTGCAGACGGGTCTTCATCTCTTCGAGCTTTGCAATGCGATCTTCACAATTGCGGACTTCGGTGCGCAGCATGAGGATGTCATCCCGCGAGGCGCGTTTGGGTTTGGGCGCGGCTTTGCTGGCTTTGGCAGGTTTCGCTGGCTTGTCCTGTGTCAGCAGGAACTTGCGATAGGCGTCCAGATCATCGTCATAGGGTTTGACGGTGCCATCCCCAACCAGCCAGAGCCGGTCGGCCGCCATGCCCAAAAGGTGCATATCGTGTGAGACCAGCACCACAGCACCGGAGTAGGTGGTCAGCGCTTCGACCAGCGCCTCGCGGCTTTCGATATCGAGGTGGTTGGTTGGTTCGTCCAAAATCAACAGATGGGGTGCGTCCAGGGTGGCAAGCAACAGTGACAGGCGTGCCTTTTGCCCCCCCGACAGGCGGCCCACTTCAGTATCGGCCTGATCCGCACCCAGACCAAACCCGGCCAGTTGGGCCCGAAGTCTGGGTGGCATTGTCTCGGGGCGTTCGCGCTGGAGGTGCTGAAGAGGTGTTTCGTCGAGATGCAGCTCATCCACCTGATGCTGGGCAAAATAGCCAATGCGCAGCTTTGACGACCGGTTCATGGATCCGGATTGCAGTGGGAGCCGATCAGCAAGAAGCTTAGACAGGGTGGATTTACCCTGACCGTTGCGGCCCAGAAGTGCGATCCTGTCGTCTTGATCAATCCGAAGGTTGAGACGCTTTAGGACTGTGGTGTCGCCATAGCCGGTTTCGCCGCCTTCAATGTTGATGATCGGTGGGGACAGCTGATCGGGCTGAGGAAAGGAGAACACCCGTTTCGCCACATCTTCGGGCGCGGTGATCATATCCATCTTTTCGATCATTTTCAGGCGGGACTGGGCCTGTTTGGCTTTGGTGGCCTTGGCGCGAAAGCGGTCGACAAAGCTTTGCAGGTGGGCGCGGCGGTCTTCTTGCTTTTTCGCCATGGCGCTAGCCTGCGCACGTTTTTCGGCCCGCAATTTGGTGAACCCATCATAGGGGGTGCCATAGTAGGTCAGCTGGCGGTCTTCGAGGTGCAGGATGCTGCCTACGGCGCGGTTCAACAGGCCACGGTCGTGGCTGATGACGATCACGGTGTGCGGATATTTCGCCAGATAGCTTTCAAGCCAGAGCGCGCCTTCGAGATCGAGATAGTTGGTCGGTTCGTCGAGCAGCAGCAGATCGGGTTGGGCAAACAGAACCCCGGCGAGGGCGACGCGCATGCGCCAGCCGCCAGAAAAGTCTGAGCAGGGACGCTTTTGTGCGGCGTCGTCAAAGCCAAGGCCTTTGAGAATGGACGACGCCCGGCCTTCTGCGCTCCAGGCGTCGATATCGGCCAGACGCGTGTGTACTTCGGCGATGCGGTTGTTGTCGGTGGTGGTTTCCGCTTCGCGCATCAGGGCCGCGCGTTCGGTGTCGGCCTCAAGAACCGTATCGATCAATGATGTGTCTGATGAGGGCACTTCCTGACTGACGCCGCCAATCTTGGCGCGGGGCGGCAGGCTGATGTTGCCGTTGTCCAGGGTCAGCTCGCCCCGGATCAGGCGAAACAAAGTGGTCTTGCCAGCACCATTAGGGCCCACAAGACCCACCTTATGCCCTTCGGGAATGGTTGCAGTGGCCCCTTCAAACAGTGGGCGACCTTCGACGGAATAAGCGATATCTTGGATGCGTAACATGGGTGCTGGGTGCCAGTTGGACGACGGGGTGTCAATCTCTGGCGTGTGCCAGATTGGGGTCGAATGGCAAGAGTTTGGCTTTGGAGGGGCTTAGGGGCTTTTCAAAATTTTCGACCCATGTTAACGCCCGGCGCAATGGATATCGTCGGGCGTGGTGCCCGGCCTTTAACTTAGATGGAGCTATCCCATGGCCCTTGAGCGCACTTTCTCGATCATCAAGCCCGACGCCACCCGCCGCAACCTGACTGGCGCAATCAACGCCAAGTTTGAAGAAGCTGGCCTGCGCGTTGTTGCTCAGAAGCGTATCCACCTGACCAAAGCTCAGGCAGGTGAGTTCTACAAAGTACACGCAGAGCGTCCTTTCTACGACGAACTGTGCGAATTCATGGCGTCGGCTCCGATCGTTGCTCAGGTTCTGGAAGGCGAAGGCGCCATTGCAAAGAACCGCGAAGTTATGGGCGCAACCAACCCAGCAGACGCAGCCGCCGGCACCATCCGCGCTGAGTTCGCTGAATCCGTAGGCGAAAACTCGGTACACGGTTCGGACGCTCCCGAAACCGCAGCTGTAGAAATCGCGTATTTCTTCTCGGGTCTTGAGCTGGTTGGCTAAGCCCACCGGTCACATGTGACCTTAGAGATTTGGGACCGCCCTTTGATGGGGCGGTCCTTTTTTGTGGGTATGTTCAGGCTGATCGTTTCATGTCCAGCTGAGGTGAGGTCGCCCGGTCCGCCAGACCGTGCAGATTGGCATCGAGCACTTTGCGCATCATCAGTTTCATCATGGTCTGGCCCAGAACCCAGCCAAGCGGGCCAAATTTAACCTGATACTCCATGCTCCAGACAACGCGGGTTTTGCCGGGTTCGGCCGGGGTGATGCGAATTTCGGCAGCAGCCCGACGCAGCGGCATCGGCGCAAAATCGGACAGTTGAACGCGGTAACTTTGACCAGGACGCCAGTCGGTCACTTCTTCGACCAGAGAATTGCCATCTTCGAAATGACAGCGACGTTGGGAGCCGACACCGATATCGCCCGAGGTTAGCGCATCGACTGAGGCAATGAGCGGTGCAAACTCGTCGATCTGCATAAAACGCTCAAGGACGTTCCACACGGAGGTGGGGCTGGCGGAAATTGTGAGGCTGCGGGAAAAGCGGATCATGGGATGTCTCATCTGTTCAAGTTGCGTTGAAACAGGTGATACCGTTGCCCTGCTGACAGCGTTATGGCAGTAGTGTGGCAGCAGGGACCAAAAAATGCGCCGCACAGAACGTCTTTTTCAAATTATTCAGATCCTTCGCGCCCATCGTGGGGCGGTGACCGGGAAAGATCTGGCGGAGGAGCTCGAGATCTCTCTGCGCACTCTGTATCGCGATATGGCGGAATTGATGGCGCAGAGGGTGCCGATCACCGGAGAGGCGGGCACGGGGTATGTGCTCGAGGACGGCTATGACATGCCGCCTTTGATGCTGACACCGGATGAGCTGGAGGCGGCTGCGCTTGGGGCAACTTTGGTTGCAGCGCAGGCTGATCCATCTCTGGCGCGTGCGGCGCGTGATCTGGTGACAAAACTATCGGCATCGATCCCGGAAGAGCTTCGGCCGATTGTCCTGGATGCAGGGGTGCGGTCGGTGGCACCTGTGGCGCAAAACTCAGAGGCGTTTGATGGCGCTGAGCTGAGGCAGGCGATCCGCACGCGGTCAAAGCTTGCTCTTCGCTATGTGGATCAAAAGGAGGTGGTGACAGACCGGGTGATCTGGCCTCTGCTGATCGCCTATCTTGGGCGGGTCAGATACATCGTGGGGTGGTGTGAAACCCGACAGGGTCTTCGGAATTTCAGAACCGATCGCGTTCGGGACCTGACGGCGCTGGTCGACCGGTATCCGACGCGCCGTAAACAGCTGCTAGATGAATGGGACCGTCAGATAGCCGCGCGGTATCGCGCGCGCTCAGATGTTTCGGACACGACCTAGAGCGGTTTGAGATCATCCGGGCGAACCCGGACCCCTATAGCATCGAGATCCGCAACAATGCCCGTCAGGGGGGACGCCTTGTTTTCACGTTTCAGGGCGTCGAACTGAACACGCAGCGCGTCTTTTTCTTTGCCTTTACAATCGTTCCAGGGGCGGCCTTGAAGCGACATATGCAGGACGTAGTACCAGATGAAATGCGGTTTCATCCCATTCATCAGCAGCTTGCGATAGCTCTCATGGGCTCCTAATTCACGCAGCGTTTCCGCATCCATGATGCCCGCCTTTGTGCATTCTTCTTCAAAGGCGGGGCCAAGGCTTCTGAGGGATGAAACCGGGGTACTCATGCGTCAGTTTTGGCCAGTGATTGTGCGAAGTCACACAGGGTCTGCACCGCCGAGACAAGTTTGCCGTCTTCAATTGTGAGGGCCAAACGGATGTGGCCGGCCGCTGAGGTGCCGAAACTTTCACCGGGCATCACCGCGATGTGGTGCGCGTCGAGCAGGGCATTGGCGAACTCTTCGCCAGACATGCCGGTCTTGCGGATATCAAGCATCAGATACATCGCGCCTTTGGCGGGAATGGCGGAGATGAAATCCTGTTTTGCCAACACATCCAGCAAAAGATCACGCCGCCTGCGGAAGGGCTCGGCCACTTTGCTTTCCAATGCCTCGCCCTGTTGCAGAGCGAAAAGCGCTGCATCCTGAATATAACCGGGCACGCCATAGGTGGTGTTGGTGGCCAGATCAATCAGGCTGTCGATTACGGGGGCAGGGGCAACCACCCAGCCCATGCGTGAGCCTGTCATGGCATGGCTTTTGGACATCGACCCAATGAGCAGGGTCCGTTCGGCAAGACCCGGAAGCGCGCGGGGGCTGATATGGTCGCCATCCCAAACTTGCGTGTCATAAACCTCGTCCGAGATGATCCACATGTCATTCTCTTCGCAGACCTTGCCGATCTCGATAAGATGCTCGCGTGGGTAGACCATGCCGGTGGGATTGTTCGGCGAATTCAACAGAAGGCTTTTGGCCCCAGTTTCTTTTGCGAGACGATCAATCACCTCGGGCTGGGGCAGAAAGGCGTCGCGGGAGCGCGTTGGCACCGGAACCGCATTCAAGGAGGTTGACCGCAGCGTGCCGGGATAGGTGACATAGCAGGGATCGACGTAAAGGGCGGTGTCACCGGGCGAGCCGATCGCAATGTGGCAGGCAAAGAGACCGGACTGACCACCAGGGGTGATGATCACGTTTTCCATCTCGGTGAGTACACCGGTCGCGGTCTGCAGGCGTTTGGCAATTTCGCGGCGCAGCGCATGAATACCCGGCACTTCGGGATACCCAGTGTGGCCGCCGCTGGCCGCTTTGTGCATGGCGTCTAGAATGGATTGATCGGTGCCAATGTCATGTTCACCGATGGTCAGTTCGGTGACATCCACACCAGCATCGATCATCCGACGCGAGCGATAGAAGACTTCCCAGCCATCTGACCCGCCGGTGTTGATGGATGTGATGCGTGAAGACAGTGTGGGCATTGGCGTATCCTTGTTCCTTGCGGAATTGATGCCAGAGCGGCGAAGGCGGGGCAAGAGCGAGACCTGTTTGAAATGATTAACGGTTTCAGCTCATTGCGCGCGTCGCCTGAAAACCTCCGTAACAGATCCGGGCTTAGTGTCTGAACATGCTGGACATGGATGGCGCACGGCGTGGCATGCGTCGTGTGTCCGTCCGCCTGCGGAGGGGGCTCCTACAGGCAAGAAAGGTGTCGAGCATGGCCGACAAAGATGACGACCCGGTTTTGATCCGGGCTCAGGCGGAAACGGAATGGTTGGAACAACAACGCGAGGAAATCGCGGAAACACTGACCGAATTGGTGAAGGAACTGCGCGATCTGCGACGGCGGGTGAGCCAAGGGAACGCGGAGAGAAAGAGCGACTCTGGCAAACTGTTGGGGGATCTCAGGTTTTGGCTGCGAGCGGCCAGAGATACGGAGGCTGAACTGGATGCAATTCGACGCGCAAACTGTGGCATCACCGGAGAATATGGACTTGACCTTGAACAGGCCCGATCTGAGATCGGGTGCCGCCTGGCTCGCCTCCGCACCTGCTGTCACGCGGACGGAGTTTCTGAGTAAGTTAAAAGACGGGGAGCGCATGGCGCTCCCCTATCTGTTTGAGTTCTGGGCCCATGACCATCAGCTTGCTCCCGACGGCACATGGCGCAATTGGGTTATTCTAGGCGGGCGTGGCGCAGGTAAAACCCGCGCGGGGGCAGAATGGGTGCGGGCGAAGGTTGAGGGCGCGCGCCCCATGGATAAGGGCCGGTGTCGGAGGCTGGCTCTGGTGGGGGAAACCTATGATCAGGTGCGTGAGGTGATGATTTACGGGGACAGCGGCATCATGGCCTGTTCCCCTCCGGATCGGAAACCCAAATGGGTGGCCACGCGCCGGTGTCTCGTCTGGCCCAACGGGGCCGAAGCCATGTGTTTTTCGGCCCATGACGCAGAGGGGTTGCGCGGGCCGCAGTTTGATGGGGCCTGGGTGGATGAGCTGGCGAAATGGCCAAAGGCGCGCGAGACTTGGGACATGCTGCAGTTTGGGGTGCGACTGGGCGACGATCCGCAAATCTGTGTCACCACAACACCGCGCAATGTGCCTGTTCTGAAAGAGCTGCTTGAGCAGGAAACGACTGTGGTGACACGGGCCAAAACCGAGGCAAATGCGGCCTATCTCGCGGCTTCGTTTCTGACTGAGGTACGTGGGCGCTATGCCGGGACGCGTTTGGGGCTGCAGGAACTGGATGGTGTTCTACTGGACGAGGTGGATGGCGCGCTTTGGACGCGGGCCTTGCTGGAAGAACGGCGCTCTGGGCAGCTGCCTGATCTGGACCGGATCGTTGTGGCGGTTGATCCGCCTGCAGGGGGCGGCAAAGGCGCGGATGAATGCGGGATTGTTGTGGCTGGCGTCACAAGTCAGGGTCCCCCGTCGGCGTGGTCGGCCTATGTACTTGAAGATGCCAGCGTGCAGGGGCGCACGCCATTAGGATGGGCCGAGGCCGCCGTTGACGCTGCGCAGCGGTGGGGGGCGGATCGGGTTGTGGCCGAGGTCAATCAGGGTGGCGATATGGTCGAAACCATTCTGCGACAGGTGGATACGATGCTGCCGGTGCGCAAGGTTCATGCCACGCGCGGCAAGGCGGCCCGCGCCGAACCGATCGCTGCGCTTTATGAGCAGGGGCGCGTGAGGCATCTTCCCGGTTGCGATGCGCTTGAAGCGCAGATGTGTCTGATGTCTCAGGCCGGGTATCAGGGCCCCGGAAGCCCGGACCGGGTGGACGCGCTTGTCTGGGCATTACACGAGTTGATGATCCATGCGGCGCAGGGGTTGCGGCCTACGATGCGTTCGATTTGAAAAAATCGTATTGTTCACACGCTGAGATTGAACGTTAGTAAGATGGCCTGTAAGCCTTGGGGCAGATTGCTTTAAGGAACATAGGTTTGTCGATTTTCTCACTTCGAACATTGCAATTTTCGGTGGTTCTGGGCGCTGTGGAGCTTGCGGGCTGTGCAGGCCCGCCGGGGCCCTCTGTGCCAATGAAACCGGGCAGCGATCTTGCCACCGCGCGTCGTGCGGTGCAGGTCTGTTCGCGTCAGGGCCCGCAGGGGGGGCGCAATGCGCTCACCGGAGGCTACATCGCAGGCGTGGTGTTTGGTGGTCTGGTCCTTGGTCCGGTGATTGTGGCGACAAATGCCCGTGCCATCCGGGATGATGGAGCGCGGGCCGCTGTGGACAAATGCCTGAATGACAATGGGTTCCAGCGTCGCGAGTTGAACTTTGAGGAAGTGGACGCGCTGAACCGCTTGGATCGGTATCAGCGTCAGCTTTTGCTGGATCATCTCGTGGCGGGTGGGTCATTGGCGGGTTTCCGACAGAGCCTGCAAAGATAGGATATTCGTAATCGCTAGGGCTGGCGTGCGCGCCAGTCTTTATAGATCCCAAATATTTGAGGGTTTGAAAGCTTCGCCTCTCGCGTGTTCTCCCTCTCTTAAAGGACCTCAGGTCTGATTGATGCGGTTTCCAACGGAAACCGCATTTTTCGCTTCTGGCGACCGGCGTTTTGCTCTGTTGCGTCGCTAGCGCGCGCTGGTGTCAGAGAGGATCAAGACCACGCGGGTAGGTTTCTTTCAACGGCAAGACACAGTGCTTGCCCCGGTGAAAGGAGCATAAGCGCGATGGTTTTCGATTTCCTGCGAAAGTCCGAGGTGACGGAGGTGCCCGAGCAGAAGGCTTCGGTCACGGGGCGCGTAATGGCGCATATGTCGGCGGGGCGCGTGGCCTGGACACCGCGTGATACGGTGTCGTTGACGAAACAGGGGTTTGCGGGCAATCCGGTCGGGTTTCGCGCGGTCAAACTCATTGCTGAGGCCGCTGCGGCGCTGCCTTTGGTGGTTCAAAATGCTGAAACTCGCTTTGTGGAACATCCCGTTCTGGGGCTTGTTCAGGGGCCAAATCCGACACAGGGTCGGGCGGATCTGTTTGAGGCGCTTTATGGCCAGATCCTTCTGTCTGGAGACGGATACCTCGAGGCGGTCTGTGGTGACAGCGGCACACCTTTGGAACTGCATGTTTTGCGTTCGGATCGGATGAGGGTGGTGCCAGGGGCAGACGGTTGGCCCATGGCCTATGAATATGCGGTTGGTGCGCGCAAACATCGCTTTGATATGACCGGGGATCTGGCTCCGATCTGTCATGTGAAGGCGTTTCATCCGCAGGATGATCACTATGGGCTGTCGCCTTTGCAGGCTGCGGCACAGGCGGTGGATGTTCACAACAGTGCGTCGCGCTGGGCCAAGGGGTTGCTGGACAATGCGGCGCGGCCGTCGGGGGCCATTGTCTGGAGGGGCGCGGAAGGTCAGGGGCACCTGTCGCCGGAGCAATACGATCGGCTCGTCTGTGAAATGGAAAGCCATCACCAGGGCGCGCGGAATGCAGGCCGGCCCATGTTGTTGGAAGGTGGTTTGGATTGGCGGCCGATGGGGTTCAGCCCGTCTGATATGGAATTCCAGAAATCAAAAGAAGCTGCTGCCCGCGAGATAGCCACGGCCTTTGGCGTGCCGCCGATGTTGTTGGGCATCCCGGGCGAGGCCACCTATGCCAATTATGCCGAAGCCCATCGGGCGTTTTATCGTCAAACCGTGTTGCCACTCGCGACAAAGGTGACCGCGTCGATTGGACGGTGGTTGGCGGGGTTTCTGGACGCGCCCTTTGAGTTGAAACCGGATCTGGATCAAGTGCCTGCCCTCGCTTCGGAACGGGATGCGCAATGGTCTCGGGTGGTTGGTGCGGATTTCCTGTCAGTGGCCGAGAAGCGGCGCGTGTTGGGATTACCTGCCTTGTCGGAGGAGGTGGGAGATGCGTGATCATGAGCCCTTTGCCTGTGCACCAGCCTTGCGACTGGAAGCACATGAACGGGTGAGCAAGTTGCAAAATGACGCGCTGAAAGAGCGGTTTAACCGGCTGGATGCGGTGTTGGAACGTTTAGAGCGCAGGCTTTGGTTGACGGTCTTCGGTGTCGCCGGGGTGATCCTGGCAGAAGCGTTTCAGGGATTGATGAGTGCGGCCCCATGAGGGGCCAGTTGGGAGGTGAGATGGATCTGGAACACAAGTTCTGTCGTTTTGACGGAGAGTTGGCTCTTGTTGATGGGGCTGTGATCGAAGGCTATGCCTCGCTGTTTGGCGAGACCGATCAGGGCGGGGATGTGGTGGCGTCGGGGGCCTATGTCTCTAGTCTTTCGCGACTGGCGGCTGAGGGGCGGCAGGTGAAGATGCTTTGGCAACATGATCCGGCACAACCCATCGGCATCTGGGATGTCGTGCAGGAAGACAGCCGCGGGCTCTTTGTCAAAGGTCGGTTGCTCGACAATGTGGCCAGGGGGCGCGAGGCGGCCGCATTGATCGAGGCGGGGGCCATTGACGGGTTGTCGATCGGGTATCGCACAGTGAAGGCCAGCAAAACCGATAAGGGCCAGCGGCTCTTGCAAGAACTGGAGCTTTGGGAGGTGTCTTTGGTCACATTCCCCATGCTGCCCAGTGCGCGTGTTGCGTCAAAAGGGGAGAGCCCGGGCGACGACAACTTGCGCGATCTGGCGGAGACCTTGGAAGAGGCCCGCCGCACATTGGCGCGGGACTGACGCGCGCGTTTCTGAGGGAAAATGAGTGATGAAAACATCTGAGACCGCGTCTCGGACCGGGGAAGATCTGTCTCCGGCTGCCCGCGTTGGCTCTGCTTTGGCGGGTCTGGTGGCGGATTTTAAGACCCTGCAGACGGACTTGCAGGACAAACTTCACAAACAGGAAGAGCGATTGACTATGCTTGATCAGAAATCGGCCCGTGTGGCCCGCCCGGTTCTGTCCACCCAAATGGATCTGGATGCTCCGCACCAAAAAGCATTTGATGCCTATCTGCGCAATGGCGATGATGAGGCGCTGCGAGGGCTTGAGATCGAAGGCAAAGCCATGTCGGTGTCCGTGAACGCCGATGGCGGTTACCTTGTGGATCCAGTGACCTCGGACACCATCAATTCGGTGCTAGGCAGCACAGCTTCGCTGCGCTCGGTGGCAAGTGTGGTGCGTGTCGAGGGGGCGAGCTTTGACGTCTTGATCGACCAGAATGACATCGGCGCCGGCTGGGCGGATGAGACATCGGCCTCGGCGGAGTCCGCGACCCCGACAATCGATCGGATTTCGATCCCGCTCTATGAGCTCAATGCCCTGCCCAAAGTGTCGCAGCGTCTGTTGGATGACGCGGCCTTTGACGTCGAAGGCTGGCTGGCGGGGCGGATTGCAGAGAAGTTTGCGATTTCCGAAGCCGCGGCTTTTGTGAGCGGTGACGGTGTAGATAAACCCCGTGGGTTTCTGACCCATCCAACTGTCATTGAAAGCGGCTGGAGCTGGGGCAACCTTGGGTATCAGATTTCAGGTGCCTCGGGAGACCTGGGGGATGGTGACGCGCTGATTGACCTGGTTTATGCGCTGGGCGCGCAGTACCGCGCCGGTGCGAATTTTGTGATGAACTCGCGCACGGCAGGTGCGGTGCGCAAGCTCAAGGATGCGGACGGCCGCCATCTGTGGAGCGATGGGCTCTCGGCTGGGGAACCGGCACGTCTTCTGGGGTATCCGGTTTTGATCTGTGAGGACATGCCGGATGTGGATGTCGACACCACCCCTGTGGCGTTTGGCAACTTCCAGTCGGGATATACCATTGCGGAGCGGCCGGATGTGCGTGTGCTGCGGGACCCCTTTAGTGCCAAACCCCATGTGCTGTTTTATGCCAGCAAACGCGTCGGCGGTGACGTGAGCGATTTTGCGGCCATCAAGCTGCTGCGCTGTTCCACCAGCTGATCTTGTGATCGGGGATGAGAGGCGGGGATCTGCCTCTCAGCGGGTGTGCGTCCCGATGTTGTCCAGCTGTTCCCCTCCGTCCGTGCGGCGTGGGCGGCGTGCACCCGCGATTTGCCGAGACCTCAGGTCGTGAGGTCGGATGGGGCAGTCCAACGCCAATCGGAGTATTGAGTATGATGTTGGTTGAAGAAACACAGGTGCCGAATGAGGCTCTGCCGGTTGAGGCGTTGCGGCGCCATCTGCGTCTGGGGACGGGCTTTGCGGAAGATGACGTGCAGGATGCGGTATTAGCGTCTTTCCTGCGCGCAGCCTTTGCAGCGATTGAGGCGCGCACCGACAAGATCTTGCTGTCCCGGGGATTTGTGCTGACGCTGCACACTTGGTCAGGTGATGTTTCACAGCGGCTGCCGGTAGCACCGGTGCCGGGCTTGACCTCGGTGACGCGTGTAGATCGGTTTGGTGTGTCTCAAGAATTTGATCTGGCTGGGTTTCGGCTGGTCGCGGATGCGCAATCTCCGCGCCTGATCTCGGTGTCCGGAGGGCTGCCCCGGGTGCCATCGGGTGGCACAATTGAATTGCGCTTTACCGCAGGCTTTGGTGCCAGTGTTGAGGATGTCCCGGCTGATCTGATGCAGGCAGTTCTGCTGTTGGCGGCGCATTACTACGAATACCGCGATGCCACAGCATTGGGCCAAGGGTGTATGCCCTTTGGCGTGACAAGTCTTTTGGCGCGCTATCGCCCCATGCGGTTGGGGTTGGGCACATGATGCGGATCGCCTTGAACCGTCGTCTGGTCTTGGAGCAGGCTGTGCGCAGCGACGACGGCGCCGGGGGGTTTGTTGAAAGCTGGGTCGCGCTTGGCACGCTTTGGGGGGAGGTCAAACCGCGGACCGGGCGATTGGCGAACGGGGAAACCGGGGCGCTGTCGGTGACGGGGTTCAAGATCACCGTGCGTGGCGCCCCAGTTGGGCAAAGTAACCGCCCTCAGCCAGGCCAACAGTTTCGCATGAATACGCGGGTTTTTAGGATCGAAGCCGTGACCGAGCGGGACGGTTCGGGATTGTACTTATTGTGCCACTGCGAAGAGGAGCTTGCCCCATGAGCTATGCGATCTCTAGTGCGCTGCAGGCGGCTATTTATGCACGACTGGTTGGTGATGCGCCCCTGTCAGCTCTGGTTGACGGCAAGATATTTGACGCCTTGCCAACCGGCGTGCTGCCCCCGCTTTACGTCGCGCTGGGCCCGGAAAAGGTGCGCAGCAGTGGTGATGGCACCGGTTCCGGCGCTTGGCACGAATTTCAGGTCTCGGTGGTGACGTCGGTGGCCGGGTTTCAGGCGGCAAAAGAAGCCGCGGGTTCAATCAGCGATGCGCTGCATCTGGCACCGCTGACCCTCAGCCGAGGTGTGTTGGTGGGACTTTGGTTCCAAAAGGCCCGCGCCAATCGTGAGCCGGGCGGTTTGCGGCGGATTGATTTGACGTTCCGCGCGCGTGTGGACGACAGCGTTTGAGTTTTGACCGGCGCCGGGAGGTGCCCCTTCAGGAGTGACAGGTATGGCTGTTCAAAATGGCAAAGATCTTTTGGTGAAAGTGGATTTGACGGGCGCGGGGGTGTTTGAAACATTGGCTGGGCTGCGGGCCACGCGGATCAGTTTCAATGCCGAGCAGGTCGATGTGACCACTCTGGAAAGCGATGGTGGTTGGCGTGAGTTATTGGCGGGGGCCGGGGTGAAATCCGCCAGCATTTCGGGATCTGGGGTGTTTCGCGATGCCGTGACGGATGAACGGGCGCGCCAGATCTTTTTCGACGGTGAAACCCCGGCATTTGAGGTGACGATCCCTGATTTCGGTCAAGTGTCGGGGGCGTTTCAGATCACCAGCATTGAGTATGCCGGAAGTCACAACGGTGAAGCGACCTATGAAATTGCGCTGGCCTCCGCGGGCGCACTTACGTTTGAGGCGCTGTGATGGGCAATCCGTGGCGTGGCGACGTATCTTTGACCCTCGACGGTCAACGGCACGAAATGCGTCTGACCCTTGGGGCTTTGGCCGAACTTGAGGCAGGACTGAAGGCCGACACTCTGGTGGCTCTGGTCGAGCGGTTTGAGGGCGGTGCGTATCGTTCGGCGGATGTGTTGGCGTTGATCGTGGCGGGGCTTCGCGGCGGTGGATGGGGCGGTACGGCGGCAGATCTGTTGCATGCCGAGATCGCCGGTGGCCCGGTTGCGGCAGCTCGGGCGGCGGCGGAACTTCTGGCCCGTGCCTTTGTGGTGCCCGAGGTGGAACATGACGCGGATTGATTGGCCGGGCCTGATGCGGGCGGGGATTACGGGACATGGCTTGCGACCGGATGAGTTCTGGGCGCTGACCCCGGCCGAACTTCACCTGATTTTGGGAGATCCGATCTCATCGGCGCCATTGGGGCGCGGGGGGTTGGAGGCCCTGATGCGGGCCTATCCCGACGCGCCCTGTGGTAACAACGAGGATCAAATCCATGACAGCCTTTGAAGATCTGGATGAGTTGGGTGCTGAGTTTGATGCGCTGGAGGGAGAACTGGGTGCGGCGCGTGACCTAACGGCTGCCTTTGGGGCTGAGCTCAACCGGATGCAATCTACAATGGCGGCCACGCAGGGCACCGCGATGAAGCTGGATCGGACGCTCAGCACGGGTGTGAGCCGGGCCATCAATGGAGTGGTGCTGGATGGTATGAAAATGTCGGACGCGTTGCGGACGGTTGCCCAATCTATGATCGATGTGGCCTGGAAAAATGCGGTCAAACCCGTGTCGGATCACATCAGCTCTGCTTTGGTGTCTGGCGCCTCTGCGATCTTTGGTGAGTTCTCGCCTTTTGAGAAAGGTGGCAGCTTTGCCCAAGGTAGGGTGATGCCCTTTGCCAAAGGCGGGGTGATCTCTGGCCCGGTCTCATTCCCGATGCGCGGTGGTCGGGGCTTGATGGGTGAGGCCGGACCAGAGGCGATTATGCCACTGACCCGAGGCCCGGATGGTTCGTTGGGGGTGCGGGCTGCTGGTGGCGGCGGGGCTGTCCAGATCACAATGAATATTCAGACCCCTGATGTGCAGGGGTTCCAACGCAGCCAATCCCAAATTGCGGCCCGGATGAGCCGGGCTTTGGGGGCGGCTGCGCGTAATCGGTAACAGGAGGCAGGTTATGGCCTTTCATGATGTGAGATTTCCAACAGATCTGAGCTTCGGCTCGGTGGGCGGACCTGAACGGCGTACAGAAATTGTCGAGCTTGTCAGTGGGTTTGAAGAGCGCAACACACCCTGGGCCCATTCACGGCGGCGCTATGACGCGGGGCTCGGCATGCGGTCGCTTGATGACATTGATCAGTTGATCGCCTTTTTTGAGGCGCGCCAGGGGCAGCTGCATGGGTTTCGCTGGAAAGACTGGATGGATTTCAAATCCTGCGCAGCCTCAGCTCAGGTGACGGCTTTGGATCAGCAGATCGGTTTGGGCGATGGGGTGCAACGGGTGTTTGTCCTGCGCAAAACCTACAGTTCGGGAGGCGTTGCCTATCAGCGGAGAATTGCAAAACCCGTTGTGGGGACTGTGCTGGTGGCCGTGGCGGGCGTTGCCCAATCGCATGCTCTTAATGGTGACACCGGTGAGATTACCTTTGACGAGGCACCTGTTGTAGGCGCGGTTGTAACGGCAGGGTTTGAGTTTGATGTGCCGGTGCGCTTTGACACCGATCGGATCGAGGTCAGCGCCTCGGGCTTTCAGGCCGGGCAAGTGCCTGATGTCCCTGTGGTTGAGGTTCGGGTCTGATGCCGGGGGCTGCGCTATTAGACGCGCATCTGCAGAGCGGTTGCACCACGGTTGCCCGCGTCTGGTCGGTGATCCGCAAAGACGGAGTTGTGCTTGGCTTTACGGATCACGATCAGGATCTGACCTTTGATGACGTGATCTATCGCGCGGATACGGGGCTGAGCGCGCGGGCAGTTCAGCAAAGCACGGGACTGGCGGTTGATAACACCGAAGCCTTGGGCGCATTGAGTGCCGCAGCGATCCGTGAAGCAGATATCAGTGCGGGGCGCTATGATGGGGCCGAGGTGCTGTCGTGGTTGGTCAATTGGTGCAATGTGTCCGCGCGCAAGTTGGTGTTTCGGGGCCACATCGGTGAAATGCGTCGACACAATGGGGCCTTTCATGCCGAGCTGCGCGGGCTGACTGATGTGCTGAACCGCCCTATGGGGCGAGTGATCCAGAAATCCTGCTCTGCGGTTCTGGGGGATAGTGCCTGTGGTGTCGATTTGAACGCGCCCGGGATGTCCACTCTGGCTTTGGTTCATGAGGTTGCCACATCCAACCGACTTGTGTTGAGCGGTGTCGAAGGGTTTGACGAAGGTTGGTTTTTGCGCGGGCGGTTCCACGTGTTCACCGGTGAGGGGGCGGGGTTATCTCACGCCATTCAAGGCGACCGGCAAACCGGTGCGCTGCGTGTGATTGACCTATGGGAGGCGCTGCGCGTGGATATCCATCCCGGAGATCAGATCCGCCTTATCGCGGGCTGTGATGGGACGATGACACATTGCCAATCCAGATTTGGCAATCTTCTGAATTTCCGCGGATTTCCCGATGTCCCAACTGAGGATTGGCTGACCGCCATGCCCGCTCAGACTTCGCAGCGCGGCGGCGGGAGCAGACGATGACCCGGCAGGTTGCGCTGGCGCGTGCGTGGATTGGCACGCCGTATGTCCATCAGGCTTCGACGAAGGGGGCGGGGTGTGACTGTCTGGGACTGGTGCGCGGCATCTGGCGGGAGCTCTGCGGAGAGGAACCCGTCAAGGTACCGCCCTATAGCAAGGACTGGTCAGAACCTCAGGGCGAGGAACGGTTATGGCGAGCGGCAGACCGCCTGCTCTGCGCCAAACCCCTGACTGATGCGGCACCGGGGGATGTGTTACTGTTTCGAATGCGGGCCGGATCTGTTGCTAAACATCTGGGGGTACAAAGCGCTATCGGATCTGAGGCGCGATTTATCCATGCCTATTCGGGGCATGGCGTTGTGGAAAGCGCGCTGGGTCCAGCCTGGGCGCGGCGCGTGGTTGCGCGGTTTGGTTGGCCTGAGGGGTATGAGTGATGGCAACGGTTCTTCTGTCAGCTGCAGGGGCAGCGCTTGGAAGCTCTATTGGCGGTTCGGTACTGGGGTTGTCCATGACCGCAGTGGGGCGATTTGCGGGGGCAAGCCTTGGCCGCCGTATTGATCAAGCGGTGCTGGGGCAGGGGAGTGAGCCGGTTGAGACCGGACGTGTGGACCGGTTTCGTCTGACTGGTGCAGGAGAAGGCGTCGCGATCCCGACGGTTTTCGGACGGGTGCGCATCGGTGGGCATGTGATCTGGGCTTCGCAGTTTTCAGAGCATGTCACCCGCAGGCGCGTGTCTGGGGGTGGCAAAGGCGCTCCATCCACCAAAGTGGACGAGCACAGCTATAGCGTAAGTCTGGCTTTGGCGCTGTGTGAGGGCGAGATCGCCGGGGTGACCCGTGTCTGGGCGGATGGGGTGGAACACGATCTTCTGGACCTCAATATGCGGGTCTATCCCGGAACTGCGGATCAACTCCCTGATCCGGCCATCGAAGCGATAGAGGGGGCGGGCACAGTGCCGGCCTATCGGGGCACGGCCTATGTGGTGTTCGAAGATCTGCCTCTGGGGCGCTTTGGTAACCGTGTGCCTCAGTTCAGCTTTGAGGTGACCCGACCGGATCTGAGCCAGGAGAACGTGTTGCCTCTGGCGGTGCGCGGGGTGGCGATGGTGCCGGGGACAGGGGAATATGCCCTGGCCTCGGAACTGGTGTATCGCAATCACTCGGGCGGTCCTGCGGCTTTGGTCGCAGGCGGAGGAAATGCGGCACCCAACAACAACACGCCCAATGCGCAATCGGATCTCAATACCTCTCTGGATCAGATGGAGGTTGAGCTGCCAAACTGTGGGGCGGTGTCGTTGATCGTCAGTTGGTTCGGAGATGATCTGCGGTGTGGCAGCTGCCAGATCCGGCCGAAGGTTGAGCAGGTGAGCCATGACGCAGAGACCATGCCCTGGGAGGTCGCAGGCCTGAGCCGGAGCGAGGCAGAGGTTGTACCCTTGGATGGGGGCAACCCCGTGTATGGCGGAACCCCCTGTGACCAATCGGTCATGCAGGCGATTGCTGCGCTTAAAGAACGTGGACAGGGGGTGATGTTCTATCCCTTTATCCTGATGGACCAGATGGCAGGTAACACGTTGCCTGATCCCTGGAGTGTGGCAGGCACTCAGGCGAATCTGTCATGGCGGGGACGGATCACGCTCAGCGCCGCACCGGGGCAAAGCGGAACACCCGATCAGACAGAGGAGGCCCGCACTGAGGTTGAAGCCTTCTTTGGATCCGCTTCTGCCAGTGATTTCGCCCTTTCCGGCACCGAGGTCCGGTATACCGGCCCTGAGGATTGGGGGTATCGGCGTTTTGTCCTGCATCAGGCGGCCCTTTGTGCTGCTGCAGGTGGGGTCGAGGCCTTTTGCATCGGGTCTGAGATGCGTGGCCTGACCCAGATCCGAGACGATCAGGGATTTGTCGCCGTTGAGCAACTGCGTCAATTGGCAAGCGAATGCCGCGCATTGCTGGGGGCCTCGGTCAAAATTGGCTATGCGGCAGATTGGAGCGAATACTTCGGGTATCACCCTCAGGACGGTACAGGAGATGTCTATTTCCATCTCGACCCGCTTTGGGCAGATCCAAACATCGATTTCATCGGCATCGACAATTACATACCTCTGTCGGATTGGCGTGAGGGAGAGAGCCACGCCGATGCGCACTGGGGGGCAATCCATAATCCAGACTATCTGAGGGCGAACGTCGAAGGCGGGGAAGGGTACGACTGGTACTACAGCTCAGAGACCGACAGAGAGAACCAGATCAGGACGCCAATTACCGATGGAGCGTTTCACGAACCTTGGGTCTGGCGATACAAAGATCTGCGCAATTGGTGGGGAAACGCGCACCATAATCGCATCGATGGGATCCGCGATAGTCAACCGACGGATTGGGTGCCGCAATCCAAACCGATCTGGTTCACCGAAGTGGGCTGTGCCGCCATCGACAAGGGGGCGAACCAACCCAACAAGTTTCTTGATCCGAAATCCTCGGAAAGCGCGTTGCCCTGGTACTCCACGGGTCGTCGCGATGACGCTATGATGCGCGCCTACCTTGAGGCCATGCTTGTGTATTGGGGCGAGAACAATCCGATCTCTGTGAGCTATGGCGAGCCTATGCTGGATCTGGCGCACAGCTTTGTCTGGGCCTGGGATGCACGGCCCTATCCCTGGTTCCCTGCCACTACCGAGATGTGGAGCGATGGACCAAACTATCAAACCGGCCATTGGTTGAATGGTCGCGCTTCTGGTCAGGCGCTGGGCTCTGTGGTTCGACAGATTTGTGCAACGGCCGGGCTCACTGCGATTGATGTTTCGGGACTTTATGGTGAGGTGCGCGGGTATGTGGTGTCCGATGTCGGTGACGCCCGCCGGGCGCTTCAGCCTTTGATGCTGGCCTATGGGTTTGATGCAATTGAACGCGATGGGGTGTTGGTGTTTCGCATGCGCGCAGGGAAGGATGCGATCATGCTTGATCCGCAATGCTGTGCCCTTAGCCCCGAGTTAGACGCCGATCTGATTGAGACACGTGCCGGAGACGGAACGATGATCGGTCATGTGCGGCTTGGATTTGTTGAGGCTGACGGGGATCATACCTTGGCAAGTGAAGAGGCACATTGGCCGGGCCACGACCGCTTGTCAGTTTCCGAAAGTGAGATCGCGCTGACGTTGACACGCAGTGAGGCGAAATCCATCTCCGAGCGCTGGCTGGCGGAAAGTCGCGTTGCCCGTGAGACTCTGCGCTTTGCCCTGCCACCGTCGCGTGGTGCGCTGGGTGCTGGAGATGTGGTGCGTCTGGCGCTGCCGCAGGGGGATGTTCTGGCGCGCATCGATCAGGTCGAGGTTCAGGATCATCTGGTTGTCGAGGCGGTTCGGATTGACCCCAATGTGTATCAACCCACGGACAGCCCAATGATTGCGGCATCTGTCCAGAAACTGTCGCCTGCGACACCAGTTACCCCAGTGTTTCTTGATCTACCTCTCCTGACGGGGGACGAGGTGCCGCACGCGCCTTACATTGCCGCTGCTGTCGATCCTTGGCCGGGTGAGATTGCGCTGTACGGCAGCGATCAGGACGCAGGATACGCCTTAAACACCACGGTCGAGGCCCCCAGCATCCTTGGCGTGACGGAATCCGAACTGCGCTGGGCGCCCAGTGGTGTGATCGATCGGGGGGCACCTCTTGGGCTCCGTCTCAGTGGATCTTTGCAATCCATTTCAGACACAGCGTTGTGGTCCGGCGAGAATGCACTCGCCATCGGAGACGGCACTGGCGGGGATTGGGAGGTGCTCCAGTTTCGCGATGCTGAGTTACAGCCCGATGGCAGCTGGCAGGTGTCGCATCGTCTGCGGGGGCAGGCGGGCACTGATGCGCTGATGCCCGAGGTCTGGCCGAGCGGATCGGTTGTTGTGCGACTGGATGGCACGCCAAAGCAAATCGCTTTGTCCGAAGCGCAGCGTTTCACGGAGCGACATTTCAGGATAGGGGCTGCCCATCTGGGATATGATCACCCAAGCTATGTGCACCAGAGTGTTCAGTTTGCGGGTGTCGGTCTGCGGCCCTATGCGCCGGTGCATCTACGTGCCCAGCGTGTTTCGGGGGATCTGCAAGTAACTTGGATACGGCGAACACGTGTTGGCGGCGATCATTGGCATGGGTTGGATGTGCCGTTGGCGGAAGCTCAGGAGCGCTATCTTGTGCGGATCGAACACGGTGGGACTGTGCTTCAAGAAGACAGTCTGACTGCGGCGCAATGGACCTATCCTTTGGCCCAGCAAATTGCGGATGGTGTGGTCGCCGGAGCTGAGATTGCGGTTGCACAGATTTCAGATCGGTTCGGTCCGGGGCCATTTACCCGCATTGCGATGCCCGCATGAGACCCATTCAACATGGCGACCTCACGGCGGCGGCACGGGCGCTCTTGCCCGTGCCCGTTGCGCATCGGGCCCGCACTATTCAGACACTGCTTCAACAGGCAGAGGCCGCTGATCGGTTTCGGAAAAAATTGGGACGAGTGCATCCCAACTGGGGCAATGGCACGCTTATGGCCGCGGCTCTGGCAAAGCCCGTTCCGAACGAGCCGCGTTTGGATGATCCCGATTATCTCATTTGTCAGGCCCATGTCATCGCGGCTTTGATCACGCGACGATCCATCACAAATCAAGATTGAGACCATAAAGCATTTGCGTTTTCCCACACGGTGACTATCTGCTAAATTGCCTGTGCAAGGGAGATCCCAGATGGCTGAAACACGCGCAAAACTCACCGAGCTTGACCCGGTTTGGGCTCGCATCATGACCGAGGCGGAGCAGGCTGTGGCGGACGAACCGCTTTTGGGCGGCTTGGTGCATTATTCCATTCTTCATCACCCCACCATCGAGCGGGCTTTGGGCTATCGTATTTCGCTCAAGCTGGCGAATGGTGAGATGACCGAACAGATCCTGCGTGAGATTTGTGACGAGGCCTATCGGGCTGATCCCGATCTGGCCATGGCGGCCCGTGCCGATATCGTGGCCACCAATGAACGCGACCCTGCGTGCCATCGGTTCCTGCAACCGATGTTGTTTTTCAAAGGGTTTCAGGCGGTTCAGGCCTACCGTGTGGCGCATTGGCTGTGGAAACAGGGCCGCAAGGATCTGTCGTATTTCTTCCAGATGCGCAGCTCTGAGGTCTTTGGCATCGACATTCACCCGGCGGCCCGCATCGGGCGCGGCATTATGATCGACCACGCCCATTCCATCGTGATCGGGGAAACCGCCGTTGTGGGTGACAACGTGTCCATGCTGCATTCCGTGACACTGGGCGGGACCGGCAAAGAGGAAGAAGACCGTCACCCGAAAATTGGCGACGGCGTCCTAATTGGGGCCGGGGCCAAGGTTCTTGGCAACATCAAGGTTGGCAATTGTTCCCGCGTCGCTGCGGGCTCGGTGGTGCTGAACGAAGTGCCGCCCTGCAAGACCGTCGCAGGTGTGCCCGCACGCATCGTCGGCGAAGCAGGCTGTGATCAGCCCGCCCTGTCGATGGATCAAGTGGTGCCCGGAGGTGGCGCACGCGACTGATCTGCGGGTGCAGGCCGTGTGCGTTTAGGCAGAACGAGGGGTTGGTGCCGGTGGCGCAAACTCCTCAAACGCCTCAAATGTGATTGCGGCCTCTTCGGCACTCGGAGCACTGTCATGACCCGTGAACCCGTCTAGCAGCACCGACAATCGGCTGACACGGGCGTTCAGGGTTTCAATAGACCCGCGCGCCTCTTCCACCAAAGACGTGCTGTTGTGGGTCGAGCGATCCAATTCCGTCAGGCTTTCGTTGAACTCGGCGAGATTTGCAGCTTGTTCTTCGGCGGATACCGAAATCTCTGCAATCTCGTGCGACACCTCACCAACCTGCTGCGCGATCCGCAAAAGACGATCTCCGGCGCTGCGCACCAAGGCCACCGCCTGTTGCACACTTTCTTCTGAAGCAGTGACCATGGCGCGGCTGTCGCTGGCCGCATCTGCGGCCTTGTTGGCCAGCCCACGAATTTCAGTGGCCACCACGGCGAACCCCTTGCCCGCCTGACCGGCGCGAGCGGCTTCAACCCCGGCGTTTAGCGCCAGAAGACTGGTTTGAAAGGCGATACTGTCAATCAGATCAAGCACCTGAACGATCTGGCCTGAGTTTTCTTCCAGCTGATCCATGGCAGAAATCGCCTGCTGCATGATCGGCGTGCTCAGCTCGGCTTCGGTGCGGGCGCTGGCCGAATTTTCGTCCGCCACACGCGTCCGATTTGCGGTGGCACTGACCGAAGTCGACAGAACCTCGATGGTTGCAGAGCTTTGTTCCAGCGTCGCGGCATTGGCGGTGCTCTGATGGGACAGATCGTCGGTGATATGGGAGATATCGGACACCGTTTCGCTCAGCACACGCCCAAGATCGCCAAATTCGCGGAACGCGGCGTCAATGTTTTCGACGGCGCCATTGAAATCCTCACGCAGCGGCTCGTAATCCTGCGCAAGTTTGTCGTTGATCCGGACCTCCAAACGGCGGTTGTGAAGCTCTCGCAACCCCAGTTTCAAGGCGTCAATCGCTTCGGTTAGCGCAAACTTTGCCTCTTCTTGGCGGTCGCGTTCCCGTTCGGCATTTAGCTGATCCTGGCGCAACTCCTCAAGCTGTTGCGCCAGAGCGCGCATTTGCCGAGACCGGCCCGTTAAGGCCAGCGGCTCAAAATACTCGCGCTCTTGCAGGCGACGAAGGTCGTCCGACAGGTCTTGTAAATCCCGGCCAAGGGTGCGTGACATTCGCCACCCAAAGACGCCCACAGCCGTGAGGCCACAGATCAGGCCCAGCAGCCCCAGAAAGAGTGGCGTGTTGGAGAGAGATCCAAAGATCTCACCAAAGACCGTCGTGTCGCGCGCATATTCGGCGATCGCGACAGCCACGCCCGCAAAAACAGATCCTATGACTGCCATCAGGCAGGCAATGCGAAAGACAAGCCCCTGACTCCAGGTTCGTAAACGCGACAGCGCTCTCATCGTATGTTCACCCCAATGTCCCCATGTCTGGTCACACTAAGGCAAAGAGGTTTTCAGAGGTTTTAGAGAGGGAGAAGGCCAGCCTGTTGATTTGTGGCAAAGGCCTGAAATCTGTCGCCAATTTTCGACGAACTGATCAAGATCTTTTGCTAGTTTTGGCCGCGTGCAGATCTTGCAGAAAGAGGGGGCTGACCCGGTGAGCGGTGACCATCACCGGGCCAAATCGTTAGGCCAATAGCATCATCGGCGCTTCAAGCCCCTGAACAATGGCGTCCAAAAGCTGCGCGCCTAGCGCACCGTCGATGACCCGGTGATCGACGCTGAGGGTGACCGACATCATGGTCGCGACACTCAGATCCCCGTCACTGTTGACCACCGGCTTCTTGGTGCCGGCACCAACGGCTAGAATAGCGCCATGAGGTGGATTGATCACGGCGTCAAAGTTCTCGATGCCAAACATCCCGAGGTTTGAGATGGCAAAGCTCCCGCCCTGATACTCATGCGGCGCCAGCTTTTTGTCGCGCGCCCGGGTGGCAAGGTCCTTCATCTCGGCCGAGAGTGCCGACAGCGATTTCTGATGGGCATCTTTCAGCACAGGTGTGAACAGCCCACCTTCGATGGCAACCGCCACCGCCACGTCTGAGGGCGTCAGTTGCAGGATACGATCCCCGGCCCAGACCGCATTGGCCGCAGGCACCTGTTGCAGCGCATTGGCGCAGGCTTTGATGATGAAATCATTGACCGAAAGCTTGGTACCACGCGCCGCCAGCTGAGCATTCAGATCACTGCGGAAGGCCAGCAGCGCATCAAGATTGATCTCACGCCGCAGATAGAAATGCGGAATGGTCTGTTTGGCTTCGGTCAGACGTGCAGCAATGGTTTTGCGCATGCCATCCAGAGGCACCTCGGTGTAGTCCCGATCCTCGTACATCCGCGCCACGGCATCGGACGAGGGGCCAGAGGCAATTGGGGCAGGGGCTGAGGGGCTTCCTGCTAGTGGCGCAATGACCGGGGCGGTTGCTGCGGCGGCGGGCGCAGGCTGGGCGTTTGCATTTTCCACATCGGCTTTGACGATACGCCCGCGTGGGCCCGAGCCGCTGATCTGGGTCAGATCCAGCCCCTTTTGACCGGCGATACGGCGCGCGAGGGGAGAGGCAAAGATGCGTGTGCCGTCTTTGCTTGGTGCTGCGGGGCTTGGCGCTGGCGTAGAAGCGGGGGCGGCTTTCTCGGCGGCCCCGGCCGGGGACACCTCGTCAGCCGCGGCAGACACCTGCGGCGCTGCCGGCGCAGGTGACGAGGCCGCGCCAATATCTGAGGCGCTTTCGCCTTCTTCCAGCAGCACAGCAATGGGCGTGTTGACTTTGACCTCGGCGCTGCCTTCGGCGATCAAGATCTTGCCGATGGTGCCTTCATCCACGGCTTCGAACTCCATGGTGGCTTTGTCGGTTTCAATCTCGGCGATCACATCACCGGATTGCACCGCATCGCCTTCTTTCACCAGCCATTTGGCCAGCGTGCCTTCCTCCATGGTCGGAGAGAGAGCGGGCATCAGAATTTCAATCGGCATGTCGCGTCTCCTTACTGGGGCGCCAATGTCAGTATCCAGAGCGCGGGGAAACCGGGAAACCGTTCCGTGTGCGCTCCGGAGTATGTGTGGTTAGAAGAGCGACCTAACGATAGGTCACGTCCTTCACAGCGGCGATGACTTCTTCGGTGGTGATCAGCGCGTGTTTCTCAAGATTGGCGGCATAGGGCATGGGCACGTCTTTGCCGGTGCAGTTGATCACCGGAGCGTCGAGGTAATCAAAGGCACGCTGCATGATGGTGGCGGACAGGTGATTGCCGATCGAGCCGACAGGCCAACCCTCTTCGACGGTGACACAGCGGTTGGTCTTCATGACGCTGGCCAGAACCGTGTCATAATCGATGGGGCGCAGGCTGCGCAGGTCGATCACCTCGGCGCTGATCCCCTCTTCTGCCAGTTTGTCAGCGGCCTCAAGCGCATAGGTCATGCCGATGCCAAAACTGACAAGGGTGACATCGCTGCCCTCGCGCCAGATCCGGGCCTTGCCAAAGGGTACGGTGAAATCATCCATGACGGGCACGTCAAAGCTACGGCCATACATGATTTCATTTTCGAGGAAGATCACCGGGTTAGGATCGCGGATCGCGGATTTCAGCATGCCTTTTGCATCGGAGGCCGAATAGGGCATGGCGACTTTCAGACCGGGGATCTGGGCATACCAGGCAGCATAATCCTGGCTGTGCTGCGCGCCGACGCGCGCGGCCGCGCCATTGGGACCTCGGAACACCATGGGTGCCCCCATCTGCCCCCCAGACATATAAAGCGTCTTGGCGGCAGAGTTGATGATCTGGTCGATGGCCTGCATGGCAAAGTTGAAGGTCATAAACTCGACAATGGGGTTCAACCCGCCAAAGGCAGCCCCCACCGCGATACCGGCAAAGCCATGTTCCGTGATCGGCGTGTCGATCACCCGTTTGCTGCCAAACTCATCCAGCAGACCCTGTGAGATCTTATAGGCGCCCTGGTATTCGCCAACCTCCTCACCCATCAGGAACACATCCGGGTTGGCGCGCATCTCTTCGGCCATGGCATCGCGGAGCGCTTCGCGGACGGTCTGCTTTTTGGTGGGCGTGCCTTCGGGCCAGTCGGGTTCGATTTCAACCGGCGTGATTGGGGCGGCGGCAGTGGCCGCAACCGGCGCGGGGGCTGCTGCGGCGGGCGCGGCGGCCGCTGCTGGGGAAGGGGCCGCAGCAGGAGAGGCAATCGCATCTGCGCTTTCGCCCTCTTCCAGCAAAACTGCGATGGCGGTGTTCACCTTCACATCGGCCGTGCCCTCGGCGATCAGGATCTTGCCGATCACACCTTCGTCGACCGCTTCAAATTCCATTGTGGCTTTGTCGGTCTCAATCTCGGCGATGATATCGCCGGATTGTACGCTGTCGCCTTCTTTCACCAGCCATTTGGCCAGAGTGCCTTCCTCCATGGTCGGAGACAGGGCGGGCATCAGGATTTCAGTTGCCATGATTGTTGTCCTCTCTCAGGGAGTTACACGTCTGCGTAAATGTCGGTCCACAGCTCGTCCAAAGACGGCTCTGGGCTTTCGCGGGAGAAATCAGCCGCCTCATTGACGATGGCTTTGATCTCTTTGTCGATGGCCTTCAGATCGTCTTCGGTGGCGTGTTTGCCGGTCAGAAGCAGATCGCGCACGTGATCGATGGGATCACGCTCTTCACGCATTTTCTGAACCTCTTCGCGAGTGCGGTACTTCGCGGGATCCGACATGGAGTGGCCGCGATAGCGGTAGGTCTTGATCTCGAGAATATAGGGGCCTTTGCCCGAGCGGCAGTGTTTGACGGCCTTTTCGCTGGCGGCTTTGACCGCTAGAACATCCATACCGTCCACAACCTCGCCTTTGATCCCAAAGGCTTCGCCCCGGGTGTAAAGCTCGGGCGTGGAGGTGGAGCGTTTCTGTGCGGTGCCCATGGCGTATTGGTTGTTTTCGATGACAAAGATCACCGGAAGATCCCAAAGTGCGGCCATATTGAAGGTCTCATAGACCTGGCCCTGGTTGGCGGCGCCGTCGCCGAAATAGGCAAAGGTCACGCGGCCGTTGTCTTTGTATTTGTCGGAGAACGCGAGACCTGCGCCCAGAGGCACCTGTGCGCCGACAATACCGTGGCCGCCGTAGAAATGCTTCTCTTTCGAGAACATATGCATCGAGCCGCCTTTACCCTTGGACAACCCGCCTTCGCGACCGGTCAGTTCGGCCATCACGCCGCCCGGATCCATGCCACAGGCCAGCATATGACCGTGGTCGCGATACGAGGTGATGCGCTTGTCGCCTTCTTCGGCTGCAGCTTCGAGGCCAACAACCACCGCTTCCTGGCCGATGTACAGGTGGCAGAACCCTCCGATCAGCCCCATGCCATACAGTTGTCCGGCCTTTTCTTCAAAGCGGCGGATCAACAGCATGTCGCGGTAGAAAGACCTAAGCTCATCCGGCGACACATTGGGTGTGGCAGATGTTTTACGAGCGGCCATGACCTCTCCTCCCCTCCAGAAGTTTAACGTTAAACCAATTTTGGCATTGGTGTTGCGTTGGAGCGTAGCCTGAGGGGGATGCGACGTAAAGTGCCTGATGAGACGCTTTTGAACCGGCTTAATTTACCACGATTTCATCAGCGCGGATAAAGCCAAGCACGTCGCGCGCCTGTTGATCCAACAGATCGAGGTCCAGAAAATCATCCGAGAGGCGCAGGGTCATGTTTTCCATGCGTGCCACTTCGGCGCGCAGTGTCTCAACTTCCTGCTCCAGTTTTTCGGCTTCCACAGCAATTTCGGCACGTCGGAACAGCCCAAAATCCCCCTGCACAGCGGCAAAGGTGAAATAGGCCGTCAGGCTGAGGGTGATCGTAAAGAAGATCCAAACCCCAAGGGAAGGACGCGCACTGCGGGATGTCATATATCTGCCTCTATCTGCATCTCTTTGCGGATGCATGTGCTGAAAATGACGTAAATACGCGGCATCTTGAAGAGGGCGATTCGACAGAGGCGCCAATGAGCTCGGAACCGTTGCATGGTTGCAAGGTTTTCTTAACGCTCTAGTAAGAAATCGACCCCTGGGGGAGTATCAGTTGTGATCTTGAAGCGTTTTGTTGTGATGGTGTTGCTGGCGGGACTGACCGCCGCCTGTTCCCCGCGCGGGATGATCAGCTATCTGCCGTTGCCCGCTGCGGCGGGAGAGGAACTGGTCCGAGTTTTTGTGGCCACCAATCGCAACAGTTTCAAACATGATGATGTTGAGCTGGTCCGCCAGCAATTTGGCGATCGGCGTTCAGACGTGCTGCGCTTTGGCCAGATCGATATTTCGATCCCACCGATTCATGAGTTGGGCCAGATCGAATGGCCCCGCCATGCCACCCCTGATCCTCAACGGCACTTTGTTACCAGAAACGGGAAGGCTTATGAAACGCAGGCCGCGTTTTTGCGCGATGTGCGGGCCGAACAGGGCGACAGCAAGGAACTTCTGCTGTTCGTGCATGGGTTCAACGTCAATGTCTCTGAATCGATCTACCGTCTGGCCCAGCTTTCGTATGATTACGACAGCGATATGCCGGCCATTGCCTACTCCTGGGCCTCTGCCGGGGATCCGCGCGGTTACGTCTATGACCGTGACAGCGTGATTTTTTCGCGCGACGGGTTGGAAGAGGTCCTGACCTTGTTTGCTAATGACCGTTGGAACATTCATCTCGTGGCTCATTCCATGGGCAGCCAGTTGGTGATGGAGACTCTGCGCCAGATGTCGATCTCGGGCAAACAGCGGGTTCTGAAACGTATCGAAACACTGGCGTTGATCAGCCCCGACATTGACGAGGATGTCTTTGTCCAACAGGCCAGCCGGATTGACCCTTTTCCTAAACAGACGGTGCTAATGGTGTCCTCGAAAGACCGTGCTCTGGGGCTTTCTGCCTGGCTGACGGGGAAACCGCGCCGTCTCGGGTCAATTGCGGATCAGGATCTGTTGGGGGATCTGCCTGTCGAGGTGATTGATCTCTCCGACATCGAAGGCGGGGATCGCACGGGCCACGCCACGGCCTTCACCGCCCCTGTGGCCATCCGCCTGCTCAGACGGTTGCAGAATGCCACTCTGTCTGCGGTGCTTCCTTAAAGCCTATGCCGATATATGTGATTGCGCTGGTGATCTCTTAGGCGGGATCTAGGGCCGATGTCATCTCGATAAAGGCTTTGACCAGCCGCAGTCGCGCCCGATCCTTGGGGGCCACCACTGCAGTTTCATGTGTCTTTGAAAGCTCAGCGATAGGCACCTCCACCAGACCGCGTGAGATCAATCCGCTTTGTCCCAGAAAAATGGCGATCCCGGCGCCCTGAAGCACGGCCTCACACATCAGAGGAAAGGTGGTCATGGTGATTGTGCGATTGAGCTGGATCCCATGTTTGATCTGCGCCTCGCGCACCACCCGTTCGGTGAGGGACCCATTTTCCGGCAATATCACGGTTTCCTGCCGCAGATCATCAAAGGTCAGGACCTCGCAATCTGCCAGCGGAGAAGACGGGAGAAGATAGGCAACATAGCGGGTTTTCTGCACCGGGACCCGCTCCCAATCTTCTATGTTTGGCGGATCTGTGATCAGCCCGACGTCCGCCCGTCTTTCGCGCAAAAGCCGGGTCGCTGTTGTCCAGCCGTATAGGGCAAAATCAATGTCGACATCCGGATAGGCTTTGCGAAATTGACTGATTGCGCGTAGCGCCGGAAGCGGGGCATTGGCGATGATTTTGATATGCCCGCGCGCCATGGCCTCGAACCCCTCCAGGCGTTCGTTGATCGAGGCGTCCAGCGCGACAAGCCGATCCGCAAGATCATAAAATTCCTGCCCGGTTCGGGTGAGGGAAACCCCCTCACGGCTACGTAGCAAGAGCTGTGATCCGACCTGTTGTTCGAGCTTGGCCACATGCTGAGTCACTGCGGATTGGGTGACCCCAAGCCGTGTGGCAGCGGCGGAAAAACTGCCTTCGCGCACCACATATGCGAAAGCGACAAACTGGTGGTGATTGGCACGCATAGCAAAGATCCTCATGGGTGCCCGCGATCTATCACCCATTAGCTGCACTAATATGACGTCACAAAAGTGAGAGCTCAGGTTCCTAAACCGTCGGCAACAGATGGAGGAATCAGATGGCTGGTTTGCGCGTCGATAACATCACAAAACGCTTTGGTGAGACCGAAGTCCTCAAGGGCGTGTCTTTGGACATTGCAGATGGTGAGTTTGTCTCTTTGGTGGGTCCTTCAGGCTGTGGGAAGTCCACGTTGCTGCGGATCATCGCCGGGCTCGAAGACCAAACCAGCGGGGATGTGAGCATCGCCGGGGCATCGGTTGCAGGCCGACGGGCCGCAGACCGAAACCTTTCGATGGTGTTCCAATCCTATGCACTCTACCCGCATCTGAGCGTGGGCGAGAACATTGCAGTTCCCTTGAAAATGCGCCGCATGAACGGGTTTCAAAGGGCGCCTTTGCTTGGCCCTCTGATGCCAGGACACGCTGTGCAGGCCGCTGAGATTGGCAAAGAGGTTGAGCACGCAGCACAAATGCTTGAGATCTCACATCTTCTGGATCGCAAACCCGGCCAGCTATCGGGTGGTCAGCGTCAGCGGGTGGCTCTTGGGCGGGCTCTGGTCCGCAACCCAGCGGCGTTTCTTCTGGATGAGCCTCTGTCTAATCTGGATGCAAAACTGCGGGTGCAGACCCGTGCCGAAATTGCCCAGTTGCATCGCCGTCTGGCCGCGACATTTATCTATGTGACCCATGATCAGGTTGAGGCGATGACCATGTCCGACCGGATTGCGGTGATGATGGGCGGGCGCATTTTGCAATGTGCGCCACCCGAAACGGTATATGACGACCCCGATCGGGTTGAAGTGGCCGAGTTTATCGGCTCTCCAAAAATCAATCTGTTTCCGGTCGAACTTGGGGACACAGGCCGGGTCCACCTGCTGGATCGCCCCCTCAACCTCATGACCAACCGCCGCACCAAAGGGGTTGCCACCCTGGGGCTCCGTCCGGAGGCCTTTTCCCTTGCCGGGGAGGGGGCACCGCTGCGTGGCAGGGTTGCGCATAGCGAAAACCTTGGGTCCGAGATCTTTGTTCAGATTGATGTCCCCGGTTTGGTTACACGCGTCACATTTCGGGCGACACCGGATCAACGGGCGTCTTTGGAGCGTGGCACCGAGATCGGTTTGGACTTCGATATCCATAAAGCTCTGATTTTTGATGCCGGGGGCGCGCGGGTGCGCGATGTCGCGCCTGTGTCACCAGCGACATCTGAGGTGGCCTAAGATGGCTGTGACCGACGCCACCACGCGCACTCCGAAAGCTTCTCGGATCACCTCTCAGGATATTCAGGAACGTCGCGCCGCCTGGACCCTGACCGGCCCCGCCCTTATCTTGATGTGTGTTATCCTTCTTGCGCCCATTGTCGTCGCGGGCATCCTGTCTTTCACCAATTATTCGCTTGGAAACAGTGGGTTCGATTGGGTCGGCACCCGTAACTATGAAAAGCTGTTCACCCGCACGACCTACAAGAAAATGTTTGTCGCGACACTGACCTACGTTGTCACCGTGGTTCCCATCTCGGTGGCTTTGGGTCTCGGGGCTGCATTGCTGATCAACTCGCTCGGGCGGTTTCGGGAGGTCTATAAGACAATCTATTTCCTCCCGGTTATGGCGACGCTTTTGGCCATGGCCATTGCCTGGGAATTTATGCTGCATCCATCGATAGGAATGATCAATCGCACGCTCGAGCTGGGATGCGGCACCTTTCTGGAACGGATCTGGCCCTTCATGGCGTCGGGCTGTGACACCCATTTCCCAGTGTGGCTCGGGGATAAACGCTATGCGATCTGGGTCGTCAGCTTTATCGGGATCTGGCAAGGGTTCGGCTTTAACATGGTGCTCTTTCTAGCGGGCCTCACCAGTGTGCACCGCGAGCTCTATCATGCCGCTGAAATGGACGGCGCGCGCTCCGCTTGGGAACAGTTCCGACTGGTGACTTGGCCGGCTTTGGGACCCACCACAGTCTTCATTGTCACCATCTCCTGTATCCGCGCCTTTCAGGTGTTCGACACCATCGAAGCCTTTTGGCCGCAGGGCGGTGGACCCAACAAATCGACCTATGTGATGATGTTCGCCATTTTCGAAAAAGGCGTGCAGCAAAACCTGATCGGCATCGGGTCTGCGATCACCATGGTGTTTCTCGCCTTCGTCATGTTCCTCACCCTAATCCAGCGCTGGCTGGTTGAACGAAAGGTCCACTACTGATGACCCGTGATTGGTGGAAACATCTTATTCTGATCCTGGGTGTGATCGTTGTCATCGCGCCGTTCTACATGATGGTCAGCTATTCGTTTAAATCCCCCGGTGAGATCGACCGGGGAGAAGGGGGCTTTTTCGGCCATCAGGAATTGATGGTAGATGAGAGGTGTGTGGCACTGCGCGATCCAAGCCGTGCCGATATTGCCGCCGCAGCCCCTCGGTTTCAGGGCCAAAGTGACAGCGCCATCCGGGGTGCTCTTGTGGCAGAGGCCAAGGTCGACTGTTCGCTGCTCCCGGTGGTGTTCAACTACACCAAAGCCTTCACCGAAGCGCCGCTGTTGCGCTACCTGCTCAATGGGATCCTCGTGACCACATCGATCTTTTTGATCCAGGTCGTTGTTGCCCTGCCTGCGGCCTATGCCTTAGCCAAGCTGAAATTCTGGGGACGTGATGCGGTGTTTGCGCTTGTGCTGTTCTGCCTGCTGATCCCGGTTCATGCCATCGCGCTGCCGCTTTATATTCTTCTGGCCAAGTTGGGATTGACCAACACCTATGCCGCGCTTGTGGTGCCCTGGACAATTTCAGTGTTCGGAATTTTCCTGATGCGTCAATTCTTTATGACCGTGCCCGATGATTTGATCGATGCGGCCCGTATGGATGGCATGAGCGAATTTGCGATTGTCTGGCGGGTGATGCTGCCCACCGCTATTCCCGCACTTCTGGCCTTTGCCATCTTCTCGATCGTGGCGCATTGGAATGACTATTTCTGGCCGCGTATCGTTGTCACTGGCAATCGCGACCTGTTCACCCCGCCTTTGGGTCTGCGTGAGTTCAAAGGCGGTGGGGATGGGTCTTTCTTTGGGCCGATGATGGCCACAGCCACAGTGATCGTCACCCCACTGATCGTTGCTTTCATGCTTGCGCAGAAACGCTTCATCGAAGGTATCACGTTGAGCGGAATGAAATGAATTTTGGGGGCAGCCCCAAAAGGCGCCCCCAAACCGTAATCCCGAAAGGGACAAACCCGGAGCCCCCGTCTGCAAACAACGGCTCCAAGACCCGGCAAGAGAGGACTATTCCATGAAACTGACCGCCACCGCAATGGCCTTGGCCCTAAGCGCTACCGCCGTTTTCGCCGAAGACACCGTTACAATCGAATTCGCCTATCCCTACAGCCATCTGTTTGATGTGACGTACGAAGCGATGATGCCCGCCTTTAAGGAAGCGCATCCAAACATCGACGTGAAATTCCGTGCGACTTACGAATCCTACGAAGATGGCACCAACACCATCCTGCGCGAGGCCGTGTCGGGCAACCTGCCGGATGTCACCATGCAGGGCCTGAACCGTCAGCAGATCCTTGTTGAAAAAGGCATTGCCAAATCGCTGGAGCCCTTCATCGCACAAGAGGCCAATTTTGCGAAAGAGGGCTACCATGATGCCATGCTGTCGCTGTCGACTTTTGGCGACAATGTCCACGGTCTGCCTTTTTCGGTGTCGCTGCCGGTTGGCTACTACAACATGGACATCCTCAAGGCTGGCGGCATCGAGGCACTGCCAACCACGTGGGATGAGGTGATCGCGGCCTGCGAAACCATGAAAGCCAACGGTGTCGAGAACCCAATTTTCTGGGGCTGGAACATCACGGGTAACTGGTTCATGCAGGCGCTGATGTGGTCGCAGGACACGGCGATTGTCGACAACGGTCGCGTGACACTTGATAGCCCCGAGGCGCTTGCCGCACTGGAGCAGATGCAAGAGATCTTCACCAAGTGTGAGATGCAGAATCTCGAGTGGAAAGCGGCGCTGTCCTCCTTCTCAGCGGGGGACATCGGCATGATGTTCTGGTCGACCTCGGCACTGGGGGCTGTTGAACGCTCGCAGGGGGATTTTGAGCTGGTCACCGGCCCGTTCCCGGGTATGGGGGAAACACCCAAAGGTCTGCCCGCGGGGGGCAACGCCGCTTTGCTGACCTCGACCTCTGATGATCCTAAAGTGCAAGAGGCGGCCTGGGCCTGGCTCAAATTCATCACTTCGGGTGAGGGCGCTGCGGAAGTGGCCAAAACCACCGGATACATGCCGCCAAACAAAGCGGCAAACGAAGTGATCCTTGCGGATTTCTATGAGCAGAACCCGAACAAGCAAACCGCAGTGGATCAGTTGCCCTTGCTGCGCGATTGGTTGGCCTATCCCGGCGATAACGGCCTGGCGATCACTCAGGTGATCTATGACGGCATCGAACGCGTCGTCACCGGCGACGCGACCGACATGCAAGCGCTTCAGCAAGAGCTTGTCGAAGAAGTCGCTGATCTGCTGCCAAACGGCTAAATGCGATGGTCGGCCGCGCGAGGTAACCCGCGCGGCCGTTTTATCCGGGGCGTAAGCTTATGAAAATCATCCATATTTCTGACATCCACCTGACAATTCCCGGTGAGGAAATGGGCGGGTTAGACCCCCATGCTCGATTTGCGAAAGCACTGAACGATGTTGTGACACATCATGCCGACGCGGCGCGAATTGTCATCACCGGTGATCTGGCACATTGGGGCGAGAAGCCCGCTTATGAAGCCTTGAAGCAGGCCATAGCAGATCTTCCAATCCCGGTTCGGTTGATGATTGGCAATCACGACAATCGCGCGATGTTTCTCTCCGTATTTGACAGTCAACCGGTCGATGGGGCCGGATTTGTCAATTATGCGGAGACCTTGGAGGGAGTGAGGTTCATCTACCTCGACAGTGTGGGCGATCACACTCATGCGGGTCATTTCTGTGCAACCCGACGGGCATGGCTTGACGATGAGCTGGCCAGATGTGACCAGGCGCGGATTTTTCTGCACCACAATCCGATGCTTTTGGGTCTTCCGGCAGAGGACAAAATTGCTCTGGTAGAGCAGGACCGCGCACCGTTCCACGCGCTGATCCAAGAACATGCTGGGAAAATCGACTACATCCATTTTGGGCATGTACATGCGCCGATCCATGGTCGCTTTGCCGGGGTGCAATTTGCCAGTGTGCCATCCACCGGCAATCAGTCGCTTCCCGATCTCAAGGAAACCGAGCTGTTGAAAGGCGCACCGATGTCACCGTCGTATTTTGTGCTCCAGATCAATGGGCGGGACACAACCATTCACCAGATCCCGTTTGCTTGGGACGGCCCGGTTTTTGCGACAGGCACAGGATGGGAGGATTGGGCCAAACCGCAAAGTGCGGCAGAGTAACGAACCTCTCAGACCCAAACAAAAAAGCCGCCTCAATGGGCGGCTTTTTCAGTGATATCAAGGACGCTTAGCCAAGCGCCGCCACGCCGGGCAGGGTTTTGCCTTCCATCCACTCAAGGAAGGCGCCGCCTGCGGTTGAGATATAAGTGAAATCGTCTGCGGCCTCGGCTTTGTTCAGCGCGGCCACAGTGTCACCGCCCCCGGCTACCGAAACAAGCTGACCCGCCGCGCTGCGCGTGGCGGCGTGTTTGGCGGCGGCATTGGTGGCCGTGTCGAAGGGTGCGATCTCAAAGGCGCCCAAGGGGCCATTCCAGATCAGGGTCTGCGCCGCATCAATAGCCTCGCTGACCGCTTTGACCGCCTCAGGACCTGCATCGAGAATCATTGCATCCGCAGGGCAGCCATTGGCCGCCACGGTTTCGTTGTCTGCGCCTTCTTTGAATTCACGCGCCACAACCACATCGCTGGGCAGCAAAATTTTGCAGCCCGCGTCCTCGGCCTTGGCCATGATCTCTCGGGCGGTGTCGGCCATATCATGTTCACACAGCGATTTGCCCACATCGATGCCCTGCGCCGCCAGGAAGGTGTTGGCCATGCCACCACCGATCACCAGCATATCAACCTTGCCCACAAGGTTGCCCAGCAGATCCAGTTTGGTTGACACCTTCGCGCCACCCACCACAGCCAGAACGGGGCGTTCCGGGGTGCCAAGTGCGTTTTCCAGAGCTGAGAGTTCGGCCTGCATAAGACGACCGGCGCAGGAGGGCAGCAATCGTGCCAGACCTTCGGTCGAGGCATGGGCGCGGTGCGCCGCCGAGAAGGCATCGTTGCAATACACATCGCCCTGTTCTGCCATCTGTGCGGCCAGATCCGCATCGTTTTTGGTCTCACCGGCGTGGAAGCGGGTGTTTTCCAGCAGAGCAATCTGACCGGCGCCAAGCCCGTCTACGGCGGCTTTGGCGGCCTCACCGATGCAATCGTCGCCAAATACAACGCTGACGCCAAGCACGGCTTCAAGCGTGGGTACCAATTGCTTGAGGCTCATGTCGTCGCGGCGTTCGCCTTTGGGGCGGCCGAAATGTGCGAGAAGAACCGGTTTGCCACCGCGATTGAGAATATCCTGTACCGTGGCAGCGATACGTTCGATCCGGGTGGCGTCGGTAACCTCGCCATTGTCCATCGGAACGTTGATGTCGACCCGGCACAAAACGCGTTTGCCATCCAGATCCATGTCGTCGAGGGTTTTCCAGCCCATCCCAAATGCTCCCTTGCAGTTAGGCAAAGCTCTGCCCCGATCTGCACCAATCGTCAACGGCGACTTGGCATTGGGGCGCGCAAGGGCTACGTGAGGAAGAGATTTTGCAACGGAGAGAGCAATGGCCGAGATCAAGGACCCGGAAAACACCATCCTGATGGAACTGAAAGACGGCACCGTCACGATCGAGCTTCTGCCAGATGTGGCGCCCAAACACGTTGAGCGCATGAAAGAGCTGGCGCGCGCTGGCAAATATGATGGCGTGGTGTTCCACCGCGTGATCGACGGTTTCATGGCCCAGACCGGCGATGTCGAGCACGGCAACTCGAACGAAGACAGCTACAATGCTCGCCGCGCTGGCACCGGTGGTTCGGATCTTCCGGATCTGCCCGCCGAGTTTTCGAAACTGCCGCACGACCGGGGCACTATCGGCGCAGCGCGCAGCCAGATGCCGAACTCGGCCAACTCGCAGTTCTTCATCAACTTCAGCGACAACAACTTCCTCAACGGTCAGTATACCGTGTATGGCCGCGTTGTGTCGGGCATGGAGCATGTGGACGCGATTGTACGGGGCGAGCCGCCTGCGAACCCCGACAAGATGATCAGCGTCAAGGTGGCCGCAGATGCGTAAACTGGCGTTTGTTCTGGCGCTGATGGGCGCTCCGGCCTTTGCGGCCGGTTTGAAGATCGATGTTTCTGGTGAAGATGGTTCGGGCAGCGATGTTGCCAAAGGGTCGATCATGATCGACCTGCGTGAAGATCTGGCACCAGAACACGTCAAGCAAATCAAGGCAATCGCCGAAAGTGGTGCCTATGATGGCGTGGTGTTTCACCGCGTGATCGACGGCTTCATGGCCCAGACCGGGGATGTGCAAAACGGCAATGTCAATGCCGATGGGTTTGACATGCGCATGGCGGGCACCGGGGCCTCTGAGTTTCCGGATCTGAAAGCCGAGTTCACCGAGGCCCCGTTTGAGCGTGGCGTGGTGGGCATGGCGCGCTCGCGCAGCCCCGATTCGGGCAACTCGCAGTTTTTCATCATGTTCGCCCCGGCGCCACATCTGAACGGTCAGTATACCGTTGTGGGTGCGGTCACCGATGGTCTGGATGTGCTGGACACGATCAAGCTGGGCAAAGGTCGCAATGGCGCCGTGCTTGGCACCCCGGATCGTATGAACAAGGTCACGGTTACCGAGTGACTTAAGAGCCGAGTGACCTAAGACTGGGGCGCGCGCCTGTTCGGCGCGCGCACACTTTGGACTGCGTTCAAGGCACGCAGCCTTTGGGTGCAGGCCCCCAAACCCCCATCCTTAAAACCTCTGACATCTCATCACGTCTGCGTCACTCTGACTGTGCAGCGCGGCGGTTCTCGCGCAGACTGGCAGCGGGAGGAGATGTCTCATGCGTGTGATTGCCACTTTGGCGGCTATGGTGTTTGCGGGATCCGTTGCGGCGGATCCGGGGTTTTGGAAGCACGAATGGCCGAAGACCAATTTTGCTCAGACCAGTATCACCAACTGGGTTGAGATCATGTCTGGCGGGCCACCGAAAGACGGCATTCCGGCGCTGAGTGATCCGCAGTTTATCGAAGCGGCGCAGGAACAGCGCATTCAACCGTCGGAACCGGTGATCACCGTTGAGATCGAGGGAGAACGCCCGCGGGCCTATCCCATTCGTTATCTGACCTGGCATGAGATTGTGAACGATCAGATTGGCAATCTGCCCGTGGCAGTGACCTTCTGTCCGTTGTGTAACTCGGGCATCACCTTTGATCGTCGGGTGCAGGGGCGGGTGCTGAGCTTTGGAGTGTCGGGTAAGCTGCGCAAATCTGACATGGTGATGTATGACCGCGAGACCGAAAGCTGGTGGCAGCAGGCCATTGGCGAAGGCATTGTGGGGGAGATGACCGGTGTTGAACTCGACACCTTGCCGAGCTGGATGGAGAGCTGGGCCCAGTTCACCGCACGCAATCCGGATGGGTTGGTCATGGCCGAACCCGCTTGGAACCGCCCCTATGGTCGCAATCCCTATCGCGGTTATGACAGTTCGCACCGTCCGTTCCTTTATTCAGGAGAGATGCCGCCGCATGATATTCCGCCTCTGATGCGGGTGGTGCGTGTGGGCGACCGGGCCTGGACCATGGCGCGTCTGGCGAAAGAGCAAGAGATCAGCGAAGCGGGTGTGGTCCTGTCCTGGAAGTCCGGTCAGGCCTCGGCGCTGGACACGGACAGTATTGCCAAGGGGCGCGATGTGGGCTCGGTGCGGGTGAAAGACGGGCAGGGGCGGGATCTGCCCCATGATGTGATGTTTGCCTTTGCCTTCCACGCCTTCTGGCCCGAGGGCACCTGGATGCTCAATTAGGCCACAAGAGAAGACGGAAGACGACGCGCGATCGGGGCCAGAGCGCCGTAGTGCAGCCATGTGCCCGCCAGACGGTGTGCGCGGGCGCCGGTGCCCAGTTTGAACCGGGCCAGCCCTGCGGCATCGTCAGAATTGATGATACCAAGGTCCAGCGTGTCATGCCCCTGATCCGCCAGCCAACCCATCATCTGCCACAGCACCGCATTCATAGCATTCACCTTGCGCCCCTGATCGGTGCTATGGCCAATCTGCCAGGTGGCCATGCGCCCATGCCGCAGAACCACGGCGGCGGCGACAAGCTCTTTGTTGTGACGGGCCTCAAAGACCACGGCCTGACCGGGATTGGCGCGGGCGTAACAGGCGGAAAAGGCCGGGGGCAATCCGCGATAGCCTTTGGTTTTGGCCTGTTCCAGCTCGCGATGCAGTACCCAATGCCCATCGCTGAGCGCGTGGCGGGTCACCTTGACGCCCAAGGCCTCGGCGCGGTTCAACCGGTTGCGCCATTTCTGATGCAGACCTGCGCGCATCTCGTTGTGTGCGCCGAGATCTAGCATCGCCAGAGTGGCAGGGGTCATCAGGGGAAAGAACCCGGCGCGTTTCAGGGCCGAGGCCTGCATGCCGTCTGCATTCAACAGCATTGGCCGCCCGTCATGCCAGCGATCCCAGCGTTCAAGCCAGCGCGCAACATCCGCAGGTTCACGCCCCACAGGCCCCCGTGACACCATATCGACCCGCCCCAGAACCGGCAGCTTGCGTGATTGTACCTGCCACAGCAGATTGATGTCGCCACCGGTTTCACGTTTGCACAGGCGCAGCTCAAGCCCCATGGCTTTGCAGGCTTTGGCATATTCCGGTGATTGCGGCAAAGGAAGAAGAAGGTCACGCATAGCGCCATTAACCCCACCGAAAGTTTCTGGGTGGTTAACTATGTTTATGAAACCTGATTCTTTGCGCCAGATCGCCCCCCGCCCGCATCACAAGGTCTCTGCCATGGCCCTGTCGCGCCCGCGCCCAACCGCCGCTTCGGCGCTGTTGCTGGCGGTGGTGTTGTCGCTGCCGTTTATCGCGCTGAGCGTTGTGCAGGTTTTGTTTTAACGCACACTAAGACCCAGTCCCATCCCGTGCGGGCTGTTGCGTGAGTTTCGCGTAAATCCCAATCGTCACCATGCGAGTATACTGGACCAGTCACGTTTCCTTGGTACGTTTTGTACGACGTGACCCAAAGGTGTTTTTATGTTTGGTACCAAACTCTTTTCGCTGTGCGCGGGTGTTGCTCTGGCCGGGTGCACCATTGCTTCGGTTGATTCGACATGGATCAGTGAGGTTCCCGCCAATGCCCGGAGTTTCGCCGTAGCGCAGCAGGCGGTGCGGGCCTGTTATGGGGGAAACGCGCTGGATAAGTTTCGCCGGGCCGGATTTGGTGTTGCGACAAAAACCATCAAGCTGCGCAATGGACAGGACACAACGCGGATCGACATCACGCCGCCCGATGGTGCGGTGACCGTGCTGTTTCATGAAAAAACCTGCTACGTCGGTTTGGAAAACATGACGCCCGCGCAATCCGCTCAGTTGGCGGGCATTTGGGTCCGGGCCTATGGCGCCAAATCAAATGCTGAGCTGGGGCAGGGATTGTCCGACCATGCGTCTGGGGCGTGGCGGAACATCTTTACCGAGCCCGCGCGCGCGCCAGACAAGGCTGCCTATAGGCACACCGTTTTTATCGCGGCCTATAAAACCTGGCCCTATGGCCCATATGATCCACAATCAAGTTTCCCCTACAACATCAAAGGACGCTTCCCGGACAAACCGGGCGCTGCGGTAATGGTCTCACACCACTTTGAGTGTCAGCCACATATCGCCGCTGCCCCGGATGGAGGCGTTTTGCTGCCCTGCTCAGGTCCGGATTTTTCGCCCAAATAAGATGCACTGGACATGGTGCAGGCCTGTGATGTCTCTCTCTTTTGATCTTCTAGGGCCGTGTCACCTCAGGCAGGTTTGAGAGATCAAAAATGATCTTGGCCTTATCGTTGACGTAAGTGGCTGGCACGACAATCAGGTTCTTATCAGTCGGTCTCGACATCACGCGGCCCCACATGTCAAAATGGGTGTTCTGACAAGGGTCATAAAACCCGTCATGCAACCCCGCTTTGGGAAGGGTCATGCAGCCAAAGCCGCCGGTGTTGACCGGGCTGACAATGAGCCATTCGGCCATGAACGCGGGTCGTAGCTAACCATTTGGCTGAGAATTTGTCTGCCCGATGAAGCTTCGTCGTTTGATGGAGTTGACGTGCTCCAAAACTGTTCGATGGCAGCGGTCATTTCATTGCGATCCCGGCGCCAGATCATTACGGGAATGTTCCCATAAGATAGGAGTTTCGCATCGCCGGGTCGCCAATCGTCGACCTCAATGGGCCGAATGCTGAGTATCCTGTCGATTTCCCGAGCCTGCGCTCGTATGTCGGCAGTCGGATGCAAGCTTTCTGTTAGAAAAGACAAGGCCTTAAAGACCGTCAGTATGAAAAAAACCTGCGGTGACACTGTACAGGATGTTGCCCTTTTTTAGCATCGGTATCTTCGAAATTCCTAGCTATTCAAAATCTTGCAGGTCGAGCGGGGGAGTGTGTCTTGAGAATTGTCGATCACGTCATTGAAAAAATACGAAGCAGATCGGGTCGTGCTTGGTTGAACAAAGGTCTAACCAAAGTGTTGCAGACCATGGATGCGGTCTGCAACTGAATTTTCTAAATAGGGCCTCGCGACCCTGCCGATCAATCGGCCAGTTTCACCAGCGCGTGGCGTTTTTTGCCGGCGCTGAGCTTCACCGGTGAGGCCAGTGCGGCGGCGTCCAGAACGATCCCGGTCTCGGTTACTGGCGCGTCGTCCATCTTGGCGCCATTCTCGGCAATCAGACGCTTGGCGTCTTTGCCCGATTTGGCCAGACCCGAACGCACGATTAGTTGAACAATCGAGATGCCATCGCCGATTTCCTCACGCGACAGCTCAAGCGTCGGAAGATCATCGCCCACGCCGCCTTTTTCAAAGACTTCGCGCGCGGTCTGCTCTGCTGCCGCTGCCGCCTCTGCGCCATGGCACAGGGTGGTGACTTCGTTTGCCAGGATGATCTTGGCGTCATTGATCTCGGATCCGGCCAAGGCGCCCAGACGCTCACATTCCTCGAGCGGCATCTCGGTGTAGAGCTTGAGGAAGCGGCCGACATCGGCGTCGGTGGTGTTGCGCCAGAACTGCCAGAACTCATAGGGCGAGCGCATGTCAGCGTTCAGCCATACCGCGCCATCCTGCGATTTACCCATCTTTTTGCCGTCCGACGTGGTCAGAAGCGGCGAGGTCAGGCCATAAATCTGGTTGTCGATCACCCGGCGGGTCAGGTCGATGCCGTTGACGATATTGCCCCACTGATCCGATCCACCAAACTGCACAAGACAGCCATAGCGGCGGTTCAGCTCGAGGAAGTCATAGGCCTGCAGAATCATGTAGTTGAATTCGAGGAAAGACAGCGACTGTTCGCGATCCAGGCGCGATTTTACCGATTCAAACGACAACATGCGGTTGACGCTGAAATGGCGGCCAATGTCGCGCAGGAACTCAAGATAGTTCAGCCCATCCAGCCACTCGGCATTGTTCAACATCAGCGCCTTGTTCGGTGCGTCTGTGTCGTAGTCGAGGTATTTGGCAAAGACCTGCTTAATGCCGCTGATGTTGTCGTCGATCTGATCGGCGGTCAAAAGCGGGCGTTCATCGGCGCGGAAGGACGGATCGCCCACCTTTGTGGTGCCGCCGCCCATCAAGGTGATCGGCTGGTGACCGGTTTTCTGCAACCAGCGCAGCATCATGATCTGGATCAGCGATCCGACGTGCAGCGATTTGGCGGTTGCGTCAAAGCCGATATAGCCCGGAACCACCCCGTTGACCAAAGCCTCGTCCAGGTTTTGATAATCGGTGCAATCGGCCAAAAAGCCACGCTCGATCATGACGCGCATGAAGTCCGATTTGGGATGGTAGGTCATAGGGTCACCTCTTTATACTGCGCCGCAAGCTATAAGTAAGTCAGAGGCCGAGGGAAAGAGCATGTTGGGGCAGGGGGCGTTGAATGTGCTGGGGGCGATGTCCGGCACCTCATTGGATGGGGTCGATGCGGCGGTGATCCGCACCGATGGTGAACAGATACTGGAATTTGGCCGGTCAGAGTATCGGCCCTACAGCGATCCGGAGCGCAAGGTGCTGCGGGCGGCGCTGGGACGCTGGCAAGAGGATGACATCGCCGAGGCGCGCGAAGTGATTCACAGCGCGCATATCGATCTGTTGTCCCGCTTTGATGATGTGGATCTGATTGGGTTCCACGGCCAGACGCTGGCCCATGATCCCAAAGGACGTGGCACCCATCAAATGGGCGATGGCGAGGTTCTGGCGCAGGCGCTTGGTGTGCCGGTGGTCTGGGATTTCCGCAGCGCGGATGTGGCGCTGGGTGGCGAAGGTGCGCCGCTGGCGCCGTTTTACCATTTCGCCTGCGCCAAACGTATTCAGGCCGAAAGGCCCGTGGCCTTCCTCAATCTCGGCGGGGTGGGCAATATCACCTTGGTTGATCCGCGCAAAGAGACCCCGCAAGAACCCGGCGCGCTTTTGGCTTTTGACACCGGGCCGGCCAATGCGCCGATCAATGATCTTATGGCCGAACGTCGGGGGCTGGATTGTGATCTGGATGGCAAGATTGCCGCCAATGGCCGGGTTGAGGACGGCGCGCTTGAGCTGTTTCTGGCGGAAAGCTATTTCCGTAAGATGCCGCCCAAATCTCTCGACCGGGATGATTTCTCGCTGATGATGGATCTGGTGCGTGAACTCAGCGACGCAGATGCCGCCGCCACAATGACCGCCATGGCCGCCGCCGCTGTGATGCAGGGGATCGAACACTGTCCCAGCCTGCCCTCGCGTCTGCTTGTCACCGGCGGGGGGCGTAAAAATCCGGTGATGATGAAAATGTTGCAGGCCGGATTAGACTGCCCGGTCGAAGCGATCGAAACCGCCGGATTGGATGGCGACATGTTAGAGGCGCAGGCCTTTGCCTTCCTCGCCATGCGCGTGGCCCGCGGACTGCCAACATCCGCGCCCTCTACAACAGGCGTAGCCGCTGCGGTTGGCGGCGGGCAGAAGAGCCTGCCGGAGACTGAGAGCTAAGAGCGGCACCGGCAACGGCAATGTATCCGGCCTAGGTCGTCATTGACCTAGGGTGTTGTGCTTGGTCGCGGTTTCGTCATTGTTGCAGGCATGAGTACCGACATTGATTTTTCATTCACTGCATTAACGGGTCCGGCGCGACGACACATTCGGGTGTTTCAGATCCACCAGTTTCTTGACCGGTTTGCGATGGGGCTGACCGTTGCGGTTGTTGCTTTGGCGCTGACTGATCGAGGTATGGATCTCTTCCAGATATCGCTCCTCTTCGGCGTCTATTCGATTACGACAATGACGCTAGAGCTGCCCTTTGGTGGGCTCGCCGACAGCATTGGCCGGAAGCCGGTCTTTTTGACGGCGGTCGTCGCAAGTCTGATGTCTCTGGCGCTCTTTCTCGCAACACGTAATTTCTATGTTCTGGCGCTGTCCTTTGCATTTATTGGGTTTGGTCGTGCGCTCCGTTCGGGCACGCTGGATGCCTGGTTTGTGGAGACCTTCATAACCATCGCGCCAAATGTGGATGTCCAGCCCGCACTTGCCAAAGCGCAATCGGCCAATGCCATGGGCCTGGCATTTGGGGCCATTCTGGGTGGTCTGCTGCCCGATGTCTTGGGCTCCGTCGCGACACGTGTCGGTTTCGGCATCTACGATGTGTCTTATGTCGCAAGCTTTGGTGTGATGCTGGGCGTGTTTGTGTTCACCATGGTCGCGATCGTCGAAGCGCCGCGCCCGAAGACCGGCAAGGCTCTTAGGCAGGGGTTCGCAAATGTCCCACGGGTGATCGGGGAGGCAAGCCGTCTCGCCTTGAAACACCCGATATTGTCGGTTCTTTTGACAGCGCAGGCCTTCTTTCTGACGGCGACCAACCCGGTTGAGGTCATCTGGCCAACCCATGCCAAGCCCATGATCGATGTGAATTACGCAAACACCCTCATTGGCGTTCTTACGGCGACGTATTTCTTTTCGAACGCTCTAGGCGCGTCTTTGTCTCCGCATATCAGTCGGCTGTTCAACCGGCGGCATGCTGTGACGCTCGCGGCGACCTTCGCGTGTTTGGCAGGCCTTCAGATCCTATTGGCACTGCAGAGCCATATCATCGGCTTCCTGATGGCTTTCATTGTGTTCTCGGTGTTTTTGGGGGTAAGCGAAACACCCGAGAGTAGCATTTTGCATCGCTGTGTCGCAGACCGTCAGCGCTCAACCATGCTGTCGCTGCGGTCATTGATCCAGCAGTTGGGCGCGGCAGTGGGTTTGGTTTTGGCCGGAGCCGTCGCCGACGTCTATTCTGCACCAGTCGCCTGGTGTGTCGGGGCGGGTTTTCTTGTCATCGCCGTCATTCTGACCTTGGTTCTGGTGAAACGATTTGACGTAGAAACCGGCTAGTCGACATGGATGAGGCGCGCACCACGCGTGTCTGCCCATCTACAGGCTTTCGGTGCATTTCTGGCCTTAATCGCAGGCCCTACAGCCAAGCACACAAGTGCAACAGTCGATCGGGTGTGCGGTTTAGTTATCTCACAGACGAAAGAGGGCGCAGGCCTTTTGGCAGGACGCGCCCTTCGTTGCGATTTTTCTTGAAAAATCGGGGGTGTTCGAGATCAGCCGCCGGTGTGGCTCATGTGGCGCATCATTTTGCCGTCGGCTTTTTGACGTGAATAGTCAAAATCATGGCCCTTGGGTTTGTGGGTGATGGCCTCGCGGATGGCGGCCTCAAGGGCGGCGTCATCGCCGGGGTGATTGCGCAGGGGTGCGCGCAGATCGGCGTAATCTTCCTGTCCCAAACACATAAACAGATCGCCGGTGCAGGTCAGGCGAACGCGGTTGCAGCTTTCGCAGAAATTATGGCTCAGCGGCGTGATAAAGCCGATGCGTTGACCGGTTTCCTCAAGACGCACGTAGCGCGCAGGCCCGCCGGTGCTGTCTGGAAGGTCCGTGACTGTGTATTGATCCGAGAGCCTTTCGCGCAGGTCGGTCAGTTTCCAATACTGGTCCAGGCGCATTTCGCTGCCGATATCGTCCCCCATGGGCATGACTTCGATCCAGGTCAGATCAACACCCCGGTCGGCGCACCATTCGGTGATCGAAAACAGCTCGTCTTCGTTGAAGCCTTTGAGCGCCACCGCATTCAGTTTGACCCGCAGCCCGGCCTCAAGCGCGGCATCAATTCCGCGCAGAACCGCAGGCAGGCGGCCCCAGCGGGTGACCTTGGCAAACTTCTCTTCGTCGAGTGTATCGAGCGAGACATTCACGCGGCGCACACCAGCGGCATAAAGATCTTTGGCAAAGCGGGTGAGTTGTGACCCATTGGTGGTCAGGGTCAGCTCTTTCAGCGCGCCGCTTTCAAGATGCCGGGACATGCCATGGAAGAATTGCATGATGTTGCGGCGCACAAGCGGCTCACCGCCGGTGATCCGCAGCTTTTCGACCCCCATATCGACAAAAGCCGTGCAAAGCCTATCTAACTCCTCCAGCGTCAGGAGTTCTTTCTTCGGAAGAAAGGTCATATTCTCAGACATGCAATAGACACACCGAAAGTCGCATCGGTCGGTGACCGAGACTCTCAGATAGGAAATCGGGCGCATGAACGGGTCGATAAGAGGTGCTGTCATAACGAAGAACCTAGTCATCTGCGGTGAATTCGGCAAGGCTGGGGGTACGAGAGTTTGGAGGCGACCATAGTCGTAGTATGATGAGCGTAAGAATTTTGATCCCCGCCGTATTGATTTTGTCGGCCTGCTCGAACCTGCCTATTCAGGCGGATAAGCCTGAAACCACAGAAGTAATTGAACCAACCCGCCCTCAGGCCCGGCCCGAAGCCCTGGCTCCGGCACCACCTGCAGATGCGCGGACGGTGGAACAATTTGACACAACCACGGCGTCTGAACGGGCCGAGGCCGCGGTGGCGCCCGCGTCATCCGGCGAGATCAAACTGGGCGAGACCGTCGCCAGCCTCGGGGATCCGACCAAACCTGGTTTCTGGCTGGAAACCCCATTGGTGTCCAAGGCCACAACTGGACGGGTGCGGTTTCCCGGCTCTGGCCGGTCTGCGCAGGTCGACCTGATCCCGATTGAGGGAGAAGCCACCGCCGGAAGCCGGATTTCGCTGGCCGCGATGCGCATCATTGAGGCACCTTTGACAGATCTGCCCACCCTGCAGGTGTTTACAGGAGGATAAACTATGCGGTTTCTACCTTTTGCTTTTGCTCTGGCCGCCATGCCCGTCTTGGCGGATGAGATGGAAGATGCCTTTGTCGAGGCCAATATGCTTGGGATTTTCTATCACGAGCTTGGGCATGCCTTGATCCATTCCGAAGGGGTGCCGATCTTTGGACAAGAGGAAGACGCCGCAGATGTGTTTTCGATTTTTCTGATCGACTCGCTTTACGAAGAAGAGAGCGCTGTATCGCTCGCTTATGACGCGGCGCTAGGCTTCCTGGGCGAGGCTATAATAAGCGAAAGCCATGATGTGCCGTGGTGGGATGTGCATGGCCCGGATGAACAGCGGTTCTACAACACAGTCTGCCTGTTTTACGGCGCAAACCCGGATGCCCGCGGCGAGTTTGCCGCAGATATGGAGCTGCCGATCGAGCGGGCGGACTATTGTCCTGAAGAGTTTGACCAGGCCTGGAACAGCTGGGGCATGATTTTGGATGAGCTGGCTGAGCGGAAAGATGGCTACCAAATCGATTACAAAGGGGAACCCGGTCTGGTTGGCGAAATGCTGGCCGAAGAAGTGGCGGCGTTAAATTCCGAATTTCAGCTGTCTCACCCTTTGACCGTGGTGTTTGAAGACTGCGGTGAAGCCAACGCTTTTTATGACCCCAATGTGCGGCAGATCACCATGTGTCGCGAGTTTGAGGGGCACCTGCGCCAACTGGAAGATTATTTCCAGTGATATGACAGGTCACTAGGGCGGAGCATCATCTTCGACAGTACTGCGCAAGATGATGCCCCGCCCTTGAACTCTGGCTCGTTGACTGGTTCAGACGGTGATCTGATTAGACCGCGCGGGTGAGACCCCCATCCACGCGCAGGTTCTGCCCCGTCATATAGGTGCCGTTTTCAGAGGCCAGCCAGCCAATCAAAGAGGCAACTTCACGTTCTTGCCCATATCGCCCCATCGGGATCGCTGCACGGCGGGCTTCAGATTCGGGCAGACTGTCAATGTAGCCGGGCAAGACATTGTTCATGCGGATGTTTTCAGAAGCGTATTTGTCAGCGAACAGTTTTGAGAACGCAGCCAAGCCAGCGCGGAACACCCCGGATGTTGGAAACTGCGGATCCGGTTCAAAGGCCGCAAAGGTGGAGATATTGAGAATGGTTCCGCCGCCCTGCGCCTGCATGATCGGGGTGACCATCCGTGTGGGGCGAATGACGTTGAGCAGGTAATAGTCCATGCCCAGATGCCAATCCTCATCCGAGATCTCAAGCACCGGGCCTTTGGGGCCATGACCTGCAGAATTGACGAGAACATCAACGCGGCCCCAGCGTGACATCGCGCCATCGACCAGCGCCTGAAGATCTTCGGGAACTAGATTGGACCCGGTGACGCCAAATCCACCAAGCTCTTTGCCCAGAGCCTCGCCTTTTCCGGAGGACGACAAAACGCCGACGTGAAACCCATCTGCGGCCAACTGCCGGGCTGCTGCGGCCCCAAGCCCGCTGCCACCTGCGGTGATCAGAGCTACTTTTTCTTGTGTCATTGGAGAATTCCTTTTCAAGATACCCCATCATGTCTGGTGTTTCTCCAAATTGCGCGACAGAATTGCATGTCAGAGACAGTAGAAAAACTTGTGGCTTATGGATGATCTCCCTCCTCTCAACGCCCTGCGCGCCTTTGATGCCGCTGGACGTCATCTGAACTTCCGGCGGGCGTCTGAGGATCTTGGGGTGACACAGGGCGCGGTGTCGCAACATGTGCGCCAGCTTGAGGCGCATTTGGGTCTGGTGCTGTTCGAGCGACTGCCCCGTGGGCTGGGTTTTACCCCGGAAGGGCGCGCCTATCATGTTGAGGTGTCAGAGGCGTTTCAGGCCTTGGTTGCCGCCACCCAGACGCTGAAACCGCAACCGGGCAAGGTGATGGTCAGTGTGACACCTACCTTTGCCGCCAAATGGCTGATCCCCAATCTCGGTGCATTTGCCGAGGCCCACCCGGATATCGATCTGCGGGTGATGGCCACAGAGGCGCTGTCCCGGTTTCACAGCGATGGGATTGATCTGGCCATCCGGCAGGGCCAGCCACCCGCGCGCGCCGCGCTGGATGTCGATCTGCTGTTTCGTCAGGATATCGTTGCGGTCGCCAATCCTTCGATGATCGCCGCCCATCCCTCACTGTCCGAGATGCCAAAACTCCATGATGCCCATAATCTATGGCCCGAGTTCCTCAAACATCTCGGGCTGACAGATAGCTCCTCGCGCAATCTCCACTTCAACCAGACCGCGCTGGCGGTGGATGCGGCGGTGGCCGGGCAGGGGGCGGCGCTGGTGTCCCGGTTTCTTGTGGCGCGTGAACTGGCGTCAGGGCAGCTCTGTCAAACTGTGCTGGATCATCTGAACGGTGGGCAGGATTTCTATCTTCTGGCGCAGCGCAGCCGCAAAGCGGGCGGCGCCGTTGACGTGGTGCGGGACTGGTTGCTGGCGCAGGCGGATTAACGCAGGTATTTGCCAGCCTCTTTGCGGGCAAAAGCCTTCATGGCACTGCCGTGCTCTTCGAGAAAGGCCTCAACCCGCGATGCATCATGTTTTGACAACTCACGCAGCCACCAGGCAATGGCTTTTTGAATAAACCAATCGCGGTCAGGCACATAGCCTGCGGCCCATCCCAGAACCCGGTCTCGCACCTCAAGATCCTGTTCGGTTGGGAAGTTCTGTTTGGTCCAGGGCAGAGTGATCACCAACGCCGCGCGGCGGGTCCACATGTGGTCACTTGTGGTCCAGGCCTCAACCTCATCAATCCGGCTCGGTTCGGCAACCAGACGCCGTGACCCGGCGGAACAGGCATGATCGGCAATTGCCCAGGCATCAAATTGGGGCACCCAAGAGGCAATCAAGTGCCAGACCGCATCATCGGGCCGAAGCCGGGCCTGGGTCAAAAGCTTGGCGGCGGCCACCCGCGCCTCGTGAATGTCCGTCTGCCAGAGGCCATCTGCCAGGGCAACGCGCTCTTTAACACCTAGCTCACGTCGCCAGAGCGTGGTCAGCGCATTGATATCCGGATTGGACACCCCGAGATAGGTGCGTGGCACCTTGTGATAGGCGGCTTGCCCCTCAACCTTTTCAGGGTGGGCCTTGGCCTTCAGTGCCTCAAGGGCGTCCTCAAGTGTCATCATCCACCACCACATGCGTCGGCATGCCATCAAGGGTTTCGGTGTTGCGGGTGCGCCAATAATCCTCGATCCCTTCGGGACCTTTGTCGTCGGCCCATTTGTTCAGCACGTCCCGGTCGCTGTCATAGGTGAAGAACGGCACGGAATAGCCGCAGGAACTCTGCACCAAATCGACCGACACATCATAGATCTGTCGGGCCCCGACGTGGTCAGGAAACAGCGCATTGAGCTCCGCAAACTCCGCATCCCGAGGGTGCAGGGTCCGGGCCGTGCCATAACACCTTAGAATAATAGGCCGCGTGTCAAACGAAGCCCACATCACCGTCATCCGATTGACCCGCGCAAGATGCCCCGCGGTTTCGTTGCCTGAACCGGTCAAATTGCGCCAGACAAGACGGTTGGGCCCAAGCACACGCAGCGCATCGCCCCCTTTGGGTGAGATGTTCACGCGTCCTTCTTCGGCGGCGGACCCGACAAAAAAGATCTTCTGATCTTCGATGAATTTTTGATGCGCGGCAGAGATTTCATCAAATTGTTTGCCCATATCACGCCCCCGGTGCTTCTTCTTTTCGACAAATACTCTGGGGGTGAATGGCCCGCAGGGCAAGAGGGGGCAAAGCCCCCATCTCCCGCTGTTATTCCACGGTGACCGATTTGGCCAGATTGCGCGGCTGATCCACATCGGTGCCTTTGGCGATGGCCGTGTGATAGGCCAAAAGCTGGGCCGGGATTGCATAGAGCAACGGGCTCAGTACCTCAGGCACGGCGGGCATAGTGATGGTGCGCCAGACATCGGCGCCGGCTTCTTTCACCCCGGCCTCATCCGTGATCAGACAGACCTTTCCGCCTCGTGCCATGACCTCCTGCATGTTCGAGATGGTTTTCTCAAACAGGCTGTCGCGCGGGGCCAGAACCACAATCGGCACATGTTTGTCGACGAGGGCAATGGGGCCGTGTTTCAGCTCGCCCGAGGCATAGGCTTCGGCATGGATGTAGCTGATTTCTTTCAGTTTCAGTGCACCTTCCAGAGCCAGAGGGTACATCAACCCACGGCCAAGAAAGAGAATGTCGCGTGCTTCCGAGATCTTCTTGGCGGTGGCGGCAATATCCGCATCGCGATCCAGCGCGGCGTTGAACAACCCGGGCATGGCGCGCAGCGCGGTCAGAGTGTCCTGCATCTCCTCTTGCGTCAGGCGTCCTTTCGCCACGGCGGCTTGCAAGGCGAGCAACAGCAGCACGTTAAGCTGACAGGTGAAGGCCTTGGTTGAGGCCACACCAATTTCGGTGCCCGCATGGATCGGCAGGGCCAGATCGCTTTCCCGCGCAATCGAGCTTTCCGGCACATTGACCACCGAGAAGATGTTGTCAGCTTTGCCTGCACAATAGCGCAGCGCGGCAAGCGTGTCGGCGGTTTCGCCGGATTGCGAAACAAACAGCGCCGATGTGCCGGGCATAATGGGAGGTTCGCGGTAGCGGAATTCGCTGGCCACGTCGACTTCCACCGGGATGCCTGCGATTTTCTCAAACCAGTATTTGGCTGTGAAACAGGCGTAATAGGCGGTGCCGCAGGCGACCATCACCAGGCGGTCGACCTTGGTGAAATCAATGCCGGGTTCGGGCAAAGCGATGCCCTCTTCGGTCAGGTAGGCCTGCAATGCGGACGACAGCACCTGGGGCTGCTCGGCAATTTCCTTGGCCATAAAGTGTTTATAGCCACCTTTGTCGACGCGGGCCGCATCCACCTGAAGCTCGCGCAACTCACGGGTGACCGCTGCTCCGGTTTCGTCGAAAATCTCGACCCCCGCACGGGTGACTACGGCGCGGTCGCCTTCGTCAAGATAGGTGATGCGGTTAGTCATCGGGGCCAGCGCGATCGCGTCCGAACCGACATACATTTCCCCGTCGCCATGGCCGATGGCAAGCGGGCTGCCTTTGCGGGCGGCGACCAGAAGATCGTCGTGACCTTCAAAGAGGAAACACAGCGCAAAGGCCCCATCCAATTGTTCGATGGTTGCCATGGCGGCCTCAACCGGTGTTTTACCCGATGCAAGGAACTGCTGCGCAAGCAGGGCCACGGTTTCCGTGTCGGTTTCGGTCTGTGGGCTGATGCCAGCTTTGGCCAGATCTGCGCGCAGATCTTTGTAGTTTTCGATGATACCATTGTGGACTACAGCCACCGAGCCCGCGCGATGCGGGTGGGCGTTGGTCTCGGACGGAGCGCCATGGGTGGCCCAACGGGTGTGGCCAATACCGGCTTTGCCCGCCAATGGATTGTGTACAAGATGATCCGAGAGGTTCACCAGTTTGCCAACCGCGCGGCGGCGATCCAGCACGCCATGCTGAAGGGTCGCAATGCCCGCGCTGTCATATCCTCGGTATTCCAGACGCCGCAGCGCCTCAACCAACATGGGGGCGACTTCATGTCCGCCCAGAACCCCTACGATTCCACACATGGCTACGTCCTCTCAATCATTCAACAATCCGCGCCTTACTGGCGTCTTATTGGTATTACTGGTTACTTTTTCTGCGCTTTTTTCGAACGCAGCATATCAAACAGCTTGGTGGCAAATCCAAGTTTGTTGTCTTGCCGGGCACGGCCAAGGGCCAATGCGCCTGCAGGAACATCTTTAGTTATGGTAGAGCCTGAACCGGTCATCGCGCCATCGCCAATTGTGACAGGGGCCACCAACATGGTGTCCGAGCCGATAAAGGCATCACTTCCAATCACGGTGCGATGTTTGAAGAACCCGTCATAGTTGCAGGTGACGGTGCCCGCCCCGATATTGCTGCGCTCGCCAATCTCGGCATCGCCAATATAGGTCAGGTGATTGACCTTCGCGCCTTCGCCCAGCGTAGCGTTTTTGATCTCAACAAAGTTGCCAACGCGGGTATCTTCCGCCAGTTCAGCACCGGGCCGCAGACGCGCATAGGGGCCAACAACTGCACCGCGCGACACATGCGCGCCTTCGAGATGCGAAAAGGCGCGGATGCGCGCGCCGCTTTCGACGGTGACATCCGGTCCAAAGACCACATTGGGTTCAATCTCGGTATCGCGTCCAATCACAGTGTCCCAGGCCAGATAAACGGTCTCGGGGGCCTGCATGGCCACGCCGTCTTCCAGCAGATCTTGACGCTTGCGTTGTTGCAGTAGGGTTTCGGCTGAGGCCAGTTCTGCACGCGAGTTGACCCCCAGTGTTTCGCTTTCGTCACAACGCACCACAGTGGCCGACAACCCACGTGCGCGGGCAATACCCACGATGTCGGTGAGATAATATTCGCCAGCCGCGTTGTCATTGCTCACGGCAGACAGCAGGTCAAACAAGACCTCAGATTTGGCGGCAACCACGCCCGAGTTGCACAGGGTGATGGCGCGCTGCGCTTCGGTCGCGTCTTTGAATTCGACGATTTCTAGCAACGCGTCCCCGTCAGTCACCAGACGGCCATAGCGGCCGGGGTCTGCGGCCTCAAACCCCAGAACAACCACATCATGGGTCTCACGCGCGGCGGCCATGGCTTCGAGGGTGTCCTGACGGATAAACGGTGTATCGCCATACAAAACGATGGCGTCGCCCTCAAACCCTGCTAGGGCGTCTTTGGCCTGAGACACCGCATGGCCCGTGCCCAGTTGTTCGGTCTGCAGCACAACTTGAATTTCAGGGTCATAGTCTTTGGCCGAGGCCTCAACCAGCGCGGCCTCATGACCGGCGACCACCACACAGTGATCGGGTTCAAGCGTCTGACCTGCGCGTAAAGCGTGCCACAGCATAGGGGCGTGGGCGATTTTGTGTAACACTTTCGGAAGATCCGACTGCATGCGTGTGCCTTTGCCTGCCGCCAGAACAATCAGTGCAATACTCATCCCTAAACCCATTTGTCATTTCGTTGATGTCGTTTTATCCGTCTAGGGCACTAAGACAAGGATGTAAAACTCACGCAACATTACGGGGCGTGGCAGGGGAGGAGCCCGTAGTGACGGCATGTGTGATTTTTGATCTGGATGGCACTCTGGCGGATACCAGTGGCGATCTGATTGCGGCGGCCAATGTGTGTTTCGACGAAATGGGCATTGTGACGCGGCTTGATCCGGTGGCGGATGCCGGTGTAGCGGTGCGCGGAGGTCGCGCGATGCTGACCCGGGGGCTGACCCGCGAAGGGGCCATGTCGGAGGAGACCGTGACGCAATGGTATCCTCGTCTTCTGACCGCTTACGCCGATGCCCTGTCAGTTCACACCAAGATGTACGACGGGGCCGTGGATGAGATCGAAGCTTTGCGCCGCAAAGGCTACGCCGTTGGGATCTGCACCAACAAACCAGAGGGTTTGGCGGAGCAATTGATGCGTGAGTTGGGGGTGCGGGATCTGTTTGGCTCTCTCATCGGGGCGGATACGCTGCCAACCCGCAAACCGGATGTTGCGCCCTATTGGGCGGCGGTGGATGCCTGTGGCGGTACGCGGAGCCGATCGCTTCTGGTGGGCGATACCGAAACCGATCGCAGCACCTCAAAAGCGGCAGGTGTGCCCAGCATTCTGGTGACCTTTGCCCCCGGCGAAAGCGACGTGCACGCGCTTGAACCTGACGCGGTGATCGACCATTTCCACCAGCTTCCCGGCGAAGTGACTCGCCTGATTGGCTAGGTGCGCGGTGGGGCTTGGGCCCCACGCGCGCGTATTTCGATCACACCGGGCGAAACAGAAGCTCGGTGAGGTCAGACAGGGGCCGTGTCTCCAATTCTGCAACAATTCCGGCGATTTCCCGCGCACGATCTGGCCCCAGAACCGGATCAGCCAATGCGTGATACTTGTCGCGCATCTCGTCTGCTGTGGGGGGCGCAGTTGGATCCCATTTGGGCTGCATCCAATCCGAGGTGACCGAGCGCCCGTCTGTCAGATCGAGTGTAACTCGGGCATAGCGCGTGCCGGGGAAGGCGTCATTGGCCTTGTCGGACTCTGTCATGGCTAGCCCGGTGGACAGGCGCAGGATTTCGGGATCGTTCAACGCGCCGCCATCCAGATCGTCAGGGCCAAGGGCGCCGCGCACCAGCGCAACAGCCGTCGGGAAAGAGGTGGAATATTGCGCCTCTTCGGTGGTTTTCGGCTCGGATGTCGCCAGACGCACGGATTCGTGGAAGGTCTCAACACGGATCTTGGCCACATCCTGCGATGACAGATTGTGCGCGCGACGTAGCGCCAGCACGCCTTCGACCGGCGCCTGTGCCCAGCGGCAAACCGGATAGGGCTTGATGTATTGCTCAAGGATCAGCCAGCGCTGACCTAGCGTATCCCAATACTCCGGCGCCTGTTCTACTGTTATGGCTGGAGCGCCCGTAAAGCCCCGCCGGGCCAATTGCACTGCTGAGACCGCACACATTGCGCCCCAGCCTGATCCATCTTTGACCATCGTCGGGTAATCGATACAGCGCATCATCTGGCTGCGCGGCCCGTGGTATTCCGCAAGCCCCAGCGCATGGCGTGTGGTCTCGTGGTCCAGCCCGGCCAGACGTGCGCCACCTGCAGCCCCGGCCACAGCCCCCCAGCTGCCCGAAGTGTGATAGTCGGGTACGGTGCCATGTTGCGCCACAGCTGCGCGGCTGCCAAATTCGTACCCCATGACCAAGGCCTCAAGGAAGTCCCGGCCCGAGACCGCGCCCTGATGGCCAAATACCAAAAGCACCGGCAGAAGGGGACAGCCCACATGGCCCTTGGCCGGGTTGTACCCGTCATGGCCATCAAGGCTGTCGATGGTATAGCCTGCCGCCATGGCCGCCGCCCCAGCCGAGGCCCCCCGGCCATCGAACAGAATTGGCACCGGGCCGGTCAGATCTTCGGCCGCATGATCGCGGCTGATCTGGCTCATCTTCGTCGAAAGCCCCCCCGCCGCGATGCAGATCAGGTCCAGCAACAGTGTCTTGGCGTGTGTCTGAACATGCGAGGGCAAATCGTCCCATGTCAGATCATGAATGAAAGTCCGCGGTGTCATATCCGCAGCCTGCGGCAGAGAATCGACGCTTGAAGTGATAAAACCGACAGAAACGCGTCGCGGTCAGAACAGGATGCTGAAAGCCGTGATTGACCAAGCGAGAAAGCTATCGCAATCATGCGGCTATGACCCAAAAGACACCTGATATCTTCACCGGAAATTTCACCCAGCAAGAACCCATTCCTCAAGAGGGGATCGAGGCGGCGCTGGCGGTTCTGAACTCTGGCCGGTTGCATCGCTACAACGTGGCCGAGGGCGAACTGTCCGAGACCGCGCTTCTGGAGCAGGAATTTGCGGCGCAGACCGGGGCGAAGTATTGCCTTGCGGTGGCCTCGGGCGGCTATGCCATGGCCTGCGCTCTACGCGCGATTGGGGTGCAACCCGGTGATTCGGTATTGACCAATGCTTTTACGCTTGCACCTGTGCCGGGCTCCATCGCCAGTGTGAATGCCCGCCCGGTGTTTGTCGGGGTGACCGAGGATCTGGTGATTGATCTGGATGACCTTGAGGCCAAGGCAGATCAGGCCAAGGTTCTGATGCTGTCACATATGCGCGGGCATCTGTGTGACATGGATCGCCTGATGCAGATCTGCGACGACAATGGCATCACCGTGATCGAAGACTGTGCTCATACCATGGGGGCCGCCTGGAATGGGGTGCCGTCAGGGCGCATTGGCAAAGTGGGTTGCTATTCGATGCAGACCTACAAACACGTCAATTCCGGCGAAGGTGGCTTTCTGATCACCGACGATGAAGAGATCGCCGCCAAAGCCGTGATCCTGTCCGGGTCGTATATGTTGTTTGAACGACACCTTGCAGCGCCATCGCCGGAGGTGTTCGAGCGCGTGAAATATGTGACCCCCAATGTGTCGGGCCGCATGGACAACCTGCGCGCCGCCATTTTGCGCCCCCAACTGAGGGATCTCGACACGCAGGTGCAGCGCTGGAACGAACGGTATGTGGCTGTGGAAAAGGGTCTGCGCGGGACACCGGGTCTGCAGGTGATCGAACGCCCAGTACAGGAAACCTATGTTGGCTCGTCGATCCAGTTTCTGCTGCTCGACTGGCAGCCGCACAAGGTACAGGACGTGCTGAAACGCTGCGCGGCGCGCGGGGTGGAGCTCAAGTGGTTTGGCGGGGCAGAACCCAACGGGTTTACTTCACGCTATGACAGCTGGCGCTATGCTGAGAGCGCGGCCATGCCCACAAGCGATCGGATTTTGGCCGGTATCATCGATATGCGCCTGCCACTGACCTTTAGCGTTGCGGATTGCGAACAAATCGCAGCGATCCTCAAAGCTGAGGTTGGTGCTGTGTATCAGGCGGCGTAGGGCAGGGCGTCCATCTCAATCACAGGACGGCGGTTTTTGCGCATACGTTCCGCAAGCCGCTTTTGTTTCGGCAGGGGCGGGATCATACGTGCGCTGTGTTGGTTCATGAGATGCGGAAAGCTGCGGCGCAGCTCGGCCCGGGCGGCGGGTGACAGCGCCATCAGGGACCGATCGGTAGCCAGCAGGCTTTCGCTGGGGGTGTCATTGGCCCAGACAATTTCATGGGCGTCAAACAGCATGTGATAATAGCTGATCTCCTTCACCGAAGTGTCAAAGCTTATACCCGGCAATCCAACCAGTTTATTGGCGGATACCAGGACCTCAGGCGTGCCAAACATCCGTTCAACCAGAGGGGAGCGGGCGAGCATGCGATGCTGCCGTGAAACGCGCAGGGTTTTATGCGGCAGACCTGCCCCCAAAGCTCCGGCCTTGATCCGCACGGGTGACAGCTTGGGATCCGCGACCAGCTCATCAACAGAAATCACCCGTTTGCCGATCCAGCGTAGGGGTTTCAGACCCGAGAAGGTGGCGACCATATCGCCTGTGCGCAGGGTCTCAATCGGGCGGCTGTCCCAGGCGGTGCGGATCAGCGTGCCTTTGCAAAAACACACGAGCATTTCGACATTGTCGATGATTGCCCCAAGGCTGTTGTCCGGGCCAAGTTCCGTTAGACGCAGAGTATAGGTATCGGGCGCGGGAAAGGTGACATCCAGCGTGAAACTCTGAAAGCTGTTGCTGGTGGGCAGAACCGTCATGGCGCCAACCACCACGCCCGAACTGTTTACAACTTCAACCGTGAACCCCTCGCTTCCCGCCTGTCCCAGCGAGGCATTGCGCAGCGCGGCGTCGATGCTCAGCGTATGGGTGGGGGCATTGGGGTCGGTGATGGCAAAGCTCTGCTCCATGACCGTGGTAAACCCGCTGCGCCCGTCCATCTCGGCCACGCGGTTGTTGGATCCGTTGCCCAGATAGGCGCTTTCGCGATAATTGGTTTCCAGATCAACACCGCTCCAACCGGTAGAGCCAGAGTTAAAGGTGCCATTGACGATGAGATTGGTGACGGGCATCGGTGGGTTCCAACATAACAGAGGTACTGGTTAACGAAAAAATACGGCTCAAATTTGCCGAAACTGTGAGAAATCAAGGATTTCCCCTACGTGATGCTCTTTTCGGCGTGCGCGGGGGAAGCCGAGGTAACCTATTGATACAAATTACTTTACACCTATGTCCCTACAAAAGGTTTAAGCTGTCCAGACACGAATTTGCTTGGCGCGGGACACGAAACCATTGGAAAAGGAAGCAGGGCCATTCCAGTTGATTTGTCACGCTTCCAACGACGTGAGCATGAGATGAGCAAAAAAACCGTCAGTATTGAAATCCGTATGTCACCCGAAGAAAAACAGGCCTTGGCTAAGGCCTGTTCGGATCGTGGGGAAACCATGAGCAGCTATGTGCGCGGATTGATGCAGGCGGGATCGTCTGAGGACGCGGGTGACAACACAACTGGAGACACTCACATGGCCCGCTTTACAAAATCACTCCCGACCCGCGCCGGATTGGCGACCCTTCCGGTCCTGGCGCTGGCAGGTTTCTATCTGGTCAGTGGCAATCAGGCCGCCGTGGCCTCGACCGATGCCCGCGTGGCCTTTGCCGAGCTGGACACCAATGGTGATGGCATGCTGAGCCGCACCGAATATGAGGCCGAGCTGAACATGGAACTGCCCGATCCGGCCGAGATCATGGCGCCGCTGCCCGAGGTCTGCCAAAGCTTTGAGGCGGTGCTGACCGAAGCCTTTGATGAGACCGAGTATGAGCTGTTTGACATCATGTCGGCGGACACCAACAAGGACAATCTGCTGTCCTATACCGAGTTCGCCCGCGTGCTTCAGCGCGAGCGGGTCGAGATCTTTCTCGACATCGACGCCAACGCAGATGGGGTAGTGACGGTCGCCGAAGTGATGGCGGACATCCCGGGTGAGATGGTTGAGGATGAGGCGAAAGAGCTGGGTGTCAGCACCGAGTGTATGGCGGCCTTGATCGCGGAAGAGGACAAGCTGCTGCAGGCCGAGTTTGCCGAAGAGGCGGGTGAAGAGATCAGCGAAGAACAGGCCGCCCGTATCTTTATCGCCGAGTTCGACAGCAACGGCGACGGCACCCTGACCCTCGACGAGGTTGCGGTGGAATAAATCCGCTTAGAAAAGGGGCAGGGGCGCTCACGCGCCCGCCCTGTTTTGCACACTCTGTCAGCGAAGAGCAGAGTGGGAAACGTTTATGTCCAATAGTCTTTTTAAAGCGGCATTCTCTACCGTTGAGAATTTTTCTGTAAAGGGGTGATTTGCTGCGAACGAATAGGACAGATTTCAGGGTGGCTGCAAATGCGGATTTTACAGTACTCCGAGGAGGCGTTTGGCCGCTTCTATTACCGCTTCCAGTGTTTCAGGATGCAGCGCAACGTACCCAGTGCCGCCAGTTGGGACTGCCCACTTGATCGCAGTATCAACAATCAAGTCTCCCTTCTTTAAGCACCAAGCAAAGCCCCTTTCCAAAGCTGAACCCAATTTTCCGATGATAATTTCCAAGCGTGTCGGGTCAGGATTACTTTCTGCAATTTCGTGGCTGAGATCTCTCAGCGGCTGCCAAACAATCAGTAGCTCTTTCGCGATATGCGTATTGTCGAGCATCTCTGGAGGATTGTTTCCACCAATTCCATGTCGGTCTGATGTGGCACAGTGAAGATCGTTCTCAAGTTCACCGATGCGATTTTCCAAATCGAAAATAGCGCGGATCTTCTCAATTTCGGTAGCAACGGCTTTTATGCCAGCTTGCCAAATCGCATCATCGATCCGTGCCACACGACGCTGTAATCTCCAATCTAGCGGTTCACCTGCAAGCAAACCTTGGTACCACTCACGCCAAAAGGAACCGTTCTTTCCTGCCCATTCATGCCAATGATTGAAAAAATTTTGTGCATCGACCTGATCTTTCGAATCCTGTTGTTGCCAAAGCTTTTCGTTTCTCAAGGCTTCGACGCGCTCATCCGCTAACGCCTTGGTGGTTAAGCCAATCCCCTTCGAGACAGCAAGGATTTCAGCACTTAGCAACCTATCCTCGACGGAGGTCTCAGTAGAGTTTTCAAATCCAAACCCACCTCCCGATCCGATATGGAAGTGCACATCAGGCATCCCGCTTGCTATCGAAGCACTAAAAATTCGGTTCTTTCGAGTGTAGGCCAAATGATGCGTGTCTGGTCGGTTCTGCGGACTGTATGGACTAGAAAACTGCTTTGTCTCTCGATTGACTCCTGACAAAATAGTTATTGAGCTCCTGAAGAGATCAAGTACAAACTCACCTGAAACACCGCCAGGTAGATCATCTGGATAAGAAATGGTGGCTAAGTTTCTCAGCAAGTGTCTCGTGATCAAAACTTGACGAGAATAGGCAGATAACCAGCCGAGCTTTCGGAGCGCCTCCTCAAACTCCTCTACGGCGTTTGGCCGATCTAAAGCCATTGGCATCCTCACAAAAAATCAGTTCGCTTTATCATGATGAAAACTCCTAACTACCGCAATTATCTTTTTCGACCGAGGTAAGCTAACGTCTGGTTGGGCATGGTGCCGATCATCTAATCGCTACCGCAGCGAACTACCGCTTTTTGCTTTCTTGTAAGAGACGCCCAGGCAGTTTTTAGAGAAATGGATAGCTGCATCGGACTGAATGAGGAAGTGTAAGCGACATTGGGCGCGGACCTTGTTAGCTTGCGGGATTCCACCTCTCCAATGCCTCCCCGGTTTTGAACGCTGCAACTTGTCCGGTCTCCTTCCCAAAACCGCACATACTACGCGACGTCACAGGGGGTGCCTGAGGCGCTCCTTTCGTTTTGCGCGTGCCAACCATTGACCCGAATCCGGGTTTGTGACTAGAAATGAACAGATGTTCAATAAATGGGAGGCCACCGCATGTTTCTGGCGTCGATGAATTTTGATCTGGGCGAAGATGTAAACGCACTGCGCGAGATGGTGCACAAGTGGTCGCAAGAGCGCGTCAAACCGATGGCGGCTGAGATCGACAGCAGCAATGCCTTCCCCAACGAGCTGTGGCGCGAGATGGGTGAGCTGGGCATGCTGGGCATCACCGTGCCCGAAGAGTTCGGCGGCGCGGGCATGGGCTATCTGGCGCATACGGTTGCGGTGGAAGAAGTGGCGCGGGCCTCGGCCTCGGTCTCGCTGTCCTACGGCGCGCATTCCAACCTCTGCGTCAACCAGATCAAGCTGAACGGTAATGACGACCAGCGGGCCAAGTATCTGCCGGGTCTGGTCTCGGGGGAACATGTGGGCGCGCTGGCGATGTCCGAGCCCTCGGCCGGGTCCGACGTGGTGTCGATGAAAATTCGCGCCGAGAAAAAGAACGACCGCTATGTTCTGAACGGCAACAAATACTGGATCACCAATGGTCCGGACGCCGATACCTTGGTGGTTTATGCCAAGACCGATCCGGATGCGGGATCAAAAGGCATCACCGCCTTCCTGATCGAGAAATCCATGACTGGGTTCTCGACCGGCCCGCATTTCGACAAGATGGGCATGCGCGGATCGAACACCGCCGAGCTGATCTTTGACGATGTCGAAGTGCCGTTTGAAAACGTGCTGGGCGAAGAGGGCAAAGGCGTGCGCGTTCTGATGTCCGGTCTGGATTACGAACGTGTGGTTCTGGCTGGCATTGGTCTGGGCATCATGGCGGCCTGTATGGATGAGGTCATGCCCTATCTCGCCGAACGCAAACAGTTTGGTCAGCCCATCGGGAACTTCCAGCTGATGCAGGGCAAAATCGCGGATATGTACACCGCGATGAACTCGGCGCGTGCCTATGTGTATGAAGTGGCCAAAGCCTGTGATCGTGGGGAAGTGACCCGTCAGGATGCGGCGGCCTGCTGTCTCTACGCCAGCGAACAGGCCATGGTGCAGTCCCATCAGGCGGTGCAGGCCTTGGGCGGTGCGGGTTTCCTCAATGATGCACCGGTGGGCCGGTTCTTCCGCGATGCCAAGCTGATGGAGATCGGCGCGGGCACCAGCGAAATCCGCCGGATGTTGATCGGTCGCGAGCTGATGAACAAGATGCTCTGAGGCAAGGGATATCTGACCTTGGTGAAAACAGAAATCCGGGGCACCATCGCGCCGGATTGATGTTTCAGCAAAGGAATTACCATTATGCGACTGTCTCTGACCCTTGGATTTGTTCTCGTTGCCGGCTCCGCCTCGGCTGAGGATGTGATTTATTCCAGCTACGCCACAGAAAACTGTCTGGCTTCGGGCGGCGGTGAGAGCTGTATTGGTCAGTCTGCTGAGGCCTGTATGGAGGCCACGCCGGGGGGGTGGTCGACCTATGGCATGTCGGGCTGTCTGCACAAAGAGTGGGAGTATTGGGACGCAAAACTCAATGCGGCCTACAAGGTGGCGATGACCAGCGCCAAGCAGTTGGATTCCGAGCACAGCGGCCACATCCCGCGCGCCGAAGCGCTGCGCGCGGCCCAGCGGGCCTGGATTCCGTTCCGCGATAAAACCTGTGAGTTCGAGTATAGCCAATGGGGCGGCGGCACCGGTGGTGGCCCGGCCTCGGTTCAGTGCCAAATGGTCATGACCGGCAAACAAACACTCTATCTGCAATCTGTATCGGGGGGCTGATGCTCACACCTGCCACATCTTACACCGCGTTGCGCGACGTGTTTTCCTGGGATCTGCCGGACCGTCTGAATATGGCGCGTCAGGCCTGTGATGCCTGGGTTGAGACGGCGCCTGAGAAGGTTGCGATCATCGATCTGAGCGGCGAGATGCGGCAGGACATCACCTATGCTGACCTGCAACGCCTGTCATGGCGGGTGCAGGCGGCTCTGATCGCTCAGGATGTGCAGCCCGGCGACCGGGTTGGTGTGCTTCTTGGCCAATCCGCGCTTTGCGCCGCGTCTCATATTGCGATCTGGCGTATGGGCGCGATCTCGGTCCCGCTGTTCAAACTCTTCCGCCATGACGCACTGGAAAGCCGTCTGGACGACAGCGGAGTGCGGGTTGTGGTTTCCGACACTGAAGGGGCCGAGATGCTGGCCCCATTCAAGCTGAGCGTGGTGCAAGAGCACGACCTGCAGGAGCCCACGCCCCAGACGCAGGCCGACACTGGCCCCGAAGATCCGGCGATCATCATCTATACCTCTGGCACCACCGGCAAAGCCAAAGGCGCGCTGCATGGGCACCGCCTGCTGACCGGCCATCTGCCGGGGGTGGAGATGAGCCATAATTTCCTGGGCCAAGACGGGGATGTGCTCTGGACGCCGGCGGATTGGGCCTGGATCGGCGGGTTGTTTGACATCCTGATGCCCGGTTTGGCGCTTGGCGTGCCGGTGGTGGCGGTGCGGATGAAGCGTTTTGACGTGCAGGAATGCATGCGCATCGTCCGCGAAGGCGCTGTGAAGAATATCTTTTTCCCGCCCACGGCCCTGCGGTTTCTCAAAGCCGAAGGCGCAGAAATCCCCGGATTGCGCACGGTGGCCTCGGGCGGCGAACCGCTTGGGGCCGAAATGCTGGCCTGGGGGCGTGAGGCGCTCGGGGTTGAGATCAACGAATTCTACGGCCAGACCGAATGCAATATGGTGGCCTCGGCCTGTGGTGCATTGTTTGACGCGGTGCCCGGCGCCATTGGCCGAGCCTCACCGGGGTTTGAGGTTGCGGTGGTGGATGACGCGGGCGAGGTGACCTTTGAGGAAGGTGATATCGCCATTCGTCGCGGCGCAGGGTCGATGTTTCTGGGCTATTGGAACAAACCGGATGTCACCGCCGAGAAATTCCGGGGCGACTGGATGCTTATGGGCGATCGCGGCGTCCTTGAGGACGGCGTGCTGCGCTTTGTTGGCCGCGATGATGATGTCATCACCTCGTCGGGCTACCGCATTGGCCCTGCAGAGATTGAAGACTGTCTCATGACCCACCCGGATGTGGCCACTGTGGGCGTGGTCGGCAAACCCGACCCGGTGCGCACCGAGATTGTCAAAGCCTATGTGGTGCGCAAACCCGGCAGTGATGTCCGCGAAGAGGATCTGGGCGCCTGGGTCAAAGACCGCCTCGCAACCTATTCCTACCCTCGAGAAATTACCTTTCTCGACGCACTGCCCATGACCGTCACCGGCAAAGTCATCCGCAAAGAGCTCAAAGCCCGGGCTGCGGCGGAGACCAAAAAATGAGAGTGAGCAGGGTGAGTGGATTTTCCGTTGCCAGTTGTCAGGAGAATGAAAAATGCTCCTGATGTTAGGTAAGGATTTTGTCTGCCCGAACTGCGAACATCCGCAAGACAGCGTGGCTTTGTGGTGGACCTTTAAAGGCGGCAATGTTTTTGGGGCCCTCCAAAGCTATCATGGGTGCCCAAAATGTGGTGCCAAACTGTGCCTTCGCGCAAAGATCGCGGGCCTCAAATTGCTTGCTCTTCGGCTTGGGCCCGGCGTGTTGATGATCATCCTGGCGACGTCATTCGGATTTGCCGTGTCGTTTGCCTATATTGGTTTGCTCGTCTTAGTGGAGGTGGGTTTCGGATGTTCGATCAACACTAGGTTTTATCGAGTTGAGGAGGTCGAATGATGAAACCCACGATGTGTTCTCATCCCATTCTCAATCTCTCTCTGGGGCTGGCGGCGGTTTTGTCCACTCCGTTGGGTGCGGGGGAGTTTGATACCGAAGCCATGCTCACCTTCTGTGCTGACAGTGTCCCAAATTCGGCCTTCTCGATTCCAATGGATCAAAAATGTGTTTCGACGGCAATTGCCTTGTGCGACCTCGAAGAGGGGCAGACCCAATCAGAGGCCTGTTTGCAATCTGTCACCGGTTGGCTTTTGGCAAACACAGGACCGGGTGATCCAAACCTTCCAGCTTTGGATGCGGAGTGGGCAGAGCTTTTTCCAGTACCGAGGCCAGGTTGCACAACTTTAGTTGTCCCCGCGATTTCGACGCAAAGCCTGTGTGCCTATCAGAACGCTCTGGAAGGTTGGATGAAACATCGAGTTTTGATGCGTGCCGCATCAGACACCAAGTGAACGAAGAGGTTTTTCCATGAAACTTAAATCCCAAGCCATTGCCTCCTCGGACCAGTTCAAGGCAAACACCAAGGCCCATCTTGAGGCGCTGGATGTTGTGCAGGAGGCGGCGCAGGCGGCCGCGCAGGGCGGTGGTCAGCGCTCGCGTGATCGTCATATCAGCCGGGGCAAGATGTTGCCGCGTGAACGGGTGGCCAATCTACTTGACCCCGGCTCGCCTTTCCTTGAAATCGGCGCAACCGCCGCTCATGCGCTCTATGGCGGGGCTGCTCCCTGTGCCGGTGTGATTGCGGGGATCGGTCAGGTTCAGGGCCGTCAGGTCATGGTGGTCTGCAATGATGCCACCGTTAAAGGCGGCACCTATTACCCGATGTCGGTGAAAAAGCACCTGCGGGCGCAGGAGATTGCCGAGGAAAACCATCTGCCCTGTATCTATCTGGTCGATAGCGGCGGTGCGAACCTGCCCAATCAGGATGAGGTCTTTCCGGATCGCGACCACTTTGGCCGCATCTTCTACAATCAGGCCCGCATGTCCGCCAAAGGCATTGCACAGATCGCCGTTGTGATGGGCTCGTGCACCGCCGGGGGCGCCTATGTGCCCGCGATGTCGGATGTGACCATTATTGTGAAAGAACAAGGCACGATCTTCCTTGCCGGTCCGCCTTTGGTCAAAGCCGCAACCGGTGAAGTGGTGAGCGCCGAAGACCTGGGCGGTGGCGATGTCCACACCCGCCTGTCCGGCGTGGCGGATTATTTGGCCGAGGATGACGCGCATGCTCTGGTGCTGGCGCGACGCGCCGTGAACTCACTGGGGCCGGTTCTGGGCGCGCATGTCGATCTGCAATCACCCGAAGCCCCGGCCTATGATCCCGAAGAGATCTTGGGCGTGGTGCCCGGTGATCTGCGCACCCCCTATGACATCCGCGAAGTGATTGCGCGAATTGTTGATGGCTCGCGGTTTGATGAGTTTAAACCGCGCTATGGCGAAACCCTTGTGACCGGCTTTGCCCATGTCGAAGGCATGCCGATTGGCATCATCGCCAACAATGGGGTGCTGTTCTCTGAGGCAGCCCAAAAAGGCGCGCATTTTGTAGAGCTGTGCAGCCAACGCAAAATCCCATTGGTCTTCCTGCAAAATATCACCGGATTTATGGTGGGCCGCAAATATGAGAACGAAGGCATCGCGCGCCATGGCGCCAAGATGGTGACCGCCGTGGCCACCACAAGCGTGCCAAAAATCACCATGCTGGTGGGCGGCTCTTTTGGGGCAGGCAACTACGGCATGGCCGGGCGCGCCTATCAGCCGCGTTTCCTCTGGACCTGGCCCAATTCGCGCATTTCCGTCATGGGGGGCGAACAGGCGGCGGGGGTTCTGGCCACCGTCAAACGCGATGCGATTGAACGCGCGGGCGACAGCTGGTCCGCCGAGGAAGAAGCCGCCTTCAAACAGCCCACCATTGATATGTTCGAAGAACAGGCCCACCCGCTCTACGCCTCGGCGCGCCTGTGGGATGACGGCATTGTCGACCCTCGCAAATCCCGCGCCGTCCTCGCCCTGTCTCTGCGCGCCGCGCTCAACGCACCGATCGAAGACACCCGCTTTGGCGTGTTCCGGATGTAAGACGTGAAGTTTCGTGGACGCATAGAAGACGCTTTTCCGCTAAGCGGGAAAGAGGGGTTGGCTCTGATGCTAACCCATGTCGAAGGTATACCTGTAAACGGCATGCAAATTTCTCTTGCTGATCGAAAATTGCAAATTGTTGAGGTGGGGAAAAACTCAACCGACGGCAAACCAGTTTCAACCCTCTCCTGTCTAACGGGGAAAACTGTCGCGCCATATGGCGGTGTCTTCGTAAATTGGCGTCCTCCGTACCCAGACCGCTCAGCGCTTTGTGGGGTCTGGGTTGAAGGGGAGTTAGCACCGTGACCGCGTCTTTCGTCGTTTTGAAAAAACTCTTGGGGCAGCCCCGGCGCATAGAAGATGCCTTTACTCCGAAAGGGAAAACTGGGTTGGCTGACATGCTGACCCAGTTCGACGGACGTGCCAACATGCGCCCCTATACCCTTTCAGCTGGGGCGCTGTCCGCTCAGCAAAACCGCAGATCCACCGATAAGGTAGCGGGCGTTGATCGTCAGCCCGGCCGCGCACAGCGCGTCCGCTACGGTTTCACCGCTGCCAAAGTTGCGGGTGTATTGCCCGATCATGGCAAAGTCCTGCGCACCTCGGAGAACTGTGCGCTCAATCAGCGGCAAAACCCTATCAAGGTGAAGCCTGTACATCGGACGCAAAGACCACCCGAGAGGATCGGCGGCTTCCACCAGAGAAAAGGGTGCGCCGGGTTTGAGAATACGGGCCAATTGGCGCGCAAAGATGCCGTGCTGTTCCGCGTTGAAGGTTTTCAGTCCGAACGTCGAAATTGCGAAGTCGGCGGATCGGTCCGGCAAATTGGTTTCGAGCATATTTGTACACAGATGCTCAATTCGGTCACTGCGCGATCTATGCAGACGGTCCATGGCTTGGGCGTGCATTCCGGTGCTGATGTCGATCGCGGTGATCTTCTGAATATTGGGAAACCGCGCCAACAGATGCGGCCAGACCTCGCCCGTGCCCGCCATCAAATCCACGCCAGATGCGGTGGTCTCGCGGGCCAAATTCAATGCAGCCACACATTGTCGCCGCCAGCGCACCACCATTCCGAAAGAGGCGATGCTGCTCCAGCGGCGATAGCTGGACGAACACTTGTCGAAGACATCGGCGACAAAGGCCGGATCATAAATATCGTTACTCATGTGGGGACTGTTGATCACACACCCTGCGGTAGCAAGGAGACACACCATGTTTGACAAAATTCTAATCGCCAACCGTGGCGAGATTGCTTGCCGCGTGATGGAAACCGCCCGTGCCATGGGGGTGAAAACCGTGGCTGTTTATTCGGATGCTGACCACGCGGCCAAACACGTGGCTTTGGCTGATGAGGCATGGCATATTGGCACTGGACCCGCGCCCGCAGACAGCTATTTGCTAGGCGATGAGATCATCACCGTGGCCAAGGCATCGGGTGCGCAGGGCATTCATCCAGGCTATGGGTTCCTGTCGGAGAACCCTGAATTTGTGGATGCGGTCGAGGCGGCGGGCCTGACCTTTATTGGCCCCTCGGCCAAGGCGATCCGCGCCATGGGTCTGAAAGATGCGGCCAAGGCGCTGATGGAAGAGGCGGGGGTGCCCGTGGTGCCCGGCTATCACGGCGCCAATCAGGATGCGGAGTTCCTTGCAGCTCAGGCAGAGGACATTGGTTATCCCGTGCTGATCAAGGCGGTTGCCGGCGGCGGCGGCAAGGGCATGCGACTGGTCGAGGCAGCGGATGAGTTTGCCGAAGCGCTGGCCTCGGCCCAGGGCGAGGCGCAGACCGCCTTTGGCAACCCGGATGTTCTGATCGAGAGATACATTCAAAAGCCGCGCCATATCGAGGTGCAGGTCTTTGGCGATGGCGAAACAGCGGTGCATCTGTTTGAGCGGGACTGCTCGCTGCAGCGCCGCCACCAAAAGGTGATCGAAGAGGCCCCCGCGCCGGATATGCCACTTGAGGTCCGTCAGGCCATGGGTGAGGCGGCGGTGCGTGCGGCTGAGGCGATTGGCTACAAAGGCGCGGGCACCATCGAATTTATCGTCGATGGCTCCAACGGTCTGCGCGCCGATGGGTTCTGGTTCATGGAGATGAATACACGTCTGCAGGTGGAACATCCGGTGACTGAACTGATCACCGGTGTGGATCTGGTGGACTGGCAATTGCGCGTGGCCAGCGGAGATACGCTGCCCAAATCGCAAGACGAACTGTCGATCACCGGCCATGCCTTTGAAGCCCGTCTGTACGCCGAGGATGTGCCCGCAGGGTTCCTGCCCGCGACCGGCGTGCTGACTCATCTGGCGTTCCCTGAAAACTGCCGCGCGGACAGTGGCGTGCGGGCAGGGGATGCCATCAGTCCGTGGTATGATCCGATGATCGCCAAGGTGATTGTCCATGGTCCCACCCGAGAAGTGGCGCTGTCGCGCCTCTCAGACGCGCTGCGCCAGACACAGGTGGGCGGCACGGTGACCAATCTGGCCTTCCTTGGCGCATTGGCCGCAGATGTGGGCTTTGCCAAGGGCGAAGTGGACACCGGCTTGATCGCCCGTGAGATCGAGACGCTGGTGGTCGCGCCGGTGGCCACGGCGGAACACAAAGCCGCCGCCGCCATGAAGGCGCTCAACCTCATCGACACGCGGTGGGATACCGGGTTTTCTCTGTGGCAGGACCTCAAAACCTCCGCCACGCTCACCTGGCAGGGCGAGCCTTTTGCTGTGAGTGTTGAAGTTGAGGGTCCGGATCGTCAGATCTGGGAGATCGAAGGCGAACAGGTGACCTGCAACCGCCGAGGTGCCCGTTGGTTGGTGGGCGGCATGTGGCTGCCCGATGTGGCGCGTCACGACAACACCATCACCGTGTTTGACGGCTATGGTCTGAGCTTTGAGGTGGTGGATCTTTTGGATCAGACCAGCGGCGCGGGCGGCGACGGCAATGTGATCGAGGCGCCCATGCCGGGCTTGGTCAAGGCGGTCTTCGCCGACGCCGGGCAAGAGGTGAAAGAGGGGGATCGTCTGGCCATTCTTGAAGCCATGAAGATGGAACATTCGCTTCTGGCCGCACGTGATGGTGTGGTGGCCGAGGTTCTGGCCGCAGATGGCGATCAGGTCGAGGCAGGTGCGCCGCTGATCCGTCTGGAAGAGCAGTAAATCCGGTTCTGAGCGATCCAAAATTTCAGGCCGGGGGAGGGCCGTCACATGTTCAAAATACACCATGTTCAATATGGGCGGTCGTTCCGCATCCTTTGGGCTGTCGAAGAGATGGGGCTTGAGGAGAAACTGGGGCAACGCCTTGAGGTGGTGGAATACCAGATCGGCTCAAAGGAGATGCGCGAAAGTGATCTGCCGCGCGTTTCCCCCGCGGTTCGCATTCCTGCGATCGAGTTGGATGGGCTGGAGATGAGCGAATCCGGCGCGATCATGGAGTATCTGGCGGAAACCTACGCGCCGGATCTGGGCCGCGCGCCGGGGCATGCCGAGCGCCCGGCCTATTTGCAGTGGATCCATTACTCGGAAACCATGGCAAGCCTGATTGAAAACCTGAACCTGCAGATGGTGTTCCTGCGGCCACCGGCGGCGGCCAGCCCCGTGGTGATGAAGATCACCGTGGCGCGGTTGCGGGCAACACTTGCGGGGATGGAGGCCCGCATGGGGGATCATGACTGGCTCTTGCCCAGCGGGTTTTCGGCGGCGGATCTGATGTTTGGCTTCAATCTGTTTGCCGCACCCTACTATGTGCATCTGGACGAGTTCCCAAAGCTGCAGGCCTATAAAGCACGGGTTGAGGCATTGCCGTCGTATCAGCGCAGCTGCGCACGCGAAGGGGAACAGCGGTTCTATGCGCAGGAATTTTATCCGGTGCCTGAGGTTTAAAGCCGGGCGCAGCCGGAGGGGGCCTCCGGCGGGAGTATTTGGAAAAAGAAGAAGCGAGGGCCGGGATGGATAGGGTCGAGATTTTCGAAGTGGGTCCACGGGATGGGCTACAGAATGAAAAGGCCGAGATTGCCACGGCGGACAAGGTGGCTCTGGTCGATTGTCTGAGCCGCGCCGGGTTTCGCCGGATTGAATGCGCCAGTTTTGTCAGCCCGAAATGGGTGCCACAGATGGCCGACAGTGCCGAGGTTCTGGCGGGCATCACCCGTGCCGACGACGTGTCTTATGCGGCTCTGACCCCGAACATGAAGGGGCTTGAACGGGCCATTGCGGCCAAGGCGGATGAGGTCGCGATTTTTGGCTCGGCTTCGGAAGGGTTCTCGAAGGCCAATATCAATGCCAGCATTGAAGAAAGCCTTGAACGGTTCAAACCGGTGGCCGAGGCGGCACAGGCGGCGGGTCTGCCGGTGCGGGGCTATGTCTCTTGTGTCGTGGAGTGCCCCTATGATGGCGCGGTTGCGCCCGAAGCTGTGGCACGGGTGGTCGCGGCGCTTCGCGAGATGGGCTGTTACGAGGTCTCTTTGGGCGACACCATTGGTCGCGGTGCACCGGAGGCGGTGGATGCCATGCTGGGCGCGGTGATGCAGGAAATGGACCCGGGCAAGCTCGCTGGGCATTTTCACAACACGGGCGGCCGGGCCTTGGAGAACATCGAGGTGAGCCTTGCGCGCGGATTGCGGGTCTTTGATGCGGCGGTTGGCGGCCTTGGCGGCTGTCCCTATGCGCCCGGGGCTGCAGGCAATGTGGCCACTGAAGAGGTGGCAGAGAAGGTTGCGGCGCTTGGCTATGACCATGGGCTGGACATGGCATTGGTGACGCAGGCGGCAGAGATGGCGCGCAGGATGCGGGGATGACCGGCGGGGCGGATCATTGGAACGCGGCCTATGCCAAGGGCGACGGCGAAGTGAGCTGGTTTGAAGAGCGGCCTGAGCTGTCGCTGGACTGGATTGCGCGCGCAGGCGGGGCAGAGCAGGGCGTGATCGACATTGGCGGCGGGGCCTCGGCTCTGTCTGCCGCGCTGTTGTGGCAGGGGCTGTGTGATATCTCGGTTCTGGATCTGTCGCAGGCCGCGCTGGATATCGCCCAAGCCCGTCTTGGGGATGAGGCCGCTGAGGTGTGTTGGATCTGCGCGGATATGACTCGCTGGACGCCAAACCGCACCTATGGGGTTTGGCATGATCGGGCGGTGTTCCATTTCATGACAACGCCTGAGGCGCGCGCGGCCTATATTGCCGCCATGCGGGCAGCTTTGCCTGTGGGGGCAGCGGCGGTCATGGCCACCTTTGCCGATGATGGTCCGGAAAAATGCAGTGGGTTGCCGGTGCAGCGATATAGCCCCGATCAGCTGGCCGAAACGCTGGGCGCGGGGTTTGATCTCGAACAGAGCGCACGGCAGGTGCATGTGACCCCGGCCGGTCGAGAGCAGAAATTTCAGATAAGCCTGCTGCGGCGGGTTGAGGAGGTCTAATGGACTTTATTCGTGAAACCCGCGACGACCGGGGCGTGGCGACCCTGTGGCTGGCGCGGTCCGACAAACACAACGCCCTGTCGGCACAGATGATGCAGGAGCTGGAAGATGCGGCCAATGCCCTAGCGCGCGACGAGAGCGTGAAGGTGGTTGTGCTGGCCGCCGAGGGCAAGACCTTTTGCGCCGGTGGCGACCTGGCCTGGATGCGGGAACAGTTCGAAATGGACGCTGCAACACGGCGCACAGAATCGGCCCGCATCGCCACCGCCCTGGGCGCTTTGTATAACCTGCCTCAGCCGCTGATTGGGCGGGTGCAGGGCAACGCCTTTGGGGGGGGTGTCGGCTTGATCTCGGTCTGTGACGTGATTGTTGGTGTTGAGAGCGCCAAGCTTGGGCTGACCGAGGTGAAACTGGGCCTGATCCCGGCCAATATCGGCCCCTATGTGATCGCCCGGATGGGGCATGTGAAGGCGCAAGAGGTCTTTATGAATGCGCGGATCTTTGGAGCGGCGGAAGCGCAGCGGCTAAGCCTGTTCAATCGTGTGGTTGCGGCCGAAGATCTGGACGCGGCGGTTGAGGCTGAGGTTGCGCCTTATCTGGCCTGCGCACCGGGGGCCGTGAAAGACGCCAAGGCGCTGCTGCGGACCCTGGCCGGATCGGTGCAGACGGAACAGGTCGAGCACGCCATTGATGCACTGGCGCTGCGGTGGGAAGGGGAGGAGGCCCGTGAGGGCATTGCGGCCTTTTTCGACAAACGCCCGGCGCCCTGGGCGCAGTAACGTTTAATAGACGCAGAAAACGGTTGTCTTTGCGGGCATGGCAGGGTCCTTTGCCCGCATGACAGTTCAGATTGCACATCTTTATGCCACGCTTTGTCTTGGGATCGTCTTTTTCCAGATCGCGCTGATCGTTGGGTTACCATTGGGGGAATACACCCAAGGTGGCCAGCATAAGGGCGCCTTGCCGCTGTCGGGGCGGATCATTGCGGTGATCTCGATTCCAATCGTTGTGTTTCAGGGGCTTGCTATTTTGTCCGCAGCAGGGTTTCCCGGGTTGGGCCTTGCGCGATGGACTGGCTGGGTGGCTTTGGGCGTCAGCGTGATCTCTTGTGTTTTGAACTGGATCACGCCATCCAAGCCCGAACGTGCGGTCTGGGGGCCTGTGATGACGGTGATGGCTGGGTTTGCCGCACATGTGATGATCGCAACACTTGACGTTTCCTAAACGCGCCCGCGACCCATTTACGCAATCCAAGGCGCTGAAAAATCAGTGAAAATCGAACATCCTATTGTTGGGTAAAGGAAATTCACCCAATGAAGGACAAACAGCGATTGTTTTCAGTGCCTTGAAAACCCCTCCGCTGTGTTGACCCCGCCCGCAGAGCGGGATAAGCCACCTCTAAGCCTAAAAGCGCGCCATGCGCCAGCCGAAGGAGCCTACTCGTGGACGAGATGCTGCGGGAATACCTTCCCATTCTTGTTTTCCTAGCCATTGCTATTGGTTTGGGACTTGTTTTGATTCTTGCAGCGGTTGTTCTGGCCGTGCGCAACCCTGATCCTGAAAAAGTATCGGCCTACGAATGCGGGTTTAACGCGTTTGATGATGCCCGGATGAAGTTTGACGTCCGGTTCTATCTGGTTTCGATTCTCTTCATTATCTTCGATCTGGAAATTGCCTTCCTCTTCCCATGGGCCGTGGCCTTTAAGGATGTGAGCATGGTGGGCTTCTGGTCGATGATGGTGTTCCTCGGGGTTCTGACAATTGGCTTTGCCTACGAATGGAAGAAAGGGGCTCTGGAATGGGAATGATGACCGGAGCAAACACCGCTGGTGCCGACAAAGAGGTTGTCACGCGCGCGTTGAATAATGAGCTGCAGGACAAAGGCTTTCTGCTGACCTCGACCGAAGATATCATCAATTGGGCGCGCACCGGTTCGCTGCACTGGATGACCTTTGGTCTGGCCTGCTGCGCGGTTGAGATGATGCACACCTCAATGCCGCGTTATGACGCTGAGCGTTTTGGCATTGCACCGCGTGCCTCCCCACGTCAATCCGACCTTATGATTGTGGCGGGAACGCTGACCAACAAAATGGCCCCGGCGCTGCGTAAGGTTTATGACCAGATGCCCGAGCCGCGCTATGTGATCTCGATGGGCTCCTGCGCCAATGGCGGTGGCTATTACCACTATAGCTATTCGGTTGTGCGCGGCTGTGACCGCATCGTGCCGGTTGATGTCTATGTGCCGGGCTGCCCTCCGACCGCTGAGGCGCTGCTGTATGGCCTGATGGCGCTGCAACGGAAAATCCGCCGCACGGGGACAATTACACGATGACCGAAGCTCTGACAGAACTAGGCGCCTATATCGAAGCGAAACGCCCCGATTGCGTCATTGGCTGGGATATCAGCCATGATGAGCTGAACGTTGATGTGGCCCCGGCCAATATTCGTGGCTTTGTCGAATTCCTGAAAAGCGATCCGACCTGCCGCTTCAGCTCGCTGATTGACATCACCGCTGTGGATTACCCGGAACGCGCCAAGCGTTTTGACGTGGTGTACCACTTCCTGTCGATGTATCAGAACCAGCGCATTCGCCTGCGTGTCTCGGTACGCGAAGACGAAATGGTGGCCTCGGTTGTTGATGTACACCCCTCGGCCAACTGGTTTGAACGCGAAGTCTTTGACATGTTCGGCATCATGTTTACCGGACACCCGGACCTACGCCGTCTGCTGACGGACTACGGATTCCGCGGCTATCCGCTGCGCAAGGATTTCCCGACCACGGGTTATACCGAAATGCGCTATGATGAAGAGCAGAAGCGCGTTGTGTATGAACCGGTGTCGCTGGTGCAGGAATACCGCCAGTTTGATTTCATGAGCCCATGGGAAGGCGCGCAATATGTGCTGCCCGGGGACGAAAAGCAGGAGGCGAAATAATGGACGGCTCCAAAGGTTTCGAAGACGCCCTGACCGGCGAACAGAAAATCCGCAATTTCAACATCAACTTCGGCCCCCAGCACCCGGCTGCGCACGGGGTGCTGCGTCTGGTACTAGAACTGGACGGTGAAATTGTTGAACGTTGCGACCCTCACATTGGCCTGCTGCACCGTGGCACCGAAAAGCTGATGGAAAGCCGCACCTACCTGCAGAACCTGCCGTACTTCGACCGCCTCGACTATGTGGCGCCGATGAATCAGGAACATGCATGGTGTCTGGCGATTGAAAAGCTGACCGGCACAGTTGTGCCGCGCCGTGGGTCGCTGATCCGGGTGCTGTTCTCGGAAATTGGTCGTATTCTCAACCACCTGCTGAACGTCACCACTCAGGCGATGGACGTAGGTGCGCTGACGCCGCCCCTTTGGGGCTTTGAAGAGCGTGAGAAGCTGATGATCTTCTACGAGCGGGCCTGTGGCGCGCGCTTGCACGCCAACTATTTCCGTCCCGGTGGTGTGCACCAGGATCTTCCGCCCGAACTTCTGGCGGATATCGAAGAATGGTGCGGCGAGTTCCCCAAGGTGCTTGCGGACATCGACGGACTGCTGACCGAAAACCGCATCTTCAAACAGCGGAACTGCGACATTGGTGTGATCTCTGAGCAAGAGATCCTCGACTGGAGCTATTCCGGGGTGATGGTGCGAGGTTCGGGGCTGGCCTGGGATCTGCGCCGTGCGCAGCCCTATGAATGCTATGACGAGTTTGAGTTCCAGGTGCCCGTTGGCAAAAACGGCGACTGCTATGACCGCTATCTCTGCCGCATGGAAGAAATGCGCCAGTCGATCGGAATCATTTTGCAGGCCATCGAAAAGCTGCGCGCACCGGAAGGGCAGGGCGATGTTCTGGCCCGTGGGAAGGTGACACCGCCAAAACGCGGTGACATGAAGACCTCGATGGAGGCTTTGATCCACCACTTCAAACTCTACACCGAAGGTTTCCACGTGCCGGAAGGTGAAGTTTACACCGCCGTCGAAGCGCCCAAGGGTGAGTTCGGCGTCTATCTGGTGGCTGACGGGTCGAACAAACCCTACCGCGCCAAAATCCGCGCACCGGGATATCTGCATCTGCAGTCGATGGATCACGTAGCCAAAGGTCACCAGCTGGCCGATGTGGCGGCGATCATCGGCACCATGGACGTGGTGTTTGGCGAAATTGACCGCTAAATTGATCGGGCCGGGACATCCCGGCCTGACCTGACTTGTACGATCACAACGACATTTCTCGAGGCTCTTCATGAAAAAATTGGTTCCCGCTCTTGCCATTGTTGCCCTGTCTTCCGCCTGTGTGCTGAAGCCCAAAGGGGTGACTGACGAAGATCTGACCAATTTTGACGCGGCGGTGGCCTCGATTGGCTGTACGCTTGAAACCGAACGGCACTATCTGCCGGTTGAGCTTCAGACGGGCCTGACCCGTGAGCTTTTGACCGAGGTGGCGCAGTTCCGTCTGGCCCGTGAAGAGGCTGTGTCGACCGAAAATGGTGGCGTGACACTGGTGACCGGGACCTGCGCGCCAAAAACTGAAACTGCCGCTGCAACCTGAGCCACCCGTACGGGGCAGCCATAGGGGCCAACTTGAGACCACTCCGCGCCAATACGATCCTTGCGATCTCGACGCTGGTCGCCACAATCTTTGTGGCGCTTCAGGCGTGGTATGCGCGTGTGGCCTATGTGTCGGCGGCGGAAACCCGGTTGTTGGAAGACAAGCTGGACCTGTGTTTTGACAACTTTGATGCGGCGGCTGCGCTGGACGCTGAGCTGCGCTCACTCACACCGGGATCGGGGGCTGATGAAGAATGGCCCCCTCGTATAGATGTGATGTCTGGCGCGCATTTGGCGGCGCTTCACAATCAGATCGTTCCTTTGTTGAACCGGCTTGAGACCTCGCTTGCCAAGGCATCGATCCTTGGTGAGCCGGATCGGTTTCGACTGTTTTTGACCGGACAAATCAAAGGTCTGGCCCCCCGATTGATGGCGCTGTCGCCCGCTCGGATCGGAGAGCCTGAGACCAATGCTGAACTCGATGAAATTCTCACAACGCTAAGCGATTTTCTGGGCGCGCAGTATGCCGTATTCGAAGGCTGCCGTCTGGTCGCGGAAGGAGACAACTGATGCTGCGCCGCTTGCACACTGAACAACCCGACAGTTTTGCCTTTTCTCCGGCCAATATGGTTTGGGCAGAAAACCAGATCTCGAAATATCCTGAAGGCCGTCAAGCCAGCGCGGTGATCCCGCTGTTGTGGCGCGCACAAGAGCAAGAGGGCTGGCTGTCTCAGAAGGCCATCGAAGGCGTGGCGGATATGCTGGGCATGGCCTATATCCGTGTGCTTGAAGTGGCTTCGTTCTATTTCATGTTCCAGCTGCAACCGGTTGGTTCTGTTGCGCATATCCAGATCTGCGGCACCCTGTCCTGCATGATCTGTGGCGCCGAAGATCTGATGGCGGTCTGCAAAGAAAAGATCGCCGAGAAACCGCACACGCTTTCGGCCGATGGCAAGTTCTCCTGGGAAGAGGTGGAGTGCCTCGGCGCCTGCACCAATGCGCCCATGGCTCAGATCGGCAAGGATTACTACGAAGACCTGACAACAGACGGTTTGCGTCAGCTGTTGGATGATCTGTCGAACGGGAAGGTGCCGCAGGTTGGTCCGCAAAACAGCCGTTTTGCTGCTGAGCCAGAAGGGGGCATCACCTCACTGACCGAATTCGTCAATGGGTCGATCAAGCTCAATGCTTCGGCGCAACTGGCCACGGATATTGGTGACACTGTGAAACGCATCGACGGCACCGAAGTGCCTGTGGTGCAGGGCTGGGAGGATCAGTCCAACGGTGGCGCGGCCAAGGCTGTGGGCAAAGATGCCTCTGAGGCTGTTGCCCCGGCTGCCAAATCCGCACCAAAGGCCGAGGCTGCTCCGACGTCGTCAGGAGCCGAGACAGGGACCCGTCCCGCAGCTCTTGAAGCGGCCCGCGAGACCGGCGCAGATGACTTGAAGCTGATCAAAGGGGTCGGGCCAAAGCTCGAACAGCTTTTGAACAGCCTTGGGTTCTACCATTTCGATCAGGTTGCAGAGTGGACCGCAGACGAAGTGGCCTGGGTTGATGCCAACCTTGAGGGCTTCAAAGGCCGCGTAACCCGTGACGATTGGGTTGCACAAGCCAAAGTCCTTGCGTCAGGCAACAAGACTTAATTTGCCAACCGGCCCCATATCGGTGTTATCTTTTTCGTATAAACACCAAATACGGGACTGGGAGGGAAAAAATGAAAGAAAGCAACTCTGGCACATGCGCCATGAATTGCTGGCTAGCGGCGGCAGGCTTTGGCCTGCTGTCAGCCGTTTTGGCCATCGGAGTATCTGGAAAATCAGTTATCACCGGCATTCTGCTTGGGGCGCTGACCTGCGTCATGGTTGGGGTGTTGTTGCGATGGCTCTTCTGCGCGCCGGTGCCAAAACTCGGCGAGAGCAAAACATCGACACCCGAAGCGAGCGTCGCTCCGGTTGCTACCACACCTGTCGCGGCGCCAGCCCCGGAAACCAGCCCCGCGCCGACAGCTGAACCCGAAACCACCACTGAAGAAGCGCCCATTGCGTCTGAGGTGGTTGCTGAGGAACCAACTCCCGAGCCCGAGCCCGAGCCCGAGCCCGAGCCCGAGCCCGAGCCCGAGCCTGTGGTTGAAGAGGTGGCTGCCGAGGAGGCTCCGGTTGCGGAAAGTGTGATCCAACCTTCGAAAGAACTGCAGGGTCAGGATGAACTTGCCGAGAAAAAAGGCAGTTGGACTTATACGCCTCCCGAAGCTGAAGAGACTGCTGCTGAACCCGCCGCACCTGTCGAAACAGCCGCCGCGGAACCAGAGGCTCCGGCGACTGAAGACAAAGGCGAGGACTATGACAAAGACGGGAAGCTGGAAGGCACCGATGAGGGGGAGAAACCTCAGACCCTCGATGCACCTCGCAATGGTCAGGCCGATAACCTGAAGGAAATCAAAGGTGTCGGTCCCAAACTTGAACAGGTTTGTTTCTCGATGGGCTTCTACCACTTTGACCAGATCGCCAATTGGACCGATCAGGAAGTGGCCTGGGTCAATGCCAATCTGATTGGCTTCAAGGGGCGTGTCACCCGTGACAAATGGGTGGAACAGGCCAAGGTTCTGGCCGCCGGTGGCGAGACCGAATTCTCGAAACGTGTGGATCAGGGCAAGGTTTACTAACCCCTGCGACACCACTTTGCCTTGCATGCTGCACTGCAGTATGCAAGGCATAACAGGGCACTGTTGGGGAGGAGCGGCGCTTGTTCAAACGCGGTTTGACCGCGTATTTTTGCGTACTGGAATGGAGCGAAACCGTGACCATGACGACCCCCAAATTTCCCCTCACCCCTGATTTTACACCTGTGGCCCGCTTGATCGGCATGCAGGCGCGCATCGCGATGCAGACCAGCGAAAGCGTGATGCGACTGGCCTATTTGCCGTGGAAAAGCTGGAGCACCAGTTTTGGCTCGCTTGGGGTTCAGCAAATGATTGTTGAAGCCGCGACGCCGGCACCGGTCGATCAGGAAAAAGAACCTGAGCTCTCGGTGGAAGACAACACAGCAACCGCAGAGATCGTTGAGTTGACCCCGGTTGTGGCCGCAGATGCAATCGACCCAGTGGCAGAAACCGTCGCGGCTCCGGTTGCCTTCGAAACCCAACGGGATAAGCCAGAACCAGAGACACAGGCGATCTCTGAAGAAGAAATGGCCGTAACGACAACTCCGCCCAAGGTTTTGGACGCCCCGCGCGATGATGCCGCAGATGACCTAACGCTTCTGAAAGGGGTTGGCCCCAAATTGGCGGTTGGGCTAAACAAGGCCGGAATTTATCATTTTGACCAGATTGCTGCCTGGACCACGTCCGAGGTGGCCTGGGTCGACGAAAACATTGCCGGTGTGCGGGGCAGGGCCTCGCGCGATGGCTGGGTTGATCAGGCCAAAACCCTGATGACAGCCTGATAACACGAGGGCGGGAATGAACAATTCTGACGATCTTACACGACGCGGGCGTCGAACGGCGCTTTTCATTGCGGCGATTGGGGGCTATTGGATATGTGTAACCGCCCTCGGCTCGGCCCTCGGGTGGAGCCAGCAATTGCGCCTCTTGTTCGACCTTCTGGCTTTGGTCTGGTTCGGACTGGCGATCTGGATGATTTACGGGCTCTGGCGGGATCGCCAGAAACACAAGGACTAGGTAGGCATGCTTCAAGATCAGGATCGGATCTTTACCAACCTTTACGGAATGCACGACCGGACCCTGGCGGGCGCTCAACAGCGTGGCCACTGGGACGGAACAGCCGGGATCCTTCAGAAGGGGCGCGACTGGATCATTGACCAGATGAAGGCCTCGGGTCTGCGTGGTCGTGGCGGTGCGGGGTTTCCCACCGGTCTGAAGTGGTCCTTCATGCCCAAGGAAAGCGACGGTCGTCCGTCCTATCTTGTTATCAATGCTGACGAATCCGAGCCCGGCACCTGCAAAGACCGTGAGATCATGCGCCATGATCCGCATACTTTGATCGAAGGCGCGTTGATCGCCTCTTTCGCGATGCAGGCGCATACCTGCTATATTTATATCCGCGGCGAATACATCCGCGAGCGTGAGGCGCTGCAGCGGGCGATTGATGAGGCCTATGATGCGGGCCTTCTGGGCCGCAACGCGGCCGGGTCGGGCTGGGACTTTGATCTGTTCCTGCACCACGGCGCGGGCGCCTATATCTGCGGTGAAGAAACCGCGCTGCTCGAAAGCCTTGAGGGCAAAAAAGGCATGCCGCGCATGAAACCGCCATTCCCGGCGGGTTCCGGTCTGTATGGCTGCCCGACCACCGTGAACAACGTCGAATCGATTGCGGTTGTACCGACCATTTTGCGTCGTGGGCCCGAATGGTTTGCGGGATTTGGTCGTCAGAACAACGCGGGCACTAAACTTTTCGCGATCTCGGGGCATGTGAACAAACCCTGCGTGGTCGAAGAAGCGATGTCGATTTCCTTCGAAGAGCTGATTGAAAAGCACTGCGGTGGCATTCGTGGCGGTTGGGACAACCTTCTGGCGGTGATTCCCGGTGGTTCGTCCGTTCCCTGTGTACGCGGCGAAAACATGCGTGACGCGATCATGGACTTTGATTACCTGCGCGGTGATCTGGGATCTGGTCTTGGCACCGCCGCTGTGATTGTGATGGACAAACAGACCGATATCGTCAAAGCGATCTGGCGTCTGTCGAAGTTCTACAAACACGAAAGCTGTGGCCAGTGTACCCCCTGTCGTGAAGGCACGGGCTGGATGATGCGTGTTATGGAGCGTCTGGTGCGCGGCGAAGCGGATCTTGAAGAGATCGATATGCTGTGGGACGTGACCAAACAGGTCGAAGGCCACACCATCTGTGCTCTGGGTGACGCGGCGGCCTGGCCTATTCAGGGTCTGATCCGCAACTTCCGCGAGGAAATCGAAGATCGCATCAAAGCGCAGAAATCGGGCAAGCTGAGTGCCATTGCGGCTGAGTGATGTCAGGCATTGATTGAAGATACAGGCGTCGCAGATTGCGGCGCCTTTTTTGTCTTGAGGGTATTATGCACCTTGTTGAGTTTAACTGGGGCGTTCTGCGCTACGATTGGGACGATCCGCGCGTGGCAGATTTCGCCAATGGGTTGGATCGGGTGAACCAGATCGCCGCGCGCTCGGACGGATTTATCTGGCGCCTGGGCGACGACGAGATGGAGGTGGCGCAGACCGACCCCAGCGGCGCCATGGGGGGAAATCCACGATTCGCATCGACCCTCTCGGTCTGGAGGGATTTCAAATCGCTCGATCATTTTGTCTGGAACACGCTGCACAAACATTTTTTCGCGCGTCGCGAGGAATGGTTTGCACCGGGGCAGGGGCTTCGGCTTGTGATGTGGTGGGTTCCCGAAGGAAAGATCCCCACAATTGAGGATGCCGTTGCGCGGGCGGAGCATCTGAAAACCCATGGCGATAGCGTGGATGCCTTTGGCTGGGCGTATCTGGTGCAACAACAGGCGTCTGGCGCAGGCTGATTCTCGGCAAAGCTTTTCCGGTGTCACGTATTCCCGGTTGACGGGGTGTTTTCCTCTATGGCACCGCTTTGGGGCCGCGTTTCGGCAAACGATTGAATTTTAGGAGACCACCGATGACCCGCATTCTTATGATCGCCATGATCGCCCTTGCCGCGACCGGCTGTTCACGTTTGGGATTTGGTCAGGGCGGGAAGCCTCTTTTCGATGGTCAGTCGTTCCGGGTGTCGACCAAATCGGAACGTTCAGATCGTCAGGGGTTCACTATCTCGGTGAGCCAGGTGAGCAAATCTCCCAAAGGCGCGGTGGAAGCTGCGAAGTATGAGGCGGTGAGCCACTGCATCGAGTACTTTGGGACCTCTGATTACACATGGTCCTTGCCCGAGATGACGGGTGAGGAGGGCGAAACCGCATCCCTGCCGGTTTCGAATGACACCCTGACAGTTTCGGGAACTTGCGGCGACATTTAAGCGGCTTTGCGCCGGTGGTGGCGGCCATGCGGGCCGGGATCCGCGCGATTTTGCAAGAGAAACCCGGTGGATATTGAATATCACCGGTCTTTGCACCCAACTATCAGGCGATGACATTGTAATGGAGGTCGCCGATGCGGCTGCTTTTGACCAGTTTGGTTTGTGTGACATTGGCTTTGCCTGCAATGGCAAAGCCTGCGCTGCGGGATGTGGCGGAAATTGATGATGCCTTGATGGCCGTGGCGATTGCTGATGAACTTCGCAAAGACTGCGATGGGATCAGCGCCAGAATGCTGCGTGCCCTTAGCCGTCTGGAAGGGTTGAAAGGTCGCGCGCGCGACCTTGGCTACACCAAGGACGAAGTCAAAGCCTATGTGTCCTCGGATGCGGAGAAGCAACGCATGCGGGCCAAAGCCACGGCGTGGTTGGCAAAACAAGGGGTTGATCCAACAGATTCTGTCGGGTTTTGCGCCTTTGGCCGCGATCAGATCAAAGCCAAGACCGCCATTGGCTCGTTGCTGCGCTGACTCGCCTAAATGATTAAAAATGGGCCGTCGCCGGTTAACCAAAATCCGGCTGGCGGCCCCTTTTTGTGATCACATCACGAAATCTTGGTAACTTCTTGACCAACCGCGTCGATTTTTCCACCAAATCGGTGTTCTCTTATCTTTCAAAGGACAGTTAGTCGCGATAGAACCCGAACGACCGCAGTGCCTTTTTCTGGTGCTGTGCCAGCCAAGAAGTTGGGAAAGGCCGGGCATGTCCGATTTGCGCAAGATCATCATCGACGGAAACGAAGTTGAGGTGGATGGGGCGATGACGCTCATCCAAGCCTGTGAAGATGCCGGGATCGAAGTCCCGCGTTTCTGTTATCACGAGCGTCTCTCCATCGCAGGCAACTGTCGGATGTGCCTTGTTGAGGTTGTGGGTGGACCGCCGAAACCTGCGGCCTCTTGCGCCATGCAAGTGCGTGACCTGCGCCCCGGACCGGAAGGCCAGCCTCCGGTTGTGAAAACCAATTCGCCCATGGTGAAAAAGGCCCGCGAAGGTGTGATGGAGTTTATGCTCATCAACCACCCGCTGGATTGCCCAATCTGCGATCAGGGTGGCGAATGCGACCTTCAGGATCAGGCCATGGCCTATGGCATCTCGGACACGCGGTTCAAAGAACCTAAACGCGCCGTCGATGACCTTAACCTTGGGCCGCTTGTCTCGACCACGATGACACGCTGCATCAGCTGCACGCGCTGCGTTCGCTTCACCAGCGAAGTGGCCGGCATCACGCAGATGGGCCAGACGGGGCGTGGCGAAGATGCCGAAATCACCAGCTATCTGAACCAGACGCTCGATTCGAACCTGCAGGGCAATATCATTGACCTGTGCCCGGTTGGCGCTCTGACCTCCAAACCCTATGCCTTCACCGCCCGTCCGTGGGAACTGACAAAGACCGAAACCATCGATGTGATGGACGCGCTTGGCTCTAACATCCGTGTCGATACCAAGGGACGTGAAGTCAAACGTATCATGCCGCTGAACCATGACGGTGTGAACGAAGAGTGGCTGTCAGATAAATCCCGCTTTGTCTGGGATGGCCTCAGACGACAGAGACTGGATCGACCGTATATCAGGGAAAACGGTCGACTTCGCCCCGCCACCTGGCCCGAAGCACTGGGCAAGGCAGCTGGGGCCATCAAGGGCGCAACCAAACTGGGCGCACTTGTGGGCGATCTTGCCCCGACCGAAGCTATCTTTGGCCTCAAACAATTGATCGAAGGCCAGAACGGAATTATTGAGTGCCGCACCGATGGCGCGCGTCTGCCTGCTGGCAACCGCTCGGCCTATGTCGGCACCGCGTCGATCGAAGATATCGACACTGCCAAAGCGATTATGCTGATTGGCACCAACCCGCGCGAAGAAGCGCCGGTTCTCAACGCACGTATCCGCAAGGCTTGGGCCTCGGGCGCAACGATTGGCGTTATTGGTGAAGCCGTAGATCTCACATATGACTATGCCCATCTGGGCACCGACCGCGCCGCGCTTGCGAAGCTGCTGGACGGTGGCCACGAGGGCGCCCTTGGCAAAGACACGCTTGTTATTGTTGGTCAGGGCGCGATCAGCGAGGCCGATGGTGCCGCTGTTCTCGCCACCGCTCAAAAGTTTGCCGAGCAAACGGAAAGCAAATTCCTGGTTCTGCACACCGCCGCCGCTCGCGTGGGCGCGATGGACGTGGGCGCGACCAACGAAGGTGGTCGCAATGCGATCTCCGAATGTGATGTCATCTATAGCCTTGGTGCGGATGAGGTCGAAATCGGTGAAGGCGCCTTTGTGATCTACCAGGGCAGCCACGGCGATCGCGGCGCGCATCGCGCGGATCTGATCCTGCCGGGCGCAGCCTATACCGAAGAAAACGGTCTGTTTGTGAACACAGAAGGCCGTCCGCAATTGGCCATGCGCGCCGGGTTTGCGCCGGGTGAGGCCAAGGAAAACTGGGCCATCTTGCGGGCGCTAAGCGGTGAACTGAAGGCGATCCAGCCTTGGGACAGCCTTGCACAGCTGCGTCAGGCGCTTGTGGCCGAAGTTCCGCATCTGGCGGGCATCGATCAGGTTCCGGAAAATGACTGGGTTCTGGAAGAAACCGACGCATTGGGCAAAGCGGACTTCCGCAATGCCATCCGTGACTTCTATCTGACCAACCCGATTGCCCGCGCCTCCGAATTGATGGCCGAACTGTCGCGCGGTGCAAAAGAGCGCGCCGCGGCTGTTGCTCAGGCAGCGGAATAACGGGTGCGTCTGGCGGTCGCCATATCCGCACTGACTATGGTTGGTGTTTTGCAGGGCTGCGAAGAGGTGCAGCCCGCGCAGGAGGCGTTCAAACCGGAGTATGCCGGTGTTGAGACCCGCCTGCTGGATGGTGATCTTGTGAATTTTCTCGTCTCGATGCGCGGTGCGCGTTCCGGGACGGATGTCGAGGGTTATGCGGAATGCGCAGCGGCGCAATACGCATTGATCCGAGGTTATGGTTTTGCGCGTCATTTGCGCACGAATGTGAAACTCGAGGGCGGCCTTTGGCATGGAGATGCGATTTACACCATCTCTGAGGCGCTGCCCCGTGGGCTAAAGACGATCGACGCCGAAGTCGTCGCGGCGGCCTGCGACGAAAACGGAATACCCAAGGTGTGAGGACCGGATGGCAGACTTTATCAGCACTCCCCTAGGCACGTTTGTACTCATCCTGGCGCAATGCCTGGCCATGGTGGCCTTTGTGATGATCAGCCTGCTGTTCCTGGTGTACGGGGACCGTAAGATCTGGGCTGCGGTTCAGATGCGCCGGGGCCCGAACGTTGTTGGCGTTTTTGGCCTGTTGCAGTCGGTGGCCGACGCGTTGAAATACGTGGTCAAAGAGGTGGTGATCCCCGCGGGCGCAGACCGGTCGGTCTTTATCCTCGCACCAATCACATCCTTTGTTCTGGCGCTGATCGCCTGGGCGGTGATCCCATTCAACGACACCTGGGTGATCTCGGATATCAACGTTGCTATCCTCTATGTCTTCGCAGTGTCCTCGCTTGAGGTTTACGGTGTGATCATGGGCGGTTGGGCGTCGAACTCGAAGTACCCCTTCCTTGGCTCGTTGCGCTCTGCCGCCCAGATGATTTCATACGAAGTCTCGATTGGTCTGGTTATCATTGGCGTCATCCTGTCGACCGGTTCGATGAACTTTGGCGACATCGTGGATGGCCAGCGTGGTCTGGGTGCGCTGAGCTGGTATTGGATCCCGCACTTCCCGATGGTCTTCCTGTTCTTCATCTCGGCGCTTGCCGAAACCAACCGTCCGCCGTTTGACCTTCCCGAAGCGGAATCCGAACTGGTGGCGGGCTATCAGGTGGAATATTCGGCGACCATGTTCCTGCTGTTCATGGCGGGTGAATATATCGCGATCTTCCTGATGTGTGCGCTGATCACCCTGCTGTTCTTCGGTGGGTGGTTGTCGCCTGTGCCCTTCCTTCTGCCCGACAGCCCGCTGTGGATGGTTGGAAAGATGGCCTTCTTCTTCTTCCTCTTCGCCATGGTCAAAGCGATCACACCGCGTTACCGCTATGACCAGCTGATGCGTCTGGGTTGGAAAGTCTTCCTGCCATTCTCGCTGGTTTGGGTTGTGTTTGTTGCCTTTGCTGCCAAGTTCGGCTGGTTCTGGGGCATCTATGCGCGCTGGACCGTAGGGGGCTGATATGTCGGATCTGAAAGAAGCTCTCTTGGATGCCCGTTACATTGACATGATTTCGCTTGCGGATTTTGTTGTGCGGGACTGTGGTCTGCCAGACATGAATGCGGATGGTACACTTGCCCCGCAGGCAAATGAAATCGCCGCGTCGCTCTTTCGTTGGGCGGCGGGAGCCACCGAGGCCCACGAGGCCGACAATCTGATCGTGGCGGATGACGCGCCCGAAGCAGATGCAGAGGAGAGCGAATAATGGCGAATATCGATTATACCCGCGCTGCCAAGTATTTCCTGCTTCAGGATTTCTGGGTTGGGATGAAACTGGGCCTGAAGTACTTTTTCGCGCCCAAGGCGACCTTGAACTATCCGCACGAAAAAGGCCCGCTGAGCCCACGTTTCCGTGGCGAACATGCGCTGCGTCGCTATCCCAACGGGGAAGAGCGCTGCATCGCCTGTAAACTCTGTGAAGCGATTTGCCCGGCACAGGCGATCACCATTGACGCGGAACCCCGCGAAGATGGCAGCCGCCGCACCACACGCTATGACATCGACATGACAAAATGCATCTACTGTGGCTTCTGTCAGGAAGCCTGCCCGGTAGATGCGGTTGTCGAAGGCCCGAACTTTGAGTTCGCGACTGAAACCCGCGAAGAGCTGTTCTACGACAAAGCCAAGCTTTTGGAGAATGGTGAACGCTGGGAAGCGGAAATTGCCCGCAACCTCGAAATTGACGCTCCTTACCGGTAAGACCTGACGATGACATTTCGCCCGCTTCTGACGCTAGCTTTGATCTCTGCCGCCACCTTGGCGACCGCGGGGCAGGCACCTGTGTCATCCGGCGATCCGATGGAGCGCCGCGCTGCGTTGTTTTCATCGGTTTGCATGGCTGCGGCCCCAGTGTTTGATCAGTTTGAGACATTGGCCTCGGACGCGGGTCTGAGCGACGGTGTTCAAGGCTGGAGCGGCGGTGAAGACTATCTGATTGGCTTAATCGAACATGATGGCTTCTGCAGCTGTTTCATGACGATGAAAGCCTCGGATCAGGCGGTTGCCACGCAGAGTTTGCATGCGCGTCTGATGGCGGATTACGGCCAGAGTTACACAGGCCCTGAAAACGGTCTGGAATCGGTTGCTCCATTTGAGCGTGAGGGTGTTGAGGTCGTGTCGATCATCGAACCGCGCAGCTTTAATGACCAGCCATGGTTGGCGGCGCGGATCTCGGTGTTTGGTGCCTGTCCTGTGCAGGAGGTAAGCGAATGACCGATCCCAAATCACCTTTTGAGCTGATGATGGCGCAGGCGCAGGAAATGGCAAAGGCCTTTAACCCGGCCATGACAAGCTTTGATCCCAAAGGCTTTGAAACGCTGTGGCCCACCATGCCCAAGGACGCCATGGAGATGTGGTTTGGCAAAGGCATGTCAAAGAATGGTCTGGATGCGAAAACGCGTCTGTTGATCACGCTTGCAGGTCTGACCATGCAGGGCGCGCAGGCCGAGACCCCGTTTAGAATGACCGTGCGCCATGCCCTCGAAGCGGGTGCCACACAAGATGAGATCGCCGAAACCATCGCTCAGATGTCGATGTTTGCCGGCATTCCCGCCATGACCCGAGCCATGGATCTGGCCCGTGAGATCATGGACGAACGAAAGGATGATGAGACATGACTGTCTTTGCTTTCTACCTCTTTGCAATCGGTGTGATTGCCGGCGGGTTGTTCACCGTCATCAGCCGGAACCCGGTGCATTCGGTGTTGTGGCTGATCCTGGCGTTCATTTCCTCCTCGGGGCTGTTTGTCCTGTTGGGCGCTGAATTTGTCGCCATGCTGCTGATCATCGTCTACGTCGGGGCGGTTGCCGTTCTCTTCCTGTTTGTTGTGATGATGCTGGATGTGGATTTTGCCGAGCTCAAAGCGGGCATGGCCCAGCATATGCCACTGGCGCTGCTGATTGGGTTGGTGCTGTTGATGCAACTGGCTTTTGCCTTTGGCGCGTGGGACGCGAGCCACATGGCGAGCGACCAGCTGGTCAACCCGATCCCCGGGGATATTCAGAACACCGCCGCCTTGGGCCTGATCCTTTACGATCAGTACTTCTTGTTGTTCCAACTCGCGGGTCTGATCCTGCTGGTGGCGATGATTGGTGCGATTGTTCTGACCCTGCGCCACCGCCAGGACATCAAACGTCAGGATATTCTGGCGCAGATGTACCGCGACCCGGCCAAGGCGATGGAATTGAAAGACATCAAACCGGGGCAGGGGCTGTAAGCCTGTGCCGCTGGTGAGATGCATACATACAAAGTGTCTGGCCCTGATCGGGGCCCTGCACTGACTTTGGGAGAGTATTGAGTGACCGGGTTGCTGGATGTTCTTTTGTCTCCCTGGGGGATCGCGGCCTATGTGCTGTTTTGGATCTTCAAGCTGATGTGCGGGGCCTGGGTGCTGCGCAAATTGGTAGGACTGCTGCCGGAAGGCGCACAGGGCTGGATTGCGGCCCGATTTGGATTTTTGGGTTTGGAGAATGACCGTTAGGTCCTCTGGCCCACCGCGTTCAGCTACGGCCGAGCGCAACAGATAGAGCCGCGCCTGCGCCCGTGTCGCATGCAAGGCATTTGGTACTAACCCAACGTGGGGCGTAGCCCTGCAAATAGGACGAGGGACATGATCGGACTGGAACATTACCTGACGGTGGCGGCAGTGCTGTTCGTCATCGGGATCTTCGGGCTCTTCCTCAACCGTAAGAACGTCATCATCCTTTTGATGTCGATTGAACTTATGTTGCTTGCGGTCAATATCAACCTTGTCGCGTTTTCGTCTGGTGTCGTAGGGCACGGCGATTTGACGGGCCAGGTCTTTACACTCTTCGTTCTGACGGTCGCCGCAGCGGAAGCAGCCATTGGTCTTGCGATCCTCGTCTGCTTCTTCCGCAACCGCGGCACGATCGCCGTGGAAGACGTCAACGTGATGAAAGGCTGACGCATGGAAAGCATCATCCTCTTTGCTCCCCTTGTGGGCAGTCTGATTGCGGGCTTTGGCTGGCGCTATGTGTCGATCCGCGGCGCACAGTGGATCACCACAGGGCTGCTGTTCCTTGCCTGTTTCCTGAGCTGGGCGGTCTTCCTGACCCACGGTCCTGAAACACAGCACATTCAGATCATGCGCTGGATCGAGAGCGGAAGCCTCTCGACCGACTGGTCGATCCGTCTGGACCGTCTGACCTCGATCATGTTGATTGTTGTCACCACAGTGTCTTCGCTGGTGCACCTCTATTCGTTTGGCTACATGGCGCATGACGAGAACTTCAAAGAGGGCGAAGAGAGCTATCGCGCTCGGTTCTTTGCCTATCTGTCGTTCTTCACCTTTGCCATGTTGATGCTGGTGACATCCGACAACCTTGTTCAGATGTTCTTTGGCTGGGAAGGTGTGGGCGTTGCCTCTTATCTTCTGATCGGCTTCTACTATCGCAAACCTTCCGCCAACGCCGCAGCCATGAAGGCCTTTGTGGTCAACCGCGTGGGTGACTTTGGCTTTGCGCTGGGTATCTTTGCCCTGTTCATGCTGACCGACAGCATCAAGTTCGACGACATCTTTGCCGCCGTGCCACAGATCGCCGAAACGCAGCTGCACTTCCTCTGGGGCACCTGGAACGCCGCCGAAGTGGCCGCGATCCTGCTCTTTGTTGGGGCCATGGGTAAATCGGCGCAGTTGATCCTGCACACCTGGTTGCCCGATGCGATGGAAGGCCCGACCCCTGTGTCGGCACTGATCCACGCCGCAACCATGGTAACCGCCGGTGTATTCCTTGTCTGCCGCATGTCGCCGCTGATGGAGTTCGCACCTAGCGCCACGGCGTTCATCACCATCCTTGGTGCCACAACGGCCTTCTTCGCCGCGACCGTGGGTCTGGTGCAGAACGATATCAAACGTGTGATCGCCTATTCGACCTGTTCACAGCTGGGCTATATGTTTGTGGCTGCGGGTGTGGGTGTCTACTCGGTTGCGATGTTCCACCTGTTCACACACGCCTTCTTTAAGGCGATGCTGTTCCTGGGCGCGGGCTCGGTAATCCACGGCATGCACCACGAACAGGATATGCGGAACTATGGTGGCTTGCGCAAAAAGCTCCCCGTGACCTTCTGGGCGATGATGCTGGGTACACTGGCCATTACAGGTGTTGGCATTCCGCTGACCACCATCGGCTTTGCGGGCTTCCTGTCGAAAGATGCGGTGATCGAGGCGGCCTTTGCAGGCACGAATGGCGGCTATGCCTTCTGGATGCTGGTGATCGCGGCTCTGTTTACAAGCTTCTACAGCTGGCGCCTGATGTTCCTGACCTTCTACGGAAAGCCTCGTGGCGATCATCATACACATGAACACGCGCATGAAAGCCCGATGGTCATGTTGATCCCGCTGGGGGTTCTGGCTCTGGGGGCTGTGTTCTCAGGTATGCTTTGGTATGGGTCGTTCTTCGGCAAGACCGACCAAGTGGCCAAGTTCTTTGGCGTCCCTTATCACAATGCGGCGGAAGCTCATGCTGATGCGGGACATGGCGATGACAGCCACGGGGCCGCAAAAGACGATCACGCCGATGATGGTCATGGTGAAGCCAAAGCCGACGACGGCCACGGCAAAGCCAAAGATGATCACGGTGGTAAACCACATTACGTTCTGGCCGGTCATCCGGGTGAGGGCGCGATCTTTGCCGGTCCGGACAACGATATCTTGAACGAAGCGCACTATGTCCCCAAATGGGTCAAGCTGAGCCCTTTCGTGGCCATGCTGATCGGCTTCGCGACAGCGTTCTGGTTCTATATCGTCAACCCGTCGATCCCAGCCAAACTGGCCGAAAGCCAGCGTCCGCTGTACAACTTCCTGCTCAACAAATGGTACTTTGACGAAATCTACGATTTCCTCTTTGTCCAGCCTTCCAAAGCTGTTGGACGGTTCCTGTGGAAGTTCGGTGATGAGGCGGTGATCAAAGGTGGCTTGAACGGTCTTGCCATGGGCATCGTTCCCTTCTTCACTCGGCTCGCGGGCAAAGCTCAGAGCGGGTACATCTTTACCTACGCCTTCGCCATGGTGATCGGCATCGTTGTCTTCATCACCTGGATGACGCTCAGCGGAGGAGCGCACTAATGGATAACCTTCTTTCCATTGTCACCTTTCTGCCTGCGCTTGCAGCCATTATTATGGCGGTTTTCCTGCGCGGCTCTGATGACGCGGCACAGCGCAATGCCAAATGGCTGGCGCTGATCGCCACTTCGGCCACTTTCCTCGTGTCGCTGTTTATTCTTGGTCAATTTGATCCGGCTGTGACCGAATTCCAAATGGTGGAAGAGCGCGACTGGCTGATGGGGCTGCAGTACAAGCTGGGCGTTGATGGGATCAGCGTACTGTTTGTGATGCTCACCACCTTCATGATGCCTCTTGTGATTGCCGCAAGCTGGGACGTGAAGCACCGTGTCACCGAATACATGATTGCTTTCCTCGTGCTGGAAACGCTCATGCTGGGTGTGTTCATGGCGCTGGATCTGGTGCTGTTCTATCTGTTCTTTGAAGCAGGCCTGATCCCGATGTTCCTGATCATCGGCATTTGGGGCGGCAAAGAGCGCATCTACGCTTCGTTCAAATTCTTCCTCTACACCTTCTTTGGCTCTGTGCTGATGCTGGTGGCGATGGTTGCCATGTTCTACGACGCGCAGACCACGGATATTGTTGGCCTGCTGTCGCATAACTTTGCCTCAGATGATTTCGAGATCCTCGGTATTCACGTCGTCGGCGGTTTGCAGACCATGCTGTTCCTGGCCTTCTTCGCTTCGTTTGCGGTGAAGATGCCGATGTGGCCGGTGCACACCTGGTTGCCCGAGGCGCACGTTCAGGCGCCAACCGCAGGGTCGGTTGTTCTGGCGGCGATCCTGTTGAAGATGGGCGGCTATGGCTTCCTGCGCTTCTCGCTGCCGATGTTCCCTGTGGGCTCGGATGTGATGGCAAACTTTGTGTTCACCCTGTCGGTGGTTGCGATCATCTACACCTCGCTGGTGGCGCTGGTGCAGGACGACATGAAAAAGCTGATTGCCTATTCGTCGGTAGCGCACATGGGTTATGTCACCATGGGGATCTTTGCCGCGAACCAGCAGGGTGTTGATGGGGCGATCTTCCAGATGATCAGCCACGGCTTTATCTCTGGCGCGCTGTTCCTTTGTGTGGGCGTGATTTACGACCGTATGCACACCCGCGAGATCGACGCCTATGGCGGGTTGGTCAACCGGATGCCGGCCTATGCACTGATCTTCATGCTCTTTACTATGGCCAACGTCGGCCTGCCGGGCACCTCTGGCTTTGTTGGCGAATTCCTCGTGCTGATGGGCATCTTCCAGGTCAACACCTGGGTGGCGGCTGGTGCAGCCACGGGTGTGATCCTGTCGGCAGCCTATGGTCTGTGGCTCTATCGCCGCGTGGTGATGGGCGATCTGATCAAGGAAAGCCTGAAAACCATCAAAGATATGACCACCCGGGAAAAGGTGATCTTCGCGCCACTGATTGCGATGACCATCTGGATGGGGGTCTATCCCGCGCCAATCCTCGACCGCATCGGTCCGAGTGTTGAAGCGCTGTTGGACAACTACGACACGGCCATCGCCGATGCAGGACGCCTTGAGGCCCCTGCAACCGATGTCGCCGAAGCGAAATCTCATTAAGGGGGCGGGGGTATGATCTCGGCTGATCTCAATCTCATCCTGCCGGAAATTTTGCTGTCCGTGTATGCCATGGGCGCGCTGGTGGGTGCGGTTTACACCGGCAAAGACAATCTGGCGGGCACGCTTGTCTGGTCCACCTCGGCGGTGTTTGTGGCGCTGGCGGTCTGGATCGCCTCAAGCGGCACTGGCGCGCAGTCCGGCTTTGGTGGCCTGTTGGTCAATGATGGCTTTGCACGCTTTGCCAAAGTTGTGATCCTTGGCTCGGCGGCGGCGGTTCTGCTGATGAGCGAAGGCTATATGCAACGCCGTGGGTTGCTGCGTTTTGAATTTCCGCTGCTGATTGCTCTCTCGGCAGTTGGCATGATGATCATGGTGTCCGCGACCAACCTGATGACCCTGTACATGGGGCTCGAGCTGCAGTCGCTGGCTCTGTACGTGGTGGCCTCGCTGCGCCGGGACAGTGCGAAATCGACCGAAGCGGGCATGAAGTACTTTGTGCTGGGCGCGCTGAGCTCGGGTCTGCTGCTCTACGGGGCGTCGCTGATCTACGGCTATACCGGCACCACAGCCTTTGACGGCATCATCGCTGCGGCCAAGCACGGTGAAGTGGGTCTTGGCCTGCTGCTGGGGCTGGTTCTGCTGATCTCTGGTCTGGCGTTCAAGGTTTCGGCTGTGCCGTTCCACATGTGGACCCCGGATGTCTACGAAGGCTCGCCCACGCCGGTCACTGCGTTCTTCGCAACCGCACCCAAAGTGGCGGCGATGGCGATGTTTGCCCGGGTGATGTTTGATGCCTTTGGTCAGGCAGTTTCGGACTGGAGCCAGGTTGTTGCGCTTCTGTCGCTGCTGTCGATGTTCCTCGGGGCCGTCGCTGCCATTGGACAGCGCGATATCAAGCGTCTGATGGCTTATTCGTCGATCGCGCATATGGGCTATGCGCTGATGGGGCTGGCTTCGGGCACCGAGCTTGGCGTGCAAGCGATGCTGATTTACATGGCGATCTATGTGACCATGAACATCGGCACCTTTGCCTTCATCCTGTCGATGGAGCGTGACGGTCAGCCGGTAACCGATATCGACAGCCTTGGCATGTACTCGACCCGCGAGCCGGCCAAAGCACTGGCGATGCTCGTGCTGTTGTTCTCGCTGGCCGGTGTACCGCCGCTGGTGGGGTTCTTCGGCAAGTTCTATGTGCTGCGCGCCGCCTATGAAGGTGGTTTGGCCTGGTTGGCCGTTGCCGGTGTGATCGCCTCGGTGATTGGTGCCTTCTACTATCTGCGCATCGTCTTCTTCATGTACTTCGGTGAAGAAAAAGATGAAGTTCTGGACAAAGGCAAATCGCCTGTTCTGACCGGGTTCCTGCTTGTCTCGGCCTTCTTGATGGTTGCGGGTGTGGTAAATCTGTTCGGTATCGAAGCGCCCGCAAAGGCCGCAGCAGCATCGCTCTTGCAGTGACCCCTGTACATCTGATGTAACCCGGACGGCGCGCCATTGGTGCGCCGTCTTTGTTTTACCTCCAACACCAAGGAGTGGCCCATGGCTTGGCCTCAAGGATACGGCCGCCGCGTGTTGGCCGAGGTTGACAGCACCAACGCTGAAGCGGCGCGGATCGTTTCAGGCCTCTCAGGGCCGGAATGGATCTTGGGCCTGCGTCAAACCGCAGGACGGGGACGACGCGGTCGGGCGTGGACTGATCCCTTGGGCAATTTCGCTGCAACGTTGGTGATGCGCCCAACCGAGACACCCGATCTGGTTGCTCTGCGTAGTTTTGTGGCCTCACTGGCGCTGCACGAGGCGTTGGCAAAGTTGATGCACACCGATATTGGTCTGGCGCTGAAGTGGCCGAATGATGTGCTTTTGAATGGCGGGAAGGTGTCCGGAATTCTGCTGGAAAGCATCGGAGGGCCCGGGGGTCATCTTGCCATTGGGATCGGTGTCAACCTGATCTCCGCCCCTGACACCGCGCAGGTTGAGTCCGGAGCCTTTGCTCCGGTGTCGGTGTTGCAGGAATGTGGCCAGCGTATTGCACCTGAAACTCTTCTGGATGCTCTGGCCGAGGCCTATGCCAAGTGGGAACACAGCTTTGTCACCTACGGCTTTGCCGCCATTCGCCAGCCGTGGATGGACCGCGCTGCCCGCATTGGCGACGAGATTGTAGCCCGCACCGTTACGTCGGAAACCCGGGGGACCTTTGAGACGGTGGACGAGAGCGGCAATCTGGTCTTAAAGACGCCCAAAGGCCGCGTGGCGATCACCGCGGCAGATGTATTCTTCTAAGGGGGCCGTGGAATGCTTCTGACCATTGACTGCGGAAACACCAACACCGTCTTTTCAATCTGGGACGGAACCGAGTTTCTATGCACCCTGCGCACCTCGACCCACCATTCACGCACGGCGGATGCCTATTTTACCTGGTATTCGACGCTGGTGAAACACTATGGGCTGGATCTCGACATCACCGATGTGATCATCAGCTCGACTGTGCCACGTGTGGTGTTCAACCTTCGGGTCTTTGCTGATCGGTTTTTTGGCTGCCGTCCGCTTGTTGTGGGGCGCCCTGAGTGCCTGCTCCCCCATGCGCCGCGTGTGGATCAGGGCACGCAGGTTGGCCCGGACCGTCTGGTCAATGCAGCCGGTGCGTATGACCGGCATGGCGGCAACTTGATCGTGGTCGATTTCGGCACCGCCACCACCTTTGATGTGGTGGATCATGACGGGGCCTATGTTGGTGGGGTGATTGCACCGGGGGTGAACCTGAGCTTAGAGGCCTTGCATATGGCCGCCGCTGCACTCCCCCATGTCGACATCGCCAAACCGCAAAAGGTGGTCGGCACAAATACCGTTGAGTGTATTCAGTCCGGGGTCTTTTGGGGCTATACAGGACTGGTGCGGGAAATCTGTGATCGCATCAAAGGCGAACGCGATTGCAACATGAAGGTGATTGCCACAGGGGGGCTTGCCCCATTGTTCCAGCAACACAGCGACCTATTTGATACTTTCGAAGACGATCTGACCATGCATGGGCTGACCGTCATCCACGACTATAACAAAACCAAAGGTGGAACCGCATGAGCGCGGAGCGTCTGATTTACCTCCCTCTGGGAGGCGCCGGCGAGATCGGCATGAACTGTTATGTATACGGCTATGGTAAGCCGGGCGAAGAGCGGCTGATCGTGATTGATCTCGGCGTGACCTTTCCAGACATGGATGGATCGCCTGGTGTCGATCTGATCATGCCCGACATCACCTGGCTTAAGGAAAACCGCAACCGGATCGAAGCGGTGTTCATCACCCACGCACACGAAGATCACGTGGGCGCGGTGGGACATCTGTTTGAGCATCTGGGCGCGCCGATCTATGCGCGGGCCTTCACTGCGAATATCGCGCGCGGCAAACTGTCGGAATATGGCGTTGATGGCGGTGCGGTGCGCACCGTGTCGAAATACCCCGAGACCGTGCAGGAAGGGCCGTTTACGGTCAGCTATCTGCCGATTTCGCATTCAATCCCCGAAAGCAGCGCGCTGGTGATCGACACGCCTGCGGGCCGTGTGATCCACACGGGTGACTTCAAGCTGGATAAAACCCCTCTGGTTGGTGAGGCTTGGGATCCGGAGCTTTGGGCCGAAGTTTCGAAATCAGGCGTTAAGGCGCTTGTATGTGATTCAACCAATGTATTCTCAAAGCACGAAGGTCGTTCGGAAATCACCGTTGGTCCGGCGGTAGAAGAGCTGGTGTCCAAGGCCCCTCAGATGATGGTTGCAACGACCTTCGCGTCGAACGTAGCCCGTGTGAAAACATTGGCCGAGGCAGGTGATCGGGCAGGGCGCTCAATCTGTCTTATGGGCCGTGCCATGCGCCGGATGATCGAGGCCGGGATCGAAACTGGTGTTCTGGATTCCTTTCCCAAGGTGGTTGGTCCGGAAGACGCGACGCAGATGCCGCGCGAGAACGTGATGCTGATTGTCACCGGCAGTCAGGGCGAACGCCGTGCGGCGTCGGCTCAGCTGGCACGCGGCAAGTTCCACGGGATCGAGCTGAAGGAAGGCGATCAGTTCCTGTTCTCCTCCAAGACCATTCCGGGCAACGAAAAAGGTGTCTCGCGCATTCTGAACCAACTGTCGGAAAAAGGCGTGGATGTTGTGACCGATGCGGATGGTGCGTATCACGTCTCCGGTCACGCAAACCGCCCGGACCTGATCACCATGCAAGAGGTGGTGAACCCCAAGATGGTTGTTCCCATGCATGGCGAACATCGCCACTTGCGGGAGCATGTGAAGCTCACCGAGGGGCTGGGTCGTCAGGCGGCGCTGGCGGTGAACGGCATGATGCTTGATCTGACCGACGACACGCCCAAGGTTGCGGAATATATCGAAACCGGGCGTACATATCTGGATGGCTCGGTGCAGATCGGGGCGATGGACGGCATTGTGCGCGATCGGATCCGTATGGCGCTGAACGGGCATGTTCTTGTGACTGTGATCATCGATGAAGATGGCGAAGTTTTGGGTGATCCCTGGTGTGAAACCATGGGCCTGACCGAAATTGGCCGCAACAACGTGCCATTGGTTGATGTGTTGGAAGAAGACCTGTCGCAGTTCATGGGGCGGGCCAAAGTCAAAACCCTGATGGACGATGACAAGCTTGAAGACGGTCTTCGCAAGGTCACGCGCCAGAGTTCGCAAAATGAGATCGGCAAAAAACCCGAAGTCACCGTAGTGATCAGCCGTTTGGCGTGATGAAATTTGGAGCAGGTTGGCCCTAGCCGGGCGGCCTGCTTCAGGTTTGTCGGGTTTCAAACGATCCCAATAAAAAAGCCGGCGCATAGCGCCGGCGTTTTTATTGTTGTCTCTGAAAGCTGGATTAGCTGGCGCGGCGTTCCGCAAAGCTCAACGCGATAAACTCGGGCATATGATCGCCCATGCCAACCACGTTGTGGTCGCGCCCACCACCTTTGCGGCGACGGTCATCTCGGCGATCGTCCTGACGGGGACGATCGGTGTTGGCGCTACGCTCGTTGGTGTTGCCACGTGCGTTGCGCGCGGGTTTCTTCTCGACCGGTGCCTTGTCCGCCGGAGCGGTGTCCGTGACTTTCTCCGCAGGTTTGGAACGCGGTGCAGGTTTGGCGACCTTCACAGGGTTTTCCAAACGCGGGATCTGTTTCTGAATAAGCGCTTCGACGTCGTCAAAGTTTTTTTCATCGCGCGGCACTACGATGGTAAAGGCCTTGCCTTCACGACCGGCGCGACCTGTGCGGCCAATGCGGTGCACATAGTCTTCGGCGTGGCCCGGAACATCAAAGTTGAACACATGGCTGACCGAGGGCACATCAAGCCCACGCGCGGCCACATCCGAGGCGATTAGCAGGCGGATCTTGCCTTCGCGGAACCCATCCAAGGTGGCCATGCGCTGGCTCTGATCCAGATCGCCGTGGATTGGCGCGGCGTCATAGCCGTATTTTTTCAGCGACTTGGCGACAATATCCACATCAACCTTACGGTTGCAGAATACAATCGCGTTGCTGCAGCTGTCGCCCTCTTTGTCGATCAACGCCCGCAGGACACGACGTTTCTCGGTGCCTTCGCGATCTTTGCGTGAGGCTTTGAAGACAACGGCGGCCTGCTCAATGGTCTCTGACGCGGTGGCCTGACGGGCCACTTCGACACGGGCCGGAGCCGACAGGAAGGTGTTGGTGATCCGCTCGATTTCCGGCGCCATGGTGGCCGAAAAGAACAGGGTCTGACGGGTGAAGGGCGTCAGGCTAAAGATCCGCTCGATGTCAGGGATAAAGCCCATGTCCAGCATACGGTCGGCTTCGTCGACAACCATGATCTGCACACCGGTGAGCAAGAGCTTGCCGCGCTCAAAATGGTCCAAAAGACGCCCGGGGGTCGCAATCAACACGTCGACACCTTTGTCGATCAGAGCCTCTTGCTCCTTAAAGCTAACGCCACCAATCAACAGAGCTTTGGTCAGCTTGAGGTGTTTGGTGTAGGTGTCGAAATTTTCTGCAACCTGCGCCGCGAGTTCGCGGGTCGGACAAAGAACCAGGCTCCGCGGCATCCGGGCGCGTGCGCGGCCACGGGCCAGCAATGTGATCATCGGCAGCGTGAAGCTTGCGGTTTTGCCTGTGCCGGTCTGGGCAATGCCCAACACGTCTTTTCCTTCTAAAGCAGAGGGGATTGCGCCCGCCTGAATCGGAGTGGGCGTTTCATAGCCCGCCTCGTCAATGGCTTTCAGGACTTTGGGGTTCAGGTTCAGTTCTGAGAATTTGGTCATACGTGTCCGGGTTTTGTGCGGACACTTGCCTGGCCCGCGCGTCTGGTCTTCGGGGCAGGTCCGTTTGACCTGGCTTGTCTAGGCAGCATTAGTCCCCTGCCGCCTCCCATAAGGAAAATGGACTCAAAGGTCAATTGTAGGTGAGCTCTGGCGCGGCAAGAGGCCGGTATTGTTGCCAAATGAGGGACTTTGGCACCAAAAAGCGCGGATTTTCTGCGCAGAGCTGGAAGTGTTTCGTTGGAATGAGGGGCTTTGGTGGCTGTCTGGGGCTTGGCAATTTGCGGCACATGCGGCAAAGGAACAGAATGGCTTTGACATCGTTTGAACTGAAAGCCCGGGATGGTCGGGCACGCACTGGGGTGATCAATACACCCCGAGGAGAGATCCGCACACCGGCGTTTATGCCGGTGGGAACTGCGGCAACCGTGAAGGGGATGATGCCCGAAAGCGTCCGGGCCACCGGCGCGGATATCCTGCTGGGCAACACCTATCATCTGATGCTGCGTCCGGGCGCCGAGCGGATTGATCGCTTGGGTGGATTGCACAAGTTTATGAACTGGGACCGTCCGATTTTGACGGATTCAGGGGGCTTTCAGGTGATGAGCCTGTCGGGCCTGCGTAAGCTCACCGAAGAAGGCGTGACGTTCAAATCGCATATTGATGGCTCAAAACACCACCTGACGCCGGAACGGTCGATGGAGATTCAGCGGTTGCTGGGCTCTGACATTGTGATGGCCTTTGACGAATGCCCCGCGCTGCCTGCGGATCGCGACCGCATCGCGAGCTCGATGCGGATGTCGATGCGGTGGGCGCAGCGGTCGCGTGATGCCTTTGGAGATCGTCCGGGACATATGCTGTTTGGCATCCAGCAGGGGGGCTTGGAACAAGACCTGCGGGAAGAAAGCGCCAAAGCGCTGACTGAAATCGGCTTTGACGGTTACGCTATTGGTGGTCTTGCCGTTGGGGAAGGTCAGGAGGCGATGTTTGGCTGTCTTGACTACGCGCCGGATATGCTCCCGGTGGACAAACCGCGCTATTTGATGGGCGTGGGCAAACCGGATGATATCGTGGGTGCGGTCAAACGTGGCGTGGATATGATGGACTGTGTTCTGCCGTCCCGGTCCGGCCGCACGGGTCAGGCCTGGACCCATCGCGGACAGGTGAATATCAAAAATGCGCGTCATGCCGATGATCCGCGTCCTCTGGACGAAAACTGCAGTTGCCCGGCCTGTTCGAATTACAGCCGAGCCTATTTGCACCATGTTATGCGGTCAAACGAGATGATCTCAGGCATGCTCCTGACCTGGCATAACCTGCATTACTTTCAGGAGATCATGCAGGGCATGCGCGATGCGATCTCAGAAAGCAGGTTTGATGCCTGGGAGGCGGATTTCCACGCCAAACGTGCCGAAGGCGATATCGCGCCATTGTAAGCACTTGGATTGGGGGCATCGCCCCCCAATCGCACCCTTTCCGATCGCGAAATTGGTGGATTTTTTGCGAACTTCACGTGTCTTTTTGCAACCAATCCCTGTGCATAAGCTCTGTATTGTTGATTGATCCTTGTCTTTTGCCTACATTTTTGTGTGCGACCGTAGTTTCGATGGGACGAAAATTCAAAATGTCTTGTCGCTAAGATGTCGACACGAAAATCACTCCAAATTTACCAAAACACTCGCATTTTCTAATAACCGGCTGCTTCGGCCTGAGCTTTCTTCGGTAAACATTTAAACAAACGACGTTTTTTCGCCGTGTGAGTGGCAAATTCCGGGCGGATCGAACGGGTAGGTTGCACCCATCATATTTTTTGAGTGGAGACCAATTATGGTGACCTGGGTACTACGTGAAAAGACATTGGTGATGACCTTTCCGGACCTCGCGGCGCGCTTTGCGCCTCGTCAAAGGCGCGAATATCGCAATGCCATTGATGTGAGTAATCTATAAGACACGGGCAGGCTCGCTCTGCAAGCCTGCCTCAATTCCCTACAATACACGGTTGGACAAGAAAGGCGGTGCTTTTGGCGCTGTCGGAAGATCGTTTTCCCGCCAGGTCCACCGAATGCCCCACGGATTTCCGCGTTCTGGGGCGGCTTAGGAATTTTGTGTCTGACACAAAGAAAACTGCTGCTGTTCAATCTTTTCAAAACATATGTGCCGGATAGTCATCAGATGCTCTTGCACCCATTCTGGTTGAGGGCCATTGTGATCACCCGAGGACGGGGCAGAGCTTGAAACGCCATGTTTAGACCCCAAGTTAAGCCTCTATGCCGGAGATGGCCAATGCTGCCGCTAAGCGGGGCGCGGTCATCTTGCCAAGAATAGGAAATGCGAGCATGAAACAGCCTCTCAATCCATCTTACCCCGTGCTTCCGCTGCGCGATATTGTGGTCTTTCCACATATGATCGTGCCGTTGTTCGTGGGCCGTGACAAATCGGTCCGCGCGCTGGAAGAGGTGATGAATGACGACAAACAGATTTTGTTGGCAAGCCAGATCGATCCAGCCATGGATGATCCGGAAACCGATGGTATCTATAAGGCCGGGGTTCTGGCCAATGTTCTGCAGCTTTTGAAGCTGCCCGATGGCACCGTCAAGGTTCTGGTCGAAGGCCAGACCCGTGTGCGCATCACGGACTATATTGAAAACGAAAACTTCTTTGAGGCCAGCGCCGAATATCTGACCGAGATGCCAGGCGATCCTGCCGCGATCGAAGCCCTTGTGCACACGGTTGCGGAAGAGTTCGAGCGCTACGCCAAAGTGAAGAAAAATATCCCCGAAGAGGCGCTGAGCGCCGTGGGGGATGCGACGGAATCCGCACAGCTGGCCGATCTAGTGGCCGGGCACTTGGGTGTTGAGGTTCCGCAGAAACAGGATCTTCTGGAAACCCTGTCGATCAGCGAACGCCTTGAGAAGGTCTATGGCCTCATGCAGGGAGAGATGAGCGTTCTTCAGGTTGAGAAGAAGATCAAAACCCGCGTCAAAACTCAGATGGAGAAGACCCAGCGCGAGTACTATCTGAATGAGCAGATGAAGGCCATTCAGAAGGAACTTGGCGATGGCGAGGACGGCAGCAACGAGCTGGCGGAACTGGAAGAAAAGATCGCGGGCACCAAACTGTCGAAAGAGGCCAAGGAAAAGGCAGATGCCGAGCTGAAAAAGCTGCGCAACATGTCTCCGATGTCGGCCGAAGCGACCGTGGTGCGCAACTATCTTGACTGGATGCTGTCGATCCCATGGGGCACGCGCAGCCGGGTGAAAAAGGATCTGAACCGCGCGCAGGACATCCTCGATGCGGATCACTACAGCCTTGATAAGGTGAAAGAACGCATCGTTGAGTACCTTGCGGTACAGGCGCGGTCGTCGAAACTCAAAGGCCCGATCCTGTGCCTTGTGGGTCCTCCGGGTGTGGGTAAAACCTCGCTGGGCAAATCCATGGCCAAAGCCACAGGGCGTGAGTTTATTCGCATTTCGCTCGGCGGCGTGCGGGATGAAAGCGAAATTCGTGGTCACCGTCGGACCTATATCGGGTCGATGCCGGGTAAGATCATTCAGGCGCTGAAAAAGGCGAAAACCACCAATCCGCTGATCCTGCTCGATGAAATCGACAAGATGGGCCAGGATTTCCGTGGCGATCCCGCTTCGGCGATGCTTGAGGTGCTTGACCCAGAACAGAACGGCACCTTTGTGGACCACTATCTTGAGGTCGAATATGACCTGTCGGATGTGATGTTCGTAACCACCTCGAACAGCTACAACATGCCTGGGCCGCTGCTGGATCGGATGGAGATCATTCCCCTGTCGGGTTACACCGAAGACGAAAAGCTTGAGATTGCCAAACGCCACCTTCTGGACAAACAGGTGAAAAACCACGGTCTGAAAAAGGGCGAGTTCGAAGTGTCGGATGAGGCGCTTTTGGATGTGGTGCGCTATTACACCCGCGAAGCCGGTGTGCGGAACCTTGAGCGTGAGATGGCCAAACTGGCCCGGAAAGCCGTGACCAAGATCGTCAAGAAAGAAGATGAGAAGGTCGCGGTAACCCCTGAAAATCTCGACGATTTCCTTGGTGTGAAGAAGTACCGTCATGGGTTGGCCGAAGATGAACATCAGGTTGGTGTTGTGACTGGTCTGGCCTATACCTCGGTTGGCGGTGATCTGCTTCACATTGAGGCGCTGAGCCTGCCGGGCAAAGGTCGGATGAAGACCACCGGGAAACTGGGCGATGTGATGAAAGAGTCGATTGAGGCCGCGTCGAGCTATGTGCGCTCGATTTCTCCGCAGATCGGGGTCAAACCGCCCAAGTTTGACAAGCTCGACATTCACGTTCACGTGCCGGACGGCGCGACGCCCAAAGACGGCCCCTCGGCGGGTCTGGCTATGGTGACTTCGATTGTTTCGGTGCTGACCGGTATTCCAGTGCGCAAAGATATCGCCATGACCGGCGAGGTGTCTCTCCGCGGAAATGCCATGCCGATTGGTGGATTGAAGGAAAAACTGCTTGCGGCGCTGCGCGGTGGGATCACCACGGTCTTCATTCCGGAAGAGAACGAAAAAGATCTCGCCGAGCTTCCGGACAATGTGAAAGACGGGTTGAAAATCGTGCCCGTGAAACACGTGTCCGAGGTTCTTGAGGCCGCTTTGATCGACGCACCTGAGCCCATTGAATGGGATCAGGAGGCCGAAGAGGCGGCGGCCGCTGCGGCGGCGCAGGCGGGTAAACCTGAGCCGGGTGCCATCGCGCACTAGGCATTTGGGGTCGTTGAAATGAAAAACGCCGCAGGAGACTGCGGCGTTTTTTGTAACTTTGACCGAGACTGGGCTTAGTTCAGAACAGCGGGGCTAAACGCCGTCAGAACGATCAGTGTCATCACAAGGGCCGGGCTCGGTGCGCTTGAGCTCTGCGCATCTTCGATAATTTGAACCGGGGTCACGGGCGGCGAGACGATCGGATCGGACATGGACCCGGCTGTCGCGCTGCCTGCAAATAGGGTGGCTGCGATAATAAGTGATGCTTTTTTCATTTTTCAGTCTCGTTGGCAGATTCGGCGCAAAGCATATTGAAAGATGTGTCACCTCTGTCAAGGAGGGTAGGAAAATGGTTAATACACTGTATGCTAGGGGTAGTAGGGGAAAACCCCAGAGCCACCAGACATGGCCAATCGATAACATCGAGCAGAAAAGAGGCATCCATGACCAACAAAGGTAAATCCACGGACGAACAAACGCCCTCGACCAATGTTGAGGATGTGATCGAAAACGATGTGGCCGCTTTTGATCCCATCGATGAACCGGTTAACGAAATGATAGATCCGGTGCTGGATGCAGAACTTGATGACGACATTGATGATGACCAGCCGATGACTGAGGTCGAACTGAAGAAAAAAGAGCTGATTGATCTGGTTGTGGCCCGCAGCGGTGGCAAAAAACGCGATGTGAAACCGGCGGTTGAGGCCACTCTGGCTGTGCTGGGCGATATGTTGGCCGAGGGGCGGGATCTCAACCTGCATCCCATGGGGAAACTCAAAGTGACACGCACCAAACAGACCGACAATGCCCGGGTTTTGATTGCCCGCATTCGTCAGCGCGAAGAAAATGACATTTCCGGTCCGGATCCTCTTGCGCAGGCCGCAGAGTGACGATAGACACCGCTCTACCGGGTGATTAGCTCAGTTGGTAGAGCGCTTCGTTTACACCGAAGATGTCGGGAGTTCGAGTCTCTCATCACCCACCACTTAGCGGATTTTATGCCAGGATGACGATGCGCTGCATCGTCTTTTTTCGTTTGTGCGCATCCGTGGTCATTACGCCAACAAAGATAATTGTGCTGTGTCGTGCTCTGTGGCTGAGATGGCTTGTACGATATCTCGAAAATATCACGGATTGGACGTCAAAGCGATTGTGCGCAATTGCCGAAACAATATGACCTAGATCTTACTGTATTGGGAGTGGTGCTGCTGGAGAGAATTGAACTCTCGACCTCTCCCTTACCAAGGGAGTGCTCTACCTCTGAGCTACAGCAGCAACGTGAGGGCGCTTCTAGACGGACTGTGGGGTGGGTGCAAGAGGGAAGAATGGGATTTCTTTGGCATCGCGGGAATTTTCTATTTTTCTCCATTGGTTGCCCAGGGGGAGCGATCAGATTGGGAGGACCGACACCAATTTCATTGAGCGGAGCGCAGGAGTGATGCGACTTCGATCCGTTGACGCGTATCTCAGGCTGATCTCGCCAGTTTAGGCTCTGGGTTCCCCAAGGTTAGTTCGACCGATTCGTGATTCTTTCGGCGGATTCGGAAGGATTCGGGCCAATCTTTGGGTTTCTTGACTATTGGTGCCCATATGAAAACAGCCCCATTTCCGGGCTGAGGCTTTCACATCGCACTATCTTGGTCCGGCCCTCTAATTTTACTGTTCACGGGTTTCGAACAATGGTGCAACCCATGGGTGATTTCCTGCAAAATACTGCTAAAAATTGCACCAATTTCTCATTGATCAGGGAAACAATAAGGGTGGTTTTGTCTAAAACTCCCTACATCCTCGGTCCTTAAAATTGTATCGAATGTGCGCATTCCTGACTGGTTCCTGCCTTTTTTTCTTTTCCAGTCACCGTCTAAAAGGCTAAAACGGTTCTAAGCCCATCTGGGGGGTGAAGACTGCTGGCCACGGGGGCGGCCACTGAACTTATTTGTGTCCTGTTGGGCGCGAAAGGGATGTGCGGGTGCGTAACAGCGCCCACGCCGCGATGCGATCTTTGCTGACTCACATAAGAATGTGGGCTGCAGGTTGAGGCACCCTTTCTGCATCTTACAGGCATGTTGAAATCGAGTTTTGGCGCGATGCATTGGGCATTGCCGTCGCGCTTGTGGCTGGGGTCGTGACCCCAACTGACTGGTAGAGGGTCGATAATATGGCTGATTTGATACTGAACTGGGGTGATGTTGCACCTTATAATACATCGCTTCCGGATACGGCTCCGACCGATGTAACCACCAGCGTCGATACCGGCGGTGTTGCTGTCGATATTACTTTTGACGGGCAGGACGTTGGCGCGGAGGCCTTTACCTTTGCGACAACCGGATATGTTGCGCCAGGTGAGACCTTCAATCCCAACTCGCATCTCAAATTGGTTGGCCAGGGCGGCGACGTTGACGCGGCAAGCTCGCCAACCTCGACGACTGTTTTGGACTTCCGCGCCACAAACACAGATCTCTACACTGACAATGTCCAGAACGTCAGCTTCCGTCTGAACGACGTTGATGCGGACACCATGGGCGATCTAGGTGGCGGCGGCGATGGCTTTGAAGACATCCTGTCGGTCACAGCCTATGACGCGGAAGGCAATGTCATTCCGGTGACTTTGACCCCAGCCGGCACAGCCACCGTTTCTGGTGGCGACGTTGACGGCAATTCCAGCACAGGTTTTGCAGATCAGGATGGCTCGGTTCTAGTCGAAATCGCGGGCCCGGTATCGCGGATCGAGATCAACTATGCCAATGGCGACACTGGCGAGCAGGCGGTTCTGGTTTCTGATGTCGAGTTCTCGACCGTTGATGTGGTTGTGGAAGATCTGCCGCCGGTCGCGGAAGATGATACAGCGACGACGCCAGAAGACACAGCCGTCATCATTGATGTGCTCGACAACGATAGCGATCCAGAAGGTCAGCCTTTGACCGTCACAGGCGCCACCGTTGATGAGGGCACCGTTGTGGTGAACCCCGACAACACCGTGACCTACACACCGCCCGCCGATTACAACGGGCCTGCGACCATCACCTATACCATCGAAGACCCATCAGGTCAGAGCGACACCGGTGAAGTGTCAGTGACCGTGACGCCGGTCAATGATGCACCTGTGGCTGTTGATGATGTGGCAACCACCGATGTGGGCACGCCTGTCACCATTGATGCGGTGGCCAATGACACCGATCCAGATGGCGACACGCTCACCATCACCAGCATCGGCACGCCGACCAATGGCACCGCAACGCTGAACCCCGATGGCACCGTCACCTACACGCCGACCGGCGATTTCACCGGTGATGACACCATTTCTTATGTCGTTGATGACGGCAATGGCGGCACCGATACCGGTGAGATCGTTGTGACTGTTGCTGAGCCGGACAATGAGCCGCCGGTTGCCGTGGATGACACCGCAACCACCGTGGAAGGCACACCTGTTACGATTGATGCGGTGGCCAATGACACCGATCCAGATGGCGACACATTGACCATCACCAGCGTTGGTACGCCGACCAATGGCACCGCGACGCTGAATCCCGACGGCACTGTGACCTACACGCCGACAGGTGACTTCACGGGTGACGACACCATTCCCTATACCATCGACGATGGGAATGGCGGCACAGACACCGGTGAGATCGTTGTGACCGTGACCGATCCGGAGAACCGTCCGCCGGTTGCTGTGGATGACACTGCGAGCACCGTTGAAGGCACTCCGGTTGTGATTGACGCGCTGGCCAATGACACGGATCCCGATGGCGATACCGTGAGCATCAGCACAGTCGGGACACCCAGCAATGGCACTGCGACGCTGAACTCGGATGGGACCGTGTCCTATACACCAAATGCAGATTTCATTGGTGACGACACCATTCCCTATACCATCATTGATGGGAATGGCGGCACGGACACTGGTGAAATCGTGGTCACTGTCAGCGAAGATGATCCCGATCCACGCATCGATACTGACGTGTTCCCGGTCGCGCCCGGTCAGCAGCCGCTTGACCCGCTCAATGGCAATGACCAGGACCCTGATCCAACCGATGACCTTGACAGTGTTGAGGGCACAAGCGGTGGCGATCTGATCGAGACCGGTGACGATGCTGATACCATCGAAGGGCAGGGCGGTGATGACACCATCAACCCGGGCATCGACGATGACATTGTGCATGGTGGCGGTGGTGACGATCTGATCACCGACATTCAGGGCTCGGACAGCATCTATGGTGGTCAAGGCAACGACACCATCAATGCCGGGACCAACACCTTTAGTGACTACGAGAATGATGATGCGGCCTTTGCGGCGGGCACACCTCTTGCAGGACTGGGTTTTGACCGGGATCCGAACCAGGATGATGGGCGCGACTATGTCGAGGGCAACCGCGGCAACGACGTGATCAACACCGGCGATGACCGCGATACCATTGATGGCGGTGGTGACAATGACACCATTGACGCGGGTATCGATGACGACCTTGTCATGGGTGGCCAGGGTGATGACTCGATCATCGGCAGCCACGGCTCGGATACGCTCGACGGTGGTCAGGGCAACGACTATATCGACGGATCGAACCTCGCGACGCTGGAACAGACCGACGATGTCGACGTCAACACCGAGAATGACCGCGACAGTATCTTTGGGGCCAACGGCGACGACACCCTGCTGGGTGGCGATGACGATGACACCCTTGATGGTGGTCAGGGCAACGACAGCATTGATGGTGGCATCGACGAAGACTCGATCGAAGGCGGTGCCGGGGACGACACGCTGATCGGTGGTCAGGGTAACGATACTCTGAACGGTGATCAGGGCGACGACAGCATCATGGGCGGTGCAGACCGTGACGTGATTGTGGTCGACAGCGCGTCGGACGGCATTGGTGACACCGTTGATGGTGGCGCGGCAGGCGACGACTATGACATTCTCGATCTGACCGGCGTCGGTGTACGCGGCGAAGACTGGCGTCTGGTTGACACTTCGCCTGACAGCAACGGCAATGGTCTCGACGGGACTGTTGAATTCCTGGATGATGACGGTGACGTCACCGGCACCATGGACTTCTTCGAGATCGAAGAGATTGTACCCTGTTTCACACCGGGAACCTTGATTGCCACACCGCAGGGCGAGCGTCTGGTTGAAGATCTGCAGATCGGTGACCGCATCATCACCCGTGACAATGGCATTCAGGAAATCCGCTGGTTGGGTCGCAAAGACCTGAGTGGCATGGATCTGGCGCGCAAGCCGCATCTGAACCCTGTTCTGATCCAGAAAGGTGCGCTTGGGAACAATCTGCCAGAGCACGATATTCTGGTCTCGCCAAATCACCGTATGCTTGTCGCCAATGACAAAACCGCGCTGTACTTTGAAGAGCGTGAAGTTCTGGTCGCGGCCAAACATCTGACCGGTCTGGACGGTGTGGATGAGGTCGAGGCAAACGGCGTGGGCTATATCCACTTCATGTTCGATCAGCACGAAGTTGTCCTGTCGAATGGCGCCTGGACCGAAAGCTTCCAGCCGGGTGACTACACCCTGCAGGGAATCGGTGATGCGCAGCGCGAAGAGATCTTTGAACTCTTCCCTGAGTTGGAGCGCGAAGAGGGTCTTAAGGCCTATGGCTCGGCCCGCCGGTCGCTGAAAAAGCACGAAGCGGCCCTGCTGACCAAGTAAAACGCCCGGGGTTACATCCGGAACGGAGTATGCAGCCCGTTCCGGTGCCTTGGGGGCAATCTTGGCACGGAACGGAACACAGGAAACGGAGCGGTCCATTGCGGCCGCTCCGTTTTCGTTTTGTTAAGGTTTAGGTAACTTCCGATTAACCTTTTAAGACAAATTTAGACGATTTTAACCTGTGACTCTGGTACCTTGTGTGTGGGTAGACAACACAAAGGGGATGACATGTCACAGCAAGACAAAGTCTGTCTCATCGTTGATGACAACGAATTTGAGCGAGCAAAGATGCGGCGTGTGATGCGCGCCTACTGTCCTGAAATGCAGATGATCATTGCACGCAGCGTGGCTGAAGCGATGGAAAAGCTGGAAAAACGGGACGTGGCGATCATGTTCCTCGAGAATGATCTTCCAGACGGCAATGGCACCGAAATGGCGATGCGTTTGGCAACCGATAAAGACCTCGGCACCACGCCGGTGATCTTGTTTGGTGACAATCCAACTCCGTTTATGTTCGCCAAGGCCAAGACCGCGCGCAATGTGCGCGAGATCTGGACAAAACGTGATTTCTCGGGGCCGGGTGTTCAGCGCGCGCTGGAACAGCACGTGCGCCACGCCAGCTAAATGGTTAGGCGGGCTCCTGCGTCGACTGGCGTGCCCGCCAAGCATCCCAGGCCTCGGGTGTATCGAGATCGATCAAAGCCCGATCGCCCGGCAGTTTGACCAGACGCAGCCGGTTTTTATTAGCCTGCACAACCTGTCGCGCGCCTTCGTCGCCCGTCAGCTGTTGCAGCGCCGGAAAACAATCGGCAGGGAACAAAACCGGATGTCCGGGCACGCCGTCTTCGGTTGTTGCCCGATGCAAAGTGCGGCAGAAATTGTCGCGAAAGGCCTTGATCAGGTGCTGAATATCTTCGGTCTCCAGATCCGGCATATCCCCCGGAAGCACAATCACCGCAAGCATGCCGGGCGGAAGTAGGGTAATCCCGCGTCGCAAGGAGGCGGACATGCCCTGATCAGCGTCGGGCACAGCGACAAGCTGTACCGGCAGTCCGGCCAGTATATCGGCGCGGGGATGATCGTAATCGGGCAGAGTCACCAGAACATGGGCGTGGCTCGCCAATGCGCGTTCAACTTGACGGCGCAGCAAAGGCACGCCGTCAATCTCTTGTAAAAGCTTGTCTTTACCCCGCATCCGTCGGCTGGCGCCGGCGGCGGGAATCAGAATGGCGATGTCTTGCATGGCGTCAGTGTACCCCAGCCTGCGCAAATCGTGCAGGAAATTCTGGGGCAATCTGACGCCATGTGGCATCACTCACGCATGCGCGCGCCGTCGGCGTCGAAGAGCACGTCGGTCAACATATTGGCTTTGCACATCTTTCCGAGGATTTCGATCTCGGCGCTCAGCCCATCTTGCGCCAGTGCACGGGGCACCAATGCCATAGCGATGGATTTCCCTGCATAGTGCGAATAGCCACCCGAGGTACAGAACCCCTGAACCTTGCCGTCAATCCAGACCGGTTCATAGGCGTTGACGTCAGTGTCGTCTGCCTCGATCTCAAAGGCAACAAGACAGCGGTCGGGCGCGGTGTCACGCTCGGCTTCGACCGCGGCGCGGCCGATGAAAGCGGTGTTTTTCTTCCATGAGATAAACCGATCGAGGCCCGTTTCCGCCGGTGTGTAATCGGGCGAAAACTCGCGACCCCAGCTGCCAAAGAACTTGTCCAACCGCAGGCTCATCATGGCGCGCATGCCAAAGGGGCGCATGCCGTGCGGCTGACCGGCGGTCCACAGGGTCTCCCAGAGCTGACGTTGCGCCATGGGATCACAGAAGATCTCATAGCCCAGATCCCCGGTATAGCTGACGCGCTGCACAATACAGTCGGTCATGCCAACGGTGATTTCGCGCACATCCATAAACTTCATATCAGAGATATCGGCACGGGTGCATGCGGCCAGAACATCGCGGGCTTTGGGTCCTGCAATTTGGAAGCCGTTCAGTTTATCCGATGTATTTTCGATGGTTACGCCGTCTTCCTGATGTTGCAGGAACCAGCGCATGTGATAGGCCTGCGCGCCATAGGAGGCGGTCAGGCGGAACTCGGTCTCGGACAGGCAGGACACGGTGAAATCCCCGATGATCCGCCCCGCTGGCGAGAGCATCGGCGTCAGCGACAGGCGGCCGGGTTTGGGAATGCGACCGGCCATGATGGTGTCCAACCAGGCCCGCGCATTTGGCCCGGTGATGCGATATTTGCCGAAGTTGTGGGTTTCATTGATGCCCACAGCTTCACGCACCGCATTGACTTCGCGCGCAGTGGCCTCCCAGGCGTTTGAGCGGCGGAAAGACGGAGTTTCGTAACGCGGCTCATCGCCTTCAGCGAAATAGTTCGGCACCTCCAGACCATATTGCGCACCCCAGACGGCACCCATCTTGTCAAAGATGTCATACATTGGCGTGGTGCGGTTTGGTCGGGCGGCGGGCAGCTCTTCGTTGGGATAGCTGACCGAGAAACGTTTCTGATAGTTTTCAATGACTTTCGGCAGGGTATAGCCCGGCGAAATCCAGTCACCAAAGCGCGCCACATCCATGGCGGCGGTGTCGCGTTCGCATTCACCCTCAACCATCCACTGCGCCAGCATAAGGCCTACGCCGCCGCCCTGACTAAAGCCCGCCATAACGCCACAGGCGCTCCAGTAACCGCGCAGTCCGGGGATCGGCCCAACCAGAGGATTGCCATCCGGGGCAAAGGTGAAGGGGCCATGAATGACCGATTTCACACCGGCGCGTTCCAGTACGGGGAAGCGTTTATAGGCGAAAGCAATCGATTCTTCGATTTTGTCAAAGTCATCGGGCAGGAGCTCATGACCGAATTCCCAGGGCGTGCCGTCGACGGCCCAGGGGCGACAGGGTTGTTCGTAGAACCCGATGCAAAGCCCGCGACCTTCCTGACGCAGATAGCTTTCGCCCGCGGGGTCCATCACATGAGGGTGCTCTTCGCCACGGTCGTAGATCTCGGCAATGTCGTCGGTGACCAGATACTGGTGTTCCATCGGGTGCAGCGGCAGATAAACCCCAGCCATCGCGCCCACTTCGCGCGCCCAGAGACCACCGGCGTTGACCACATGTTCGGTGTGGATGGTGCCCTTGTCGGTCACAACATCCCAGGTGCCATCGGCGCGTTGGTTGGTTTCGATCACCTTGGTGTGGGTGACAATTTCCGCCCCGCCCATACGAGCGGCCTTGGCATAGGCGTGGGTGGTGCCCGAAGGATCAAGGTGGCCGTCCAGCGGATCATAGAGCGCGCCCAGAATGCCGTCGGTGTTCACAATCGGCGCGATCTTTTTGATCTCATCGGGGCCAACGATCTCGGTTTCCAGGCCCATGTAGCGGTGCTTGGCCCGCTCGGCCAGCAACATATCAAAGCGTTCTTGATTGTCCGCAAGGGTGATGCCGCCGACGTGGTGCAGCCCACAGGACATGCCGGTGATTTCTTCCAGCTCTTTATAAAGCTTGATGGTATAGCCCTGCAGCGCCGCCATATTGGTGTCGCCGTTCAGCGTGTGAAATCCACCCGCCGCATGCCAGGTGCTGCCTGACGTCAGCTCGGACCGTTCGAGTAGCATGACATCCGACCAGCCCAGTTTTGTCAGGTGATACAGAACCGAGGCGCCGACGACGCCGCCTCCGATAACAACAACGCGGGTGGTGGTTTTCATGGGAGACTCCTGCTGAAATTTATCTTTAGACATATGTGTACAATACAATTCCCGCACTGTCAGCCAATCTGCGACACGCGATGTCGTGAATGATCTGTCATGTCTTGTGAAAGGACGAATTCCCAATGTGGGCTACCCTTTAGGCATGACCCGAGTTCTGACATTGATCCTCATCTTTCTTGCCGCCAGCGTTTCCGCGGCGCCGGAAAGCTACACACTCGTCCCGAAAGGATCCGAGATTTCATTCACCTACAGCCTCAGCGGTGCGCCAACCAAAGGTAAAATGGGGGTTGGCAAGACCCAGATGATCTTGGATTTTGAAGATGTTTCCAGATCAAAGGTCGATGTCACACTGGATCTGTCGAGGGCGCGGGCGGGATTGGTTTTCGCAACGGATGCCATGCGCAGCGCTACGGTTCTGAATGTGGCCGAGTTTCCCAAAGCGCGCTTTGTCAGCACATCAGTTCGGCGTACGTCGACAGGTGCGCGCCTTGCGGGCAATCTGACACTTCGTGGTGTGACCCGTCCTTTCGAGCTTGATGCACGCATATTTCGTGCGCGGGGGAGCGACCCCGAAGATCTGAGCGAGCTGAGCATTGTTCTGACGGGTCGGATGAATCGAAATAACTTTGGCGCAACCGGCTATCCGGATCTTGTCGGGCCGAATGTAGATTTGCGTATTACGGCGCGGGTTATTCGAAACTGACGCTGGCGGACAGGGTTTTGTCGGGATCAAACGGCAGGGATATCGCAAACCCCTGCTTAATAGGACCCGCAAAACCCGGAGGCCCATTCCCATGAAAACCAATGCTCAGGCCGTCGTTATCGGCGGTGGCGTCATTGGATGTTCGATCCTGTATCACCTGGCCAAACTTGGCTGGTCGGACGTCGTACTTCTCGAACGAGATGAACTCACCTCAGGATCAACCTGGCACGCGGCGGCAAATATTCACGGTCTGCACGACAGCACCAATATCAGCCGCATCCAACACTACACGATGAACCTGTATAACGCGCTGGAAGCCGAGACCGGCCAAAGCTGTGGCGTGTTTCAACCTGGTTCGCTCTATCTGGCGCAGACCGAAGAACGCGAACATCAGCTGCGTCTGCAGGCGGCCAAGGCCAAGCTCTATGGCATGAACTTCTATGAAATCAGCCGGGAAGAGGCCGAGCGCCTGCACCCGATGGTGAACTACGAAGGTGTGCGCTGTATCATGTACGAACCCGATGGCGGCAATGTTGACCCCTCGGGTGTGACCGCGGCCTATGCGGCGGGTGCGCGGGCTATGGGGGCCGAGATTCATCGCTTTACCCCGGTCACCGCAACGGAAGAGCAAGAGGACGGCACCTGGATCGTCAAAACCCCCAAAGGGGATATCCAGACCAATTGGGTGGTCAATGCCGCAGGGCTTTGGGGGCGCGAAGTGGCGAAACTGGCGGGTATCCACCTGCCGCTGCAGCCGACGGAACACCAGTATTTTGTGACCGAAACCATTGACGAGATTGATGGGCTGGACCGTCGTCTGCCCTCTGTGGCTGACCGGGATGGCGAATATTATCTGCGCCAAGAGGGCAAAGGCCTGTTGATTGGCGCCTATGAAAAAGACGTGCGTCTTTGGGCGGAAGAGGGCACTCCGCTGGATTTCGCGCATGAGCTTTTTGCCGATGATCTTGAGCGTATCGAAGACAATATGATGCGCGCCATTGACCGGGTGCCCGCTGTGGGTGAGGCCGGGATCAAACGGGTGATCAATGGCCCGATGATCTGGTCGCCGGATTCCAACGTGCTGATGGGGCCGGTGCCTGAGAAGAAAGGTTATTTCTGCTGTAACGGCATTATCCCGGGCTTTTCACAGTCCGGCGGTATGGGCCTAATGGCGGCACAGTGGATCATCGAAGGCGAAACCGAATATGACATGTTCGCTTGGGACATCGCGCGCTTTGGCGAATGGGCCAGCGATGATTTCACCAAAGAGCGGGTGAAAGATCAGTATGCGCACCGGTTCAAAATCCACTTCCCCAACGAAGAACGCGAGGCAGGCCGCGCGGTACGTGTGCGTCCCGCCTATGAGCGTCAGAAAGAGCTGGGCGCGGTCTTTGGACTGAACTTTGGCTGGGAACATCCGCTGTATTTTGATGCCGATACCAAGGAAACTGCGGGCTTTACCCGTCAGGATTGGTGGCACAGCGTCAGACGCGAATGCGAGATGCTGCGCGAGAACGCTGGCATTATCGACATTTCCAACTTCGCCAAGTACCGCGTCAAAGGGCCGGATGCCGAAAACTGGCTGAACGCGGTCTTTGCCAACACCATGCCGAAAACCGTGGGCCGGTCCTGTCTGACGCCGCTGATCTCGGTACGAGGCGGGATTGCCGGGGATGCAACCGTGACCCGCACCGCTGAGGATGAGTTCTGGGTGGTCAGCTCGGGCATGGCCGAGCGGTATCACAAACGCTTCTTCGATATGGTGCCGGTGCCCGAGGGCACGGTGTTTGAAAGCATGACCGAAGCCATGTGCGGCTTTAACGTGGCGGGGCCCAAATCGCGCGAACTTTTGCAGCGTTTGACCAATGCGTCGCTGGCCACCGCCGATTTCCCGTTTATGCGCAGTCAGATGATTGAGCTTGCGGGGGTTGAGGTTCTGGCGCTGCGGGTGTCCTTCACCGGCGATCTGGGTTGGGAGCTGCACTGCAAAACCGAAGATCAGCTGCGTCTCTATGAGGCTCTGCTTGAGGCCGGTCAGGACTTTGGCGCCGGGCCGGTAGGTGGTCGTGCGCTGATGAGCCTGCGGGTCGAAAAGGGCTATGGCTCGTGGAGCCGCGAATACAGCCCGGAATACTGGCCGCAAGAGGTTGGTCTCGAGCGTCTGTGCAAGCTGGACAAAGATTTCCTCAACAAAGAGGCGCTTTTGAAGGTGATCAACAAGGAGCCGCGCGAGGTTCTGACCATTCTTGCGCTGGATGAGGCGGATGTGACGGCGTCAAATGCCGATGCGACCGGCGGTGAGCCCGTGTTCAAAGATGGCGAAGGGATTGGCCGCGTGACCTCGGGCACCTATGGCTATTCGGTGGGTGCATCGCTGGCGCTTGGCTATCTCAAACAGGGCGCGGCCCAGCCGGGGGATGTGGTTGAGGTCATGGTGCTGGGCAAACCGCATAAAGCGACTGTTCTGGCCGAACCGCCGTTTGACCCGAAGGGTGAAAAGCTGCGCGCATAACCCTAGGCTGCACTGATCAAAGAAAAGGCGCTCACCGAGCGCCTTTTTTATTGGGAGTATCCGGTTTTGGCCCAACTTGCGGGATGCTTAGTGCAGGTTTGTAGTTTCCAGAGGGCGCACCTTGAGCTGGGTAATGCGGTTGTTTTCCCGCTCCACCACCTCAAACCGGAAGCCGTGGAAAGAAAACACCTGACCAGCGACCGGGATCATCTGTGCCTCATGGATCACCAGACCGGCCACGGTGTTGGCCTCATCATCTGGCAGGGTCCAGTCTGTGGCGCGGTTGAAATCGCGGATCGTCATGGCCCCTTCGATCATGTAATTGCCGTCTTCGCCTTTGCGGATCGGATGATCGGCGGCGGGATCAAATTCATCAGCAATTTCACCCACGATTTCTTCGAGGATATCCTCAAGCGTGATCAGCCCCTGCAAAGAGCCATATTCATCGACCACCAGCGCAAAATGGGCGCGACGGCGCAGGAACTGGCGCATCTGGTCATCAAGCGCCGTTGTGTCAGGCACAAAGTAGGGTTTCATCGCCACATCGGTGACTTTGAAGTTTTTGAACGCAGCGCTCGAAGTGTCTGCGGTATCCAGCAGTTTGTACATCGACCGCAGCAGGTCTTTGGCGTGGATGACACCGATGATGTTTTCGGGATCGTTCTGATAGACGGGCAAACGGGTGTAGTTGCTCGCCAGACATTGTTCGAGAATGTCCTGTGGCTCGCTGTCGACATCGATCATTTCGATGTTCGACCGGTGCAGCATGATTTCTTCCACGGTGCGGTCGGACAGGTCCAGCGCACCCAAAATCCGGTCGCGGTCTTCTTTTTCAACGATGCCTTCGGAATGGCCAAGATGAAGCGCACCGGCGATCTCTTCGCGCACAGCAAGGATATGGCTGTCTGGATCGATTTTCACGCCAAACAGGCGGAGCACACCACGCACCAAAAGGCGAACCGCGCTCACAATCGGGGCAAACAACCGCACCACCAAACCAATCGGCCGCGCAACGGTAGACGCCGCAGTCTCGGGGTTGGTGATGGCATAGGTTTTCGGCAACACCTCGGCAAAGATCAGCACGAGGAAGGTCATGACCAATGTCGCCAAAGCCACACCGCTTTCGCCAAAGGCGCGGGTGAACAGCGCTGTGGCCAGCGAGGTGGCCAGAATGTTCACAAGGTTGTTGCCCAGCAGGACCGAGCCAATCAGGCGCTCGCTGTCTTCGGTGATATCGAGCGCGCGTGCCGCACCGCGAGATCCCTTGTCCTGCGCCGCGCGCAATTTGCCGCGTGACGCAGCGGTCAACGCCGTTTCCGAGCCTGAGAAAAACGCAGACAGGGTCAGAAGCGCCAGAATTGACGCAGAGGTGATCCAAAAGGCGGCGTCAAGCACGCTTGTCTCGGCTTCCATGGGGCAGGGGTTCCTTCAACTCAGGCCAATGTGACACGGCCAAAAACCTATGAGGGTTATGGGCATGGCAGGACCTTGGATCAAGGGGGTCTTGGGGTGAAACCGGGAAGAGGTTAATCGTCAGCCAGGGGATGGTGATCCAAAACAAGCTCGCTGAGCCGTGCGCTTAACACATGGGTGTAGATTTCGGTTGTGGCCAGATCCGCATGGCCTAGAAGCGTCTGGATCGCGCGCAGGTCGGCTCCGTTTTCCAACAGATGTGTCGCAAAGGCGTGGCGCAGTGTGTGGGGCGTGACCTTGTCCGGAGAAACGCCAGCCGCCACCGCAAAGTTTTTGATCAGAACATAAAACGCATGGCGGGTCAGATAGCCGTCTTTGCCCCGTGACGGGAAAAGAAAGGGCGACGCGGGTTTGCCTTTGCTCCGCGCGGCGGCGTCGATGGTGTCCCGCGTGGTCAGCCAGGTTGCCAAAGCCTCTCGTGCGGGAGGCGAGAGCGGCACCATACGCTCTTTGTCGCCCTTGCCTTTGATCAGGATAAGGCGCGGGTCACCACGAACAGCCGCCACCGGAAGCGAGACAAGCTCAGTCACGCGCATACCCGTGGCGTAAAGAAGCTGCATCAGACAGGTGTTGCGTTCGCGATCATGCACCGCGTTGCCATAGGTGGTTGCCGCGTCCAGCAACCTATCGACCTCTTCGATGCTCAGTGTCTTGGGGAGTTTTTTGTCACGCCCGGGGCCCGCGATCTGCACAGCGGGGTTGTCGCTGCGATACCCTTCTTCAAAGGCGAAGAGGTAGATTTGTTTGATAGCAGAGAGCCGGCGGGCCCGTGTGGCGCGAGACAGCCCCTGAGTTTCACAGTGGATCAGATAGGCCTCGATGTCATCGCGGTCGGCTTCGACAAACGAACGCCCCTGTTCCGTTAACCATGTTTCTACATGATCGAGATCACGTTCATAGGCGGCAAGGGTATTGGCGGCCGCGCCACGTTCTGCTGCGATGGCCTCAAGAAACACACTGATCCACCGATTGCTGGTCATCTGAGCGCCCGTTCTGTGTCGAGTACAATCAACTGCAACGTGGCCCGTCGGGCGGTGTCCTCAAGACCAATGGTGCGTAGGGTTACAATCGCATCGGTTAGGTCCTGACCATTGCCCTGAGCGCCACTTGAGAACAGCGCCATAGCGCGCAGGATAACCTCGCCCAAGCGCCCCTGCTGCAGCTTCTCCTGAAGAATGGTTGGCAGGGCCGCATCGGTAAAGCCCAGGCGCGCGGCCTCGGCATGGGGCAGGTCTGAGGTGATTTCGGGCAGGGTGCCCTGTGCTATCGCCGTAAGAAAGCGGGCTTCGTCACTTGTCTGAGGAACGGTGACCGCGTGTTGTTCATAGCGCGAAGATAGAAAACCGGCCCGCATCGCCATGGTCTCTGCGCGCCCATGCAGTTGAATTTGGTCCAGCTGCTCGGTGAACAATTCTGCAAAGGGCACCAAGAGGCGGGCAGAGACCATCTGGGGCCAAGCCTCTTCCAACGTGTGGGAAACACTGTCCCGGTTTCCACCGGTCAAAGATCTCTCGAAACTCTGGAGCGCGGATACTCTATCCCAGATCCCACCGGAGGCCGCCGGTTTTCGCAGCGAATAAAGCCCCAACAGACGGTTTGCGGGCAGGGACCCGGCCCGCGCTAGACGTTCAGCGGCTTCGATCTGCGCGCGCCAACCATTGTCCCCGTTCAGGTCAAGGACCGAGAAGGGCAGAGGCAGGGGGGCGGTTGGGAGTGGTTCGCCCAATGCTTCGAACAGGCGGAACTCCAGCGGTGTGGGGCGCACAGGCGGTAGCAGGGCGGGGCTGTTTTCGTGAACTTCCGGATCAAGGAAACGATGCAACAAATCGGCCTTGCGCCCCGATACGTCGCCCAGCGTTTCGGCACTTCGCAGCACCAAAGCCGCGCGCCGCCAATCGCCGGACCGCGCGGTGCAAAACACCCGCAAGGCCAGATCATCGCTTAGATGTGGACGACGTTCCCAGGCGCGGCAGACACGGTCTCCTTGTCCCAGCAAAAGGCCAAGATCGGTCCAGCGCGAAAACAACCGTCGATCTTCGATCCCGGAGATGTCGAGAAGCGCCAGCGCCTCTTCAACGGCGCCCTGTTGAACCAGCCAATCTAGGCGCAGCGACAGATGTGTGACACCATCGGTGTTGGCCAAAGGCGGATCCGCTTCGGCCAGCATCAGGCTGCGCATCAATCGTCGCAGGGCAGGCAAACGCGGATCAACCGCCTCGACCAGTGTTTCCAGCGTGCCGGGATCTGATCCCAGCCAGATGGTCCCAGGTAATCCGGTCACCGATGGGGACAACAACCCGGCGGAACCGGGTCCCGGCGCTTCCAATGGAACAGATTCGACCGCAGGCGGCGTCGCACTGCTCGAAACAGGCGCGCTCTGCGCCACGGCAACAACAGGCAACGTGCTCGCCAGAAGCGCAAAAAGGTTACTTCGCATCCAAGTCAACAGGTACAACAATCTCAGTTTGTGGCGGGCTGAAATCCGCGCCAAAGAATGGTCCGACATAAGCATAGATCACCAAAGCGATCGCGCCCAGTACCAACAGGTAAAACAGCCATTTGATGATGCGCCCCATGAATATGCCTTCTGCCTCGTGTTTTTTGAATCTTATACCTAGCCTTTTTGTCGCGATCACGTCATTCACGCAACGAAATAAGGAATGGGCAAAAGATGGCCGAGGAAAATCCTCATAATCAGCTGGTCCTTCGCAAGACGATTGTTTTGGTGGGTATGATGGGCGCGGGGAAAACCGCTGTGGGTCGCACATTGGCGGCACAGCTGGGTGTTCCCTTTCTTGATTCGGATCACGAGATCGAGGCGGCTGCGGATCGCAGCATCGCCGAGATCTTTGAGCGTGATGGCGAACCGTTTTTCAGACAAAAAGAAAGCCAGGTCATCGAGCGTTTGCTGGATGGCACACCCGGTGTGTTGTCGACCGGCGGCGGCGCCTATATGTCGGACGTGAACCGTCAGATGATCACCGAAAAAGGCGTGGCAATTTGGCTGGATGCGGATATCGAAGTGCTTTGGGAACGGGTACGCAACAAAGACACGCGCCCCTTGCTCCGCACCGATAACCCCAAGCAAACACTGACAGATTTGTTCAACGCCCGTGTTCCGATCTATCAGCTGGCTGACCTGTCCGTGAAATCAGCCGGTGGGATATCTTTGGAAGAAATGGGTCGACGGGTTCAGGCGGCGCTCGCCGAAACCCGCCCGGATGTCTTGGAGACTGTGACATGACCGAGGTCGTCGAGGTGCCCCTTGAGGGCCGAGAATATCAGGTACGGATTGGGGCGGGTCTTTTGGCGCGCGCCGGTGTCGAAATTGCGCCTTTCCTGCACCGTCCACGCGTCGCAATTGTCAGCGATGAAAATGTCGCCGCTCTGCATCTGGGGGCCTTACAATCTGCCTTGTCCGCAGAAGGGATCGAGAGCACAGCGCTAACCCTTCCCGCCGGAGAATCCACCAAGCAATGGCCCGAGTTCACCCGCACCGTTGAATGGTTGCTTGAGCAAAAGGTGGAACGTCGCGACATTGTGATCGCGCTGGGTGGCGGTGTCATTGGCGATCTGGTGGGGTTTGCGGCTGCGGTGTTGCGTCGCGGGGTGCGCTTTGTGCAGATCCCGACCTCGTTGCTGGCGCAGGTCGACAGCTCAGTAGGCGGCAAAACCGGGATCAATGCACCGCAGGGCAAAAACCTGATTGGTGCCTTTCATCAACCGGCATTGGTTCTGGCGGATATTGGTGTTCTTGGAACCCTGAAAAAACGCGATTTTCTGGCTGGCTATGGTGAGGTTGTGAAATACGGTCTGTTGGGGGATGCAACCTTCTTTGACTGGCTGGAAGACAACGCCACCGCAGCGGCGGAAGGCGATCTTGCTGCGCGGGCCTATGCCGTGAAACGCTCAGTGGAAATGAAGGCCGAGATTGTTCTGCGCGATGAGACAGAGCAGGGCGATCGCGCGTTGCTTAATCTTGGGCATACCTTCTGTCACGCGTTTGAGGCGGCAACTGGGTATTCAGATCGCCTGCTGCATGGCGAAGGCGTCGCCATCGGCTGTGCCATGGCGTTTGAATTGTCATCACGGCTGGGGCTTTGTTCACAAGAAGACCCGAGCCGCGTGCGTGCGCATCTTAAAGATATGGGGATGAAAGCGGACCTTGCTGATATTGAAGGCGATTTGCCTGATGCGCAGGCTCAGCTTGATCTGATGGGGCAGGACAAAAAGGTCGTCGACGGTCAGTTGCGCTTTATTCTCGCGCGCGGGATTGGCGAAGCGTTTGTCACCTCGGATGTGCCGCAGGATAAGGTACTGACTCTCCTGCAAGAACAAATGGCCGCGCGATAGACCTTTGGTCTTTCACGAATGATCCAAAATGAAACCGGCGGGGCAACCTGTCGGTTTTTTTGATGAGTTTGGATGTGGTGCTAAATTACGAAACGAAAAAGGGGCCGGATGACCGACCCCTTTGAAATTTACGTGTTTCGTGATCCTAGAACGGGATTTCATCGTCGATGTCACGGGCCGGTGCGCGCGAACCGCCGCCCTGCCCACCACCACCTTGGCCGCCGCCACCAAAGCCGCCGCCTTGATCGCCGTAACCGCCACCCTGGTCATAGCCACCCTGATCGCCGCCGCCGTAACCGCCGCCTTGGCCACCACCGTAGCCTCCGCCGCCACCACCGCCGCCGCCTTCACGACCGTCAAGCATCACCAGAGATCCGCCAAAGCCCTGCAGCACAACTTCGGTGCTGTAGCGATCCTGACCGCTCTGGTCCTGCCATTTGCGGGTCTGCAGTTGACCTTCGATATAAACCTTTGAGCCTTTGCGCAGATATTGTTCTGCAACGCGCACCAGACCCTCTTGGAAAATCGCAACCGAATGCCATTCGGTTTTTTCACGGCGTTCGCCGGTGTTGCGGTCTTTCCAGTTTTCCGAGGTGGCGATGCGCAGGTTGCAAACCTTGCCCCCGTTTTGAAAGCTGCGCACTTCGGGGTCACGCCCCAGATTGCCAACCAAAATCACCTTGTTCACGGAACCGGCCATGCTGTCCTCTTGATTCTATTTTGGGCGAGTGTCTGCTGACACTACACGTTGTTTGCGCAGACTATAAAGACCCCAGCGACAGGCCACTAGCGGTTTTACAAAAATCCACTATATTCTCCGGCAAGCATTAAGCAGAAGGTGTGTGGGGCATGAGTGTGACGCGTGGAATAGCCTTGGGGCTTGTTTTGTCCTTGGGGGCGACGACGGCCATGGCTGAGGTGCTTTCTAGCAAAAGCCGGGCACGGCTTTTTTCCAGCCAAACCGGCGTTTTAGACAACCGCGCGGCCCAGCAATACAACAATTCGGTGCGCCTCAAACCGCGTCGTGTGGTGACGCCAACCAAATATGGCGATGACAGTGCGACGCCGGTGTATCGCGGGGCCTACAAGGGGCCCTATATCGCGATGGCACGACAGGCCGCGCGCAAACATGGCGTTCCGGAAGATCTTTTTTTGCGCCTGGTCAACCAAGAATCCCGGTTTAACCCTAAGGCAAAGTCACACGCGGGCGCCATCGGCTTGGCCCAGTTGATGCCGGGCACCGCGCGGCAGCTAGGCGTCGATCCAACGGACCCCAAACAGAACCTGGAAGGCGGCGCACGCTATCTGATGGAGCAGTATAAAACCTTTGGATCGTGGAGACTGGCTCTGGCGGCCTATAACGCGGGTCCGGGCGCTGTTCGTAAGCACAAAGGCGTGCCGCCTTATCGCGAAACAAAAGACTATGTGAAGAAGATCTGGGGCAGTTGAGAAACGCCTTTCTTAACTAGCGGTTCATGCCATCGCGCTAAAGATAGATTCCAAAAACAACTCTTGTGGGATCTGGAATGCGCTTTCCAAATTTCTTGGCCGCGATCGGTCTAGGGGCGGGTCTCGCCCTTGCGATTGGACCGGTATCGATGGCCTCAGCACAACAGGCAAATTGTGCCCTACCACAAGAGGTGCATGCCTTGGCCACAGGTTTGGCCATGTTGCCGGAAAATGGCCGGGTCACCCCCTCTCAGGCACAAACCATTGATCGACGTCTGAGAAATATTAATGAAAACAGCATCCTGCAGGAGCTCCAGCGGTCGGGCCTAGAGACGGTTTCACCGGTTGTTGTTGACCTGTTGGCCGAGGCTCAGCGGATTGCGTCCAACTCCACCCTGCGCAGCAATGGCTCGCTGCGAGAAACACTCTATCGGCTTGAACAACAGGTCGCCATGGCCTGTCTTCCCGGCGCGCAAACCATGTATCAGAAAGTTCAACAAGCTGCGGTCTCCGATATCTTCCAGGGGGAAGAGGTCGATTGGGAAGAAATTGAGCGGATCCTGCAGGAGAACAAAACCGTAAGCGCCAGCGCCCTTCTTGTGGCGCTCGCGGGGTTTATTGTTGTGCTTTACATCTTTGATGTGACGTTTCGTTGGATCATGGCTCTCGTCTACAATCGCAAGATCTGCCGCATTCCGGCGGAAATTGCGGTCGACGGGCGCATTATGCGTGGCCACGTTGTGACGCTGGGGCGTGGAGGATGCCGCTTTTATGTCCGTGACACCACGATTTTCGAGGATGTGCATGTCGCGCTGCTGCGTGATGGGGCAACCCTTATCTGTGGTGACAAGGCTGAATTCAGATTGGATGTTTTGGGGCGCAATATCCACGACCTCGCGCTGGATCTGGCATTTGATGAAAACCTCACCCTTCGTCAGCAACGCGAAATACTCAAACTCTCTTCCGTAACGCCTTACCATGTCACGAAATCTCGTGACGGTGGCCATGAGATCACTGATGCTCTGGGGCAAGAGGATGAAGCCACTGAGGACGCGTCGGACACTCCCGTGGGTACGACCTAACGTGAGGCATTCGTTCGAAAGACGAAGACAAAAGCCCGACATATTCTGACATTCGAAAGTTTTATTAACGGATGTTTCAGCTGAATTGCGTAATTTTCTTACAGGAACGCGCATTTAGCCGGAGCTGAAATGCGACTAAGTGATTGTTATCTTGCATCAGTCCGCGTGCTGGTGATTGTTTTAGGTTTACACGTCGGGGGATTTTCTCCCAGTCCGGCAACGGCTGAGACATGTCGAATGCCGACCTCGGTGTTTAATCTGGTCTCCAGTATTCTGATGTTACCGGAAGAGGGGGACGTGCCCCAATCGCAGATCAATCTGGTTTCCAGCTATCTGAATCGCATTGATCGACATGAAGTGATCACCGTGATGAACAAGAAGGGCATGGATGGCGCCAGCCCTGTGCTGACGCAGGTGTTCGAAAAAGCGGATCACGTCATCGAACATCGGCACATTTTGCCAAGAGATCGATTGCATGAAACGATTTTCGAACTGCAACATCGCGTCCTTCTCGTGTGCAACCCTGGCGTCTCAACGGGGTTTCAAGAAACGCAGCAAAGTCGATGGTCTGCGGTGTTTCGCGGCGAGGAAATCAATTGGGATGAAGTTGAACGTCTCTTGCGCGAAGACAAGGTTGTCAGTGGAGGGGCTTTGATGATTGCCTTGGCCTTGTTTGCTTTGATTATCTACCTCGGTGACCTCGCCTTTCGTTGGTACATGTCCTTCAAGTACAATCGAAAGGTCTGCAGGATCACTGCGTATCTCGAGTTTGGGTCCCTTCGGTTTGATGGGCAGGTTGTGACGCTGGGCCGCGGTGGTTTCCGATTTCACCCCTGGGAGCCAGATCGACTTGCCCAAGGCATTCCTGACAAATGCGACGCGCCGATTGAGATCGTGTTGCCCGATCTGGAAGATCTGCGACTTGTCGGGTGGATCAGAAAAAAGCACGAAACAACGGCGGATTTTACGCTTGATGAACGGTTGAGCCTTTGGGAGCAAAGGAACATTCTAACCCATTCGAAAATCACACCCTATTCAGCGCGTAAACAGCGCAACGGCGGGCATGATGTGACCGATAAAGTCGCGCAGTCAGACGGAAATCCTACCTGAGAACTCTCTTCTAGAAGCCCTCACCGCGCTGAAGCCTCACGGCACATCAGTGCGTCTCTCCTGAAGAAAAAAAGCCCCGAGATGTGATCTCGGGGCTTCTGTGTCACTCGGCGGCGATTTTGATCACCGGCTCCATGCGTTCGAGGATATCATCCGCGAGGTGGCATTTGACCTGATGGCCGTCCGCAAGGTGTCGCACGGGCGGCACGTCTTTTTCACACAGCCCACCTGGCACCTCGGACTTCCACCGGCAGCGTGTCTGGAACGGGCAACCTGATGGCGGGTTCATGGCCGATGGAATGTCGCCTTCCAACACGATGTGCTGTTTTTCGATCGAAGTATCGGCGATCGGCACCGCACTCAAAAGCGCTTCTGTGTAAGGGTGATAGGGCGGGGCAAAGACCTGATCGGTGGTGCCAAGTTCAACCACATGCCCCAGATACATCACCATCACCCGGTCCGAGAGATAGCGCACAATCGATAGATCGTGACTGATGAACAATAGGGTGGTCTTTTGCTCGCGCTGGATCTCCATCAACAGATCTGTCACCGCCGCCTGAACCGACACGTCGAGCGCCGAAACGGGTTCGTCGGCGACAACAATGCGTGCATCCCCAGCAAAGGCGCGGGCAATGCCAACCCGCTGTTTCTGTCCGCCGGAGAGCTGGCGCGGCATCCGGTCCGCAAAGGCGCGCGGCAGTTTCACCAGGTCCAAAAGCTGAAGCATCCGATCCCGGCGTTCGTCATCCGAATTGCCGACATTGAAAATCTCCAGCGCGCGAATGATCTGACGACCAACCGTCATCGACGGGTTCAACGTATCAAACGGGTTCTGGAACACCATTTGAACATCCGCGATGGTGCCCGTGTCACGGTTCTCAATGGGCGTGCTTTGGATCTCGCGATTGTCGAGAATGATCTGCCCATCCGTGGCCGTTTCGAGCCCCATCAGAACCTTGGCGAAGGTCGACTTACCACAGCCAGATTCCCCTACGATGGCAAGGGTTTCAGATTCGCGGGCCTCAAAGCTCAGCGTTTCGTTGGCCTTCACAACTTTGGTTGTGCCAGATCCCCCAAAGAGCGCGTTGGCCGCCACCTCATAGTATTTCTTGAGGTTGTCCATCTTGAGAACAACGCGACCGGGTTCAGCCTTTTCTTTGGCGTCAGAGACCTCCAAAGGCGCATTCCAGTCGATCTCATTGTATTTGAGACAGCGAGAGAAGTGACGCTCATTGCCTTCAACGGCAACCATTTCGATCTCTTGCGCGTCACAGCGCCCAGCCTCGAAATAATCACAGCGCGGCCCAAAGTTACAGCCTGGAGGGCGTTCGTGGGGCAGGGGGAAGTTGCCCGGAATGGCCCGCAGCGGGCGCGCGTTTTTATCGGCACCAGGAAGCGGGATCGAACGGAACAGCGCCTGAGTATAGGGGTGCTGCATTTCGTCGAACACATCGTGGATCGACCCGCGTTCCACGGCTTCACCGGAATACATCACGCATAGGCGGTCACAGGTTTCCAGAACCAGACCAAGGTTGTGCGAGATAAACAGCATCGACGTGCCGTATTTCTTGCCAAGCTCTTTGACCAGCTCCACAACAGCGGCCTCGACCGTCACATCAAGTGCGGTTGTCGGCTCATCCAGGATCAAAAGCGAGGGCTCGGCCATCAGGGCCATGGCAATCACGATCCGCTGCTGCTGACCACCTGAAAGCTGGTGCGGATAGCTGTCCAGAATACGTTTGGGATCAGGCAGTTTAACATCGGTGACCACCTGAAGCGCGCGCGCATAGGCGTCTTCTGCCGAAGTGCCTTTGTGGATCATCGGCACTTCCATCAGCTGTTTGCCGATCTTCATGGCCGGGTTCAGCGAGGCCATGGGTTCCTGATAGATCATCGCAATTTCAGACCCGCGAATATCGCGCAGTTCTTCCATGCTCATCTGACCCAGATCGCGGCCTTTGAATTTGATCGATCCGCCAACAATCCGACCGTTTTTGCCAAGATCCTGCATCACGCCAAGCGCAACTGTGGATTTGCCACAACCGGATTCACCAACAAGACCAACGGCTTCTCCGGGCATCACACGCACCGAAAAATCCATAACGGCGGGGATTTCACGCAGGCGGGTGAAGAACGAGATGGACAGATTGTCGATCTCTAGGATCGGGCCATCATAATCGTCTTTCATATCTTATCTCCCTGTTCGGGCAGCTAGATCGGCACAAGGCCTCTTCTGGCTGAAAATATCCTCGGGGGTCCGGGGGCAGATAGCCCCCGGTCCGATGTCTCATCAGTCGCGCAGGCTTTCTTCACGCAGACCATCGGCAAGAAGGTTCAGACCAAGAACCAGGCTCAGCAGGGCAATCGCAGGCGGCAGGGCCGGGTGCAGATAGACCGACAGAAGCTTACGCCCTTCGTTGATGGTCGACCCCCAGTCTGGGCTTTCTGGTGGCAGGCCGAGGCCGAAGAAGCCCAGGGTGCCGAGAAGGATGGTTGTGTAGCCAATCCGCAGACAGAAATCGACGATCAGCGGCCCACGTGCGTTGGGCAGGATCTCCCACAGCATGATGTACCACGGACGTTCTCCGCGGGTCTGTGCGGCGGCCACATAGTCGCGGGTTTTGATGTCCAGTGTCAGGCCACGCACAATACGGAACACCGTGGGCGAGTTGACGAAAACAACCGAAACAAACACCACCAGAGTGCCGCCTGGAATGTCGAAGAAATCGAGCGGCCAGAAGGCGATTTTCGATCCGCTTTCATTGATCAGCGACATGTAGATCAGGATCAATGGGATCAACACAATCGCCAGACGCAGAGCGTTCTTCGACGGTTGAGTGCGGTAGCGCGAGTGGATCAACACGCCACAGAACACCAGCGGGAACACAAACAGCACCACCGCCATATATTGCGGCAACCCGGTTGCGACGATCTCTGGAGTTACCAGAAGATAGAAGAGCAGGATAACCGGGAAGGCGAGGATCAGGTTGGCGAGGAACGACAGAACCGTATCCAGCCGACCACCGTAGTATCCTGCGGGCAGGCCCAGCGTGATCCCAACCATAAAGGCAAAGAGCGTGGCCAGCGGCGCAATGGCAACAACAATCGCGCTGCCGACAACCATGCGCGAGAACACATCACGCGCCAGTTTGTCTCCACCCAGAAGATAATGCGTATAGTCACCATCGCCGGGTTTTGGCAGTGGCGTACCGGGTACTTTGTTTTTCATCCGCGACACCTGGGCCAGCGGGTCGTGGGTGTAGATCAGGTCAAACACGGTCGAATAGAAGGCCGTGAAGACCCAGAACATCACAAGCGCAAAACCGATCATGCCGATGGTGCTGTCGAACAGCTTACCATAGAGGCCAAGTTTGCGTTTGTAGGTGATAGAGACCGCAAACAGCGCGATCAGCGAAATCCAGACCGGCATAAACTGCCAAAGGATTGCAGAGGTTACTCCGCCGAAGCTCAAAGGTTCCATCTCGCCCTCCTTATGTCACGCTGATGCGTGGGTTGAGGTAGACATAGCCGATATCTGAAATCAGCTGGGTCACCAGAACCACCACGACCGAGACCACCGACACGCCAAGCAGGAGTTCGATGTCATTGTTGCTGGCTGCCTGAACAAGCGTCCAGCCAAAGCCTTTGTAATTGAACAGTGTTTCTACAATCACCACGCCATTCAACAGCCATGGGATCTGCAGCATGATCACCGTGAAGGGGGCGATTAGCGCATTGCGCAGTGCGTGCTTCACAACGATGTTGCCAAAGGAAACACCTTTCAGACGTGCGGTGCGGATATACTGTGCGGTCATGACTTCCGCCATCGAAGCGCGAGTCATCCGAGCGATATAGCCCATTCCGTACAGGGAAATGGTCAGCACCGGCAGAAAGAAGTTTTCAAAAGTGGGATCTTCCATGGCTTTGGTCGCAGAGCCTTTAAACCATTTCAGGCCCACTGCCGAGCTTGCGAAAACAGCGATGAAGATAACGCCGGACACGTATTCGGGGGTCGCTGTTGTGGTGATCGACACGGTTGAAAGCGAGCGGTCAAGCGTCGAGCCTTCGCGCATCCCGGCTAGGACACCGATCAAAAGCGCCGAGGGCACCATCAGCAACATGACGCAGAGCATCAGAAACCCGGTCAAGCTCAGGCGCGTACCTACGATTTCGCCAACAGGTTTTTTGAAGACAGTAGACCAGCCCCAATAGCCCTGCAGAATTCCGCAGAAGCTTGGTGCATCTGCCGCTTCGACACCGGGTGGGATACAGCGGCCAATTTCTGTTCCATCCTCAAGAACAGTGCGTTTGGAAGGGATAACCCCAATCCATTCGGCATATTTCTGAGGAGTGGATTGCAGATATCCGCGATCATCCAGCCAGCTGGCGACGGCTTCGTCCGACATTCGGAAGTTGCCCTGCGTTTTCGCAAGCTTTTCCAAATTCGGATAGAGATTGGTCATGAAGAACACGACATAGGTCAGACAGAGCGCGGTGAGGATCATAACCCCCACCCGCCGTAGGATAAAAAGTCCCATGGAGGCCCCTGTTGGTGGCTAAGTGGAACGTCGAGTTTCCACATGTCACGGCCTATCGGCTGGCCGATTTTATAAAGGGGCACACCCATAGGTGCGCCCCCGATGGACAATGAGGGATTTAGGCCTCAAAACCCCATTTGTAGATCTGTGGCAGATAGGCGATGTGCATCTCTGTCCCAACCAGACCTTCGATGTGGTGACGCTGGATCGAGCGCCAGTACGGCTGGATGGTGACACCCTCTTCGATCACGATGGCCTGAATTTTGCCCATCACTTCACGGCGCTGATCTGCATCCGCAAGGCTGTTGGCTTCGGCCAGAAGCGAATCGAACTCAGCATTTGCCCAGCCAAATTCATTCCAAGCTTCACCGGATTTATACGCCAGACCCAGAACCTGAGTGCCCAGAGGACGGTGGTTCCAGTTGGTCGAGCTGAACGGATATTTGGTCCAGTCGTTCCAGAAGGTCGAGCCGGGCAGAACCTTACGCTCTACCTGAATGCCGGCATCGCGCAGCTGAGCAGCAACGGCGTCGGTGGTGTCCTTACGGTACCCATCGTCGATCGAAACCAGCTCGTGAACGAAATCAGCCATGCCAGCTTCTGCCATGAGCTCAGCCGCTCTGGCCGGGTCATAGGGCAGGCGTGTAACCTCGCCATCATGCTCGGGGTGCATTGGGCCAACGTGGCAGTTGTCTGCGGGGATACCCAGACCAGCATAGCCGAGCTCAAGGCAGATTTCATTGTCAACAGCCATAGCCAGAGCCTGACGGACGCGTTTGTCGGCGTAGGGGTTCTTGCCGTCCACTTCCGCAAGCTGGTTCGGACGCACAACGATGGTTGCACCCGAGGCCACTTCGCTGTTCACCAGACCAAGACCGGTCAGGATGTCAACGAAATCGCCCTGGCTTTCCCAGTTCATATCGATTTCTTCAGCTTCATAGGCTGCAACAACGGCGGCCGGGTCGGTGCCATAGTCGATGAATTCGATGCGATCCAGGTGACCACCTTTGCCAGCGGCATAGCCCCACCAGTCGTGGCCGTCGTTCCGTACAAGAACGCCTTTTACGCCAACTTCGTGGCTCTCAGGCAGCATGTAGCCCGTGCCAACCGGGTTTTCGAGCATGGTATCTGCATTGTGCGAGCTGTGCACAATTGCCGCCGGATAATCGGCCATGCCCGGAATGATGGTGATGTCTGGCGAGCTGGTCTTCAGCTTCACCGTGTGGCTGTCGACAACCGTGATCGCGCCATCGGCGGCTTTGCCCGAATCTGCATCGATCAGGGTCGCCATACGGCCAGCCATCGAGTTGCCTTCAACGCCTTTGTCACACCACATGGTGATGTTGCGTGCCACGTCTTCCGCAGTGAAATCGTCGCCGTTGTTCCACTTAACGCCTTTACGAACGTTCAGCGTGTACTCGGTTGCGTCGGCGTTGGCTTCCCAGCTTTCCAGCAGCATTGGAGCAAACGAACCGTCGCTGTTGTATTCGACGAGATACTCAAGCCAGCCAGCAGAGAAGGTTGCGATCTGCGTCCAGTCATAGGTCCGCGGATCTTTGAGGCCGCGCACTTCCATTTCCATACGCAGAGTGCCACCGCGCTTGGCATGGCCATCCGCCATTGCTGGGCTTTGCAGACCACCCAGGGTGTAGGCGGCGGTTGCAGTCAGACCAAGTGCTGTGGTGCGGGCCAGAAATTCGCGACGGTCCATAAGACCCTTTTTGAATTCGTCCGCATACATCTCAGCCGATGGATGAACCGTCTGCAAGTTGGTGTCTGAAGTCATCATTATCTCCCTGTGACTTTCAACGCAATTTTTTGGGTCGTTTGGTCCAAAGGCTAATTGACTAAAAAGCCTTCAAACATGGTGCCCCGCGTTCGTCCCCCATTTGCGCATTAGAAACTGCGCCACGTCAACGCTCGCTTTCGTCGTTTTGAGGTCCGATTGCGACATGTCTCTAATTTAAAAGCGACACAGCCCTTTAAAGCAAGCAAGATATTTGCTTGACGCGCGGATTATCACTAATTTTTGTGCGCGGATTTTCGGGCTTTTTCGGCGGATCTAATACGCGAAGGAGGCTGTCCAAGATGTGTTTGAATAAAGCGGGAAAAGTAGGCCGGAGTGGAAAAACCAAGATCTTCTGAAATCTGTTGAACGGATGTGGTGGACGTCGTCAAAGCAAGGCGAGCGGCATGGAGTTTGCGTTCGTTCAAAACATCGGCGGCGGTCTTTCCACAGCTTTTGCGCACAACGCGGGTCAGGTAGGTTGGCGTAACATCCAGAGCCTCGGCATAATCCGCAACGTTGCGCCGGGTCTTGAAATCGCGCACGACCATTTGTGCAAAACGGCGCATCATGCGATTGGCGGCATTGTCGTCGGGATGGTCCACCAGATCAGATTTGATCTGACGCTGAAACCAGACCCCCACCAATTGCAGGTAGGCGGAGAGGGCGTCTTGGACATGGGGGCGGTCTTGGGTGATCTCGCGGCTCATCGTGTCGATCAGGCCGGTCAATTCCGCCTGAGCAAACCCATCGCGGATGCGCAAAAGCAGCGCTTCGTGGGGCAAACGAGAGGTCATCGAGACAGGGCTTTCAAGGCTCAACGCCTGAACCGTCGGTGGGATATCGAGCGAAAACAAGGTCCCGGCCGGCAAATAGAGCGCGTTGTGCATGGAAATGCCCCGCCGAATGCCATTCACGACAACGCGGCCCTGGCCCCGTGTCATCCAAAGCAGAACATTACCCGGCCGATCATGCAGCATGGACCACTGCCAGGGAGCGGATTGCGCGCGCAGCGCAAATGACCCACAGCGAATCTCACCTTTGGGGGCCGCAGGTGCTGTGCCCATGGGTTTTCGCAGAAAGGCCGGCGTTTGGTTCATCGCATGTCGTCCGGGGTCAGATGGGTCCAGTCTTTCATCCGCGCCCGAAACCAGGTGCGCTGACGTTTGGCAAATTGGCGGGTTAGGATCGAAGACCGTTCGATCACTGTGTCTATATCCATTTCGCCACGTAAATGTGACATCAATTCGGCGGCCCCAATGGCTTTTGCCGAGGGCATGGTGGGGGACCATGTGTCGAAGTTGGCTTTGGCCTCATCCAAAGCGCCACCGTCAATCATGAGCCGAAACCGCTTTTCAATGCGCGGTGTCAGCCAGTCTTTAGGGGCATCGAGCACAAAACAGGCCGCGTCAGATTCGGGCAAAAGCGGCGGTGGGGTGCTGTCCTGCCAATCCGCAATCCCACGACCTGTGGCCTGTAGCACCTCCCAGGCCCGGGCGATTCGCATCGGGTTCTGCAAATCAATCCGATCTGCACTTGCCTGATCGAGTTCGGAAATCATCTGCGCCAGGCCACGCTCGGCCACAAGCTGTTCGCCTTTGGTGCGAATCTCAGGTGGAGTGGCGGGAATATCCGCCAGCCCTTCTGTCAGAGCGGTGAAATACAATCCGGTCCCGCCGACAATTATCAAGCGGTCAGGACCGTTCAAAAGCTCTGCGACCTCGCGCAACCAATGCCCGGTGGAATAGGCGAAGGTCCCGGGGACATGGCCATACAGCAGATGTGGTGCCAGAGCTTCGTCTTCAAGTGACGGGCGCGCGGTGAGCACCCTCCAGTCATCATAAACCTGAATCGCATCACCGTTGACGATGACGCCGCCTTGCTCCTGCGCAATGCGCAGCGCCAAGGCCGATTTTCCGCTGGCTGTGGGGCCTGCGATCAAAACCGGTTGGGTTGGATCTATCTGTTTGAGATCCAGTGCTGCCGTTTGCGTCATTTTTCCTGCCCGCCCGGTTAGGGATTTCTGTCTGCGCCATTGCATCGAGGCGCTTTTTCCGCCAGATATGCGCGCGATCATATCCCCCAGTTACAATGGAGCGCAACATGGCCAACACTGAAGAGCCCGCCGCAACCTTCAATCGTGTCATGTTGAAGATTTCAGGGGAGGCCCTGATGGGAGATCAGGGCTTTGGCCTGCACCCGCCCACCGTTGAGCGCATCGCCCGCGAAGTGAAATCCGTGCATGACATGGGTGTCGAGATTTGCATGGTGATTGGCGGTGGCAACATTTTCCGCGGTCTCTCCGGCAGCGCGCAGGGCATGGAACGCACCACGGCCGATTATATGGGCATGATGGCAACCGTGATGAACGCATTGGCGATGCAGTCCGCCCTCGAAGGTCTGGGGGTCTTCTGTCGTGTGATCTCGGCCATTCGGATGGATGAAGTGGCCGAGCCTTACATCCGCCGCCGGGCCGTGCGCCACCTTGAGAAAAAACGGGTCTGTATTTTTGCAGCCGGAACCGGCAACCCGTATTTCACCACCGATACAGCCTCGTCGCTGCGCGCCAACGAAATGGCCTGTGAAGCGATCTTTATGGGCAAAAACGGTGTGGATGGGATCTACGACAAAGACCCAAGCAAACACGACGATGCCAAGCGCTATGAGGATGTGACTTTTGATGAGGTTTTGGCCAAGAACCTCAAGGTGATGGATGCCTCTGCTATCGCGCTGGCCCGCGACAACAATCTACCGATTATCGTCTTCCCGCTGGATGAACCGGGTGGGTTCCGGGGAATTCTCGCGGGCAAGGGGACCTATACCCGCGTCCATGGTTAAGCGGCCATGATGTGACTGCGCGCAGCGCGACTTGCGCGTGGCGTGGTTTGAAAATGCAGCCGATAGGCACGAGTAAAGGCGGAGGGTGATGCAAAACCCGCCGCCTTCGCAATATCCGACACCGGGAGTTCGGTGTTCTGTACTAGCTGTTCGGCACGTTCCAAACGGGCGATTTGGTACAATTGGCCGGGCGTCTGACCGGTGGCCGACACGCTACGACGGCGCAGTTGTTTGAGGCTAAGCCCCAACGAAGACGCGATTTTTGTCAGAGGCAGGCCTTTTTCCAGATTGGCCATCATAATCGCCTGCATACGGGTTAGCACAGGGTCCATGGTTTGTGGCTGTTCCTGAGGGGTGTCAGGGCTGTGTCCCATGGCATGGGCCACTTGCAGCGCCAAGGCGCGGCCTTGTGTCTGATCCACCCAGCTCAACATCATGTCGACCACAGCCAGCCCTGTGGGCAGGCGCACCGATCCGGGGTTGAGGATGCTGCCGATCTTGGCGATCGACGGCCCAATGGGTAGGCCAAGCGAGGCCAGCAATCCCACGCCCTGATCCAATCCATCCAGTACAACGCCCGCCTGCTGAGCCTGAAGAAGGAAACTGCGCATGCCAAGCGGCAGGTGCTGAACAGGTTCGCTGCCTGCGCACAACAGGATCAGATCAAAACCCGATGCCCCCTGCCATCCGGTGACATCGGGCGCGATTTTGCTGCCATCTGAGGATTGAACCGGAGTGCCCGTGGCGGTGCGGCATTCCCATGAAAAGCTTTCGGTTCCGAGGCAATCATTGGCGGTGCGCAGGGTTTCGCGCGCAAGCACCAACGACAAGTTCGACATTCCGGGCAGGAGGAGAAAGCAGGTTTTCATGTGGCACTTCCGGCGTTTGATGTGGCATCCAGCCGCCTTCTGGCGGGTTCTGGGCATTTTTCGCACGAAATTGGCAAACAAATCCTTACCGGGGGCCAACAAGTGGGGGAATTCCACTAGCCGGGCGCACTATACAATTGCGGCTCAAGCGCTTAGAACAAAAGAAATCGGAAACAAAATACAAATACCGAGGGCCGCATGTCCGAAGACTTTGAACTCGACACAGATGATCTGACCCGCCGTATGGATGGGGCCATGGCCAATCTGAAAACAGAATTTGCCTCGCTGCGGACGGGCCGTGCGTCGGCTTCGATGCTCGAGCCGGTGATGGTCGATGCCTATGGCTCGATGACACCCATCAATCAGGTGGGCACGGTGAACGTCCCCGAACCCCGCATGGTCACCATCAATGTTTGGGACAAAGGTCTGGTTGGCAAGGTTGAGAAGGCTATTCGCGAATCGGGTCTTGGCATCAATCCGCAGCTGAACGGCACCATCATCATGCTGCCGATCCCCGAGTTGAACGAAGAGCGTCGTCGCGAGTTGGGCAAAGTGGCCGGTCAATATGCCGAACACGCCCGGGTGTCGGTGCGCAACGTGCGCCGCGACGGCATGGATCAGATCAAGAAAGCCAAAGGTGATGGCATGTCGGAAGACGACCAGAAGCTTTGGGAGCAAGAGGTCCAGGAAATGACCGACGGCTATATCAAAAAGGTCGATGCTGCGCTTGAGACCAAACAAGAAGAAATCATGCAGGTCTGATCCTGCCTTTTGGGGCGCGCGCTGTCGGATGCGCCCCAATTTTTCGGTATCTGGTGTTTGAGAACCGTGTTTGGTTCAACTGAGCGTTCTGCGCCGGAGCCGTCCACATTTAAAGAGGACATTTTTATGGTGAACCCCATCGGTGATAGCGGAGGTCCGCGTCACGTTGCGATCATTATGGACGGCAATGGCCGTTGGGCGACGCAGCGGGGACGACCTAGATTGTTTGGCCATCATGCGGGCGCCAAAAGGGTGCGTGAAGTTGTGAACGGCTGTCCTGAATTTGGTGTGAAATATCTGACGATTTTTGCGTTCTCGACTGAAAACTGGAAGCGGACTCAGGTCGAAGTCAGCGGATTGATGAGCCTGTTTCGCCGCTATATTGCCCGGGAAACCCGCGCACTGTTTGAGAAAAATGTGCGTGTGAGATTTATCGGGGATCGGGTTCAGCTTGACGACAAACTGGTTAAGCTGATGGATGATCTGGAACAACAGACCAAATCCTGCACCGGTGTAAACCTGACCATTGCGTTGAACTACGGCGGACGTGATGAGGTGGCGCGCGCCACCAAACGTCTGGCGGAGGATGTCAAAGCCGGTAAGCTTGATCCAGCGGATGTGAACGAGGAAACCTTGCCGCGCTATCTTGATACGCATGTGTTGCCAGACCCTGATCTGGTTGTGCGCACCAGTGGTGAGGCGCGGATTTCCAACTTTCTGCTGTGGCAGTCGGCCTATGCGGAGTATGAATTTGTCGATACGCTCTGGCCGGATTTCACCGCAGAAGAACTTGGACGCCTTGTGGCGCGATATGGCTCGCGCGAACGGCGGTTTGGTGGCGTGGCTGTATGACCGGAAACTGGCGTGATCTCGGCACCAGGGCAGCGTCGGCTCTGGTGCTTCTCTCCATAGCTGCGGGGGCTGCTCTGGCAGGCCCAATCCCGTTTTCTCTATTGATTGCGGTGATTTCCGGGCTGATGTTGTGGGAGCTCGCCGGGATGCACAGCCCGCGTTCCTCTATCGGCCAGATCGGTTTTGCTGTGATCGGAGGGGCACTTGTTGTTGCGCCGTTTTTCTTGCGAGGCACCCATGGATTGGCGGATCCGCTGACACCGATGGCGGCTTTGGCGGTTCTGGGCACCTTGGGTGTGAGCCGGGATAAAGTGTTCTTCGCGCTCTATGCCTTTGCCATTCTGATCACCGGCAGCCTCTTGTCGGGCCTCTATTTTCGCGCGCCTGAGCTCGTTGGGTTTCTGCTGGTGGTGGTCATCCTGACCGATGTTGCAGGATATTTCGCTGGCAAGTCGATTGGGGGGGCAAAATTCTGGCCTGCCATCAGCCCAAAGAAAACCTGGGCAGGGATTATCGCCGGGTGGTGCGCTGCCGCTCTGCTTGCCGCCATTCTTGTGGCCTTTGGCATCACTGGCCCGCTAACGATCCTGGTGGCGGCCTGCATGAGCTTTGCATCGCAGCTTGGGGATATCGCAGAAAGTGCGCTGAAACGCCGGGCAGGGGTCAAAGACAGCTCGAACCTTATTCCCGGACACGGAGGGTTCCTTGACCGCTTTGACGGCGTTGTCGGCGCGTCACCCGTACTTCTGATTGCACTGCTGACGCTTCTGACGTTCTAAGACGCATACCTCCTATCGATCGATCCGGGAAAGGACGCCTTCGTGAGACGCATTTCGATTTTTGGTGCAACGGGATCTATCGGGCAAAGCACCATTGATCTGATCGACCGGGATCGGGAAAGCTATGATGTCGAGGTTCTTACCGGGGGGCGCAATATTGACCAACTGGCGAAAGATGCCCGCCGCCTCAATGCCAAGCTGGCGGTCACGGCAGATGAAACACGTCTGGACGATCTACGCACTGCCTTAGCAGGTTCCGGGGTTAAAGTCGCGGCGGGGCGAGATGCGCTGACCGAGGCGGCCTCGCGCCCTGTGGATTGGTTCATGTCTGCAATTGTTGGCGCGGCGGGGTTAGAGCCCGGCCTGCGCGCATTAGAACAGGGCGCTGTTCTTGCCTTAGCAAACAAAGAAAGCATGGTCTGTGCCGGGGGGCTGATGTTGCGCACGGCCAAGGCGCATAACACGCGGATCCTGCCAGTTGATAGTGAACATTCAGCGGTGTTTCAGGCCCTTCTGGGTGAAGATATCACCAGCGTTGAAAAGGTAACCATCACCGCCTCTGGCGGCGCGTTTCGCGATTGGCCAATTGAAGATCTCGTCAAAGCCACCCCACAGCAGGCCGCGACCCATCCCAATTGGGACATGGGGCAGCGGATCACAATCGACTCCGCGTCCATGTTCAATAAAGCGCTTGAGCTTATTGAAACGAAAGAATTCTTTGATCTGAAGCCTTCGCAGGTCGAGACCGTCGTTCATCCGGAATCCATGATCCATGCGTTGGTCGGGTATCGGGATGGGGCCTATCTTGCCCATATGGGGGCACCGGATATGCGCCATGCCATTGGCTATGCCTTGCATTACCCGGAACGCCGAGACCTTCCTGTTGCACGCATGGATCTTGTTGCGCTTGGACAACTGACGTTTCGAACGCCTTGCGAGATCCGCTGGCCTGCTTTGCGGCAAGCCCGCGAAGTCATGGAAGCGGGCGGTTTGATGGGGGCGGTGTTCAATGCTGCCAAAGAGCGCGCGCTTGACGCGTTTATCGACGAGCGTATCCTATTCCCGCAAATGGCCGAGGTTGTTGACACTGTGTTGACCCGCCTTTCGGCCCAAGCGGGCCACAATACTGCCGAGATTACACTTGATAAAGTGGCCGAGGCAGACCATCTCGCACGGCAGAGCGCCGATGCTGTGATCGCAGAAAACACCTGATAAAAGGGCTAAACCTTGGACCTGACCACTTTGATTCCGCAATTCGGCGGCCTGATCTGGACGCTTGCGTTCTTTGTTGTCGCACTCTCGGTGATCGTGGCGATCCATGAATATGGCCACTACATCGTTGGCAAGAAAACCGGGATCTACCCTGAGGTTTTCTCATTGGGGTTTGGGCCGGTACTCTGGTCACGACATGACAGCTTTGGCACCAAGTGGCAGATTGCGGCCATTCCTTTTGGTGGGTTTGTAAAATTCCGCGGCGATGCCAATGCCTCTGGTGGGATTGATGGCGACGCCATGGATGGTTTGAATGAGGCGGATCTGCGCAGCACCATGCATGGCGCACCGCTCTGGGCGCGGGCGGCAACCGTTGCGGCGGGGCCGGTGTTTAATTTCGCCCTGTCGATTGTGATCTTTACCGCTGTGATCCTGTTCAAAGGTGTGGTCGCGGATCCCTTGACTGTGGGCGAGCTGCGGACCTTGCCGGTGACGCAGGAGTTGCGCTCAGGCGATCAGATTGTTGCGATCAACGGTGCGGATTTGCCCGCCTTCGAAGATCAGGTTGCCTATGAATCCTACATGCGAAGCCTGCCGCAAGAGGCGATGCTGGACTATACCGTGCTGCGTGACGGCGCGGAGCAGGTGGTGCAGGGGCCCTATGTTTATCCACCTCTGGTCACTCAGGTGGCGCCGCGTTCGGCGGCTGGCGATGCGGGTATCAAACAGGGCGATGTGATCACCGCGATCAATGGGGATCCGATCTTTGCCTTTGATCAGCTCAAACAGGTTGTCGAAGGGTCTGAGGGCGCAACGCTTGCTCTGACCCTGTGGCGCTCGGGAGAGGCCATTGATGTTGAGCTGACCCCCAAACGCATCGACGAACCTCAGCCTGATGGTGGGTTTAAGACATTCTATCGAATCGGCATTATCGGCGGCATTCTGTTTGAACCGGCCACCCAAACACCGGGCTTTGGCGAAGCAGTTTCTGCCGGTGTTGGTCAGGTCGGGCGCATTATGCAGGGCTCGATCTCGGGTCTGTGGCACATGGCAACCGGTGCGATCAGCACCTGTAACCTGTCTGGGCCGATTGGCATTGCGGAAACCTCTGGAGATCTGGCTAGCCAGGGCACCGTCAATTTTATCTGGTTTATCGCCGTGCTCTCAACCGCCGTTGGCCTGTTGAATCTCTTCCCAATTCCGGTTCTGGATGGTGGACATCTGGTGTTTTATGCCTATGAGGCCGTCACCGGCCGTCAGCCAAGCGAGAAGGTGTTGCAGGTTTTGATGACCCTCGGCCTGACTGTTGTGCTTGGGGTGATGATTCTCGGTTTGAGCAGCGATTTGTTCTGCTAACGGCAACAATCCTCCGCAATGCGGTCTAAATTCGGTCAGAATCCTTGGCTATCTTAGTGGCCAAGGACATTAACCAAGGACCGAATCTATGAGCACTCTTCAGGCCGGTTACAGCAGCATGAGCCTATTGGTTTCCATCAACTGGGACCGTTTGCTTTATGTTTTTACCATTGTTGCTGCCTTGTTTATGGGGTCGTATCTTGGGGCATTGGTCCTGTAATCCCACAAGACCTTGGGGCGAAAAGCTGCTGATGCATCTTGAAAAGTCTGCTTCAGCCTTTTGACAAGTCAGGTTATTCCCGATAGTCACACTCTGAGGGATGTCGGAGTGGATTGCGAGAATGGCTAAAGTCATTTCCGCGCGGAAAGCGCCTATGAAATTTAAGAACAATCGAATTGGGCGCGCAACGCAAGCTGTTGCCCTGTCCATGGCCTTGTCGGCCGGTGTGGGGATCGCGACGCTGCCAAATGTCGCTGTGGCCCAGAGTTATGCATTCAACAGTGTGTCGATCGAAGGCAACCAACGGATCGAAGCGGCGACAATTTTGTCCTACGCTGGGATCGGACGGGGCCAGCGCGTGTCGGCTGCGCAGTTGAACGATGCCTATCAGCGTATTTTAGGATCAGGTCTGTTTGAGACTGTTGATCTGGTGCCGCAGGGCTCGAATCTTGTCATCAAGGTCACCGAATATCCGACCGTGAACACCATCGCGCTTGAGGGCAATCGCCGCCTGAAAGACGAGGATCTCACCGCGCTGTTGAAAACCCAGTCGCGCCGCGTGTTTAACCCGCGGGTGGCCGAGGCTGATGCTCAGCTGATTTCTGAGGCCTATGCCCAGCAGGGTCGTTTGGCTGCGCGGGTTGTCCCCAAAGTGATCCGCCGCCGCGACAATCGTGTTGATGTGGTGTTTGAGATCTTTGAAGGGGACGTTTCAGAGATTGAGCGCATCGGCTTTACCGGCAATGGCATCTATTCCGATCGTCGTCTGCGCCGTGTTCTTGAAACCAAACAGGCCGGTCTGCTGCGGGCTGTGATCCGCAAAGATACTTTCATCGAAGACCGGATCGAATTCGACAAACAGCTGTTGCGGGATTTCTATCAGTCCCGGGGTTATGTCGATTTCCGTGTTCTAGGTGTGAATTCCGCTGTCGCACAGGAACAGGATGGCTATTTCGTCAGCTTCAACGTTGAAGAAGGCCAGCAGTTCAAGTTCGGGGCCATCACGGTCGAATCCGACCTGCCAGAGGTCGATCCGGAACTCTTCCTGAACAAAGTAAAACTGCGCGAGGGTAAGACCTATTCGCCGTCTTTGGTTGAGAACGAAATCGCCCGTCTTGAACGTCTCGCGCTCAAACAGGGGTTGAATTTTGTTCGGGTCGAGCCGCGAATTTCGCGCAACGATCGTGATTTGACCTTGGATGTTGAGTTCACGCTGACACGCGGCGAGCGCGTGTTCATTGAGCGGATCGACATCGAAGGAAACACCACCACGCTGGACCGGGTTGTACGAAACCAGTTTACCGTGGCGGAGGGTGATCCCTTCAATCCGCGCGCCATACGCGAAAGTGCGGAACGTATTCGCGCGCTTGGGTTCTTCTCAAATGCCGATGTTCAGGCCCGCGAAGGCTCGACGCCTCAGCAGGTGATTGTGGATGTTGATGTCGAAGAACAGCCCACAGGTGCTTTGAGCTTTGGTGCGAACTATTCGACGACCGGCGGAGTCGGCCTTGCTATTTCGTTCAGCGAGCGCAATTTCCTAGGACGTGGCCAACGGTTCGCTTTCGGGATCAACACCGCATCGTCGTCCAAAAGCTATAGCGTGAGCTTTGCGGAACCACAGTTTTTGGGGCGTGATCTGACATTTGGTATCTCGACGAACTATACAGAAACCAACAGTCAAAACGCAGATTTCGATACCACGTCGGGTGTCTTCCGTCCGTTTCTTGAGTTTCCTGTCGCTGAAAACAGCCGGTTGCAGCTGCGTTATACGTACAACTATCGTAAGATTGATCTGAATGCGGGCGCAACTGTCGGCGGTATTGTGACAAACGAAGCTGCTCTTGGCGGTCGGACCGATAGCTCGCTTGGGTACACTTACAGCTATGATACGCGTCGAACAGGTCTGAACCCGAATGCCGGGTTCTTGTTTGAGTTTGGTCAGGATTTTGCGGGCGTGGGGGGCGATGTCAGCTATGTCAAAACTTCTGTTCGCGGTGTGGCACAGACCAAGGTGTTGAACGAAGAGGTCACTCTGCGAGCCTCGCTGAATGCAGGATCGATCAACTTCCGGTCTGGTGATACCAGTATCACCACCGACCGTTTCCGTCTGACACCGGACACCATGCGTGGCTTCGAGTTCGGCGGTATTGGTCCGCGCGAAATCGGTACTGGGGTGAACGACGCTATTGGGGGTAACCAATTTGCGGTCGCGAGCTTTGAGGCCGAATTCCCACTTGGGTTGCCGGAAGAGTACGGGATCTCGGGCGGTGTGTTCTACGACGTCGGCTCCGTCTGGGGGGTAAACAGCAATGCTGCTGCTCTTGCTACCGGCGCTGGCAACACTCTGGTCTCGTCTGATTTCGAGCTGCGTCACGTTGTTGGATTCACCGTATTTTGGGACAGTGTTCTCGGGCCGCTTCGCTTGAACTTCTCAGAACCTCTGAAGAAAAATGCCAACGATGAAGTTCTGAACTTCAACCTTTCGATTTCTACCAAATTCTAATCGATGGGTTGGGGACGCGGACTTTTGGTATCGCTGGGTCTTGCTGCCGGAGCATTTTCTGCTTCGGCGCAAGACGCGGCTCGCTTCCCGATCGGTGACGTGCAGAGTTCCGTTCTGGTGATCGAATTTGATCGCGCCTTTTCCGAAAGTGATTTCGGCAAACGCATCTCGGTTGAAATCCAGGCCTTGGGCGCCGAGATCGCGGCGGAAAATCGCCGGATCGAGACCGAGTTGAGCGAGGAAGAACAGCGGTTGACAGATTTGCGCAGCACCATGAGCGCAGAAGATTTTCATCGCTTGGCCGACGATTTTGACACTCGTGTTCAGGAACTTCGGCAGGCGCAGGATGCAAAGGCCCGCGCTTTGGGAAGCCAAAGCGAGGAGTCACGCCGCCTTTTCCTCTCGGTGGCACAACCCGTGTTGCGCACGATATTGCAGGAACGCGGCGCCGCAGTTATTCTCGAACGCCGCACGGTTTTTGCCTCGATCACGGAAATCGACATCACCAATCTGGCGATTGCGCGGATTAATTCTGCCATCGGAGATGGTTCCCAGATGGACCAACCCTGATGGGCTTGCCCTAAGGCTCTGTCATTGTTAGGACCAAGCCAAACACAAAAAGGGTTTCGTTCATGACTGACACGCTTCTCAGCGCCGACATCCAGCTTATTCAACGCATCATCCCACACCGCTATCCGTTCCTTCTGGTGGATCGCGTTGAAGAGATTGATGGATGCAAGACGGCTGTTGGCATCAAAAACGTCACAATGAATGAACCGCATTTTCAGGGCCACTTTCCGGGCCTGCCGATTATGCCAGGAGTGACCATTGTTGAAGCCATGGCGCAGACCGCTGCTGTGATGGTTGGCACCACGCTTGAGATGGCGGACAAAGACATGAAGGTTTACTTCATGGGCATCGACAAGTGCAAATTCCGCCGCAAGGTTGTTCCCGGTGACCAGCTGAAAATGCATCTGACGACCACCCGCGGCAAACCCGGCGGAAAAGTCTGGAAATTCAGCGGTGTGGCGACAGTCGATGGAGAGATGGCGGCCGAGGCCGAGTTCACGGCGATGATGGAGCTGCCCGCGTGAGTGCGGCCCAGATACATCCTTCCTGCGTGATTGAAGCAGGGGCGGTGATCGGCGAAGGCTGTGTCATTGGTCCGTTTTGTCACATTGGGCCTCAGGTTGTGCTTGGGGCGAACGTCGAATTGATGAGCCATGTGGTGATCAAAGGCGACACGCATATCGGGGATGACACCACGGTCTATTCCTTTGCAGTGATTGGTGAGATCCCGCAGGATAAAAAATTCAACGGTGAGGCGTCCAAGCTCGTCATCGGACAGCGCAACCGTATCCGTGAACATGTCACCATGAACCCGGGCACCGAAGGCGGTGGCGGCATCACCAAGATCGGCGATGACGGGTTGTTCATGGCAGGCTGTCACGTGGCGCATGATGTGATCATCGGCAACAACGTGATCTTGGTGAACAATTCCGCGGTGGCTGGCCATTGTGTCATAGAGGACAATGTCATCGTTGGCGGGCTGTCTGGCGTGCATCAATTTGTACGCATTGGCCACGGCGCCATCATTGGTGCGGTGACTATGGTGACCAATGACGTGATCCCCTATGGGCTGGTTCAAGCGCCACGCGGTAAGCTGGATGGTCTTAATCTGGTTGGCCTCAAACGCCGCGGTGTGAGCCGCGCGGATATCACCGCGCTGCGGGCGGCGTTCCAGATGTTGGCCCAAGGCGAAGGCGCGTTTCAAGATCGTGCCCGCCGTCTGGGCGAAGAAACTGAAAGCGACTACGTCAAGGAAATCACCGAGTTCGTGCTTGGCGATAGCGGGCGTTCCTTTCTGACGCCGGGATAATCTATGCTGGCCTTGATTGCAGGGCGGGGAGATCTCCCCGCCGTTTTGGCAAATGCGCGACAAGTTCTTGTCTGCGCGCTTGACCATAGTTTGCCAGACAAGGTTGATCCGGATCATCTGTTTCGGGTCGAGCGTCTGGGACCATTTCTGAAATGGCTAAAAAAACAAGGGGTCACCCAAATCTGTCTCTGTGGTGGGATTGACCGACCGCTGATTTCGCCGTGGAAGATGGACCTCTCTACCCTAGTGCTTTTGCCCAAGGTACGTCGGGCGCAGAAGCGGGGTGATGATGGGGCGCTGCGTATCGTGATCGGCATTTTCGAGCAGGCCGGTTTTGAGGTGCTGGCAGCGCATGAGGTTTTGCCTGACCTTCTGCCCAAAACCGGTGTTTCGACAAAGGTTGCCCCCAGTGAAGAAAGCGAACGGCTGGCACAGATTGGTGATGAGACCAGTCTGGTGCAGGGGCGTGAGGATTTGGGGCAGTCCTGTGTGATCCAACGCAATGGCAAAGTGGTGCGTGAAGACAACGCCGGAACTGATGCCATGTTGGCCGGCCTCGGCCCCGACGCCCGGTCTGGTGTGATGTACAAAGCGCCCAAACCTGGTCAGGACCGCCGTGCCGATTTGCCGGTGATCGGCCCGGGCACAGCCGAAGGCGCCGCCAAGGCTGGTTTGGCTGGAATTATCATTGAGGCAAACGGAGTCATGGTGTTGAACTATGACGAGACCCTGCGGCGGCTTGATGCCGAGGGGCTGTTTTTGTGGGTTCGGGAAAGGCCGGAATAATGCGTGTTTTCATCACTGCGGGTGAGGCCTCGGGCGACAAATTGGGCACAGCTTTGATGGCGGGCCTGAAAGAGCTGGTGCCAGATGTCACTTTCCGCGGTGTTGGCGGCGAAGGCATGATGGCAGAGGGGCTCGATAGTCTCTTTCCCATGGATGACATCGCCGTCATGGGCATTGTTGAAATCCTGAAAGAGTACCGCTTTCTCAAATCGCGTATTCGGGAAACCGCTGAGGCGATCATTGCCGAAAAACCTGATGTGCTGATCACCATTGATGCGCCCGAATTCTCGCTGCGGGTGTCGCGGATGGTCAAAGCGGTCTCTGATATTCGTGTGGTGCACTATGTGGCGCCGACGGTCTGGGCCTGGCGTCCGAAACGCGCACAGAAGATGGCCGCGCATGTGGATCAGGTTTTGGCGCTTCTGCCGTTTGAGCCGCCCTTTATGGAACAGGCCGGTATGCAGTGTGATTTTGTCGGCCACCCCGTGGTCACGGATGCGCTGGCGACAGACGAACAGGCCACGCGGTTCCGCTCGGACCATGGTCTTGTCGGACCATTTGCCGTTGTTCTGCCAGGCTCGCGCCGATCTGAGGTGGGGCGGTTGATGCCGTCCTTTAAGATTGTTGCGGAAGAACTGGCCCGCACCCATCCAGATTTGAAACTGGTGATCCCAGCGGCGAAACATCTGGTTGAGACCATCGAAGAGGAAGTCAAATCTTGGCCCAACACGCCGGTGGTGATTGATCCGCGCAAAGATGATGGCACGGCCAAACGCGCGGCCTTCAAAGCCGCAGATGTAGCTTTGGCGGCCTCGGGAACTGTTTCGCTTGAGCTGGCGGCGGCGGGCACACCGATGGTGATTGCCTATAACATGGGCTGGCTGTCGCGTCAGATTATCGGGCGCATGTTGCTGGTAGATACCGTGACCTTGGTCAATCTGGTCTCGGAAAGCCGCGTGGTGCCCGAGTTTATCAACAAAGACTGCGAACCGCTGCCCATTGCGCGGGCGATAGAGCAGGTGCTTGATACCCCCGAGGCGCAGACTGAGGCGATGGCGCTGACCATGCAGCGGTTGGGGCAGGGGGGCGACCACCCCGGACTGCGTGCCGCACGGGCGGTTCTAGCGCGCCTGCCTAAAGCTAACACACAGCACTAAGCACAGGGTGCAGCGAAAACGGAGTTTCGTTGAAACCGCTTCCTTTGGCTTTGGTCCTATGTATAGATTGCGCTAACATTCAAGCGAACAGGCCGATGACATCGGCCGGGACCATCTCACATGCAAACTCTTAGAACTCCATGGCGCGCGGTGTCGGCCATGTTCATCCTCAATGGTGCGTTGTTTGGCATCTGGGCCTCGCGCATTCCCGCGGTGGCCGAGATTCATGACCTTAGCCCGGGTCGTCTCGGCGGGTTGTTGCTGCTGCTTGCTGGAGGCGCAATTGTGGCCTTTCCGCTCGCCGGACGTCTTGCGGATCGACTGGGGGCCTACCGGGTGACCTGGGGCATTTCCTACGCCTATGTTGCCGCGCTGATCCTGATTGGGCTTGCACCGAATTTTTGGTCTTTGGCGGTGTCACTGTTCCTGTTTGGTGCCACGCATGGTGCGATGGATGTGACTATGAACACCTGGGCAAGTGAGGTGGAACGCAAGCTTGACCGCCCCATGATGTCGTCCTTTCACGCGATGTTCAGCCTTGGCGCGGGTCTTGGAGCCGGAACCGGGGTTCTGGCCGCCAGCTATGCTTTGGGTCTTACGGCGCATTTTGTGACGGTCTTGCCGGTGATCACTTTGCTGGCGCTATCCATGGCGAAAATAGGATGGGTCTCGGACACCAGCCAGAGCACTGATGCCGCGCCCGTTTTCATCTTCCCAAAAGGCCCGCTTTTGGCCGTAGGGTTTGTCGCCTTCTGTTCCTCGCTGGGGGAAGGCGCCATGGCGGATTGGAGCGCGATTTTTCTGGTGCTGACAGCTGAGGCAACCGAGGCGCAGGCCGCACTGGGTTATAGCGTGTTTTCTGTGGCCATGGTGGTGATGCGCCTGTTGGGGGACCGCGCCACACATCTGTTTGGCCCACAGCGCACGGCCCAAACTGCAGGCGTCATCGCAGCGACCGGTGTTTTGTGTGCCGTCCTGATGGGGTCGTATCTCTGGGCGTTGTTTGGGTTTGCCCTGATGGGGGTCGGCTATGCCGTGATTGTGCCGCTGGCCTTTGCACGGGCGGCCAATGATCCGGTTTTGGCACCGGGGGCCGCCATCGCCAGTGTGTCGACGCTTGGCTATGGGGGGCTCTTGCTGGGGCCGCCGGTGATCGGGTTCCTCTCAGAGCTCACCTCGCTTCGCGTTGCGTTTTTCCTCTTGGCCATTCTCGCCGGTTTGATGGTGCTGTGCAGTGGGGCGCCGCGGCGTCAAAGCTGAAGACTTAAAGACCGTAGATGCGGTCGATACCCAAAGCATCTGACAAGGAAAAACGCCCCGGAAAACTCCGGGGCGTTTTTGTATTCAGACTGCAATACGGAGATCAGAGCAGAGCTTTGACTTTTTCCGCGACATTCTCGGCGGTGATGCCGAATTTTTCGTACAGCGTGCCTGCCGGAGCGGAAGCACCAAAGCCCTCCATGCCAACAAAGTCGGATTTCTTGGCGCTGCCACGCTCGCCGCTCAACCAGCGGTCCCAACCCATGCGGATCGAGGCTTCGACGGCGACGCGAACCGGGCCTGCGGGCGGCAGAACGCGGCGGCGATAGCTTTCGTCCTGCTGTTCAAACAGTTCCCAGCACGGCATCGAAACAACGCGGGTGCCAATGCCTTCGGCCTGCAGCAAATCACGGGCGGCCAGAGCGATGGCCACTTCCGAGCCGGTCGCCATGATGATTGCCTGACGCTTGCCTTCGGCTTCGGCCAGAACATAAGCACCTTTTTCCACCAGGTTGGCGGTCTTGTGCTCGGTGCGCACGGTCGGCACACCCTGACGGGTCAGCGACAGAACCGACGGTGTTTCGGTCTGGCGCAGCGCGATTTCCCAGGCCTCAGCGGTTTCAACCGCATCCGCAGGACGGAACACCATAGTGTTGGGTGTCGAGCGCGAGATGGCCAGATGTTCCACCGGCTGGTGGGTTGGGCCGTCTTCACCCAGACCAATCGAGTCGTGGGTCATGACAAAGACCGAAGGGATCTTCATCAGAGCCGCCAGACGCATCGGTGGGCGGGCATAGTCGGTGAAGGCCATGAAGGTGCCGCCGTAGGGGCGGATACCGCCGTGCAAAGCCATGCCGTTCATTGCCGAGCTCATGCCGTGCTCGCGGATACCCCAGTACACGTAACGACCTTTGCGGTTGTCGGTGTCAAACACGCCCATATCGGCGGTTTTGGTGTTGTTCGATCCGGTCAGGTCTGCCGAACCACCACAGGTTTCCGGCATGATCGGGTTGATCGCTGCGAGAGCTTTTTCCGAAGCAGCGCGGGTCGCCAGCTTGGGCTGCTCTTCGCTGATCGCCTTTTTGAAGGCTTTCACAGTGGCCGACAGCTTTTTGGGCGCTTCGCCGGTCATGGTGCGGGTGAATTCGCGCTGACGGCTTTCGCTTTGCGCGGCAAAGGTGGCTTCCCACTCTTCGCGGGCGGCGGCGCCACGGCTGCCAACCTCTTCCCACCAGGTTTTGATCTCGGCAGGCACTTCAAATGCGCCCGAGGTCCAGCCCCAGTTGGCTTTGGCTGTGTCGTTCTGCTCACCATTGGTCAGCGCGCCGTGGCCCTTCGAGGAGTCTTGCGCCGCGTGACCCAATGCGATGTGGGTTTTGCAGGCGATCATCGACGGACGGCCGTCTTTCTTGGCAGCGGTGATGGCGGCATCGATTTCGGCGGCGTCATGACCGTCGATTTCCTGCACGTGCCAGCCCGAGGCCTTGAAGCGCGCGACCTGATCGGTGCGATCCGACAGCGACACCTTGCCGTCGATGGTGATGTCGTTGTTGTCCCAGAAGACAATCAGGTTGCCCAGCTCATAGCGGCCGGCAATACCGATGGCTTCCTGGCTCACACCTTCCATCAGGCAACCGTCGCCGGCGATGACATAGGTGTGGTGGTTGACCAGCTTTTTGCCAAAGCGGCCACGCAGCATTTCTTCCGCCATGGCGAAACCAACCGAGTTGGCGATGCCCTGACCCAGCGGGCCAGTGGTGGTTTCAACCGCTTTTAGCAGGAAGTTCTCAGGGTGACCGGCAGTTTTTGCGCCCCACTGGCGGAAGTTTTTCACTTCGTCCAGTGTCACCTCGGCATCGCCGCAGAGATAGAGCAGCGAATAGATAAGCATCGACCCGTGGCCGGCCGACAGGATGAACCGGTCGCGGTCGTGCCATTCGGGGTTCTTGGCGTCGAATTTCAGGTGGTTCGAAAACAGAACCGTGGCGACATCGGCCATGCCAATTGGCATACCGGAGTGGCCCGAATTTGCGGCGGTCACCGCATCCAGGGTCAGGGCGCGAATGGCAGTTGCGCGCATCCAGTGATCAGGGTTGCGGGTACGGAGCTCTTGGATATCCACCGGGTCTAGATCCTTCAGCAGGGTGTGGGTCTGAGGCTCAATAGCAGTGTTGCGAAGAAGATCAAGCATCGGCGCTAACAGAGGCGGATTAACACCTTTAAGGACCGCTCATAAGGCCTTGGAACATATAGGGGGGCGCATTTTGCTTGTCTGCTTGATAAACTTTGTGGAAAGGCGCCGTGGGCGATTCGCGGAAATGGCCAAAAGATAAGGCGTCAGAGCGGAAGAGAGGGCAGAATGACCCAGATAAACGAATTACAGGGCCGGATCACAACCGCTTTGGATCGGATCGCGCAGGGGCTCGACAGCTGGGACCCGCAGGCAGCTCAGGCTGTGGCCACAACCGAAGTGGCGGCACTGGAAGAGCGGCTGGCGACAACAGAGGCGGCCTTGGCTGAGGCACAAAGTGCCGTGGCGACTGCCGAAGCGCAGATTGCCGAGGGCGGAGATACCACTAGCCTTGAGGCGCAGATTACCGATCTGAACACCTCGCTGGATATGGCCACCGAGGCACGTGAAAAAGCCGAATCCGAGATCGAGCTTGTGCGCGGTGATGCCGAAGGCGCGCGGGCAGAGATCGAAACGCTCAAGGCTCAGCTGGCCGAGCTCGAGACCAATGGCGCAAACGATGCTGCAGTTGCGGTGGAGCGGGCGCAGGCTGAGGCAGAGGCTGCAATTTCCGAAGTCTCCAATCTGCGCGCAGAACTCGATGAACTGAAGGCACAGGCTGAGGCGGCTCCGGAAGAGGCGCCGACGCCTGAGGTTGATCCAGCCCAATTGGACGAATTGACCGCGCAGGTCGCCGCATTGAATGCGGATCTTCTGGCCGCGCGATCTGAGGCCGACATGGCCCGTGACGGCATTGCCGCTGCAGAAGAACGGGCCAATCTGGCGGAAGCGCAGCTGGCCGCCGTGCAACAGGCCGACGATGAGCCTGTTGAGCCAGCGACGGAGGACAACTCGGCGCAGGTTGCTGAATTGACAGATCGTCTGGCCGGACTGGAAGCCGACCTGCAGTCCGCACGCGCGGAGGCAGAGACGGCCCGCGAGGGTGCCAAAGCAGCAGAAGAACGGGCAACGCAGGTCGAAGCTCAGCTGGCAGAAGCGGCTGCGCAGCCTGCAGTAGATGTGGCAGCTGACGGCTCCGATGAAGAGCAAGACGATGCGGGCTCCGCAGATGTGGCTGCGCTGCGAGAAGAGCTTGAAGATGAGAAAATGGCCAACGCGCAGTTGGAAGAACGTCTTAAATCCCTACGCAAGCAAATGGCCGAGGCTGCTCCAGAACCTGCGGATGCTCCGGAGGCACCCGCCGAAGAAGAGAGTGACGCCTCTCAAGATGAGGAACAGGGTGCTTATCTGGCTGCGCTGGATGCCGAGCTTCATCAGTTGCGCGCGGCTAATGCCGAGCTTGAAGCATCAATTGCCGCACTGCGGGAAGCCAATGCCCAAGGGGTCGGAGATCCGCATCTGATCAACAAGGCGATGATGGCGGAGCTGGAAAGCCTGCGGGCCAGCCGCAAAGTTGAGGCCGCCGAAGCGCAGGCCGTGTTGGGGGCGCTTGAGCCGCTGTTGACCCAAGCCACCGGGGAGGCTCAGTAAATGTCACAGATCGAAGTTGAAATTCACATCGGTGAACGTGTGTTCGAAGTGGCCTGTCAGGAAGGTGAACAGCAATATCTTCAGGCCGCCGCTAAACTTCTGGATGCCGAGGCGCAGGTTCTTGTGAGCCAGATCGGCCGCATGCCCGAGCCGCGTCTGTTGTTGATGTCCGGCCTGATGTTGGCGGATAAAACGGGTGGACTGGAAGAACGCCTGCGCGCGGCTGAGGATAAGATCGGGGCATTGCAGGCTGAACTGGATGAGCTGAAGGCGCAACCCCCTGAGCAGGTCGAGGTGGCGCGCATACCAGATAGCGTCAATGAGATGCTGGCCGAATTGGCGGCGCAGGCCGAATCCTTGGCCGCAACCGTCGAAGAGAAAACCAGCTCGGACGGATAATTCTTTCATGGCAATATGACAAAATAGAAAAGGGCGGGATCTGGTGATCCCGCCCTTTGTTCTATCTGGTCCTAAGACGTCACATGGACATCTCGAAGCACGCTTACGCGTTGGCTTCGCGGATCTTGTCCGCCGCGTCTTTGTCGTAGGAAATGCCATTGTCGTCGAACATTTTGTCCAACTCTCCCGACAGGGTCATTTCGGTGATGATGTCACAACCGCCGACAAATTCGCCTTTAATATACAGCTGGGGAATGGTGGGCCAGTCGGAGTAATCCTTGATGCCCTGACGGATCTCTTCATCGGCCAGAACGTTCACATCAGAATAGTCGATGCCCATGTAGTTCAGCACACCGGCCACTCGGCTGGAAAAGCCACACTGCGGCATAGATTTGGTGCCCTTCATGAACAGCACCACGTCATTGGCTTTGACGGTTTCGTCGATCTGAGTTTTTGCGTCGGTCATGTTTATAGTCCTATCGGCATGTGAGCCGGTTACACTCATTTTGGGCAGTCAAACGGAGACTGCAAATGTCAGTCAGGGGCGCGGGTTGTCAGCGCGAGGGCGTGGAGTTCACCTGACGGGCCGTCCATTTTGCCTTTGAGCGCGGCGTATACAGCGCGTTGTTGCTGGACGCGGTTTTTGCCGCGAAAGCTCTCATCGACCACCATGGCCGACATGTGAACGCCGTCGCTTCCGGCGACCTGGATTTCCGCATCAGGAAAGCTTTCGCGCAGAAGGTCTTCGATTTGCTGTGCATGCATCGGCATGGCGCCCGACTCCGGTAGTTTAGATATATTCTATATAGAGGTAGTGCGGCCAAGCCTGGGGTGCAAGGCAATTGCCTGCGACGGATGTGTTTCCGCGGCCTCTTGGGGATCTGAAAAAAACATAAGCGCCCCGGTGTAGGGCGCTTGGTTCTTAGCCGTCTGTTCAGATGGATTAGATGTCCAGCTCGATACAGACCGGAACGTGGTCAGAGGGTTTTTCTCCGGCGCGGGTGTCTTTTTCGATCCAGCAATCCCCGGCGAGATCGGCCGCAGCTGGGGTCAGTAGGATGTGGTCGATGCGAATGCCATTGTTTCGCTGCCAAGCACCGGCTTGGTAATCCCAGAAACTATAGTGGCCCGGGGCGGCGTGCTGGGCGCGGAAGGCTTCGGTAAAGCCAAGATTGAGGATCTTGCGATAGGCTTCGCGGCTCTCGGGGCGAAACAGGGCGTCTTCGGTCCAGCTTTCGGGTTTCGCAGCATCTTCAGCCTGCGGGATGATATTGTAATCACCGGCCATCAGCGCGGGCATTTCATCGGCCATCAGCGCCTGAGCCCGGTCATAGAGCCGGTCCATCCAGGCAAGTTTGTAATCATACTTGGGGCCGGGGGCTGGATTGCCATTGGGCAGATAGAGCCCACAGATGCGCAGCGCCTGTTTCTCACCAACAACCGTGGCCTCGATCCAACGCGCCTGTTCGTCGCTGTCATCGCCCGGCAAGCCCCGCGTGACATCTTCCAGTGGCAGTTTTGACAGTATGGCGACACCGTTAAAGCTCTTCTGGCCATGGGTGTGAACATTATAGCCCAAGTCTTCAAAAATCTGACGCGGAAACGCGTCATCAATTGATTTGATTTCCTGAAGGACTGCCACATCTGGCTGCGCGCTGGTCAACCATTCGACAAGCGCAGGGGTCCGGGCTTTGATACCATTGATGTTGAACGTTGCAAATTTCATAGGGCGCCTCCGTTTGGATTCGTATCGCCCAGCGACCGGATCAGTGCAAGAAGAACCTCTTGATTCGCGAATTTGCAACCTTGCAAACCGAAAAACTCTGCAAATTCAGAAATCTATCCACAAAAATTAAGGCGCTGTGGATAAAGCGTATTAACGAATTGCTAACGGAATATGCAATTCGACCCTAATGTGGATAATTCGGCAATTGCACAACCTTAGCAAGAAAAGGGATTTTTAAATTCCCAATAGACGAGCAATTTGAGGGGGTAATTCACACCAATTCTCACAGGGAGAAATTCAATGTCCGCTCAACTGAAGCACGAAATTTCTAAACAAAGCCTTTCTTTCGTTAATAAAAGCGCCCTGACCGGAGAGGGTGTTGAGATGTTCACCTCATGGTCGGGGCCAGCTGAGGGTGAAATCGAAACCGGCGATGCGACCGAGATGTTCACCTCGTGGTCCGGTCCTGCCACCGGAACAACGGAACAGGGGGATCATGTTGAAGCCTTCACCTCGTGGTCGGGTCCGACAACCGGCACCGTCGAGCAGGGTGACAACGTACAGGCGTTCACCTCATGGTCTGGCCCCGCCACCGGCAACACAGAACAGGGCGACAATGTTGAGGCCTTCACGTCGTGGTCAGGTCCGACAACCGGTTCGGCCGAGCAAGGCGACAACGTTCAGGCCTTTACCTCATGGTCGGGTCCGGCCACCGGCACCACAGAGCAGGGCGACAACGTCGAAGCTTTCACGTCGTGGTCGGGTCCTGCAATCGGGACCGTCGAACAAGGCGATAATGTTCAGGCCTTCACCTCCTGGTCAGGTCCGGCCAAAGCCTAATCCCTGAGAACCCGGGCGGGGCGACTTAAAACGCCTTTGCCAATAGAAATAGAGGAGTGGTGTTGTGAGTAATGTAATCCAATTGACCGTCCCGACCCGGATTAAGCCTACGGAGGCGCGGATCACCGCGCTTCTGGCCAGCTTTGCCAAATCACGTCGCATTTCAGACGATGTCTTTTGGCTAAAAGAAAACGCCGAAGTTCTAAATATTCTGGAGTGCACCGGGCAAAAGATCCCCGCTGATGCGCTTTCGGTTTATTCAGAGTTTTATGAAAATGCCGCGAAACGGCTTTCTTTTTTCCCGCAGTATTATCGGTTTCTGCTCTCCCTCGTTCTGGATCTTGAAGATCTGGGGATGCCGGGGAATCAGTCGGAAAAGATGATCAACTTTGCTGTGCAGCAGGGATTGGTTGGGGCCGAGCTTTCTGATCTGCAACGGGCAGAAGCGCGTCGTTTGATGCTACGACGCAGTGTGGATCCAACGCGAGATGAAACGCTCGATGACAGATTGCGGGATTTTACGTCGCGTCATCAGACCTTTGCACTTCCTAATAAAAAAGCCGCGTATGAATTGACACATATTTCATTCTACTTGAGCGAGTATGGTCGACGTGATCCAAAACTTAGCGTAGATAGTAGGCAGAGCCTGCACTTTGCTGGACTGACCGCTTTTCTGGATCAGAACGCTGATTTGTTGGCGGAAATCTGTATCGCGCTGCGCTACGCCGGGGAGGAGCCGCCCAGAACTTGGACGGACTGGCTTGTTGCAGAGACGGCATGTTTTGAGATCGAGGAGGGCGAGTACGTGCCTTTAAACGACGAATATCACGCGTTTCTGGTGTGCAACTGGCACCAGGCCGTTGTCGATGCGCCGATATTCCGCCACGCCATGTCCGGTGGGCGGATGCGCATTGATCGCCCTGCGGGGCAAACGGCGCTGCGTGAGATCAGTCAGGTGATGCTTGGCCTGGACCAGAACCGCAGCGGCGATTGGTCTGTGATGCGCCGCCGTCTTGAGCCCTACCTCTCTCCCGAAGCCCACACCGTTTTAGAAACTGCTGCGGAGAGTAGCCCGAAGTTTGAGGCCTATTTCGAAGGGTTCGCCCGGGCAGGTGCGCAATGAAAGGCGCCGGCATAGGGGTTGTATTGGTGCTGGTTTACACCGGCATGATGGCTGCTGCTGATGGGATCACCAAGTTTATTGCGGGCGGCTATGCTGCCCCGCAATTGTTTGCGTTGTCTTCTGCGTTGGTTGTGTTGATGGCCTTTGGAGGTTCCAAAACCGCTGTCGCGGGACCACTGAAAGTGATCTCGGTCTGGCCCATGGCGATACGGTCCGGTTTGACCGTCGTCGCTTCGCTGGCGTTTTTCATGGCTTTCCGGCTGCTGCCGTTTGCCGATGTGTTTCTGTTTATCGGGTTGATCCCATTGATTGCTGCGGCGCTGTCGGGGCCGGTTCTCAATGAACCTCCGCGTCCAATGGCCTGGGCCGCGCTGATCTTAGGGCTTGGCGGGATTGTCTTTTTGATGCCCGGTGGCCTGAGCGACATGCAGGCCGGTCATTTTTGGGCCGTATTGGCCGCGGTGACAGGCGGTGGGTCAATGATCGCAGCCCGCTATATTGCCAAAGCCGAGCGGATGCCGATGGCGCAGGTGTTTTGGCCGAACCTCGCCCTGCTTGTGGTGATGGGGCTGGCGTTGCCCTTTGTTTGGAAACCGATGAGCCTGACTGATCTTGGCTGGGTCGGAGCCTATGCTGTGGTGCTGTTTGGTGCGCGCTATGTGGTCGTAGAAGCCCTGCGTCTCTTGCCAGCCTTTGTCGCCATCCCCTTGATGAACCTACAATTTGTCTGGATGGTGGCGATTGGCGCGTTGTTCTTTAGCGAACTGCCGACACTTGGAACCCTGCTTGGCGTAATGATGGTGGTGGCCTCGGGGATCTGGCTTGTGATTGAGGAGACTCTAGGCAAAATCCGCGACATGCGGCGGCAGGACACTGCGGCAAGCGCGACACCCGCAGAATAATCTGATCCAATACAATAAAAAACGCCCGCGCAGGTGCCGGGCGTTTTTTATTGTATCACTGTCTGATCCGCGTCAGGGGCAGGTCACATCGAGAAGGATGTTCCGCATCCGCATGAGCTTGAGGCGTTTGGATTTTCGATGACAAAGCGTGCGCCGATCAATTCGTCGGTGAAATCAATCACTGCTTCGGCCAAAAACGGCAGGGACACAGGGTCGATCAAAACGCTTTCACCTGAACCACTTAGCACGAGATCTTCATCTGTGACTTCATCCAAACGAATGTCATATTGAAAACCAGAACACCCGCCACCTTCGACAGCAATCCGGAGCGCCTTGCCATCGGCGGCGGCACCAATTTCATGCAGGCGGGCAAAGGCGCGGTCTGTGACTTTTGGTGGCAATTGCATAGCCAACCTCATGGTTTATTTCGCTTTGGAATTGCAATATATGCGCCTTGAGCAGAGGGGACAAGGAGCGCAAGTGATGCGCGCAGATTTTGCATGTGACCCGCAGGCGCCGTCGCGGCGCCTATACGAAGAAGATCACAGCGCACATCGGTCGTGTTATCAACGGGATCGAGACCGCATTATTCATTGTTCGGCCTTTCGGCGGCTCAAACATAAGACGCAGGTTTTTGTTGAACATGAGGGTGATTTCTATCGCACCCGTTTGACGCACTCAATTGAAGTGGGGCAGGTGGCCCGGACCATCGCCAATGCGCTTGGGCTGAATACCGATCTGGCTGAAGCCGTCGCCTTGGCGCATGATCTGGGACACACGCCGTTTGGACACACGGGCGAAGATGCTTTGGCCGAGTTGATGGCCCCCTATGGCGGCTTTGACCACAATGCGCAGACCATTCGCATTGTCACCTCGCTTGAGCGGCACTATGCGGCCTTTGATGGGCTGAACCTGACGTGGGACACGCTTGAAGGTATCGCCAAACACAATGGCCCCGTCACCGGTGACATTCCTTACGCATTGGCGGAATACAATGCCCGGCATGATCTGGAGCTACACACCCATGCCAGCGCCGAAGCACAGGTTGCGGCCCTGTCCGATGATATTGCTTACAACAATCACGACCTGCAGGATGGCCTCAGAGCCGGGTTGTTTACCGAGATCGAAATTCAAGACTTGCCGATGATCGGTGAGGCCTATCACGAGGTGGATCGCACCTATCCGGGATTGGACGCCTATCGTCGCCGCCACGAAGCCTTGCGCCGGGTGTTTGGTGTCATGGTCACGGATGTTCTGGATACCTCACGTGCGATATTGGCCGAGGCCAAGTGTAGGTCGGCGCAGGACATTCGCGAGCTGGGGCATCAGGTCATTGCTTTTTCCCCGGATTTTTGGGGTGATTTGAAAGAGATCCGGTCGTTCCTGTTTAAAAACATGTACCGCGCCCCAAGCGTGATGGAACAGCGCCGTCGCGTCACCATTGCCTTGAACGAACTTTTCCCGGCCTATTTGGACGATCCCTCTCATCTGCCGAAACGGTGGCAGCCAGAGATCGAACAGGCGCAAAGCAAAGAGCAACTGGCAAGGCTTGTTGCGGATTACATTGCCGGGATGACCGATCGCTTTGCGTTGCAGCAACATGCGCGTTTGACGGGGACAGATGTTTTGATCGACGGCTAAGCCGTTTGACATAAGAGGGAAAACGCGATGGCCGTGGCAGAAACAGCTGGATTGGATCCTGTCTTGGCCTTTGCGGTTGTCGGGGCTTTGGGGGTCTGCAGCCAATGGCTGGCCTGGCGCCTGCGCCTTCCTGGTATTGTGATCATGTTGGCGGTTGGGCTTTTGGTTGGTCCGATCTTTGGGTTGTTTGATCCCAAGGCCCAGTTTGGCGACATGCTAAAACCTATGGTCGCGATTGCTGTGGCCATTATCCTGTTTGAAGGCGGGCTCACGCTGAACCTGCATGCGCTTTCGGATGCCGCAAAGGGCGTGCGGAGGTTGGTTGTTGTGGGCGCGCCTTTAGGGTGGCTGGCCTCGATCTCGGTGCTGCACTTTGTTGCGGGCCTCAGCTTGGAGGCGTCTGCGGTTTTTGGCGGCATCATGATTGTCACCGGACCCACTGTGATTGCCCCGCTCTTGCGACAGGCCCGGCTTCAGCGCCGACCGGCAAATCTGTTGCAATGGGAGGCCATCGTCAATGACCCGGTGGGTGCCCTGGCGGCGGTTCTTGCCTTTGAGGTGGTTGTGGTGATGCAAACCGCGACCGGCGTTGCGCATGCGGTGCAGGTCTTGCTGGTCGGGATCTTTGTGGCAACCGTGCTGGGCGTTGCCGCCGGTTGGGGCATTGCGCGGGCGTTCCGCGGCGGCTGGGTCCCGGAATACATGAAAGTGCCCGTGCTATTTGTTGTGGTTCTGGCGGTGTTTGCCCTGTCAGATCATGTGCTGCACGAAAGCGGACTTCTGACGGTGACCATTATGGGGCTTTGGATCGCCAATGCGGATCTGCCAAGCTTTGTTGAACTGCGCCGCTTTAAGGAACATGCCACGGTTTTGCTGGTTTCGGGCGTGTTCATTCTACTGGCTGCAGGCATGAGCCTCGACACTCTGCAGACCCTGGACTGGCGGGCAGGGGCCTTTGTTCTTTCGGTGATTCTGATCGCACGCCCCCTGCCGGTGTTGATTGCGCTGGCTTTCTCCAATGTGCCCTGGCGCGAACGTCTTTTGGTGGGGTTCACTGGGCCACGCGGCGTTGTTCTGGTGGCGGTTGCGGGCTTGTTTGGGGAGCGGTTGGTGACATTAGGTGTTGCGGATGCACATCGCATCGCACCCTTGGCCTTTGCGCTGGTGGCAACCACGGTGGTGTTACACGGGTTTACCCTTACCCCGTTGGCCCGGTTGTTGGGATTGACCGCTTCAACACGGCCCGGAGTGATCCTTTTGGGTGGGTCCCGCTGGACTGTTGAACTGGCAGGGGCGCTGCAGTCTATCGACGTGCCGGTGGTGATTTCCGAGCGCAACCATGCCTATCTGCGTCGCGCCCGCGAGGCAGGGCTCTCGGTCTATTATGGCGACCTTCTGTCAGAAGACGCACACCATCGTCTGAACCTGGTGGCGTATGAAAAGCTGATCTGTGCCACCGACGATGATGCCTATAACACACTGGTTGCAACCGACCTCGCGCCCGAGTTCGGGCGACAGAATGTGTATCAACTCAAACGCCTCAAGGATAACAGTTCACGTCATAGTCTGCCCAATACTCTGGGAGGTCAGCCAGTGGGCGGAGACGAGACATTTTTCGAAACCCGGTCGCGCATGTTGGATGGCTGGGGGTTTCGCGTGACAACCCTGTCTGAAACCTTTGGCGTGGAAAATTGGCGCGAAACGCACCCCGATGCGATTCCGGTCGCCCAGGTCACAGCCGGGGGCGCTGTGACATTGATATCATCGGTTGAGGCCCTGCGAAGCGCCGAGGGGACACGGCTTATTGCCCTGACTCCTCCGAAAATCGCAACCTAACCACGATCCCATCCTTTAGCCGATTTGACCCCACGCGCCATCATGGTAGACGGGGCGCAAGTTTCGGAGCCAATCAATGAACCTCTTTACTGATATTCGCGAGCTGGTGCTCGCCTCGATCCACGCCATGCAGGCCGACGGCGCGCTGCCCGGTGAGCTGAACCTTGTCCCGGTGACAGTGGAACCACCGCGTGACCCGGCCCATGGGGACATGGCAACCAACGCTGCTATGGTGCTGGCAAAACCTGCCAAACAGAAACCACGTGACATCGCCGAGGCATTGGCGGCGCGACTGGCAACTGACCCGCGCGTGGCAAGCGCCGATGTGGCAGGCCCGGGGTTCTTGAACCTGCGGCTGGACCCGTCGGTCTGGCAAGGGCTGCCCAAGGCCATTCTGACGGCGGGCAAAGACTATGGCCGTTCGACCTTTGGCGCGCAGCAGAAGGTCAATGTCGAGTTTGTCTCGGCCAACCCGACCGGCCCTATGCACGTGGGTCACACCCGTGGTGCGGTTGTGGGCGATGCGCTGGCGGCCTTGCTTGATTTTGCCGGCTACGACGTCACGCGCGAATACTATATCAACGACGGCGGAGCCCAGGTCGATGTTCTGGCGCGCTCGGTCTATCTGCGGTATCTCGAAGCTCACGGCGAGAGCGTCGAGTTCCCCGAAGGCACCTATCCCGGGGATTACCTTGTGCCCGTTGGCCAGAAGCTGAAAGAGCTGAAAGGCGACGCCTTTGTTGGCAAAGGTGAAGAGGTCTGGCTTGCAGAAATCCGCGAGTTTGCCACCGAAGAGATGATGGAGCTGATCCGCGAAGACCTTCGGGTTCTGGGCGTGGTGATGGACACTTACTATTCGGAAAAGTCGCTGTATGGCACAGGCCGGATCGAAGCTGCGATTGCGGATCTCGAGGGCAAGGGCCTGATCTATGACGGCGTGCTTGAGCCGCCAAAAGGCAAAAAGCCCGAAGATTGGGAACCACGCGAACAGACCCTGTTCAAATCGACCGAGCACGGCGATGACGTCGACCGCCCAATCAAGAAATCGGATGGCAGCTGGACCTATTTCGCGCCTGACATCGCCTATCACTATGACAAGGTGACCCGCGGCTACGACCAGCTGATCGATATCTTTGGCGCCGATCACGGTGGCTATGTCAAACGGATGAAGGCGGCTGTATCGGCCCTGTCGGGTGGCAAAACACCCCTGGATGTCAAGCTGATCCAGTTGGTGAAGCTGTTCAAAAACGGCGAGCCGTTCAAAATGTCCAAGCGGGCAGGGACCTTTGTCACCCTGCGTGACGTGGTAGATCAGGTGGGCGCAGATGTGACCCGCTTTATCATGCTGACCCGCAAAAACGACGCGGCGCTGGATTTCGATTTTGACAAGGCGCTGGAGCAGTCGAGCGAAAATCCGGTGTTCTATGTGCAATATGCGCATTCGCGGATTTGCTCAGTACTGCGTAATGCCGCTGAAAAGGGTGTCGAAACCTCGGATGCGGCACTGGCGGATGTGGATCTGTCCGGTCTGGATCACCCGACTGAGCTTGCCCTGATTGGAAAGCTGGCCGAGTGGCCCCGTCTGGTCGAAACGGCCGCAAAAACCCACGAGCCGCACCGCGTGGCGACCTATCTGCAAGAGCTGGCAAGTGACCTTCACGGGCACTACAACCGGGGCAATAAGGAGGTTTCACTGCGGTTCCTGCAGGATGACCCCAAAGTCACACAGTCAAAAATTGCGCTCGCCCGGGCCGTAGCCGTTGTTATTTCGGCGGGACTTGGTATCCTTGGCGTAACTCCAGCGGAAGAGATGCGTTAAAATAAGACGCACATTCGCCGGATGTATCAGGCAGGCGCGGGGACACTCGCGCCAAAACACAGAGCAGAACGCATGGCCGGCAATGAATCGGCTGTGCCAGACGAGGCAGTTATGGCGGATTACACCTATGAAGGGGCCTCAATGGCCCCCGCATCAGTGAAAGTGGCATCTCTGGGCAATTGGCTAGGAGCGGCGGCTTCGATTGCTTTGATTGTTGGTGTTGGCATGTGGGGCTATCGCGTGATGGCCCGTGACGTTGCCGGGGTTCCGATCGTTCAGGCGATGGGCGGCCCGATGCGTGTGGCGCCCAGTGATCCCGGTGGCGATGTGGCGGACCATCAAGGCCTGTCTGTGAATGCCATTGCGGGTGTAGGTGCCGCCGCGGCGCCGTCTGATCGGTTGGTTCTTGCGCCTGTGCCTGCTGGGCTCGCTGCGGAGGATGTTGCAACCGGTGATCTGATTGCGGTTCCGCAAAGTCCCCTCATGCCTCTGCAGGCATCGCTCGCGGATAAAGCAAGCGCGCTTGAACTCTCTGTCGATGAAACAGATCCCATTCAGGCGCTGGCCAATCAGCTTGCCAGCGGCGCTACGCCATTGACGGCGTTGGAACCTGGATCGGTCAAGCCTGTGATCACCGAAGTGACTGATCTTGCTGCGGCGGGCACAACACCAAGCGTGGCGCCCACACCGCGCCGTGTCGAAGCTCCGAAACCGGGCAAAGGTCTGGCGCGGTCTTTGCGCCCACGCCTGCGGCCTGTTGGATTGCGCACCGCATCACTTGGGGCGCAGCCTGTAGATGTGAGCAAAGCCACCAAAGAAATCGATCCGGCAACCCTGCCGTCGGGCACACGTCTGGCGCAGATCGGCGCCTTTGACAGCCCCGAGACCGCGCGCAAAGAATGGGCGCGTCTTGAGGTGCGGTTCGGTGATTATCTTGAGGGCAAAGACCGCGTGATCCAGCGCGCCAATTCCGGCGGCAAGATTTTCTACCGCCTGCGGGTGCATGGTTTTGCTGACGTAGCCGAATCGCGCCGGTTCTGTTCCGCTTTCGAGGCGCAGAACATTGATTGTATCCCCGTAGGCTCGAAATGACCCGTCTGGGCGCAGCAATCTTCGGCTGTGAGGGGCTGCGCCTGACCTCTGAGGAGAAAGACTTTTTCTCTCAGGTCTCACCTTTCGGGTTTATCCTGTTTGCCCGCAACATCGATTCGGGTGAGCAGACCAAGGCCCTGTGCGATGACCTGCGCGGGGCCGTGGGCTGGGACGCGCCGATTTTTATCGATCAGGAAGGAGGGCGGGTTCAGCGACTACGCTCGCCTTTGGTGACTGACTGGCTGCCGCCACTCGATGATGTGGCCCGCTACGGTGCCAATGCGGTGCTCGCGATGCGTCTACGGTCGCAGATTATTGGTCTTGAACAGCGCGCGTTTGGCATCGATGGCAACTGTGCCCCAATGCTCGATGTTGCCCGCGCCACCACTCATCCCTTCCTGCGCAATCGGTGTTACGGCGAAAGCGTCGAATTGGTCACGCAAATTGGCCTTGCTGTGCAGCAGGGGCTTATGGATGCCGGTGTTCTGCCGGTGGTCAAACATCTGCCGGGGCATGGGTTGGCGCAGCTGGACAGTCACCTTGAGCTGCCGCGCATTTCTGACCCCAAAGCCAGCTTGGATCACGTTGATTTTGCGGCGTTCAAACCTTTTGCCAACGCGCCGTTGGGCATGACAGCGCATCTTGTGTTTGAAGAGATCGATCCGCAACCGGCAACCATCTCTGAAACTATGATCAGCCTGATCCGCGATGAGATCGGGTTTGGTGGGTTGTTGATGACCGATGATATCGGCATGGAAGCCCTGTCTGGCGGACCGGGAGACCGCGCGCGCGCCTCTTTGGATGCGGGATGTGATGTTGTTTTGCACTGTAATGGCAAAATGCCTGAGATGCAGGCCGTGGCCGCCGAACTGACCGAGTTGCAAGGTGCGACGCGAAAACGTGCCGATCAGGCGCTTGCCTCACGTCAATCCCCCCTAAGTGAGGACATCGCGGCCTTGCATGATGCGCTTGCCGAGGTTACGCCCCTCGGCACCCATGACTGACGATATTCAAGATACCCCTCCCGAACCGCTCTCTGTGACCGACCGCTTGTCGGCCGAGGCCTTGGTGATTGACGTGGCCGGCTATGAAGGCCCGCTTGATCTGTTGCTGACGATGGCCCGGACCCAGAAGGTGGATCTGCGCACAATTTCTATCCTTGATCTGGCGCGACAGTATCTAGGATTTGTCGAAGAGGCCAAAGCCTTGCGGCTTGAGTTGGCCGCGGATTATCTGGTGATGGCGGCCTGGTTGGCCTTTTTGAAATCCCGGTTGCTGCTGCCCCCTGATCCGACAGAAGATGGCCCTTCGGGTGAAGAGCTTGCGGCGCATCTGGCGTTTCAACTTGAACGCCTTCAAGCCATGCGGAACGCGGCTGCGCAGTTGATGGCCCGCGACAGACTGGGGCGTGATTTCTTTGCGCGCGGCGTGAGTGAGGATGTCACCAAAATCCGCCGTGTGACCTATACCGCCAATCTGGTTGATCTGATGCAGGCCTACTCCCGTCTGCGCACCAAAGAAGAGTTCCGGCCCTTTGTTATGGATCGCGACAGCGTGTTTACCATGGAAGAGGCCCTGACCCGCATTCGGGGAATGATCGGCTTTGCAGGCAGTTGGACCGACATTCAGGCCTATCTGCCCGAGGATTGGACAGAGGATCCGACGCGCCGCCGCTCCGCCACAGCCGCCACTTTTGCCGCCTCACTTGAGCTCGTGAAAGAAGGCAAGGCAGAGATCCAACAAGACGCGACATTTGCCCCCATTCTCCTGCGTAGAAAGGAAATGCCACGTGACTGATCAGAACGCGCAGACAGACAGCCTGTTCGAAGCCCCTGACCAGGCTGAGCAGCAACGCATGATCGAAGCGATGCTGTTTGCCTCGGTTGATCCCATTTCAGCACGTGATCTGAATGACCGTATGCCGCACGGTAGTGACGCGGCCGAAGCCCTGGTGGCGCTGCGCAAACACTATGAGGGCAGGGGCGTACAACTTGTCAAAGTGGGCGAGGGCTGGGCGTTTCGGACCGCACCCGATTTGGCCTATTTGTTGCAACGCGAAGTGGTCGAGAACCGCAAACTATCCCGCGCGGCGATCGAAACCTTGGCCATTGTGGCCTATCATCAGCCGGTGACACGCGCTGAGATCGAGGAAATTCGTGGGGTTAGTGTTAGCCGGGGTACGGTGGATCAGTTGCTTGAGATGGAGTGGATCCGCTTTGGACGTCGGCGCATGACGCCGGGCCGCCCCGTGACATTTGTGGTCACCGAAGGGTTCCTTGACCATTTCGGTCTCGAATCCGCTCGCGATTTGCCAGGCTTGGCAGAGCTACGCGCAGCCGGTCTGTTGGAAAGCCGGGCCATGGCTGATACGCCGCGACCGGGCGAAGGTGATGTGGATGCGGAAGAGGCATCGACCGCAGGGCAGAGCGAATTGTTTGAAGACTAACCGTTTTCCGGCCTGGATAGCCCCCCCATTAACCACTTGTTAACCTTTTGACTGGATCGTCGCGCGAAATGCAATTTGCAGCGCAATTATCTGGTTTCCAACAATGCGATTTTTACCGGCCAAGGGCAGCGTCTCTTGGGGGGAGTTCTGGCAAACGTTAAAGTATTCCGACCGGTCGGCCAGTTTTGTGCGCCGCATGCCCAGCTATCGATTGCGACTGCTGCTGTTTCTCATTGTTTGCGTCGCTATTCTATGGGGACTGATCGGTCGCGAGAACACAGTTGGACTGGTGTTTCACCCGTATTTTCCGATTGTTGCGGGTCTTAGCCTTGCGGTTCTGGCTGTTGCAACGGTCCGCATCCAATTTGCGGTGTCCTGGCATCTCTGGTTTGCCACAGGTTTGGTTGGCATTGCCGGAGTTGTCGCAAGTTTGGTGCCACTCTCGACGCTGTCGCATTGCGCTTTGGCGCTGGTGTGCCTGTCATTGGGGCAACTAATGTCACGCCCTTACAAAGATCTGGCTTTCTTGCTGACACTGGTTGGGCTCACACTGCCAGTCGTTGGGGTGCAGAGCTATTTGCTTGGGCTGGGTGCAGGTCAGACGCAACTCGGTACATTGCTTCATTTCGCTTTGGCCGCCTTGGGGCTTTTGGCGCTGTCAGACTTCATTCGTCATCCTCGCTTGCGTGCGCTGTTGCGGAGCACGCCAGATGGGCGGCTGTTTCGACTGCAGTTGAAACTTTGGCTCTGTGTTTCGCTGGTGTTTACTGTGGTGCTCTGGCTCGATTTCGGTACCACGGCACAGCTTCTGCCAATCTATCTTGTCGTCTTGCTGTTTTTGGTGCTGGCTCAAATCGTCAGCTTTTCCAGCCGTTATGCGCGCCTGCTTGACCGGTCGCGTCGCGCACAGGCCCAGCTTTTACAGGATCTTGCGAGAGATGACCTGACCGGCGCCGCATCCCGCCGTGCCGCCGTTCATGCCTTTTACGAGATGTCTGACACCCATCGCCTGGGCGTCATTTTAATGGATCTCGACTATTTCAAAGCGGTCAATGACACCTATGGGCATGAAACCGGGGATGATGTGCTCAAACGGGTTGTTGTCGCGCTGAAAGAAGTCCTGGAACCTGGAGATGTCCTTGCACGTTGGGGCGGCGAAGAGTTTCTGGTTCTGACGCGGTATCAAAGTCAAAGGTCACTTTTGGCCAAGGCGGATCGGTTTGGTGCAGCCATTCGCACGGTGCACATCCATCCTGATCACAGCTATCCCCTGACCGCGTCCATTGGCGTGCGTCTGGTGGATCCGGACAATGATCTAGATCTAGAAGACCACGTCGCGGCCGCTGACCATGCGATGTATGAGGCCAAAGCCTCGGGGCGCAATCGGGTTGTGCTGAGCCTGAAGGAGCAGGCCGAGCGGGACGGCAGCAACGCCTGAGTTTCGCCATAAATTCCTGCTAGCGTGTAGCCAAAACAGGAGAAAGCCATGTCATCGGATAGATTGATCAGAATGATCATCCGTCAGTTCGGGAACCAGATTATTCGCAAACTGGTCACCAAATTTGGCGGTGGGCCCAATGCGGGGCGCCAGATCAACCAGATGCGCCGCATGATGCGCTGGATGCGTTAAACCGATCCGCTGCGAAAATGCTTTGAAAGCTTCAGGCCCTGTCCCTGATAGTTGGACGCAATGCCAACGCCATAAAGCTGTTGCGGCACCTCTGACATGTGCTCATAGACCAGACGGCCAACCGTCTGCCCATGTTCGAGCACAAAAGGCGCCTCGTGACAGCGCACCTCAAGCACGCCACGTGCGCCTGTCCCGCCGGCTTGCGCGTGACCAAAGCCCGGATCAAAGAACCCGGCATAATGAACACGGAATTCCCCGACCATCGCCAGATACGGCGCCATCTCGGCGGCATAGCCCGGCGGAATATGAACTGCTTCGCGGCTGACCAGAATGTAAAATGCGCCCGGGTCCAGAACCAGTTGGCCTTTGGTGGTGCGCAGGGGCTCCCAGAATTCTTCCGGTGCATAATGCCCGATGAGATCTAGGTCGATCACCCCGGTGTGTGGTTTCGCGCGGTAGCCGACCAGATCGCCCTCAGCGGGCTCTAGATCGACCGAGAAGCCCAATCCCTGAGAGATTACCGCTGGACCGCCAGCAACAAGCGTGTCGCTGTTGTGCAGAGTTTGCAATTCATCGTCGGTGAGAACAGCCTGACCTTGACGGAAACGGATCTGGTTCAGGCGCATGCCGGGACGCACCAGCACAGAGAAGGAGCGGGGGCAGATCTCGGCGTAAAGCGGCCCCTGATATCCCGCCGGAATGCGATCAAATTCGACACCGCCATCGGTGATCACGCGCGTCAGGAGATCCAGACGCCCGGTTGAGCTTTTGGCGTTGGCGATGGCCTGTGTGGCGGAATCCAAATTCAGGTGTTCGCACAACGGCACCACATAAACCGCGCCTTTTTCAAGCACCGCCCCATGGGTGAGATCGATGCGGTGCATTTCAAACTCTTCCAGACGGCCCGCGACGCTACGCCCTTCTCCGGCCAGAAAAGAGGCGCGAACGCGGTAGGCGATGTTGCCCAAGCGCAGGTCAAGACTGGCAGGTTGGATTTGGCCGTCAACAAAGGGGGAGGCGGCCGACAGAGCGCCCGAGGCGATCAATGTTTCGATTTGTTGGCTTGCCAAAACACCTGTCATGTCGCGCTCCTAGATTGGTTGTCTGACTGAATAACAACCATGCTTTGGAACGCAACTGAATTTGAAAATCTTTCGGATCGACAACGAAAAGCGGCAGAGGCGGGCGCCTCTGCCGTGCTTTAGGATCAAAGGGCAAGCCCTTGACAAGTCGGTGTTTTTGGTCGGGCTAGCAGGACTCGAACCTGCGACCTTCCGTCCCCCAGACGGACGCGCTACCAGACTGCGCCATAGCCCGACTTGTCCGCCTGTCATACTATTATTACCGGCGGGGGCAAGCCCAAAACTGAACTTTTTTAGTCTAACGGCTGAGTTGGTCGCTGATAATGCTGCGCAAGAGACCGAACCGCGACGAGATGCGGGAGAAGGTCCTGTTTGTGCTGCTCGGAAAGGGGAGAAAGCTTGGACAAAAGAGTCAAAACACCTGCGCTGCGCGGAGGAGTTTCGACCTCGTCTTGATCAGTATCTGCTTCCGCCTGCAAAAGAATCGGATCTTGCTCAGTCTCAGTCTCAGTCTCAGTCTCAGTCGAGACTTCCAGGGAGTCGTCCGGTGTTTCTAGGGCGTCGGCTGGCACGTCTAGATCTTCGGAGGGGGGCTGTTCGAAGACAAGCGTATCAACCTGGTCCGATGCCTCATCGGGCACTGGAGGTTCAGAGAGAACCTGCAGAACCTCCTCAGCCTCAACTTCAAGCTCTACCTCAGGTTCTGCCAGCTCCGTTTCTGAAACAGCCTCGCTCAGCGTTTCAGGCTCAGAGACCTGATTTCCCAGCTCGACGTCCTCGCCCTGAGGTTCACCCTCATCACTGGCGACAGGCAGAGGCATGTCATTTTCAGCTGTATTGTCTGTTTCCACAGAAACCTGAGGTGTTCCGATGCTGTCTTCTGGAGCGCGTGGAGTTCCCAGCCAGGGATCGTCTTCCATGTCGATCAGGTCATCCGATTCCGCGGAGATAGAATGCACCGCGTCCAAATCCGCAAACAAATCAGGTGTATGTGGTTCGGTCCGCGTAGGCTGCCGTCGCTGCGTCTCTTCCGACGGAAATGAGACAACTTCGCTCTCGTGATCGTCGATATCGACCTCGGTATAGGGCGCATCTTCGATCGTTGCGCCGTCACCCTCGCTGAGATGCGCGGAGAGACCCGCGACATGGCGCACCCCTTGTTCGCGCAGGATTTTCTGCACCCCTTTGATGGTCATGCCATCTTCGTGCAGTAGTTTTTTTATCCCGCCCAGCAACTCCATGTCACCGGGACGATAATACCGACGCCCGCCCGCCCGTTTGACCGGTTTGACCTGCGAAAACTTGCTTTCCCAAAAGCGCAATACATGCGCAGGCGTGTCGAGCCATTCCGCAACTTCCGAAATGGTGCGGAATGCTTCGCGGGATTTCGCCATATTTTATGCCTCAGCTTTTATTGCCAGCCGCCACACGATCTTTCATCAGATGTGAGGGGCGGAAGGTGAGCACCCGCCGCGGCTGGATTGGTACTTCTTCGCCGGTCTTCGGATTGCGCCCGACGCGTGCGGCTTTGTCTCGAACCGAAAACGTCCCAAAGGACGAGATCTTGACCTGTTCTCCGTCAACCAGTGAATCCGACATATGTTGGAGAACGGATTCAACCAGATCGGCGCTTTCGTTACGCGATAACCCAACTTCGCGGAACACGGCCTCACTTAGATCCATGCGCGTCAAGGTCTTCTCACCCATTACAATCCCTCCCGGTTTTCCAAGGAGCTTAGGCGACAGGCAAAAGCCAAGTCAATATCAATGACTTGGCTAAAGGCGTTTGAAGCGCGTGAATATTGCTCAGAAAGCGCTTTACCAGCGCAGAACGACAGCACCCCAGGCCAATCCACCACCGATTGCTTCGGTGACGATCAAATCGCCGGGTTTGATCTGCCCGCGCTGCTTGCCAACGGAAAGCGCGAGAGGAATCGAGGCCGCCGAAGTGTTGCCATGATCCTGAACCGTGACAACGACATTATCCATCGACAGGCCCAGCTTTTTGGCGGTGCCTGAAATGATCCGGATATTGGCCTGATGGGGCACAATCCAGTCAATGTCATCCGCACCCATGTCCGCTTTTTCCAAGGCAGTACGGGCAGTTGAGGCAAGTTTCTCAACTGCGTGACGGAACACTTCTTTGCCCTGCATGCGTAGGTGTCCGGTGGTGTTTGTGCTGACACCGCCATCGACATACAGAATGTCTTTGTGACGACCGTCCGAGTTCAGATCTGTCGACAGAATGCCGCGATCGTCTTTGGTACCCGCGCCGTCCTGAGCTTCCAGCAAAAGCGCGCCTGCACCATCGCCAAACAGCACACAGGTGCCACGATCGGTCCAGTCCATAATGCGCGAGAATGTTTCTGCGCCAATCACCAGCACACGTTTGGCCTGACCGGACAAAATCAAGGCATTTGCATTGGTCAGAGCGTAAACAAAGCCCGCGCAGACCGCCTGAATGTCAAAAGCAAAGCCGCGAGTCATGCCCAGTTTGGCCTGAACCATGGTGGCAGAGGAGGGGAATGTCAGGTCGGCGGTGGAGGTCGCGACCACAATGGCGTCGACATCATCAGGCTCAAGCCCGGCATCTGCAAGCGCGGCTTTGGCGGCGTGAACGGCCAGATCTGAGGTGGTCTCCCCGTCCGCCGCAAAGTGGCGACGCTCGATACCAGAGCGGGCACGAATCCATTCGTCGCTGGTGTCCAGCGTCTTTTCAAATTCCGCATTTTCTACAATGCGTTCCGGCAGATAATGCCCAACCCCGATAACGGTGGCGCGAGTCGTCATGATTGCTTCTGGTCCTTTTGATCGGCGCCATCCTGCGCAAGCTGAGTGGCAGACGCAACCCGTGCTGCCAATCTATCGCCAAAACCCGCCTGTGCGAGCTCAAAGGCCAATTTCACAGCCGCAGAAACCCCAGTGGCATCAGCTGAGCCATGGCTTTTGACCACAGTGCCGTTCAGCCCAAGGAAAACGCCCCCGTTCACACGGCGCGGATCGATACGTTTCTGCAGGCGACGCAGCGAAGTCAGTGCCAACAGTGAGGCAATGCGCGAGAGCGGGGAATAGGCAAAGGCCTGACGGAGCAGGTCACCAATCAACGAGGCCGTGCCTTCGCCGGTTTTCAGCGCAATATTGCCGGTAAACCCATCAGTGACAATCACGTCACAGCGGCTGCCGGGGATGTCGCCACCTTCGACAAAACCTACAAATTCAAATTGGCCGCGATCGGCATGATTGGCAATCAGGTCATGGGCTTCTTTGAGTTCAGCCCGGCCTTTGTGCTCTTCTGTTCCGACATTCAGCAGGCCAATGCGCGGTGTCTTAAGCTCAAGGCCATTGCGGGCATAAGAGGCCCCCATCAAGGCATATTGCAAAAGATCCTGTGCATCGGCGCGAATGTCGGCACCAACATCCAGCATGACATTAAAGCCCTGCGGGTTGCGTGATGGCCAGAGGATCGCGATGGCAGGTCGGTTCACACCAGGCAATTTGCGCAGGCGGATCATCGACAGCGCCATCAGCGCACCGGTATTGCCACAGCTGACAGCAACGGTGGCCTCGCCGTTGCGGACTGATTCCACAGTCGACCACATCGACGTGCCTTTGCCATGGCGCATGACCTGACTTGGCTTGTCGTCCATGGTCACGACACCCGCAGCATCGCGGATCTCGCAGCGGCCGTCCAACGCACGTTTGCGCGCGACCAGTTTCTCTAGCTCGGCTTTGGGGCCGTGCAGCAGAAAGGCAAGCTCAGGATTCTTCTTGGCAGAATGTGAAATGCCGGCGACTACTGTCGCCGGCCCCCGGTCGCCGCCCATGGCGTCGACGGAAATCACGATCCGGCCCGAGGTGCTTGCCGCTTGTGAAGGTGTCTGATCCTTCAAAGAGGTCATAATGCTGGGCCTGGATTGTTTAAATTATGCCGCGTCTTCGTCCAGCTCGACTTCATCAGCCTGAGCTACGATTTCACGATCTGCATAGTGACCACACGAAGGGCACACGTGGTGGGGGCGTTTAAGCTCACCACAGTTGGTGCATTCGTTTGGATTCGCTGCAACCAGAGCGTCGTGTGCGCGACGGTTGTTGCGGCGCGATTTCGAAACTTTGTTCTGCTGAACAGCCATGTCTCAACCTCATTTATTGTGCATGGGGCAGGGACAACTGCCCGATTTTCGGGGTGTTGCGACGCCCTAGTGTAAAGTGCGAAACAACACAAGGTGTTTCATCTCATGAAGGCGCGAAAATACGCAGAAACGTTAAAAGAGCAAGAGGTAAATCACACCTCATCATCGTCTGAGCGCATTTTTTCTCGCAACCCGGCCAAACCGGCAAATGGTTTGATCTCGTCTTCTTCTATAGGGGCCACGCCATCATCCGTAAACTGTGCCGAACCAAGGTCTGCTCCGTCTTTGCGGGGATAGCTGGGCAGGGCTAGGGACAGCGCTTCTGTCATCAACATCTCTAGATCGATTGCGTCTTCGAGAACTTCGGTGCTGTCGTCTTCGGGCACTTCGGTTTCGGATCCGGCTTCGATGTCTTCCAGTTCGCTTTGGGGGACAAAGTGGCGCAAAACCTCGGTGTCGATCCGAGTCGTGACCGGTTCGAGCGTGACAATGCAGCTTTGAACAACGGTCGCGCCAAGTTTACCGGCCACTTTCCACCCTTTTTTGCCCTTCGGCGTAATTTCACCGACGAACCGCAGTTTGCGAACGGATCCGATGTCCAAATCACGTGCCAAAGCCTGTCTTGCTTCGGCATTTGGCTCGAGCAAGAACTGAGTTGCGCTGGTGTTGCGCAGCTCTGAAACGGCGAATTTGATGGCGGTGGGGCGAGTTGCAGGCATTGTGGTGGGGTTTTCCTGTGCTTGAACGGCTGGCTATCCTTATGTAAGCGAATAGGTGGCGAATGAAGCCAAGGCAAGAGGTGCGGAAGATGCGCAGCGTTAAGAGAGCAGCAAAACTGTCAGTGGCCGGTCTGGCGATTGTGGTCCTGGGGGGATGCGCCGCGCAGGTGCGCCAACACGGGTATGTCCCGGAAGAGGCAGACCTTCAGCAGATTGTGCCGGGTGTCGACACCCGTGCCACCGTAGAGGATCTGGTTGGGGTTCCAACCTCTGCTGGGGTTCTGAATGATTCCGGATTTTATTATATTCAATCTCAGGTGCGTCACTACGGGTGGAACCGCCCCGAAGTGATTGACCGAGAGGTTGTGGCCGTGAGTTTCGATAGCGCAGGGGTCGTCGAAAACATCACCACTTATGGTCTGGAAGACGGTAAGGTGGTTGCATTGAACCGTCGCGTTACCAAAAGTGGCGATGGTGAAATCGGCTTTATTCGCAAGCTGTTTGGCAACATTGGTGGCCTGAGCCTCAGTGGTTTGACCGGAAACTGATCCGGGACCAGAACCTGTCATGAGAGTGTCACAGGTCACGGGCATTGGGGCGCAAGCAATTGAGCCACGGCGCGAGACAGAGGATGCTCTTATGATCACGCTTCATCGCGGACGCTATCTCGCGCGTCTGGCCCAGGGGCCAGACGATGTCGCGGCGGCTCAGAGGCTGCGTGGCATTGCATTTCACGGAGAAGATCGGGTGGACGCGGATGCGTTTGACCTTGCTTGTGACCATGTTCTGGTCATCGACACCCGCTCTGATGAACTTGTGTGTTGCTTTCGATTTTTGCCTCTGCCCAATGGCGCAGAGATCGGGCGAAGCTATTCGGCGCAGTATTACGAACTGTCCAGTCTGAAGGATTTTTCGGGGCCGATGGTTGAGATGGGGCGATTCTGTATCCACCCGGACAACGCGGACCCGGATGTCTTGCGTGTCGCCTGGGGCGCGATGACGGCCTATGTCGATGCGCAGGGGGTCGAACTTTTGTTTGGCTGCGCCTCGTTCTCGGGGACGGACGCGAAACAATATTATGATTCTTTTGCGATGCTCAAAGCCCGGCATCTGGCGCCGAAACGGTGGCTGCCGCGGGTCAAAGCGCCAAATGTGTTCCAATTCGCCCAAAGGTTGCGCCGCAAACCTGATGCCAAGCAGGCCATGCTGCGGATGCCGCCCCTGTTGCGCACCTATCTGATGATGGGGGGCTGGGTCAGCGATCATGCGGTGGTGGATACGCAGATGAACACCCTGCATGTGTTCACCGGGGTTGAGATCGCCCGCATTCCCCCGGCCCGGAAACGGCTGCTGCGCGCAGTTGCGGGTTGACGTGAGCGCGTGGCTTGCCTAGCTCCGGCACATGGCTATGACACCGCTTTTGCAACTTTCTCAGATCTCGCTGACTTTTGGTGGCGATCCCGTATTTGATTACCTGTCTTTGACTGTTCAGCCCGGCGACCGTGTGGCGCTTGTGGGCCGGAACGGTTCGGGAAAATCCACCCTGATGAAGGTGATGGCCGGTTTGGTCGAAGCCGATCGTGGCGAACACGTTGTGCCCTCTGGCACTTCAGTGGGATACATGGAGCAGGAGCCGGATCTGTCGGGTTTTGCCACTTTGGGCGATTTCGCAGCCTCAAGCCTTGCCCCGTCGGAAATGTACCGGGTGGAACGCGCGGGCGAGGGGCTTAAGTTTGATCCCGAACGCGCGGTTGAAACCGCCTCAGGTGGGGAGCGCCGCCGGGCTGCTTTGGCCAAGCTGATGGCGGAAGAACCCGATCTGATGTTGTTGGACGAGCCCACCAACCACCTAGACATCGAAGCCATTGGCTGGCTGGAAAATGAGCTGAAGACCACGCGGCGCGGCTTTGTGCTGATCTCACACGACCGGCGGTTTCTGACGGAACTGACCCGCGCGACGCTGTGGATTGATCGTGGCAAAGTACGCCGTCAGGAGCAGGGCTTTGGCGCCTTTGAAGCCTGGCGCGACAAGACCTGGGAAGATGAGGACATGCAGCGGCACAAGCTTGATCGTAAGATCAAGTCTGAGGCCCGTTGGGCGGTCGAAGGCATCTCGGCACGTCGCACACGGAACCAGGGACGGCTGCGAGCACTTCAGGATCTGCGCAAAGATCGCGCAAGCCAGATCAAGCGTCAGGGCGCGGCGGCCATGGCGCTTGCTGCAGCGCCGAAGTCTGGCAAGAAGGTCATCGAAGCGGTTGGTTTGAAACACGCTTTCGGTGACAAGCAGATTGTCCGCAATCTCACGCTGACGGTTCAGCGCGGGGATCGTGTGGCCTTTGTTGGCCCCAACGGTGTTGGCAAAACCACCCTGATCAAGTTGCTGATGGGAGAGATGCAGCCAGACGGGGGCACCGTCAATCTCGGCACCAATCTGTTGCCTGCTGTGTTTGATCAAAGCCGTGAACAGCTCGACCCTGATCGCTCGCTTTGGGAGAACCTGACCGGCGACAAAGACATGCAGGTGTCGGGCAAGGCGGATCAGGTGATGGTGCGTGGGCAACCCAAACACGTGGTTGGCTATCTCAAAGAGTTCCTGTTCGACGATGCTCAGGCGCGGGCACCCGTCCGGTCATTGTCCGGGGGCGAGAAAGCACGGTTGCTACTGGCCAAGCTGATGGCGCGTGAATCGAACCTTTTGGTGCTCGACGAACCGACTAACGACCTCGATGTTGAATCGCTCGATCTGCTGCAAGAGATCCTGGATGACTACGACGGGACCGTGATGTTGATCAGCCACGACCGGGATTTCCTTGATCGTGTGTCGACAACCACCATTGCGATGGAAGGTCGGGGTCAGGCCGTGGTCTATGCCGGGGGCTGGAGCGATTATCAGTCCCAACGCAAAGCGGATGAGGCCACAACCAAGGAAAAGTCCAAACCCAAGAAGGACAAAGCGGCGCAAGACAGCAAAGCGACCTCTGGTTCGGAGGGGCTTAGCTTTACCGAGAAACATCGGCTTGAGGCTTTGCCGGGTGAAATCGATCGTCTGACCGCCGAGATCGCCAAGTTGGAAGAGTTCATGGCCGCGCCGGATCTGTTCACCAAAGAGCCAGTGAAGTTCCAGAAAGCAACCGAAGCTTTGGTCGAACGTCAAACGGCCTTGGATGCGGCCGAAGAAGAATGGCTGATCTTGGCGGAGAAAGCAGAAGGCTAGGGGCTAGCGCAGCCCCAGCCATTTTGACAAAACCGTCAACTCCACCACCGTCATCAGAATTCGGGCGATGTGGTGGAGGCTGACCAAGGCGGGATTGGCTGCCAGACTGAGCGCGATAATCGACATCTCGGTGACGCCTCCCGGCGCAAAACTGATCAAAAGCACCAGAACATCGATCTCCGTGGCGGCATGCAGCACAATTGCAAAACCAAGACCCAGCAACAGCATAAAGCCCACGGACAAAAGGCTAAGCCAGAGCGCCCGACGCAGCAAAGCCCCTTCGACCCCGGCAAAACGCAACCCAAGGCTTGCGCCAATCACCATTTGAGCCAGTGCGATCAGCCAGACAGGCAGGTGAAGATCCACCACGCCGCTCAGATTGATCGCCGCCGCCAAAACCATTGGTCCAATCAATTGTGAGGCGGGCAACTGGATCAAACCCGCCAGATACAGGCCCGCCAGCGCCGTCAAGGCAATCATTACAATCGTGCTAAACGCCACCTCATTTGACCCGCTGCTCTGCATGCCCGCGGCACTTCCAACCGGTGTGCCCAACCAGAGCGATAGGGCCAGAGGCAGCACGCTAACCACAACGATGATACGCAGGAACTGTTGCATCATCAGGGCTTGCATATCCGCGCCGGCTTTTTCACCAAATAGGATGCTCTCCATCAACCCACCCGGTGTACCCGCAAAAAAGGCGGTGGGCCGATCTAACCCGCCAATATGTTGAAAAATAGCCATATTGCCGAATTGAGCAGCAAGGGTGAACACGACTAACGCTGCGATGGTTAGCGGCAATTGCGCCGCCATCATCAAAAGATCCGCGGTCACCTGCGTGCCAATCATTACGCCAATCAAGCCGACAAAAAACGTGCGAAACGGCAGGGGGAATGAATAGCCCTCCAACACCTTTGGCGGGCGCGTGAGCACCAATGCGGCATTTCCTAAAAGCGGTCCAAGCATCCAGGGCATGGGAAGGCCAAGAAAGACCGCAATACAGGCACCCAAGGCACCAGTGGCCAAAACAAGGAGCGTGCGAAGGACAGTAGAAAAATCAGGTCGATGTAAAATGGGCATGGCCCTGTCATACGTGCATGCCGTCTATGTCACAAGCGCGAGGGAGTGGACAGCGGACCAAGGCATGCTAAATCCCGAGCCACCCGGAGCCTCCCCCAAAGAAGTGGTCCGCCCCTATGATTAGGAAGCGGAGGACCATAGATGGCGATTAAGAAGTTGGCGCTTAAGAGGCCCAAGCCTGAAGAGATTGTCGTGAAGTTACGGCGGGT